>OKEV01000001.1_pt1 | contig 791171 bp, 726 predicted proteins | sample 1611141 | NCBI WGS metagenome assembly OKEV01 (sample SAMN04436713, study PRJEB24849) | human gut metagenome | biome: human gut; feature: NICU; material: stool | host: Homo sapiens | place: USA: Saint Louis, MO | collected 2010-08-30
GCACGACCTTGCCAAGGTCGGGGTCGCGAGTTCGAGTCTCGTTTCCCGCTCCAATCTCTCTTCGAACCCTTCGAATTCAATTTCTCCCCCAAGTACACGAATCCAGTTTCTCAGTACCATCACTGCCGCGTCCTGTTGGTAGAGCATGATCCGCGTTTGCCAAGGCTGGGGTCGCGAGTTCGAGTCTCGTTTCCCGCTCCAATCTCTTTTCGACGTTCTCATAATCCCTTTGAATTGCCCATCACATCGCGCTGCGATGATTTGTCGTATCCGGCGTTTGCCTGATTTCTCTCTTCCCCGCACATCCCAAGTCATAAGACCAAGATGTATTGCTTGCTAATAGCCTCCCGGAGATCGGGCACAACCCTTTGTGGTCGGCTAACAGGCTTGGCAGGGCCTGAATGACAGACAGTGGCTCGGTGTAAGTTAAAACCGGGGCATTTAACCAAAACTCATCATTTTGATTTATAGCGGCTGGTGGCGGCCATAAACGGCTTGCAGGTGGGGATGGCAAGCCCGGCAAGAGCTCTGCCGATCGAGGAGGGGAAATTGCGGGCAAAAAAATAGGAGGGGCGATGGCTCCTCCTACGGGTTCACTGGCGCTGGCTCAGATAACGGTGACGTTCTCGGCCTGAGGACCTTTTTTGCCCTGGGTCACAGTGAACTGGACTTTTTGACCTTCAGCCAGGGTCTTGAAACCTGCGCTCTGGATGGAGGAGAAGTGAACGAAAACGTCCGGTCCCTGGGATTGCTCGATGAAGCCAAAACCCTTGGTTTCGTTGAACCATTTTACTTGGCCGGTGCGAATGTCAGACATGTGGTAAGTCCTATCTATAACAAAATGAAACTAAGCCTGGTTGGGCAGCATTTGCCTGGAAGTCAGGGGTTGAAGCATGACTGACCACGTCTCTTTGTCCCAGTAGCATGTAGCACAATCCCTGTCTAAAGCCTGACCGATTGTACTGGAGCCCGATCCCTTGTCAATTTGGCACTTTTCATTTTTTGAGCGAGCTAAAAGTATTGTGAAGTCAGCAGCTTGATTCATGCTTCACATCAAAAAAAACGGGAGGCCATGGCCTCCCGTCTGCATAAGGGGGGGTGGTCGAGCCCCCTATTCCTTGAGGGCGAACCCTTCCCCCTGGCGGTCGTAGCGGTAGCTGACCTGACCGAGAGAGCGGACCTCGACCCGCTGGATGCGGCGGCTGGTGTCCACCAGGATGAACACCGACTTGCCCGACTGCAGCCGGGTCAGCGGCCTGTCCGGCCCTTCGATGGCGATGAGCCGGCTGAGCTCGGCCCCCGGCAGCTCGAACTTGCGGAAGATGGAGTAGAGGGTTTCACCGGCCTGCACGTCGTGCTGCAACCAGGTGCCATCCACTTTTTCCTCGACGGGCTTGGCGGCCTGGGGCTCACCGGCGTTGCCGACGGTCAGGGCCTGGGCCGGCACGGCCAGGGGGACCGCCAGAGAGCCTGACGGCGCCGTGGTCGGGGCGGCGGGGGCGGGCTCCCAGGCCAGCACCAGCAGCCAGAGCGGGATCAGCACCAGCAACCCTATGGTGTGTTTGCGGGGCAGGGGGCTTGCCAGCTTGAACGAGGCCGCCTTCGGCTCCTTGTTGCGCTGACCCAGGCCACTCATACCCTGGCCGAGACGCTGGCGCAGGGGCAGGGTAGCCGCGTTGATACGTTGGAGCAGGGTTCCTTGTGATTCGTCTTGGCGACGCTGCTGGGCTCGTCTGTTATGGCCACGTGGGCGACGGTCCGGGGTGGGCACGGCATTTACCTCTCACTACATTGCCTGCCATCAGGCAAATATGCCGCCTATGGTAAACGGACTCGCCCCCGAGGGGGAGAGTCCGGAGCATGAAAATTATCAGCTGAGACGAAACTGACCCAACAATTGCTGCAAACGTTCCGCCGCCTGACGCAAGGCCTGACTGGCGTTGGCCGTGCTGGTGGCGTCCCTGGCGATGTCGTTGGCCAGTGCGCTGGTTTTTGACAGATTGCCGGAGACAGTCTCGGAAACCGAGCTCTGCTCCTCGGCGGCGGAGGCGATTTGGTAGGTCATGTCGTTGATGGTGGCGATGGCCTGGAAGATGCTGCCGAGGGCTGCCTCCGCCTGATCCGCTTCCCCCACCGCCTGATGGGTCAGCTGCTGGCTCTGCTGGATGGCGTTGACCGCGTTGGTGGAGCTGTGGCGGATCTTGTCGATCAGCTCCTGGGTATTCTGCACCGCCTGCTGGGTGTTGCCCGCCAGCTTGCGCACCTCGTCGGCCACCACCGCAAAACCGCGCCCCTGCTCGCCGGCCCGGGCCGCCTCGATGGCGGCGTTGAGTGCCAGCAGGTTGGTCTGATCGGCGATCCCCTGGATGACGGTGAGGATGCTGGTGATCTGCTCGCTGTCGTGAGCCAGCCCTTCCACCACCTCGGCGCCCTTGCCCGCCTCGGCAGCCACCTTGTGCATGGAGTGGATCACCCGCTGGAAGCGTACCTTGCCCTCGTCCGCCGCGCCCTGGGCCTGCTTGGCGGAGTCGGCGGTGTTGTTGGCGTGGGTGGCCACCTCCTGGCTGACATAGGACATCTCCTGCACCGCGGTCAGCATCTGCTCCATCTCCGCCTGGTGATGCTGCAGGTTGCTGTCGGTCTGGCCGGCGATGCGATCGGTGTCCCCGGCGTGGCGATGGACCTCGCTCGCGGTCTTCTGCACATCCCCGAGCAGGGCCTGCAGCTTGTCGATGAAGCGGTTGATGCCCCGGGTCAGGGCCCCCAGCTCGTCCCTTGAGCGGCTCTCCAGACGCTTGGTGAGATCCCCGTCGCCGTCGGCGATGTCATCCACCAGGCTGACCATCTGGCGGATGGGGCCCGTGATGCTGCGGGCAATGACTAGCATGGTGCCAAGGGCCAGCGCCAGTACGATGAGGGCACCGATGAGCTGCTGGGTCATGGCGGCGCGGTTCATGTCGGTGAGCTGGCGTGCCAGCTCGTCCGCTCCCGCCAGCACCACCTTGTAGGGCAGGGTGACGATGATGGCCCAGTTGCGGGCCATGCCGGGCACCGCAATGGGCACCGAGATGCGAAACGCGTCGGTGAGCTCCTGGCGCTGCACGTCCGGTTTGAGGTACTGCTGCCAGCCGTTGCCGAGCACCTTGTCGGCGCGGCTGCCGAGCAGGCTGGCGTCGCCGCTGGTGCCGGTGATGACGCCGGCGGCGCTGACGATCAGGGTTTCCCCCTTGCCGTCATAGATGTTGCTGTTGAGAGACTGGGCCTGACGGCTGATGGAGTCCACCGCCAGATCCAGCGCGGCGATGCCCTTGAACCGGCCATCCACCAGGATGGGGGTGGTGATGGTGCTCACCAGCACCTGCTGGCCGTTGATGTCCACCTTGAAGGGATCGATGAGGCAGGGGCGCCCCTCCCGTTTCGGGCAGGCGTAGTAGTCGTTGGCCGGGTTGCCGAACTCGTCCGGATCGCTCTTTTCGATGGAGAGCAGCAGATCGCTGCCGATCTGATCCTTGTCGCGGTAGAAGTAGGGAACGAAGCGCCCGTTGTCGTCGCTGCCAAGGACTGCCTGTCCCGCGAAGCGTTCGTCCTGGCCGTCGAAGCCGTTGGGCTCGAAGCCGGCGAAGGCGCCATAGAGCTGAGGCTCCAGGGCAAGCTGGGCCTTGAGCAGGTCGGTGGCTTGCTGGCGATCCAGCGGCAGCTTGCCCTCCTGCTGGCGGGCGAAAACGCTGGCCATCTGCTGGGTGTAGGAGAGCCCCTTTTGCAGCAGCTGGGTGATGGTGGCGGCCTCGGCACGGGCGTTGGCGCTCACCTTCTGCCACGCCTCCTGTTGCAGGGCGGCGCGGCTGGAGTCGATGGTGAGCTGCTGGGTCTGCCGGCCTGAATACTGGTTGAGCAGGATCAGGATGACCAGGGCCGTGGTCATGGCGACACCGGCCAGTACCAGGATACGATTCTGGATAGAACGAAACTGCATCGCGCGTTCCTTGTATCGTTGAGGGTTCGTTGACGGGGTGACTGAAGTATCGGCTGTGCGGGAGATCTCTCCAGCAACCTCGCCTAGCTAAGCGGGAAAAAAGGGAAAATTCTGAGACATCACTCTAAAACAGCGGTTTTTGCGGGAATAGACCCTATTTTCCCCTCTGCCTCGCCATGGTTTTCCCATCCGTCATTGTCGGTGCTAAAATGCGACGGTTTTTTTAACGAATTGGCCCAAGGCCCTCTACACAAGGCTTAAAGATGAAAGTCAAAACCCGTTTTGCTCCCAGCCCGACCGGCTTTTTGCATGTCGGCGGTGCCCGTACCGCACTCTATTCCTGGTTGTTTGCAAAGAACCAGGGCGGTGAGTTTGTGCTGCGTATCGAGGATACCGATCTGGAACGTTCCACTCAGGAGGCCATCGACGCCATCATTGAGGGCATGGAATGGCTGGAGCTGAACTGGGATGAGGGCCCCTACTACCAGACCAAGCGCTTCGATCGCTACAACGGCCTCATCGACGAGATGCTGGCCGACGGCCGTGCCTACAAGTGCTACTGCTCCAAGGAGCGGCTGGAAGCGCTGCGTGAAGGCCAGATGGCCAACGGCGAGAAGCCCCGCTATGACGGCAAGTGCCGGGATGGCGTCCACGATCACCCGGCCGATGCGCCGCACGTGATCCGCTTCCGCAACCCGACCGAAGGCTCCGTGGTGTTCGATGACCACGTCCGTGGCCGCATCGAGTTCGCCAACACCGAGCTGGACGATCTGATCATCCGCCGTACCGATGGCGCGCCGACCTACAACTTCTGCGTGGTGGTCGATGACTGGGACATGGAGATCACCCACGTGGTGCGTGGCGAAGACCACATCAACAATACCCCGCGCCAGATCAACATCTACAAGGCGCTGAACGCGCCGGTACCGGAATTTGCCCACGTCTCCATGATCCTGGGTGACGACGGCGCCAAGCTCTCCAAGCGCCACGGCGCCGTCTCCGTCATGCAGTACCGCGACGACGGCTACCTGCCGGAAGCGCTGCTGAACTATCTGGTGCGTCTGGGCTGGTCCCACGGCGATCAGGAGATCTTCACCCTCGACGAGATGATCAAGCTGTTCAGCCTGGATGCCATCTCCAAGTCCGCCTCCGCCTTCAACACCGACAAGCTCTTGTGGCTGAACAATCACTACATGCGCAGCCTGGATCCGGCCTATGTGGCCAAGCATCTGGCATGGCACATGGAACACCAGCAGATCGACACCAGCAATGGCCCGGCGCTGGCCGATGTGGTCACCCTGCTGGCCGAGCGCTGCAACACCCTGGTGGAGGTGGCTGCCCAGAGCCGCTACCTGTTCGAAGAGTACGAGGCCATCGACGAAGCGGCAGCCAAGAAGCACCTGCGCGGTGTGGCTGCCGAGCCGCTGGCGCTGGCCAAGACCAAGCTGGCGGCCCTGGAGACCTGGACCACCGAGGCGCTGCACGAGCTGATTGAAGCGACCGCCGCCGAGCTGGGTCAGGGCATGGGCAAGGTCGGCATGCCGCTGCGTGTGGCTGTCACCGGTCTGGGCCAGTCTCCTGCCATCGATGCCGTGATGGCGCTGGTGGGCAAGGAGCGGGTCCTCGCCCGTATCGACCGCGCTTTGGCGTATATCGAAGCGCGCATGGCCGCTGAGTAAGCTTGCCGCCGCATATTGCCGTCACCGGTCTGGGGTAATCTTTCCCCTGCCATCGACGCAGTGATGGCGCTGGTGGGCAAGGAGCGGGTCCTCGCCCGCATCGATCGCGCTTTGGCGTACATCGAAGCGCGCATGGCCGCCGAGTAATTCAGAGCGCCGGTACGGGCCAGTCCCCTGGCATCGCCGACGCCGTGATGGCGCTGGTGGGCAAGGAGCGGGTCCTCGCCCGTATCGACCGCGCCCTGGCGTACATCGAAGCGCGCATGGCCGCTGAATAAACATCGGCCATGGCATGAAAAGGGCCCCCTGACGGGGGCCCTTCGTATTTTGGCCTCAAGCGGATTTGCGACGTAAAACAGCGACATAGCGACGAGGTTGGCGGTAAAAACAGCTAACTGTCTGAATTTTGACTAAACGCTCCAGCGGGCGAGAATTTTGGGTTGACAGCAAAGCGGGTGATGCCTATCATGCGCCTCCGTTGCCAGAGATAACTTTGGTAGCGCCGAGGTGAGTTGGGGTTATAGCTCAGCTGGGAGAGCGCTTGCATGGCATGCAAGAGGTCCGCGGTTCGATCCCGCGTAGCTCCACCATCTTTCGCAAGAAAGCACCAAGGCCACCGCATCGCGGTGGCCTTTTTGTTTGCCTGTCATTGGGATTTCCCATGATCTCGCCCTTAGCATTTGTCTGGCAAATGGCGTTTCACCCTGTCCGCGAGGGCATCAGCGGCCCTGGCCGCCGCTGACGGGGATGAGGGTGGGGATTGGCGCCGATGCCGCCATGGCCATGGCGCGGGCTGCGCGATGCCATCCTCTGCCGCGTGGCGGTTGGCTCGTTCGGCAGCCCGCGGGATACGCCATCCGGCCCCTGGTGTCAGCACCGGGTTTCCCCGTCGGCAGGGTGCCAGCCCTCCGGGAAAGGGGCGGGGTGGGGCAACAGGGTATTTATTAATCCCATGATGTGGCCCTTTGCATTTGTTTTTCAAATGGCCCTGGCACAAAAAAAGCCCGCGATCATCGCGGGCTTTGCACTTGGCATCGAGGATGCCGAGTCTTAGCGACGACGCCGCCAGGCGAGCGGCAACAGGGCCAGCAGCAGGGCGCCCATGGCGCCACCACCCCCCTTGCTCGCTTCCTTGAGCTTGAGGTCGACGATGACGGGGTCGTGGTCCGAGGCGCTGAAGGGGTTGTCCGACTTGATGAGATCGCCGGTGTAGGCGCTGCCATATTCGAACAGGTTGCTCTCGAAGGAGTTGATGTGCCAGTCGGCCACCGCCACCACCTTGTCAGCCAGCGCCGGGTTGGCGAGGGCGTAGTCCAGGGTGCCGAGCTCGGCCTCGTAGCTGTAGGAGATGGCCTTCTCCTGGTTGAACTTGACGTTCAGATCCACCAGGCCGTAACCCTTGGCCACCGTCTGGCCCATCTGTTCATAGGGCTTGTCGCCGATGTAGGTGTGGGAGGCGGAGCGGATCTGGCGCTCCCCCGCGACCGGCGCATAGTCGGTCAGCACCCGGATGGGATCCTCCTTGGCGTAGGAGTTGAAGTCCCCCACCAGCAGCACCTGGCCCGGCATCTTGCTCACCGCCTCCCCCAGCACCTTGGCGGCGCTCACCCGAAACTCGGTGCACTTGCCCTGCAGGTCCGCAGGCTCCGTCTTGCCATCTCCGTTTTCATAGCAGCCCGACCCCTTGGACTTGAGGTGGTTGACCACCAGGGTCAGGGGGGCGTCGCTGCCCGCCACGGTGAAGCGCTGGACCAGGGAGTCCCGCTGACCGGCGCTCTTGGTGACGCCGCCCGTGGTGTAGCGCTGCTGGGGCAGGGGGATGACGTCGGCATCCCCGCTCGGGGTGAGCAGGGCGGGGCGGTAGATCATGGCCACCATGATGGCGTCGCCGCCAAAGAAGCGATCCTCCGTGAGCAGGGCCTTGGGCAGGGTGACGAAGGCGTAGTGCTTGCTCGCCTCCTTCTGCCTGGCGTTGAGGCTCTCCACCAGATCGTGGAGGGCGGCGTGCTCGTCAAAGCCGTTGTTCTCCATCTCCATCAGGCCGAGCAGATCGGCGTCCATCTCGGTGATGGCGTTGACGATCTTGGCGCGCTGCAACTGGAACTCCTCCAGGCTCTTGGCGCCGCGGTTGCAACCCTTGGCGCTGTCCGCATCCGCCTGATCCGCACAGAGCACGTTGAGGGCGCCCCCCACGCTGGAGTGGCTGGTGAAGTAGTTGAGCACGTTGAAGCTGCCGATGCGAAGGTCAGTGCCATCCAGGCGGGCCGGGGCGCTCTGGCGGTCGTTGTCGCCGGTGCGCAGCAGATCCCCCGCGGTGATGGTCTGAGCCCGGGGCACGATCAGGCGGTACTCGTTGTAGCTGTAGCCGACCATGGCCTCCAGATTGATCGGGGCATCGCCGATGCGCAGGTAACCCTGCTCCGGCTCCCAGGCGGGCAGCCAGGGGAGCTTGCCGTCCCCCGCCTTGACGTCCGACTCGAGGAAGACGCGGTTGCTGGCGTTGGCCTCGGCCAGCGCCACGGCCTCGGGGCTGCTCGCCACATGGAGCTGGGTCGGCTTCATCAGCGGGGCGCCGTGAGCGAGCACCAGGTTGTTGCGCCGGGCGGCATAGTCGTAGCTGAAGTTGCGGCTGATCTTGAGGGCGCTGTCGGCGTCGAGGCGCACCCGCATCCCTTCGTGACGCTCCAGGGCCCGGGCCAGGGTTTCCCCCTCCAGTACCCGCAGCGCCGTGGCGGCCGGGGCGTCGCCCTGGGCCAGGGTTGTCAGGCGCGGCGTGCTGCCGTCAAACAGGGGCTTGAGCTGGGTGTGGCCGTAATACTCCTCGACCTTGGCCTCCAGACAGACCAGGGCGCCCGGCTGGATGTCCGGGTACTTGCTGGCGAAGTTCTTGTCGTTGAGGTAGACGAAAATGCCGTCCGACGTCTCGGGGTTGCCGTCCCCCTGCACATCCAGCAGGTAGAAGCCCTTGTTGAGGCTTTCCCCCAGACCCGAGACTACTGCCTTGACCGAGACGCTCTGGGCGCTTTCGAACTGATCGTCCGGGACGAGGGGGCTCTTGTCGCCACTGCCCTGGATGGCGGGGATGGGGGTGAGGGCACTGTCGGCCGGGCAACTGAAGCCGGCGGCGTAGAGAGACGGGGACGCGAGCGCGAGCCCCACGGCCAGCGACAGCAGGGTAGGTGTTCCTTTCATGGGTATTCCTTTTTTTATTTTTGCCAGTGTTTCCATAGCCTTGGCATCGTGGCCAAGGGCGCGCATTGTCACATTTCTGGCAGCTCTGACCAGTGAACCAACGCACATTATGAGGAGACAAAGGAGCCCATCTGCCATTTTTTGACGTGGCTAACAGTTTGATATTGATGATCTATTTGTCATCAGGTGGGAGCGAAAAGTGTGAGGCCGCCAGCATTCACATATTTTCCTTCGAGAATAAAGATTGAGCAGTGGTCACTTGCTTCCTATACTCGAGCCGTTCCTCACGGAACCCAGGCAAAGGGCAAACCGGCAGTGATGCCGGGACGCAAAGCCTCCGATCTGTCCCATCCGGGCCAGACAGCGGGGTTACCCAGGGTGACTTGAGGGTTTGTGGCCCGTCCATGGCCTGTTGTCGCTCCCTTGTTCCCTGTTGCGATTGCGCTTTTCCCGGTATTGAAGCCAAGACAAAACAAGGAAGATAACAATATGCAACAGATCTTGAGGCCCAGCAGGCTTGCCATGCTGGTCGCCCTTGCGGCCGTCCCTGCCTGGGCGCAGGCCGCTTACCCCGCCTATCAGGCCGGCACAGCCTACAAGGCTGGCGACATCGTCAGCAACGCAGGCGCCCTCTATGAATGCAAGGAATTCCCTTACTCCGGCTGGTGCGGCGCGTCCCCCTACCACTATGCCCCCGGGGTGGGGGTGGTCTGGGCCGATGCCTGGAAGCTGTATGGTGGCGAGGTGCCGCCGCCGGCCCTGGTCGTCGCCATCGGCTCCCCCGCCGTGGGTGCCAGCGTCAGCGAGGGGGCCAGTGTGGCCCTGGCGGTGACGCTGAGCGGCCCGGTCACGGCGCTCGCCCGGGTGGAATACCTCATCGACGGCGTTCTGGTCGCCACCGCCACGGCTTCTCCCTGGAGTGCCAGCTGGTCTGCTGCCGGTGCGGGCAATCACGCCCTCAAGGCCCGGGCGCTGGATAAAGACGGCAAGGTGCTGAGCGAGGCGGATTCGAGCTTCAAGGTCGCCGCCGTGGTGGCGCCAGAGGCGCCCAGGGTGAGCATCGCAAGCCCGGCCGCCGGTGCCAGGGTGACCCTGGGCCGCGCCCTCACCGTGAGCGGCAATGTCACCGACGCCAATGACGACGTCGCCAAGGTCGAGCTCTTCGTGAATGGCCAGAAGGTGGGCGAGGACACCAGCGCCCCCTGGCAACTGAGCTGGACGCCCCAGAACAAGGGGCTGACCGGCCTCAAGCTGGTGGCGACCGACAAGACCAACCTCTCTGGCGAGTCGGCCCAGGTGGACGTGCAGGTGGAAGAGGCGGCGCTGCCCCCCACCGGCGGCAACCTCTCCTGCGACGTGCGCCAGATCTACCGCGCCGACGGCAGCGAGTGCATGGGGGATGACCACGGCCGCCGCGTCATCGGGTATTTCACCTCCTGGCGCACCGGCAAGAACGGCCTGCCCGCCTACCTGGTGAGTGACATTCCCTGGGACAAGATCACCCACATCAACTACGCCTTCGCGGCGGTGGACGAGCAGAGTCACACCATCAAGGTGGATGACGCCGCCACCAAGCTGACCTGGAACGGGGTGCCGGGCGCCGAGATGGATCCGGAGTTCGCCTATCAGGGTCACTTCAACCTGCTGTCCAAGTACAAGAAGCAGTACCCGGACGTGAAGACCCTCATCTCCGTCGGGGGCTGGGCCGATACTCGCGGCTTCTACGCCGCCACCACCAAGGGCGACTGCTCGGTCAACACCGCCGGCATCAACGCCTTTGCCGACTCGGCCGTGGGCTTCATCCGCCAGTACGGCTTCGATGGGGTGGATATCGACTACGAGTACCCCACCTCCATGAAGGATGCGGGCAACCCCAACGACTTCCCGCTCTCCAACCAGTGTCGCGGCAAGCTCTTTGCGAACTATGAAGTGCTGATGAAGACCCTGCGCAACAAGCTCGACAGCGCCGGCACCGAGGACGGTCGCAAGTACATGCTGACCATCGCCTCGCCGGCCTCGGCCTACCTGCTGCGCGGCATGGAGAACTTCCAGGTCACCCAGTACCTCGACTACGTCAACCTGATGACCTATGACTTCCACGGTGCCTGGAACCACTTCGTCGGTCACAACGCCGCCCTGTTCGACAACAAGGCGGATCCCGAGTTGTCCCAGTGGGGTGTCTACACCCAGGCCCAGTTTGGCGGCATCGGCTATCTCAACTCCGCCTGGGCGGCCCACTACTTCCGTGGTGCCCTGGCGGCGGGCAAGATCAACATAGGGGTGCCCTATTACACCCGTGGCTGGCAGGGGGTCACCGGTGGCACCCACGGTCTGGGTGGCAAGGCGGCGCTGCCGAGCCAGAGCGATTGCCAGCCGGGCACCGGTGGCAGCACCATTCCGTGCGGCAACGGGGCGGTGGGCATCGACAACATCTGGCATGACCTTGACAAGAACGGCAAGGAGATTGGCGGTGGCGCCGTGCCCATGTGGCATGCCAAGAACCTGGAGCACGCGGCCAGCCTCGGCATCACCACCCTGCCGAGCTACGGCCAGGCCTGGGGTCTGGATCCCAACAACCCGGCCCACGTGATGCAAGGCCAGTATGTGCGTTACTACGACGACAAGGCCCATGCGCCCTGGCTCTGGAACGAGCAGAAGAAGGTGTTCCTCTCCACCGAAGATGAAGAGTCCATGGGTCACAAGCTCGACTACATCGTCAAGCGGGGCCTGGGGGGCGTCATGTTCTGGGAGATGGCGGGGGACTATGACTTCGACGCCGCGAAGAACGAGTACGTGATGGGCAGCACCCTCACCAGCCTCGCCTACGAGAAGTTCAGCAAGGCCGACAAGGCGGCCCTGAAGCAGAATGATCTGCCGGCTCCGGCCGCCCAGCTCGACATCGGCGTGAGCCTCTCCGGCTTCAAGGAAGGGGACTCCAACTACCCGATCAACCCGACCCTCAAGCTCACCAACAAGTCGACCCAGACCATTCCGGGCGGCACCCGCATCGAGTTCCTGGTCCCCACCTCCACCTCAGACACCATCACCGACCAGAGCGGCATGGGGCTGAAAGTGGTGGAGAGCGGTGGCAACCAGAACTCGGACGGCATCGCCAATGAGAAGGACTTCCACAAGGTGGCTCTGACGCTGCCGGCCTGGAAAGCCTGGACGCCGGGCACCGACGTGGAAGTGGCCATGACCTACTACCTGCCGGCCGCCGGCGTGCCGAGCGGCATGCGCCTGATTGCCGGCAGTCAGACCATAGGCCTGAAGTCCGACTTCCCGGCCCTGGCCGAGGCGGTGCTGGGCAGCAGTGGCGGTGGTGACGGCGACAGCGGTGGCACCACCTGTGCCAGCCAGAACGTCAACCCGGCGGACTACAATGCCTATCCGACCTGGCCGCGCGGGGATCACGCCAATGGCAACGACCGCATGACCAACGGCAAGGCGGTGTGGCAGGCCAACTGGTGGACCAGCAGCGAGCCCAAGGCGGGCGATGGCAGCTGGAAGCTGGTGTGCAGCTACTGAGTTGTCCAGGCTGCTATACCAGCAGCGAGCCCAAGGCGGGCGACGGCAGCTGGAAGCTGGTGTGCAGCTACTGATGACCGTTTGAGCGGCAGGCCGGCACTTTGTATGGCCTGTTCTCTCGCAAGGCAATGACCCAATCCGGAGCCCAGGCTCCGGATTTTTTTGTGCCTTGCATCAGGAGAAGGAGGGGGAAAAGGGCAGGGGCGGTGCCATAAAAAAGACCGCTCCGAAGAGCGGCCAATTGCCACCAAGGCAATCTGCGGGGTGACCCCTTGTCGATGTGTCGCGGCCCGGATGCCGAGTCGGGGAGATCCCCGTCCCACCAGCCGGGCCGCGCAGCTTTATTGGGTGACGGCGCCGCCCTGCTGCTCTTTCAAGAAGCTGATCCAGGGGGAAGCACGACCACTGACGTTGCCATTCTGGGCAGCCTGAGTGAAGGCGGAGAGCGCCTCCTTGGGCTTTTGCTGCTCAAAATAGGCGACCCCGGTCAGGAACTTCAGATCCGCCCGCTGCTCGCCGCTGGCGTTGGCGGCAGGCTTGGCGGCGAAGGCCACCAGATCCTGGTAGCGCTTGCTCTGGATCATCATGCGCGCCATCTTGAGCTGCAGCTCGGCATTGGGGGCCAGCTTGTAGGACTTGGCCAGGGTGTCGATGGCCGGGTCCAGCTCCTTGGCCTGATGCCAGTAGTTGGCCAGCGTCTTGTAGTTGGCCGCGGTGCTCTCGATCTGCCCCTCCTTCATGGCTTTCTCCATCACGCGGGCGGCGCGGTGGGGAATGCCGGCGAAGGCGAGGTAGTTGGCGAGCCGCTGCAACTCGTTGGCCTCGGTCAGCATGCCGAGGTTGTAGGCCCCTTCCAGTGCCGCCAGGGCCTTGGCATCGTTGCCCGCCTGCATGTGCATGGCCGAGAGCTGGGTCCAGTACTTCTTCTTCTCCGGGTAGCGGTCCACCAGGGCGGTCAGCACCTCGGTAGCCGGCTTGTACTGTTTCAGCTCGTAGTGGGCCGCCATCTTCAGCAGGTACCAGGACTCCGGCGCCTTGCCCGCGGAGAGCTTGATCGCGTTGTCCACTGCCGGAATGGCTTCCCTGTACTGCTTGAGCTGCACATGGGCGTTGGCCAGGGTGATGTAGGCGTGCGGGGTCGGCTTCTCGTCCTTGCCGAGGTTTGCGAACCACTCCTTCATGGTGTTGATGGAACCCTTGAAGTTCCCCTCCGCCATGTAGAGCTGGGCCAGGTTGTAGCGCACCTGCTGGGCCACCGGGGACGGCAGGCCGCCGGTGGCGATGGCGTCGGCGAAGTACTTGGTCGCCTGACCGTACTTCTCCTGCTGCGCCGCCACGAAGCCCAGGGTCTGCAAAATGACCCCCTTGTCGTAGACCCGCTCGCCGGCGCCGGACAGCGCCTCCTGCAGCTTGGCATTGGCCTCGCCGAATTTCTTCTCGGTGATCAACGCCTGGGCCTTGTTGACCGCGCGGTAGGCGCGGTCAGACAGGGCGGGTTGTTCGGCGGCCCAGGTGGCGGTGCTGAGCAGCACCGCCATGGCCACCGGGGCGAGGATCAGGGTATGTAACTTTTTCATCGCCACCCTCCTTAGTTGGTCGCAAACTCGATCTCTTGCTGCATGCGACTGGCCTGCGGCTTGCCGTCCACCATGGCCGGCTTGAAGGTCCACTTGGCAATGGTCTGGCGTGCCGCCTTGCCGAGGTCATAGCTGCGGGGCTCTTCCTTGACGATGCGGATGTTGCTCACGGTACCGCGCTCGGTGACGGTGAACTCCACCAGCACCTTGCCGGACGCAAGACCGGCCAGGGCCGCCTTGCGGGGCATCATGGGCTCGAAGGTCGCCATCGGGATGGCGCCGTTGTTGCCACCCATGCCGCCGCCACCGCCGCCGGTGCTGTAGGCACCCAGGGCGTTGCCGCCACCGATGTTGACCGGGATGTCGAGTTTGGGCATGTCCATGGGGGAGCTGTCCATCTTCGGCCTGTCCGTGCTCGCCACCTCCATCTCGGGCGGGGGCGGCGGGCGTTTCGGGGGCGGCGGTTTGGGCAGTTCCCGTTGTTTCTCTTGCAAGGTCTCCTGAGGCTTGAGGCGGATGAAGTCGGTCATGGTGACGTCCTCCCGCTCCGTCAGCTCCCGGTGATCCGGCGTGATGAGCTTGTTCATTCCCAGAAACAGGAAGAACACCACCACGCAGGAGACCGCTAACGATATCAGGTATCTCATGGCATTCGCTCCGGCATCAGCTGCTCTTGTCGGCGGCGATGGAGATGTTCTGGACACCGGCCATGCGGATCTGGTCCATGACCTGCACCACCAGACCGGAACGGGATTCGCTGTCGGCCTGGATCACCACGGCGCTTTCCGGGTTCTCCGCCCGCAGCCGCTCGATGTTGGCACGCACGGCACCCACTTCGACGATGCGCTTGTCGACCCAGACCTGGCCGTTCTCGCGGACCGCGACCATGATGTTCCCCTTCTTCACCGTCTCGGCCGTGCTGGCGCTCGGGCGGTTGATCTCCACGCCGGACTCCTTGACGAACGAGGTGGTGACGATGAAGAAGATCAGCATGATGAACACGATGTCCAGCATGGGGGTCAAATCGATGGCCGCCTCGTCAGCACCGCTGTCGCTGTGACGTTTTCTCATGGCAAAAACTCCTTGCTTGTTCTGTGCCCCGGCGGGCATGGCCCGGCCGGGGATGTGCATCCTGCATCAGCCGTGTTTCAGGTTGTCTTCCAGCTTCTGCACGGCCAGCTTGGCCTTGTGATCGAGCCGGCTGACAAAAAACAGGCCGGAAAGGGCGGCAATCATGCCCGCCATGGTCGGTACCGTCGCCTTGGAGATCCCCGAGGCCATCGCCCTGGGGGAGCCGGTGCCGGTGATGGCCAGGGTATCGAACACCTGCACCATGCCTACCACGGTCCCGAGCAGCCCCATCAGCGGGCAGAGGGCGATCAGCACCTTGATGACCGGCATCCCCTTGTCCACCGCCATGGCAACCTGGGAGACCAGCTCGCGGCGGATCTGCCTGGCGGACCAGGAGAGGTGATCGGTGCGGGCCAGCCAGGCCGTCTTGGTCTGTTTCACCTGCTGGGGATAGACCGCCATGAAGTAGAACCAGCGCTCCAGCAGCAGGGCCCACATCATCAGGGTCAGGAAGAACAGGGCGACCAGTACGTCGCCCCCCAATCCCAGAAACCGGCGGACCGACTCGACTTCTTCAATCAACCAGAACCACATGGGTGACTCCTTAGGCTGCGGCTTTGGCGGCGTGCAGACGTTCCTGATAACGGGCAACGAAACCGGCGCTCTGCTCTTCCAGTACCTGGATCAGACGGCGGCTCTGGGTCTGCACGATGGTGTAGAGGAACAGCATGGGCACGGCCACGACCAGACCCTGCATGGTGGTCACCAGGGCCTCGGAGATACCCCCCGCCATCAGCTTGGGATCGCCGGTACCGAACAGGGTGATGGCCTGGAAGGTGGCAATCATCCCGACCACGGTACCCAGCAGGCCCAGCAGCGGGGCGACGGAGGCGATCAGCTTGATGAGGCTGATGCCCTTCTCCAGCTTGGGCACGTTGCGCAGGATGATCTCGTCGAGCTTGGATTCCAGATCCTCGATGTTGTCACCCCGGTGATCCTGGTAGGCACCCAGCATCTCGCCGATGGGGTTGCCCTTGATGATCTGCTCGGATTTCAGCTGCTTGCGCATGGCACCGCCGATGAGGGAGAGACGAGCGCCGCAGAACAGGGCCAGCAGGGTACCGATGACACCCAGCGCCAGGATCACGTAGCCCACGGAGCCACCCTGATCGATGCGCTCCTTGAGGGTCGGCGATTGCACCAGCAGGGAGAGGATCACGCCACGGGACGGGTCGATGAAGATGGGTTCGACGCTGCCGCCACCCTGTTCAAACTTGGCGACCGGTTCCAGCACCGCGTTCTCGGGCTGGCGGGAGAGTTGTTCGAACTTGCCGGTCTCCGGCACGAAGGTGAGGTACTTGCCTTCGGAGACGGTGTTGAACTCGCCGATCTGGGTCACGGTCTTCTGGGCCTGGTTGCCCTCGCCGTAGACCACGGTGGCCGGGATCTGGCTCACCTTGCCACCGTCGACCATGCGGCTGAGGGTGGTGGTCCAGAAGGCGGTCAGGTCATCGCTGGAGGGCAGTTCCTTGCTCTCGGCCAGGCGAGTCAGCAGGGCAGTCTGCTCGGGATGTTCGACCCGGCGGGCGGAGGCATTGAAGATCCCCTTGAATTCACCGGCGAACTGGCGCAGCACGCCAAACATCTCGCCCATGTTGCCGGAGCGCTGGCGCAGGGTTTCGGTCAGCTCGGTGAGCTGCTTGTCGTTGGCATCGAAGGTGGCCTTGAGCTTTTCGCCCCTGGCGACTTCGGCGGCGAGATCCGCCTTGGCCTTGGCGAGCAGGGCCCCTTGTTCGTTCTTGTCAGCCAGGAAGCGGGCTTCCCGCTCCTTGTTGAGCTGGGATTCGCTGGTGCTGGCGGCCTTGACCTGATTGAGCAGGGCGTTGAGATCCACCGGCTTCTCGGCGGCGGTCACCGGCAGGGTGACCAGGGTAGCGCCCGCGATCAGCGAGGCGATGGCAAGTTTGATTCCTTTCATGATGCTTTCTCCGCAGTTTGAACCGGCAGCTTGATGAGGGCGGGGGGCGCCTGCTTCTTCGCGATGCGAAGGCCTTGTTCAACCGCACTGCGATACTCCTGGGGCAGTACTTCCCACTGGCGGGTCTTCTTGTTCCACATGCCGGTCTCGTTGCCATCCGGGGACTGGTAGAGCAGGGCGATGCGGCCAACGCGCAGGAACTCGTAGGTCTTCTCGTCCCCATCCTTGTCCAGGCTCGCCTTGTAGGCTTCGATGGTGCGGCTGAAGCCCTCCTCGATCTGGTAGGCCTCGAGGATCTTGCGGTACTTCTCGGAGATGGTGACGTCGGCCCGGTTCATGAGATCGGTCAGGGCCGCCACGCGGTCCTCACGCTCCACCTTCTGGAACGGCAGGTCCAGGGAGACGAACTGCTCGAGGGAGTCGATCATCTTGAGCATCAAGGGCACCACTTCGGTGCTGGTCTGGTCGATCTGGGCGATCTGCTTTTGCATGGAGGCGAGTTCGGCGCTCTGGGAGTCGACCATCTTGCCCACTTGCTCGTTGTAGGCGCGCAGGCTGTCTACCTGGCGCAGGGCGGCCTTGTACTGGGCCAGGGCAGACTCGGCAGATTCGGCGTAGCTGTCGATCTTCTGCTGGGAAACTTTGGATGCATTGTCGGTGGCGGCTTGAGCGTCCACGGCCTGACCGGCGGTGGCGGCACTCAGATTGAAGCTGGTCAGCAAGGCAGCCGAAATCAGGCTGCCGAGGAGCGCTTTCTTCATTGTAATTGTCCTTGTTTTCATAGGATTACCCTATCTCCGTAACTTCCTTGGGACCTTGGGCAAAGCCGGCCCGAACGGGCCGGCTTGTGGTTTGCTGGTGGATTAGAACTTCTGGCTGTAGTCGAGGTAGTAGATGCGACCGTCGATGCTGTAGAGCTCGTCGTCATAGGTGAAGCCATCGCTCTCGAGGGACGGGCCCACGTTGAACATGTTCTTCACGCCGACCTGGATCTTGCCGTTCCAGGGCGCTTCCACGCCGACGTTCAGGTTCCAGGTGGTCTGGGACGCGATGTGGCCCACTTCCTCACCGGTATCGGCGATGTAGTCCTGGCTTTGGGAGTCGATGTAGTTCGCGCTCAGGTAGGTATCCATGTTCCACCATTGGGGAACGTTGACACCCACACCGGAGCTGAAGCGCATCTGGGGCAGACCGTTTTGGCCGATCTTGTCGATGACGGGACCACCGGCGTACAGACCTTCCTTGTATTTCAGGATGTAGGTACCGCCCAGGTCATAACGCACGGTGGCGTAGTTCAGGTCGTAGGTGTAATCCACTTTCAGGTCGAGGCCGGAGGTCTCGAGGGTCCCCAGGTTGACCATGGGAGCGATGGCGCTACCGATCTTGCCCTGGCTGTTGCGGGTGATGCTGCTGGAGCTGCCGCTGTTCAGTTCGTCATAGATGAGAGACTGCAGGGAGTTCAGCTGGATCACGTCCTCGATCTTGATGGTGTAGTAGTCCAGGGAGAGGTTCAGGTCATCCACCGGGCTGTAGGCCACCCCGAAGTTCCAGGTGTCCGCGGTCTCTTCCTTCAGATCCTCGTTGGAGGTACGGGTGGTGGTGTACTGGCGGTTCGGGCAGTCTGCCGCGGAGATGCCGTTGGCCTCGCAGTAGACGTAATCCTTCGCCCAGTCGGCGGACTCGGAATCAGCCGAGTAGAGATCGCTCAGGCTGGGGGCGCGGAACGAACGGGACCAGGAGGTGCGCAGCATCAGATTGTCCAGCGGCTGGTAACGCAGGCTCGCCTTGGGGGAGAAGGCGCTGCCGAAGTCGCTGTACTTGTCGAAGCGACCGGCCACGTTCAGCTCGATCTGCTCGGTGATGGGCACCAGGGACTCGATGTAGGCGGCAGTCACGTCACGCATGCCACCGGAGGAGTTGCCTGCGGAGCCGATGATGTTGCCTGCTTCGGACTGGGCGTCGTACTTGTCGGCATAGACCCAGTCGTTGTACTCGGCACCTGCGTACCAGCTGACCGGACCGGCCGGCAGTTCACCCATGTCCCACTGGACACCGGCGTACCACTGGTAGAAGTCCATGGTGGCGCGGCGGCTGGTGTCGGCGGCCATGGAGGCCGTGCTCTGGGGGTCGAACTCACCACCGACGAACTTGCCGTCGGCGATCGCCTGCTGGGCGGCGGACTTCAGCACGTAACCGGTGCCGTTCTCCTTGTTGTCGGTCTTGGAGTACATGTAGCCGGCGTTCCACTGCATGTCGCCGACGCTTTCGGTGGCGATGGTGCCTTCGAAGCCGAGGTTCATGCTGCCGGTGGTGTCGGTGACATAGTTGTCACGGGGACCGACGTTGCTGAAGCGGTAGTAGGCGTAGGCAGCCTCACCCAGACCCTGGGTGGCGGCGGCATCCAGGCCGTTGTCGGTGAAGAACTGGGCGTTCTTCGGGTTGGCCGGGTCAATGGTGAAGGCGCCGGCAGCCGGGGCGAAGCGGCCGAAACTCTCGACCCGGGAGCCGATGATCTGCGGCACGAAGTCCACGTTGTCGTTGATGTGGTAGCGACCGTTTACGTACAGGGTGTCACGGCTGCGGGAGGCCGTGGTGGCCGCGACCTGGCCGTAGTTGAAGTTACAGCCGCCCTCGAAGCCGACGAAGGGCTCCTTGCATGAGCCGTCGGCATTGGTGGCGCCGGCCAGGGGGCCGTATTTCCAGATGGGGTCGCCGTTGGCGTCAAGACCCGTGATCCCCTCCACGTTGCGGCCGTAGGGGCTGGGGGAGTCGTTGCCCTGCTTGGCAAGATAGTCCCGATCGCGACTGTAGATGACGTCCTTCTTGTCGTGCTCGTAGACCGCCATCAGGGAGCCCTTCTCGCCGGCCACCCCTGCCACGATGGAGCCGCTCTTCTCGTCGCCGCCCTCTTCGCTCGGGGAGCCAATGCGGCCCTGGAAGTCCAGCCCTTCGTAGCCCTCTTTGAGCACCACGTTGATCACGCCACCAATGGCGTCGGAACCGTAGATGGCGGAGCCGCCGTCCAGGTTGACCTCGACCCGCTCAACGGCGGCCATGGGGATGGTGTTGAGGTTGATGGAGGTGCCGCCCATGGTGGGGGAACCCGCTACCCGTTTGCCGTTCAGCAGAACCAGGGTACGCTCGGAACCCAGGCCGCGCAGGCCGACGGTGGATTGGGACTGGAAGGAGCTGCCGGAGGCAGGGGAGACGCCGCCAAAGGAGTTGTAGGAGGCTTGCTTGAGGTAATCGGCGACGGTCTGCTGACCGGATTGCTCGATTTTCGCCTTGGTCACGGAGACGACCGGGGTGGCGCCTTCCACATCGACCCGGGAAATCCGCGAGCCGGTGACCTTGATTTTTTGCAGTTTTTCTACGTTCTGGCCCTCTTCGGCCAGGACAGGGGTGGCCACAACTGCCGCGCTCGCCAAGGCAAACGCTACGGCAGCAGAGAGTCTGCTTTTCCTAAGCATCGCTAGTATCCTTCCTGATTGTTTATTGTTTGCTTCCATTACCGCCCTCGTTGGAGCGGTGCGTAAGGCTTATCAAGGTTTGGTGATGGACGTCAAATGGAGCGGCGGGGATGGGGGCTGCAGGGGGAATTAGATGGGAATATGCACTTGATGGAATATTTTTGGCGTTTTATTCCGTAAATGTCGCGTCAGCTTATGTAAAGATGTTGTTAAGTTCGATTTTTACAATTTTATTGATTATTTTTGAACTTATCGATAAGTCGCTTGTCACTCCAGTGTCGATATCGAGAAAACGGTTTTTTGCAGTATTTTCATCTGCTTTTGTGGCGAGAGCGTTTTCCGGGGAACGGAGGGTGGGGGCGGCTATCCCTCTTCTTTTATAGGTAAATGAGAAAATAACCCGACTTGTTCTTAACTTGTTGATTTTGTTCTGCTTGGTATGGATTAAAACACCTGTGTAATTAATTTTTTAATAATTAAAATCGAGTTTGACGGGTCGGCGTAGCAGTTTTTTATATTGAAGTTGGGTTTTTTGGAAAAAATCATCCGCGGGATATGCTGCGGGGGGACATTCCCGGTCGCAGACCGGGTTCTACTTGATTTTTGTTGCAGAGCTTTTACAGTGACCGAGCCGGATTGTCTGTCAATGCCAGTCAATTCAGTGAGTAATGCCAGGTAAGGATAGGCCCGTCACCGGATGTGACTGGCCATAAAAGAACAACAAGGACGAGGTTCCACCATGCTGTCGTATTTCCTACGTCGGATGCTTTTGATCATCCCGACGTTTCTCGGTATCACCCTGCTCGTCTTCACCATCACCCGCTTCGTGCCGGGCGGCCCGGTTGAGCGCATGCTGCTGCAGGCGCAGGTCTCGCAAAACGAGTCCGGCCGCTCCAGTGGCAGCAAGGGGGCGCAGGCACTCTCCGACGAACAGATTGAAGAGCTCAAGGCGTTCTACGGCCTCGACAAGCCCATGCTGGTCGCCTACTGGGACTGGTTGCAGAAGCTGGCGGTGTTGGATCTCGGGGAGTCGACCCGTTATTACGAGCCGGTGTGGGATCTCATCAAGGAGAGGTTGCCGGTAACCGCCTTCTTCGGGCTCGCCACCTTTCTGCTGAGTTATGCCGTCTCCATCCCGCTCGGAGTGGCCAAGGCGCTCAGGCACAACAGCCGCTTCGATTCCCTGAGCTCCATGCTCATCTACATGGCCTATGCGCTGCCCGCCTACGTGGTGGGGATCTTCCTCATCACCGTCTTTGCGTTCCATCTGGAGTGGCTGCCCATGGGGGGCTTCCCGGGGGACGAGTTTGACGGGATGGAGAGCAGCTGGGATCAGATCCGCACCGTCTTCGCCCACGCCCTGCTGCCGCTCATCGCCTACGCCATCGGGGATTTCGCCATCCTCACCATGACCATGAAGAACAGCCTGATGGAAAACCTGTCGGCGGATTATGTGCGCACCGCCGTGGCCAAGGGGCTGCCGTTTCGCAAGGCGGTGACCGATCACGCCATGCGCAACAGCCTGATCCCCATCGCGAGTCACTTAGGGTCGGTGCTCACCGTCTTCTTCGGGGGCTCCTTCCTCATCGAGACCATCTTCAACATCGACGGCATCGGCCTGCTCGGTTATGAGGCCATTGTCGAGCGGGATTACCCCACCGTCATGGGCATTCTGGCCATCACCTCCATGCTGATGCTGGTGGGCAACATTGTCTCCGACATCTGCGTTGCCCTGGTCGATCCCCGCGTGCGGTTTGGAGAGTGAGCATGAACCTGAATCCGGTAACGCTGAAAAAACTCAAGCGCTTCAAGTCGATAAAGCGCGGCTACTACTCCTTTGTCATCTTTTCGGTCCTGGTGGTCATCTCTCTGCTGGCGGAACTGCTGGTCAACAGCCGGGCCCTGGCGGTGAGTTATCAGGGGGAGCTCTATTTCCCCACCTATGGGGACGTGATCCCGGGCCAGCACTTCGGGCTCGACTACGAGTACGAGACCAACTACCGCCAGCTCAAGAGCCAATTTGCGAAGGAAGATAAGGGGGATTGGGTGTTGCTGCCCCTGGTCCCCTGGAACCCCTATGAGCAGGACTTCAAGGAGGAAGCCTATCCGCCCTATGCCCCGAGCCTGGCGGAGCGCCACTTCCTCGGCACCGACACCAGCGGTCGCGATGTATTGGCACGGCTGGTCTACGGCTTTCGCATCGCCATCGGCTTTGCTTTCATCGCGCTGGTGGCGAGCTATGTCATCGGGGTCAGCATCGGCTGCATGATGGGGTTCCTCGGCGGTCGGTTCGATCTCCTGATGCAGCGTTTCATCGAGATCTGGTCCCAGGTGCCCTTCCTCTACGTCATCATGATCCTGGTCTCCCTGGCCAAGCCGAACTTCGGCCTGTTCGTCGGCATCAACGTGCTGTTCGGCTGGATGGGGATCACCTGGTACATGCGCACCCTCACCTACAAGGAGCGGGCGCGGGACTACGTGATGGCGGCGCGGGCCCAGGGGGCGAGCACCAGGCGCATCATCTTCAACCACATTCTGCCCAATACCCTGATGATGATCGTCACCCTGGCCCCGTTTGCCGTGGTGGGCAACATCTCCACCCTGACGGCGCTGGACTACCTGGGTTTTGGCCTGGCGCCGCCGACCCCGAGCTGGGGGGAGTTGCTCTCCCAGGGGATCAACAACCTCGACGCCATCTGGATCGTGAGTTCGGTGGTGGCGGCGGTGAGCCTGGTGCTCATCATGGTCTCCTTCATCGGGGAGGCCATCCGGGAGGCGTTCGATCCGCGCAAATTTACCCGTTATCAGTGAGCGGTGGCGCCTTGCCAGGGCACATCGATAGGACCCTTAATGAAGACGCCCCCAGTGCAGGGGCATGACCAGGAAGTCAAACATGAACAATAAAATCAAATGGACAGGTGCTCTCTTTCTGCTATTGAACGGATCCTGGGTGTGGGCGGCCAGCCTGCCCGCGGATCTGACGTGGGAGACCAACGACACCGACCCTGTGTTCGCCTCTCCCAAGGCGCTGCCCGGCGGCAACCTCAATCTCTTCGTCGACAGCTTCCCGCTGACGTTTCGCACCGTGGGGCCGGATTCCAACGGCTCGTTCCGCTCCTTCATCCTCGACAACCAGATGAGGCTCATCAGCTTCCATCCCAACACGGGCAACCCCATTCCGGCCCTGGCGAATGCCTGGGCCATCGCGCCGGACAGCCAGACCGTCTATTTCAGGCTCGACCCGCGCGCCAAGTGGTCCGACGGCAAGCCGGTCACCGCCGATGACTACACCTTCGGCTACGAGATGATGCGCTCCAAGGACATCAAGGGCCCCTGGTTCAACAACTACTACACCACCGAGGTGGTGGCGGTGGAGAAGATTGACGACCACACCATCCTGGTCAAAGCGGGCAGCCGCAAGGCCAAGCTCGATCTCCTCAACACCACCGAACTGTGGCCCCAGCCCAAGCACTACTACAAGATGGGCCCGAACTGGGTGAAGCAGTACAACTGGGCCGTGGTACCCACCACGGGCCCCTACGTGATGAGCGACGTAAAAAAGGGCAAGTCCGTCACCTTCAGCAAGCAGAAGGAGTGGTGGGCAAAAGACGATCGCTACAACCAGCACAGGTTCAACCTCGACACCATCAAGGTGCAGGTGATCCGCGACCACAACATTGCGTTCCGCCACTTCCTCAAGGGGGAGCTGGACACCTTCGAGATGATCCTGCCCAACTGGTGGCATGAGAAGGCGGTCACCCCGGAGTACAAGCAGGGATACGTGCAGAAGGTGATGGCCATGACCGACACCAAGCAGGGGGGGCAGGGGGTTCACCTCAACGTGGCCAATCCCAAGCTGGCGGATCTCAACGTGCGGCTCGGTATCCAGCACGCCTTCAACATCGACAAGATGATAGAGACGGTGCTGCACGGCGACTATGACCGCGCTACCACCTTCGGCTCTGGCTTCGGGGCCTTCACCGACATCGCGCTCCCTGAGCGGGCCTACGACATCGCCAAGGCACGGGAGTACTTCGCCAAGGGCGGTTACGGCAAGCAGGGACCGGACGGCATCCTGCAAAACGACAAGGGAGAGCGGCTCACCCTGGCCCTCACCTACACCAGCCAGGAGCACTCCAAGCGGCTGACCGTGCTCAAGGAAGAGGCCAAGAAGGCGGGCCTGGATCTGGAGCTCAATCTGGTGGATGGCGCCACCGGCTTCAAGGTGATGCTGGAGAAGAAACACGAGGCGGCCTGGCTTGGTTGGGGGGGCGGTGGTCTCTATCCGCAATACTGGGAGTCTTTCCACTCCGACAACGCCAACAAGCCCCAGACCAACAACCTGTTCAACGTGGATGACAAAGAGCTCGACAGCCTGATCGACGCCTACAACGTCGAGTTCGACATGGACAAGCGGGCCGCGCTTTCCCACCAGATCCAGCAGCGGATCTATGATCTCGCCATCTTCGTACCCGGCGTTCAGCTCAACTACGTGCGAGCCAGCAGCTGGCGCTATGTGATGCTGCCGGAGGTGCCCGCCACCCGCAACACCCCGGATCTGCTCTACTGGCCCATGGATGGCTACCCCCACAGCAGTGGCGGCCTGCTCTGGATCGATCCCAAGGTGAAGGAGGAGGCCCAGAAGGCCAAGGCTGACGGCAAGGCGCTGGCCCCCATCACCCTGATCGACAAGACCTATGCACATCATTGATGTGGCCCAGAAGGGAGCAGCAGTCATGCCCAACACACAGGCCACCGCCCCCGGCACCAAAGATCATGAGGGGCAGTCTCTGTCCCCCATCCTCGAGGTGCGGGATCTCGAGGTGGAGTTCGCCGTCGACGACGGCAAGATCAAGGTGCTCGACGGGGTCAGCTTCCAGGTCGCCCCGGGCCAGACCCTGGGGATAGTCGGCGAGTCCGGCTGCGGCAAGAGCGTCACCTCGCTGGCCATCATGGGGTTGCTGCCAAGGCCTCACGGTCAGGTGGTAGGGGGCTCCATCCGCTTTCAGGGGGAGGAGCTGCTCAATCTGCCGCCGGAGCAGATGTACAAGGTGCGCGGCAACCGTATCTCCATGATCTTTCAGGAGCCCATGACGGCCCTCAACCCGGTGCAGACGGTCGGCGATCAGCTGATGGAGGTGTTTCGCCTCCACCGCCCCGATTACAGCAAGGCCCAACGCCGTGACGCCGCCATCGCCATGTTGAAGAAGGTGGGGATCCCCGAGCCTGCCCAGCGTTTCGCGGCTTATCCCCACAATCTTTCCGGCGGCATGCGCCAGCGGGTGATGATCGCCATGGCGCTGGCCTGCGAACCGGCCCTGCTCATCTGCGACGAGCCGACCACGGCGCTCGATGTGACCATCCAGGCCCAGATCCTGGATCTGATGAAGGAGCTGCAAGCCCAGACCGGCATGGCCATCATCTTCATCACCCACGATCTCGGGGTGGTGGCGGAGCTGTGCGACGAGGTGGTGGTGATGTATGCCGGGCGTGCGGTGGAGCGGGCCGATATCTATGAACTGTTTGACCACCCGCGACATCCCTATACTCATGGTCTGATGGCCTCGATCCCGCGTCTGGAAGATGTGCCAAAGAGCCTGCTCAAGACCATCAAGGGTCAGGTGCCCGCCCTGCACGAGATGCCGGCGGGGTGCCGTTTCTCCAACCGCTGCCCCCATGCCACGCCCCTTTGCGTGGAGACCATACCGGTGACCGAGCAGTTGAGCGAACGCCACGGGGTGGCCTGCCACCACTGGAAGGAGGTGAGCCTATGAACGGTCTGGTGTTACGGGGTGTCGCAGGGCAGCCTGGCGGCGGGAAGGCGACCAGGTCGTCTGCTGCCATGAATCGTCGGGGATGGAAGTCATGACCAGCTTGTTGTCGGTAAGCAATTTAAAGCAGCATTTCAAGATGGGCGGTGGTTTCTTGCGCAAGCAATACACCGTCTACGCGGTGGATGGCATCAGCTTTGATCTCAAGCAGGGGGAGACCCTTGGCCTGGTGGGGGAGTCGGGATGCGGCAAGTCCACCCTGGGGCGTTCGTTGCTCAAGCTGTTCGAGCCGAGCGCCGGCTCCATCACCTTCGAGGGGCGTGACATCACCCACCTCTCGCCCAAGGAGATGCGATCCCTGCGTCAGGAGATGCAGATCGTGTTCCAGGATCCCGCAGAATCCCTCAACAGCCGCCACACGGTTGGGCAGATCCTGGAGGAGCCTTTCATCATCCACGGCAAGGGCAACGCCGAACAGCGCCGGACATGGGTGCAGGAGCTGCTGGAGAAAGTCGGCTTGCCCGGCAGCGCGGTGGATCGCTACCCCCATGAGTTCTCTGGCGGCCAGCGCCAGCGCATCGGCATCGCTCGCGCCATCGCCCTCAAGCCCAAGCTGCTGGTGTGTGACGAGGCGGTGTCGGCGCTCGACGTGTCGGTGCAGTCCCAGATCGTGAACCTGCTGCTCAATCTGCAGCGGGAGATGAACCTCGCCATCATCTTCATCGCCCATGACCTGTCGGTGGTCAAGCACATCTCGGACAGGATTGCGGTGATGTATCTGGGCCGGATCGTCGAGCTGGCCGAGGCCCAGGCACTCTACCTGGCACCGCGCCATCCCTATACCCAGGCGCTCATCTCCGCCATTCCGGTGCCGGATCCGCGGCGGCGCAGCCAGCGCATCCTGCTGACGGGGGATGTGCCGTCCCCCATCTCGCCGCCGAGTGGCTGCCATTTTCACCAGCGCTGCCCCCATGCAACGGATCTGTGCCGCACCCGCTCGCCCGCCCTTGAGGCGTGCGGCGGGCAGGGGCATCAGGTGGCCTGCCATTTCCCCTTGCCCGTGCAGGAGGCGGTGCCACTGGGAAAGGCGATATGATGCCGGCGCCCGCCGCGTCGCGACCGGCATCGCTGCAAGGTGGCACCGAGGAGGCGCAATAAAGGCGGATACGGGATAAAAAAATGGGGCCTGCGGCCCCATCTTCATGGTTGGAGTTCAGGTTTGGCCGTGGAATATCTGGCCCGGGCAGGACAGCGCCCCGATGGGGGTGGCTGCTGTGTGGATTGCTGAGTTGTTTTGTAGTTTTATTACGTTGCCAATTTCAACATCCGGACAGGCGATATCAGGCGCCATAACGGAAGTAGTAATTGCGGGTTGCAGGCGCATAAGTGTCTTTCTCTTCAGCACCTTTCTTGCTGGTTGCACCCTTCAGGTGGAACAGCACTGCCAGATTCTCGAACATATGATGACCTCGTTTCTTTGTGGTTCATGGGTTGTGTGACCTTGGTCACGTTCTGATCCTAGGGGGATATGTGAGCTGGATCAACTTTTTGTGTTGTAAATTTACATAAATCATGGAAAGGGTTTTCAAATGCAGACCTGTTCATGGATACGATTTCAAGCCAGGGCCACGTATGGAGTCGGGGATATGAGAGAGGTGGCCGAGGAGGAAGTACAAAAAAGATGCCCCGCACTGGGCGGGGCATCGATATGGTCGTGAGCTGGCTTACTTGGCCGGGATATGTTCCAGCACGTGAACCAGCAGTTGCCAGAAACGCTCGACCGCCGGGATGTGTACCTTCTCCCCCGGTGCGTGGGCGCCACGGATGGTCGGGCCGAAGGAGACCATGTCCCAGTCCGGGTAGGCGCTCTTGAACAGACCGCACTCGAGGCCTGCATGGATCACCATGACGTTCGGCATCTCGCCAAACAGGGTCTGGTAGCTGCTACGCACCAGCGCCATGATCGGTGAGTCAACGTTCGGGGCCCAACCCGGGTAGGCGCCTGTGAACTCGCAGCTGGCGCCGGCCAGGGTGAACAGGGAGCGGGTCATCTGCTCGATGTTCTCGCGACCGGAATCGATGAGGGAGCGGATCAGGCACTGCACATAGACTTCCCCCTCGAGTGTCTTGATGACACCCAGGTTGGTGGAGGTCTCGGTCACGCCCGGGATGGCGTCGCTCATGCGCATCACCCCGTTCGGGCAGGCCATCAGGGCATCCAGCAGGCGGCTTTGCAGGGACTCGCTCATGAGCTGGGCCGGTTTCTCCCGGGCGGTGAGCAGCACGGTGAGGTTGGCCTCGGTGGCGGCCAGCTCGCTCTGATAGATGCCGGCGTAGCGGTCTACCAGAGCCTTGAAGTCAGCCACGCTGGCGGCGGGCACCAGCAGGCTGGCGCGGGCCTCGCGGGGGATGGCGTTGCGCAGGGTGCCGCCGCTGAGATCGCCAAGGCGCACCCCCAGCGGTTCGGCGGCCTTGAGCAGACGGACCAGCAGCTTGTTGGCGTTGCCGCGGCCGCGATGGATGTCGACCCCGGAGTGGCCGCCGCGCAGGCCCTTGACCTGCAGCTCGAAACCTTCACCCTCGGTGGCAGCGACCAGCTCCAGGGGGAAGCGGATATTGGCATCGACCCCGCCGGCGCAGCCCATGTAGACCTCGCCATCCTCTTCGGAGTCGGTGTTGAGCAGGATCTCGCCCTCCAGCCAGCCCGCTTCCAGACCGAAGGCGCCGGTCATGCCGGTCTCCTCGTCGGTGGTCAGCAGCACTTCCAGCGGGCCGTGCTTGATGGTCTTGTCGGCCAGCACGGCCAGGCAACCCGCCATGCCCATGCCGTTGTCGGCACCCAGGGTGGTACCACGGGCGGTGACCCATTCGCCATCGATGTAGGCATCGATGGGATCGGTGGTGAAGTCGTGCTGGGTGTCGGCGTTGGCCTGGGGCACCATGTCGATGTGGGCTTGCAGCACCACGGCCTTGCGGTTTTCCATCCCCGGCGTGGCCGGTTTCTTGATGATGATGTTGCCGACGGCATCTTGCTTGACCGCCAGGCCTTCTCCCTGGGCCCATGCGACGATCCAGGCGCTCAGTTGGGCTTCGTGCTTGGAGGGGTGGGGGATGGAGCAGATCTGCTCGAAGAATTGCCAAATCAACTTGGGAGACAGAGAACTGAGCTGTGCCACGTCGGGACTCCTTACCAGCATGGAAAATGTCGGGCCCCACTCTGCGGGCCGGGGAAGAGGATAACGATAATACAGTCAATCACGCAAAAATGTGAGCGATCAGCGCAAATGACGCTCTGCTTGTGCTGGGAAAGGGAGCATGGATGGCGAACTTCACTACCTGCCTTATTCGTGTCAGCACAACATCAATTTTGTGATGCCAGTCACAAAAATATTGTCTTTTGGGCGCCGGGTGGTAAATTAGCCGCCGTGGCCAGCCCACTTGTCAGGATGACAATCAATGCCTCCAGGGAACCGAAGCAAAGCAAGTGCGCCTCCATGGAACCGAGTGTCAGTTCAAGGATGTGAACCCGCATTAAGGTACGTAACTTGTTAAGCAATCAGGAGTTTATGATGTCAGGCAGCAATTCAACCTATTGGTTTGCCCAATCTCTCTATACCCAGGGCTTCAACTACCCGAATCCCTACGCTACCCGCCGTTAAGGCTCGCAGGCGTCACAGGTAACAGCAGCAGGTGCGTGAGGATCCTCTCCTCCCCCTGCTATTTTTTTGCCCGAAAGTCACTTGGGTGTCGAACGGCTACCATTTCGGTGCCGCCGGAGCCCTCCCAAAAAGGCGACAGAGCGGGAGATGGCGGACATTTCCTGTTTTTCGCATACGTTTGCCGCTCAATTTATCCATAAAGAGTGCTATCATACCGGCCCAACAGCCGGCCCGAGATCGGGAGTCCACCCGAGATGGCCGCCAGCTACACCCCATCCCTGTTCGCATTGCATCCGTTTTTGCCGCCGAGGCGTCAGCCCCGAGGCCGAAAAAGTGCAAGCAAAATTCGGGAAACGGGGTGCCAGAATTGACCTGAACCCGTCTCTTTGCCGGGTTCTCGCCTCATAAGTGATTGCTTTATAACTCGTTGAGATCGATAGCATGCCAAAAAAGTTCTATGTATCGTGGGATAACCTGCAACGCGAAGCGCGCCGTCTGGCCCGTCGTCAACTGCCTGTCAGCCAGTGGAAAGGGATCATCGCCGTCAGCCGCGGTGGTCTGGTGCCTGCGGCCCTGATGGCCCGCGAACTTGGCATTCGCAATGTCGAAACCCTCTGCATCTCCAGCTATGACCACGACAACCAGCGCGAGCTGGTGGTGGTGAAGGCTGCCACCACCGCAGGTGACGGCGAAGGCTGGCTGGTGGTGGACGATCTGGTGGACACCGGCGGCACCGCCAAGGCGATCCGCGAGCTCTACCCCAGAGCCAAGTTCATCACCATCTTCGCCAAGCCCATGGGCGAACCCCTGGTGGATGACTTCGAAGTCGCCATTCCGCAGGACACCTGGATTGAACAGCCCTGGGACATGGCGCTGGAGTTCGCCAAGCCGATCTGCGACGAAGCGTAATCGCCGCACCGGTCGCGACCAGTGACTCCCCGGCATTCGGGAGCGGACTGATCCGTCGTGATGCAAGGTTGACCACATTGAGCCCCTTTTGGGGCTCAATGCGTTTCTGGTGTGGCTGCTCGATGTGAAAAGTGGTTAAGATGGGACATTGTTTGAGACAGAAGAGCCACCATTTTGGAACCAAACGACGATACCAATCTGACGGAAAAGCTGTTTACCCGGGTCAAAAAGGTATTGGAAACTTCCGAAGTCTCCAACTCGAGCCCCGTCGACGAGCAAGACAGCGCACTGTCTGACAGCTTCATCGATGGCGCCCTGTCGCCCCGCTGGTATCGCCTGCTGCGCAGACCGACCTGGGCCTGGCAGGGGGCCGATCCCGTCGAGGTGGAGCAGACCCTGGCGCACATCGCCATGGGGCAGGGGGAGCGCAGTCACGAACGCTATCTGGACACCATCAAGGGCTATGTGCCCGGCAACTGGGTCTATGAGTGGAGCCAGCTCGCCGGCCGTTATTTCAATACGGGGCGGACGCTGCTGGGGGAAGGGGATCGCGCCGCGGCGCTGAAGAGCCTGCTCAAGGCAGTGCGCTACTACTCCATCGCAAGCTACCCCCACCTCAAGCACGACGAGCTGGCGGATCAGGCCCAGTTGCTCGGCAACATGGCCTATCGCGAGGCCGGACGCCTGTTCAAGGTGCCCCTCAAGGAGTTGCAGGTCCCGTTTCGGGGCAAGACCATCCAGGGCTACCTGCATCTGCCCACCACCGAGAAACCTGTGCCCCTGGTCATCGTCAGCGGTGGCATCGATTCGCTTCAGGTGGACTTCCTCAACTTCTATTTCAAGTGTCTCGAGCCCCACGGCATCGGGATGCTCTCCCTGGACATGCCGGGCACCGGCTATGCCGAGCACTGGCCCCTGGTGCAGGACACCAGCCGCCTGCACCAGGCGGTGCTCAACTACCTCTCGGAGGTGGCCTGGGTCGATCACCAGCGCATCGCCATGGTGGGGTTTCGCCTCGCCGGCAATGTGGCGGCCCGCCTCGCCTTCGTCGAGCCATTCAAGCTTAGGACCGTGGTTTGCATCGGTGCCGGCATCAACCAGGTGTTCACCAATCAGGAGATGTTCGCCCGCTGCCCGCGCATGATGCGCGACGGGCTGGCGAACCGGCTGGGGGCGGACGCGGCCCAGTGGGATCTGCTGCGCACCAAGTGCCAGGTCTTCTCCCTCAAGACCCAGGGATTGCTGGGGAGTCGCACTTCCGTGCCGATATTGAGTATCGGGCACAAGAAAGATTTTATTTGTCCCGAGCAGGATGTCCGGGCATTGGCCGCTGCGAGTCGCAACGGCAAGGCGGTGGTGTTTGACAAGCAACCACTGCTCGAGGTCTATGACGAGGCACTGAAAGAGACGGTAGATTGGCTCAAAAAGCACTTATGTACATGATATAAAACTAAAAATGTAACATCACCATGTGATGGTATGGCTTGTTCAACAGGGAGGTTAGCATGTCAGAAAGAGTGACTTACAAGCGATTGCTTCGGCAGTTCGCGGCCATTGGCCCCTATTTGCGTGAAGACCTGTGCGAGGAGGGCCGCTACCGCTTTGACTGCCTGTCCGTCTGCGTCAGCGCCAAGCCTGCCCCGGACAAGCGGGAGTTCTGGGGCTGGTGGCTGGTGCTGGAGCAGGCGGATCACAGCTTCAGCTACCACTATCAGACGGGGTTCTACAACGCGGACGGGGAGTGGATCGACAAGGCACTGCCCAAGAAGCATCAGGCGGAAGTGGAACGCACCCTGCAACATTTCTACAAGCTCATCAGCGGCAAGTTGACCCAGCTGGAGTGCACCCTCTCCCCCGCGAAGCAGGTGACCGCCCAACTGAGCGTGACGGCAGCCTGATCCCCAAGCCCCGCATCTTCCCGGTGCGGGGTACCCCGATGCTTTGTCACCAAGCCCGCAACTGCCTGGCGAGGCTTAATTGCCTTGCAGGGCAGGGGGGCCGTGGGTATAAAGGGATTCCTTACTTTTCTAACCCTTCGTTCCCATGGAAAACAGAACCATAGTCGTCAAACTGGGCACCAGCGTGCTCACCGGGGGATCTGCCCGCCTCAACCGTGCCCACATGGTCGAGCTGGTCAGACAATGTGCCGCCTTGCATCGACACGGGCACCGTGTCGTGCTGGTCACGTCGGGGGCCATCGCCGCCGGTCGTGAGCATCTGGGTCACCCTCCGCTGGCGCCTACCCTGCCGAACAAACAGATGCTGGCTGCGGTGGGCCAGACCCAGCTCATCCGGGTATGGCAGGACCTGTTCAACCTCTACGGGCTGCACATCGGCCAGATGCTGCTGACCCGCGCCGACCTGGAAGACAGGGAGCGCTACCTCAATGCCCGCGACACCCTGCGCACCCTGCTCGATCACCGCATCATCCCCGTCATCAACGAGAACGACGCCGTGGCTACCGCCGAGATCAAGGTGGGGGACAACGACAACCTCTCCGCCCGTGCGGCCATCCTGGCGGATGCGGACTTGCTGATCCTGCTCACGGATCAGAAGGGGCTCTTCACCGCCGACCCGCGCACCAACCCGGATGCCCAGCTCATCGAAGAGGTGCAGACCATAGACGACACCCTGCGCTCCCTCGCCGGTGACAGCGTGAGCGGCCTTGGCACCGGTGGCATGGCCACCAAGCTGCAGGCGGCCGACGTGGCGCGCCGCGCCGGGGTGGACGTGGTGATTGCCACCGGCCAGATCCCGGAAGTGATCGGCCGCCTCGCCGCCGGGGAGCGGGTGGGGACCCTGTTCCCGGCCCTGGCATCCCCCCTGGAAGGGCGCAAGAGCTGGATCCTGGCAGGGCCCCCCCCTCACGGCGAAGTGCAGGTGGATCAGGGGGCCGTGGCCGCCATGCAGGAGAAGGGCTCCAGCCTGCTGCCCAAGGGCATCGTCGCGGTGAAGGGAGATTTCGTGCGTGGCGACGTGGTGCGTATCCTGGATCCCAAGGGGAGTGAGCTGGCTCGCGGCATTTGCCGTTACGACCATCTGGAGCTGGATCGGCTGCGGGGTGTCCACTCGGATCAGATTGAACAGGTATTGGGTTACGGCTATGGGGCCGTGGCCATCCACCGTGATGACATGGTGCTGCTCTGAACAGGGCGGCACCGCATGAACAAAAGGGAACTGTGATGAGTCTGGAGAAAATGGGGCAGGCGGCCCGTGAAGCCGCCTATCAACTGGCCACCGTCAGCACGGCACAGAAGAACCGGGCGCTGGCGGCCATCGCCGATGAACTGGAAGCACGCAGTGCCCAGATCCTGGCGGCCAACGAGAAAGACATTGCCGCCGGGCGCGAGGCGGGGCTCACGGAAGCCATGCTGGATCGCCTGCTGCTCAACCCGGCGCGCCTTGCCGGCATAGTGGCGGATGTGCGCAAGGTGATCACCCTGGACGATCCGGTCGGGGCCGAAATCGACAGCCGGGTGCTGGAGAATGGCCTGCGCCTCTCCCGTCGCCGGGTGCCCATCGGGGTCATCGGCGTCATCTACGAGGCGCGCCCCAATGTCACCATCGACATCGCCAGCCTCTGCCTCAAGACCGGCAACGCCAGCATTCTGCGCGGTGGTCGCGAGACCTTCCACTCCAACCTGGAGCTGGTGCGGGTGATCCAGCATGCCCTGGCGGCGTCCGGCCTGCCCGAGGCGGCGGTGCAGTACATCGACAACCCGGACAGGGCGCTGGTGGCCGAGTTGCTGCGCCTCGACCGCTACGTGGACATGATCATCCCCCGCGGTGGCGCGGGTCTTCACAAGATGTGCAAGGAGAACAGCTCCATCCCCGTCATCATCGGCGGGTTCGGTATCAGCCATATCTTCGTGGACGAGAGCGCCGATCTGGCGCGTTCCCTGGCGGTCATCGAGAACGCCAAGGTGCAGCGCCCCTCCGCCTGCAACGCCCTCGATACCCTGCTGGTACACGAGAAGGTGGCGGCCACCTTGCTGCCGCAACTGGTGGCTCTGATGAACGAGCGCAAGGTGACCCTGGTGGGCGCGCCCAATGCCATGGCGTTGCTGGCTGGCAGTGACAACCTGTGCGACGCGGGGCCGGAAGATTTCGACACCGAGTGGTTGGGGTTGACCCTGGGGGTCAAGGTGGTGACGGACGTCAACGAGGCGCTCGCCCATATGCGCGAGCACAACGCCGGCCACTCCGATGCCATCCTGACCAACTCCCTCGCCAATGCCGAGCGTTTCGTCAACGGGGCCGGTTCGGCGGCAGTCTATGTCAACGCCTCCACCCGCTTCACCGACGGCGGCCAGTTTGGCCTCGGGGCCGAGGTGGCGGTCTCGACCCAGATGCTTCACGCCCGTGGCCCCATGGGGCTGACCGAACTCACCAGCTACAAGTGGGTGGGGCAGGCGGATTATCTCAGCCGTGCCTGATCCAGGCACGCTCAGCAAGCAGGACAATGCCGACTCAGGTCGGCATTTTTGTGCTTTTTTATTGCCCGCAATCAATGGCTTGCATATAACTATCCAGCAGGATGCGGTGTCACCCGGGGCATCAGGCCAGCGACAGCAAGGGGAGCAACTTCAAGGATGAAGGGACAGGATAGAAGTGCGTGGTGGGGCAGCCTCTGGCTGAGCCTGCCACTGCTGCTGGGGGCGCTCTGTTTCAGCGGCGCCAGCCACGCCAGCTGGGACCAGGATCTCTATCGTCAGCTCGGCCTAGCCGGCAAGCTCGACAGCCGCGTGTTTCGCAAGGCCCTGGACGGTTACCAGAGCGTGCGCCACAAGCGAAAACCCATTCTCACCATCATCGACTACAGCAAGCCCTCGACCATGCGCCGGCTGTTCGTCATCGACGTCAAGCGCCACAAGCTGCTCTACCACACCTGGGTCAGCCACGGCCGCAATTCGGGGGAGCTGGCCGCCCGCCAGTTCTCCAATCAGATGAATTCCCGGCAAAGTTCCCTGGGGGTCTACCGCACCGCCGAGACCTATCAGGGCAAGCACGGTTACTCCCTGCGTCTCGACGGCCTCAGTCCCGGCAAGAACAGCAATGCCCGCAAGCGCGCCATCGTGGTGCACGGGGCGGACTACGCCAGCCCCAGGCATCTGCTGAAGTTTGACAAGCTGGGGCGTAGCTGGGGATGCCCGGCCCTGCCAAGGGAGCAGTCCAGGGCGATCATCGACACCATCAAGGGAGGGAGCGTCATCTATGCCCATGGCTGAGACCCTGCCCGCGAGCCTGCTGCGAGGGCGTCACCAGGACTGGTGGGCGGCGTTCTACCTTGCCGACGACCTCTCGTTATCCCTCGTGCACCGGTTCTGAGATGAGCATCCCATGGCAATGAACAGCAAAAAGGCCAGCATATGCTGGCCTTGGCGCATCAGGCGGGGATTATTTGCGGACCACCAGCACAGGGCAGGGAGCGTGGCGCACCACGGATTCCGCCACGCTGCCCACCAGCAGGTGGGTGATGCCGGAGCGGCCATGGCTGCCCATGACCACGAGATCCACCTTGTCTTCCTTCGCCTGGAGGACAATTTCATCGGCGGCGCGGCCAAAACGGACCTCGAATTTGGCCGGAATCGGCAGGCAGGCGACCAGTTCCTTGAGCTGACTCTTGGCCTGGCGTTCCATCTCGTGGGTGATCTCGATGGCCGTCATGTGCAGGATCTTGTAGCTGTCGAAGCCGTGCAGCTGATCCACCACGTGGACCAGTTTGAGCTCGGCCTGGTGGGTGTTGGCCATGAAGACGGCGTAGTCGAGTACCGCTCTGGACATCTCGGAGAAATCGACGGGGCAGAGCAGGGATTTGATGGTTGGCATGAGAATCTCCCCTCAAGTTGGGCTACTAATGAATCTTGTTTGCCATGATACGCTGTGGGGCGACAATAACCCTCGACCCGCTCGCAAAATGGGGAAAATGTCGGCCGGGACTCTGTTTTTCTATGCTATCTGTATGCCTGAACGGGCCGTCCGGCGGTGAGCATCTGCCGAGTGCCATATCACTGAGGATATCCATGGTTCGTCTTTTTCTGTTCTGTTGCCTGCTGATCACCTCGTTCGTGCGGGCAGACACCATACACGTCTATTGCGACGACTGGCCCGGCTTCTGTCACCGGGACGGCAAGGGGGTCTATCTGGATGTGGTTCGAGCCATCTATGAACCCTTGGGGCACGAGGTGAAGCTTCACATGGTGCCTTACAAACGGGCACTGGCGGTGGTGTCGCAAAAGGAGGGGGACATGGCGATGGGGGTCTATCGGGGAGAGGTGCCCGGGGTCCATCAGCCCGACTACCCCGACTCGGCGGACTACGTGAGCGTGGTGATGCAAAAGCGCTGGCTGCCGCACTGGGCAGGGGAGCACAGCCTCAAGGAGCAGGAGGTGCTCTGGCTGAGGGGGTGGGCCTTTGACAAGTTCATCCCGGAGCCGATGCGCTGGTTCGAGATAGACAGCCACGAGATGGCGCTGCAATTGCTGATAAAGGGGCGTTACCGCTACTACCTGACCGACGGCGCCCTCTACCCCGAAGGCTCCCTTCCCCCCGAGCTGGTACAGGTATTCCTGCGCTGGATCCCGACCTACCCCATCTTCGCCGATACCCCGAAGGGCAGGCAGTTGCACGGGCTCTGGGATCCCGGCATGCGTACCCTGATAAGGCAGGGCAAGCTGGCGGAGATCTATCGGCAGAACAAGCTCTACGACTACTACCAGGACTTTCTCAGGGAGCAGGTGGTGCGGGCGAACAAGCCACAGCCCTAGCTGTCGGGCCTGATGCCGTCATCGGGCCCCGCTTGTTCTGCCTCAGCCTTTGGCGCTGAGCGTCTTGGCCAACCGGTCATAAAGGATGACGTTGACCGAGGCGGTGAGGTGCATGCAGCCTGTCGGTCTGGCCACATAGATAACGTCTTGTCCTGCCTCAGCCTTTGGCTCTGAGCGTCTTGGCCAACCGGTCATAGAGGATGACGTTGACCGAGGCGGCCAGGTTCATGCAACCCTGAGTCGGCACATAGATGACCTCCTTCACCGCCGCGAAGCGGGCGGGTTCCAGGGTGCCATCCTCCGGGCCGAAGATGTAGAAGGCTCTCTCGGGGTGCACGTAATCCGGCAGGGGCGTAGCCCCCTCGATCAAATCCACCAGCACAGGGGTGCAGCCCTCGGGCACGAAGTCCAGCAGCTCCTCGACCCCGAGCAGGGGGATCTTCTCCACCATCTGCTTGGTGTCGGTGACAAAACGCCTCGCCAGCTCGAAGCGCTGCCCCGTGTAGTAGACCTCGTCCGCCTCGTAGCAGCCGGCGGCCCGCATCACGGCGCCCACGTTCTCCGGGGATTTGGGATTGACCAGCCCGATGGCGCAATAGTCCCCTCTCTCCCGGGTATCTGCCCGGTGCTGCCCGGCAGCGCCTTCATCTGACACTTTCATCTCTCTCTCCTGTGTGGCGGCGCATTATACCCCCGGTGGGCCCCTTTCCCAGCGTGCGGGGCGGATTCCCGCAAGGCGGGCCCAACAAGGGGGCGGCTGCACCGTGGCGGCGCAGCCCGACCCCCTGATGCGCAATGGCGGCGCCCCTTGCATCCTGGCGCGGGGTTTGCAGTCATTTCCCCATACAAGACGATGAGGCATCCGGACAAAGGCGTCCGTCCCCGCAGGGGGGCGGACGCTTTTTTTATGGGCCCCTCGTCAGACACATGACAAGGAGCAAGGGAATGAAGACCACCTGTGCCTATTGCGGAGTGGGGTGCGGCATCCGGCTGAGCCGGGAGGGTGACAACTGGCAGTTGCAGGGGGATGAGCAGCATCCAGCCAATGGCGGCGCCCTGTGCGTCAAGGGGGCCAGTCTGCTGGAGAGCCTGGCCTTTCCCGACCGCCTGCTCTATCCGCGCTGGATGGGGCAGCGCATCGGCTGGGAGGAGGCCCTGGACACCCTGGCGGAGCGTTTTGCCGCCATCCTGGCCGAGTCCGGGCCGGGTGCCATCGGCATCTATCTGTCGGGCCAGCTCACCACCGAGGATTACTACGTCGCCAACAAGCTGATGAAAGGATACCTCGGCAGTGCCAACGTGGACACCAACTCCCGGCTCTGCATGTCGTCGGCGGTGGTGGCCCACCAGCGCGCCTTCGGGGAGGATCTGGTGCCCGCTTGCTACGAGGATCTCGAGCTCGCCGATCTGGTGGTGCTCACCGGTGCCAACACCGCCTGGACCCATCCCGTGCTGTTTCGCCGCCTGCAGCAGGCCAGGGCGCGGCGTCCCGAGCTCAAGCTGGTGGTGCTGGATCCCCGCCGCACCATGACGGCGGAGCAGGGGGATCTGCATCTCGCCCTCAAACCCGGCAGCGACGTGACGCTCTGGAACGGCCTGTGCCGCTACCTGCTCGATGTCGATGGCTGGGACAAGGCCTATGTGGCGCAGCACGTGAGCGGCTTCGAGGCGTTGGCGGCGGCGCTGGACGATCCGGCCTGGCAACTGGACGAGGTGGCCCGCAGCTGCGGCCTCTCCCGCAGCGATCTGCTCGGTTTCTACCAGCTCTTTGCCCGTACCCCCAAGACCGTCACCCTGTTCTGCCAGGGGATCAACCAGTCCAACCAGGGGGTAGACAAGGCCAACGCCATCATCAACGCCCACCTGATGTGCGGTCGCATCGGCAAGCCGGGGGCGGCTCCCTTCTCCATGACGGGGCAACCCAACGCCATGGGAGGGCGTGAGGTGGGAGGGCTCGCGACCCAGCTCGCCGCCCACATGGGCTTTGGCGAGGCCGAGTGCGATCGGGTACAGCGCTTCTGGGGAAGCCCGACCATGGTGCGCGGGCCGGGGCACAAGGCCGTCGAGCTGTTCGAGGCGGTGCACCGGGGGGAGATCCGCGCGCTCTGGGTGCTCGGCACCAACCCGGCGGTCTCCCTGCCGGACGGCAACCGGGTGCGCGAGGCCCTGAGCCGCTGTGAGCTGCTGGTGGTCTCCGAGGTGACGGCCAACACCGACACGGCGCGCCTCGCCCACCTGCTGTTGCCTGCCGCCGCCTGGGGGGAGAAGAACGGCACCGTCACCAACTCCGAGCGCACCATCAGCCGCCAGCGCGCCTTCCTGCCTCTGCCGGGGGAGGCCAGGCCCGACTGGTGGGCCCTGACCCGGCTCGCCCGTCGGCTCGGCTTTGGCGAGGGGTTCGCCTATGAGCACGAGCACGAGATCTTCTGCGAGCATGCCGCCCTCTCCGGCTTTGAGAACGACGGATCCCGCCAGTTCGACATCTCCGGGCTGGCGGGTCTCACCCGTGCCGAATTCGAGGCCCTTTCTCCCCTGCGCTGGCCTGTCAACGCCGACTGGCCCCGTGGGCGGGATCGCCTGTTCGAGGATGGGCGCTTTGCCACCCCGGATGGCCGGGCCCGCCTGCTGCCCCTGGCCCAGCGCTTCCCCGAGCAGCCAGAAACGCCCCCGCTTGCAGGGGCTGTCTCCCTGCTCCTCAACAGTGGCCGCCTGCGGGATCAGTGGCACACCATGACCCGCACCGGCCACGTGCCCCGGTTGCAGGAGGCCGAGCCCTGGCCCAGGGTGCGGATGGGGGCCGCCAGCCTGCTGGCGCTTGGCGTGAAGGAAGGGGATCTGGTGCGCCTTTGCAACAGGCTCGGGGAGGCGCTGCTGCTGGTGGGGCTGGATGAGGGGCTCAGGGAGGGGGAGGCCTTCCTGCCCATGCACTGGACCGACAGCCAGTGCAGCCAGGGGGCGGTCAACCGCCTCATCGCCCCCGTGGTGGATCCCCTTTCCGGCCAGCCGATGTTCAAACAGGGGCGGGTGCAGGCCAGGGCGCAGCTCACCCGCTGGCAAGGGATCTGGTGTGGCCGTGGTGAGTGGCGCGAGCCGGTGGACTGGTGGGCCAGGCGTCCCCTGCCCGAGGGGAACTGCACCCTGCTGGCCTCCTGGTCAGAGAGCACAGAGAGCCTGTGGCAACGGCTGGGGGCCGAGGGGCACTGGCTCAGGCTGCCCATGAAGGAGGGGTGGCTGGCCGTGGCCCTGGCCGGAGATCGCATCGAGGGGATCCTGCTGGTGGGGGCGCGGCGCCCGGACATCAAGGTTGACCTGCTGGCCAGTCTGCTCGGCACGCCGCTCCAGGCGGGGGCCCTGAGCCAGACCTTGAGCCAGGCCCTGGCCGGGGAGAGCCGGCTGGTCTGCTCCTGCCTGCGGGTCTCGGAGCAGCGCATCGTCGATGCCATCACCCGGCAGGGGGTGAGCGAGCTGGCGGGGCTGCAGGCCCTGCTCGGCTGTGGCAGCAACTGCGGCACCTGTCTGCCCGAAATCGACAAGCTGTTGATCAAACATGTTTTCCTGGCATCCGCTTAGTGCGGTGCCAGGACACAAGGAGTCTGAGATGAGCCAAATCAGTCTGGTGGGAGCGGGCCCCGGGCCCCTCGAATTGTTGACCCTGCGCGCCCTGCACCGTCTGGAGGCGGCAGAGGTCGTGGTCTATGACCGCCTGGTGGGGAGCGAGATCCTGGCCCGCATTCCCCACGGGGCGGCCCGCTTCGACGTGGGCAAGCGCTGTGGTGAGCCGAGCCCGACCCAGGAGGAGATCAACGCCCTGCTGCTGGCCCTGGCCCGCACGGGCAAGCGGGTGGTGCGCCTCAAGGGAGGGGATCCCCTGGTGTTCGGGCGCGGTGGCGAGGAGGCGCTGCACCTGGCCCGGCACGGCATCGAGGCCGAGCTGGTGCCGGGGATCACGGCGGCCCTGGGGTGCGCCGCCAGCAGCTTCATTCCCCTGACCCACAGGGGGCTGGCCCGCTCCCTGACCCTGGTGACGGGGCACCTGATGGACGAGCGCGACTATCAGGGCTGGCAGGGGCTGACCCGGGCGGGCCACACCCTGGTGTTCTACATGGGGCTGGAGCGGGCGGCCCGCATTCGGGAAGGGATGTTGAGGGCGGGGGCTCCGGGCGCGCTGCCGGTGGCCCTGGTGGTGGCTGGCTGCAGCCCCCGCCAGCAGGTGCACGAGGCCACGCTCGATGGCCTGGAGCAGGCCGCGCTGGCCCTGCTGGGCCAGAGCCCGGTGCTGATCATCATGGGGGAGGTGGTGCGGCTGCGCGCCGAGCTGCAGGGACTGCTGACGGAGGCCCTGGAACGGGTCGCCTGAGGGGCAATTTTTCCTCTACCCCCACTACCTCCTGATAGATAAAAAGGAGGTAGATTCAAAGAGTTGGCCTTCATGTTGCGGCATTTTCGCCAGACAGAACGCGATCGTCGCCGGCAAGGAGCGCCATGACCACTTTTTCCACCCGGGGCCAGGACGGCCCCGCTTCCCGGCTGTTGATCCACGCCGATGACCCGGGCCAGGCGAACCGCCTGGCCCTGCTGGTTAGTCACTACGGCCATCAGCCCGGGATCCTCGATACCCGCCAGTTGCTGACGCCGACGCAGAGGGGGGATGCCCTGCTCGTCAGTTGCCGCCAGTTCAGCGCCGAGGTACGCCTTGGCCTCTCCCTTTGGCCCGACATGCCGCGCCTCTTGTTCTGCGAGCGGCTGGGGGGCGATACCCAGCTCGCCCTGTTGCAGCAGGGGGTGTTGCTGGTGCCCCACCCTTGCGGCGAGCGTGAGCCGGTGGAGCAGTGGCTGCGTCTGGCCCGCAGTCAGCTCGCCATGGTGCAGGCCCTGATGCAGACCGAGAGCGAGCTGCGTCAGAAGCTGGAGGATAGGCGGCTCATCGAGCAGGCCAAGGGACGCCTGATGCGCCATCAGGGGCTGGACGAGGACGAGGCCTATCGCCTGATGCGCAGCACCGCCATGAGCCGTCACCTGAGCCTGGGGGAGCTGGCGCGGCAACTGCTGCAGGCTTTGCCCGCCTGAGCGCCCCCGTGGCCAACCGTTTTGGTGCAACTGCGCCTAATTGAGGCAAATTTGAGGGAGGATCAGGGCTCCACAGGCCGCAAAGGGCCGCCTGATGCACCCTGGACGAGCTGGCACGGAAAGTGAATAACAAAAACACGATAGCAATGAAGTAACGATGCGCAGTGAGGGGCCGGTCAGGTCACTCACCCGCAACAGGGCAAAGAAGCCCCGCCGATCCCGGATCGGCGGGGCTTTTTTTTGGTCGCGACGCACCTTGGGTCGCAGCGCTGCAACGAGGTGGCACTGCGATTCCAGGCAGCCTGGCGCCATGGCCCTGACCCGGAACCGAGGGAGGAGATGCAATGAACGGACGACAAGGATGTGCGGGGCTGCTGCTGGCGGCGCTGTCGCTGCCGGTGCTGGCACTGGGAGCCCCGGAGCAGGAGGAGCTCAGGCTCGGCTTCATCAAGCTGACCGACATGGCGCCGCTGGCGGTGGCCTACGAGCGGGGCTATTTCGAGGATGAGGGACTCTACGTCACCCTCGAAGCCCAGGCGAACTGGAAGATCCTGCTGGATCGGGTGATAGACGGCGAGCTGGACGGTGCCCAGATGCTGGCGGGCCAGCCCCTGGCGGCCCACATCGGCATCGGCACCCAGGCCGAGCTGGTGACGGCGTTTGCCATGGATCTCAACGGCAACGCCATCACGGTGGCCAACAGCGTCTGGGCCGCCATGGCGCCCCAGTTGCCCAGGCCGCAGGCGGGCCAGGTGCCGCCCCCGGTGAGCGCCGCCGCCCTCAAGCCCGTGGTGGCGGAGTATCGCCAGGGGGGCAAGCCCTTCAACATGGGGATGGTCTTCCCCGTCTCCCCCCACAACTACGAGCTGAGGTACTGGCTGGCGGCAGGTGGCCTGCACCCCGGTTTCTATGCGCCCCGGCTCGGCGACAACTCGGGCCAGCGCCAGGCGGACGTGCTGCTGTCGGTGACGCCGCCCCCCCAGATGCCCGCCACCCTGGAGGCGGGGACCATCGCCGGCTACAGCGTGGGGGAGCCCTGGAACCAGCAGGCGGTCGCCAGGGGCATAGGGGTGCCCGTCATCACGGATAACGAGATCTGGCGCAACAACCCGGAGAAGGTGTTCGGCGTCACCCGGCAGTGGGCCGAGCGTCACCCCAACACCCATGTGCGGCTGGTGAAGGCGCTGCTGCGGGCGGCCTGGTGGCTGGATGCAGACGACAACGGCAACCGGCGCGCGGCGGCCAAGCTGCTTGCCAAACCCGAGTACGTGGGGGCGGACGAGCAGGTGATCGCGAACTCCATGACGGGCACCTTCGAGTACGCCAGGGGAGACAAGCGTCAGGTGCCGGATTTCAACGTCTTCTTCCGCCACCACGCCACCTATCCCTACTACTCCGACGCCATCTGGTACCTGACCCAGATGCGGCGCTGGGGCCAGATCCCCGAGGCCAGACCGGACGCCTGGTTCGAGCTGGTGGCCAAGGCCGTCTATCAACCGGACGTCTATCGCCAGGCCGCCGAGGCCCTGATCGCCGAGGGCAAGCTCAAGGCCAGTGACTTCCCGGACTTTGCCAGCGAGCAGGGCTATCGCGGCCCCCAGGATGGCTTCATCGACGGCCTCATCTACGACGGCCGCCACCCCAACGCCTACCTGCAACAGTTCGCCATCGGCCTCAAGGGCGATGAGCGGGTGCAATGAGCAAGGAGATCCCGATGAAACGACACACATGGCCCCTCATCCATTTAAAAGCCATCAACTGGAAAATCATGGTGCAGCCCCTGCTCGGCGTGCTGCTCTTCCTCGGCCTCTGGCAGTGGGGGGCGAGCCAGGTGCAGACCAGTCTGGGCACCCTGCCGGGGCCGCTCGCCACCGCCAGCCAGCTCTGGTCCCTCGGGCAGGAGCATCTGCAGGAGCGGGAGAAGGCGGCGGCCTTCCTCGAACGCCAGCTGGTGCGCAACGCCGAGCGACTGGCGGCGGATCCGGCGGCCGAGGTGAAGCTGCGTCCCTACACAGGACGTCCCACCTTCTTCGATCAGATAGCCACCAGCCTGCTCACCGTGCTGTGCGGCTTCGCGCTGGCGACTCTGATCGCCATTCCGTGCGGGGTGCTGCTCGGCATGAATCAGGGGCTCTATCGCGCCGCCAACCCGGTGATCCAGCTGCTCAAGCCGGTGTCGCCGCTGGCCTGGCTGCCCCTCATCACCCTGGTGGTGAGCGCCCTCTACGCCAATCCCGCCCCCTGGCTTGCCAAGTCCTTCCTCACCTCGGCCCTGACGGTGACCCTCTGCTCCCTCTGGCCGACCCTGATCAACACGGCGGTGGGGGTGGCGGGGCTGGATGGGGATCTGCACAACGTCAGCCGGGTGCTGCGCCTCTCCTTTGTGACCCATGTGCGGCGCATCGTGCTGCCCGGGGCCCTGCCCATGATCTTCACCGGGCTGCGGCTCTCCCTGGGGGTGGCCTGGATGGTGCTGATCGCGGCGGAGATGCTGGCCCAGAACCCGGGGCTCGGCAAGTTCGTGTGGGACGAGTTCCAGAGCGGCGGCTCTGCGTCTCTGGCCCGCATCATGGTGGCGGTGATCACCATCGGCCTCATCGGCTGCGCCCTGGACAGGGGCATGCTGGCCCTGCAGCAGTGGTTGTCCTGGGACAAGCGTCAGGTGCTGCGTTAATCACATTTCTATTCAGGCAGGAGAAGAGCCAATGAAGAGTTATCTGGAGATAAGCGACGTCGGCATCTCGTTCGAGACGGAGCAGGGCAGCTTCGAGGCCTTGAGCCGGGTCAACCTGCGCATCGAGAAGGGGGAGTTTGTCTCCCTCATCGGTCACTCGGGCTGCGGCAAGAGCACCGTCCTCAACCTGGTGGCCGGGCTGCTGGAACCGACCCTGGGGGGCATCATTCTCGATGGTCGCGAGGTGGCGGGCCCGGGGCCCGAGCGGGCCATGGTGTTCCAGAACCACGCCCTGCTGCCCTGGCTCAGCGTCCAGCAGAACGTGGCGCTGGCGGTGGCCCAGGTGGAGTCTGACAAGCGGGCGGTGGCGGAGCGGGTGGACTACTACCTCTCCCTGGTGCAGATGGATCACGCCAGCCAGAAGATGCCCCACGAGCTGTCGGGGGGGATGAAGCAGCGGGTCGGCATCGCCCGCGCCCTCTCGCTCTCCCCCAAGGTGCTGCTGATGGACGAGCCGTTCGGCGCCCTCGATGCCCTGACCCGGGCCCATTTGCAGGATGCCCTGATGGCGATCCAGGCGGAGCTTGGCAACACCGTCATCATGATCACCCACGACGTGGACGAGGCGGTGCTGCTCTCTGATCGCATCGTCATGATGACCAATGGCCCCAGCGCCACCGTCGGGGAGATCCTGACAGTCGACCTGCCAAGGCCCAGAGACAGGGTCGCCCTGGCGGACGATCCCCACTACCACAAGCTGCGTCAGCAGGTGCTGCGCTTCCTCTACGAGAAGCAACGCAAGGTGACCCCCCTCAAGGCAGCCGGGCAGGTGCGCAGCAAGCTGCGCGCCTGAGCCCGCCGGATTCAAGGAAGAGAGACATGACTGACAAAGAGCAACAGTGGGTGACAGGGGGCGGCATGGACCTGCTCGGTCGCCAGAACAGTGGTTCCGCCGACACGGCCGAAAAGCAACGGCTGCTGGTGGTGGGCAACGGCATGGTGGGCCATCACTTCGTCGAACAGCTGGTGGCAGCGGGCGGCCTCGAGCGGTTCGACGTGACGGTGTTTGGCGCCGAGCCTGACGCCGCCTACGACAGGGTGCACCTCTCCGAGGTATTCGGCGGCAAGGCGCCTCAGGCCCTGCGCATGGCGGATCCCGCCTGGTATGAGGAGAGCGGCATTGCGCTGCGGCTGGGGGCCGAGGTGGAGGTGCTCGACCGGGCGGCCCGCACCCTGACGCTGGCCAACGGCGAGCAGTTCCCTTACGACCGTCTGGTGCTGGCGACCGGCTCCGTGCCCTTCGTGCCCCCCATCCCCGGCCATCAGCGAGAGGGCTGCTTCGTCTATCGCACCCTGGGAGATCTCGCTGCCATCCGCGATGCCTGCGCCCAGGCCCGCAGCGGCGTGGTCATCGGTGGCGGCCTGCTGGGGCTGGAGGCGGCCAACGCCCTGCGCCTGCTCGGACTCAAGACCCAGGTGGTGGAGTTCGCCCCAAGGCTGATGCCGGTACAGCTCGACGAGAGCGGCGGCGCCGTGCTGCGGGACAAGATCCAGGCCCTCGGGGTCGAGGTGCTGGTGGAGAAAGCCACCGAGTGCATCGAGCAGGGGGAGCAGGCCCGTCATCGCCTGCGTTTCAAGGACGGCACTCACATTGAGACCGACGTGCTGCTGTTTTCGGCGGGGATCCGCCCCGCCGATACCCTGGCCCGGCAATCCGGGCTGGAGGTCGGGGAGCGCGGCGGCATCTGCATCGACGACGGCTGCCACAGTTCGGATCCCGCCATCCTCGCCATCGGCGAGTGCGCGCTCTGGCAGGGCCGCATCTTCGGCCTGGTGGCCCCCGGCTACCAGATGGCCCGGGCCGCCGTGGCCAGCCTGTGTGGCGGCGAGACCCGCTTTATCGGGGCCGACATGTCCACCAAGCTCAAGCTGATGGGGGTGGACGTGGGCTCCATCGGCGATGCCCACGCCAGCACCGCCGGCGCCCAGGAGCTGCTGCTGCTGGACAGGGTCAACGGCATCTACAAGAAGCTGGTGACCGACGGCGAGGGCAATCGCCTGCTCGGCGCCATCCTGGTGGGGGACGGGGCCGATTACGAGCGGCTGCTGCAGTACTACCAGAACGGGGTGGCGCTGCCCCAGCCGCCGCTCTCCCTGCTGGTGGGGGAGGCAGGGACCGCTCCCGCGCCCCTAGTGCTGCCGGACAGCGCCATCCTCTGCTCCTGCCACAACGTGAGCAAAGGGGACGTGGTGGCCGCCGTTCGGGCGGGCAATCACGAGCTCTCGGCGGTGAAGAGCTGCACCAAAGCGGGCACCGGCTGCGGCGGTTGCAGCAACCTGCTCAAGCAGGTGGTGGATCAGACCCTGGCGGACCTTGGCGTCGAGGCGGACAAGGGGTTGTGCGAGCACTTCGCCTACGGCCGCCAGGAGCTCTATCACCTGGCCCGGGTCGGCGAGCTGAAGAGCTTCGAGGCGCTGCGGGACAAGCATGGCCAGGGGCTGGGGTGCGACATCTGCAAGCCGACGGTGGCCTCCATACTGGCGTCGCTCTGGAACGAGCACGTGCTGGAGAAGCCCCACCGCGCGTTGCAGGATACCAACGACGCCTTCCTTGCGAACCTGCAAAAGGACGGCACCTATTCGGTGGTGCCGCGCATCCCGGGGGGGGAGATCACCCCGGAGGGGCTCATCACCATAGGGGAGGTGGCGCGCAAGTACGGCCTCTACACCAAGATCACCGGCGGCCAGCGCATCGATCTCTTCGGCGCCCGGGTCGACCAGCTGCCCGCCATCTGGGGCGAGCTGGTGGCGGCGGGCTTCGAGACCGGTCAGGCCTACGGCAAGTCGGTGCGCACCGTGAAGTCCTGCGTGGGCTCCACCTGGTGTCGTTACGGGGTGCAGGACTCCATGACCCTGACCCAGACCCTGGAGCACCGCTACAAGGGGCTGCGGGCGCCACACAAGCTGAAGTTTGCGGTCTCCGGCTGCACCCGGGAGTGCGCCGAGGCCCAGAGCAAGGACATCGGCGTCATCGCCACCGAGCGGGGCTGGAACCTCTATGTGTGTGGCAACGGCGGCATGCGGCCGCGCCACGCGGACCTCTTTGCCACGGATCTCGACGAGCAGACCCTGATCCGCTACATCGACCGGCTGCTGATGTTCTATGTGCGCACCGGGGACAGGCTGCAACGCACCTCGGTCTGGATGGAGAACATGGAAGGGGGGCTCGACTATCTCAGGTCGGTGATCATCGAGGACAGGCTCGGCATCGGTGGCGAGCTGGAGGCCATGATGGAGGGGATAGTCGGCACCTGGCAGTGCGAGTGGAAGAGCACATTGGCGGATCCGGACAAGCTCAAGTTGTTCGAGGCCTTCGTCAACCGGCCCGAGGACGAGACGCCGCCGCGCCGTGATGAGCGGGGGCAATGGGTGCCGGATATCGCTATCAAGGAGGTGGTATGAGCGACATAAAAGAAGAGACCTTACAGTCAGAACCTGGAGCCTGGCATAGGGTATGCGAGCTGGCGGCGCTGCCGGAGCAGGCCGGGCGCAGCGCCTGGCTGGAGGGGCGGGTACTGGCGCTGTTTCGCCTGGGGGAGCATGTCTATGCCCTGGACGGGGTGGACCCCCTGGCCGGCGTCGCGGTGCTGGGGCGTGGCCTGGTGGGGGATGCCGGTGGGGAGCCCGTGGTGGCCTCCCCCCTCTACAAGCAGCGCTACGCCCTGATGGACGGTCGCTGTCTGGACGATCCTGCCCTGAGCGTCGCCTGCTGGCCGGTGCGACTGGAGGGGAGCGAGGTCTGGGTACAGCTGGGGTGAGTGGCCCATCTGAAAACCATGTTGTGATCGCCGGGCACTGCCCGGTGATTTTTTGTGCGCGACCCGACATTTCTTGCACGAGAGGATGGTGGGAAAACGTTTTTCGGAAATAATGGACAAACGTTTGCAACTGGATGTTTGTCTATGACGGAACGTGAGCAAGAGATCCTCGCCCTGCTGCGCCAGGATCCCATGATTGCCCAGCAGGAGCTGGCGGACAGGCTCGGCATCAGCCGCTCCGCGCTGGCAAGCCACATCTCCAGCCTGATGCGCCAGGGCTATGTGCAGGGGCGCGGCTATGTGCTGCGCGAAGGCCCCTACGCCGTAGTGATCGGCGGCGCCAACATGGATATCTGTGGCTGCAGCCACGACAACCTGCGCATCGGGGATTCCAACCCGGGCCGGGTACGCACCTCCGCCGGTGGGGTGGGGCGCAACATCGCCGAGAACCTGGCGCGCCTTGGTACCGACACCCGGCTGTTGACTGCGGTGGGCAACGATCAATACGGCCACCACCTGCTGGAGGTGAGCCAGCGCGCCGGGGTCGACGTGCGTCAGGTGCTGGTACTGGAGGGTCAATCGACCTCCTGCTACCTCAGCCTGCACGATGGCAGCGGCGAGATGAGCTGCGCCGTCAACGACATGGGGATCATCGAGCAGCTCACCCCGGCCCGGCTCACCCCCCTGAGCGGTTTTCTCGGTGCGGCCCGGCTCTGGGTGCTCGACACCAACCTCGCCACCCACACCCTTGACTGGCTGTTCGAGCGCCAGGGGGAGCACATCATCTTCGTGGACACCGTGTCGGTGGCCAAGGTGGAGAAGATCCGCCCCTGGCTGCACCGCATCCACACCCTCAAACCCAATCGCACCGAGGCGGAGCAGCTGTGCGGCTTCACCATCGGCGGGCCCGACACCTGGCCCATGGCGGCGGCCTGGTTCCACCGCGCCGGGGTGCAGCGACTCTTCCTGAGCCTCGGCGATCAGGGGATCTTCTATAGCGACGGGGCCTGCCAGGGCCATCTGCCCGTGCTCGGCAGCCCGGTCGTCAACGTGACCGGCGGCGGCGATGCCTTCATGGCAGGGCTGGCCCACGCCTGGTTGCAGGAGCAGGGCATCATGGAGACAACCCGGTTCGCCCTCGGTTGCGCCGCCCTCACCGTCAATTGTTCCGATACCGTCTTTTCCGGCCTATCCAAGGCCGCCGTTGAACGCATGCTGGAGGAGTACCCATGTTGAACGCTTACCTCGATATCCAACCTGAAGTTGCCGCCGCGCTGGCTGCCGGCAAGCCGGTGGTGGCCCTGGAGTCCACCATCATCTCCCACGGCATGCCCTATCCGCAGAACGTGGAGACGGCGCGCCAGGTGGAGCAGGTGGTGCGGGACAACGGCGCCGTGCCGGCCACCATCGCCATCATCGACGGCCGCCTCAAGGTGGGGCTGGATGCGGGGGCGCTGGAGGCGCTGGGCCGGGCCGGTCATGCCGCCACCAAGTGCAGTCGCCGCGACATTCCCTTCGTGCTGGCGAACAAGGGGCTGGGGGCGACCACGGTGGCCTCCACCATGATAGTGGCCGCCATGGCCGGGATCCGGGTGTTCGCCACCGGCGGCATCGGCGGCGTGCATCGCGGCGCCCAGGAGACCTTCGACATCTCGGCCGACTTGCAGGAATTTGCCCAGACCCCGGTGGCCGTGGTCTGCGCCGGCGCCAAGTCGATCCTCGACATCGGTCTGACCCTGGAGTACCTGGAGACTCAGGGGGTGCCGGTGATCGGCTACCAGACCGAGGAGCTGCCCGCCTTCTACACCCGGGAGAGCGGCTTCAAGGTGGATTACCGCCTGGAGAGCCCGGCGGCCATCGCCGAGGCGCTGCGTCTGAAGTGGGAGCTGGGGCTGGCCGGGGGCGCCGTGGTGGCCAACCCGATCCCGACCCAGTTTGCCATGCCCAAGGCCGACATCGACGCCGCCATTGCCCAGGCACTGCGAGAGGCGGACGAGCAGGGGGTGAAGGGCAAGGCGTCCACCCCCTTCCTGCTGGCCCGGGTGTGCGAGCTGACCGGTGGCAACTCCCTGGCGGCCAATATCCAGTTGGTGCTGAACAACGCCGCGCTGGGGGCGCGCATCGCTGCCAGCCTGTAAACACCTTTGCGAAAGATGCAAAAGAGGGCCAACAGGCCCTCTTTTTATTGCGCGAATCGGTGAGATAACCTCCTTATTCCAGCACCAGTCGCCCGTTGAGAGGTTGGACGGGGCGGTTGTTGGGGTGGTGCATCACCGCCTTGAAGGCATCGATCTGGGCCTGGCTGGCCTGGACCGGCTCCTTCATCACCAGCCAGCGCACTCCTTCCGAGCAGGGTGGGGTGGTCAGGGACCCGCTGAAGCGGTAGTAGTCGTGCTGGGCGGGCAGCAGTTGCTCTGCCGAGATGGGTTCCTTGAAGGCATGGATCTCCCCCGCCTTGGCTGGCAACACCTGCCAGGCCTGGCTCAGGGCCCCATTGGCCTGGCCCTGCTCGAACATCACGGCGACCACCGCCAGCTCCCCCTTGTCATTGGCATGGACCAGGTGACCCTCCAGGGGGTAGGACCTGCCTTCGATGAGGTTTTCGCTGGGGGCGTGGAAGTGGAACTGCTTGAGCTCGAAGTGCATGCCGTCGAGCTCAAGGGTGCTGCCGGGGGCATAGTTGACCTGCACCGTGTGGCCGTTGTTGACCAGCGTCTTGCCACCCGCCTGATAGTGGAACTGCAGGGGGGCCAGATCGGCCTTCACCAGACCCGAGAGGTTGACCGGCGACTGGTTGCTGCCGGCACACTGGCCATATTCCGGGGTCAGGCTGGCCCATTTCGCCGGGCCGGCCTCGCCGCTGTATTCCCAGTGTGTGGTGGCGGCAAAGGCGGCAGGGCAGAGCAGCAGGGCGCCAGCCAGCAGGGACTTTTTCATCATGCATCCTTATCCTGATTGAAAAGCACGGCCATTCCTGGCCTTCCGGCAAGAAGGCCTCATCAATGGCATCGTTGGAAACGCAGGGTATGCGGTGTCAGACCGGATTAATTGTTATGAAAGGTCTGTCGTCATCGTTATTTGAAGCGTGGCATGAGGCGGCGCCATGATGTATTCCGGCAACGGGGCCCGCTTATTCATGAAGGAGAAATCCTGCGGGCATTTTCGCAATGAACGGCCCCTTTTCATGGCGCCCCAAATAGATGACGGGCTGATTCTAGAGGGCTTTTCATGGCTCCGTTTGATCTCGAGCAAACAAGCGCGGACTAATTATCGGGCTTGAGGATCCCTTATTTCGTTGGGATTTTTTCGATATTCCCTGACCCGGCCAGGGGCGTGCGTGGCGGGAGCCGGGCGCTGCGCTGACAGAGTGCCTCGGTGTTGACCCCTTATCCCTCTGATAGTGCTGGAGAAATTCCCCCCTCAACACAGTGACGGCGGGATGACAATCCCCCGGTTGGCGGCGCCTTGTTTGCGGTTTTGCCGTCCTCTTCACATTTCCGGATTGCTCGCTATTTGTGCGATTGCCTTACTCATCCGACCTGGTGTCAAATCACTCCGCCTAACACAAGGAGTGGCATAATAATGAATAATATCAATAAATTAGTTCTGGCTATCGGATTCACTCTCACCACTTTCCCGAGCCTGGCGGCGGGATTCCAGTGCGGGGAGCACGTCACCCTGGGGGTACCCGGTCAATCCAGTCAGCTGTTGTGCCGGGAGGGCTATGCCGCCGGGTACAACTACGACACCAAGGTCTCTGACTGGGTCTCTTACCGGATGACGGCCGCCAGCGCCCAGGGTCAGGTGCCGCGCAAAGATGCCTTCGCCGAGGACAAGGAGGTGCCGGTGCAGTTTCGCGCCACCCTGTCGGACTACAAGGGCTCGGGCTATGACCGCGGCCACCAGGCACCGGCGGCGGACATGCGCTCCACCGCCACCACCATGAAGCAGAGCTTCCTGCTGACCAACATGACCCCGCAACTGCCGGCGCTCAACCAGGGGGCATGGCGCATCCTGGAGGAGAAGACCCGGCAATGGGCCATCACCTACAAGAGCGTGCAGGTGATCACCGGCCCCATCTTCACCCACTCCGATGGCGCCATCGGCAACGGCGTGACCGTGCCCCACGCCTACTACCGGGTGGTGATGGATCTGGCGGGCAAGCGGGCCATCGCCTTCATCCTGCCGCAAGAGAACGTCTCGGCCAGTCGGCTGGCGGACTATGTGGTGACGGTGGATGAGGTGGAGGAGCAGACCGGACTCGACTTCTTCACCGAGCTGCCGGATGAGCAGGAAGAGGCCATGGAGTCGCGGCTGTCGGCCATGTGGGGCGGTTAGCGCGTCCGGCAGGGGTAACGGGGGCCCAGGCCCCCGTTACCCACACGGGCCTCCGGCCATTGTCATGGCCCCTGATACAGGGCCAGTACAGCTTGGGTCTGGCATCGGGCCCTTATCATGACTCCTTTTTTCAGGAGGCATCATGTCAGCGCTGTTTTCCCTTCACTCCTCGTCCACTCTTGCCCGCGCGTTGCACATCTGCGTACCCATGGCGCTGCTGGGGGCTGCTGTTCCCCCGGCCATGGCCGACGAGGATATCCGCTTGGGGCAGACCATTCTGCTCGGGGTCGGCGATCATCCCGCCATCATTCCCATGCTCGCCTGCCGGCCGACCAAATCCATCATGGTCAAGGCTGGGCGGGAGTTGACCCTGGAGCGGGTCAAGGTGTTCTACGGCAACGATCGCAGCAAGACCCTCTATTTCGACAAGGTGTTGAGAGAGGATCAGGAGTCGGGGTGGCAATCCCTCGGCAGCCGACTCTGCATCAAGCGCATCGAGGTGTACGGCAATTCGGAAGGGAGCAGGGCGGGGGTCAAGGTGTACGGGCGCAAATGAGCAAAGGGCGGGGGAAATCCCCGCCCAGTGCTTATTTCTTCGGGCGGAACGGTTTGATGATGGCCTCGTCGCACTCGAGATAGGGCCCTTCCATCAGGTCGATGCAGTAGGGGATGGCGGGGAAGACCGCATCCAGGCACTCGCGGATCGATTTGGGCTTGCCCGGCAGGTTGACGATGAGCGAGCTGCCGCGCAGGCCGGCGGTCTGGCGCGACAGGATGGCGGTCGGCACGAACTTGAGGGACTCGGCCCGCATCAGCTCGCCAAAGCCCGGCATCATGCGATCGCACACCGCCTCGGTGGCCTCCGGGGTCACATCCCGCCTGGCCGGCCCTGTGCCCCCCGTGGTAACGACAAGGCAGCACTGCTCATCGTCCACCAGCCGAACCAGGGTCGCCTCAATCTGATCCTGCTCGTCGGGGATCACCTGATAGACGGGCTCCCATTCCGAGGTCAGGTAGGCGTTCAGGGTGTCGATGATGGCCTTGCCGGAGAGATCTTCGTAGATGCCTGCACTGGCGCGATCGCTGACGGTGACGATACCGATTCTTGCCTTGCTCATGGTCTGCCCTTGGTTGCCGCAATAAAGTGGTAAATAAAATAACATAATCAGTGAGATATGTTAAACCGCAGGATGAGGCAAGGGGAGGGCGTCGAGCCAGGAAGAGAGTCGAATGAAAAACAATTTTGAGAAAAGTCCGTTAATAAGGAATAAGGCCGAGAAAAATGACGCTGAAATTTTATAAAAAAACTGACGCAGGCCGGATTCGGTTAATTTCATGAATCATAAGGAATAAATAATTTTTTCCGCCAACAATGCGCAATTCGTGCCAAAAACCGGACTCCTGTGGCTCGGCGGTGAATGACCCAAAATCGCCACCATCCTATATAACCTTCCCTAGGGACAGTGAAATAGTGATGTGCCCGGCGTCGTTCCATTCCATGGGCGAGGTCCGGCCTGGAGGGTATATGGAGCTGCCTGATTTCGATACCCTGAAGTACTGGGCGCTGGCCGAGCCGGAGCGACTCGACGCGCTGCTGCACCAGCAGATAGAGACCCTGATCGCCCAGGTGGGACCAGAGCGGCAACGTCGGTTGCGAGGTCTGCAATTTCGCATCGACTGCCAGCGCCGCCTGGCAAGAAACAACCTCGACAGCTGCATCCGGATAGCCAACATGATGCATGACTCCGTCTACGCCATGCGCCAGCACATTCTGGATCTGCAGAACGAATCCTGTCAGGAAATGGCAGAGCCCCCGCTGCCGGATAATGTGATAGCGTTTTCCAGTTATCTGAAACGGAAATAATTAAAGGCCCTGTTCAAGATATAAAAAAACAGGGTGTTTATTAATTTGTCTCACCCCTTCTCAAACAAGTTGTTAAGCAAGTTGGGTGAATTGTTTTTTATTTGCTGCAAATATTCCCCTGGCGGCTGAATAATAGTGACCAGTGCCCGCAGTCCGATAGAGATGGATGAAGGTGTATTTATTTTGGGGTAATATCCAGACACATTTCATCTTGCTATGACTCAAAGGGATCATGAGAAGCATCACACCAGGAAGGGTGCTGTCGCGAGAGCAGCAGACGGAGATCACCCGGATCATCGTCAAGGCGGGCCAGATGCTGGCCCAGTTTGGGGCGGAGAGCCGCATCATAGAGCAGACCACGGTCCGCCTGGGGATGGCGCTCGGGCTGGAGAGCGTCGAGATGGCCATCTCTTCCAGCGCCATCGTCCTCACCAGTCTCTACCAGGGCAGTTGCGTCACCACCACCCGCCGGGTGCGGGAGCACGGCATCAACATGCAGGTGGTGTGCGAGATCCAGCGCATCTGCATCATGACGGAAAAGTCGCTTATCGGCGCGCGCGAGGTACGTCAGCGCCTCGAGGCCATCACGCCGTTCCACTATCACCCCTGGCTGGTGGTGCCCATGGTGGGGCTCTCCTGCGGTGCCTTCAGCCTGCTGTTTGGCGGTGACTGGCCCATCTTCCTGGTGACCTGCTGCTCGGCCTCGGTCGCCATGCGGGTGCGCCAGCTCATTGCCCGCCATCACCACAGCCCCCTCATCAACTTTGCCGCCACCGGGTTTATCGCCACCCTGCTCGCCTCCAGCGCCACCTTCTTCGGCTGGGGCGAACAACCCTATCTCGCCATGGCCGCCAGCGTGTTGCTGCTGGTGCCGGGGTTCCCGCTCATCAATGCGGTCTCCGACATGGTGAAGGGTTACTTCAACATGGGGCTGGCCCGCTGGGGCACGGCGACACTGCTGACCATCAGCGCGGCCATAGGGATCATTCTCGCCATGTCGGTGACGGGTATCTGGGGGTGGAAAGTATGAAGATCTTTGACGTTGTATCGACCCTGTTGATCGGGGCAAACCGGCTATCCATCAGCGCGCGGAACCATATCGGGATCATGCTCGCCATGTCGGTGACCGGTATCTGGGGGTGGAAGGTATGATGGAACTGCTCTGGCTGCTGGCCAAGGATGCCTTCTGGTCGGCCATTCCGGCGGTGGGCTTTGCCATGCTGTTCAACGTGCCGCCACGGATGCTCAAATATTGCGCCATGGGGGGCGCGTTGGCCCACAGCCTGCGTACCCTGCTCATCCACTACGGCATGCCCATCGAGTGGGCCACCCTGGCAGCGGCGACCACGGTCGGCTTTGTCTGTGTCTACTGGTCGCGCCGCCTGCTGGCACCGCGCCCGGTGTTCAGCGTCGCCTCCATCATCCCCATGATCCCGGGCAGCTATGCGTTCAAGACCATGATCGCCATCGTGGAGCTCAATATCTCCGGAGTGACCATGGAGCTGCTTCAGAGCGCAGTGGAGAACGGCCTCAAGGCGCTGTTTATCGTGGGGGCCCTGAGTTTCGGTTTGGCGATTCCGTCTCTGGTCGTGTACCGTAACCGCCCCATTATCTGACGACGGTGCGAGAGGTTGACCCCATGATGATTTCCATGATTGCCGCCATGGCCCAGGACAGGGTGATCGGCCTGGACAACCAGATGCCCTGGCATCTGCCGGCGGATCTGGCCCACTTCAAGCGGGTGACCCTGGGCAAGCCGGTGTTGATGGGGCGCAAGACCTTCGAGTCCATCGGACGACCGCTGCCCGGGCGCCGCAATCTGGTGATCAGCCGCAACCCCGACTACCGGGCCGACGGCGTGGAGGTCATCGACTCGGTGGAGGCCGCACTGGCCCTGCTGGCGGATAGTGACGTCGCGGAGCTGATGGTGATCGGGGGGGGGCATCTCTACGGCCAGCTGCTGCCACGGGCCGACAGGCTCTATCTGACCCGCATCGATCTGGCGGTGGAGGGGGATACCCGCTTCCCGGCCTTTGACGAGGGCGACTGGTCCTGCATCGAGCGCGAGTCCCATCAGCCTGACGAGAAGAACCCCCATCCCTACTGTTTCGAGACCTGGCAGCGGCGCTGAGCCCTCTGATGCCATGAAGAGCCCCTTGCGACAGCCGGGGGCTTTTTTGTGCCCTGTTACTGCAAAGAGAAGGGGACTGAACCGGCATGGCTGAAGGTGCCTGAAGCAATACCGAGTGCGCGGCATCAAAATGATTAGTAATGTAATTAAATGGCCATTCATCGCTCCGATGGGCGCCGTCGTCCCCACCCTCTCTTTTCGCCTGCTGCTAACGCCTTTTAATCATTAATGAAATGTGCTGCAAGTGCATCGATACTGTGGCGATCCTGTCTGTTATAGGCGTTTTTATCGTGATTTAATGGATTTTTATGAATGAAAATAACCAATAAAAATCAATGACTTAAATTTAATTCTTTTAAGGCGGCTTCAATTGGTTCTTTTGTTTTGGTGTGAAATTACTTAGTGTTAAAAGTAATTGGCTCACGTTCGACGGTTTGCCAGGCAAGTCGTCGGCCAAGAAAAAAGGACAATATGACAGTCAAACTCGAGGTCAAATCCCTCTACAAAATCTTCGGCGATCAGCCGGATAAAGCGTTCAAATTGCTGGCGAAAGGGCATGATCGCGCCAGCATCCTGAAAAAGACCGGACAGACCCTGGGGGTCCAGGATGTCAATCTGGCCATCAACGAAGGGGAGATCTTCGTGGTGATGGGCCTCTCCGGTTCGGGCAAATCCACCCTGGTGCGTCTTTTCAACCGGCTGATCGAGCCGACCCGCGGCCAGGTGCTGATCGATGGCGAGGATATTGCCGCCATCTCGGAGCGCGAGCTGCGCCAGGTGCGTCGCAAGAAGATCAGCATGGTATTCCAGTCCTTCGCCCTGATGCCGCACCTGAGTGTGCTGGAAAATACCGCCTTCGGGCTGGAGCTGGCCGGTGTACCGCTGGCGGAGCGCCAGCAGAGCGCCCGTCAGGCGCTCCATCAGGTGGGGCTGGGGCAGTGGATAGAGGCTTATCCGGATGCCCTCTCCGGCGGCATGAAGCAGCGGGTCGGGCTGGCCCGGGCCCTTGCCAATGACCCCGACATTCTGCTGATGGACGAAGCTTTCTCCGCGCTGGATCCCCTGATCCGCACCGAGATGCAGGACGAGCTGCTCAAGCTGCAGGCCAGCCAGCAGCGCACCATCGTCTTCATCTCCCACGATCTGGACGAGGCAATGCGCATCGGCGATCGCATCGCCATCATGCAGGATGGCCAGCTGGTGCAAGTGGGCACCCCGGACGAGATCCTGAACCAGCCCGCCAACGACTATGTGCGCGCCTTCTTTCGCGGGGTGGATCTGGCCCATGTGTTCAGCGCCCGCGACGTGGCCAGCCGCAAGCAGGTGCCTCTCATCAAGAAACACACCACCGACGGGCCGGGCAACGCCCTGCGCCAGCTCAAGGAGCTTGAGCGGGAGTTCGGGTACGTGGTGGATCGCAGCCGTCGCTTCCTCGGGGTCGTCTCGGTGGAGTCGCTCGGTCAGGCGGTAAGGGCCAAAGGCAGCCTGGAGCAGGCGTTGCTGGCGGACATCCAGCCCATTCTGGCGGACACCGCCCTCAATGAACTGATCAGCCAGGTGGCGGCCGCTCCCTGTCAGGTGCCCGTGGTCGAGGAGGATGGCACTTACCTCGGCCTCATCTCCAAGGCCAATCTGCTCAACACCCTGGACAGGAGTACCCCGGCATGAAGCTGATGAATCCCCATTTCTTGCTGAGCGGGCTGCTGGCCCTGGTGCTGCTGGCGAGCCCTTCCCTGCGGGCCGATGAGGTGGTGGCAGACCCCTGGAGCGCGCCTGCGTCCACCGAGGTGTCCGATCCCTGGGGCAGTACCGACACTGAGGCGACCGACTGGCAGAACCAGATCGAAGCCGCCGACACCACAACCGCCATCGACTGGCTGGATCCCTTCCAGCAGGCGATGGTGCCGCTGGATACCTGGGTGGAAGGGGGCATCGGCTGGCTGGTGGAGAACCTGCGGCCGCTGTTCCAGCTGATCCGCGCACCGGTGGAGCTGACCCTGAACGCCATGACCCATCTGCTGCAGACGGTGCCCTCCACCCTGATGATGGGGCTCCTGGCCCTGCTTGCCTGGCAACTGGTGAACGGCCGCATGGCGCTCGGCACGCTCGTATCTCTTGTGGGAATCGGGCTCATCGGGGCCTGGTCCGATGCCATGGTGACCCTGTCCCTGGTGCTGACCTCGCTGTTCTTCTGCGTGCTGCTGGGGTTGCCCACCGGCATCCTGCTGGCCCGCAGCGAGCGGCTCTCCACCTGGACCCGGCCGCTGCTGGATGCCATGCAGACCACCCCGGCGTTCGTCTACCTCATCCCCATCGTGATGCTGTTTGGCATCGGCAACGTGCCCGGGGTGGTGGTGACCGTCATCTTCGCCCTGCCGCCCATGATCCGGCTCACCATGCTGGGTATTCGCCAGGTGCCCACGGATCTGGTGGAGGCGGCCCACTCGTTCGGTGCCAGCCCCTCCCAGTTGCTGTTCAAGGTTCAGCTGCCGCTCGCCATGCCCACCATCATGGCCGGGGTCAACCAGACCCTGATGCTGGCGCTCTCCATGGTGGTGATCGCCTCCATGATCGCGGTGGGAGGCCTCGGCCAGATGGTGCTGCGCGGCATCGGCCGGCTCGACATGGGGCTCGCCTCCATCGGCGGCCTCGGCATCGTGTTGCTGGCCATCGTGCTCGACCGCCTCACCCAGGCGATGGGGCAACCGGATCGCACCCGTACCGGCCGCTGGTATCAGCACGGCCCCGCCGCCCTGCTGCTGCGCCTGGCCGGCCGTGACAAGAAAATCGATTACAAAGGAGTAAACGCATGAGACCGATCACCAAAGGATTGACCCTGGGCACATTGCTGCTGAGTGCCCAACTGCTGAGCCCGCTCGTCATGGCCAGCGCCGAGTTGCCGGGGGAGGGGGTTCGCGTTCAGCCCCTGCAGAGCTCCTTGCCGGAAGAGGCCTTCCAGAGCCTGCTGGTGAGCAAGCTGATGGCGCGTCTGGGTTACGATGTCCAGCCCGCCCAGGAGGTGGACTACAACGTGGCTTATGCCTCGGTGGCCCAGGGAGACGGTACCTTCCTCGCGTTCAACTGGGTGCCGCTGCAGGACAACAAGTACGAGCAGGCGGGGGGCGACAAGGTGTTCTTCCGTGAGGGCACCTATGTGGCCGGTGCCGCCCAGGGGTACCTCATCGACAAGAAGACCGCGACCCAATACGGCATCACCAATCTGGGCCAGCTCAAGGATCCCGAGGTGGCGGCGCTGTTTGACGGGGATGGCGACGGCAAGGCCGACCTCATTGGTTGCAACCCCGGCTGGGGCTGCGAGGGGGCGATCAACCATCACCTCGACGCCTTTGGTCTGACCCCCACGGTGGCCCACAAGCAGGGCAACTACGCGGCGCTGATCGCCGATACCCTGGCTCGCTACCAGGCCGGCAAGCCGGTGCTCTATTACACCTGGACCCCCTACTGGCTCAGCAGCGAACTGGTGCCGGGCAAGGATGTGGTGTGGCTGGAAGTCCCCGCCGACGCCCCGGATGCGGCCAAGACCCGTTTGCCGAACGGCAAGAACTACGGCTTTGCGGTGAACACCATGCATATCGTTGCCAACAAGCGGTTTGCCGAGGCCAATCCGGCCGCCGCCAAGCTCTTCTCCATCGTCAAGCTGCCGCTCAATGACATCAACGTGCAGAACGGCCTGATGAACAAGGGGCAGAACAAGCCGGCGGACGTGGAGCGTCATGCCGACGCCTGGCTCAAGGGCCACGAGGCACTGGTGAACGACTGGCTGAATCAGGCGCGCGCCGCCGCCATGTAATGAAGGGCGTTACATCACCCTTCTGCGCAAAGAAAAACGCCCGGCAGTTGCCGGGCGTTTTTTTGTGGGCGGGCGCAGCACATGGCCGGGCCGGGGGATCAGATGCCGGAGCCGTCGCTCTCGCCACCTTCCTCATGCAGGCCGCACTCGCGCTTGAGGCCGAAGAAGCGGGTCTGCTCCTCGCTCATGCCGGGCTCCCACTTGGCGGTGGTGTGCACGTCGCCGACCGAGAGGTAGCCCTGCTCCCACAAGGGGTGGTAGGGCAGGTCGAACTCCTTGAAGTAGTAGAAGACGTCCTTGTTGCTCCAGTCGATCACCGGCAGGAACTTGAAGCGGCCGCGCTGGATGGCCAGCACCGGCAGCTTGCCTCGGCTGCCGGACTGCTCACGGCGCAGGCCCGAGAACCAGGTGCGGGCACCCAGCTCGTTCAGGGCGCGGTCCATGGGCTCCACCTTGTTGAGCTGGTTGTAGCGGGTGATCCCCTCCACCCCCTGCTCCCACAGGAGGCCGAAGCGGGCTTCCTGCCAGGCCGGGCTGAGTTCGGCCCGGTAGATCTTGAGGTTGAGCGCGAGACGCTCGGTCAGCTCGTCGATGAAACGGTAGGTCTCGGGGAAGAGATAACCGGTGTCGGTCAGCACCACGGGCACATCGCTCCTCTCGCGGCTCACCAGGTGCAGCATGAGCGCCGCCTGGATGCCGAAACTCGACGACAGCACATGCTCCCCCGGCAGGTTGGCCAGGGCCCAGCGCACCCGCTCGGGGGCGCTCATGGCGTCCAGCGCCCGGTTGAGGGGGGCCAGCGCCTCGACCTGCTCCTCCCGGCTCAGGGCCAGGAGGGCGTCGAGGTCGAGCCGGCCGTCGGCGGTGCGCGCAAGCCGGGCTGTATCAGTCTGTTCAGGCTGCATAGAAGTCCCTCGCGGAGTCGATAACCGGGGCGATGATCCCGGCGCGAATGACAAAATCGCCGAAGCACTCGTCCGGGTTGCGATCCTTGGCCCAGCGGCCGATCAGGGCGTCCAGTTCGGCCAGGATCTGCGGCTCGGTGATGTTCTCCAGGTGCAGGCGCGGGATGCGGGTCCCCTCGAGGTTGCCCCCCAGGTGCAGGTTGTAGCGACCCGGCGCCTTGCCCACCAGACCTACTTCCGCCAGCATGGCGCGGCCGCAGCCGTTGGGGCAGCCGGTGACCCGGAAGATGATGGCGTCATCCGCCAGGCCGTGCTTGGCCAGCAGCCCCTCGATGTCGGTGACGAAGGCAGGCAGCATGCGCTCGGCCTCGGCCATTGCCAGGGGGCAGGTGGGCAGGGCCACACAGGCCATGGACTGCTTGCGCTGCTCGCTCACGCCGTCATCCAGCAGACCGTACTGGCGCGCCAGCGCCTCAATGCGTGCCTTCTCGCCGGCAGGCACGCCCGCGATGATGAGGTTCTGGTTGGCGGTGAGGCGGAAGTCCCCCTGATGCACCTTGGCGATCTCCAGCATGCCGGTCTTGAGGGGCTTGCCCGGGAAGTCCAGCAGGCGGCCGTTCTCGATAAACAGGGTCAGGTGGTGCTTGCCGTCGATCCCCTCCACCCAGCCGAAGCGATCGCCACGGCTGGTGAATTCATAGGGGTGAACCGGCCCGAACTGGATGCCGGCGCGGTTCTCCACCTCGGCCTTGAAGGCCTCGACCCCCACCCGTTCAAGGGTGTACTTGGTCTTGGCGTTCTTGCGGTTGACCCGGTTGCCCCAGTCGCGCTGGGTGCTGACCACGGCGGCCGCCACCTCCAGCACGTGGGAGAGCGGAATGAAGCCAAAGTCGCTCGCCTTGCGCGGGTAGGTGGTGGTGTCGCCGTGGGTCATGGCCAGACCGCCGCCCACCAGCACGTTGAAGCCCACCAGCTTGCCGTGATCGGCAATGGCCACGAAGTTGAGATCGTTGGCGTGGATGTCCACATCGTTGTGGGGCGGGATGACCACGGTTGTCTTGAATTTGCGCGGCAGGTAGTTGGAGCCCAGGATCGGCTCCTCGTCACCCCCCAGCTTCTCGCCATCCAGCCAGATCTCCACGTAGGCGCGGGTCTTGGGCAGCAGGTGCTCGGAGATCTTCTTGGCCCACTCGTAGGCCTCCTGGTGCAACTCGGACTCCACCGGGTTGCTGGTGCAGAGCACGTTGCGGTTCACGTCCCCCGCGGTGGCGATGGAGTCGATACCTGTGCTGTTGAGGGTCTGGTGCATCAGCTTGATGTCGCGCTTCAGTACCCCGTGGAACTGGAAGGTCTGGCGGGTGGTCAGGCGGATGCTGCCGTACATGCTGTGTTCTTCGGCGAACTTGTCGATCACCTGCCACTGGGCCGGGGTGATGATGCCGCCGGGCAGGCGGGCGCGCAGCATGACGTTGTGCAGGGGCTCCAGCTTCTGGGCGGCGCGCTCCGGGCGGATGTCGCGGTCATCCTGCTGATACATGCCGTGGAAGCGGATCAGCTGGAAGTTGTCGCCGTTGAAGCCGCCGGTGAGCGGGTCCTGCAGATCTTCGGCGATGGTGCCGCGCAGGAAGTTGCTCTCGCGCTTGAGGCGTTCGTTGTCAGCCAGCGGCCCTTCGACCGGTCCCGGAATAAGTTGTTTGCTCATCAATAGACATCCCTTTGATAACGTTTGGCACGACGCAATTCGCTCAGATACTCTTCTGCTTCCTCACGGCTCTTGTGGCCGTGTTCCGCAATCACTTCCAGCAGGGCTTCCTGCACATCCTTCGCCATGTGGTTGGCGTCGCCACACACATAGAAGTGAGCGCCTGCTTCCAGCCACTGGTAGAGCTCAAGCCCTGCCTCGCGCAGGCGGTCCTGCACATAAATCTTGTTGGCCTGATCCCGGCTGAAGGCCAGGGAGATCTTGGACAGCAGGCCCGATTTCACATAACGCTGCCACTCCACCTGATAGAGGAAGTCCTGGGTGAAGTGGGGGTTGCCGAAGAAGAGCCAGTTCTTGCCCTCTGCCCCCTGTGCTTCCCGCTCCTGCAGGAAGGCGCGGAACGGGGCAATGCCGGTGCCCGGGCCGACCATGATGACGGGGGTGTCGGGATTGGCGGGCAGGCGGAAGTTGTCGTTGTGCTCCACGAACACCCGGACCTCGGCATCTTCCGGCAGACGGTCCGCCAGATAGGAGGAGGCGCCGCCGCTTCGCACTGTGCCATCTTCTTGGCGGTAGCGCACCACGCCGACGGTCAGGTGAACCTCTTCTTCCACCTCGCTCTGGGCGGAGGCGATGGAGTAGAGGCGGGGGGTGAGGGGGCGCAGCAGTGCGATCAGTTGATCGGCACTCAAGGAAGCCGGGAAGCGTTTCAGTACGTCCACCACCTGGGCGCTGGCCACCAGGGCGTTGACCTGGGCCTTGTCACCGGCCAGATCCTTCAGCGCCGCGTTGTCCGTGATCTCGGCGAGGCCAGTGATCAGGCCCCCGTGCAACCGGGTCAGTTCGTAGTGACGGGTCAGCGCCTCGCGCAGGCTGCCATGGGGGGTGGCCTCGTCACCGGTCAGACCGGTCAGGGCCAGCACTTCCCCCACGAGATCGGCGTCGTTGTCGAACCAGATACCGAGCGCATCCCCTGGTTGATAGGTGATGCCGGACTCTTCCAGGTTGATCTCGATGTGACGGATGTCCTTGGTGGAGTCGCGGCCGGTGATCTTCTGGTTCACCGAGAGTCTTGCCGGGAAGGGGTTCTCCTTGTTGTACTGGCTGTGGCCGACGGCGGCCTGCACCGAGCCCGCCACGCTGGCGGTCGCGGCGCCGGCTGAGAGGGTGGCGGCGACCGCCGCAACGGCCTGCTCGCCCCAGGCCTTGGCGGCATCCTGATAATCCACATCGAGGCTAGCTAGCTCATGGATGCGCTCGGCCCCCGCTTTGGCGAGGAAACCATCGAAATCCTTGCCGGTCTGGCAGAAGAACTCATAGGAGCTGTCACCCAGCCCCAGCACGGCAAACTTGAGCCCTTCCAGCTTGCCGACCTTGCCCTTTTTGAGCTGCTCGAACAGATCGACGGCGCTCTCGGGGGGCTCCCCCTCCCCGTAAGTGCTCACTACCACCAGCAGGTGGCTCTCTTTCTTGAGCTGCTTGGGTTTGTAGTCCGCCATGGAGGTGAGGGTCACCGGCAGGCCGCGGGCCTCGGCCTGGGCCTTGATGGCGCTGGCCACGCCCTTGGCATTCCCGGTCTGGGAGCCGTAGAGAATGGTCAGGCTGCCGCCGGGAGCCGCGACTTCTGCACCTGCGCTCGCCACGGGCTGGACGCCCGCCTGGGAGAGGCCGTAGAGATAACCGCTGACCCAGGCCAGTTGCTGGGTATTGAGGGTGGTGAGAACTTGGTTGAGCTGGCGCTGCTGTTCGTCAGAGAGCGGGCTCAGGGTGGGGGCTGTCAATGGCATCACACATGTCTTCCATGGTCTGATTTTTGGTCAGGGTAAGGGGTGTAATGAATAACAACAAAGAATAAAAATATCTTCTTTATGCGATTTATGAATTTATAAAGCCAAAATCCATCTCAGCCCGGGGGGGGCCGTGATATAAAAATGGCCTTGCCGAGCCCCCTGTCCCGGGGATCTCTCATGCCTCAAGGAGCAACCATGTCCCGTCTCTATCATGTCAACGCCTTCAGCCATCACCCCTTCGGAGGCAACCCCGCCGTGGTGGTGCTGGGGGAAGCGCGGCCCGACGCCGAGCTGCAGGCCATGGCAGCGGAGTTCAACCTCTCTGAGAGCGCCTTTCTGACCCAACTGGGAGAGGGGCATTACGGGTTGCGCTGGTTCACCCCGCAAGTGGAGGTGGACTTGTGCGGCCATGGTACCCTGGCGGCGGCCCATGTGCTGTGGCAGACGGGGGAGGTGTCAGGGGAGCTCCCCATCCGCTTCGTGACCCGCAGCGGTGAGTTGGTGGCCCGGCGGGAAGGGGAGTGGATCTGGCTCGATTTTCCGCGCATTGCCCTGGCGCCCCTCGAGCTGGACCCTGCCTATGGGACGGCTCTTGGCTGCCAGCCGCTGCAAACCCTGGCGGCCGGGGCCAAGTTCCTGCTTGAGCTCGGTAGCGAGGAGGCGGTCCGCGCGCTCACCCCCGATTTTCACGCCCTGCGGGCGCTGCCGGGCCGGGGGATCATGGTGACGGCGCCATCGAGCCGGGGAGAGGACGACTTCGTCTCCCGCTATTTCGCCCCCTGGGTCGGGGTGGACGAGGATCCGGTGACCGGCTCCAACCACTGCGCCCTGGTGCCCTTCTGGGCCGAGCGGTTCGGCAAACGGCAATTGCGGGCACGCCAGGTCTCGGCCCGAGGCGGGGATCTCAGGCTGGAATTGCAGGAGGAGCGAGTGCTGATGGCGGGCCGGGCACTGACCCTGTGGCAGGGGGAGTGGCTGCTGCCCCCTGTCGCACCCGCGGACCGATGACCGCTCGTCACTGTGTGAGTTCTGCATAAAAAAACGCCCCGCAATTGCGGGGCGTTTTGATTGCCATGGACGGCAGCGTTTTGCTGCGGCCCTGTTTCTGCGGCGCTTACTTTTGTGGACGCAAGGCCGGGAACAGAATGACGTCGCGGATGGTGTGGCTGTTGGTGAACAGCATCACCAGACGGTCGATACCGATGCCCTGACCGGCAGTCGGCGGCAGACCGTGTTCCAGTGCGGTGACGAAGTCGGCGTCGTAGAACATGGCTTCGTCATCGCCTGCGGCTTTCTGGTCAACTTGAGCCTGGAAGCGCTCGGCCTGATCTTCTGCATCGTTCAGCTCGGAGAAGCCGTTGGCCAGCTCGCGGCCGCCGATGAAGAATTCGAAGCGGTCGGTGACGTCCGGGTTCTGGTCGTTGCGACGGGCCAGCGGGGAGACGGCGGCCGGGTACTCGGTGATGAAGGTCGGTTGCAGCAGCATGTGCTCCACGGTCTCTTCGAAGATCGCGGTGATCACGTGGCCCAGTTCCCAGCTCTTCATCAGCTCGATGTGCAGGCGCTTGGCGACGGCGGTGGCCTTCTCCAGGGTCGCCAGATCGTCACGGGTCACATCCGGGTTGTACTTCAGGATGGAGTCAACCATGGAGAGACGCTGGAACGGCTGACCGAAATCGATGGTCAGACCCTCTTCGCCCTCTTTGGCGTAACGGATCTTGGTGTCGCCCAGGATGTCTTGCGCCAGGGTGCGCAGCATCTCTTCGGTGAGATCCATCAGATCGATGTAATCGGCGTAGGCCATATAGAACTCGAGCATGGTGAACTCGGGGTTATGGCGAACGGAGATGCCTTCGTTGCGGAAGTTGCGGTTGATCTCGTAGACACGCTCGAAACCACCGACCACCAGACGCTTCAGATAGAGTTCCGGAGCGATACGCAGGTACATGTCGATGTCCAGCGCATTGTGGTGGGTGATGAAGGGACGTGCGGAGGCGCCACCCGGGATGACCTGCATCATGGGGGTTTCCACTTCCATGAAGCGCTTGTCATTCAGGAACTTGCGAATGCCGGCCACCACCTTGGTGCGGGTCACGAAGGTCTTGCGGGACTCTTCGTTGGCGATCAGGTCCAGGTAACGCTGGCGGCAGCGGGCTTCCTGGTCGGTCAGACCCTTGTGCTTCTCGGGCAGCGGGCGCAGGGCCTTGGTCAGCAGGCGGATGGTGGAGACGTGTACGGAGAGCTCACCGGCGTTGGTGCGGAACAGGGTGCCCTCGACACCGACGATGTCACCCAGATCCCACTTCTTGAACTGCTCGTTGTAGAAGCCTTCCGGCAGATCGTCACGGGTCACGTAGATCTGGATCTTGCCAGCCATGTCCTGCAGGGTCGCGAAAGATGCCTTGCCCATGATCCGGCGGGTCATGATGCGACCGGCAATCTTCACCTGTTTACCCAGGGCGACCAGCTCGTCATTGCTCTTGTCGCCGAATTCGGCATGCAGATCGCCGGAGAGGCTGTCACGACGGAAGTCGTTGGGGAAGGGGTTGCCCTGGGCGCGCAAGGCGGCCAGCTTGGAGCGACGCTCAAGCATCTCGTTGTTCAGTTCGAGAGTCTGGTCGACTTCCGGGGTGGTGGTTTGTTCAGACATGGTGATTCCTGCTGCTCTGTTTACAGGCCTGATTTCAGGCTGGCTTCGATAAACTTGTCCAAGTCGCCGTCGAGTACCGATTGGGTATTGCGGGTTTCGACGCCGGTGCGCAGATCCTTGATACGGGAATCATCCAGTACGTAGGAGCGGATCTGGCTGCCCCAGCCGATGTCGGACTTGGTCTCTTCGAGGGCTTGCTTCTCAGCGTTCTGCTTTTGAATTTCCAGCTCGTAGAGCTTGGCCTTCAACTGCTTCATACACTGATCTTTGTTCTTGTGCTGGGAACGGTCGTTCTGGCACTGCACCACCACGCCGGTCGGCACGTGGGTGATACGCACCGCGGACTCGGTCCGGTTGACGTGCTGACCACCGGCACCGGAGGCGCGGTAGACGTCGATGCGAAGATCAGCCGGGTTGATCTCGATCTCGATGTCATCATCGATCTCGGGGTAGACGAACACGGAGCAGAACGAGGTGTGGCGACGGCCGCCGGAATCGAACGGTGACTTGCGTACCAGGCGGTGCACGCCGGTCTCGGTGCGCAGCCAGCCAAAGGCATACTCGCCAGTGAACTTGATGGTGGCGGACTTGATGCCGGCCACGTCGCCCTCGGAGCATTCGATGAGCTCGGGCTTGTAGCCGTGGGCATCACCCCAGCGCAGGTACATGCGCAGCACCATGTTGGCCCAGTCCTGGGCCTCGGTGCCGCCGGAACCGGACTGGATGTCGATGTAGCAGTCGGAACCGTCGTGCTGACCGGAGAACATGCGACGGAACTCGAGATCCACCAGCTTGGCCTCCAGCTCGTCCGCTTCGACAACGGCTTCGTTGAAGGTCTCTTCGTCTTCACCTTCGACGGCCAGGCTGACCAGCATCTCGACGTCATCGACGCCCTGGGTCAGGGTATCGATGGTGCTGACGACGTTCTCCAGGGAGACGCGCTCCTTGCCCAGCGCCTGTGCGCGCTCGGGTTCGTTCCAGACATCCGGCTGTTCCAGCTCGGCATTGACCTCTTCTAGACGCTCTTTCTTGGCGTCATAGTCAAAGGTACCCCCTAAGCAGCTCGGTCCTCTCAGACAGCTCCTTAAGCTTGTTTAATACAGGATTGACTTCAAACATCGTGAAAACTCTCGGGGTCGATGTGATTTAAAAACGGGATATTCTAGCCAATTGCAGAAGGAATAAACAGGGTTGGCTGGCCCCGCTCTTTTTCCTGCTCCAATTTTCCGCAGCATTTTTAAAATTTCCGCGTAAAATATCGTCACTCACGCCATTCTCCGCTTCAGTTTTGCGCGGATTGGCCGCTAACAACACACAGTGCCACGCACTCCCGATTGATCCTGTTCCCGACCCCCACAAGAAGAAAACACGATGAAAAACCTATCACTCAAGCAGAAGATACTGTTGTCTGTGGTCATCGCCTTGTCACTGGTGATCCTGCTGCTCTCCTGGCAGAGCTACACCAGCCAGAAGTCCATGCTGCTGCAAGGCAGTCAGGAACAGGTGCAGCGCCTTGGCAGCCAGCAGGCCGCCAGCGTCAGCGACTGGCTTGCCGCCCGTCGTGACGTCATCCAGGCCCTTGGCAACAAGGCCGGTGCCGAGCCCCTCAACGCCCTGCAACAGGCCCAGGTGTCCGGCCGTTTCCAGCTCACCTATTTTGGTGAGGGCAGCGGCAAGATGAACGACTCCGACCCCTCCATCAACCGCGACGGTTACGATCCCCGCTCCCGTGGCTGGTATCAGGAAGCCATGGCCAAGGGCGGCATGATCGTCACCAAACCCTACCTCGACGTGGCCTACAACATTCTGGTGGTGACCCTGGCCCAGCCTGCCCAAGGCGGCGTGGTGGGGGGGGATCTCTCCATCGCCTCCCTGGTGGATGACATCACCAAGATGAAGCTGCCGGCGGACGGCTTCGCCATCCTGATGCACAAGGATGGCACCGTCATCGCCTACAAGGATGCGGCCAAGGCGATGAAGCCGGCCAGCGAGATCGACAACGATCTGACCAATGCCCTGATCGATCAGAGCAAGGCGAGCAACAGTCTGGTGCCTGCTTTCTTCGACAACGAGGGGCGTGACAAGCTGCTGTGGGCGACGGACATTCCGGACACCGACTGGGAGCTGGTGCTGGTACTGGACAAGAGCACCCTGGAGGCGCCGCTCTCCTCCCTGCTGATGACCCAGCTCGGCCTGGCCCTGCTGGTGCTGGTGGGCAGCATCCTCGCCATCTCCTGGCTGGTCAGCCTGCTGCTCGGTCCCCTCACCAAGGTGTCCCAGGCCCTGGCCCGCATCGCCGACGGTAACGGCGATCTGACCCAGCGCATCAAGATCGACGCCAATGACGAAGTGGGCCAGCTCGCCGGCAGCTTCAATCGCTTCGTGGGCAGCCAGCATCAGCTCATCGCCAACATCCGTCAGCTTGCCAACGAGCTGAACGCCGATGCCGAACGCAGTCTGGTGACCAACCAGGCCGCGGTGGAAGAGCTGCAACGCCAGCAACAGGAGGTGACCATGGTCGCCACCGCCGTCACCGAGATGGCGAGTGCCACCATGGAGATCGCGGGCAACGCCGAGAACACCGCTGCCGCCGCCCAGCAATCCGCCCAGAGCAGTGAACAGGGCAAGATCCTGGTGAACCAGACTCGCCAATCCATCAACAATCTGGCCGAGGAAGTGGGGCAGGCGACCGGCGTCATCGGTGAGCTGAGCCGTCACGCCCAGGCCATCTCCGGCATCCTCTCCACCATCCAGGGCATCGCCGAGCAGACCAACCTGCTGGCGCTGAACGCGGCCATTGAAGCGGCCCGTGCCGGTGAACAGGGTCGCGGTTTCGCCGTGGTGGCGGACGAGGTGCGGGTGCTGTCGCGCCGTACTCAGGATTCCACCCAGGAGATCCAGTCCACCATCGAAACCCTGCAACAGACCACGGCCCGCGCGGTGAGCCTGATGCAGACCAGCCAGGGGTTGGCGGACAACAGCGTGAAGGATGCCGACGCTGCCGCTGCGGCTCTGGAGGAGATCACCCAGGCCGTCAGCCTCATCTCCGACATGGCGGGCCAGATCGCCACCGCCGCCGAGGAGCAGACCCAGGTGACCGGTGAAATCACCCAGAACACCACCGCCATCAAGGATGTGAGCGACGAGATCACCGCTTCCGCCATGCGCGACCTGGATCAGGCGCACAACCTCAAGGGGCGTGCCACCAACCTGAACCAGCAGGTGTCGACCTTTATTTTGTAAGGAAGGTCAGGCCGCAGTCCTACCGTGGCGTCAGTAAAAAGCCCCGCACCTTGGTGCGGGGCTTTTTGTTGCCTGCCGTCGGCCCCTTGGTGGGGGTCGGGGCAGCGTCCAGGGGCCAGCAAACAAAGAGCCCACCGCAAGGTGGGCTCTGTCATACGGGGCCTGCGCCCGGGATCACAGGAAGGGCAGGGCCAGGAACAGCTTGATCACCACGGCGTTGATGATGTCGATGAAGAAGGCTCCGACCATGGGCACCACCAGGAAAGCCAGGTGGGAGGGGCCGAAGCGCTGGGTAATGGCCTGCATGTTGGCAATGGCCGTGGGGGTGGCGCCGAGGCCGAAGCCGCAGTGACCCGCCGCCAGCACGGCTGCATCATAGTTGCGCCCCATGACCCGGAAGGTGACGAAGATGGCGTAGAGCGCCATGGCCACCGTCTGAACGGCCAGCAGGATGAAGATGGGCAGGGCCAGGCTTGCCAGCTCCCACAACCTGAGGCTCATCAGCGCCATGGCGAGGAAGAGCGACAGACTGACGTTGCCGAGCAGGGAGACCTCGCGGTCGCTCACTTCGTGCCAGTTGAGCAGGGTGAGCAGGTTGCGCAGCAGCACGCCGACAAAGAGCACGCAGACGAAGATCGGCAACTCGAAGACGCCGCCCTTGAGATAAAGGGCCAGCATTTCGCCCCCTTTCAGGCTGATGGCGATGAGTGCCAGGGTCTCGATCAGGCTGAAGGTGGTGAGCGGGCGCTCCATGTCCGGCATTTCGAAGCCCTGGGGGGCGCCGTCACGGTTGTGCTCCTCACCGGGCACCTGCACCTTCTTCACCAGATAACGGGCCACCGGGCCGCCGATGAGGCCCCCCAGCACCAGACCGAAGGTGGCACAGGCTATCGCCAGCTCGGCGGCGGATTGTACGCCGTACTTCTCGGTGAAGATGGAGCCCCAGGCCGCCCCGGTGCCGTGGCCGCCGGAGAGGGTGATGGAGCCAGCCAGCAGCCCCATGTGGGGATCCAGCCCCAGCAGGGTGGCCAGACCCACCCCCAGGGTGTTCTGCACCAGCAGCAGGCCGGTGACCACCAGCAGGAAGGTGGCCACCGCCTTGCCGCCGCGCTTGAGGCTGCCCAGATCGGCGGAGAGGCCGATGGAGGCGAAGAAGGTCAGCATCAGGGCCGTCTGCAGGCTGGTATCAAATTGCAGTTCGATCTGCAGGGTGGAGCGCAGCACCAGCAGCACCAGGGCAACTACCAGGCCACCGGCCACGGGTTTGGGGATGTTGAAAGTGCGCAGGGGTCCTATCTTGTTGACCAGCAGGCGGCCAAGCAGCAGCACCAGGGTCGCGGCGACCAGGGTGGCGTAGGCATCAAGTTGTAGCATTCAGTGCTCCCATGTTGATCGGCTGTGTCTTTGGCGAGAAAGACTCACGGATCCAGCCGGGATGAAACAGAGTGGCGAACGCGCCAGTGACAGAGGGGCCGCAGCCCCGTCCCTCTGCAAAAGAGGGGGTCGACACGAGCCCGTGTTCGTCGGGCGTCCAGATGAGATTTGTGAAAAATCCGCCGGATACTAGCAAAAAACACCAAGTACATCCACTTATGTCACATTAATGATTAAAACATGGTGTTAACATGGCATTTAAAACTGCCTCGCCGAGTGTGCTCCGGATCGCAACAATGCTGCTGTGGCTGTCATTTGCAGCGGCACTCTTTATAATTCGCCCGGTTCCGCCCCCACGGGAGGACACAGACCCTCAAGAGGTCTGCTGATGACCGATATTGAGCCCGCCCGCACCATCTGAAGGACGGGGGCTGTATTGGTTGAGCCCTGTTTGATTTGCCGGTTTCCAGTCCAGAGAGAGGAGAGGGTGTGAAGAAGTCCATCTACATTGCCTACACAGGCGGCACCATAGGGATGCAGCGTTCCGACCACGGTTATGTACCGATGGCGGGCTTCATGGAGGACTGTCTGGCACGGATGCCCGAGTTCCATCGACCGGAAATGCCCGATTACCATATCCACGAATATGCCCCCCTCATCGACTCTTCCGACATGACGCCGGCAGACTGGCAGCGCATCGCCGAGGATATCAAGGGCAACTACGACAAGTACGACGGTTTCGTCATTCTGCACGGCACCGACACCATGTCGTTCACCGCGTCTGCGCTCTCCTTCATGCTCGAAGATCTGCACAAGCCGGTCATCATCACCGGCTCCCAGATCCCCCTGGCCGAGCTGCGCTCGGACGGTCAGCAGAACCTGCTCAACGCCCTCTACATCGCGGCCAACTACCCGATCCACGAGGTGACGCTCTTCTTCAACAATCAGCTCTATCGCGGCAACCGCAGCAAGAAGGTGCATGCTGACGGCTTCCACGCCTTCGACTCGCCCAACTACCCGCCCCTGCTCAATGCCGGTATCGCCATCTCCCTGGAGGCAGGTGAGCTGGGCGTGCCGTGCGATCGCCCCCTGGTGCTGCACGACATCACCCCCCAGCCCATCGGGGTGGTGACCCTCTACCCGGGGATATCGGCTGAGGTGATAGCGAACATCCTGCAACAGCCGGTGCGTGCGCTGATCCTGCTCTCCTTCGGGGTGGGCAATGCGCCCCAGAACCCGGCCATGCTGGCGCTGCTCTCAGAGGCATCTGCCCGGGGCGTCATCATCGTCAACCTGAGCCAGTGCCTGCACGGCAAGGTCAACATGGGGGGCTATGCCACCGGCAACGCCCTCTCCCGTGCGGGAGTCATCTCGGGCTTTGACATGACAGCCGAGGCAGCGCTCACCAAGCTGCACTTCCTGCTGAGCCAGGATCTGCCGGCGCCGCGCATCCGTGAGCTGATGCAGCAGTCTCTGCGGGGTGAACTGACCCCCTGAGAAACTGTCCACGACCTTACTGCGAAGCCGTGGTCAAGGCTCATGTGCTGCTCGGAATCCTCACGTATATCTATACGCTCCGGTTCCTGCGCTGCTCTTCACCTTGCTGACGTCTTCTCGCGACAGGTCGTGAACAGCTGCTGACCTCCCTACCATGGGGGAGAGGGGAAAAAAGAGGGGAGCCATAATGGCTCCCCTCTTTCGTTTCGTTACCGCGATAGGTGACGTGCGGCCTGCCTCAGTGGCTAAGGTCTACCCGTACTATCTCTTCCTCATCGCGATACTGGCGCTTGAGCTCGCTCTTGCTCTTCATCACGATCTCGCCGTCACGGCCGATGTTCATGTGCTCGGGGTTCTCAAGGTGCATCGCCTGCCAGGCCATCACGGCCTGCAGGGAAGTGGCCTTCTGCTCCTCGGTGAGGGGCTTGCCATCCGGCCATTTGCCGAGCTCGACCGCAGTCTTGAGCCGCTCGTACACCTCTTTGGGCATCTGCGCTATCGCTTGTTGAAACGTCACTTGCTGAGACGACATCCGGCCTCTCCTTGAAAATTGAGCCATGAACACGGGTTCCGGCGGGCAGATCCTGTCGGACTATACCGGTAGATCCTGGCGGACTACGCCAGCCATCTGCTCCATCACCCGTACTACCTGACAACTGTACCCGAACTCGTTGTCATACCACACGTAGAGCACGCAGTGATCCCCCTCGGCGATGGTGGCCTGGGAGTCGACGATGCCCGCAAAACGGGAGCCCACCATGTCGGAGGAGACCAGCTCGGTGCTGGCGCTGAAGTCGATCTGGCGATGCAGGGCCGAGCTCAGCGCCATCTGCTGCAGATAGGCGTTGAGGCTCTCCCGATCGGTGGTCTGTTCCAGCGACAGGTTGATGATGGCCAGGGACACGTTGGGTGTGGGCACCCGGATGGCGTTGCCGGTCAACTTGCCCTTGAGCTCCGGCAGCGCCTTGGCCACCGCCTTGGCGGCACCGGTGCTGGTCATCACCATGTTGAGGGCTGCGCTGCGACCGCGGCGCTCGCCTTTGTGATAGTTGTCGATGAGGTTCTGATCGTTGGTATAGGAGTGGACCGTCTCCACGTGGCCGTGGCGGATGCCGTACTTGTCCTGCATCACCTTGAGCACCGGGGTGATGGCGTTGGTGGTGCAAGAGGCGGCGGAGACTATCTTGTCATCCGGACCTATCACCTCGTGGTTGACCCCGAACACCACGTTCTTCATCTCCCCCTTGCCGGGGGCGGTCAGCAGTACCCGGGCGGCGCCGCGGGCCTTGAGGTGCTCGGACAGGCCCGCCTCGTCACGCCAGACGCCGGTGTTGTCAACGATCAGCGCATTGTCGATGCCGTAGGCGGTGTAGTCGATGTCGGCCGGGCTGTTGGCGTAGATCACCTGGATGAAGGTGCCGTTGGCGATGATGGCACTGCGTTCAGCATCCACCTCGATGGAGCCGTTGAAGGGGCCGTGCACCGAATCGCGGCGCAACAGGCTGGCACGCTTCTCCAAATCCCCGTCGCGACCGCCGCGCACCACGATGGCGCGCAGGCGCAGGGAGTTGGCGGCGCCGGTGCGCTCGATGAGCAGACGGGCCAGCAGGCGGCCGATGCGACCGAAGCCGTAGAGCACCACGTCGGTCGGGGCGGGCACGGCACTGCGGTTCAGGGCCGGTGCCAGCTTGGCGCGCAAATAGTCCTCGATGCCGGCTTCATCCTGGTGATCCTGCCAGTAGCCCACGGCCAGTTTGCCGAGATCGACTTCGGCGGCGGTGGGGTTCAGGGCGACGATGGCGCGCAGGAGAGGGAAGCTTTGCTGGATGGGCAGCGGGGTGCCCTGGTGGCGGCGAACGACCCGGTGGGCCTTGAGGATATCGATGGTGGAGGCGTTTTGCAGCGGGCGTCCGTAGAGGGTGATCTCTATCCCTTGCTGTCGGTAGAGGCGACCTATCAAGGGTTGCATGGCTTCGGCGAGCTCCTGGCTCTCCTGCCACGCCTGCAAGTAGTGCTCGTGGGTCATTAACCAGATCCTTTTATTTCACGTTGTTGAAGCAAGTTGCCTGGGCAAATTGAAATTCGTCGAAGGCAGATCAGTGTAGGGCTGATGGTTTCGTTATATTATTCTGCAATCGCGGCCTTATACGGCGCGCGCATTGTAATGGATATGTAGCCTGTTTGCTAGTTGGCGGTGGCCGGTGCGGGTTGCGATTGTTATCAACCAGATGTGAACCATGACCCTATTCTCACAGCGTCCGTTACTGCTTTCCCTCGCTTGTTGCCTGACGTTGACGGCCTGCGACGACGACAGGATCCACAACATCTGCTCCCAATATCCCGCCCTGTGCGCGGACCTGGTGGACGACGGCTGGTGTCGCTATGAGCGCAGCGACGTCATTCGCGGTCGTTACTATCTCCAGGAAGAGGGGACGGACAGGCGCAAGTACGATCTGATGCGCGGCCTGGAGCGTTATCTGCAGTGCGCCGAGCACTCCACCAACATCGAGTACAAGCGGGCCAGGGAGCAGAAGAGCCCCAGAGTGGAAGGGATGCTGGCCGCCGGCCGTCAACTGGAGCAACTGGATGCGCAGACCCGGGGTTCCCAGGATCCCTACCTGCTGCTCTGGCACTGGACCAACAACACCAGTCCCGAGGCCCGCGCCAGCTTCCTCGCGCAGGAGGGGACGCCGAGCCTCGAGGAGCCCGAGCTGCAACTGGCGCTCGGCGGCATTTATGCCAAGAGCGAGCCCGAGAAGGCCATCAGGCTGATGCACCATGCGCTCTCCCTCTATCGGGAGGGGGACAAGGTCAACAGCCGGATCCTCACCGCCCTCAGCACCCTCTACATGGGGCAGAAGCGATTTGATCAGGCCTATCTGTGGGGCAAGGTGAGCGAGTCATTCCAGGAGAGCCCCGAGGTCTCCGCCACCCGGCTCGGCATTTACCATGCCATCGGCAAGGAGGAGCAGGAGACGCTGGACGACCAGGCGGCCACCATCGTCGATGCACTCAGGCAGGGGAGCTACCGCACACCATGAATCCGACCCTGACAGAGGTCCGGGAGTGGGCCCATCCCTTCGATATCCGCCTCGTGCACGGCCAGATCCGCGGCGAGGACAGGGTGCTTGAACGGGCCACGGTGAGGGCCGTGGTGATGCGTGGTGATCGACTGCTGCTGGTGCACTCCCGCGTCAACGGGGATCTCATGTTCCCCGGTGGCGGCATCGAGCACGGGGAGGCGCACGATGCGGCCCTGGCCCGGGAGCTGCGGGAAGAGTGTGGCGCCGAGCTGGTGGCCGTGGGCCCCCTGCTGGGAGAGACCCGGGAGTATCGTGCTGCGCGCGAGCCGGATTACGATGCCTACTGCATCCGATCGTCCTATTACCTCTGTCGGGTCGGGGAGGACTGGAGTGCGCCGCGCCCCCAGCCCTACGAGATCCGCCTCGGCTTCACGCCGGGCTGGTTCCCCCTGGCCGAGGCACTGCAAACCAACAAGACCCAGCTGGCGGGTCCCTGTCCCCAGTGGACGGCGCGAGAGACCCGGGTGCTGGCAGAGTTGCACCGCTGGCAAGCGTCCGGCTTGCTGACCTGACAAGGCCGCTTGCCCCATAAAAAAACCGCCTGTCGGCGGTTTTTTTATGGCTGTCCCCGGCGTCAGGTGAGACAGACCGGGCAGAAGGCGTAGGTGCCCTGGGGATCGTTGAAGCGGGTCAGCGGGTCCAGAGTGCGGTTCATCTCCAGCAGCGCCTTGCCAAGCCCGGCGGGCAGCCAGCTTTGCAGGTGCGGGGCCAGCGCCTGGGCGCTGCTGTCAAACAGCTCGCGCAGGAACTTGTCCCTGGCAGACTCTTCCGGTGCGATGGGGGTGACCTGCCAGCTCTTGAGGTTGGCGAGATCGGCGGCCGCCTTGAGGGCGTCATCCAGATTGCCGAACTCGTCCACCAGCCCCAGTGCCTTGGCATCCTGCCCGGTCCAGACCCGGCCTTCGGCGGCTTTTTCCGCCTCTTCCGGGCTAAGGCCCCGGCCTTTGCCCACCAGGCCGACAAAGCGCTGATAGGTGTCTTCCACGCTCAGTTGAATGGCTTCACCCACGTGATCCGGCAGGGCACGGGTCAGCCCGATCCCCACGAAGTCGGTGGTGCCGACGCCGTCGGTGTGTACCCCGTACTGGGAGAGCGCCTTGTCGATGGTGGCGAACATGCCGAACACCCCGATGGAACCGGTGAGGGTGGTGGGGGAGGCGAAGATCTTGTCCGCATCGGCGGAGATCCAGTAGCCACCGGAGGCGGCGTAGCTGCCCATGGAGATGACCACCGGCTTGCCCGCCTGTTTCAGGGCCAGCAATTCGGCGCGGATCTGCTCGGCGGCGAAGGCGCTGCCGCCCGGGCTGTCCACTCGCAGCACCACGGCTTTCACCTGATCGTCACGGCGGGCCTCGGCCAGCAGATCGGCAAGGCTGTCGCCACCGATGGTGCCGGCAGGCTGGACGCCATCCATGATGGCGCCGCTGGCGGTGATGAGGCCTACCTCATCCTTGCCGCTCTGGGGGTACTGCTCCGGGATGGCGGCCAGATACTCTTTCAGGCCCACGCCCTTCCAGCCGTGATCATCGGCCTCGCCCACTTCCTTGATCACCGCCTGGGTCATTTCGTCGCGGGTGGCGAGCTGATCCACCAGACCGTTGTCGAGGGCGTAGCTGGCCGCATTGCCGCCGGCCTTGCGCAGCAGTTCGAGGAAGTGATCCTTGTTCGGTGCCACGGCATCAGGCTCGATCTCCCGCTGCTCCGCCACGTCGGCCACATAGGATTGCCACAGCTGATCCAGCCAGCGCTGGTTCGCCTCCTTGCTCTCGGGGGACATCTCGTCCCGGGTGTAGGGCTCGACGAAGGACTTGTAGGTGCCGACCTTGAAGACGTGCGGGGTGATGTTGAGCTTCTCCAGTGCCGACTTGAAGTAGGTCTGGTAGACACCCAGCCCCTCGATCAGCACGGCACCACTCTGATTGAGTAGCACGTGGTCTGCGTGGGCGGCGAGCAGATAGGCCCCCTGGCTGTAGTAGTCCGCCATGGCGATGACCGGCTTGCCGCTCTCCTTGAAGGCGTCGATGGCGGCCGTCACCTCCTGCAGTTTGGAGAGGCTGGTCCCTTGCAGACCCTGGGGCTTGATCACCAGCGCCTTGATGCGATCGTCATTCCCCGCGCTCTTGATGGCCCACAGCAGATCGGAGAGGACGATTTCGCTTGGCTGCTCGTCCCCCTTGTCCATTTGCCTGAGCAGTTGCACCGTGGGATCGGTCTGGGTGCGCTGTTCTACCAGCACACCGGAGAGATTGAGGGTGAGCGCCCCCTCGATGGGAGTGCTTGGAGTCTCGCTCTGGCTGACGCTGAAGACAATGACCAGCACGACGAGAAGAAACAGCAGGTTGACCAGCATCAAGCGGGTAAAGTTGAGCAGGCGCCAGAGGCTGCGAAAGAGCCATCCCAGACCTTTGAAAATAGACATAGCTGCGTTGTCGCCCTGTTAATGGGTTGAGAGCAGCCATTATTAACCAGTTGCGCAGCCAATTGCCATTTCCCCTTGAGTCGACTGCCCCCCGCCACTTCGGAACACGGCTGTTCGCTGAAAAAATGTCCAAACATTTGTTTGAAAAAGAGTTTTCGATTCTTTACTCTAGCTCCAGTTTGATAACAAAAAATTAACTGAAAGGCCCGATGAGCCGGCCCCACCTCCACCTACCCCTTCTTTTTACTGCCCGTCACCCGAGGCAGCCAGGAAGGCTGGAGCATGACCCCGTGCACATCGACCTCGACAAGGAGTGCATCATGAGCCGTTATCCCACGCTGCTGACCCCCCTCGATCTGGGTTTTACCCAGTTGCGCAACCGCGTACTGATGGGGTCCATGCACACCGGCCTCGAGGAGGAAAAGGGGGGCTTTGACAAGCTGGCCGCCTTCTATGGTGAGCGGGCCCGTGGCGGGGTCGGTCTCATCGTGACCGGCGGTATCGCCCCCAATTTGCGGGGGCGGCTGGTGCCCCACGGCTCCCAGCTGAGCTTTCCCTGGCAGGTAGCCAAACACCGCAAGGTGACCGAGGCAGTGCACCAGGAAGGGGGCAAGATAGCGCTGCAGATCCTTCATGCGGGCCGCTACGCCTACCATCCGTTCAGCCTGGCGCCGAGCGCCCTCAAGGCTCCCATCTCCCCGTTCAAGCCGCGGGCCATGAGCGAGCGGCAGATCCGCGGCACCATTCGCGACTTCGCCGCCACTGCGGCGCTGGCCAAGGCGGCCGGTTATGACGGGGTCGAGGTGATGGGGTCGGAAGGCTATCTCATCAACCAGTTCATCTGCGAACGCACCAACAAGCGCACCGATGGCTGGGGCGGCAGCAGCGAAAACCGCATGCGCTTCCCGGTGGAGATTGTCCGCGCCATCCGTGAGCGGGTGGGCCCGGATTTCATCATCATCTTCCGCCTCTCCATGCTGGATCTGGTGGAGCAGGGCTCCTCCCTTGAGGAAGTGATCGCACTTGGCCGGGCACTGGAGCAGGTGGGGGTGACCCTCATCAACACCGGTATCGGCTGGCACGAGGCGCGCATTCCCACCATCGCCACCAGCGTGCCGCGCGGTGCCTTCAGCTGGGTGACCGCCGAGCTGAAAAAGCACCTCAAGGTGCCCCTCATCACCACCAACCGCATCAACACCCCCGAGGTGGCGGAGCGCATCCTGGCGGGGGGGGAGGCGGACATGGTCTCCATGGCGCGCCCCTTCCTGGCGGACCCCGAGTTCGTCATCAAGGCGGCTGAAGACAGGGCGGACGAGATCAACACCTGCATCGCCTGCAACCAGGCCTGCCTCGACCACGTGTTCAAGCAAAAGCGTGCCTCCTGCCTGGTCAATCCCCGCGCCTGTTTCGAGACCGAGTTGACGTTTGGCCGGGTGCCCCAGCCCAAGAAGCTGGCGGTGGTGGGGGCGGGTCCTGCGGGGCTGGCGTTTGCCTGCTATGCCGCCGAGCGGGGCCATCAGGTAAGCCTGTTCGATCAGGCGAGCGAAATCGGCGGCCAGTTCAACTTTGCCAAGCAGATCCCGGGCAAGGAGGAGTTTCAAGAAACCCTGCGCTACTTCGCCAAACGGCTGGAGAAGTGCGGCGTCGAGCTCTATCTGGGCCAGCGCCAGAGTGCCGAGAGCCTGCTGGGCGGCGGTTTTGACGAGGTGATCCTCGCCACCGGCATCCGCCCGCGCACTCCCAATATCCCGGGTATCGAGCATGCCAAGGTGATGAGCTACCTCGATGTCTTGCGTGATCACAAGCCGGTGGGCGAGAAGGTGGCAGTGATCGGTGCCGGCGGCATCGGCTTTGACGTGGCCGAATACTTGGTGGAGAAGAGAGGATCGCCGGATGCCGCAAGCCATCGCGATCACTGGCTCAAGGAGTGGGGCATCGACAAGCAGCTCGGTGAGCGCGGCGGCCTGACTACCCCCGAAATCGATGCGCCCGAGCGCCAGATCTGGTTGCTCCAGCGCAAGGAGAGCAAGGTGGGCGACGGCCTTGGCAAGACCACCGGCTGGATCCATCGCACCGTGCTCAAGAATCGCAAGGTGCAGATGCTCTCCGGCGTCCAGTATCTGCGCATCGACGATGCCGGGCTTCACATCCAGGTGGGCGACCAGCAGCAGTGCCTGCCGGTGGATCAGGTGATCATCTGTGCCGGACAGGAGCCCCTCAAGGAGTTGCAGGCCGGTCTGCAGGCCGCGGGCAAGCCGGTGCACATCATCGGCGGTGCCGACGTGGCCGCCGAGCTGGATGCCAAACGCGCCATCCGGCAAGGGGCGGAGCTGGCTGCCGTCATCTAGCCGCCCGACCCTTTCGTATCCTGACAAACCCCTGAACCTCAGGGGTTTTCTTCATCTGGTGCTGTGCTAAGGTAGCGCCATCATCGCCTTTGACAAGGAACTGCCCCATGGATGCCCTCCATCTGTTACTCAATCGCCACTCCTGTGGTCGTCTGGCCGAGCCTGCCCCGAGTGGCGAAGTGCTCGACAATATCCTCAAGGCCGGGCTGCGGGCGCCGGATCACGGCACTCTGACCCCCTGGCAGTTCATCCTGTTTGAAGGGGAGGGGCGTGAGCGCCTGGGGACATTGCTGGCCGATGCCGCCCTTGCCCGTGGCGAGGATGCGGACAGTGTCGAGAAGTGCCGCGCCGCGCCACTGCGTGCTCCCCTGGTGATCGCGGTGGCGACCCGTTATCAGGCGCACCCCAAGGTACCGAAACTGGAGCAGGAGCTCTCTGCCGGTTGCGCCCTGATGGCGATGCAGATGGCGGCCCAGGCCCAGGGCTTCAACGGCATCTGGCGCTCCGGCTGGTTCATCTTCGACGAGCAGATCCATGGTGCACTGGGGCTGGCACCGGAGGATCAACTGGTGGGCTTCCTCTACCTTGGCACCCCCATGCTGGAGGCCCGCAAGCTGCGCGAGTTGCCCATCCAGGACTTCGTGCGCAGCTTCTGAAGCGCAGAACGCCAAAAGCCCTGATTATTCAGGGCTTTTTTGTTTTCTGACAGAGCCGTCAGGCTGTACTGATAAATGCGCACTTGCCAAGAGGGGAGAAGGGGGTTGGCCGGACATTTTTTGAATTGTGAGAGATTCTTCTCACTCCTGGTTTATTACGCTATGTAAAACGTTTGCGCCACGTTATTATCCCACTGCCAGTTTAGAAGGTGACCCCTTCTAATTTTCTGCGATGAGAGTCGCAATTCCGTAGCACCTTTTTAGAGCCCAACGTCTTGATGACATTGGGCTTCATTTTTTGTAGGGCTGGCACGTCAGCGTTCTTTCTCCTCCGCCTCTTCTCTACCTCACCCGGCCTCTTTGTGGCGATCTTTTGCACAGTCATTGATGTGGCCTCGATTGGAATCAGGATCAGGGTCAAATATCCTGCATTTGCAGGTGAAATCCGGCCCGGGATCCGCCAGCATCGGCAGAGACAAGAGAGCCAGAGGCTTCCCTTTGACGTCGACTGCCCGCACCTTTGCCATCTGGAGACCATATGTGGTTCAACCGCAAGCTTGAAAAAGAGAATCAACAGCTCAGGGAGGCGTTGCTTCTCAAAGAGCAGCAGCACCAGCGCGAGCTGGCCGAATTGCGTGCCACCATCGGTGAATACGAGCACATGCAGCGCACCAGCCGGGAGCGTGGCGATCTCTTCAATCAGGTGATCTCCTGCCAGAACCAGGGAGGTGAGATGCTGCAGAGCGTGCGGGAAGCGCTGGCCGGCAGTGCCGAACACCTGATGGCGGAAAAGGGAGCGCTCTGCGAGCTGGATCAGCTCTTTGCCCAGACCCGGGGCGCCATCACCCGTCTCTCCAATCGCGCCCATGCCATCACGGATGAGGCGGCTCGCAGCCTCGCAGCCGTCCATCAGCTCGATGCCAGCACATCCGCCATCAACCAGTTCGTGACCGCCATCCAGGGCATTTCGGATCAGACCAACCTGCTGGCACTCAATGCGGCCATCGAGGCGGCCAGGGCCGGTGAAGCTGGTCGAGGTTTCGCCGTGGTCGCCGATGAGGTGCGTCAGCTGGCGAGCAAGGCCCATGAAGCCAGCAGCCAGATCGAGGTGCTGGTCAGACAGATAGTGGCCCAGGCGCAGGAGATCAAGTCCATCATCGATGACAACCAGGCCAGTGCCGCCGAGGTGGCGATCTCCTCCTCCCAGATCGATGTGGTGGTGACCCAGGTACTGGCACAATCAGACCGGATGCAGCAGGTGATCCACAGTGCGGCCTCCACCTCCTTCCTCAATACCACCAAGCTGGATCACGCCGTCTGGAAAAACACCATCTATCGGCTCATCGATCAGCAGCATTTTCACGAGCCGGTGAGCGACCACGCTCAGTGCAGGCTGGGCAAATGGTATTTCGAGGGGCAGGGTGCGGAGCTCTTCGCCCACAAGCCGGGCTTTCGTGAACTGGACGGGCCCCACAAACGGGTCCACGAGAGCGGCAAGGCCGCCCTGCACGCGCGCGAGCAGGGGGATATCAAAAGCATGGTCGAGCAGCTCAAGACCATGGAAAACGCCAGCATGCAGGTGGTGCACTGCATCGACCGCTTGCTGGAAAGCGCCTGAGCGAGCCTCGGGCCTTCCGCTCAACCTTTGACTGGTAGCAGCCGTGCCGGGTTGCCTGCCACCCTGGCACCGGCAGGTACATCTCTTGTCACGACCGAGCCCGCACCCACGACGGCTTCCCGCCCTATGGTGACGCCGGGCAGCAGGATGGCGCCGCCGCCAATCCAGACCCTGTCTTCGATGGTGACCGGCAGTGCCGTCTCAACCCCCTGAATACGCTCATCGGCGTCCAGCGCATGGGCGGCGGTGTAGATCTGCACGTTCGGCCCAATCATTACCTCGGCGCCGATGCGAATGGGGGCATTGTCCAGCAGGGTGGCCCCCATGTTGATGTAGCTGCCCTTGCCAAGGTGGATGTGGCGGCCATAGGTGCAGTAGAGGGGCGGGCAGATGAAGGCACCCTGGGCCAGCTCGCCGACGATCTGCTGCAGCAGCGCCAGTTGTTCATCCTCCTCGTCGCTGCGATTGAAGCGGCGGTACAGGCGGGCCGTCTCCCGGCGCAACAGATCCAGCTCTGGTGCCATGCAGTTGTAAGGCTGGCTGGCGATCATCTTCTCGTATTCGGTCATGACTGGGCCTCGATGGGGTGGAGGAAGAGAGGATAAGCCATCGGGAGGCAGAGAAGCGTGAGGCTCTCCCCAGAGTGGGCAGAAGGAGAACGGGCGTCCGGAAACGACAAGGGCACCCTGCTGGGGTGCCCTTGTCGTTCAACGACCTAAGTGTTGCCGCTGTGACCTGTTGCTTGTCAGCCGAGTGTGCGGCTGATGGGTTGGCAACTGCCGTGGCTTGTTGTTTATCAGCCGAGTTTGCGGCCGATGGGTTGGCAGCCACCGTGGCTTGTTGCTTATCAGCCGAGTGTGCGGCTGATGGGTTGGCAACTGCCGTGGCTTGTTGCTTATCAGCCGAGTTTGCGGCCGGAGAGGCGGCACCACTCTTCCTTCACCGCAGTCGGGTCCATTTCGAACCACTGGCCATAGATGGTCTCCAGCTCTGGCGCCTGGCTTTCCAGCACGCCGGAGAGGGCCATCAGGCTGCCCGCCTTGCCGTGGCCAGCGATAAGCGGCGCCAGTTCCCGCAGCGGGCCGGCCAGGATGTTGGCGACCACCACGTCCGCTTCGACGTCTTGCGGCTGATCCGCCGGCAGGTAGAGTTCGATCTGGTCGGCAACGCCATTTCGCTCGGCGTTGTCACGGCTGGCCTGGATGGCCTGAGGATCGATATCGATGCCGATGACCCGGGCAGCCCCCAGTTTCAGGGCGGCGATGCCGAGGATGCCGGAGCCGCAACCAAAGTCGACGACGGTTTTGCCGGCCAGATCCAGCCCGTCCAGCCACTGCAGGCAGAGTGCCGTTGTGGGGTGGGTACCGGTGCCGAAGGCCAGGCCCGGGTCCAGCATGACGTTGACCGCATCGGGGTTCGGCACGTCGCGCCAGCTCGGGCAGATCCAGAGCCGCTCGCCGAACTGCATGGGGTGGAAGTGATCCATCCACTCGCGCACCCAGTCCTTGTCTTCCAGTTGCTCCACCTTGTAGCCCACGTCTTTACCGAAGATCTGCTGGAAGAAGGCGATGGTGGGAGCCGGATCGGTTTCGGCGTCGAACAGTCCCATTACTTCGGTCTCGCCCCAGAGCGGGGTTTCACCGGGCATGGGCTCATAGACGGGCACATCCTTGGCATCCATAAAGGTCACCGCCTGGGCCCCACGCCCCAGCAGCATGTTGCTCACCTTGTCTGCGGTCTTGGCAGTGGCGTTGATTCGAATTTGTATCCAGGGCATGGCGTCGGCTCTTCATAAATGTGAAACCGCGGGATTCTATCATCATGGGCCCGTGCTGTCGTGGTTTGACCATGGCCTCATGGGGAAGGGAGGTAACTCTGCCAAGTTGGCACGGTTAATGTATTCCTTCATGGGTGACGGGAAGCAACTTGTTCCCGCTGAATGCTTTGCTCTATGAAGTTCCGTCATCTTTTTTCAGCCACCTTCGGGTGGCTTTTTTTATGCCAGTGCGCTGAAAAGCGGTTAATTGGGAGGGAAAAGCAGAGATTGGCACGCTATCTGCAAAGTTACAGATGTCCTGCATAAGGATATGTGTGTGATTGTTACCCCAACGTTCAGGTTTTTAGGGCCATCCCGACGGGATGGCCTCTTTTTTATGGTTTTTTCGGGGGAGATGCCCCGTCAGGGACAAAGGTCACCTGCGGGGCTGTGCACTCTTGGGGCTTGTCACTGGTGATTTCACCCCATGATGGTGCATTTATTTACCTACAAGGGAATAGTCAGGACGACGATACCCGCTCTGGCGGCGCCTCAGCGATGGAAACCGCTCATGTCGATCACCAGCTTGCCCACCATGCGACCCGCTTCCAGCTCGGCATGAGCCCGGGCCAGGGTGAGGGGTGTCAGTTCGGGCACCACCTTGCTGAGGGTGGTCTTGAGCACCCCTTCATCGATCAGGGCCGCGACCCGGCCGAGCAGGTTGTGCTGCTCGATCATGTCCGGGGTCTGGAACAGGGAGCGGGTAAACATGAACTCCTGGCTGAAGGTGACGCTCTTGGGTTTGAGCAGACCCAGATCCCAGGGGTCACTGGACTCGGCGATGGTGCAGATATGACCAAACGGACGGATGAGGCTGGCCATGGTGTTCCAGTGCTGCTCGGTGGCGTTGGTGCAGAAGATGGCATCCACCTCGCTGATGCCGAGCGCCTTGAGCTCCGCCTGCAGATGGTGATGGCTCACCACCTGGTGGGCCCCCATGTCCAGGCACCATTCCCGGGTTTCGGGGCGCGATGCGGTGGCGAGCACCTCCATGCCGGTGAGCTGGCGGGCGAGCTGGATGGCGATGGAACCGACTCCGCCGGCGCCCCCGATGATCAGCAGTCGCCCGGTGCTTTCGCGGGTGAGGCTCATGCGCTCGAACAGGGTTTCCCAGGCGGTGATGGCGGTGAGCGGCAGGGCGGCGGCTTCCAGATCGGTCAGGGTGACTGGGGCGATGGCGGCGATGCGCTCGTCCACCAGTTGCAGGGCGCTGTTGCTGCCCGGGCGGCTGATGTCGCCGGCATACCAGACCCTGTCACCGGCCTTGAACAAGGTGACGTCGCTACCGACGGCGATCACCTCGCCCACGGCGTCCCAGCCCAGTACGCGGGGGCTGCTTTCGACCTTGTCCTTGGGGGCGCGTACCTTGGTGTCGACCGGATTGATGGAGGTGGCGTTGACCCGTACCAGCAGATCCCGCGGGCCCGGTGTCGGATCGGGCAGATCGCTCTCGATGAAGCAGTGGGGGTGGTTGCTTGGCAGATAGTGAGTCAGGGCAATGGCTTTCATGGCTTTTCCTTTCAAATAGCAGTGTTCGGGATTGCCACTCACTCTAGTCTGGATGATTATCAACATTAAGATGGGTAATTGGTAAAGACTGTTTGAATATATGAACAATGTCGAACTGGAGTTGATGGGGTTGTTCGCCACCGTGGTGGAGCAGGGGAGCTTCACCGGGGCGGCCGAGGTGCTCGGCATGCCCAAGTCCTCGGTGAGCCAGAAGATCTCGCGCCTTGAATCCCGGCTCGGGGTGAGGTTGCTGCAACGCACCACCCGCAGGCTCAGCCTGACACCCCAGGGGGAGGTCTATGTGGCCCATTGTCAGGAGCTGCTGGCACTGGCGCGCAGCGCCAATCTGGCGATGGCGCGGTTGCGCGCGGCTCCTGGAGGGCGGGTGCGGATCACTGCTCCCGAAGCCACGGGAACCTTGCTGCTTGGTCGGATACTGGCCGAATTTCGCGCCCTCTACCCCGAGGTGGTGCTGGAGCTGACCCTTTGCGATGAACAGCTGGATCTGGTGGGGGAAGGTTACGATCTGGCGCTGCGGGCAGCGCCGCTGAAAGATTCCAGCCTCATCTGCCGGCGCATCGGCCAGGTGGCGCGCCATCTGGTGGCATCTCCCGGTTACCTGGCGGCCAACGGGACGCCGCTCCAACTCTCGGAACTGGCCGGACACGCCTGCCTGGTGCATGGCTCCTTGCCGGTGTGGCCATTGCAGGAAGGGGGCTGGCGCCCTCGCGGGGCCTGCCAGAGCAACAGCCTGCTGGCGCTGCGGGAGCTGGCACTCCATGACGGGGGGATTGCCCTGCTGCCGGCCCATGTCTGCGGCGACGATCTGGCGGCGGGGCGACTGCTCAAGGTGCTGCCGGATCTCCTGGTTCCGGTGAACCCCTTTTATCTCATCTACCCGAGCCGGGAACACCTGGCCCCCGCCCTTCGCAGCCTGATGGACTTCGTGGCCGAACGTCTTCCCTTCGCCTGATCACTGGTGCTGGCCAAGAGGAGCCTGAGCCGGTTCGAGACCGAGCGGGACCGACTGGCGTTCCGCCAGCATGCGGATCTGCCCTTCGATGAGGCCTGCATGGGGGCCGAGCACCAGCACCAGCTGATGTTCGTTGAGCACGACCCAGGAGAGGCAGCCCAGTCTGGCCAGGCAGGATTGATCCACCAGGGCCATGTCGCGAACCCGCAGGCTGAGGCGGGTCAGGCAGACGCTCATGGCCTGCAGGTTGTCCATGCCCCCCAGCATCTTGAGGTACTGGATAGCCAGCATCTGGGGATCGGTGGGGGCCACGGTCGCGAGCCGAGAGAGATCCTCGGCCATGGGTTTGCCCGGCAGACTGAGGGGGGCGTGTTCCAGCAGCCGGGAGAAGAGCAGGGCATAGACGACGAAGAAGAGGATGCCCAGGGGGATGAGCCAGAAGCTGTGCAGACCGGCGTGGTAGCTCAGCACCAGATCCAGCAATCCGGCGGAAAAGTAGCTGCCCACCTGGATGTCGAGCCCGCTGCAGATGGCCAGCGACAGCCCGGTCAGCAGGGCATGGGCCAGAAACAGCCAGGGAGCGGTGAAGGCAAACAGGAACTCGATGGGCTCCGTGATGCCCACCAGTGCCGAGGTGAGCGCCAGGGTGAGCAGCAGCCCTCCCTGGGGCAGTTGCTGCATCCGCTGGCGATGGATCCAGATGGCAAAACAGGCACCGGGCAGGCCGAACATGATGACCGGATAGAGCCCGGCCACATAGCCTTCATGCAGCGGCTGGGCGGTCGAGAGGGCTTGCAGGTTGCTCTCCCCGAGCCCGATGAGGCTGCCCAGCACCTGGTGCAGGCCGAGGGGGATCAGCAGCCGGTTCAGCACGCCGTAGCAGAAGGCGCCAAAGGGCGTGGTGAGCAGATCGGAGGCGAGCAGGGTGAGCCCCTGTTCCAGCAGCGGCCAGAGGATGGAGAGGGGGAGCACCAGCAGCAGGCAGGCCAGCGCCGAGAGCAACATGCCCGGCAGATCTTCCTGCAGGGGGCGCAACCAGCCCGGCAGCCGCAGAGCGCGGGCCCGGGAGCAGACCATGGCGGTGACGAGCCCGGCCAGCAGGCCGCAGATCATGTCCGCATGCAGCCCGGGCACCAGGGTGCCCAGCGCCGAGCTCAGCAGCAGGAAGTTGACCGCACCGGCGAGCGCCTGAGCTCCTTGACCCTGGCGACTCAACCCGAAGGCGATGGCCACCGCATAGATGAGCGGCATCTGGCTGAACAGGGCGCGACCGGCGAGGGAGAGCACGGCGAGATCCAGCACGTCCGGTTGGCCGAGCCGGTGGAGCAGGGCGGCCAGGGGCAGGATGGAGACGGGCAGCAACAGGGCATAGCCGAGGCGCTGCAAGGACTGGGTCAGGATCTTTCTGGCGTTCTGGACTGGCATGGGGGCACGGTATTTGTGACGTGGCGCACATTTTACCCGTGAGCCCCCATTTGGGAATAGGCGAGCCTTCCTTTATTGATCCTTTTCTTAATTTTGATCAAACAATCGACGGACACGCTGATCCGGGGCAGGAGTGAGCAGGCTGACAAGAACAAAGGCCGCCAGGCCAAGGGCCAGGCTCGGGACGATGGCGTGCAGACCGGCCACCTTGATCCCCCACTGGCTCAAGGTACCGTAACAGAGGATGCCGCAGACCATGCTGGCCAGGGCTCCCGGGCCGTTGGCCCTGGACCAGTAGAGGCCGAGCACCAGGGGCCAGAGGAAGACCGCCTGCAGGCCGCCGAAGGCGAGCAGGTTGAGCCAGATGATCATCTCGGGGGGCTGGAGCGCCGCCAGCAGCACCAGGGTACCCAGGATCAGGGTGCAGAGCAGGGAGAGGCGCGGCACCCGGACCTCCAGCTTCTCCTGCCTGGGGTTGAGGTAATTGAGGTAGAGATCTTTCACCAGGGTGGCGGAGGCCTGGATCAGCTGGGAGTCGATAGTAGACATGATGGCCGCCATGGGGGCCGCCAGGAAGACCCCGGCCAGCCAGGGGGGGAGCACCTCCATCATCAGGGAGGGCATGATCTTGTCCGGGCTGTCCATGCCGGGCAGGATGGCGCGGCCCAGTGCCCCGGCCAGGTGCATGCCGAACATCAGCAGGGCGCAGACGATGGTGCCGATGAGGATGCCCCGGTGCAGCGCCTTGCTGTCCCGGTAGCCAAAGCAGCGCAGCGCCGAGTGGGGCAAGCCCACCACCCCGATGCAGACCAGCACCCAGAAGCTCAGCATGAAGGGCTGGGTCAGCATGTCGCCGGCCCCCTGGGGGCTCACCAGCTTGGGATCTATCTCCTTGAGCTGGTGGACAAGATTCGGCAACCCGTCACCGGCGATGAGGATGCCCGCCAGCAGGGCGCCAGTGCCGATGAGCATGACGATGCCCTGCAGGGCATCCGTCATCACCACGGCGCGAAAGCCGCCGATCACCGTGTAGAGCAGCACGCAACTGGCAAACAGGAAGAGCCCCTGCTGATAGCTGAGGCCGGTCGCCGTTTCCAGCAGGCGGGCGCCGCCGATGAACTGCACCACCATGGTGGCGATGAAGGCGAGGATGATGGTGACCGAACCCAGCACGACCACCGCCCTGCTCTGGTAGCGGGCCCACAGCATGTCGTTGATGGTCACCGCGTTGACCCGGCGGGCGATGATGGCGAACTTCTTGCCAAGCACCCCCAGGGTGAGCCAGACGGTGGGCAGCTGGATCATCGCCAGTAGCACCCAGCCGAGGCCGACCTTGTAGGCGGCACCCGGCCCGCCGATGAAGGACGATGCAGAGGTATAAGTGGCCACCAGGGTCATGGCGAGCACCAGCCCCCCCATGCTGCGGTTGCCGATGAAGTACTCCTGCATGAAGTTGCCGCCGGTCCGGTGGCGACTGGCCCAGAAACCGACCCCCAGTACCAGCACCAGGTAGATGCAGAGCGGCAGCATCAGCTCAAGATTCATGGGGTGGTACCTCGCTATCCAGGGGAATATCGACGAACAGGCGATCCACCATGAGGGCGCAGAGGCCGATGAACAGCAGGGGCATCAGGATGCAACTGAGCAGGAACCAGAGGGGCAGGTCCCACAGCTCGAGATCCTCGGGGATGAAATAAGCCGAGCCATACCAGGCGACAAAATAGAGCAGGGTCAGCAGCAGGCAGAAGGCTGCTTCCCGACGGGCGAGTGCGAAACGGTTCACTGTGGCCTCCGACGAGTGAGCGGGGCGCAAGAATAACAAAAAAGGGCCATGTCGCCATGGCCCTTTTTTACGTTGGCGATCCGGGTGGATCGCGCAATATCCCGATGAAAGGGGTCTTTGCAGACCCGACTTCTTGTGCAGGGAGTGGCTGCTCATGCGGCCACCGTGCTCAATGGGCCGGGCCTCAAGCCATTACAGACCCAACTTCTTGTGCAGGTAGTGGCTGCTCTGTGCTGCCACCGTGCTCAATGGGTCGGGTCTCAAGCCATTACAGACCCAACTTCTTGTGCAGGTAGTGGATGTTGGTGCCACCGTGCTGGAAGTTTTCGTCCTTCATGATCTCTTTTTGCAGGGCGATGTTGGTCTTGATCCCTTCCACCACCAGCTCGTCGAGGGAGTGACGCATGCGGGCGATGGCCACGTCACGGTTCTCCCCATAGCAGATCAGCTTGCCGATCATGGAGTCGTAGTAGGGGGGGACCTTGTAACCCGCATAGATGTGGGATTCCCAGCGCACGCCCAGGCCGCCCGGCGCGTGGAAGCGCTGGATGAGACCAGGAGAGGGCAGGAAGGTGGCCGGATCTTCGGCATTGATCCGGCACTCGATGGCATGGCCACGGATGCGGATGTCCTGCTGGGTGATCGACAGGGGCTGACCGGCGGCAATGCGCAGCTGCTCCTTGATGAGGTCGACGCCGGTGACCATCTCGGTGACCGGATGTTCCACCTGGATACGGGTGTTCATCTCGATGAAATAGAACTCGCCGTTCTCGTACAGGAACTCGAAGGTACCCGCACCGCGGTAGCCGATCTCGAGACAGGCGCGCACACAGCGCTCACCGATGAACTTGCGCATCTCCTCGGTGATGCCGGGGGCCGGCGCCTCTTCCACGACCTTCTGGTGACGGCGCTGCATGGAGCAGTCCCGCTCACCCAGATAGAGGGCGGTACCCTGACCGTCAGCCAGCACCTGGATCTCGATGTGGCGCGGGTTCTCCAGGTACTTCTCCATGTAGACCATGTCGTTCTTGAAGAACTGGCCCGCTTCGGATTTGGTCAGCGCGATGGCGGAGGCCAGTTCGGCCTCGTTGCGCACCACGCGCATGCCGCGACCACCACCGCCACCGGCGGCCTTGATGATCACCGGATACCCGATCCGCTTGGCGATGGCGGCGTTGCGCTTGGCATCGTTGTCCACCGGGCCGTCGGAGCCGGGTACGCAGGGCACGCCCGCCTTCTTCATCGCCTCGATGGCAGAGACCTTGTCACCCATCAGGCGAATGGTCTCGGCGCGCGGGCCAATGAAGATGAAGCCGGATTTCTCGACCACTTCGGCGAAGTCGGCATTCTCGGAGAGGAAGCCGTAGCCCGGGTGGATGGCGACGGCACCGGTCACCTCGGCGGCGGCGATGATGGCCGGCACATTGAGGTAGGACTCACCGCTGGCAGGTTTGCCGATGCAGATGGTTTCGTCCGCCAGGAGCACATGCTTGAGCTCCCGATCGGCAGTGGAGTGAACGGCCACTGTCTTGATCCCGAGCTCTTTGCAGGCGCGCAGGATCCGCAGGGCAATTTCACCGCGGTTGGCGATGACTACTTTGTCCAACATGGGTGGCATTTTCCCTTATTCGATGATGAACAGCGGCTCGTCAAACTCGACGGCCTGACCATTTTCAACCAGGATCGCTTTGATCACGCCGGCCTTGTCAGACTCGATTTGGTTCATCATTTTCATGGCTTCGACGATGCACAGGGTGTCGCCGACATTGACGTGCTGACCGACTTCCACGAACGGCTTGGCTTCCGGGCTGGAGGAGCGGTAGAAGGAGCCCACCATGGGGGAGCGCATCAGATGACCGCTCGGGGCGGCATCGGCAGCAGGTGCAGCGGCTGCTGCCGGAGCAGCGGCAACCGGTGCGGCAACCTGAGCTGCGGCCTGGGGCATGATCATCTGCGGGGCAACGCTAACCTGGCCGGAGAAATTACGGCTGATGCGAACGGACTCTTCCCCTTCGGAGATTTCCAGCTCGGCGATGCCGGACTCTTCAACCAGTTCAATCAGCTTCTTGATTTTGCGGATATCCATTAGCATTCTCTTTCTTCTTTATCTGATCAGTGATTATCAAGCCGCGCGCAACTGATGCACGGCCGCGGTTAAAGCGAATTGGTAACCATCGGCACCCAACCCGCAGATCACCCCCTTGGCGACATCAGACAGATAGGAGTGATGACGGAAGGGCTCCCTGGCATGAACGTTTGACAGGTGAACCTCGATAAAGGGGATGGCCACACCCAGCAGGGCATCGCGCAGGGCAACGCTGGTATGGGTGAAGGCGGCGGGATTGATGATGATGAAATCCACCTGGCCCATGGCCTGATGGATGCGGCCGATCAGCTCGTGCTCGGCATTGGATTGCAGATGTTCCAGGGTGACACCGAGTTCGCTGGCGCTGCGCGTCAGATCGGCGACGATCTCATCGAGCGTCTTGCTGCCGTAGATTCCCGGTTCCCGCTTGCCCAGCAGATTCAGATTGGGGCCGTTGAGCAGGAGGATTCGGTGATGTTGCGACATATTGAGTACATCCTCGATGATTATGCTGCTATCTATCAGCTATCTTTGGACTACCAAAAATCTAGCCAATTTTTGCACAAATCGGTGTGCCCTGACACACAGATTTCGCAATTATATTGATTTCGTGAAAATTAGCAGCATTTTACTGGTCTAATCTCTACATCTGGCTATTTATTGGCCTGGTTTGCCCGCAAGCCCGGCCTGCCACCGAACTCTGCCCTGTCCGGATCCCGAAGACAACAAAGCCGGCACGTGGCCGGCTCTGTTGACGTGGGGAAGAGACTCACGCCGCTTCCGACTTCTCGCGGATCAGCTTGTCCACGACCCCCGGATCCGCCAGGGTGGAGATATCCCCCAGGCTGTCGGTTTCGCCGGTGGCGATCTTGCGCAAGATACGCCGCATGATCTTGCCGGAACGGGTCTTGGGCAGCCCCTCGGCCCAGTGGATCACGTCCGGGGTCGCGATGGCGCCAATCTCCTTGCGCACCCACTCCTTCACTTCCTTGTGCAGCTCGCGGCTCGGCTCTGCCCCGGCGATCAGGGTGACATAGGCGTAGATGCCCTGTCCCTTGATCTCGTGGGGAACGCCCACCACCGCCGCTTCGGCGATTTTCGGATGGGCCACCAGAGCGGACTCGATTTCGGCGGTGCCCATGCGGTGGCCGGAGACGTTGAGTACATCATCCACCCGGCCGGTGATCCAGTAGTAGCCGTCCTCGTCGCGACGGGCACCGTCGCCGGTGAAGTAGCGACCCGGGAAGGTGGAGAAGTAGGTCTGCTCGAAGCGCTCGTGATCGCCGAACACGGTACGCATCTGGCCGGGCCAGGAGTCGGTGATCACCAGGTTGCCCTCGGTGGCGCCTTCCAGCGGCTCACCCAGGTTGTCCACCAGAGCAGGCTGTACTCCGAAGAAGGGACGAGTGGCCGAGCCGGGCTTGAGCGCGGTGACGCCGGGCAGCGGAGTGATGAGGATGCCGCCGGTCTCGGTCTGCCACCAGGTGTCGACGATGGGGCAGCGCTCGTCGCCGATGGTGCGGTAGTACCACTCCCAGGCTTCCGGGTTGATGGGTTCACCCACCGACCCCATGATGCGCAGGCTGGTGCGGGAAGTGCCTTCGACAGCCTCCTTGCCCTTGGCCATCAGTGCGCGAATGGCGGTGGGGGCGGTATAGAGGATGGTGACCTGGTGTTTGTCCACCACCTGACTCATGCGGTTGGTGGCCGGGTAATTGGGCACCCCTTCGAACATGACGGTGGTGGCGCCGTTGGCCAGCGGCCCGTAGACCAGATAGGAGTGACCGGTGACCCAGCCCACGTCGGCGGTACACCAGTAGATGTCCTCTTCGTGGTAGTCGAACACGTATTTGAAGGTGAGGGCGGCATAGACCAGATAGCCGCCCGTGGTGTGCAGCACACCCTTGGGTTTGCCGGTGGAGCCGGAGGTGTAGAGCACGAACAGGGGATCTTCGGCGCCCATGGCTTCGGGCGGACAATCCGGGCTGGCGGCGTTGACCGCATCATGCCACCAGATGTCTCTGTGCTCGTGCCAGGCCACGTTGCCACCGGTGCGCTTGAGGACGATCACCTTGCTGACCTTGGTATCCGGGTGGGTAAGGGCCTCATCCACGTTCTTCTTGAGGGGGATGGGGCGACCGCCTCGCAACCCCTCATCGGCGGTGATGACGACGGAGGCGCCGGAGTCGATGATGCGGCCCGAGAGCGCTTCCGGCGAGAAACCGCCGAAGACGATGCTGTGCACGGCCCCGATGCGGGTACAGGCCAGCATGGCGATGGCCGCCTCCGGCACCATGGGCATATAAAGGCAGACCATGTGGCCACGCTTGACCCCCTGGGCTTTGAGCACGTTGGCAAACTTGCACACTTCGGCGTGCAGTTCGCGATAGGTGATCTTGCGATCTTCAGCAGGGTTGTCCCCTTCCCAGATGATGGCGACCTTGTCGCCGCGCTCGCTCAGATGGCGATCCAGGCAGTTGGCCGAGACGTTGAGCAGGCCATCCTCATACCACTTGATGGAGACGTGGCCCGGATCGTAGGAGGTGTTCTTGACGCGGGTGTAGGGGGTCATCCAGTCGAGGATCTTGCCCTGCTCCCCCCAGAAGGCGTCCGGATCCTGCACCGACGCCTGATACATGGCTTCATAACCTTCCTTGTCCAGCAGGGCGCCGTTGCCGATGTGGGCCTTGACCGGGTAGACCTTGCTCTCGCTCATCTCTCACTCCTGTGAATACATTTTCTTAATGATTGAGTAACAACTTATACCTTTGGTTCCCGAGGGCAATTAGACTTTTGGATAGCGACGAAGATAGCAGGTGAGAGGACACGTTGAGGGCAAAGAAGGGAGCCATGGGCTCCCTTCTTTGCTTTCGTGGTGGCGCGGCCAAGGCTCAATGGCGGACGGGGAGCAGGGAAGGCAGGTGGGGTTCTGGCAGGGGATGGCTGAACAGGTAGCCTTGTCCCTCTTCGCAACGCAGGGATTGCAGGAACTGGCGCTGGGGCTGGGTTTCTATGCCTTCCGCCGTGACGGCCATGCCGAGGGAGCTGGCCAGCTGGACTATGGTACGGCACAGCTCGCGGCTGTGCTTGTCGTCGGGCAACGCCTGGACGAAGGCCCTGTCTATCTTGATGCGATCGATGGGCAGGCTCCTGAGCAGGCTCAGGGAGGAGAAACCGGTGCCGAAGTCGTCGATGGCGATCTGCACCCCCAGCGCCTTGAGACGGGTGAAGAGCCGCAGACTGTGATCCACGCTCTGGATGATGCTCTCGGTCACCTCGATCTCCAGCCGCTCGGCAGGAAAACCGGTCGCAGCCAGAATGGCTGTCACCCGCTCCACGTAGTCGTGGGAGCGCATCTCCCTGACCGACACATTGACCGAGAGCCTGGGCACGGCGCGCCCTTCGGCCAGCCACTGCTGCCCTTGCCGGCAGGCGGTGCGCATCACCCATTCTCCCAGCGGTTCGATGAGACCGCACTCCTCTGCCACCGGAATGAAACGGTCCGGGGATATCATGCCAAGGCTGGGATGCTGCCAGCGGATCAGGGCCTCCAGGCCGCTGAGATGACCATCCGCCAGATCCGTCATGGGTTGGTAGAGCAGGCGAAACTGTTGCTGCTCAATGGCCTTGAGCAGTCCCTGCTCCAGCAGCATCCGCTCCCTGGTCTGTGCCGTCATGTCGGGGGAGTGGAACAGATAGCCGTTGCGGCCACGGCGCTTGGCTTCATGCATGGCGTTGTCCGCCGCGCTGATGAGGCTGTCCGGGGTCTGGCCATGCTCCGGATAGAGAGAGATGCCGATGCTGGCAGAGAGCCTCACCCGCTCCTGGCCGATGTCGGCGGGATCGTGCAGCCTGCGTTGTAACCCCTTGATGAGACCCAGCAGATCCTGGGTCTCTCTGATGGCGGGCAGCAACACCAGAAATTCGTCTGCCCCCAGCCGGATGGCGATGTCTCCGGGGCGCAGGCAGTGGCGAATGCGGTCTGCCGACAGCTTGAGCAGCAGATCGCCGGCACTGTGCCCCAGGTTGTCGTTGATGAGCTTGAAGCCGTCGAGATCGATGAACAGCAGCGCCAGGACGTGGTGGGTCACCCTGGCCGTCTCTATCTCCAGGGTGAGGCGCTCTTGCAGCAGATGGCGATTGCCGAGATCGGTGAGGGGATCGTAATAGGAGAGGTGCTGCAAGCGGGCTTCGGCCTGATAGAGACGCAGTGCATGAAGGTGGGTCATCTCCTGCAGGCCGGGGGACGCGGGTGCGTCGAGGTGGGGGCCTGTCTGCGCGGATTCCCTCATCACGAGGAAGATGCCGCTGAAGGAACCCTCCTCATCCAGCACGGAGCTGACGCTCACTTGCCAGCGTGCCGGGGAGGCCGCGCGGGAGAGACCGACCATTTCCACCTCAAATGTGCATCGGGGGGGACCTTGCCGCAGTTGCTGAAACAGCGGGAGCAGCTGGGGAGTCTGGGCAGGGACAATGTCGAACAGCGTCTTGCCCGGGTGCTCTGCCCGCGCGAGGCCGGTCAGTTCGGCAAAGCGTCCGTTGACGTCGCGACACCTGAATTCGTGATCGAAGACCCCAATCCCGACGGGCGCCTGGGCGAACAGCTGTTGCAACTCGTGGGGAGAGAGCGGGCCTGACAAATGCCGTGTCGGAACCGATTCGGGTAGCACTTTTTCCATGGAGGCTCCTGAATTGATTGCTTTGTCATTTGGACGACTGTGTCAGTATGGCAGGAAGTGTCAGGAGAGAAAGAAAGTGTGAGAAGGGTGTGAAATCAACGAGATGTCAGCCTTTCTGGCGGCCAAACGCCTGGATCCCGCGAACAAATACCAGCCAGCCCACCAGATGAAACGGCAACGCCATGGCGTAGAGCACCAGCCAGTGGCTCTCGGTGCCGCTGCTGTTGATGAAATCTGTCCAGGCGGCGAGCAGGGCCAGCATGCCCGCTATCTGGAAGCGGCGACGCAGCACCACTTCCACCCCGAGATTGGCGAGGTAGAGGGTCAGCAGGATGCCGGCAAAGCCGGTGAGCTGGGCGGTGCCGTAGAGCGCGCGGTCCGGGTTGAACAGCAGCGTCACGAGGGGAGTGAGACCCTGATCCAGCGGGATCAGGGCCAGCAGCCAGCATGCGATAAGAAGCAGGGCTGTCTTCATGCCGGGCTCAGTCGGCGGACGGTGCCGGTTTGACCAGGGAGAGGTAGTTGGCGTCCATCTTGAGGAACACCCCCAGCAGGCGGGCACTGGCACCGTAGAAGCCAAACGTGTCGGCGGCCCGGCAGGCCTGCTCGAAGCGCTCGAACCAGCCCAGCAGGTGGCCGTGCAGCAGGGACTCCTGCTCGCCAAGCCACGCCTCGCGCTGGTCGGCGGTGGTCGACTCGGCGGCGCGGATGATGAGGCTGCCCATCAGATCCAGCTCGATGGCCAGATGATCGGCAGGCTCATTGTATTTGTCGCTGACGTTGATGCCGAGGCGATCGAGGCGTGCCTGCATCTCGGTCATGGGGGCCTGCATCAGCTGCTTGTCTTCGCCCCGGTAGAGGGATTCGTAGGGCAGGGCACCCTGCCCGGGAGCGCTCAGGAACAGGCCGGCGAAGTCGGCGGCCAGGGCCGTCTGGCGCTCGGGGCGCACCAGCAGGCGGGCGATGGCGTCGTTGAGCTCGGCCACGGCTTCGCGCATGGGGTCGAGAGTAGAGAGGCTCTTCAAGAAGCTGCGCACGTCATAGGTGTCGTATTCAGCGATCTGTGCATCACTGAGTTCGGCAGCAAACAGGGTGGAAAACCACCAGTAAAGCTCGGCCCGGCGTTCGCTGGTCGCCATGAATTCCTGCATTTTTCCTCCGTGGATGACAATCGGGAGCCTTGATGGCCCCCGATTCTAACGACTTTAAAAATAAAGGAAACTCATGGGGCCTTTTGGCCGGATAGCGCCAGGCGAGGGGGTCGCATTCGCGGGATCACCGTGGGCGACGAGGAGACCGACCTACTCCTCGACGCGATAGAGCGCCTGCTTGCAACGGGGGCAGATGTGCTGGCGGCGATAATCCACCTGGTGCACCAGGCCGACCTCCCGCTGCTGATGGTGACCGCAATGGATGCAGAAAATGAGATCCCCGTCGGCGGCGCCGGGATGGGCCGCCAGGTACTGCTCCCGGGTGGGAAGTGTCTCCCAGTTGGCGGTGCAGGCACCCTTGCGGCTGGCGGTGTAGTAGACCCAGTAGAAGAGAGCGAAGACCGCGACAATCACGAACAGCATCAGATGATCCATCATGGCGTTTCCCCTTGTGTTCCGGGATGGCAGGAAGCGACACCTGCTCGTGCAGATGTCCCATGGCCTAAAGATGTTATCTGTTAGTAAATGCTATATCCATGATCTGGCTCTGGTTTCTATCGCATTGCCCGGGAAGCGGGGACGATGGCTGGAGCCGGATTGCTGGTGTGGGGAGGCCGGGGGGATGAGCGAAGCCAGGGGGCGGGATTCGAAATTTGCGACGTATTTTACATTTTATAAACAATTTTTTGGGTGGTTGGACTGTCTCTTTGATCCAGCTCACGTTACAATGCGCGGGCCCACTTCACCTATCGCGCAAACGATTTTCAGGAGATAAACGGATGTTGAAACGTGACATGACCATCGCCGGCTATGATCCAGAGCTGTGGCAGGCCATCACAGACGAGACCCGTCGTCAGGAAGAGCACATCGAGCTGATTGCGTCCGAGAACTACACCAGCCCCCGCGTCATGGAAGCCCAGGGCTCCCAGTTGACTAACAAGTACGCCGAAGGCTACCCGGCCAAGCGTTACTACGGCGGTTGCGAGTATGTGGATGTGGTTGAAACCCTGGCCATCGAGCGCGCCAAAGAGCTGTTCGGTGCCACCTACGCCAACGTGCAGCCGCACTCCGGCTCCCAGGCCAACAGCGCCGTCTACATGGCCCTGCTGCAACCGGGCGACACCGTCCTCGGCATGAACCTGGCCCACGGCGGTCACCTGACCCACGGCTCCCCCGTCAACTTCTCCGGCAAGCTGTACAACATCATCCCCTACGGCATCGACGAGTCCGGCAAGATCGACTACGACGAGATGGAGCGCCTGGCCGTTGAGCACAAGCCGAAGATGATGATCGGCGGCTTCTCCGCCTACTCCGGCATCGTCGACTGGGCCCGCATGCGCGAAATCGCCGACAAGATCGGTGCTTACCTGTTCGTGGACATGGCCCACGTGGCCGGTCTGATTGCCGCTGGCGTCTACCCGAACCCGGTGCCCCACGCCCACGTGGTCACCTCCACCACCCACAAGACCCTGGCCGGTCCGCGCGGTGGTCTGATCCTCTCCGCCGCCGACGACGAAGATCTGTACAAGAAGCTGAACTCCGCCGTCTTCCCGGGTGGTCAGGGTGGCCCGCTGATGCACGTCATCGCCGGCAAGGCAGTGGCCTTCAAGGAAGCGCTGGAGCCCGAGTTCAAGACCTACCAGGCCCAGGTCGTGAAGAACGCCAAGGCCATGGCGGCGACCTTTATCGAGCGCGGCTACAAGATCGTCTCCGGCGGCACCGACAACCATCTGATGCTGGTTGACCTGATCGGTCGCGAGCTGACCGGCAAAGATGCCGACGCAGCCCTCGGCAAGGCCAACATCACCGTGAACAAGAACTCCGTACCGAACGACCCGCGTTCCCCGTTCGTGACCTCCGGCGTGCGTATCGGCACCCCGGCCATCACCCGCCGCGGCTTCAAGGAAGCCGAGTCCATCCAGTTGGCCAACTGGATCTGCGACGTGCTGGACAGCCACGACAACGAAGAAGTGCTGGCGACCGTGCGCGAGAAGGTGCTGGACATCTGCCGCCGCTTCCCGGTCTACGCATAATCAGCCTGACCTTCAGGTTGAAGACCAATGCCACCCTCGGGTGGCATTGTTTTTTGCAGCGTCTGGCAAGATGAGACAGAGGTGACCATGTGCGATGACATGGAAGAGGACGTGCTGGAGGCGTCACTGCGGCAGACGGTTCGCGCCCAGTACCACCTTCGCGCCAGCGAACAGGGGCTGCTGGCCTGGGATGTGCGCCGCTTGATCCGGCTGAGCCGCAACCTGCCGGTGCAGGCGGTGGCTCTCGGCGAGATTGCCGAGCTTGACCGCGACCACTGGTACGGCCATGGCGACGCCACGCCCACGGTGCGCAGCGTGGTGGCGCATTGCCAGCTCATGATGGCGGCGGATCTCGCCTATCCCATCCTGCTGGACAGCGCTGGTCGGGTGATGGATGGCATGCACCGGGTGAGCAAGGCGCTGATGCTGGGTCACAGCCATGTGGCTGCTCGCCGGTTCGCGGCGGATCCTGCCCCCGATTACCAGGATTGTGACCCCGAGGCGTTGCCCTATGACGACTGAGTCCTGCCCGAAGGTCTGGCTGGTTGTCCCTTGTTTTCATGGGCTTTTACCGGTTCTGGATGGCCGTGTTACACTGGCCGGCCTAGCGCCAGCCCCCGGGGCTCGCGCCCATTTTCATCCACGCCGGAGGTCAAATGCATTGCCCTTTCTGTAGTGCCGTTGATACCAAGGTGATCGATTCCCGTCTGGTGGCCGAGGGCCATCAGGTGCGCCGCCGTCGCGAATGCCTGCTCTGTCACGAGCGTTTTACCACCTTCGAAATGGCCGAACTGGTCATGCCCCGCGTCATCAAGTCCAACGGCTCCCGCGAGCCCTTCAACGAAGACAAGCTGCGTGCCGGCATTCTGCGGGCGCTGGAGAAGCGGCCGGTGAGCATGGAGGCCATCGAGAAGGCGGTCAACCACATCAAGTCCCGCCTGCGGGCCACCGGTGAGCGGGAGGTGGCCTCCCAGCTGGTGGGCAATCTGGTGATGGATGAGCTCAAGAGCCTGGACAAGGTGGCCTACATCCGCTTTGCCTCCGTCTACCGCAGCTTTGAAGACATTCGCGAATTCGGGGAAGAGATCGCCAAGCTGGAGAAGTAACGTCGGCCTGTCGCTCCCTATGTGAATAAGAGAGGGGCTGCCGTTGCGGCAGCGCCAGTTGTTACACCAGTGAGACATCCAGATAGCGCATCGTTGCACTGGTGAAAAAGTATGAGGGCGTGCGGCCGCATCCTGCGATGTGTGTGCCCGTCGCCATGGCGTCAGATGCCATGGCCGATCTGCCCGAGAAGGCGTGCTGCAAGCGCGTACACCCTATTTTCTTGTCCCATCGGATGGTCGTGCCACGGGGGACAGGTTGCTGGACACAGGAGCCCGGATGTTTAGTCAAGACGATTACCAATGGATGAGCCGGGCCCTCGAACTGGCCCGGCGCGGCCGTTACACCACGGCTCCCAACCCCTGCGTCGGCGCCGTGCTGGTGAAGGCCGGCGTGGTGGTGGGGGAGGGCTGGCACAAGCGGGCCGGTGAGCCCCATGCCGAGGTCTATGCCCTGCACGCGGCAGGGGAAGAGGCCCGCGGTGCCACCGCCTATGTGACCCTGGAGCCCTGCTCCCATCATGGTCGCACGCCGCCCTGCGCCGAGGCGCTCATCAAGGCCGGGGTGACCCGGGTGGTGGCTGCCATGGTGGATCCCAATCCCCAGGTGGGCGGGCGCGGCCTGCGGATGCTCTCCGAGGCGGGGATCAAGACCGATTTCGGCCTGCTGGCCGCGGAAGCCGAGGCCCTCAACCCCGGTTTCTTCAAACGGATGCGCACCGCGTTTCCGCTGGTGACGGTCAAGCTGGGGGCGAGCCTGGATGGTCGCACCGCCATGGCGAGTGGCGAGAGCCAGTGGATCACCTCTCCGGAGGCGCGCCGGGACGTGCAGCGACTGCGGGCCCGTCACGATGCGGTCCTCTCCAGCGCCGAGACCGTGCTGGCAGATGGCGCCTCCCTCACCGTGCGCTGGGACGAGCTGCCTCCCTCGGTCAAGGCGGTCTATCCCAAAGAGACCCTGCGCCAGCCACTGCGGGTCATCGTGGATTCGCAAAACCGGCTCACCCCGGATCTGCCCCTGTTCCAGAGCGAGAGCCCGGTACTGCTGGCCCGCCACAAGGCATCCGGTGAGTGGCCCGCCTGGGTGCAGCAGCTGGAGGTGCCGCTGCTGGATGGCAAGCTGGATCTGGTCAGCCTCTTCATGCTGCTGGCCAAACAGAACGTCAACTCGGTACTGGTGGAGGCGGGGCCACGGCTTTGCGGCGCCCTGCTGGAGAAGGGGCTGGTGGACGAGCTGGTGCTCTATCAGGCGCCCAAACTGATGGGGGATGAGGGGCGCGGCCTGTTCCATCTGCCGGGGCTGACCCGGCTGTTCCAGGCCCCCAAACTCAACCTCAAGGATGTGCGCATGCTTGGCCAGGATATTCGCATCACTGCGAAAATAGCCTGATTTTTCAATGTTCACGGGGGCATCCGTCGCCCCCGTCATCAGCAAGGTGATCTGCATGTTTACCGGAATTATCGAAGCGGTGGGAACCCTGGCCGAGCTGCGTCGCCAGGGGGAGGACATGGCCCTCACCGTGCACGCGCCGACCCTGGACTTCAGTGACGTCAAGCTGGGCGACTCCATCGCCACCAACGGCGTCTGTCTCACCGTGGTGGCGCTTGGGGATCACAGCTACACCGCCGACGTCTCCCTGGAAACCCTCTCCCGCACCGGTTTTTCTGCCGCCAAGGTGGGGGATCCGGTCAACCTCGAGAAGGCGTTGATGCCCACCTCCCGCCTCGGCGGCCACCTGGTCTCCGGCCACGTGGACGGTATCGGCGAGGTGAAGAGCAAATCGTCCAGCGGCCGCGCCATCGAATACTGGATCAAGGCGCCGGGGGAACTCTCCCGCTACATCGCCGAGAAGGGGTCGATTGCGGTGGATGGCATCAGCCTCACCGTCAACGCCGTGCAGGGGGATCTGTTCCGGCTGACCATCGTGCCCCACACCGCCCAGGAGACCACCATCGCCCGCTGGAAACCCGGCTACCGGGTCAACCTCGAGGTGGACCAGATAGCCCGCTATCTGGAGCGGCTGATGACGGGCAAGCGCGGGCAGAGCAGTGCCTCTACCCTGACCCTGGAAAAGCTGGCCCAGTCCGGATTCTTGTGAGCCGTTTTGACGGGAAAACGCGGTTCTGTGATCCCGCGCGGATTGAAACGGGGCCGCGTGCCCCCATCTAGAGCACAATACGCAGTATCAAGTCGAGCCGACTGGCTCAATCCCCAAGCATGTTGATGGAGTAGCCCATGGCGCTGAGCACGACCCAGGAAATCATTGCCGATATCAAGGCTGGCAAGATGGTGATCCTGATGGATGACGAAGACAGGGAGAACGAAGGGGACCTGATCATGGCCGCCTCCTGTGTCCGCCCGGAAGACATCAACTTCATGGCGCGCTACGGTCGTGGCCTCATCTGCCTGACCCTGACCCGGGATCGCTGCAAGCAGCTGGCGCTGCCGCTGATGGTCGATCGCAACAATGCCCAGTTCTCCACCGCCTTCACCGTCTCCATCGAGGCGGCGGAAGGGGTGACCACTGGCATCTCCGCCGCCGACCGCGCCGTCACTGTACAGGCCGCGGTGGCGCCCCATGCCAAGGCCGCCGATCTGGTGCAGCCCGGCCACATCTTCCCGCTGATGGCGCAGGATGGCGGTGTGTTGACCCGCGCCGGCCACACCGAAGCGGGCTGCGATCTGGCCCGGCTGGCCGGCTTCGAGCCTGCCTCCGTCATCGTCGAGATCCTCAACGAAGACGGCACCATGGCCCGGCGCCCGGATCTCGAGATCTTCGCCGAGCAGCACGGCATCAAGCTCGGCACCATTGCCGACCTTATCGAATACCGCAACCAGCACGAGACCACGGTAGAGAAGGTGGCCGAGTGCAAGTTGCCCACCGAATACGGCGAGTTCGACCTCGTCACCTTCCGCGACACCATCGACAACCAGGTCCACTTCGCCCTGAAGAAAGGGGACGTGAAGGCCGACCAGCCGACCCTGGTACGGGTGCACCTGCACGACGTGCTGAGCGATCTGCTGCTCACCGACCGCCACAGCGCCCGCAGCTGGCCGCTGCCCAAATCCATGGCCCGCATCGCCGACGAGGGCGGGGTGCTGGTGATCCTGGGGGCGGAAGCCCATGGCGCCGAGCTGCTGGCCAGGGTCAAGGGTTTTGAAGCCGCCGACAAGGGGCTGGCGCCGGAAGGGGCCAAGTGGCAGGGCACCTCGCGCCGGGTCGGCGTCGGTTCCCAGATCCTCAAGGCGCTGGGGGTCGGCAAGATGCGCCTGTTGAGCTCTCCCAAGAAGTACCATGCCCTCGGTGGCTTTGGTCTGGAAGTGGTGGAGTACGTCGGCGAGTAAGCGCTGCGTACGGTTGAATTCATCACCATGGCCGCCCGTTGCGGCCATGGTTTTTTGTCGCGGCTCTGTTGTGCTAGAATGCGTGCACTTTTGAGCCCGGCCCCTAATTGATTGCACAGAGACAGGATTTCCAATGAAGATTATCGAAGGAAATATCGCCGCTCCCGAGGCGCGTGTTGCTATTGTCGTTGCCCGTTTCAACAGCTTCATCAATGACAGCCTGGTGAACGGCGCGCTGGACGTGCTGAAGCGTCAAGGTCAGGTCCAGGAGAGCAATCTGACCCTGGTGCGTGTACCGGGGGCCGTCGAAATTCCCCTGGCGGCCAAGAAGCTGGCCAAGAGCGGTCAATACGACGCCATCGTCGCACTCGGCACCGTCATCCGCGGCGGTACCTACCACTTCGAACTGGTAGCGAGCGAGAACGGCAAGGGTCTGGCCCAGGTAATGATGGAATACGACATTCCCGTTGCCTTCGGCGTGCTGACCACCGAAAACATTGAACAAGCCATCGAACGCGCCGGTACCAAGGCGGGTAACAAGGGTGCAGAGGCTGCACTGAGCGCGCTCGAAATGATCAACGTCCTGAAACAACTGGACGTGTAACGAGGAGAAATGCATTGAAACCGTCCGAGCGCCGTAAGGCCCGCCATTGCGCCACCCAGGCCATCTACCAGTGGCAGATGACCCAGGCCAACGTGGGCGACATCGAAGAGCAGTTCAAGATCGATCAGGACACCAAGGGTGTGGACCTGAACTATTTCCGCGATCTGCTGTTCGGGGTAGCGGTCCACTGCAACGAGCTGGACAAGGTGTTCGCGCCTTTCCTCTCCCGTCCGCTGGAAGAAGTGGACATGGTGGACAAGGCGATCCTGCGTCTGGCGACCTACGAGCTGACCCGTCGTGAAGATGTGCCGCCGCGCGTGGTGATCAACGAAGCGATCGAGCTGGCCAAAGCTTTCGCCGCCGATGACAGCCACAAGTTTGTCAACGGCGTCCTGGACAAGGTGATCAAGACGCTGCCCAAGCGCTGATCCTGCTGTCCGTCAGCAATTAAGAGAGGAGCCAGCTTATTGCTGGCTTTTTACTGTATGGGTGAATTTGAGCTGATTGAGAAGTACTTCAAGGTCCCCCACGCCCGCAAGGACGTGGTGATGGGCCCTGGAGATGACTGTGCCCTGCTGACCCTGCCCCCCGACGCCCAGTTGGCGGTGAGCACGGACACCCTGGTGAGCGGCGTGCACTTCTTCCCCGACATGGATCCGGTGGATCTCGGCTACAAGGCGCTGGCGGTCAATCTCTCCGATCTGGCCGCCATGGGTGCCGAGCCGCGCTGGGTCTCCCTGGCCCTGACCCTGCCCGCCATCAACGAGCGTTGGGTCGCCGGTTTCGCCGAAGGGTTCCTCGAGCTCGCCGAGTACTACAACGTGGCGCTGGTGGGGGGAGACATGACCCGCGGACCCCTCTCCATCACCGTCTCGGTGAAAGGATCTGTCCCGGCAGGTCGCGCCCTGATGCGCAGCGGCGCCAAGGCCGGTGACGGGGTCTACGTGACCGGCACCCTGGGAGATGCCGCCCTGGCGCTCTCCCACCTGCTGGGCAAGCGCACCCTCAACGAGAACCAGCTGGCGGCCGTGTTGCCGCGCCTCGACCATCCCCATCCCCGCATCCTGGCCGGTCAGGCCCTGCGCGGGCTGGCCAGCAGCGCCCTGGATCTCTCAGACGGCCTGGCGTCCGATCTCGGCCACATCCTCAAGGCGTCCGGTGTGCGGGCCCAGATCGATCTCAATCTGCTGCCCCTCTCCCCCGTGTTGCAGGATGCGGTGCCGGCCATGGATGCCTGGCAGCTGGCCCTGGCCGGTGGCGATGACTACGAGCTCTGCTTCACCGTGCCCCAGGAGCATCACGGCGCCCTGGACACGGCGCTGGCCAATTGTGGCGTGAAGTTCACCCGCATCGGCCGCATCCTGGCCGGGGAGCCTGGCATCGACTACCTGCAGGACGAACAACCCGTCGAACTGCACCTCAAGGGCTGGGATCACTTCGCATGATGTCTTTCAAGATAAAGCCCGAGCTGACGCGCCTGAACCTTAAAAACCCGCTCCACTTCCTGGCGGTGGGCTTTGGCTCCGGCCTCTCCCCCAAGGCGCCGGGCACCATGGGGACCCTGGCAGCCATCCCGCTCTATCTGTTGGTGAGCGGGCTGTCGACCTCCTGGTTCATCGCCCTGCTGGTGGTGGGTTTCGTGGCGGGCATCCGCATCTGCCAGAGCGCCACCGACGCCATCGGGATGCCGGATCACGGGGCCATCGTCTGGGACGAGGTCATCGGATTCGGGGTCACCATGATTGCGGCCCCGGCCGGCTGGGAGTGGGTGCTGGCGGGCTTCGTGCTGTTTCGCCTGTTCGACGTGCTCAAGCCCTGGCCCATCTCCTGGTTCGATTGCCGCATTCACGGCGGGCTTGGCATCATGCTGGACGATCTCATTGCCGGCCTGTTCGCCCTGGCCTGCATGCAACTGCTTGCCCACTGGTGAGGGGAGGCGGCTCCCGAACGCCCGTCTCGCTGTTTTTTCACTGCTCTCCTCTTGCAAAGAGGCCGGATATACCGCACACGCAGGCCCTGAGGGGCCTGCGTTTTTTTGTATGCAATCCCTCCCGGCTTGCCGTGCCGGCGGGCCTGTGGCCCAGGTTGATCCTTCTGCATTGTCCCTATTTAGCTCTGCCTATTTTTCCTTACTCCGGATATGCTGCCGTCAAAAAATCATTTCACATAAATATTCACTACTCATTCGAAGCTGGTCAGTATAATGCTGATAGTGAATAAGATGGTTTGTTGCTATTTTGTTGAAACATAATTGGTTGATGGTCTCGCATTGCCAGCGTAATCTCTGGTAATGTGACTTTTATCGACATTTTAACCCCAGGGTGTCGGCATTCTCTGGGCAAAGTATTGCGAAATTGTATAACTGGATCATTTACACCCGCGGGCAAACCGACTAACTTACTCGCGGGTTATTCCAAAAAAATGCAAAAAACCCGCCCGGATCGCTGGTTTGGCTGCCTCATGGATTGAGCGTTAATTACACAACAACGGCTCTCGAGCAGTACCAAGGCACAACCAGCATCTGCGGCTGATTTACGGACGAATTATTTGGGACGGATGTCCCCCGCAGAGGTAACCATGTCCTTGCTTGAAGTCAAAAACTTGCGGATCGAGTACCCCTCCCGCTACGGGGTGCTTGCCGCGGTCAAGGATCTCTCTTTTTCTGTTGAAAAGGGCGAGATCGTCGGCGTCGTCGGTGAGTCCGGCGCTGGCAAATCCACCATCGGCAACGCCGTCATCGATCTGTTGAGCCCGCCCGGTCGCATCGCCCGTGGTGACATCTACCTCAACGGCGAGCTCATCTCCGGGAAGAGCCAGAACGAGATGCGGGCCATTCGCGGCTCGCGCATCGGTTTCATCTTCCAGGATCCCATGACCTCCCTCAACCCGCTGTTCACCGTGGAGCAGCAGCTGGTGGAGACCATCCTCGCCAACACCGACCTGTCCCGCGAGGCGGCCTTTGCCAAGGCCCTCGAGCTGATGGGGGCGGTGGGGATCCCGAACCCGGACGTGCGCATCAAGCAGTATCCTCACCAGTTCTCCGGTGGCATGCGCCAGCGGGTGGTGATCGCCATCGCCCTCTCCGGGGATCCCGAGCTCATCATCGCCGATGAGCCGACCACGGCGCTGGACGTCTCCATCCAGGATCAGATCCTCCAGCTCATCCGCAACCTGTGCAAAGAGCGCCAGGTCGGCTGCATGCTGGTGACCCATGACATGGGGGTGGTCTCCAACGTCACCGACAAGGTGGCGGTGATGTACCGCGGCGATCTGGTGGAGTTCGGCACCACGGAACAGGTGCTGGGCCGCCCCAATCACCCCTATACCCGCAGCCTCATCTCGGCGGTTCCCCGCTCGGATGTCAAGCTGGTGCGCTTCCCCCTGGTCTCCTATATCGAGGATGCCGGTGCGGCGGATACCAGCATCGATCTCAAGACCCACTGGCTCGGCCAGAGTCAGGACGAGCGCACCTATGAAGGCGCGCTGTTGCGGGTGGAGAACGTGGATCTGAAGTTCGTCACCAAGGATTCCATCTTCCCGAGCCGCCGCCAGTACGTGCGCGCCTGCAACAACATCAGCTTCGAGATCTTCGAGGGTGAGACTTTCGGTCTGGTGGGGGAGTCGGGCTCCGGCAAGTCCACCATCGCCCGTGCCATCACCGGGCTCTATCCGCCCGATACCGGCAAGATTGTCTTCGAGGGGATCGATCTCACCGCCCTGAAAGGGGAGCACGAGCGTCGCCCCCTGCGCCGCCAGATGCAGATGGTGTTCCAGAATCCCTACTCTTCGATGAACCCGCGCATGAAGGTGCGTGACATCATCGCCGAGCCGATCCGCTTCCACCGCCTCGCCGAGAGCGAGCGGCAGATAGAGCAGATCGTCGGGGACCTGCTGGATCACGTGGGCTTGGGCCGCGGCGCCGGGGTCAAGTATCCCCACGAGTTCTCCGGTGGTCAGCGCCAGCGCATCTCCATTGCCCGCGCCCTGGCGACCCGCCCGCGCTTCCTCATCTGCGACGAGCCCACCTCGGCGCTGGATGTCTCGGTGCAGGCCCAGATCCTCAACCTGCTCAAAGACTTGCAACAGGAGCTTGGGCTCACCATGCTGTTCATCAGTCACGATCTGCCGGTCATCCGCCAGATGTGCGACCGCATCGGTGTGATGCAGCACGGTCATCTGGTGGAAGTGGCCGAGACCGAGAAACTGTTCACCAATGCCGAGCATGAGTACAGCCGCAAGCTGATCTCCCTCATGCCGGAATTCAAGGGAATGTCCCGCGAGGGGCTGGAAATCGCAAGCTAGGAAAGCACCGGTTCGCCGGTTTGTCTGTCAATAAAAAGCCAAAAGCATGGAGAAAGACATGAAGAAAGGATTATCCAAGATCGCCATGGCGCTGTTCGCCGCTGGTCTCGCGTTCAACGTTTCTGCTGCCGACATTAAGGTCGCCGTCGCGTCCGACGCCACCTCTCTGGACCCGCAGGAGCAGCTCTCCGGTCAGACCCTGGAGATGTCTCACCTGGTGTTCGACCCCCTGATGCGTTACACCCAGGATCTGCAGTTCGAGCCGCGTCTGGCCGAGAAGTATGAGCGCATCGACGACAAGACCGTCCGTTTCCACCTGCGCAAGGGTGTGAAGTTCCACTCCGGCAACGACTTCACCGCCGATGACGTGGTATGGACCGTCAACCGTCTGAAGGCCTCCCCGGACTTCAAGGCGATCTTCGACCCCATCGCCGAAGCCAAGAAGGTGGATGATTTCACCGTGGATCTCGTCACCGCCAAGCCGTTCCCGCTGGTGCTGCAGACCGTCACCTACATCTTCCCGATGGACTCCAAGTTCTATAGCGGCAAGACCGAGGCGGGCAAGGACAAGGCCGAGATCGTGAAGAACGGTGACTCCTTCGCCTCCACCAATGTCTCCGGTACCGGTCCGTTCAGCGTCAAGTTCCGCGAGCAGGGCGTGAAGCTGGAATACGTGCGCAACGCCAACTACTGGGACAAGGCCTCCAAGGGCAACGTCGAAAACCTGACCGTGGTACCGATCAAGGAAGACGCCACCCGTGTTGCAGCCCTGCTGGGCGGCGACGTGGACATGATCTACCCGGTTGCCCCGAACGATCTGGAGCGCGTGAAGAACGGCAAGGATTCCCAGCTGGTCACCCTGTCCGGTACCCGTGCCATCATCATCGAGCTGAACCAGAACACCAACCCGGCGCTGAAAGACAAGCGCGTGCGTCAGGCGATCAACTACGCCATCAACCAGGTGGGCATCGTCGACAAGATCAACAAGGGCTTCGGTACCCCGGCCGGCCAGCTGAGCCCGAAAGGCTATGCAGGCTACAACGAGGCGCTCAAGCCCCAGTATGATCTGGCCAAGGCCAAGGAGCTGATGAAGGAAGCCGGTTACGAGAAGGGCTTCAAGATGAGCTTCATCTCCCCGGCTGCCCGCTACGTCAACGACGTCAAGATTGCCCAGGCCGTCTCCGCCATGCTGTCCAAGATCAACATCAAGGTGGATCTGAAGACCATGCCGGTGGCCCAGTACTGGCCGGAGTTTGACAAGTGCGCCGCGGACATGCAGCTGATCGGCTGGCACTCCGACACCGAAGACAGTGCGAACTTCTTCGAGTTCCTGACCTTCACCAAGGATGCCAAGACTGGCATGGGTCAGTACAACTGCGGCGGTTATGCCAACGCGGAAGCTGACAAGATGGTGATGGAAGCCAACACCGAGACCGATCCTGCCAAGCGTGCCGCCATCCTGCAGAAGGTGGAAGCCATGCTGATCGACGACGCTGCCTATGTGCCGCTGCACTGGGAAGACCTGGCCTACGGTGCCAAGAAGAACGTCGACATCAAGCCGGTGGTCAACGTGATGAACTTCCCTTATCTGGGTGACCTGGTGGTCAACAAGTAAGCGAAGCGTTTAAGGAAGGACCCGGCGGGGCACCCATGGTTGCCCCGCCATTAACAGAAGCCTGTGCCAAGACACAGGCCACGTAGAAGGACAAGCATGTTTACATTCCTGCTGAAACGGTTCTATCAGGCCGTGATAGTGATGTTCGTCATCAGCCTGGTCGCCTTCTCCATCCAGGACAACCTGGGGGATCCGCTGCGCGAGCTGGTGGGACAATCCGTCTCCGAGTCCGTGCGCCAGGAGCTGCGCGACAAGATGGGACTCAATGATCCCTTCCTCGTGAAATACAGCCGCTTCTTGAAGAACGCGGTACACGGGGATCTGGGCACTTCCTATTTCTTCAAGCGACCAGCCCTCGAGGTTATCCTCGACAAGCTGGTGGCTACCCTTGAGCTGGTGTTTGCCGCCGCGCTCATCATCGTCGTGGTCTCCATTCCGCTGGGGGTTTATTCGGCGATAAGACCGCGCAGTTTCCTGACCAAGCTCATCATGGCGGTGAGCAGCATCGGCATCTCGATCCCGGTCTTCCTGACCGCCATCATGCTGATGTACCTCTTCTCCATCCAGCTGGGCTGGCTGCCGGCCTATGGCCGTGGCGAGACTTACAACCTGCTGGGCTGGGAGTCGGGATTCTTTACCTGGGACGGTATCCTGCACCTGGTGCTGCCAGCTGTCTCCCTCTCGTCCATCATGCTGCCGCTGTTCATCCGGCTGGTGCGCTCGGAGATGCTGGAGCAGCTCTCCTCCGAGTACGTCAAGTTTGCCCGTGCCAAGGGGCTGGACAACAACAAGGTCTACTACCAGCACGCCCTGAAGAACACCATGCTGCCGGTCATCACGGTGGGCGGTGTGCAGATCGGGACCATGGTGGCCTACACCATCTTGACCGAGAGCGTGTTCCAGTGGCCGGGGACCGGCTTCCTGTTCCTTGAGGCGATCCACCGGGTCGATACGCCGCTGATCACCGCCTACGTCATCTTCGTCGGCCTCATTTTCGTGGTGACCAATACCCTGGTCGACCTGCTCTACGGGTTGATCAACCCGACCGTCAACCTGACCGCCAAGGGGTAACAGATGACTAATGCTGTAACTGCAAGCCCAAGCCGTTGGGCACGCTTCAAAAATTCCGACATCGTCTACTACTTCCTGCGGGACAAGGTAGCCATGTTCAGCTTTGCGGTGTTTGTGGTCTTCGTGCTGGCGGCTCTGCTGGCACCCTGGATCGCACCGCACAACGTCTATGACCAGACCAGCTTCGATCTGATGGATGCGGAGCTGCCCCCCTCCTGGCTGGAAGGGGGCGAGGCCCGCTTCTGGCTCGGGACCGACAACCAGGGACGCGACATCTGGAGCACCATCCTCTATGGCGCCCGCATCTCCCTGACCATAGGCCTGTTCGCCGTCGGTCTGCAGCTGGTGCTCGGTATCGTCATCGGTCTGATGGCCGGGTACTTTGGTGGTCGCATCGACAACCTGCTGATGCGCTTTGCCGACGTGCAGCTGTCGTTCTCCACCATGATGGTGGCCATCATCATCTCCGCCATCTTCCAGGCGACCTTTGGCTCCGAGTTCTACTCGAAGTTCGCCATCCTGATGCTGGTGGTGATCATCGGTATCGCCGAGTGGCCCCAGTATGCCCGGACGGTGCGCGCCTCCGTGCTGGCGGAGAAGAAGAAGGAGTATGTGGAAGCAGCTCAGGTGATGGGGTTCCGCGCCCCGCGCATCATGTTCCGCCACATTCTGCCGAACTGCCTGTCACCCATCCTGGTCATCTCCACCGTGCAGGTGGCGAACGCCATCATGAGCGAGGCGGCCCTCTCCTTCCTGGGTCTGGGGATGCCGGTTGATCAACCGTCCCTGGGGTCGCTCATCAGCGTGGGCTTCAACTACATCTTCTCCGGCTCCTGGTGGATCACCGCCTTCCCGGGCCTCTGCCTGGTGGTGCTGGTGCTGGTGATCAACCTGCTGGGTGACTGGCTGCGGGATGTGTTCAACCCGAAGATCTACAAGGGCTGATAAACCTATCCACGAACTGGCTGCGAGGCCGTGATCAAGGTTCATGTGCTGCTCACTTATGTGGAATCAGGAGTGCTCATGTATGTCTCGGTTCCTGAGCGGCTTGTAACCTTGTTGACGGCCTTCTCGCGACAGTGTGTGAGCAGGTTTGGTTTGGCACAGTGAATAACAAAAAAAGGGCGCCATCAGGCGCCCTTTTTATTGCTTGCAATAACCCTTGTCAGGCCTGCAGCCAGCTCTCGATGCGGGTCTGAATGCCCACGCTGTCCAGCCCCAGCAGGGCGTAGATCTCATCCTGGGTGCCCTGCTCGATGAAGCGGTCCGGTAGGCCGAGGTTGAGCACCGGTTTGCACTGCTTGCAGCCCATCAGCAGCTCGTTCACCGCAGAGCCTGCACCGCCCATGATGGCGTTGTCCTCGAGGGTGACGAACTGATCGTGGGAGGCGGCCAGAGAGAGCACCAGCGCCTCGTCCATGGGTTTGACGAAGCGCATGTCCACCAGGGTGGCATCCAGCGCCTCGGCGGCTGCTCTGGCCTGTTGCAGCAGGGTGCCGAACGCCAGGATGGCGGTCCCCTTGCCCTCGCGAACCACACGTCCCTTGCCGAGGGGCAGGGCCTGCATCTCGCTCTCGGCCTGGATACCGGTGCCGCTGCCACGGGGGTAGCGCACCGCCGCTGGCCCGTTGCACAGATAGCCGGTGTAGAGCATCTGACGGCACTCGTTCTCGTCGGACGGGGTCATCACCACCATGTTGGGCACGGTGCGCAGGAAGCTGATGTCGAACGCCCCCTGATGGGTCGGGCCGTCGGCCCCCACCAGACCGGCCCGGTCGATGGCGAAGAGCACCGGCAGGTTCTGCAGCGCCACGTCGTGGATAAGCTGGTCATAGGCCCGCTGCAGGAAGCTCGAATAGATGGCGACCACGGGTTTCTGGTCGGCGATGGCGAGACCGGCGGCGAAGGTGACAGCATGTTGCTCGGCGATGGCCACGTCGAAGTAGCGATCCGGATATTGCTGGCTGAATTTCACCAGACCGGAACCTTCGCGCATGGCGGGGGTGATGCCGACCACGCGCTCGTCCTTGGCGGCGATATCGCACAGCCACTGACCGAAGATGGCAGAGAAGGTGGGTTTGCCACCGGCGCTCTTGGGCAGGGCACAGTCATCCGGGTTGAATTTGGGGACGGCGTGATAGCCAATGGGATCTTTTTCCGCCGGCTCGTAGCCCTTGCCCTTCTTGGTCTTGACGTGTAGCAGTTGGGGACCCTTGAGGTTGCGCATGTTGCGCAGGGTTTCGACCAGGGCGTGAATGTCGTGACCGTCGATGGGGCCGATGTAGTTGAAGCCGAACTCCTCGAACAGGGTGCCCGGTACCACCATGCCCTTGAGGTGCTCCTCGGCCCGCTTGGCGAGCTCCTTGACCGGCGGCAGACCCGCCAGCACCTTCTTGCCCCCCTCGCGAATGGTGGTGTAGAGCTTGCCGGACATCAGCCTGGCGAGGTGATTGTTCAGGGCCCCCACGTTCTCGGAGATGGACATCTCGTTGTCGTTGAGCACCACCAGCATGTCCTTGTGGACGTCGCCGGCGTGATTCAGGGCCTCGAAGGCCATGCCGGCGGTGATGGCGCCATCACCGATGACCGCGACCACCTTGCGGCCAAGCCCTTCGCTCTCGGCCGCCACCGCCATCCCGAGCGCCGCCCCGATGGAGGTGCTGGAGTGGCCCACGCTGAGCACGTCGTACTCGCTCTCTTCCCGCCAGGGGAAGGGGTGCAGGCCATCTTTCTGGCGAATGGTGTGAATGCGTTCCCGTCGTCCGGTCAGGATCTTGTGGGGATAGGCCTGGTGGCCTACGTCCCACACCAGCCGATCGAAGGGGGTGTTGTAGACATAGTGCAGGGCGACCGTCAGCTCGACGGTGCCAAGGCCGGAGGCGAAGTGGCCGCTGGAGCGGCTCACCGAGCGCAGCAGATACTCGCGCAGCTCGTTGCACACCACGGGCAGCCGCTCGAAGGGGAGGGATCGCAAATCGACCGGCGTGTCCGCGAGGGCCAGGTTGGGGAAATCGCTAATATCAACGCTCATATTGTTACTGTTATCCAGCGTTTAGTGGGTTCGCTCGATGATGTAATCGGCAAACGCTTCCAGAATGTCGGTATTGTAGGGCAAGGATTGCAGGGCTGTTAAGGCCTTGTCATGCAGTTCGCGAGCCAGCTCACGGGCATTGTCGAGTCCGAGCAGGGCCGGATAGGTACTCTTTTCCAGCGCCAGATCCGAGCCTTGCGGCTTGCCCAGGGTGGCAGTATCGCCCGTGATGTCGAGGATGTCGTCCTGCACCTGGAAGGCGAGTCCGATGGCGGCGGCATAGGTTTGCAGGGCAGTGAGGGTGGCAGGTTCCACGTCAGCCTTGCACAGGGCGCCGAGGGTCACGGCGCACTCGATGAGGGCCCCGGTCTTGTGGCGGTGCACCTGCTCCAGCTCGGCGAGGCTGATCCGGCGCCCTTCGGCGTCCAGATCCAGTGCCTGACCGCCACACATGCCGAGATAGCCGGACGCGCGGGCCAGGGCACTCAGCATCCGCACCCGGTTGGCCATCAATGTATCGGGCATGGGGTGGTCGGCCAGAATGGAAAACGCCAGGGTCTGCAGGGCATCGCCCGCCAGGATGGCAGTGCCTTCATCGAAGGCCTTGTGTACGGTGGGCTGACCACGACGCAGGTCGTCGTCATCCATGGCGGGCAGGTCGTCGTGCAGGAGGGAGTATGCGTGAATGCACTCCACGGCGGCGGCGGGGCCATCCAGCAGTTCGCTCTTGACGCCCAGCATCTCGCCGACGGCATAGACCAGGAAGGGGCGCACCCGTTTTCCACCGAGCAGCAGGCCGTATTTCATCGCGTCCCGCAGACGTGGCGCCATGGCGGGCAGGGCGTCAAGCTGTGCCGAGAGGCAATCGTCGATGCGGCGCCGATGCAGGCGGGAGAAATCGTCCAGGGTCACTCACTCCTCTCCTTGTTCTGCTCGAAAAGGGACCGCTTGCTCGCTGCCATCGGCCTGGGTCAGGAGGATCTGGATCTTCTGTTCGGCCTGTTCCAGCTTCTGCTGGCCGGCACGCACCAGATGGATGCCCTGTTCGAATTGTTTGAGTGCCTCCTCGAGGGGGAGCGAGCCCTGTTCGAGTTGATGCACTATGGTTTCCAGCTCTTCCAGGGTGGCATCAAAACTCAGACGGTCGATTTTTTTACTGGCCATGTCCATCCTCGGGGATTGAAAAAAACGGCTCATCTTAACATCGACCGGCCACAGGGGGGAGGCAGAAAAACGCGGCGTCCTCAAACTATCCTGACCCTGGCCGATAAGAACGGGCATGCAACCACGCATTGCCGATCGGCGATTGCGGTGTGCCGGGCTTGCTGCCGCGGGCGCAATAGCAGAAAATTCAACGCAATATAATGAGACGGCACGTTCGGCGACAGGAGTAGGGATGTGGATTTAGGGAGTCTGATAGGCTTAGTGCTGGGGTTCGGGGTCGTGGTGTACGGCATGTTGCTGGGCGGCCCCATGAGCATGTATGTGGACATGCCATCGGTCTACATCACCATACTGGGGTCCGTGTTCATCTGCATGATGAAATTCAACCTCGGTCAGTTTCTGATGGCCTTCAAGGTCGCGGGCAAGGCCTTCATGTACAAGGGGGACAAGCTCGACGATCTCATCACCAAGGCGGTGGAACTGGCGGATGCGGCCCGCAAGGGGGGCTTTCTGGCCCTGGAGGCGGCGGAGATCCCCAATACCTTCATGAAGAAGGGCATCGACATGCTGGTGGACGGCCATGATGCCGACGTGGTGCGTGCGGTGATGGAGAAGGACATCGAACTGACGTCCGAGCGTCACGCCACGGCCATCAAGGTGTTCCGCTCCCTGGGGGATCTCGGTCCGGCCATGGGCATGATCGGTACCCTGGTGGGGTTGGTGGCCATGCTGGCCAACATGAGCGACCCCAAATCCATCGGTCCGGCCATGGCGGTGGCCTTGCTGACGACCCTGTATGGCGCCATCGAGGCCAACATGATTGCCATCCCCATCGCTGACAAGCTGGAACTGCGTAGCGGCGAGGAACAGTTGAGCCGGACCCTGATCCTCGACGCCATCATGGGGATCCAGGATGGACAGAACCCGAGGGTGATCCAGGCCATGTTGCAGAACTACCTGAATCAGTCCAAACGCAACAACGGGACCGAATAGGAGCGCACAGATGGCAAAGTGCAAGTGCCCGCCTCCCGGATTGCCCGGTTACATGGGAACCTTCGCGGATCTCATGTCTCTGCTGATGTGCTTCTTCGTGCTCTTGCTCTCCTTTGCCGAGATGGATGTGCAGAAGTTCAAGCAGATCGCCGGTTCCATGGAGAAGGCGTTCGGGGTGCAGAACATCCTGGAGGTCAAGGATATCCCCAAGGGAACCTCGGTCATCGCCCAGGAGTTTCGTCCTGGTCGCCCCGAGCCGACGCCTATTGACACCATCATGCAGCAGACCATCGACATGACCCAGACCGAGCTGGATTTCCAGCCAGGGGATGTGGACAAGGCGGGTGGACATGACAAGACCGAAGGTCAGCAGAGCGGCGGCGATACCGCCCAGGAAGCCCAGAAGGCGCAGGAACAGTCCAACACCCTGGCCAAGGCACTGGCGGAGCAGATGCAGGCCCAGATCCAGGATGGGGCCATCGAGATAGAGGCGCTGGGTCAGCAGATCATCATTCGCATTCGCGAGAAAGCGGCGTTCCCGGCGGGATCCGCCTTCCTGCAACCCCAGTTCTGGCCGGTGATCCGCAAGGTGGCTGCGCTGCTCAAGGATGTGCCGGGGGAGATCACCGTCTCCGGCCACACCGACAATGTGGCCACCGAGGACGAGTTGTTCCAGTCCAACTGGGAGCTTTCATCCCAGCGGGCGGTGGCGGTGGCCCACCAGATGATCAAGGTGCCCGGTTTTGACGGCAATCGTCTGGTGGTGCAAGGGATGGCGGATTCCCAGCCGCTGGTGCCCAACAACAGCCCGGAGAATCGGCGCATGAACCGACGTGTCGAGATCGCCATCATGCAGGGCAAACCGACGGTGTCGGCTCCGCTTGGCGTCTCGGAATCCAAGTAACGCTGGCCCAAAGCGGGATCCCGCTCGCAGGGGCTGACATGGATTTTGTGGCGGCTTCATATTAAGATGCCCCATCCGAACCGACAGCTGCGGCTCTCTTTTGATTGCCGCAGCTTCTCTTTATAAAGCAACCCAGGTTTCGACTATGAATCATACTCCGATGACTGTTCGCGGCGCTGAAAAGCTGCGTCAAGAGCTCGATTATCTCAAGACCGAGCTGCGTCCCCAGATTATCGAAGCGATTGCTGATGCCCGTGAACATGGCGATCTGAAAGAAAATGCCGAATACCATGCCGCCCGCGAGCAGCAGGGTTTCTGTGAAGGCCGCATTCAGGAAATCGAAGGCAAGCTCTCCAATGCCCAGATTATCGATGTCACCAAGATTGCCAACAATGGACGCGTTATCTTCGGCGCAACCGTGACCCTGCTCAAAAGTGAAACGGAAGAGGAAGTGGTCTACCGCATCGTGGGAGACGACGAGGCGGACATCAAGCAGAACATGATCTCTGTGAACTCCCCCATTGCCCGTGCCCTGATCGGCAAGGAAGTGGATGACGTTGCCATCGTCAAGACGCCGGGTGGCGATGTGGAGTACGAGATCCTGGAAGTTGCCTATCTCTGATTGAACGTCGGGGAAAGAGACAGGGGAGCCGGGCTCCCCTGTTGTCTTTAGTCACCCTGATAGGCATGGACGAAGGCGTCCTGGTGGCGCTGGAAGAGCCAGTCCCGCAATTGTTCCTGATCCTCCTTGCCCAGTCGGAACTGGACGGCCCAGTCATGGTGATGTTGATTGGCATCCACATGCCTGACGAGGGTACCTGTCATGGCCAGGGGAGGGAGATCCTCGATGCGAAGGTATCCGCCAAGTGGATCTCCCTTGGCAAAGGCGTCCGGCAAGCCGGCCACGATGAGACCGCCAAGGGAGAGGCTGTATACCTCGTACTCCGCGTCTTCGGTGCAGAGCACGGCTTTTTCGTCGAGTCGCCAGGCGCGCAGATGGGGCGAACCCAGCTCGGTAATGGTCGGCGCGGCGATGCGCAGCTCGGCGTGGCCCTCTTCTGCCTGGGTGCAGTGGAGCGGGAAACGCAATTGGTAGCCGGCGATGCGGGCTTCGAGTGTCAGAGGCTTGGCTCGCTGCAACAGGCTTTGGAGAGGAAGGGGCAGGGTGCCGCGCAGGTATTGGCTGGTGGCAATGTCTTCATCGTTTCCCAGGTCCCGCAGCATGGCCAGTTCTTCATCGGTGAGGAGCTGATGCTTGTCCATAGTGGGTGTCCACGGCTATTCATCGCAGGTTAAGGGCCTGGCAACTATTTTGGCAAGCGACTTGGGAAGAAGGGAAATGAAGGAAAGAGCGAATGCTCTTTCCTGTTACTTGCGCGGCAACTGGATCTTGGGCTCTTTGGCCTGACGGTAGATGGTCAGTACATGGCCCATGCTCTGTACCTTGATGGCGCCGGTCTCGCGAACGATGGCATCCATCACCAGCTGTTTCATCTCACGATCTTCAGACGCAACCTTAACCTTGATCAGCTCGTGGTGGTTCAGGGCCAGATCGATCTCGGCCAGCACCCCTTCGGTCAGACCGTGTTGTCCCAGCAGGACGACCGGCTTCAGACTGTGGGCCAGGCCCTTGAGATACTGTTTCTGTTTATTGTTGAGAATCATGGCAATTTCTTCATAAGTCAGGGTTGAAAGGGGCGTATTCTACCCCCACTTAGCCCTTAATACTAATAACCCTTGTGGTTTTTTAAAGTCGACAATCATGACCCAGAAAAAACGTTCCCCCAGTTCAACCCGCTGGTTAAAAGAACATTTCGACGACCAATACGTCAAGAAAGCCCAGAAGTTGGGACTGCGCTCTCGCGCCGTTTTCAAGATCGACGAGATCCAGGGCAAAGACCGGCTGCTCAAGCCGGGGATGACGGTAGTGGACCTGGGGGCTGCTCCCGGTGGCTGGTCCCAATTTGCTATCGACCAGGTCGGTGACAAGGGGCGCGTCATTGCGTGTGATATTTTGCCGATGGATTCCATTGCCGGTGTCGATTTCCTGCAAGGGGACTTTCGGGAGGAAACTGTACTCGGCGCCTTGCTGGAGCGAGTCGGCCCCGACAAGGTGGATGTCGTCATGTCCGACATGGCGCCCAACATGAGCGGTACCCAGCAGGTGGATCAAGCCCGTGCCATGTACCTGGTGGAACTGGCGCTGGACATGTGCAATCAGGTCCTGAGCAGTAATGGCAGTTTTGTAGTCAAGGTGTTCCAGGGGGAGGGGTTTGATGCCTATCTCAATGAAATACGTAGACTTTTCTCTGTCGTCAAGATTCGAAAACCAGACTCGTCCCGTGCCCGTTCACGAGAAGTCTACATTGTGGCTACCGGTTTTAAACTGTAGTACCCTAACCCTCATCGTTAACTGTCAGTCTGCGAGGTCATTGATTTGAGTGACATGGCGAAAAACCTAATCCTGTGGCTGGTCATCGCCGTCGTGCTGATGTCGGTGTTCAATAGCTTCAGCCCCAGCGATACCACCAGTCGCCAGCTGGACTATTCCAGCTTCGTGAAAGAAGTGACCCAGGAGCAGATCCGTGAAGTGCGGATGGATGGCAAGGTCATCAATGGCGTCAAGCGCACCGGTGAACGTTTCACCACCATCATTCCTGCGCCGGATCCCCAACTGCTCAACGACATGCTCAACCATAACGTCAAAGTGATGGGTGAGAAGCCGGAAGAACCATCTCTGATCACGTCCATCTTCATCTCCTGGTTCCCGATGCTGTTGCTGATCGGTGTCTGGGTCTTCTTCATGCGTCAGATGCAGGGCGGCGGCGGCAAGGGTGCCATGTCGTTCGGCAAGAGCAAGGCTCGCCTGATGAGCGAAGATCAGATCAAGACTACCTTCGCCGACGTAGCTGGTTGTGACGAGGCAAAGGAAGAGGTCAAGGAGCTGGTCGACTATCTGCGTGACCCGACCAAATTCCAGAAGCTGGGTGGCAAGATCCCGACCGGCGTCCTGTTGGTAGGTCCTCCCGGTACCGGTAAGACCCTGCTGGCCAAAGCCATTGCAGGCGAGGCCAAGGTGCCGTTCTTCACCATTTCAGGTTCGGACTTCGTGGAAATGTTCGTGGGTGTCGGTGCCTCCCGTGTGCGTGACATGTTCGAACAGGCCAAGAAATCCTCCCCATGCATCATCTTCATTGATGAGATCGATGCGGTCGGTCGCCAGCGTGGCGCCGGTCTGGGTGGTGGTCACGACGAACGTGAGCAGACCCTGAACCAGATGCTGGTTGAAATGGATGGTTTTGAAGGCAATGAAGGCATCATCGTCATCGCCGCCACCAACCGTCCCGACGTACTGGATCCTGCTCTGCTGCGTCCAGGTCGTTTCGACCGCCAGGTCGTGGTCGGCTTGCCGGATGTTCGCGGTCGTGAGCAGATCCTGAAAGTGCACATGCGCAAGGTACCGCTGGCGGATGACGTCAATCCGGCGCTGATTGCCCGTGGTACCCCTGGTTTCTCCGGTGCCGATCTGGCCAACCTGGTGAACGAGGCTGCCCTCTTCTCTGCTCGCGAGAGCCGCCGAGTGGTCTCCATGCTGGAGTTCGAAAAGGCGAAGGACAAGATCATGATGGGGGCGGAACGTCGCTCCATGGTGATGAAAGAGTCCGAGAAGGAGATGACGGCCTATCACGAAGCGGGTCACGCCATCATTGGTCGCGTGGTGCCGGATCATGACCCTGTCTACAAGGTCTCCATCATTCCGCGCGGCCGTGCGCTGGGTGTGACCATGTACTTGCCGGAGCAGGATCGCTGGAGCCACTCCAAGCAGCATCTGGAGTCCATGATCTCCAGCCTGTATGGCGGTCGTCTGGCGGAAGAGTTGATCTACGGTGCCGAGAAGGTATCGACCGGTGCATCCAACGACATCGAACGTGCCACCGACATCGCTCGCAAGATGGTCACCCAGTGGGGCATGTCCGAGCGTCTCGGCCCCATGCTTTACGCAGAAGAGGATGGTGAAGTCTTCCTCGGCCGCAGCATGGCCAAGGCCAAGCACATGTCTGACGATACCGCCCGCATCATCGATGCAGAGGTCAAGCAGGTCATCGATCGCAACTACGATCGTGCCAAGCAGATCCTGCTGGACAACATGGATGTGCTGCACACCATGAAAGATGCATTGATGAAGTACGAGACCATCGATGCCAAGCAGATCGATGATCTGATGGCGCGTCGCGAGGTCCGTGCTCCCAGCAACTGGCATGATGAGCATGGTGACACCCCGCAAGGTGGTGCCAGCGTGAACAACGGGCCGGAGGCCAAGGCGCCGACTGAAGAGGGCAGTGCACCTCTGAGTGACATCGACAAGGCGAACGATGTCCCGGCCAAATAAGTTGTCATGATACAAACCCCGGGCTTGCCCGGGGTTTTTCTTTGCACGAAGAGTTTGCCGCTCTTGTTGGAGGTAGTTGAAGCAATGCAGTTAATCAGCAAGGGACGTCCCCTTTCTCTCGACCGTCCCCATGTCATGGGCATTCTCAATGTGACGCCGGACTCCTTTTCAGATGGTGGCCGCTTCAAGCAGATCGATCTGGCGTTGGGTCATGCCCGCGACATGGTGGCCGATGGGGCCACCCTTATCGATATAGGTGGCGAGTCGACCCGCCCGGGCGCCCCCGACGTGAGCGAGCAGGAGGAGCTGGACAGGGTCATCCCCGTGGTGGAGCGCATGGTCGCCGAGCTGGATGTGATGATCTCCCTCGATACCTCCAAGGCGATTGTCATGCGGGAGGGTTGTGCTGCAGGTGGTCACCTCATCAATGATGTCCGCGCCCTGCAAGAGCCGGGAGCGCTGGGCGCGGCGGCCGAGGCTGGCGTACCGGTATGCCTCATGCACATGCAGGGGCAGCCCCGTACCATGCAGGTGGAGCCGCACTATGACGATTTGCTGAGGGAGGTGAGAGCCTTCTTTGACGAGCGGATTGCCGCTTGTCTGGGGGGCGGTATCCCGCGTGAGCATCTGGTACTGGATCCAGGCTATGGCTTTGGCAAGACGCTGGCGCACAACTATCAGCTGCTGGCACAGCAGGCATCACTGCTCGATTACCAACTTCCGCTCTTGGTGGGCATGTCACGAAAGTCTATGATAGGCAACCTGCTTGACCGCCCGGTAGCCGAGCGGTTGGCTGGTAGTCTGGCCTGTGCCCTGATCGGGTTGCAACATGGCGCCAGGATCATCCGGGTGCACGACGTGCGGGCCACCATGGATGTCTTGCGTACAGGCTGGATGACCATGACGGGACAAGATTTCATATCCAAATAGAAAAACGAGAAACAGACAATGACCAGAAAGTACTTCGGCACCGACGGCGTGCGCGGCAAGGTGGGTGAATACCCGATCACCCCGGATTTCGTCATGAAACTGGGCTGGGCCGCCGGCAAGGTGCTCTCCAAGAAAGGGACCAAGAAGGTGCTGATCGGCAAGGATACCCGTATCTCCGGTTACATGCTGGAGTCGGCACTAGAGGCGGGGCTCTCCGCCGCCGGTCTCAAAGCCATATTGATGGGACCCATGCCCACCCCGGCGGTTGCCTACCTGACTCGCACCTTCCGTGCCGAAGCCGGCATCGTCATCAGTGCATCCCACAACCCCTATTACGACAACGGCATCAAGTTCTTCTCCGCCGACGGCACCAAGCTGCCCGATGATGTCGAGCTGGCCATCGAAGCCGAGCTCGACAACGAACTCAAGTGCGTGGAGTCCGCGGAGCTTGGCAAGGCGCAGCGCATCGATGATGCGGCTGGTCGCTACATAGAATTCTGCAAGAGCACCTTCCCCTCCAATCTGAGCCTGGAAGGGCTGAAAATGGTGGTGGATTGCGGTCATGGTGCCACCTACCACATCGCCCCTTCCGTCTTCCGCGAGCTGGGTGCCGAAGTCATCGCCATCGGCTGCAGCCCGGATGGGCTCAACATCAATGACGGCGTCGGTTCCACCGCACCGGAGGCGCTGGCCGCCAAGGTCCAGGAATGCAAGGCAGATCTCGGCGTCGCCTTCGACGGTGATGGCGACCGTCTGGTGATGGTGGACAGCACTGGTTACATCATCGACGGGGATGAGATCCTCTACATCATCGCCCGGGATGCCCTGCGCCATGGCCGCCTCAAGGGTGGTGTGGTGGGCACCCTGATGGCTAACATGGGGTTGGAGCTGGCACTTCAGACCCTGGGCATCCCCTTTGCCCGTGCCAAGGTGGGTGACCGCTATGTGCTTGAGATGATGAACGAGAAGGGCTGGCGCATCGGGGGCGAAAACTCCGGTCACATCATCTGCCTGGATCAGACCACCACGGGGGATGGTATCGTCGCCGCCCTGCAGGTGCTGACGGCCATGCGCAGTGCCGAGATGCCGCTGGCCAAATTGCGTTCGGGCATGAGCAAGTTCCCGCAAGTGCTGGTCAATGTGCGCTTCGCCGAAGGCAAGGATCCGCTGACCTCCAGTGTCGTTCAGCAGGAAGTGGCGGCAGTGGAGCAGGAACTGGCCGGCCGTGGCCGGGTGCTGCTGCGCAAATCTGGCACCGAGCCCCTGATCCGGGTCATGGTCGAAGGTGAACACGAACAGCAGGTGCGCGATATGGCAGAGCGCATCGCCAAACAGGTCGAATCGGCGTTTTAATGAACAACCAAGGCGGCTTTTTAGTCGCCTTGGTTGTATCTTGTTCAAACGATTCGAAAATTTGAAAATAGCACTTGTCAGCTGAGCATCCTCTGGATATTATCAGCCCCGCTTTCGCAAGGGAGTTGCCGATGGGACATCGCAAGCCGTTTGTAGCAGCCAACTGGAAGTTACACGGTAGTAGGCCGCAGTTAGAGCAGTTTACGAGTCAGTGCACAGAGCGCATTGATGAAGACGTAGATGTGGTCTTGTGTCCATCCCATGTGCATCTCAGTTTCACGGCCGAACTGCTCGGTGAGCAGGGAAGAGTGAAGCTGGGGGCTCAGAACGTGAGCCAGCACAGACAGGGCGCTTATACGGGTGAAATCTCGTGTGAGATGCTGGTCGAGGCAGGTTGCCGATATGTACTTGTTGGCCACTCCGAGCGCAGGCGTCTCTTTGGTGAGACCAGTTTTATCGTCGCAGAGAAGTTTGCGGCAGTCAGAGCAGCAGGTCTGATACCCATACTTTGTCTGGGTGAGTCAGGCGCAGCGAGACAGGCAAAAAGAACCTTTGAGGTGATTGCCGAGGAACTGGATATCGTCATAGAGAAAAATGGCGCGATGGCTTTCGATAATGCTATCATCGCCTACGAGCCAATCTGGGCTGTAGGTACAGGTAAATGCGCCACACCCGAGCAGGCACAAGAGGTTCATTCCTTTATTCGCAGTCGCTTGGCGGAGGATACTCCGGTAATAGGTGAGAAAGTCAGAATCATCTATGGTGGGAGCGTGACACCGGCCAATGCACAAGATTTGTTTGCGCAGCCCGATATTGATGGCGGTCTGATAGGCAGGGCAAGTCTTGATGGCGAGGCGTTTTTAGGAATAGTTGAAGCTGCAAAGGGTGCAAGTTAAATGTACGAGATTCTTTTGGTCGTTTATCTGCTGGTATCGCTGGCTCTGATTGGTCTGGTGATGATTCAGCAAGGTAAAGGGGCTGATATGGGCGCCTCCTTCGGCGCAGGGGCATCGAATACTGTATTCGGCTCCGGTGGTTCAGGCAGCTTCCTGACCCGCACAACAGCGATTTTGGCTACTCTGTTTTTCTTGATTAGTCTGGTTCTGGGTTCCATGTCCAGCAACAAGGTCAAACAGGGTAGTGAATGGGAAAATCTGCAACAGACTCAACAAGTTGAGCAGAGCAAAGCGCCAGTGAAGAAAGATACTGACGTTCCCGAATAAGAGTTTTGCCGTGGTGGTGGAATTGGTAGACACGCTATCTTGAGGGGGTAGTGCTCTAGGGTGTGCGGGTTCGAGTCCCGCCCACGGCACCAATTAAGCAGTGAACCCGGGTAACCGGGATGTTATAGCCACTGAGTCTTGTCTCACGAGAGTGAAGTGGCTATAATCTCGCACGATTTCGGACGCGGGGTGGAGCAGCATGGTAGCTCGTCGGGCTCATAACCCGAAGGTCGTCGGTTCAAATCCGGCCCCCGCAACCAAATTTCACGCATTTCCTACGCTCAGGAAAGCGGTCGCTGCGAGGCGACAATCAGGGTAAAGCGCCAAGCCCCGATTTGACATCGGGGCTTTTTGTTATGTGCAATTTACTCTGAATCTATTTCTATCTGGGCTATATGCCCTTTTTTCGTTTTTCGGAGGGTGACTTTGGCTACGTTGGAACAACGTTTGACCGATCTGCTCGAGGCTCCGGTCGTTGCCTTGGGTTTTGAACTGTGGGGTATCGAGTTTATCCGTGCGGGTAAGCACTCGACCTTGCGCGTTTTCATCGACTCGGAGCAAGGCGTGACGGTGGAAGACTGTGCCGAGGTGAGCCGCCAGGTCGGCGCCATCATGGATGTCGAAGATCCCATCACCGAGGAGTACTACCTTGAGGTGTCTTCCCCGGGTCTGGATCGTCCACTGTTCAAGGTCGCCCAGTTCGAAAAATACGTTGGCCAGGAGGCGGCGGTAACGCTTCGGATGGCAACAAACAACCGCCGCAAGTTCAAAGGCGTAATCAAAGCCGTGCAGGGGGACATGATCACTCTGACGGTAGATGGTAAGGACGAGGTGTTGGCTTTCACCAATATCCAAAAAGCGAACATAGTGCCGAACTTTGGTTAACGAGGCTATCGGATATGAATAAAGAGATTTTGCTGGTCGTTGACGCTGTGTCCAACGAGAAGGCTGTCCCCCGCGAGAAGATTTTCCAGGCTCTGGAGACTGCGCTGGCGACTGCGACCAAGAAAAAATACGAAGGCGAGATTGAAGTGCGTGTCGAGATCGATCGCAAGACCGGTGACTATGACACCTATCGCCGTTGGGTCGTGGTGGCCGATCAGGCTTCCATGGAGAACCCGTACGGGGAAATCACTCTCGAAGCCGCTCAGATCGAGCAGCCGGATATCCAGATCGGCGACTATGTTGAAGACCAGATTGACTCTGTGACCTTCGACCGTATCACCACCCAGACCGCCAAGCAGGTCATCGTGCAGAAAGTGCGCGAGGCCGAGCGTTCCCAGGTCGTTGACCAGTTCAAGGACAAGGAAGGCACCATCATCAGCGGCGTGGTCAAGAAGAGCAACCGCGACAACGTGATCCTGGATCTGGGCAGCAATGCCGAAGCCGTGATCTTCCGTGACGACATGCTGCCCCGTGAGACCTTCCGTCCCGGCGACCGTATCCGTGGCCTGCTCTACGCCGTGCGTCCGGAAGCCCGTGGTTCCCAGCTGTTCGTCAGCCGCTCCAGCCCGGACTTCCTGAAAGAGCTGTTCCGCATCGAAGTGCCGGAAATCGGCGAAGAGATGATCGAAATCATGGGCGCCGCCCGTGATCCGGGTTCCCGCGCCAAGATCGCGGTCAAGACCAACGATCGTCGTATCGACCCGATCGGTGCCTGTATCGGCATGCGTGGTGCCCGCGTTCAGGCCGTCTCCGCCGAGCTGAGCGGTGAGCGTGCCGACATCGTGCTGTACGATGACAACCCGGCCCAATACGTGATCAACGCCATGGCGCCAGCCGATGTGGCTTCCATCATCGTTGATGAAGACAACCACACCATGGACATCGCCGTGGAAGCCGCCAACCTGGCCCAGGCCATCGGCCGCAACGGTCAGAACGTGCGTCTGGCCTCCCAGCTGACCGGTTGGGAACTGAACGTGATGACCGTCGAGGACATGCGTGCCAAGCACCAGGCCGAGAACGACCGCATCCTGACGCTGTTCACCAGCACCCTCGATATCGACGACGATTTCGCCGGCCTGCTGATGGAAGAGGGCTTCTCCACCCTGGAAGAGATCGCCTTCGTCCCGGTCAACGAGCTGCTGGCCATCGACGGTCTGGATGAAGACATGGTCGAAGAGCTGCGCAAGCGTGCCAAGGATGCCCTGACCACCAAGGCCCTGGCCAAAGAAGAATCCTTTGAAGGCGTCGAGCCTTCCGAAGAACTGCTCAATCTCTCCGGCCTCGGCCGTGAAATGGCCTATGCCCTGGCCGCTCGCGGTGTCGGCACCCTGGAAGATTTGGCAGAGCAAGGTATCGATGACCTTGCCGACATCGAAGAGTTGACCGCCGAGAAGGCAGGTGAGCTCATTATGGCTGCTCGCAATATCTGTTGGTTCGGAGAAGAGCAGTCTGAATAAGGTCAAACGGAGGAAAATGAATGGCAGAAGTATCAGTTAAGCAACTTGCCACTGACATCGACACGCCGGTTGATCGTCTTCTCCAGCAGTTTGTCGATGCCGGCATCGTGAAGAGCAAGGCCGACGACATGGTCAGCGAGTCTGAGAAACAGACTCTGCTGGCACATCTGAAGAAACAGCATGGAGGTGACGAGGTCACCGCACCTGCTCGCATGACCTTGCAGCGCAAGACCAAGAGCACTCTGAGTGTTCAGGGGACTGGCGGCAAGAACAAGGAAGTGCAGGTAGAAGTGCGCAAGTCTCGCACCTATGTAAGACGCTCGGCGCTGGAAGATGAACAGCGCCAGGCGGAAGCCGAGGAAACAGCGCGTTTGGAAGCAGAAGAAAAAGCTCGTCGCGAGGCCGAAGAGAAGGCCCGCCTCGACGCTGAAGAGAAGGCTCGCCGTGAGGCTGAGCAGGCTCGTCGTGAAGCTGAGGAAAAGGCGCGGATCGAGGCACAACAGAAGGCTCGACAGGCTCAACAGCCCGCCAAAGCAGCCGGTAGCACAGCTCAGCAAGAGGCAGAAAAGATGGCCAAGCGCGAAGCAGAAGAACTGAAGCGCCAACAGGAACAGACAGCTTTGCAAAAAGCTGAAGAACTCGCCGCGAAGAAAGCCGAAGAGGCTCGCATCATGGCGGAACAGAATGCGGCCCGCTGGGCTGAAGAAGAAGCGGCTCGCGCCAAAGAGAGCAGCGATTACCATCTGACCACCAACAAGCACGCGCAAGCGGCCGAAGATGAGTTGGATCGTAAGGAAGAGACCAGCCGTCGCACGGCTGCCGCTGCCAAGGCGCCGAAGAAAGTCGGCCGTCGCGAAGACGACCGCAATGACCGCAACTCCCGCGATCCCCGTGCCCGCAAAGGCAAGCGTGGCAAGATGGCCATGCCGAACGCCATGAAACACGGCTTCAACAAGCCGGCTGCCGTGGTCAACCGTGACGTCGTCATCGGCGAGACCATCACAGTGGCGGAGCTCGCCAACAAGATGGCCGTCAAGGGCGTTGAAGTCATCAAGGTGATGATGAAGATGGGTGCTATGGCCACCATCAACCAGGTGATCGACCAGGAGACCGCTCAGCTGGTCGCCGAGGAGATGGGTCACAAGGTAGTGCTGCGCCGTGAGAACGAGCTGGAAGAGGCGGTACTGTCCGATCGTGACGAGACCTCCGAAGCCAAGCCGCGTGCGCCGGTCGTGACCATCATGGGTCACGTTGACCACGGCAAGACCTCGCTGCTGGACTATATCCGTAAAGCCAAGGTCGCCGCAGGCGAAGCCGGTGGCATTACCCAGCACATCGGTGCGTACCACGTCCAGACCGACAGCGGCATGATCACCTTCCTGGATACCCCGGGTCACGCGGCGTTTACCTCCATGCGTGCTCGCGGTGCCAAGGCGACCGACATCGTTGTTCTGGTTGTTGCAGCTGACGACGGCGTGATGCCGCAAACCATCGAAGCTATCCAGCACGCCAAGGCGGCCGGTGTGCCGCTGGTTGTTGCGGTGAACAAGATCGACAAGCCTGAAGCGGATCCGGATCGCGTCAAGACCGAGCTGGCCCGTTACAACGTCATGTCCGAAGACTGGGGTGGTGATTGCCAGTTCGTGCACGTCTCCGCCAAGTCTGGCGAAGGCATCGACGACCTGCTGGAAGCCATCCTGATCCAGGCCGAAGTCCTGGAGCTGAAAGCGGTGGTTGACGGCATGGCCAACGGCGTCGTGATCGAATCCTTCCTGGATAAAGGTCGTGGTCCGGTTGCCACCGTGCTGGTACAGGAAGGTACTCTGCGTCAGGGCGACATCGTTCTGTGTGGTCTTGAGTACGGCCGGGTTCGCGCCATGCGTGACGAACTGGGTCGCGAGATCAAGGAAGCCGGTCCCTCTCTGCCAGTGGAAATTCTGGGTCTGTCCGGCGTTCCCTCTGCCGGTGATGAAGCCACGGTCGTGCGTGACGAGAAGAAAGCCCGTGAAGTGGCGCTCTACCGTCAGGGCAAGTTCCGCGAAGTCAAGCTGGCTCGCCAGCAGAAGGCCAAGCTGGAAAACATGTTTGCCAACATGACCGAGGGCGAAGTGTCCGAAGTGAACGTGGTGATCAAGGCCGATGTACAAGGTTCTGTGGAAGCGATCTGCGATGCGCTGGTCAAACTCTCCACCGACGAAGTGAAGGTGAAGATCGTGGGTTCCGGCGTAGGTGGCATCACCGAAACCGACGCGACCCTGGCCGCGGCTTCCAGCGCCATCCTGGTGGGCTTCAACGTCCGTGCCGACGCTTCTGCGCGCAAGGTCATCGAATCCGAGAGCCTGGATCTGCGTTACTACTCCGTCATCTATGACCTGATCGACGAAGTGAAGCAGGCCATGAGCGGCAAGCTGGCTCCTGAGTATCGTCAGGAGATCATCGGTCTGGCTGAAGTGCGTAGCGTCTTCAAGTCGCCGAAGTTCGGCGCCGTTGCCGGCTGTATGGTTACCGAAGGTGTGGTCAAGCGTTCCAACCGCATTCGCGTTCTGCGTGACAACGTGGTTATCTATGAAGGCGAGCTGGAATCCCTGCGCCGCTTCAAGGATGACGTCAACGAAGTTCGCAACGGCTACGAGTGTGGTATCGCGGTCAAGAACTACAACGACGTGCGCGAAGGCGACCAGATCGAGGTGTACGAGACCGTTGAAATCCAACGGACTCTGTAAGCCGAGCGTTAGACAAAATAGGGGGCCGCGGCCCCCTTTATCGCAGGATAGAATATGGCCAGAGAATTCAGCCGGACCCGTCGGGTCGGACAGCAGATCCAGCGTGAAATCGCGCTGATCCTGCAGCGCGAGGTGAAAGACCCGCGCATCGGCATGGTGACCGTCTCCGACGTGGAGGTCTCCAAGGACCTCAACTATGCCAAGGTTTATGTCACCTTCTTGCAACTGGAAAATGACGCCGAGCGCATCAAGGAAGGGCTCAAGGGCCTGACTGAGGCTGCCGGTTACATCCGCAGCCTGCTGGGCAGCGCCATGCGTCTGCGGGTGGTGCCCGAGCTGCGTTTCTACTACGACCAGACCCTGGTCGAGGGGATGCGCCTCTCCAACCTGGTGACCAACACTGTGCGTGAAGACAAGCGTCGCATGACTGAAGCCGGTCGTGACGAAGAGCAATCCGCACCGGATGACACGACTGAGGATAACGCCTGAGATGTCTCGTAGACGTCGTTTCAAAGGCCGTGACGTACACGGCATCCTGCTGCTGGACAAACCGACCGGCCTGACTTCCAACGATGTGTTGCAGAAGGTCAAGCGGATCTACAACGCCGCCAAGGCTGGCCATACCGGCGCCCTGGACCCCCTGGCCACCGGCATGTTGCCGATCTGCCTCGGGGAGGCCACCAAGTTCTCCCAGTATCTGCTGGAAGCGGACAAGCGCTATGAGGTGACCGCCAAGCTGGGCGAGCGCACCAATACCAGCGACTCCGACGGCGAGGTGGTTTCCACCCGCCCGGTGAACGTGGCGGTGGGCACCCTGATCGAGGCGCTGGACCAGTTCCGCGGCCCCATCATGCAGGTGCCGTCCATGTACTCCGCCCTCAAGCACAACGGCCGCCCGCTCTACGAATATGCCCGTGAAGGGATCGAGATCGAGCGGGAAGCCCGTCCCATCACCATCTTCGAACTCAAGCTGCTCGGCTTCGAGGGGGACGAGGTGAAGCTGGAAGTGCATTGCAGCAAGGGTACCTATATCCGCTCCCTGGTGGACGATCTGGGGGAAGTGCTGGGCTGTGGCGCTCACGTCACCCAGCTGCGTCGCACCCAGGTGGCGAGCTACCCCTACGAGCGGATGCTGACCCTGGAGCAGCTCGAGTGTATCTTCGAGCAGGCCAAGGCCGAAAGCATTCCGCCACGGGAGCAGCTGGATCCCCTGTTGCTGCCGATGGACACCGCCGTGGCCTCTCTGCCCGAGGTGAACATGCTGGTCGCCGTGGCCGCCTATGTGAACCAGGGTCAGGCCGTGCAGGTGGCAGGTAGCCCCCAAAGCGGCCAGGTCCGCATGACGGTTGGCCCGGAGCGCGAATTCATCGGGGTTGGCGAGATCGATGACGAGGGGCGCGTGGCGCCCAAGCGTCTGGTTCGCTACCACGACGAGGAGTGATCCTCAGGCGGTATCGGTCTGTCACGCGTCTTTCCCGTTGCGAAAAGGGGCGGGGACGATTATGATACCGCCCTCATTTCACGGCTGAATTAGAGATTGGCTGTGAACCTTTAAACACTCTACTGGAGTAATACCATGTCTCTAAATGCTGAGATCAAAGCTCAAATCGTTGCCGACAACGCTCGTGGCGCCAACGACACCGGTTCCCCCGAAGTGCAAGTTGCCCTGCTGACTGCCCAGATCAACCATCTGCAAGGTCACTTCAAGGAGCACGCCAAGGATCACCACGGTCGTCGCGGTCTGCTGCGCATGGTTTCCCAGCGTCGTAAGCTGCTGGACTACCTGAAGCGTAAAGACGTTCAGCGTTACGCTGCTCTGATCGCCAAGCTGGGTCTGCGTCGTTAATCGACCATCAGATTTCGCAAAAAAGGGGAACCGCGAGGTTCCCCTTTTTTATTGCCCGTTTCAAACAGGATGCAGGCCGTTGCCTGCCTCACAGAATTGACGTCCGCGCTTACCTTTTGATGCGAATCAAGTATACTTGCACGCGAATTTAAAGCGCCAAATTGTTAAAAGGAAATTCACGTGAATCCTATTGTAAAGTCATTCCAGTACGGTCAACACACCGTCACACTGGAAACCGGTGTGATGGCCCGTCAAGCCACTGCGGCCGTCATGGTCAGCATGGACGATACCTGTGTCTTCGTGACCGTCGTTGGCAAGAAAGAGGCCGATCACGGCCGTGATTTCTTCCCGCTGACCGTCAACTATCAGGAGCGTACCTATGCTGCTGGTCGTATCCCGGGTGGTTTCTTCCGTCGTGAAGGCCGTCCGAGCGAGGGTGAGACCCTCATCTCCCGTCTGATCGACCGTCCCATCCGTCCGCTGTTCCCGGAAGGCTTCCTCAATGAGGTTCAGGTGGTTGCCACCGTCATGTCCGTGAACCCGGCCGTTTCTCCCGACATCGTTGCCATGATCGGTGCCTCCGCGGCCCTGGCCATCTCCGGCATCCCGTTCGGCGGCCCGATCGGTGCAGCCCGCGTGGGTTACATGAACGGCCAGTACGTGCTGAACCCGACCACCACCGAACTGCCCCAGAGCGATCTGGATCTGGTGGTTGCCGGTACTGCCAATGCGGTGCTGATGGTGGAATCCGAAGCGGCCATCCTCTCCGAAGAGGTGATGCTGGGCGCCGTGGTCTACGGTCACGAGCAGATGCAGACCGTGATCAACGCCATCAATGAATTCGCTGCCGACGTCGGTACCAAGCCCTGGGACTGGACCCCGCCTGCCGTCAACGAAGCGCTGAAAGCCAAAGTTGCCGAACTGGCCACCGCTGAACTGGGTGAAGCCTACCGTATCACCGAGAAGGCTGTTCGTTACGAAACCATCGCTGCCATCAAGGGCCGCGTGGTCGAGCAAGTCATCGCATCCGGCGTGGAAGAAGATGCCAAGAAGATCGGCGAAGAGTTCCACAGCCTGGAGAGCCGCATCGTCCGTGGTCGCGTTGTACGTGGTGAGCCGCGTATCGACGGTCGCGATCCGGAAATGATCCGCGCCCTCTCCGTCGGTACCGGCATCCTGCCCCGTGCCCACGGTTCTGCCCTGTTCACCCGTGGTGAAACCCAGGCCATCGTGGTCGCCACGCTGGGTACCGAGCGTGACGCCCAGAACATCGACGAGCTGACCGGCAACCGCGCCGATCGCTTCATGCTGCACTACAACTTCCCGCCCTACTGCGTCGGCGAGACCGGCATGATGGGCAGCCCGAAGCGTCGTGAAATCGGTCACGGTCGTCTGGCCAAGCGCGGCGTTGCTGCCGTGATGCCGAGCGCCGCCGAGTTCCCGTACGTGGTGCGCGTAGTCTCTGAAATCACCGAATCCAACGGTTCCTCCTCCATGGCGTCTGTCTGTGGTTCCTCCCTGGCGCTGATGGATGCCGGTGTGCCGATCAAGGCCTCCGTTGCCGGTATCGCCATGGGTCTGGTGAAGGAAGAAGAAGGTTTCGTCGTGCTGTCCGACATCCTGGGTGACGAAGATCACCTGGGCGACATGGACTTCAAGGTAGCCGGTACCAGCGAAGGTGTGACCGCGCTGCAGATGGACATCAAGATCGAAGGCATCACCAAAGAGATCATGGAGATTGCGCTGAAGCAAGCTCGTGGCGCTCGTCTGCACATCCTGAAGGTGATGGACGAAGCTATCCAGGCTCCCCGTGCCCAGATCTCCGATTTCGCACCGCGCATCCACACCATCAAGATCAATCCTGAGAAGATCAAGGACGTGATCGGCAAGGGTGGTTCCGTGATCCGTGCCCTGACCGAAGAGACCGGCACCAACATCGAGCTGGATGATGACGGTACCGTTCGCATCTCCGCCGTGGCCAACGAAGCCGCCATGGAAGCGATCCGCCGCATCGAGGCCATCACCGCCGAGATCGAAGTGAACCGCATCTACGAAGGCAAGGTCGTGCGCCTGGCTGACTTCGGCGCCTTCGTCAACATCCTGCCGGGTAAAGACGGTCTGGTGCACATCTCCCAGATCACCGATGCCCGCGTGCAGAACGTGGCCGACTTCCTGAAAATCGGTGACGTGGTGAAGGTGAAGGTACTGGAAGTGGACCGTCAGGGCCGTGTGCGTCTCTCCATCAAGGAAGCGAACGCACCGACCGAAGCGGCTGCTGCTCCTGCTGCCGTTGCCGTCGAAGAGCCAGCAGCCGAATAAGGCTGCCGTATGTGAAAGAGCCGACCCTTGGGTCGGCTTTTTTGTGCCTGTCGCCCGGCATGGCGCAGATTGTCTCCTTGTTCCTTTTGGCGCCCCTTGATATAAGGGACGACCCCGCTTCGTTGGCAAAAGGAATTGCAGCATGTCATGGGCCTACCTCAGGCAGTTTCCTTCCCTGGTCTGGATCGTCATCCTGGGCACTTTCATGGTGCGTACCACCTTCTTCATGGTCTGGCCCTTTCTCTCGATCCTGCTCTACCGTGACTACGGACTTTCGGCGACCCTGATAGGCCTGATCCTGGGGGCCACGGCGGCGCTTTCCACTCTCGTCAGCTTCTATGGCGGCTGGCTCTCGGACAAATGGGGGCGGCGCAACATCCTGCTGTTCGGCTGCCTGGTTTCCGCCGCCAGTGTGGCCCTGCTCGGCCTCTCCCACCAGGTGGGCTGGCTGGCACTCGGGGTGATCGGCAGCGGACTCTCCTACGGGCTCATCGACTCACCGGGCAAGGCACTGATGGCCGACAATCTGGCCGAGCCCAAAGCCCGTGAGCTGGCGCTGCACCTGCGTTATTTCCTGCTCAACCTGGGGGCGGCCATCGGTCCTCTGCTCGGCGTCACCTATGGCCTGAGCGCGCGTCAGGAGACCTTCCTGTTGCTCAGTGCCAGCTATCTGCTGCTTGGCATCGTCTTTGTCATCGGGTTCAGGCTGGCAGGTTGCCACACCAGCCAGGCGGCCGGGCCCGGCATGCGTGCCGTGCTGCGGGTGCTCTGGCAGGACAGGGGGTTTCTGCTGCTGATCATGGCCAATCTGCTGCTGATGCTGGTCTATGCCCAGTTCGAGTCGCCCCTCATCCAGTATCTGACCCGCGCGGGGACGCCGGAGGTGGAGCGGCTCATCGGCTGGCTGGTGACGACCAACGCGCTGACCATAGTGATGCTGCAGTTTCCCCTGCTGCACCTGACTGCCCGCTGGTCCACACGGCGCAAGCTGCAACTCGGGGTGGCGCTCTTTCTCGGTGCCCAGTTGCAGTTTGCGCTGGGGGATACCGCCATCTGGTGGCACTGGATAGTGGCGGTGATCCTCTTGAGCGTCGGGGAGTGCATCCTCTTCCCCTTGCTCAATGTGTTGATCGATCAGATGGCGCCTGGTCATTTGAAGGGGAGCTATTTCGGGGCGGCCTCCATCTCCGGACTCGGGGTGGCCATGGGGGCCTTGCTGGGAGGCTGGGTGCTGGCCCACTGGGGCGGGAGCTGGCTTTATGCCCTGATGGCGCTGCTCTGCCTGGTGATCCTGATGCTCTATGGTCTGAGTACCCGGACCTCGCGCCCAGCACTGGTCCGGGCCGGGCCCTGACGGCTAGAAGGTCAGCACCTTGTCGGCGGCCAGAGTCCATTGAGCCAGCAAGGGGAGGGTGCCTATCTCTATGCCCTCGACAAGGGGCAGCGGGGTGATGCCGCGCGCATCGGTGCAGCTCTTGCAAAGCCGGATCCGGGTGCCCTGAGCCAGCAGTATCTCCAGCATCTGGCGCAGGTTGTAGCCCTCGGCCGGAGCCTGTCCGGCCAGAGCCGCAGTGACGGCATCCGACATCAGGAAGAGGTTGAGGTCTACCTTTCCCTCCTCTTTGAGGGCGATGCCGAGGCGCAGGGCATTGAACAGGGACTCGCTGCCATAGGGGGCGCCGTTGGCAATGATGAGAATGTGTTGGGTCATGTGGCTCTCCTGATTGAAAGGGCCATTGTAGCCTCGGCGAAAGCGGCCCGGCATGATGCAGAGCACACTCTGTCGTAGCCCGGCCCCGTGTGTCTTGACCTCACACAGGGAGTCAGGTCTCATGGACGGCCATCCAGTATGACAGAACAAAGAGGTTGTTATGTGGAAGATCGCCGGAATAGGCTTACTGTTGTTGGCCGGACAAGCCTATGGTAGTGAAAACATCGGCTGCAAGGCCAGACAGCAGGCCGTGACGGATCAGCTTGAGTTCGCCAGGGCGCACAACAACCAGGAGCAGGTAGCCGGCCTTGAGCGGGCACTGCGCAACCTGGAGGCCCATTGTACCGATGCCGGGCTCCTTGAGGAGCAGCAACGCAAGGTGGTCAAGCAGAGGGAAGAAGTGGAAGAGCGGCTGGCCGAGTTGCAGAGCGCACGGGTATCGGGCAAGCCGGACAAGATTGCCAAGAAGCAGTCCAAGCTGGAGGAGTCCCAGGCCGAGTTGCTGGAAGCCCAGCGCGAACTCGAGGCGCTGCAAAAACTGGTCAAACCCTGAGGGAAGGGCAGCGCAATAGAAAAAGCCGGGCATGCCCGGCTTTTTCTATTTTTGGATAATGCACTCCGCGCGTGTCAGACGCGGACTGCCTGTGCATCCGCACGAATTTCTCCATCAACTGATCTTCGGTTTCCACCCTATGGACGGGATCCCGGAGGATGCCGTCCATGGGGCGCAGACGCTGATACAGGCTTACTGCCTGTGCATCCGCACGAACTTCTCTATCAACTGATCTTCGGTTTCCACCCGATGGACGGGATCCCGGAGGATGCCGTCCATAGGGCGCAGACGCTGATACAGGCTTACTGCCTGTGCATCCGCACGAACTTTTCCATCAACTGATCTTCGGTTTCCAGCCTATGGACGGGATCCCGGAGGATGCCGCACATGGGGCACAGACGCTGATGCAGGCGTTACTGCCTGTGCATCCGCACGAATTTCTCCATCAGCTGATCTTCGGTCTCCACATGGGCGGGATCCCAGATGATGCAATCGATGGGGCAGACGCTGATGCAGGTCGGCTTCTCATAGTGGCCGACGCATTCGGTGCAGCGATCCGGGTCTATCTCGTAGATCTTGCTCCCCAGGGTGATAGCCTGGTTCGGACACTCCGGATCGCACATGTCACAGTTGATGCACTTGTCGGTGATGAGCAGTGCCATCTCAGGCCGCCGAGTGAGGTTGACGGGTATCCTCGCGCTCGCCAAGGTTGCGCAGCAGGATGCCGTAATTCACGTCGATCTCCTTGGGAACCGGGACGTAGACCACGTGGCCGTTGCCCGGCGCGGTGTCGATGAGTTCGCCCTTGCGGTTCTGCATCTGCTCCAGGTTGAAGCTGAGGTTGCCCTGGGGGGTCATCAGCTCCAGGCTGTTGCCCAGCAGGAACTTGTTTTTCACCTCGACCTCGACCATGTCACCGTTGCGACCGGTGATCTCGCCGACGAACTGCTGGGTGTCGGAGACGGAGTAACCGTAGTCGTAGTTCTGGTATTCGCTGTGGTTGTGACGGCGCAGGAAGCCCTCGGTGTAGCCGCGGTGGGCCAGGTTCTCGAGGGTGCCCATCAGGGTCGGATCGAATGGACGGCCAGCCACCGCATCGTCGATGGCCTTGCGATAGACCTGGGCGGTACGGGCGCAGTAGTAGAAGGACTTGGTACGGCCTTCGATTTTCAGCGAATGAACGCCCATTTTGGTCAGGCGCTCGACGTGCTCGACGGCGCGCAGATCCTTGGAGTTCATGATGTAGGTGCCGTGCTCGTCTTCAAACGCGGTCATGAACTCGCCCGGGCGGTTGGACTCTTCCAGCAGCACCAGGGCATCGGTCGGCTTGCCTGCGCCCAGGGTCGGATCCACCTTTTGCACGGCGATGGGCTCCTGGCGGTGGACGATCTGGCCCACGTCATCTTCCTTGCCCTCGTGCACCTTGTACTCCCAGCGGCAGGAGTTGGTGCAGGTGCCCTGATTGGGGTCACGCTTGTTGATGTAGCCGGAGAGCAGGCAGCGGCCGGAGTAGGCCATGCACAGCGCCCCGTGGACGAAGACTTCCAGTTCCATCTCCGGCACCTGCATGCGGATCTCCTCGATCTCGTCGAGAGACAGCTCGCGGGAGAGGATGGCACGGGTCAGGCCCATCTGATGCCAGAACTTCACCGTGGCCCAGTTGACCGCGTTGGCCTGCACCGAGAGGTGGATAGGCATGTCGGGGAAGGCTTCGCGCATCATCATGATGAGGCCGGGGTCGGACATGATGAGTGCATCCGGCTTCATATCCACCACGGGGCGCATGTCGCGGATGAAGGTCTTGAGCTTGGAGTTGTGGGGCTGGATGTTGGCCACCACATAGAACTGCTTGCCGAGGGTATGGGCCTCGTTGATGCCGAGCTGCAGATTCTCGTGATCGAATTCGTTGTTGCGTACCCGCAGGCTGTAGCGCGGCTGGCCCGCATAGACGGCGTCTGCGCCATAGGCATAGGCGTAGCGCATGTTCTTGAGGGTCCCGGCAGGGGAGAGCAATTCTGGTCTGAACATGTTGGACTCTTTTATCTGATTGCAAATCAGGACGGCGCCACCTGATGGCGTCGTGTGGGTTCATCGGTGGCGCGACCGTCTTCGACGCACGGTTATCCGATGGGGGTACATCGGAGCAGGAGGTGACTCGATACTCCGGATATACGGGGTGCGAGATTGTACTCGTGACCGCCTCGTCATGCAATTTGGGACGGCCTTGACATGCCTGCGCCATGTTCATTTTACGCTCAGACTGGGGTTGCTAGAGTGCAAGGGGTGAAAGATGCCCCCGAGTTGGCAGTGAAATGGATCTTTTCGGCGAAAAAGACCATCTCCAAGTTGAAATTTTGCCCTGCTCGGGAAAGAATGCGCGCTCGGTTGTTGGTCCCCGGTGACGGGCCCACAAGAGACCGATGATGAGCAGGGCAAAGGCCCACAGGAACAGGAAACCATACAGGAATTTTATGAATCCCCTTCGCATTGCCGCTTCGGCTCTTTTATGTACGCTGGCGCTGGTCAGCCAGCAGGCCGCCGCCGTTGAATACCAGCTGCCTGCGGCCAACAGCCGCCTGATCGGTGAGAACCAGGAATACGTGGTGCCCGCAGACAACCGTCCGCTGGAGCAGATCGCCTCCGACTTCCAGCTGGGTCTGACCAACATCATGGAGGCCAACCCGGGCGTCGACCCCTACCTGCCCAAGGCGGGCAGCACGCTGATCATTCCCCATCAGCTGATCCTGCCCAACGCTCCCCGCGAAGGGATCGTCATCAACGTGGCGGAGATGCGTCTCTATTACTACCCGAAGGGCAAGAACGTGGTGCATGTGCTGCCCATCGGCATCGGCCAGCTCGGGGTCAACACCCCGGAGAACTGGATCACCAAGGTTGAGCGCAAGCGTGCCAACCCGACCTGGACCCCGACCGAGAATATCCGTCGCCGCTACGCCGCCCAGGGCAAGACCCTGCCCGCGGTCTGGCCGGCCGGCCCGGACAACCCCATGGGCCTGCACGCGCTCTACATCGGCAACCTGTACGCCATCCACGGCACCAACGCCACCTTCGGCATCGGTCTGCGGGTGAGCAGCGGCTGCGTGCGCCTGCGCGCCGACGACATCAAGTACCTGTTCGATCACGTGCCGGTCGGCACCCGCGTCCAGTTCGTCAACCAGCCGGTCAAGACCACGGTCGAGCCGGATGGCGGTCGCTACATGGAAGTGCACGAGCCGCTGTCGCGCACCGAGGAAGAGTTCAACTCCACCGCCTCCGTGCCGCTGCCCATGACCCCGGCGACCACCCGCTTCATCGCCCACGCTGACAGCGATTCCAACGTGGTCAAGCAGGTGCTGGAACAGCGTACCGGCATCCCGACCCGCCTCAATCCAGAGGCGTAATGGCCGGCAAGTGCAGTTAAACAACAACGGCGACCTGATGGTCGCCGTTGTTGTTTCCGGTATTGGCAAGGTTCATTCGTGGCTAATGGTGATGATTGCCATGGTTTGGCGCGAGTCAATCCATCGATAGGAAACCTGGCTGGTGGCGAGTCGCTGTGACGACTGTTTTGCCAACTGTCTCAGATTGAGGGTCTCTGTCGTTTGCTGTGGGCCCGATAGACAGGTGACCTGCACCCGATCCTGTTGTTGCTCGATGTGGCAGGCATCTTCAACGATTGCTCCGCTGACTGTGATGTGACCAGTACTGGTCGCCGGCCCCGCCTGTGCCACCGACATACCCAAACTGGCGAAGGTGAGTGCGACTACGATTGGCTTCATGCAGACCTCCTGATTGTCTTGCACGCAGGTAGAAAACCACTTTTCATTTCCTGCACTGCCAATATCGGCCCGGTCAGAGGGAGTGTGAGTGCTATTTGAGTGGTTGCTATAGAGACCGACTCTGGCGGGTTAAATGAAAAAACAGGGCAACCCGAGGGTTGCCCTTGCCATGGCCGGCTGCGAGTGACTCGGCGGAGGGTATCCCGATGAGGCTTCCATCTTCCTCAGGCGGTCGGCGGGGCATAGAGGGCCAGCCAGTTGCCTTCGGTATCCTCGATGATGACCCGGGAGCCATGACCGCTGCCGATGCTGTGCAGAGGCTCCAGCACCCGCCCGCCGAGCCGTGGGACCAGCAGTTCCGCTTCCTGCAGCCTGTCACCGAGGGAGAGATAGATGAGGGGACCGGCACCGCCGGGCTGGTGATATTTGTCCATGGGGCCGAGACAGGCCGCCGCGTTGCTGCCGTCGTGGCGCAGCATGGCAAAGCGCATGGTCTCTTCCTGGATGGGGGTGACCTGCACATCGAGCAGGGCCGAGTAGAAGTCCATGGCACGATCCAGATCCCGTGTCGGAATGTCGGCCCAGACCAGGGTGTTGTCCATCGTCGTATTCTCCAGAGTTTCCGGCCAACGCGGTCGGTGGCTCTTTGAGGTTAGAAGTGGCCGTCGGGGGGCGCCATGGATAAAAAAGCGGCGCCTGATGGCGTCGCTTGAAGGGGGAAGAGCCGAGTAAGGCACCCCCTCTTATTTGCCGGCAATGCTGAGCCCGCCAAAGCGGATCAGCGGGGCATAGAAGTCCTTGCCATCGTCGTGGTGCAGCTGGTTGCCGACCGCTTCCAGCTCCCCGAGCAGACGATAGAAGTTGCCCGCCACCGTGATGCCGCGTACCGGTGCCACGCGCTCGCCATTTTGGCAGAGGAAGCCGGAGGCGCCGAACGAGAAGTCGCCGCTCACCGCATCGGCCCCGGAGTGCAGGCCGTCCAGCTTGACCAGCTCCAGGTACTCACTGCTTTGTACCTCGGCCTCGCCGTGGGGGCCGAGCCCGAACACCAGGTGACGAGGGGCCACGTCCAGGGCACTGCGGGCACTGCGGGCGGCTGCACCGTTGCTTGTCACGCCGAAGTGGCGGGCGGTGGCGCTGTTGTGCAGCAAGGTCTTGAGCTCCCCCTCGCCGATGAGCAGGAGGTCCGAAGTGGCGGCCCCTTCGCCGTCAAACGCCTTGATCTTCATGCCCCCCGGCATATAGGCACGACTCTCCAGGGTGAGCCAGCGAGACGCCACGCTTTGGCCCAGCTTGTCGCGCCAGGGGTTGATCCCCTGCTGGGCCCACTTGCCAGACAGGGCGGACTGGAAGCAGCCAAACAGGCTGGCAAAGCAGTGGGTGCTGAAGATGACGCTGTAGCGACCGCTTGGCACCGCCTCACCCATCAGCAGGCCATCGGCCACGGCGTGAATCTGGCGGATGAGAGGCTGGCTCTCCAACTCGTCGAAGCGCCGTGCGTACTGTCCCTGGTAGTGCATGGACTGGCGGCCCTCCCGCTCGATGAGAGCGGAGCTGTGGCAGCCGACGCTGAATTCCTGATGTTCACAGAGGCTGCCCTGGCTGTTGGCTAGCCAGAGGCGGCTCTCCCCCTCGAAGAAGCCGTTGTAGGGGGCGCCGGTCACGTCCGGCAGGGCCAGCATGTCGGACTCGAGGCGCAGGGTCAGGGCGATCTTCTCTTCCACCGCCGTGGTGTCGGCCTGATGTATCTCGGTGCAGTCGGTGATGAGCCTGCTCTGCTGCACTGTGATGCGCTGATCCGGGTCCACCTTGGCGAAGCGGCTGGCATCCAGCGCATCCTGCACCATGGCGGCCAGGGCCGACGCGTCGAGGGACTCGGAATAGGCGATGCCGACCCGGCCTTCCTTGATGAGGCGAATGCCGATCTGCTGGCTGCTGGTGACCTTGTATTCACTGAGTTCGCCCTTGTCGGCCTTGAGGGAGAAGGCCTTCTCCTGATTGGCGATGACGTCTGCCTCGGCACCCAGATCGGCGACCTGGTCGAGCAGACGGGCAAGCAGTTGGTTCATGTCGAGTTGACTCATCAGGCGTTCCCTCCGACCAGGATATTGTCAACCTTGAGCGGCGACGGGCCGACTGAAACGCGAATGAGGCGGGAGATGGAACCGCACAGAGTGTCATGGATGTTCATCAGGCGTTCCCTCCGACCAGAATGCTGTCAACCTTGAGCGGCGGTTGGCCGACCGAGGCGGGAATGGATCCGGAGACCGAGCCGCACATGCCGGCGGAGAGGGCCAGATCGCGCCCCACCATGGAGATCTCCTTCAATACCTGCGGGCCGGTGCCGATCAGGGTGGCCGACTTGAGGGGCCGGGTGATCCTGCCCCCCTCGATGAGGTAGGCCTCCTGCACGTTGAAGTTGAACTCGCCGGTACCGGGCTGCACAGAGCCCCCCCCCATCCGCTTGGCATAGATGCCGTGCTCCACGGTTGCCAGCATGTCGTCAAGGCTGTAGTTGCCCGCTTCGATATAGGTGTTGCGCATGCGGGAGGCGGGGGCGAACTTGTAGGATTCCCGGCGCCCGGAACCGGTGCGGGCGTAGCCGGTGCGAAGGGCCCCCATTCTGTCCACCAGGAAGCCGGTCAGCACGCCGTCCTTGATGAGCTGGGTGTGCTGGGTCGCCATCCCCTCGTCATCGACGTTGATGGAGCCCCAGGCGTTGCCCTGCAAGCCCTCGTCCACCGCGCTGACCGCGGGGTTGGCGATGAGCTGGCCCATCTTGTCGTGGAACACGGATGCCTTTTTGGCCACCGAGGTGGTCTCCAGCAGGTGACCGCACGCCTCGTGGAAGATGACGCCGCCAAAGCCGCTCTCCATGATGACCGGCAGCTTGCCGCTCGGGCAGGGGGCGGCACCCAGCTTCACCAGTGCCTGGCGGGTGGCGGTGAGAGCCAGCTCGCGGGGATCGATGCTCTCGGCATGCTCCCATCCCTTCATGGCACCGGGGGCTTCATAACCTACGCTCTGCTCGCCCCCGTCCAGGGCGATGGTCTGGGCCATGATGCGGTTGTAGTGGCGGCGATCGCTCACCTGCACCCCTTCGCTGTTGAAGATCTCCACCTCCTGCTCCCAGCCGAGCACGTTGCCCGAGAACTGGCTCACCTTGTCGCTCTCGGCGCGGGCCGCAGCGTCCATGGCATGCAGGTAGGCGATCTTCTGCTCCAGCAGCTTGTCGGCCGACAGCGGCAGGGCTATGGGGTTGCGGTCGGTCAGGCGGGTGAAGTCAAAGGCGGTGGCGGTGACCACGGGGTGACGCCTGTCCTTGGCCGCCAGCAGGGTAACGATGCGCAAGAGCTCGTTGCGATCGGCCAGATTGGTGTAACCGTAGAGCACCTTGTGGCCGTAGCACAGGCGAACGCCGATACCGAAGTCGAGACCACCGCTGATGTTCTCTATCTGGCTGGAGAGCAGGCTGAGCTGGCTGCGGCGCTTGCGCTCCACAAACAGCTCGGCGAAGTCGGCACCCAGCGCCAGCGCGTGATCGAGCACGTCGCGGGCGATGGCGGGGGCCAACAGGGAGAATGAAGTCATAGAATATCCTTTTCTGGTCTGTCCGTTTGCTTCCGACACCCGGCGTTGTGTTGTTATGGGGTGTCGACCTCATTGTTGCAGACCAGAAGCAAAAAGTCGCTATAGCGTCAGCCGATGATACCAAACGAGAAAATCGGTGCGATTTATGCGCCCGGCAGCCCGAGCGCAGGCTACCGGCAGGGGAGGTTGGCGCCGCTCATGGCGCTCGCTTGATATGAGGTCGACCCACTGCTCGATACGGGGTCGATCTGGTCGTCCATTGGCTGGCGTCGCCGAACATCCAGGCGGTCAGGGTCAGAGCAGTTCGTGGATCTCGCTCAGGATCTGGTCGACCCACTGCTCGATGCGGGGTCGGTCTGGTCGTCCATTGGCTGGCGTCGTCGAACATCCAGGCGATCAGGATCAGAGCAGTTCGTGGATCTCGTTCAGGATCTGGTCGACCCACTGCTCGATACGGGACTCGGTCTGGTCGTACTGGTTGGCGTCATCGAGGGCCAGCCCGACGAAGTGGCGGCCATCGTCGATGAGCGCCTTGGAGGCGTCAAACTCGTACCCCTCGTTGGGCCAGTAGCCCACCAGCTTGACCCCCTTGGGGACCAGCTGATCGTGCAGCAGGCCGAGGGCATCCTGATACCACTCCCCATAGCCAAGCTGATCGCCCATGCCAAACAGGGCGATGATGCGTCCCTCCAGATGCAGGTCGGCGATGTCTTCCCAGCGGGATTCCCAGTCCTCCTGCAGCTCGCCGAAGTCCCAGGTGGAGATGCCCAGGATCAGGATGTCGTACTCCTGCATGCGGGCGAGGGGCACATCCTTGATGTTGTGGAGATCGACCAGCTCGGGGCCGATGAGGGCGCGGATCTTCTCGGCGGCCATCTCGGTGTAGCAGGTGGTGGAGCCATAAAACAAACCTATCTTCATCGCTCTTCTCTTGATCGCAGTCGGCAAGGGGCGTGACCGGCACAGCGGCGCCCGGGGGGAGGGCGCCAGTCTAGCAGATTGCGCCGGGCTCTTCACCGCCTGAGGGGATGTGCAGCCTTGCCTTGCGGCCCGGGTGGGTCGGCACGTTACAATGGCGACCTGTTTCCCTGAGCGCGGCGCACCATGAGCAAAGCAGAATCCCATCCCCTGATCGAGCCGTTTCTCGACGCCCTCTGGCTGGAGCGGGGGCTTTCCGACAACACGGTCAGCTCCTATCGCACCGACCTGGAAAAATTTGCCCTCTGGCTCGATGAGCAAGGCGGTTCCCTGCTGCTGGCGGGGCTGGACGACATCCAGCACTACCTCGCCTGGCGGGTGGACCACGAGTTCGCGGCCAGCAGTACGGCCCGTTTCCTCTCGGCCCTGCGCCGCTTCTACCAGTATCTCAATCGCGAGAAGCTGCGCAGTGACGATCCCACCGTGCTGCTGGAGGGGCCAAAGCTCCCCAAAAAGCTGCCATCGGATCTGAGCGAAGCCGAGGTGGAGGCGCTGCTGCAAGCCCCCCTGGTGGACGATCCGCTGGAGCTGCGGGACAAGGCAATGCTCGAGCTGCTCTACGCCACCGGGCTGCGGGTGTCCGAGCTGGTGGGGCTGACCGCCGAACACGTCAGCCTGCGCCAGGGGCTGGTGCGGGTGGTGGGCAAGGGCAACAAGGAGCGCCTGGTCCCCATGGGGGAAGAGGCGGTGCATTGGCTGGAGCGCTACTACCGGGAGGGGCGCACCCTGCTGCTGGGTGGCACCAGCTCGGACGTGGTGTTCCCCTCCAAGCGGGCCCGGATGATGACCCGCCAGACCTTCTGGCACCGCATCAAGCTCTATGCCCTGAGAGCCGGCATCAGGGGGGAACTCTCCCCCCACACCCTGCGTCACGCCTTCGCCACCCACCTGCTCAATCACGGCGCCGACTTGCGGGTGGTGCAGATGCTGCTGGGCCACGCGGATCTCTCCACCACCCAGATCTATACCCACGTGGCCAACGAGCGGCTCAAGGCACTGCACGGCCAGCACCACCCCAGAGCCTGATCGCCTCATCGGCCTTGCAACAAAAAACCGCCCGAAGGCGGTTTTTTTTTCAGCACACGACAGGGAGGAAACGGTTATTTCCCCTGCTGGGATTTCAGCAAGTCGCGGATCTCGGTCAGCAGCTCCTGATCCTTGGTGGGGCCGGCCGGGGCAGCGGCTTCCTCTTCCTGCTTCTTCTTCAGGGTGTTGATGGCCTTGAGCCCCATGAAGATGGCGAAGGAGATGATCAGGAAGTCGATACAGGTCTGGATGAACTTGCCGTAGGCGATGACCACGGCAGGGGCATCCCCTTCGGCGGCCTTCAGGGTCACGGCGAGATCGCTGAAATCCACGCCCCCCAGGATCAGCCCGATGGGGGGCATGATCACGTCTCCCACGAAGGAGGAGACAATCTTGCCAAAGGCGGCACCTATGATGATACCGACCGCCATGTCGATCACATTGCCCCTGGATGCAAAGGCCTTGAACTCTTGAATAAGACTCATTTTTCCCCCTAGAAATGGACAACGTGCCACCTGAGCGCACGTCGATTTGAATAATAAAACATCAGCAAAACAGAGGGATGACTAAAGATGTCTCCCGTCGTCCTGATTAGCTTGCGGGGCTCAAGCCCGATTGGCAACCTGTCATCCCGTGATTTTTTCTTGCGGACGTTATTAATCGATCACTAATTAAGGTCTTTGGGAGAGGGAATTGTCTGGGTTACCTTATGAGATCATTCAATCATGCCAAGTGAATGAGCTGATGCGATATTTACTGCTGGGAATGATGCTGCTGTGCGCTTTTGCGGCCAGCGCGGGGATGGACCCCCATGTGTTGAAACAGACCATAGAGCAGCGCCTCGGTGTGCAGGTCTACCTGGTGGACGAGACCCCCATGCCGGGCCTCTATCTGCTGGGCACGGCCCAGGGACTGCTCTACAGCGATGCCAGGGGAGACTATGTGCTGCAGGGCTCCATGCTGGATCTGGCCCACGACATGAGAAACCTCACCCGGCTCAGCCAGCAGCAGCAACGCAGGCTGGCGCTCTCCCAGATAGGGGAGGCCCGGCTCTGGCTCAAGGCCACCCCTGAACGCCACCGCCTCACCCTGTTTACCGATCTCGCCTGCGGTCCTTGCCGCATCGCGCTGGAGGAGTTGCCCCGCTTGCAGGCAAGGGGCGTGAGCGTGCAACTGCTGCCTGCGCCTGTCGCCGCCTCGGATCAGGCTAGCTGGTGCGATCCCGGGCTGCTGCGCGAACTCAACTTCAGCGATCGTTTGCCTGAGAGCGGCTGTAATGCGATCCTTGCCCATCATATCGGCCTGAGCCAATGGCTCGGGATCAAGGCGTCACCGAGCTGGGTCCTGCCCAATGGCGACCTGGTGCGCGGTTACCAGAGCCCCGAACAACTGCTCAAGATACTGGATCACATCAATGCCCCTGCTAATCCGTCGTCGTCCGCGAGTTGATGATTCCCATCTGCCCGCCACCCTGCACCCGCTGCTTCGCCAGATCTTCGCCAGCCGCGGGGTAGAAGACCCTGCCCTGCTGGAGCGCAGCGCCAGCTCGCTGCTGCCGCCCCAGCGTCTGTTCGGCATGGCGCAGGCGGTGCCGCTGCTGGCCGAGGCGCTGACGGCGCAAAAACGCATTCTCATCGTCGGTGACTTCGACTGCGACGGCGCCACCAGCTCGGCCCTGTGCGTGCTGGCCTTGCGCGCCATGGGGGGGCACCACATCGATTTTCTGGTGCCCAACCGATTCGAGTTCGGTTATGGCCTCACCCCGGAGATCGTCGAGCTGGCGGTGGCCCGCGGCGCCGAGTTCCTGATCACGGTGGACAACGGCATCTCCAGCATCGCCGGGGTGGCGGCGGCCAAGGCGGCCGGCATGCAGGTACTGGTTACCGATCACCATTTGCCGGGTCAGGAGCTGCCTGACGCCGACGCGATAGTGAACCCCAACCAGCATGGCTGCGACTTCCCCTCCAAGTCCCTGGCCGGGGTCGGGGTCGCCTTCTATCTGATGGCGGCCCTCAACACCCATCTGCGCCAGAGCGGCTGGTATGAGCGCCAGGGGCTGCGCGCCCCCAACGTGGCGGATTACCTGGATCTGGTGGCCCTCGGCACCGTGGCCGACGTGGTGGCGCTGGATGGCAACAACCGCATCCTGGTTCATCAGGGCTTGCAGCGGATCCGGGCCGGCCGCTGCCGCCCCGGCATCCAGGCGCTGGTGGACGTGTCGGGCCGCGACGGGCGTCGCCTGTGCGCCGCCGATCTCGGCTTTGCGCTGGGGCCGCGCCTCAACGCGGTGGGCCGGCTCGATGACATGTCCCTCGGGGTCGCCTGCCTGCTGAGCGAGGACATCAACCTGGCGCGCCAGCTCGCTTCCGAAATGGACAGCCTCAACCAGGAGCGCAAGGAGATCGAGCAGGGGATGCAGCAGGAGGCGCTCGCCACCCTGGAGCAGATCCGTTTTCGCGACGGCGAGGTGCCGTCGGGTATCGTGCTGCACCGGGACGAGTGGCATCAGGGGGTGGTGGGGCTGGTGGCCTCCAAGGTGAAGGAGAAGTACTACCGCCCGGTCATCGCCTTTGCCGAGAGCAGCGAGACCGAGCTCAAGGGCTCCGGGCGCTCCATCCCGGGGGTGCACCTGCGCGATGCGCTGGAACTGCTCGACACCCGCCACCCCGGCCTGATGGGCAAGTTTGGCGGTCACGCCATGGCGGCCGGGCTGACCCTGCCCAAGGCCAATATCGAGGCGTTCGGTCGGGCCTTCGAGGCGGTCATCGGCGAGCTGGTGACCCCTGAGCTCTTGACCGGGGTGCTGCTCACCGATGGCGAGCTGCTGCCCGATGAACTGAGTCTGGAGCTGGCGGAGCTTATTCGCGCCTCCGGCCCCTGGGGTCAGGCCTTCCCCGAGCCGCTGTTTGACGGCGAGTTCGTGCTGGTGCAGCAGCGGCTGGTGGGGGAGAAGCACCTCAAGATGATGCTGACCACGGATTCCGGCCACGCGGTGGATGCCATCGCCTTTGGCGTCGACTTGCAGCGCTGGCCCGATGCCTCGGTGAAGCGGGTGCGGCTGGTCTACCGGCTCGACGTCAACGAGTGGCGCGGCAACCGCAGCGTGCAGTTGCTGGTGGAGCATCTGGAAGCCGCCGGCCTCTGATCACGCGAGTCTCTCTTGCTGCCGATGACGGCCACCTCAGGGTGGCCGTTTTTTATGGTGTGAACCCGGATGTTGTCGTTGACCCGTCTATTGCTTCACAGTTTAAGCTTCCCTTCATCGGGTCACAGACCCCTTAGCGAGTGGTTGTCATGAAAATATCCGAACTGGCCCGGCGCTGCGGCCTGGCCCGCTCCACCCTGCTCTATTACGAGAAGCTGGGGGTGATTGCGGGCACGAGGGGCGCCAACGGCTATCGCCACTACGACGATGACGATCTGCAGCGGCTGCGGATGGTACAGGCTCTGCAGGCCGGCGGGCTCAGCCTCAAGCAGTGCCTCGCCTGTCTGGCGGGCGAGCTGGAGCAGGCAACGCTGGAAACCCGGGTCAGGGAGCTGGATGAAGAGCTGGCGCGGATGCAACGCGCCCGGGATCTGCTGGCGGATCTCGCCGGTTTGCGTGCGCACTCCGGCGACGAGTTCAAGGCCTGGCAGCGGCAACTGCAGCATCAAGCCCCGCAGGCTTACTTTGCTTGGGTGATGAAGCAGGGATTCAGTGAAAAAGAGCGTTACCACCTGCAGTGGCTCAGCAAAGACATGAATGAACATGAGCGCTACATCCGGGATTTCAAGCTGCTGCTGGATGGCATGAGCTATTGGGGGCCGGGCGATAGCCTCTTCACCCAGCAGCAATTTGCCGCGCTGCCCAGCCAGCCTCGCCGGATCCTCGACATGGGCTGTGGGCGCGGCGCCGCCACCCTGGCGCTGGCACAGGTGACGGACGCCACCATAGTGGCCATCGATCTGGACGAGGAGGCGCTGGCCGCCGTGGCCCGTAGCGCCAGTGCGGCGGGGCTGAGTCAGGTCACTACCCTGTGCGCCAACATGGCGGCGCTGCCGGCGGATCTGGTCCCCGCCGATCTCATCTGGGCCGAGGGGAGCGCCTACACCATCGGGGTGGCCAACGCCTTGCAGACATGGCGGCCGTACCTTGCCGATCCTGATGCCTGCCTGGTGCTGAGCGATCTGGTGTGGCTGACGGACACGCCGCCAGAGGGGGCGCTGGCGTTCTGGCAGCGGGATTATCCCGCCATGCAGACCCTGGCGGGCCTGCTCAAAGCGGTGAAGGAGGCGGGTTATCGCTGCCTGTGGCACACCCCGTTGCCGCAAAGGGCCTGGGACAACTATCTGGATCCCATCGAGCGCAATCTGGCGCGCCACCGTGCCGAGCTGGGGGATAGCCCAGCCTGGCAGGATCTGAGCCGGGAAGTGGCCATCCACCGCCAATACCTGGATAGCTATGGCTATGTGATCTGCTGCCTGCAGGCAGTCTGATCAGGTCATCCATTGAAAGAGAGCAAACGGAGAAAACCTATGAACATCATCATTCGGCCCGAAACAGGCGCCGATCACGACGCCATTGAAGCGCTGACCGTGGCCGCGTTCCTCAATGCCCCCCATACCGATCACAACGAACAGCTGATCGTGCGCGCCTTGCGCCAGGCCGGGGCACTCAGCCTGTCGCTGGTGGCGGAGCAGGCGGGGCGGGTGGTCGGCCACCTCTGCTTCTCGCCGGTCACCATCAGCGATGGCAGCCCGCACTGGTATGGCCTTGGCCCCATTTCCGTCTCCCCTGCGCTTCAGGGCAGGGGGCTGGGGTCACGGCTGATGGACGCGGGTCTGGCCGAGCTCAAGGGGATGGGAGCGGCCGGCTGCGTGGTGCTGGGGGATCCGGGCTTCTACGGCCGTTTTGGTTTCGTGTCCGAGCCGGGGTTGACGCTGCCCGGCGTGCCGCCAGAGTACTTCATGGCCCGCTCGTTCGGCGCTGCCATGCCCAGTGGTGAAGTGCGCTATCACCCGGCCTTTGTGCAGGAGTGAGGGTCAGCGTGAGGGCTAAAGAGGGTGCTCCTTGCTCTCATAGTGGTTTTTAATTGCCCTCTTTATTTATAAAGAGGGTTTTTAGTATCAATTTGTGGGTGTTTTCAGGGTTTATAATTCAATAAAAAGATGAATTGTGATATATTCGGCCTCGCTGAATTCTCTTTTAAAGAAGGGACTCCCCGCTTGTCACCCTCTGGCCGACGCTCTACCTGGTCGATGGCCCTCGCCATCGCCTGCCTTCTGTGGCTTGCCGCCTTCGCCGCGGCAGAGGTCGGTGCAGCCGTATGTCAGGCAGCGGTCGGCCAGGACGCCTCGATGCAGTTGCATGAGCCGGTTGATCCTGGGCTTGTCAACAGCGTCAGCCTGCCGCCGGGCGGCCAGTGGCGACTCAACTTCGAGCAGGGACGGCGACTGGAAGGGGCTGCTCATACCGAGCTCTACCAGATGCTGCTGGCCTGGTTCCAGCACGAGATCCTCGGCCTGCTCTGCGGCCTGCTGTTTTTCCTGCCTCTCATCTATCTCAGGCAGCGGCCCGACTACTTCGGCGCTCTGCACACACGGCGGCTTCGCTGCCACCACCTGCAATATCGCTTCTGCCAGGGCGACTAGGTTCACCAGCCGGGCGCCCGCCCGTTTGATCCCCGTCATTGAGTACCGCTGACCGGGCTGCTCGGCAGTCTGGCGGCTGCCGTGGTCATTACCGGGTGCTGCGCCAGCTCTCTCTGTAAACGTCATCCGTGACGTCATCTTCGCGACTGGCCGTTGGCCGGGCGCGGACATGCTCTTATTGCAACCAAGTGGTGAACTCATTCATGGACTATTACGTCAATCTCTTCATCCAGTCGATCTTTGTGGAAAACCTGGCGCTGGCCTTCTTCCTTGGCATGTGCACCTTTCTGGCCGTCTCGAAAAACATCAACACCGCCTTCGGTTTGGGCATGACGGTGCTGGTGGTCATGGTGATCGCCATCCCCCTCAACAACCTGATCTACCGCCATATCCTGCGTCCCGAGAGTACCTTCCTCGGGGAGTTTGATCTGGGCTTTCTCGATTTCATCGTCTATATCGGGGTGCTGGCGGCCCTGGTGCAGGTGATGGAGATGGTGCTCGATAAACATTTCCCGGCGCTCCATCACGCGCTCGGCATCTATCTGCCGCTGCTGACGGTGCACTGCGCCATCTTCGGCGGGGTGATGTTCATGGCCCAGCGGGATTACGACTTCATCGAATCCGTGGTGTACGGGGCGGGCTCAGGGCTGGGCTGGCAGCTGGCCATCGTCGCCATTGCGGGGTTGCGCCAGAAGATGAAGTATTCGGATGTGCCCGAGGGGCTGCGCGGTATCGGCATTACCTTCATCGTGGCGGGGCTGATGTCCCTCGGCTTCATGTCTTTTTCCGGCATCTCGCTCTGAGCCATGGGCCGGGTGGTGGCCCAATGAAGGTGCTCAATCCAGACGCTTTGCCATGTTGTAGCCCGTGATGGTGAAGCCCAGCGCCTGATAGAGCGCCAGTGCCCTCGGGTTGTCATGGGCCACCCTCAGCTTGAGCTGGCGGATACCTAGGGGGGCGAGCTGCGCCTCCAGGGCTGCCATGGCTGCCTTGCCGAGGCCGCGACCACGATGGGGCGGTGTCACATAGAAGTCGTAGATGAAGGTGGTGCCGGCGGCGCCGTCGATGGCGTGCCAGAGATAGCCCAGAGGCTCGCCCGGCGCGTTCGAGGCTTCAGGTACCATGGCGAGCAGGTGATGACCCGGGGTGGCGACACCCAGTGGCAGGAGCTGCTGCAACGAGGCGTCGGCCTGACGGTGGGCGTCAGGCAGCGCCATCCCGTGGTTGCTGGCAAGATCCTGGGCGTAATCCTCGATGAAGTAGTCGCGATAGGCGGGAAAGTCTGCGTCACGCAGGGGGATCAGGCGAACGGTGAGAGTCGGCATCCGGCACAGCACTCCAGAGAAGGGGAGTGGCCACGTTACGCCAGAACGGCGTCAATCACAAAGGGACAACCGCTGCCTGCGAGGTGACGGCGATAAAAAAAGAGCGCCCAGGGGCGCTCTTTTTTCTGCCAGCAGGAAATGAGGCTTATTTGACCTCTTCCCCCTTGGCTTGCAGGTCTGCGTGGTAGGAGGAACGCACGAAGGGACCGCAGGCGGCGTGGCTGAATCCGAGATCCATGGCCACATCCTTGAGTTCGTCGAACTCTGCGGGCGGCACATAACGCTTCACCGGCAGGTGGTGGCGGCTCGGTTGCAGGTACTGGCCCAGGGTCAGCATGTTGACGCCGTGCTCGCGCAAGTCCTTGAGTACCTGCACGATCTCCTCGTTGGTCTCGCCAAGGCCCATCATCAGACCGGACTTGGTCGGCACGTGGGGGTGCATCTCCTTGATGCGGCGCAGCAGCTCCAGCGACCACTTGTAGTCGGCGCCCGGACGGGCAACCCGGTACATGCGCGGGGCGGTTTCCAGGTTGTGGTTGAAGACGTCAGGCGGGGTCTCGCGGAACACCTCCAGCGCCTGCTCCATCCGGCCACGGAAGTCCGGGGTCAGGATCTCGATGCGGGTCTGCGGGCTGTGCTCGCGGATCTGCTTGATGCAGTCGGCGAAGTGCTGGGCACCGCCGTCCCGCAGATCGTCGCGGTCCACCGAGGTGATCACCACGTATTTGAGCCCCATCTCCTTGATGGTCAGCGCCAGCTTCTTCGGCTCCTCCGGATCCAGCGGCAACGGACGGCCGTGGGCCACGTCGCAGAAGGGGCAGCGGCGGGTACAGATGGCGCCCATGATCATGAAGGTCGCGGTGCCGTGGTTGAAGCACTCCGCCAGGTTGGGGCAGGAAGCCTCTTCACACACAGAGTGCAGCTTGTTTTTGCGCAGGGTGCTCTTGATGTGCTCGATCTTCTGGCTCGACGGCGGCAGCTTGATCCGCATCCACTCCGGCTTGCGCAGCACTTCCTCGTTGGGATCCGGCATGAATTTCACCGGGATCAGGGCCATCTTGTCGCCATCGCGCAGCTTGACGCCCGGCTCCATACGAACGGGTTTGCTCATGATTCACTCTCGGTGTTTGTTATTGTCTGGTTGACGATCACCAGGGGCCTCGAGGCTCCCTCGTGACCACGGGGCATGGGGTTGCTCATGCCGCCTCTTCGGTATTCGTGATCTCTTGGTAGCCAATCAGGCGGGCCAGCTCCGTCACCAGCAGGGACTGTGCCTCGGCGACGCTCTGCGGGCCGCCCAGGGCGCTGGTCTGGGTCATGGCCATGCCCGCATAGCCGCACGGATTGATGCGCAGGAAGGGAGTCATGTCCATGTTGACGTTGAGGGCCAACCCGTGGAACGAGCACCCCTTGCGAATGCGCAAACCCAGAGACGCCAGCTTGGCCTCCATACCCAGAGCGCTCTTCACGTAGACGCCCGGGGCATCGGCCTTGGCGTAGGCCTCGATATTGCTTTTGGCGAGCGTGTTGATGATGGCGGTTTCGAGGCAGGTCACCAGCTCCCGTACAGAGAGCTTGCTGCGGCGCACATCCACCAGCACGTAGAGCACCAGCTGGCCCGGGCCGTGATAGGTCACCTGGCCGCCGCGATCACTCTGCACCACCGGGATATTGCCGGGGGCGAGCAGGTGTTCGGCCTTGCCGGCCTGACCCTGGGTGTAGACGGGGTCATGCTCCACCACCCAGAACTCGTCCGGGGTGTCGGGGGTGCGATTGTCGGTGAACGCCTTCATGGCGTCCCACACCGGCTGGTAGGGGCGACGGCCCAGCTGTCTGACGAGCAGTTGGCCGGCTGACGGTTGTGGCTCGGCGGGCGTTTCGAGTGACATCTTTCCTCACTGGCGGCGCGGTGTCGGTACGGTCGCCGCTGCGACCGGGCGGCAAATAATCAGTCGCCCCGGTGGCGGGGCGAGGAGGCAACTTACAGGACGTAACGAACCAGCTCGATCTTGCCAAGGGCGGTATACATGGCCTCGATGTGTTCCTTGCTCTGGGCGGTGACCGTCACCCGTACCGAGTGATAGTTGCCCTTGGAGCTCGGTTGAACGGTCGGGCTGTAGGTGCCGGGAGCATGTTGCTGCAGCACTTCCACCACCATGTCGGGCAGGGCGGGATCGGCCACGCCAAGCACCTTGAACGGGAACTTGCAGGGGAACTCCAGCAGTTCATCAAACTTGGTATTCATCTACTTCACCTTTCTGGGTCGCCGGGACGCGGCGTCATCTTTACGTCTTTGAGGGCCGCCGAAACGGTCCCCTCATCTGCCCCCAGGGGACAGTTCCCAGTCTATATGGGCATGAGCCGCCTCGGGATCAAGACCCGGCGGTGCGGCAAGACGTGGAAATGCTGCTTTTTACCACAAATCGTCAGTCGGCGGAACCTGCAGATTACAGGGTTATTGACTGGACAGACCGCAAAAGACAGCAGCGGCGCCTGTTGGCGCCGCTGCTTGAGGAAGGGTCTGTTACTTGAACCAGCTGGAGACCAGCATCACCAGGTAATCCCACAGGCGGCTCATCAGGCCACCTTCCTGCACCTCTTCCAGGGCAACCAGGGGAACCTGCTTGATCTCCTTGTCCCCTTGCTTGAGGTACACGGTGCCGACGCGCTGGCCCTTGGCCAGGGGCGCCTTCAGCTCGCTCTCCAGCTGGAAGTCCGCTTTGAGGTTGTTGCCCTGGCCACGGGTGACCAGCACGGAGACGTCCTTGTCGACCCCCAGCTTCACTTCCGGCTTGTCGCCCATCCAGATCTTCTGGGTGACCAGTTCGGTGCCCGCCTTGTAGGGGGTCAGGCTCTGGAAGAAGCGGAAGCCGTAGGTGAGCAGCTTCTTGCTCTCGGCAGCGCGGGAGGCCTCGCTGTTGGCCCCCATGACCACGGCGATCAGGCGCATGCCTTCGTTGTTGGTGGCGGAAGAGACCAGGTTGTAGCCGACCTGGCTGACGTGACCTGTCTTGATGCCGTCAACCTGCAGGGATTGGTCCCACAGCAGGCGGTTGCGGTTGTGCTGGGTGATGCCGTTGAACACGAAGGACTTCTGGGAGTAGATCTTGTACTCCTCCGGCTGATCGTGGATCAGGGCCTGACCCAGGCGGGCCATGTCGCGGGCGGTACTGTAGTGGCCCTCTTCATCCAGGCCGTGGGGGTTCTTGAACTGGGAGTCCTTCATGCCGAGCTTGGCGGCCCAGGCGTTCATCAGGCTGGCGAAGGAGTCGGTGCTGCCTGCCAGGTGCTCGGCCATGGCGACGCAGGCGTCGTTGCCGGACTGGATGATGATGCCCTTGTTGAGATCATCGACGGAGACCTGCTTGCCCACCTCGATGAACATCTTGGAGGAATCGGAGTAGTTCTTGGACCAGGCGTTCTGGCTGATGGTCACCATGTCGGTGCCCTTGATGTTCCCCTTGTGCAACTCGTCGCCGACGATGTAGGAGGTCATCATCTTGGTCAGGCTGGCGGGGGGCAGACGCTCGTCGGCGTTCTGCTCGGCCAGCACCTGTCCGGAGAAGTAGTCGATCAGGATGTGGGCCTTGGCGGAGATTTCGGGCGCGGCAGGCACCACCATGGGGGCGCTGTTCAAAGTGGGGACCGGCTGGGCACTCGGCAGGGCCGAATCCGGGGTCGGAACAGGCTGGTTGGCCTGAGCGGTGGCGCTTAACAGGGAGGCCAGAATAACGGAGCGGGCAAATTTGGACATCTTGAAATTCCTGGTGCCTGGATGGGATGTACCCAAGTTGAAAAAAAGCGGGCCCCACTATACCAGATGTGCGTGTCGGTCATAGTCCGAGATGCGACCTGGACGGGATTTTATGGGATGGTCCCCGACCTCGCGTCGTATCCCGGCGCGAGGTCGGGGCGGGTATCAGGGCACGATGAAGGCCTGCTCCAACCCACCCTGGCGGATCTGCTTGAGCAGAGGGGCCTGCTTGTCGCTGGCCACGGGTCCGAGCAGGACGCGGAAGACGGCGCCATGTGCCACCACCTGGTACGGCACGCCATAGCGCTGGGTCATCACCTTGCCCATGGCCTCGGCCCGCGCCTGCGAGCCGCTGGCGAGCACCTGGATCATCTTGCCCTGGGTCGCACCGGCCTTGGGGGGGGAGACGGTGGTGGTTGCCGTGGCGGCAGGAGCAGGAGCAGGCGCGGCCTTGGCCGGTGCCGTGGGGGCCGGCGTCTCGTTCACGAAGGAATTGGCTGCTGGCGCCGCAGGCTCCATGGGCGTCATCGGGGTCATGGGCACCATCTCCACCATCTGATCCGGCTGATCGGTGATGAGTTCGAGGCGCACCCGGGCCTCACCCCCTTCCACCATCTCCAGTTGCGCGGCGGCGGCGTGAGAGAGATCGATGAGGCGATCGCTGCCGAAGGGGCCGCGATCATTGACGCGTACTATGGTCTCCAGACCGTTGTCCAGATTGGTGACCCGCACGTAGCTTGGCAGGGGCAGGTTGCGGTGGGCGGCGCTGAACAGGGTGCTGTCCTGCACGTCGCCGTTGGCAGTCTTGTTGCCGTCCAGATCCCGGGAGAGCCAGCTGGCAGTGCCTTCCTCGCTGTAGTGCTTGATGTCGCGCCACACCTCAAACTTCTGCTTTCCGATCCAGTAGTCCCGGTTGCCGCTCTCGCTCATGGGTTCGGGGCGGGGAATGGCGCCGGTCGCCTGGGGGATCTCGATGACCTGGGGCTTCTCCTGGGGGACGGGCTCCGGGGGCAGCGGCTGGGGTTCGGGTTGGCTGCTACAGGCGGCCAGCAACAAGGTCAGGCTGAGGGGAAGAAGTTTGTGGCTGTAATGCATAAGCGTCCTGGATTGCTTGACTGAGTTGATGCACCGCCATCGCATAGAGAGGGCTGCGATTGTAGCGGGTGATCACGTAAAAATTGTGGCGCGCGACCCAGTATTCCGGTCCTTCGGCCTGCTCCATCGCCAGCAGTTTTACCGGCGTCTCGGGTGACGGCGGTGTGGCGACTTCTATGCCCGCAGCGGCCAGCTCTGCCCAGCGGTGTCTTAGCTCGGGCTCGGGTGCAAGCAGGGTACCTACTGGCGCCAATCCGATCAAGGCGGGCTCCACCACCGGCTCGCCCCAGCGCCAGTGGTGCAGGGCGAAGTAGTTGGCCACGCTGCCGATGGCATCTGCCGGGTTGGCGAAGAGATCCCGCTTGCCGTCTCCGTCGAAGTCGACCGCGTAGTGGCGGTAGCTGGAGGGCATGAACTGGCCCATGCCCATGGCGCCGGCATAGGAACCCTTGAGATTGGTGAGCGGCCACTTCTCTTCCCGGGCAAGCAGCACCAGCTGGGCAAACTCCTTGGCGAAGAAATCCTCCCGTTCTGGGTAGTGGAATCCCAGGGTGTAAAGGCTGTCGAGCACCGGATGGCGGCCCATCTGTCGACCGTAAAAGGTCTCGATGCCGATGATGGCGACGATGAGGGAGGCGGGGACCTGGTAGGTCTGCTCGGCCCGTGCCAGGGTGGCGGCATGGCGCTGCCAGAATCCCACTCCGTCCCGGATGCGCTCCGGGGTGACGAACAGCGGCCTGTAGCGGTGCCAGGGCTTGGCTTCCCAGGGGCGGCGGATGGTGTCCAGCACCTCCTGGCGCAGGCTGGCCTGGGCGGCGGCGGCCTGCAATTCTGCCAGCGGCACCTGCTGCTGCTCGGCCAGCAGGCTGAGCCGGGCCGGCGAGACGGCAGCACCCGCCGTCAGGGTGCACAGAGATAGAGCCAGCCAGCCGAGCCGCATCAGGCGAGCAGCCGCCTGTGGGTCTGGATGGACATCAGAACGCCGAAGCCCGCCATCAGGGTCACCATGGAGGTGCCGCCGTAGCTCACCAGTGGCAGGGGAACCCCTACCACCGGCAGGATGCCGCTTACCATGCCCATGTTGACGAACACATAGACGAAGAAGGTCAGGGTCAGGGCGCCCCCCAGCAGGCGTTCGAAACTGTTCTGGGCCTGCATGGAGATAAACAGGCAGCGGCTGATGATGTAGAGGTAGATGACCAGCAAGAGGGCCACTCCCACCAGACCGAACTCCTCGCTGAAGACGGCGAAAATGAAGTCGGTGTGGCGCTCTGGCAGGAATTCGAGCTGTGACTGGGTGCCTTGCAGCCACCCCTTGCCGAACACGCCGCCGGAGCCGATCGCAATCTTGGACTGGATGATGTGATAGCCGCGACCGAGCGGGTCCTTCTCCGGGTCCAGCAGCATCAGCACCCGCTGGCGCTGGTAGTCGTGCATCAGGAAGAACCAGAGCACCGGCATGAAGGCGCAGATGAGCAAGACCGCGAGCCCGATGAGCCACCAGCTGATCCCCGCCAGGAAGATGACGAAGAAGCCGGAAGCGGCCACCAGGATGGAGGTGCCGAGATCGGGTTGGGCCGCGATCAGCAGGGTGGGCAGCAGCACCATCACCAGGGCGATCATCACATGGCTGAACTTTGGCGGCAGGGAGTGCCGGCTGAGCCAGGCGGCCACCATGATGGGCATGGAGAGTTTCATCACCTCGGAGGGCTGGAACTTCATGAAGCCGAGATCGAGCCAGCGCTGGGCCCCCTTGCCGATATGGCCGAACACGTCCACCGCGATGAGCAGCAGCACCACCACCGCAAACAGGGGCACCGACCAGCGGGCATAGAGGGAGGGCGGCAGCTGGGCCATGCCGATCATCAGACCGAAGGCCAGGGCGCCGCGCACCAGCTGGCGCACGATGGAGTCGAGATCCTGGCCCGAGGCGGAGTAGAGCACCACCATGGAGAGGGCCATCAGGGTCAGCAGGCCGAGCAGCAGCGGCAGGTCGATGTGCAGCTTGTACCAGATGCTCTGCTGGCGGGCAGAATTACTCATTGGGAAACGACCTCACTCGGTTGGGACGGCTTTTCCGGTGCCGGTGGCAACTGGGGTTCCGGCGGCAGCAGATAGGCATCCAGCATGTGGCGGGCGACCGGTGCCGCCATGGCGCTGCCGCCCCCGGCGTTCTCCAGCACCAGGGCGACCACTGCCTTGGGTGCCTCGAAGGGGGCGAAGGCGACGAACAGGGCGTTGTCGCGGTGCTCCACCTTGGTGGTGGCCGCGTTGTAGACCTGGTTCTCCTTGAGGCCCACCACCTGGGCGGTGCCGGACTTGCCCGCCGCCTTGTAGGGGGTATTGGCGAAGGCGCGGCGCCCCGTCCCTTCGTGGCCGTTGATGACGCGCCACATGCCGTCCTTGGCCACCTGCCAGTAGGTATCGCTCTTGGCTGCGATGGCCACGTTCGGGTTGATGGGGGCGTTGACCACGCCATCGGAGGAGGCGGTGCTCTTGAGCAGGTGCGGCGTCACGTCGTGACCGTTCTGGGTCAGGATGCTGATGGCCTTGGCGAGCTGGATCGGGGTGGCGCTCCAGTAGCCCTGGCCGATGCCGATGGAGATGGTGTCCCCCTGGTACCAGGGTTGACGCCAGCGGGCCATCTTCCAGTCCCGGGAGGGCATGACGCCCCGGGTCTCTTCATAGAGGTCCACGCCGCTGTACTGGCCGAAGCCGAACTTGGTCATGTAGCTGTTGATCTTGTCGATGCCGACCCGGTAGGCGAGATCGTAGAAATAAGTGTCCGCAGACACTTCGATGGCGCGATAGACGTCGAGCCAGCCGTGGCCCCAGCGGCGCCAGTCCCGGAACTTCTTGGTGGTGCCCGGGATGGAGAAGCTGGGCCCGCCGAAGTAGCGGTAATTGGGGGTGATCGCCCCCTCGTTGAGCCCCATCACCGCCATCATGGGCTTGACGGTGGAGGCGGGGGCATAGATGCCCTGGGTGGTGCGGTTCACCAGCGGCCGGGCGGGATCGTTGAGCAGCGCCGAGTAGTTGGCGCTGGAGATGCCGGTCACGAACAGGTTGGGGTCGTAGCTCGGGCTCGACTCCATGGCCAGGATGGCGCCGGTGTTGGGCTCCATCATCACGATGGCGCCCCGGCGGCCGGCCAGCAGCTCCTGGGCTTTCAACTGCAGGCGAATGTCGATGTTGAGGTAGATGTCCTTGCCGGGCTCGGGGGGCTGGAATTTCAGGGTGCGCACCACCCGGCCGCGGTTGTTCACCTCGACCTCCTGATAACCCGCCACGCCGTGCAGCTGATCCTCGTAGTACTTCTCCACCCCCTGTTTGCCGATGTCCTTGGTGGCGGCATAGTTGGCGAGCTTCTCCTCCTTCTCGAGGCGCTCCACGTCACGGGTGTTGATCTTGGCCACGTAGCCCAGGGCGTGGGTCAGGGTATCGCCGAACGGGTAGTAGCGCTTGAGGTAGGCCTCGATGCTGGCCCCCGGGTAGTTATGCTGGTTGACCGAGAAGAGGGCGACCTGGTATTCGGTCAGCTTCTCGAACAGGGGCACGGGCTTGAAGCGGCGCTGACGTTTGACCTCGGCCAGGAACTTCTCCTTGGTCCCCTCCGGCAGGGCCAGCAGGGTGATGAGGTCGTCCGCGGTCTTCTCCAGGTTCTCGGTCTCTTCGGGCACGATCTCCAGGCTGTAGACCGGGCGGTTTTCCGCCAGCAGGACACCGTTGGCGTCGTAGATGAGACCACGGGGCGGCGCCACCGGCACCACACGGATGCGGTTGTCGTTGGATCGGGTCTGATAGGTTTCGTAAGACTCTACTTGCAGGTAGTAGAGGTTAGCCAGCAGCACCAGCATGAGGGTGACCATGCCGATGTAGGCGACCAGGGTGCGCCGGAAGAACAGACGTCCCTCGGCACTGTGATCGCGCATTTCAATGCGATTCTTCAGCATGCCGTTACCTTGTGGCTGACGTGCGGGTGAGAGAGGAGAAATGCATGCTCAGGGTCGGCATGGGTCACTCTCTGTGATAAGGGTGATTGGTAGTGATGCTCCAGGCGCGGTAGAGGCTCTCGGCCACCAGTACTCGCACCAGGGGATGGGGCAGGGTCAGGGGCGAGAGCGACCAGCTCTGTTCCGCGGCAGCCTTGCACTCGGGGGAGAGCCCCTCCGGGCCACCCACCAGCAGCGCCACGTCCCGGCCATCCAGCTTCCAGGCTTCCAGTTGCACGGCGAGTTGCTCCGTGGTCCAGGGCTTGCCCGGAATGTCCAGGGTCACGATGCGGGAGCGGCCGACGGCGGCCAGCATGGCTTCCCCTTCCTTTTGCAGGATGCGGGGAATATCGGCATTCTTGCCGCGCTTGCCTGCGCCGATTTCGACCAGCTCGAACGGCATGTCTTTGGGGAAGCGGCGACGGTACTCTTCGAAGCCATGCTCTACCCAGGCAGGCATCTTGGTGCCCACGGCAATCAACTGGATCTTCATCTTTGGTTACGCTGTCGCCCTTTATTGCGAATTGACCTGGGCGGCGCCGCTCCAGAGTTTTTCCAGCTGGTAGAAGTCGCGGTACTCATCCTGCATCACGTGCACGATGACCGACCCCATGTCCACCAGCACCCACTCACCGGTGAGTTCCCCTTCCACGCTCAGCAGGTCGAGCCCCGCATGACGGGCCTCGCTGGCGAGGTTGTGGGCGATGGCACTGACGTGACGATTGGAGTTGCCGGAGCAGATGATCATGGTGTCCGTGATGCTGGATTTGCCGCGCACATCGAGGGTGATGATGTCGCGGCCTTTCATGTCATCGATCTTGTCGACGATAAAGGCGAGCAATTCTTGGCCTTGCAATGTCTTCTCCTATCTTCCGGCGCCAGAGGGCGGCGGATTATATCATGGTCACTCCCGTTTCCCAGCCTGGCAAAGGGAGTGTCGCCGGGGGAGCCGTCCCGTGGGGGAGGGGCCCCTTGACGATCACTATAGTGTGCAACCCGGCCTGGCAATAGTCAGGGCCGGGCCCTGTGCGCCCGGACGTGTCGGCTGACCCGCCTGCGTGGCGCCGTTTACTGCGTTGCCGATGAGCGGTAGAGCCCGTGGCGCCGGATATAGTCGGCGACCGGGTTGGGCAGCAGGTATTTGGGATCCTGGCCTGCCGCGAGCAGGGCACGCAGGCGTGTGGCCGACAGCTCGACGGGCAGGTTGTCACAAAGCCAGACATGACCGTGGCGCTGGCGATGGAGATCCTGAATATCCCGGGTCTGGTGGCGGGCCAGCAGCTCGGCCACCTGGACGGAATAATCCGGTTGCCAGCCTGGGCGGCAGCTCACCACCAGATGGGCGTAATCGAGCAACTCCTGCCAGCGGTGCCAGCCCGGCAGGCCGAGCAGGGAATCCATCCCCATCAAAAAGCAGAGCGGGGTGTCCGGCAGCTCGCTCCTCAACTCGACAAGGGTGTCGATAGTCCAGGAGGGGGTGTCGCGCCTGAGCTCCCGCTCATCCACCACGAAGCCCGGGTTGTCCGCCGCAGCCAGCGCGACCATGGCGAGCCGCTGCTCGCTCGAGCAGAGCGGATTGGCCCGGTGGGGCGGGATATGGTTCGGGAGCAGGCGCACCTCGGCCAGACCCAGGGCGTCCCGTGCCTCGATGGCGGGCCTCAGGTGACCGATGTGAATGGGATCGAAGGTGCCGCCGAGGATCCCGATGGGCGGTGTCAGCATGATTCCGTCTCCAGCAGGGGGAGCGGGGTACCGTCACGAAAGCCGAGGGCGATGGTTTGCAGCATCAGCCAGGCCTGCTCGGTGTCGAAATGGCGCTGGGCATGGTCCAGCCGGGCCATCAGTTGCCAGAGCTGCCGGATCTTGGGGAAGGGAAGCCGGGTCAGCGCCTGCTGGATGAGTTGCTGGCGACTCTGCCAGATGCGCAGGCGGCTGAAATGCTCCACCAGAGGCTGTCCGGCGCGGGCGGCCAGCGCCAGCTCGGTGAGCTGCTCCAGCTCGCGGCACAGGGTCCAGGCCAGCATGCCGGGTTCGGTGCCCTCGGCGCGCAGGGCCAGCAGGATGCGCTGGGCCCGGTTCACTTTTCCTTCCAGCAGGGTATCGACGAGCTGGAAGGGAGTGAAGTGGGCGTGGCGGATGATGGTCTCCTGCAGATAGGCGACGCTGATGGGCTGGGGCGGCGAGAGCAGGGTCAGCTTCTCGATCTCCTGGCTCGCGGCCAGCAGGTTGCCCTCGTAGGCGTGGCACATGAAATTGACCGCATCCGGCAGTGCCTTGAGGCCGAAGCGCTGAAAGCGGGCGCTCATCCAGCGCGGGAAGAAACGGGGCTCGGGGTGGTTGACCGGTACATAGGTGCCGCTCTGGCTCAGCTTGTCGAACCAGGACGCCTTCATCTGGGTCTGGTTGAGGCGGGGGCCCGAGAGCACCAGCAGCAGGTCGGGGTGGAGCTGCTTGCCAATGTCGCTGATGCGGGCGGCGAGATCCTTGTCGATCTTTGCGGGCAGCTCCAGCTCGATGATCTGGCGGGCCGAGAACAGGCTCATGGCCTGGCAGGCATCGTAGACCTGGTTCCAGTCCAGCCCCTGTTCCACCACGAAGCTGTGGCGTTCATCGAAGCCCTGTTTGCGTGCCACCTGGCGCACGGCGTCGACGGCTTCCAGCTTGAGCAGGGGCTCGTCCCCAAAAATGAGATAGCAGGGCTTGAGCCCTGCCTTGAGATGGTCCGCAAACTGCTCGGGATAGACTCTCATCAACACCCTCTCATCAAGATACGCGCATCAGAACTTGACCTGACTGAGCTGGCGAATAACCAGGTTGGCGGCCTGCTCCTGCATCTCCTTGCCCAGCTGCTCCTGCTCGCGGGAGGAGGCGAGTGCCGCATCCGGCTTGTTCAGGAAGCTGCGGTTGAAGGTGATGGGGAAGACCTGGGTCGGTTTGCCCGGCATGACCACGGTGAACTGGGTGCTGTAACTGAGCAGGTATTCGCGGTCCTGGCCGATGGAGTCGACCGAGGCGACCTGGCTGCGGCTACGTACCCCGGCCAGGGTCAGCACCGGGATGCCCTCCTTGTCGGCGAGTTCGACGCCAGCGGCCTTGAGACGGGTGGTGACCAGTCGGTAGAAGTCGCTCTTGTTGTCACCGACCACTTTCATGGTCATCAGCTCGGGGGGAATGGCGGTGCCCCGCATCTGAAAACCGCATGCCTGCAGCAGCAGTCCTGCCAGCACGATGGCCATCCAGCGCGTGAAGATGGTGCCCATAAAAAATCCTCTTTGCATGAAGGGAAGAGCGGCGGGCGCAGGGCCCGCCGTCATCATCCGTGTGTCGTCAGCCCCTGGCCCGGACCGTCGGCCGCCGCCAGGGGAGGCGTCATCAGTTGGCCACGATGTTGAGCAGCTTGCCCGGCACGTACACGACCTTGCGCACGGTCAGACCGTCGGTGAACTTCTGTACGGACGCATCGGCCATGGCCAGCTTCTCGACGTCGGCCTGGCTTATCTCGGCCGGCACGGTCAGCTTGCCGCGCATCTTGCCGTTGATCTGTACCACCACCAGCTTCTCGGTCTCGACCATGGCCGCTTCGTCAGCCACCGGCCAGGCCGCGACATCGATGTCCCCTTCCTTGCCCAGCATCTTCCACAGCTCGAAGCCGATGTGCGGGGTGATGGGGTAGAGCATGACCACGACCGCTTCCAGCGCTTCCTGCATCAGGGCGCGATCCTGAGCGTCGCTGCCCAGTTTTGCCAGGTTGTTCATCAGCTCCATGATGGCAGCGATGGCGGTGTTGAAGGTCTGACGGCGACCCACGTCGTCGCTCACCTTGGCGATGGTCTTGTGCAGCTCGCGGCGCACGGCTTTCTGGTCGCTGGTGAGGGCGGCGACGTCCAGTGCGGCAACGGCGCCACCGGATACGTGCTCGAAGGTGATGCGCCACAGGCGGCGCAGGAAGCGCTGGGCACCTTCCACGCCGGAGTCGGACCACTCCAGGGTCATCTCGGCCGGAGAGGCGAACATCATGAACAGACGGACGGTATCGGCGCCGTAACGCTCCACCATCAGCTGCGGGTCGATGCCGTTGTTCTTGGACTTGGACATCTTGGTCATACCGGAGTGCATCACTTCACGACCCTCAAGGTCGACAGCCTTGGTGATGCGGCCCTTGTCGTCTCGCTCAACCTTGACGTCGAGGGGGCTGACCCAGACGTTGCCGCCCTTCTCATCCTTGTAGTAGAAGGCGTCGGCCAGCACCATGCCCTGGCAGAGCAGGCGCTTGAACGGCTCGTCGCTGTTCACCAGGCCCGCATCACGCAGCAGCTTGTGGAAGAAGCGGGCATAGAGCAGGTGCATACAGGCGTGCTCGATGCCGCCGATGTATTGATCCACCGGCAGCCAGTGGTTGGCAGCCGCCGGATCCAGCATGCCCTTGTCGTAGTCCGGGGAGCAGTAGCGGGCGTAGTACCAGGAGGACTCCATGAAGGTGTCGAAGGTATCGGTCTCGCGGAACGCTTCCTGGCCGTTGTAGGTGGTCTTTGCCCACTCGGCGTCGGCCTTGATGGGGCTCTGGATACCGTCCATCACCACGTCTTCCGGCAGCAGTACCGGCAGTTGATCTTCCGGGGTCGGCACCACGGTACCGTCCGCCAGGGTCAGCATGGGGATGGGAGCGCCCCAGTAGCGCTGACGGGAAACGCCCCAGTCGCGCAGACGGTAGTTGACGGTGCGCTTGCCCTTGCCGAGCCCTTCCAGCTTGTTGGCGATGGCATCGAAGGCACCCTGGAAGTCGAGACCGTCGAATTCGCCGGAGTTGAACAGCACGCCCTTCTCGGTATAAGCCGCTTCGCTCACGTCGGCGTCGCCATCAACCGGCTTGATCACCGCCTTGATGTCGAGGCCGTATTTGGTGGCGAATTCGAAGTCACGCTGATCGTGGGCCGGAACCGCCATCACGGCGCCGGTGCCGTAGTTCATCAGCACGAAGTTGGCGACCCAGACCGGCACCTTGCGGCCATCCAGCGGGTGAATGGCGTAGAGGCCGGTTGCCATGCCCTTCTTCTCCATGGTGGCCAGTTCAGCTTCGGCTACCTTGGTGTTCTTGCACTCTTCGATGAAGGCGGCCAGCTCCGGATTGTCCTGGGCTGCCTGCAGCGCCAGCGGGTGACCGGCGGCGATGCCCACATAGGTCACACCCATGAAGGTGTCCGGACGGGTGGTGTAGACCTCGAGGTGCTCGGCCTGACCGTCGATATTGAAGCTGATGTTGACCCCTTCGGAGCGGCCAATCCAGTTGCGCTGCATGGTCTTGACCATCTCCGGCCAGCCTTCCAGATTGTCGATGTCGTTCAACAGCTCTTCGGCGTAGTCGGTGATCTTGATGAACCACTGGGGGATCTCTTTCTGTTCCACCGGGGTGTCACAGCGCCAGCAGCAGTTGTCCACTACCTGCTCGTTGGCCAGCACCGTCATGTCGTTCGGGCACCAGTTGACGGAAGAGGTCTTCTTGTAGACCAGACCCTTCTCGTAGAGCTTGGTGAAGAACCACTGCTCCCAGCGGTAGTAGTCCGGCTTGCAGGTGGCCAGCTCCCGATCCCAGTCATAGCCCAGACCCAGCATCTTCAGCTGGTTCTTCATGTATTCGATGTTTTCGTAGGTCCAGGGGGCCGGCGCCGTGTTGTTCTTGATGGCGGCGTTTTCTGCCGGCAGGCCGAAGGCGTCCCAACCGATGGGTTGCAGCACGTTCTTGCCATTGAGCCGTTGATAACGGGAGATCACATCACCTATGGTGTAGTTGCGAACGTGCCCCATGTGTAGACGACCAGACGGATAGGGGAACATGGAGAGGCAGTAGAACTTTTCCTTGTCTACTTTCTCCACCGCCTTGAAGGTTTTCTTGGCATCCCAGTGCTTCTGCACTGCTGGTTCTATGGATTGGGGAACGTATTGCTCTTGCATTGGTGACATCCGGATCTGTGAAATGAATAGATAAAACGGCTGGGAAATCCCGATAGAATACCCATATCCTGCGGCGGCAACAACCGCCAGCATCCGCCCGGTCTCGGGCCTGGTCCGGTACCCGCGAGGATTTGCAGAGCCGCGAGAGTCGCAACGAAGTGAGAATGGCAACCGCCGCCCGTATCCGCCGAGCCCGAGGTCAGGGTCTGGCTCGATCGGGATTCAGCAGAGGAGTGATGGCCATGGACAAACGTCGACAAGGGTATGAAGCCTTTATCGCCCAGCTCAAGAAGCAGTGGGAAGAGACGGAAGCGTTTCAGGGAGAGCGCCTCAACCGGATGATCGCCAAGGTGCAGGCCTATCTGGAGGCGGCCGGGGATCTGACCCAGGACGAGCTGGCGCTGATCGCCGAGTATGTGAAGCGGGATCTGGGCAACTATGACGAAGGGCGCAAGGATGAGCAGGTGGAGGAGTCCGCCTTCATGCTGGCGCTCAAGGACACCGCCTGGTCCTGGCTGGCGGACGTGACCGACCGAACCCAGGTGGAGTGGCAGGAGTTGGCGGACGAGCTGGAACACAAGGGGGTCTACCGGGCGGGGGACTGGGTGGGACTCGGGGTGCTGGTGTGCGACCACTGCGAGTGGCGCCATACCGTGCTGCACCCGGAGCAGCTTGACACCTGCCCGGAGTGTGGGGCCGATGAATATCATCGCGAGCCGCTGTCTCCTTGAGCCGCCAGACTGTGCCAAGCCATAAGCCAAACCATAAAAAGAGGCGCCCAAGGGCGCCTCTTTTGTTTATCGGCGTTGTGTGGTCTTAGCCCTTGCGTGCCCAGGGGTGGGCACGTGGGCGCAGCCACAGGGCCAGCCCCAGCAGGGCGGCGGCCAGGCCATACATGGGCCAGCTGCCAAAACGCAGATAGGGGGTCTGGCCGTGGGCGGGGCGTACCTCGGCACGCAATACACCAGCCTCGAATTGCGGGATCTGGGCGAGGATGCTGCCGTCTATCTCGGTGACGATGGTGATGCCGGTGTTGGTGTCGCGCAGCAGCGGGCGGGCCAGCTCGAGGGCGCGCATGCGGGCGATCTCCATGTGCTGCCAGGGGCCGATGCTGGTGCCGAACCAGGCGTCGTTGGAGACGGTCAGCAGAAAGTCGGTATCCGGCTGCACATTGCGGCGCACCTCGTCCGGGAAGATGATCTCGTAACAGATGGCGGCGGCAAACTTGAGCCCCTTGGCGATCAGGTTCGGCTGCACCTCGTCACCCCGGCTGAAGGAGGACATGGGGAGGTTGAAGAAGGGGGCGATGGGACGCAGCAGATCTTCAAAGGGTACGAACTCGCCGATGGGCAGCAGATGGTACTTGTAGTAGCGGTTCTTGTGCTCGTAGTAGTAGGACTCCTTGCCCTCAGCATCCTGTACCCCCATGCCGAGCACGGTATTGAAGAAGCGCTGCTGTTTCAGATCGTAATGGATGATCCCCGCCAGCAGGCCGGTGTCGTTCACCTTCATCGCCTTGTCCAGGCTCTCCAGATAGGTACCCATCTCCTTCTCGATGGCCGGGATGGCGGACTCCGGCCAGACGATGATGTCGGCATCCTGGTTCTCGCGGCTGAGATCCTGATACTTGCGTACCGTCGGCACCAGGGCCTCCGGATCCCACTTGAGGGACTGCTCGATGTTGCCCTGCACCAGCGCGACCTTGACCGGCTCACCCCGGGTCACCCAGTTGAGCTGCATCAGCCCCTGGGCGGCGCCCACCAGGGCGACGGGGAGCAGCAGCCAGGCCGGCTTGCGGTGCTGCCATACCAGCCAGAGGGCGGAGGCGGTGAGCAGCAGGGCGAGGGTGATGCCCTGCACCCCGAGAAGGGGAGCGAAGCCCTTGAGGGGGCCGTCTATCTGGGTGTAGCCGAACCAGAGCCAGGGGTAGCCTGTCATCACCCAGCCCCGCAGCCAGTCGGCCATCAGCCAGAGCGCCGGGAAGGCGAGCAGCCAGCGGCTCCAGTGGCGGCCGACAAAGAAGCGGGCGAAGAGCCAGCAAGCCAGGGTCGGGTAGAGGGAGAGATAGGCGCAGAGCCCGGCCAGCAGCACGAAGGCGGCCGGCAGCGGAATGCCGCCAAACTCCGTCATGCTGACGTGGATCCACCACTGCCCGGGCAGGAACAGACCCATGGCGTAGCCGAAGCCGCGCCAGGCTGCCTGTTTGGGGGTGGCCTTGTCCAGCAGGGCGTAAAGGCCGAGCAGGGAGGGGATCACCAGGGGCCAGTAGCCGAAAGGGGAGAAGGCCAACACGGCGATGGCGCCGCTGGCAATGGCAAACAGGCTGGTCAGGAGTTTCGATTTCACGGGGGATCGGGGCTCGAATTGGACTGAATGGAAACACAATGGCCGACATCTTAACCGCAAACCGGGTCAACGGCGAGCCTCGCGGTCGGCGTGGGTCCAGGGGCGGTCGCGCGGCGGGAGAGAGGCAAAAAAAGCGCCCCTGACGAGAGGGGCGCGGGATGTGCGTGGTGCTGGGCGGGATCAGGACTCCGGCTGCGCCGCCGCATGATGCTCGGGGATCTTCACCTGCAACTGTTGCAGGCGACGGCGATCGGCGTGCATCACCTTGAACAGGTAGCCGTCGAGTTCGATCTCTTCACCCTTCTTGGGCAGGTGGCTGAAGGCGTGCATCACCAGACCGCCGACGGTGTCCACCTCTTCATCGCTGAACTGGGTGCCGAAGAAGTCGTTGAAGTCCTCGATCTCGGTCAGCGCGCTCACCGAGAAGACCCGCTTGCTGATGCGGCGGATCTCTTCCGGCTCGTCCTCGATGTCGTCGAACTCGTCGTCAATCTCGCCGACGATGAGCTCCAGAATGTCCTCGATGGTCACGAGGCCAGAGACACCGCCAAATTCGTCCACCACGATGGCCATGTGGTAGCGCTCTTCCCGGAACTCCTTGAGCAGGCGATCGACCCGCTTGCTCTCCGGCACGATCACCGTGGGACGCAGGATCTTCTCCAGCTGGAGCGGTTCGCTGGCATGCTGGCCGCCAAAACCGAACGGCAACAGATCCTTGGCGAGCAAGATGCCCTCCACGTGATCCTTGTCTTCGTTGATCACCGGGAAGCGGGAGTGGCCGGATTCGATGATGACCGGCAGGAACTCGTCCACCGGCTGGGACTTCTCGATGGTCACCATCTGGGAGCGGGGGATCATGATGTCACGCACGCGCAGCTCGGCAATTTCGAGCACGCCCTCGATCATGTCCTTGGTGTCCTGATCGATGAGGTCCCGCTCTTCGGCATCGGCGATGACCTCTACCAGATCATTGCGGTCTTTTGGCTCGCCCTGGAAGAGTTGGCTGAGTTTGTCGAGCCAGGTTTTCTTCGGCGAGCCGGTACTAGGGTGATCGTCGGTCATTTTCTCTCTTGGTTACTCGTATGAACACACTTGAAATCGTTGTGGCTATATGAGGATGGGCATCGGCTGTTTCAAGACGATGACCATCCGGTTCGTTACTCTTCGTCGTTCAGATAAGGATCGGCGAAGCCCAGTTCCTGCATGATGTCGCGTTCGAGCTGCTCCATCTCTTCGGCTTCCTCGTCCTCGATATGGTCATAACCTAGCAGATGCAGACTGCCATGCACAACCATGTGAGCCCAGTGGGCCATCAGGGGCTTGCCCTGCTCGACGGCTTCGGCCTCGACCACCTGGCGGCAGATCACCAGATCCCCGAGCAGGGGCAGCTCGAGACCCGGTGGCGCCTCGAAGGGGAAGGAGAGCACGTTGGTAGGCTTGTCCTTGCCGCGATAGGTGTGGTTGAGCTCGCGGCTCTCCGCCTCGTCCACCAGACGCACCGTCACCTCGGCCTCGGGCTGGAAGCCCAGAATGGTGCCGTCGAGCCAGCCTTGCAGCTGGGCCTCGGTCGGCAGGCCGTCCGGGCTGGCGCAGGCCAGTTGCAGATCCAGGGTCACGCTCATTGGGCACTCTCTTTGCTGGTGTTCTCGTTGCGGGGAGTGGCTGCGCTCTTCTCGGCCGCCTGCTGGGCATCGAATGCCTCGTAGGCCTGCACGATGCGGGCCACCACGGGATGGCGCACCACGTCCTTGGACTCGAAGAAGTTGAAGGAGAGGCCATCGACCCCCTGCAACACCTCCAGGGCGTGGCGCAGACCGGATTTGGTGCTGCGAGGCAAGTCCACCTGGGTGATGTCGCCGGTCACCACCGCCTTGGAGTTGAAGCCGATGCGGGTCAGGAACATCTTCATCTGTTCCGTGGTGGTGTTCTGGGCCTCGTCCAGGATGATGAAGGCATCGTTGAGGGTGCGGCCGCGCATGTAGGCGAGCGGCGCCACCTCGATGACGTTGCGCTCCATCAGCTTCTCCACCCGCTCGAAGCCCAGCATCTCGAACAGGGCGTCGTAGAGTGGGCGCAGGTAGGGGTCCACCTTCTGGGAAAGATCGCCGGGCAGGAAGCCGAGCTTCTCACCGGCTTCCACCGCCGGGCGGGTCAGCAGGATGCGGCGGATCTCCTGGCGCTCCAGGGCATCCACGGCGGCGGCCACGGCGAGATAGGTCTTGCCGGTCCCGGCGGGCCCGATGCCGAAGCTGATGTCGTGGCGCACGATATTGGCGATGTACTGGGCCTGGTTCGGGCTGCGGGGCTTGATGAGACCGCGCTTGGTCTTGACCGTGACCTCCTTGCCGTAGGGCAGGGAGGGGGCGGGTTCGTCGTCCTGCTCCAGCACGCGGGACTCCTGCACCGCCAGGTGCACCATCTCGGGGGTGATGTCGCTCACCTTGCTCCCCTTGAGGGGCTGGGTTTCCACATAGAGGTGCTTGAGGATGACGGCAGCCGCCTCCACCTGGGCCTGCTTGCCGATCACTTGGAAGTGGTTGTCCCGGTAGCTTATCTCGATGCCGAGACGTCGCTCCAGCTGCTTGAGGTTGTCGTCAAAGGGTCCGCACAGGCTGGCGAGGCGCTGGTTGTCGGCGGGTTCCAGATGCAGATTCAGGGTGGAGATGTGTCGGCTCAAGGTGTCCTCTTATCGGTTGTTCCCCCGCCACGGGGCGGGGGAGAGAGTCATCAATGGGGTCTGAAGGCCGCAACGCCCAGATCATCGGGCACGTTGTCAGGACGACGGGCGAGGATCTCGCTCGGGGCCGTGGCGATGCGCAGGTTCATTTCGTCCTCGCCGCGGATGAAGCGGCCGCGCAGGGAGTAGGGGCGTACGTCGGTGATCTCCACGTCGGCGAAGCCGCCGATGAGGCGGTGCGGCCCCTCGAAGTTGACCACCCGGTTGTTCTCGGTGCGGCCACTGAGCTGCATGGGATCCATCTTGGAGGGCCCCTCCACCAGGATGCGCTGCACCGAGCCCAGCATGGCGCGGCCGATGAGCATGGACTGGTGATTGATGCGGTTTTGCAGTCGGGTCAGGCGGGCCTTCTTCACTTCCATGTCGACGTCATCGGGCAGGTCCGCGGCCGGGGTGCCGGGGCGCGGGCTGTAGATGAAGCTGAAGCTCATGTCGAAGTTGATCTCCTCGATGAGTTTCATGGTGGCCTCGAAATCTTCGTCCGTCTCGTTCGGGAAGCCGACGATGAAGTCGGAGCTCATGGTGATGTCGGGACGCACGGCGCGCAGGCGGCGGATCTTGGACTTGTACTCCAGCACGGTGTGCGGGCGCTTCATCATGGTCAGGATGCGATCCGAGCCGCTCTGGATGGGCAAGTGCAGGAAGCTGACCACCTCGGGGGTATCACGATAGACCTCGATGATGTCGTCGGTGAACTCGACCGGGTGGCTGGTGGTGTAGCGAATGCGGTCGATGCCGTCGATGGCAGCCACCAGGCGCAGCAGTTCGGCGAAGGTGCAGACCTCCCCGTCGAAGGTCGGCCCCCGGTAGGCGTTGACGTTCTGGCCGAGCAGGTTCACTTCGCGCACCCCTTGCTGGGCGAGCTGGGCGATTTCATAGAGCACGTCATCCAGTGGCCGGCTCACCTCCTCGCCACGGGTGTAGGGCACCACGCAGAAGGAGCAGTACTTGGAGCAGCCTTCCATGATGGAAACGAAGGCGGTCGCCCCCTCGGCACGGGGTTCGGGCAGGTTGTCGAACTTCTCGATTTCGGGGAAGGCGATGTCCACCTGGGCACCGCGCCCCTCCTGCACCTGCTTGATCATGGTCGGCAGGCGGTGCAGGGTCTGGGGTCCGAAGACGATGTCCACATAGGGCGCCCGGCTGCGCAGGTTCTCCCCTTCCTGGGAGGCGACGCAGCCGCCCACCCCGATCACCAGCCCCGGTTTTTTCGCCTTGAGCTTCTTCCAGCGACCGAGCTGGTGGAACACCTTCTCCTGGGCCTTCTCGCGGATGGAACAAGTGTTGAGCAGCAGCACATCGGCCTCTTCCGGCTCCTCGGTAAGCGTGTAGCCATTGCTGGCATCCAGCAGGTCCGCCATCTTGGACGAGTCGTACTCGTTCATCTGGCAGCCCCAGGTCTTGATATGAAGTTTCTTGCTCATTGCTTCTCGTGACTGGTTTTGAAATCGGCAGGGTCAAAGGACCGACCATTTTACTCCGCAATCCCGGTGCTGACCAGTCTGGGGCCGCCCGTCGCCATCAGGGCCGGCTTGTCGTCGGCAATTGCGCATCCCCCTCACTGTTTCTGCCGCCTCCTTGCGTTATCATGCCCCATTCGGTTCGGCCCTTGCCCCTTATCGCGGGGACTCCTTGCAGGAATCAAGTTATGGAACAGTGTGATATCGCCATCGTCGGCGCCGGCATGGTGGGCGCCGCCACCGCCTGCCTGCTGGCGGCAGAGGGGCTCTCGGTTCGGGTCATCGAGACCCGGTTGCCCGAGCCCTATGCCCCCGAGCAGCCGCTGGATTTGCGGGTTTCCGCCATCAGCCAGGCCTCGGTGGCGCTGCTGACCCGGGCCGGTGCCTGGCAATATCTGCAGCAGATGCGGCTGTGCCCCTATCGCCGGCTGGAGACCTGGGAGCTGGACGGCTTCGCTACCCGCTTCGACGCGGTGGATCTCGGGCTGCCCCAGCTCGGCTACATCATCGAAAACCGGCTGATCCAGCTCGCCCTGCTGAAAAGGATGGAGGATTTCCCGACCATCCAGACCCATACCCCGGCGGCGGTGACGAGTCTGCGCCAGAGTGCGGATGACGCCGTGCTGACCCTGGATGACGGCACCGAGCTGCAGGCGCGCTGGGTGCTGGCCTGCGATGGTGCCGAATCCCACACCCGGCGACTGGCCGGCATCGGGGTGTCGCGTTTCGAGTACCGCCAACATTGCATGCTGATCAACATCGACACCGATTTTGCCCAGGAAGACATCACCTGGCAGCAGTTCACCCCGAGCGGCCCGCGCGCCTTCCTGCCGCTGCCGGGCCGCCATGGCTCCCTGGTCTGGTATGACAGCCCGGCCCGCATCCGGGCGCTGGCCGCCATGAGCAACGAGGCCCTGGCCGTCGAGGTGCGCCGCCACTTCCCGAGCCGCCTTGGCGGTTTCACCGTGACGGACAAGGGGAGCTTCCCCCTGGTGCGCCGCCACGCCAACGACTATCACGCCGGGCGAGTGGTGCTGCTCGGGGATGCGGCCCACACCATCAACCCGCTGGCGGGGCAGGGGGTCAACCTCGGTTTCAAGGACGTGGCCTGCTGGGCCGGGTTGCTCGGCAAGGCGGGGGCACAGTGGCATGAGCTGGCGCTGGCCGGGCGTTACGAGGGGCGACGCCGCCCTGACAACCTGCTGATGCAGTCGGGGATGGATCTCTTCTACGGGGTCTTCAGCAACGAGATAGGCCCCCTCAGGCTTGCCCGCAACCTGGCGCTGAATCTGGCGGACAAGGCGGGCCCCCTCAAGGAGATGGCGCTACGCTATGCGCTTGGGCTGGTATGAGGCAGTGCGTGGCACTGCCAGGTGCCAATCGGGTGGCATATCAATCCGTGTGATGGTGCCAGCCGGTTTTTTATATGGCCGCGAGGAGTGATCCAGGCGGCGCAGGGGCAAAACGGCCTCAGGCAAGGGGGGAGCACACCATGAACAAGGCATTGCTGGTGATCGATTTCATCAACGACATCGCCCACCCGGACGGGCGCATCGCCGCCTCGGCGGCCCAGGTGATCGAGCAGGACGCCATTGCGCACGCCAATCAGGCGCTGGCTCATGCCCGCGCTCACGGCTGGCTGGTGGTGCTCATCAAGGTGGGGTTTGACGAGGGCTATCTGCTGCAACCCAGGGGTTCCCCCATGTTTGGCCGTGCCCGGCAGTTCGGGGCCCTCTCCCTGGCGGACAGCGGCACCGACTTTCACCCGGATCTCGATGTGCAACCCGGGGATCTGGTGCTGACCAAACCCAGGGTCAGCCCCTTCTACGGCACGGCGCTGGAGCCCGCGCTACGGGCCAATCGCATCGAGCATCTCTATGTGTGCGGCGTGAGCACCAGCTGGGCCATTCAGGGGGCGGTGCGAGATGGCCACGATCGGGACTACGCCATCACCATCCTGGAAGATGCCTGCGCGGCGGCGGATGCCGCAGAACACCAGGCTTCCCTGCGCATGCTCGGTCGCATTGCCGAGATCATCAAGGTCGCGGAGCTGGCGGAGCGGGACTGAGCCCGGCCATCCTCTCCTGCAGGCATCTCATGCACCTCATGCGGGCTCGGGGTGCGTTTCTCTCACCATGGCGAGGAAGCGATCCCGAATGGGATCGGCAAATTCCGGGTTCCACACCAGGCTGATTTCCCATTCCGACCAGGGGCCGGAGAGAGGGTAGAGGGTCACCTCCTTGCCCGCGATGAACCCTACGCTGCGCGGCAGGATGGCGTTGCCGATACCGGCGGCCACCAGGGCCACCAGGGTCTGGATGTCTTCCGCCTCCTGGATGAGACCGGTCAGCCGGTTGGCGCCGAGAAAGCGGGCGATCTGCTGGCTGAGACCCGGGCAGCGATGGCCCACCATCTGCAGCAAGGGATCGCGGATCAGCGCCCGCTCCAGGTCGAAGTCCGGCCCTGCCACCTGGGTGGGGACGGCCAGCACCAGTCTGTCCGTCAGCAACCTGTGTTCCCTCAGCTGCGGCGCATCAGGCCGTCGCATGAAGCCCAGTTGCAGCCGACCCGCCAGCAAGTGTTCCTGCTGGATGGCGGAGGTGGTGTCCCGCAGGTGGACCAGCACGTCGGGGGCCTGCTGTTTGAAACGGGCCACCAGGGAGGGGGCCAGTGCGAAGCTGGAGAGCCCGAACCCGATGTGGAGGCGTCCGGCGGCACCGCTTGCCAGCGCCAGGGCATGCTGCTCGAATCCCTTGCCGTGATCCACCAGAGCCCTGGCTTGGGGCAGCAACTGGAGGCCGATGGCGGTCAGCTCGGCCCCGTGGCGGCCCCGGTTGAACAGGGTGCTGCCGAGGGCCTGCTCCAGCCCCTGGATCTGCTTGGTCAGGGCCGGTTGCGTCACAAAAAGCCGGCTGGCCGCTTCCCGGTAGTTGGCACTCTCGGCCAGCATGACGAAGGCCTGCAATTGTCTCAGGTCGAATCTCATTCCATTTGGTTATCCAATGTGGCGATTTATTGATTATAAATTATCTAATCTCCTTGTTCTAATGGTCTCGAAACGGGCCTGCTTGCCCGCTGTTCAGCCACAAGGAGTCATGTCATGTCGAGCGAACGCTATCTGTTTTTGATCAAGGGGAGCCTGGTGATGGCTCAGCCGCTGGCCGCACCGGAGACCGGGGAGCTGCTGACCAGTCTGTTGCAGCAGGGGTTCGTCGTCGCCCCCTTGCCGGTGTGGGCCAGCAATGCGGAGCAGGCGCTCGCCTGTTACGAGGCCGCTGCCCAGCGGCAGGTCTTCGCCGATGCGCTGGCGGGGAGAGCCCTGTGAGCACGGTGCGCGTGAAGGCCGCGGCCCTGCTGCTGGACATGGACGGGACCCTGGTCCACTCCACCGGCGACGTGGAAGTCGTGTGGCGGCGCTGGTGTCAGCACCATGGGCTGGATCCCGCTCCCGTGCTCGCCATGTGTCACGGCGTGCGCTCACGGGAGGTGATAGGGGCCCTGGCTCCCCAGCTGGACATGGCGGTGGAGGTGGCCCTGCTCGACGATCTGGAGATGGCATACGCTGCGGCGCCGATACCTCTGGACGGTGCCCGGCGACGGCTCGAACAGCTGCCGTCGACGCGCTGGGCGCTGGTGACTTCCGCAAGCCGGAGGGTGGCAGAGCACCGGCTGCTGCACGCCGGATTGCCGCTGCCCCGACTCCTGGTGTGTGCCGGTGATGTGGTACGGGGCAAGCCGGATCCCGAGCCTTATTTGCTGGCTTCCAGCCGGTTGGGACTGGCTCCGGCCGATTGCCTGGTGTTCGAGGATGCGCCAGCGGGCATCGCCAGCGCCCTGCAGGCGGGTTGCCAGGTGGTGCAGATGGGGGGAACAAGGCGGTATGACGACAGGCTCAAGGGCTGGCTGCGGGACTGGCGCGGGATCGAGATCGAGGTGGCACCGGACGGGCTCCATCTTCATCTGCCCGCCCCGTTGCCGGCAGAGGCAGGATGATGACGACAAGGGGCACGCCATTCAGGCGCCGCAAGATTGCCCGATGCTGGGGGAAGCCTGCTCAGCCGAATAGCGTTCCACCCGGTTGCGGCCATTGTGCTTGGCCAGATAGAGCGCCTGATCGGCGCGAGAGAGCAGCTCGTCCAGATTGAAGGGGCCCTCTCTCTGGGAGGCGATACCGATGCTGACTGTGATGCAGACGGCGGGCTCGGCTCCCTTTTCTTCCCCTGGCTGCGCGACGATTTTTCGCAGCCGCTCGGCAACTGCCATGGCCTGCTCCTCGCTGAGGCCGGGCCAGATGGCCACGAACTCCTCTCCCCCCAGGCGACAGAAGAGATCCCCCGGTCGAAGCTGGTCGCGCACCCGGGCCGCGAAGTTGCTCAACTGGTTGTCACCCTCTTCGTGGCCGTGACGATCATTGATGCGTTTGAAATGATCGATGTCCAGCATGCAGATCGCCACAGGGTAGCGCTGCACCGTGAGGTGCTGGAGCAGTTCATTGGCGGCCGACCAGAAGCCGGCCCGGTTCAGCGCACCGGTCAGGTGATCGTGGTGGGCCAGGTGTTTCATCTCCCGCAGCAGGCTGTTGCGGGCCGCCATGATGCTGGCGGCGGTCAGGGGGGTGAGAGCGATCAACATGACCCCTATCCGGACGGAGAACATCCAGTACTGGGTCTGGACATCGTGATTGATGACGAGGTGGCCGTTTGAGAGGGCGATCAGGATCAGGGTGCTGTAACTCAGGGTCAGCAGGCTGGTGGCGAAGACGGAGTAGGTGACGGCGCACCAGAGCAGCGCCGGTACCGGGAAGGCGATGGATCCCGGCCCCTCGACGAGCAGGGTGAGCAGCAGGGAGGCCACCAGGCTCAGCAGCGGCATCAATCTGGCCCAGGAGAACTCGGTGCGGTAGAGGAGGGTGCGCCAGGGGGGCACGCTGTCATGGGGAGGCAGTGTCAGGAGCACCGGCAGTATGGTCATGTAGTTCACCAGCTCGCTGGCAAACCAGAAGCCCAGCCCGTAGAGCGGGGGGCCCAGAGACAGGATGGGATTGATGATGGCGCCGACCACGCCGGCGGCGAGGGAGGCGGCCAGGGTGTTTCGCAGCAGGAGCACGAGGGAGGTGGGGCGCCTGAGGAGCTTGTCGGCAGGCGCGAGCCGATGCATCAGCAGATACCCGACGCCGATGCCGGCCAGGTTGCCGCAGGTCAGCAGGATGGTTTTGAACAGGGGCTCGCCGGTGAAGAGGGCGGCAAGAAAAAAGCCCAGTATGCCGCCGGCCCAGCCCGCCGGGGTGGCCAGGCGTGGATAGCGCACCATGCAGCCGAGCAGGACCGCATTGGCAGGCCAGAAGGCCGCCAGCAGGTTGGGGGGGCGGGTGAAGATGCCGATCAGCGAGAACAGCAGTACCAGGGCGGCGACACACAACAGAGCGGACAAGGGCGTCAATGTGCATGAGGTACGTTGGCGTGCGATGTCCCCCATGGGGACCTCCTGACAAGAGAGCGTTTGTTCAGAGTATGGCTGGCACGTGACAAGGGTGAACGAGGGGGAGAGAAGAAAACGCCCCCTGGTGGAGGGGGCGTGAAGGCTTACTTGAAGACCCGGAAACGCACGTCGTCGTCGATGAAGGTCTTGTCGCCGGCAGGTTGCTCTATGCTGCCAAAAGGCATCTGGGCACGAAGCAGCCAGCTGGCGGGCAGGTCCCACTCCTTGCGCACCGCATCGTCGATGAGCGGGTTGTAGTGTTGCAGGGAGGCGCCGATGCCCTCCTGGGCCAGGGTGGTCCAGACCGCGAACTGGGCGATCCCGGTGGCATGTTCGGACCAGATGGGGAAGTTGTCGGCATAGAGAGCGAATTTCTGCTGAAGATCCTCGATGACGGCGGTGTCTTCGAAGAAGAGCACGGTGCCAGCCCCGGCGCGGAAGCTGCCGTTGATCTTGGCTTCACTCTGGGGATAGGCCTCCGGCGGCACTATCTTCTTGAGCTCCGCCTTGACGATGTCCCACAGCTTGTGGTGCTGCTCGCCGAACAGGATGACGGCGCGGGAACTCTGGGAGTTGAACGAAGAGGGGCTGTGCTTGACGGCATCCTTGATGAGGGCGGTCAGCTGGGCCTCGGAGTGGGTCACCCGGTTGCCCAGGGCATAGATGGTACGACGTGCTTTGATCTGTTCGATAAACGGACTGCTCATAACATCTCCTTGGTTGATGAATCATCACCGCCAGCGTTGCCGACAAAGGTCATCTGGCTCCGATTTCTCGAGTCATCGACTATATCACCTTGCGGGCAATAAACCGTCAACGAGGAGTAATGACTGTTTCTACTTTTTATGGATATTCACATGACGGATGTGAATATGGCCGTGAGACACCTTGATATCTTTTTTATCATTAGCAGTGGATGTTAATGACTTCAATCAATATCTTTTGCAGATTTTTAATCTATAAAATTCATCCAATATGACATTTTATAGAGATTGACATGACGGCGGCGCTGATCAAGGAACGCTATTACATACTGACTCCGCTGTCGTTTCTCCTGGGAGGGCTGGTGCTGATCGCCACCCTGTTGCTGGCGGCAGCCAGCTACCTGAGCAGCATCGACAAGACGGTGGCGGGTTACGGTCACATGCTGGCCGCCCTCGACGCCACCCTGCTCCAGGACATGGCGCAGGACAACCGCCGCCAGCTTGGCGTACTGGAGGCGTCCCTGGACAAGCAGGCCATCGCTGCCGGGGCATCGGCCATCAATCCCATCTGGGCCATTGCCCATCAGTTCAAGTACGACGCCCACTTCCTCTATTTCTACAACGCGCGCACCCATCGGCTCGACGGCTATCCCGACTGGCAGCAACCGGAGGGCTACCGGGCACAGGCGCGGCCCTGGTACCAGACCCTGTCCGGCGAGGGCGATGATCTCGTCTGGTTCGGTCCCTACCCGGAGTTCGATTCGGTCCGGCAGGTACTGACCCTCATCAAGCGGGTCAAGGATCATGAGGGGCAACTGCTTGGGCTGCTGATGGTGGACATGTCGTTCAGCGCCTTGCAGGGGGCGTTGCACCGGGCAGTGGGTGAGGATCCGGTGGCCCTCTACATCACCGAGCGCAAGGGCGGCAAGCTGGTGGTGGGGCACAATTTGTCGCTGTTGCCGCCCCGCCTAGAGCGGGAGACGCAGGCGGCCGGCCTGGACGGGTTCTGGGCAGGACGCCACCTGCAACACGCTCTGGAGGGGATGGAGTGGGATCTCAACGTCTATCTCCCCCCCTCCCATTTTCATGAAAACCTGCAAGACACCCTGCTGATGGTGGTGCTGCCCGCCCTGGCGCTGCTCTGCATCTGGCTGTGCAGCCTGTGGTTTCTGGTGCGGATCTTTCGCCAGGAGCAGGCGCTGGTGCAGGGCTCGCTCAGCGGCCTCATCCGGGATGAGGCGAGAAAGGAGATCCAGCGGCGTCAGCGAACCTGGTTCGTGCACGGCAGCCTGGGGGAGATAGAACAGGTGCGAAACAGCCTGCTGCAAGGGCAGGATGCCCTGCTCCACGACCCTCTCACCGGCATCCTGAACCGGCGAGCCTTCGATCAGCAGCGGGCGGGGCTGGAGCAAGCGGGGAGCCCCTACTGGCTGGTGCTGTTCGATGTGGACAACTTCAAGCGCGTCAACGACAGCTGGGGACACGGTGTGGGGGATGCGGTGCTGTTTCGGGTAGCCACCATCATGGCGAGAACCCTGGGGGATGAGCAGGTCTACCGCATCGGGGGCGATGAATTTGCGGCCTTGCTGCCCTGGGAGCAGGCGGAGGTGGAATGTCGCCTGACCCACCTGCTCGGTCGGGTGAAGGCCCTGAAATGGCGGGAGTTCGCCGACGCCATCACCCTGAGCGCCGGCGGAGCGCGCTATCCGGATGATGCCCTGACGCTGCTCGAGCGGGCGGATGCCTGCCTGTACGAGAGCAAGCACCAGGGGCGGGATTGCTGGCATCTGGCGGCGTCGTCGCCCGTTGACGGGGAGGTTGTGACAGTATCTGTCTGACGGTGATCGCTGCAAAAAAGGGCCTTTGGGCCTAGAAAAGGGTCATGACGGGGATGATTTCTCGTGTGACCTTTTTTTTTGATGTGGTTTCAGGTGGTTAGCCTGCTTTCTTGCGTCGTGTCGCGAACCGGAGACAGGGAGGGCTGGCCGTGAGGTGCCCCTTGCGGCAGTGGCGCAGGTCAGGGGGCTTTGTATAGTGCAGGGAAAAATAATCAATCATCAGGTTTGACAGGAGTACCCCATGAAAATGAAACCGTTTGGCATGAGCGCACTGGCGCTGCTGGGGGCGTTGCTGTTGGGCACAGGACAGGTGCAGGCATCCGAGACCCTCAATACCATTCTCGGCGGCGGAGCCGGCGGGGTGGCGGGCACCATGATCGGCAAGGAGCTGGGTGGCGACACCGGCGCCCTGGTGGGGGCAGCCCTGGGGGGCGCGGCCGGTGGTGCGGCCACGGCCAATAGGGGCAACAAGAACGAAGCTGCGCTCGGCGGCGCCGTCGGTGCCCTGGGCGGGGCTGCCATCGGCAAGAGCGTCGGTGGCAGCACGGGCCAGCTGATCGGTGCCGGTATCGGTGGTGCCGGTGGCTCTGCCATCGGAGCCAGGACCGGGGATGGTCACGAGAGCCGCGGCGATCGCTATTACGATGACAGGCGCTATCACAAGCACCACAAGAAACACAAAAAGCACCGCAAGCACAGATGGCATGACGACTGATGCCGCGGCAAGCTGACCGACAAAAAGGGGCCCTTGGCCCCTTTTTTGATCCCGCTGCCGGCCCGTGAGGGGCGGCGAGCGGCCTCTTACACCAGCCGGTGCTGGCGCCTGCCAAGGGAGAAGGCGTTGATGTTGTCGATGAGCTGATCCGCGAGGCGCTGCATCGACTCTTCGCTGGCCCAGGCCACGTGGGGAGTCAGGATGAAATTGGGGTAACGCAGGGCCTGCATCAGGGGGTGATCCGGAGGCGGCGGCTCGACACTCGCCACATCGAAACCGGCGCCGCCCAGACGGCCGTTGCCGAGGGCTTCGAGCAGCGCCTGCTCGTCCACCAGGCCGCCACGGCCCACGTTGATGAGCAGGGCGCCCGGTTTCATCAGGGCCAGCTCCCGCTCCCCGATGAGATGGCGGGTGTAGGGGGTGAGCGGGCAGTGCAGGCTGATCACATCCGAACTTTGCAGCAGGGCATCCAGGGGCAGCCTGTCGTCATCCCCCGGGGAGCCGACCTGGCTCTGGGCATAGTAAACCTCCATTCCGATGGCGCTGGCCCGCTGTCCCAGCGCCTGTCCCAGGGTGCCCTTGCCGATGATCCCGAGGCGCTTGCCATGCAGATCCGTGATGGGGTGGTCGAAGAAGCAGAACTGTCCGCTTTGCTGCCAGCGCCCCTCCAGCAGGGACTGGCGCCAGGCGAACAGGTTGCGCGACAGGGCGAGCATCAGGGCCATGGCGTGCTCGGGGACGGAAGGGCCCGAGTAGTTGCGGATATTGCACACGGCGACATTGGCGGCGCGGCACGCCTCCAGATCCAGGTTGTCGCTGCCGGTGGCGGCCAGGGCGATCAGGCGCAGTTCGGGCAGCTGGGCCAGTTCATCGGCCCCGATGCGCACCTTGTTGATGATGGCGATGCTGGCGCACTTGAGCCGCTCCATCACCTGATCCGGCGCCGTGGTCGGGTAGCTTTGCCAGTGATGGGGAAAATCGGGGCGGCGCAGATTGATGCCGGTGTCCAGGGTGTCGCTGTCGAGAAACACGATTTGCTGCATGAAGCCTCCTGCCATTGGTTCGGACATGATGCCAAACATGGAGGGCGGCTGACCAGCGCGGTGGCATCGGGTCAAGTCCGATGGGGAAGGCAAAAGGCGGGTGGCTGTGCCTCGGAGGGACTCAGATCCAGCCCAGGTGCGTCAGCCAGCCCTGGATGCGCCCCGGCGTCTCCTCCAGATCCATCAGGGCATAGGGGCGGTAGTTGAGCTTGTGGCTGCGGCGGCTCTCGCTTCTGCGGGCTTCGGCCGCGAGCAGGGGCCAGCGTCCTCCCTCCTCCTGATAGAGATCCAGGGTAGGGATGCTGCCCTGGGCTATCTGCTTGGCGAGGGTCTGGTTGCTCAGCTGGTTGGGGAAGAAGCCGTCGAGCAGCACCAGGGCATCGGGGGCGGGCAACTGTTCGCTGGCGATGAGGTTGGCGGCCCAGGCGGCGCTGGTACCCTGGGCCAGCAGCAGCTTGAAGCCCCCCTCCTGCAGCTTGGCATCCCCCAGCTTGCTGATGCGGGAGGCAAACTGCTTGCGAAAATCGTCGATGACCTGCTGTTTCTTCTCGGCGGCGGGGTCGAGCTCGGTCTGCTGCGGCGAGGGGAGCAGCAGCAGGGTATCGAAACCGAGGCGCCCCAGCTCCCGGGTCAGTTGCCACAGCTGGCCGCTGCGCTGCCAGTCGGGCAGCAGGATGACCAGACCCACGTAGTTGTCGCTGTCGTGCTTGGCAAACAGTACCTGTTGCTTGTCCACCCTGGTGCTGTCGGGTATTCCCTGCCAGTCGCTGCTCTGCCAGTAGTCGGGGGGAACCAGGGGGGCTGGATCCGGGGCGGCGCCTGACGGTGCCTGCCCGGCGCCGTGGGCGGCAAAAGCAATCAGGGTCAGCAGCAGATAGGGGCGAAATGTCATGGGGGATCCTCCAGCACTCCCTCATAGCGGCCTCGCCGGGGGTTTCTTTAGGGCAAGGGGGCACATCGGCATCGGCGGTGGCGAAGAGGGTCTGACCGGCGGGCCGGACACGTGCCCGGGATTGTTCCAAATGGCAAAGCATTCCCGGTTTTGATTGTTCCATCCTGTGACCCATACATGGTTCAGTAAGGGCAGGCAGACAGGGGGCCGGGGCATGTCGTCACTGGCCGCAGGCGGAGAATTCTCCCCCCTGTCTCGTCAGAACGAGAGATTCACCCTCACTTTCCATCGACAGGGAGCGTTATCGCCATGAGCACCTTGGTTCACTTGCCCATCCTCGACCTGAGGCAGCTGGATGCCTCGCCCGACGCCCGGGCCGATTTTCTGGCATCGTTGCGCGATGCCGCGAGAGAGACGGGATTTTTCTATCTGACCGGCCACGGCATCGATCCCGAGCTGCAACAGGAGGTGCAGCAGCTGTCGCGGGCCTTCTTTGCGCTGCCTCTGGCGGCCAAGCAGCAGGTCGCCATGATCCACTCTCCCCATTTTCGTGGCTACAACCGACCGGGGGCGGAGCTGACCCGGGGTCAACCCGACTGGCGAGAGCAGTTTGATATCGGTGCCGATCGCCCAGCCTTGCCGCGCGCGGCGGGCGACCCGCCCTGGTGGCGGTTGCAGGGGCCGAATCAGTGGCCGGAGGCGCTGCCGACACTGCAACCCGTGCTGACGCGCTGGCGTGGGCAGATGACCCGCATGTCCCGTACCCTGCTCGGGGCTTTTGCCGAGGCGCTCGCACTGTCGCCAGATGCCTTCGATGCCCTGCACGGAGAGCGTCCCAACGAACATATCAAGCTGATCCGCTATCCCGGTGAGCGGGGCGCCACCCAGGGGGTCGGTCCCCACAAGGATTCGGGCTTCCTGAGCTTCCTGCTGCAGGATGACCAGCCCGGCCTGCAGGTGGAGGTGGCGCCGGATCACTGGATCGACGCGCTCCCGCTCCCCGGCACCTTCGTGGTCAACATCGGTGAGCTGCTGGAGCTCGCCAGCAACGGCTACCTGCGGGCGACCGTGCACCGGGTGGTGCCGTCGGCGCCGGGGCAGGAGCGTCTCTCCATCGCCTTCTTCCTGGGGGCCCAGCTCGACGCCGTGGTGCCCGTCTATCCGCTGCCCGAGGCACTGGCCCGTGAAGCCAGGGGGCCTGCCACCGACCCGCACAATCCGCTGCTGCGGGAGGTGGGCTGGAACTACCTCAAGGGGCGGCTGCGTTCTCACCCTGATGTGGCATTGCGCCACCATGCCGATCTGTTGCCGGCGCCCCGGGCGCTGGCGGTCGGCGAAACCACCCATTGATTGCATGGCAAGGAGCACAAGATGAACAAGCACGGACTGTTTTCCCTGAGCGGCCTGGTATTGGCCCTCGGACTCTCTCTCTCCGCCCAGGCCGCCCAGGCGCTGCGGGTTGCCGCGGATCCACTGCCCCATGCGGATATCCTCGGCGAGGTGAAACGCCAGGACCCTTCGCTGGATCTGCAGGTGATCGAGCTCAGCGGCGGCATCAATGCCAATGCCCTGTTGGTGGCGGGTGATGTGGATGCCAACTACTTCCAGCACGTCCCTTACCTGCGGGATCAGGAGAAGGCGCTCGGCACCGAGCTGGTGGTGGCCGCGACCGTACACGTGGAGCCTCTTGGCATCTATTCGAAGAAGTTCAAGCACCTGAGGGAGGTACCGGAAAAGGCGGTGATAGCCCTGCCCAACAATGTCACCAACCTGAGCCGGGCCCTCTATCTGTTGCAGCACGAGGGGCTCATCACCCTCAAGGCCGGCCATGAAGATCCGGCGCGGGATCTGGCGACGGTGCACGACATCGCCACCAACCCCAAGGCGCTCAAGATCCTGGAGATCGAGGCGCCGCAGCTGCCGCGCTCCCTCGACGACGTGGATCTGGCGGTGATCAATGGCAACTATGCCCTGGAGGCGGGGCTGGAGCCTGCTCGCGATGCCCTGGGGCTGGAGAGCGCCCAGAACAATCCCTACGCCAACATCCTGGTGACCACCCCGGCGCTCAAGGATGATCCGCGGATCCGCCAGTTGGCGCGGGATCTGGAGTCCAGGGCGATCGCCGACTTCATTCGCAAGAGCTACAAGGGGTCGGTGATCCCGGTGGCCGGGCGGCAGTCATGATCGTGCTGGAGGGGCTCGGCAAGCAGTACCCGGGGCACGGGCAACCCGCTCTGGAGGGGGTGTCGCTCGAGATTCCGGATGGGGCCATCTACGGCATTCTCGGGCGCAGCGGCGCGGGCAAGAGCACGCTCATTCGTTGCCTCAATCTGCTGGAGCGGCCAAGCCGGGGCCGCATCCTGTTCGATGGCCGCGACATCACGGCCCTGGAGGGAGCGGCCTTGCGCCGCCACCGTCAGGGGACCGACATGATTTTCCAGCACTTCAATCTGCTGCACGCCCGCAGCGTGGAGGAGAACGTGGCAGTCCCGCTGGAAATCGCCGGTGTGGCGCGCCGGGAGCGGGCTGCCCGGGTCAGCGAGCTGCTGGAACTGGTGGGGCTTGGCGAGCACCGTCGCGCCTTTCCCTCCCAGTTGTCGGGGGGGCAGAAGCAACGAGTGGGCATCGCCCGCGCCCTGGCCGCCAATCCGCGCCACTTGCTCTGTGACGAGGCGACCAGTGCCCTGGATCCGGAGACCACGGAGTCGGTGCTGGCGCTGCTTGCCGACATCAACCGCCGCCTCGGGATCACCATAGTGCTCATCACCCACGAGCTGGAGGTGGTCAGGGCCATCTGCGATCACGCGGCATTGCTTGAACGGGGTCAGCTGGTGGAAAGCGGCGCTCTGGGCACCCTGCTGGCCAACCCAGACTCCCGCGTGCGGCAGGCCCTGTTGCCGGATCCCGAGATCCTGCGGCGTTTCATGGCGCGTCACGGAGTCACAGAGGAGGTGCGTTTATGCAGAGTCGCCTGAGTGCCGATGCCTTGCTCGAACTGATGTATCAGGGGTCGCTCGAAACGCTCTACATGGTGGGAGTGGCAGCCGTGTTCACCCTGTTGCTGGGGCTGCCGACCGGGGTGCTGCTGGTGGTGACCCGTCCCGGGGGCGTGCTGCCCTTGCCCCGTCTCAACATGGTGCTGGGGATCGGTATCAACATAGGGCGGTCGCTCCCCTTCGTGGTGCTCCTGATCGCCCTGATCCCCCTGACCCGGCTGGTGGTCGGCACCTCACTGGGCAGCACCGCCGCCATCGTCCCCATCACCCTGGGGGCCTTCCCCTTCTTTGCCCGGGTGGTGGAGAGCGCCCTCGATGAGGTGGACAAGGGGCGCGTCGAAGCCGTGCTCGCCATGGGGGGCAGCGGCTGGCACGTGGTCGTCAAGGCGCTGCTGCCCGAGGCCTTGCCGGCGCTGCTGGCCGGACTCACCCTGACGGTGGTGATGCTCATTGGCTTCTCCTCCATGGCGGGGGTGGTCGGTGGTGGCGGGCTCGGGGATCTGGCGATCCGCTACGGCTACCAGCGCTTTGACGACAAGGTGATGGCAGGGACAGTGGTCATGTTGCTGCTGCTGGTGCAACTGGTACAGGGGGTGGGGGACAGGCTGGTGCGGGCACTGGCCCATCGCCGCTAGGGGCACGGCTTCTCATCAGGCCGGCCGTGAGGTGCCAGCCAATAAAAAAGCGAGCCTGGGCTCGCTTTTTTTGCAATCACATCAAGGGGTCAACTTAGTTGACGCGACGCTTGAATTCACCGGTACGGGTGTCGATTTCGATCTTGTCACCGATCTCCACGAAGGCGGCAACGGCCAGCTCGTAGGAGGTGCCCTTCAGGCGGGCAGGCTTGGTCACTTTACCGGAGGTGTCGCCACGGGCGGCCGGCTCGGTGTACTCGACTTCACGCACGATGGTGGTCGGCAGTTCTACGGAGATGGCTTTCTCGTTGTAGAAAGTCACTTCGCAGAGGTCTTCCATGCCGTCTACCAGGTAGTTCAGGGCATCACCCAGGTTGTCTTTCTCGACGTCGTACTGGTTGTACTCGGTGTCCATGAAGACATACAGCGGGTCGGAGTAGTAGGAGTAGGTGCACTCTTTACGCTCCAGCTGAACGACTTCCAGCTTGTCGTCGGCCTTGAAGACGGTCTCGGTGGCGCTGCCGTTCAGCAGACCCTTCAGCTTCATCTTGACCACGGCGGAGTTACGGCCGGATTTGTTGAATTCAGCCTTCTGGACCACCATCGGCTCGGTGCCGATCATGACTACGTTACCAGCGCGGATTTCCTGTGCGGTTTTCATGTAAAAAATTCCTGTTCGTGAAACGGACGGATAAAAACTGCCAGATTATATACGGCTTTCTAAAAATTTCACCAACCTCGTGACGAGATCCCCGTCCGCCAGCAGCCTCTGTGGCCAGGTGCGCCCATGTTGCTGCCATATGGCCGCGTATTGCGGCCATTGTGCCCAGAGTTCACCGGTGTGTTCCCCCCGGTTGAGGGCATGGTTGAAGCGGCGCAGCCACTGACCGGCCGACGCTGGCAAGGGGGAGAGGAAGTGGTCGAGAAAACCGTCCAGCTTGACCATGTGGGCATCCTCTTCCTGCTGGTAGATGTGCCAGAGGAAGGGGCGCCCCGCCCACTGGGCCCGCACGAAGGAGTCCTCCCCGCGCACCAGGTTGAGATCGCAGCTCCACAGCAGGCGATCGTAGCCCCTCTGATCGGTCATCGGCAGCAGCTTGATGGTGAGGTTGCCCGCCTGGAGCAGCGCTCCTGCCTTGGCCGTCGGAATGGCCTCTGCCAGCCCTGCGCCGATGAGCACGTCGTCGAGGGAGCGCCCCAGCGGCAGCAGCAGGGTGACGGGGGTGACGCTCTGGCGCCAGCCCTCGACCAGGCTCCTGAGCGCCTCGCTCTCGTAGGTAAAGAGGCTGACCCGCAGCTCGTCTTCTCGTTGGGGCGGCAGGCCGAGGCTGGCCCAGTAGGCGGCCAGTCCCGCTACATCCTGTTGCCAGCGCTCGCGCTCGACGATGAGGCCTCGCTCGCACAAGAGGCCGCCCGTTTTCTGCGTGAAACCCGGGAAGAAGAAGTACTTGTCGAGGCGCCGGCTGCCGACCTGCTGGGGCGAGGCGAGGCCATGGCAATCCTCGACCCAGCTCTCGGCCGAGAGGTACTCCAGGTTGAGCCAGCAGGGGGGCGTGGTCTGCTCGGCCATGCGATCGATAAAGGGGGCGGGCAGCTCGCAGGCAAACGCCTCGATGACCACCCTGGCCGGGGTCATGTCGGCGGGGAGGCGCTCGTGCCAGTGCTGGACATAGATGCCATCGACCCACTGACCGTCCTGTGCGGGGTCGAGCGCCGGGCAGATGCGGGCGAAGCTAGCCAGATCGTCCACCCAGAGCCGCACCTGCACCTCACTCTTCTGCGCCGGGAGCACGCCTTCCTGTTTGAGCTGGCGGGCGAGTCGCCAGGTGACGCCGATGTCACCGAAGTTGTCGACGACGCAGCAGAAGATGTCCCAGTCGAAGGGGGGGAGAGGGCTTGTCATGGCGCGGGATCCCAGATGCAAAAAAACCGGTGCGCAGGGTAGCACACCGGTTGGCTGGCTTCTAACGGTCGGCTCGGGGCCGAAGGAGGAACTTACTCCTTGCCGTAGACGTTGTTCTCCTGCTCGCGCACCCGGATGAAGGTGGTGCGTTTGGTGAGCTCTTTCAACTGGCTGGCCCCCACATAGGTGCAGGTGGATCGCACCCCGCCCAGGATGTCGCGCACCGTGTTCTCAACCGGGCCGCGGTAGGGCAGCAGCACGGTTTTGCCTTCGGAGGCGCGATACTCGGCGACACCGCCGGCGTGCTTGTCCATGGCGCTGGCCGAGCTCATGCCGTAGAACTTCATGAAGGGCTCGCCATCGACCTCGACGACTTCGCCGCCGCACTCTTCGTGAGCGGCCAGCATGCCCCCCAGCATCACGAAGTCGGCGCCGCCGCCAAATGCCTTGGCCACATCCCCCGGGCAGGTGCAGCCGCCGTCACCGACGATCTGGCCACCCAGGCCGTGGGCCGCATCGGCACACTCGATGATGGCGGAGAGCTGCGGGTAGCCGACCCCGGTCTTGACCCGGGTGGTGCAGACCGAGCCCGGGCCTATGCCCACCTTGACGATGTCGGCGCCGGAGAGGATCAGCTCCTCCACCATCTCGCCGGTCACCACGTTGCCCGCCAGGATGACGTGGTTCGGGCAGGCCTCGCGGATCTTGCGCAGAAACTCGACGAAGTGCTGGGAGTAGCCGTTGGCCACGTCCACGCAGATGAAGCGCAGGGCGCTGGACATCGCGAGGATCTGGCGGGTCTTGGTGAAGTCCTCCTCCGAGGTGCCGGTGGAGACCATTACGTGGCCCAGCAGGGCCGGGTCGGTCTCATTGACGAAGGTTTGCCACTGCGCAAGGCTGTAGTGCTTGTGCACCGCCGTCATCATCTCGAAGCTGGCCAGGGTACGCGCCATGGCGAAGCTGCCGACGGTATCCATGTTGGCGGCGATGACGGGCACGCCCTGCCATCGGGTCTGGGTGTGCTTGAAGGTGAACTGGCGGGTCAGGCTGACTTGGGAACGGCTCTTGAGAGTAGAGCGCTTGGGGCGAAACAGGACATCCTTGAAACCGAGCTTCAAGTCTTCTTCGATACGCATTGCGAATTCCTTATTGAGCCTTGTGTGAGAGGTCACTTTGCAGTGGCAACTTTTCGGCAGGCGCAAAAAAAACCGGTGGTTTTCAGGCCCTCCGGTTTACAGCAGTGTAGGCAAAAATCCCGTCAGAACAAGACTGATAATTCACGCACCGCTGTGGTAGCCTTTGGCGTCACAACCTGAGGATGGCCGCCAGCGTCATCCAGCACCCTGTTCTCCCCTCGTTTTCCTGCTGCATTCCCCACTCACGCACCGTGCCCGGCATGGATTGTCGCCTGTTGGCACCACGTCCAGAGCCGACTCCCCTGCACGCCAGAATCCGGTTGACCCGGCAGTTGGCTGTGATACATCTGGGCGCAAGACTGACAAGGCGAGAGAGCAAGATGGGCAAGAGAATGGTGGCGGCGGCCATGATGTGGGCGCTGTGCGGCAGCGCGATGGCGGCCCAGACCAGCTATGGCTGGATCGAGAAGGGGGTGCTGATGCCCTACGGGGTGGCGGTCAAGATGAAGCTCGATACCGGTGCCCTCACTTCGTCGCTGGATGCCCGCGACCTGAAGCATTTCAAGAAGGATGGCAAGCCCTGGGTGCGCTTCAACCTGGTGCTGACCGATGCCAATACCGACAAGGTGGTGCACAGGAGCGTGGAGCGACCGGTGGAGCGCAGCGTGACGGTGCGCGGGGCGGGCGGCATGGAGCAGCGCCCGACGGTGACCATGTCCGTCTGCGTCGGGGACCAGGTCTACAAGGAGTGGTTCACCCTGCGGGATCGCAGCAAGATGATCTACCCGGTGCTGCTGGGGCGCCGTCTGCTGGCGGAGCTGGGACCGGTGGATTCGAGCCGGACCTTCACGGTACAGCCCACCTGCGACTAGGGTGGTGCCGCCATGAAAAACGGGGGCCTTGCCCCCGTTTTTCATGGCGTGCGCAAAGGCTGACCCCTCATGCCTGGCGCGAGGCGGGCAGCAGCACGCTCACTTCGAGCCCCCCTTCGGGCCGGTTGTGGATGTCGAGATCCGCTCCGTGAAGCTGGGCGATGCGCGAAACGATGGCCATGCCAAGGCCCACGCCATCCCCCTGCTGGGGATTGACCCGGAAGAAGCGCTCGCACAACCGGGAGAGGGCGGCGGTGGGGATGCCGGGGCCGTTGTCCCGCACATCCACCCGGATCCGGTTGCCCACCTGGCTCACCACCACGGCGACCTCGCCGCCCACCTGGGTGTAGCGCAGCGCATTGTCGATGAGGTTGCCGAACATCAGCTCCAGCAACATCGCCTGTCCCATTACCTGCACCTGTTCGGCGCCCTCCAGGGACAGCTGTTGATCCTTTTTCAGGGCGATGGGGGCCAGGGTCGCCAGGGTGCCCTGCAACAAGGGGAACAAGGGAAGGGCGGTGAGGGCCGGGCTCTGTTGGTTGTCGATGCGGGCCTGGGTCAGCAACTGGCGGATCAGCCGGTCGCTGCGATCGAGGGCCAAGAGCATCTTGCGCAGGGCCTGCTCCCGGCTCTGATCATCCTCGGCCGTCATGGCGTTCTCGCTGTGGATGCGCAGCACCGCGAGGGGCGTGCGCAGCTCGTGGGCGGCCTCGTTGGTGAACTGTTTCTCCCGATCCAGGGTGTCAGCGAGGGCGTGCATCAGCCGGTTGATCTCCCCCACCAGCGGCGTCAGTTCCTCGGCCTTGATGGCGAGATTGAGGGGGCTCAGGTTGGCGGGATGACGCTCGCCGATGGCTTGCGCCAGCTGGTGCAGCGGTGACAGTCCCCGGGTGATCAGCCACCACAGCAGACCGAGCAGGAAGGGCAGGGTGATGAAGAGGGGCAGCATGGTGAGGGTGGCCATCTTGCTGGCCAGCTCGCTGCGTTCGTCATCCCGCTCCGCCACGATGAGCCAGGTCTGTTCACCTTCGTTGTAGAGGGTAAAGGTGCGCCACTCGTGGTGATCCTTGGTCTCGCTGTTGAAGCCCCGCTCCAGGGTGGTCAACGGTTGGGTCGGGGCATTGGGCGAGCGCAGCAGCACGGCGCCCTGCTCGCTCAGCAACTGGAAGTAGAGGTTGTGTTCGAATTCATGGCCATAGGGGGTGAACTCGTTGTCCTGGCCGAACTGGAAGAAGCCGCCCTTCTCGATGTGGGGCGTCTCGGGGACGGCCTGCACCCACTCCTGGTACACGGTGCCGTTGCGCGGCAGCTCGCCGCTCTGCTTGAGATAGCGGCTGAGCAACTGGTTGGTGATGCGGGCGGACTGGGCGAGACGGGCATCAAACAGCTCTTCCATCTCGTGGTTGGCCTGCAGGTAGCCGATAAGGCCGCTGATGGCGAGGCTGAGGCTGACCAGGGCCAGGATGCCGGAGAGCAGGAAACGGCGGATGGAACGGACACGGCTCATGGGGCGGAGGCTCCTCTTGCGCCCTGGACGTCGAGCTGGGGCACGATGTAACCGACGCCGCGAATGTTGCGGATGAGCTCGGGGAAGAATTTCTTGCGCAGGTGGTGAATGTGCACCTCCACCGCGTTGCTCTCTGCCCCCTCGTCCCAGCCGTAGAGGCTCTGTTGCAGTTGATCCCGGCTCAATACCCGGCCGCTCTGGGTGATGAGCTCCTGCAACAGCTTGTACTCATGGGGGGTGAGCTTGACCGGCTCGCCCCGATAGGTGACCTGTTGTGACGCGGGGAAGAGCTGCAGCTCCCCGTACTCCAGCACCGCCTGGGCCTGCCCCTTGCTGCGCCGCACCAGGGCGCGCAGCCGGGCGTTGAGCTCCTGCAGGGCGAAGGGTTTGACCATGTAGTCGTCGGAGCCTGCATCCAGCCCCAGTACCCGGTCGTCCAGGGCATCACGGGCGGTCAGGATGAGCACGGGCAGGGTCTGCCCTTCCCGGCGCAACTTGCGCAGCAGGCTGATGCCGTCGATGTCCGGCAGGTTGAGATCCAGGACAAGGGCGGCAAACTCCTCGCTCTTGAGCGCCGAGAGGGCCGGCATCCCCTGCTGGAGCCAGTCCACCGTGTAGCCGCTGCTGCGCAGGGCATCCACCATGCCGTCTCCCAGCATCACATCATCTTCCACCAACAGGATCCGCATTGTTCTCTCCCTCAAACGACACTGCCCACCAGTATGCTAGCTGGTGGGCAGAGTTGAAATAGCGCACTGTGCTGCTTGTGTTTACAGCTTGGCGAGACGCTCGCGAATTTCCATTCTGCGGCCCTCGTCCGCCACCTCGCGGCCAGGGCGCGCCGGGGCGGCCAGGGCCTTGTCCAGATAGACCTTCGCCTGTGCCTTGTCACCCTGATCCAGCAGGAAGTCGCCGTAGAAGAAGTTGGGGTCGATGCCGGTGGGATTGATGGCCAGCGCCTGCTTGAGCAGCTTCTCCGCCTTCTCGTCGTCTCCAAAGCCCACCGGCCAGCCCGGTACCTGGTAGTAGAGGGAGCCCAGGCTGGTGTAGGCCGAGCCTTCCAGCGCCTTGGGATCCTGCTTGATGGCGATCTCGAGCTTGGCCTTGGCCTCCTTTACCAGGCTCAGGGCGCCGAGGCCACCCTTGGCCCCCGCCCAGGTGCTCTTGACGATGGCGGACCAGATCAGCAGATCGGTGCGAAATGCCTCCTTGGCGCTCGCCTCATCGGCCTTGGCACTCAGGCTCTCCAGGCAGCTCTCCTTGGCTTTTCCGGTCTGCTGGTACTGGCAGTGGGCCCACTCCTGCTGAATGGTGGGCAGGGCATCGGCGGCCTGGGCCAGACCGCTTGCCAGCAGGCCTCCCAGGGCGAGCAACAGGGGGCCGTGACCAAATCGGGGACGGAAAGTGGTGTGCTTCATCTCAATGTTCCTTCTCGTTTGTCGCACAGGCGGGATCGCTCCTGTGATCGGGGGCAGGGGAGGCAGTGCGGCGGGCGTGGCGCTCGATGATCGGGCGCTGCTTGGCCAGGGCCATGTCCACCAAGGCGGGCAGCAGGCCGTTGAGCCGCACAAAGAGCTTTTCCGGCCAGCCAAGCCAGCGGCGGCGCGTTTCGTTGCACAGGGCGATGACGGCCTCCTCGGCCACGTCCTGTGGGCTGTCGGTCCGGGTGCCGAGCTCGGCATTCATGGCATAGGCCGCCTCGGAGTTGAGGTGGGTGCGGGTGGCGCGGGGGGCAAAGTGCAGCACCTTGATGCCGGTTCCCTCCAGCTCCCGCCCCAGGGACTCGCTGAAGCCGCGCATGGCGAACTTGCTGGCGCAATAGACGCTGTAGCCGGCAAAACCGATGGCCCCGAGGCTGGAGCCGATGTTCATGATGATGGCGGGCTTGCGCAGCCGGGGCAGCAGGGCCCGGGTGAGCTGGATGGGCGCCTCGACGTTGAGCAGCAACTGGCGTGTCACCTGCTCGCTGCTCTGATCTTCCAGCCAGGCGAACTGGTTGCAGCCCGCACTGTTGATGAGCACGTCCAGCCCCTCGTCCAGGGCCGGATGTTGCAGCAGCTGCGCCCGCTCATGGGGAGAGCCGAGATCGGCCGTCACCGTCTGGTGGCGATCCGGATGAGGCAGCTCCCGGCGCAGGCGCTCCAGGGCGCTGGCCCGACGACCGTGCAGCAGCAGATGGGCACCCTGGGCCGCCAGTTCATGGGCCAGGGCTTCACCAATGCCGCCACTGGCGCCAGTCAGCAGTATGCGTTTGCCTTCAAGCTTCATTGGCAGGATCCCGTGAGCTGATAGAGCATGTCGCCATAGAGGCGGTAGACCACCTTGGCGGCGTGAATGATGGCGGCCTGATCGGCGGCATCTTCCACCCGGTTCATCAGGGATTCGAAGAACTTGAGGTGCTCCTGGTCCAGGGCCCCGTGGGAGCTCAGGTAGCTCATGGCCTGGGGCGGCAGACCCAGACCGCTCTTGAGCTGGTCGGCGACGGTCAGGGCGATGGCGACGCTGGTGCCTTCCAGCACCTGCACCATGCCGAAGAACCCCATGGGGTTGCCGCGCTGGATCTGGTCGTAGAGGAAGGCCACCATCAACTCGATGGGCAGGCCCGGCTGGCCGTGGCGCACCGCCTCGGCATCACCGCCGCAGGCACGGATGTCGTTCAGGATCCACTCCTGATGGCCGTACTCCTCGTCGATGTACTCCCTGATGGCGCCACGCACCCATTCGTACTCCTGCCCCAGCTTGCCGCCGGTGGCCATCAGGAGCGGCACCGTGTGGCGCACGTGGTAGTAGGCCTGTGCCAGGAAGGCGAGGTAGGTGTCACGGCTGATGTCGCCGCGGCGGCAGGCCTCGATGATGGGGGCGTTGAACAGGCGTTCGCGCTCGCAGGCGGTGGCTTGTTGCAGGGTCTGGTAGAAGCTCATGAGGTCTCTCCTGTGAGGCATTGGCTGATCTGCCGGGAAAAATGGTGATAAATCTCGTTGCGACGGGGGCGCCCGTTGGCCGTCAGCAGGCCGGGGAGCTGATCCAGGGCGACCGGCAACCAGTGATGGATGCGGGCGTAATCGGGCAACTGCTGGTTGAGCCGGGCAATCTGCTCTGGCAATTGGGACTGGCTGCCCGGCAGCGGCTGGATAAGGGCCACGTTGGCGGGCTGACCGTCACCGAAGATGACGATGCGGGCGATGGCCGGGCAGAGCTGGGCCTGGGCTTCCACCCACTCCGGGGAGAAGTTGCGGCCAAAGGCGGTGATCTGCACGTTCTTCTTGCGCCCCGTGATGTGCAGGTAGCCCTCCTCGTCGATCCGACCCAGATCCCCTGTGGCGATCTGGCTGCCCGTCTCGCCCTCTTCCCCCAGGTAGCCCAGCATGGCGCTGCCGCTGACCATGACTTCACCGTCTGCGGCGATCGTCACCTGGCAGTGGGGCAGAGGCAGGCCGACGCTGCCGGGACGATCCCCGTGGGGGCCGTTCAGGGCGACCACGGAGCCGCATTCGGAGAGACCGTATCCCTCGTAGACCGGCAGCCCCGCCGCACGGGCGTGAGCGATGAGTTCGGGGGCGACCTTGCCGCCGCCCACGGCGACGAAGCGCAGGGTGCCGAGCTGTGTCGCCAGGGCAGGGGTATTGAGGCACAGAGCCAGCAGCAGGCGCAGCAACTCGGGTACCAGCACCAGGCTGTGGCTGGGCCAGCGCAGCAGTGCATGGGCCAGGGCCGCAGGATCCAGCTTGCTGGAGCCCGAGAAGCCGAGTTCCCCCAGGGAGGGGATGCGGCTGCAGGCGCCGGTCAGCAGCGGTACATACAAGCCGGTCAGGTTCTCCAGCAAGGTGGTGAGGGGCAGCAGGGTCAGGTGCTTCTCAACCCGGGCAGGGGCCACCCGCAGGGCAAGGGATCCGCAGACCGCCGTCATCTGTTCCAGCGACAGGCAGACGCCCTTGGGTTGCCCCGTGGTGCCAGAGGTATAGGTGATCTTGGCGGTGCCCGCCGGCAGCTCGGGGAGGCGGGCCGGGATGCGGCGCCACAGGGGCACGGCCTGCTCATCGGGCCTGCCTGCCATGAGCACGAGGGGTGAGGCGGACTGCCACCCCTGGTGCTCCGGGCCGACCAGGGCGTCTGCTCCGCTGCTTTCCAGCAGCCACGTCTGCTGCGCCGGACTGAAGAAGTGGGGAACCGGGATGACCACGATGCCGGCCCAGGTGCAGGCGAGATCGATCAGTGCCCAGGGCAGGCCGTTGTCGAGTTGCAGGGCCAGGCGGCGGATGCCGGCCCCTTGCAGCACTCCTGCCAGTTGCTGGATCTGCTGCCACAGGCTCTGGTAATCCAGCTCACCCTGGCTGCCTAGCAGCGCAGGCTGGTGCGGGGTCTGGCTGGCATGGTGGGCGATGGTGTCGAACAGCGTCATTGTGCGCACCTCCTGTCGATGTCGGCATGGTTAAAAAGGCGGGGCATGGGCCCCAGCAGGTTGAGCAGCAGGCTGCTCTGTGCGAGTACCTCGCGCCCCTGGTTGATGTCGCCTGCCATCACCTTGGGCTGGCAGCGGTAGTATTCGCCCCAGGCGCTGGCATCCTCTCCCACCTGATGGGCCTGGGCGGGGGCCAGCTCCACCGGGTTGAGACGCAGGCGGGTAAAGCTGTTGCGCAGCTTGGCGGTGCCGGTGAACACCACGTAGTCCAGGGCGTTGTCACACAGCAGACGGCACAGCGCGGCAAACATCAGGCGGGCGTGACCCGGTTCGCTGCAGGCAAGATTGCCCACTTCGATGATGCGGTGGCGGGCCGGACGGACCCCGAGACGGGTCTCGATGGCGGCCTCGACAGGCTGCTCCAGATATTGCTCCAGATAGAGCGGTTGCTCGTGCTCGCCATGGCAGGCCTGGTTAAGGCCGCAGGCACCGACCAGCACGCCATCTGCCCGGTAGAGCCCGAGCTGGCAGGGCAGAAAATGGGGAATGCGGGCGTTGAACTCGAGGGTATAGGCGGCCTGGATATAGGTTTGCAGCGCCATGACCTGCTGCGGGGATTCGGCCAGGATCAGCCGGTAGGGGGCTTGGATCTCGATGGTCATGGTTGGCTCCTTCTTTTGCGATGGGATGAGAGTAAAAGGGCAAACTTAAGAAACCCTTAAGGCGCAAAAAAAGACGAAAAAAACTGACGGGGGGTGAACAGGGGGCGATGGGGGCTCCAGACAAAACAGTTGCCAGCAGCGGGCGTGGCAGGCAATCTGCCCCGCTGTCGCCACCCGAGGAGCTGCCATGTCATCCCCTGTTCACTGTCCCCTGTGTCTCTCCCCTCGGCACCATGCCCTGCCGGTGGCGGGCAAGGGCTATTACCGCTGCCTGGCGTGCGAGCTGGTCTGGATGGACGAGGCGGACCACCTGGACGAGGGGGCCGAGAAGGCGGTCTATGACGGGCACGACAACCGGGTGGACGATCCCCGCTACCGGGCCTTTCTGATGCGTGCCTTTGGCGAGGTGCTGGCCCGGGTGTCGCTTCCTGCCAGCGGCCTCGATTTTGGCTGCGGCCCCGGGCCTGCCCTCATCGCCATGGGGCGGGAGGCGGGCTTCGAGATGGCGGGCTACGACAAGTTCTATGCCGACGACCCAGAGTGCCTGACAAGGCAATACGACTTCATCACCAGCACCGAGGTGATAGAGCACATCGCCACCCCCCGCGCCGTGCTGGACACGCTCTGGGGCTGCCTCAAGCCCGGCGGGGTGCTGGTGTTGCAGACCCAGCGGGTACTGGGGGACGATCGCTTCAAGACCTGGCGCTATCGCCACGATCCCACCCATATCGTCTTCTTCGCCGAGGCCTCATTCCGTGCCCTGGCGGTCCGCTGGCAGGCAGAGGTCGAGTTTCCTCATGCGGATGTGGCGGTGTTCACCAAACCCTGAGCCGGGCGTTTTCATTTGGCCATGAGTTGGGCATGCTGGTGGCCTGAACCCCAGGAACGGATGCCCCTATCTCCATGTCGATCCCCCACCTCTCATTGCAAGACGCTTGCCACCTGCAACTGGCGGCTCAGGGGCTGCTGACCCCGCGCCGCGCCAGAGCAACCCCCGCCGATCTGCTTGCCTGCATCAGACGCATGGCGTTGCTGCAGATAGACACCATCTCCGTGGTGGCCCGCAGCCCCTATCTGGTGCTGTTCAGCCGTCTCGGCCATTACGATCCGCGCTGGCTGGAACAACTGCTGGCTGATGGTGACCTCTTCGAATACTGGGCCCACGAGGCCTGTTTCGTCCCCCGGGAAGATTACCGGCTGCTGCGCCATCGCATGCTGGATCCCGCCGCCATGGGCTGGAAGTTCTCCGCCCAGTGGCTCAAGACCCACGGCGGCGAGATCGCGCAGATAGTGGAGCGCATTCGCCAGGATGGCCCGGTGCGGGCGGCAGACTTCGAGCGCAAGGGGGGCAAGGGCAACGGCTGGTGGGACTGGAAGCCCGAAAAGCGCCACCTGGAGGTGCTGTTTACCGCAGGTCAGCTGATGGTGCGCGAACGGCGCAATTTCCAGCGGGTCTACGATCTCGCCGAGCGGGTCATGCCGGAGTGGAATGACGAGCGGGATCTGCCGAGTCCTGATCTCGCCCGGCGGGACATGGTGCGAGCCAGTTGCCGGGCGCTGGGGCTGGTCAAGACCGGCTGGGTGGCGGATTACTATCGCCTTAAACGGGGGAAATACGACGCCCTGCTCCACCAGCTGGCGGACGAGGGGGAGCTGTTGCCGGTACGAGTGGAGGGGTGGCAGCACGGAGCCTTCGTTCACGCCTCCCTGGCCGATGAACTGGTCCGGGCCCAGGCGGGCTCCCTCAAGGCGAGCCACACCGCCGTGCTCTCGCCCTTTGACCCGCTGGTGTGGGATCGCAAGCGGGCCAGCGAGTTGTTTGGCTTTGACTATCGCATCGAGTGCTATACCCCGGCCCCCAAGCGCCAGTACGGTTATTTCGTGCTGCCGTTGCTGCATCGCGGCAAGCTGGTGGGCAGGATGGACGCCAAGGCCCATCGCAAGGAGGGGGGGTTCGAGGTCAAGAGCCTCTATCTGGAGCAAGGGGTCAGGATCACCCAGAGCCTGGCCCAGGATCTGGGCAAGGCCATCCAGAAGCTGGCGGAGTGGCACCAGACCCCGCTGCTGCGTTATGGCAACGTTCCTGCTCCCTTGTTGGCTCAATGGCAGGAGGTGGCACGCTGAGGAAGGACGCCTACCCTCGCATCAAGCCGGGCAGCACCAGCGCAACGGCCGCGGTGATGCGCGCGCGAATGTCGCTGCCCGGCGCCAGCAAGCCGAGCGCCATCTGGCGCAGCGGCTCCGCCATGGTCATCGCCAGCAGCAGGTCGCTGGTCTGGGCGGTGTCCAGCTCGCGCAGCCAGCCCAGTTGCTGCTGGCGCTGTAGCCACGCCGCCAGCGTCGCTCTGCCGCGGGCAATGCCGTTCTCCTGATAGGCCGCCAGCAGGGCATCGCGCCCCGCGAACTCATGCTGCAGCAGTCGGAACATGCCCACCGCCGGTGCGCTCAGCACCTGGCTGGCAATGGCTTGCAAGCCCTGCACCAGCATCTCTCCCAGTACCTCGGGGTGGGTTGCATCCTGCTCGAAGGCCGGTTGAAAGGCATCGGTCCAGCTGCGCACCGCCTGCGCTACCAGCTCGTCGCGATTGGCGGCGAAGCGGTAGAGGGTCTTCTTGGCAACCCCCGCCTCTTTGGCCACCGCATCCACGGTCGCAGCGCCGTAGCCCCCCTTGAGCAACAAGGTCAGCGTCGCCTCGGCGAGGGCGGCGCGAAGGTCGGCTTCCGGGGTGACCGGACGGCCTCGTGAGCGTGTTTCTTCATCGTTCTGGTGCGACATATGGGCTCCTGGAAAGCATTGACAGACCCAGCATACAGGCATAGCGTAATTTAAGAAACGAACTTCGTTTCCTAAATTTATGGGAGTCATATCATGCATCCTTCTGCCCTGTTTGCCCCTTGGGGCGTCAATGACATCAATGAGTTGCTCAGGCCGCAACCCCTTCGCCTGGAAATGGGTCTGACCCGCAGCACCGACGGCCTGCTGACGGTCGCCATCCGCACCGATCTGCACGGTTGCAAGGGGCGCATGCTGGATTGGTGGTTCACCTTCTTCGAGACGACCCAGCACATCAGGTGGTGGCACCCCCACGATCATGTCGAGCACCGGGGCTGGGATCATCACTGGAAAAAAGGGGAGCGCTTCGTGGGAGCCAGCATAGAGGCGGTGGAGTGGCTTGCCGAGCTGCCGCCGGTGGCAGCTCGCCTCAAGTTCCACGGTGCCGAAGAGGTGTTCGCCCCGCAATCGCTACACGAGGCGCGGGAGACGCAGGCTCTCTCTGCCGCCATCTGCGCCCGTATCGGCTTTGGCAACGAGGTGGCGCTGGATGAGCAGGGGGCGCCGCTGGATGGCGAGATGCTGCACCTGGCGCGCGATACCCCCTATGGCTGTGTGCTGCGCAGTCGTTTTCTGCTGGGCAAAGCCTGCGCCAACCCGTTTGACGAGGTGCCGGACGAGATAGGCTTCAACCTGATGCGCCACTGCTACAGCGAGTTCAGTTATCTGGCGCAGTTTCTGCCGTCGCTCTACTACGCGGAAAACGGCCGTGAACCGGCACCGCGACTCTGGTGACGGATGCCGAACGAGCGCGCAGGCCAGCTGCCGGGTGGAGATGAACCGCGGAAGATGGTCATAAAAAAACCGGGCACTGGGCCCGGTTTGTCATGCAGTCAGGATGTGCTTACTGGAGCACCAGTACCATCAGCAGGCCGACGGTGATGGCGGACACCAGGAAGGCGAAGCCATAGAACACATAGTGGTGCAGCTTGGTGGTGTGGATCCCCAGATCATGCAGGCCGTGGTAGATGCGGTGCATGCCGTGCCAGACGGGCAGGGCGATGATGACCAGCAGGATGCAGGCACCCCACCAGGAGCTGGCGAATGCCAGCACGCGCTCGTAGCTCATGGTCTCCACGTCCATGATGCCCATGGGCACCAGCAGACCGGTGATGAGGACAATGACCGGCAGCAGCATGGCAACCACCATGCCACCCGCACCAAACAGACCCCAGTAAATTGGCTCGTCAGAACGTCTCATATTTTTTCCTCAAATCATGATTGAGTGATCGTGGCCAACGTTTCTGAGTGAGAGCCCGGTACCAAACAGACACCAATAACCGGGTTCGTCAGAACGTCTTATGGTTTTCTCCTCAGGCCACGATGATCAGGACAAGCAGGGATACCGCCGCCAGCGCCACATACTGGGCGATGACGATCGGCTTCTCCGGCACCAGGTCTTCGCCACGGAAGATGCGCATGGCTTTCGGGGCCAGGGCGAACCAGGTCTTGGCGTGGAACAGGCAGGCTGCCAGGGCGATGACGTGGAACAGGATGGCAATGGGGCTCTGCAGGGATTCCAGCCAGCCATTGAATGCCTCCTGACCCTGTACCAGGCGCAGCAGACCCCACATCAGCACGACGGCGTAGATGGAGACGAAGATGCTGGTGCCTTCGCGGATCATGTAACCGGTGTAGAAGGCATTCTTCAGCCACCAGTCTTTCTTCATTTCGCGCACGTAGGGCTTACGTTTGCTCTGGGTGTTGTTCATGGTCTCACTCCTGGTCTCAATCCGGCTTGAACATGGCGATCATGTAGTCCTTGGCGCTCTCGACCTTGCCAAGCTGGATGGCGGCGGCCGGATCCACGCCTTTCGGGCACACTTCGGAGCAGTAGCCCACGAAGGTACAGCCCCAGACGCCCTCGTCCTGGCTGATGATCTTCATCCGCTCCCTGGACGCGCTGTCGCGGTTGTCGGCGTTGTAGCGATAGGCCAGTGCCAGTGCTGCCGGACCGGTGAACTTCTTGTTGATGCCATATTGCGGGCAGGCCGCGTAGCACAGACCGCAGTTGATGCACATGGAGAACTGGTGATACTTCGCCATGTCAGCCGGCGTCTGGGTGTACTCGCCATCGCACAGGCTGCGCGGCTCAGACGGGATGATGTAGGGCTTGATGCTCTCCAGCTTCTCGATGAAGTCGGACATGTCGACCACCAGATCGCGCTCGATGGGGAAGTTGTTGAGCGGCTCGATAGTCATCTTGCCCGGCAGGTAATCCCGCAGGAAGGTCTTGCAACCGAGTTTCGGAATGCCGTTGACCATCATGCCGCAGGAGCCGCAGATCGCCATCCGGCAGGACCAGCGGAAGCTCAAGGTGGAGTCCAGATGATCCTTGATGTATTGCAGCGCATCCAGCAGGGACATCTCTTTGAGGTAGGGCACCTGGAAGGTCTGCATCCAGGGCTCGTTATCCTGCTCGGGACGGTAGCGCAGGATTTCAATTTCGATCATCTCAGCCATTCTTCTTAGCCTCGTCTTGTTTCTCACCCTCGGAACCGTACACGCGCTTGGCCGGTTGGGATTTAGTGATCTTCACATCGGAATAGTCGATGGTCGGGGCCCCTTCGCCGTTGTAGAAGGAGAGAGTGTGCTTGAGGAAGTTGACGTCATCGCGCTCCTCGTAACCGTCCAGACGCTGGTGGGAACCGCGGGACTCTTTGCGGTTGATGGCGGAGTGCGCCATGGCTTCCGCCACGTCCAGCATGTAGCCCAGCTCGATGGCGTACAGCAGGTCGGTGTTGAAGACCGAGGACTTGTCGTTGATCTTGATCTTTTTGTAACGGGCTTTCAGCTCGTTGATCTTGTCGATGGTGCCCTGCATCAGCTCTTCGGTACGGTAGATACCGACACCGGCTTCCATGGACATGCCCAGTTCGTTGCGGATATCCGCCGGGTTTTCGGTGCCGTCGATGTCCAGCAGGGAGAGGTGCTGCTTGATGAGCGCCTCGGCCTTGGCGACCAGCGCCTGGGTGTTGCCGTGTTGCTGGGTGGCGGCAAACTCGGCTGCCTGCTCACCGGCCACCTTGCCGAAGACCACGATCTCGGACAGGGAGTTGGAACCCAGACGGTTGGCGCCGTGCAGACCGACGGAGGCACATTCGCCAGCGGCATAGAGACCGGCCAGACGAGTGGCGCACTTGCCGTCGGTTTCGATGCCACCCATGGTGTAGTGGGCGGTCGGACGTACCGGGATCGGCTCTTTTACCGGATCCACACCCACATAGGCCTTGGCCAGTTCGCAGATGAAGGGCAGACGCTCTTTCAGGTACTTCTCGCCAAGGTGGCGCAGGTCGAGGTGAACCACGTCGCCCATGGGGCCCTGGATCACGCGGCCTTTTTGCTGCTCCTGCCAGAAGGCCTGGGAGAGACGGTCGCGCGGACCCAGCTCCATGTGCTTGTTCTTCGGCTGACCGACCGGGGTTTCCGGGCCCAGACCGTAATCTTGCAGGTAGCGATAGCCATCCTTGTTGAGCAGGATGCCACCCTCACCACGACAACCTTCGGTCATCAGGATGCCGGTGCCCGGCAGACCGGTCGGGTGATACTGGACGAACTCCATGTCCCGCAGCGGTACGCCGTGGCGGTAGGCCAGGGCCATGCCGTCACCGGTGACGATGCCGCCGTTGGTGTTGTAGCGATAGACACGACCTGCGCCGCCGGTGGCCAGCACCACGGACTTGGCCTGGATGAAGCGGGTGATGCCGTTCTGGATGTCAAAGGTGACGACACCCTGGACACGGCCATCTTCCACGATGAGATCCAGACAGAAGTGCTCGTCGAAGCGCTTGATGGTCGGGTACTTGATGGAGGTCTGGAACAGGGTGTGCAGGATGTGGAAGCCGGACTTGTCGGCGGCGAACCAGGTGCGGGGGATCTTCATCCCGCCGAAACGGCGCACGTTGGCCTTGCCGTCCGGTTTGCGGCTCCAGGGGCAACCCCAGTGCTCCAGCTGGATCATCTCGTTGGTGGCGTTGTTGACGAAGTACTCGACTACGTCCTGCTCACACAACCAGTCACCACCGGAGACGGTGTCGTTGAAGTGGTTTTCCAGGGAGTCGTCATCACGAACGACGCCTGCGGCGCCACCTTCGGCGGCCACGGTGTGGCTGCGCATCGGATAGACCTTGGAAATCAGGGCGATCTCCAGCTCCGGGTGGGCTTCTGCAATGGCGATTGCGGCACGCAGGCCACCGCCACCGGCACCGATGATGGCAACATCGGTCTTGATAATATCCACATCTGCCTCCTTAGGGATAGATTTGCTGGGCACGATTTTGCTCTATGAAAAAAATTCAGGCTTGATGCAAGTCAAACTGCTTTGTTTTAGTGCTTGGCAACGGTGATTTTTATTACAACCACCCCATTCCTTGGATGAAAATGCCGTCATTATCGCCATCCATCAGTGATCTGGATCAGCCGTACTCGCTACTCTGGTGATTTTAACTCCAAGATTATACGTAGTTTTCTTTCAAAAAAATGAGAAATGCCTCTCTTTTTGGGTATTACCCATAAAGTTTTTAAGTTTTTTATCAAAACAGTTTAATGATAACTATTATCATGATGACATATCGATATTAGGCATCAAAAAAGTAATGCGAATATAGCCATGACAGACTGGGCCCGTCTCCCACACATGGGCAAAAGGAGATGTCGATCACAGGGTTGAGGGTCTCGAAAGGGGATTATAACCGTTGAAACAAAAAGGGTTTATAAAAAAAGGGGCCTGAACGGCCCCTTTCTTTCCATGGTCGATCAGATGCGGAACATGCCGACCTGATTATTCAATTCACCTGAAATATTTTTAAGCTGGGCCGACAGATTACGGGAGCTGTCCGCATCCACTGCCAGCTCGTCCGAGACATCCTTGACCGCCTGGATGTTGCGGCTCACCTCGTCGGTGACGGCACGCTGTTCCTCGGCGGCGCTGGAGATCTGGGTCGCCATGTCGGAGATCTGGTTGATGGAGGTGGTGATCTGCTCCAGTGCCTGGGTCGCATCGTTGGCATCTTCCACGCTGTTCTGGGCCAGCAGCTGACCCTCGTGCATGGTACTGACGGCGCCCTGGGTGTTGCGCTGCAGGGTCTCGATCATGCTGCGGATCTCGACGGTGGAGCTGTGGGTGCGCTGGGAAAGCACCCGCACCTCGTCGGCCACCACGGCAAAGCCGCGTCCCTGCTCGCCAGCCCGGGCGGCCTCGATGGCGGCGTTGAGCGCCAGCAGGTTGGTCTGCTCGGCGATGCCCTGGATGGTGGAGAGGATGGTGTTGATCTCCTGGGCGTTCTTCTCCAGTTCCTGAATGATGCCGGAGGCCTGCTTGACCTGGGTGGCCAGATCCGTGATGGAGCGCTGGTTGCGGGCAATCACCTGCTTGCCGTGTTCGCAACTGCTGGAGGAGCTGCGGGCCGCTTCCGCGGTCTGCTCGGCGTTGCTGGCCACTTCGACGGCGGTGGCGGACATCTCGTGCACTGCTGTCGCAATCTGGGAGATCTCGTTTTGCTGGCGGGCCAGCCCCTGGTTGGATTTCTCCGCCATGTCGTGGGAAGACCTGGCCTGCTGGTTGAGCTGGGTGGAGGAGTTGGAGATGTCCTGCACCATGACATGGATGCGCTCGATGAAGGTGTTGACGTGCTTGGCGACGGTACCGACCTCGTCTTCACGCTCGATCTTGATGCGACGGGTGAGATCGCCGTTGCCGCGGGAGAGATCGGCAATTGCCTCGCCCAGGGTTTTCAGCGGCGCCAGGGAGCCGTTGATGGCGACATAGGAGAAGCCCGCCACGATGAGGATGGTCAGCAATCCCTGAATGAGGGCGGAGGTGACCATGCGGGAGACGGACTGGTAGGCGACCGCTTCGTCCACCACGATGCCGAAATACCAGTTGGTGTTGGGGATCTCGGTGAGGTCGAACACGCTCGCCTTGCCGCTGATATCCATCTCGGAGATGGTGTTGTCATGGGCCAGCTCGTTGACCTTGGCTGCCGTCAGCTCCGGGGAGATGGCGGTGGCGGGTTTGAGGGTCAGATCCTTGTCCGGGTGGGCGATGATGGTGCCGTTGCTGTCCACCAGAATGGCATAGGTGCCTTCCGAGTTCATGGCGAGCACGTCTTTCACCAGGCCGTCGATGGAGACGTCACCGGCGATGACGCCGTCGGTGTTGCCGCGACTGAAGGGCTCGGCGATGGTGATGATGAGCTGGCCGGTGGTGATGTCGGCATAGGGGGCCGTGATGGCGAGCTTGCCGGCGGCCATGGCGTCCTTGTACCAGGGACGCTGGCGCGGATCATAGCCGGCCGGCAGATCGGTCGGCTTGCTCTGGATCATCCGGCCATCCTTGGTGCCCACGTAGACGAGATCGAAGTTGCCCGCATTCATGGACTGGGCCAGGTGGCTGAGGGGCTCGTCTTCCTTGGCGAAGGCTTCCTTGGTGGCGGTGACGAGATTGATGCGGGCGTCGAGCCAGCGGGAGATCCCCTTGACGTTGGCGACCGAGCTGTCGTCGATGAAGCTCCAGATCAGCCGCTGGGTTTCACTGCGCAACTGGGAGGTGTTGTACCAGACCTGCAGGCCGGTGATGACCAGAATGATGGCCCCGATGGAGAGGACCAGCTTGTTCTTGATGGATAGGTTCATGTTTACATCCTTGTGAGCGTCAGTCAGAGATCCATGGTGTTTGTTATTGTTATGAGCCAACTCTGTATCGGCTGGCTATGGACTTTATGTATCCCGGTGCACCGCATTTTTTCAATTCTTTTCACCTCCTTGTGGCCTGCCAGGCCGCGCCGATACTCAGCTGAATCGATCTGGCCGGTTGGTGAAGATGCCATCGACACCCATGCTGGCGAGGGCGCTCCCATCACTCACTTCGTCGACTGTATAGACCAGGATCTTGAGCCCCCGGCGATGGGCATCCGCTACCAGGGTCTCGTCGACGAAATCCACGTCGCAGTTCAGTGACCAGGCCCCCAGCGTCTCGGCGAAGGCGGCGCCGTCGAGGGGCAGGCTGGCCGTGAGGGCGCCGATCCTGATTTCCGGTCGCAGTCCCTTGAAGCGTAACAGCTCGGGATGATGAAAGGAGGAAACGATCCAGTGCGCCTGGGTAAAGCCAAGCTCGGCCTCGGCCCGCCTGGTCAGGGCGGCCACCGGCTCGGCGGTGTGGGCGCCCTTTAGCTCGATGTGCAGTTCGCAGCGCCCCGCCACCAGTGCCATCACCTGCCACAGGGTCGGGATCCGCTCCTCGTCCCCCGCATCCAGGCTCGCCAGGTACTCCCGGGATTGCCCGGTCAGCACACCCTGGCCGTTGGTGCAGCGCTCCAGTCGCCGGTCGTGGAAGACCCAGAGCTCTCCGTCGGCCCACTGCACGTCCAGCTCGATGGCTTTGGCACCCAGATCCAGCGCCAGGCTCATCGCCTTGAGGGTATTCTCCGGGGCCAGGCCGCTTGCACCGCGATGGGCAATGATCTGCATGATGGCTCCTGTTGTCGTCTTTGGGGGCTTCATCCCCGGCTCATCCGGATGTCGATCTGCTGATGTGGCAGATGCATGCCGACCTGGCCGAGTTTCTCCAGGATCAGGGAATGCACCTCGTGTGTAATGGGCATCCGGTGATCCATGTTGTTGACGTAGAGCCGGATCTCGTAGATGAGGGCCGAGTCGGTGAACTCGATGAGGAACACCTCCGGGGCGGGCGTATCCAGCACCAGGGTGGACTCGCGCACGCTCTGCTCCAGCAGTTGCTGTACCTGCTTGGGATTCTGGGTCAGGCCGATGCGAATGCGCAAGCGGACCCGGGTGATGGCATCGGACAGGGACCAGTTGATGAACTGCTCGGTGATGAAGGCCTTGTTGGGGACGATGATCTCCTTCCTGTCCCAGTCCACTATGGTGGTGGCGCGGGTCTTGATCTTGGTGACGGTGCCGGTGAGATCCCGGATGGTGACGGTGTCACCCAGGCGGATCGGTTTTTCGAACAGGATGATGAGGCCGGAGACGAAGTTGGCGAAGATCTCCTGCAACCCGAAGCCCAGCCCCACGGAGAGTGCTGCCACCAGCCACTGGGTTTTGGACCAGTCGATGCCGAGCATGGAGAAGCCGGTGAGGGCGCCAATCAGCAGCACGAGGTACTTGCTCACCGTGGTGAGGGCGAAGCCGGTGCCGGGGGAGAGGCTCAGGTGCTGGAGCAGGGTGAGCTCCATCAACCCTGGCAGGTTGCGGGCGGTGACCACCGTCAGGATGAAGGCGAAGACGGTCAGCATCAGATCCTGCAGGGTGATGGCGGAGAGCTGCTCGATGCCGGCCACCTTGCTGCTTACCTGCCACACCTCGATACTGCTGAGGAAGCTGAATGCCGAGTTGAGATCCGACCATTGCACCACCACCAGCATGGTGAAGCCCAGCATCAGCAGGGTGCGCACCAGGCCGAGGGACTGGGCGCTGATGGTATCCAGATCCAGTTCGGGCTCCTCCACCACATCGGGGATCTCGGAGCTGAGATCGTCCTCTTCCCGCTCCCGCTGCGCCAGGATCTCGGCCCGCTTCTGCTTGGCGCGATCGAAGGCGAGTCGGCGGCGCTGGATCAGCATCCAGCGGTGGGCCAGATAGTAGACGAGCAGGCAGCCGAGCCCCGCCAGCAGGCTCAGCTCCAGCTGGCGCAGCAGGGTGCGGGAGGTGTAGAAGTAGCCGAACAGGGCGCCCAGCACCGCCAGCAGCGGGGCCAGCATCAGGCTGTTCCAGATGAAGTGGTGCAGCAGATGGGGCTTGGTCATGTCTGCCTGACCCCAGGTGAGGGGCAGTTTTTCCCGGTTGAGGCGGGCAAAGAAGAGCAGCAGCCAGAGGGCCCCGATGATGAAGGCGAGGCGTCCCAGGGAGTCGTAGAAGGCGTGTTCCTGATAGCTGCTCGCCATGCCCTGTACGAAGAAGCTCGGGATCAGCACCAGCAGCAGGGTACGAAACTGTCCCCACACTCGCTGCACCCGCTCCTTTTGCCAGCGGAAGTGGAGGATGAGGATCCCCTTCTCCAGAGTGAGGTGGCGCGCCACCAGCAGGGCCAGCAGCAGGAACCAGATTTCACCCAGGCCCCGGGCCACCGCCACCGCGAAGGGATATTGCCAGGCGCCGTCCAGCAGGCCGTGCACCATGAGCACCATGGCGGGCAGCGGCAGGGCGGCGAGCACGGAGCGCACCAGCAACCGGCTGGTGAGGCTGAACTTGTCCTGGGTTACCTTGCCGATGCGCGGGGCAATGTACTGGCTGTATTGAATGAGGTGGCGGGCCAGTTTCAGCCAGCACCAGGCCAGCCCCAGCAGCCCGAGGCCAGCCAGGGTCAGGCTCAGGGGGTTGTTCTCGGCGATGGCCCTGGGCAGTTGCAGCCAGTTGGCCGGGTTGAAGGCAAGGCCGAGGGCGGCCGGGACGCCGAGCAGCACCGCCGGGCTCAGGGGGCGCACGTCCGGCATCCAGAACAGATGGCTGGCGCTGAGTTCGCGGATCTCGTCGATCTTGCTGTTCTGACGGCTGTAGAGCAGCTTGAGGCGGGTCTGCTCCTGAATGAGGGTGTCGGAGGCATCGTTGAGCCGGGTCAGCAGTTGCCGCCTCGCCTTGAGCAGGTTGTCCAGCACGGCGCGCTGGGCCCTGTCCAGGGTGATGCCGTCTCCACTGAGCAGGCTGTTGCGCAGCTGGACCGGATCCTTCAGGGCATCCTGCTCGGTCTCGTACTGGTATTTGGCCATGCGCGCCTTGACGATGGCGGACTCCAGCCGCTCCAGCGGGAAGTAGGCGGGCAGATCGGCCAGCTTGCTGCGCAGGTTCTCGCCGTAGGCGTTGCTTATCTGCAACCACTCCAGCTGTTCGCGCACCGAATTGACCAGCTCGTTGAGCCCGGAGAGGGAGGTGTCCACCCCCCGTTGCTCGTCCTGCACCCGTTCAATCTGGTCCTCGAGAGCCCCCAGTTGCAGGGAGAGGGCCTGGTTTTGCTGTTGTTGCTCCTGCAAGAGGGGGAGGTCAGAGGTGAGCTGGCGGCGCAGGCGTTCGCTCTCGGCCAGGGCCTGCTCGGTCTTGTCCCGGCGCAGCTGGTTCTGCTGGGCAAGCAGACTGGTCTGCCACTCATCCTCGTCGGTGATGGCGAGGTTGAGCTCCTGCAGCTTGAGCTTGCCCAGATCGTTGCGCTGCTGGGCGGAGAGCTGCTCCAGCTCCAGCATCTGGATCCGGTCGGAGAGGCTCTGCTCTTTGAGTCGGGTGGCCAGTTGCTGGGCCTCCTGCAACCTGTCCGACTCGTTGCTGAAGCTCAGGCGATCGAGCAGGGAGCGGGTCTGGAGCAACTGCTTGCGCAACTCGTCGACCCGCAGGTGATACTCCTGGCCCGTGCTCTCAAGCTGGTTGAGGCTGTCGGTCACCGCCTGACGCTCCTTGCGCAGGTTGAGCTGGCGGTTGCTGCTCAGGCTGATGGCCTGGCGCAGGGCATCCTCCTTGAGGGAGGAGAGGGACGGGCGGGACTGGGGCTGATAGTTGTGCAGCCCCTCCTTGAGACGGGCGGACTCCTTGGGGTAGTCGATGAGGATCTGCTGGTAGGCCTTGCCCTGTTCCCGGTAGCGCTGGGCATCCCGGGCATATTGCAGCGCCTGCTGGTAGCTCTCCCGCAGTTGCTGGTTTTCCGGGGTATCCGTCTTGGGGATGCTTTGCAGCAGCTCCTCTACCTGAGTGATGGCATCATCAGCCTGGACAGCGGAGAAGGGGAACAGGCTGAGACAGAGCATCAGACAGAGCAGGCGTTGCAACATGGCGCACGTTTCCGTTCAGGAGAAGTCGCCCTAGCCTAAAGCAGGGGCCGGGGCGGGTAAAGCCCTCAAGATGAATGATCCACGGCACAAATAACGGGTGATCCGGGTCTTGTTTGGCTATTATTCTGGCCGTTCCCCTTCATTGAGCAATTTATGTCCTCCGTCGATCTGGGCACGGCCCCCCTTTCCCGCCTCTTCTTGCGTTACGTCACCCCCACGGTGGCCGCCATGCTGGTCACCGGCATCTATGTCACCATAGACGGCATCTTCGTCGGCCATATCCTGGGCCAGGACGGGCTGGCCGGCATGATGCTGGCGTACCCCATCTGCGCCGTGCTCTACGCGGTGGGTGCCCTGATCGGCATGGGATCCTCGTCGCTGGCCTCCTTCTATCTGGGCAAGGGGGAGCAGGCCAGGGCGCGCCACATCGTCGGCAATGCCCTGGTGATGGTGCTCATCGCTTCCGCGCTGCTCGCCTTCATTGGCATTCGTTACGGCAAGGCCATGCTTGTCTGGATGGGGGCGCAGGGGGTCATCTTCGACGCAGGCTTCGCCTATCTGCAGTGGTACGCCTGGCTCGGGGTGTTCGCGGTGCTCTCCATGGCCTTTACCGCCCTGCTGCGCAACGACGGGCGACCCGGCCTCACCACCTGGATCCTGGTGGGGGGCGGCGTGCTCAACGTGCTGCTCGACTACCTGCTGATGGCGGTGATCCCCTGGGGGCTGGCGGGGGCCGCCATCGCGACCATGCTCTCCCAGGCGGTCACCGGAGGCCTGTGCCTGTGGCACTTCTTTACCCCCCGCAGCCAGTTGCGCATTCGCTGGGATACCCTGGTGCCCGACTGGCGGCTGATGGGGGAGACATTGCGACTCGGGGTGTCGAGTTTTCTGATGTACCTCTACCTCTCGGTGGTGCTGGCGCTGCACAACAAGGCGCTGCTCTCGGTGGGCACTTCGCTGCACGTGGCCGCCTATGGGGTCATCAGCTACAGCGAGGCCTTCTTCTATCTCATCTTCGAGGGGATCGCCATGGGCATCCAGCCTATCGCCAGCTTCAATGCCGGGGCGGGCAACTGGGCACGAGTGCTGCGGGTACGCAACCTGGCATTGGAAGTGACCATGGCGGTGGCACTGTGCGGGATGATCCCGCTGTATCTGTGGCCGGAGGCAGTGGTTTATCTGTTTGCGGGGGACAATGCTGCCCTGTTGCCGGTGGCGACCCTCGGTATCTGGCTCTACTTCTGGGGGCTGCCCATGGAAGGCTTGCTGCTGGTGGGGGCCACCTATTTCCAGGCCATCAACCGGGCCCGCATCGCTTCCCTGCTCACCGGCGGCAAGCTGGTGCTGATCGGCGGTTTCCTGTGGGGCTTCTCCTCCCTGTGGGGAGTGGCCGGTGTCTGGCTGGCGCTGCCCACTTGCAGCACTCTGCTGGTCCTGGTGATGTGGCGGGCGATGAACAGGGAGGGGCGCCAGCACAGCGCTGCCTGAGATGTGGTCATGCGTCCATGAAAAAGGCAGCCTCGGCTGCCTTTTTCATTTTGAGTGCCCCTGCCTGTGGGCAGTAGGTCGCCGGCCTCAGGGCTTGAAGGCGCCGATAAAGATGGCGGGGTCGACGCGGGCGTCGTTGAGGCTGACGTTCCAGTGCATGTGGGGACCGGTGGCGCGGCCGGTGGAGCCGACCCGGCCGACGATGCCGCCGCGGGGCAGGCTCTGGCCCAGTTTCACGTCCACCTTCGACATGTGACAGAACATGCTGATGAGGCCCTGGCCGTGGTCGACGAACACCGTATTGCCGTTGAAGAAGTAGTTGCCGATGAGGATGACCTTGCCAGCGGCTGGTGCCTTGATGGGAGTGCCGGCTCCGACCGCGAAGTCGAGGCCGGAGTGGGGGTTGCGCTCCTCGCCGTTGAAGAAGCGGCGCAGCCCGAAGGGACTGGAGAGCGGGCCCTGGACCGGCTTGTCAAACAGCAGGTTGCTCGGCTGAGCCGGGCTGAAGGTCTGGTAGGCGCGGGTCTGTTCGGCAAGCTCCCGGTTGATGCGGGTCATGTCTTCGGCCAGCGGATTGACCTGGCGGCTGTTCTTGAGCTTGATGTGCTGCTCACGGTAGTGCTTGGTGCCGACCGTGAAACTCAAGGTGCGGCCATCGCTGGTGGTCACCTGATGGGGGCCGGGCGCGCTCTTGAGCGGGATGCCGACGATGGCGATCCACGTCTTCCCGTCTTCCTGTACCACCAGCACAGGCTTGTCCTGATAGCGCACTGCGGGCGCCTTGGCCCCGCTTCCCAGTGGTACCACGGCCACGCCCCCCGGCACCGGGTGGTTGAGCAGGCGGCTGATAAACCCCGGTTCGGCGTGAAGCGCAGGGCTGCCGAGCAGCAGGAGAAGAAAGAAGAGGCGGCGCATGATGGCTCCATCGGATCAGGGGGAAAGCAAGAGGGGGGAGATGATGCCACATTCTGGCGGTGCTGTCCGTCAACCGTGGGCGATAAACTCGTCGGCTGCGGCCCAGAAAGACGCAACGGACACGCCATTGCAGCGAGGTGAATGCTCTGGTTGCGGGTGCCAGCCTTCCCTTCGACCTTGCCAGCCTGAGCAGGGGGCCGCTGCGCTACCGCATCTTGGGGGCGCTCGCGAGCGACAACAGCTTCACCACCAGCCAGGCCGGGTCGCGGTGGGCATGGCCGGACAGGGGCCCTGACCCCTATTCCATTCGATACCGCCATCGCGGTACCCTACTCGGCGGCGACCCAGGTCACCGACTGCAAGATGAGGCTCTCCCCGACCCGGCTGCCGGGCCAGGTAGTACGCACCGGTCCCATCATGGTCACGGTGAGCGTGCCCTGGGGAGACGCCGCTTCGCCCCTATTTTTCGACGAGGTCAATGATGAACAGTGACAGGGCCCTGCGCCACGAACCCAAACGCCATGGCATAGGACAGGGCTGGATCTGGATCCGCACCGGATTCGACATCTTCAACAAGGGGATGGGTGCCAGCGTGGCCATGATAGTGCTCTGGTTTGTGGTGGGCATCGTGCTGGATCAGCTGCCGGCGGGGGGCTTGATCTCCCAGTTGCTCTACATGGTGTGGGGGGCTGGCTGGGTGGCGGTGGCGCGGCGAGGTCACCAAGGCGAGGCGCTGCAATTTGGCGACTTCTTTGCCGGTTTCCGCCATCGGTTGACCCCCTTGATGCTGGGGGGCCTGATGGTGCTCGGCCTCATCATGGGGATCCTGATGATCTGCGTGTTCCTGCTGCACCAGTGGGGACTCACCGGCCTGTTGTCCGCGGATCCGGGCTCCCTGGCGCTGACCCCGGAGCAGGCACGGGGCTTCCTCGTCTGCGCCCTGGTGGGATTGGCACTGTTCGTTCCCGTGCTGATGGCCATCACCTTCGCCCCCGCCCTTATCCTCTTCCATCAGGTCGGGGTCTGGCAGGCAGCCCGGCTCAGCTTCAAGGGATGTCTGCGCAACATGTGGCCCTTCCTCTGGTGGGGGCTGCTCGGGGCCGTGCTGATCTTCTTTGGCGCACTCCTGATGCTGGTGGGCCTGCTGGTGGTGCTGCCTGCCATCAACTACTCCATCTATGCCGCCTATCACGACATCTATCTGGAGGATCAGGAGGCCGAGGAGGGAGAGACCCCGGTCAAGGCATTCGGTTTCGAAGCCTGACCGGCACAGGATGGAGCAAAGAGGGGCCGCGAGGCCCCTTTTTTGTGCGGCTCGCAGGGATCAGAGAGAGGGAGGGGCTTCCTGCCACAGGGGATCGTCCGCCATCCGCTCCACGAGAAAGTCGAGGAAGCTGCGCAGCAGGGGGGACATCTGTTTGCGGGTGCCATAAACGGCATAGACGCCGAGGCGCTTGGGCTGCCACGGGGTGAGCAGGGGGACCAGGGCGCCGCTTGCCAGATGGGGGTGAACCGAGTAGGCGGGTTGCAGGCTGATCCCCGCCCCGTCCAGGGTGGCGGCCAGCAGCAGGTTGGAGATGTTGGCGCTGAGGTTGCCGCTCACCGGGACGGATTCGGGACCATCGGGCCCCAGAAACTCCCACAGGCTCTTGCCGAAATAGGTGTAGGTGAGGCAGTTGTGCAGTGCCAGATCCTGCACCTGCTGCGGCGGAGCATGGCGGGCCAGGTAGGCGGGACTGGCGCACACCACCGAGTGGCAGGTGCCGAGCCTGCGGGCCACCAGGTTGGGATCGAGGTCGTTGGTGATGCGCAGGGCGAGATCGATTCGCTCCTCCACCAGATTGACCGTCCGGTCCAGCAGCAGGATGTCGATCGCCGTGCCGGGGTAACGGGCCAGGTAGTCGTTCGCCGCCCCGACCAGCAGGGCTTCGGAGAGAGAGTAGCTGCAGGTGATGCGCAGTTGCCCCTTGGGGGCCTCGTCATGGCGGATGGCCAGGTGTTCCATCTCTTCCCCCAGGGCCAGCATGGCTCTGGCCCGGTTCAGCGCCTCTTCTCCTGGCCCGGTCAGGCTCAGCCGGCGGGTGGTGCGGTGCAACAATCTGGCCCCCATCCAGCGTTCCAGCTCGGCAAGGTAGCGTGACACCATGGCGCGGGACATCTCCAGTTTCTCCCCGGCGCCGCTCAGGCTGCCCTGTTCCACCACGCAGACGAAGACCCGCAATGCGGTCAGCCTATCCATCTTGTGCCCCTATATGCTCGATTTGTGCAACAGTGATGCGCCCATTATGCGGTATTTGTATCGATGGTGATGCAATAAACTGCGCTCATTCCATTAATCCACACCGATGAGCGTTATCTGATGAACAACACACTGCGTACCCTGACCCTGACCAGCCTCCTGATGACGGGTTCCGCCCTGGCGGCCCCCCTGACCGTGACCGTCTACAACCCCGGCGAGAAGGCCATCTTCCCCGTCTCCTCCTCACTGGTAACCGGTGACAAAGAGGCCATCCTGATCGATGCCCAGTTCGATGTGCAACATGGTCAGGCGCTGGTGGACATGATCAAGAAGAGCGGCAAGAAGCTGACCACTGTCTATATCAGTGCCGGTGACCCCGACTTCTACTTCGGTCTGGAACCCGTCATGGCTGCGTTCCCGGATGTCAAGGTGCTGGCCGACCAGCATGTGGTCGACCATATCAAGCAGACCAAGGATGCCAAGCTGAGCTACTGGGGCCCGATCCTGGGCAAGGATGCACCCAAGAGCCTGACCGTGCCGCAAGTGATGACGGCCAGCCACCTGACGCTGGATGGCGAGAAGATTGAAATCAAAGAGATGAACACCCCGAATGCCTACCTCTGGGCCCCTTCCATCAAGACGGCCTTTGGTGGTGTGCCCGTCTACAGCGGCGTGCACGTCTGGATGGCGGACAGCCAGTCCAAGGCCGCTCGCAGCCACTGGGTCAAGGCGCTGAACAATCTGCTGGCGCTGAAACCCGAGCGCGTGGTGCCGGGTCACTTCCTGGGGACTGCGCCCAAGGGTACCGAAGCCGTGACCTTCACCCGTGACTACGTGCAGCGCTTTGAGCAGGAGCTGGCCAAAGCCAAGCACTCCGTCAAGCTGATTGAAGCGCTGAAGAAGGCTTACCCCTCCCTGCCGGTCGATGATGGCCTGGCCATCGGTGCCAAGGTCAATACCGGCGAGATGAAGTGGTAACTCCCTGACGCCTACATCCCTGTGTTTTTTTCCGGGCCCGAGGGCCCGGTTTTTTATCCAGCATTGAAGCGAGAATGATGATGAACGAAGCGCAAACAACCCTCCATTATGTCTATGACCCCCTCTGTGGCTGGTGCTATGGCGCCGCCCCCCTGCTGAAAGCCGCTGCCGAGATCCCGGGCCTTCGCATCGAACTGCATGGGGGGGGCCTCTGGATGGGCGCCAGGCGCCAGGCCATGGGACAGTCCCTGCGGGACTATGTGCGCCCCCATGACGAGCGCATCCATGCCCTCACCGGACAGCGCTTTGGTGAGCGCTACTTCAACGAGCTTCTGCTCAACGAGTCACTGCTCCTCGACTCCGAGCCGCCCATACGCGCCGTTCTGGCGGTGAGCGAGCTTGGCGGCGACGGCCTTGCCTTGTTGCACCGCATCCAGGAAACCCACTACCGGGATGGGGAATGGGTCGGTTCCCCGACACGGCTGGCGGCGCTCGCGCGGGAGCAGGGGCTGACACCGGAAGCATTCGCTCTGGCCTTTGGTCGGGTCGATCTTGTGGGCCATCTGGCCACAAGCCAGGCGTGGCTGCGCCGGCTCGGCGGGCAGGGGTTCCCGACCCTGGGATTGATGCAAGGGGAGCGCGTCGTTGCGCTGCCTGTCTCCTCCTATCTGGGAGAGCCAGCGGCGTTCGCGGATCACATCACCTCCCTGATGGGGTGAGTCTCTCGCCCATCGCCTGCGGCTTGTCAAAGGAGAGGGAGAGGGCAGACCCGTCTGCGCGCCTCCCTTGTCCCCCGCACCGTTCTTGTGCATGCTATCGGCCTCATTGAACGGCAGGATGCAGTACCTATGAACCTTCGCGATCTCGAATATCTGGTAGCGCTGGAAGAGGAGAAACACTTTCGCAAGGCGGCGGAGCGCTGCTTTGTCAGCCAGCCGACCCTGAGTGGCCAGCTGCGCAAGCTGGAAGATGAACTGGGAGTGATCCTCATCGAGCGCACCTCCCGCAAGGTGCTGTTCACGCCCGCCGGCGATGCCATGGCCCGTCAGGCGCGCAAGGTGCTCAAAGAGGCGCGAGAGCTCAAGAGCATAGGCCAGCACTTCGCCGAGCCCATGTCCGGCGAGATCCACATCGGTTTCATTCCCACCGTGGGCCCCTACCTGCTGCCCCACATCATCCAGGATCTGCGTGAACACTTCCCCAAGCTGGAGTTCTACCTCTACGAAGATCAGACCCAAGTGCTGCTCAAGCGGCTGGAGGAGGGGGAGCTGGATTGCCTCGTGCTGGCGGAGCTGGAAGGGATGGAGGGGTTTGGCGCCATCCCCCTCTATCAGGAGCCCATGTGGCTGGCCGTGCCTCAGCATCACCCGGAGGCGAGCGCCAAGGCGGTGCCCCTGCACAATCTCAAGGGCAAGAAATTGCTGATGCTGGCCGACGGTCACTGCCTGCGGGATCAGGCGATGGGTTTCTGTTTTGCCGCGGGCATCGGTGAGGATCAGCGCTTCAAGGGCACCAGTCTGGAGACCTTGCGCAACATGGTCGCCGCTGGCAGCGGCATGACGCTGGTGCCCAGGCTCGCCGTGCCCGTCAACCCGGAGGAGGGGGGCGTCAGCTATCGTCCGGTAATCAACCCCGTGCCGGGGCGCACCATCTCCCTGCTCTATCGTCACTACTCGGTTCGCCGCCCCTGCTTCAATGAGCTGGCGGCCCGCATCTCGAGTCTGATGAAAGCCCTGCTGGGCTGACGCAGCCCGCTCGTCATCCCGAAACAAAAACCGGCGCCTGGGCGCCGGTTTTTGTTGTTTCCAGGGGGACCTAGAAGATGTCGTCGGTGGAGACGGGACCGTCTGTGGTCGCATCGTCACCGCCATACACCTGGTTGCCATCGGAGATCTGGCTCGCGTAGCGGGTGGGCTCTGTGCCCTCTTTGAAGAACTCCTCCGTGGTACTGCCATCGGCGCGATTGGTCAGCAGACCGGTTTCACGATCGATGCGGACCTGCATGATCCCTTCGGGGACCGGCATCTTGCGCTCGGGCACCTGTTGCAGAGCCGTCTTCATGAAGTCAATCCAGATGGGCTGGGCGGCACCGCCGCCAAACTCGGCCCGGCCCAGACCGCGCTGGTGGTTGTCAAAACCGATCCAGGAGGTGGCCACCAGATTCGGGGTATAACCGGAGAACCAGGCATCCCGGGATTCGTTGGTGGTCCCCGTTTTGCCCGAGATGTCGTGACGCTTGAGGTCACGGGCTGCCCGCCAGCCGGTACCACGCCAGCCATTGCCACCCCAGATGGCGGTGGTCAGGGTGTCGGTGATGAGGAAGGCGCTCTGGGCGCTGATGGTCTGCGGTGCCATGTTGTTGGGCACGACAGGATCGATGGGGCACTGGGCCTTCCAGTCTGCCGTGGTATTGGCATAGGCATCCGCGCTGTCGAGACCGGCGGCGGCCAGCACGCCGCAGTCGCGGCAGGCGGCGGCCGGGTTGGCCTCGAACAGGGGGGTGCCGAAGCTGTCAGTCACTTCGGTAATGAAGTAGGGGGTGACCTGGAAGCCGCCATTGGCCAGCACCGAGTAGCCGCGCACCACTTCCAGCGGGGTGAACTCCGCCGCACCCAGCGCCAGGGATTCGTTGGCGGAAATGTGATCACGGGCGAAGCCGAAGCGGGTCAGGCCGTCGATATAGGTATCCAGCCCGATGGCGCGCATCAGGCGGACCGACATCACGTTCTTGGACTTGGCAAGGCCGAGGCGCAATGTGGTCGGCCCTTCATAGATGGCGGGCGAGTTCTTGGGCTGCCACATGGGGCCCTTGGCAGGATCCCACTGGTTGATCGGTGCATCGTTGATGAGGGACGCCAGGGTATAGCCCTGCTCCAGCGCGGTGGCATAGAGGAAAGGCTTGATGTTGGAGCCGACCTGACGACGGGCCTGATCGACCCGGTTGAACTTGGAGAGCTCGAAGCTGAAGCCGCCGACCAGGGCCTCGATGGCGCCGTCTTGCGGGTTCATGGCCACCAGGGCGGCGTTGACGTCGGGGATCTGGGAGAGCAGCAACTCTTCCCCTTTCTCCCTGACCCAGATCTGGGCGCCGACTTTGAGTACATCCCGCGCCGATTTCGGGGCAAAGCCCTGGCGATCGTCGGTGATGAAGGCACGCGCCCACTTGATGCCATTCCAGCCCAGTTCGGCCTGTTTGCCATTCTTGAGCACCAGGGTGGCGCTCTTGTCGCCGAGCTGGGTGACCACGGCGGCCATCAGGGGCTGATAGGTCGGCTGCTTGGCCAGATGGGCCATGATCTGCTCGTAGTCCCAGGCCGTTTCACCGGCTTTCCACAGCAAGGCGGTCGGGCCACGGTAGCCGTGGCGGGTGTCGTAGTCGAAGACACCGTCCAGCAGCGCCTGATGGGCGGCGCGCTGACGCTTGGCGGTGACGGTGGTGTAGACGTGCAGCCCCATGGTGTAGGCATCTTCACCAAACTGCTCCACCATCTTCTGGCGCACCATCTCGCTCAGATAAGGGGCGTTCAGCGTGGTCTCGGCACCGTGAAATCGGGCCTTGACCGGCATCTTGGAGGCTTCGTCATACTGGGCCTGGGTGATTTTGCCGGTTTCCAGCATGCGACCCAGCACCACGTTGCGGCGGGCGAAGGCGCGCTCCGGAGAACGGATCGGGTTCAGCATGGAGGGTGCCTTGGGGAGACCCGCGATGATGGCGATCTCGTCCAGGGTCAGATCCTTGACCTCCTTGCCGAAGTAGACCTGGGCGGCCGCGCCGACCCCGAATGCCCGGTAGCCGAGGGGGATCTTGTTGAGATAGAGGGTGAGGATCTCGTCCTTGGAGAGGTTCTGCTCGATGCGCCAGGCGAGGAACACTTCCTTGATCTTGCGTACCAGGGTCTTCTCGTTGCTCAGGAAGAAGTTGCGGGCCACCTGCTGGGTAATGGTACTGGCGCCCTGACGCGCCTGGCCGGAGACGGCCCAGACGGTGGCGGCACGGATGATGCCGATGGGGTCTATGCCCGGGTGCTCATAGAAGCGGGCATCTTCGGTGGCGAGTACGGCATCGATCATGGACTGGGGTATTTCGTCCAGCCGCAGGGGGATGCGACGAATTTCGCCAAACTGGGAGATCAATTCCCCGTCCCGGCTGTAGACCTTCATGGGGGTAGCCAGTTTGACATCGCGCAGGGCGCTGACGTCCGGCAACTGGGGCTTGATGTAGAAGTAGATGCCGATGAGGCTGGCAACGCCCAGCACAGCACCCAGCATCATGACAATAAACAGGCGAACGAGCCATTTCAGCATGGAAGAACTACCAATCGTCTTAAAATTAGCCAACGGGCGCAGAGTATAGCCTTTTTACCCTCGCGGATTCGAGGTTTTCCTGTCCGCAAACAGGCGACCCCGAGAAGAGGCGGGAGGGTAGCACTCCAGGGCACAATTACCAAGGGGGCGGCAATCAAGGCCGAAAGGAGAGGGGCGTCAACTTTTGACACAAACTTTATGACATTGATAGATAGAGCATTATATTGAGTTAAGCCGTCACATCATGACGCGCTGTCCTACAATAAGTCCGAAAACCCAATAACGCATGGATGTGTATATGTTTGGGCTATTAAGTAAGGGATCCCTCGTCTCCATGGCGGGCATTGATTTTGGCAGTCAAACCATCAAGGCCGTCACCATCAGCGGACGTCCCGGCAAGGTGCACCTCGGTTCGGTTGCCGAGATCCCCATGCCAAGAGGAACGCTGGTCGACTATCAACTTCAGGACATTGAACGGGTCAGTCAGTCCCTCAAGTCGCTCAAGCGGCTCATGCAGGGGGATTGCCAGAACGTGGCCACGGCCGTGACCGGTTCCAACGTCATCACCAAGATCATTCAGGTCGATACCAACATCAACCAGAGCGAGCTGGAGAACCAGGTTCACCTGGAGGCAGAGCAGCTCATCCCCTTTCCCCTCGATGAAGTGAGCCTGGATTTTGAAATCCTCGGCATGGCGGGCGACAACGGGCGTCAGGAGGTCCTGCTCAGTGCCGCGCGGACCGAGAGCGTCAGTGGCCGGGTCAGTGCCCTGACGGAGGCAGGCATGACGACCATGGTGGTGGATGTGGGGGCCCATGCGCTCGGACGCGCCGTGCTGGCCTGCCTGCCCGACCTGCAAACCTCGGAGAAACCGGTTGGCATCGTCGACATCGGTGCCAGCGCCCTGACTTTCGCCGCCCTGCTACGGGGCCAGGTCATCTATTCCCGGTTGCAGAATTTTGGTGGTGATCAATACAGTCAGGCATTGGCCTCTTTTTACAGCATGAGTATGGAAGAGGCGGAACTGGCCAAGCTCCAGGGCTCCTTGCCTGCGGATCATGAGGTGGATGTCCTGTTGCCTCACCTCAGCACCCTTGTGTTGCAGATACGGCGCAACGTGCAGCTGTTTTGCAGCTCCTCGGGGAACAAGGAGCTCTCCAGGCTGGTGCTGACCGGAGGGGGGAGCCTGCTGCCGGGGTTGGCCGGACAAATCGGCAGCGAGCTCAACTGCGAGGTGCTGCATCCCGATCCCTTTGCACTCTTTGGCAAGCCGCAGGGAGAGGGGGGGCTGACTCATGGGGCCAAGTACATGACGGCGCTCGGGCTGGCACTGAGGAGCTTCACACCATGTCAAATATAAACCTTCTGCCCTGGCGGCAGGCTCGGGCGCAGCGTCAGAAGAAACAATTCGGCATCCTGTTCGGTCTGTTCCTGGCGGGGACGGCAGCCATCGCCTTTGCCGCAGACTGGCTGGTGCAGCAGCAGATCGGTTACCAGCAGCAGCGCAATCAGCGGTTGCAGCAGGAGATGGCAACCCTGGACACCCAGCTTGGGGAGATCAGGCTTCTCAAGGAGCGGCGCAAGGAGTTGATTGACCGCATGCAACTCATCGAGCAGTTGCAGATGCGCCGCAACATCCCTGTCCGTCTGTTCAATCAGCTGCCGGTGCTGGTCCCCAATGGGGTGTATCTTGATAGCCTTGCTCTGCAAAACAACAAGATAGACGTGAAGGGAAAGACCGAAGCCTATGGCAGGGTAGCCAGCATGATGCGCCGAATCGACGGTTCCGGCTGGCTGACACAATCCCAGCTCAGCACCATTTTCACGGCCGAGGTGGCCCCCATCGCCCTGAGCCAGTTCTCCATGATGTTCCAGATTGCCACGGCGCTACCCAACGTGGCTAAGGGGCAAAAATGAACCTGCAACAACTCAACGACCTGGATCTCAATGACATTGCCCGCTGGCCGCCGATCGCCAAGGGCATCTTTGTCTTCTTCTGCTGTGCTCTGCTTGGCGGGGCACTCTATTACTACGTGATTGCCAATTCCCTGGCCGCTCTGGGTCGTGAAGCCGCAAAAGAGACCGAGCTCAAGGGACAATTCGAGAGCAAGGCCATGCTGGCCGCGAACCTGGAAGCATACAGAAAGCAGATGGTCCAGCTGGAACATCTGGTCGACACCCAGCTCAAACAGCTGCCCAACACCCACGAAGTCGCCGGTTTGCTGGATGACATCAGCTTCATTGCCACCGACAACGGTTTGACATTGAACAGGATCAACTGGGAGCCAGAGGTGAAACACGAGTTCTCCACCGAGTTGCCCATGCGCATCGAGGTCGTGGGTACCTATCACGAACTTGGTAAGTTCACGGCGGACATGGCTGCTTTGCCGCGCATCGTGATCCTGGATTCTTTCCAGCTCAGCCAGGGGAAGGGGGGTGAGCTGATCGGTATGTCCATGCAGGCCAAGACCTACAAGTACAACGGCAAAACCGTGGAGAAAAAGCCATGAGCATGAGAGCGGGCGTACTTCTCTTGTCGGCGCTGCTGTTGACGGCCTGTGGGGGACAGGAGGACATGGATGAGTATGTCAAACAGACCAAGGCCAGAAAGCCGGTACCGATCGAATCTTTGCCGGAGATAAAGCCCTTCTCGCCCATGGTCTATCAACGCAGCGATCAGCGTAGTCCGTTCATTGCACCCCAGCCGGAAACCAGTTCCAGGCTGGATGCCAAGGCCAAGCCGGACTGTGCCCAGATAGTGGCCAATCGGGAAAAGGAGGTGCTGGAACGCTACTCGCTTGCCAGCCTGAGCATGAAAGGCTCCATCGGCAAGCAGGGGCAGTTGTGGGCATTGATCAAAACCCCGGACGGGCAAGCCGTGCGCGTCGGGCTCAACCAGCACATGGGGCTGGATCAGGGCAGGGTCATCAAGATAACGAACACGCATGTTGACTTGATGGAGACGGTACCGGATGGCAAAGGATGCTGGGTCACCCGAGAAACCCAGCTGGCCATGGCCAATCTCGACGCAAAACTATGATCAGGGATGAGCAGAGATGAGAACAACAATAAGAAGGATGACCGGTGTGGCGCTGCTGTGGCTGGGCGGATGCACTCAGGTGTGGGCAGTACCCGCGTTGCAGGAGGTCAAGGTGAATCCCCTGCTGGCCGATCAACTCCTGCTGGAGCTCAGCTTCAGCGAACCGGTCAGCGGTTTTACGGACAGGTTGACCTATGAACCCAATCAGCTTCTGCTGCACGTACCCGGGGCCATCGGTGCCCTGACGGTCAATCCCCTGCCCATCAAGCAGCAAGGGGTGAACAACCTCCTGGTGGAGGGGAAGGGGCAGGGGCTCGACATCAAGATCGCCCTCGATCAGCTCACCCCCTATCAGGTCCATCAGCAGGGCAATAAATTGCTGGTGGCGCTGGGAGACAAGGCAGGGCAGCCGGTCGCTTCCTCGGCGGCGCCTGTTGCAGCCAGCCAGTCTGCGCTCGTCAGAAGCCAGCCGGTGACCCAATCTGCGCTGATTGACACCCAGCGAGTTGCCCAGAACCAGTCCCAGTATCAGGCTCAGCCGGCCATGGCTTCCATACCTACTGTGGCTCCTTCGCCCGTTGCCCCCGGCAAGCCGGTGTTGTCCGTGTCTCAGGCAAACATGGGTGGCGCCTACTTCAACTCGGTCAAGGGCGTGGATTTTCGCCGTGGCAAGGAGGGGCAGGGGGAATTCCTCGTGACGCTGGACAACAGTTCGGCGGCGGTGGATGTCAGCAGCCGTGGTCAGAAAGTGCTGGCCAAGTTCCACGGTACCCGGGTGCCTGATGATCAGCTCAACCTCATCAATGTGCAGGACTTTGCTACCCCGGTCTCCCAAGTTGAGGTGTTCCGCCAGGGTAATGACACCCTGTTCGAGCTCTCGGTGAACGGCCAATTTGACTACCGTTACGATCAGGCCGACAAGATGTTCATCATCGAGGTGAAAAAACGGGTGGCCACCACGGCAGCGAAGCAGTACCAAGGCAAGCCCATCTCATTGAACTTCCAGGATATTCCTGTTCGTACCGTGTTGCAGATCATCGCCGATTTCAACAATCTGAACCTGGTGACCACGGACTCGGTCTCCGGCAACATCACGCTGCGTCTCGATGGCGTGCCCTGGGAGCAGGCGCTGGACATCATCCTCAAGGTCAGAGGGCTGGACAAACGGCTGGACAACAACATCCTGCTGGTGGCGCCGGCGGACGAGATTGCCGCTCGCGAGAAACAGCAGATGGAGAGTCGTAACCAGGTGGCGGATCTCGCTCCCCTCTACACCGAGTATCTGCAGATCAACTATGCCAAGGCATCGGAAGTGGCGGCCCTGCTCTCCTCCGAGAGTACCAAGCTGCTCTCCCCCAGAGGGGCGGTCAGCGTGGATGAACGTACCAACGTGCTGGTGGTCAAGGACACGGCGGATGTCATCAGCAACGTCAAGCGGATGCTGGATATCCTCGATATCCCGGTCAAGCAGGTGGTGATCGAGGCGCGCATGGTGACCATTGATGATGGCTTCGATGAGGCTCTGGGGGTGCGCTGGGGGGTGACCAAGACAGACGGTCATGGCAACGGCACCTCGGGCACCATAGAGGGTAATGATGGCGCCGGAAACAATGATGGCAGTTCCACCATCACTCGCCCCAACGTAGAAGACAGACTCAACGTTAACCTGCCGGTGACCAACGCGGCCGGCACGCTGGCGTTCCAGGTCGCCCGTCTTGCCAATGGTACCCTGCTGGATCTTGAACTCTCGGCTCTGGAAAAGGAGAGCAAGGCCGAGATCATCGCCAGTCCGCGTGTCACCACGGCCAACCAGAAGCCGGCCCTGATCGAGCAGGGGACCGAGATCCCCTATGTGGAGTCCTCTTCCAGCGGGGCGACCTCGGTCACCTTCAAGAAGGCGGTGCTGAGCCTCAAGGTCACACCGCAGATCACCCCGGACAACAGGGTGATCCTGGACTTGACCGTGACTCAGGATACCAAGGGTGAAACCGTGCCGACCGGAACCGGGGATGCGGTGTCCATCAACGCCCAGTCCATCACCACCCAGGTGTTGGTCAACAACGGTGAAACTCTGGTGCTTGGCGGCATCTATCAACAGACCATCAAGAGCGATGTCAGCAAGGTGCCGCTGCTGGGGGATATCCCCGGGTTGGGCTATCTGTTCAAGAAAACCACCAGTGAAAACAAGAAGCGTGAACTGCTGATCTTCGTGACCCCGAGGATAGTGACCGACGCCCTCTGAAAACTTTACTTGTGAGAGTAAAACACATATAACCTTACGCCCCGATGAGGCTGGGGCGTAAGGGCTGCGGTTGCCAGTCCTGGTTTCTACTGAGATAATCCCCCTCCTGATCCAACGCAAGATAAGGTTCATAGGTACCCCGGTCGAGTGTTTACCGGGGCCATACAGTTTGTAATTACTAACGAAAAGACATGGCTGAGAAACGCAATATTTTCCTGATAGGTCCCATGGGTGCGGGCAAGAGCACCATAGGTAGACATCTGGCAGAACAACTGCACATGGAGTTTTTCGACTCAGATCATGAGATTGAGCGCCGCAGTGGTGCCGATATCGGCTGGGTGTTCGATGTTGAAGGCGAAGAAGGCTTCCGGATCCGCGAAGAGAAGGTGATCGGTGAGCTCGCCGAACAGCAGGGTATCGTGCTGGCAACGGGTGGCGGTGCCATCAAGAGCCGTGAAACCCGCAACAAACTCTCCGCACGCGGCATCGTGGTCTACCTCGAAACCACCATTGAAAAGCAATTGGCGCGAACCCAGAGAGACAAGCGTCGTCCCTTGCTGCAAACCGAAGAGCCGCCCCGTGAAGTGCTTGAGCGTCTTGCGCAAGAGCGCAACGCCCTGTACGAAGAGGTTGCCGATTTTGTCATCCAGACGGATGACCAGAGTGCCAAAGTTGTCGCTAATCAAATCGTCAAGTTGATTGGTATGTAATTCATTAGAGGACGTCCATGGAAAGGTTGAAGGTCGAACTGGGTGAACGCAGCTACCCGATAGAGATAGCTGCCGGTCTGCTGCAACGCCCCGAGGTACTGGCGCAGACGATCAAGGGCAAGCGGGTCATGATAGTGACCAATACCGTGGTCGCGCCCCTGTATCTTGAACAGATCATTCAGTTGCTGTCCGGTTTTCAGGTGGAACACCTGATCCTGCCCGATGGCGAGGCCTACAAAACCCTGGCGACCTTCGAGCGGATCATGTCTGCTCTGCTGGAAACCAGCCATGGTCGTGATACCACTCTGATCGCTCTGGGGGGCGGTGTGATAGGTGATGTTGTCGGCTTTGCTGCGGCAAGCTACCAACGAGGCATTCCGTTTATTCAGGTGCCTACCACGCTGCTCTCCCAGGTTGACTCTTCCGTCGGCGGCAAGACCGCCGTCAACCATCCCCTCGGCAAGAACATGGTGGGTGCCTTCTATCAGCCCAAGCATGTGATCATCGATACCGACTGCCTCAAGACCCTGCCTGCCCGGGAATTTGCCGCCGGCATGGCCGAGGTGATCAAATACGGCATCATCTGGGATGCCGCCTTCTTCTCCTGGCTCGAAACCAACATGACTCGCCTGCAGCGCCTCGACGGTGATGCACTCTCCTATGCCATTCGCCGCTGCTGCGAGATCAAGGCCGATGTGGTCGGTCAGGACGAGACCGAGCACGGCGTGCGCGCCTTGCTGAACCTGGGACATACCTTCGGCCATGCCATCGAGGCGGAGAAGGGTTATGGCAACTGGCTGCACGGTGAAGCCGTGGCGGCGGGAACCATGCTGGCGGCCGAGACGGCCCTGGCCCGTGGCGACATGACGGCGCAAGAGGTGGCACGAGTCCGCGATCTGCTGTTGGCCGCCGATTTGCCGGTCAAGGCACCGTCCGATATGGATTTTGCCGCCTTCATTCGCCATATGCGCCGTGACAAGAAGGTGCTGGAAGGCAAACTGAGGCTGGTGCTGCCGATCGGGATCGGACAGGCCCAGGTCGTGGCCGATGTGACAGACGAGCAATTGATGGCGGTGATCGAGTCTGGTCGTGACCACTAATAAATTACTCAAACTGCCTTCTCAGCGGCAGTTGGTTGACCGGCTGCTGCATCTGATCGAGTTCAACCACCCCTTTGTTTTTCTCTCCGGCAAGCCAGGCAGTGGCCGTGGCACACTGTGCGAGTCGCTGCTTGCCCAACTGCCCGATGCGGTGCGGGTGGCCAGCCTCATCGGCAGCCCGTCCATGAAGATGGCGGATGTGCGCCAGTTGCTGCTGCAGCAGGTGGTGGCACGTCCCCTGTTCAACGCGCAGGATGCCCTGGCGGACAGCTTCTTTCGCATGGTGGGTGACAAGCCTGCCAGACTGCTGCTCATCATCGAACGTGCCGATACCTTGCCTGCCGAGCTGGTGGGGGAGTTGTGGGCGCTCTGTCGTCACAACGATACCCTGGCATCTCCTCATAAACTGGCCATCCTGCTCTCGGGTGATGACGCCTGGTGTCGCAACCAGAAGGCGCTCCTCAAGGGACGAGCCATGCCAGCCCTCGAGCTGGAAGTCGCGCCACTGAGCGCTCCTGAGCAACGTATCTTCTTGTATGAGAAGGCCAAAGAGCTCAAGATCCCGACAGCCCTCTTGCCCAAGCCGAAAGTGGAAGAGATCCTGAATGGGGCGGGCGGACATCCGTCAGCCATCATGCAGTTACTGGAGGATACTATGACCGACAGAAGGCCCAAGAAACGTCAGGCCGAGTTGCCCGTCAAGAAGATAGCGATCGTGCTTGCCCTGGTGGCGGGCGGGTTGCTGGCCCTGAGCTATCTGCCCCTGTTCGACAATGCAGGCCAGGACCCCGCCCAGGCACCGTCCCAGGGGACGGCGTTGCCCGATCCCGTCTCAAGCGATCCTGTGAACGTCGGTGCGGCGAGCGGGGCCTTGAATACTCAGGCGAGCAGTGGCGCCGCTGCCATCCCGTCAGGGAATCAGGTTGCCCGCGATTGGCAGTCCGATGCCAAGCCCTTGCCCAAGAAGGTCGAGAGCGAGACGGTCACCACGGAGTCAACCAACTATGAGGGGCGCCGAGTCGTCATCTCCGACGAAGTGGTCGAGAAATTGATGAACCAGCCGAACGTCAGCGGCGCCTTGCCCACGGCCGTGGTGGATGAGCTGGTGGGGAGTGGTTCCCGTGCGGTCCCGACCGGAACGACGGCCCAGGTCAAGAATCCGGCCCCGAACAGTGCCCCGCGAACAGAGGCTCAACCGGCCAGTGGCGCGCAGATAGCGCCGGTCGCGGCCCCGGCGGCCAAGGTGGCGTTGACGCCGGTGGCAACTCTCAACAAGAAGCCGAAGAATCACTACAGCATCCAGTTGATGGGGGCGAGCAATACCAAGGCGGTAGACAGCTTTGTGGCCGAGCATGGCTTGGCGGGCAAGGTGTGGGTTTACAAGACCCGCTTCCGTGGCAGTCCCTGGTATGTGGTGGTGCAGGGAGACTACGCCAGCAGTGCCCAGGCCAAGGCGGCCATTCGCAAGCTGTCGCCTGCCTTGCTCAAGGGACAACCCTGGCCCAAGTCATTCGCCCAGATACAAAAAGAATTGAAGCAATAGCCAGCCACCCGAAGAAGGGGGTAGAATCACCCCCCTTTTTTGGGCATAGCCTTGTCAACACCGGACTTCCATGAAAAAAACACGCGCGTTTTTAAAATGGGCCGGGGGAAAATACTCCCTGGTCGAAGAGATCGCCGAGCGTTTGCCGGCCGGGCGTGTGTTGCTGGAGCCCTTCGTCGGGGCGGGATCCGTGTTTCTCAACACGGATTACGACGCCTATGTGCTCAACGACATCAATCCGGATCTCATTGGCCTCTACAACCACCTCAAGCAGCAGCCGGACAGCTTCATCAGCGAGGCCCGCAAGCTGTTCGTGGCCGAGCACAACCACAAGACTGCCTATTATCGGCTGCGTACCCAGTTCAACCAGACCGCGGCCGGGTTTGAACGGGCTCAGTTGTTTCTGTTTTTGAATCGCCATGGTTTCAACGGCTTGTGCCGTTACAACAAGAAGGGGGGGTTCAACGTTCCCTTCGGTTCCTACAAGAAGCCCTACTTCCCGGAGAAAGAGCTGTGGGCCTTTGCCGAGAAGGCGCAGAAGGCGACGTTCATCTGTGAAAGCTATGCCGACGCCATGGCCCGTGCAGAGGAAGACTGGGTGATCTACTGCGATCCGCCCTATGCCCCTCTCTCCACCACGGCGAGTTTCACCACCTATTCGGCAGGCGGTTTCACCCTGGACGATCAGGCGCTGCTGGCCAGGCTGGCTCGCCACACCGCCGCCCATAAAGGGGTGCCCGTGCTCATCAGCAACCATGACATCGAGTTGACCCGCGAGCTCTATCGTGGCGCCCGGCTCGACGAGATCCTGGTCAAGCGTACCATCAGCCGCAACGGCGGTGGTCGCAACAAGGTGGCCGAGCTGCTGGCGCTCTATCCGCCCGGCATCGAGCCCGAACAGGGCTATTATCCCGGTGAGGCGGAGCTGGTTGCCGTCGGCTGAGTGAACAACGGTCCCTGAGGGGGCCGTTGTCATTTCTGATGCTGCCGCTGGCATTCCGTGAGCCGCGCCTGGCATCGTGTGCCAGCCATGGTGCCGGAGCGGCGTGTTCTGTAGATGCGGGTCGTTTTCATCGCCCTTTTGCGATAAAATTGCGCCGTTTTTTCTGCCACGCTGCCAATGGATGACGCTGATGAAAGACTTTCTGATTGCCCCCTCTATCCTCTCCGCCGACTTTGCCCGTCTGGGTGAGGATGTGGCCAAGGTGCTGGCCGCCGGGGCCGACGTGGTCCATTTCGATGTGATGGACAACCATTATGTCCCCAACCTGACCATAGGCCCCATGGTCTGTCAGGCGCTGCGCGATTACGGCATCAAAGCGCTCATCGACGTGCACCTGATGGTCAAGCCGGTGGATCGCATCGTGCCTGATTTTGCCAAGGCCGGTGCCAGCCTGATCACCTTCCACCCGGAAGCCTCCGATCACGTGGATCGCACCCTGGGCCTCATCAAGGAGCAGGGTTGCCAGGCCGGTCTGGTGCTGAACCCCGCGACCCCGCTCAGCTGCCTGGAGTACGTGATGGACAAGCTGGACGTGATCCTGCTGATGTCGGTCAACCCGGGCTTTGGCGGTCAGAGCTTCATCCCCGGCACCCTCGACAAGCTGCGCCAGGTGCGCCGCCTGATCGACGAGAGCGGCCGCGATATTCGCCTGGAAATCGATGGCGGGGTCAAGATCGACAACATTCGCGAGATTGCCGAGGCAGGTGCCGACATGTTCGTGGCGGGCTCTGCCATCTTCGGCAAGCCGGATTACAAGGCGGTGATCGACCAGATGCGCGCGGAGCTTGCCCATGTCCGTCGCTGATCGTCCCTTTGACCTGGTGCTGTTCGATCTGGATGGCACCCTGATTGACAGCGCCCCGCAACTGGCGCTGGCGGTCAACCGTACCCTGGCGGAGCTGGGGTTGGCCGAGGCCGACGAGTCCGTGGTGCGTACCTGGGTCGGCAACGGCGCCGACAAGCTGATCCAGCGGGCTCTCGATTACCGCGACGCCCCGGAGCAGTTTGCCAAGGCCCGCCCCCTGTTCGACCGTCACTATCAGGCCTGTCTGCTGGAAGGCCTGGCCATGTATGACGGAGTGGCCCGTAGCCTGCGCCGTCTGCAGGGGCTGGGTTACCAGCAGGCCGTGGTGACCAACAAACCGAGTCACTTCGTGCAGCCCATTCTGGAGGCCCTCGGCATCAGCGACTGTTTCGCACTCTGGCTAGGGGGCAACTGCGTACCCGTCAAGAAACCGAGCCCGGAGCCGCTGTTGCACGCCTGCCACGAGCTGGGTGTCAGCCCGTCCCGCACCCTGATGGTGGGGGATTCCGAAAATGACGTGCTGGCCGCCCAGGCCGCCGGCATGAAGGTGGTGGGGCTCACCTATGGCTACAACTATGGCCGCCCTATCGCAGACTCTCGCCCCGACTGGGTTTGCGAGCAGTTTGCCGAACTCGACGCCCTGCTGGTCTGATCCAGACCGGGCTAGCGGATAACAAGGATTACTACTCTGATGACTAAACCAATCGTATTGAGCGGTGCCCAACCCTCGGGCCAGCTGACCATCGGCAACTACATGGGAGCCCTGCGTCAGTGGGTCAGCATGCAGGATGACTTCGACTGCCTCTATTGCATCGTCGATCTGCACGCCATCACCACTCGCCAGGATCCGGCCGCCTTGCGCAAGGCGTGCCTCGACGCAGCCGCCCTCTATCTGGCGGTGGGCATCGACCCGGCCAAGAGCACCGTCTTCATCCAGTCCCACGTGCCCCAGCACGCCGAGCTCGGCTGGATCCTGAACTGCTACACCCAGATGGGCGAGCTGTCGCGCATGACCCAGTTCAAGGACAAGTCCGCCCGTTTCGAGAACAACGTCAACGTCGGCCTGTTCGGTTATCCGGTGCTGATGGCGGCCGACATTCTGCTTTATCAAGCCAATCAGGTGCCGGTTGGCAATGACCAGAAGCAGCATCTGGAGCTGACCCGCGACATCTGCACCCGCTTCAACAACCTCTATGGCGAAGTCTTCACCTTGCCGGAACCCTTCATTCCGACCGAAGGGGCCCGGGTGATGAGCCTGCAGGACCCGACCAAGAAGATGTCCAAGTCCGACGACAACGAGGCCAACTTCATCGGCTTGCTGGAAGATCCCAAGCAGATCGTCAAGAAGATCAAGCGGGCGATGACCGACTCCGACGAGCCGGCCGTGGTGCGTTTCGATCCCGAAAACAAGCCGGGGGTCTCCAATCTGCTGACACTGATGTCCGGTGTGACCGGCCGCTCCATCCCGGAGCTGGAGCAGCACTTCGAAGGCAAGATGTACGGCCACCTCAAGAGTGAAACGGCCGATGCCGTGGTCGCCTTGCTGGAACCCATCCAGGCGCGCTTCCGCGAGCTGCGTCAGGATGAGGCCCATCTGCAGGCCATTTTGGCGGCTGGCGCACAAAAGGCGCGTGAAAGGGCTGAAAAAACCCTGATCAGCGTATATGATGTCGTCGGCTTCGTTCCTCGAGCCTGACATACTGGGAAGGTGTAGTAGAAGAGAGCTGGGTGGATGCCTGGCTTTCTTTGTTTTACACCTTCCGGTTTGTCGCAACCTCCCCCAATGTCAAACACGGGCTTTGCCCCAAGAGAAAGCATGTCTGTCGAATCACAAACCCTGAGTGAAGAGTTGGGTGACAAGGGTCACTGGCTGCGCAAGTTTCGCAAGGCCAAGAGCCTCAATACCTTGCAGTTGATGGTCTCCAACGCCATCGACAAGCACCACAAGACTCCGGCCATCGCGGCTGCCATCTATCTGGCCGAGTGCCAGCGGGAACGGGAACTGGAACAGGGCCGTTATCTGGACCGCTGAGGTCCGTTGCCTGCCCTTGCCAAGGTGACTCCTTCCCATCTGCCTGTCACGTCCTGTGCCCTTTTCCCGGTCGCCTCCCGTCTCTTTTACCTTGCCATCCTGACATGGAGCGGCTGATGCTGCCCGGTCGGGGACAGGCCCACCGCCGGGTGGGGTCGACAGGCCCGGATCGCCATTGAAGAGCGGACAGACTGCACAGCAGGTGACACAGCAGGTGAGGTGATCGCCGGTTTATTAACGCAAAGAGACATGCCAGAATGCGCGGCGTTTGTCTGCCCGCGCTCGCAACGGGTTGTCCGCTCACCGTCTCTGTCTTATTCCCAGGGTTTTTGCATGCTGCTACTCATCGACAACTACGACTCCTTTACCTGGAACCTGGTGCAATACTTCGGCGCTCTGGGGCAAGAGGTGGTGGTCAGGCGCAACGATGAGCTGAGCCTGGAGGAGATAGCCCGGCTTGCCCCCCGCCATCTGGTGATCTCTCCCGGCCCCTGCACGCCAAACGAGGCGGGCATCTCTTTGGCCGCCATCTCCCGTTTTGCCGGCGAGATCCCCATCCTCGGCGTCTGTCTCGGCCATCAGTCGCTGGCACAGGCCTTTGGTGCCCGGGTGGTGCGTGCCCGTCAGGTGATGCACGGCAAGACTTCTCTCATTCGTCACAAAGGGGAGGGGGTGTTCAAGGGGCTCAACAACCCGCTGCGGGTGACCCGCTATCATTCTCTGGTGGTGGAGGCGGCGTCGCTGCCCGACTGTTTCGAGGTCACCGCCTGGAGCGAACATGCCGACGGCAGCCAGGACGAGATCATGGGGCTGCGGCATAAAACACTGGCGCTGGAGGGAGTGCAGTTCCATCCGGAAAGCATCTTGAGCGAACAGGGGCACCAGTTGCTGGCCAACTTTTTGGCCGTTTCCTGAAAAAAATTGCGATGTCTGTCTCAAAACCGTCATGAGGCAAAAAAAAATTTCCCTGAGACTTTATTCACCCTCCTCCCTGTCCAAATTATCTCTTGCCAACACCCCCTGAGCCGTTATGCAATGCGGTTGCCTAAAATCTCAAAGGCAATCGAACATTGTTCCTTATAGGCGGTTAAGTTACAGACTTTTTACTTTTTTTCTGTGATAATTCCGCCACGTTTACACGGATTTAACTTTTGGGCGGTGGATTATTCTGCCGCGAGATAGCAGGAGAGCAATATGTCAGAGTTGTTGGCAGTGACACGTGAAGTGTTTGATGAAGTGATGGTTCCCAACTATGCGCCGGCCAAAATCATCCCGGTGCGCGGCGAGGGGTCACGTGTCTGGGATCAGGAAGGCCGCGAGTATGTGGATTTCGCGGGCGGGATCGCGGTCAATGGTCTGGGCCATTGCCATCCCAAACTGGTCGAGGCCCTGAAATCCCAGGGTGAGAAGCTGTGGCACCTCTCCAACGTGATGACCAACGAGCCGGCCCTGCGCCTGGCCAAGAAACTGGTCGCCGCCACCTTCGCCGAGAAGGTCTATTTCTGCAACTCCGGCGCCGAAGCGAACGAAGCGGCCCTCAAGCTGGCCCGCCGCTACGCCATCGAGAAGTTCGGGGCCCACAAGACCCAGATCATCGCCTTCCACCAGGGCTTCCACGGCCGTACCTTCTTTACCGTCAGCGTCGGCGGCCAGGCTGCCTACTCCGATGGCTTCGGTCCCAAGCCTGCCGACATCACCCACGTCGCCTACAACAACCTGGAGGAGCTGGCTGCCGTCATCTCCGACAACACCTGCGCCGTGGTGATGGAGCCGCTGCAGGGCGAGGGTGGCATCATCAGCCCCACCGACGAGTTTGCCAAGGGTGTGCGCGAGTTGTGCGACAAGCACAATGCCCTGCTGATCTATGACGAAGTGCAATCCGGTGTCGGTCGTACCGGCGAGCTGTTTGCCTATATGGGTCTGGGCATCACCCCGGACATCCTCACCAGCGCCAAGGCGCTGGGCGGCGGCTTCCCCATCGGGGCCATGCTGACCACCACCGAGATCGCCTCCCACCTGAAAGTGGGCACTCACGGCTCCACCTACGGCGGCAACCCGCTGGCGTGTGCCGTGGCCGAGGCGGTGATCGACGTGGTCAACACCCCGGCAGTGCTGAGCGGCATCAAGCAGCGCGAGCAGCTGTTCCGCGAAGGGCTGGAAGCCATCAACGCCAAGTACCACTGCTTCAGCGAAGTGCGCGGCAAGGGCCTGCTGCTGGGCGCCGTGCTCAACGATGACTTCAAGGGCCGCTCCCGAGACTTCCTGCTCGCCTCCATCGATCAGGGCCTGATGGCGCTGGTTGCCGGTACCAACGTGGTGCGTTTTGCCCCCTCCCTGGTGATCCCGGAAGCGGACATCAAGGAAGGGCTGGCACGGTTCGAGAAAGCGGTCGCTCAGGTGGTCAACGCCTGATCCAAATTGAGGTGGGGAGCCCTCCCGGCAGGAGCCGGGACCCCACCTGTCGTCAATGAAAGGGAGTTGTCATTTATGTTGGTTATCCGTCCTATCGAGCAGCGCGACTTCGCCGGCCTCAAGACCTGTGCCATCGAATCCGGCACCGGCATGACATCCTTGCCGGTCAACGACGAGCTGCTGCAACGCAAGATCGATGCCTCGACTCAGACCTTCCTGGACAAGCCCGCTGGCAAGGGCGAGTGCCTCTATTTCTTCGTGGCCGAGGATCTGGAGACCGGGGAGATGGTCGGTACCTGCGCCATCGACGCGGCGGTCGGCCTGTCCCAGGCGTTCTACAACTATCACATCGGCAAGGTGGTGCACTCCTCCCCCAAGCTCGGCATCTACAATGTCGTGGAAACCCTCACCCTCTCCAACGACTACACCGGCAATTCCGAGCTCTGCACCCTGTTTCTGCGTGAATGCGCCCGCGAGGGGCTCAACGGCCGTCTGCTCTCCAAGCACCGTTTCCTGTTCATGGCCGAACACCCCGAGCTGTTTGACAGTACCGTCTTTGCCGAGATGCGTGGTGTCTCCGATGGCAACGGCCACAGCCCCTTCTACGAGTGGCTGCAAAAACATTTCTTCTCGATGGATTTTCCCACCGTCGACTATCTGACTGGCATCGGCAAGAAGCGCTTCATCGCCGAGCTGATGCCCAAGTACCCCATCTACGTCAATCTGCTGAGCAACGAGGCGCGCGCCGTCATCGGCAAGACCCACGAAAAGACTCGGCCTGCCCTCAAGATGCTGCAGGATGAGGGGTTCGTGAATCGCGGTTATGTCGACATCTTCGACGCCGGCCCCACCGTCGAATGCGAGGTGAAGAACATTCGCAGCGTGCGCCGCAGCCAGAAGCTGGCGGTGCTGGTGGGTGAGCCCATCGGCGGCCATACCTACCTCATCTGCAACACCAGGTTCGAGCAATACCGCGCCTGCTACGGCAACATCCGGGTCGATCTGGACAAGCACGAAGCCATCATTCCGCCCAAGATGGCGGCCGCCCTCAAGGTGGAAAATGGCGACATGGTGCGCGTCGTCGATCTGGATTGACCCGCCCCGCAGCACAGCATTGAGACAGGCTGCCGAGGCGGCCTGCGTACCCACAGGGAGTGAATTGATGATGTCTTTAGTCCAGTTTATCGATGGCCAGTGGCTGGCCGGTGAAGGCAAGCCGTTCGAATCCATCGACCCGGCCAAAAACGAGCTGATCTGGCGTGGTGAGGCGGCAAGCCAGTCCCAGGTGGATGCGGCCGTCAAGGCGGCCCGCACGGCCTTCTACCATTGGTCCGATCTGGCCCTTGAAGAGCGCCTTGCCATCGTGCGCCGCTATGCCGACCTGCTCGGCGAGCACAAGGAGGCGCTGGCCCTGACCATCGCCCGTGAAACCGGCAAGCCCCTGTGGGAGACCCGCACCGAAGTGGCGGCCATGCAGGGCAAGATTGCCATCTCCATCCGTGCCCATGACGAGCGCACCGGCACGGTGGAGAACCCCATGCCGGGCGCCAAGGCGTTCGTGCGCCACAAGCCCCATGGCGTCGTGGCCGTGTTCGGCCCCTACAACTTCCCGGGCCACCTGCCCAACGGCCACATTGTGCCAGCGCTCATCGCCGGCAATGCGGTCGTGTTCAAGCCTTCCGAGCTGACCCCCATGGTGGCTGAAGCCATGGTCAAGGTGTGGCAGGAGGCGGGGCTGCCCAAGGGGGTGCTCAACCTGGTGCAGGGGGAGGTCGACACCGGCAAGGCGCTGGCCGGCAACCCGGACATCGACGGCCTCTTCTTCACCGGCTCCTCCCGTACCGGCCACTTCCTGCATCAGCAGTTTGCCGGCCAGCCGGGCAAGATCCTGGCACTGGAGATGGGTGGCAACAACCCGCTGATCGTGAAAGATGTGAGCGACATCGACGGCGCCGTCCATGCCATCGTGCAGTCCGCCTTCATTACCTCCGGCCAGCGCTGCACCTGCTCGCGCCGTCTGTTTGTCGAGCGCGGCGAGCGGGGCGATGCCCTGGTCAAGCGGCTGGTGGAGGTGGTCGGTCAGATCAGGGTCGGCCTCTATGACGCCGCCGAGCAGCCATTCATGGGCGCCATGATCAGCGAGAAGGCCGCACTCGGCATGGTCGAGGCGCAAGCCAACCTGCAGCGCCTCGGTGGCGAAAGCCTGCTTACCCTCAAGCACCTGGAAGCGGGCACCGGCTTTGTCTCCCCGGGCATCATCGACGTGACCGCGGTCAGCGCGCTGCCGGATGAAGAGTACTTCGGCCCGCTGCTGCAGCTCATTCGCTACGACGACTTCGATGCGGCCATCGAGAAGGCGAACGCCACCAGTTTCGGTCTCTCGGCCGGCCTGCTCGGTGACAACGAAGCGGACTGGAACCACTTCTTCAAGCGCATCCGTGCCGGTATCGTCAACTGGAACAAGCCCATCACCGGTGCCTCCAGTGCCGCCCCCTTCGGCGGCATCGGTGCCTCCGGCAACCACAGAGCGAGCGCCTACTACGCCGCCGACTACTGTGCTTACCCGGTCGCCTCCGTCGAAGACAGCAAGGCTGCTATGCCGGATCAGCTGTCTCCCGGTCTGACCTTCTGATAACAAGAAAATGAAAGAGGGGCACTGAACAGGTGCCCCTGTCTGTACCCGCAATCAAAGGAAAGAGAGATGCAAAAGGATATCGACACCCTGTTTGGCCATCTGTGGGACAACTACATTCAGGTCACCCCCAGTGCTCACAAGGTTCATCAACTGCTGGGCGGCGGTGCCCCCATCATCAACGATCACGTGGCGTTTCGGACCTACAACCTGCCCAAGCTCGGTCTCGAGAAACTGGCGGCCCATTTCCGTACCCTGGGGTACGAAGAGAAGGGCGAGTATGTGTTCAAGGCCAAGAAGCTCTATGCCAAACACTTCGAGCATAAAGATCCTGATGCGCCCAAGGTGTTCATCAGCGAGCTGAAGGTGGAAGAGCTCTCCGAAGGTGCCCAGGCCATCATCCACAAGCTGGTGGATCAGGTACCCGATCACCTCACCGACACCCCGGCCTTCCTCTACGCCGGCGCGCCCTGGCAGGTCTCTCACACCGACTACCAGACCCTGCTGGCAGAGAGCGAGTATGCCGCCTGGATGGCCGCCTGGGGTTATCGTGCCAACCACTTCACCGTCAACATCAACCGCCTGAAGGACTTCGACACCATCCAGCAGGTGAATGCGGCGCTCAAGGCGGCAGGCTTCGTGCTCAACACCGTTGGCGGCGAGGTGAAGGGCGATCCCGAGGTGATGCTGGAGCAATCCTCCACCATGGCAGACAAGGCCGAGGTGCCGTTCAGCGACGGCGTGCGCACCATCCCGAGCTGCTTCTACGAGTTTGCCCTACGCTACCCGCAGGCCGACGGCGTGCTCTACCCTGGCTTCGTCGAAGCGTCGGCCGACAAGATCTTCGAATCCACCAACGCCATGTAGCAGGCTGAAGTTTAGTTGATGTAGATTAACGCCTCAGTTCTGAGGCGTTTTTTTCTTTTTAAACTGAAGCACATGCTTCAAGTGGATTTTATTTTAGTTTTGAGATAAGGTCTATTTTCTTATAGTACAAAGAATTCACTGAAATGACATGGAACGCCAGCATATTATTTTATGGATATTAACGGGTTCGTTGTAAATGAAAAAATCCCTTAGATAAATTGGTATGTGTGTGGGAATATAAATTTCAATTTATAAAATAAAAAGGATTTCTTGATGAAAATAATTACTCTATACAATCATAAAGGTGGAGTATCTAAGACTACATCTACCTTTAATTTGGCTTCTTATTTAGCCGAAAGTGGAAAGAAAGTTCTGATGGTGGATGCAGATCCACAATGTAACCTTACTGAGATCGCATTGGCGCCCATTATTGAGAAGCTTGATGCTGAGGCTGAAAAATCAAAAGCCGATGTAGTATCAGAACTTCCTGGTACAAGCATTTTAGATGCCCTAAATCAGCGTGTTCAGGGTGATCTAGCCTTTATTGATATTGATAAAATAGATACGGTAGAAATTAGTAATAATCTGCATCTCCTTAGGGGATCTGTTGATCTCAGCTCGATTGAAGATGAACTGGCAGAAGCTCATATACAGCGTCTAGCAATGCGCACAAACCTCATGCGTACTTATGTTGCGACAGGGGATTTTTTAACACGACTTTCTCATAAATTAAATCTAGATTATATATTTATTGATGTCGGTCCTAGTTCTGGCGCACTCACTCGTTCCTTCTTTCTCGTATGTGATGCTTTCTTCATTCCTGTTGCGCCAGATCGATTCAACGTACAAGCAGTATCTACTTTGGCGAAAATTGTTGATCGTTGGATGTCTGAGCATGCATTAGTTAAGAATCAATATGAAGATCTAGGTCTCCCAATTAGACCAGGGACTCCTGCATTTTTAGGGGCAATAGTACAGGCTTTTAAACTATACGCAGGAGAACCGAAACCAGGTTTTAGACTTTGGATGGATAGGCTTCCAACTGAAATAGTAAAACAGCTACAACCAGTTTTTAATAAACACAGCAAAGGGTTTGGGTTATATTTGCCGACATCCAAGGAGCCTGTAGTTGCCAACATACCCGACTTCAATCAGTTGGCGCCATTAATGCAAGAAGTAGGGAAAGCTGTTTTCAGTATAGAGCAAAAAGATACCTCTCGTATTACACCAACGGGTAAGCCTTGGGTTGGGAATAATTGGACTAAAGCAGAAGAAAGAATGACTACATATAAGGGGTTGTTTAAAGAGATTGCTGGTGTCCTTGAGGCTTTAAAATAGGTGGTATAGACATGGCAATTGAACTGAAACAGCACTTTGTTGCATTTTTAGATATATTAGGTTTTTCTGGCATGGTAATGTCTGATGTCGGTAGTGAACATCAACCAAATTTAAGTAAACTTTTTCGTTGTCATCAAGGTGCTGCTAATATATTTAGTGACGATCCAAATTGTACGATTACACAATTCTCAGACTCAATCGTTATAGCTAAGCCTTTTGATTCAAAAGGCTTTGAATGGTTTGCGACTAAGGTTGCAAAGTATCAGCGGCTACTACTGGATGAGGGGCTTATATGTCGAGGCGGAATTGCTGTCAACAAGCACTTTTCAAATGGTTCATTCACTTTTAGTGCTGGCGTTATAGATGCCTATCGGGTAGAAAGTGTGATTGCTCGTTTCCCTCGGGTGGTTATTTCTAAGGATCTTTTGGAACTCATATATCCTGATCAGAAAATTTATCCAGAGTTTCTAGTTTCAGAAGATGATGGCTTAGTATTTTTAGATTATATAGGTCTATTCAAACATCAAGAACCAGAAAAGTTAAGAGAATCAATTTTAAATATAGTTAATGGTTTGATCTATAGAGACTTGCCCTCTATAAGGGAAAAAGGAATGTGGTTATCAAGTTATTCTGATGCAATTCTTGGTACTAGGTTAACCCCACCTAGATTTACAGGTGTAAGTGTCGGTGGAAGCAGACAAACGTAAACTCGAAAATCGCACGAGCTTAGGATTAAAAATTTTGGCGGCGCACTGTCATGGTTGGTCGGTTTTCTCTAGTTTGGAATAAATTCAGTATCTTAAAGGGAGACCATCCCATTAGCGCCGCCGTCAGTCTAGATCAGACCGGTTGTAGCTCACCCTCGGTGGCGAGCAGGGTGGTCATGCCGGCGGCCTTGCCCGCCTGAATGCCTATACGGGTGTCTTCAAACACCAGGCAGTTGGCCGGGTTGGCGCCGAGCTGCTCGGCCACTTTCAGGAAGGTGTCCGGGTGGGGCTTGTGATTGACCACATCATCGGCACTCACCAGCACGGAGATGAAGGCATCGAGCCCGGTCTGACGCAGGATGTGCGCCGCATGTTCCCGGGTTGAGCCGGTACCTATGCCCATGGGCACCTTGCCGTGGTAATGCCTGACCAGCTCCCACATGGCGGGAAACACCCGGACGTCGTCGATCCGTGCCAGGTAGAGGGCCACCTTGCGCCGGGCAAAGGCTTCCACGTCGATGGTCATCCCGTGCTGCTCTGCCAGCATGGTCACTATCTTGCGGGTGGGGATGCCGCCGTACTCGTTGAGCTGTGCCCGATCAAACGGCAGGCCGAACTCGGCACTGGTGATTTCCCAGGCATCCAGGTGCAGAGGCATGGAGTCCACCAGGGTGCCATCCATGTCGAAGATCAGGGCGTCGTACTCGTCGAATCGGGGCTGTTCACTCTGGTGATGATCGCAGGGGGATGACTGGGGCATGGGGGGCGTCCTCTTCGGCAAAGACTCACCCTAGCAGATCCGGCTCGCAGATGTCGCGACCTTCATCATGGTTGGCAGTGGTTTTGACCATCGGCTAATGATTTATGAGACAATAATGTGCCTTGCACCCCCTGTGCCGATATCTCACATGAGCGAGCCTGCCTATGTTCCCCAAAACCGTCTTCTCGAGCGTGGCCCTGGTGATCGCCCTGGGCTCACTGGAAAAGAGCATCGTCACCACCCCCTTGCCCATCATAGGGGTTGAGCTGAACGCCGGTGCCGCCCTCACCTGGGTAGTGACCGCCTATCTACTGGCGGCCACTGCGGCCCTGCCCATCTATGGCAAGTTGAGCGACATGTTCGGCCGGGTACGCATGCTCAACATCGGTATCGGCCTGTTTCTGGCGGGATCAGTGGCCTGCGCCCTGGCCCAGGGTCTGCCGACCCTGCTGGCCGCCCGCGTGCTGCAAGGGTTGGGAGGCGGGGGGCTGATCGCGCTCGCCTTCACCGTCATCGCCGACTGTATTCAGCCACGGGAGGTGGGCAAGTATCAGGGGTATATCTCGGCGGTCTATGCGGTCTCCAGCATCGCAGGCCCGCTGCTCGGTGGCTATTTTACCGAGCAGCTCAGCTGGCGCTGGATCTTCTGGATAAATCTGCCGCTCGGTGCCATCGCCCTCTGGCTGGTGAACCGCAATCTGGGTCACCTCAATGTGCGTCGCCACAGCCGCTTCGACTGGAAGGGAGCGGCACTGCTCATTACGGTCACCACCCTCACCCTGTTGCTGCTCTCGCCGGAAGCGGCCTTGCCCGCCGTCTGGCTCGCGGCTGCGCTGGGGGCGGCCTTGTTGCTGCTGGTCCTGACTGAGCGGCGGGCGCACGACCCCATACTGCCGGCCCACCTGGTGCGCCTGCCGGGTTATCTGGTGAGCGTACTGCTGGCGCTGGCCTCGCAGCTGCTGATGTTTGCCGTGCTGGTCTACCTGCCGTTGCAGATGCAGTGGCAAAAGGGGATGAGTGCCAGTGACAGTGGCGAGATCATGGTGATCTTCATGGTCTGCATCACGGCGGGGGCCTTCGTCGGCGGCAAGCTCATCGGTCGCACCGGTCACTACAAGCGTTTCGTGGTGGCAGGTTTTGCCCTGGCGGCGCTGGCCCTGTGGCAGATCCACTTCGACCTCTGGGCCAGAGTGGGACTGGGGTTTGCCGGATTGGGGCTGGGTCTGGTGCTGCCGGCGCTGTCGGTGGTGGTGCAAAATGCCTTGCCGCGGGAAGATCGCGGCATCGGCATGTCCCTGTTCAACTTCGGCCGGGAGCTGGGTGGGGCGGTCGGTGTCGCCATCTGCGCCGTGTTGTTCCATGCCGCCCTGCCAGCGGGCAGCAGCCCCAATCTGGTCAGCCTGAGCCCGGCCGAACTGGCACCCGGTTTCAGCGCCACCTATATCGGCATGGCGCTGATCGCCACCGCCGCCCTGCTGGTCACCTTGCTGGCATTGAAGCGCCACGAGCTGGTCAGCAAGCACGTCTGATGGTTGCTATCGGATACAAAGAGGGCTCCCCGCGGGGAGCCCTCTTCATGGGATCAGGCTGGTGCCTTTCCTTCCGTGTCGTGGCCTTGTGCCACTCAGCCCGCTCATCGGGCGTCGGGGCGGGAAGGTGACCTGACAGGCTCGGGTTGCTGGCGCTCGGCCTGGGCATCGAGTTCCTTGCCGAGGAAGTAGTTCAGGAAGGTGCGGATGACCGCGATGATGGCGAGGCGCACCAGCTCCTCCTTGCTCGGCGCCACTGTGGTGGCCAAGATGTCGGCGGCGAGCTGGAACTCCAGCGCCAGGATAAGCCAGCTGCCGAAGCAGAGGCGGATACGGGGAAAGCCGGGCTCGTGATCCCGCACTCTGGCCGCCAGCCAGAGGGTCTTGCCAAGGCCGATGACCACGCAGGCGATGGAGATGATCTCCAGCAACAACTGGAACAGCTCCACCCCGTGCATCATGCCCTCTTTCAGGCTCGCTATCTCGAACACTCGGGTTACCTCCATGATTCAAAAGAGACACTTTTAACACGGCTTGGGGGCCGGTTCCAACTCAGAGTCTTCTGAGCATCATGGCTATCTGGTCGATGAGCTGACGAGCGGCAGGGCTGATGGCCGCCAGTTGGAAGTAGCCATGAATGACGCCATGCTGCCGCTGGCAAGTGGCATCGACGCCAGCCTGCACCAGCTTGCCATACAGGGCTTCCCCTTCGTCGCGTAGCGGATCATATTCCGCCGTGACGATATGGGTCGGCGGTAATCCTGACAGGGCGGGATGGTGGAGCGGGCTGGCTTCGGGATGGCTGGGGGGCAGGCTGCCCAGGTAGGCGTGAAAACCGCTTGCGAGCATGTCCCGGGTGATGAGGTAGTCGTCACCGAGATCGCGGTAGCTTTGGCTCTCGCAGAGGGCATCCAGCATGGGATAGAGAAGCAGCAGGGCCTTGGGCAAGGGGGCGTTGGCAGCCTTGAGCCGCAAGGTGGTGATCAGGGCGAGATGACCCCCTGCGCTGTCGCCAGCAATGGCGAGACGTGCCGGATCCCCATGCCATTTCTCCACCTCGGCCATGATGGCCCGTGTGGCGGCCAGCGCATCGTCGTGAGCCGCAGGATAGGTGTGTTCCGGGGCGAGGCGGGTGTGTACGGCGAAGATCAGGGCGCTGGCCCGGTTGCACAGCATCCGCATCTGGCGATCGTGGGTCTCGAAATCCCCGCTGACAAAACAGCCGCCGTGAAAATAGATCAGCACCGGATACGCGGGGTCCGGTTTGTCTGCGGGCCGATAGCAGCGGATGGCGTGGTGATCGGCCTGCCACTCTTCGATGGCGCCCACCTCTTCCCGCTCACCGCCCAACAAGGCAGAGGCAAGGTAGCCGTCACGGCGCGCCTGCCAGCTCAGCTGGCTCGCCTTGGGACGACCTGCGGCGATGAAGTCTGCCACCATGGCTGCGATGGCCGGTTCGAGTTGTTTTTCCATAAGACACCAATGACTGTATATAAAAACAGTTATTGTGCGCTTTTGGCCCGTGAGCGCAACCGGCGTTAGCTGAGGCAGCTCACAAAATCAGGCTTCAATCAGCACGAATTCAATCACATAGAGGGGCGGCAGTGCGGGGTAGATATCGCGGATCACATCTTTAAGCTCGGGGAGGGTCATGTTCTCCTGACGGGCGTGCTCGTCGCTCAGCGCCTCGAAGGCGACCGCCTTGACCGAGATGACCTCAATGGTGCCAAAAGGCTGGTGTTCCGGGTTGGTGAACAGGGCCAGGCGCTGGCCGGGCTGCCAGTTTGCCTCGCTCTCGTCGCGGATGGTGATGGTCTTTCGGCCAGCCTGGATGTCGGCGACAAAGCGGCTGAAGAAGGTGAATGTCGGGTAGGCCGGGGTGTGCTGGGTCATGTCATCTCCGAAGGGCAAGGGTGAGAGGGCGGCTCAGGCCGCGGCGGGCCCATTTTAGGAGGGGCGGGGGGAGCGTGCAGCACTTTTTACCCCGACATGTGAAGGGCGACCGACTGCGTTCACGGACCGGTAAAATGGCCGCAACTGAACCTGAATGTGAGATGATGCGGCCTCCTCTTTCTTGATATGTAACAAATCAGGGTGACGGGCTCTGTGGTCTGATGGCGTCCGGGGCCGTGGTTGACGTTGAACAAAAGGAGCAAGTGTGAATTCCGAGTTGATCTGGGTGCTCAGCATGCTGGTGGGTGCCATTCTCCTGTTTATTACCAACAAGGTACGCATGGACGTGGTCGCCTTGTTGATCATCATCCTGTTCGTGTTGAGCGGCACCCTGACCCTGCCGCAGGCGCTGGCCGGATTCAGCGATCCCAACGTCATTCTGATTGCCGCCCTGTTCGTGGTGGGGGAGGGGCTGGTGCGTACCGGCATCGCCTATCAGGTGGGAGATGCCCTGGTGAAGGTGGCCGGCAGCAGCGAAACCCGCATGCTGGTGCTGCTGATGGTGGCGGTGGCGACCCTGGGGGCCGTGATGAGTTCGACCGGGGTGGTGGCCATCTTCATCCCCGTGGTGCTGAGCGTGGCGAACCGGATGGGGATCCCGGCGGGCAGACTGATGATGCCGCTCGGCTTTGCCGGCCTTATCAGCGGCATGATGACGCTGGTGGCAACCCCTCCCAACATGGTGGTGAACAGTGAACTGATGCGCCACGACATCCAGGGGTTCGGCTTCTTCGGCTTCACCCCCATGGGGGTCATCATTCTGGGGATGGGGATCCTCTACATGCTGCTGATGCGCAACCGTCTGGTGCGTGAAGGAGAGGAGGGCAAGGGCAAGCAGATGGGACGCAGCACCATGCGGGATCTCATCCGTGACTACCGGCTGGCGGGGCGAGCACGCCGACTGGCGATCCGGCCCGATTCCCCCCTGATCGGCCAGACCCTGGACGAGCTGCAATTGCGTGCTCGCTTCGGGGCCAACGTCATCGGGATGGAGCGCTGGCGCAAGTTCAGGCGGGTGATGGTCAGTGTCACCGGGGTGACCGAGTTCCAGGCCAAGGACGTGCTGCTCATCGACATGTCGGATCCCGAGGTGGATGTGCGGGAGTTTTGCAGCGAGGCGCGGCTCGAGCCCATGATATTGCGCGGAGAGTATTTCTCCGACCAGGCGCGGGAGGTGGGCATGGCGGAGGTCTCCCTCATCCCCGGCTCCAGGCTGCTCGGCAAGAGCATCCGCGAGGTGACCTTCCGTTCCCGTTACGGTCTGAGCGTGGTGGGGATCCGCCGGGATGGAGAGGCGCTGACCGGCAAGCTGGTGGACGAGGCGCTGCAGATGGGGGATACCCTGCTGGTGGTGGGGAACTGGAGCCTCATTCGTCAGTTGCAGACCCATCATCGCGATTTTCTGCTGTTGGGCCTGCCTGCGGAAGTGGACGAGATGGCGCCGGCCCGCAGCCAGGCCATTCACGCCCTGATTGCCCTCGGGGTCATGATAGTGCTGATGGTGACGGATCCCGTGCCCAACGTGATCGCGGCGCTCATCGCCTGCCTGCTGATGGGCAAGTTCCGCTGCATCGATCTGGAGAGCGCCTACAAGTCCATCCACTGGCCGACCCTGATCCTCATCGTGGGCATGCTGCCCTTTGCCCTTGCATTGCAGCAGACCGGCGGGGTGGATCTCATCGTCGGCGCGCTCATCTCGGCAGTGGGGGAGATGGGCCCCAGGGTGATGCTGGCCAGCCTCTTCGCGCTCTGTGCCGTCATCGGGCTCTTCATCTCCAACACGGCGACGGCGGTGCTGATGGCGCCCATCGCGCTGGGGACGGCCCATCAGATGGGGGTGTCGCCTTATCCCTTTGCCATGACCATCGCCATCGCCGCCTCGGCAGCCTTCATGACGCCGGTCTCGTCGCCGGTCAACACCCTGGTGCTGGGCCCGGGCAACTACAAGTTCATGGATTTCGTGCGCATCGGCGTGCCCTTCACCTTGCTGGTGATGGTGGTCAGCGTCATCGCCATCCCCTGGTTCTTCCCGTTCTGACGACTGCAAACGATATGGCGGCCTGCGGGCCGCCTTTTTATTGCCCGCAGCGCTCTGCGAGATGAAAAGGGCGGCATCACGCGGGAGGAGGGCATTGCGCTGTCGCAGAGGAGAGCACAAGGCTCAGCCGTTGATACATGAGGTGGCGTTGCAGGCGTGCGATGGCGTGGAGAGGGGAAGAAGAGCGGCAAACGCCGGATACAAAAAAACCAGCCTGAGCTGGTCTGTTTGGTACTGCTTTCGATGGTGCGGAAGGAGAGACTCGAACTCTCACGCCTAGGGCGCCAGAACCTAAATCTGGTGCGTCTACCAATTTCGCCACTTCCGCAAGAATAATGGTGGCTATGACGGGATTCGAACCTGTGACCCCCGCATTATGAGTGCGATGCTCTAACCAACTGAGCTACATAGCCAACCGTGCTTCCAGTGAGTCGTTGCCTCGTCACTGTGCGGCCGGAATTATGCGTATCTGGCTCTGGGGCGTCAACCCTTTTTTTGTTTGAAAAAACGAATTTGGGTGCGTTTGGCGAGTTATTGGCCGCTGTCGTGCAAAAGCCCAACAATCTGGTTTTTTTTACGACATTCGCACCCAGATCGCGCCTCTGGCCAGATAAAAAAGAGGCCAGCAAATGCTGGCCTCTCATGGGGTTAGACGTTGAACAGGAAGTTCATGATATCGCCATCCTTGACGATGTAGTCTTTCCCTTCCGCGCGCATCTTGCCTGCTTCCTTGGCGCCTTGCTCACCCTTGTAGGTGATAAAGTCGTCGAAGGCGATGGTCTGGGCGCGAATAAAGCCTTTTTCGAAGTCGGTGTGGATCTTGCCAGCGGCCTGCGGGGCGGTGGCGCCTACCGGAATGGTCCAGGCGCGCACTTCTTTCACACCGGCGGTGAAGTAGGTCTGCAACTTGAGCAGCTCGTATCCGGAGCGGATCACCCGGTTCAGGCCCGGCTCCTCGATGCCCAGATCCGCCATGAACTCGGCGCGGTCTTCGTCGTCCAGCTCGGCGATGTCCGCCTCGATGGCGCAGCAGACGACCACGACAACGGCGTTCTCGGCGGCGGCTATCTCACGGACCTGATCCAGATAGGGATTGTTCTCGAAGCCATCTTCCGCCACGTTGGCGATGTACATGGTGGGTTTGAGGGTCAGGAAGTTGAGGTGGCTGACGGCGTCCAGCTCATCCTTGTCCAGCTTCATGCCGCGGATCATCTGGCCGTTTTCCAGGGCCACCTTGATCTTCTCCAGCACTTCCACTTCCAGCTTGGCATCCTTGTCGCCGCCCTTGGCACGCTTGGACTGGCGATTGATGGCGCGCTCGCAGGCATCCAGGTCGGAGAGGGCCAGCTCGGTGTTGATCACCTCGATGTCGTCGGCCGGGGAGACCTTGCCCGCCACGTGGACGATGTTCTCGTCCTCGAAGCAGCGCACCACGTGACCGATGGCTTCGGTTTCACGGATGTTGGCCAGGAACTGGTTGCCAAGGCCTTCGCCCTTGGAGGCACCGGCCACCAGGCCGGCGATGTCCACGAACTCCATGGTGGTCGGCACGACACGCTGCGGATTGATGATGGCCGCCAGCTGGTCGAGGCGGGGATCCGGCATGGGGACCACACCCGTGTTCGGCTCAATGGTGCAGAACGGGAAGTTGGCGGCTTCGATGCCGGCCTTGGTCAGCGCATTGAACAGGGTGGATTTGCCTACATTGGGCAGGCCCACGATACCGCATTTAAAACCCATGGATTGTTACCTTGTTGATGGATGCTTCAAGGGGCCGCGCGGGCGGCCCGTGTCGTGTTGCTTGACCCCGAGGCGAGGGATCTCGCCAGGGGCCGGTCATCTTGAACTGCCTGGCGATGCAGGCTGAAGGCCTAGACTTTCTCGGCCTTGAAACTGTGCAGGCGATTCATGGCCTTGGTCATGTCCTGCTTGAACAGGATGTCGGTGGCGCGCAAGGATTCGTCCAGCGCGGCCTCGATCAGACTCTGCTCACTGCTGGGCGCCTTGGTCAGCACGAAGCCGGCGACCAGCTCCTTGGCGCCCGGATGGCCGATGCCAAGGCGCAGCCGGAAGAAGTTATTGTTGTTGCCCATCCTGGCGATGATGTCCTTGAGGCCGTTATGGCCGCCGTGACCGCCCCCTTGCTTGAACTTGGCGATGCCGGGAGGCAGGTCCAGCTCGTCGTGGGCCACCAGGATCTCCTCCGGGGCGATCTGGTAGAAGCGCGCGAGCGCCGCCACGGCCTTGCCGGAGAGATTCATGTAGGTGTTCGGGATGAGCAGCCGCACATCCTGCCCGTCCACCAGGAAGCGGGCGGTGTGGCCGAAGAACTTGGGCTCTTCGCGCAGGCTGACATTGTGCCAGCGTGCCAGTTGCTCCACATACCAGGCGCCCGCATTGTGGCGGGTCTTGGCATATTCGGGGCCGGGATTACCCAGCCCGACAATCAGTTTGATTTGACTTGTCACGCTTGATGTCTTCACTCGCTACTTGCCATGGGCGGATGACCCGGGGCAATGGGACGCAATATTCTAGCCGCCGAGTGGCGATCACTCAACCAAAGTGCGGCAAGGTCGGGGAAAAGCCGGACAGAAGGGCTCGGGTGGGGTGGCTCGTCCGAGGTTTTCGTCTCTTGCCGAGTGGAGGCTGGCGCCAGGCACCCAAAAAAACAAAAACCGCCATTCGGCGGTTTTTGTCACGACAGGGTCTATCAATGCTCGAACATGGCAGAGATGGACTCTTCGTTGCTGATGCGGCGAATCGCTTCGGCCAGCACGGAGGAGAGGGTCAGCTGCTTGACCTTGCCGACTGCCTTCATCTCCGGGGTGAGCGGGATGGAGTCGGTGATGATCAGCTCGTCGATGACCGAATTCTTGATGTTTTCAACGGCGGTGCCGGAGAAGACAGGGTGGGTCGCATAGGCGAACACGCGCTTGGCACCACGCTCTTTCAGCGCTTCGGCCGCCTTGCACAGGGTGCCGCCGGTGTCGATCATGTCGTCGACGATGACGCAGTCACGACCGGCCACGTCGCCGATCAGGTGCATGACCTGGGAGACGTTCGGACGGGGACGACGCTTGTCGATGATGGCGATGTCGGTGTCGTCCAGCAGCTTGGCGATGGCACGGGCACGGACCACGCCGCCGATGTCCGGTGACACGACCACGGGGGATTCGAGGTTCTTGGCCTTCATGTCTTCCAGCAGCACCGGGCTGCCGAACACGTTGTCGACGGGGACGTCGAAGAAGCCCTGGATCTGCTCGGCATGCAGGTCAACGGTCAGCACACGGTCCACACCCACGCTGGAGAGGAAGTCGGCGACGACCTTGGCGGTGATGGGCACACGGGCGGAGCGGACGCGGCGGTCCTGACGGGCATAACCAAAGTAGGGGATAACGGCAGTGATACGGCCAGCTGAAGCACGACGCAGTGCATCCACCATGACGATCAATTCCATCAAATTGTCGTTGGTCGGGGCACAGGTGGATTGAATGATGAAGATATCGCCACCGCGTACATTCTCGTTGATCTGTACGCTGATCTCGCCGTCGCTAAAGCGACCTACGGCAGCATTGCCGAGTTTGATAAACAGGCGATCTGCGATCTTCTGGGCTAGTTCCGGCGTTGCGTTACCAGCAAACAGCTTCATGTCAGGCACGGTTTGAAACCTCGGGGTTGCATCCAGTATGTGGGGAGTCTGATTTTAGACCCGTATCGTTTGGGGGCAAACGATTTAGCAAGATGACGGACAAGGTCTCTGGGCGATGTCGAGGATGGCGTCTCATCACCCGCAGGGTGGGTGGACGGGAATCCACCTTGAGCGCCATCGCGTCAGATTGGCCCAAGACACATCGACGAGGTCAACACCTCCCGATACGGCCTCAACAAGGAGAGAGTTGGCTGGGGTACTAGGATTCGAACCTAGGAATGGCGAGATCAAAACCCGCTGCCTTACCGCTTGGCGATACCCCAATCACTCACTTGTTGCAAAGTGACGAAGAGTGGTGATATGTTCTCGCCCTTGGCGACAAACCCATCCCAGCCTTCCGGCACTCTTGCCAACACCTTCCGAGCAGCCATTTCGTCTTCAAATCGAGCAAAGACGCAGGCGCCAGTGCCCGTCATTCTTGACGGCGCGTATTCTAGCAACCAGCCGAGCGCATTGGCAACCTCGGGGTGGCGCTTTTTCACCAGCAGCTCGCAATCGTTTTTCCACTCTCCTGCCAGCAGATTGTCCAGGGTCATCTTGGGGGTGTTGCGGGGCAGGTCGGGATCCTGGAACACGGCGGCGGTGGCCACATGGCAATCCGGCTTGAGTACCAGGTACCAGGCATCCGGCACCTCGATCTGTTGCAACCGCTCCCCCACGCCTTCGGCGAAGGCGGCCTTGCCCCGCACGAACACCGGCACGTCGGCACCCAGCTGTACGCCGAGCTCGGCCAGCTCGTCTTCACTCAAGCCGGCTTGCCAGAGGTGGTTCAGGGCCACGAGGGTGGTGGCCGCGTCCGACGAGCCGCCCCCGATGCCACCGCCCATGGGCAGTACCTTCTCCAGCCGGATATGGGCTCCCTGCGGACTGGCCAACCGGCTCTGCAACAGTCGCGCAGCCCGGATGATGAGGTTCTGTTCATCGGGCACGCCGGGAATGGCCGGGCTCAAGGTGAGCTGGTCGCTGCCGGGGATCGGCTCGAATTCGAGCCAGTCGCCGTGGTTGAGAAAGATGAAGAGGGTCTGCAGTTCGTGGTAGCCATCGGGGCGGCGGCCGTTGACGTGCAGGAAGAGGTTGAGCTTGGCCGGGGCGGGCCAGCGGATCGGCGCCTGGTCGTGCATCATGGTGCCAGGGTCCACTCGTTGATCTGCAGCTTGAGACGGCTCTCCTGCCCGGTCATGGTGAGCAGGTGGGGCAGGCGATAGCCGTCCTGATCCCGATAGTCTCCGTAGACGATTTGCCACTGGCCGTCGCGCACGCTGGCGAGGCTGGCATCGGGGTTGAGCTCGAATTCGGCCTGCCCCGGCAATCCCTTGATCCACTCAGGCAGCCCGGCCACCGGAATGTGCCAGCCGGTGAGCTGATAGACCAGGAGCTCGGCATCCTGGCTCTGGTGCTGTTTTCCGTCGTTGTCGAGCAGAGTCACCTCGCCGCCGGTGCGGGAGAGTTCCAGAATATGGGTGCCGATGAGGCTGGTGAGGTTGAGGCGATAGTTGTCGCCGTTTTGCTGCCAGTTGAGGCGGGCGCTGCCCTTCTGGCGGGCGGTGATGATGGCCATCTTGCCCGACAACTGCCAGTGTGTGAGGCGTTCGAGGCGGGCGCGCTCCTGCTGCCAGTTGACCTGATCCCGCTGGGGTTGGGTGGTGGTACAGCCCGCCAGCACCAGCAGGCAGGCGAGGGAGAAGATACGCAACAACAAGGTGGAGCTCCGCAGATGAGGTTTGCGACAGTATAAGGGGCGGCCGTATTGCTTTTAAAGACTTACCCTTTCTCGTACAATTGTCGGCCTCTACACCCTGTGCATGAAACGATCATCACCCACCCATGAGTCTGCTTGCCCTCGGAATCAACCACAACACCGCCAGTGTCGCCTTGCGGGAGCGGGTCGCCTTTGGCCCGGACCGCATCGATCGCGCCCTGCGTGAGCTGGTGGAGCAGCCTGGCGTCAGCGAGGCGGTGATCGTCTCCACCTGCAACCGCACCGAGCTCTATTGCAGCCTGGAGCAGGGGCAGGGGCAGGGGGAGCAGGTGCTGAACTGGTTGCAGCGGTTCCACGCGCTGGAGGCGAGCGAGGTGCTCTCAGCCATCTACCTGCACCAGGACGAGGAAGCGGTGCGGCACCTGATGCGGGTGGCCTGCGGCCTCGACTCCCTGGTGCTCGGGGAGCCGCAGATCCTGGGGCAGATCAAGCAATCCTACGCCCACGCCCAGCAGGCGGATGCGGTGAAAGGATCCCTGGAGCGCCTGTTCCAGAAATCCTTCTCGGTGGCCAAACGGGTGCGCACTGACACCGAGATCGGCGCCAGCGCGGTGTCGGTGGCCTTCGCCGCCGTGAGCCTGGCCCGCCGTATCTTCTCCGATCTCTCCCAGACCAAGGTGCTGCTGGTGGGCGCCGGCGAAACCATCGAACTGGTGGCCCGCCACCTGCGCGAGCAGAGCGTGACCCGGATGATGGTGGCGAACCGGACCCTGCAACGGGCCCAGTTGCTGGCAGAGGAGTTCGGTGCCCAGGTTATGACCCTGGAGGAGATCCCGGACTACCTGCACGAGGCGGACATCGTCATCAGCTCCACGGCAAGCCCCCTGCCCATCATCGGCAAGGGCATGGTGGAGCGGGCGCTCAAGGCGCGTCGCTTCAAGCCCATGTTCCTGGTGGATATCGCCGTGCCCCGCGACATCGAAGCCGAGGTGGACGAGCTCTCCGATGCCTATCTCTACACGGTGGATGATCTGCAGGGCATCATCGAGCAGAACCTGGAGACCCGCAAGCGGGCGGCCGCCGAGGCGGAACTCATCGTGCAGGAAGAGCGCGACGAGTTCATGGGCTGGTATCGCAGCCAGCACTCGGTGGATCTCATTCGCGATTATCGCCATCAGTCACAGCAGGTCGCCGACGAAGAGTTGCAGCGGGCCCTGCTGGCCCTGCAACAGGGTGAAAATGCCGAGCAGGCGCTCAAGGCCATGGCCCATCGCCTCACCAACAAGCTGATCCACGCACCGACCCAGGCCCTGCGCCAGGCCGCCGCCCAGGGGGACAGCCACAAGCTGGCCCAACTGCGCCAGGTGCTGGGATTGTCACAAGAATCATAGTGTTGGGACGGCCCTTTGCCGTCCCGTCCTCCATCGAGAATCCAAGAGTCATGAACCCCTCATTGATCAGAAAGCTGGAAGGCCTCATCGAGCGCCATGAAGAAGTACAGGCCCTGCTCGGGGAGCCCGGGGTCGCCTCGGATCAGGACAGATACCGCGCCCTGACCCGGGAATACGCCCAGCTGGAAGATATCGTTCACGCCTTCCAGCGTTTCCGCCAGGCCGAAGAGAACCTCGAGACCACCCGGCTGATGCTGGAGGAAGAGGATGCCGAGCTGCGGGAGATGGCGCAAGAGGAACTGCCGCTCGCCAAGGCGACCTTCGAGGAGCAGGAGCAGGCGCTTCAGGTGATGCTGTTGCCGCGCGACCCCAAGGATGACAACAACTGCTATCTGGAGATCCGCGCCGGTGCCGGTGGCGACGAGGCGGCCATTTTCGCGGGGGATCTGTTCCGCATGTACTCCCGCTACGCCGAGCGTCAGGGGTGGCGTGTCTCCATCGTCAGCTGCAATGACGGCGAACACGGTGGCTACAAGGAGGTGATCGCCAAGGTGGACGGCGAGCACGTCTACGGCCGCCTCAAGTTCGAGTCCGGCGGCCACCGGGTGCAGCGAGTCCCCGAGACCGAATCCCAGGGCCGGGTGCACACCTCCGCCTGTACCGTGGCCGTGCTGCCCGAAGTGCCGGAAGCCGAGCAGGTGGAGATCAACCCCTCCGAGCTGAAGATCGACACCTTCCGCGCTTCCGGTGCCGGCGGCCAGCACGTCAACAAGACCGACTCCGCCATCCGCATCACCCACCTGCCCACCGGGCTGGTGGTGGAGTGCCAGGACGAGCGCTCCCAGCACAAGAACCGCGCCAAGGCGATGTCGGTGCTCTCCGCTCGCCTGCAGGCGGCCGAGGACGAACGCCACCGCGCCGCCGAGCAGAGTACCCGCCGCAACCTGGTGGGCTCCGGGGATCGCTCCGAGCGCATCCGCACTTACAACTATCCCCAGGGGCGTCTCTCCGAGCACCGGATCAACCTCACCCTCTATCGTCTGGGCGAAATCCTGGAAGGGGATCTGGACTGCGTGATCACCCCCCTGGTGCAGGAGTATCAGGCGGATCAGCTCGCCTCCCTGGCCGAGAGCAACTGATGCAGATCCAGCAGGCCCGCGCCCACATCATGGCGACCCTGGCCTCCGGGGAATCCCCCCGTGCCGACGCCGATGCCCTGCTCTGTCATCTGCTGGATTGTCGGCGCAGCTATCTGATGACCTGGCCGGAGCACGAGCTCGATGCCGCCCAGCAGGCGACCCTGGCGGGCTGGCTTGCCCGTCGCCTCAATGGTGAGCCCATTGCCCACCTCATCGGCGAGCGGGAGTTCTGGTCGCTGCCGCTGAAAGTGAGCCCGGCCACCCTGATCCCGCGCCCCGATACCGAGGTGCTGGTGGAACAGGCGCTGGCCCGCCTGCCGGGCGGCCCCTGCGCCCTGCTGGATCTGGGCACGGGCACCGGTGCCATCGCCCTTGCACTCAAGTCTGAGCGACCGGATGCCGATGTATGGGCGGTGGACAGGATGCCGGCCGCGGCCGCGTTGGCCCGCACCAACAGCGCCGCCCTGGGGTTGCCCATCGAGGTGCGCGACGGTAGCTGGTTTGCGCCGCTCTCGGATGCACCGAGCTTTGCGATGATCGTCTCCAACCCGCCTTACATCGACGGGACGGATCCCCACCTTCACGAGGGGGACGTGCGCTTCGAGCCGCGCTCCGCCCTGGTGGCGGAGGAGCAGGGGCTGGCGGATATCCGCCTCATCGTCACCCAGGCGCCCGCCCATCTGGTGCCAGGTGGTTGGCTGTTGCTGGAACACGGCTGGGATCAGGGGGAGGCGGTGCGTCAACTCCTGCTGCAACAAGGCTACGTCCAGGTGGAAACCGTGCGCGATTACGGCGATAACGAGCGGGTGACCCTGGGGCGCCTGGCTCAGTGATATGACGGGCGGGCCCGGTCTGCCCCTGTTCAAGGAAATCTTATGTATGTTGTTCTCAAGCATCTGCACCTCACCCTGATTGCCGGTGCCGTGCTGATGTTTATCCTGCGCTTTTACTGGTTGCAGACCGGCTCCGCGCTGGCAGGGGGCGCCCGCACCCTCAAGATCAGCGGCTGGCTCAACGGCCTGGTGGTGCTCTCCGGTGCGCTGCTCTGCATGGTGCTGGGTCTCAACCCCCTCAACAACGCCATCCCCTGGCTGGCCGAGAAGCTGACCGCCATCCTGGTGGTGGTGTTTCTGGCCATGATGGCGCTGCGTCTGGCCCGCAGCAACGGCATCCGCTGGTTTGCCTTCCTGGGCGCACTGGGGTGGATCTTCTTTATCGCCAAGCTTGCGGTGCAAAAGCAGGCCAGCCTGTTCGGCTAGGAAGGATGACGATGATACGTGTGGATGAGTGGACCGACTTCGAGGCTCACGATCTGGCCGAGCTGGCGCTGTCGGTGAGCGACGAGATCCGGGGCCATGGCGGCACGGGAGAGGCCGAGCTTGCCCGCCTCGATGCCTGGCTGGACGAGACGATTGCCGAGGGAGACTGCGACGAGGTGCGCCGTCAGCTGTTGCAGGGTTTCTACCAGACCCTGGGCTTTCGTGGCGACTGGCAGGATTACTTCTCGTCCGCCAACTGCGATCTGGACCAGGTGCTGGCAAGGCGCAAGGGGATCCCGGTCAGTCTCGGCATCCTCCTCATCCAGCTGGGTCGCAAGATAGGGCTGGATGTGGAGGGGATCTGCTTCCCCGGCCATTTCCTTCTGAGTTTTGCTGGTCTGGACGGGGAGGTCTATGTAGACCCCTTCAACGGTGATGAACTGAGCCGGCACCGCATCGAACTGCTGCTGCGCGGTGCCCTCGGCAACCTGGCGAGTCTGAGCGATGATCATCTGCAGCCATCGGGGCAGTGGGAGATCATCGAGCGCTTGCTCAATGTCAGCAAGGGCGCCCTGCTGCGCGAGGAGCGCATGACGGAGGCGCTGCGCTGCAGCGAGCTGCTGCTGCGCATGAAGCCCGGCGATCCGCTGGAGACGCGGGATCGGGGCTTCATCTATGAGCAACTCGATTGCCCGCGCTTTGCCGCCGACGATTTCGAATACTTTATTGAACAATGCCCTGATGATCCCGTGGCCGATGTGCTGAAAACCCAGCTGGCCACCCTGGACCTCAGTCCCAAACCCCTCCATTAAGGATCCCTGAGATGGAACAGAAGAATATCAAGGTCAACCAGATCGACGTCGCCAACGACAAACCTTTCGTGCTGTTCGGCGGCATGAACGTGCTGGAATCCCGCGACATGGCGATGGCGGTGTGCGAGAAGTACGTGGAAGTGACCAGCAAGCTCGGCATCCCGTTCGTGTTCAAGGCGAGCTGGGACAAGGCCAACCGCTCCTCCATCCACTCCTATCGCGGCCCGGGTCTGGAAGAGGGGATGAAGATCTTCCAGGAGCTGAAAGCGACCTTCGGCATGCCGGTGATCTCCGATCTGCATGAGCCCCATCAGGCCAAACCGGTCGCCGAGGTGGTCGACGTCATCCAGCTGCCCGCCTTCCTGGCGCGCCAGACCGATCTGGTGGAGGCCATGGCCCGCACCGGCAACGTCATCAACATCAAGAAGCCGCAATTCCTGAGCCCAAGCCAGATGAAGAACATCACCGACAAGTTCGAGGAGTGTGGCAACGATCGCCTGATCCTCTGCGAGCGCGGTGCCAACTTCGGCTATGACAACCTGGTGGTGGACATGCTGGGCCTGGGCGTCATGAAGAAGAGCACTGGCGGCTATCCGGTCATCTTTGACGTCACCCACTCCCTGCAGTGCCGTGATCCCCTGGGGGCGGCCTCCGGCGGTCGCCGCGAGCAGGTGACCGAGCTGGCTCGTGCCGGCATGGCGGTGGGCCTGGCCGGTCTCTTTATCGAATCCCACCCGGATCCGAAAATTGCCCGCTGTGACGGCCCGAGCGCCCTGCCGCTGGAGAAGCTGGAAGGCTTCCTCAAGCAGATGAAGGCCATCGACGATCTCGTCAAGAGCTTCGAGCCCCTCGATACCTCCGCCTGATCGCGATTTTTACTATCAAAAATGCCCCGCCATGCGGGGCATTTTTATTTCCGTCATTTTCATTTGGTGCTCTTCGGCGTCCATTGCGACCATGTTTCCGTGGTATTAATGATGTTAAATATATTGTGTGATTGATGTCTCTTATTTGCTTCTTATGACATGCAAAAGTAGCGACCGTCAGGATGGCAAAAAGGTATGAAGCGGGTGAGATAACCCTATTTCTCGCCGCAGACTGCTGCATGCGTTATTTGCTGTCAGTGGAGTCACACTTATTAACAGGACGTTGAACATGCACAAGAAAATTGTCAGTAGCCTCTATTTTCAGGTGATATTGGCAATCACCATCGGAATATGTCTGGGACATGTCTATCCGAGTCTGGGCGCAGATATGAAACCCCTTGGTGATGGCTTCGTTAAATTAATCAAGATGATCATCGCCCCCGTCATTTTCTGTACCGTGGTCACCGGCATTGCCGGCATGGAAAGCATGAAGGCGGTGGGCAAAACCGGTGCCATTGCGCTGATCTATTTTGAAGTGGTGAGCACCCTGGCCCTGATCATCGGTCTGTGCGTGGTCAACGTGCTGCAGCCCGGGGCCGGTATGAATGTGGATCCCTCCTCACTCGACGCCAGCGCCATCTCCGTCTATGCGGATCAGGCCCAGTCCCAGGGGATAATTCCCTTCCTGCTGGATGTGATACCGGCCAGCGTCATCGGTGCCTTTGCCGGCGGAAATATACTCCAGGTGTTGCTGTTTGCCGTCCTGTTCGGATTTTCCCTGCATCATATCGGGGAGAAGGGAAAACCCATCTTCAATATCATCGATGGTTTCTCCCAGGTTATTTTCGGCATCATCAACATGATCATGAAACTGGCGCCGATCGGGGCATTTGGCGCCATGGCATTCACCATAGGGAAATACGGTATTGGTTCTTTGGTGCAGCTGGGACAATTAATTGCTAGCTTCTATCTGACCTGCCTGCTGTTTATTTTTCTGGTGCTCGGCAGTATCACTAAAGCCAATGGCTTCAGCATTGTGCGCTTTATTGCCTATATCCGGGAAGAGCTGTTGATCGTGCTCGGCACTTCCTCATCGGAATCCGTATTGCCGCGCATGCTGGTGAAAATGGAGGCGCTGGGCTGCAAGAAGTCAGTGGTGGGTCTGGTGATCCCGACCGGTTACTCCTTCAACCTGGACGGCACCTCCATCTATCTGACCATGGCCGCCGTCTTCATCGCCCAGGCGACCAACACCCCACTGGACCTGTTCCATCAGCTTACCCTGCTGGTGGTGCTGCTTATCTCCTCCAAGGGGGCGGCCGGAGTCACGGGGAGTGGCTTCATCGTGCTGGCAGCCACCATCTCGGCGGTAGGGCATCTGCCGCTGGCCGGGCTGGCGCTGATCCTCGGGATTGATCGCTTCATGTCGGAGGCGCGCGCCCTGACCAACCTCATCGGCAACGGGGTGGCGACCCTGGTGGTGGCCCGTTACTGCGATCAGCTCGACGAGGCCACCATGCAGGACGCCCTGGCGAAACCCGTGGTGGCAAGGCCGGTGGACCTGCGAAGCTGACCCAGGTTCCGGCGGTGATCATCACCCATGAAAAACGGCCCGAGGGGGCCGTTTTTTTATCTCTTTACGCAGGGCGCCTTACAGGCTCTGGGTGAAGGTGCGGGTGACCACGTCACGCTGCTGCTCCGGGGTCAGGGCGTTGAAACGCACGGCGTAACCGGAGACGCGGATGGTGAGCTGCGGGTATTTTTCCGGGTTGGCGATGGCGTCTTCCAGGGTTTCGCGGCGCAGTACGTTGACGTTCAGGTGCTGACCCCCTTCGACCACAGGCTCTTGCTGAACCGGCAGTTCACGGTATTCGAATTGACCCAGGTCGGAGAGGCTGACTTCCTGATCGGCGGCAAAGCTGTCGCCCTTGGCGCAGATGCAGCGAGCCTGTTGTTTCTCTTCGTCCAGCAGCCAGAAAGAGTTCAGCAGAGCGGCGTTGGCGGACTGGGTGATTTGGATGCCCTTGATCATGGTATGACTCCTCATAGGAAAGCGGATTCAACGGTAAGCACATTACCCTGATGTTTTTAAACCACCTCTTGGAAGGAATGATTTAACGGGGCCTTGCCTTACACCTTTACTTCGTTGGGGCCATATATACCACGATGGTAATATTACGAAAATTGATCCAAATCAATAAAATCCCATTTTGCGTGCATTGAAAGGGATTAAATCATTGAGTTGAATCAAAAACAGATCATTTTTCTGTTTTTGTAAGATATATGAATTATGCATTTTTTATTATTCATATCTAGTAATTTAACTACACCTTTAGGGTTTATTGCTGGCGTCAGCGAAAACCGGCCTGCCCAGAGGCCTGTCCGAAGGACGCCCTGTTATTCCTGTGTCGACGCAGCCTCGGTCATGGCCCGTGAACGCCGCCGCCACTTCCCAGGCTGGCAAGGCTGAGCCTGACCTCCATGCGGTTGCGTCTTGGGGGCGAGGACCCTATCCTGAGCCCCTTGCTCTATTGACCGAGGAGATAGCGGTGCCAAGCTGGACAGAAGGCGGGGAGTGGGGAGAGGGAGAGGCTGGCATGCCAGCCAGGATGGAAGGAGTGGATTCGCAACGAGAGGAGACGGGTGTGCTGACCTGGAAAGATGTGATTGGTTCGGAGAAAGAGCAGGCGTATTTCATGGACACCCTGGCCACCGTCAGGGCCGAGCGGGAGGCGGGCAAGGTGATCTATCCCCCGGCGACCGAGGTATTCAATGCCTTCAAACTGACCGAGCTGGATGACGTCAAGGTGGTGATCCTGGGGCAGGATCCCTATCACGGCCCGGACCAGGCGCACGGCCTCTGCTTCTCCGTCTTGCCCGGAGTGCGCACGCCGCCGTCCCTCGTCAACATCTACAAGGAGATGCAGCGGGATCTGCCGGGTTTTGTCACACCCCATCATGGCTTTCTGGAGTCCTGGGCCAGACAGGGAGTGCTGCTGCTCAATACCGTGCTGACGGTACAGGCGGGCATGGCGCACTCTCACGCCCACCTGGGGTGGGAGACCTTTACCGATCGGGTCATCGAGCGGATCAATGCCCATTGCCAGGGCGTCGTCTTCCTGCTGTGGGGCGCTCATGCCCAGAAGAAAGGGCGCTTCATCGACCGGTCGCGCCACCATGTGCTGAGCGCCCCCCATCCCAGCCCGCTCTCTGCCCATCGCGGTTTCATCGGTTGCGGCCACTTCTCCGAGGCCAATCGCCTGCTGGTCCAGCAGGGACGCAGTCCCATCGACTGGCTCTCGGTCTGCGCCGATCCGGCGGCCTGACGCCGTGCATGCACAGGGGAAATGGTCTCCCCTGTGCCCCCTGTGGTGAGAGGCTGGTGCAGCCGCTGTCTGCATCCGACTTGATTGAGTGCAAAGTTCAGGCAATAAATGACCGTATACTCGAGACAGACGTTTTCTCATTTCAGTGCAAGGAGTGCCCATGTTATCCAGTCTGCATAAGGACCACCTCAACATCACCCGGTTGCTGACGCTGCTCAAGCAAAAGCTGGCGGCCATTCGCAATGAGCAGCCGGTGAGCTACTTCCTGCTGCGGGATGTGGTGGATTATCTGCGCGAGGTATCCGACAAGTACCACCACCCGAAGGAAGACATGATTTATGACTACTACCTGAAATACAGGGTGGTGGAGGGGGAGGTGGCCAACCGGCTGCACGAGGAGCACGCCCGTCTGCTGGATGCAGGGACCGAGCTCAAGGAGATGGTGGAGATGATCCTGATGGATGCAGTCATCCCGCTGGATCAGTTCGTGGCCCGTCTGGAGCAGTTCATCGAGCAGCAGGAGGCGCACATGAACTATGAGGAAGGGGTCATCTTCCCCCATCTGCGCGACTCCCTGACCGAGGATGACTGGCGTCATCTCGAACAGCTCTGGCAGAACCGGGCCATCAATGATCCCCTGTTCGGGGCGGAGGTGAGCCAGCACTTCCAGGCGCTGGCCAAACAGCTCTCGCTGCCTGCAGCCTGACAGGAGGTTCACCCATAAAAACAGCGCCCCGGTCAATCCGGGGCGCTGTTTTTATGGCTCCACTCGTTGGAGTGAAACATGGGCGATGTGGGCGTATCAGAGCTCCAGGTCGTCCGATCCTTCATAGGCGATGTCGATGGCCTGCAGCTCCTTTTGCAGGCGGTGCTTGTCTTTAAGCGCCTCAATCTCACGCCATTTGCGTTTTTTTCCCGTTGTCCCGCGGCTACGTGAACCCAGCTCAACGACCTCGTCAAAATCGAAGTTGAACATGTCCATGGCTCCCTCCTTGGTTTTATGGTTTTCACCATCCGTATAACACGACGCCTTTGAAAATAAAACGTTTTTATGACGAAGTTGTGACAACCGGAAACAGGCAGAAAAAAACCGGGCAGCCCTTTCGGGAGCCCGGTTTTTGCGGCGTCACTTCGCTCTGTGAGAGCCGTGTGGCGAGCGACCTTACAGGTGGCTTGCCAGCATGGTTTCCAGCTTGCCTTGGTCGATGGCGAACAGGCGGATGCCTTCCCCCAGTTTCTCGACCGCCATGGCGTCCTGGTTCAGCTCCCAGCGGAATTCGGCTTCGGTCATCGGGGCCGGTTTGGCTGTGCGCTCGCCGGTGTAGTCCAGCTTGCGCACCACGGTGCCTTCGGCCTTGCTCAGCTCTTCCAGCAAAGCGGGGCCAATGGTCAGGCGGTCGCAGCCGGCCAGTTCCAGGATTTCGCCGGTGTTGCGGAAGCTCGCGCCCATGACCACGGTCGGGTAGTCGTGCTGCTTGTAGTAGTTGTAGATGGCGGTGACGGAGACCACGCCCGGATCTTCACTGGCGGTGTAGTCACGGCCGTTCTTGGCCTTGTACCAGTCGAGGATGCGGCCCACGAAGGGGGAGATGAGGAAGGCGCCGGCTTCGGCACAGGCGCGGGCCTGGGCGAAGGAGAACAGCAGGGTCAGGTTGCACTGGATACCCTCTTTCTCCAGCACCTCGGCGGCACGGATGCCTTCCCAGGTGGAGGCCAGCTTGATCAGGATGCGATCATTGCTGATACCGGCTTCGTTGTAGAGGCGGATCAGCTTGCGGGCCTTGGCGATGCTGGCGTCGGTGTCGAAGGAGAGGCGGGCGTCCACTTCGGTGGAGATGCGACCCGGGACGATTTTCAGCACTTCCAGGCCGATGTTGACCGCCAGCTTGTCGCCTGCGTCGATGATTTGCTGTGCCTTGTCCTGGCTCTGGGATTTGGCCCAGGCAATGGCGTCCTGGATCAGGGCTGCGTACTCGGGGATCTCGGAGGCCTTGAGTACCAGAGAGGGGTTGGTGGTGGCATCGATGGGCTGGTAGCGCTTGATGGCTTCGATGTCGCCGGTATCGGCAACCACTGTGGTCAGGGCTTTCAGCTGAGTCAATTTATCGGCCATGGCAAATATCATCTCTTTATGAGGGAGCAATCCCAGGGTGGCGGGCATGAGACGGCAGTTCTGAAATTAAATTACAAGATCCCGGCGGCTCAGGCTCAGAAAGGGGCGATGGGCAGGCCCCATCGTCATTGCCTGCCTAATTAATACGGATGTGGCGCATCCTGCAATAGGGGGGCTTGTATGCGAATCAGCCAGGTGGTGAAAGCGGTACCGGCTGTCTGGTGAAAGTGTTTGATAAAAAACGAGTTTTATTCATGGTGTGGCGGCTGGCTCCGACATGGAAAAGCGCAATTATTTTGGTGGATTCATGAATTTGTGCGGGAGGTCACATAAATAGTTCTGTCAGCTACTTGAAATTTAATTACGTGTAAAACGTTTTGCGTTACAACCCCTTGCCGATGAGGCATGAGAGGCAAACGCTTGTCTCCCTGGTTCTGTTTCACTCAGCGGTTTTTACCCCCATGGGATGAGTTGTAAAATGGTTCTCTATTGGATCTAATTTGTAAGGGCGCTGGGTAGCGCATCAATTTTTGTTGATTTATTGCGTGCTAAATGAAGCTTTTTTGCATCAAATTGCTCGTTTTTTGTCTCCCCAGTGAGCCCTGTCACTATTCTGAATTCCCTCGCTATGCTAGATTCCGCCCCTTCGGCGCAATGCTGGTTCGGAAATTGACAGAGAGCGGTCAGCGCAGACTGGCCATGGATGTGATAACAACGAGAGAATTATGGACACCTTGATTGCAATGATTAACGACCTGATGTGGGGAGCCGTGCTCATTTACCTGCTGATCGGGGTCGGTATCTTCTTTACCTTCCGCCTGGGCTTTATCCAGATCCGCCACTTCGGCCACATGTTCTCGGTCCTGCGCAACAGTCGCAAATCCGACAGCGCTGGCATCTCCTCCTTCCAGGCTCTGTGTACCAGCCTGGCGGCCCGTGTCGGGACGGGCAATCTGGCCGGTGTGGCCGTCGCCATCTATCTGGGTGGCCCTGGCGCCGTCTTCTGGATGTGGCTGATCGCCTTCATCGGCATGGCCACCGCCTTCGTGGAAAGCACCCTGGCCCAGCTCTACAAGGTCAAGGATGAGGATGGCAACTACCGGGGCGGTCCCGCCTACTACATGGAACGCGGCCTCGGCATGCGCTGGATGGGGGTGGTCTTCTCCCTCTGCCTGCTGCTGGCCTTCGGTCTGGTGTTCAACGCGGTGCAGGCCAACTCCATCAGCCTGGCCATGAACGTCGCCTTCGGCATCCCTGACTGGGTGAGCGGTCTGGCCCTGGTGGTGCTCTCCGGTCTCATCATCTTCGGCGGCATTCGCGGCATCGCCCGCTTTGCCGAGCTGGTGGTGCCCTTCATGGCGCTGGCCTACATCCTGATGGCGCTGTTCGTGGTGTTCATGAACATCAGCGAGCTGCCGAGTATCTTCGCCCTCATCATCAAGTCTGCGTTCGGCATCGAGCAGGCAGGTTCCGGCGCCATGGGCTATGCCATCTCCCAGGCGATGATCAACGGCATCAAGCGCGGCCTCTTCTCCAACGAGGCGGGCATGGGCTCTGCCCCCAATGCTGCCGCCACCGCCACCCCCTATCCGCCGCACCCGGCCTCCCAGGGTTATGTGCAGATGCTGGGTGTCTTCCTCGATACCATCGTCATCTGTACCTGTACTGCCGCCATCATCCTGATGTCCGGCCAGTTCGAGCCGGGTTCCGGCGTGACCGGTGTCGAGCTGACCCAGCGCGCGCTCTCCTCCCAGGTGGGCGGCGGTGGCAACATCTTCATCGCAGCGGCCATCTTCTTCTTCGCCTTCACCTCCATCGTGGCGAACTACTCCTATGCGGAGACCAACCTGGTGTTCCTCGAGCACAACCACAAGGGCGGCCTGATGCTGTTCCGGATGTTCGTGCTGGGCATGGTGATGTTCGGATCCGTGGGCGAACTGCCGACCGTGTGGGCTCTGGCGGATGTCTCCATGGGGCTGATGGCCATCGTCAACCTGGTGGCCATCCTGCTGCTCTCCGGCGTCGCCATCAAGCTGGCCAAGGACTACAACGACCAGCTCAAGGTGGGCCGCGTGCCGACCTTCGATGCCAACAAATACCCCGAGCTGCGCAGCCAGCTGGAAGAGGGGATCTGGGACAACCCGGGCAAGAAATAAGCCTGCGTTGCAAGGTGATTGAAGGGGAGCCATGGCTCCCCTTTTTCATGGGTAAAAAGAGGGGGCGGCTTCACACTGACTTCACAGAGCCTCATCGGCAGCACACCTCGTGGGACTATGCTGGGTTCATCACTCGCCGCCATGGCGATACCTTGCTAACGACAGTCAGGAGACATGCAATGCAACAACGACAATCCATCCTGTGGGGCGCTCTGGCCACCCTGATGTGGGCCGGCCTGGCTCATGCCGGTGACAAGGCGGCGACCGATCCCCTGCGCCCCGTGGTGGATGCCAGCATCCGGCCGCTGCTCAAGGAGCACAGGATCCCGGGCATGGCGGTGGCCGTGCTCAAGGATGGCAAGGCCCACTATTTCAACTACGGTGTGGCCGATCGGGAGCGCGCAGTCGGTGTCAGCGAGCAGACCCTGTTCGAGATAGGTTCCGTGAGCAAGACCCTGACCGCGACGCTGGGGGCCTACGCCGTGGTGCAGGGGAGCCTCGAGCTCGATGACAAGGCGAGTCTGTTCGCCCCCTGGCTCAAGGGATCCGCCTTTGACAACATCACCATGGGGGAGCTGGCTACCTACAGCGCGGGCGGCTTGCCGCTGCAATTCCCCGAGGAGGTGGATTCGCTCGAGAAGATGCAGGCCTACTACCGCCAGTGGACCCCAGCCTACTCGCCGGGTTCCCATCGCCAGTACGCCAACCCCAGCATCGGGCTCTTTGGCTATCTGGCGGCGAGCAGCATGAAGCAGCCGTTCGATCGCCTGATGGAGCAGACGATCCTGCCGGGGCTTGGCCTGTACCATACCTACCTCACTGTGCCCGAGCAGGCCATGGGACACTACGCCTACGGCTACTCGAAGGAGGACAAGCCGATCCGCGTCACTCCCGGCATGCTGGCGGACGAGGCCTACGGCATCAAGACCAGCTCGGCGGATCTGCTGCGCTTTGTGAAGGCGAACATCAGCGGGGTGGATAATGCGGCCATGCAGCAGGCCATCGACCTGACTCACCAGGGCCAGTATGCGGTGGGGGAGATGACCCAGGGACTGGGCTGGGAGCGTTACGCCTATCCCGTCAGCGAGCAGACGCTGCTGGCGGGCAACTCCCCGGCGATGATTTACAATGCCAACCCGGCGGCGCCCGCGCCCGCTGCAACAGGGCACCCTGTGCTCTTCAACAAGACCGGCTCGACCAACGGCTTCGGGGCCTATGTGGCCTTCGTGCCGGCCAAAGGGATTGGCATCGTCATGCTGGCCAATCGCAACTACCCCAACGAGGCGCGCATCAAGGCGGCCCACGCCATCCTGACGCAACTGGCCAGGTAATGGTGCGCCTTCGCTGAGCCTTGAGGGCACGTCGCATCGCGGCGTGCCCGTTACCTCGGACCCGACCCCTCAAGGGCGACCTGGCAGGGGGCGGGTCGATGAGCATGCAAGTCCGGACCTCTCCTGCGGGAGATGTCCGGATTGGCATCCACCGAGTGCCATCTCGTCACTAGGCCCCGGCAGGCCGCCCGCTCTATAGTGCACGGCATATTCCTCTACTTTTGCAGGATTGAGTTGTCAATCTCGCTGACAGCGCACCTGTGATGGTGAAACCTGCTGCTATGGAGCCTTCATGGGTATGTTTCTGCTGTGTACTTTTCTGATGATCATCCTCTATCCCCTCGGGATCGATCTCTATCTGGTGGCCGTCCCCCGCATTGCGCAAACCCTGCAGGGGAGCGAGGCGCAGATCCACACCGCTTTTTCCATCTATCTGCTGGGCATGGCGGCTACCGTGCTGCCGGGGGGCATGCTGGCGGATCGCCATGGCAGGCGCCCCGTGGTGCTGGGGGGCGCCCTCATCTTCGTGGTCGCCTCCCTGGTGGCGGCGGAGGCGACCGGCATCGCCCAGTTTTATCTGGGGCGTTTCTGGCAAGGGGTGGGCGCTGGAGCGCTCTACATCATGACCTTCACCGTGCTGCGGGATGTGCTGAGCCAGGCGCGCCTCGCGATGGCCCTCTCCCTCATCAACGGCGTGATCTGCGTCATTCCGGTGCTGGCTCCCGTACTCGGTTATCTCATCCTGTCGCACTTCGAGTGGCGCGGCATCTTCGTGGGCATGGCGCTGGTGGCTGCCATCAGTGCCCTGGTCAACCTACGACTGCTCAAGGAGACCCGCCCCGCCAGCCAGCCTGCGGGGGCAACGCCGCTGGCCCTGCTGGGCACGGCCCCCTTCATGCAGCGCGCCTTGCTGACCAGCGCCAGCGTGACAGCCATCCTGGTCTATGTGAGCGTCTCTCCCCTCGTCCTGATGACCACGTTCGGCCTGCCTCCCGAGCAGTACACCCGGCTGATGATGGCGATGGCCGGGGTGAGCATGTCCGCTTCCTTCCTGACCCCCTTGCTGCTGCGCTGGCTCGGCAAGGCAAGGGTGCTGGCGCTCTCCCATCTCGCCTACCTGCTGGCTTTGCTCGCCCTGCTGTGCAGCAGCGGGCCCGAAGGCGGCCTGTCCTGGCTCCTGGCGGGGTTTGCCCTGGTCTGCATCGGGTTTTCCTGCGGGTTCGGGGTGGCGATGGGGGAGGCGCTGGATGTGTGCGGGGATCAGGTGGCATCGGCCAGTGCCCTGCTCTGCATCATGCAGATAGGGTTGTCCGGGCTCTTCATCTGGGGGATGGGCCATCTGGGGATGCCTGCGCTCTGGATGCTGATCCTGGCACTCCTGCTGGCGCTGCTCGGTTACCTGGTGGTCAAGGTGCTGCTACCATGGCGTGCGGTACGGCGAGTTCGGGCTCGGGGATAGGAGAGACGCGATGCGCAATCTGGGTGAACTCGATTTGAACCTGCTGGTGGTCTTCAGGCACCTGATGCAGGAGCGCAGCGTGGCGGGGGCGGCCAAGAAGCTGTGTGTCACCCCGTCGGCGGTGAGCAAGGCGCTCGGCAAGCTGCGGGACTGGTTCGGGGATCCCCTCTTCGTGCGCGTGCGCCAGGGCTTGCAGCCGACCAACCTCTCCCTGACCCTGGCGGAGGAGCTCAAGACCTGGTTCCAGCTCACCGAGAGCATCAGCACCCTCAACCGCGAGGCGATCCCCGAGGGGGCCCGCTTCAGTCTGGTGATGGAGTCCCCCTTCGGCATCAGCTTCCTGAGCGAGCTGCCCACGACCATCTACCAGAAGTACCCCCACTCCGTGGTCAGGATGCTGGGCTGGGATCACCACTCCCTCAACGACATCGTCAACGGGGAGGCGGATCTCGGCTTCTGCGCCCGGGAGACCCACGGCCGCTCCCATGCCAGGGTCAACCGGCTGCCCTATTACATCGATCACGAGGTGCTGTTCTGCGATCGTCCCGTGGTGTTCCTGCGCAAGGATCACCCCTTGCTCGGGCAGACGTGGTCGCTGACCCGCTTTCTGGCCTGCCCCCAGGTGAGCGTGGTGTGGGAGGCCAGCGACAGCTGGGCACTGGATGATCTGCTGGAGGACGAAGGCCACAGGCGGCAGGTGCCCATCATGGTGGCGAGCTTCGAGCAGGCGCTGCACATCGCCGCCCAAAAGAGCCATGAGCTGATCGCCGTGGTGCCTTCATATTGCGCGGACTATGCCGCCAGACATCACCCCGACCTCATCCCCATGCCGTTGCCGCTGGAAGAGTCTCTCTATGCCCAGCTGGAGATCGCCTTCATCCTGCTGTGGCACAAGCGCCACAATCAGGATGCCAAGGTGATGTGGTTGCGGGGGGAGATCCGGCGGCTCTATGGCCTGGCCGCGGCGGGGATGACGCGTTTTGCCTGGGGCGGGCCCATGGAGAGCGGGGCGGCGAAAGAGAAGCAAGGGGGAGGAGGCTCCCCGGTTTAGTCGTACTGCTCTTCCATCCAGGCTTCGACGATGAGCTGGGCGGAAACGCCGTCCACGCTCCCCTTGTCCAGCGCCTTGTAGCCGCCACGTTCAAACAGGCGGGCGCGGGCATCCGTGGTGGTGAGCCGCTCGTCCTTGAACTCCACCGGCTTGCCGAAGCGGCCGTGCAGGCGATTGCCGAACTTGCGGGCCCGCACCGTGATCTCCTGGTCCGTGCCATCCATGTTGAGCGGCAGACCGACGATCAGCAGATCCGGTTGCCACTCCTTGATCAGCTTCTCTATCTCGTCCCAGTTGGGGATGCCGTCGTTGGCCTTGAGGGAGCGAAGGGGGCGGGCGCTGCCCGTGAGCTCCTGGCCGATGGCGACGCCGATGCTCTTGGTGCCGTAGTCAAAGCCCATGATGCTGCGTGATGACATGGGGTCTCCTCGAAATGGATGGATAAATGAAGGGGGAAGACCCCTCCCTGTCTCCCCCTGCTCATGGGGGAGGGCCGGGTGTCAGCTATGGCCCACCTGGCTGGAGAGGTGCAGGGGGTTGACCCCAATGCTCGCGGCGGCTTGCTGCCAGCGCAGGTGGATGGGGGTATCGAAGACCAGCTTGGGATTGGGGGGGATCACCAGCCAGGCGCCATCCACCAGCTCCTGCTCGAGCTGGCCTGCACTCCAGCCGGCGTAACCGAGCGCCACCAGCCAGTGGTCCGGCGCCTCGTCGGTGCCCAGGGTCTCCAGGATGTCCTTGGAGGTGGTGACCATCATCTCGTCGCTCACCTGCAGGGTGGAGTTGAAGCCCGGGCGGAAGCTGTGCAGCACAAAGCCGCGATCCCCGTGCACCGGTCCCCCCTGCAACACCGGCTGTTTCATCTCGGCGGTGGCGGGGGGATTGAGGTTGAGCTTGGTCAGCATGGCGTCCAGGGCCATGTCGACCGGAATGTTGACCACCAGTCCCATGGCGCCCTCGCTGCTGTGTTCGCACAGATAGACCAGGGAGCGCTGGAAATAGGCGTCCGTGAGGCTCGGCATGGCGAGCAGAAAGTGATTTTGCAGTGTTTGCATGGAGCGTATGTATCTCTAAGCGTGCAAAGGTATTTGGGGTGATTATGGCAGTTGATGGCGGCGGGCAAAACCGCTTTTTGCCGGCAGGAGGGCGGCAGTCAAAGGGGCCCTCACGGCCCCTTGTGTGTGTTTCCTCGCCGCGGCAACGAAGGGGTCAGCGGCCCAGCCGGCGCTCGATGGCGTCCATCAGCATGCCGGTAATGGAGACGTCGAAGGCCGCCTCAATCTCGCGGATGCAGGTCGGGCTGGTGACGTTAATCTCGGTCAGGCGATCGCCGATGATGTCGAGGCCGACGAAGATGAGCCCCTTCTCTTTCAGGGTCGGGCCCACCGCGCGGGCGATGGCCCAGTCCGCGTCACTCAAAGGGCGCGCCTCGCCACGGCCACCGGCCGCCAGGTTGCCACGGGTTTCACCTTGGGCCGGAATGCGGGCCAGGCAGTAAGGTACCGGCTCGCCATCCACCACCAGCACGCGCTTGTCGCCATCCTTGATGGCGGGCAGATAGGTCTGCGCCATGCAGTACTGACTGCCGTGAGAGGTTAGTGTCTCGATGATGACGCCGACGTTGGCGTCATCTTCCTTCATGCGGAAGATGGAGGCGCCGCCCATGCCGTCGAGCGGCTTGAGGATGACGTCCTTGTGCTTGGCGTGGAAGGCCCGCAGCTTGTCTGCTCTGCGAGTGACGAGCGTGGTCGGGGTATGCTCGGCAAACCAGGCGGTGTAGAGCTTCTCGTTGGCGTCGCGCAGGCTCTGGGGCTTGTTGACGATGAGGCAACCCTCATCCTCGGCCCGCTCCAGCATGTAGGTGGCGTAGATGAACTCGGTGTCGAAGGGGGGATCCTTGCGCATCAGGATCACATCCAGGCTGGAGAGCGGCTGATCCACCACCTCGCCGAGGCTGTACCAGTCGGCATAGTCATATTTGACGGTGAGCGGACGCATGGTACCGAAGGCGCGACCGGCCTCCATGTAGAGATCCTTCATCTCCAGATAGAACAGCTCGTAGCCGCGCTTTTGCGCCTCTTCGAGCATGGCGAAGCTGGAGTCCTTCTTGATGTTGATGGCCGAGATGGGGTCCATCACGATGCCGAGTTTGATGGTCATCCGAATATCCTTCTTGTGGCTCGATTGGATGTGATGACCCCCTCCCTGCCTCCCCCTTCACAAGGGGGAGGGGCCTGTTGCTCCCTCCCCTTCGAAGGGGAGGGCCGGGGTGGGGTCGGCTGTCAGGCCAGATCGCCGAAGCGGCATTGCAGCGCAGTAATCGCCGTCAGGGCGGCGGTTTCGGTGCGCAGCACCCGCGGCCCCAGCAGCATCTCCTTGAAATCTTCCTGCACGGTACGGGCGATCTCGTCGCCAGACAAGCCCCCTTCCGGGCCGATCAGCAGGCGCACGCCGTGCTCAGGGATGGGCAGGGTGTTGATGCTGTAAGGGGCGCGCGGGTGCAGGTTGAGCTTGAGCTCCTGAGTCTCTTCCGCCAGCCAGGCGTCCAGCTCCATCGGCATGCGCACCTCGGGCACGGTATTGCGGCCGCACTGCTCGCAGGCGCTGATCACCACCTTCTGCCACTGCTCGCGCTTTTTCTCCAGCCGATCGGCGGGCAGCTTGACGCCGCAGCGCTCGGAGAAGAGGGGAGTGATGCAGGTGACGCCGAGCTCCACCGATTTCTGGATGGTGAAGTCCATCTTGTCGCCGCGGCTGATCACCTGACCCAGGTGGATGGCAAGGGGGGACTCCACCGAGCGGGTCTCGCAACTGTCGATGGTCACCTCAACGGACTTCTTGCCCACACTGGTGATGGAGGCGGGGTACTGGTGGCCGTCGCCGTTGAACAGCTCGAGCTGCTGGCCCGGCAGCATGCGCAGCACGCGGCCGATGTGATTGGCACCGTCTTCTGACAGGGCGAGGGTCTGGCCAACCTGCAGGCTGGCCGGTTCATAGATACGTGGAATGCGCATGGCTGATAGTCAGTCTCTTGCTTGGAAACCCTTCAATACCCTACTGCACGGCGGCGAGCAAGGCTCGCGAGACAGAGAGTGAAGGGATTCAGGAGGAGGGGGACGCTCCCCCTCCCTGGTCAAATGGGGTTATTGGCACTGCTTTTCAATGAAGGGATTGGTATTGCCCTGCAGCTTGCCGATACGGCGGTTGCGCTCGCACTCCCAGCGATCAGCCGGATACTGCCTGTCCCAGGCTTCGTAAAGCTTGCGCTGCTGGGCCGCCAGACGCAGTCCGTACTGCTGGCTCATGTAGAGGTAGGCGCGGGCGATCTGGCCACGCACCGGCCCCTTGGGCGGCTGCACCTGGCGCTCCTTGAAGTCCACCAGCATCTGGCACTTGCCGTACTGGTTGGGTTTGCCGTTCCAGTCGCTGAAGCGGAAGTTCGCCCGATCGCCGTTCACCTCGCCGATGGCGGGGAAGAGGTTGTGCATGTCTCCCTCCATCCTGTTGAACTCGTCGCTCTTGCCGCAATTCTTGCGACCTCCGTCCTGCCAGCACTGGAGCTGGTGGCCGAACTCCCAGGCGGGCACCACGTGCTCCCATTCGATGCGGGAGGCCCGCTCGGCCTGCTTGCGCGGCAGGTAGCCGCAGCTCTCCCAGTCGGGGGCCATCTTCTTGCCGCTGAACTTGATGTTGCAGCCGCAGTAGAAGGTGACGGGGTGGCTCTGGTAGAGCTTGTTCAGATCCTGCTTGGCGGCGCGAAAGGTCTGGATGTTGTCGGCATGGGCCGGGGCGCTGACCAGCAGGGCCAGGCAGAGGGAGAGCAGAGGGCGAAACATGAATATCCTTGGCAATGAGACAGTTGAATGAAGTAAGCGCGCACCCTATCACAGGAGCGCGACACGGGGTGACTCAATCCGCCGTCGTGTCGCGCTGCCACACCAGGGGCTGGCGACAGCGGCGGCAGTGATAGCGGGCCTCGCCGCGCATCACCTTGTTGTGGCGGCGCACGGAGAGGGGATGCTGCTGGCAGGCACAGGCATACACGAAGGTGCGCTGGGCCAGCACCCCCAGATCGAAGCTGTGGGTGGTGCTGGGTTCGAGACCGAACAGCTCCCGCATCACCGACTGCCACTGGTGGCCGTGGGGCAGTACCCGGCTCTTGCCGCGCCCCTCTCCCCAGAGCGCATAGACCAGCAGGTGCGCCACCTCGTGGGGCACCACTTCCCTGAGAAACGCCTGCTGATTGGCCTGATAGAGCGCCGGATTGAAACGCAGCTCCCAGGTTTGCAGCCGCGCCGACCCTGCGGCCCGGCCCCGCATGTTGCAATGGACTTGCGGGCGGGGAAAGGTGCGGCCAAGGCGCGTTTCGGCCTGCACAAAGCAGGCCTCGACACGCGCGAGCAGCGTCTCGATGAGGGCGGGGTCAAGCCGGGTGGCAGTGGCAGGCATGGGATCCTCGGGACAGGACACAAAAGCAAAAGGGGAGCCAGGCTCCCCTTTTATCACAACCTCGAGCCTTACAGGCCAGCGGCAGCGCGCAGCAGCTCGGCCTTGTCGGTCTTCTCCCAGGGGAACTCGTCGCGGCCGAAGTGGCCGTAAGCGGCGGTTGCCTGGTAGATCGGGCGCTTCAGATCCAGCATCTCGATGAGACCATAGGGGCGCAGCTCGAAGAACTCGCGCACCAGCTTGACCAGCAGGGCTTCGGCCACCTTGCCGGTGCCGAAGGTTTCGACGCTGATGGAGGTGGGTTCGGCCACGCCGATGGCGTAGGAGACCTGCACTTCACAGCGATCCGCGAGGCCTGCGGCCACGATGTTCTTGGCCACGTAGCGGGCGGCGTAGGCGGCGGAGCGGTCCACCTTGGACGGATCCTTGCCGGAGAAGGCGCCACCACCGTGACGGGCCATGCCGCCGTAGGTGTCAACGATGATCTTGCGACCGGTCAGACCGCAGTCACCCATGGGGCCGCCGATGACGAAACGACCGGTCGGGTTGATGAAGTACTTGGTGTCCTTGTTGATCCACTCGGCGGGCAGCACCGGCTTGATGATCTCTTCGCGCACCGCTTCCACCAGATCGCTGTGGCTGATGGAGTCGCAATGCTGGGTGGAGAGCACCACGGCATCGACACCCAGGATCTTGCCTGCGTCGTCGTAGGCGAAGGTCAGCTGGCTCTTGGCGTCCGGACGCAGCCACGGCAGGGTGCCGTTCTTGCGCACTTCTGCCTGACGCTTCACCAGCAGGTGGGAGTAGGTGATGGGCGCGGGCATCAGCACGTCGGTTTCGTTGGTGGCGTAGCCGAACATCAGGCCCTGGTCACCGGCACCTTGCTCCAGCGGGTCGGTACGGTCGACGCCCTGGTTGATGTCCGGAGACTGTTTGCCGATGGCGTTCAGCACGGCGCAGGAGTCGGCGTCGAAGCCCATGTCGGAGTGGGTGTAACCAATCTCGCGCACGGTGTCGCGCACGATCTGTTCGATGTCGACCCAGGCAGAGGTGGTCACTTCGCCGGCTACCATCACCATGCCGGTCTTGACCAGGGTTTCGCAGGCGACGCGCGCCTTGGTGTCCTGCTGCAGGATGGCGTCCAGCACCGCATCGGAGATCTGGTCGGCGATTTTATCGGGATGGCCTTCGGAGACCGACTCGGAAGTAAACAGCTTTGCCATGTTTGGTTCTCGATTCGTAAGGGTTATCGCCTTGGCCATAACCGGATAATGACAGGATGACTGTAGAGGTATCTACATCTGGACGTCTATTTTAAATAGGTCATCCGGTGATTGCCAGCACTATTTGGGGGTGGAGCCGCCCGGGGCGGGATGGGGAAGGGATCCACCTCCATGGAGGTAAGGCAGGGGGCGGATTGAATCGTTTTCCCCGCCCAGAAAAGCGATTGTGCTCCCAAAGCCACTTTATTCGCCCAGATAATATTTGCACGCCGCGCCCCCTGCTGGGACAATAACGCGCCTTAATCTTGGCCATCAAATGAAGCAATCGCAGGAGATACAGATGCCTTCTCGTAAAGAGCTTGCCAATGCCATTCGTGCATTGAGTATGGATGCCGTTCAAAAAGCCAACTCCGGTCACCCGGGCGCCCCCATGGGAATGGCGGATATCGCTGAAGTGCTGTGGCGCAGCCACCTCAAACACAACCCGAACAACCCCAAATGGGCCGACCGCGACCGTTTCATTCTCTCCAACGGCCACGGCTCCATGCTGCTGTACTCCCTGCTGCACCTCTCCGGTTATGACCTCTCCATCGACGATCTGAAAAACTTCCGCCAACTGCACTCTCGCACCCCGGGTCACCCGGAGTACGGTTATGCGCCGGGCGTTGAAACCACGACCGGTCCGCTGGGTCAGGGCATCACCAACGCCGTGGGCATGGCGATTGCCGAGAAGGCCATGGCCGAGCAGTTCAACCAGCCGGGTCACGACATCGTCGACCACTACACCTACGCCTTCATGGGCGACGGCTGCCTGATGGAAGGTATCTCCCACGAAGCCTGCTCCCTGGCCGGCACCCTGGGTCTGGGCAAGCTGATCGCGTTCTGGGATGACAACGGCATCTCCATCGACGGTCACGTAGAAGGCTGGTTCACCGACGACACTCCCAAGCGCTTCGAAGCCTACGGCTGGCACGTCATCCCGGCCGTTGACGGTCACAACCCGGAAGCCATCAACGCTGCCATCGAAGCCGCCAAGGCCGAGACCGGCAAGCCGACCCTGATCTGCTGCCGCACCATCATCGGCTACGGTTCCCCGAACAAGTCCGGCTCCCACGACTGCCACGGCGCACCGCTGGGCAACGACGAGATCGCCGCCGCCCGTGCCTTCCTGAAGTGGGACCACGCGCCGTTCGTCATCCCGTCCGACATCGCCGCCGAGTGGAACGGTCAGGAAAAGGGCGCCAAGCTCGAATCCGACTGGGCTGCCAAGTTCGCCGCCTATGAAGCCGCTCACCCGGCCCTGGCTGCCGAGTTCAAGCGCCGCACCACTGGCGAGCTGCCGGCCAACTGGGCTGCTGAATCCGCCAAGATCATCGAAACCCTGCAGGCCAACCCGGCCAAGATCGCGACCCGTAAAGCGTCCCAGAACTCTCTGGAAGCCTTCGGCAAGCTGCTGCCGGAATTCATGGGCGGCTCCGCGGATCTCGCGCCGTCCAACCTGACCATGTGGTCCGGCTCCAAGTCCCTGACTCCCGAGAGCGCCGCAGGCAACTACATCCACTACGGCGTGCGCGAGTTCGGCATGTCCGCCATCATGAACGGCATCGCCCTGCACGGTGGTTTCATCCCCTACGGCGCCACCTTCCTGATGTTCATGGAGTACGCCCGCAACGCCCTGCGCATGGCCGCCCTGATGAAGCAGCGCGCCATCTTCGTCTATACCCACGACTCCATCGGTCTGGGTGAAGATGGTCCGACTCACCAGCCGGTGGAGCAGATCGCCTCCCTGCGTCTGACCCCGAACATGAGCACCTGGCGCCCGTGTGACCAGGTAGAGTCCGCCATCGCCTGGAAACACGCCATCGAGCGTACCGACGGCCCGACCTCCCTGATCTTCTCCCGTCAGAACCTGGCCCAGATGGACCGCACCGCCCAGCAACTGGCCGATGCCGCCAAGGGTGGTTACGTGCTGAAGGATTGTGCCGGTACCCCGGAGCTGATCCTGATCGCCACCGGTTCCGAAGTGGAACTGGCCGTTGCCGCCTATGAGCAGCTGACTGCCAAGGGCCGTGCCGTGCGCGTGGTCTCCATCCCGTCTACCGACGTGTTCGATGCCCAGTCCGCCGAGTACAAAGAGTCCGTCCTGCCGGCCGCCGTCACTAAGCGTGTGGCCATCGAAGCGGGCATCGCCGACTACTGGTACAAGTACGTCGGTTTCGGCGGCAAGATCATCGGTATGACCACTTTCGGTGAGTCTGCACCGGCTGAGCTGCTGTTCAAGGAATTCGGCTTTACCGTGGAAAATGTGGTTGCGACCGCAGAGTCCCTGTAATAGCTGACCATTGGGCCACTCTGGTCCAATAGCCGGAAAATAAAGCGCCCTCCATCGCAAGATGGGGGGCGTTTTTTATTCTGTTACTATAAAAAAATGCCAATACTAACCATTGATCTATTTGAATGATAAATATCGATTTACAGATGCTTACTAGGGTATATTGGTGGAGTATGGGTTGACTTTAATAATTAATTTCAGAAAGTGAAGATCTCACTGGGGAGAAGCTTTGGATACAAGTTTAATTGTGGCATGTATAGGAGTGGTTAGTGTATTAGCGAGTGCGCTTGTGCAATATAAGCTAGGTCGTTTGAATGAAAGATCAAAAAAGGAAGAAGAGGTTAGAACTCAAGCATACTTGGATTTTGTTAATGTAGTCTCTGAAATTGCCAGTTCATCCAATAGTGGTAATAAAAGTGTTGATGGTGAACGACATAGAAAACTAGTAAGTTCTAAAAGTAGAGTAGTGCTTTTGGGCAGTGATCAAGTAGTAAGAAGTGTTAGTGATTTTTTCTGTAAACACCAGCAGCTTAGTTCAGCAGAATCTTATAAGGATTTTACATTGGTTATAATGGCAATGAGAAAAGATGTGTCAGTAAAAAATAGATTAAAAAGTGATGAGTTAGAAGTGGCATTGTTCGGAAAAAACTAGCCAGTAGGTTCGATTAGCGAAGCGTAATCGGACATTCGCGTTCTTTAATTCGATGCCATAAAAATCATATCCCTTCCTGTTACCAAAAAAGAGACCGGCCATTAGCCGGTCTATTTTTATTATTCAGGGCATGTCTTATGCCTGCGGCGGGGTGCTTTCCGCATTGGACATCACCGCATCCATCTGCACCAGGGCGCCGGCGGGCAGCTCGCTGACGCCAATCACGGTGCGGGCAGGCAGATAGCCCGGGAAATATTTGGCGTAGATGGTATCCACCTCCGCCAGATCCGCGATGTTGGCAAGCTGGATATTGACCTTGACGATATCGTCCATCACGTGGCCGATGCTCTCGACGATGGTCTTGATATGGCCGAGGCACTGGGCGGTCTGCTCACGGATACAGCCGGTCAGCACCTTGCCGGTGGCCATGTCGAGCGGCAGCTGGCCCGCGATATGGTTGTAGTGGGAGAAGGCGACGCTCTGGGTATGCAGCGGGCTTCTCGGTGCCTTGTCGGTATTGCGGGCACGGATCACCAGATTGTGCCTGTCTTCCACCAGCTGGGGCGGGGTGCCGTCACCGTGGGAGATGACCGCATCCATCTGCACCCGGGCGCTCAGCGGCAGGGCGGCGGCACTGACCACAGAGCGGGCGGGCAGATAGGCGACGGAGCGGGCGATGGCGGAGTCCGGGAAGAAGGTGGTGTAGACCTCGTTGACGGCGTCGAGATCCGCCAGATTGGTCAGATAGACAGTCACCTTGACGATGTCGTCGAAGGGCACGTCGATGCTCTCCAGCACGGTTTTGATATTGCGCAGGCACTGGGCCGTCTGTTCGCGAATGCCACCGTCAACCAGGGCGCCGGATGCGGGGTTGAGGGGCAGCTGGGCACCGATATTGTTGTAATGGGAGAAGGCGACGCTCTGGCTGGAGAGCGGATCCTGCGGCGCCTTGTCGCTGTTTCGGGAGATCTTGAGCAGCGGGCAGGGGGCCTGGGGGAAGGTGCCTTCCCCGTTGGAGAGCAGGGCGTCCATCTGCACCCTGGCGCCGAGCGGCAGACTGGCGACAGCGAGCACTGTGCGGGTCGGCAGCGAGTGGGGGAAGAATTCCCGATAGACGGTGTTGACGGCATCGAGGTCGGCGATGTCCGCGAGGAACAGGGTCACCTTCACCATGTCCTCCATGCCGTGGCCAATGCTCTGGACGATGGCCTGGATATTGGTGAGACACTGCCTGGCCTGGGCCTGGATATCCCCTGCGACCAGCGCGCCCGTTTTCGGGTCGACCGGAAGCTGGGCGGCAATATTGTTGTAGTGGGAGAAGGCCACGCTCTGGGTATAGGGCCCCAGATCCTGAGGCGCATTGGGGGTATTTCTGGCGGATTTGATGATGGTACCACTCATGGCGATACTCCTTTTTCGTTTTTGATGTAGGGTCCGGGCCGCATTGTTCTTCCCTGGCCGAATACGGCACGCTGATGACTCGTGATATTGCGGCAACAGTTGCCCGTTCCCGCCGCAGGGCGACGGAGAAAAGGAGAACGATCATCACAGTGTCGAGCCCTGTTTCGATGCAGACAGCGCGTGCAACAGACAAGGGAGAGAAGTTGGCCTGGTGATTCAGACGGGAGAATTCTAGGGGGCGGTTATCCGGGGATGCAAACCGGGATCCTGTTTCTATGAGGTGGCTCAACAGAGTGAAATATATTCATTTTGCGATTCAATTCATGACGGGCATGGCAAATAAAGGTGATGATGATCCCGCTTTACCATGAAAGTGGAACCAGATAGCGCCATATTGTCGCGCATCAGGGTTACAGCCTGTGAATCCTCCGTTAATACTTTTGGCGAAATTGCAGCTTATTCTCCCGGTTTTGCATAGCTATCTATTTATCGCTCTCTCGACGCTCTGTTCAGCGCCGCCAAAATATGCTGCGGCGAGCACACTGAAATAACATTCACCCTCTTTGCATGGCCACAGGTCATGACATAAATACGGGAGAAAGAGAGGGCGCTTTTTAGCCCCTGATGTCGAGGCAGACATGGGCGGGTCACCGCGCCGCTTATGCCATATCTTTTCAGCGGCGCGAACGCAGCCCGCCAACAAGGCTCATAAGCAAGGGGAGGGGGCCTTCCCCTTGCCTGCCCCGACTTGCCGCCCCCCGATGCATATCACTCCTGTCATGACCCTCCCTGTGAGGGGGCCTCGGAGTCCGCCCTGCTTTGCCGCCCTGGCGTATCCCGCACTCCTTGCGATGCAGCCAGCTCATCTTCACCGCACCATCCTTATTTGTGTTCTTTGTCATCAACTGCCGTTATTGCGACCTGGGTCGGGGTTTGGATGGATTATTAACTGTATGATTAATAATGAAATCAGGGACCCTGCCGACGAGCAGCACGGATCGGCACTCATCTGCCCGGGAGTGGCACATGCGATCGCATCGCGATCCCCGTCATCTGACTTCGGAGGTTTTATGCTTGGATTCATTCTGGGTGACATGTACAGCCGCACCAGCGGGTTTCGGCCACCCCCCCGCCTAGGCAAGCACTTCCCCCTCGCCCCCGACTATCAACTGCGCGGTCGCACCGGTGCCGCCATCCTGACCATGGAGACCCTGCTCGATACCCCCTATCCCCAGAAGAAGTTCAGGGCCCTGATCTATGGCGCCTTTATCGAGCGCCAGCGTCGCCTCTTTGCCGAGCAGGTGGTCATTGGCCGGATGGAGGAGGGCCAGGACCTGGCGATCGCCATCGATCTCGCCTTTATCAGCACGGCAGTGCCCATCGGTCTGCTCGCCATCTCGGAGGAGATCGCGCTGCTGACCACCCCCCGTCCCACCCAGACCCATCCCCATCAGGCGGCCTTGAGCCAGGCGCTCGACTGCACCGCCATGCTGATGTTCTATGCCAAGGTCATTCGCCAGCGCAATGCGGTGCTTGAGCACATCGGCCACCAGTTCGGCTACAGACCGCAGGCCGGGTTGGTGGCCAGGGTGGGCCACGGCGGGGAAGATGACTATGCCGCCTTCATGGTCAATGTGATGACCTGCATCGCCCATTCGGGCTCCCTCAAAGAGGCGCTGGAGAATGGCGTCAGGATGGGCATGCGCGATCCCGCCTTCTTCTGTATCGTCGGCGCCCTGGCCTCGACCCTGTGGGGAGTGCCCAAACCCTGGGCCCATGAGATCTCCCGTTTCATCCAGCGCCAGCACCCCCACTATCTCCAGATCCTGCTGCGGGGCGAAGCCAGGGTGGGCCGCAGACAGATCAACCTGGAGCCTCCCAAACCGCCGCTCTGTGCACCGGTCAAGCGCCAGGTAAACCGCTTCCTGAAGTGGGCCTTCTAGGGCCATGGGAGTGCTCTCGAGGTGCGGGCCCATGGTGCCATCCCATCGGTCCGCCCCTGCTGATGGTCATCACGGGGCTGTTATCTCACTGACCCCTGCTCCCCGGCTACCTTGCCCAAGAGGGGATGGCCAGAAAAGCCAACGGCTGCACGGGGGACAAGTGGCGGGCAGAAGGTGATCCATCTCGCCTTTTGATGTGAACGTCTTTTGATGTTTGGCGCCATACGATACCATGCGCAGCGTGTGTTCCTGTTGGGGGGAGGCGCCGCCCATCGCCCCCGTGGCTGGCTGCTGGTCCGTCATGATCACGGGATGCACAATCCGGGGCCGCCACGGCAACCCCTTATCGCCATAGCCAACAGGACGGAGTATCAGGATGGCCATTGCCATTGAACAGTCGGACAACACACTGAGGGTGAACAAGGATCGCTACGATCTGGGCCGCATCGTCGGCGTGCAGGTAAAGGCACTCGGCTGGATGGATAGGCTCAAGAAGACCTTGTTGCTGGGAGTGGTCACCTCCAGTGTGCTCTTTTACTTCACCCCTTCCTACGAGCAGGCGGGCAACTGGCTCATTGTGCTCTTACTGCCCCTGGTAGGTTTTCTGTCTGGCGCCCTGATGGGGCTGCTCTCCAGCGCGAAATATGAGTTTTGCATCGAATTTTCCCACGCCGACGAGACGGGCGTGCAGTGGATCACCGCCGCCAGGAGCCGGCATGTCGCCGATTATGAGACCTTCAAGGCGCAGGCGGCCAGGTTGAAAGAGCGGCTCGGGTAGGGAGCACAGAGTGACGGGTCTGCGCCATCCGGCGTCAGGCATAACAACAAGCCCGAACAGGTGCACCTGTTCGGGCTTGTTCCATTAGGGGGAGGGCGCTCGGGAAGCGGCTCAGGCGGGATAGAGGGCGCCCAGCACCGCCGGGCGGCTCGCACCGGTCACCGCAGGCAGGTTGCCCGGCTTTCGCTGGATAAAGCGCTGTGCCAGCCAGGCAAAGGCGGCCCCTTCCACCCAGTCCGGTGCAAGGCCGAGCTGGGCGGTGCTGGTCAGATGCCAGTCGGGTAGCAGGGCAGCAAGCTCCGCCAGCAGCGGGGCGTTGTGGGCGCCGCCACCGCAGACAAACAGCTCGGGCCGGGTTGGCGCGCCACTGTGGGTGGGCAACTGGCGGGCGATGCTGTGGCAGGTGAGGGATTGCAGGGTACGCTGCACATCAGCGGGGGCGTATGCGCAGCCGTCCAGCTCGCCGTCGAGCCAGTCGAGGGTGAACATCTCACGCCCCGTGCTCTTGGGGGCGGGGGCGGCGAAGTAGGGGTGAGCCAGCAACTGCTCCAGCAGCGCAGGGATAGGCTTGCCGCTGGCGGCCCACTGGCCACCGGCATCATAGCTGCCACCGTGGGGCTGGTGGCGGCGATACCAGCCGTCGAGCAGGGTGTTGGCGGGGCCGGTATCGAAGCCATATACCCCTGAACCCGCCCCCCCGTCGGCCTGGCCGGGCAGCACCGAGATATTGGCAATGCCGCCGAGGTTCAGCACCACCCGCAGGGCGCCGGGGCGGGCAAAGAGCGCCTGATGGAAGGCGGGCACCAGGGGGGCCCCTTGACCGCCGAGGGCCATGTCCATGGTGCGAAAATCGGCCACCACGTCGATGCCGGTCAGGGCCGCCAGCAGGGCCGCGTTGCCAATCTGCAGGGTAAAACCGAGGGCTGGGCGGTGGCGTATGGTCTGGCCGTGACTGCCGATGGCGCGAATCTCCTTGGGAGTCAGCACCGCCTTGGCGAGCAGGGCCTGGGTGGCGGCGGCAAATTCGCGGGCCACCAGGTTGTCGGCGACCCCCATGCGGTCGATTTCGTTCTCCCCCGGGGTGCAAAGCTCATGCAGGGTGCGAGCCGTATCGACAGGCCAGGGATGGCAGAGGGCCGCCTCGACCCGCAGAGCATCCCCCTCGATCTGCACCAGCACGGCGTCGATACCATCCATGCTGGTACCGGACATCAAGCCTATATAGCGTTCAGTCATGACAACCCCTTTCAATGATGCGGGGGAACCGTCCGATACCGTGTTCCACCTTGGTCGACAGCGCTCAGCTGTCGTCGCCGTTGCCCTTGTTTCTGGCCAGTTGCAGCTCGGGGCTGTCCAGCTTGGCCAGCTGGGGCATGGCCTGGGCCTTGAAGCTGGCCAGCGCCCGCCCGCTGAGAGACTCCGCCTGGGGCAGGTTGAGGGTGCGCGGGTTCTTGTGCACGCCGCCCACCACGAATTCATAGTGCAGGTGCGGGCCTGTGACCCGGCCGGTGCCACCGAGCAGGCCGATGGTCTGGCCCTGCTTCACTCGCTGCCCCTTGTTGACGGTGCGCTTGGAGAGGTGCAGGTACTTGGTCACGTAGTTGCCCGCGTGCTTGATGAAGACGTAGTTGCCGTTGAACTGGTTGTAGCCGGCGGCCACCACGCTGCCGCCGCCCGCCGCCATGATGGGGGTCCCCACCGGCGCTACGTAGTCGATGCCGTTGTGGGGACGCACCTTGCCGGTGACCGGGTGAAGGCGGCGCGGATTGAAGTTGGAGCTGATGTATTTGAAGTTGACCGGCGCGCGCAGGAAGCTCTTGCGCATCGCCTTGCCGTCCGGGGTGTAGTAGTTGCCATCCTCATTCAGCACGGCGCGGTAGATGGCCCCCTGGTTGATGAACTCGGCGGCCAGGATGTCGCCGGAGGCAACCCGCTCGTCATCCTGGTATTTGTCCTGGTAGACCACCCGGAAGCTGTCCCCCGGTTGCAGGTCCTGGGCAAAGTCGATATCCCAGCCGAAGATGGCGGCGAGATCCATGATCTGGTCTTCCGTCATGCCCGCTTCGACGGCGGCGCCCCAGAAGCTGGAGCGGATCTCCCCCTGGGCCACCTGTTCGCGGGTGTCGAGCTCGATCTTCACCGGCCTGGCCACGAAGCCGTCATCCCGGCGGTTCACCTTGAGCGCCTGCTCCAGGCTGTGGGGGTAATAGAGGCTGTGCAGCTCGCCGCCCTTGGTGAGCTTGAAGGTGAGCTCCTGACCGGGTTTGAGCAGGCGCAGGGTATCCGTGCCCTCGAGCTGGTCGATGAGGTGCAGATCCGTGGTACTGAGGCCCAGACGCTGGAAGATGAGCCCCATGTTGTCGCCGCTGCGCACCTTCACCTGTCTGGTTACATAGCGCGGTTTGGGCGGGGTGACGGGCTCGGCCCGTGCCAGCTGGGCCTCCTCGTCGACCTGCTGCTCGACGGCCAGTTCGTTGTCGTTGTCATCGACCCGGGTGGCGACTGCCTGTTCGCTCGGCCAGGCCGCCAGCATCATCACCATGATGCTCAGGATCAGCACCATCTTGCGGTGCCAGTGAGGGAGAGAGTTGAAGGCGTGCCAAAGGACCATGAGAAGCAGACAAAGTTGAACCCGGAAGAAGGTCGGAGTTTACCGCCTTTCCAATTGGCCCGCCATTCCAGTAATATGTCTGGCCCTGTGGAATCGTGATTGGAGAGTCAAAAAATGTCCCAGCTCGAGGTGGCGCTAGCCGAGATCAAGCGCGGAGCGGAAGAAATTCTGGTTGAAGAAGAACTGATCGCCAAGTTGAAGGAAGGGCGCCCCCTGCGCATCAAGCTGGGGATGGACCCGACCGCGCCGGACATCCACCTGGGTCATACCGTGATCCTCAACAAGCTGAAGACCTTCCAGGATCTGGGCCATGAAGTGATCCTGCTGATCGGTGACTTCACCGCCATGGTGGGTGACCCCTCCGGCAAGAACGCCACCCGTCCGCCGCTCTCCGAAGAGGCCATCAAGCACAACGCCCTCACCTATGCCGAGCAGGCGTTCAAGATCCTCGACCCGGCCAAGACCCGCATCGAGTACAACTCCACCTGGCTGAGTGAGCTGGGCGCGACCGGCATGATCAAGCTGGCGGCCAAGCAGACCGTGGCCCGCATGATGGAGCGCGACGACTTCAAGAAGCGCTACAGCAACGGCCAGTCCATCGCCATTCACGAATTCCTCTATCCGCTGCTGCAAGGCTATGACTCGGTCGCGCTGAAGGCGGACGTCGAGCTGGGCGGTACCGATCAGAAGTTCAACCTGCTGATGGGCCGCGAGCTGCAAAAAGATGCCGGCATGGCGACCCAGTGCGTGCTGATGATGCCGCTGCTGGTAGGCCTGGACGGTGTCAAGAAGATGTCCAAGTCCGCTGCCAACTACATCGGCGTACACGATGCCCCGGGGGAGATGTTCGGCAAGATCATGTCCATCACCGACGATCTGATGTGGAACTACTACGAGCTGCTCTCCTTCCGTCCGCTGGCTGAAATCGAAGAGTTCAAGGCAGGCATTGCTGCCGGCACTCTCAACCCGCGTGACGTGAAGATCTGGCTGGCCAAGGAGATCATCGCCCGTTATCACGACGAGGCGGCGGCCGAAGCGGCCCACGAAGATTTCACCCAGCGCTTCTCCAAGAACGCCATTCCGGACGACATGCCGGAAGTCGAGCTGGCATTGGAAGGGGAAGGGTTGGCGATTGCCAACCTGCTCAAGGACGCCGATCTGGTGGCCACCACCTCCGAAGCGCTGCGCATGATCAAGCAGGGCGCGGTCAAGGTTGATGGCGAGAAGCTGGACGATGGCAAGGCACTCATCCGTGCCGGTACCGCCGTCTACCAGGTCGGCAAGCGCAAGTTTGCCCGGGTGACCGTGAAGTAAGTCGCCACCTGCGGCGCTGCCATAAGAAAGGCCTCCTTTGCGGAGGCCTTTTTGTTGGCTCATTGCTGCAAAGAGGGATCAGCCCTCGGTTTTCAGGAAGTTGCGATAGAGCATGTAGAGGTGGGCCGAGCTCCAGCTGAAGTTGCTGGCCCCCTGCATGGCGCCGGTCTCCGGGTTGTAGTTCTCGCGGATGGGGCCGCTGCCCGCCAGCCCCTCGGCGTTGGCAAACAGCTTGTTGACGAGCTGTTGGGCATCGCTGCGATAGCCGTAGTTCTCCAGCCCCTTCACCCCGAAGTAGAACTGATCCAGCCAGACCCGACCGCGCCAGTAGATGTCGGGGTCATAGGCCGGGTTGGTCAGCGCCGCCGTGCCGAGCGGCACCTTGGTGTTGAACTCCTGGGCATTGAGCATCACCTCGCGCACCCGCGCCGCCTTCTCCTTGTCCGCTACCTCGGCCCAGAGCGGGCTCCACCCTTCCGGGCCGCGGCCGCGGGCTGTCAACAGCTTGCCGACGCAGCCGTTGGCGTCGGGCAGATCCCCCTGGGCTATCTGGCGGTCGTAATAGAAGCCGGAGGCCTCATCGAACAGGCAGCTGTTGATGTAATCGGCCAGCTGGGTCGCCCCTTCGCGGTAGCGGCTCGCCTCGTCCGACTTGCCGAGGAGCTCGGCCATGTCGGCCAGGATGCGCTTCTCCTTGGCGAGGAAGGCGTTGAGCTCCACCGACTCCTGATCGATGGAGAAACCGATGAGGCTGCCGTCGTCCTGATGGTTTTCGAAGAAGAATACGTTCCAGTCCTGGCGCGCCTTGGTCATGTCGCCGCCATAGGTCTTGTCGGCATAGCGCTTGAGCTGATCCGGCTCGATAAAGCCGAAGCGGGCGGCGTTGTCCATGCCGGACTCCCAGCCGGCACCGTGCTGGGCGCCGATATCCATGTCGGCGTAGCCGCCAACGCTCAATACCTGCTGATAGAGCGCCATGCCGGCGCAGCCATACCAGCCATCTCCCTCATTGGTACAGCTCGACAGATCCAGCCCGGCCGGTGCCCCCGTCGGGTACTGCACCTTGAAGGTGATGTTGCCGAACTCGTCGTTGTGCTCGACGTGGCGGGTGGCGCCGTATTCGATGATGCCGTTGCGGTTGTTGTCCCGCGCCCGGTACCACCAGTCGTGATAGGCCTGGATCTTCGGATACATCTCGGCGATGAAGGCCTTGTCCTGGGTGGCGCTGTAGATCTCCCAGATGGCCCAGGCGGAGAGGGGCGGCTTGGTGTCGCGCTCGTTCCAGTTGCCGCCGTCGCCGCCCCGATCGGCGAGCTTGTTGTAGAAGACGGCGTCGATCACCATGCCGGCATCCTGCGGCCGGACCGGGTCATCGGCCTGGATCTGGTAGTCATACATGGCGCGCACGTTGTTCTTGGCCACTTCCGGGTTGAAGTGGGCCATGGCATAGGCGTGTTTCCAGCTGTCCCAGGCCCAGACCCCGTCGAACCAGCGGGCGGTGTTGGAGGGGGTGACCCCGTCGTGCAGGATGGCGCCGGCGGGGGAGCGCCAGTTGCCGTTGAGGGTCTCCATCGCCTTGACCGCGATGCGCCGCTCCGACTCCGGGATCCCCTGATTGGAGAGGCCGCGCGCCAGGTAATCCTCCCAGCGGCGGATGGCGTCGTCGAAATGGCTGGCGGGGTCGGCCAGCAGCGCCTGGCGGCTCTGCTCGAAGCGACTCGCGTCAGCACTGCTGTGGACATAGCTCTGCAGGGTGTAGATATCCTGCTGGCCCTTGGCGGCCAGGGTGAGGCTGGCCTCGCTCACGTAGCCGAGCCCCTGCTCGTCGAGGGTGGTGCGACTGGGCAGGGTGCGATCGATGCGGTAGCTGGCGCTGCCGCTTTGCATGATGTTCCAGGTGCTGCGCAGTTTGCCGAACTGGAATGCCACGCCGCGCTCGGTCTGGCTGATGGTGCGGGTCCAGGCGGGGTACTGCTCGGCGACCGTCTTGTTGGCATCCCACTGGTTGAGCAGCTCCCCCTGCCAGTTGAGCTTGAGGGTGAGGGGGGCGTCAGTGTGGTTGATGAGGCGGGTGCGAACCAGCGCAGTGCGGGCATCGCCGTAGCGCAGCTCCAGCTCCAGGGTGAAGGGGTCGAATTCGAAGCGCTGCACCAGCGCCCCCGGGATGGCGTACAGCGCCTGCTTGCTGGCGCTGGTGAGGGGGAAGGCGCGGCCGCTCTCGTCGCTCAGGGTCAGCTTGTCCAATTCCCTTGCGAAGAACAGGCTGTACTCCTCGGCGATGACCATGGGACCGGTAAAGCCGCCCCACTCGCTGTCGCTGGCGGGCAGCAGGAAGCCGTGCCAGGCGCCGAGATCGAGCAGCGGGTTGTATTTGAGGTTGGCGTAGCTGTCAAAGTCACGGAACTGGAGCGGGGTGCCGCTGCGGTCGATCACGTTCTGATACTGGTTCGCCAGGGTGGCGCTGGGGGCGGCCGGGCTGCTGGAGTCATTGCCGTTGCAGGCAGTGAGGCCGAACAGGGCGACGCTCAGGGTGATGGAAAGTAAATCTTTACGAAACATTTCTCGCTCCAATGACAGTTTCTGTAGGTTAAGGAAGGTGTTTTTTAGTGATTATTTTAGTGAAAGCGTTTGCGAGAGCCATTATAGGGCGATTTTGACGGGATTATTGGCGCTGTGTCACAGTGCAGGAGGGGCGAGTGTGAGCCGGATCACCCGGTTACACGAGGTTACATAGCTTTGTATTTTAGTAATTATTTACTTTCGTGGTGGCAGTCAGTGAGAGAGAGGAGGGGCAGGTACGCAGGTATTGGTGGGGGGTCAGGCCGAACTCCTCCTTGAAGCGCGCGGCAAAGCGGCCGGGGGAGTCGTAGCCACAGGCGAGGGCGGTCTGAAGCGGAGTGAGCCCCTGTTGCAGCAGGGTGAGGGCGTGCCCCAGGCGTACCTGGGTCAGCACCTGGCGAAAGCTGCGCCCCTCGGCGGCCAGTTTGCGGACCAGGGAGGCGCGGCTCATGGCGAAGTGGGTCGCTACCGTCTCCAGCCGGTGATCAAGACCAGGCTCCACGCTGAGGTAACGGGCCAGCCGCTCCCCCAGGGTCATGGTGGTGGCAGGAAAGAGCAGGCCAAGGCCCCCCGCTTCCCTGAGCTCGCCATAAAACCCTTGCAGCAGCTGGGTCTGGGCCGTCTCGCAGAGCTGCCGCTGCGCCATGGTGGTGACGAGATCGAAGCAGAAGGCGAGGGCCGACGTTACCCTGATGGCCGGTGGCTTGAGGAGATCGAGGGTGCTCTCTGCCAGCCACTCGGCCGGTGGTGGGGCCAGCAGGGTGAGCGCCTGGGAGCGAAACGTGCCCTGCTCCGGTTGGTTGACGAAGGTGAGCCGGTGACCCGCCGGGATCAGCAGCCAGCTCTCCTTGTCAAAGGAGAGGCGCTGCTCCCGCCACCACAGCTGCTTGCGGCCCTGCTGCACCCAGATGAGGGTCGGCGCGTAGATGAGCACCCGGCGCAGGGGCTGCTGGCGGATCCCGAAGTAGTGATTCAGTTGCAGCAGGGGCGTGCTCATCGGGCGGGCTCCTAGGGGGTGGTGAAAGTGGCGGTCAGGGTGGCCTTGCCAAGGGCCAGGCTGTTGAGCATGTAGCCTACCATGGCGGACGGGGTGTTGGCCTTCACCTCCAGTGCCTTGGGCAGGGCCCAGACGGTGAACTGGTAGCGGTGCATGCCGTGACCGGCGGGCGGGCAGGGGCCGCCATAACCCTGGGTACCGTAGTCGGTGCCAAGCTCCAGCCCCTGCTTGATCTTGCCGGAGGCATTGCTCGGCAGCTCGCTCTGGCTGGCCGGCAGGTTCACCACCAGCCAGTGCCACCAGCCGCTGCCGGTGGGGGCGTCCGGGTCATAGGCGGTGATGGCGACGCTCTGGGTGCCGGCGGGCAGGCTCTGCCAGCTCAACTGGGGGGAGCGGTTCTCGCCGCTGCAACCAAAGCCGTTGAAGCTGAAGACCTTGTCCATGGGTTCACCCTCGCGGATGTCGGTACTCTTGAGGGTCATGGCGCCGGCGGGCAGAGCCGCGAGGCAGAGCAGGGGCAGCAGCGGGATAATCGGGGATCTCATGATGGGCACTCCTTTGTGTGAATACGGCATTCACTCTAAGGGGGCTGGCTCAAAACAGAGTGCCAGTATGGCTCAAATTATGCCATGGAGGTGGCTTTTGTGAGCTGTTCGGGGCTTTTGAGGAGCATAAAAAAACCGGCATCCTGGGATGCCGGTTTTTGGGAGAGGCGAGGGGCCTTAGCGCAGGATCATCTCGTCACGGCCCGGGCCGACGGAGACCATGGGCACCGGCACACCCAGCAGGGCTTCGATGCGCAGCACATAGTCCTGGGCAGCCTTGGGCAGCTCGGCGAAGGTGCGGCAGGCGCTGATGTCTTCGCTCCAGCTCTCCATCTTCTCGTAGACGGGGGTGAGGGCGGCTGTCTGCGGCCAGATCGGGTTCTCGGTGTGGGCACCTTCGTAGGCCACGCAGATCTTCAGATCCGGCAGACCGGTCAGGCAGTCCAGCTTGGTCAGGGCCACTTCGGTGGCAGCCTGCAGCTCGACGCCGTTCTTGGTGGCAACGGCATCGAAGTAACCCACGTCACGAGGACGGCCAGTGGTGGCGCCGAACTCGTTGGTGATCTTGCGGAACTCGTCCTGGTTCTCCATGGCGGTCAGCAGGGTGCCGGTACCGACGGAGGAGCTGAATGCCTTGGCCACGGCGATGACGCGCTCCGGGCGCAGGCCCGGCAGACCGCCACCGATGCCGGCGTAGGCGCCGGAAACGTGGGAGGAGGTGACCCAGGGGTATTCGCCGTAGATGAGATCACGGCCGGCGCCCAGCTGGGCTTCGAACAGCAGGGTCTTGCCTTCGGCTTGCAGTGCCTTGAGGGGCATGCTGACGTTGCAGACGGCGTCCAGCCAGGGAGCGGACACTTCCAGCAGCCAGTCGGCCATCTCCTGGGCGGTCTGGGTGAATTCGAAGTCCGGATAGAGAGCCTTCATCTGCGGCAGTTTCCAGTCCAGCATGAACTGGATGCGCTCGACCAGCACGTCCGGCTGTTTCAGCCAGCCCACCAGGATCGCCTTTTTCATGACCCGATCACCGTAAGCCGGGGCGATGCCCTGACGGGTGGAGCCGTAGGCGCCGTCACCCAGGCGTTGCTCTTCCAGGGTGTCTTCCAGCGCGTGCAGCGGCAGGCAGAGGGTGGCACGGTCAGAGATGGCGAGCTTGGGCATGACGCCGGAGGCCTTGACCTCTTCCAGCTCGACGGTGAGCTTCTCGGGGCTGATCACCATGCCGGGGCCCAGCACGACCAGGCAATCCGGGTTGAAGACGCCGCTCGGCACCTGGTGCAGCTTGAAGGTGCCCAGATCGTTGACCACGGTGTGGCCGGCGTTGTTGCCGCCCTGGAAACGAATACTGGCGCCAGCCTGGCCTGCCAGATAATCGACGATGCGGCCTTTGCCTTCATCACCCCAGTTAGCACCTACGACTACGATAGACGACATGACTCTTTCTCCTAAGACGTTAGGCGTCCATCCTAGGAGCCCCGTGAGGATTAGAAAAATTAATTATCTTTATAATTCCGATAAGGAAGCCATATAATTTCGGTGCAATTATCGACACCGCGCTCCCTTGCGTGGTGCTTGTGCCCTGGCGGCGCTGGCCCTGCCACCGACCCGGGAGAAGAGGAACCCCATGCTGGACATTCACTGGCTGCACACCTTCGTCACCCTGGCCCGGTTGCAGCACTTCGGCCAGACGGCCACCGAACTGCACATGACGCAACCCAATGTGAGCCTGCACCTCAAGAACCTGGAGCAGGCGGCCCGGGTCAAGCTGGTGGAGCGCAGCCCGTTTCGCCTGACCCAGGCGGGGGAGCGGCTGCTGCAAAGCGCCGAGCGCGCCATCAACGAGCTGCAACTCTGCCAGTCCGATCTCAATGCCCTGAGCCAGTTGAGCCAGGGGACGCTCGCCATCGCCGCCAGCGACATCATCTCGCGCCTGCTGCTCATCCAGCCGTTCCAGCGCTTCAAGCAGGCCTTCCCCGGCATCGACCTCACCCTGTTCAACACCACCTCGGATCAGGCGGCGGATCTGGTGCGGGCGGGCAAGGCGGATCTGGGCTTCGTGATGGCACAAAAGCGCAGCGAGCCGCTCTTCTACACCGAGTTGCAGCAGGTGACCTGGTGTGCCCTGGGGCACGGCCTGGCCCGCTGGCAGGCGCGGGCCAACTCGGGGGAGAGCGATCCTCTGGACGAGCCGACCCTGATCCTGCTGGGGCACGACACCCGGACCCGGGCATTGATCGACCCCTCCCTGCCCCTGCTCGGTCTGCCGAGCTGCCGCATCATGGAGGTGGGGAGCGTGGATGCCCAGCTCGACTGGGCCGAGGCGGGCTTTGGCGTCGCCATCGTGCCGGATTTCTCCCTTCACCCCAGGCTCAAGCTGACCGCCCCGGTGACCCGGCTCACCGATTTTCCCGGTACCAGCCTGGGGTACGTGGTGCGCCAGAACCAGGTGCTGTCGCGGGCCATCAAGCAGCTGCTGCACTGGGTGGAGGAGGAGATCCAGAATCCGGCGCTGCTGCTGGCGCCGTGACAGGCCAGGCGCCCGTTCCCGATAACCAAGAGGCCACCCCCGGGGTGGCCTCTTGGTTGGTGTTCATTGCCCGGCGGGGGCTGTGGTCCCCACCGCGTGGCTGGGCGGGCTGGCCGGCATGGCCTGCGGTGATGGCGCCTCCAGCGGCGTTGCCGCCGAGGCGGGCGCTTCAGGCGGGGTCAGGGGATGGCCTGGCGCCAGGGTTGCGCTGCCCGGTGTGGGCGGCTCGGTCAGGGCCGGGGCCTGGTTGGTGGAGGCCGCCCCCGAACTGGTTGAGAGGGTCGCGGCGGCCGGCTGCTCCGGCAAGGTGTCGGACCCCTCCAGTGGCGCGGTGCCTTCCAGGGGGCCTGTCCCATCGGTCGGTGTGGCCGCGCTGCTCGCCGGGGACAAGGTCGGCAGGGCGCCCGAGGTGGCCTCTGCCCCGGATGCCGTGAGGGTGTCCGTCGGGAGGGTGGGCACGGCATCCAGCATGCCGGGATGGAGCAGGGCGATGCTGCCCGCCTGCATGCCTTCCCAGGTGAGGGTGGTCAGTGCCGGATGCAGCCGGGTGAACTGCTTGAGCCGCTCGTTCAGCACGTCCCGCAGGGTGCGCACCTCGCTCTCGGGCAGACTGGCCAGCGCCACCAGTTCGGCGGTGACGGCGAAGGTATTGACGCCGCTTGTCTGCCCCGGATAGAGGTTGGCGCCGATGCGGCTGCGATCGTAGTAGGGGTGCTGCTTGAGCAGCTTGTCCACCTGTTCCCCCTCGATGGGAATGAGGCGGGCCTGACAGCGGCCGGTGAGATCGCCGATGGCCTGATTGGGGTGACCGGCGACCACGAAGGCGGCATCCAGGGTGCCGTCACAGAGCCCCTCCAGCCGGTTGCCCGGGGAGATCACGGGCGGGCGGCTGAAGTCGGCGATCCGCCACCCCATGGCATCGAGCAGGGCCCGGCTGGTGACCCTGTCCCCGGAGTTGGGGGCGCCGACATCGACCCGCTTGCCCTTGATGTCGGCCAGGGTGGTGATGTTGCTGGTGGCGCTGGCAATCAGGGTCAGGGACTCCTTGTGGAGCCGCAAGAGGCTGCGCAGCTGATCGTCCGGGGCCTGGCCCGCGAAGGGGCCGCTGCCGTGCACCGCATGGTAGAGCACATCCGACTGCATCAGGGCGAGCTGTACCTCTCCCTTGGCGAGCGCCGCCAGATTGGCGATGGAGCCCGAGGTACTCTGCACCGTGCAGTGCAGGCCGTGGCGGGCACTCTCCTCGTTGAGCAGGCGGCAGATAGCGCCTCCTGTCGGGTAGTAGACGCCGTTGAGGGCCCCCGTGCCGATGGTGACATAGGCGGGGGAGGCGAAGAGGGAGGGCGCCAGCACGGCCGCGAGCCAGGGCAGGGCGGTACGTGACAGACGCAACAGGGCAGAGAAGGCGAATGGGCGCATAGTGGACCGAAACCGTGGCTGAACATGAGGAGGAGGCGGGCTCATCCGGTGATGAGCCTCATCTTATCCGTATCAGACGGGAAGCTGAACGGATTTTACCGCTTTCGCGCGCACCGGGCGGCCTGGGGCCGCCGCCCGGGACGGTTCGCTAGCGGGTCTGGAGAATGGCTTTCTCCATGCGGGCCAGGGCCTCGGTGAGACGGGCCCGGGTGCAGCCAAAGTTGAGCCGCACGAACTGGCCGTTGCCGAACTGGGCACCGGGGGAGAGACCCACACCTGCCTGTTCGAAGAAGGCGACGGGATCGTCCAGGCCCAGGGCGCTCATGTCGATCCAGGCGAGGTAGGTGGCCTGGTTGCGGGCCAGCTTGACGCCGGGCCAGCGGGCCACGGCCTGCTCGATCAGGGCCAGGTTGCCGGCCAGGTAGTCGAGCTGTTCATTCAGCCATTGCTCGCCCCCCTCATAGGCCGCCTCGGCCGCCACGAACCCCAGCAGATTGACGTCGGCGCTGATGCCGCGCATCACCTGTTGCAGCTTGAGCCGCAGGCGGGCATTGGGGATCACGGCGAAGGAGCAGCACAGTCCCGCGATGTTGAAGGTCTTGCTCGGCGCCATCATGACGGCGGAGCGTTCGGCCGCCTCCGGGCTCAGGGCACCATAGGGGATGTGGCGGGCATCCTTGTCCAGCAGCAGGTCGCAGTGGATTTCGTCGGAGCAGATCACCAGGTTGTGGCGCTCGGCGATGGCGTCGATGGCCAGCAGCTCTTCCCGGGTGAAGACGGTGCCACCCGGGTTGTGGGGGTTGCACAGCAGCAGCAGATCCGCCGAGGGGGCCTGACGCTCAAGCTCTTCGAGATCCAGCACCCAGCGGCCTTCTTCCTCTACCACGGGGACGGTGAGCAGAGGGCGGTCATTGAAGCCCGGCGCCTGCAGGAAGGGGTAGTAGACCGGCTTGGGGGTGATGATGCCGCGCCCGTGCTGGCTCCAGGCCTTGCAGGCGAGGTTGAGGCCCGGCACCACCCCGGGCAGGAAGACGAGCCATTCGGGCTGGATGGTCCAGCCATAGCGGCTGGCCAGACGCGATACGATCAGTTCGATGAGCCGGGGAGAGGGGCGCGAATAGCCGAAGATGCCGTGGGCGACCCGTTTGGTGAGGGCCTCCAGTACGGCGGGGGGAGAGACGAAGTCGGTGTCTGCGACCCACATGGGCAGGACATCCTGACCCTTGTATTTGTCCCATTTCAGGCTCATGGTACCGCTGCGATCTATTTCCCGGTCAAAATCAAACATGTTAAATCCTTGTACTGGCACTGGATGGGCTTCCAATGTACGGACTTGGACGCCCCCCCGCAACCCTTGAGGTGGCTGTTGATAATGACATAAAATAGCCGCCGCCATACGCCAAGCCCGCCCGCATCTGGCTCCTTTTTTTCTTCCATATCAATGGTATCTCTATGAGTTTGCTGTCTGTTGCCCGCAAGAGGCCGGATCCCGTCTCTCTCTCGTTTCTCGCCGTGACCTTCATGACCGGGGTGGCGGTGGCGCTGCAGGTGCCGACCTTGAGCCTGTTTCTGGCCGAGGAGGTGCAGGTGCGCCCCTTCCTGGTGGGGCTCTTCTACACGGTGAACGCGGTGATCGGCATCCTCATCAGCCAGTGGCTCGGCCACCGCTCCGACAACAAGGGGGATCGCAAGCAGCTGATCCTGCGCTGCTGCTTCGCCGGCATCGTGCTCTCTCTGCTGTTTGCCTGGAACCGGCAGTACTGGTTGCTGGTGAGCCTGGGGGTGCTGCTGGCGAGCCTGACCGCCACCGCCAGCCCGCAGCTGTTCGCCCTGGCGCGGGAATACGCCGACAGCCGCAACAAACAGGCCGACATGTTCAGCTCGGTGCTGCGGGCCCAGTTCTCCCTGGCCTGGGTGATAGGGCCACCCATCGCCTTCGCGCTCGCCATCGGCTACGGCTTCAAGGTGATGTATCTGGCCTCGGCGCTGGCCTATGTCATCTGCGCCTTCGTGGTGTGGCGCTGGCTTCCCTCCCTGCCGCTGCCGGTGATGGACAGCGAGGTGGAGCGGGTGAGCAGCTGGCGGGATCCGTCGGTGCGGGCGCTCTTCATCGCCTCCACCCTGATGTGGACCTGCAACAGCATGTACCTCATCAACATGCCCCTCTACATCACCCGCGAGCTGGGGCTGGAGGAGAAGCTGGCCGGTTTGCTGATGGGCACGGCGGCGGCCCTGGAGATCCCCTTCATGCTGCTGGCGGGCTACTACACCCGGCGCTTCGGCAAGCGGCCCATGATGCTGCTGGCGGTGCTGGCCGGGGTCGGTTTCTATGGCGGTCTCGTGACCCTGTCGAGCCAGCATGCCCTCATTGCGCTGCAACTGCTCAATGCCATCTTCATCGGCATCGTGGCCGGCATCGGCATGTCCTATTTCCAGGACTTGATGCCGGGGCGCGCCGGGGTGGCGACCACGCTCTTTTCCAACAGCATCCGCACCGGCTCCATCATGGCGGGGGCCATCGCGGGGACGGTGGCGGAGCTCTGGAGCTTCCACGGGGTCTTCATGGTGGCGGCGGCCCTGGCGCTGATGGCGCTGGCCGCCTGCTGGCGGGTCCCCAACGTATAGGGGATGCAAAGGGGAGCCGATGCCCGGATGTGCCGGCACCAGTGCCCCGGTCGTGCGGGGAAGAAGCGGCCTTACCTGGGGTTGTCTCCCTGGTATTCGATGCGCAGGCAGCGCAGCAGCAGCTCGGCCGCCGGCCCCAGCGCCTCCACCGAGGGGGTGAGCAGGTAGGTGTAGAGATAGCGCTCGCTGCCGCCGGTGAGATCGAGCTGCACCAGCGAGCCCTCGGCGAGCTCCTCCTGCACCAGGTGGCGGGGCACCCAGGCGTAACCCATGCCAAGGCGCACCATGTTGAGCACCTCATGATAGTGGGTCGCCTTCCAGCCGGTGTCGTCCGCATCGTTCCAGTCCACCGAGCGGTGGATGGGGGGATGCAGGCTTATCTGGTTGTGGCTGGCCAACACCTCGGCGGTGATGGGCTCTCCCTGCTCCGCAAGGGGGTGGCCCGCTGCGCACAGAGGAAGCAGACAGACTTCGTCCAGCGGCAGGCCGGTGCGATCCTGGGGCAGGTGCTCGGAGAGCATCAGATCTCCCGCCTGCAGCGCATTGAAGTGGCAGTGGATCCGCTCATGCAGGTTGATGCGGCATCCGCGGCTGCGGGGATAGAAGTGGGCCAGCGCCCGGTAGAGGCGCTCCCGCGGCTGCACCACGGACACATAGAGGTTGATCTGCGGCTCCCACTGCCGCTCCAGGTTGTTGGCCAGGTTCTCCAGCTCTTCCACCTGCTGGCTGAGCTGGCGCGCCCGCTTGAGGAAGATCTCCCCCGCCGGCGTCAACACCGCCTTGCGTCCCCGCACCTCCAGCAGGGCCACCCCCAGACTCTGTTGCAGCTTGGCAACCGCATGATTGAGGGAGGATTGGCTCTTGTTCAGCGCCTCGGCAGCCTGGGCATAACCGCCGCAGTCCACCACCGCCTGAAAGATCCGCCATTGCTCAAACGTGCTCTTGGGACGAAACATAGTGCAACCTGTCTGGGGCCGATGGGATTCAACAGGGCGCGCCTTGGCACCCCCTCTTCACTGTAATCCCATCCGGTTGATTTGTTGATTTATTTGGGCTGGGCCACGAAGGTCTTGCCGCTCTGGCCCTGACTGTCACGCCCCATCAGGTAGAGATAGAGGGGCATCAGATCGGCCGGGGTCTTGAGGGTTTGCGGATCTTCCGCCGGGAAGGCGCTGGCCCGCATCCTGGTGCGGGTGCCGCCCGGGTTCAGGGTGTTGACCCGCACCCTGGTGTTCTCCAGCTCGTCCGCCAGCACCTCCATCATCCCCTCGATGGCGAACTTGGAAATGGCATAGGTGCCCCAGTAGGCGCGCCCCTTGCGGCCCACGCTGGAGGAGGTGTAGACAATGGACGCCTCGCCGTGCTCCTTGGCGGTCTGGCGAAGGAGGGGCAGCAGCGCCTGGGTCAGCAGGAATTCGGATTTGACGTTGACCTGCATCACCTCGTCCCACTCCTGCTCCTGAATGTGTTCGAACGGCGACAGGGTGCCGAGCAGCCCGGCGTTGAACAGCACGCCATCGAGGCGGCCGAACTGCTGGGCGAAGGTCTCCGCCATACCGCGGTAGTGGGCGGCAGTAGCCCCTTTCAAGTCCACTGGCACGATGGCGGGCAGGGGGTGACCGGCCGCTTCAATCTGGTCGTAGACCGCCTCCAGCTTGGCACTGGTACGCCCGAGCAGGATCACGGTGGCACCGTGGGCCGCATAGGTGAGGGCCGCTTCGCGGCCGATGCCGTCACCGGCACCCGTCACCAGAATGACCTTGTCCTTGAGCAGATCACGGGGGGCCTGATAGTCGAGCATGTGGACTCCTGTTAACAATGCCTGGCGGCTTGGCGCAACGAATCGAGTGGGCAAGTGTACTGACCCGGCCCGGCAGTTGACCAGTATGAGACGGCAAAAATGTGAATAAAACAGGGCGATAGCGTCGATCCCTCCGCCCTTGGCACGGGAGATGGCAGAGTTTTTGCGCGAGGGGGGCAAACTCCTTACTATGTGAAAAAACCGGACATAGCGCGGAGCATCAAGTGGCATTTTTGACCGAATACGGCCTGTTTCTGGCCAAGACCCTCACCTTCTTGCTGGCCATCGGCGCCGTCATCCTGATGGTGGCGAGCAGCCGCCAGCCCAAATCCCGCAAGGGGGAGCTGGTGGTGACCGATCTCTCCGGCGAGCTGGAGCAGGGGCGCCATCAACTACAGGCAGCCCTGGCGGGCAAGGCCGAGCGCAAGCAGATGGAGAAGACCCGCAAGGCCGAGCACAAGGCCAAAGCCAAGGGGGAGGATGAGCGCAGCCGGCTGTTCGTCATCGACTTCAACGGCAGCATGGATGCCAAGGAAGTGGCCTCCCTGCGGGAAGAGGTGAGTGCCGTGATAGGCGTGGCCCGGCCCGGGGACGAGGTGCTGCTGCGCCTCGAATCCGGCGGCGGCGTGGTGCATGGCTACGGCCTGGCCGCCTCCCAGTTGCAGCGGCTGCGGGACAAGGACATCACGCTGACCGTGGCCATCGACAAGGTGGCGGCGAGCGGTGGCTACATGATGGCCTGCGTCGCGGACAAGATCCTGGCGGCGCCGTTCGCCATCGTCGGCTCCATCGGTGTCATTGCCCAGATGCCGAACTTCAACAAGCTGCTCAAGAAGCACGACATCGAATTCGAGATGCACACCGCAGGCCAGTACAAGCGCACCATCACCATGTTCGGCGAGAACGACGATCAGGGGCGGGAGAAGTTTCGCGAGGAGCTGGGGGCCATCCACGAACAGTTCAAGGCCTTCGTGGCCGAGCACAGACCCGGTCTCGACATCGACAAGGTGACCACCGGCGAGCATTGGCTGGCGAGCCAGGCCAAGCAGCTCGGTCTGGTGGATGCGCTTTGCACCAGCGATGACTACTTGCTGGCCCAGGCCAGCCATCACAAGGTGGTCGGCATCCGCTACAGCAAACCCAGGAGCCTGACCCAGAAGCTTGGCAAGCAGGCGGCATTGGTGCTGGAGGCCGGCCTTGGCCGGCTGTGGCAGCAGAGCCCCTGGCGCTGAGAACCTGTTTCGAGCTTACTGCGAGGTCGTGATCAAGGCTCATGTGCTGCTCGGAATCCTCATGTGTATCTACACACTCCGGTTCCTGCGCTGCTCTTCACCTTGCTGACGATCTCTCGCTACAGCTCGTGAACAGGTTTTATAGCTCAGTGCAAAGGACTAAAAAGAGAGCCGGGCATTGCCCGGCTCTCTTTTTTTATTGCGTCGGCTCTGCAGGCCGATGGCGCACCTCAGCGTTGGAAGGGGTAGACGGAACCCAGTTTCAGGATCTGGGTCAGCTCGTCCAGGGCGGTGCGGGTCTCCAGCACCAGGGACGGGTCGCGCAGATCGTCCAGCGCCAGGCTGTCGCGATAGTGCTTCTCGACCCACTGATCCAGGCGGGCAAACTGGCTGTCGGTGATGAGGCAGGCCGGGTTGACCGCGGCGAGCTCGGTGTCGTTCATGGCAACCCGCAGACGCAGACAGGCGGGGCCGCCGCCGTTTCTCATGCTCTGCTTCACGTCCATGTAGTGGACGTCCTTGATGGGGGTGCCCAGTGTCACCAGCCTGGCCAGATAGGCGGACACCGCCGGGTTGTCGCGGCATTCGGTGGGGGCGATGATCGCCATCTCGCCGGATGGCAGGGTGAGGATCTGGGTGTTGAACAGGTAGGATTTCACCGCATCCTGCACCGACACTTCACTGGTCGGCACTTCGATGAAGTGCAGTTCCCCGTCGCCGAACTTGGTACGCACCTCGGCCAGCGCCGCCTCGGTATGGAGGAACGCCTGCTGGTGGAAGAAGAGCACGTTCTGGTTGCCCACCGCGATGACGTCGTTGTGGAACACTCCCTGATCGATCACGTCCGGGTTCTGCTGAATGAAGACCGCACTCTCATCCCCCAGACCATGCAGGCGGGCGATGGCCTGGCTCGCTTCCAGGGTCTGGCGGGCCGGGTAGCGTTTGGGGGCGGGCTGGGAGACGTCGAAGGCGCTGCGGCCATAGACGAACAGCTCGACCCCCGCTTCGCCATAGGCGCGGCACAGCCGGGTGTGGTTGGCGGCGCCTTCATCACCGAAGTGGTCGTTCTCCGGCAGATGCTGGTGGTGATAGAAGTGGCGATCGTTGTTGAACACGGCCCGCAGGATGCGCCCGGTCACCTCGGGCTCCAGGGAGCGGTGGAACTTGTTGGTCAGGTTGGCGGGGGTGAAGTGGATGCGGCCATCCTGGGTGTCGGCGCTCGGGGAGACGGTGGCGGCGTTGGCAGTCCACATGCTGGAGGCGGAGTAGCAGGCGGCCAGCACGGCGGGGGCCTGTCTGGCGGCCTGGGCCAGGACGCTGGCGTCGTTGCCGGTGAAGCCCAGGCGGCGCAGGGTCGCGAGATCCGGTCTCTCCTGAGGAGCCAGCACGCCCTGCACCATGCCGAGGTCGGTCAGCGCCTTCATCTTGCGCAGCCCCTGCTTGGCCGCTTCCTTGGGGTTGGAGGCCTCTTTGGCGTTGCTCTGGGAGGCGACGTTGCCATAGGAGAGGCCGGCATAGTTGTGGGTGGGGCCGACCAGGCCGTCGAAGTTGACCTCGAAGTGCTTCATGATCACATCCTTTCGATTTTTATATGGGGAGCGGTTCCTTCCGCGCACAAAGCTGCGGTGTGCGGCCATTATAAAGAGATTTCATCCTTTGTAACAAGCTGATAACCAGAATGGGTTTTTATGTCACAAGGGTGGCTGGATATGTCATTTCCAATCTAAAAAAGGGGGGGATATAGCATAAAAACAAAAAAGCGGTTGCTTCCCGCGCCCCGGCTTCGCATTAATAAATAAAGAAGCAGGGCGGTTCGGGCTGTCGGGCAAATTGACCCGCAAGATTGCTTTTTCCCGTCAAATCTCTTATACAGCCCCACAAAACCGCACGCCAACCCCGTCGGGTGCAATGAGGATAATAGTTACAGCATGGGCAAATCACTGGTCATCGTGGAGTCTCCGGCCAAGGCCAAGACCATCAACAAATATTTGGGCAAGGACTACGTGGTGAAATCCAGCGTAGGCCACGTGCGCGATCTGCCGACCAGCGGCAGCGCCAGCACCGAGCCCAAAAAACCTGTCATTCGCGGCATCAAGCTCAGCGAATCCGAGAAGGCGGCCAAGGATCGCAACGCCCTGTTCTCAAGGATGGGCATCAACCCGACCGCAGGCTGGCAGGCCAACTACCAGATTTTGCCCGGCAAGGAAAAAGTGGTCAGCGAGTTGCAAAGTCTGGCCGCCAAGGCCGACACCATCTATCTCGCAACCGACTTGGATAGAGAGGGGGAAGCGATCGCCTGGCACCTGCGCGAGATCATCGGTGGCGACGACAGCCGCTACAAGCGCGTGGTGTTCAACGAGATCACCAAGAGCGCCATCCAGGAGGCGTTCGCCCAGCCGTCCGAGCTGAACATTCATCGCGTCAACGCCCAGCAGGCCCGTCGTTTCCTCGACAGGGTGGTGGGCTACATGGTCTCCCCGCTCTTGTGGAAAAAGCTGGCCCGCGGCCTCTCCGCCGGTCGGGTGCAATCCGTCGCGGTGCGCCTCATCGTCGACAAGGAACGCGAGATCAAGGCGTTCGTGCCGGTGGAGTTCTGGGATCTCAACGCCGATCTGCTCACCGCCGAGAAGAGCGAGCTGCGCATGGAGGTGGTCAGCCGCAACGGTGCCGACTTCAAGCCGGTGACCCAGGCCGAGACCTTCGCCGCCGTGGCGGCCCTGGAAGGGGTCGACTACAAGGTGGTCAACCGGGAAGACAAGCCGACCGGCTCCAAGCCGTCCGCTCCCTTCATCACCTCTACCCTGCAGCAGGCCGCTTCTACTCGTCTGAGCTTCGGGGTCAAGAAGACCATGATGATGGCCCAGCGTCTCTATGAAGCGGGTTACATCACCTATATGCGTACTGACTCCACCAACCTCAGCAAAGAGGCGGTGGACGCGGTGCGGGAATACATCGGCGAGCAGTATGGTGCCGCCTACCTGCCGAGCGAGCCGAACCTCTACGGCGCCAAGGCCAATGCCCAGGAGGCCCACGAGGCGATCCGCCCCTCCAGCGTTCAGGTGACTGCCGAGATGCTGGAAGGAATGGAGCCCGATGCCATGCGGCTCTATGACCTCATCTGGCGCCAATTTGTCGCCTGCCAGATGACCCCGGCCCAGTACGACTCCTCCACCCTGACCGTCAAGGCTGGGGAGTTCGAGCTCAAGGCCCGTGGCCGCACCCTGCGCTTCGCCGGCTGGACCAAGGCCCTGCCGCCCATGGGCCGCAAGGGTGAAGACAGCCAGCTGCCGGCGGTGACCGTCGGCGAGGTGCTGAAACTGGTCAAGCTGGATCCGCGCCAACACTTCACCAAGCCGCCCGCCCGCTTCACCGAAGCGGCCCTGGTGCGCGAGCTGGAAAAGCGCGGCATCGGTCGTCCGTCCACCTATGCCTCCATCATCTCCACCATCGTCGATCGTGGCTATGTGCGGGTCGAGAGCCGCCGCTTCTTCGCCGAGAAGATGGGGGAGATCGTCACCGACCGCCTGGTGGAGAACTTCGTCGAGCTGATGAACTACGAGTTCACCGCCAAGATGGAAGACAAGCTCGATGGCATCGCCGAGGGGAGTCTGGAGTGGAAGAAGGTGCTCGACGCCTTCTACGCCGAGTTCACCCAGGAGTTGGAGCAGGCCGACAAGCCCCACGAGGAAGGCGGCATGCGTGCCAACCAGATGGTGCTGACCGACATCGACTGCCCGGATTGTGGCCGCAAGATGGGTATCCGTACCGCCACCACCGGCGTCTTCCTCGGCTGCTCCGGCTATGCCCTGCCGCCCAAGGAGCGCTGCAAGAAGACCATCAACCTGGTCAGTGCGGACGAGTTCGTCTCCGCCACCGACGGGGACGAGGCGGAAACCGATGCGCTGCGTGCCAAGCATCGCTGCGGGATCTGCGGCACCGCCATGGACGCCTACATCATCGACGACAGCCGCAAGCTGCACGTCTGCGGTCGCAACCCGGATTGCGATGGTTACGAGGTGGAGCAGGGGCAGTTCAAGCTCAAGGGCTACGAAGGGCCGAGCATCGAGTGCGATCGCTGCGGCTCCGAGATGCAGCTCAAGAATGGCCGTTTCGGCAAATACATGGGTTGCACCAACGAGAGCTGCAAGAACACCCGCAAGATCCTGAAAAATGGCGACATCGCGCCGCCGAAAGAGGATCCGGTACCCCTGCCCGAGCTGAAATGCACCCAGTCCGACGCCCACTTCGTGCTGCGGGACGGCGCCGCCGGTCTCTTCCTGGCCGCCAGCAACTTCCCCAAATCCCGCGAGACCCGTGCGCCCCTGGTGGAGGAGCTCAAGCGCTTCCGCGATCGCCTCTCTCCCAAGCACCAGTACCTGGCGGACGCCCCGGCGTCAGATCCTGACGGAAACGCCTCCGTGGTGCGCTTCAGCCGCAAGACCAAGGAGCAGTACGTGATGACCGAGGTCAACGGCAAGGCGACCGGCTGGACCGCCCATTACGACAACGGAAAATGGCAGGAGAGCCTGCCCAAGGCGAAGAAAGCCTGATGGCGACGCCGCTCACAGCATGATGAAAGAGGCCCCTTGTGAGGGGCTTCTTTGTTGGTGGATGGCGATATACTGGAATGGCTGCATGGATGGCAGCGCAAGACAGGGAGTTGTCATGGAGATACATGAAATACGGCCGGGCATGACCTGCCTGACCCGTGAAGGGACAGCCTATGTGCTGGAGGTGGACAGACAGAGTCTGCTGGTGCTCTTGCAACGGGAGGATGAGACCATCCCGGTACAGGTGCGCAGCGATGACATTCTGGGACCCATTGCCGGCGACTAGGGAAGGAACGTGACGGAGGGCGACCACAGAGGCCCTCCCTTTGTTGCAAGAACGCCCATCCCTTCGGGGCGTGCCAGCCTCGTCAGAAGGGAACCAGAAAGAGCAGCTCGGCCAGGTCGGGCTGCCACTGCCACTCCCGCATCCTGACCCGCCCGCCAATCACGGGCACCCCCTCCTCCTGCAGCAGCCCCGCTTGCTTGTCAAAGCCTGCGGATCCTTTTGGCAGCGAAATGGTGCCTGCCGCCCCCAGCACCCGATGCCAGGGCAGCACCTTGTCGGTCTCCCGCAACACCTTGCCCACCAGTCGTGCTCGTCCGGGCAGGCCCGCGAGATCCGCCACCTGGCCGTAGCTCACCACGCGGCCGGGGGGGATCAGGGCCAGGATCGCCTCGATGCGGGCCGTCTTGTCCAGGGGGGGCGCGTTCGTTCTCATGATGATGGCTCGTCAAAAACAGCAGAAGCGCCATTGTGGCGCTTCTGTCATGGGGCTTGCAATCTGTCAGCCGAAGGTCTGGCTCAGTCCCCTGAGCTCGCGGGCCCGCCTGAGCAGCTCCTGGCTGGAGTCGTCCACCGCCTGGATCTTCTGGCTGTTGGCGCGGGAGTATTCGGAGATCTGGTGGATGTTGCGGCTGATCTCCTCCACCACCACCTGCTGCTGCTCCGCGGCGGCGGCGATCTGGGTGGAGAATTCGGTCACCTGATCGATTTCACCCAGCACCAGGTGCAGGTTGCCTGATCCCTGGCGGGTCATCTCGACGCATTCCCGGGTTTGGGCCAGGTTGTCCTGCATCATGCCCTGCCAGCGCTCCAGGGTGTGCTGGATCTGGCTGATGCTGCCCTGGATCTGCTCGGTCGCCTTGTGGGTACGGGTCGACAGGGTGCGCACCTCGTCCGCCACCACTGCAAAGCCGCGCCCCTGCTCGCCGGCACGGGCGGCCTCGATGGCGGCGTTGAGGGCCAGCAGGTTGGTCTGCTCGGCGATGCCCTGGATTTCACCCATCACGCTGCCAATGCGCTCCGACTCGCTGGCGAGCTCCACCGCGGAGTGGAAGGCCTGCTCCGCCTGGCTGGCCAGCCTGGTCATCTGCTGCTGGGTCTGGTCCAGCTGTTCCACCGTGTTCTGGCAACTGCTGCGCGCCTCGGTCACCTGGCCGTTGGTGTCCTGGATGTTGCGGGCAATCTCGTGTGCGGTGCTGGCCATCTGGGTCATGGCGGCCGCCATCTGCTGGGTCTGGGCATCCTGCTCGTTGATGTCGAGGAAGGCGCGGTGTGAGGAGTCCTGCAGATCGGTTGCCAGGGCCTGAAGCGGATGGGTGGCATCGTCGACCCGCCCCAGCACGGTGCGGATCCGGGCCTGCAGCATCTTCAGGTGAAAATCGGCGATGGCACCCGGGGCATCCCCCGAATAAACCAGCCGGGTCAGGCTGTCATATTGCTGACCGAGCTGCCTGAGATAGCGGGGCAGGGCGATGAGTTCGCGCCAGTAGGCGCCCGCAATGGCGAGGGGGGGAAGCAGCATCAGCAGCGCGGTGAGGGGGCCCTGGGTGAGGGCGGCCCAGACCAGCAGCGCCAGCAGCGGCAGGCCGAGCATCAGCGGCCTGAAACGGCGCAGCGAGGGACGGGCCGGGGTGCCCCGTTGCTCGGCCGAAAGCAGGGCCCGATAGGCCTGGGCGGCAGCCTGCTTGAGCTGGGGGTCGGGCTTGCAGCGCACCGACTGGTAGCCGCTTATCTTGCCGTGCTCGTAGATGGGGGTGACGTAGGCGTCGACCCAGTAATAGCGGCCATCCTTGCAGCGGTTTTTCACCACTCCCCGCCAGGGGTTGCCTTCCTTGAGGCGATCCCAGAGGTCGGCGAAGGCGGCCTTGGGCATGTCGGGGTGGCGAACCAGGTTGTGGTTGTGGCCGACCAGTTCATCGACCTGGTAACCGGCGATGCGGCAGAAGGCGGGGTTGGCGTAGGTAATGACGCCGCGCAGATCCGTGGTGGAAACGAGTTGCACGTCGGCGGGAAATTCCACTTCACTGTCCACGACCTGGGCGTGTTTGCGGGCCATAAGGGTAAGCTCCGATCTGTTTGCTGATTGTTATTGTGGCGGAACCGCAGGGAGGTGCATCCCCTGTCTGGTTTCATCGGGGGCCTTATTTTGCCAACAAAGGCAGATGAAAAGTAGGGGCTAGGTTGGGTTTTTGTTGTCGATGGGTAAAAAAACGGCGACCAAAAGGTCGCCGAAAAGAAAAAGATAACACTACCTCTGTGGCACCCGGTAACGCACTTGCAACTGGTCGAGGATGTGCAGCTGGCCGGGCAGACGGGCGACGAAGTGCTCCCACACCTTGCGGGCGGGAGTGCTCCAGGCCACCTCTGCCGTGGCCAGCATGCGCGGGAACAACATGTAGTCGAGACGATCGCGAGAGGTGATCAGTTCCGACCACAAGGGGCTCAGCACCCCCAGGATGTTATCGTTGGCATGGAAATCGGCCGGGGCAGGATCGCATGCATGCACCTGCGCCAGGTTGAGGGTACCCGCCCAGTAGAGTCCCGGCTCGTGGATGTCCTGACTCCAGGCGAGATCCAGATAGAGGTGCTGGGCAGGCGCCATCACCACGGGGTAACCGGATGCGGCGGCATCCAGGCCGGCCTGGAAGCTGGTCCAGGCGAAGACGGTGGCCTCCCGGCTCACCTTGTCACCGTGAAGTATCTCCTCCCACCCCAGCATCTGCTTGCCCTTGCCAGCCAGGTACTGCTGGCAGTGGCGCAGCAGGTGGCCCTGCAGCTCGCGGCAATCCTGATACCCTTGCTCGGCCATCAGCTGCTGGCAGGCGGGACTGTCGGTCCAGACGCCGGTGGGCACTTCGTCCCCCCCCATGTGAACCTGACTCCCGGGGAAGAGATCGCACACCTCGTCCATCACGGCGTCCAGGAACCGGTAGGTGCCGGGCAGTGCCGGGTTAAGCACGTTGTCGTCGAAATATTGCACCGAGAGGTAGCGGGAGCGGTCTGCCTCTTCCACCAGCAGCTCGGGTAGCGCCTTGATGGCGGCGTGACAGTGCCCCGGGATGTCTATTTCCGGAATGATGGTGATGCCAAGCCCGGCGGCGTAGGTGACCAGCTCGCGCACCTCGCTCTGGGTGTAGTAACCGCCATAAGGGTCGGGGCCGCCGCTCAGCTGGGGCCCCACCGCCAGGCCATGGCCGCGCCAGGCTCCCACGGCGGTCAGCTGGGGGAAGGCCTTGATCTCCAGGCGCCACCCCTCGTCGTCGGTCAGGTGCCAGTGGAAGCGGTTGAACTTGTAGAGGCTCATCTGCTTGAGCAGACGCTTGAGGGTGGCGATGGAGTGGAAGTGGCGGGCACAGTCGAGGAAGATGCCGCGAAAACCGAAGCGCGGTGCATCCCGCACCGTCAGGCAGGGCAGGCTCTCTCCGTGTTGGAGCGCCCACTGGGCCAGGCTCACCAGCCCGTGGCGCCAGCCCGCCTCGCCGGCGGCCCGGATGACGATCTCCTCAGGGGTGATGGTGAGCTCATACCCCTCGGGGGGAAGTGTCGCCTCGACGAGGTGGATCTCCGCATCGTGATCCTGGGTCAGGGCCAGGCCTGTCAGCTCGTTGAAATGGGCGAGCAGGGAGGCGAGGGGAACGGGACCGTCGACGTGGGCCCGCTCGGCCAGCCGGAAGTTGCCTTCTGTATAAATCAGGTGGGCGGGCTGGGGCACGAGGCCGTTGATGGCCTCCACCGGTGGCAGATCGGGGCCCGGGGAGGGCGGGTTGGTCAGGCCAAGGTCTTCCCCCTCCAGCACCAGGGGCTGCAGCTGTCCCTTGCTCTCCAGGCTCAGGAAGAAACCCTTGGGCATATCGGAGTCATGCTTGAGCGGGGTGTTGCGACAGCAGAAGCGTAGCTCGCTCACCCCCTCGTGGGGCACCATGACCTTGTAACTGCCGCTCTGGCGCTCCAGGGAGCCCCCTTCGATCGAGTGGGGATCGATCTGGCGGGCGAGGCAGAAGTGGAGTTTCCAGGGGGCTGCTGGCAGTTGGCTCAGGGTGAAGCGAAACCAGACATCGTCACCGTCACGGTGATCGACCCGGGTGTGGATCAGGGGTGCAGACATGGGAATTCCTCTGATGGGGTGAAGGAAACGGGAACCTGTCCCGCAGGTGTTGTCGGCCCGACCAGGCTCAGGGATGCAGACATGGCAGCGCCTCCGTCCTGGCAAACAGGATGGCCCCCTCCAGCGCGTCGCGCTTGGGGGCGACCAGATGGAAGTGGCCCAGACGGGGGGCGAGGCGCGTGCCGATGCCGCCCAGCAGGGCGATCCGGTCTGCCCCGAGCTGGGTCATGCCCTCCAGCAGCATGCCGAGCTGGGCACAGGTCTCATCCAGCAGGGCGGTGGCGAGCTCGTCCCCGTCGCTCGCGGCATCGAACACCCAGGGGGCGAAGCGGCCATAGTCGGCCGGGATGGCGCGCGCAGCCCAGCGCACCACTTCGGCCTGATCCCGCTTGAAGTGATCCATCAGGCGCACCGCCAGGGTGCTGGGGGGCAGGATGCCGTCGTGGCAGAGCAGGGACTGCTGGATGGCGCGCAGCCCGAGCCAGGCGCCGCTGCCGAGATCCGAGACGGGAAAGCCGCGACCCGAGCAGGTGCGAAGGCGTCCCTCCCGGTAGATGAGCCCCGCCGAGCCGGTGCCCGCGATCAGGATGGCCCCCTCCTGGCCGTCGAAGGCGCCGAGGCAGGCACCAAAGGCATCGGAGGTGAGCTTCACCCGCGCAAACGGGAAGGGCATGGTCAGCATGGCGTGGTAGCAGTCGGCGAGCTCGGCGGAGGCGAGCGCGAGCCCGACTCCCATCCGCTGTTCGCTCTCTCTGGGCAGACCCGCTTCGATGCGGGCCTGATCGATGGCAGCCAGCACATGACCGTGGGCGAGGGCGATGCCCAGCTCCAGATTGGAGCCGGCGGCGCGCCCCTCGCCGAGCAGCTTGCCTGCGTTGTTGCGAATGCGGGCCCGTGTGTGGGTGCCGCCGCCATCCACCCCGACCCAGAACTCAATCATGGGGGCCTCCCTGCGCGCTTTGCCAGGTGATGGCCAGGGTAAACCTGGCTGGCGGTATGGAGGATCCAGGGCTCTCCCCGGTGCCAGTGATGTGTGAACCGCTCTCAATCATGGTGGCCTCCTTGTGCGCTCTGCCAGGTGATGGCCAGGGCGAACCAGGCGGCGTGCGGGATCCACTGCTCCCCCCAGCGCCAGTTCTGATCCAGCCGATCCTTGTACGCCTCTGGAATAAAGGCCACGTCATTTTCGTCATCGAAGCCGGCGGTGATGCCGTTGCAGATCCCCCCCTGCGCATTGGGGTAGCCGGCGGTGTATTCCGGGTTGTTGATGCCCTGACCCGCCAGCATGCAGGCGTTGAAGGGGTTTCTCCCCAGGATCCAGTCGAGCTGCTGCTGGCCGAAGGTGCGCAGCAGTGCGCACTGCCCGGGCAGGTGCTGTGCGGCAGCAAACGCCATGGCGGCGAGCGATGCCAGCCGGGCGTTCTCCCCCTGCCACCAGTAACCGGATTCGTTGTGATGGGGCATGAAAAAGCTCACCCGGGGCGCCTCATCGACCCCTTTCACATACTGGCGGGCGAGGGCGAACGGGTTGCCTGCCCGGGCCGCGAGGGCCAGCTCGGCCGCCAGGGCCTGCTCGGCGACGGTCCGGGCCGCCCACTGGCGCGCCGGATCCGGCTCGATGGCGAGATACTCCAGCAGCGCCAGCACCGGCAGGCCCGCCTCGGCGGCGTGGTAGTAGGGGCGAGAGCCATCGTCGTTGGCGGCCCAATGGTGGCCGAGATCGGGGTGGGCGCGCTGGCGGGCGCACAGCCGGCCGGCCCGATCCCGTGCCTCGGCGAGCCACTCGGCGCCCAGCGTTCTGGTGAGCTCGACCGCCGCCAGCAGGGCGCAATAGTCGTCGATGATGTTCTCGACCCCGTTGTCCAGGTAGGCGAGGTTGTGCTCGCGCAGGTGCAGGTAGCCGCGTCTGGCCGCTTCGGCGTACTGGCTTGTGTCAAGGTCGCCGCCACTCGGTTCCCGGGCGGCGCGGGCCAGGGCGGCGATGGTCATGCCGCCCCCCTGGCGAAAACCCGCCTGCCAGCGGGGGGACTTGATCCCCTGCTGGGTCGCATAGGCGCACAGCTCCCGCTGCTCGGGATCCTTGCTCCACTTGTCGAACAGGGTCATGTAGAAGAAGCCGCTCTCGTCCTGCATCCGGCAGAGAAAATCCGCCCCGTGCAACCCCTCGTCATTGAGCCGTTTGCTCAGGTTCACCCCGTCGATGTCGCGACGTGTCGCCAGGAGCTCCCGGCACTTGAGCAGGGACCAGACCACCATGGGGGTCTGCTGGGGATTGAGGTAGTTGGCGTAGGAGAGGTGACTCAGGTACTTGCTCATGTCGCCGCTGGCGTCGAACCAGCCGCCATGTACGTCCCGGTGCTGATCGGTGCCAAAGAGGCGTGCCCTGCGGTCCGCCCGGTCGAAGGTGCCGCTGGCGCGTTGTCCCTTGAAGTAGTGGATGACATCGGAGAGGCAGCGGCGCGCCAGCAGCCCCCGGCCGATGGCAAAGGGGGGGGAGCGCACCAGACGCTCCTGTGCTCCCGTGGTCACGACTGCCTCCAGCCGGTAGTGGCCGGGCTCGGTGAAGGCGGAGAAATCGGCCCGCCAGTAGTGGCGGCCCTGCCAGCCGGGGACGCTCCCCGCCGCCACCAGCGGCGTCTCCAGCAGGAGGTGGTCGTCCTCCTGGCGCAGCAACCTGACGTGGCCGCGGATATCGAGGTCGGCGCCGCACTGCAGCAGGGCGCTCTTCTCCCCGTCACATTCGTAACCCACCTGGTTGATCAAAAGTTCCATCAAGGTCTTACTCCGAAGGCTCGCCCCTGGCGGGCGAGGCTCATTGCGGGGCCTTGCGGCCCCGACGCGAGGCATGGCCGGGCGACGGCGCCCGGCCGCGGGCCTGCTTACCCCTGTTCGTGGAGGTAGCAGCGCACGAAGTGGTTGTCGGCGAGCCGGGTCACCGGCGGCAGGCTCTCCTTGCAACGGGGCATGGCCTGATGGCAGCGCCCGGCAAAGGGACAGCCACGGGATTCCGGGGTCCAGAGCGGGATCTCCCCCTTGCGGCCCCCCTCCAGCTCGGCGTGGATGCTCTTCTCGGGGTCCGGCACCGCCGAGATGAGCAACTGGGTGTAGGGGTGCTGGGGGTGGTGCAGGATCTCGTCCACCTCTCCCCACTCCACCATGTGACCCACGTACATCACCGCCAGATCTTCCGCCACGTAGCGGGCGGTGGCGATGTCGTGGGTGATGTAGAGCATGGAGACGCCGAGCTCGTTCTTCATCTGCTCCATCAGGTTGAGGATGCCGATGCGAATGGAGACGTCGAGCATGGAGGTGGGTTCGTCCGCCAGCACCACTTCCGCCTCCACCGCCAGGTTGCGGGCGATGTTGACCCGCTGGCGCTGGCCGCCGGAGAGCTGGTGCGGGTACTTGGCGGCGGTCGCCTTGGCGGGGGTCAGCCCCACCTTTTCAAGGAGGCCATAGACCATGTCGGGCAGATCCCGCTTGTCGCTCACCTTGCTGTGCAGCAGCAGGGGGCGGGCGATGTGGTGGTAGATGGTGTGGGTCGGATTCAATGAACCGAACGGATCCTGCCACACCATCTGCACGCTCTGGCGATAGTCCAGCAGGGCGGTGCCCTTGTTGAACTCCTCGAGGTCGCGGCCACGGTAGAGGATGCGGCCGTTGGAGAGCTTGTACATCTTGGCGATGATCTTGGCGATGGTGCTCTTGCCGGAGCCGGATTCCCCCACCACTGCCAGGGCGCGGCCCCGGTGCAGGTTGAAGGTGATGTCGGACAGCGCCCGCATCTTGCCGCTCTTGATGGCGTTGGAGTTGACGGCGAAGTCCTTGTAGAGGTGCTGGACCTCGATGATGGGCGCGTCGGTTTGGGCGATTTGCATGACAGACATCCTTAACAGCCAGCGGCCTTGTCCAGATGGATCGGAAGATCCGGTTGTTCCTCTGCTGCCTCATGAAGGTGGCAGGCAGCCTGTTGGCCGGGCCGGATCTCGGCCAGCCGGGTGTATTCCTGGCGGCAGCGCGCGTGCACCTTGGCGCAGCGTGCCTGGAAGCGGCAGCCCACTGGCACCTCCAGCAGGTTGAGGGGGCTGCCAGGGATCCCCTCCAGCACGGTCTTGGGCCCATGCAGGGGGGGGAAGGAGTTGCCAAGGCCCCGGGTGTAGGGGTGCAGGGGCGCGGTCAGGATCGCCTTGGCCGGCGCCACCTCCACCAGTTCCCCCGCGTACATGATGCCGATGCGATCGCAGAACTCGACCATGAGCGAGAGGTCATGGGTGATGAAGAGGATGGAGAAGTTGAACTTCGCCTTGAGCGCATAGACCTTCTGCAAAATCTCCCGCTGCACCACCACGTCCAGCGCCGTGGTGGGCTCGTCCATGATCAAGAGCTCGGGGTTGAGGGCCATGGCGATGGCGATCACCAGCCGCTGGCGCATGCCGCCGGAGAACTGGTGCGGGTAGTCCTTGAGCCGGCTCGGGTGGATGTCGACGATCTCCAGCAGCTCCTGGGCGCGCTTGATCGCTTCATAGCGGGTCATGCCGGGGTTGTGGGCCAAGAGCACGTCGCAGAACTGCTCCTCCATGCGCAGCACGGGGTTGAGCGCATTCATGGCGGACTGGAACACCACGCTCGCCTGGCGCCAGCGGTAGCTGCGCAGTCGCTCGTCGTCGAAGGCGAGGATGTTCTCTCCCTTGAACAGGATCTCGCCGCCGCTGATGTAGGCGGGCGGCTTGTGCAGCCTAGCCACCGAGAAGGCGACCGTGGACTTGCCGCAGCCGGACTCGCCGGCGAGGCCGAACACCTCACCCGGCATGATGTCAAAACTGACCGAATTGACGGCGCGCACGTCGCCGCTCTCGGTGATGTAGTCGACGCAAAGCTGGCGCACCGACAGCAGGGGTTGTTGCGGCTTCATGCTGTCTTCTCCTGAGCAGTGATGGGAGTGGCAAGCTGCTTCCAGCGACGCAGGCCCTTGTGGGAACGAAGCTGCGGGTTGGCGATTTCGTCGATGGCGAAGTTGAGCATGGCGAGACCCGCCCCCAGGGTGGCGATGGCAAAGCAGGGGGCCAGGATCTCCCACCAGGCGCCCACCAGGATGGCGCTCGAGGTCTGGGCGTTGTAGAGCATGATTCCCCAGCTCACGACGGTGGGGTCGCCGAGCCCCAGGAACTCCAGGGTCGCCTCGGTGACGATGGCGTAGATGATGGACCCGATGAAGCTCACCCCGATGATGGAGATGAGGTTCGGCAGTATCTCCACCAGGATGATGCGCCAGGCCGGCTCACCCAGCACCTCGGCGGCGATGACGAACTCTTTCTCCCGCAGGGCCAGGGTCTGGGCGCGGATGACCCGGGCGCCATAGGCCCAGGAGGTCAACCCTATGATGAGGGCGATGACCATGGGGGAGGCCTCTCCAATGAAGCTCGCCAGCACCAGCAACAGGGGGAGGTTCGGGATCACCAGCACCACGTTCATCAGGAAGGTAAGGCACTCGTCCACCACGCCGCCGAAGTAGCCGGCGGTGATGCCCACCGTGATGGCCAGGGCGCACACCAGCAGGCCTGCCCCGAAGCCCACCATCAGGGAGATGCGGGCGCCGTTGGTGAACTGGGTCCAGAGATCGTGGCCCATGCGGTTGGAACCCATCACCAGCTCCACGCTGGGGGGCTGGTGGGGGCGGGCGACCCGCTTGGTGGGTTCGTTGCTGGCGAGCAGCGGGGCGAACAGGGCCATCAGCACGAAGGTGACCACGATGGCGAGGCCGAAGGCGGCCTTCTTGTTACCCAGCAGGATTTTCAAGATAGTCGGCATACGCATCTTATTTGCCTCCTGTACGCAGACGGGGATCCAGGAAGACGTAGAGCACGTCCGCCAGGAAATTGAAGCTGAGCATGGTGATGGTCATGATGAGCAGTTGCCCCTGGATGAGGGGGTAGTCTCGGGCCAGGATGCCCTGATAGAGGGTCAATCCCAGGCCGGGGTAGTTGAAGATCACCTCGGTGATGAGGGATCCGCCGATGACGAAACCGAGCGCCATGGAGAGGGCGGTGACGCTGGGCAGCACGGCGTTGCGGGCGCCGTAGTTGAAGATCACCCGGTTGCTGGAGAGCCCCTTGGCCTTGGCCATGGTGATGTAGTCCTCGCCCAGGAGGTTGATCATGTTGTTGCGCATGGTGATGAGAAAGCCTCCTACCTGCACCGCGGCCAGGGTGCCCACCGGCATGATGGCGTGCAGCAGGATGCTCTTGATGTGTTCCCAGCCAAAATCGGCGGGGATCTCGGGGCTGTAGGCGTAGCCGATGGGCAGCCAGCCGAGGCTCACGCCGAACAGGAAGAGGGCGAGCAGGGAGACCACCACGGGGGGGATGGCCTGCATCACCAGGGTGAGCGGGGAGAGGATGCTGTCCATGCGTCCGCCCCGGTACCAGGCGGCGAAGATGCCGACGATGGAGCCGATGGAGAAGCTCAGAATGGTGGAGGTGCCCACCAGGAACAGGGTCCAGCCGATGGCGCGGCCGAGGACGTCGGCAACCGGTTGGGGGTAGTAGCGCACCGAGGTGCCGAGATCCCAGGTGAAGACGCTCTTCACATAGGTGAGAAACTGGGTGCCGATGGGGCCGTCCACGAAACCGAAGGTGGCTTTGAGGGCTTCCAGCGCGGCGGGTTCCATCATGGCGCCGGCCCGGGCAAACATGACGGAGACGGGGTCCCCCGGCATGGCTCTGGGTAGCAGGAAGTTGATGGTGGCGGCCACCAGGAAGGCGACCAGATAGAAGGAGAAGCGTCTAAGTATAAATCCCATGGTGATACCTTTTACTGCAAGCCTGCCCCGCGCCGGGCAAAGCTCCCCCAACCCCGGCAGGTGCGGGGGATGGAAGACATGGCGGGGAAGAGGGCCCCCCGCAGGGGGCCGGGGTGATTAGCTGTTTGGCTTGAGTGACAGCACGTGGAGCAGACGCTCCGGAGTGTCCGGGTGAACCTGCGGCTTGGCGACCGGGTTGTCGGCACTGAACCAGCCATTGAAGCGCTTGGTGCTGTATTCGTACCAGGTCGGGTTGTTGAACACCGGGATGATGGTCTGGTTGGCCCCGACACGCTCCTGGATGGCGAACATGATCTCCTTCTGCTTGGCCGCATCGGCGGTCTGGGTGAAGTCGTCGATCAGCTTGTCGAGCTCGGGATCCTTGTAGCGGGGCGCCGCGAAGCGGTTGCCGCGCTCACCCATGTTGCGGGAGTGGAAGGCGGTCTCGAAGTACTTGTGCGGGTTGGCACCGGCAAAGTAACCCTGCAGGGCGACGTCGAAGTCACCGGTGATCAGGGACTCGGTCCAGACGGTGGCTTCCGGGGTGGCGGTCTTGGCGTTCAGGCCCAGGGCTTGCAGGCCTTCGACCCCGATCTGGACGGTGTTGACCCAGTCGGTCCAGCCGTTCGGTACCAGCACCTTGAACTCGATCTTCTTGCAGCTCGGGGTGTCGAGGAACTTGTCGCCGTCACAGTCCTTGTAGCCCGCCTGTTTCAGCAGGGCCTTGGCCCCTTCCAGGTCGAACTTGTTGTACTTGCCGTACTTCTTCTCGACGTCCGGGTTGTCCCAAGAAGCGAATGCCTTGCCAAGCCCTGACGGGTACTCGTTGACAGTGGGGTAGCCGTAGCCCGCGATGTCCACCATGGACTGGCGGTCCATGGCCATGGAGAAGGCGCGGCGGAAGTTGATGTCGTTGAAGGCTTCGTGGTTGCCCGGGTTCTTGCTCTGGAAGTTGACGTTGAACGCCACTGTGCCGGAGGCGGGGAACCAGTACTTGTTGTTCTTGGGATCGTTGCCGACGTAGAGGCGCTCGATGTCCGGCACGAAGGAGCCGAACCAGTCCACGTCACCCTTCATTACGGCGGCCAGAACCTGGTCGTTGGTGGCCATCTGCGGCATGCGCAGGCAGTCGATGGAGAGGTTGGCGTTGTCCCAGTAGTGCGGGTTGCGGCACTGGGTGTAGAGCTGGGCGGAGAAGTTGTCCACTTCGGTGAAGGGACCGGTCCCGACCGGCTTGTCGTTGGTGAAGGCCACCGGGTCTTTCACCGACTTCCACTGATGCTCCGGCACGATGGGTACCAGCACCAGGTCGTTCACCACGTTGGTGTTGATCTCGGCCAGGTCGAATTTGACCTTGTGGTCACCCAGCTTCTCGACACCCTTGATCTGGGTCCAGATAGAGCGCTCGTCCAGCGCCTTGTTGGCCTTGACCAGGTTGAAGGAGAAGAGGATGTCGTCGGCGGTGAAGGCTTCACCATCGGACCACTTGACCCCTTCGCGCAGGTCGAAGGTGACGGATTTCAGATCATCGCTGAAGGCGTAGTGGGTAGCCAGACGATAGACGGGTTTGCCACCCTGCATATCGTTGAAGATCACCAGCGGCTCATAGATGAAGTGACGGGTGGTGTGGAGCAGACCCGCTTGCAGGAAGGGGTTGAAGTTCTTGACCCATGCGGTTTCCTGCTGGGCAACCAGGGTCAGCACCGTCTTGTTGTCGGCGGCCATGGCTGTGCCGGTGGCACCGGCAAGCAGAGTTCCCAGCATGACTGAGGTTGCGATTTTGGATACTTTGGCAAGCATATTTTTTCCTTTCTTATTGGTCTTCCATGGTTTTGGAATGGAGCACCGATATCGCATGCTTGGATACCGGCCCTCGCTGTTGGTCAGGTTTTGCACCCTTGTAGTTGTGTCGTCCAACGCCCTTAGAAAAGCAGAATTAACAGGAAAACAACAACTCTTCATTTCGTCGATATCGTAAAAATTGCACGGCGCACGTCATTATCGTCAAAATGCATTTTAAATCCTTTTAAATTATAAAGTTGCATTAATTCTCACAAAGTAAAAAGTCACCTTGCCACTCCCTGTGACAACGATAATGTGAGCTGGATCGTGCTCGTTTTTTCCCCGTTGACACGGCTTATTTTTGCGCAGGAAACAAGCGGCTCATGTGGGCGGAGAGAAGTGTGCGCTGGTTCACGGGCACGTGCGAAAAGAGCAAGGAGAGGGAGACCGGTGACGAGGGGCGGCACAGGGGATGACAGGGGGGCATGCAAGAGCCTGACGGGCGGCGGACATTAAAAAAGCCAGTCGGTGAGACCGACTGGCTTTGAGGGGGAGTGGCGTGATTATTCCACCAGGCTGGCCCAGAGGTCGTACTCGTCCGCTTCGTCGATGCGGACCTTGACCATGTCGCCGGGCTTGAGGCCGGTTTCACCATTCAGGTAGACCAGGCCGTCGATCTCGGGGGCATCGGCGGCGGAGCGGCCGGTGGCACCTTCTTCGTCCACCTCGTCGATCAGCACCAGCATCTCTTTGCCCACTTTACGGGCCAGCTTGCGGATGGAGACCTGCTGTTGCAGTTCCATGAAGCGCTGGAAGCGCTCTTCCTGCACCTCGGCCGGCACCGGATCCGGCAGCTCGTTGGCCTTGGCACCCTCGACCGGGCTGTATTTGAAACAGCCAACCCTGTCCAGCTCCGCCTTGTCGATGAAGTCCAGCAGCATCTGGAACTCTTCCTCGGTCTCGCCGGGGAAGCCGACGATGAAGGTGGAGCGCAGGGTGATCTCGGGGCAGATCTCGCGCCACTTCTGGATGCGCTCCAGGGTGCGCTCGACGGAGCCGGGGCGCTTCATCAATTTGAGGATGCGCGGGCTGGCGTGCTGCAGCGGGATGTCGAGGTAGGGGAGGATCTTGCCGTCGCGCATCAGGGGGATGACGTCATCCACGTGCGGGTACGGGTAGACGTAGTGCAGGCGCACCCACATGCCGAGCTTGGCCAGCTCTTCGCACAGGGCCACCATGCTGGTCTTGACCGGCATGCCGTCGTAAAAACCGGTGCGGTGCTTGACGTCCACGCCGTAGGCGGAGGTGTCCTGGGAGATCACCAGGATCTCCTTCACGCCGGCCTCTTTCAGGCGCTTGGCCTCGGCCAGCACTTCGCCGATGGGGCGGCTCACCAGATCCCCGCGCATGGAGGGGATGATGCAGAAGGTGCAGCGGTGGTTGCAGCCTTCGGAAATCTTGAGATAGGCGTAGTGGCGCGGGGTCAGCTTGACGCCGTGGGCCGGCACCAGGCTGGTGAAGGGGTTGTGGGTGGGTTTTTCCACGTATTTGTGGACGTGGCCCAGCACCTCTTCATAGGCGTGGGGACCGGTGATCTCGAGCACCTTGGGGTGGATCTCGCGGATCTGGTTCTCTTTGGCACCCAGGCAGCCAGTGACGATCACCTTGCCGTTCTCGGCCAGGGCTTCACCGATGGCTTCTAGGGACTCCTGCACCGCGCTGTCGATGAAGCCGCAGGTGTTGACCACCACCAGCTCCGCATCGTCATAGCTGGGCACCACGTCGTACCCTTCGGTACGCAGCTGGGTCAGGATGCGTTCGGAATCGACCAGGTTTTTGGGGCAACCCAAGGAGACGAATCCTACTTTGGGGGCCTGTTTTGTGTTGGACATCGCTCAATCACTCTTAGGTGGCTCTTATTCAAGGGCGCGGATTTTACCGGAATGGCTAACCAAAAACTATACAGCCGACACGTCGGAAGCGAACAATCTCTTTGCCCGGGGAAGCGGGGTGGGGCGGGCGTGACATGACCACGGGCAGGGAGGGGGCCGTCGCCAGTGCGGGCGGGATCACGATCCCTGTGCGCCGTCACCATTTGGCAGGAGGGGCAAAACGGGTGTCACTATACTCCCAACAGGCCTATCAGAAGGATGTGCGGGATGGAGAGTTCATTTGGTGAGAAAGTGCAGAACGTGCACGCCACCCTCAGGCAGCGGTTTGACAAGTTGAGCCGGGTGGCGATCGCCATCTACGACCCGCAGACGGACCAGCTCAAGACCTTTGCCCACAGCACGGACGGGGGCTCGCCGCTGTTGCAGTACGAGGTCAGGCTGAGCGAGGTGCCTTCCCTGCGCTACCTGGCCGAGCACCAGCAGCCCAGGGTGCTCGATACCCTGGATTCCCTGCTGGGCTCCCCCTCCGAGCACAGCCGCAAAGTGCTGGCGGCCGGTTACGCGTCGAGCTATACCGAGCCGCTGCTGCTCAACAGTCGCTTGTTCGGCTTTCTGTTTTGCGATGCCAAAGAGCCCGGTTACTTCGATGGCGCCATTTGCGGTGAGCTGGCGGCCTATGCCCAGATCCTGGCGGCCATCATCGCGGTGGAGTTCTTCTCCATCCAGACCCTGAACGGGGCCCTGACCACGGTGCGGGAGTTCAGCCGCTACCGGGACGAGGAGACCGCCAATCACCTGCACCGCATGTCGGCCTATTCGCGGCTCATCGCCCGGGAGGTGGCGGCCCGTTACCCCTTGAGTGACGAGGAGGTGGAGTTCATTCACCTCTTCTCCGAGCTGCATGATATCGGCAAGATTGCGGTGCCCGACGCCATCCTGCTCAAGCCGGGCAAGCTCACGGCCGAGGAGTACGGGGTGATGAAGACCCACCCCTTCAAGGGGAGAGAGATGATCGCCCTGATGATCCGAGAGTTCGGCCTCGACGGCATCCATCACACCGACATGCTGAAGAACATCATCGCCTACCACCACGAGCGTTTCGACGGTCAGGGCTACCCGGAAGGACTGGCGGGGGAGGCGATCCCCCTGGAGGCCCGCATCGTCGCGGTGGCGGATGTGTTTGACGCCCTCACCAGCGAGCGCCCCTACAAGCAGGCCTGGCCCCTCGAAACGGCCTTCGAATACCTCAAGACCCATGCCGGCAGCCAGTTCGACCCTGTCTGCGTCGCGGCGGCGCTGCAAAGCCGGGAGGCGTTTTGTGCCATCCATCGGCAATATCGGGATCCCGTGATCACCTGATTGCGCCCCTCTCTCCTCCCCGGTTTCTCCCGGATTCCCCAGGCCCCGTCATCTGACGGCGGGGCCCTGGGGCCATTTCTCGTTTCATCGCCTTTAGGTGCATTCGGCGCCGGGGGTTGTTCTGCGGCATTGCGGCTTTGCGGCGGGGCAGGGCGCCGCGGTGAGCGGGGCGGCCAACGGGAGGATTGTCCGGGGTAAGGTCATAAGAGTGCCTTATAAAGAGAGGCCAGATATTAGCCGTATGACTGACATGAGGCCGCTAGTGGGCACGACATGGCCGGGGCGGCGCCTCTGGCGGCCCGTCCCGTCGCGATGTCGGCTCGGTGGTGACGCTTTGATCATTTCAATAATTCTTGTATAGTTGAAATGAAGCATCCAAGGGGGGAGACCCATGAACAAAGAGATGGCCACCAAGGTCTTTGAATCGCTGGCTTCCGGGATCCGGCTCGAGGTGTGGCGGCTGCTGGTCAAGGCCGGGCTGGAGGGGCGGGTCGCGGGGGAGCTGGCCGGCGAGCTCGACATCGCCCCCAATACCCTCTCGTTTCACCTCAAGGGGATGCTCAACGCCGGGTTGCTGTCGGTGGAGCAGGAGGGGCGCTTTCTGCGCTATCGCGCCAACATCCCCCTGATGCTGGGTGTGATCGCCTACCTCACCGAGGAGTGCTGCGCCGGTCATCCCGAGGCGTGTGGCCTGCTGCCCGCCGGGCCCGGCAGCGCCTCCCGCGCCGAGGGGTCGTCGCCCTGCTGCGGCGAGTCGTAACAGGCCATGCCGGGCTGTCGATGCCCATGTGCCGTGTCATTCATCTATTCAACCTGGGGTGCGAGCGTGGATCGCACCGGGAGTCATCATGTCTGCAAGCTGTGAGGCCAAGGCAGCCCCTGCCATCGGCTTTTTTGAACGTTATCTGACCGCCTGGGTCGCCCTCTGCATCCTGGTGGGCATTGGTCTGGGGCAGGGGTTGCCGAGCCTCTTCAAGGCCATCGGCGCCATGGAGGTGGCCAGGATCAACCTGCCGGTGGGGCTGCTTATCTGGGTGATGATCATCCCCATGCTGCTCAAGATAGATTTTGGCGCCCTGCACCAGGTGAAGGGGCACCTCAAGGGAATCGGGGTCACCCTCTTCATCAACTGGCTGGTCAAGCCCTTCTCCATGGCCTTCCTCGGCTGGCTCTTCATCCGCGTGCTGTTTGCCGACTGGCTGCCGGCGGATCAGCTGGACAGCTACGTGGCGGGTCTCATCCTGCTGGCGGCGGCCCCCTGCACCGCCATGGTGTTTGTCTGGAGTCGCCTCACCAACGGCGATCCCTACTTCACCCTGTCGCAGGTGGCGGTGAACGACCTCATCATGGTGTTTGCCTTTGCCCCGCTGGTGGCGCTGCTGCTCGGGGTCTCCAGCATAGTCGTGCCCTGGGATACCCTGCTCACCTCGGTGGTGCTCTACATCGTCATCCCCGTCATCCTCGCCCAGCTGCTGCGCAAGGCCTTGCTGAGAAAGGGGCAGGCCCATTTTGACGGCGTCATGACACTCATCCAGCCCTGGTCGGTGGCGGCCCTGCTGCTCACCCTGGTGCTGCTGTTCGCCTTCCAGGGCAACGCCATCATCGAGCAGCCGCTGGTCATCGCCCTCCTGGCGGTGCCCATCCTGATCCAGGTGCTGTTCAACTCCGGGCTCGCCTACTGGCTCAACCGCAAGGTGGGGGAGAAGCACTCGGTGGCCTGCCCTTCCGCTCTGATCGGGGCCTCCAATTTCTTCGAGCTGGCGGTGGCCGCCGCCATCAGCCTGTTCGGCTTTCATTCGGGCGCGGCGCTCGCCACCGTGGTCGGGGTGCTCATCGAGGTGCCGGTCATGCTGCTGGTGGTGCGCGTGGTCAACGCCAGCAAACCCTGGTACGAGGCGGGGCTGAGCCGCTAACGGATGGCCGCTAACCCATTTCTATTCACTTGAGTCATGAGAGACAGGCAAATGAGTGCAATCACCCTCTATCACAACCCGGAGTGCGGCACCTCCCGCAACACCCTCGCGCTGATTCGCAACAGCGGCGTGGAGCCCACCATCATTCACTATCTGGAGACGCCCCCCTCCCGCGACGAGCTGGTGGCCCTGATCGCCACCATGGGGATGCCGGTGCGGGATCTGCTGCGCAAGAACGTGCCCCCCTACGAGGCGCTGGGGCTGGCAGAAGATCGCTTCAGCGATGACGAACTGATCGATGCCATGCTGGCCCACCCCATCCTCATCAACCGGCCCATCGTGGTCACCCCCCTCGGCACCCGGCTGTGCCGCCCGTCGGAGGTGGTGCTCGATATCCTGCCCGACCCGCAGCAAGGGGCGTTTGCCAAGGAGGATGGCGAGCAGGTGGTGGACGGTCAGGGCAAACGGCTTCGTTGAGCCCCTGCGCGTCAGCGTCTGACCCGCGCCGGGGGGATGCCCTTAACGGGCAGGCGCCAGATCTGCTACTGTGACCTTCGACTCATCACAGAGGGTGGAAACAATGAAGATTCGATTCCTGGTGATAGCCACGGCACTGGCGCTGGCCTCAACCCCCGGTCTGGCCGACTGGGCAAAGCTGAAGGAGGCCGCCTCCGAACTCGGTACCGCGGTGAGCGATACCAGCAAGGAGGCGTGGAAGGGGATCACCGATTTTTCCAAGGAGACCTGGGAGTCGGTGTCCAGCTGGGGGGCCGAGGCCTACAACAAGGCGGGGGCCTGGACGGCAGAGAGCGCGGCCACCGGCAAGGAGTGGCTGACCGCCGCCGACAAGAAGCTCGATACCATGCTCGAGCCCAAGACCCCGGAGGAGGCGAGAACCGCCCTCGATACCATGGCCGATACCGCCCTGGTACGGCTGTTCAACGAGCAGCCCTCGGCCAAGTTGCTGTTTGACAAGGCTTATGGCTATGCGGTGTTCGACTCGCGCAAGTTCTCCCTGATGATCCACACCAATCAGGGGGCCGGGGTCGCCGTCAATCGCACCAGTGGCAAGCACACCTACATGAAGATGTTCGGTGCCGGTCTCGCGGCCGGGCTGGGCGGCAAGTTCTACCAGCAGGTGATCCTGTTCGAGGACAAGGCGAGGTTCGATGCCTTCGTCAGCAAGGGGTGGGAAGCTACCTCCGAGGTGGGCGCCGTGGCGGGCAAGGAGAGCGCCGAGCTCACCGCCAAATACAATGGCGGCATGGCCATCTACCAGATTGGCGAGAAGGGGCTGTTGCTTGACGCCAACATCTCGGGCTCCAAGTACTGGCTGGATGATGACCTGAACAAGTGATCCCTGCCGATCTGACTCGTTTTTTCTTGGAGGAGATCGAGGTGCACTCTGTTTAATTGTCGGGACTTGCAGTAAAAAGAGGGCCTTGGGCCCTCTTTTTCATGGGCGCCGCACAGAGTCCAGCGACAAGGAGAGCAAGATGACCCATGAGGCCGAACAGGAGCGGATGGCTGCCCACCGCCGGGAGTGGGACAAGCAGAGCATCTATCTGCGCCTGCAGGAGGGGATCCCGGCCGCGTTCTGGGTCTGGGGGGATCTGGTGGCACCGCTCGAACCCTGCCTGACACAGGGTGATCAGGGGGCATCCTTCGGTTGGGGGGAGGCCAACGAGGCCTGCCTGGCGCTTTCCCATGCCATCATCGCCAAGCTGGTGAGCGTGGGGCTGGTGGCCCCCGAGCAGGCGGGGGAGAAGGCCCGCTACCTGCGCGACGAGGTGCTGGCCAAGCTGCCTGCAGGCGAGCACTACGATCTGCACCTGAGTTACCTGCGGCTGCTGCTGGGCGATCCCCCCGGATCTGCAACCTGATCCCCGGATGGCCGGTGCCCGCCGGCCTGATCGCGCCCCTCTTTTATCCCTGATCTCGAGATCCCACTCTGGTTGGCACCTTTCTTGCTTCAAGCCAGTCAGTGTCAATGATTTGTCTGGGAAGGGAAGATGGAAATTAGCGCAAGCAGCCTGATGCAAGAGATGCAGGCCCTCAAGGTGGAAGCCGGTGCCACGCCGTTGACCCAGCCCGGTCGTCCGGTCAGCTCGGATTTCGGCCAGATGCTGCAACAGGCCCTGGACAACGTCAACGAGTTGCAGGGCACCGCCAACGATCTGCGTACCCGCTTCGATCTCGGCGACAAGTCGGTGGATCTCTCCCAGGTGATGATCGCCGGCCAGAAATCCTCCATCGCTTTCGAGGCGACGGTGCAGGTGCGCAACAAGATGGTCGATGCCTACAAGACCATCATGAACATGCCGGTGTAACTCGGGCCCATGGCGACCGATCATCATGAAGATGTCAGCAACAAGGACATAAACCGTGGCAACTGATCAAAACGGCGATCTGCTGATCAACAACGAGGGGGCGGCCGCCCTCGACGAGCACGAGCAGAAGAGCTCGGCGCTGGGCTTCCTGTCCAACACCGATGTGTTGCGCCAGATCACCCTGATCCTGGGGCTGACCATCTGTCTGGCCATCGCTGTCTTCATCCTCTTGTGGGGCAAGGAGCCGGAGATGCGTCCCCTCGGCACCTTCACCACCCAGGAGCTGGTCTCCACCCTGGATTACCTGGATCAGCAGAAGATCCCCTATCAGGTGGATGGCAAGAGCGTGCTGGTCAGTGCCGAAAACTATGCGGACATCCGGTTGCGCCTGACCCGCGCCGGTCTGGCCAACAACAGCGACGCCAGCAACGACGGCGAAGCCATCCTGCTCAAGGACTCCAGCTTCGGCGTCAGCCAGCGCATGGAGAGCGAGCGCCTGAAACTGAGCCGCGAGCGCCAGCTGGCGAGCGCCATCGAGCAGTTCCAGAACGTCGCCAAGGCCCAGGTGCTGCTGGCCATCCCGAAAGACAACGTGTTTGCCCGCAACGAACGCAAGCCCAGCGCCACCGTGGTCCTGAGCCTCAAGGGTAACGCCCTGGGCCAGGGTGAGGTGGACTCCATCGTCGACATGGTCGCCTCCGCCGTTCACGGTCTGGAGCCGACCCGCGTCACCGTGACCGACCAGAACGGTCGCCTGCTCAACTCCGGCTCCCAGGATCCCCTCTCTGCCCAGACCCGCAAGGAGTTTGCGATGCAGCAGAAGCAGGAGCTCGAATACAAACAAAAAATTGACGCCATCCTGATCCCGGTGCTGGGGGCCGACAACTATACGGCGGAGGTGGATCTCTCCCTCGACTTCTCCCAGCAGGAACAGACCCGCAAGACCTACAACCCGGACCTGCCGGCGGTGCGCTCCGAAATGACCATGGAAGAGAACAGCGCCAGCGGCAGCAACGGCGGGGTGCCCGGCGCCCTCTCCAACCAGCCGCCCGCCGCGTCCAACATTCCCGAGCAGGCCGCCGGCGGGGAAGGAACCGCCTCTTCCGGCCGTTCCCGCAAGGAAGCGACCCGCAACTTCGAACTGGATACCACCGTCAGCCACATCCGGCGCCAGCAGGGCGGCATTCGCCGCATGACGGTGTCGGTGGCGGTGGATTACAAAGCCATCCCCGGCGCCGACGGTGCCGTGACCCGGGAAGCCCGCAGCCAGGCCGAACTCGATACCCTGCGCCGTCTGCTGAGCGGCGGTCTGGGCTTTGACGTGACCCGGGGGGATACCCTGGAGGTGGTCGCCATTCCGTTCAACCGCCCGGAACTCGAGACCGTTGCCGACATTCCTCTCTACGAGCAGCCCTGGTTCTGGCGCGCGGTGCGCATCGCCGCCTCCGTGCTGGTCATCATAGTGCTCATCGTCACCGTGGTGCGGCCCATGCTCAAGCGCCTGCTCTACCCGGACGCCAAGCCGGAAGGGGAGCTGGACTTCGACAACCACACCGTGCTGGGTGGCGACGACGAACTGAGCCTGCTGGCCGCCCAGGCCGAGGCCGAACCGGTATTCGGTCTGCGGGATGGTCAGCTCAAGCTGCCTGACCTGCACCGTGACGAGGATCTGCTCAAGGCCGTGCGCGCCCTGGTAGCGAACGAACCTGACCTGGCCGCCCAGGTCATCAAAGAATGGGTAACCAAAGATGCCTGAAGAGAATAAAAGCCAGGTCACCGGCAACGACATCACCGAAAGCCAGCGTTTGATCCTGGATCAGATGGGGGGCATGGAGATGGCGGCGGTGCTGATGCTGAGCCTCAACGAGGAGGATGCGGCCCAGATCTTCCGCCACCTCGAGCCCAAGCAGGTGCAGCGGCTCGGCATGTCCATGGCCTCCATGTCGGATTTCAGCCACGATCGGGTGGCGGCGGTGCATCGTCAATTTATCGACGACATCCAGAAGTACACCAACATCGGCATCGGCAGTGAAGACTTCGTGCGCAAAGCCCTGGTGGCGGCGCTCGGGGAGGACAAGGCCAGCAACCTGGTGGATCAGATCATCCTGGGGTCAGGTGCCCGTGGCCTCGACTCCCTCAAGTGGATGGATGCCCGCCAGGTGGCCAGCATCATCCAGAACGAGCACCCGCAGATCCAGACCATCGTCCTCTCCTATCTGGAGCCGGAGCAGTCCGCCGAGATCCTGAGCCAGTTCCCGGAGCAGGTGCGCCTGGATCTGGTGATGCGCATCGCCAACCTCGAAGAGGTGCAACCGGCGGCGCTGCAGGAGCTCAACGACATCATGGAGAAACAGTTCGCCGGTGCGGCCGGTGCCCAGGCGGCCAAGATGGGCGGCCTGAAGGCGGCGGCCAACATCATGAACTACCTCGACACCAACATCGAAGGGCAGCTGATGGACTCCATCCGCGAGTCGGACGAGGAGATGAGCCAGCAGATCCAGGATCTGATGTTCGTGTTCGAAAACCTCATCGACGTGGACGATCGGGGCATCCAGACCCTGCTGCGGGAAGTGCCCGGGGATCTGCTGCAACGGGCCCTCAAGGGGTCGGACGACCAGATGCGGGAAAAAGTATTCAAGAACATGTCCAAGCGGGCCGCCGAGATGCTGGCGGACGACCTCGAGGCCATGGGGCCGATCCGGGTCTCCGAGGTGGAAGCCGCCCAGAAGGAGATCCTCTCCACGGCGCGCCGCCTGGCGGATGCGGGCGAGATCATGCTGGGGGCGGGTGGTGGCGAAGAGTTCCTCTAAGCCATGGGCCATGGAATGTGCGATGATGTCGGCCCCTGTACCTGGCCCTCGATAGGAGTCTCTTCGGCACATGAATGACAAGAACAGCAAACTGCGCGGCTATCTGAGGCCCGAGTCCGACACGGCGCAGATTGAGACCTGGGGCTGGCCAGAGATGGAGACCGAAGCCGAGGTCGAGACCAATGCCCTGGGGCTGGCTCCTGACTGGTATCGTCAGGAGCAGGCCGATGCGGCCCTGCCGGAAGAACAACCCGAAGAGCCCGCCCCCAGCATCACCGCCGAAGAGGTGGAGGCGATTCGTCAGGCCGCCTGGGAAGAGGGGATGCGCGATGGGCGCGAGGCCGGTTTTGCCAAGGGGCTGGAAGAGGGCAAGCTTGAAGGCTTGCAGCAGGGCCACCAGGCCGGGCTGGAGCAGGGCAGGGAAGAGGGACTCGCCATGGGGCGGGAGCAGGTGGAGCTGGAGATAGCCCGCTGGCAAGCTCTGGTCTCACGCCTGGCCACTCCCCTTGGCGAGATGGACGAGGCGGTGGAGCAGCAGCTCATCGCCCTGGTGCAACAGCTCGCCCGCGCCCTCATCCGCCACGAGGCGCAAACCTCCCCCACGCTGCTGCTGGAGGCCCTCAAGCAGGGGTTGGCCCTGCTCCCTGCCGCCGAGCAGGGGGTCACCCTGATGCTGCACCCGGAGGACGTGACCCGGGTAGAGGCCGCCTTTGGCGCCGAGGAGTGCGCCAGGCGCCACTGGCGGCTGCAAAGCGAGCCCACCTTCTCCCCCGGCGATCTGCAACTGGCCACCGAGCTTTCCAGCATCGATCTCACCCTCTCCGGGCGCATCGATCAGCTGCTGCGCAATTTCCTGCGTGACAACGCGAGCTGAGCCATGGCCCGGTTCGAACCCGTCGTGCAGCGCCCTGCTGACGGCATCATCAGGCACTCATCGTCGGAGGCGACATGACGGCACCCCTTCTTGATCGGCTTAAAGGCTACCGGGTTCGCGAGCAGGCCCCCATACCGCCGGTGGCGGGCAAGCTCACCCGGGTGGTGGGGTTGACCCTGGAAGCCATTGGCTGCCGCGCCGCCATCGGCTCCCTGTGCCGCATCGATACACAGGATGGGGCCCTGGAGGCCGAGGTGGTGGGGTTTGCCGGGGATCGCCTGTTCTTGATGCCGAGCGAGCAGCTCAAGGGGGTTATTCCCGGCGCCCGGGTGGTGCCCGTCACCGAAGATCACGGCATTCCGGTGGGCATGAGTCTGCTTGGCCGGGTCATCGACGGCATCGGCCAGCCCCTGGACGGGCTCGGTCCCATCCTCTCGTCCCAGACGGTGCAGTTCGCCCAGCACCGCATCAATCCCCTGGCCCGTCGCCCCATCCATCAACCCATGGACGTGGGGGTACGGGCCATCAATGCCGTGCTCACCGTGGGCCGGGGTCAGCGCATGGGGCTGTTCGCCGGCTCCGGTGTCGGTAAATCCGTGCTGCTTGGCATGATGACCCGGGGCTCGGTGGCGGATGTCGTCGTGGTGGGCCTCATCGGCGAGCGGGGCCGGGAGGTGAAGGAGTTCATCGAGGAGATCCTCGGCGCCGAGGGGCGCGAGCGCGCCGTGGTGGTGGCCGCCCCTGCCGATGCCTCGCCGCTGATGCGCCTCAAGGGGTGCGAGACGGCGCTCGCCATCGCCGAGTATTTCCGCGAGCAGGGGCTCAACGTGCTGCTGCTGATGGACTCCCTCACCCGCTACGCCCAGGCACAGCGGGAAATTGCACTGGCGGTGGGGGAGCCGCCGGCCACCAAGGGCTATCCCCCCTCGGTGTTTGCCAAATTGCCGGCGCTGGTGGAGCGGGCCGGCAACGGCAGCGACGGCCAGGGCTCCATCACCGCCTTTTTCACCGTGCTGACGGAGGGGGACGATCTGCAGGATCCCATCGCCGACGCGGCCCGGGCCATCCTTGACGGCCACATCGTGCTGGCGCGGGAGCTGGCGGATGCGGGCCACTATCCGGCCATCGACATCGAAAAATCCATCAGCCGGGTCATGCCCATGGTGACCTCACCGGAGCACATGGAGCTGGCGCGCACCTTCAAGCAGTTCTACTCCCTCTACCAGCAGAACCGGGATCTCATCACCATCGGCGCCTACAGCCAGGGATCGGATCCGCGCATCGACCGGGCCATCATCCAGAAACCCTATCTGGATCAGTTCTTGCAGCAGAAAATGCGCGAGGTCATTCACTACGATGAAGGCCTGCAATCCCTGCAACTGGTGGCCATGCCCCTGATGCGTTGACCGGTGGAGAGCCCTTATGAGTAAAGGATTGACGTTGCTGGCGAGTCGGCTGGAGGAGGCCGAACAGCAGGCCGCCATGGCGCTGGCCAAGGCCCAGCAGGATCTCAAGCTGTTCATGGATCAGCAAAACGCCCTCAACCAGTACCGCCAGATCTACCACCAGCAGTGGACGGAGCGCGGTCTGCAGGGGATCAGCCCCCAGCAGAACAGCCAGTATCACGCCTTCATCAACAAGCTCGAAAACGCGGCGACCCAGCAGTACCAAGGGGTGTTGCAGGTGCGCGAGGCGCTGGCCGAGTGCCGCACCCAGTGGCTCGAAGCCCAGCAGCGGCGCAAGGCGGTCGAGCTGCTGCTGGAGAAGAAGGCGGACAAGGTGCGCCAGAAGGCCCAGCGCCAGGAGCAGAAGATGCTGGATGACTACGCCATCCTGCGTCGTTATCACCAATCTGGCCTGTAATTTGCTTTCTTCCGGTCATGCGAGGCCGATGGGCCAAGCCATGACCGCACGTGCGGCCGTCACCGAATCGTCGTCAGGGATCCCAGCATGATACAGACCCCCTTGATTAGCACTCCCCCCCAGGCGCCTTCTGCCGATGGCAGCGCCACCCTGCTGGCTCCCACCGTCGGGGGCGAAGGGGGCGTGCAGCCGTCAGGCGAGGGCAAGGCCGCCTTCTCGCAAGCCATGGCCATGGCCCAGCTGATGGGCAAGGCGCCAGCCAGTCAGGGCAATCCACCACTCCAGGGCCCCGCCCCGGCTGCCAAATCTTTGGCGTCTGACGAGCCCGCCACCGAGTCCGTGTCTTCCTCGAAGGGGGTGGACGACGAGGGCGAGCTGCCTCCCGACGACTTCCTGCAACAGTTGCAAGCCTCCCTGCGCCAGGATGTGAGCCTGGTGGTGCCCCCGACATCGCCCGCCATGGCCGGTGAGGCGGCGGCGCCTGTGGACGGCAACCCCTTGCCGCCTGGCGCCGCTGCGCCTGGGATGGCAGAGGGGGTGGGAATGGCAGAGGACGTGGGGATGGCAGAGGGCGTGGAGGCGGCAGAGGGGAGCGCCTCCCTGTCGCAGATGACGCCAGAGCGTCAGCAGGAAGGGAACAAAACGAAGGCCATCCCCGGTGCGGCCCAAGGCGCCAGCGCCGTGCCGAGCGGTCAGGGGGCTCTGCCGCTGGGGGCAGAAGAGCACCCCTTGGCCGATGACACCGCCGTGGCCGACCAGGGCGGGGTGACCCGCCAGCCCATGGCAGGCAAGGGAGCGGAGCCGGATGCCAAGGGGGTCGAGCCCCCTCTCTCGGGTCAGGAGCGTGCCGCCCTGCTCGCCAAAGTGGTGGCCGGAGAAAACGCCCAGGCTCCCACTGTCACCCGGGCTGACTCATCGCAAGAGGCACAGGTGACCGATCCCCTGGCGTCGGCCGGACAGGGGACAACCGCTTCCCGTGCCGCCAGCGCCTATGGCGATGGCGTGATCCGGACGGTGGCGCAGGGGCCTGCCCCTGCGGCCACACCGGAGTCCGCTCCGCCCGCGACGGCGGCCGGGGCAGAGAAGGACGCCCCTGTCGCCGGTGAGGCCAGACAGGCTGAGGCCGCGAGCGGGCAGGGAGCCCGTGCAGGGGCCGAGCCTGCGGTGAATGCAGGGAGCAGCCAGCCCGTGACGACGGAGGACCCGGCCCCCTTGCAGGTGGCGCCGCAGATCCTGGCTCGTCATGAATCCCAGGGGGCACAGGCCCCCCTGACGGCCCTCTCGGCAGGCCTGGACCAGATGGAGGGCACCCCCGTGGTGGCCGCCGGCGCTGCCGTGTCGCTGAAGCCCGCGGTGGACAAGTCCCGGCTCGATGAGCTGGGCAAACAGTCGGGGATAGAGGTCAAGGGCAGTGAACCCGCCGAGGGGAGCCAGCCTTTGCATCAGGCACAGAGCCAGGTCGGCGAGAACCGACCGCTGGCCGAGGCGACCGTCAGACGAGAGCCCCAGAGCCTGCCCCACCTCAAGCTGGCGACCCCTGAGGCCCCCGAGCAGCTGCACCACAAGGTGAACCTGATGCTGGCGGACAAGCTGCAACAGGCGGAGATCCAGCTAGACCCCCTGGGGCTTGGCAAGATGAAGATCCAAATCCAGATGGATGCCTCCAGCCAGGCCAGCGTGCACTTCGTGGTGCAGCATGGCCAGACCCGTGAGATGCTGGAGCAGGCCATGCCGCGCCTGCGCGACATGCTGGCAGGGCAGGGGATCCAGCTCGGCCAGACCGTGGTGCAGCAGCAGGCGCAGCAGCAAGCCTTCCAGCAGCAGGGGCAGTCATCCTCCCAGGGTCAGTCCGGTTTCGGTGACCAGGGGCGACAGGGGGGAAATGGCGGCGGCAGCGATGGCAGAGAGGCCGAGGGGAGCGCTCGCAACCTCACGCTGCTGGTGGAATCGGCAAACGATGCCGGAATCGATTTCTATGCTTGATGCATTCTTAAGTAAGTTTATGATACCGAACAAGTTTGAGACTAGGGTGGACAAGGGATGGCAGACGATAACGAACTGACGCTGAAGGATCCGGCGGCAGGCAAGAAAAAGAAGCTGATCATGATAGTCGCCCTGGCCGTCGTGCTCCTTGGCGGGGGCGGCGCCGGCGCCTGGTTCATGCTCGCCGGTGGGGATGAGCCCGCCGCCGAAAAGAGCGAGGCCAAGCCGGAGGCGAACACGCCCCAGCCCTCGCTCTATGTGGGCATGCCCCGTCCCTTCGTGTTCAACGTGGCGGGAGGCCAGCGGGATCGACTGGTGCAGATCAAGATCCAGCTGATGGTGCGCGGCACCGCCGACGAAACCCTGGCCAAACAGAACATTCCCCTGATCGAAGGCACCTTGCTGCGGGTCTTCAGCTCGGCGACCGCCGAACAGCTGATGACCTTCGAGGGCAAGGAGAAGCTGCGTCAGGATTCGCTGGAAGAGTGCCGCCGGGTGCTGAACGACCTGGTCTCTTCTCCCGTAATCGAACAAGTGCTGTTTACCGGCTTTGTCATGCAATGAAAGGTGAAGCGTGAGCGATCTGTTAAGTCAGGACGAGATTGATGCCCTGCTGCACGGCGTCGACGATGTCGAGGAGGAGGAGCTGGGATCAGCCGGGGATCCCGGTATCGCCCAGTTCGACTTCTCCTCCCAGGACCGCATCGTCCGCGGCCGCATGCCGACCCTGGAGCTGGTGAACGAACGGTTTGCCCGCCACATGCGCATCAGCCTGTTCAACATGATGCGACGCACCGCCGAGGTCTCCATCAACGGCGTGCAGATGCTCAAGTTCGGCGAATATGTTCACACCCTGTTTGTGCCCACCAGCCTGAACATGGTGCGTTTCCGCCCCCTCAAGGGGACGGCGCTGATCACCATGGAGGCGCGGCTCGTCTTCATCCTGGTGGAGAACTTCTTTGGCGGTGATGGCCGCTACCACGCCAAGATCGAGGGGCGGGAATTCACCCCCACCGAGCGGCGCATCATCCAGATGCTGCTCAAGCTGGTGTTCGAGGACTACAAGGATGCCTGGGCGCCGGTGATGGACGTGGGCTTTGAATACCTCGACTCCGAAGTGAACCCGGCCATGGCGAACATCGTCAGCCCCACCGAGGTGATCGTGGTGAGCTCCTTCCACATCGAGCTGGACGGCGGTGGCGGCGACTTCCACGTGGCCATGCCCTACTCCATGCTGGAACCCATCCGCGAACTGCTGGATGCGGGGGTGCAGAGCGACAAGGGGGATACCGACGTGCGCTGGAGCAAGGCCCTGCGCGACGAGATCATGGACGTCAAGGTGGAGCTCAAGGCCAAGCTGCTGGAGACCGAGCTCTCCTTGCGTGAGCTGATGGAGCTCAGACCCGGGGACATCATCCCGGTGGAGATGCCGGAGAACCTGCTGGTCTTTGTGGAGGATCTGCCCACCTTCCACGCCAAGATGGGGCGCACCAAGGAGAACGTGGCGCTCAAGATCACCGACAAAATCAAGCGCCCTGACGGGGTCAAGACAGAGATGCATCTGGTGACCCGCGGGGGCGTGCGCATTGATGGCGAAGCCGAGCTGGAAGAGCTCGAGCGAAGCATCTCTGACAAACACCCTGATTGATCCTCCCCTCGGGGGAGGTGTTGCAACACTGAGGAATTGAAGATGAGCGGAACCGATGACGAGCAGGATTTGATGGCTGACGCCTGGGCGGCCGCACTGGAGGAGCAGGTTACGGCCGAAGCCAAGCCTGCTCCCCTGGAGGAGTTGAAGGACGAAGCCCCCATCAGCGCCGAAGAGCGGCGCAAGCTGGACACCATTCTGGACATCCCGGTGACCATCGCCATGGAAGTGGGCCGCAGCCAGATCAGCATTCGCAACCTGCTGCAACTGAACCAGGGCTCGGTGGTGGAGCTGGATCGGGTGGCGGGTGAACCCCTGGACGTGCTGGTCAACGGCACCCTGATCGCCCACGGCGAGGTGGTGGTGGTGAACGACAAGTTCGGTATCCGTCTCACCGACGTCATCAGCCAGATTGAAAGGATCAAGAAGCTCAAATGATCCGTGTGCTCCCGTTGTGGCTGTTTTCCCTGCCAGCCCTGGCCAACCCGGGGGTAGGGGCGAATCCCCCCAGCCTCACCTCCTGGCTGCTCTCCAGCCTGATGGTGATCGGCCTCATCCTGGTGCTCGGCTTCCTGCTCAAGAAGAGCAAGCTTTCCCAGGTGATGGGAGGGGGCCAGATGAAGGTCATCGCCACCCTGCCCCTTGGCTACAAGGAGAAGCTGATGGTGGTCAAGGTGGGCGGCCAGCAGCTGCTGGTCGGGGTGACGCCGCAGCAGGTCAACTTCCTCTATCGCCTGGAGGAGCCGCTGGACGAGAGCCAGCCCCAGGCGTTCTCCGAGCAATTGGGCAAACTGATGGGCAAGCATGAAAAACGTTAACTGGACCCGGTGGCTGGCACTGCTCTCCCTGGTGCTCTCGCCCCTGGCGATGGCCCAGGACGGCATGTCGGCACTCACCGTCAAGACCATGGCGGATGGCAGTCAGGAGTACAGCCTGACCCTGCAGGTGCTGGCGCTGATGACCGCGCTCTCCTTCCTGCCGGCCATGGTGATCATGATGACCTCCTTCACCCGGATCATCGTGGTGCTCGGCATCCTGCGCCAGGCCATCGGTCTGCAGCAGAGCCCCTCCAACCAGGTGCTGATCGGCATCGCCCTCTTCATGTCGTTTTTCATCATGTCGCCGGTGCTGGATCGCATCAACAACGAGGCGCTGCAGCCCTATCTGGCCGAGACCATCGGGGCCAAGGAGGCCCTGGAGAAGGCGGAGCTGCCCATTCACCAGTTCATGCTGGCCCAGACCCGGGTCAAGGATCTCAATACTTTCATGGAGATAGCGAACGTGCAGGTGGCCGAGCCTGCGGACGTGCCGCTGCGGGTGCTGATCCCGGCCTTTGTCACCAGCGAGCTCAAGACCGCCTTCCAGATAGGCTTCATGCTGTTTCTGCCCTTCCTGGTCATCGATCTGGTGGTCGCCAGTATCCTGATGGCCATGGGGATGATGATGCTCTCCCCCATGCTGGTCTCCCTGCCGTTCAAGCTGATGCTGTTCGTCATGGTGGATGGCTGGAACCTCATTCTGGGCTCCCTGGCCACCAGCTTCGGGCTGGGCTCGGGTGGTTAGGGGAGGGCAGACCCTCCCCCGGCTCTCCCCTTCATTTGGGGAGGAGGCGAAGAAGCCTCTCTTTGTTTCGAAGGAGGAGGTCGGGAGGATGCGGCCCTGGGCAAACCCATCACAAGGAGCGAGCAATGAGTCCTGAAACCTTCGTCGACGTCTTTCGCGAGGCGCTTTGGCTGGTGACCATCATGGTGTGTGCCGTGATCTTGCCGAGCCTGATGGTGGGGTTGGTGGTCGCCATCTTCCAGGCCGCCACCTCCATCAACGAACAGACCTTGAGCTTCCTGCCCCGTCTGGTGGTCACCCTGCTGGCCCTGGGAGCGGGGGCCCACTGGGGATTGCAGAGTCTGATGGACTTCTTCCAGCTGATGGTGAGCCAGATCCCCGAGGTGGTGGGCTGATGCCAGCCAAGGGCCACCCTTTCGCTCTGGCAGACCGGTGCCTGCGTCCTCCCGTTGGCTTGCCCCTGCCGGGAGTGTTGCTGTCATGACCTACACCACGGCGCTCATCATGGAGTGGCTCTCCTCCATCCTCTGGCCTCTGGCCCGGGTGAGCAGTCTCCTGATGGTGATGGCGGTCTTTGGCAGCCGGCTCGCCCCCGCCCATATCCGCATCGGCCTGGCGCTGGCGATCACCCTCATCATCGCCCCCCTGCTGCCCCCGATGCCGAAGATCGAGCTCTTCTCCCTCGGCAGCTTCCTGGTGCTGGGGCAGCAACTGCTCATCGGCATCGCGCTCGGCCTCATGACCCAGTTCCTGCTGGAGACCTTCGTGATGGCGGGTCAGGTCATCGCCATGCAGACCAGCCTGGGCTTTGCCACCCTGGTGGACCCCATGAACGGCCAGTCGGCTCCCGTCGTGGGCCAGTTCTACCTGATGCTGGCGACCCTGGTGTTTCTCGCGGTGGACGGCCACCTGCTGATGTTGCGCATGGTGGTGCTGAGTTTCGAAACCCTGCCGGTATCTGACAGCGGGCTCACCCTGCCTGCCATCCGCAGCCTGGTGAGCTTTCTCGGGGTCATGTATCAGGCTTCTCTGGTGATGGCGCTTTCGGCCATCATCGCCCTGCTGCTGATCAACTTCGCGTTCGGGGTGATGACCCGTGCGGCCCCCCAGCTTAACATCTTCAGCATCGGCTTTGCGGTCAGCATGATGTCGGGCCTGTTCATCCTCTGGCTCACCATAGGTGGCTTCATGGGGCACTTCGACGCGCTCTGGGAGCGGGTGCAGGAGACCAGCTGCGAGCTCATCAACGTCCAGTGCTTCGGGGGCCAGCATGACTGAGGCCCTCCCGGTTGCGGCCCTTTTGCTGCCACTCTGGCGGGCCGCCAGTCGGCTGATGCCGGCAGGAGGCCAGCATGGCTGATACCGATCAGGAACGCACAGAACAACCCACGGGCAAACGACTGCAACAGGCCCGGGAAAAAGGGCAGATTGCACGTTCCAAGGAGCTGGGTACCGCCAGCGTCCTGCTGGCGACCGTGTTCGGCCTCCTGATGATCAAGGAGAGTCTGGCAGGGGCCATGATCAAGGTACTCACCATGGGCTTTACCCTGGACCGGGATCAGGCGTTCGACCCCAATGCCATGGGGGCCATGGTGCCTGCCCTGCTGGGGGAGCTGATCCAGCCTCTGGGGCTGCTGTTCATGCTGGTGATCATCGCCGCCTTCGTCGGCAACACCCTGCTCGGCGGGATGAACTTCTCCTCCGAGGCCATGCTGCCCAAGTGGAGCAAGCTGAGCCCCCTGAGCGGCATCAAAAGGATGTTCGGGGTGCAATCCCTGGTGGAACTTGTCAAATCCATCGCGAAAGTGGTGTTTATCAGTCTGTTCGCCTGGTGGATGCTATCAAGCCAGTTCAACCATCTGCTGAATCTCTCTCTCGAGGGCTTTCCCGGCGGCATCGTCGATGCCCTGGACCTGCTGCTCTGGATGCTGATCATCCTCTGCTGCGCCCTGATCCCCATTGTCGCCATCGACGTGCCGTTCCAGAGTTGGAACCACAATCGCCAGCTCAAGATGACCAAGCAGGAGATCAAGGACGAGTTCAAGGACAGCGAAGGCAAGCCCGAGGTCAAGGGGCGGATACGCCAGTTGCAGATGCAGATGGCCATGCGCCGCATGATGGGGGATGTCCCCAAGGCCGATGTGATCATCACCAACCCGACCCACTACTCGGTGGCGCTCAAATACGATGCGGGCAAGCCGGGGGCGGCGCCCAAGGTACTGGCCAAGGGGGTCGACGAGGTGGCGATGAAGATCCGGGAGATCGGGCGCGAATACGACATCCCCGTCATGTCCTCCCCGCCGCTCACCCGGGCCCTTTACCACGCCACCGAGATTGGCCAGGAGATCCCGGAGGGGCTCTTCGCCGCCGTCGCCCAGGTGCTGGCCTATGTCTATCAGCTCAAGAAGTTCCGCCGTGGCCGCGGCCGGCGCCCGACCCCCATCGCCAAGGATCTGCCCATTCCACCCGAGTTTCGCAAATAACGCAGTGGAGGCAGCCTGATCCCGGGTGCTCTCCCTTGTGCCCCCCCGCGTTTCGCAAATAAAGCGGTGGGATGGCCCCACCATCCGATCTCTCCCTTGTGTCGCAAACAAGGCCGCAATCTCCCTGTCGAGGCGCGTCGCCTCGCCCCATGGCCTGGGCTGGCCTTTGGCCTGCTTGGTGAAGGCAGCTTCCCTCTGTCACCATTCCCCGTGACGCCAACGACGGACTTCTGACAGTGTTAAAATAAAAGCCTTATAAATCAATATATTGAATCCTTGGCTTGATATTTGCTTTAATCTGCTATTGGCAGTTTATCATTGAGATGCACGATGGGATTCAAAGCGGGACTGGGCCGTTTCAAAGAGTACAAGTGGCTGCTCAGCAGAGGGGTAGGGACGCCGCTGCTGGTATTGGCCTCTCTGGGGATGGTGGTACTCCCCATTCCGCCCCTGATGCTGGATATCCTCTTCTCCTTCAACATCGCCCTCTCCATCGTGGTGCTGCTGGTGGCGGTCTATACCCGCCGCCCCCTGGAATTTGCCGCCTTCCCCACCGTCTTGCTGATCGCCACTCTGCTGCGGCTCGCCCTCAACGTCGCCTCCACCCGGGTGGTGTTGCTGGAAGGCCACAACGGCAGCGCGGCGGCAGGCCATGTGATCGAGGCGTTCGGCAACGTGGTGATCGGCGGCAACTATGCCGTGGGCATCATCGTCTTCATGATCCTGGTGATCATCAACTTCGTGGTGGTCACCAAGGGTGCGGGCCGGATCTCCGAGGTGAGCGCCCGCTTCACCCTTGACGCCATGCCCGGCAAGCAGATGGCCATCGATGCGGACCTGAACGCCGGTCTCATCAACCAGGAAGAGGCCAAGAAGCGCCGTCAGGACGTGACTCAGGAAGCGGACTTCTACGGCTCCATGGACGGTGCCTCCAAATTCGTGAAGGGGGATGCCATCGCCGGCATCATGATCCTCTTCATCAACATCATCGGCGGCTTCATCATCGGCATGATGCAGCACCAGCTCACCTTCGGCGAAGCGGCCCAGGTCTATACCCTGCTCGCCATCGGTGACGGTCTGGTCGCCCAGATCCCCTCGCTCCTGCTCTCCATTGCCGCGGCCATCATCGTTACCCGTCAGAATACCGACCAGGACATGGGGACAGCGGTACTCGGCCAACTGTTCGAAAATCCCAAGGCGCTGGTGATCTCCGCCGGCATCCTGCTGATGATGGGCAGCGTACCCGGCATGCCGCACCTGGCTTTCCTGAGCCTGGGGGCGGTGGCGGCGGCGGGCGCCTGGTGGCTGCTGCGCCGCGAGAAGCAGAACAAGGCGAAGGCGGCGAGCGGCGAACTCATGCCGGCCCAGGGGGATGCCCCGGTGGAGCAGAAGGATCTCAGCTGGGACGACGTCATGCCGGTGGACATCATCGGCCTGGAGGTGGGTTATCAGCTGATCCCACTGGTGGACAAGAACCAGGGGGGAGAGCTGCTCAACCGGATCAAGGGGGTGCGCAAGAAGCTCTCCCAGGAGCTGGGCTTTCTGGTGCCTGCCGTCCACATTCGCGACAACCTGGATCTTGCCCCCAACCAGTACCGCATCACCCTGATGGGCGTGAGCACGGGGGAAGCCACCGTCTATCACGACAAGGAGATGGCCATCAACCCGGGGCAGGTGTTCGGTCAGATCCACGGTATCGCTACCCAGGACCCGGCGTTCGGGCTGGAGGCGGTATGGGTCGCCAAGGAGCAGGTCTCCCAGGCCCAGACCCTTGGCTACACCGTGGTCGATGCGGCCACCGTGGTGGCTACCCACCTGAGCCAGATCCTCTCCAACCATGCGGCGCTGCTGCTGGGTCATGACGAGGTGCAACAACTGCTCGACATGATAGGGAAGCATCAGAGCAAGCTGGTGGAAGGACTGGTTCCCGAGGTGATCAGCATGGGCAACCTGGTGAAGGTATTGCAGAATTTGCTCAATGAAGGCGTGCCAATTCGCGATATGCGCACTATCCTGCAGACCCTCGTGGAATATGCGCCCCGCAGCCCGGACCCGGAAGTGCTGACCGCAGCCTGCCGGATCGCCCTGCGCAGATTGATTGTGCAGGAGATTGCCGGCCCCGAGCCCGAGCTGCCGGTGATCACCTTGTCACCAGAACTGGAACGTATATTGCATCAATCCCTGCAAGCAGGTGGGGGAGATGGCGCCGGTATCGAACCGGGACTGGCGGAGCGGATGCAACGCTCCCTGGTGGAAGCCACTCAACGACAAGAACTGGAAGGCCAGCCGGCCGTGCTTCTGACATCGGGGATATTGCGCAATACCCTGGCGAAATTTGTCAAGAATGCCATTCCTGGATTACGCGTGCTGTCCTATCAGGAAGTGCCTGACGACAAGCAGATCCGCATCGTCAGTGCGGTGGGACAGGGCTAGTTAGCGGAGATGACGGGTGAAGATTAAGCGGTTTTTTGCCAAAGACATGCGCACGGCGCTGGCCGAGGTCAAGGAGACTCTCGGACCCGATGCCGTCATCATGTCCAACAAAAAGGTCACCGGTGGGGTGGAGATAGTCGCGGCCGTCGATTATCAATCCCAGGTACCGGGGCCCAAAGACGCGCCGGTTCGCCGTCAGTTGAATGAAGAGAGCGTCAATATCTCGTCTGCGGGCAAACAGATGACGAGGTCGGCGCCACCCAAGGAACAGAACGAATACTACGCCGATACCCTGGCGGCCCTGCTGGCACGCCAGCAGAAGCTCAATCCGGCCAACCCGGTGGGTGGCAATGCCGCCCCGGGATCATGGTCTGGCAGCGGAGCGGGCAACGGTCAGCCAGCCTCGGCCTCCTGGCCCGCCAATGGCGCTGCCGGCACCCAGTCCGCCGGACTGGCGGGCGCGGCCAGTGCTCCCAGAACCCTGGCCGAACAGGGCCAGTGGGGTGCCGCTCCCGAGCCCGCCAAGCCCAAGGCTCGTCCTGCCGCCGCCCCGCGCCAGGCCCAGTCCGCCCAGCGGGATCAGGAGATGGAGGGGATGCGCAAGGAGATGGCCAGCATCCGCAAGCTGCTGGAGCACCAGATCTCCGGCCTGATGTGGCAGGAGGTGGAGCGCCGTGAACCCATGCGCGCTCTGCTCATCAAGGAACTCAAGAAGATGGGGTTCGACGATGCCTTTGCCGATCAGCTGGCGGGCCTCATCCCCGAAGACATGCCGATCCATCAGGCCATGGCCCAGCTGGCCGAGGTGCTGACGGCCCAGCTCAAGATCAGCGAGGACGAGATCCTGCGTCAGGGGGGGGCGGTGGCCCTGCTCGGACCGACCGGGGTGGGCAAGACTACCACCATCGCCAAGCTGGCGGCCCGCTTTGCCATGAAGTATGGCGCCGAGCAGGTGGCGCTCATTACCACGGACAACTACCGGATCGGGGCCCACGAACAGTTGCAGACCTATGGTCGCATCATGGGTTGCCCGGTGCGTCAGGTGCGGGACGCCGAAGAGCTGGCCAGTGCCCTCTATCAGTTCCGCCATCGCCGGCTGGTGCTCATCGACACCGCCGGGGTGGGTCAGCGGGATATCCGCCTGACCGAACAGCTAGACACCCTGGTGAAGAATGCCAAGGTGCGTATCCGCAGTTATCTGGTCATGTCGGCCACCTCCCAGCGACGTGTGATGCAGGAGGCGGTGGATCACTTCCGGCGCATTCCGCTCTCCGGCTGCATTCTGACCAAGCTCGACGAGAGCCTGAATCTGGGTGAAGTGATCAACGTGTGCATTCAAAACGCCCTGCCCATCAGTTACATCACCGACGGGCAACGGGTGCCGGAAGATATTCAAGTTGCCAACGCGGCGCTGCTGGTCGGTGCCGCCATGGGGTCGCTGGAACGGGAAGCAGAAGATCCCTATTTCTGGGGATCGGGTTTTGGCGAATCCGAAGATTCGGAGTTTTATGAGTAACATGTATATGGATCAGGCGAGTGGTCTGCGCAAAATGCGTCAAAACAATCGAGTGAAAGTGATCGCCGTGTCCGGAGGCAAGGGGGGCGTCGGCAAGACCAACGTGACCCTGAACGTGGCGGGAGCCATGGCCGCCCAGGGCAAGCGGGTGTTGGTGCTGGACGCCGACCTTGGTCTGGCCAACGTCGACGTCATGCTGGGGCTGAGGGTGCATCGCAACCTCTCCCACGTGCTGGCGGGGGAATGCACCCTGGATGACATCATCGTCGAGGGGCCCTACGGCATGATGATAGTGCCAGCCACCTCGGGCACTCAGTCCATGGTCGAGCTCTCCCCGGTACAACATGCCGAGCTCATCCGCGCCTTCAGCGAGATGAAGACCCAGGTGGACGTGTTGCTGGTGGACACGGCGGCGGGGATTTCCGACATGGTGCTGAGTTTCACCCGTGCCGCCCAGGACATCATGGTGGTTGTGTGCGATGAACCCACCTCCATCACGGATGCCTACGCGCTCATCAAGATCCTCTCCAAGGATCACGGTGTGTTCCGCTTCAAGGTGGTGGCCAACATGGTCCGCTCCCTGCGCGAGGGGCAGGAGCTGTTCGCCAAGCTGACCCGGGTCACCGACCGCTTCCTGGATACCTCCCTGGAACTGGTGGCCTGCGTGCCTTACGACACCAACCTGCGGGCCGCGGTGCGCAAGCAGAAACTGATAGTTGAAGCGTTTCCAAAATCCCCTGCCGCCCTGGCATTTCGTGCCCTGGCGAACAAGGCGGCGAGCTGGCCCATCCCGAATCAGCCGGGCGGCCACCTCGAATTTTTCCTGGAAAACTTGTTGCAAAAGCCGGTCATAACACAGGAAGACTCCCGTGAATAAAGCCCAAGCATACTTGCGTCATCAGGATTCCTACGTGCTGGTTGAGCGACACGCTCCGCTGGTCAAGCGGATTGCCCAGCATTTATTGGCTCGCCTGCCAAGCAGTGTCTTGCTGGATGACCTGATCCAGGCAGGTATGATTGGGCTGCTCGAAGCTTCCCGCAACTTTGACGGCAGCAAGGGCGCCAGCTTTGAAACCTATGCCGGCATCCGCATCCGTGGTGCCATGCTCGACGAGATCCGCCGTGGGGACTGGGTGCCCCGTTCGGTGCACCGCAACAGCCGTGCCATCGCAGAAGCGATCGAGAACGTGGAGCAGGCCCATGGCCGGGATGCCAGAGACACCGAGGTGGCCGCCAATATGGGGGTGTCCCTCGGGGAGTACCATGCCATGCTGCAGGATGTTTCCTGCGGCAAGATCATCGGCATCGAGGATCTGGGCGTCAGCGAAGATGTCATCGGTCATCCCGATGACGGCAACGGTCAGGGAGGATTCGACGATCTGGCGGCCGAGCGCTTCCAGGGGGCCCTGGCGGAGCACATCGCCCGCCTGCCGGAGCGGGAGGCGCTGGTGCTGTCCCTTTATTACGATGAAGAGCTGAATCTGCGCGAGATCGGTGAAGTATTGAGTGTGAGTGAGTCTCGCGTGAGCCAGATTCATAGTCAGGCCATGCACAGGCTGCGCGCCCGTTTGCGAGATTGGAATTTATAAGTGGTTGTACTGGCTACACTGGAGCACAACTCTAAGGCATAATCCGCACCATAAAACCTGCGATCTGCATCATGTAAGTGAGCCGTCTTGGCGGCTATTTAGGAGGAACTTTGGACAAGAACATGAAAATCCTCATCGTCGATGACTTTTCAACGATGCGCCGGATTATCAAGAACTTGCTGCGTGACCTGGGATACAACAATACCCATGAAGCAGACGATGGCAACACGGCGTTGCCGATGCTGAAAAATGGCGACTTCCAGTTCGTGGTCACCGACTGGAACATGCCCGGCATGCAGGGCATCGACCTGCTCAAGGCGATTCGCCTCGACGACAAGCTCAAGCACCTGCCGGTTCTGATGGTGACTGCCGAAGCCAAACGCGAGCAGATCATCGAAGCCGCCCAGGCCGGGGTCAATGGCTATATCGTCAAGCCGTTCACCGCTGCCACCCTCAAAGAGAAGCTCGACAAAATCTTTGAACGTATCGGCTAAGGAGCGGCAGGGATGAAGGCCAAAACGAGTGCCATGATCTCGCTTGACCAGGCAAGGATGCTGGTTGCCCACCTGGAGCGGGAAGAGTTTGAACAGGCCGATACCATCCTCGCCGATGTGTGCGCCCCCAATGCGGCGGCCCTGTTTGACAAGGTGGGGCAGCTGACCCGCCAATTGCACAACTCATTGCAGGATTTTCGCCTGGATCCCAGGATCCCCGACCTGGCCACCCATGAGATCCCGGATGCCCGGGAGCGTCTGAGCTATGTCATCGACATGACGGACAAGGCGGCCAATCGCACCATGGATGCGGTCGAGGCAAGCCTTCCCATCGCCGATCGACTCAACGACAACATTCAGCTGGTCATGCCCAACTGGAATGCCCTGATGAGCCGGGATCTCGAGCTGGGTCAATTCAAGGCGTTGTGCCATCAACTGAATGATTTTATTAAGGCTTCTGAGACGGATGCCGATAAGTTACGACAACTGCTGACGGAAATTCTGATGGCTCAGGATTTCCAGGACCTGACCGGTCAGATGATCCGCAAGGTGATCAAACTGGTGCAGGAAGTTGAAACGAAGTTGATAGAGATGCTGACCATGTTCGGTGAGGGCGTTAGCGACAATTCGGCACGTAGCCTGCCAGTGAGCGGCATCGAGGCGGAAGGCCCCATCATGAACCCGCAGACCCGCTCAGATGTGGTCAATGGTCAAGATGATGTGGACGATCTGCTGTCTAGCCTGGGATTCTAATGGAGTGACGCATGGCCTTCGAAGTTGATGAAGACATACTGCAAGACTTTTTGGTCGAAGCATCAGAAATATTGGAACAGTTGTCTGAACAACTGGTCGACTTGGAAAAGCGGCCCGATGACAAGAACCTGTTGAACGCCATCTTCCGCGGCTTCCACACCGTCAAGGGGGGAGCGGGCTTCCTCTCCCTCACCGAACTGGTGGATGTCTGTCACGGTGCCGAGAACCTGTTCGACATGCTGCGCAACGGCAAGCGGACCCTCAGTGCCGAGCTGATGGATGTCATCTTGCAGGCGCTTGATGCCATCAACGTCATGTTTGCCCAGGTCCAGAACCGCGAAGAGATAAGCCCCGCTTCTCCCGATCTGCTGCACGATCTGCACGAGCTGTGCAAGCCGGAAGGGCAGGAGCAGCTGCGTACCGCCAGCGTGGCGGCCCAGCCAGAACCCGAGCCTGAGCCCGAACCCGCACCAGAACCCGAGGTCATCGCCGAGGTGGCGCCTGTCGCCGTCAATGGCGGTGGCTCCATCGACGAGATCTCCGCCGACGAATTTGAACGCCTGCTCGATGAGCTGCACGGTGTCGGCAAAGCGCCGACGGTCTCTGCCGCCCCCGTGCTGAGCGGTTCAGGTGACATCACAGACGACGAATTCGAAGCCCTGCTCGACCAGCTCCATGGTCAGGGCCAGCACGGTGGTGCCCCCGATCTGGCACCTTTGCAGTCGGTCCAGAAAGAGGTGGACGAGCTCATCGACGACGATGAGTTCGAGCGCCTGCTGGATGAACTGCACGGCCGTGGCCAGGCGCCCCAGCACAGTCTGGCACCTGCTCCTGCGCCCGCTCCCGAACCCAGGGCCCCGGCACCCGCTGCCCCCGCAGCCCCGGTGACGCCGCCCAAGGCGCCAGTGGCCGCCAAACCCGCGCCGGCAGAGCCCCCAGCGCCAGCCAGGGCCGCCCCTGCCAAGCAGGCCGCTCCCGCCGAGAGCAGCGCGGTACAGAGCGATACCACGGTGCGGGTGGATACCAAGACCCTGGACGTCATCATGAACATGGTGGGCGAACTGGTGCTGGTGAGAAACCGCCTGGTGAGCCTCGGCATCGCCAGCAATGACGAAGAGATGTCCAAGGCTGTCGCGAACCTCGACGTCGTGACCGCCGATCTGCAGGGCGCGGTCATGAAGACCCGCATGCAGCCTATCAAGAAAGTATTCGGCCGCTTCCCGCGCGTGGTGCGCGATCTGGCTCGTACCCTCAAGAAGGAGATCGAGCTGGTGATGGTGGGTGAGGACACGGATCTGGACAAGAACCTGGTGGAGGCCCTGGCCGACCCCCTGGTTCACCTGGTGCGCAACTCCTGCGACCATGGCGTCGAGATGCCGGACGTGCGCGAGAAAGCGGGCAAACCCCGTCAGGGTACCATCACCCTGAGCGCCTCCCAGCAAGGGGACCACATTCTGCTCTGCATCGAGGATGACGGCGCAGGGATGGACCCGGAGAAGCTCAAGTCCATCGCCATCAGCCGTGGCGTGCTCGATGCTGACAGCGCTGCGCGCATGAGCGACAACGATGCCTACAACCTGATCTTCGCCCCCGGCTTCTCCACCAAGTCGGAGATCTCCGACATCTCCGGCCGTGGAGTAGGCATGGACGTGGTGAAGACCAGCATCGTCAGCCTCAATGGCTCGGTGCACATCGATTCCACCTGGGGCAAGGGCACCCGTCTCGAGATCAAGGTTCCCCTGACCCTGGCCATTCTGCCGACCCTGATGGTGGAGGTGGGTCAACAGACCTTCGCCCTGCCCCTCGGTTGCGTGAATGAAATTTTCCACCTGGATCTGAAAAAGGCCAACGTGGTGGATGGCCAGCTCACCATCATCGTCCGTGACAAGGCGATTCCGCTGTTCTACCTGCACAAGTGGCTGGTACGCGGTGCCGGCAAGACGGCCCGCCAGGACCAGGGCCACGTGGTCATCGTCCAGATCGGCACCCAGCAGGTTGGCTTCGTGGTAGACAACCTCATCGGTCAGGAAGAGGTGGTGATAAAGCCCCTGGACAACCTGCTGCAAGGTACCCCCGGCATGGCCGGCGCTACCATTACCAGCGACGGCGGCATCGCCCTCATTCTGGATGTGCCCAGCCTGCTCAAGGCCTATGCCCGTCGCCACTGAGCGCCAGGCTCAAGGAGTTAAAAGAATAACAATGGCAGTCAAGGTATTAGTGGTCGACGATTCGAGTTTCTTCCGCCGTCGGGTCAGCGAAATAATCAATCAGGATCCCCTGATGACGGTGATCGACACGGCCCAGAACGGGCGGGAGGCGGTAGACAAGGCGCAGCAGTTGCGGCCAGACGTCATTACCATGGACATTGAAATGCCCGTGCTCGACGGCATCAGCGCCGTGCGCGAGATCATGGCCAAGTGTCCGACCCCCATCCTGATGTTCTCCTCCCTGACCCACGAGGGAGCCAAGGCAACCCTGGATGCGCTGGATGCGGGCGCCCTCGATTTTCTGCCCAAGAAGTTTGAAGACATCGCCCGGGACAAGGACGAAGCCGTCAACCTGCTGCAGCAGCGGGTCAAGGAGATCGCCCGCAAGCGCTTCCTGATGGCGACCCGGCCCCGCGCCCCCGAGCCTGCCGCCCGGCCCGCCGTCACGGGGACCCTGAATCGTCCCTTGGCCGAACGCCAGCCCGAGCCTGCGCGGGCAGCGGCGGCTCCCGCCGCGTTCAAGCGCAGTGGCAAGAGTTACCAGCTGGTTGCCATCGGTACCTCCACCGGCGGGCCGGTGGCACTGCAGAACGTGCTGACCAAGCTGCCGGGAGATTTCCCTCATCCCATCCTGCTGATCCAGCACATGCCGGCCACCTTCACCGCTGCCTTTGCCGCCCGCCTCAACGGGCTGTGCCAGATAGGGGTCAAGGAGGCGCAGGATGGCGACGTGCTCAAGCCGGGTCAGGCCTATCTTGCCCCCGGTGGCAAGCAGATGCTGCTGGAAGGGCGCGGGCCCGGTGCCCGTCTTCGCATCATCGATGGCAATGACAAGGTCAACTATAAACCCTGTGTGGACATCACCTTCGCCTCCGCCGCCAAGACCTATGGCGACAAGGTGCTGGCCATCGTCCTGACCGGCATGGGCGCGGATGGCCGCGACGGTGCCCGTCTGCTCAAGGAGCAGGGGGCGACCATCTGGGCGCAGGATGAAGCCTCCTGTGTGGTCTATGGCATGCCCCAGGCCGTTGCCAAGGCGGGCATAGCAAGCGAATCCCTGCCGCTGGATCGGGTGGCCCAGCGCATTCTGGTCGAGTTGGGCCGCTGACCATGGGCATGCTCGGCCTGGTGCTGGCGCTGGGGGCCGTCGCCATCGCCCAGTGGTGGCATGGCGGGAGCCTGCTGACCCTGCTGGATGGCCCGGCCTTTGTCATCGTCGTCGGGGGAACCTGGGGGGCGGTGATCTTGCAGACTCCCCGCAGGTACCTGCTCAGTGCCCTGAGGCAGGCTACCTGGATGCTGTTTCCGCCGCAGCTGGATCTTGCGGAGCAGGCCGAGCGCCTGAAGGCGTGGGCTCAGTTCGCCCGCCAGCAAGGCTTGCTGGCGCTGGAAAACCAGGCCGAGGCCGAGCCCGATCCCTTCACCCGCCAGGGGCTTTCCATGATTGTGGATGGCGTCTCCATCGAGGATATCCGCAGCCTGTTGGAGGCGGATATCGACATCGAGCAGGAGCGCAACGAGCACTCGGCCAGGGTGTTCGAGTCCATGGGGGGGTACAGCCCGACCATCGGCATCATCGGGGCCGTGATTGGCCTCATCCAGGCCATGTTTCATCTGGAGGAGCCAGGCACCCTGGGGGCGGGCATTGCCGTGGCCTTCGTCGCCACCATCTACGGGGTGGGCTTTGCCAACTTGCTCTATCTGCCGATTGCGAATCGGCTGCGCGCCTTCCACTACCATTACGGCCTCTATCAGGAGATGACCCTGGAGGGGCTTCTGGCCATCGCCCACGGGGAGAACGGCCCGCAGGTTGAAAGGCGGTTACGGGCTTATCTGAAAGGGGAGTAGCCATGCGCAAGCGCTATCGTTTGCACCTGCAAGGGCGAGAGCATCTCGATCGCTGGCTGGTCTCCTATGCCGATTACATGACGCTCATCTTCGCCCTTTTCGTGGTGCTCTACTCCGTTGCCATCGTCAACAAGGAGGAGTACCGCGCCGTCATCGAGGGCATGACTCAGGCCTTCAACCAGGCGCCGCGCAGCGATGGTCTGCTGGAAGGGCGGGGCAATTCCTTGTTGGACAACCCGGTCTCGGCCGCCCCCAGCCTGCTGGAGAGCCAGGCCTCTGCGTCCCCCTCGCGGGCACCCATCACGGGCACGCCCGTCTCGCAAGATGGCACGGCTCTTGCGCAGATCGACATGCAGATCCAGGAGTCCATGGGCGCCCTGGTCGATGCGGGGGTGGTGAAGCTTGCGCAGGATGACAACTGGCTGACGGTGGAGCTGAGTTCAGGTCTCCTGTTCAACAGTGGCAGCGCTTTTCTGGGGAACAATGCCGCACCCGTGCTCGATACGCTTTCAGGTATTCTCAAACCGGTCGATAACTATGTCAGGGTGCGGGGCTACACGGATAACCAACCGATAAACAACGAAATTTTCCGCTCCAACTGGACATTGTCAGCGGCCCGCGCCGAGGCAGTGCTCAATGCCCTGGTGGGCAAGGGGGTGGCTCCCGGTCGGCTCGCCTACGAGGCGTACGGAGAGTTTTCCCCCTTCGTCGACAATGGCACCGAGCAGGGACGATTACAGAATCGCAAGGTGGTGGTCGCCATATCCAGGTTCGCCTGGGTGCCGCCAGCCCCCGTCAAACCGCTGACGGTGGCGCCGGTGCAGGACGCACCGCAGAGTGTCGACAGTGAAAAGATCAGGGTGATCGCGCTGCCCGGTGGGGGCATACGCATAACAACAAGGCAGGATTGATACAGTGATTGTTTGGACGGTTGCCAATCAGAAAGGTGGAGTCGGTAAAACCACCACGGTCGTCTCCCTGGCGGGCATTCTGGCCCAGCGTGGCCAGCGGGTACTGCTGATCGACACCGACCCCCACGCCTCCCTGACCTCCTATCTCGATTTCGACTCGGACAGGCTGGAAGGCACCCTGTACGAGTTGTTCCAGGCGGCCAAACCCAGCGCCGAGCTGGTCAACCGGATGACCCTCAAGACCCGATTCGAGAACATCAGCCTGCTGCCCGCCTCGATTACCCTGGCCACGCTGGATCGGGTGATGGGCAACCGGGAAGGGATGGGGCTGGTGCTCAAGCGCGCTCTGCTGCGGGTGCAGGATCAGTTCGACTACGTGCTCATCGACTGCCCGCCGGTGCTGGGGGTCATGATGGTGAACGCGCTGGCGGCCTGCGATCGCATCCTGGTGCCGGTACAGACCGAATTCCTGGCCCTCAAGGGGCTGGAGCGGATGATGAAGACCTTCGAGATCATGCAGCGCTCCAAGCGGGAGAAGTTCCGCTACACCATCATTCCGACCATGTTTGACAAGCGTACCCGCGCCTCCCTGATGACATTGCAGTCCATCAAGGAGCAGTATGGGGAGGCGGTGTGGAATGCGGTCATTCCCATCGACACCAAATTCAGGGATGCCAGTCTGGTGCACATTCCTCCCTCCATCTATGCACCGGGCAGCCGGGGCACCTATGCCTATGAGACCCTGCTCAACCATCTCGACGCGCTGGAGCGTCAACGGACCCAGGAGGTGATGCCGTGAGAGAGACCACCCAGGTTCGGGCCATGGACGACTATTTCCACTCCCTGCTGCTGGACGATGCCCTGCTGCGGGAAGATCCCGAAGACGAAGCACCGGCCCCTGCGTTGCAACGTCAGACCGTCGCCGTGCCGGAGGTGGCTGCCACCCCCTATCTTGAAGCCGATACCCGACTGGCCCAGCTGAGCGAGCTGCTTGCCCAGGTGGGACAGGTCCAGTTCGAGATGGATGCCCTGAGCCACGAAGAGGTGCATGTCGAGCCATTCCAGCTCGAGGCGGAGGTGGTTGACAGTGAGCCTCTGGTCGCCCTGGCAGAGCCGGTGGTGGAAGCCGTGGTGGAGGAGGTCGAGCCCGTCGCCCTCGCGGTGGCAGAACCCGCACCCGCCCTCGAAGCGGCGCCCGCACCGTCGACCTGGGAGAACCTGGATACCGGCAACGAGTTTCAGGCGCTCTTCTTCGACGTGGCCGGGGTGACGTTTGCGGTGCCTCTGACCGAGTTGGGGGGCATCCATCAACTGGGGGAGGTGACCTCTCTCTTCGGCCAGCCGGGCTGGTACAAGGGGATCATGACCTCCCGCGAGCAGAAGATGAATGTGGTGGACACGGCCCAGTGGGTCATGCCGGGCCAGCATCTGGAGATGGACGATTACAAATATCTGATTATGCTGGGAGAATCACCCTGGGGATTGGCCTGTCACCAGTTGAAGGGCACAGAACTGCTGCACAGGGACCAGGTGAAGTGGCGCCATCAGGAGGGCAAGCGCCCCTGGCTGGCCGGCATGGTCAAGGAGAAGATGTGTGCCCTGCTGCACGTCAGGGAGCTCTTGCTGCTGCTTGGCCGGGGCGTGAACATCGAAGGCCGCTGACAACATCGGCATCGCCATGGTTTTATTGCTAATTTTACCCGTTGACGGGTTCATACAAGGATCAAGAAGATGACAGAGAAGCGCAATATTGCACAGAATCTGGCCGAAGACGAAGTGCTGCAGTGGGTGACCTTCCAGTTGGAAAACGAGACCTATGGCATCAACGTGATGCAGGTTCAGGAAGTGTTGCGCTACACCGAGATCGCTCCGGTCCCGGGTGCACCTGACTACGTGCTGGGCATCATCAACCTGCGTGGCAACGTGGTGACCGTCATCGATACCCGCTCCCGTTTCGGCCTGCCGGCCGGGGACGTGAGCGAGAACTCCCGCATCGTCATCATCGAGGCGGAGAAGCAGGTGATCGGCATCATGGTGGACAGCGTGGCCGAGGTGGTCTATCTGCGTTCCTCCGAGATCGATGCCGCCCCGGCGGTGGGCACCGAGGAGAGCGCCAAGTTCATCCAGGGCGTCAGCAACCGTGACGGCCAACTGCTGATCCTGGTGGATCTCAACAAGCTGCTCTCCGACGAAGAGTGGGAAGACATTGGTTCCCTGTAACAGGGACGGGAACGTGCGGACGGGGGCGATGGCACCTGTCCGCCTCCCTGTGACGGTAAGGTGATGGTTTGATGATTGAATTTGCAGCCTTGGGGTTGTCCTTGCTCGCACTGGTGCTGGCCCTTTACGGGATCCTGGGGCACCGTCGTCGCCAGCGAGAGTCCGAGGCCAGGGTGGAAGCGCTGCAGGGGCAGCTCGAGAGTCTGCGCAAGCAGATGATGGAGTTGCACACGGGCGCCATCGGCATGGGTCAGCGTCTGCAAGCCGCAGAAGGGGCCATGCAGAAGATCCACGACAGCCAGCAGGAGCTGACGTTGCAGGATCCGGAGCGCCGCCTCTACAGCCGCGCCGCCAAGATGGTGGAGCTTGGTGCCGATCTGGACGAGGTGATGAGCGAGTGCGAGTTGCCCCAGGCGGAAGCGGAGCTGCTTATTTCCCTGCGAAAAGGACGCAGCTGACGGATGTGTCGCGGGGAGGCCGGTGCCTCCCCGCTTTCTGTTCGACCCGTGGCCACCTCTTTTTCGATGCCGGGACGGTGATAATCCTTTGGCATCAATCTCTTTGGTGGGGGCGCGATCTTCCCCACAAATCCTGTTGATTATTGGCATCTTTGAAAAGACGCCTCCGGATCCTGTGTTAAGATGCAGGCCGCCTCATTTTCAACGATTACATCCCCATGCTGCTTCAAGCGAACAATCTGAGCTGCGTGCGTGAAGATCGCACCCTGTTTGAACATCTCTCCTTCGCGGTGCGTGCCGGGGATTTGATGCAGATTGAGGGTCCCAACGGGGTGGGCAAGACCAGCCTGTTGCGCCTGCTCACCGGCCTCTCCCAGCCCTTTGCTGGCGAGGTGTGCTGGAATGGGGAGAATATCCGCCATTGCCGGGATGAATACCACGCCAGCCTGCTTTACCTGGGCCATCAGCCCGGCGTCAAGGCGACCCTGACCCCCCTTGAGAATCTCTCCTTCTACCAGAAGCTTCATGGCCCTGCCGGGGACGGCATGGATCTCTGGCGGGTGCTGGCCCAGGTCGGCCTCGCCGGTTTCGAAGACTATCCCGCGGGGCAGCTCTCCGCCGGGCAGCAGCGACGGGTGGCGCTGGCCAGGCTGTGGCTGAGCGAGCGACCGGCGCTCTGGATCCTGGACGAGCCCTTCACCGCCATCGACAAGCAGGGGGTCAGGGTGCTGGAGCAGTTGTTCCTCGCCCACGCGGACAGGGGGGGCATGGTGGTCCTTACGACCCACCAGGATCTGACCCTGATGCAGGGACGGCTCAAGACCCTCTCTCTGACCTCGCTGTTGCAGGAGTAGCCCATGCTGCGCGCCGTCATACACCTTATTCACCGCGAGTTGCTGATGGCCCTGCGCCAGCGCGCCGACATCTTCAACCCGCTCTGGTTCTTCCTCATCGTCATCACCCTGTTTCCGTTAGGGATCGGGCCCGAGCCCCAGTTGCTGGCCCGCATCGCTCCCGGCATTATCTGGGTGGCGGCCCTGCTGGCAGCCATGCTCTCCCTGGAGCGGCTGTTTCGTGACGACTTCAGTGACGGCGCCCTTGAGCAGATGATGCTGATGCCCCATCCCCTGGGGTTGCTGGCCCTGGCCAAAGTGATCGCTCACTGGTTGCTGACCGGTCTGCCGCTGTTGCTGGTCTCCCCCTTGCTCGCCATCCTGCTCTCCCTGGAGCTGAAGACCTATCTGGCCGTGGTGGCCACCCTGGCGCTCGGTACACCGGTGCTGAGCCTGCTCGGGGCGGTCGGAGTAGCGCTGACCGCAGGGCTGCGCAAGGGGGGCGTGCTGCTCAGCCTGCTGCTGCTGCCGCTCTATATTCCGGTGCTTATCTTCGCCACGTCCGCCATCGACGCGGCCAGCATGGGACTGCCCTATGCCGGTCAGCTCGCCATCCTGGGGGCCATGCTGGTGGGGGCATTGACCCTGACGCCCCTGGCCATCTCGGCGGCGCTGCGGGTGAGTGTCAACTGATTGATTTGGCGAAAAGATTTTCGTTTGAAGCCTTGTTAGGGGCGAGATAGTTGAGATAGATCAAGGGGATGGCTGCTTATTGCTTTCGGGGGATATGATGTTTTTCCCCCATGGGTATGGTAGCCCTCGCCACTTAAAAATTAATAACTGAAAGGTTTCGTGAGCTATGTGGAAATGGTTGCACCCTTATGCCAAACCCGAGCGCGCCTATGGGCTGGCCGGCACCCTGCTGCCCTGGTTTGCCGTGACAAGCCTGCTTGCCTTCATCATCGGCACCGTCTGGGGGCTGGCTTTTGCACCCGCCGATTACCAGCAGGGCGACTCTTTCAGGATCATCTATATCCATGTGCCCTCCGCCATCCTCTCCATGGGCGCCTACTCCACCATGGCGGTGGCCGCCTTCATTGGCCTGGTGTGGCAACTGCGCATGGCAGACATGACGGTGGCGGCCATCGCCCCGGTGGGGGCCGTCTTCACCTTCATTGCCCTCTTTACCGGCGCCGCCTGGGGCAAACCCATGTGGGGCACCTGGTGGGTGTGGGATGCCCGGCTCACCTCCGAGCTCATCCTGCTGTTCCTCTATCTGGGCGTCATCGCGCTCTACAACGCCTTCAGCGACAAGGTGGTGGCGGGCCGCGCCGCCGGCATCCTGGCGCTGGTCGGGGTGATCAACCTGCCCATCATCCACTACTCGGTGGAGTGGTGGAACACCCTGCACCAGGGGGCCACCATCACCAAGTTTGACAAACCCTCCATCTCCCCCGAGATGCTGTGGCCGCTGCTCATCATGATCCTGGCGTTCGCCGCGTTTCTCGGTGCCCTGACCCTGATGCGTTTTCGCAATGAGCTGCTGATGCGGGAGTGGCACCGCCCCTGGGTCGCCGACATCGCCAGGCAGGAGAAGTAAGCATGCACTTTGCCTCGTTCAGTGATTTCATGGCCATGGGAGGCTATGCCTTCTACGTCTGGCTCTCCTTCGGTCTGACCCTGCTCTGCCTGGTCGGCATCGTCATTTCCACCCGGTTGAAGACCCGCAGCCTGCTCGGCGAACTGCGCAACAAGCAGGCTCGGGAGGCACGCCGCAAGGCGGCCCAGCAGATGGAGAACACCCTATGAACCCGCGCCGCAAGAAACGCCTCACCATCATCCTGGCCATCAGCCTGGGCCTTGCCAGCGTGACTGGCCTGGTGCTCTATGCCCTGAGCCAGAACATCGACCTCTTCTACACCCCGAGCGAGCTGGTGGAAGGGAAGGGGCCGGAGAAGGTCAAGCCCGAGGAGGGGCAGCGCCTGCGCATCGGTGGCCTGGTGGTGCCGGGATCTGTGGTGCGGGATCCCCAGAGCCTCAAGGTAGCCTTCAAGCTGGTGGACAACGGCGGCCATCTGGTGACGGTGGAGTTTGACGGCATTCTGCCGGACCTGTTCCGCGAGGGGCAGGGCATTGTCGCTCAGGGCACCCTCAAGGATGCCACCACGGTCGCCGCCTTCGAGGTGCTGGCAAAGCACGACGAGAACTACATGCCGCCGGAAGTGGCCGACGCCACCAACGGCATGCACTTCAAGCCCGAATACACAGAGGCGCAGTTGCAGGGAGCCAAGCAATGATGCCGGTATGCGCCAAGAATTCACTTCTTTATACCGCCAAATCGGCAGGTTTCTCCGTGCAATCGAGAGGGAATAGTCAATGATCCCGGAATTAGGGCAGTTCTCACTGATCCTGGCCTTCGCCACCGCCCTGCTGCTGGGCAGTTACCCGCTGATCGGGGCCCATCTCGGTCGTCTTGGCATGATGTCGGCGGCCCGCCCGCTCGCCTACAGCCAGTTCCTGCTGCTGCTGCTGTCGTTTCTCTGCCTCACCTGGGCCTTTATCGACAACGACTTCACCGTGCAGTACGTGGCCACCAACTCCAACAGCCTGCTGCCCCTGCAATACCGCATCTCGGCGGTGTGGGGAGCCCATGAAGGCTCGCTGCTGCTCTGGGTGCTGACCCTGGGGGGCTGGACGGCGGCGGTGGCCCTCTTCAGTCGCCGCCTGCCGCTCGATGCGGTGGCGCGGGTACTCGGGGTGCTCGGCCTTATCTCGGTGGGCTTCACCGCCTTCGTGCTGTTCACCTCGGATCCTTTCACCCGCACCCTGCCGTATTTCCCGGTGGACGGGCGGGATCTCAATCCGCTGCTGCAGGATCCCGGTCTCATCTTCCACCCCCCCATGCTCTACATGGGCTACGTGGGCTTCTCGGTGGCCTTCGCCTTCGCCATTGCCTCCCTGATGACGGGGCGTCTGGACGCCACCTGGGCGCGCTGGTCCCGTCCCTGGACCATGGCGGCCTGGGTCTTCCTGACGCTGGGCATCGTGCTCGGTTCCTGGTGGGCCTATTACGAACTCGGCTGGGGCGGCTGGTGGTTCTGGGACCCGGTGGAAAACGCCTCCTTCATGCCCTGGCTGGCGGGCACGGCCCTGCTCCACTCCCTCGCGGTGAGCGAGAAGCGCGCCACCTTCAAGGCCTGGACCGTGCTGCTGGCGCTCTCGGCCTTCTCCCTGAGCCTGCTCGGCACCTTCCTGGTGCGTTCCGGCGTGCTGGTGTCGGTCCATGCGTTTGCCTCGGACCCGACCCGGGGTCTGTTCATCCTGGGCTTCCTGCTGGCGGTGATAGGCAGCTCCCTATTGCTGTTCGCCTTCAAGGGCTCCCAGGTGAAGAGCCACGGCAAGCATGAGCTGTGGAGCCGGGAGACCCTGCTCCTTGGCAACAACATCCTGCTGGTGGCGGGCCTGCTCACCGTGCTGCTCGGCACCCTGTTGCCCCTGGTGCACAAGGAGCTGGGGCTTGGCAGCATCTCCATCGGTACCCCCTTCTTCAACCACATCTACAGCTGGCTCATCATCCCCTTCGCCCTGCTGCTGGGGGTGGGCCCCCTGTTCCGCTGGCGCCGCCAGGATCTCGGTGAGCTCAAGGGCAAGGTGATGCTCGCCCTGGTGCTGAGCCTGGCCGCGGCTCTGCTGTTGCCCAAACTCTTTGCCGAGGCGTTCAAACCCTGGGCTGCGCTCGGTATCGGGCTTGGCGTCTGGATCATCGTCACCAGCGTGCAGGAGACCTGGGCGCGGGCCACCCACAAACACGGTTTTGCCACCGGCGTGCGCAAGCTTGGCAACAGCCACTGGGCCATGATCCTGGGGCACGTGGGGCTCGCGGTCAGCATCATCGGCATCGCCTGCACCCAGAACTACAGCATCGAGAAGGACCTGCGGATGCAGGCCGGCGATCGCGTCCAGTTCGCCGATTACGAGTTCGTCTTCACCGGCATCAAGGAGAAGAACGGCCCCAACTACGACGGTTTCAAGGGCGTGCTGGAAGTGCACCGGGATGGCAAGCAGGTAGCCCTGCTCAAACCCGAGAAGCGGATGTACACCGTGAGCCGCATGCCGATGACCGAGGCGGCCATCGATGCGGGTGTTACCCGGGATCTCTATGCGGCGCTCGGCGAGCAGCTCGACAACGGCGCCTGGGCGGTACGGATCTACTACAAGCCCTTCGTGCGCTGGATCTGGTTCGGCGGCGTCTTCATGGCCCTCGGCGGCGTGCTGGCCATGCTGGACAAGCGCTACCGCTTCGGACGTCGTGACGAGGAGGCCAAGGCATGAGCAAGAAGACCTGGCTCTATCTGCTGCCCTTCATCATCTTCCTGATGGGGGCCGTGTTTCTGTTCAAGGGGCTCTACTCCGATCCCACCAGGCTCGAATCCGTGATGGTGGACAAGGAGGTGCCCGTGTTCACCCTGCAGGACATCTATGACCTGGGCAAGCAGCACGACAGGAGCATCCTCAAGGGGCGCCCCATGCTGCTCAACGTCTGGGCCACCTGGTGCCCGACCTGTTACGGGGAACACACCTACCTCAAGGAGCTGGCGGGGCAGGGGATCTACATCGTCGGCATGAACTACAAGGATGAGCGTGACAAGGCCATCAAGTGGCTGACGGAGCTTGGCAATCCCTACCAGGTCAACCTCTATGATCCGGACGGCATGCTGGGGCTGGATCTCGGTGTCTATGGCGCGCCCGAGACCTTCTTCATCGACAGCCAGGGCATCATCCGCTATCGCCACGTGGGGGACATCAACCCAGACGTCTGGGCGTCGACCCTCAAACCCATCTTCGATGCCATGAAGTGAGGCCTCCCCGATGAAAACACTGATTGCATCCCTGTTGCTGCTGGCCGGTCTCGTCTGTGCCGGACAGGCCCGCGCCGCCATCGATGTCTACACCTTCGAGAGCGACGCCCAGGAGCAGACCTTTCGCGAGCTGACTAAGGAGCTGCGCTGCCCCAAGTGCCAGAACCAGGACATCGCGGATTCCAACGCCGGGCTCGCCAAGGATCTGCGGGACAAGACCTACCAGATGGTGCGCGAGGGCAAGGAGAAGCAGGAAGTGGTGGACTACATGGTGGTCCGCTACGGCAACTTCATTCTCTATGATCCCCCCCTGATGGCATCCACCCTGATCCTCTGGCTTGGCCCCTTGCTGGTCATCGTGATTGGCGTCGTCACCGTGGTGGTGCGAAGCCGCCGCCATGCCCCCGCTCCCTTGCAACAGCCTGAAGGCACCCTGAGTGCAGAAGAGCAGGCCAGGCTGTCCGCCCTGCTCAAAGAGGAAGATAAACCATGACCCCATTCTGGATACTCGGTGCGGCCCTGCTGGTGCTGGCGAGCCTGGCGCTGATCGTGCCGCTCTGGCGTGGCGAGGGCAGGCAGAGCATCAGTCGCTCGGCCCTCAACAAGCAGCTCTATCGCCAGCGCCTGCTGGAGATAGGGGAAGAGCGGGAGCAGGGGATACTGGCGGAGGAGCCGGAATCCCTGGTGGAGCTGCAGCGCAGCCTCCTGGACGACATTCCCGACGTGGAGCAGACCGCCCGTGGCGGCAAGAGCCTGATCTGGATCCCCGGTGTGCTGGTGCTGGCGGTGGTGAGCATCGGCCTCTACGCCAAGCTCGGCGCCTGGCAGGAGGTAAGCCGCTGGCAGGATGCCAGCAGCCGGTTGGGGGAGCTCAGCAATCGCATCCTGGTGGAGCGTGATGCCCGGGTGACCGAGCAGGATCTGCTGGACTTCACCCTGGCCCTGCGAACCCGGCTGAAAGAAGAACCGAACGACTACCGTGGCTGGCTGCTGCTGGGGCGCCTGACCCTGGATGGCAATGATCCCGAGATGGCTCGCGAGGCGCTGGAGCGTGCCTACGCCCTCGCGCCCCAGAAGACCATGGTGGCGGTGCCCTATGCCCAGGCCCTGATGATGACGGGGGAGGAAGCCCGTGCGGATCAGCTGTTGCAGGCGGTCATTGCCGAGGACCCGGCCAACATCGAGGCCCGCTCCGTCCACGCCTTCATGGCCCTGCAAAAAGAGGATTTCCAGACCGCCCTCGACCGCTGGCAGGGGATGTTGCCGCTGCTGGAGCCGGGCTCGGCCCGCTACACCATGGTGGAGCGCTCCATGGAGTACGCCAGGCAGCAGCTTGGCCAGCGTGGCATCGCCGTGACCACCCCGTCTGCCGAAGGCCAGGCACAAGCCGGGGTGCTGTCGGTGAAAGAGGGGGAGTTCCCCCTGCACATCACCCTGGCGCCGGGCATCAAGATGCCGGAAGATGCCCATCTGTTCGTCTTTGCGGTGATCCCCAACGGTCCGCCCATGCCCATCGCGGTCAAGCGCATTGCAGACCCGCATCTCCCGCTCACCCTCTCCCTGGGGGATGGGGATGCCATGATGGAGGGGAGCAAGCTGGCGGCCCATGCCGAGCTGCAGTTCAAGGCGCGCCTCTCCCGGGGTGGCAACGTCATGAACAAGGAAGGCGCCTTTGAAGGGGTTTCGGTCACCGTGCCGACCAGCACCATCCCCACAGCGCCGATTGACATCCGCATCGATCACGCCCTCTAATACGCTTTTGGCCCACCCCTTGGGGTGGGCCCCCTGTATAATTCATATCAATACCCAAAAAAATCTTAGGACTTTCATATGTATCTGCGTTCAGGAGCATTGGCGGTGGCATTGCTGCTCGCGGGCTGTGCGGGCGGCCCTCCCAAGCCGGGCCCGGAGAGCCTGGATCTCGGCGAGACCCCGAGCCGCCCCGGGGCATCCAGCACGGCCAGCGATCCTCGCGACCCCTTCCAGGGGCCCAACCGTGCCATGTGGGCCGTCAACTATGACGTGCTGGAGCCCTATGTGGCGCGCCCCGTGGTACACGGCTATGCCCGCTATGTCCCGCAAGGAGTGAGGGACAGCATCGAGAATTTCGTGGACAACTTCGACGAGCCGAGCAGCATGGTAAACCACCTGCTGGTGGGTGATCTGAAAGGGGCCGGTACCAACCTGGGCCGCTTCACCCTCAACACCACTGTGGGCCTGCTCGGTCTGTTCGACGTGGCCAAGCATGCGGGCCTGGCTCGCAACACGCTGGAGATGGACACCGTGCTCGGCAAGGCCGACATCGGGGATGGCGCCTATCTGATGGTGCCGGTCTACGGTCCCACCACCACCCGGCAACTGGTAGGGGATACCATCGATACCATCTACTTCCCCTATGCCCTGCTGACCTTCCCGCTGAAGGTGGTGCACTGGGCGCTGGATGGCCTCGGTACCCGCTCCAAGCTGATCGATCAGGAGCGCATCATCGACAACGCGCTGGATCCTTACGCCCTGACCAAGGACTTCTACTTGCAGTACAACGATGGCAAGGTGACGGGCCGCAAACCCGAGCTCCAGGAGCAGAAGCCAGAGGCGGCGGATGATGGCAACCTCGACGATTACATGGACGAGATAGACCAGTAAGCATGGTCATCTTCCACAAGGCGCCTGCGGGCGCCTTTGTTGTCGATGGCAGGTGTTCGACCATAAAAAACGCCCCGCAAGTGCGGGGCGTTTTGGCAAGAAAGGCTTATCAGGCAGCCAGGTTCTTGGCCACGAATTCCCAGTTGACCAGGGCCCAGAAGGTTTCCATGTACTTCGGACGCAGGTTGCGGAAATCGATGTAGTAGGCGTGTTCCCACAGGTCGACGGTCAGCAGCGGGGTGGTACCGGCTTCGGTCAGCGGGCAACCGGCGTTGGAGGTGTTGACGATGGCCAGGGAGCCGTCAGCCTTTTTCACCAGCCAGGTCCAGCTGGAGCCGAAGTTGCCGATGGCAGACTTGGTGAACGCATCCTTGAACTCGGCGAAGGAGCCGAAGGCCTTGGTGATGGCATCGGCCAGGGCGCCAGTGGGCTCGCCACCGCCGTTCGGGGAGAGGCAGTGCCAGTAGAAGGTGTGGTTCCAGATCTGGGCAGCGTTGTTGAAGACGCCACCAGTGGAGGTCTTGATGATCTCTTCCAGAGACTTGCCTTCAAACTCGGTACCCGGCACCAGGTTGTTCAGGTTGACCACGTAGGTGTTGTGGTGCTTGCCATGGTGGTATTCCAGGGTTTCCTGGGAGATGTGCGGTTCCAGAGCATTGATTGCATAGGGCAGAGCGGGAAGTTCGAAAGCCATTTTCTACTCTCCATTGGCTGGTCCGTGCGAAGGCGACGGTTGCAAGACATTGCGTACTCTTTTCTATCTTGAAAAGAATTGTTCTTGAAATGAGGGGGCCAGACGGCCCAAAGCCCGTCGATTGTAGCAGTATCAAAGATGGGCGAACAACCCTTGATTCTTGCCATGATCCGGATCAAGCTGCGGCGTATTGATGCATGACTTCTTTCATTCGCAACGGTTTGCCAGTTTGTGGTCTGCCCGGATTGCAGTAGAATGGCCGCCGAAATCGCTCCAGTGAGGCATTTATGGAAACTATTGAAAAGATCAAACAGCAGTTGGCTGAGAATCCCATCATCCTCTACATGAAGGGATCCCCCAAGCTGCCCAGCTGCGGTTTCTCTGCCCAGGCCTCCCAGGCCCTGATGTCCTGCGGCGAGCCTTTCGCCTATGTCGACATCCTGCAGAACCCGGACATCCGCGCCGAGCTGCCGAAATTCGCCAACTGGCCCACCTTCCCGCAACTGTGGGTCGAGGGCGAGCTGGTCGGTGGTTGCGACATCATGATCGAGATGTTCCAGGCCGGCGAGCTGCAGACCCTGATCAAGGAAACTGCCGCCAAGCACAAGCAGGATGACGCTGCCGCCGAATAAGGCCGCATTCATACCATGCAAAAAGGGGAGCCACTGGCTCCCCTTTTCTTTGTGCCCACGACAGACATCAGGCGATGCGCTCGAGGCGCGCCATGTAGAAGCCGTCGAAGCCGGTCTCGGCCGGGCTGACGTTGTGATCGCCGATCAGGCGGAAGTGCTCGTTGGCGGCGAGGAACTTGTCCACCTGCTGGCGGTTCTCCTCGGGCAGGATGGAGCAGGTGGCGTAGACCAGCAAGCCGCCCACCTTCACCATCTGGCTGTAGCGCTGCAGGATCTCCTCTTGCAGGGCGACCAGCACCGGCAGGCGCTCGGCGGTGTCGCGCCACTTGGCATCAGGGTTGCGCTTGAGCACGCCAAGGCCGGAGCAGGGGACGTCCAGCAGCACGCGATCGGCGCTTTCTTTAAGGCGCTTGACGGTCTTGCTGCTGGTGATGACCCGGGTCTCCACGTTGTGGGCACCGGCGCGGCGGGCGCGCTGCTTGAGGTTCTCCAGTTTCCACTCTTCCACGTCCATGGCCAGCAGACGGCCCTTGCCCTGCATCATGGCGGCCAGGTGCAGGGTCTTGCCGCCGGCACCGGCACAGGCGTCGATGACCCGCATGCCGGGCTTGACGTCGAGGGCCGCGGCCACCAGCTGGGAGCCGGCATCCTGCTGCTCGAAGCAGCCATCGGCAAAGGCCTGGGTACGGAACAGGGCGGCGTCCGAGGTCACTTGCAGGGCGGTCTCCACTCCGTCGACGGGCACTGTGGTGACATGCTCTTTGGCCAGCATGGCTTGCAGCTCGTCCCGGGTGCACTTGAGGGTGTTGACCCGCAGGTAACGCTTGGGCATCCAGGCCAGGGCGGCACGCTCGGCCGGCCAGGCGTCGCCCAGTTGCTCGCTGCCGAGTTTTTCCAGCCAGGCAGGGCAGCCGTCCATCAGCACCGGGTTCTTCTTGGCTTCGGTCAGGCGGCGGCGGAACGCCTCCTCGTTGAAGCGATCCAGGGTCGGGTGGTTGGGCTGATCTATCTTGTGGAAGGCGTGCCAGCTGTGCAGCAGCGGCCAGACATTCTTCTCCGCCTGACGGACCTGGATGCCGGTGAGGAAGCAGTAGAGGCTGAGGCGGCGCAGCAGATCGCCGGTGACCAGGGCAATCCTTGCCTGTTCTTGCGGTTTGAGTTCGATGCCGGAGAAGTGACGTGCATAGGCGCGGTCGAGGGTAAGACCCTGACCCAGCACATCGTCAACGATGGCAACGACCAGATCCCCGAAACGGGGCAACAGTGGGGACTTGAGCATGAGATTAACCTTGGCCAAAGAAAGAGTGAACCGGCCCCGTCGAAGAGGGGTTCTGGAACGGACAAATCCGCGCCATGATAGGGGCTAGTCTGCATTGGTGCAACCTTCCCCATTCGGGGAATGTACAGAGGATGTTGCTGGACTAATCGGACCAGCGGGCAAATGATGCCGTGGCAGTTCAGGTGAATCCGTTTAAAAAGGAATTAAAAAGATGCAGTTGATGAAATATTCTCCGCTGGCGGTGCTGGTGGCGGGTCTGATGACGTCCGGCAACCTGATGGCCGGCGAGTGGCATACGGTCACGGCGCGGGCCACCGCCGCCGATGGGTACGAGGTGAGGGCCAGCCAGTATCGCATCGTCACCGTCTCCACCGATTACCTGGCTGCCCTGAAGGGGGGCGAGCGCCGCCTGACTCTGCCTCTGCCGGATGGCAAGGAGGTGACCTTCAGTCTGCAACCCTATGATCTGCTGCCGGCGGATCTGGCCGCCAAATATCCCGATATCCTGGCCTTCAAGGGGTACAACGAAGCGGCGCCGGGCGAGACCGGGCGCTTCGATCTCGGTCCCCAGGGATTCCACGCCATGTTCAGCCATGAAGGGAAGATGGTGTTCGTCGATCCCCTTCGCAATGGGGAAGGCTATGCCGTCTATTACCAGCAGGATGCCCACAGCCGGCTGGAAGAAGAGGCGGACAAGGTGATCGGGGGCGAGGCCAAAAAGCTGGCCCGCCAGGTGCTGGTGGATGGCAACGAGCGCAAGCGTTATGTCATCGCCATCTCGGCGGCGGGGGAGTATACCCAGTATCACGGCGGTACCGTGGAGGCGGGTCTTGGCGCCATCACCACCCTGCTCAACCGGGTCAACGAGGTCTACCAGCGTGACGTGGCGGCCGAATTCCAGCTGGCCAGCGGCAACGACACCATCATCTTCACCGACGTGGCGAACGATCCCTTCAACAATGATGACGGCGATGTCGATGCCAACATGCAGGTGCAGGCCGATGCCCTGACCAAGGGTCTGGGGGCCTTCGACATCGGCCATGTGGTCAACACCGGTGGCGGCGGCCTGGCGGGACTGGGCGTACTCTGTACCGACGAAAAATCGGCGGGGATGACGGGCTCCTCCGAGCCGGTGGGGGATGCCTTCTTCATCGACTACGTAGCCCACGAGATTGGTCACCAGTTCGGGGCAGACCACACCTTCAACGGCACCACAGGCAGTTGTGGCGGCGGCAATCGGGAGGCAAGCCAAGCCTGGGAGCCGGGCAGCGGCAGCTCCATCATGGCCTATGCGGGGATCTGCGGAGACGAAGATCTGCAGCCCCACAGCGAGCCCTATTTCCACAGCAAGTCCATCGAGCAGATGCGGGCCCACATGGCCACGGTGCCAAATTGCGGCACCCCATTGGCGCTGGTCAACAATGCGCCCCAGGTGGCGGCAGGCAATAACTACGTCATCCCTGCCAACACCCCCTTCGTGCTCAAGGGGGCGGGGGCCGATCTTGACGGCGATCCGCTGAATTACACCTGGGAGCAGATCGATCTGGGGACGGAGTCGAGCAGCCCGGCCACCATGGTGGACGACGGCAGCCGCCCGTTGTTCCGTTTCGTGGCGCCGACCAGCGTGCCGGAGCGCACCCTGCCGAGTCTCACCTCCCTGCTCACCAACACCCTGGCGATAGGGGAGGCCTGGCCTGCCACCAACCGGGACCTGAACTTCCGCCTCACGGCGCGGGACGGCAAGGGCGGTGTCGCCAGCGATGACATGAAGATCCAGGTGGTCAACACCGGCAAGGCCTTTGCCCTGACCAGCCCGGTGGTGACCCCCCTGGGGGCGGGCAAGACGCAGACCATCAGTTGGGAAGTGGCCGGCACTAATGCCGCCCCCATCAACTGCAGCAAGGTGGATCTCTTCATGACCCGGGACGAGGGGGCAAACTGGACTTCCCTTGCCAGCGGCAAACCCAACTCGGGCTCGGCGAGCGTCACCATCCCGGCGGGCCAGGACGGCACTGCCCGCTTGAAGGTGGCGTGCAGCGACAACATCTTCTTCGCCATCAGTCCCCTCAAGCTCTCGGTCACCCAGCGCGGTGAAGAGGGGGGAAGCGGTGGCGGCGGGGCCCTCGGCTTCTGGACCCTGGCCCTGGCGTTGCTGGGCTGGCTGCGGAGGCGGGCATGAGACTGGCCGGGGTGCTGCTGCTCACCCTGCTCGGTGGTTGTCAGGCCGATGCTGACACCCTGGAACAGGCGGTCAGCGCCAGCCTTGCCAGGCAGGATTACCGGCTGATCGTGCGGGCCGGGCGCGGCGAGGTGGCGCCCGGGATCGCGGCGGATCAGCAGGCGGCGGCCAAGGCCCGCTGCGGCGTGCGCTATCTCGATGGATTCGGGGATGTCATCAAGGCGGATCAGAAGGAGGCCCATGCCAGGCTGAGCGCCTATGCGGCGGACTACAACCGGCGCATGCTGGCCCATTGCCCGCCGGTTGACGGCAAGCAGTAGGCTGACGGTCATCGGCATAAAGAGGGAGGCATGAGCCTCCCTCTTTTTTTGCTCCGCCATTTGGCCGCCCCGAGGCTTGTACCCATGGCGCGCTCGTCGCACAATGCCTGCACCCATCGCCGCACGGGCGGCAGAGAAAGAGAGAAGGAAAATCAAGATGATGGATGTGGCTGATCTGCGTCGCGAATACACCAGGGGTGGACTGCACCGGGCCGATCTGCCGGCCGAGCCCCTCGCCCTGTTCGAGAAGTGGCTGGCCCAGGCTTGCGAGGCCAAACTGACCGATCCCACCGCCATGGTGGTGGGCACCGTGGATGCCGATGGCCAGCCCTGGCAGCGCACCGTGCTGCTCAAGCACTACGATGCCGAAGGCATGGTGTTCTACACCAACATGGGCAGCCGTAAGGCGCATCAGCTGGAGGGAAACCCCCGTATCAGCCTGCTCTTCCCCTGGCATACCCTGGACAGACAGGTGCACGTGACCGGCCGGGTGGAGAAGATGAGCACCTTCGAGGTGATGAAGTATTTCCACAGCCGTCCCAAGGACAGCCAGATCGCCGCCTGGGTCTCCAAACAGTCGACCCGCATCTCGGCCCGTGGCGTGCTGGAGGCCAAGTTCCTCGAACTCAAGCAGAAGTTTGCCAATGGCGAAGTGCCGCTACCGAGCTTCTGGGGTGGTTTCCGGGTGCGCATCGACACCGTCGAGTTCTGGCAGGGCGGGGAGCACCGTCTGCACGATCGCTTCTATTACACCCGCGAGGGAGACGGCTGGCACATCGAGCGCCTGGCGCCCTGATGAACATCGCCCGGCTCAAGAATTTCACCGAGATAGTGAAGAACAACTTCAACATCTCGGCGACGGCGGAGAAGCTCTATACCTCCCAGCCGACCCTCAGCAAGCAGATGAAGATGCTGGAAGAGGAGCTGGGGCTGGCGCTGTTTACCCGCAAGGGCAAGAACCTGTCGGGCCTGACCCCCATGGGGGAGCAGGTGATGGAGCTGGCCAGGGGCGTGGTGGCCCAGGTGGAGCAGATTGGTCAGCTTTCCCTCGGGGATCAGCTGGCCACCAGCGGGGTGCTGCGCATCGCTACCACCCACACCATGGCCCGCTACAAGCTGCCGGCGGTCATTACCGAATTCTCCCGCCGCTACCCCGAGGTGAGCATCCAGCTGCATCAGGGAGCCCCTGCCCAACTGGCGCAGATGGCGCAAAACGGGGATGTGGAGATGGCCATCGCCACCGAGTCCATGCACCTGTTCGACGAGCTGGCGACCGTGCCCTGCTATCGCTGGGGGCGCAGCGTGGTGGTGCCCCACGGCCATCCGCTGCTGGACTGCCAGCCGCTGGCCATGGCGGATCTGGCCCGGTATCCCCTCATCACCTATGTGTTCGGTTTCACCGGCCGCTCCAAGATGGACAAGGCGTTCGGACGTCATGGTCTCAGCCCCCGCATCGTGCTGACAGCTACCGACAGCGACATCATCAAGCACTATGTGCGCCTGGGGATGGGAGTCGGGGTGATCGCCACCTCGGCGTTCGACGAAGGGGACAGGGAGAGCCTGGTCTGCCTCAACATCGATCATCTGATCGCCTCGAGCGTGGCCCATGTGTGCCTGCGCAGGCACGCCCACCTGCGGGACTACATGTACGACTTCATCCACCTCTATGCCCCCCATGTGAGCCGGGAGACGGTGCAGCTGGCGCTGCTCAACCAGGGAACGCCCGCTCCGTCTGCGACCCTGCCCTGGCTCTGACGCCGAGACATAAAAAAGAGAGGCCGTCGGCCTCTCTTTGCATTGCTATCCCCTTGTACTGACCCCTCAGGCGGCTCGGGTCGCCAGATTGACGAAGATCTGGGCTCCCACCAGCAGGCAGTCGTCGTCCAGGTAATAGGGGTTCGCGTGCAGGTAGTTGCAGATCCCCTTGGCCTGATTGCCGCTGCCGAGGAAGAACATGGCCCCCATGCGGCTTGGCGTGGCGTTGATCATGTAGCTGAAGTCCTCGCTGCCGGTCATGGGCTGGCCCTTTGCGTTGATCCCGTCGCTGGACAACACATCCGAGGCAGCTTGTTGCAGGCGCTCGCAGGCCTGGGGGTGGTTCTCCACTGCCGGGTAGCCGGCATGGACCATGGTGGTCTTGAAGCCGCGCAGCTCGCTCTGGGCGATGATGTCCCTGAAGCTGTTTTTCAGGATCTGGTCGGTTTCGGCGTCCATGGCGCGGATGGTGCCACGGGCCTGCACATGATCGGCGATGGCGTTGGGAATGGTGCCGCCGTTGATCATGCCGCAACCAAAGACCGCCGGGCTGAACGGGCTGGTGCGCTTGGCGACGATGTAGTCCATATCCTCGATGATCCGCACCGCCTCCCGGATGGCATCCAGCCCCTTGTGGGGGGTGGAGCCGTGGGCGGAGATGCCGTGCACATCGAGCGTCCAGGCCGACCCCCAGGAGGACATGACCCCCTGGTTGAACTTGATGGTGCCCGTCTCCATGGCGCCGTCGTTGTGCAGGGCATAGACCTCGTCCACCCCCTTCATGCAGCCAAGCTCCACCATCTTTTCGGCACCGGGGACGCGCATGTCCTCTTCCGCCATCTGGAAGATGAAGCGGACGTTGTACCGCAGGCGATCGCGGTTGGCGGCCAGAAACCTGGCGGCGGTCAGAGCGATCGCCATGTGGGAGTCGTGGCCGCAGTTGTGGGCCATCCCCTCATGGGTGGATTTGAACGCCACCTCGCTCATGTCGTGCATCTCCAGGCCATCCATGTCGGCACGAAAGGCAATGGTGGGCAGGGCGGGGTCGACCGCCAGATCCCCGTGAAAACCGGTGAAGCCGGGATACAGGGTGATCCTGTAGCCGAACTCTTCCATCAACCCACGGCAGTAGGCAGAGGTCTTGAACTCGGCCCCGGAGTATTCCGGGATGCGGTGCAGGTGGTGGCGCACTTCGTAGCTGAAGTCGCGCAGGGCCAACAGGTCAGGTTCGATATGGTAGTGGTTCATCAGATGATCCCTTGAATGGAGAAACCGAGCTGGGCAACCAGGGAGGCGCCAAAGAAGCAGCAGGTGGAGACGATCATGAAAATGAGGATCACCTTCCACGACATCTTCTTGAGCTCCTCCAGCTGACCGCCCACCGAGAGGCCGGCGAAGGCCAGGAGCGGCACGCAGCAGGAGAGGAAGGAGATCTTGGCCACGGCATCGATGAAGAGGCCGCGCACCGGGGTCTCGGGCAGGCAGATGAGAATGCCGATGATGGTGGCATAGGCAAAGGCCGGCAGGGAGGAGGGCAGATAGCGCTTGGTCACCAGGGAGGCGAACACCACCAGAGACATGGCGATGAAGCTGTCCCCCATCTGCCACAGCGGCAGGCCCGAGGTCTGGGTCTGGGTGAACATGGCCAGCAGGATCGCCAGGAAGACGAAGCGCATATCCATCACGATGCTTTTCATGCTTTCTCTCCTTTGGCTGTCAGGGCATAGATTTTTTCAGCGAGCGGCAGACCCAGATAGGTGAGGGAGAGCGCTCCCAGGGCCGACGAGAGCAGGTTCGAGGCGGCGGCGATGCTGAGCACCTGCTGGGCCATCGCCTCGTCGAGGCCGTTGATGAGGGCACCGGAGGCGGCGCTCAGCATGGAGCCGGATCCCACGCCGGAACCGGCGGCCAGGGCCAGAGGATGCAGTCCGGTGAGGGGGGCGATGCTGCCGAGCACGCTGAACCAGAGGGTGCCGATGACGGAGCCGCACAGGTAGATGGCGAGCACGCCGATGTACTCCTGGGAGCCGGTGCCGAACTTGCCCTGGATCACCGCGACCGAGGGTTCACGGCTGATGGAGGAGCAGGCCCCGATGGCGCGGCGGCCAAAGCCGAACTTCACCGCCAGCGGAATGGCGATGAGGATGGGCAGGAGGTTGCCTATTTCCTGCAGGAAGAGCGGTACGCCGACGCTCAGGATCATCTTGAGGTTGGGGATGATCATCCCCGCATACTGGGTCCCGAGGATCAGCAGGCTGAAACCCACCATCTTGCCGCAGAAGCCCTCTTCTCGCTCGGTGAAGAGTCTCTTCCAGCCGGGAATGCGATCCTTGACGGGCTTGGCGGAGACGATCATGCCGATGATGACGGCAAAGAGCATGGGCAGGATGGGGATGATGGCGATGCCGAGTCTGATCTCCTGCTTCCCGATGAGGGATTGGGCCACGAAGATCAGCAGGGCGGTCGCCAGGGTACTGACTACTACCGTTTTGAGTGGGCTGGTTGGCTGCATAGTGTGTTCTCTTGTTATCCGTTGTCCTTCATGGGCGTCTTTGGTCACGCCATGATGGGGGCATGATAGGAAGCGAAGAGAGGAAGGAATGTGACCGCCATCAAGTCAGCCATATGGCATTTTTTCATGGGGTATGCCGTTTAACCATGGTAAACATATGGTTTAACAACTCATTGGCAGCGGCTTATGCTGCCTCAGACAGGAGTGTGGTGCCGCCCGGGCACCCGGTGCCTGATCCGGGGGGCGGATGTGGGGGAAGGAATGGATCTGTTGATCGAGGGTGCGCTCTGGCGCCCCTCCTGGCAAGCGGCGTTGCAGGCTTGGCAGCACCAGGGAAACCGCTGGTGGCTGCTGCTTGGCAAAGGGGAGGCGAGGGAGATGGCTCCCTGGTCGGTCAGCCCGCCAGATGGCATTCTCCGTGCCCGCGACCTGCTTGCCGCCTGGCTGGGGGAGGCCGCCTCCCCGCTGATGGCGACACAGCCGGACCGGCAGATCCTGATCGCTGCCTCCGGCTCCCTGCTGACCCTGGCCAGAGAGAGCGGCCTGCTCACCCTGGGGCCCGCGGGGGCGGATCATCGCCTCGGTGCCGATGACGACCTCGGGGTTGCCCTGCAACGCCTGCTTGCCCGCCGCCTGATGACCCCGGTGCTGCGCGAGCCTGGCGGGCAGGACGCGCTGGTGCTGCGCCCCCTGCTGCCCGGCGATGAGAGCGCCATCCTGCGTTATTGTTCGGATGCGGCGCTCGCCCGTTATACCCTCAACATCCCCCACCCCTATTCGCCGGAGGCGGCGCGGGACTGGCTTGCCCTGAGCGGGCGTAAGGCTGCTCTCGGGCTGGGATGCACCTGGGCCCTGACTCTGCCCCAGGGGCGTGAAGACGAGCCCGCTCCCCTGGTCGGCTCCCTCTCCCTGCACTGGTACGGGGAGCTGGCATGGTGGGTCGGCGTGCCCTGGCAGAACAGGGGGCTGGCCACCCGGGCCGCGAGCCTGGTCAGGGCGTTTGCCTTCGAGCAGTGGCACCTGCCTGCCCTCACCGCTCGCCACATGCCGGGCAACCTCGCCTCAGGCCGGGTGATGGAAAAGACTGGCATGCACCATGACGGGCGTCGGCCAGATCCGGCCGATGGCGCCCTCGAGCTCGATCACTGGCGGCTGGATCGCCCGGCGCGCCTGACGGATGCACGCAAAGAGGCGCTGGCCCCCTGGCTGGATGACGAGGAAGTGGTTGTGGCCATACTGCACGATGAGGGGGTGGCGCTCTTCATGGCGGGGGAGGCGACAGAGGGCGAGCAGACACTCAGCGGGCTGACGGTGCGGCGCTATCCCCTGGCCATGCTGGCGCCAGAGGCACCCGGGGTGCAGGCCCATGGTGGTGGCGCCCTGCTCAAGGAGTGCGGGGATCTGGGCCTCGCCTATCTGCGGCGATTGCGACAGCCTGACGACGGACGCTGATGGCTTGCGCAAGGGCGGTCATCGCGAAGCCTGGTGCGGGGTCTGTCAGGCGTTTTCCTGAGTCCGCCCTCCCATTTTCAGACAAAGGCAGTGAAGAGGCGCCCCACTTCTGTGGAATAATGGCCGCCCTGCTGTACGAGGAGTAACGCTGTATGTTGAGAACCGAGCGTCCCGGCGACATGCTGCCAGTCTATGAGCTGGTGAGTGCCGCCTTTGGTCGTCCCGACGAGGCCGAACTGGTCAACCGCCTGCGAGAATGTGGGGCCGCCGTGGTCACCATGGTCGAGGAGGAAGAGTACGAGTTCATGGGGCACCTGATGCTGAGCCCGATCACCATTGAGGGACAGGAAGGGCCCTGGCTGGGACTGGCACCCGTGGCCGTGCATCCCGACTGGCAGGGGCAGGGCATTGGCTCGGATCTGGTGCGGGAAGGGCTGGACACGGCACTGGAGATGGACTGGAAGGCGGTGGTGGTACTCGGGGATCCCGCCTACTACGCCCGTTTCGGCTTTCGGCCTGCCAGCGACTTCGGCCTGCACTGCATCTACGAGGTGCCGACGGAGTGTTTCATGGCGATGGAGTTGCAACCCGGCGGGCTCGACGGGGTAAGGGGCGAGGTGCTCTATCACCCCCTGTTCGATGAAGAGCCGGTGAAGTGACCGCCTGCCCATCCATGAAAAAGGACCCTGAGCGGGTCCTTTTTCGTGCCATGCCCATCGCTTGAACGGACGTCACTGGGCCAGGGATTTCAGCTGCTGCTTGCCCGGCGGGTTGTTCCAGTCGATGGGGCCGTGGGTGAAACGGTACTGAAGCCTTGGCAGACTCAGTTCCAGCCACTCCTCCCGGAAGTAGGCATAACCCTGGTCCCAGTCTGGATCCTGCGCCCAGCCGGTCTGCAGGAAGTGGAGCCGGGTGCCCTGGCCCTCCGGCACGAAGCGCAGGCTGACCTGGGTCTTCTGCTGACGAATGTGGGGAAACTGGGGAGGGAAATTCCAGCTGAAGCTGAGCAGATCATGGGGCATAACCGCCATCACCCGGCACCCTTCGCTGCCACGCTCGCCGAGGGGAGCATCGGGTCTGAAATAGATCTCGAACGGTCCGTTGGGTTCCGGGACCATGAGGCACTCCGGCGCCAGAAAACTGCGCAGCCCGCTCTCCGTGGTCCAGGCCCGCCAGACATCGTCAATGTGGGCGGGTACCAGAATACTGCCTTCAATTTGCTTGTTATCCATAAATCAGTGAACCTCAAACCAGTCATGGACGGGACCTCGGCAGTATAGCCCCTGAGGCGATAAAATAGGCAGCCCTGTGTCACACGGTTACGTATTCAAGAGGGTCCACATTGCCGATTTGACAGCACGGCGGGATCCATCGAGAGTGGGAAGCGACAAGCACGCAACGCAAGGATGGTGTCATGATCAGAATGATGACGGAAGCTGACGAGCCCATGCTGGCGCAGCTCTTCCTCAAGGGAAGGCGCCAGGCCTTCCATTGGGTTGATCCCGCCCTGTTCCGGCTCGAGGATTTTGCCGAGCAGACCCGGGGCGAGGAGATCTGGGTGGCGGAGAAAGGGGGCAGCCCGTGCGGATTCGTCTCCATCTGGGGGGCCGAGAGCTTCGTGCATCATCTCTACGTGGTGGCGGACTGGCACGGGCAGGGCATGGGGCGTGCCTTGCTTGCCGCCAGCTTGGCCGGGTACCCCTCCCCGGCCTCCCTCAAGGTGGCCATGCGCAACACCACGGCGATGGCTTTCTATCATCGCCTGGGCTGGGAGAACACCGAAGAGACGGGTCATTGCGACATCACGGGGCCCTGGCGCAGGCTGGTGCTGACGCCCGATGACGCAGGGGAATAAGCCGCTGGCAGACTGCGGCAACCGCACCGCACATTGATCTCCAGCCCTTGCAGGGCATAAAAAAGCCACTTCGCGGGAAGTGGCTCTTCAACACATCCGGGGGAGGGCAGACCTTCCCCCGCTCAACCGATGATCACAGGGCCGCCACGGCCTCTCTTACCAGGGCGGCCAGCTCTTCCCACCTGCCCTCGTCGATGAGCTTGGCCGGCACCATCCAGGTGCCGCCGCAGGCGATCACGGCATTCAGCCCCAGATACTCCTTCAGATTGGCCGGCGTCACGCCGCCGGTGGGCATGAAGCGCACCGGATAGACGGCGCCCAGGGCCTTGAGCATGGCGGTGCCGCCAGACTGCTCGGCCGGGAAGAACTTGAGGTGGCGCAGCCCCATCTCCATGGCCTGCTCCACCAGGCTGGGGTTGTTGACCCCGGGGATGATGGTGACGTCCTTGTCCAGGCAGTACTGCACCGTGGTCGGGTTGAAGCCGGGGCTGACGATGAAGTCGGCGCCCGCCGCAACGGCCGCATCCACCTGCTCGCGGTTGAGCACGGTGCCGGCCCCGATCAGCAGATCCGGGTAGGCCGCGCGCATCTGGCGGATGGCCTCGGCGGCGGCGGGGGTGCGGAAGGTCACCTCGGCGGCGGGCAGGCCATTTTCCACCAGCACCCGGGCGAGAGGGACGGCCTGGGCAGCATCTTTCAGCGCGATGACGGGGATCACCTTGAGGGCTTCGAGGCGGGCGATGAGATCAGACATGGTGCGTTTCCTTGAGTGATGGCATGTGGGAGGGGGGAATGATGGCCCCCGGATACTGGATGACGGCCGCCGCCAGGCGGTGGCCTGCCCGGGCGGCGTCGGTGACGTCGGCCCCTTGCAGGCGTGCGGCGAGATAACCGGCGCTGAAGGAGTCGCCCGCCGCCGTGGTGTCGATCACCTGTTCGGCGGACAACCGCAGGGCGGCGATTTCGATCCGCTGCGCTGCCGTGACCACCAGGCAAGGCTCAGAGCCGCGCTTGACGACGATCTCGCCCACCCCGAAGCCCTGGCTGCGGGCGAGGCAGGTTTCGACCTCCTCGTCGCCCCAGAGTGCCTGCTCGTCATCCAGGGTCAGCAGGGCGATGTCCGCCAGGCGCAGGATGGCGGTGTAGGCCTCTTTGGCGGTCTCCTTGTCTTGCCAGAGGCGGGGGCGGTAGTTGTTGTCAAAGGCAATTCTGGCCCCCCGGGCGCGCGCTGCGGCGAGCCCTTCCAGCAGGCGCTGGCGCGAGGCGGGCGGCAGTATGGCCAGGCTGATGCCGCTCACGTAGACAAGATCGCACTGGCCCAGGGCGGCGATAATGGCCTCGCCCTCGGGTTGCGCCAGCCAGTAGCGGGCGGCGGCGTCGCTGCGCCAGTAGGTGAACGAGCGCTCGCCGTCGGCCGCGGTGTCGATGAGATAGAGACCAGGGGCCTTGTCTGCCAGGCGCTGCACCCAGTCGGTGTGGATGCCCTCTTGCTGCCAGGCGGCCAGCATCTGGCTGCTGAACCCGTCCTGGCCGAGGGCCGTGACATAGTGCACCGCGAACGCCTGGCTCCCCAGGCGGGCGAGATAGAGGGCGGTGTTGAGGGTGTCGCCCCCGAAACCTTGTGCCAGCAGGCCTTGCCCGGCTCGGCGCAGCTCCACCATGCATTCGCCGATGACGGCTATCTGTCGGGTCATGGTTTCGACTCCTTGCAATCGTTACAGGGGGTTCGCCAGGGGATGACGCCACATGCGATACATGGTGTGGCAGTTGACGAACAGGAAGGTGGTCTCAATCAGGCTGCCGCCGATGGAGCCGATCAGTATGTTGTGGCTGGTCCAGCACAGGCCGCCCGCCAGCATGCACAGCCGCAGCGCCAGCCCGCGGGCCCGGAACAGGCCCCAGGTGCCGATGGTGGTGCCGATGATGGGGAGCCACTGCACCGCACTGGTGATCCCGGGGATGCCCAGCACCCACACCAGCACGAGGAAGAAGAGCATCACCCAGGGGCTGCGGGTGCGCCCCGAGGCGATGGTGCGACCACAGCTGAGGGCGGCACTGAGAGCCGCCGTGCTGGCACCCATCAGCAGGAAGTGGACCGCGATGGCCCCCTGGTAGAGGCACAGCCGCCAGCGAAAGCGGCTGTCGTCCCGTTGCAGGAAGGCGCTCACCCCGACCAGCATGGCGGCAAGGCCGATGCCTTGCGCCAGGGGCTGCTGTTCAATCAGGGTCCAGACCGGTTGCAGCCAGCCAAGCTCGAGACTCACAGGGTGACACCACTCTTGAAGATGGCCAGCTCCCGGAAGTCGTTGCGCTCGTTGCAGGTCGGCTTGCCGTTGGCGATGTCGACGATGAGGTCGATGAACTGGGCGAGCAGGCTGCTCATGGGGGTGCCCTCAATCAGGGTGCCGGCATTGAAGTCGATCCAGTGCGGCTTGCGCCTGGCCAGATCGCTGTTGGTGGCGAGCTTGACCGTGGGGGCCGGGCCACCGTAAGGGGTGCCGCGCCCGGTACTGAACAGCACCATGTGGCAGCCTGCGCCGGCCAGGGCGCTGGTGGCGACGGCGTCGTTGCCCGGGGCGCTCAGCAGGTTCAGCCCGGGGCGCTGCAAGCGGGCGCCGTAGGGCAGCACGTCCACCACCTGGCTGTGCCCCGCCTTCTGGGTGCAGCCGAGGGACTTCTCCTCCAGGGTCGAGATGCCGCCCGCCTTGTTGCCGGGGGAGGGGTTCTCGTAGATGGGTTGCTGGTGGTCGATGAAGTACTGCTTGAAGTCGTTGACCATCTGCACTGTCTTGTCGAAGGTCTGCTCGTCCTGGCAGCGGGACATCAGGATGCGCTCGGCGCCAAACATCTCCGGCACCTCGGTCAGCACCGAGCTGCCCCCGTGCTGGATCACGTAGTCGGAGAAGCAGCCGAGCAGCGGGTTGGCGGTGATCCCGGAGAGGCCGTCCGAGCCGCCGCATTCCAGCCCGAATTTGAGCTCGCCGAGCCGACCGGGTTGGCGCCTGTCTTGCTGCATCTGCGCGAGCAGCTCGCGCAGCAGCCCCAGCCCGTGCTCCACCTCGTCATCGTGCTGCTGGCACACCATGAAGCGCACGCGGGCGGCATCGACGGGGCCCAGGGTCTCCCTGAAGGCGGCGATCTGGTTGTTCTCGCAGCCCAGCCCCACCACCAGAACCCCCCCCGAGTTGGGGTGGTGCACCAGGTTTTGCAGCAGGGTGCGGGTGTTGAGGTGATCCTGACCGAGTTGGGAGCAGCCGTACTGGTGGCTGAACAGGTGCACCCCGTCGATGGCGCCGAGATCGGTGTCGCGCTCGAGCTGTTGCTTCATCTGCTTGGCGAGGGCGTTGACGCAGCCCACGGTGGGCAGGATCCACAGCTCGTTGCGAATGCCGACCTGGCCGTCGTGGCGGCGGTAGACCTGGATCTCCCGGTCCGGCAGCGCGGTGCTGACGTCGATGAGCTCCGGCTGGTAGCTGTACTCGTCGAGATCGCTGAGGTTGGTAGCGAGATTGTGGTGATGGATATGCTCCCCCGCCGCGATGGCGCGGGTGGCGTGGCCGATGGGCAGACCGTACTTGATGATCTGATCCCCTTCAAAGAGGGCCACCAGCGCCAGCTTGTGGCCGCGGGGGAGGGGGTCGCTCAGAGTGAAGGAAACACCTTCGTGCGCTATCTGCTCGCCGGCGGCGAGCTCTCTCAGGGTCACCAGCACATTGTCGGCGGGGTGGATGCGAATCACGGCTTGCATGGTCACTCCTTAGCAGCAGGCGGCCAGCGCCGCGCGCAGGCCCTGCTCACGGATCCGGGTCAGACAGGCATCGACTCGCTCGACCAGGCCAGGCACCTCGCACAGGGACTGGCCCCAGTGGGCCTCCTGGCCGAGCACCTCTTGCACCAGGACGCGCTGGGGGATCTCGCCGCGCTCCACCGCAGGCCAGAGGCGGGCGTAGGCATTGAGCCAGGGTTGATCGTCCTGCAGCGGATAGGCGTGTCCGTTGCGCTCCCCGCGATAGAAGGCGAGCAGGGCGGCGAGGGCAAAGCTCAGGCGCGGCGCCAGGGTGCCCTGCTGCTGTTGATAGGTCAGCAACTGCGGCAGCAAACGGGTGCGGAACTTGGTCATGCCGTTCAGGGCGATGGAGAGCAACTGGTGCTTGATGAAGGGATTGCGAAAGCGCCCCTGCACGTCGCGGGCGAAGGAGAGCAGCTCTTCTTGCGGCAGGCTCAAGGTCGGCACTATCTCATCGCGCATGATGCGCTCGACGAACTCGCCAATTTCCTCGTCGGCCATGGCCTCGCCCACCGTGTCGAGCCCGGCCAGGAAGGCGACCGGCACCAGGGCGGTGTGGGCGCCGTTGAGGATGGCGACCTTGCGCTCCTTGTAGGGCTTGATGTCATCGACGATGAGGATGTTGAGCGCCTGCCCGGCGGGCAGCTGATCGAGGCAGAGGGCGCTCGCCAGCCATGCAGGCCCCTGGATCACCAGCAGGTAGAAGTGCTCGGCGGTGACCACGAACTGATCCTGATAGCCAAATTGCGCCTGCAGCTCGGCGTGCTCGTCCCGGGGGAAGCCGGTGACGATGCGGTCCACCAGGGTGGAGCAGAAGGTGTTGTGTTCGCGCAGCCAGGTCTGGAAGGCCTCTGGCAACTGCCACTGGGCGGCGTAGCGCAGCACCAGCTCGCGCAGGGCGTCGCCGTTGTAGTCGATGAGCTCGCACGGCAGCAGCACCCAGCCCTTGTCGGCGGCGCCGTCAAAGTGACTGAAGCGCTCGAACAGCAAGCGGGTCAGCTTGGCCGGGAAGCTCGCGGGCGGAGCGTCGTCGAACTGGTCGTCGGCGTGATAGCTGATCCCGGCTTCCGTGGTGTTGGAGAAGAGGAAGCGGATATCCGGGTTGCGCGCCAGTGCCAGCACCTCGTCGAACTGGCGATAGCAGCTCAGTTCGCGGTTGACGCTGCGGATCAGGCGCTGGGTGCTGATGGCCTTGCCGGACTCGTCCAGCCCGCGGATGACGGTGGTGTAGAGGCCGTCCTGAGTGCTCAGGCTGGGGGGAAAGTCGCTGTCGATGGGGCGCACTATGACCACGCCGGCGTCGAGGCGGGTGTGCTCGTTGAGCAGGTCCAGCTGCCAGTCGATGAAGGCGCGCAGGAAATTCCCCTCGCCAAACTGGATCACGCGGTCCGGATATTGGGCCCCCGGGAAGGCATCACGATTCAGGCGTTGCATCTTGTTGTGCTCCTCATGAGGCTGTGCCCCTGTGGCGGATATGGATGATGGGCGCGGTTTGACCCATGGAATGGTCCGCTCCGGCGGCGGGACATGCCCGCCGCCTCATTTTTTATTTCTGGTCAGTTCAGCTCGATGGCGAAGTAGTCGCGGGCGTTGTGGAAGCAGATGTTCTCCACCATCTGGCCCAGCAGCGCGAGATCGGCCGGGGCCTCACCGTCCGCGACCCAGTGCCCGATCATGCGGCACAGGATGCGGCGGAAGTATTCGTGACGGGTGTAGGAGAGGAAGCTGCGGCTGTCGGTCAGCATGCCGACGAAGCGACTGAGCAGGCCGAGCTGGGCGAGCTGGGTCATCTGGCGCTCCATGCCATCCTTCTGATCGTTGAACCACCAGCCCGAGCCGAACTGCATCTTGCCGGGAAGGTTGTCCCCCTGGAAGTTGCCGATCATGGTGCCGAGCACCTCGTTGTCCCTCGGGTTCAGGCAGTAGAGGATGGTCTTGGGCAGCGTCCCTTGCGCGTCCTGGGCGTCGAGCAGGCGGGAGAGCGCCTTGGCCACGGGAGCGTCGTGGATGGAGTCAAAGCCGGTGTCCGGCCCCAGGGTCAGCAGGCGGCGGCTGTTGTTGTTGCGCAGCGCCCCGATGTGGTACTGCTGCACCCAGCCGCGCCGGTGGTATTCGCCCGCCAGATAGAGCAGCACGGCGGTCTTGAAGGCGGCCACATCGGCGCTCTCCAGTACGGCGCCCCCCAGACGTCGAGTCAGCATGGCGTCGAGCGCCTGTTCGCCGGCCTGGCCGAAGGGCACTTCGTCCAGGGCATGGTCGGCAATCTTGCAGCCGTGTGCGGCGAAGTGATCCAGCCGCACGCCGAGGGCCCGGGTCAGATCGGCAAAGGTGCGGATCTGGATGTCGCTGACCCGGCCGAGTTCGGCCAGATAGTCAGCAAAGCCATGGGCGTCGATGTTGAACGCCTTGTCCGGACGCCAGCTCGGCAGCACCTTGATGTCGAAGCCGCCGTCGGCCGCGATGGCGGCGTGGTGGCGCAGATCGTCGACGGGATCGTCCGTGGTGCCCACCATCTTGACGTTCATCTGTTTCATGATGCCGCGGGCCGAAAAGTCGGGCTGGGCCAGCTTGTCGTTGCACTGGTGCCAGATGGCCTGTGCGGTCTGCGGCCCCAGCAGCTGGCCCGTGATGCCAAAGGGCCGCTTGAGCTCGAGATGGGTCCAGTGATAGAGGGGGTTGCCGATGGTGTGGGGCACGGTGCGGGCCCAGGCCTCGAACTTGGCGTAGTCGTCGGCATCCCCGGTGCAGAAGCGTTCATCCACTCCGTTTGAGCGCATGGCGCGCCACTTGTAGTGATCCCCCTTGAGCCAGATCTCATACAGGTTGGCGAAGCGGTGATCCTCGGCAATCAGCTGGGGCGGCAGGTGGCAGTGATAGTCGAAGATGGGCTGTCCGGCGGCGAAGCCGTGATAAAGCTGGCGCGAGAATTCGGTATCCAGCAGAAAGTCATCGGTCATGAAGGCGGTCATTCGCTTGCTCCCTACGAGAGTGCTCGGTGAAGTGGAGATAGTTGTTGGACCAATTATTCTCATTGCCAGACATCTCGTCCAGTCACCATATTGAAAAAACACCGGTCGGCTCACAAAATCGTCGAATTAAACCATTTTGAGTCTCAAAGAGGGCCTTCAATGGTGCCTAACAGGGTGAGAAAGAGCGGGAAAGAGGATGAAGAGGCTGGATGAGAGGTTTGTATGACACCTTTTTACTCTTGTGGATCGGGAAAATGTGACCTGCGTTGGGTTTATCACAGCCCATTTGTGGGGGTATGCCGTTTTTGTGATGGTTCTCAACATTCATAGATGTTCTACCAATTACAGTGTGCATCACAAAGATGTAGGACATTAAGACTGACTCCTCAGGGAAGAGGTCTAGCAGATAAACGCACACACTTGAGGTCCCGCTCCAATGAAAATGAAAACCATCGCCGCCGCCATCCTGATGGCCGCCCCCCTGGCCCTGACAGCCTTCTCTTCCCATGCCATGGAGAGAGTGACGCTGAAGCTGGCCCATAACCTGGACACCAACCATGTGGTACACCAGGCGTTGGCCCAGATGGCCAAGGAGATCAGCACCGCCTCCGACGGCAAGATGAAGCTGCGCATCTACCCGGGTGGCCAGATGGGCGGTCCCCGTGAGACTCTGGAGTTGCTGCAAAACGGCGCCCTGGACATGACCAAGGCCAGTGCCAGCGAGATGGAACCCTTCTCGCCCGCCTTCTCCATCTTCAGCCTGCCTTACCTGTTCAAGGATCAGGCCCACTTCAACAAGGTCATTTACGGCCCCGTGGGCGAATCCATGATGGCCCAGACCCGTGACAAGGGCTTCGTCTCCATCGCCGCCTACGTGGCGGGGACCCGCAGCTTCTACGCCAACAAGCCTATTCACACCCCGGCCGACATGAAGGGGATGAAGATCCGGGTGGTCGCCACCCCCACCACCATCAAGCTGATCGAACTGCTGGGTGCGGCCCCGGCCCCGATCCCCTTCGGTGAGGTCTACACCGCACTGCAGCAAGGGGTCATCGACGGCGCCGAGAACAACGAGCCCTCCTACGTGCAGACTCGTCATGTCGAGGTGGCCAAGTTCTACGCCGAAGATCAGCACACTTCTGTGCCCGATTTCCTGGTGATCTCGAGCAAGGTGCTGGACAAGCTTTCCGACGAGCAGAAGGCCATCCTCACCACTGCCGCCAAGCACTCGGAAACCTACGAACAGGAGCTGTGGGACAAGGAGGTCGCGGCATCTCGCAAGCAGGCGACCGACGCGGGGGCAACCTTCATCCAGGTCGACAAGGAGGCTTTCCGCACTGCGCTGGCCCCCCTGTATGACGATTTCCGCAAGGATCCGGTACGCGGTGAGTGGCTCACCAAGATCGAGAATGAAGCCGGTCAGTAATCATGAGGGGAGGGCGACGAGATCGCCCTCCCGGGAGAACCGCAATGCGTCTTGAAAAGTTCAAGCAACCCATCGACAGGTTGCTCGCCGGGTTTACCGTCGCCGTGATGGCCATGCTGGTGGTCTGCGTGGTCTGGCAGGTGTTCAGCCGCTACGTGCTGGCACAGCCGAGCACCATGACCGACGAGATAGCCCGCTTCAGCATGATCTGGGTGGGATTGCTGGGAGCGGCCTACGCCACCGGCAAGCGTCGCCACCTCAGCATCGACCTGTTCGTTTCCGACCTCAAGGGAGGGCGCAAGCTCGCCAACCAGCTGTTCGTGGATCTCTGCGTGCTGCTGTTTTCCAGCGGCGCCATGGTGTGGGGCGGCCTGACCCTGGTGACCAAGGTCTACAGCACCGGCCAGGTCTCCCCGGCCATGCAGTTGCCGATGGCCTATGTCTACGCCGTGCTGCCCCTGAGCGGCCTCATCATCAGTTATTACTGTGTGCTCTTCATGCTGGAGACCCTGCTCGACAGTCTGGCGCCCACCCCCGATCTTGCCCCCTCAGAGGAGAACATCTGATGGATTGGACCATAGCCCTGGTCATGTTCGGCTCCTTCTTCGTGTTGGTGTTCGCGGGCGTGCCCATCTCTTTCTCCATCGGCCTGGCGACCCTGGCCTCCGGCATGATGATGCTGCCGATGGAAACCATCCTTGCGGTGGTCGGCCAGAAGATGGCCACCGGCCTCGACAGCTTCTCCCTGCTGGCGATCCCCTTCTTCATCCTGGCGGGGACCCTGATGAACTGCGGCGGCATCGCCCAGCGGCTCATCAACTTCTCCCAGGTGCTGGTGGGCCGCATGCCGGGCTCGCTCGGCCACGTGAATGTCATGGCCAACATGCTGTTCGGCTCCATCTCGGGGTCGGCGGTGGCAGCCGCGGCCGCGGTGGGTGGCACCATGGCCCCCATGCAGAAGAAGTCCGGCTATGATCCGGCCTATTCGGCGGCCATCAACGTGACCTCCTGCATCACGGGTCTGCTGATCCCGCCCTCCAACGTGCTCATCATCTATGCCCTGACCGCCGGCGGCATCTCGGTGGCCACCCTGTTCATGGCCGGTTACGTCCCCGGCATCCTGATGGGGCTCAGCATCATGGCCGTGGGAGCCATCATCGCCAAGCGCCGTGGCTACCCGGTTGCGGAGCGACCCTCCTTTGCCATGGTGATGCGCGCCTTCTGGGATGCCATCCCCAGCCTGCTGCTGGTGGTGGTGGTCATGGGCGGGATCCTGGGGGGCATCTTCACCGCCACCGAAGCCTCCGCCATCGCCGTGGTCTACACCTTCGTACTCTCGGTGCTCATCTACCGCGAAGTGAAGTTCAAGGATCTGCCGGCCATCATGCTGGACTCGGTCATCACCACCGCCATCGTGCTGCTGCTGATCGGCATCTCGGTGGGCATGTCCTGGGCCATGACCAATGCGGACATCCCCTACACCATCAGTGACGCCTTGATGAATGTCTCCGATAACCCTCTAGTCATCCTGCTCATCATCAACGTGATCCTGCTCATCGTGGGCGTCTTCATGGACATGACTCCGGCGGTGCTGATCTTCACCCCGATCTTCCTGCCCATCGTCACCGAGCTCGGCATGGATCCGGTCCACTTCGGCATCATGATGATCTTCAACCTCTGCATCGGGCTCTGTACACCGCCGGTGGGCAGTGCGTTGTTTGTGGGGTGTTCGGTCTCGGGGGTCAAGCTGCAGGCCCTGATCCGGCCCATGCTGCCCTTCTTCTTCGTCTTGCTGCTGAGCCTGATGGCGGTGACCTACATACCGTCACTCAGCCTCTTCCTGCCGGGACTGTTTGGCATGCACTGAGTCATGAGAGAGCAAGTGAGCCCTGGGCTCACTTGTTCATTTTCATGTAAATTGGTATAACAAGTTACCGTATCCGGGGGACAGTCCCGGCACTTGAATAGTATGAGGCTGGGGTGTGAGTGAGATGAATATGGACTTGGTTGAATCAAAGCGTCTCTATCAGAAAGTCGCCGCCGAGCTGAAACAACGCATTGCCAGCCAGCGTTATCAAGTTGGCGAGCGTCTGCCGGCCGAGCGGCTGATTGCCGAGGAGATGGACGTGAGTCGCACCGTGGTGCGCGAAGCCATCATCATGCTGGAAGTGGAAGGGCTGGTGGCGGTGCAGAAAGGGTCCGGGATCCACGTGATCGCCCGGGAGAGCCAGTATGCCGAAGCGACTCCCACCCTGGATGACGCCCTGTTGACGGCGGGCCCCTTCGAGCTGCTGCAAGCCAGGCAACTGCTGGAGAGCAATATCGCCGAGTTTGCCGCGACCCAGGTGACCAAGCAGGGCATCATGGAGCTGCTGAAGATCCAGGCCCTGGCCCGCAAGGAGGATCGTGCCCGCGATTCGGAGTGGGACAAGCAGTTCCATATCCAGGTGGCCAAGGCGACCCAGAACTCCGTGCTGGTGATCCTGACCGAGCAGCTCTGGCTGCATCGCGAGCGCAACCCCTACTGGCGCAAGCTCCACGAGCATATCGACGACAAGGCTATCTCCAGCTGGTGCGACGATCACGACCAGATCCTCAAGGCCCTGATGCGCAAGGATCCGCAGGCGGCCAAGCTGGCCATGTGGCAGCACCTGGAGAACACCAAGCAGATGCTCTTCCAGGCCACCATCTTCGATGACGAAATGGAGGATGACCGCTACCTCTTCTCCGAAAATCCCGTCGTTCATCTGACCCAGCATTCCACTGCCAACGGCTAGTGGAAGGTTCTCGGGGGCGAATCCTCGAGGCTGTTTCAACCCCATGGAGGCGCTGGGCTGATGGCGTAGCCCAGAGCTCCCGGGCAAATTGCCGTTCCACTCGCCGGTTTTTGCTGGCCGCATCACCTGGATGCTGGCCCATGTCAAATGCAGTCACGACCCGCAGAGCCTTTGGCCCTTGGTCTGGAGATGCACAGCACTCGCGGGGCGGATACATCCTCTCAAGGTGAGAAAAAGGATACAAAAAGGGCCACTTCTTGCGAAGTGGCCCTTTCCAAACGTTTGGTGGAGCTGGGGGGATTTGAACCCCCGTCCAAAATTACTACATCCTCGGTACTACATGCTTAGTCACTCTTTACATTCGCCAACACGCTGCGGAGAGACACGCCACGCATTGACTAGCTCGATTGGTTTTAATGCTTCCGCCCCGAGCAGGACTTCCACACGATCCTGTGAAGGATGACCTTCCATTTCCCTAGGACACAGGCAAGCTAGGGGAGAAGGGCTCAGCGCAGGTTATTAAGCTGCGAGTGCGTAGTTTTCGTCGTTTGCGACTATTTTTTTGCGGTTTATTAACGAGGCCTACCGCACCTCGGCATGCACCTTGGGTTTCGTGAATCTTGTCGAATCCAGAATCAGCCCCAAGTTGTCAAAAGGGATTGTACGCAAAAATCCTGTCATGGCAAGGCGTTGATGGCAATCGACCGGCCTTGGCCGGTCGATTGCTGGTTTATTGGTCGCCGCATGGGGGCCGGCGGCGCACAATCAACCGCGGTGCTTGTTCTTCATGATGCGGGCCTTCTCACGGTCCCATTCCCGTGCCTTGGTGTCTTCCCGCTTGTCGTGCTCTTTCTTGCCTTTCACCAGGCCGATCTCGACCTTGACCCAGCACGCTTTCCAGTAGAGGGCCAGCGGCACTATGGTGTAGCCCTGACGAGCGGTCAGGCTCTCGAGCTTGTCGAGTTCACGGCGACTGAGCAGCAATTTGCGGGTGCGGGTCGGATCGCATACCACGTGGCTGGAGGCGGCGTTCAGCGGCAGGAAGCTGGAGCCGAACAGGAAGGCTTCCCCCTGCATGAAGATGACATAGGCTTCGCTGATGTTGGCCTTGCCCGCCCGCAGGGACTTCACTTCCCACCCTTGCAGGGACAGGCCGGCTTCCACGCGCTCTTCGATGAAGTACTCGTGACGGGCGGTTCTGTTGAGTGCAATGGTGCTGGACCCGGCTTTGTTTTTACTGTTCTTTTTGCTCATGACGGGGGCCTTAGGCAATGTTTAGGAAGGCGCATTATACGTGGGTGGCGGCGGCTGTAAAACGCACAGCGCTCCGAGTGGCGGCTTTGTGAGCAGTTCGATGACGATTTTGAGGGAAGGGCGGGGCGAGAGCGGACCACATTGGCCGGAAAGTGTGCGATTGCCCTGCTTGGTGACCCGCGAACAGTTTCGGCGGTGATTTTGGCTGACAAGGTGATAAAATCGGGCCGATTGGATGAGGAAAACCCATGCCCCGTATTACTCGCAGTGCCCTGGTGATGTTCAGCGCGGAACAGATGTTCCGGCTGGTCAATGACGTTGATGCCTATCCTGAGTTCCTGCCCGGCTGTGTCGGCAGCCGTGTTCACGAGTCAGGTGAAGACTACATGATGGCCTCGGTCGATGTGGCCAAGGCAGGTATCGCCAAGACCTTTACCACGCGCAACCAGCTCGATGCCAATCGCACCATCAAGATGGAGCTGGTGGAGGGGCCTTTCAGCAAGCTGGCGGGATGGTGGACCTTCACGCCCCTGGACGTGGATGCCTGCAAGGTGGAGTTTGATCTCGACTTCGAGTTCACCTCCAAGCTCATTGAGCTGGCCTTTGGCCAGATCTTCCGCGAGCTGGTGAGCTCCATGGTGCTTGCCTTCTCCAATCGTGCCAAGGTGGTTTACGGTGTCTGAGCTCCTCAATATCGAAGTGGCCTATGCCCTGCCCGAGCGGCAGACGGTGCTGTGCATCCGGGTCGCGCCCGAGACCAGCGTGCTGGCGGCCATCGAACAGTCCGGCATCCTGCAAAAGCACCCGGAGATCGACCTGTCGGTCAACAAGTTCGGTATCTACAGCCGTCCGGTGAAGGGCACAGAGTCGGTGCAGGAGGGGGATCGCATCGAGATCTATCGCCCTCTCATCGCCGACCCCAAGGAGATGCGCAAGAAGCGGGCGGAGAAAGCCAAGGAAGAGGGGCGCGCCGATGTGGTCACCGGCGGGCGGCCCGATGTGCACCGCAAGCGAGACGATGCCGGCACCTGACGGGTGATGGGCTGTGACAAGGGGCGCCGTGGCGCCCCTTTGTGATCGTCTCGCCCGGCACGGGGCATTACAGGGTGAGCAGGCGCTCGTTTTCCACCGTCTCTATCCCGCTCTCCTGGATAGCAAGGCGCGCCATGGCGTGCGCCACCTGACTGGCCTCGATGGCACGCCAGCGGCGCAGCGACCCGCGCAGCAGGGGCTTGACCAGCGGATAGATGGCCTGGATGATCTGCTCCGAACGGCGCGCAGGTTCGCGATGGCCGAGCAGCATGGCCGGGCGCAGGATGACGAGCCGCTGCCACTCCTGGGTCAGCAGGGCCTGCTCCATCTCGCCCTTGGTGCGGGGATAGAGGGCAGGGGAGCCCGGGTTGGCGCCCAGACTGGAGACCACCAGCAGGCGGCGGCAGCCGTGGCGACGGGCAAGCGCGGCAAAGGCCAGCACATAGTCGAGATCGACCCGGCGAAATGCCTCGGCCGAGCTGGCATCCTTGCGGGTGGTGCCAAGGCAGCAGAAGGCAATGTCCACAGGGGAGGGCAGCGTCAATCTGTCCAGCGCGTCGAACGAGGTGGGCAGCCAGGTGCGTCCCGGAGCGGGGTCGCCCGGTTTGCGGCAGAGCAGGAGGAGGTCGTGCTCCGTCCCCAGCTCGCGCAGCAAGGCTTTGCCAATCAGACCGGTGGCGCCGGCAATCAGGAATCGACTCATGATGATCTCCTCGGGGCAATGAGGCATCCAGAGTGTGGCCCGGCGACATCACCGGGGCCAGAGAGAACAAAACCGGCAGAAGCCGGTTTTGTAATGTCATCTAGAGCGGTGTGGTGAAAGCGGCAGGGAGAGGGAAATCACCGGTCACGGTGGCCAGTCTGTCACCCACGAAGTTGAGGGTCAGCTCCTTGCGCTCCTTGTCGCCCCGACCGGGCTGGAACTCATAGAGGTAGTACCAGGTGTTGGGGTCAAAGCTGTCGCGCAACATGGGAGAACCCAGCACGAACTCGACCTGTTCGCGGGTCATGCCCTGGCGCAGCTTGTCGACCTGCTTTTGTTCCACATAGTTGCCCTGGGGAATATCGATGCGATAGACCAGGCTGCAACCGGACAGGGTGAGGGCGGTCAGGGCCGCGGCAATCAGGTGTTTCATCCGCATATCGGGTTCAGATCATCCATACAGTCTTTTTAGCTCGGCAAATCATACCCACTCCCCGTGCGGAAGTAAAAAGCCATTGATCCATCAGCCAATAAAAAGGGCCGCGTGGCGGCCCTGGCAGATCTTGCCCCCTTACATGGCGGCGCGGAAGATGGCGACGATCTCCGCGTGAGTCGCCTGCCTGGGGTTGGTGAGACCACAGGCATCCTTGAGCGCATTGGTGGCCAGCACGTCGAGGTCGTCGGCCCTGACCCCGAGCTGCTCCAGACCGGCGGGGATCTTGACGTCGCGAGCCAGTTGCCGGATGGCGTCAATGGCTGCCGCCGCACCCTGCTCATCGCTCATGGCGCTCACATCCACCCCCATATGACGGGCCACATCCTTGAGCCGGCCGGCGCACACCCGGGCGTTGTAGGCCTGGACATGGGGCAGCAGCACCGCATTGCACACCCCGTGGGGCAGGTCGTAGAAGCCGCCGAGCTGGTGAGCCATGGCGTGTACATAGCCCAGGCTTGCGTTGTTGAAGGCCATGCCGGCCAGGAACTGGGCATAGGCCATCTGCTCACGGGCATGGAGATCCTCCCCCTGATGCACGGCGGTGCGAAGGTGTTCGGCAATCAGTGCGATGGCCATCACGGCGCTGGCATCGGTGACCGGGGTGGCGGCGGTGGAGACATAGGCCTCGATGGCGTGGGTGAGGGCATCCATGCCGGTGGCGGCGGTGAGGCCGGCGGGCTTGGCCAGCATCAGTTCCGGGTCGTTGACCGACATCAGCGGCGTGACGTGCTTGTCGATGATGGCCATTTTCACCTGACGGGATTCGTCGGTAATGATGCAAAAACGGGTCATCTCGGAGGCGGTGCCGGCCGTGGTAATGATGGCGATGAGCGGCAACTGCGGCTTGGTGGAGCGATCCACTCCCTCGTAATCCTTGATGCTGCCCCCATTGGCGGCCACCAGGGCGATGCCCTTGGCGCAGTCGTGGGGTGAGCCGCCGCCGAGCGAAATGACGCAGTCGCAGCCGTGGGCCCGGATCATCGCAAGACCCGCCTCGACGTTGGCCACGGTGGGATTGGGTCTGGTCTCGTCGAACACCACGGCACCGATGCCGTGCTCGGCCAGGAGGGCGGCAAGCCGGCCCACCACGCCAATCTGGCCCAGGATCTTGTCGGTGACGATGAGCGCCTTGCGATAGCCATGTCCCTGGATATCCGCTGCCGCCTCCTGCAGGCAGCCCGCCCCAATCAGGTTGATTGCGGGAATGTAGAACTTGAATGTCGCCATGATGGACTCCGTATGATTAGCCATTAAGTGGTATGCGGGCGCCAACATAACAGCGTCGGAGGGGATGAGAAGGGGTCAATGGTATCTCGTTTGCAACTTTGTGGACTCGATCGCGCTCTTTAAATGGACGGTCGCTCAAGGCTTGACAAGGGATGGGAGTGCAAAAGGAACGTAAAAACGTTTTTCAAGAAATTCATCATCTTAGCAAACGTTTCGCGCCATTTTTGTCAGCTTTGAAGCGCAGAAGTGTGAGGCGCATCAAGGAATTGGAAAGCGCTTTCGACCATAGTTGGCGCCTCCCCGGATGAGGGGACACCGGCTTGAAAGTACCGTAAAGAATCACCTTAACTGCACTCGGCTGCCATGCGGCGGGGCGCAACCAGGAGTCCACTATGTCTGATGTATTTCACTTGGGTTTGAAAAAAGCGGATCTGCAAGGCGCCACCCTGGCGATCGTCCCCGGTGACCCCGAGCGCGTGAAGCGCATCGCAGAGCTGTTGGACAACCCGGTGCACCTGGCCAGCCATCGTGAATTCACCACCTGGCGCGGCGAGATGGACGGCAAGGCCGTGATCATCTGCTCCACCGGTATCGGTGGCCCGTCCACCTCCATCGCGGTGGAAGAGCTGGCCCAGCTGGGTATCCGTACCTTCCTGCGCATCGGCACCACCGGCGCCATCCAGCCGCACCTGAACGTGGGCGACGTGATCGTCACCACCGGCTCCGTGCGCCTCGACGGTGCCAGCCTGCACTTCGCGCCGATGGAGTTCCCGGCAGTGGCCGACTTTGACTGCACCACCGCCCTGGTGAACACCGCCAAGGAGCTGGGCTCCAAGCTGCATGTGGGCGTCACTGCTTCTTCTGACACCTTCTACCCGGGTCAGGAGCGTTACGACACCGTATCCGGTCGCGTGGTACAACGTTTCCAGGGTTCCATGAAAGAGTGGCAAGCCATGGGCGTGCTGAACTACGAGATGGAGTCCGCGACCCTGCTGACCATGTGTACCAGCCAGGGCCTGCGTGCGGGCATGGTGGCCGGTGTCATCGTGAACCGTACCCAGCAGGAAATCCCGAACGCCGAAACCATGGCGAAAACCGAATCTGATGCCATCAAGATCGTGCTGGGCGCCGCCCGCAAGCTGATCTGATAGCACCACACCGAGTGGGGGGTGGGGGCCGTTGCGAAAGCGCGGCCCCTATCTTTATCCGCCGTTTGCCCCTTTTGCCTTCCTGGCCCTGCTTTCCCCCTTCTTCGTTACCCCTGTTGCACCGTCATGGCCGCCAGTGCCTGCGCAAAGGGCGCCTCACAGCGGATCTGTACCGCTTCGCCGCTCACCGGGTGCACAAAACCGAGTTCACTGGCGTGCAGCATCAGTCTGGGGGCCCGTTCGCAGCCGGGCGGGAGCAGGCCGCCATACAGATCGCATCCCAGGATGGGATGGCCCAGCCACTGGCTGTGGATGCGCAGCTGGTGGGTGCGCCCGGTTTCCGGTACCAGCCTGACCCGGGTCAATGGCACCGGCTGGCCTGCCCCCTCCAGGGTGAGCCGCTCCATCACCCGATAGCGTGAGCGGGCGGGTTTGCCGCTGGCGGCGCAGATGCTCATCAGCGGGAACAGCGTCGGATCCTTGGCGATGGATGCGTCGATGACGCCCTCATCCGCCGCCAGATGGCCGCAGAGCAGTGCCTCGTAAGCCTTGCTCACAGTGCGCTGGCTGAACTGGTGGCAGAGCAGGGCGTTGATGCTCTTGTTTCTGGCCACCACCATGACGCCCGAGGTGCCAAAGTCGAGGCGGTGCACCAGGGTGCAGCCGGGGTAATCCTGTACCAGCCGGTAATGGACCGAATCGAGGTTCTGCGGGTTCTTGCCCGAGAGGCTCAGCAGGCCGCTCGGCTTGTTGATGAGCAGCAGATGCGCATCCTCAAACAGGATCTCGATGGTGGCGGCGCAGGGCGGAGCAACAAAGGTGTCGATGATGGCGGACATGGGGCAACCGGACGATGAAGGGGGAGGGATCATACCCGAACGATGGCGGCGCGGCGAATCTGGGTGTCCGCTCCCAAGGCCTGTCGCCAAGTACTTGATCTCGTTGGTTGAGGCGTTTTGTGACTCCCTCCTGAGTTCATCTGGCCATCTCTTGCTAAGGTATGGCTCCCTGTCATGTTGTAAGGAGTCTGTCCATGGCGTTGCCCGTTATTCTCGATTGCGATCCCGGCCACGATGATGCCATCGCCCTCATTCTGGCGCTGGCGAGCCCCGAGCTGAAGGTGCTGGCGGTCACCACCAGCGCGGGCAACCAGACCCCGGACAAGACCCTCAACAATGCCCTGCGCATCCTGACCCTGCTCGGCCGCGACGACATCCCGGTGGCGGCGGGGGCTGCCAAGCCCCTGGCCCGTGAGCTCATCATCGCCGACAACGTCCACGGCGAATCGGGGCTGGACGGCCCAGAACTGCCGGATCCCGCCTTTGCTCCCCGGGCGATGAGCGCCCTTGAATTGATGGCAAGGTGTCTGCGCGAGAGCCCGGAGCCGGTCACCCTGGTGCCGACCGGGCCGCTCACCAACATTGCCCTCTTGCTGGCGGCCTACCCCGAGCTCAAGCAGAAGATCGCCCGCATTGTGCTGATGGGGGGCGCCGCCGGTGCGGGCAACTGGACCCCCGCGGCGGAATTCAATATTTATGTGGATCCCGAAGCGGCCGATATGGTCTTCAAGTCGGGGCTGCCCATCACCATGTGCGGGCTGGACGTGACCCACGAGGCCCAGGTGATGGACGAGGATATCGAGCGGGTACGCGCCATTCCCAACCCGGTGGCGCAGTGCGTGGCACAGCTGCTCGACTTTTTCATGATCTATCATCGGGATCCCAAGTGGGGATTTGCTGGCGCGCCGCTCCATGACCCCTGTACCATCGCCTGGCTGCTGGCGCCCTCCCTGTTTCACGGGGTGGAGTGCCGGGTCGATATCGAAACCGGCGGAACCCATACCCTGGGCATGACGGTGGTGGATCGCTACGACCTGACCGGCAAACCGGCCAATGCCCTGGTGCTGCTGGGGCTCGACAGAGTCGGTTTCATCGAGTTGCTGGTGCAGCGACTGCGCTCATTTGGTTGACATCCTGGACATCGGATAAGGGGTTGGGAATGTGGAAAGGGACGTTGGCGCTGCTGACATGCATGCAACTGACGGGTTGCGCGACCCCGTTCGAGAAGATGTGGCAGGGGCTGGCGACCTGCGAGCTGGACACCCTTCATCTCGACATCGAGACCGGGCGCCCGGCCAATCCGCAGCTCGCCATGTATACCCCTGACAAGGTGAGCGAGGGCTTTGCCTGGTACAAGGTCCATCAGGAGTTGCACGGCCTGCCCATCGTCGGTTTCCTGGTGCCGGCCTCCACCTTCGAGGTACATGCCCTCTTCGTGGATACCCCCATCGCCAATGCCCGCAGGCTGACCCACAACGCCTATGGCAGCGAATTTGCCGACGAGCAGCTGCATGACGAGGGGATGGCACCCCTGCTGCTGCGCGACCCCAACAATCCCAAGCGCTCCATCATCGACTGCACCCGCGGCGAGTCGGCGGAGCCGCTGCCGGAAGCGTCTTTCGGCGAAGGGGAGTGAGTCCGGGGGAGGGCAACGGGATATCAGGCCAGACAAGAAAGGGGCCAGCCGCAAGGCTGGCCCCTTCTCTATGGGAGCAGACCCGGGTCCGGGGTGTCAGGGATACCCCAGGGTCTGCCTGATGACGGGAAGCTGCGCAGCAATCCAGGCCGGATTGATGGGCCCCCAGTCGCTGATGCGGTAGTGCCCCTGCAGATGGCGAGCCCCCTCGGTCTGCTCGAAGGCGCACTGGATGTCGAGCTCCGCCAGGGCGCTGAGGGTATCCTGGGCGGTGCGGCGCGGCATGCCGGTCGCCTCCATGATGGCGGGCACGGTGTCCGTGCCCTGACTGATGAGGTGAGCCACGTAGAGCCGGCGATAGAAGCTGGTGCGGGTCTTGCTCGGCTCGCTCATATCTCGTCCTCGAGGCGATCGAAGTAGCGCCAGGTGGCGATGGCCGCCTTGCCCATCACCAGGGCCCAGACACCGAACCAGAACCAGCGGAAGAAGCTCCAGGTGGAGGCATCGGGCTCGGTGCTCGCGATCTTGGTGACGTTGGGGAACATGGAGAACATGTTCACGCGCCAGCCGTAGGAGGTGATGATGGCCAGGCGTTTTTCGAACTCCATGGACTTGGCCTTGGCCTGGACGTCGGCGGCGTTGAACTTGAAGTAGAAGGGCCAGCCCCATTCGGTGTCTTCATTGCGAAACACCCGGATCTTCTCGCCGGGGCGCTCGGTGTAGATGTAATAAACGTCGGTGGTGGGGCCGTCAGCCGGGTTCTTCTGGCTGATGGGGCCATCCTTGTCGGTGCGCTTCACCTCCACCCCGGTGATGGTGGCGATGGTGTGTTCCGGCAGATAGAAATCGAGCCAGAGTGCGGAGAGCAGGGCGATGAGGCCGAGCGTGATAAAAGCGGGTTTCTTGAACTTCAGGCTCATGATGATCTCTCGATGAGGGGGAGTGACGTGCCTCTACCATACCCACATTTGCGAATGCAGCCCAGCCCCCAATGACACCTTGATGGCAAAAACCCGTTTTAAACAGGAGGCGTGAAGGGGGAGGGGCAAGTGCGGGGCCAGCGCCGGGCCCCGCGGTATCGAAGAGATCCTCGCAGTATCAGAGCTGGAACTGGGCGAGCTGCCTGCGCTGCTGCTCGGCGAGCTGTGACAGTTCGTGACTGGCGGAGGCACTCTGGCTGATGCCGGCAGCGTTCTGGTTCACGATCTCGTGGATGTTGGTAAGGTTGCGGCTGATGTCGGCGGTGACGCAGGATTGTTGTTCTGCCGCGGTCGCCACCTGGGCGTTGGCACCGTTGATCTGGTTGACCGCATCCGTGATGCCCCCCAGCAAGGCCTGTACCTCGGCGGAGAGCTGCTGGTTGTGGCCGAGGATCTCCAGGGTCTGCTGCACGCCGCTGTTGGCGGAGAGGGACTGGCTCTGCAACTGCTCGATGATGGCCTGGATCTCCTTGGTGGAGTCCTGGGTACGGGCAGCCAGCAGGCGCACTTCGTCGGCCACCACCGCAAAGCCGCGGCCGCTTTCACCGGCGCGGGCCGCCTCGATGGCGGCGTTGAGGGCCAGCAGGTTGGTCTGCTCCGAAATGCTCTGAATGACTTCGATCACCTTGCCGATCTGCTCGGACTGGGACTTGAGCCTGGCCACCACAGTCGCGGCGTTCTCCAGACTGCCCGCCATGCGGCCGTTGGCCTCGATGCTTTCGGCAAACAGGGCCAGCCCCTGCTCGACCCGACTGTTGGCATCCCGGGCCAGCTCGTCGGCCAGGGCGGCGTTGTGGTTGACGTTGTCGGCGGTGCTGGCCAGCTCGGTGACGGCGGAGGCCACCTGTTCGGTCTCACCACGCTGCTGCTGGGCGTTGACCTCTGCCTGGGTCATCACAGCGGCAAGCTCGGTGGCGGCGGAGGCCACATTGCCGCTGATGCCGGTCAGGGTCTGGATGGTGTTGGCAAGCTGGCTCAGGGTCCGGTTGATATCCCTGGCGAGCTGGCCCAGCTCGTTGTTGCCTTCGGCATTGGCACGCACGTTGAAGCGGCCGAGGGCGACGGCGTGCATCACCTCCTGCAACTGGCCGATGGGCTGCACGATGCGCCCGGAGATCCACCAGCCACCCAGCAGGGCCGCGATCAGGGTGCCCCCCATCAGCAGCAGGGTGCGCAGCAGGGTCGCGCGGTAGTGGGCCTGCTCCTCGGCAATCTCAGTCTGGGTCAGCTGATTGATGTGGACGGACATGGCATCGATCTGCTTGATGAGCGCCTCCCCCAGATCGCGAAAGTGCAGGCGGGCCTGCTCATAGGCGGCGGGATCGCCACTGCCTTGGTACTTGGCGGTCAGCAGGGGCAGCATGCTGCTGCGGGTATGGCCGAGGTAGGCCTGCAGGGCGGCCGCGACCTGACGGTTGTCCTGCTCGGCACCGGTGACAACCAGTCTGGTCAGGATGGCGCCAATCTCCTGTTCGGCGGCGGAGAGCTGGGCCGGCAACTGGGCGAAGAGGGCCTCATCGTACAGGCCGTAGATGGCGTTGGTGCGCAGCCGGTAGGTGGCGTGGATCAGGGCCGCAATGTCGTCCTTGTGGCGGGTGACGCTGGCGGTGGTTTCATTCATGTCCTGAATGGCACCGTCGATTTCCTGTTTGCTGATCACGGCCATCAGCAGCATCAACAGGCTGGCGAGCAGGAGAGGGATAAGCACTTGAAGACGAATGGACAGATTATTCAATGACATGAAAGATCCTAACCCGAAAGAGGAGTGAGGCGGCATCTTACACAGGCGCGACAATCCTTGTCACAGGGTTTTTAATGCTGAATTCTTGCTGAATGAAAAGGTTTTTCTTGTGTTAAAAGAGTGTGATAGGCAAGATCGTCTGCTTGTTACCCTGGAGGTGTAGTGTGTCCGACTGGATTGATCCCGCCATCTTGGCGCTCTTTATTCCCACGTTCTTTTTTGTCTCAGTAACCCCCGGTATGTGCATGACCCTGGCGATGACCCTGGGCATGAGTCTGGGGGTGCGCCGTACCCTGCACATGATGTGGGGGGAGCTTGTCGGCGTCGGCCTGGTCTCCGTGCTGTCGGTGGTCGGGGTGGCGGCAGTCATGCTCAACTACCCGGCCCTGTTCTCTGCATTCAAATATGTAGGTGGCGCCTACCTGGTCTGGCTTGGCATCCAGATGTGGCAGGCCAAGGGCAAGATGGCCATCCCGGCGGATCTCTCGGCGGGCCAGCAGACCAGCCCCATGGGACTGGCCGTGCAGGGTTTCGTGACCGCCATCGCCAACCCCAAGGGGTGGGCCTTCATGGTCTCCCTGCTGCCCCCCTTCATCAATGCGGCCAAGCCGATGGCACCCCAGATAGGGGCCCTGGTCGCGCTCATCCTGGTCATCGAGTTCTCCTGCCTGATGCTCTATGCCAGCGGTGGCCGCACCTTGCGCCATTTCCTCGCCAAGAGCGGCAATGTCACTCTGATGAACCGGATCGCAGGCTCTCTCATGCTGTTTGTCGGGGTCTGGCTGGCCTTCGGTTAAACACCCGCTCAATCTGCCGCCCTATGTGACGCCATGGGGCACCTGAAGAGAGATGATGCAAAAAGGCCACCTCCCTGCCCGGGAGGTGGCCTTTTACATAGGCCCGTTTATTCATGAACCCACTTTTCATGGACTCATGAGGTCAGTCGGTCAGGCAGTCCGGATCGAACACGTATTCTCCGGCCAGCCAGCGCAGGATCTCGTTCACGCAGGCCTGATCCTGGAACGGCAGGTAGCGGCTCTTGAGGTGGATGACCTGCTCGGGGGTGAGCTGGGTCAGACCGATGTCCTGGAAGAGCGGCAGGTCGGCCTGGATCATGGCGGAGATCTGCGGCCCGCAGGTGGCGTTGAGGGAAGCGTGCAGCGCCTTGTCAGGATCGTACTGCTTGCCGAGCTTGTAGCTCATGGGCAGGGTGGCGAGCGGCAGGGCCGAGAGGGCCGCCTGCTTCATGGGATTGACCGCATGGCCGCTCACGAGATCCGCCAGCTCTGCCGGACGGTTTTCGAAGGCGCGCAGGTGCAGGAAGCTGCTCGCCTTGCTGCCGTCATTGACCGGATAGTTGTCCCACAGGAAGGGTTTGCGATGGAGCCAGTCTGCGGCCTGTTTGAGGTGGGCAGCCGGATACTCGGTGGAGCAGACTTTGGGGCCGGTCCAGAAGACATCGATGCGCTTGTCGAGCCCCTGACCCAGATCCTGCAGATAGTGGGGGGGCATGGCACCGAACACCTTCTCCAGCACGGGATCCGTGCTGTAGTAGCTGGGACAGAACAGCAGGCGGCCTGCATCGGTGTGGGCCGCGATGTCGTGGGCGATGGTGAGCTGCCAGTGGGCGAGATCCGGGGTGTCCCCCTTCATGTCGTCAAACAGGATCGCCAGGATATCGGGCTTGAGCGCCTCCTCGATGAGCCTCACCTTCTCCAGCAGGGCGGGTCGCTGGCGGGCATAGTCGTGATGGGCTCCCATGGGGCTCAGGCCCACCCCGAAGGCCAGACCGTTCTCCCGGCACTGGCGGGCGAGCTGGCACAGGGCTTCAAGCTGGTCGGCGGGCCAGGGGGTGGCCCAGTGCTTGCGCAGGTAGCCGTCTTCCTTGGGGGCGTAGAGGTAGAAGCCATAGCCGTGGCGGGGCAGCCACTGGGCGTAGCGGGCACGGGCTTCCCAGCTCCAGCCCTTGCCAAAGAAACCCTCGATGAGGCCCAGCTTGGGCGAGGGAGGATACAGACCGGACAACAGGGTTTGATAAGGCATGGTTCACTCCCTTCTCACACAAATGCGGGCTACGATGGTCGGCGCCTAGACGGGGTCTTCTTCCAGGAAGCGCACCCCTATCTTGCGGGGTTCACCCTCTTCCATTTCCGCCACCGTCCAGAGCAGTCCCTGCCAGGCGACATGGTCACCGACCACCAGATTATCGCCCAACTGATGGGCAATAAAATCGCCGAGGCTCTGATCCGCCACCTCGCTCACATCCAGCCCGTAGAGCGGGGCGAGATCCACCAGCCTGGCGTTGGCCTCCAGCAGGAAGTCACCGAAGAAGCGCGGGCCCAGATCCTGCTCCGGCGCCTGGCTGAAGAGCTGACCGAGGGCGGGCAGGTCGTGCTCGTGGCCGATGACGCAGAGGATGTCATCGGATTGCAGGCAGGTACTGCCCGAGGGGTGGAGCAGCTCCTGGCCGCGGAACAGGGCGCAGATGCGGGTGCCCTGGGGCATGCGCAGCTCCCGCAAGGGGGAGCCGATGCACCACTTCTCGGCGCTCAGGCGATAGACGAAGGTTTCCCACTGGCTGTCGAGATCGATTTCCAGCCCAGAGCGGTTGATGGGAGAGGGCGGTGCGGGCACCTCCACTCGCGCCAGCTTTGATGCCAGCGGCAGCGAGCTGCCCTGCAGGATCAGCGAAACCAGCACCACGAAGAAGGCGACATTGAAGTAGAGCTGGGCATTGGGCAGCCCCGCCATCATGGGGAAGACCGCCAGGATGATGGGCACGGCGCCGCGCAGCCCCACCCAGGAGATGAACCAGCGCTCGCGCGGCGCGAAGTTCTTGAACGGCAGCAGTCCAATCCAGACCGACACCGGACGGGCAAACAGGATCATCCACATGGCCAGGGCCAGCGCCGGCAGGGCGATGGGCAGCAGCTTGTGGGGCGAGGCGAGCAGCCCCAGCACCAGGAACATGCCGATCTGGCTGAGCCAGGTCAGGCCGTCCAGCACGGAGAGGGTGGTGCTGCGGCTGCGCAGGGAGAGGTTGCCAAGCAGCAGGCCGGTGAGGTAGATGGCCAGGATGCCGCTGCCCCCCACCGCCGTGGTGAGGGCGAAGATGAGCAGGCCGCCGCTCACGGTGAGCAGGGGGTAGAGACCGGGGGCGAGCTTGGCACTGTTGATGAGCTTCCACAGCAGCCAGCCCCCCGCAAGGCCGATGCCAGCGCCCAGACCAAACTGCTTGACGAGTTGCAACAGCAGGAAGCCGGCATCCAGCCCCTGCTGGGCGGTGGCCAGCACCTCGATCAGGGTGACGGTGAGAAAGACCGCCATGGGATCGTTGCTGCCCGATTCAATCTCCAGGGTGGCGCTGACCCGCTCGTTGAGGCTGCGCCCGCCGAGCAGGGAGAAGACCGCCGCCGCATCGGTGGAGCCGACGATGGCACCGATGAGCATCCCCTGCATCAGGTTGAGGTCGAACAGCCAGGCGGCGGCGAGGCCCGTGAGGCCGGTGGTGATGGCCACCCCGACTGTGGCCAGCGAGAGCGCGGGCCAGAGCGCGACCCGAAAGGAGGAGACCCGGGTGCGCATGCCGCCGTCCAGCAGAATGATGGCCAGCGCCAGGTTGCCCACCAGGTAGGCGACCGAGTAGTCGGCGAAGTGAATGCCGCCGGGACCATCCTCACCCGCCAGCATGCCGACGGCGAGGAAGATGACCAGGATGGGGATGCCGACTCTGGAGGAGAGTGCGCTCAACAGGACACTGGCGCCCACCAACAGGGCACCGATGAAGAAGAAACTGTTGACGGTGGTGGCATCCAATGGCGAACTCCTTATGGCGGGCTGCAAAACAGGCACATTATATGCAGATTGACCCCCTTTGTGTGGCTTAATTGTGCATTGTTTTGCAGTTTTTTACGTTTGTTGCGCGGTTTTCAAGCAGGGCGAGGGCGGAGTGCCCGCGCGGGAAAGCGCTGGGAAAGGGGGCAATGGATGGGGCTTTCAGTGCAGGCAGAGGGGGGCGGCAGAGGGCGAAAAAATGCCGTGGACGGGAAGGGTGCAGGAGCGCCGACGGGCTCCTGCGAGGGGGTCAGTCGTCCTCGTCGTCCTTGACCTCCCGGATCTTGTCCTTGTACTTGGGCAGCTGTTTCTCGAGCTGCTTCATGTCCTTGATGGCGTTGAGAAACAGGCCGAGCAGAAACAGCAGCGGCAAGCCTATCCATAACCACAAGCTCATCAGAATCTCCTTTCGTGGTGTGCCGGGGTAACATAGCGGGCCAGGATCTCGTCGAGATGAGCCAGGATGCACTCCTTGCCTTCAATATCCGCTCGTTCCAGACAAAGCGCCAGCGCCGCCGGATCCAGGGCCAGCCCATCGGATTCGGGCGCGAAGCTCAGGTGCCAGGGCTCGTAGGCCACCCCCTGAGCCGGTTGCTCCCCTTTTGCATAGGGCAGGAAGAAGCCGAAGTCGTTCATGTGATCGTCCAGCCATTCGCGCAAATCGGCAAACCAGCCGCCCGCCTCGTACTCCCAGGGTTCCAGCGCGAGCCGGGTGCCGGCGGGCAGGCAGTCCGGATCGTAGATGTCGAGATCCGTGCCCCAGTGATGGCGGCTGGTGCCGGGCAGGGCGCTCCAGTGCAGGATGGCGTGCAGTCGCTCGGTCTCGCCCAGTTGCAGGGCATCGAGGGGCTGGTTGTGCGCATCCAGCAGAGGGCGCTCCCCGCGCCATTTGCCGTTCCAGATGGCGAGCTGGCGCTCGAAGCCGCGCCAGCTGGAGGCCGCCTGCAGGTTGAAACCGGCATGGGCGGCAGCCACCTGCATGTCGTTGAAGGCCGCCGCGGTGGCGGCGGTCAGACGATGGGGGCCGCGCCCCACCAGGATGAGGTGGCTCTCATCCAGCCCAAGCAGTTGATCCTGATTCATGGTCTGGTCTCTCTTGTCCGGAGCACCGCTCATGCCAGCAGTCGTGCCAGCACCCCTTGGTACATGTCCGCCAGCAGATCCAGATCGTCCGCCTTCACGCACTCGTTCACCTTGTGGATGGTGGCGTTGACCGGGCCGAGCTCGATGACTTCCGCCCCGGTGGGAGCGATGAAGCGCCCATCGGACGTGCCCCCCGTGGTGAGCAGGGCCGGCTGCTGGCCGTTCACTGCCGCCACGGCGGCGACGGTGGCTTCCAGCAGGGCGCCGGTGTCCGTCAGGAAGGGCTGGCCGGAGAGGGTCCACTTCAGCTCGAAGTCCAGGCCGTGACGGGTCAGCAGCGCCTCGACCCGCTCGCGGATAGCCGCATCGGTGAGCTCGGTGCTGAAGCGGAAGTTGAACTGGACCTGCAACTCCCCCGGAATGACGTTGGAGGCGCCGGTGCCGCCCTGGATGTTGGCGATCTGGAAGCTGGTGGGGGGGAAGTAGGCGTTGCCCTTGTCCCACTCGATGGCGGCGAGCTCCGCCAGCGCCGGGGCCGCCTTGTGGATGGGGTTGTCCGCCAGATGGGGGTAGGCGACGTGGCCCTGCACCCCGCGCACCAGCAGATCGCCGGTGATGGAGCCGCGACGGCCGTTCTTCACCACGTCCCCGACCTGGGCGGTGGAGGAGGGCTCGCCGACGATGCACCAGCGGATCTTCTCGTTGCGTGCCTCCAGGGTGTCGATGACGCGCACCGTGCCGTTGATGAAGGGCCCCTCTTCATCCGAGGTGATGAGAAACGCGATGGAGCCCTTGTGGTCCGGGTGCTCGGCCACAAAGCGCTCGGTCGCCACCACCATGGCGGCCAGAGATCCCTTCATGTCGGCGGCGCCCCGGCCATGGAGCATGCCGTCCTTGATGGTCGGCTCGAATGGCGGGGTGTCCCACTTCTCCAGGGGGCCGGCGGGCACCACGTCGGTGTGGCCGGCGAAGCAGAAGAGGGGACCCTCGCTGCCACGGCGTGCCCAGAGGTTGGTGGTGTCCTCAAAGACCATGGGTTCGATGACGAACCCCAGGCGTGCGAGGCGCTCCGCCATCAGGGTCTGGCACCCTTCATCCAGGGGGGTCACGGAGGGGCGGCTGATCAGATCCTTGGCCAGTGTGATGACGTCCGACATCGGTGTTCCTTAACAGAAAAAGTTAACGGGAGAAGAGGGATTGATAGAGGTCTGCCTTGAAGCCCAGGGTCAGGGTACCGTCCTGGTCCAGCAGCGGGCGCTTGATCATGGCCGGGTGGGCCAGCAGCAGGTCACGGGCCTTGGCGGTGTCGAGCCCCTGTTTTTCTGCTTCCGGCAGGGCGCGGAAGGTGGTGCCACGGGTGTTGAGCAGGGCTTCCCAGCCCAGCTTGGCGAGCCAGAGATCGAGCTGCTCCGGGCTCAGACCGTCGGCGCGGTGATCATGAAAGCGGTAATCGATACCCGCCTCTTCCAGCCACTTGCGGGCCTTCTTGATGGTGTCGCAGTTCTTGATGCCATAGAGGGTGGTGGCCATGGGGGATCCTTTGTCTGCGGGCCGGCGGCCCTGAAATCGTGCAAGGGCCCGATTCTGGCATTGTGGCCCCCCCATGGCAACGCTCATGGCCGGATGGGCTGGTTTTACCAGTCAGGCCGAGTGGAGAAGGGAGGGGCCGCGCGCCAGCACACGCTGGTCTGGGACGGGATGCGCTGCGGTATCAAAGGGGGAGACCGGGGGCAGAAGGCCCTTATGCTGCACACCTGGCCGGATGGGGCCGCTGGGGCCGGGGAAGAAACGGTGGGGGCCAAAAACCAGAACGCGCCTGCTGGTATGGGCGCGTTCCGGATTCAGGGGGCGGCACTCAGTGCAGGGTGGTCCACTCGTGATCGAAGACCCGTGCCCGCTCCCAGGGGGCATCCGGCAGGCTGGAGGAGAGGCCGGCGTATTTGCCCACGTCATCCATCACGATGGCGGAGAGAATGGGCAGGTGATTTTCGGTGCAATACATGCGGATGCGTTGCAGCAGGGTGCGCAGTTCATCCTGGCACTGTTCCAGCCCGGCCTGCCTGGCCAGTTTGGAGTAACGAATGGTGGTGCGTTCCTTTGCAGACTCGACGAGGATGTCCCACAGCTTGCAGTCGCAGGTCGGGGTGCCTGCGGTGGCTTGGTTTGTCATAACTCTCTCCGGTGCGAAATGGTCGCTCTGTGTCGACGGGCATCTTGGCCAGTTCACCCCGGCGGGATGTTGATCCAACGCAAACAAAGTGGCGGTTGTCGGTCAGGGATACCCTGGGGAGCATTCTAGATCCAGTTCTGTGATGTTAAATGTCGTTTTTAGTTTTATTTTTGGAATAAAAATCTACAACCGTTTGCTTTATCCATCTTTATTGATGGTGATCAAGAGGAAAGGGGAGATCCACCACTAGATTGCGCTTCTCGATAATCTTGTCAGGAGTGCACCTTGGAACTCGTCTTCGTCTTGCTCGTGCTGATCGCCGTGGTCTACGGCATCATCAAGGATTACAACCCGCAGGCGGTGCTGGCGCTGGCGGGCATGGCCCTCTTCACCGTCGCCTACTGGCTGGGATTGCACCCCATTCTGCCCGCCGACAAGAGCACCGGCTTCGCCCTGTTCGACCTGTTCGAGGTGTTCAAGGGGATCTTCTCCTACCGTGCGGCGGGCCTTGGCCTCACCATCATGGCGGTGGCGGGCTTTGCCACCTACATGTCCCATATCGGCGCCTCCCAGGCCCTGGTGCGGGTGGCGGTCAAACCGGTGGCGGGCATCCAGTCCAGCTACCTGATGCTGGCCATCTGCTACCTGGTGGCGGTCTTCGTCTCCCTGTTCGTCACCTCCGCCACCGGCCTCGGCCTGCTGTTGATGGTCACCATGTATCCGGTGATGCGCAACCTCGGCATCAGCCCGGCTTCCGCCTGCGGCGTCATCGCCACCTCCCAGGCGTTCGAAATCGGCCCGACCCAGACCAACGCCATCTTCTCCGCCGGTCAATCCGGCATGGATCCCACCAGCTACTTCGTCGACTACCAGATCTGGCTGGTGGCCCCCATGCTGCTGGTGACCATGGTGCTGCACTTCTTCTGGCAGCGGCACTGTGACCGCCAGGAGGGCTGGGATCCGGCCCTGCATCGCGGCGAACACGCGGAGCTTGACGAGAAAGGGGCGGACGAGGTGGCCGCGCCAACCTGGTACGGCCTGCTGCCCATCATCCCCTTTGTGCTGATGATGACCTTCTCCAAGCTCCTGGTGACCAGCATCAGCGTCAGCGTGGAGGTGGCCATGCTGCTGTCGGTCTTTATCGGCATGCTGTGCGAGCTGCTGCGCACCCGCTCGGTGCGCACCGCCTTCGCGGGGCTCTCCAGCTTCCTCGACGGCATGGGCAAGGTGTTCGGCCCCGTGGTGGCGCTCATCGTCTGTGCCGAGCTCTTCGCCGAATCCCTCAAGGCCATCGGCGCCATCGACACCCTGCTGCACTCTGCCAGCAATGCCGGCATCGGCAGCGGCCTGATGACCCTGGTGATGGTGGGGCTCATCATGGTGGCGGCGGTCATCATGGGCTCGGGCAACGCGGCCTTCCTCAGTTTCTCCTCCCTGGCCCCCGCGGTGGCGGCCAAGTTTGGCGTGCCGGCGGTGACCATGCTGCTGCCGATGCAGCTCGCCTCGAGCATCGGCCGCACCGTCTCCCCCATCGCGGCGGTGCTCATCGCCTGTGCGGGCATCGCCAAGGTCTCTCCCTTCGTGGTGGTCAAGCGTACCTGCGTGCCCATGGCGGGGGCCCTGGTGACGGCGCTGCTCCTCAACTATCTGCTGTTCATGTAAAGGCTCTGGTGTAGAGGCGGCGGCCAGTTGATCCACGCTGGCCGACCGCCGTTGACGAGGCGGCGCCGAGTGCCCGCCCACTCTTATCGTTGCAAAAACAGTCTGTGTTTTACGCGGATTGTTCCATGGAGAAGACAATGAACGACCTCACGCGCCCGTTTTCCCTCGATACCTATCTGGCGGATCTGGCCCCGCTCATCAACCTCGACTGCGGCACCCGCACCCCGGCCGGGGTGGCCCGGGTCGCCGACATCATGACCGAAAGATATGAGGCCATCGGCTGGCAGGTGACCCGCCACCAGTTCGCCGCCGAGTGCGGCCCCTGCCTGGAGGCAACCAATGCCCCGGGGGCGGATCACTACGACGTCATGCTGGTGGGCCACATGGACACCGTCTTCCCCGAGGGGACGGCGGCCAAACGCCCGCTGAAAATCGAAGGCAATCAGGCCTTTGGTCCCGGCGTCTCGGACATGAAGAGCGGCCTGTTCTCTACCTGGTATGCCTTGAAAGAGCTGGACCCGGCCGTGCTGGCCAGGCTCAAGGTGCTGGTTTGCTGCAACTGCGACGAGGAGATTGGTTCCCCCTGGTCCAAAGAATGGCTGGTGAAAAAAGCCAAACAGAGCGGCTGCGTGCTGGTGGCCGAAGCGGCGCGCCCGAGCGGGGATCTCATCAGCGCCCGCAAGGGCAATGCCAAGTACCGCATCACCTTCCACGGCAAGGCCTCCCATGCGGGCTCGGCCCTGGCACAAGGGATCTCCGCCATCACGGAGCTGGCCCACTGGGTGCTCGCCATCAACCAGCAGGTCAACATGGAAACCGGCACCACCATGAACGTGGGGGTGGTGCAGGGGGGGACCGGCGTCAACGTGGTGCCCGACTTTGCCGAGGCGATCGTGGATCTGCGCTTCTGGTGCAACGAAGAGGCACAGGCGGTGCACGACCGGCTCACCTTCATGGCCAACAACCCCTTCCTCGCCGGTTGCCGGGTCGAGGTGGCGCGCCAGAGCTTCAAGCCGGCGATGCGCCCGAGCGGCGACACCGAGGCCCTGATGGCGCTGGTGGAGGCGGCAGGCAGGGAGGAGGGCGTCCCCTTCAACTGGCTGGAGGCGGGGGGCGGCTCCGATGCCAACTTCACCGCGGCGGCAGGCGTGCCGTCCCTCGATGGCTTCGGCCCCATGGGCGGCGGTTTCCACTCGGAGGCGGAATGCCTGCTGCTGGAGAGCATCGAGCCGCGCATCCGCCTGCTTAAGCGGGTGCTGGGCAAGTTGGCCAACTAGGTCGTCGTTAAGGACAAGCAAAACGGGAGGCCATCGCCTCCCGTTTTTTATGTGTCGCCCTCGAGAGAGGTCATTCCTCGTCCTCTTGCAGATAGGCGAGGTGCTCCTGGCGCGCCACCTGCCAGTGGCCGAGTGTCAGCGGCGCCGCAAACCCGGGGCCGTCGGTCACCATGGTGTGGTACTCCCCCTGCTCGCCGCAGGCATCGAAGCCCCGGGTTGCCGCCAGTTGCTGCAATTCGGCCAGGGTGGCCGCATCGAGCCTGCGCCCCACCCACTCGGGGGCCAGTACCCGGGTATCGACGCAGGAGAGGTGGGCGACGATGCCGCAGGTCAGCATGTCCGCCAGCAACGCCTCGCGGGGTTGCTGCCAGAGCGGGGTGTGGACTTTGATACCAAGCGGGCGGCAGCGCTCGAGGATCCAGTTCGGTGCGCCCCCCACGCTGTCGATGTCGCCGGTGACCACTCCATCCAGGCGCCACTCCTCTTTCAATGCCGCCAGCGCCGTTTCATAACTGAGATCGAAGGGCGCTTCGATGGTGAGCAGCTGATGGGGCAGCGCGAGGGCCGCCGCCTGACGGCGAACCTGTGACAGGGGATGGGCCAGAAAGCGGGGGGCGGGCGGGGCAAAGGTGACCAGGGCCACCACCTGATGACCCGCCTCGCGGGCATGGCAGAGGGCCTGCATGGCATCCTTGCCGCCGCTCCAGAGCACGATGACGCGAGACATGGGGGAGATTCCGCAAAGAAAAGAGGGGTCATGCTACCCAGAGTGCGGGCGGTTGGCAAAGCAGGATGGGGCAGGGGGAAAAACAGCAGGCCCCCAGGGGGCCTGCTGAGCTGGCTAAGCGGTGCGCGTTGCTTAGAGCAGTATGCTGGTCAGCAGATAACCCAGGGTACAGGAGGTGGCGACCCCGATCAGACCCGGAATGATGAAGCTGTGGTTGATGATGAACTTGCCGATGCGGGTGGTGCCGGATCGGTCGAAACCGATACAGGCGAGATCGCTCGGGTAGGTCGGCAGCACGAAGTAGCCGTAGCTCGCCGGCAGGAAGGCGATCAGCAGTTTCGGCTCCACCCCCAGCGCCAGCCCCATGGGGGCGATGGCGGTCAGGGCTGCAGCCTGGCTGTTGACCAGCTTGGAGATGAGGAACAGCACCAGGGCATAGGTCCAGGGCTGGGCCTGCACCACGTGGGCCAGAGTTTCTTTCAGCAGCGGCATGTGGGCCTGGAAGAAGGTTTCGCTCATCCAGGCGACCCCGAATACCGAGAAGATCGCCACCATGCCGGCCTTGAACACGGCGCCGTTGGAGATGTCACCCGGCTTGACCTTGCAGCGCATCAGGATGATGGCGCCGGCGATCAGCATCATCATCTGGATCACCAGGTTCATGGAGAGCGGGCCTGTCTTGCCACCCATCTCGAACACAGGGCGCAGGGAGGCGTCAGCCCCCAGCACCACCACGGCGGCGATGGCGGCGAAGAAGATCCAGGTGGACCAGTAGGCCTCTTTCGGGAACTTGGTGTTGAGCAGAGTCTCACCACCGCCGTAGACGAAGGCACGTTGCTCCGGATCCTTGATCTTGGCCTGGAACTCTTCGTCCTTGTCCAGATCCTTGCCGCGACGCAGGCTCCACAGGGCCGCCACGATAACGCCGGTCAGGGAGGAGGGGATGGCGATCATCAGAATGTCGAGCAGGCTGTAGGCCTGACCGATGCCGTGACCGGCCGCCAGGATGGAGACCATGGAGACCACGGCAACGGAGACCGGCGAGGCGCAGATCGCCATCTGGGAGGCGACGGAGGCCACTGCCATAGGCCGTTCCGGGCGGATGTTCTTCTGCAGCGCGATGTCGGCGATGATGGGGAACATGGTGTAGACCACGTGGCCGGTACCGCACAGGAAGGTGAGGGTCCAGGTAGTGAGCGGCGCCAGCAGGGTGATGTACTGGGGGTGGCGGCGCAGCAGACGCTCGGCCACCTGCATCATCAGGTTGAGACCGCCGGCGGTCTGCAGGGTGGCGGCGCAGCCAATGACCGCCAGTATGGTCAGCATCACCTGCACCGGCGGTTCGCCCGGCACCAGGCCGAAGACGAAGGTCAGCAGGAACAGACCAATGCCGCTGATGAGACCCAGCCCCATGCCCCCGAAGCGGGTACCCAGCAGCAAGCAGCCGAGTACCACCAAAAATTCCATCAAGATCATTCCATTACCTCGTGTGTTTTATCCATGTCCCCATCGGCCAGCTGCCCGGGATCCGCTGTCATCAATTACCCCTGAAGGGTTAATTGATATTTTGTCACCCCTAAAGGGGTAAAAAATTGCGTTGCTTCAACAACCGGCTTTTTTCCGATTTAAGTGCATAAAAACTACGGTTCAGCCCTTGAACAGGGGACCGCTTCCTGGCGCACACCAGATAAATGACGGGAAAGATGGGGGAGCGCACAGGGTTGGGAATGCAAAAGGCGGGAATGACACGTGCGGGAAGAGCGAGGCAGGCATAAAAAAAGCCGACCCCGGGGGTCGGCTTTTGCACGGTGCGAGTGGGCGGGTAGCCTTAGAACTCGGCGGTGCGGGGAGTACGGGGGAAGGGGATCACGTCGCGCACGTTGCCCATGCCGGTCACGTAGACCACCAGGCGTTCGAAGCCCAGACCGAAGCCGGAGTGGGGCACGGTGCCGTAGCGACGCAGATCGCGGTACCACCAGTAGTCTTCCTTGTTCAGACCCATCTCGGCCAGACGGGCATCCAGCACCTCGAGACGCTCTTCACGCTGGGAGCCGCCGATGATCTCGCCGATCCCCGGGGCCAGTACGTCCATGGCGGCAACGGTCTTGCCGTCGTCGTTGAGGCGCATGTAGAAGGCCTTGATGTCCTTCGGGTAGTTCTTCACCACCACCGGGGACTTGAAGTGCTCCTCGGCCAGGTAGCGCTCGTGCTCGGAGGAGAGATCGATGCCCCAGGAGACCGGGAACTCGAAGCTCTTGCCGCAGTTTTGCAGCACGTCGATGGCGTCGGTGTAGTCAATCTGGGCGAAGTCGGAGGCGACGAAGCGCTCCAGACGGCCGATGGCGTCCTTGTCCACGTGCTGGGCGAAGAACTCCAGATCGTCGCGGCGCTCGGTCAGCACGGCGTTGAAGACGTACTTCAGCATGGCTTCGGCCAGGGCGGCGTTGTCTTCCAGATCGGCGAAGGCCACTTCCGGCTCCACCATCCAGAACTCGGCCAGGTGGCGGCTGGTGTTGGAGTTTTCGGCGCGGAAGGTCGGGCCGAAGGTGTAGACCTTGGACAGGGCGCAGGCGTAGGTTTCGACGTTCAGCTGGCCGGACACGGTCAGGAAGGTCTCCTTGCCGAAGAAGTCCTTGTCGTAGTCCACCTTGCCTTCGGGGGTGCGCGGCAGGTTTTCCATGTCCAGGGTGGAGACGCGGAACATCTCGCCGGCCCCTTCGGTGTCGGAGGCGGTGATGAGGGGCGCCGCGATCCAGAGGTAGCCCTGTTCGTGGAAGAAGCGGTGAATGGCCTGGGAGAGGCAGTTGCGCACCCGGGTCACGGCACCGACGATGTTGGTGCGGGCACGCAGGTGGCCCTGCTCGCGCAGGTACTCGATGCTGTGGCGCTTGGCAGACATGGGGTAGGTGTCCGGATCTTCGACCCAGCCCACCACCTTGACCTCGGTGGCCTGCAGTTCGAACGCCTGGCCGCTGCCCTGGGACTCGACCACGGTGCCGGTCACTTCGACGGAGCAAGCTGTGGTCAGACGTTGCACTTCATTCTCGTAATTGGCCAGGGTATTGGGGGCGACGGCCTGCACCGGATGGAAGCAGGAGCCATCGGAAACGGCCAAAAATGAGATCCCCGCCTTGGAATCGCGGCGGGTCCGGATCCACCCTTTCACAGTCAGGGTGGTGCCGACCGAATACTTACCGGCCAGCACATCAACTACGGATGCGTGCGTCATCGAAATATTGTCTCCAGCTTGTTCTTGCAGCGCTATTTGCAACACTAGGGGTCTGGCCCGGGCGCAGTTGGCCCACCATGGCAGACTAAGCCGTTCATCTTACCCGCGCAGGTTTGATAAACAAGCAAAAATGTCGGACCCTTGCGGGGATTTCCCCATGCATCGTGCATGGATCATGGCGGCTGGACGGGGGTGAGGGTGAAGGAGCGCAGGCGGGGGCCGGATGGCTGGATACGGGTGTTGCAGGGGCTGGTGATCCTCTGCTGGGGCGGCTTTGTCGCCCTGCTCTCCCTCTATCACTTCGCCCGGCCAGAGGTGGCTTACGGCTTTCTGGTCTATGGGGGCGTCAAGGTGCGCCAGAGCTGGGACCCCCTGCTTACCCCCTGGCTGGAGCGCGGGCTCTGGGGTTGCTGCCTGCTGACCCTGGTGGTGCTGGTGCTGGCCCGTGGCCGCAGCCGCCGGCAGGAAGATGCCCGCCACGTCAATCTCTTCATCCTGCTGCTGATCCTGGTGGCCTGCCTGCTGCTTTACTACCGGGGCTGAGGGCCGTCGCCGTCATCCATCCCCTGAGAGGCGGGGCGCTTGCCTATCTGGCGCTCCACGCTGTCGAGCATCTGGTTGTAGGCGAGCGCCACCCGGCCAATCTCGTCCCCTTCATCCCCCTCCAGCCTGTGGCCGAAGTCGTTGCGATCGGTGGCCTCCTCCATGGAGCGGGTCAGCTGGTTGAGAGGGTGGACTATCCAGGTGCGGATGACCCAGAGGGTGAGCAGGAGTCCCAGCCCGAAGATGAGGGTGAGGCTCAGGGCCGAGGTGAGGATGTTCTGCTCCACCCGGGTAAACAGGGTGTCGAGGGAGTAGTCAAAACGCACCGCTCCCAGCACGGTGTTTTCCGGCACCTGGTGGCAGCTGGTGCAGTCGGTACCGCGAAAATCCTTTCTGGCCAGCAGCGGGCGGGTCACCACCAGCCGGCTGTGCATGCCCTCATGCTCTACCTCCAGGCTCCCCTTGCCCGCCAGCGCCAGGGCATCAAACCTGTCCTTCGGGGCCTCGACGTCACGGCCCGGCCCGTACTGCTTGTTGACCGCCGCCCCGCGCACGATGCGGGCATCTTCCACGTGGGCGTGATGGAGAAACTTGGCGCGCAGGGTGTCGCGGGCGTCCATCTTGTCGGTCAGCATCAGCATGTTGAGGCCGTCGAAGTAGGCCTCGGTCTGCTCGCGGCTCTGCTCCTTGATGAGGGTCAGGATGAGGTCACGCTCGCGCACCGCCTGATAGGCCGCGGAAAACACCAACACCATGGAGAAGATGAAGAGCAGGAAGAAGTTGATCTTGGCAGCAATGGAGAGGCGCATGGGGCTGGTACATCTGTTGGGTAAAACCCGCGCAGTCTACTCTCCTCGCCGGACGGGTTTTGGTGTCTTGCTCACATTCTGATGAAAAAGCGCCAAAAGGCCCTGCGTTCTCATGCAGGGCCCGTTCAACCGGACTCAATATTCGCCGCTGGTGATGGCCTCGTGGATGGCGCCGGTCAATACCCGCAGCTCTTCAGGGGTGATGACGAAGGGGGGCATCAGGTAGATGAGCTTGCCAAAGGGACGGATCCAGGCGCCCAGCTCCACGAACTTGCGCTGGATGCGCGCCACGTCCACCCGCTCCTTCATCTCCACCACCCCGATGGCGCCGAGTACCCGCACATCCGCCACCGCCGGGTGCAGGGTCAGTTCCACCAGTTCGGTTTTGAGTTGGTGTTCGATGGCTTGCACCCGCGCCTGCCAAGGTGAGGCGAGCAGCAACTCGATGGAGGCGTTGGCCACCGCGCAGGCGAGCGGGTTGCCCATAAAAGTGGGGCCGTGCATGAAGACGCCCGCCTTGCCGTCACACACGGTGCGAGCCACATGCTCGGTAGTGAGCGTGGCCGACAGCGTCAGGTAGCCGCCGGTAAGCGCCTTGCCCAGGCACATGATGTCGGGGCTGATCCCCGCCCAGTCGCAGGCAAACAGCTGGCCGGTGCGGCCAAAGCCGGTGGCGATCTCGTCAGCTATGAGCAGCACGCCGAACTCGTCGCACAGGGCGCGCACCCACTGCAGGTAGCGGGGGTGGTAGAAGCGCATGCCGCCCGCCCCCTGGACGATGGGTTCGAGCACGATGGCGGCAATTTCCTCGTGATGATCCGCCACCAGGGTGGCCAGCTCCACCACGCTCTGCTCGTCCCACTGGGCGTGGAAGCGGCAGCTTGGCGCTTCGACGAAATGGTGTTCAGGCAGGAAGCCCTGGTAGAGCTCGTGCATGCCGCCATCCGGGTCGCACACGCTCATGGCGCCGAAGGTGTCGCCGTGATAGCCGCCCCGAAGGGCAACGAATTTGGCGCGGGGCGTCCCTTTGGCATGCCAGTACTGCTGGGCCATCTTGAGGGCCACCTCCACCGCCACCGAGCCGGAATCCGCCAGAAAGACCCGATCCAGCCCCTTCGGGGTGATCTCCACCAGTTTGCGGCAGAGCTCGACCGCCGGGGCATGGGTCAGGCCGCCAAACATCACGTGGGACATCTTGCCGAGCTGGGCGGTGGCGGCCGCGTCCAGTTCCGGCACCTGATAGCCGTGAACGCAGGCCCACCAGGAGCTCATGCCATCCACCAGCTCGCGCCCGTCCGTCAGGGTGAGGGTCACCCCTTTGGCGCTGGCCACTTCATAGCAGGGCAGGGGATGGGTAAGGGAGGTATAGGGGTGCCAGACGTGGTGCAGGTCGAATTCTTGATTGGTCATTTTGTGTTCTGTTGTCAATTGATTTGATCTGGTCGGTGTTGACAGTCTACGCGTGCTCTCTACACTAGCCAACAATTTCAGCCACTTGGCTTCGCGCACGCCCTGGCGTCGCGCTGTCCAGCTGGCGGGTCTTGCGGCGAACGCTCTCTTGCAGCGCGGCGCAGGATCCCACCAATAACAACCGGAAGCCATGTATGAATGCTCTCAGCGCGGGTGCCCACGCCCTTCGTCACGACTGGACCCTGTCCGAGGTTCAGGATCTCTTTGCCCTGCCATTCAACGATCTGCTGTTCCAGGCCCAGACGGTGCACCGCGCCCATTTCGACCCGAACGAGGTGCAGGTAAGCACCCTGCTCTCCATCAAGACCGGGGCCTGCCCGGAAGATTGCAAATATTGTCCCCAGAGCGCTCGCTACCACACCGGGCTCGAGACCGAGCGGCTGATGGAGGTGGAAAAAGTGCTGGAGCGGGCCCGGGAGGCCAAGGCCAACGGCTCGTCCCGCTTCTGCATGGGGGCGGCCTGGCGCAACCCGAAAGAGAAGGACATGCCCTACATCCTGCGCATGATTGAAGAGGTGCGCGGGCTCGGCATGGAGACCTGCATGACGCTCGGGATGCTGACCGCCGATCAGGCGGCGCGTCTCGGGGCGGCGGGGCTCGATTACTACAACCACAACCTCGACACCTCGCCGGAGTTCTACGGCGACATCATCACCACCCGCACCTATCAGGACAGACTCGACACCCTGGAGCATGTGCGCGGCGCCGGCATGAAGGTCTGCTCCGGCGGCATCGTCGGCATGGGGGAGCAGGCGAAAGATCGGGCGGGCCTCCTGATGGCGCTGGCCAATCTGCCGCGCCACCCGGAGAGCGTGCCCATCAACATGCTGGTCAAGGTGAAGGGGACGCCCCTGGAGAACCAGGAGAACCTGGACCCGTTCGAATTTATCCGCACCATCGCCGTGGCGCGCATCATGATGCCGGCCTCCCACGTGCGCCTCTCCGCCGGGCGGGAGAAGATGAACGAGCAGATGCAGGCCATGTGCTTTATGGCCGGGGCCAACTCCATCTTCTACGGCTGCAAGCTGCTGACCACCCCCAATCCGGACGAGAACAGCGACATGCAGCTCTTCAAGCGCCTTGGCATTCGCCCCGCCCAGCGGGCCCAGAAGCCGGATCAGGTTCAAGAGGAGGAGCTGCTGGCCGAGGTGAACCGCCAGAGCGAGCCGAGCGAACTCTTCTACGATGCCACCCGTTCCCGCGCAGATGTCCTCCGTCCATGATGACGCCCGTTGTTACCGGCCCCTTTGCCCTGGGGGAGGCGCTGGCCGAGCGTGAACAGGCCACCCTGCTGCGCCGACGCACCCCGGTGGATGTGGCGAGCGGTGGGCGGATCCGGGTCGGGGGGCGTGATTACCTCAACGTCTCTGGCAACGACTACCTGGGCCTTGCGGGTCACCCCGCCATCAAGGCCGCCTTCACGGCGGGGGTGGCGCAATATGGCGCGGGGGCAGGTGCCTCGCCCCTGGTGACCGGCTACAGCCGCGCTCACCAGCAGCTGGAAGAGACGCTTGCCGACTGGCTCGGCGTGGAGGCGGTGCTGCTGTTCAACTGCGGCTTCTCCGCCAATCAGGCGGTGCTCAAGGCCCTGCTCGGCAAGGATCACCTGCTGTGGCAGGACAGGCTCAACCACGCCTCCCTGCAGGAGATGGGGAGCCAGCTACCTTGCAAGATGAAGCGCTTCGGCCACAACGACATGGCGGCCCTTGAGCGGCTGCTTGAGCCAAACCGGGGCCTGATCGTCTCGGAAGGGGTCTTCAGCATGGACGGGGATCAGGCCCCCTGGGCTGAGCTGGCCACACTCGCATCCCGAAGCGGCAACTGGCTGATGATTGACGATGCCCACGGCCTCGGCGTGCTGGGTGCCGAGGGGCGCGGCACCCTGGCGGCCCAGGGGGTTGCTCCTGCCAGCGTGCACATCCAGATGGGGACCTTCGGCAAGGCGCTCGGGGTGGCCGGCGCCTTTGTGGGTGGCAGTCGCGAGCTGGTGGAGTACCTGGTCAATTTTGCCCGCCACTATGTCTACAGCACCCATATGCCCCCCGCCCAGGCGTGCGCCGTGCGCCAGAGCATCGAGCTGGTACGCGTAGCCGACGAGGCCCGTGCCCACCTGGCTCGCCTTGTCGCCCGGTTCCGGCAGGGGGCGCAGGCGCTCGGCTGGCGGCTTGGGGCAAGCGATACCCCCATCCAGCCGCTGCTGGTGGGGGAGAGCGTCGCTGCCCTGCAACTGGCCGAGCGGCTGCGGGAGTGCGGTGTCTGGGCCGGTGCCATCCGCCCGCCCACGGTGCCGGTCGGCACGGCGCGCCTTCGCATCACCCTGTGCGCCGCCCATGGCGAAGATGACGTGGATCGCCTGCTTGAGGCCCTGGGACCCCGCCCATCCACCGACGAGAGAGGGGGCGCCCATGGTGCATGAGCGTTTCCAGTCGGTGGACAAGGCGCAGCTCGCCCGCCGCTTCGGGGCGGCGGCTCGCCACTACGACGCCCACGCCCGCTTCCAGCAGGAGGTGGGGCAGTCGCTGCTGGCGCGCATGGACGAGGGGGGCGTGAAAGAGGTGCGCTCAGGGGCCGGGCTGGATCTGGGCTGCGGCACCGGTTTCTTCCTGCCTGCCCTGGCGCCGCGCTGCGAGACGCTGACCGGGCTGGATCTCGCTCCCGGCATGCTGGCCCAGGCGGCCCTTCGCGGCAGCGGAGCCCGCCTGGTGTGCGGCGATGCGGAGGGGCTGCCCTTTGCCGACCAGAGCCTGGACTGGGTCTTCTCCAGCCTGGCCCTGCAGTGGTGCGAGCGGCCGGCCCAGGCCTTTGCCGAGCTCAACCGGGTGCTCAAACCCGGTGGACAGGTCTTCTTCTCGACCCTGCTTTCGGGGTCACTGTGGCAACTGCGGGAGGCCTGGCGGGCCGTGGATGGTCGTGACCATGTCAATCGCTTCCTGACGTTGCCCCAGTTGCAGCAGGCGGCCCGTGACGGGGGCTTCGAGGCCCCGGCACTCTGCCCGCTGACCTGGTCCCTCGCCTACACGGCGCTCAGCGGACTGCTGCGCGACCTCAAGGGGATAGGTGCGAGCCAGGTCAACGACGAGCGGTCTGCGGGCCTGGGTCATCGCCAGCGCCTGGTGCGACTGGGGGAGGCCTACGAGTGCCACCGTCAACCGGACGGCCTGCTGGCCGCCAGCTACGAGGTCTGCCTGGGGCGCCTGGTGCGGCGCTGACACAAAAAGACCCGGCGAACCCACCCCTTCAGCGGCAGGACGCGCGCCTGCCTTTCACCATGGATATCGGGGCGCCTCTGCGCCCCTGCACTGCATCGAGGAAATATCATGGGGACATCCTATTTCATCACGGGCACGGACACCGACGTGGGCAAGACCCTGGTGGCCCGCACCCTGTTGCTGGCGCTTGCCGCCAGAGGCATTCGCTGCGCCGGGTACAAACCGGTGTCGGCGGGCTGCACCCGCACCCCGGAGGGGCTTCGCAATCTGGATGCCTTGCTGTTGCAGCAGGCGGCCACGGTTGCGCTGCCCTACGAACAGGTCAATCCCTATGCCTTCGAGCCGCCCATCGCCCCCCATATCGCCGCCCGTGAGCGGGGGGTGAGCATCCCCTTCGAGGGGCTGTCCGCCGGCTTGCGGGAGATTGAGGGAGCTGGGGCCGATCTCGTCATTGTCGAAGGGGCGGGGGGCTGGTTCCTGCCGCTGGATCACCAGCGTCTGCTCTCGGAGTGGGTCGCCCAGGAGCGGCTGCCGGTGATCCTGGTGGTGGGGGCCAGGCTGGGCTGCCTCAACCATGCCCTGCTCACCGTCAGCGCCATTCGCCAGCAGGGGTTGACCCTGGCGGGCTGGGTCATCAACCGGGTGGATCCGCACATGAGCCGCTACGAGGAGAACCTGGACACCTTGAAAGCCATGTTGCCGGCCCCATTTCTGGGGGAGCTCCCCTTCGTGGACGTGGTGAATGAGGTGGATTTGCACCACTGTCTCGATGTGTCGCCCTTGCTCTGAGGCCAGACATTCAGCAAACATTCATCGAGTCTGTCTATTATCTGGGGCAAGTGTGGCATCGGTCGCCCCTGGGGCGCCCCGAACCATGCATCCATATCTCACAAGGAGTCAATATGAAGCGAATTATGCTATTCCTGGTGACCAACCTGGCCGTCATGCTGGTGCTGGGGGTGGTACTCAATATCCTGTTCTCGGTTCTGGGGATCAACAAGTCCAGCATTTCCGGTCTGTTGGTGTTCTGCGCCGTGTTCGGTTTTGGGGGTTCCTTTATCTCCTTGCTGATGTCCAAGTGGATGGCCAAGCGCAGCTATGGCGTCCAGGTCATCGAGCAGCCCCGCAACGAGACCGAGCACTGGCTGGTGAGCACTGTTGCCCGTCAGGCCCGTGAGGCTGGCATCAAGATGCCGGAAGTGGGGATCTACGACTCCCCCGAGATGAACGCCTTTGCCACCGGCGCCCGCCGTGACGACTCCCTCGTCGCCGTCTCCTCCGGTCTGCTCTACAGCATGAGCCGCGACGAGGCGGAAGCCGTGCTGGCCCATGAGGTGAGCCACGTAGCCAACGGCGACATGGTGACCCTGACCCTGATCCAGGGGGTGGTGAACACCTTCGTGATGTTCTTCGCCCGCATCGTGGCCGGCGTCATCAGCAACTTCTTCAGCTCCAACAACGAGGAAGAGAGCAGCAGCACCGGCGGTTTCGCCTACATGATCACCGTGTTCGTGCTGGAGATGGTGTTCGGCGTGCTCGCCTCCATCATCGTCATGTGGTTCAGCCGTCAGCGCGAGTTCCGTGCCGACGCCGGTGCCGCCAAGCTGGCCGGCCGCGACAAGATGATTGCCGCGCTCCAGCGTCTCGCCCGCGGTGCCGAGCCGCAGATGGAGGGTTCCATGATGGCGTTCGGCATCAACGGCAAGCGCTCCATGAGCGAGCTGTTCATGAGCCACCCGCCCATCGAGCAGCGCATCGCCGCCCTGCGTGGCTGATAGCCAGTCATCTAAAGAAAACGGCTGCCCTCGGGCAGCCGTTTTGCATTCCGGGGACGGGGTTTTGCCCCCCGATCACCCTATTTGATCACCAGATCCGTCAGGGGCACGGCGCAGCAGGTGAGGATCTTGCCCTCGGCACGCTCGGCGGCGCTGATGGCGGGGGCATCGGGGTGATCCACCTCGCCCGAGACCAGGGTCTGCTTGCAACTGCCGCAGATGCCGGCACGGCAGCTCCAGGGCAGCTCTACCCCCTGCTTGTTGGCCTGATCCAGCACGGTGCCCTGGTTGTTGCCCGCAAACTCCCGCTCGCCGATACGCAGTTGCACCGCCTGATGGGGGCGGGCCACCGATAGCAGGGCCCCGCCAAAGCTCTCCTGGCGGATGCGCCCGGTCGGTACGCCGAGGGCGGTCAGCCGGTTGGCTGCATCGGCCATGAAGCCGTGGGGGCCGCAGATGAACACCTCCCGCTCCTGCAAATCCCGGATCCGGCCCAGGTGATCGTCATTCAGACGGCCGCTGAGCCCCTGCCAGTGTTTGTCAGGCTGGCTCAGGATCAGGGTGAGGGTCATTCCCTGCTGCGCCATGGCGTGCAGCTCGCTGGCGGCAGGAATGTCTGCCTCGCTGCGACACAGGTGCATGAAGTGGACGTCACCGAGCTCCCCCCGTAGTGCCAGAGTGCGGGCAATGGAGAGCATGGGGGTGACACCGGATCCCGCCGAGAGCAGCAGCAGCCTGTGCTCGGCCCCTAGGTGAAACTCGCCGGCCGGGGGGGCGGCCAGCAGGTGATCGCCCACGCGCAGCTCATGGTGCAGCCAGGGAGAGAGGCGGCCATCGGCCAGCTTCTTGACGCTGATGCTGTAACGCTCGGGCCGCTCCGGCGTGGAGCTCAGGGTGTAGCGGCGCTGAACCCGTGTGTTTTTGATATCGAGGCTGATGGGCAGGTGCTGTCCAGGCAGGTAGTCGGGCAGGGGCTCGCCGTCGGCGGCCTCGAACCAGAAGGTTTCCAGATCCCGGGCCAGGGGTTCCCGGGCAACGCACACCAGCTCCCGCTTTTTCGGGGCCGCGTTGGGGTAGACCGGCGCCCGGGCCCGCTTCAGCACCTCGATCTCGCTGCCCGCGTCAATCCACCCCTCGTTCAGGGCCACCAGATTCTGGCCGAAATAGACCTCACCATCTTCGCCACGGCGGTAGCGGGTGAGGGTGGCCAGCGGCTCTTTCAGGGCATTGAAGCGCTCCGTGCCTGCCTCCACCGTGGTCATGATGCAGCGGCTGCACGGCTTGTCCACCCGAAACTCCACCTCGCCGATGCGGATCCGCTTCCAGCCATCCTCTTCAAAGGGGCGGGTGCCGCTCGCCACCAGGTTGGTACGAAATTGGCTCATCTGGTGCAAGGCATCGGATCTCAGGTTGAGATCCTCAAGGGAAGCCTGGCTGATGAGCAGCAAGGGGTAGCCGTCCGCAAAGCTCACCCGGGTGCCGGTCTTCTCCCGAAAACGATCGGATGCCTCCCCGAGCCAGAGCAGGCGCACCGGCTCCCTCGCCACCCGGCTCAGCCACTCATCGGCGTCGGGCCCGGTGTGCAGGGCGGTAAAGCGATCCCCCCAGACACCGGTGTGCTGAGGGGCGCGACTGAACGCCGCCTCCATGAGGGCAAGGGGGGGCAGACCCGGATAGCGCAGTTGCAGCCCCCCCTCGACGGGGGTGGCCACCACCTGCTGCAACTGGGGATGGGTGCGGGCGGTGATAAAGGTGCCATCCGGTTTGACCACCATGTAGCGGCGATCCCCGGCAAGCCCCTCCTGGGTCACCCGGGCGCGCTCCAGCGGCATGCCTGCCGTCGATTTGATGGGGTAGAGATGTATGCTGGCGAGGGTCGGCATGTCCTGGTCCTTGTGCTGTGGCGATTCCTGTGAAGAGGGGAAGATAACGATTCCTGCCCCGGGCGGCAATCTTCTCCTGCTGCCCATGTCGAGGGCGGCGAGGGGGCTCGGGCGACAGGCCCGAATGGCTGCGGGGTGTGACGGGGATCCGGTTGTGAAGGGGGCGACCCATAAAGCGCAACATTTATTGATCCTGATCCACCATGTCGTACAAAAAACGGCCCATCATCGAGCCAGCTTCCAGTTTCTGACGCTTTCGCTTCTTCCCTCTCCGGCCACCGTCTGCCCAGGCAAAACGGTATCAAGCGCATTCGGATGGGGCCTGTCACATAAAAAGAAGAAAGCAATGTATGAGCAAACAACTGGATATGACCCCACAGCCGGATCTCTCCCAGAAAACGGGAACAGGCCCGGTTCGCACCCGGCTGCCCGTCTGGCGGCCGGCCCTGCCACCTTGCAACCACGCCTGCCCGGCTGGCGAGAACATCCAGGCCTGGCTCGCCCTGGCCGAAGCGGGCCGCTTTGAGGCGGCCTGGCAACGACTCATCGAAGAAAATCCCCTGCCTGCGGTCCACGGGCGGGTCTGCTATCACCCCTGCGAAAGCGCCTGCAACCGTGCCCAGGTGGATGATGCCGTCTCCATTCACGCCATCGAGCGCTTCCTCGGCGACGAGGCGCTGGCCCGCGGCTGGCAGCCTGCGCCCCCCGCGCCCGCCAGCGGCAAGAAGGTGCTGGTGATCGGTGCCGGCCCCTCCGGCCTCTCCTGCGCCTGGCACCTCAACCGGCTCGGCCATCAGGTGGAGATCCGCGAAGCGGGCCCGCTCGCCGGCGGCATGCTGCGCTTCGGCATTCCCGCCTACCGTCTGCCTCGCGACGTGCTGGATCGGGAGGTGGCCCGCATCGTCGCGGCCGGGGTGACCCTGACTCTCAACCACAAGGTGGAGGATGTGCTGTGCGAGCGCGACGAGGGGGGCTTTGACGCCGTCTTCATGGCCATCGGCGCCCATCTGGCCAAGCGGGTCGATATTCCGGCCCGGGAGGCGGGCAAGATCCTCGATGCGGTGAGTTTCCTCGAGCAGGCCAGTCTTGCCGAAGAACAGGGGTTGCCGCCCCCCAAGCTGGGACGGCGGGTGGCCATCTACGGCGGCGGCAACACTGCCATGGATGCGGCCCGTACCGCCCGCCGTCTCGGGGTCGAGGAGGCGATGATCATCTACCGCCGCGACCGGGATCATATGCCGGCCCACACCTTCGAAGCCGACGAGGCCGAGGAGGAGGGGATCAAGATCAACTGGCTGCGCACTATCCGCCAGCTCGACAGTACCAACATCGAAGTGGAGGTGATGGCGCTGGATGCCGAGGGCAAGCCGGTGCCCACCGGCAAGTTTGAAACCCTCGAAGCGGACTCCCTTATTCTGGCGCTGGGTCAGGAAGTTGATTTGAGCGTGCTGGAAAGCATCCCTGGCGTGCGGGTCAACAAGGAGGGGGTGGTACAGGTTGGCGAAAACCTGATGACGGACGTGCCGGGTCTGTTTGCCGGCGGTGACATGGTGCCCTCCGAGCGCACCGTCACCATCGCCACCGGCCACGGCAAGAAGGCGGCGCGCCACATGGATGCCTGGTTGCGCGGTCGCCTCTATCACAAGCCGCTCTCCCATTTACAGGCAGGGAAGCCGCTGGTGGGGCCGGAGCAGTTGCAACTCTGGTTCCAGACCCATGCCCCGGCCAGCAGCCAGCCGGTCAAACCGCCCTCGGCGCGGGATGACTTTGGCGAGATCATCGGCGGACTGGACGAGACGGCGGCCCGCTACGAGGCGGCGCGCTGCTACTCCTGCGGCAACTGCTTCGAGTGCGACGGCTGCTATGGCAGCTGCCCCGAGCAGGCCATCGCCAAGCTGGGGTCGGGTCTGGGGTATCAGGTGGATGCCGAACTCTGCACCGGCTGCGGTGCCTGCCATGACCAGTGTCCCTGCCACGCCATCGAGCTGCGCCAACCGGAGGAGTCCCAATGAAACATGAATTGATCATGGTTGACGGCAACGAAGCCGCGGCCCGGGTGGCGTATCAGCTGAGCGAAGTGTGTGCCATCTACCCCATCACCCCGAGCTCGACCATGGCCGAACTGGCCGACGCCTGGGCCGCGGAGGGGCAGACCAACCTGTGGGGCAACATCCCTACGGTGGTGGAGATGCAAAGCGAAGGGGGGGCGGCCGGCACGGTGCACGGCGCCCTGCAGGCGGGGGCGCTGGCCACCACCTTTACCGCCAGTCAGGGGCTGATGTTGATGCTGCCCAACATGTACAAGATCGCCGGCGAATTGACCTCGGCGGTGTTCCATGTGGCGGCCCGCTCCTTGGCGGCGCAGGGGCTGTCGATTTTTGGCGACCATCAGGACGTGATGGCGGCGCGCAGCACCGGTTTTGCCATGCTCGCCTCCGGCTCGGTGCAGGAGGCGCAGGACCTGGCCTTGGTCGCCCACAGCGTCACCCTGCAGTGCCGGGTGCCCTTTATCCACTTCTTCGATGGCTTTCGCACCTCCCACGAGGTGAACAAGATCACCGCCCTGCACAAAGATGAGATCCGGGCGCTGATCGACAACGACTGGGTGCGCGCCCACCGTTCGCGGGCCCTCAACCCGGATCATCCGGTGATGCGCGGCACAGCCCAGAACCCGGATACCTATTTCCAGTCCCGCGAGAGCGTCAACCCCTTCTACGAAGCGGTACCGGCCCGGGTGCAGCAGTGCATGGAGAGCCTCGGCGAGCTGACCGGCCGCCACTACCGGCTGGTGGAGTACCACGGCGCCCCCGATGCCACCGATGTCATGGTGCTGATGGGCTCGGGGGCGGCCACCGCCCGCACCACGGTGGATTGGCTCAACCGGCAGGATCGCAAGACCGGGGTGCTGGTCATTCGCCTCTATCGTCCCTTCCCGGTGCAGGCGCTGCTCGATGCCCTGCCCGCGAGCGTTCGCCGCATGGCTGTGCTGGATCGCACCAAGGAGCCGGGGGCAGGCGGCGAGCCGCTGCTACTGGATGTGCAGAGCGCGCTCATCGACGGCTTGCAGCGCGGCCTTATCAAGCGGTTGCCCTGGCTGAGCGGTGGTCGCTACGGCCTCTCTTCCAAGGAGTTCACCCCTGCCATGTGCGCGGCGGTGTTCGAGGAGCTGGCCTCCGATGCGCCGCGCCCCCGCTTTACCGTGGGGATAGTGGATGATGTGTCGGGCCTCAGTCTGGCCTGGCACCCCATCGGCGATCTGGAGCCCGCCAGTCGGGTGCGGGCGCTGTTCTTCGGCCTTGGTGCCGACGGCACGGTGGGCGCCAACAAGAACAGCATCAAGATCATCGGCGAGCTGGAGGGGTTCCACGCCCAGGGTTACTTCGTCTACGACTCCAAGAAGTCGGGCTCGCGCACCGTCTCCCATCTGCGCTTTGGCCCCGAGCCCATCGACGCCCCCTGGCTTATCGAGCAGGCGAGCTTTATCGGCTGCCACCAGTGGGGCTTTGTCGAGTCGGTAGACCTGCTGGAGCACGCCGCCGAAGGGGCGACCCTGTTGCTCAATGCCCCCTATGAGGAGGACAAGGTGTGGGGCCAGCTGCCCGAGCGGCTGCGCGCCCGTATTCGCGCCCTCAATATCCGCCTCTACTGCATCGATGGAGATCGGGTGGCTGAGCGCAACGGCATGGGCAATCGCATCAACACCATCATGCAGACCTGCTTCTTCGCCCTGGCCGGCATCTTGCCGCGGGATGAGGCCATTGCGCTGATCAAGGAGAGCATCGAGAAGAGCTATGCCCGCAAGGGGCCCGAGATGGTGGCGCGCAACTTCGCCGCGGTGGACGATACCCTGGCTCACTTGAGCAAGGTGGTCATCCCGGCCGGTGACGAGCAGATCAGCGACTATCCGCTGCCGCTGGCACCGGGTGGCAGCGAGTTTGTCCAGCGGGTCACAGGCGAGATGCTGGCGGGGCGTGGCGATCGTATCCCTGTCTCCATGCTGCCGGTGGATGGCACTTACCCCACCGCCACCAGCCGCTTCGAGAAGCGCGATATCGCCCGCGAGATCCCCATCTGGCACTCCGATATCTGTATCCAGTGCGGCAACTGCGTCTTCGTCTGCCCCCATGGGGCGCTGCGGGCCAAGTTCTACCATCAGGACTGGCTGGCGACCGCCCCCGAGGCAGCGCAATCGGTACCCGTCACCGCCAAGGGTTTCCCCGACAGCCGCTACACCTTGCAGCTCTATCCGGAAGATTGCACCGGTTGTGGCCAGTGTGTGCAGGCTTGTCCGGTACGGGCCGGGGCTGATGAGGAACACGAGGGCGAGCGCGCCATCGCCATGATGGACAAGGCGCCGCACCTTGCTGGCCAGAAACAGGCGCTGCGCTGGTTCGAGAGCCTGCCCTGGCCTGCTCGCGAGCGGGTGGACTTCTCCACGGTGCGCGGTGCCCAGTTCCTCGAACCCCTGTTCGAGTTCTCCGGCGCCTGCGCCGGCTGTGGCGAGACCCCGTACCTCAAGCTGCTGACCCAGCTGTTTGGGGATCGCATGCTGGTGGCCAACGCCACCGGCTGCTCCTCCATCTACGGCGGCAACCTGCCGACCACCCCCTGGGCCAAGAACGGCGAAGGGAAGGGACCGGCCTGGTCGAACTCACTGTTCGAGGACAACGCCGAGTTTGGCTTTGGTTTTCGCCTCACCGCCGATCAGCACCACGGTCAGGCGGTGGCAGCCTTGCAGGCGATGAAGGGGGAGATCGGGGTCGAGCTGGTGGAGACACTTGTCAGCGCCCCGCAGCGGCTGGAGTCAGAGATCCGCGCCCAGCGTACCCGGGTGGCGCAAGTGCGGGAGCGGTTGGAGGAGGTGAAATCCGGCAAGGCCCGCGAGCTGCTCTCCTTGATTGATCAGCTGGTGCGCCGCTCCGTCTGGATTATCGGCGGCGATGGCTGGGCCTATGACATCGGCTCGGCGGGGCTCGATCACGTGCTCGCCTCCGGCCGCGACGTGAACGTGCTGGTGATGGATACCGAGGTCTACTCCAACACCGGCGGCCAGATGTCGAAATCGACCCCGCTCGGTGCCGTCGCCAAGTTCGCGGCGGGAGGCAAGACGCTGGCCAAGAAGGATGTGGCGCTGCAGGCCATCTCCTACGGCAACGTCTATGTTGCCCGCATCGCCTTTGGTGCCAACCCGCAGCAGGCGCTGCAGGCCTTGCGTGAGGCGGAGGCCTATCCGGGCCCGTCGCTGATCATCGCCTACAGCCACTGCATCGCCCACGGCATCGACATGGAGCAGGGATTGGCCCAACAGAAGCGTGCGGTCGATTCGGGCCACTGGCCGCTGATGCGCTACAACCCGGTACTGCGCAGCGCCGGGCAGAACCCCTTTAGCCTCGACAGCCTGCGCCCCTCCATCCCCCTTGCCGAATACCGGCAGGAGGAGACCCGTTATCGGGTGCTGGCCCAGAGCCATCCACAGGAGGCCGAGCGGCTGATGCAGGTGGCGCAACAAGTGGCGTGGCAGAAGTGGGCCACCTACGAGGAGATGGCCACCCGCGAGGCCAGCCAGTTCCATCCGCCGGTGTGAGGATGGAGTGAGTGAAATATAACCAAGCGGGCCAATGGCCCGCTTCGTTTTCCGGTGCCAAGGGAAGTGGCCGTTGCCGCGTCTTGGGGCGGCCAACAAAAAGCCCGGCGTCGGGCCGGGCTGGCAGGATAAGTTGCTTATCCAGGTATTCGTCGAGGCGTCTAGTGTGGATGTTGTTTGAGGATGTCGTATATCTCCTCTTTCAGTTTAAGTTTCTGTTTTTTCAGATCCTTCACCTCGGAGCTGTAGTCGCTGGCGTGGTGTTTCTCCAGCTTTCTGATCTCCGCATCCAGGTCGTTGTGCAAGTCAAACTTCTTCTGGAAATGGACATCACTGCTCTTCAGTTTCGAGATGAGATCTCTGTACTCCGGAAACATGTAATGAAGCCTCCTTGTTGTCGTTTGATTGTGCCTGCAAGACCAAAGTACCCCTTACTGCCGGGGAGAAACGTGATCCCGATCCAATTCGGGGCCACGGATTTGCTGCATGGGAAGGGCGATTTTTAACTGTTTGAATTACAAGATGATTGCCTGCTGACCCTGGGGCAGCAGAGGAAAGAAGCGGGATCCGCTTCACATTCGGGAGAGGGGGTCTGCAACGGGGCAGGCAACAGAAAGGGGCGCGAGGCCCCTGACTGGAAACGGGTGAGCCGTTTACTCTTTTTTCTTTTTCTTCTCGGGCAGGGGCTTGCCGTCTCTGGCAATCACCTTGCCCGCCTCGAAACCGATCTGCGCCGCCAGCTCTTCCAGATCAGGCGCCTTGGCCTCGTTGCCGATGGCGTACTGGTAGTTGGCGATGGAGATTTTCTCCGCCACCGGTGTGCCCGGCACGATGGGTTCGCGCCAGCCCTGACCGATGTGGGCCACCAGGGTGCCGTTCATGATGAGCTCGCCGACGATCTCCTGGGTGGGGATGCCCTTGCCGTAGGTGAGGCCCTGCGGGTGCTTCTTGCCAACCAGGGGCTCTTGGCTTGCGGGCATCAGCTTGGTGCGGATCAGCCACTTGGGCGATTTGGTCTTGCCCACCGCCTTGCCGGTCTGGTACTCGTTGATCTTGATGGTCTTGATCATCTGGGCCGTGAACTCCTTGGTCAGGGCCTTCTGGGCTTCGCTGGTCTCGTCGATGACGATGGGGGCCACATACCAGGTCTGGGGGGCCTGTGCCTTGGGGGTCGCCGGGGCGGTTTGCGCCATGGCGAGCGGGCTGAGCAGGATGGCCGTCAACAAGAGTCCGATTTTCTTCATGGTGATTCCGCTTATGTTTCGACAAGAATTTTGTTTTGCCAGCGACGACTGCGCCAGCGCCAGAACATGGCCAGACCGCGCACCCACTCGTCGCAGGCGAGGGCCAGCCAGATGCCTACCAGGCCATAGCCCTGCATGATACCAAGGAAATAGGCCAGGGGAACGGCAATGCCCCACATGGAGACGAGCGCCATGTAGAGCGGGAAACGGGCATCCCCGGTGGCGCGCAGGGCGTTGATCACCACCAGATTGAAGGTGCGACCGGGTTCGAGGATGAGGCTGATGAGGAAGAGCTGCGCCACCTGGGTGATGATGTCGGCGTCGTCGGTGAACAGGCTGATGATGGCGCGACCGTTGAGAGCGGCGGCGATGGCGATGGCGGCGGTGACGATGAGGCCGAGTTTCAGGCTCTTCATCAGTTGGCGATAGGCCTGATCGAAGCGTCGGGCCCCCGCCAGGTGGCCGATGATGATCTCGTTGCCAAGGCCGATGGAGAGGCCGAACAACAGGATGAACAGGCAGATCTGGAAGAAGTAGGACTGGGTCGCCAGCGCCTTGTCGCCGAGCAGGCCGACGAAGGCGGTCACCACCATGAACTGCAGCATCCAGGAGAGGTTCTCCCCCGCCGCCGGCAGACCGATGTGCAGCACCTTGTCCAGCATGGCGCGGCTTGGGCGGACGATCTCGGGCAGACGCAGCCGGATGCCGGTCTTGCGTGCCACCAGCCACACCAGCAGCACCACCCCGACGATGCGCCCCGCCACCGTGCTGATGGCGACCCCGGCGACCCCGAGCTGGGGCAGGCCGAACCAGCCATAGAGCAGCAGCAGGTTGCCGACGAAGGTGATGAGGTTGACGATGAGGGTCACGTACATGGCCTGGCGGGTGTGGCCGTGGGCACGCAGGGTGGCGGCCAGACAGAGGGCCGCCGCCTCCGGCAGCAGGCAAAGCCCGATTATCTGCAGGTAGAGGCTGCCGTCGCTCATCAGGTGGGCAGGCAGGTTCATCAGCGCCAGCATGGTGCCGGCCCCCGCCATGACGCCGACCGCGGCCACCAGTCCCACCAGCAGGTTGAAGCCGATGGCGGTGTGGATGACGACGCGGGCTTTTTCCTTGTCTCCCGCCCCCAGATACTGGGTGATCACCACGCTGGTGCCGATGCTGACGAAGCTGAACAGGGTGATGGCGAGATCGAAGACCTGGTTGCCCACCGCGAGGGCCGCCACCCCCTGATAGGAGACGTGGCCCACCATGAAGGTGTTGAGGGCCCCGGTCAGAAAGTGGAGGGCCAGATCGATGAACAGTGGCCAGGTCAGGGCGAAGAGGGAGCCCGGGCCCGCGTGGGATTGAGTCTGCATGGGATATCCAGGTGCTGGCGATGGCCCTCGTCAGGGCCAACTGGAGGGGCATTTAACACCAAGCGGGGGCGGGGTGCAATCCTGGTCGCAGGAGGAGGGGGCCTGCGACCGGCGGACGTGTCTCAGACCGGCGTGGCGCCGGCCTCCTGCTCGCTGGGGCGGGTGAGGCGCGCCGAGTCGGGCAGGTCGTCATCGTGCGGCCAGCGGGTGAGCAGGGCATCCGTGGTGCTCTCCACCCCCTCGTCGTCCCGGAACACCGGTTCCCGGTAGCAGCGGGTCATGCGCAAGGCCTGGTACATGTCGGGGCAGAGGATGATGCCATCCTCGCCGACCCGGATCCCCGCCTGTTTGAACCACTGGCTCATCTGGCCGTGCCGACCGGCCATCACCATGTGGATGCCGCGCCGCTTGAGCTCCTTGTGCAGCTCTCCCACCATGCTCATGACGCTGATGTCCTGATGGGTGAAGCAGGCCACCGCATCCACCACCAGGCACCTGGGATTGTGGGGATCCTGCACCAGTAGCGCCAGCACCCGCCGCTTGAAGTAGGGGGCGTTGAAGTAGGTGAGCGGGGAGTTGAAGCGGTAGACCAGGATGCCGGGAATCGCCTTGGCCTGCTCGTTGTCTCCCAGGGTGCGCACCACGCCCTCGTCGTCCATGCCGAGCAGCTGGTCGGTGGGGCGCATCACGTTGCGCAGGAACTGGAACAGCCCCAGCAGCACCGCGAGGGTGATGCCCGGAATGACCCCCATGGTGAGCACGCTGACAAAGGTCACCAGGGCAAGCCAGAAGGCGGCGCGGTCCGAGTCGCGCAGGGCCCAGAGGCCGCGAAAATCCGTGAGCGACAGGGAGGCCATCACCAGCACCACCCCGAGGGCGGCGGTGGGAATGTATTGCAGCGGCGCCGTCAGGTAGAAGGTGACCAGGGCGATGACGGCGGCGGCGATGATGGAGACCAGCTGGCTCTTGCCGCCGTTGGCGTCGTTGACCGCGGTGCGCGAATCCGCCCCACTGATGGCAAACCCCTGGGAGGCGGCGGCGGCCAGGTTCGCCATGCCCAGCGCCCTAAACTCCTTGTCCGCATCAATCTCGTAGCCGTTCTTGGCGGCAAAGCTGCGGGCGGTGAGCATCATGGAGACGAAGCTCACCATGGCGAGGTTGAGGGCGGGCAGCACCAGCTCACGGATAAGCCCGGGGGGAAAGTCCGGCATCTGGAAGGCGGGCAGCCCCGAGCCGATGGTCCCCAGGGTGGCGATGTCGACACGGCCGAGATTGAACAGCCACACCAGGGCCGCCGTCACCACCATGGCCACCATGGAGGAGGGCCAGGTCGGTCTGTAGCGTTTGGCCAGCAGCAGGGTGAGCAGGGCGGTCAGGCTCATGGCCAGGGTGGGCAGATGGGTCTGGGTAATGTAGCTGGTGCCGTTCAGGATCCGCTCTATCAGGTAGCGCTCGCTGAAGGTGAAGCCGAAGATCTTGGAGAGTTGGCCCACCATGATGGTGATGGCCACCCCGTTGAGCAGCCCCATCAGGATGGGGCGGGAGAGAAAGTCTGCCAGCACCCCCAGCTTGAAGCGGCTGGCGATGAGGCACCAGAAGCCGGTCATGGCGGTCATGGTCATCACCAGTTGCCAGTGACGGGTGGGATCCCCGGCGGCGAGCGGCGTTACCACGGCGGCGATCACCGCGCAGGTGGCGGCATCCGGACCGACGATGAGCTGACGGGAGGTGCCAAAGAGGGCATACACCACCATGGGCAGGATGCAGGAGTAGAGGCCGACGATGGCGCCCACCCCGGCGAGCTCCGAATAGGCGATGGCCACGGGCAGGGCCACGGCCGCGACCGAGAGGCCAGCGCGAAGATCCGGCATCAGCCAGGCCCGCTGGTATTGCAGCAAGGCGGCGAGCCCCGGCAGCCAGCGCTCGAGAGAGAAGAAGTCGCGCATTATTTAACCCATTGAGTTACAAACATCTTTTTCTTAGTGTGCCCAAGGTTGTTGACGCTTTGCAATCCGCTCATGGCCAGTTCACCACAAGGTCAGGCCAGATGCGTTGCCACCCCTTGGCCCTGACCCGTTCGCTAAAGATACGGCTCTCCTGGCGACAGCGCGGATTGGGGCTCACCACCAGGGACCAGTTGGGGGCAAAGCCGTAGGGGGCCAGCCACTCGAACGCATCATCTGCCAGCAGGCGGACCCCGATGCAGGTGGGCACCTCTACCCAGTGGCTGAGGGCCGAGAGCGAGCTGGCAAAAGGAGGCACCTGCTGGCGCAGATGCATGCGGGCCTGGTTGCGCACCTCCCACTGCTGGCCCGGCATCCTGGCGGCGAGCCAGGCTTCGTGATCGGCCTCCTTCAATCCAGTCGGATCAGCGCTGTCCAGATAGATAAGATCGATGTCGTTGAGCGGGGTGGGTTCGGCCTTGTCATGGAGGTGATCCCAGATGAGGTTGCGCACAAACCCCGCCCCCAGGGCCCAGTCGGGCAGAGCCAGCTCCCGCGCAGCCCGGAGGCAATCCATGCGCGGGTGATCAGCCCGCAGCAGGGCCTCGGTGCAGGCACGCAGGTGCGCCTCCCGCAGCGCCCCGGCTTCAACCGGCATTGCGGCGCAACCAGACGTCGATGTAGCTGCAGCTCGGCACTATGGTGAGCCCCTCAGAGAGGGTCCAGTCGTAGAAGCGGCGGGCCAGCTTGTCGGCAATCCCCTGTCCGCGCAGCTCGGGGGGAACCTGGGTGCTGTAGGCGTCCACCGTGGTGGCGTCCAGCCGGCGATAGGCAAGGCGGGAGAGCTTGCCGTCCACGGTGCAGACAAACTGCTGCTGATCGGCCTGGTGAAGGATGTCGCTCATCGGGGGGCCTCTTTGGGTGAATGGGAAGATCAGAACATGGCGGACAGGGTTTGCCAACGCCATTCTTTGCGCCCATGGCGGGCTCGCTTACACTGGCCGGCCTGCGAATGGTCGCAAGGCAAGGTATAGAACATTGAGAGAGGATGGATCCGTCATGGCCTTCGCCACCCTGGACGAGCTGATAGGCAACACCCCGCTGCTGGCGCTGCGCCGCATCAATCCGTACCCCGGCGTCACCCTGCTGGTGAAGCTGGAGGGCAACAACCCCGCCGGCTCCGTCAAGGACAGGGCGGCGCTGAACCTCATCAGGCAGGCAGAGGCGAGTGGTCACTTAGCGCCAGGAGCCCGGCTCATCGAGGCCACCTCCGGCAATACCGGCATCGCGCTGGCCATGGTGGCGGCGGCGCGGGGTTACCGGATGCGGCTCATCATGCCGAGCAACATGAGCCAGGAGCGGCGCGACGCCATGCAGGCCTACGGCGCCGAGCTGGTGCTGGTGGAAGAGGGCATGGAAGCGGCGCGAGACCTCGCCCTGGCCATGCAGGCGCGGGGGGAGGGGCTGGTGCTCGATCAGTTCAACAACCCCGCCAACCCGGATGCCCACTACCGCTCCACCGGCCCCGAGATCTGGCGCCAGAGCGGCGGGGCGGTTACTCACTTCGTCTCGGCCATGGGCACCACGGGCACCATCATGGGGGTCTCCCGCTACCTCAAGGAGCAGAACCCGGCGGTGGCGGTGATCGGCCTGCAACCGGCCGAGGGGAGCCAGATCCCCGGCATTCGCCGCTGGCCCGAGGCCTACCGGCCCGCCATCTTCGAGCCTGCGCGGGTCGATGGGGTGCTGGATGTGACACTGGAAGAGTCCCTCGTCATGATGCGCCGCCTGGCGCGGGAAGAGGGCATCTGCTGCGGCGTCAGCTCGGGTGGCGCCGTGGCCGGGGCCTTGCGGGTGGCGGCAGAGATCGGGCAGGGGGTGGTGGTGGCGATCATCTGCGATCGGGGGGATCGCTATCTCTCCACCGGGGTCTTCACCCCCGATGTCTGACGGGCAAGGGGCCCGTTACTCCCAGGCCCGCTCCAGCAGGGCCAGCAACTGTTCCCTGTCCGCATCCTTGCGGTTGTAGAGCAGGGCGCCGTCGTTGATGGCGAGATCCCGGATCCCGGGCAGCAGCGCCTTGTCGGTGAGGCCCGCCTCCCGCAGGGTGCGGGGCAGCTTGACCGTCTGCCACAGGGTATCGCGCAGTGCCTGCAACGCCTCGATGGTGGCCTGGGGTCTCCCCTCGGCCGGGGTCGCGGCAAAGCGCTCCGGCCCCACCAGGGGCAGCAGCAGGCGGGCCAGCTCGGGGTCGATGCCGGGCCGGTTGTAGTCGAGCACGGTGGGCAGGAAGAGGTTCATACAGAGGCCATGGGGCAGGTGGCAGCGCGCCCCCAGACTGTGGCCGAGGGCGTGCACCAGCCCCACCATGGAGTTGGAAAACGCCATGCCCGCCAGGGTGGAGCCCTCTGCCAGTTGCAGCCGCAGGCCCTTGTCCGTCGGGTGGGCCAGCACCCTGGGCAGGGCGGTGGCAATCTTCTCTACCGCCATCAGGGCCAGGGCGTCACTGACCGGGTTCTTGCCGTTGCCGATGAAGGCCTCGATGGCGTGGGTCATGGCATCCATGGCGGTGGCGGCGGTGATGGGCAGCGGCAGCCCCAGGGTGAAGCGGGGATCCAGCACCGCCAGCCGGGGCAGCAGGAAGGGGGAGGTGAAGGGCACCTTGCGCCCGCTCCCTTCGTCCTTGATCACCGCCACCAGGGTCACTTCGGAGCCGGTCCCCGCCGTGGTGGGGACCACCGCCAGGGGGTTGAGGGGACGGGTCAGGCAATCCGCTCCGGCATAGTCGAGCAGCCGCTCGCCCCCCAGGGTCGCCAGTATGTTCACCGCCTTGGCGGTGTCGATGACGGAGCCGCCGCCAAGGGCCAGCAGGCTGTCACAGCCCAGCTCCCGGTAGTGGCGGGCGATCCGCTCCACCACGGCGGTGGAGGAGTCTGCCGGGATCTCGTCCCAGATGGCGGCGACCGGCAAGGCCCCTTCGGCCATCACATCGGCCAGCAGGGTGGCGAGCCCGCTGCCGCTGACCCCCTTGTCGGTGAGCAGCAGCGGGCGGCCAGCCCCCAATCCCCTCAAGGCATCCGGCAACTGCTCCAGTGCCTGCTCCCCCGCCATCAGCTTGACCGGGCAGAAAAAATCGTAATAACGGCTCATCCCGTTCTCCTCGTGTTCAACCGGTCAGCAGACCCAGATAGATGTGGCAGGCCCGCGCGAGCTTGCGATGCGGGTCCGGGTAGTGGCGAAGCAGGGGCCGCGCGATGAAGGAGGGCAGGATCAGGCTCTGCAACTGCTCAAGCGCTCGCACCAGGTGCATGGCCGCGTCGAGATCCCCCTCCACCAGCAGTCGGTTTTCGCAAAAGGCCTGGTTGATGCCGAGGCGAAAACTGAGGGCGCGAAAGGCGACGGCGGGGTGCTTGAAGCGCACCCGCAGGGGGTGGGGGCCGTCATGGGCACAGGTCGAATGCGCCCTGCCAGCCTCCTCACCGCAGTGCCAGCGCCCCGCGAACTTGTAGAGACTCAGCCCCCGGGTCATGCCGTTTACCTCCAGCCTGATGGTGAGGCCATCCGGCAGGGGGGCAAGCTCGCGGCGCACCGCCTCGTCGACCCGGGCGGCGCGGCACAGGGTGCGGCCGATGATCCAGAGCAGGCTGCCAATCCAGAGGCGCCTGCCGGTGGCAAGCAGGGCGTCAGGGCGCATGAGAACCTCCGCTGATGGCGGACCAGAAGAGGGCGAAGGCGCTCTCCTGCCAGTGGGGGTCTTCCCCCAGTTCAGGCTGATCGACAAATAGGGAGGCGCAGGCCAGAAACTGGCCCTGGCACACCTCCAGCATCAGGGCCGGCGGGGCCGACATCAGCTCGCCGCTGGCCTGGCCCCGGGCGAGCAGGCTCGGCAGAAAATGCAGGGTCTCCGCCAGGATCTGGCTGCGCAGGGGGCGGGCCAGCAGGGGGGAGTGGAAAAAGCCCAGCACGAACCTGAGCTCACGGGGGTGGGCCTGCATCCAGCCCATGGCCTGGTGCCAGTAGTGGCGGGCCTGCGCCTGAAGCGGCAGGGCGGCATCGGCCTCGGTGATGGCGGCGCCAAGGCGCAGCTTGATGTCCTGGTAGAGGCTCTGGATCAACACCTCCTTACTGGGAAAGTGATGAAACAGGGTGCCATTGGCCACCCCGGCCGCCTTGGCGATGCGGGCGGTGGCGGCGCCCTGCAGGCCATCCTCCGCGCACAGGGCCAGGGCGGCATCCAGGATCTGGCGGCGTTTGTCGGTCATGGTTTCTCGCATCTCGCCTCCTAGCGCAGGAACAGGGCCATCATCAGCCGCTGGTACCAGCGCCGATAGGGGGGATGAATGAGGGAGCCTGTGCTGAAGCGTCCGCGACGCAGCACGGTTTTCGCTTTGGAGAAGGTGAGAAACCCCTCGCGGCCGTGATAGTGGCCCATGCCGGAGGGACCGATGCCGCCGAAGGGGGCATCGTCCGCCGCCACCTGGAACAGACTCTCGTTGATGGCCATGCCCCCGGCGTGGGTCTCCCGGATGAGGCGGCGCTGCAGCGTCTCGTCCAGGCTCATCAGATAGAGCGCCAGGGGGCGCGGCCGGGCCGCCACATAGGCCAGGGCCTCCTCGATGTCGTCATAGGGCACCAGGGGCAGCAGGGGGCCGAAGATCTCCTGCTGCATCACCTGGCAGTGGCCGGGCACCTCGGTCAGCAGGTGGGGCACCAGCTTGCGGGTGGCGTCATCCCGGGCGGGCGTGACGCAGGGGTGGATCTGGGCGCCGGCCTGCCTCGCCTCCTCCAGCCAGGCGGTGAGCCGCTCGTACTGGGGGGCGTTGATGATGGCGCCATAATCCGGGCTCTCGAGCCCTTTGGGGTAGAGGCGGCGAAAATGGGCCTGATAGGCCTCGATGAAGGCCTGCTCCTGCCCCCTCGGCAGCAGCACGTAGTCGGGGGCCACGCAGATCTGGCCGGCGTTGAGGCTCTTGCCGAAGATCATCCGCTCCACCGCCAGGGCCAGGGGCATGTCGGGGGCGATGAGACAGGGGCTCTTGCCGCCGAGCTCCAGGGTGAGGGGGGTGAGCTGGGGGGCGGCCGCGGCCATCACCAGCCGACCCACCGCCGTGGAGCCGGTGAAGATGAGATGGTCGAAGGGGAGGGCGCTGAAGGCGGCCGCGATCCCCGCATCCCCCTCGATGACCACCACCTCGTCACCGCCGAGGGCCTCATCGAGCAGGGTGCGCAGCACGGCGTTGGTGTGAGGGGTGAACTCGGAGAGCTTGATCATGGCGCGGTTGCCGGCGGCGAGGGCGCCGATGAGGGGCCCGAGGCTCAGCATCACCGGGAAATTCCAGGGCACCATGATGCCGACCACGCCGAGGGGCTGATAGTGCACCTCGACCCTGGCGGGGGCCAGCAGCAGGCCGGAATGACGGCGCTCCGGTTTCATCCACCCCTTGAGCCGTTTCAGGGTGTAGTTGATCTGCATGACGCAGGGGAGCACATCGGCGATCAGGCTGTCGTAATCGCTGCGCTGGCCGTAGTCCCGGGCCAGGGCCTGACAAAGTGCCTGCTTGTGGCGCAGCAGCCCCTGCTTGAGGGCATCAAGTCTGGCGAGGCGGGACGCCAGATCCGGCATGGGAGTGGCCTGGCTGGCCTGCCTGAGCCGATGCAGTTGCTCGGGGAGGGAGAACTTGTCCGGTGAGGCGGGGGTGACGGTGGTGTCCATGGCATGCTCCGCACGAAAAGTGACCGACTGATTAGTCGGTCAAATCTAGCGATTCGTTGCCGACTTGTAAACCGGGCGAGGGCAGAGGGTGGCTGCCAGTGGGCAGCGTTGTCCGGAACTGTGTCCGGGCTCCCATTTTTGAGGCATCCGGATTGGTCTTATATCCAATAAGGGGTAATTGTGGGTCACCAACTCGGAGGGAGAACCGCACATGACCAGGGAATTGCATAGCCTGCTGGCCCGGCTGGATGACGTGATCGCGCGCATGCCGGACAGTTTCAATACCTATGAGTTTGCCCAGAAGCTGGCGCTGCAACATCAGCAGGAGTATTTCGCCGCAGGCCACTCCCTGGCGGGCCAGGAGAAGAACCTGCTGCGCCTGCTCCACGAGAAGATTGCCCTGGCGCTGGCGAGCCATGAGGGCGTCATCGAGGGGGCCCTGCTGCCCTGCATGACCCCCTGGGGTGAGCGTGCCACCTCGCCCCGCTGGCACCGCAAGCACTGACCCGGCAACAACATGAAAAGGCCCCTCGGGGCCTTTTCATGTTTGGGGTCGCACCTACTGGACCAGCCTGCGGGCCTGCCAGTAGCGGCTGTTCCAGTAGACGTTGTCGAGGCGCGAGCGGATCACGCCCTTGCTGGTGGAGGCGTGGATGAACTCACCTGCCCCGGTGTAGACCCCGACGTGGTACTGCTGCCAGCCGGTCTTGAAGAAGACCAGGTCCCCGTGCTGGAGACGGTATCTGTCCACCGGGCGGCCGAGACTCGCCTGGGATTCCGTGGTGCGGGGCAGGGTGAAGCCCAGCACCTGGCTGTAGGCGAGCTGGGTGAAGGCGGAGCAGTCGAGACCGGCGCGGCTGGTACCGCCCATGCGATAGGGCACGCCGCGCCACTGCTGATAGAAGTTGTCGAATGCGCCGCTCTGGCGCACGGGAGGGGGAGGCTCCGGCGTGCTGGAGCAGGCGGCGAGAAGCAGGGCCAGCAGGGGCAGCAGCAAGGTGCGAAACATCTCAACTCCTTGATAGGGCACGGGGTTCATCATAGACGATGATCCTGCCTGGAACCTGAATGACAACGGCATTGACGAGTGGCCGCCTGTGGGGCAGCCACTGGATCACCCCGCCGGTTTGGGGGTAATGAGCGGCGTCAGCAGCTCGGCAATCTTGTAGAAGGTCTGTACCCGGGTGGTGCTGGGGCGCCACACCAGGCCTATCTCCCGATAGGGTTTCTCACCGGGCAGGGGGATGGCCACCAGGTCCGTGTTGTCGAGGATGCCCGCATCTATGGCCATCTGGGGCAGGAAGGTGGTGCCAAGACCGGCCCCCACCATTTGCACCAGGGTGTGCAGACTGGTGGCGGCGAAGGGGTTGATCTTGCTCTTGTCCCGCAGCCGGCAGGCGCTTACCGCGTGCTCCGTCAGGCAGTGCTCCCGCTCCAGCAGGAAGATGCTCTGGTTGGGCAGCTCCTTGTAGTCGAACGGCATGTGCAGGCCCGCAGCCATGTGGGAGGGCATCACCATGTGGAAGGGATCCTGGCCGACGGTCTTGCTGTGGAAGCCGCCGATCTCCACCGGCAGCGCCAGGATCAGCAGATCGAGCTGCCCCTGCTCCAGCTGCTTGAGCAGATTGGTGGTGGTGTCTTCCCGCAGCAGCAGCTCCAGATCCGGATAGGCCTTGCCGCACACCTGCAGCAGCTTGCTCAGCAGGAAGGGGGCGATGGTGGGGATGCAGCCCAGGCGTACCGTGCCGTGCATGACGCCCCCCTGCTGCTGCCCCAGCTCCATCAGATCCCGGGCGTCGGAGAGCAGGTTGCGCGCCCGCGCCACGATTTCCATGCCGACCGGCGTCATGATGAAGCTCTTGTGATCCCGCTCCACCAGTTGCAGGTTCATCATGTCCTCCAGGGTCTGGATCCCGGTACTCAGGGTCGACTGGCTGACATGGCAGGCCTTGGCGGCGCGGTTGAAATTCTTGTGCTCGTCCAGAGCGACCAGATACTGGAGCTGCTTCAGGCTGGGCCAACGTTGCATAGGAGAAACCCGATCGATGCTATCTATTTGATTTGATTAATCTACCATCGAGAAGCCCCGTTGTCGCCGACAAATCGGTGCCCCCTGGCAGGCGCACTGCCTCACGCACATGGGGTGGCCTGCGCCGATGAGCTGGTCACCCCTCATTGGTCAGGAGCTTATCCCCTTGTGCCGCGCCATTGAAGGGGCGCCGCCATGGGATGTGACGGGGATCGGCCTTCGGGCGGGGCGCCCTGCACGCAGGAGCGGCCATAAAAAAACGCGCCGGTGGGCGCGTTTTTGCAGAAGGGGGGCGGACTATTCGTCGAAGATACCGAAGTGATCCTTGGCGAAGTTGACCCGCTGCTCCACGTTCATCTTGACCTGACCCAGCTTCTCGATGGTCTTGAGGTTGGGCACCAGGCCGCGACCGTTGGCGATCTGGATGGCAAGGCCCGGACGGGCGTTGAGCTCCAGCAGCATGGGGCCGCGGAACTTGTCCAGCACCATGTCGGTCCCGATGTAGCCGAGACCGGACATCTCGTAGCAGGAGGCCGCCAGGTTGAGCAGGGTGTCCCAGTGGGGCACCTTCAGATCATAGAGATCCAGGCCGGTGTCCGGGTGGTGGCGCAGCGGGTTGCCAAACTGCACCGCCCGCAGGGCGCGGCCGGTGCGCAGGCACAGGCCCACCCCCACGGCGCCCTGGTGCAGGTTCGCCTTGCCATCGGAAGCCGAGGTCGAGAGGCGCATCATGGCCATCACCGGGAACCCCTTGAAGATGATCACCCGGGCATCGGGGACCCCTTCGAAGGAGTAGCCGTCGAACACGTCGTCGAAGTTGATGAGCCCTTCCACCAGCGCCACGTCGGGCTTGCCGCCGAGGGAATAGAGTCCCGCCAGGATGTTGGAGACATGGCGCTCCAGATCCTGGCCGTTGGCGGCGCTGCCGTTGGGCTTGTAGAAGAGGCCGTCCTCCTGGCGCAGGATCACCAGGATCCCCTTGCCGCCGGAGCCGCGGGCCGGCTTGATGCAGAAGCCCGGCCAGTCCTTCACCAGCGCGGTGATGCGAGTCACGTCGTGCTGCTCGCGGATGGTGCCGATGAGTTCAGGCACCGTCACCCCCGCATCCAGCGCGATGCGCTTGGTCTTGAGCTTGTCATCCACCAGCGGATAGAGGCGGCGCGGGTTGTAGCGGCTGATGTAGGAGTGGTTGCGCTTGTTCATGCCGAGGATGCCTGCCTGGGACAGGCTCCACGGACTGGTGTATTTCTGCCAGAACCACATCTGTTACTTGTCCTTACCCGGGGTGGCACCAGACTTCATCTCGTCCACCAGCGGCTTGAAGCGCTTGAGCTCGCTCAACTTGTAGCCGGTGTAGTTACCCATCAACAGCACGGTCGCCATCAGCACCAGCTGCAGGCCGAGGAAGTTGAAGGTGAGGTGACGAATGAGCTCGTTGTCCATGGCCAGGTAGGCGATGACCGCCACCAGGAGGGAGCCGCCGCCCTGGCGGAACACCTCTTTGGGACCCTCTTCTTCCCACAGGATGGACATGCGCTCGATGGTCCAGGAGAGGATGATCATCGGGAAGAAGGTGATCTTCATGCCGTCGGTCAGCCCCAGCTTGAAGGCGAACGCCGAGAAGATGCCGATCATCGAGATCACCATGATGATGATCGCCGATATTCGGGCGACCAGCAGCAGGTTCAGCCTCGAGAGGTAGGAGCGGATCACCAGGCCGGTGCCGACGATCAGCAGGAAGCCGATGAGGCCGGTGACCAGCGAGGTCTGGATGAAGGCGACCGCGATCAGCACCGGCATGAAGGTGCCGGAGGTCTTGATCCCCACGATGACCCGCAGGAACACCACCATCAGCACGCCGATGGGGATGAGCAGCAGACCCTTGAACAGGGCTTGCTCTTCCAGGGGCAGGCTGTGGATGGAGAAGTTCATCATCTCGGATTTTTCGAACTTCTGGGCCAGGGCCACGTTGACCGGTTGCTCCTGCTCGATCATCGAGAAGGTGACGCGGGAGTTGTGACCGCCGGTGACGTCCAGGAGGGCGCCGGAGTTGTACTCCCACAGCAGCAGGTTGGCCGGTTGACCCTGTTCACCGCTTTGCGGGTTGAACAGCTTGTAGTCGGTCGGGCTGTTGAAGACCTGCAGGTAATCCACCAGCTCCTGACGGCGACGGCCATCTTCCAGGCTGAGGGCGTGAACCACCCGGGCCGGGACGTCCGCGTTGTTGAGCAGCTCGGCAATCAGATTGGCGCGGCTCTTGTGGGACTTGAGCAGCTCGGCGTTCTGTTCCTGCTTCTCGATCTCCTTGATGATCTCGCGGGTCAGGGTGTAGCCGTCGGCGGAGCGCTCCTGGGCGCGCTCCAGGATCTGCTTCATGGCCGTGGCGTAGGGCTCGCTCTCGATCTGCTTCTCGATGGCGGGCGGCTGCGGGTTGGCGGCGGGCTTGGCATGGGCATCGGCCATCATGTCGACCCGGTAGTAGAGCTCCTGACGGCCGGAGGCGGTGCGGATGGACCACTCGGCGCGGGCATCCCCGTCTTTTTCCACGAACGACAGGCCATAGCCCGGGCTCGCGGCGTTCTCGTTCATCAGGGTGAAGCCGGGCTGGGTGCCCGGAATGGCCAGGGAGGCGATCACCGGCTCGCCGGTGGCCTCGAACTCGAGCTTGGCTTCGATGGACCAGATCTGGCGCTTTTCACCCGGCGTGAGCGGGACGTCCAGCGCGATGTGATGATAGAAGGTCATCCCCAGGCCGACGATGTAGAGCAGGGCGACCAGCAGATAGAACGGCTTACGGGAAACCATGGATTATTTCACATCCTTGAGCTTGGGTTTGGGTTGGATATATTCGCGGGCCACGTCGACCACGGCGATGTCTTTGAGGAATTCACGGCCCAGCAGCACGGGGAAGGTCATGTCGCTGCGGTCCTTCAGGGTAAATTCGGCCTTCTCGGTCATGTCGCCGATGCGCACGGCGAGGCGGACCACGGGGCGACGGTCGAGATCGTCGGCGGAAGCCTGACGGACCCGCACGTGACGCACCAGGGGCGCTTCAATCTGGATCTTGTCGTCCATCTCCTGGTGGCTCAGGAAGAAGCGCACCCAGTTCTTGCCGTTGCGCTCGAAGATGGTGATCTCCTGAGCGCTGATGGAGGAGGTGGTGGCGCCGGTGTCGACCCGGGCCTGGAAGGCGTCGTTGGCGGCGTCAACCCAGATCCACTCCGCTTCACCCACCAGCAGCTTGCCATCGACGGTGTGCCCCTGGCTCGGCGCCGGGCACTTCTCGGTGGGAATGGGCATGGCCTTGGGCGGCTCGGGAGGCAGGGTAGCCAGCTTGCTGTCGACTTTCTTCACGGACTCTTTCATGTTGGTGACATCGGTGTTGAGCTGAACCAGCAGGTGCTGTTGCTGCACATACTGCTTCTGTTGCTGTTCCATGGATGTTTGCAGACGTTGCTCGCTCAACGAGATCTCGTTGCGCAGCTCGGCCAGCGTCAGGGTCGGGGCCGGGGGGGCTTTTTCCATACTGACACACCCGCCGAGACTGAGCAGGGAGAGCAGGGTCATTCCTTTTAATTTGCTTTTCATGTCATTCATTTAACTGTGCTTCCTGGAATTGGGTCAGTGTAACTTCCACAGCCGCCATCGGCTAGTCTTTGGCCTTTCTGGCGATCAGTACGGCACGTTTGGGTGCCGGGTATCCTTCGACCGTGAGTGCAGGATTGTGTGGATCCAGATAGTCACTCAGGGACTCGTTAATCATCCAGTCGGTACGACGCTGTTCGTCGGTGCTGGTCATATTCTCGTCGACGATGCGCACATCGGTGAACCCGCAGCGCTCGACCCAGCGTGTGAGGGCCGCGCTCGAGGGGAGGAACCAGACGTTGCGCATCTTGCCGTAGCGATCGGAGGGCATCAGCACCTGGTTTTCGTCGCCGTCCACCACCAGGGTCTCGAGCACCAGCTCCCCATCGTCTTTGAGCTGGTTGCGCAACTGCTCGATGTGCTCGATGGGGGACTTGCGATGATAGAGCACCCCCATGGAGAAGACGGTGTCAAAGGCCCGCAGATCCGGCAGCTCCTGGATACCGAGGGGCAGCAGGTGGGCGCGCTGGTCGTTGCCTGCGAAGTGGCGAATGGCTTCGAACTGGCAGAGGAACAGCGGGCTCGGGTCGATGCCGACCGCCAGTTTCGCCCCTTCCCCCACCATGCGCCAGAGGTGGTAGCCGCTGCCGCAGCCCACGTCCAGCACGTAGCGGCCCTGGAGCGGGCTGATGTGGGGCAGCACCCGATCCCACTTCCAGTCGGAGCGCCACTCGGTGTCGATGTGGATGCCGTGCACATGGAAGGGGCCCTTGCGCCAGGGCATGAGCTGGCGCAACAGGCTCTCGGTCTTCTTGCGCTCACCCTCTCCCAGGCTATCGGAGCCGCCGATGGCGACCCGCTCTTTGAGCTCGATCCGGCCGGGGGCCACGACGGGCAGCTTGGCGAGGGCGCGGTTCCAGCGCGGCAGATCCCCGTGCAGGTTGTCGTGCTGCCAGGCGTGCAGCTGGGCGGGCAGGGTGTGCAGCCAGTGGCTCAACCGGTTCTTGGCGATCAGTTGATAAAAATGGGCGAAATCGATCATGGCTTAGTTGGTGTCGCTGGCTTTGATGGCAATCATGGAGCCGAAGTTGAAGCACTGGAACCAGAGGTCCAGGTGGGTGAAGCCGGCGTCCCGCAGGCGCGCCTGATGGACCGCCAGGGTGTCGGTGCGCATCACGTTCTCAAGGGCGGTGCGCTTCTGGCTGATTTCCAGCTCGCTGTAGCCGTTGGCCCGTTTGAAGTCGAGGTGCAAGTCGATGAGCAGCTCGTTGACCTGCTCGTCATCGAAGCGGAACTTCTCGCTCAGGATGAGGATGCCGCCGGGGCGCAGGCCGTCAAAGATGCGCGCGATGAGGGCGGCCCGCTTCTCGGGGGCGACGAACTGCAGGGTGAAGTTGAGCACCACCACGGAGGCGTTCTCGATGGGGATGTCGCAGATGTCCGCCTCCACCAGCTCCACCGGCACCTCGGACTTGAAGCCCGAGAGGTGAGCGCGGGCCCGCTCGATCATGGGGTGGGAGAGATCCACCGCCGTGATCTGGCAGCCGGGCTGGGTGACGTGGCGGCGCATGGCCTGGGTCGCGGCGCCGAGGGAGCAGCCGAGATCGTAGAGGCGGCTCTGGGGCTGGGCGTAGCGGGCGGCCATCATGCCGATGGCGGAGATGATGTTGCTGTAACCGGGCACCGAGCGCTGGATCATGTCGGGGAAGACGTCGACGACCTGCTCGTCAAAGCAGAAGTCTCCCAGACGGGCAATGGGGGCGGCAAAAATCTGATCGTGCATGCTGACGCAACCTGACAGCCGGTGTGGTGGGCGGCTGTTTTATTCAATTGAATCTTGGGTGGACGGGCATCGAAATGGCGTCGTCACCGGTTGACGAACGGGGTGGCTTGCTCCGGGATCCTTCGGGCTGCCCCTGTTCGCAACGGGCCATGGTCCGGGCCCTCAGGGTGCCGGGCTGGGGTGGGCAACGCATTGCCATGCACCCAGGCCCGGGACCTTACTTGGGGCGCTAGTGTAGAGGAAAGGTCGGCGTTTGTCTTGACGCCAACCCCGGTGGGACCACAAAAAAAGCGGCTTTTTTTGGGGATGGAGAAGGGGCGGGGAGGGGGCCGCTCAAAAGGGCAGCACCCCCTGGCGGGCGCGATCGTTTTCTCCCGGCCAGGGGGCCATCTCCTGGCCGAGCAGGCGGCTGATCTGCCGTGCGAGTTCGGGGGCCCGGGCATTGTCGGCGGTGTGGACAAAGAGGTAGAGATCCTTGCCCTCCTGGAGCCATTGTTTCCAATGTGGCAACCATGGTGGCAAAAATGGATGATTGTCCTCGATTTGAGGCAAACCAATCAGGCGCACCACCGGGGCACCCCCTGTGGCCAGCAGATGGACCGGCAACCTGGGTTTCTTGCCCTGGGCATCGATCATGGCGGCCGTGGTGGCGGGCACCGAGAAGAGCGGGCGGCTGTCGAGCATGATGCGATTGATGCCCCGCGCCATCAGCATCCGGTTGAGGGCCCGTTCCGCCTCCCCCTTGGCGAAGAAATCGGGGTGGCGCACCTCGAGGGCATAGGTGAAATCCTGGGGCAGCCGCGCGAAGAAGGCATCCAGACGGGCCAGCCCCTCTGGCCCGAAGCGGGCGGGCAGTTGCAGCTTGAGCAGCCCCAGCTTGTCATGCAGGGGGGCCAGCAGGCGGATGAAGGCCGTCACCTGTTTGTCCGCGCTCACCAGATCGCTCTGGTGGCTGATCTCCTTGGGAAACTTGAAGCTGAAGCGAAAGTGGTCGGGGACCGCATCGGCCCAGCGCTGCACCGTCTCCGGGGTCGGCGAGGCGTAGAAGGTGGTGTTGCCCTCCACGGAGTTGAACACCCGGGCATAGTCGGCGAGGTGCTCGGCGGGCCTGGCATTCATCCCCAGCAACTGGCCGGGCCAGGCCGGGTGTGACCACTGGGGCAGGCCCAAATAGAGGCTCATGATGGTTCCTGTCGGCAGGTTGGCGCACTTTTGCCCTCCTTTTTGCGCCAGAACAACAAAAAACAGGGTAAAGGGGGCTGCGGGCCATTTTACCCAAATGGAGGTTTTCCTCTATAATGCCAACCCTTTTGTTTGCCACATTGTCGTAATGCGCGCGACCGAGCCCCCGGGTGACGATGATCGCGGCCCGGCAGTGGCCAGACAACGACGCCAGCCGATACCCCGGCGCCCACTCGTCATCCCGGTCGGGAGCGGGGGCATGCCTGGGGCGGCGGCAAGAATCCGGCTCGGGGAGCCGGATGACCCGAGACAGATTTCAAACCGGGCAAGAAGCAGGATCTGGCCAGCTGTGAGACAGACGGTGCTTGCCAGTCGTGCCCGGCGACCCAGGATGAACCGTCTCTCTACCATTTCGAAGGAAGAAGTCCATGCGCTCTATCTATTGCGGACAGGTCAATGAGGCCCATGCCGGGCAGACCATTACATTGTGCGGTTGGGTCCATCGTCGTCGTGATCTCGGCGGCCTCATCTTTATCGACATGCGCGACCGCGAGGGCATCGTGCAGGTGTTCTTCGATCCGGACAAGCCGGACGCCTTTGCCCTGGCCTCCGAGCTGCGCGGCGAGTTCTGCATCCAGGTGACCGGCGTGGTGCGTACCCGCCCCGACTCCCAGCGCAACAGCGACATGGCCACCGGTGCCATCGAGGTGTTCGCCCACGAGCTCACCATCATCAACCGTGCCGAGCCGCTGCCCCTTGACTTCAACCAGGTCAACAGCGAAGAGGTGAGCCTCAAGTACCGCTACCTGGACCTGCGTCGTCCCGAGATGGCCAAGTACCTGAAGACCCGTGCCAAGGCCAGTGCCTTCGTGCGCCGCTTCATGGACGAGCACGGCTTCCTCGACATCGAGACCCCGATGCTGACCAAGGCGACCCCGGAAGGGGCCCGTGACTACCTGGTGCCGAGCCGCGTGCACAAGGGCAAGTTCTACGCCCTGCCGCAGTCCCCCCAGCTGTTCAAGCAGCTGCTGATGATGTCCGGCTTCGACCGCTACTACCAGATCGTCAAGTGCTTCCGCGACGAAGACCTGCGTGCCGACCGCCAGCCGGAATTCACCCAGATCGACGTGGAGACCTCCTTCATGACCGCGCCCCAGGTGCGTGAAATCATGGAAGAGATGATCCGCAAGCTCTGGCTGCACATCCTGAACGTGGACCTGGGTGACTTCCCCATCATGACCTTCGACGAAGCCATGCGCCGCTTCGGCTCCGACAAGCCGGACCTGCGTCTGCCCATGGAGCTGGTCGATGTGGCAGATCTCTTGACCGAGGTGGAGTTCGCCGTGTTCGCCGGTCCTGCCAAGGATCCGAAAGGCCGTGTGGCGGCCCTGAAGGTACCGGGCGGCGCGGAGCTGTCTCGCAAGCAGATCGACGAGTACACCAAGTTCGTCGGCATCTACGGTGCCAAGGGCCTGGCCTGGATGAAGGTCAACGACGCCGGGAGCGGCATCGAAGGGGTGCAGTCCCCGGTGGCCAAGTTCCTCTCTGACGCCATCGTGCGCGAGATCCTGGCCCGCACCGGTGCGATGGATGGCGACATCATCTTCTTCGGCGCCGACTCCAAGAAGGTGGTGTGCGATGCCATGGGCGCCCTGCGCCTGAAGGTGGGCCGCGATCTGGGCCTGGTGGAGAACGTCTGGAAGCCGCTCTGGGTCATCGACTTCCCCATGTTCGAAGAAGATGGCGAAGGCGGCCTGGCGGCCATGCACCACCCCTTCACCGCCCCGAGCAACCTGGGCCCGGCCGAGCTGAAAGCGAATCCGGTGGGCGCTTACGCGAACGCCTACGACATGGTGATCAACGGCTACGAAGTGGGTGGCGGCTCTGTGCGTATCCACAACAGCGAGATGCAGTCCACCGTGTTCGACATCCTGGGGATCACCCCGGACGAGCAGCGCCTGAAGTTCGGCTTCCTGCTGGATGCCCTGAAATACGGCACCCCGCCCCACGCCGGCCTGGCCTTCGGTCTGGACCGCCTCAGCATGCTGCTGACCGGCACCGACAACATCCGGGATGTCATCGCCTTCCCGAAAACCACGGCGGCCGCCTGTCTGATGACAGACGCCCCGAGCTTTGCCAACCCGGCCCAACTTGGCGAGCTGGCGATTGCGACCACCGTCAAGGGTGACGAATAAGCCGTTATCGGCAACAAAGGCCGCAGCGATGCGGCCTTTCCCGTTTCCCTCTGGGCGCAACCAGTGTTACTGAAATTTCCAACTATAACGGAGAGTCCCTATGGCAGGTCACAGTAAATGGGCCAACATCAAACACCGCAAGGCGGCGCAAGACGCCAAGCGCGGCAAGATCTTCACCAAGCTGATCCGCGAAATCACCACCTCCGCGCGTCTGGGTGATGCCGATCCTGCCAACAACCCCCGCCTGCGTGCGGCGGTGGCGGCAGCCCTGACCAGCAACATGACCCGCGACACCATCAACCGCGCCATCGCCCGTGGGGCCGGCGGCGGTGACGGCGAGCAGCTCGAGACCATCGTGTACGAAGGGTACGGCCCGGCCGGTTCCGCCGTCATGGTGGAGTGCCTGACCGACAACCGCAACCGTACCGTGGCCGAAGTGCGTCACGCCTTCAGCAAGTGCGGCGGCAACCTGGGGACCGACGGCTCCGTGGCCTATCTGTTCACCAAGAAGGGGGTGCTGACCTTCGTGGGCGCCGATGAAGACGCCCTGATGGACGCCGCGCTGGAAGCCGGTGCCGACGACGTGGTGACCGAAGAAGATGGCACCATCGAGGTCTACACCACCCCGAACGACTTCGGCACCGTGCTGGACGGTCTGGAAGCTGCCGGCTTCAAGCCCGAGAGCGCCGAAGTGACCATGATCCCCTCCACCGAGGCGGAACTGGATGCCGAGACCGCGCCCAAGCTGATGCGCCTCATCGACATGCTGGAAGATCTGGACGACGTGCAGGAGGTGTACCACAACGGCTCCATCTCCGACGAGATCGCCGCGACCCTGTAATTGCCTCTCGGGAGCGCTGTGATCCCCCAGGGCAAGGGGAGGGCGACCACAACGGTCCTCTCCCCCGGCTCCGACGAGATCGCCGCGACTCTGTGATCCCCCAGGGCAAGGGGGGAGCGACCACAACGGTCCTCTCCCCCTGCTCCGACGAGATTGCCGCGACCCTGTGATCCCCCAGAGCAAAGGGGAGGGCGACCACAACGGTCCTCTTCCCCGACTCCGACGAGATTGCCGCGACCCTGTAATTGTCTCTCGTGACCCTGTTCAGGTTCGCGAACACACAGGTGCGACACCTTGTTCACCTTCGCAAAAACGGCAGCCCGGGCTGCCGTTTTTTTATGTGCCAGACCGAGCACCTCCCCTTGTGGTTCGATTTCCTCTCTTAATGTTCGCTTAAGTTTGCCGTCCTAGGATGACCCCGTATCTGGACCTCCCTGGCTCTTGTCCTGTTTTTCCAGGGCCGAGCGCCGGGATGGTCACCACGAAGCCTGCTGGCAGGTTGTTAGTTCCACTGGTTTGTCGGAGTCTCTCTATGCGTCTCACTCTGGGAGTGATGAAGGTCAATCTGTTGCTGGTGCTGCTGTTTGCACTGGTCTTCAACTGGCCCATTTTCCTGCACTTTTATCGCATTCTCAGCGCCCTTGAACACGTCAAGGCGGGGTTTGTCCTCTCCATTCCCCTGGTACTGGTGGCGGCCCTCAACGCGGTGTTCCTGCCCTTTACCTTCCGTTATCTGCTCAAGCCCTTTTTCGCCTTGCTCATCCTGACCGGCTCCCTGGTCAGCTACGCCATGCTCAAGTACGGGGTGATCTTCGACATGGGCATGATGCAGAACATCATCGAAACCAACAGCGGGGAGGCGGGCTCCTACCTCAACGGCTCCGTGGTGCTCTGGTTCCTGCTGACCGGCCTGCTGCCGGTGCTGGTCCTGCTGTGGGTGAAGATTGAGTATCCCCGTCCCTGGTACAAGGGGTTGGGTCTGCGCCTCGGTTCCATCGCCCTCTCCTTGCTGTTTCTGATGGGGGCTGCCGCCCTCTATTACCAGGATTACGCCTCGGTCGGGCGCAACAACAAGTCCCTCGGCAAGGAGATAGTGCCCGCCAACTATGTGCACGGGCTCTACAAGTACGCCAGGGATGTGGTCTTCGCCACTCCCATTCCCTACCAGCAGATCGGCACCGATGCCAGGGTGATCGGCCAGCATGAGAAGCCGACCCTGATGTTCCTGGTGGTGGGGGAGACGGCCCGCAGCCAGAACTACTCCCTCAACGGCTACAAGAAGGAGACCAACGGCTTCACCGAGAAGGAGGCCAATGTCGTCTCGTTCAGGAACGTGCGCTCCTGCGGCACCGCCACAGCGCTCTCCGTGCCCTGCATGTTCTCGAACATGACCCGGCGTGGCTATGACGAGGCCAGGGCCCAGTCCCAGGATGGCTTGCTGGACGTGCTGCAACATGCCGGGATCTCGGTGCTCTGGAAGGAAAACGACGGCGGCTGCAAGGGGGTGTGCAAAAACGTCCCCACCATCGAGATTGAGCCCAAGGCATTCCCCGCATACTGCTCCGGCAATGCCTGTCATGACGAGGTGCTGTTGCAGGGGCTGGATCAGCAGATCGCCGACATGCAGGGCAAGCAGGGCAGCAAGCTGGTGGCCTTCCACCTGATGGGCAGCCACGGTCCGACCTACTATCGCCGCTACCCGGCCGCCGATCGCGTCTTCCTGCCGGACTGCCCGCGCAGCGACATCGAGAACTGCAGCAACGAAGAGCTGGTGAACACCTATGACAACACCATCCGCTACACCGACAAGGTGCTGGCCCAGCTCATCGACAAGCTCAAGAGCCTGGAGAGCCAGTACAACGTGGGGCTGGTCTATCTGTCGGATCACGGCGAATCCCTCGGCGCCATGGGGCTCTATCTGCACGGCACCCCCTACAAGTTCGCACCGGACGATCAGACCCGGGTGCCGCTCCTGACCTGGTTCTCTCCCCAGTTGCAGGCGGACCGTCAGCTCAATCTGGATTGCCTGCAACAGGAGGCAGCCAGCAAGCGCTTCTCCCACGACAACCTGTTTCACTCCATGCTCGGCATCATGGACGTGCAGACCCAGGTCTATGACGGCAAGCTGGATCTGTTCAAGCCGTGCCGGGCAGGGTGAATGGGCCAGAACGGTTGAGCGGCACGACAACCTGTTACCCCGCACCATGCTCGGTATCATGGACGTGCAGACCCAGGTCTATGACGGCAAGCTGGATCTGTTCAAACCGTGCCGGGCGGGGTGAACCGGCGAAAACAGACCATAAAAAAACGGCAGCCACTGGCTGCCGTTTTCGTATCCGAAGGGGTGGACCTTACTTTTGCTCCATGATGATCTGCAGCAGATCCCCTTCCAGCAGGGAGCGCTTGACCAGGGCGAAGCCGCCGATGGTGGGCTGGTTCTGAAAGCGCGCCTTCACGATGGGCAGGCCGCGATGGAAACTTGGCAGAGACTGGTGCTCGACACAGCGGCGGATGGCCGGGATCAGGATCTCTTCGGCGGCGGTGATTTCACCGGCGATGAGCACCTTCTGGGGGTTGAACAGGTTGACCGTGATGGCGATGGCGCGCCCCAGGTGCTCCCCCACGTTCTCGATCACGCTGCGGGCCAGCTCGTCACCGGCCACCGCCGCCTTGCACACCTCCTGGATGGTGATGTGCTTCTCTTGCAGCGAACTCAGGTGACCGCGGCTGATGAGCTCCTTCACCTTGTCGACGATGGCCTCGTTGGAGGCGATGGTCTCGAGGCAGCCGAAGTTGCCGCAGTGGCAGCGCTTGCCAAGGGGTTCGACCTGGATGTGGCCTATTTCGCCGACGTTGCGGTTCTGGCCGAGAAACACCTTGCCCTTGGTGATGATGCCCGAGCCCGTCCCCTGGTGGACACTCACCAGGATGGAGTCCATGCAGTCGCGGGACTCGCCGAAGAAGTGTTCGGCCAGCGCCAGCGAACGGGTGTCGTTGCCCACGTAGCAGGGGAGGTTGAAGTGGTGCTCCAGGAGCTTGGCGAGCCCCAGGTTGCGGATCTGGTAGGTGGGGGTGTAGATGACCATGCCGGATTCCGGGTTGACCAGACCCGGCATGGTCAGCGCGATGCTGATGAGGTTGCGGCTGCGATCCTGATTGGCGTCGATGAAGGCGCCAATCTCCCGCAGCAGCATGTCCACCACGGGTTGCTGCTCGATCTCGGTCACCTGGGTGATGTGCTGATCGAGCTCCTTGCCGTCGAGGTCATACAGGGAGAGCTGCAGGTAGCCGCGACCCAGCTTGGCGGACACAAACTGGAAGCGATGCTTGATGGTGGTCAGGGAGATGGCGCGGCGCCCGCCGGTGGAGGCTTGCGGCGAGGTTTCCCTGATGAGGCCGTGCTCGATCAGTTGCCGGGTTATCTTGGTCACGCTGGCCGGGGCCAGCTGACTCAACTCGGCAATTTTGACCCGCGAGATGGGCCCCTGCAGGTCAATGAGGCGATAGACGACCGCACTGTTTACCTGCTTGATAAGATCTACGTTTGCTATTTGTCCGCCAGTCATAGTGTCACTGTGTTGTGTAGTGTCCGTTAACCACGGTCCCGCAGACCGCGAAGGCCTGATCAAAGACGGTGAGGTTGGCAATTTTTCCGACCTGGATACTACCGAGACGCGAGTCCCATCCAATGGCGCGAGCGGGGTAAAGGGTGGCCATTCTCAGTGCTTCGTCGAGCGGCAATCCGACCTGTTTGACCAGATTTTCCACCCCTTCGATCATGGTGAGGGCGGAGCCGCCGAGTGTACCATTCTCATCGACGCACTGACCATCGCGGAAATAGACGGTTGCGCCGCAAAAATCAAATTTCTCAAAGCCTTCCGGTGCGCCCGCCGCCGCGGTGGCATCGGTGACCAGCACCAGCCGCTCCCCCAGCATCCTGTGCGCCAGGCGCACGTTGGCCCAGTGTACGTGGTGGCCGTCGACGATGATGCCCGCATAGACATCCTTGCGATCGTAGATGGCACCGACCACGCCGGGCTCGCGACCGTTCAGGGTCGGAGTCATGGCGTTGTAGAGGTGGGTGGCAAAGCGCATGCCGTTGTCAAAGCCCGCCATGGCCTGGTCGTAGTTGGCGGCGGTGTGGCCGGCGGAGACCAGGATGCCGGCCTCCACCAGACGGCGGATGTGCTCGGGCTTGTTGCGCTCGGGTGCCAGGGTGATCTTGGCGATGGCGTCCGCGTTGTCGCAGAAGAAGTCGATCATCTCGTCGGCGGGCTGGCGGATCTGTTCGGCCGGGTGGATCCCCTTGCGCTTGAGGTTGGTGTAGGGCCCTTCCAGATGGACGCCAAGCACCTCGTTGGGGTGGGCGGCCATGTAGTCGCGGGTGACGGCGACGGCCTGCTTCATGTCCGCATCCGGGCTGGTGATCAGGGTCGGCAGGAAGCTGGTGGTCCCGGATTTCAGGTTGGCCGCCTGCATGGTGGCCAGGGTGTCCGTGGTGATGTGACCGTTGAACATGACGCCACCGCAGCCGTTGAGCTGGACGTCGATGAAGCCGGCGCTGAGGTTGGCGCCGTGGAGGTCAATCTGCTCGATGCCGGCAGGCAGTTCTGCCTGGCGGGAGATGGCGACAATCTTGTCGCCATCGATGACCACGCCATAACCGGTGAGCACGCAGCTGCCGGTGTAGAGAGTGCAATTAGTCAGAGCGTACATGGGAGCTCCTCAGAGGTGCTTGATATTGTCGGCTTCCAGTTGCTGGAAGTAGCGCACCGTCTTGACCTTCAACTCCATGGTGGAAGGTTCGTCGCACACCACAATCCCTTTCGGATGCAGCTGCAGGGTGGAGATGGTCCACATGTGGTTGACGCTGCCCTCCACGGTGGCCTGCAGGGCCTGGGCCTTGGCGTGACCGACCACCAGGATCAGGATCTCTTCGGCGTCCATCAGGGTGCCGACACCCACGGTCAGAGCCAGCTTGGGCACCTGCTCCATGTCGCCGCCAAAGAAGCGGGAGTTGGCGATGCGGGTGTCTTCGGTCAGGGTCTTGACCCGGGTACGGGAAGCCAGGGAAGAGGCCGGTTCGTTGAAGGCGATGTGGCCGTCATTGCCGACGCCGCCCATGAACAGGTGGATCTTGCCGTAGGACTTGATCTTGTCTTCGTAGCGCTGGCACTCGGCCACCAGATCCTCGGCGTTGCCATTGAGGATGTTGATGTTTTCCGGGCGAATGTCCACGTGATTGAAGAAGTTGTTGTGCATGAAGCTGTGGTAGCTCTCCGGGTGTTCCTTGGGCAGCCCCACGTACTCGTCCATGTTGAAGGTGACCACGTTCTGGAAGCTCACCTCGCCGGCTTTATGCAGCTCAATCAGGCGCTTGTAGGTGTTGAGCGGGGTGCCGCCAGTGGGCAGACCCAGCACGAAGGGGCGCTCGGCAGTGGGTTTGAACGCATTGATGCGGTCAACGATGTAACGGGCAGACCAGAGACCCACCTGGCTGGCAGACTTCAACGGGATCAGGCGCATTCTATATACCTCAGTACGGTTGCCGCACAGGGAGTGACGGCAAGGGACCAGACACGGATTCAAGTTGTTTTATAGCGTAAATAAAGATTGCGAACTAAGCCACATCTATCGGCTACCTTTATCTCTGTTGAGTGATAATGATCACGAAAGCTGGTTTATTAATTTGCGCAGCGAAATAAAACACATAGACTGCCAATCAAGCCTTGATGGCTTATGCGTCGAACGTGATAAGCACTTAATTTCTAGAAAAACACCAACTAAGGAGAGGAACCGTGAACATTCTCGGTTATTTGCAAAAGATCGGCCGTGCCCTGATGGTGCCGGTAGCGGTATTGCCTGCCGCCGCGATCCTGATGGGGATTGGCTACTGGATTGACCCGAACGGTTGGGGTGGCGGAAGCCCTCTGGCTGCGTTTCTGATCAAGGCGGGCGCCGCCATCATCGACAGTATGCCCATTCTGTTCGCCGTCGGCGTCGCTTACGGCATGTCCAAGGATAAAGACGGTTCCGCCGCGCTGGCCGGTCTGGTCGGCTTCCTGGTGGTCACCACCCTGCTGAGCCCGGGCGCCGTGGCCCAGATCAAGGGTATCCCGGCCGACCAAGTGCCGGCAGCCTTTGCCAAGATCAGCAACCAGTTCGTCGGCATCCTGTGTGGTGTCATCGCCGCCGAGCTCTACAACCGCTTCAGCAGCGTGGAGCTGCACAAGGCGCTGGCCTTCTTCTCCGGTCGTCGTCTGGTGCCGATCGTGACCTCCGTGGTGATGATCGTCGTCTCCTTCATCCTGATGGCCGTCTGGCCGGTCATCTACGGTGGCCTGGTGAGCTTCGGTGAATCCATCGTCAGCATGGGCTCCACCGGCGCCGGCATCTATGCCTTCTTCAACCGTCTGCTGATCCCGGTCGGTCTGCACCACGCCCTGAACTCCGTGTTCTGGTTCGACGTGGCCGGCATTAACGACATCCCGAACTTCCTGGGTGGCCAGTCCTCCATCGACGCCGGCAAGGCTGTCGTGGGCGTGACCGGCATGTATCAGGCCGGCTTCTTCCCCATCATGATGTTCGGTCTGCCGGGTGCCGCACTGGCCATCTACCACAGCGCGAAGAAAGAGAACAAAGAGAAGGTTGCGTCCATCATGATCGCTGCCGCCTTTGCCGCCTTCTTCACCGGGGTGACCGAGCCGCTCGAGTTCTCCTTCATGTTCGTGGCGCCGGTACTGTACGTCATCCACGCCCTGCTGACCGGTATCTCCGTGTTCATCGCAGCCTCCATGCACTGGATCGCCGGTTTCGGCTTCAGCGCCGGTCTGGTGGATATGGTGCTCTCCAGCCGCAATCCGCTGGCGACCCAGTGGTACATGCTGCTGGTACAGGGTCTGGTCTTCTTCGGCCTCTACTACGTGGTCTTCCGCGCCGTGATCGCCAAGTTCAACCTGAAAACCCCGGGTCGTGAAGATGACGAAGCCGTGCCGGTACAGGCTCAAACCACCGACCGCACCGAGCTGGCCAAGCAGTATCTGGAAGTGCTGGGTGGTCAGGACAACCTGGTGACCATCGACGCCTGCATCACCCGTCTGCGTCTGACCCTGAAAGACCGCAGCATCGTTGACGAGCGCAAGCTCAAAGCCCTGGGCGCGGCCGGTGTGGTCAAGCTCGGTGAGCAGAACCTGCAGGTGATTCTGGGCCCATTGGCCGAGATCATCGCCGGTGAGATGAAAGCCCTGCGTTAATCGAGCGACTCGCTCACCTCAAGTCTAAGTCCATTGTTGACATAACTAAGGGCCCCGCCTCGGGGCCCCATATAAAAAAAGCCAAGAAAATCCAACCTTTACTTCAAATGAGAGCAGCAGTTATGAACTTGAAACATTCTCTGTTAGCCATTGCCATGTCTACCGTTTTCGCCGGTCCCGCACTTGCAGCCGATGCTGCCAGGCAAGCGGTGGTCGACGCCCTTGCCAGCAACCTCGTCGTCAAGTACGAAGTCGTCACCAATGACGGTGCCGGCGCCGGTCTTGACTGCCAGGCGCTGGGCTCCGAGTGGGCGAGCTGCGGCGTTGCCAAGCTGCACCTGACCAATACCGGTGCCGACGTCACCTCCAAGGACTGGAGCATCTATGTCTCCTCCATCCGCCGCATCCAGCGGGTGGACAACGACCAGTTCACCATCACCCACCTGACCGGCGACCTCTATCGTTTGACGCCGACCGAGAAGTTCCAGGGCTTTGCCAAGGACGCCACGGTCGAGGTGCCCCTGGTGGTGGAATACTGGGTATTGTTCGAATCTGACATCATGCCGAACTGGTATGTTGCCAGTGAAGGGGCCGAGCCGAAAGTGCTGGCCAGCATGAGCAACATCGACGATGCCAGCACCTACGAGAAGCCGATGCCGGCCGATGGCTGGAAGCGCACCAAGGATGACAACAACATCCTGATGAACAGCGAGACCCGTTTCGCCGCCAACCAGACCAGCACCCTGCTGCCTGCCGGCAAGATTGACGACCGCATCCTGCCAAGCCCGATGAAGCAGGTGGTCAAGGCCGGCCCGCAAGTCGACTTCTCCACCATCAAGCTCAATGCCCTTGACCTGCCAAGCGATCGCGCCGAGGCCCTGAAGGCGCAACTGACCAAGCTGGGTGTTACCCTCTCCGACACCGGCTACCCGGTCACCATCAAGCTCGGCAGCAAGCTCAAGCAGGCTGAAGGCTACGACATGACCATCGGCAAGAAGGGCACCGTCATTCAGGGGCACGACGTTGACGGCGCCTTCTGGGGCGCACAGTCCCTGATCTCCCTGCTGGGGGTCGACGACAAGCTGGTGAGCCAGATGAGCGTCGAGGATGCGCCGCGCTTTGAATACCGTGGCATGCAGACCGACGTGGCCCGTCACTTCAGAAGCCCGGAGACCATGAAGAAGCTGGTGGATCAGATGTCCGCCATGAAGCTCAACGTGCTGCACCTGGGGCTGACCAACGATGAAGGCTGGCGTCTGGAGATCCCGGGCCTGCCGGAGCTGACCGACGTCGGCAGCCAGCGTTGCCATGACGAGTCCGAAACCAAGTGCCTGATGCCGCAGCTTGGCTCCGGCCCCACCAGCGACAACCAGGGCTCCGGTTTCTACAGCAAGGCGGACTACATCGACCTGGTACGCTATGCCAAGGCGCGCGGTGTAACCGTGATCCCCGAGATCAACATGCCGGCCCACGCCCGTGCCGCCGTGGTCTCCATGGAGGCACGCTACAAGCGTCTGATGAGCGAGGGCAAAGAAGCCGAGGCCAACCAGTTCCGTCTGACTGACCCGGCCGATACCTCCAACGTCACCTCGGTACAGTTCTACGACAAGATGTCCTTCATCAACCCCTGCCAGCCGGGTGCCGCCACCTTCGTGGCCAAGGTGATGGATGAAGTGGCCCAGATGCACCAGGCCGCCGGCCAGCCGCTGACCGCCTGGCACTACGGTGGTGACGAGGCGAAGAACATCATGCAGGGCGGTGGTTACCAGGATCCGGCTGTCACCAAGAAAGAAGATCTGGTGGCCTGGAAGGGCAACGTTGACTCCAGCAAGCAGGACAAGCCGTTCGGCAAGTCCCCGATGTGCCAGAAGATGATCGACGATGGCAAGATCAAGGACGTGGCCGAGCTGCCGGTCTACTTTGCCAAGGAAGTGAGCGAGATGGTCAAGGGCCACGGCTTCTCCACCCTGCAGGCGTGGGAAGATGGCCTGAAGTACGCCACGGATGCCAGCGTATTCGCCACCGACAAGACCCGGGTCAACTTCTGGGAAACCCTCTACTGGGGTGGTTTCAACGAGGCGATGAAGTGGGCGCACAAGGGCTATGACGTGGTGCTCTCCAACCCGGATTACCTCTACTTCGACTTCCCGAACGAGGTACACCCGGCCGAGCGCGGCTACTACTGGGCAACCCGCTTCAACGACACCCGCAAGGTGTTTGCCTTCGCCCCGGAAAACCTGCCGCAGAACGCCGAGACCTCGGTTGACCGCGACGGCAACGCCTTCGTGGCCAAGGGTGACCAGGATCCGGTCAAGTTCAAGGGGATCTCCGGTCAGCAGTGGAGTGAAACCGTGCGCACCGATGCCCAGTACGAATACATGGTCTATCCGCGCATCTTCTCCGTGGCCGAGCGCGCCTGGCACAAGGGCGGCTTCGAGCTCGATTACGTGAAGGGTCGCGAGTTTTCCGGCACCACCAAGCATGTCAACAAGGCCACCCTGAACAAGGAGTGGAACCAGTTTGCCAACGTGCTGGGTCAGCGCGTGCTGCCCAAACTGGACCAGGCAGGTGTGGAATACCGCCTCTCCGTACCGGGCGCCAAGGTGGTGAACGGTGTGCTGGAAGCGAACGTGGATCTGCCGGGTCTGCCCATCCAGTACAGCCTGGATGGCAAGAGCTGGAGCGCCTACGACGCTGCCGCCAAGCCGACCGTGGATGGCAAGGTCTACCTGCGTACCACCAGCTTCGATGGCAAGCGCACCAGCCGCGTCACCGAGCTGAACTGATAGCTAGCCTTCAATCCATAACGCAAGGTGGGTCGCAAGACCCGCCTTTCCCAAGGGCGATGGCCATCGGGCTTGGGAAAGGTTGACTCTGCGTGTGAACCTTTGTTGTGTGTGTTTTGTCTGTTTTTCATCACTTGAGACCCCGCCCCGTGCGGGGCTTTTTTTGACCAGGATCTCTGCAATTTCTCCCGTTTCGCCGTTTTTGGTGCGCCAATGACCCGAATTGGCCAAATTCAGGTTGAGGCAGGGCGCGTAATGAGGGATCATACCCGGCTTGACGGCGGGGGTATGAGGGTGCCAGCCGGCACAACGTCCGCCAGTGACGCATTTTTGAGGTGAGCCATGAGTCAGGCGAACAGCCCAACTAACTTTATTCGTCAGATCATTGATGAAGATCTGGCCAGCGGTAAGCACAGCAGCGTGCATACCCGTTTCCCGCCGGAGCCGAACGGTTATCTCCATATCGGCCACGCCAAATCCATCTGCCTGAACTTCGGCATCGCCCGCGACTATCAGGGTCAGTGCAACCTGCGTTTCGATGACACCAACCCGACGAAGGAAGACATCGAGTTCGTGGAGTCCATCAAGCAGGACGTCCAGTGGCTGGGCTTCCAGTGGAGCGGCGAGATCTGCTACTCCTCCGACTATTTCCACAAGCTGCACGGCTATGCCATCGAGCTCATCGAGAAGGGACTGGCCTATGTGGACGAGCTCTCCCCGGAGCAGATGCGCGAATACCGCGGCACGCTGACCGCCCCTGGCAAGAACAGCCCGTTCCGCGATCGCAGCGTGGAAGAAAACCTGGCCCTGTTCGCCAAGATGAAGAACGGTGAGATGGCCGAAGGGAGCGCCTGCCTGCGCGCCAAGATCGACATGGCATCCCCCTTCATGGTGATGCGCGATCCCGTCATCTATCGCATCAAGTTTGCCCACCACCACCAGACCGGTGACGAGTGGTGCATCTACCCGATGTATGACTTCACCCACTGCATCTCGGACGCCCTGGAGGGGATCACCCACTCCCTGTGTACCCTGGAGTTCCAGGACAACCGTCGCCTGTATGACTGGGTGCTGGACAACATCAGCATCGACTGTCACCCCCGTCAGTACGAGTTTTCCCGTCTGAACCTCGAATACACCGTCATGTCCAAGCGCAAGCTGAACCTGCTGGTGACCGAGGGGCACGTGAACGGCTGGGATGATCCGCGCATGCTGACCGTCTCCGGTCTGCGCCGCCGTGGTTACACCCCGGCCTCCATCCGCGAGTTCTGCAAGCGCATCGGTGTGACCAAGCAGGACAACATCGTCGAGATGAGCATGCTGGAAGCCTGCATCCGCGACGATCTCAACGAGAACGCCCCGCGCGCCATGGCCGTGCTGCACCCGGTGAAGGTGGTGATCGAGAACCTGGCGGCCGACGAGGTGCTGACGGCGCCTGCGCACCCGAACAAGCCGGAGATGGGGACCCGTGAGCTGCATTTCTCCCGCGAAATCTTCATCGACGAAGCGGACTTCAAAGAGGAAGCCAACAAGCAGTTCAAGCGGCTGGTGCTGGGCAAGGAAGTGCGCCTGCGCAACGCCTACGTCATCAAGGCCGAACGAGTCGAGAAGGATGCGAACGGCAAGGTCACCTGCATCTACTGCTCTTACGACCCCGAGACCCTGGGCAAGGATCCGGCGGACGGCCGCAAGGTGAAAGGGGTGATCCACTGGGTCAGCGCCACTCACTCCTTGCCGGCCGAAGTGCGTCTTTACGACCGTCTGTTCAAGGTGCCGAACCCGGGCGCCGAGGATGACTTCGAAGCGGCTCTGAATCCGGAATCCCTGGTGATCATCGAAGGGGCCCGGGTGGAAGCTTCCCTGAAGGATGCCAAGCCGGAGTTTGCCTACCAGTTCGAGCGTGAAGGTTACTTCTGCGCCGACAACAAGCTCTCCAGCGCCGAGCGCCTGGTGTTCAACCGCACCGTGGCCCTGCGTGACGTCTGGGGCAAGGCCGAGGTCTGATAGAAGAGGGCAGGGGAAACCCTGCCGCTTCTGGTCCGGATTGCGGACACAAAAAAGCCAGCATGATGCTGGCTTTTTTATTGCGCCGACCCGGCCGAATCAATCGTCGTGCTTGCAGTCACCGTTGGCGCAGTGGCCATACAGGTAAAGGCTGTGGTTGGTCAGGCGGATGTTGTGCGCCTTGGCGATGTCGCGCTGGCGCTGTTCGATCACCTCGTCGGAGAACTCGATCACCTTGCCGCAGTCGAGGCAGACCAGGTGGTCGTGGTGCTCCTGGGTGGCCAGCTCGAACACCGACTTGCCCCCTTCGAAATGGTGACGGGTGACGATACCGGCATCATCAAACTGGTTGAGAACGCGATAAACGGTAGCGAGACCAATCTCCTCGCCCTGATCGATCAGCCGTTTGTACAGATCTTCCGCACTGGTGTGCTGGCAGTCCGGCTGTTGCAGGATTTCCAGGATCTTGACACGGGGCAAGGTGATCTTGAGCCCGGCCTTTTTTAACGCTTGGTTGTTGTCTGCCATTTCTATTTATTCGCATTCTCGAAGGTGTGGTTATTCTGATTGACTGCCGCTGTAATGGCAACCACGAACTCGCTTGGCCTGTCATTATAGGTCGTAGCCAAGTTAAAAATAAACCCAGCAATTCAAGGGCTTTAGCTCATCAAGCCCGTCATGGGAATATTCAGACCCGCTTGCTCGACCAGAGAATGTTGATACTATGTGACTTCTTTATAGTCTGGTCGGATGAGAACCATGGATTGGCTTTTCGGCAATGCCGCCTGGGTGCGCTGCGCTCTCAACGCCTGGCCCCCCTTCTGGGGTGCAGGCATCAAGATTGAAACCCTGAGCCCCGACTTTCGCTTCTGCCGGGTCACTCTCAAGTCCCGCTGGTGGAACAAGAATGCCAACCGGACCCAGTTCGGTGGCAGCATGTTCGCCATGACGGATCCCATCTACCCGTTGATGCTGATGGGCTATTTCAAGAACCGCTACTACGTGTGGGACAAGGCGGGCAGCATCAATTTCATCAAGCCGGGCAAGGGCAAACTGGTGGCGGAGTTCACCCTGAGCGACGCCAAGCTGGCATCGATCGTGGCGGCGACCGAGGGGGGAGACAAGCACTTTCCCGAGTTCGAGGTGCAGGTGCAGGATGGCCAGGGCGAGCTGGTGGCCCAGGTGAAGCGCACCCTCTATGTCAGATCCAAGCCCCAGCACAGGGGGGGCTGAATGCCTGCTGCAGATGCAACAAGGGCCCCGTCGGGGCCCTTGTTGCATGAAGAGGGAGGGAGATCAGATCACTCCAGCTCGCCCAGGCACATCTCTTCGTGCAGCTGTTTGCACCAGCCCTTGACGCGCTCTGCAGTCAGCTCGGGTTGGCGATCTTCGTCGATGCCCAGGCCCACGAAGTGCTTGTCATCCACGAGCGCCTTGGAGGCTTCGAACTCGTAGCTCGCGGTCGGCCAGTGGCCGATGATGATGGCGCCCTTGGCTTCGACGATGTCACGCAGGGTGCCCATAGCGTCGAGGAAGTACTCGGCATAGTCTTCCTGATCGCCGCATCCGAAGATGGCCACCAGCTTGTTGTTGAAGTCGATCTCTTCGAGTTCGGGGAAGAAGTCGTCCCAATCGGCCTGGGCTTCGCCGTAGTACCAAGTCGGGATGCCGAACATCAGCAGATCGAAGCTGTCGATGTCGGCCTTGCTGCTCTTGGCAATGTCACGGACTTCAATCAGTTGTTTGCCCAGTTCTTTCTGGATCATCTTGGCGACAGCTTCGGTATTACCGGTATCGCTGCCGAAAAACAGACCTACACTAGCCATAGTGTTTCGTTACCCGTATCTGGTGTTGATGCTTGACGGTTCAGATTGCGATGCCTGCTGCATGAGCAGACTCGATCTGTTGCTTCAGGATAGATTGGATCAGCTCGGCTCGGCTGACGTTCTGTTGCAGCGCAAGTTGGTTCAGGCGCTCCAGCAACTCGGCTTCCACCTTTAACTCGACCCGTTTCAGCCCGTTCTCACGATCGCGCTTGAGCTGGTTGCGCTTGTTGATCTTGAGCTGGGTCTCGCGGGGGAGTGGATTGGTCTTTGGCCTGCCGGGGCGCTTCTCAGTTGCGAACAGATCCAGTGTTGTTCGATCAGTTTGCTGTTTGGCCATACATCACAGATGAAAAGTAGTTAGCCGATCCCTGAGCCTTCCCAGCCCATTTCGATCAGCCCCTTGGCGACAAAACCCGCGCAACCCAGAAACAGCACCAGCCAGACGATGAAGCGGCCGAAGCGGGGCACATTGCCCCGTTTGAGCACGTCCTGAATGGCCAGACCAATCAGCAGGAAGATGGCCACGAAGAACAGTTTCAGGCCCAGACTCTCGATGAGATCGATGTGTTCACTCAGCATGGATTGCGCGCACTCCTTAAGACGGGCGCACTATATCACAAAGGATTTGAAACTGTTAACCGCCTGTCGACAGGAAATCCACAACCAGTTTGTTGAACAAAACCGGCTTTTCCGCGTGCAGCCAGTGACCCGTGCCGGCGATGACGCGGGCCTTGGCGGCCGGGAACTGGGCCATCGCGGCCCCGGTGTATTCGGGCAGCATATAGTCGGAGTCGCCCCCCTTGATGAAGAGTGTCGCGCCTTCGAAGCGGCGTTCATCGTTGGGCCAGCCCATGATGTTGGTGTAGTTGCGCTCAAGGGCCGGCACGTTGAAACGCCACCCCCATCCAGACTCCCCTTTGGCGAAGGATTTGAGCAGGAACTGGCGCACCCCGGCGATCTCGATGTGCTCGGCCAGCATGGCTTCCGCCTCACTGCGGCTCTGGGGGGGCGTGGCCAGTGTGGCATTGAGCCCGGCAAACACGTTCTTGTGGCGGGCGTGGGGATAGGCCACCGGGGCGATGTCCGCCACTACCAGCTTGCTGACCCTGTGAGGGGCCTGCTTGGCGACCTGCATGGCGACCTTGCCCCCCATGGAGTGGCCCACCAGGGCCACCTGTTCAAGTCCAAGGTGGTCCAGCAGGGCCAGGATGTCCGCCGCCTGAGCCGGGTAGCTCATCTCGTCCGAGTGAAAGGAGGCACCGTGATTGCGCAGATCGACGCTGATGACCCGGTATTGTTCGCTGAGGGGGCGCGCCAGCAGGCCGAGGTTGTCCAGGCTGCCAAAGAGGCCATGGATCAGCACGACAGTCGGGCCTTCGCCCTGTTCCTTGAAGTTCAATCGTGGGTATTGTTGCAAAATGACACCTTATCGGTCGTGGGCTCTATCGCCATAATTTTTAACACACTGAAAGAAAAGGATTTCATTCCTGGTGGGGGGATTTTTTTGTGGTTTTTTTTCAAAAACATCTCCCCGGGATCGGCTATCAGTGCGGGGGATCACACACTTGGCCCGTCATTATGCCGTATTCTCAAGGAGATTCATGCACATCTGTCCGCCCCTTGCTTGGGCTGCCGGGTCTGCCTATGTATAATCGCCGCATCCGAATTTCGACGAGTCCAGCGCATCCCTATGAAAACCATCGAGCTTGATGACGATCTCTACTTCTTTATCGCGAGCCAGACCCGGCACATCGGCGAGAGTGCGTCCGATATCCTGCGTCGCCTGCTGGAGCAACCCGCCCAGGCTGGCACGGCAACCGTGGCGGCCGCGCCTGCGATGCAACCGCAACCCGTGGCCGATGACATGGGGCTGGAGGCACTGCTGGATTCCGGCGAGCTTCAGAAAGAAGAGAAGTCCATCAACCGCTTCATGCTGGTATTGAGCACCCTCTATCGGGACAACCCGGAAGGCTTCACCCAGGCGACCGAGATAAAAGGGCGCAAGCGCGTCTACTTCTCCCGTGACCCGGAAGCGCTGCGTGCCAGTGGCAGCACCACCAAGCCCAAGCCGGTACCGGAGACCCCGTTCTGGGTGATCACCAATACCAATACCAGCCGCAAGCAGAACATGGTGGCCCAGCTCATGAACAGCATGGGTTATGACGAGGATCTGACGGCTCGGGTGTGCGGCGCCGTTTAACCCATCAATGACTTCAGGCCTTGCCGGGCAAGGCTCAGCTCAAGGAAAACGCCATGGCACAGCATTCCCACGCCGGTCAGCCGGCTCGTCTTTGCGATCTGACCAACATTCCCCGTCTGGTCAGCGCCTACTACCTCAACAAGCCGGACATGAGCCGCCCTGAGCAGCGGGTCGCCTTCGGCACCTCCGGTCACCGCGGCAGCGCCCTGCACAGCGCCTTCACCGAATCCCACATTCTGGCGGTGACCCAGGCGCTGGTGGAGTACCGCCAGCAGGCCGGTATCACGGGGCCGCTGTTCGTCGGCATGGATACCCATGCCCTGTCTGAATCCGCCTTTGCCAGCGCGGTGGAAGTGCTGGCGGCCAACGGTGTCGAGACCCGCATTCAGGCCGGTCTCGGCTTCACGCCGACCCCGGTCATTTCCCATGCCATCCTGCGCCACAACGCAGGCAAACCCGTGGCGCAGGCGGACGGCGTGGTGATCACCCCGTCCCACAACCCGCCGGAAGACGGTGGCTTCAAATACAACCCGCCCCACGGCGGTCCTGCCGAGGGGGAGATCACCAAGTGGGTGGAAGACCGCGCCAACGCGATCCTGGAAGCGGGCCTGGCCGGCGTGAAGCGGATGCCGTTTGCCGAGGCCCTCAAGAGCCCGTTCGTGGTGGAACACGACTATGTCACCCCTTATGTGGATGATCTCGAGAACGTGCTGGATCTGGTCGCCATCAAGCAGGCTGGCATCAAGATCGGCGTGGATCCGCTGGGTGGCTCCGGCGTCGCCTACTGGGACGTCATCGCCAGGCGCTACGGTCTGGACATCGAGGTGGTGAACTACAAGGTCGACCCGACCTTCTCCTTCATGACCCTGGACAAAGACGGCAAGATCCGGATGGACTGTTCCAGCCCGTTCGCCATGGCGAGCCTGATTGCCCTGAAAGACAAGTTCGACATCGCCCTTGGCAATGACCCTGACTACGACCGTCACGGCATCGTCACCAAGGCGGGCCTGATGAATCCGAACCACTATCTGGCGGTGGCCATCCAGTATCTGTTCACCCACAGAACCGGCTGGCCCAAGGGGGCGGCCGTCGGCAAGACGCTGGTCTCCTCTTCCATGATCGACCGGGTGGCCGGCGAGATCGGTCGCACCCTCAAAGAGGTGCCGGTCGGCTTCAAGTGGTTCGTGGACGGTCTCTACAGCGGCGAGTTCGGCTTTGGCGGCGAGGAGAGCGCGGGTGCCTCCTTCCTGCGCAAGGACGGTACCGTCTGGACCACCGACAAGGATGGCTTCATCCTGGCGCTGCTGGCCGCCGAGATCTTGGCGGTGACCGGCAAGGATCCTCAGGCCCACTACGATGCGCTCGAAGCCAGATTCGGCCGCTCCAGCTACCGCCGCATCGATGCTCCGGCCAACAGCGCCCAGAAGGCGGTGCTCTCCAAGCTGGATCCGGCCCTGGTGGAAGCCTCCACCCTGGCTGGTGAGCCCATCCTCGCCAAGCTGACCAAGGCGCCTGGCAACGATGCCGCCATCGGCGGCCTGAAAGTGGTGACCGAGAATGGCTGGTTCGCGGCGCGCCCCTCCGGTACCGAGTCCATCTACAAGATCTACATGGAGAGCTTCAAGGGGGAGGCGCACCTGGACCTCATCCAGCAGGAAGCCCAGCAGATCGTCTCCGCCGCCCTGGCCAAGGCAGGCGTTTGACCCTAACGGCAACAACCCATGTGAAAGAGGAGCCCTGGTGGCTCCTCTTTTTTTGTGTCGGGTTGACTGCGGATCAGCCGTTGTCGACGCTGCCGATGGCGGCCTTGCGGTTCTGCCAGCGCTTGAGGAAGGAGCGGGCCGGCAGCTTCATCAGGAAGAGAGAGAGCAGGATGATGCCGATGCCGAGCCACTGACGGCCATCCAGGGTTTCTCCCACCATCAGCACACCGCAGGAGACCGCCACCATGGGATTGGTGAGGGCCAGCATCCCCATCACCTCCGGGCCATGGCGTTTGAGTCCCCAGAGCCAGGCCCAGTAGGCCAGGGCCGTGTTGAGGATCACCAGCCAGATAAGCCCGGGAGTGGCGTCAGCCCGGGGCAGGGGCATGGGGCCGGCCAGCCACCAGGCCAGCGGGATCAGCATCAGGCCGCCCAGCAGCAGCTGCCAGGCGGTCAGGGCCAGCAGATCGTCCACCGGCCAGCGTTGCATCCAGCGGCTCGACTGGCCGATGAGCAGGGTGGCGAGCAGGGCGCACGCCACGCCGACGGGATCCAGATTGGCAGAGGGATTGAGCAACAAGAGCACCCCGACGAGCCCCATCACCCCCAGCAACAGCCACTTGAGCGTCGGTCTGACACCGTCTTGCAGCCAGGCCAGCCCCATCAGGATGAGGGGCAGCGTCGCTCCCAACGTACCCGCCACGGCGCCGGGCAGGCGAAACGCCGCCACGAACAGCAGGGCGAAGAAGGCGGTGATGTTGCAAAACGCCAGCAGGAACTGCCTGCTCCAGACGAGAGGCGGTCTGCGGGGATGGAGCAACAGCAGCAGCACCCCGGCGGGGAGGGCGCGCCACACGGCCACCCAGTAGGGGGAGTAGTCGGTCAGGTAGAGACTGACGACGGCATAGGTGCTGCCCCAGAGCAGGGGGGCGAGCAGGGCGATCAGCAGCGGCATGGTTATCTCGTAACAAAGTATCTTTAAGTAAAGATACATTAGCCGCGAGTTGGTTTATTATCAAGTATCTTCATGTAAAGATAATGGAGCCCGAATGGAGAGTGATCATGTAGATCAGCTGCTGGCCCAGTGGGCCCGGCAGCGCCCGGACCTCGACTGCTCCCCCATGGGGGTGCTGGGGCGGGTGGCGCGCATGGCGGCGATCGCCGGGCGCGAAGTGAGCGAGACCCTCAAGGAGTGCGGTCTGCTGGGGTCTGATTTCGATATCCTGGCGACCCTGTGTCGGGCCGGCGAGCCGCTGACCCCGACCGCGCTCTACCAGTCCGCCATGCTGAGTTCAGGGGCCATGACTGCCCGGCTCGACAAGCTGGAGCAGCGTGGCCTGATAAGACGTGAAGCCTCCCCCGATGACAGGCGCAGCCTGCTGGTCTGCCTGACGGAGCCGGGGCGGGAGCTGGTTGACCATGCGGTGGAGCAGCACGTGGCAAACGAGCGTCGCCTGCTGGCCCCATTGAGCCTGGCCGAACAGGAGCAGCTGGCCGCCCTGCTCAAGCGCTGGTTGCTGGAGAACGAATAGCAAAACGGGCCCATCTGGCCCGTTTTTGTTGGCATTGAGGCTGACTCAGTAGCCGCCTCTGGCATCCCTGACGGCAAGGCCAAGCTGCCATACCGCCATGGCGTAGTGGGTGCTGTGGTTGTAGCGGGTGATGGCGTAGAAGTTCGGCAAGCCGTACCAGTACTGGTAACCGGTGCCGACATCCAGACGCAGCAGGCTCGCCTCCTTGTGATTGCCAAGGGAGCCGGTGGGAGCCAGCCCGGCACCGCGCAGGGTGGCTACCGGGTAGCGGGTCTGGAAGCCGTGCTCATAGCCCGGCAGCTGTCCCTGGCCGCGTACTGCCACCGGCTGCCCTTTCTCCCAGCCGTGGGCCTTGAAGTAGTTGGCCACGCTGCCGATGGCATCCACCGGATCCCACAGGTTGGTGTGGCCGTTGCCGTTGAAGTCCACCGCGTAGTTGCGAAAACTCGACGGCATGAACTGGCCGTAGCCCATGGCCCCGGCATAGGAACCCTTGGGTTCGGTGGGATCCATCCCCTCATCCCGGGTCATCACCAGGAAGGCTTCCAGCTCGCCGGTGAAGAAGTCGGCGCGGCGCGGGTAGTCAAATGCCAGGGTCGCCAGGGCGTCGAGAATGCGGGTTTTGCCCATCACCCGACCCCAGCGGGTTTCCACCCCGATGATGCCGACGATGATCTCGGGTGGCACCCCGTAGATCTGCTGCGCCCGGTTGAGTTCACTCTCGTATTCACGCCAGAAGTTGACGCCGTTCTGTACGTTGTCCGGGGTGATGAACTTGGCGCGGTAGCGGTTCCAGGCGCCGGTCGGACCGGTGGGCGGTCTGGTGGTGGGGGCCTGGGCGTCCATCAGCTTGATGATCCAGTCATAACGCTCGGCCTGGGCCAGTACCCGGTGCAGCTCGGCGCCGTCGAAACCGTGCTTTTGCACCATCCGCTGCACGAAGTTGTCCACGTTGGAACGATTGGCGAAGTCCCCCTTGCTGACCCCGGGCTGGCTCACCTGTCCGTAGAAGGGTTTGCTCGGCGGCGTCTGGTTGATGAAGGCGCTGTTGGGTTGGGGTTTGACCACGGGCTTGGGCGCCGGCGTGCTGCTGCAGCCGTAGATCAGGGGAAACAGGGAGAGGACACAGACAAGGCGACGCATAGGGTTCTCGTGAGCCTGAAAAAGAGTGCCGTCATGGTAAAACATTGGCGTGCAGGCGCAAGTGCTCCGTGCTGGCGCGCCCCCCGGGATCCCGTCAGCGCAGGGTGTGGTAGCCGCTCCAGATCCGGGTCAGGGTCGTGATGGCACAGAGCAGGGCGAAACCGTAGGCCAGTGGCACGAAGGCGGCAGGCCAGAGGCACATGAGCACGAAGAGGGCGATGGTTTCGCTCCCCTCGGTGAGCCCGCCCAGATAGTAGAGGGATTTGTGGTGGTAGACGGGGCTCTCGATGCCCCGCTTGCCCGCCATGATGGCAAAGGCCAGAAAGCTCGATCCCGTGCCCATGAAGGCGAAAAGCAGGGTGGCGGCGGCCAGGGCGTTGGCCGGGTCGGCGAGGGCAAAGCCCAGTACCACGGCGGCGTAGAAGATGAAATCCAGCGTGATGTCGAGAAACCCGCCGCAGTCGGTGATGCCCGTTTCCCGCGCCACGGCGCCATCCAGCCCGTCCAGCAGCCGGTTGAGCAGAATCGCCGCCAACGCCCACTGATAGCAGCCAAAGGCCAGCAGCGGCAGCGCCAGCATGCCGATGAGAAAGCCGGCGAGGCTCACTTGGTTGGCACTCACCCCGGCCCGGCACAGGGGGCGGGCGAGCGCGGCGAGGGGGCGGCGGATAACCGGGATCAGGTGGCGATCAAACAAGGTGGTGCTCCTCTTCTGGGATGGCTGGGGGGATCAGCTGCAAGATGGTGCCCGGCGCATCCTCTTCGTCGTGGGTCACCAGCAGCGCGGGGATGGCCTGCGTGCGCAGGCGCTCGAACACCAGGGTTCTGAATGCCGCCCGCAGCGGCTTGTCGAGGCGGGAGAAGGGTTCGTCCAGCAGCAATGCCCTGGGCTCGGCCAGCAGGGCACGCAGCAGGCTGACGCGGGCTTTCTGGCCGCCGGAGAGCGCCCCGGGCAGCTTGTCCGCCTGAGCCTCCAGCCCGACCTCGGCCAGCGCCTCGCGGGCCCGGGTCTGCCTTGCCGCTATCCCCTTGAGATGCGCCGGCATGCCGAACATCAGATTTTCTGCCACCGTCAGGTGGGCAAACAGCAGGTCATCCTGAAACAGGATGCCGACGCCCCTCTCCTGGGGGGCAGCGGGGTGAGGCGATGTGCGCCGAGCAGGATGTCCCCGGTCAGCCGGATGGGCCCCCCGGGTGGCAGCACTCCCGCCAGGGCCGCCAGCAATGAGCTCTTGCCACAGCCGCTCGGTCCCATCAGGGTGAGCACCTCGCCCGGGGCCACCCTGAGGGGGGGGAGCGTCAGCAGGGGGGCACCGTCGAGGAAGAGGGTGAGTGCGGAGGTGTGCAGCATCGGGTCAGGGCCTCAGGGCGGGGTTGATGCGCCGCGGCAGCCAGAGCGCCAGGGCATAGATGAAAAGGGGCAGCAGCAGTTGCAGCAGGCCGTAGAGCCCCGCCAGCCGCCGGTTGAGGCCGCTGCCGATGGCCACCGCCTCGGTGGTGATGGTGACGACCCGCCCGCCCCCGAACAGCAGGGTCGGCAGGTATTGGGCCAGGCTCACCGCCGCCCCGACACCGAAGGCGAACAACAGGGGACTGGCAAGTAGGGGGCCCTTGACTCGCCACCAGGCCCCCCAGGGGCTGGCCCCGAGCGTGAGGGCCACCCGGGTGAGGCGCTCGTCGAACTGGCGATAGGGGCCGTGCAGGCAGAGATAGACGTATGGAAAGACGAAGATCAACTGGCTCCAGAGTACCCAGCCAGGGCCTATGCCAGTGAATCCCAGCCCGTCGGTCTGAAGGCGCAATCCAAACAGCAGGCTGGCCTGGGGCAGCAGCAGAGGCAGGCAGACAAGCCAGAGGGTGCGTGTGGCGCGACGCGCAGGCAACGCCTCGAGGCAGAGCACCGCCAGCAGCAGGGAGAGCGCGGCGCAGAGCAGGGCCAGCCACAGACTCTGCCACAGCAGCGGGCCCAGGCTCGGCAGCAGAGCCAGCCAGTGGTGGCTGCTCCATTCACTCGGCCAGAGGGCGGGAAAGGACCAGCGCCGGGTCAGGGACCAGAGCAGCAGGGCGGCGAGCACCAGCAGATTGGTCAGGAGCAGCCCCCACACGCCGATGCGGGCAATGAGTGCGGGCCAGGGCGAGGCGGGGGCGCGTCGCCCATCCAGCCAGCGTGCCTTGCCGAGGGTGAGGTGGGTCCGCTCCAGCAGCCTGAGGGCGCCAAGCAGCAGCAGGTTGAGGGCGAGCAGCAAGAGGGCGCCGCTGGCACTGGCGCCGCGCCAGGCGGGGTCGGCATCCTGATACCAGAGCCAGAGTCGCACCGCCAGGGGCGGCGGGGCATCCGGCCCCAGCAGCAGGGCGAGATCCACCACCGCCAGACCATAGGCGGCCACCGCGTAGAGGGGCAGTCGCAGGGCGGGCCAGAGGGCGGGCAGCAGCAGGCGCCACCAGATCCGGGGGGCACTGAAGCCGAGGCTGGCCCCCAGCCACTGCTGGCGCGCCACCTTGGCGGGATCCAGTGCCGCCAGCGCCATCAGCAGCAGGAAGGGAGTCTCCTTGAGGATGAGCACCACGATGAGGCCAAGCCCCCAGGGATCCTTGAGGGTTTGCCAGTCCGGGGGCTGATGGGTGAGGTCAAGCAGGGGAGCGACGAGGCGCAGCAGCCAGCCGGAGGGAGCAATCAGAAAGGCGATGCCGATGGCAAAGGCGACGTGGGGAAGTGCCAGCAGGGGGGAGAGCAGGCGGCGCAGCCAGCGCATCCAGGGACGCCCGTCCCCCTGGGCGAGCAGCAGGGCGGTGGCGCCGAGGGCCCCCAGGGTGGAGGTGCCCGCTACCCAGAGGCTCAATCCTGCGGAGTGCCAGAGTCCGGGCTGAGGGAGCAAGAGGGCGAGGTTGGCGGGGGCGAGCCCCTCGATGACCAGCCACAGCAGCCCCCCGGCGAGCGGGATCCCCAGCAGCAAGGCTCCCAGCATCAAAAAGGGCAAAAGGAGGAGAAGAGGGGCGCGCGCCTGCATGATGGATCAGTGGCCGTAGCGCTCGGCCCAGGCTGCTTCCAGCCGGGTCTGCCAGCTGGGGTGGGGCTCTGCCACCCCCTTGAAGCGCAATGCCGGACGGGTCTGGCCTGGCAGCGCCTCCTGGCGCAGCACGCTGGGATCCCCCCAGAAGGCGGGGTCGCTCTTGCGCGCCTGGGCGGCGGGGCTCAGCAGGAAGTTGACCACCACCTTGGCCCCGGCCCGGGCGTTAGCGTTGAAGGGGATGGCGAGGAAATGGCTGTTGGTGAGCGCCCCTTTCTCCATGGCGATGGCCTTGACGGTGGGGGGCAGGGTGCCGTTTTGCACCGAACTCTGGGCTTCCCCCGGGTTGAAGCTGATGGCCATGGCCAGCTCGCCGTCATCGAGCAACTGTCTGGTCTCGGCGGCGCCGGTGGGGAAGAGCCTGCCCTTTCGCCAGAGCGCGGGGTGAAGCTGGTCGAGCCAGGCCCAGAGAGGGGCGGTGACGCGAAGGAAGTCGGCATCGGTCGCCTCCCGGTAGAGGGGCGCCGGATCCGGTGTCAGCTCCAGCAGGATCTGCTTGAGAAAGCTAGAGCCGTGAAACTGGGGAGGCTTGGGGTAGGTGAAGCGGCCGGGGTGAGCCTTGGCCCAGGCCAGCAGGGCGGCCGCCGAGGTGGGAGGAACGTCTACCTGGTCGCCATCCACCATCAGATTGAGCTGGCCTATGCCCCAGGGGGCCTCCCGCCCCTCTACCGGCACGGTGAAGTCTTCACTCACCGGCAGGGCGGTGTCCACCAAGGCCATGTTGGGCAGCTCGTCGGTAAAGGGAGCCCCTAGCAGCCCCTGCTCCTTGAGCGCCTTGAAGTTCTCGCCGTTGACCCAGAGCAGGTCGATGGGGCCGTTCGACGTCTTGCCAGCCTGTTTGCCGGCCAGCAACTGGCTCACGCTCTGGGCGATGTCATCCACCTTCACCTGCACCAGCTCGACCTGGTACTGGCGAGCGATCTCCTGCCTGGCCCACACCAGGTAGGCGTTGATCTCGGGGCTGCCCCCCCAGGCGTTGAAGTAGACAGTTTGCCCCCTGGCGGACAGCAGGGTCTGCTGCCACGATGCGTCATTGGCGTGGAGTGGGGAGGTCAGCAGCAGGGGGACAGCGGCCATCAGGGGACGGAGCAGGGCGCGAAGTCGGGTCTTGAACATGATGGTTGCCTCGTCAGAGTCAGGCGCCGCGGCGCCAGCGGTGATAACGGGCCAGCAGCGCCAGCAGGCGCCCGGGCTGGCGGGCACGGCGCCAGGCGCCAGCCACGTACTTGTTCCCCTCCATCAGGGTGGGGTAGGGGTGAACGGTGGCGAGGATCTTGCCAAGTCCCAGGCGGTGGCGCATGGCGAGGGCAAACTCGGCGATCCGCTCGCCGGCGTGAGCACCCACTATGGTGGCCCCGAGTATCCTGTCACGGCCCGGCACCGTCAGCACCTCGACAAAGCCCCCTGACTCGCCGTCGGCGATGGCTCTGTCCAGCTCGGCCATCTCGAAGCGGGTCGACTCGAAGGGGATGCCCCGGGCCAGAGCCTCTTTCTGGTTGAGGCCGACCCGGGCTATCTCCGGACTGGTATAGGTGGCCGCCGGCATGACCCTGTAGTCTGCCCGAAAGCGCCTGAACTGGCCAAAGAGGGCGTTGATGGCGGCATACCAGGCCTGATGGGCGGCAAAATGGGTGAACTGGTAGGGGCCGGCAACGTCCCCCACCGCCAGGATGCTGGGGTAGTTGGTGGCGAGGAAGCCGTCGATGGCCAGGGTGCCGCCGGGGGCCAGTTCAACCCCCAGCGCCTCCAGCCCGAAACCGCTCACGTTGGCCTCCCGGCCAAGGGCCAGCAGCAGCTGGTCCCCCTCAACCACCAGCGTCTCGTCCCCCCGGCGCAGGTACAGCCGGATGGGCAGGTTGGCGCCTTTACCGTCCATATACCCGGCCGAGGTAGCCTGCCAGCCGAGGTGCAGGGTGACGCCGTCGTGCTCCAGCTGCGCGGCCAGGGCCCCGGCGACGTCCCTATCTTCCCGGGGCAGCAGCTGAGGGCCTTGCTCCACCAGGGTGACGGGGATACCGAGCAGGGCCAGGCTCTGGGCCAGCTCGCAGCCGATGGGGCCTCCTCCCAGCACCAGCAGATGGCGGGGGGGCTCGCGCAGTCGCTGCCAGAGGGTGTCGGAGGTGAGGTAGGGAACCCCGTCCAGCCCCGGCAGTGCGGGCACCCGGGGTCGGGCGCCGGTGGCGATCACGATATGACGGCTGGTCAGGCGCTTGCCATTGACCTCCACCTCCCAGGGAGAGGTGACTCGCGCCCGCCCCTGGATGCACTCCACCCCAAGTCCTTCATAGCGCGCCACCGAGTCGTGGGGTTCGACCTCCTCGATGACCCGGGCGACCCGCGCCATCACGGCGGCAAAGTCGGCGCGGCTCTGGCTCGGGGTAAAACCAAGCTCTGTGGCCTTGCGCTGTTCAATGGCGAAGCGGGCGCTTCGGATCAGCGCCTTGGAGGGGACGCAGCCGGTATGGAGGCAATCCCCCCCCATCCTGTGCTGCTCGATGAGGGCCACTCTGGCTTTCACCGCGGCGGCGATGTAGCTGGTGACCAGACCTCCGGCGCCGGCGCCTATCACCAGCAGGTTGTAGTCAAAGTGCGCCGGCTTGCGGTAGGGGGCATGCAACCGGTAGAGGGCGAGACGGCGCTGCAAGGCACGCATCAGCCAGGGCATCAGGCCGAGCAGGGTCAGGGCGGCCAGCAGGTCGGGGGAGAAGAGGTTGCCTGTGCTGGTGAGGGTAGCCAGCTCGCTCCCCGCCAGCACGTAGACGAGGGTGCCCGGCAGCATGCCGAGCTGGCTGACCCAGTAGTAGGTGCTGACTCTGATGGGGGTGAGCCCCATCACCAGGTTGACCAGAAAGAAGGGGAAGAGGGGGATGAGGCGCAGGCTCAGCAGATAGAAGGCCCCCTCCTTTTGCATGCCGGCCTGAACGCTCGCCAGCTTGTCGCCAAAGCGCGTCTCGACCCAGTCCCGCAGCAGGAAGCGGGCGCTGAGAAAGGCCAGGGTGGCGCCGAGGGAGCTGGCAAAGGAGACCAGCAAGAGCCCCCACAGGATGCCGAAGACGGCGCTGCCCGCCAGGGTGAGCAGGGCCGCCCCCGGCAGGGAGAGGGCGGTGGTGAGCACATAGATCACCAGAAACAGCAGGCTGGCTGCGACAACATGGCGATCGACCCAAAGGGCCAGGCGCGCCTGGTGTGCCTGCAACTGGGTGAGGCTCAGATAGTGGTCAAGGTCGAGGGCAAAGAAGGTGCCGACCAGGGCCCCCATCGCCAGCAACAGCAGCAGGCGTACCCGGTTCATCCCTGCCCCTTGTCGAGGGGGCGCTCGGGTTGCACCGGCAACTGGCAGAACCCCTGGGGAGCGATGTCGAGAGCGGCATTGAACTTGGCGGACATGTTCTGGAAGGCGATGAGGCCGGTGAGCTCCACCAGGGCGTCGTCATCGAACCAGGGCTTGAGGCGGGCGGCCTGCTCGTCGCTCACGCCATCCAGCCCGGTCATTGCCTCGGCATAGTCCAGCACGGCCCGTTCCCGCTCGTCGAACAAGGGGCTGTCGCGCCACCGGGCCAGCGCCTCCACCTTGTCGCTGGAGCCTGCCCGCTTGACGAGGGTCATGGCGTTGATGTCGACACAGAAACGACACCAGTTGAGCTGGGAGACCCGCACCGTCACCAGGGAGCGCAGCACGGGGTCGATGGGGGAGCGCTTGCGGTTGATGACGCCGTAGAGGGTGGCGACCGCGGCGAACAGCCTGGGGGAGCGCCCCCAGCACTTGCCCGGGATCAGCACCTGACCGTAGTTGCGTTTCTGCAGCCAGAAGAAGGGGCGGATGAACCAGGCGTAGGCCCGGTCCGGTTTGACCTCAATGCGCATCTTGTTCCTCTTTGAGCTTCTCCATCTTGGGCTTGTAGGCCCCGCCCAGGCGCTCGTTCAACCGATTCAGGAAATCGATGATCCGTGCCCGGTTGACCCCCAGATCGCTGCGCCCCTGGCGCGAGGCGGAGCGCATGTCGATACGGGTCTCTTTGGGCCCGGCAAAGACCCGCAGGGCAACGTCATCCTGAAACCCGAACCAGCCGGTGGTGACGACGGCATCGATACCCTCGCTGCCCGGGCGAACCTGCCAGCCGAGCTCCGTCATCAGTTCCTCGGCTTCCGCGAGCACTTCGACCGGGGATGCCCGGGTATAGAGAGGACCGGGGTTGCCTGGAAATAGTTGCAGGGGCGGGGGGGAGACCGGGAGATCCTCCTGGCTTCTGAGCAGCTCGGCCCACTGGAGCCGTGGCGGATGGTAGGGATCCGTGCTGACGTCGTTGGTGAGGGGGGAGCGCAGCGCCTGGACGAGAAACAGCAGGGGCAACAGCAGGGGAGCAATGCCCCAGATATCCGGCCAGAGGTTGGTGGTGCGGCGATAACGCCAGGGCAGGCGCAGCAGCAGCACGAGGCTGAGGAGGGCGCTGGCGAGACAGAGGATGAAGCCGAGCCACCAGGGCCAGAGATGGGCGCGGCTGCCAAGGGCCCCGCAAAGGGGCAATAGCCAGGTCAGCAGCGGCCACCACAAAGAGCTGTGCATATGAGGGATCCACGGGTCAGGATGGAACTATGCCCAGAAGGATAAACTTAATTGCCTGATAACGTTAGTAAATGATCATCAATCCCAGGCGTGCGGCTCAGAGAGCCGATGGCCTCGTTGCCCTGGATCAGTTGCGATAGAGCACCTTGATGAGGTGGAAGCCGAACTTGGTGCGTACCGGCCCCAGCACGGTCAGCAGCTCCCCCTTGAACACGGCATCGTCGAAGGACTTGACCATGTCCCCCTTGGAGAACTCCCCCAGATCGCCGCCACGCTTGCCGGAAGGGCAGGTGGAGAAACGCTTGGCCATCTGGCTGAAATCGGCGCCCTTGGCGAGCTTCTCCTTGATCTCCAGACACTGTTTCTCGGTCTTGACCAGGATGTGCTGGGCACAGGCTTTTTTCATCGGAATGCTCCTCGGCGAGGGGAAAGGGGGCGCAAGATTACTGCAATTGCGCCTCCACGTCAGCCCCTCGGGCGCGAGACCCGGCTCCGGGGGCCGGTGGCCAGGGGGACCCTGGCCCGGGATTGCCAGAGGATCTCCAGCCCCAGCAGGGCATAGAGGCTCCAGATGGCCAGGGGGTTGAGCCAGTTGCCCCCCATCTGCAGGGTGGCCAGGGCTGCGCTCACCAGCAGCAGAACTATGCCGGGCAGGCGCCAGTGGGCAGACAGGGGAGCGAGCAGGGCCATGCCCAGCAGCAGGGCCAGGCCAAAGGGCAGATTGAGCGCGGTGAAGGCGAGGGCCTGCTGGCCGTTCATGCCGGTCAGCAGGGCCAGCAGGGCGCTGCAGCAGGCCAGGAAGGTGATGAACTCGAGTCGGTCGGCGATGTAGTCAGCCAGTTGTTCGCTACGTAGGTGCATGGGGTCTCTCCTGCGATGATTGGGATCAGTGTGGGACAGGCAGGAGCGCAGGGGCAGCGGGATAAATCGATTGAATTGAACGAAGCTTTAGTGCCATCTATTCAAGTGATTGATTTAAACTTATTTTCCTGTTCAATAGCAGGCAGGATGGGGAAGAGGGCGCGGAGCAAGTCGAGGGGGACGGGTTGACGAAACCCGCCGGATGCGGGGTGTCCGACAAGGGTTGTCGCGACGAGCCGGACCCTGCTGCCAGCCCAAGGCCGCCAGGGGAGATCCGGCGTGGCGGGGTCGGTGGTGGCGTTTTGTTCGCCCCTTGCCCGGATTGTGCGCAGTTTGGCTCCTCACACCCGGCTGGCTCCTTGCAGGGCCGAAGCGATCCCCGCACCGGGGGTGGCAGAGCGGCACGCAAAGGGGCCCCGAGCGTGGGATTTCGCCGTCGCGATTATGCTAGGATGAGCGGCACTCGCCCGGGATGAGTCTCGGTATCGTACTAAATAACACAATCTTTAAATCATGTTATTCGGGGAAACTGACGTTTGACAGGATGCTATCCTACTTTTCTCACCGGGAGCACTTCATCCGGGCGATCCCGTCGCCCCGGGCCCGGTCTCTTGCTGCTCGCCCTTGCTCTCTGGCTAATGGCGATGCCCGCCATGGCGGCCAAGTTGACCTACCAGATCAAGGGGGTCAGGGGAGAGCAGAAAGACAACGTCGAGGCCTACCTCAACGCCCTGCCCGTCTACCAGGAACGCCAGTACCGCCCCGCCCGCGCCAAGATCACCGAGAGCGTACAGAAGGCGCTGCAGGTCTATGGCTACTACCAGCCCAAGATCACCCTGAACCGCGACAAGAAGGCGCCCGCCAAGGTGGTGATCGAGATTGAGCGGGGGGAACCCGTGATCATCTCGCGCCTCGACATCCTGCTGGAAGGGGATGCGGGGAGCGACGAGGTGTACAGCGAGCTGCTGGACAAGCTGCCCCTGAAGGAGGGAGATCCCCTCAACCACGGCAAATATGAATCCATCAAGGCGGATCTCGGCAGTCTGGGGCTGGCCCGCGGCTATTTTGACGCCAAGATCAGCAAGAGCCAGGTCAAGGTTTTCCCGGAACAGGGCAAGGCGGAGATCTACATCCTGTTTCGCTCTGGCCCGCGCTACCATTTCGGCGAGATCCGCTATGACGCGACGCCGGAGGCACTGCACCTGATCCGCCCGCTCATCAACATCAAGAGCGGCGACCCCTATCTGGCGATCCGTCTGGCGGAGATGTCCCAGGATGTCTCCTCCACCAAGCTGTTCAAGCAGGTGGACATCAAACCCCTGATCAGCCAGGCCGAGGGCAACCGGGTGCCGGTGCAGGTGACCCTCTCCAACCGGGTCGATCACGAGATTGAGACCGGTATCGGTTATGCCACGGACGTGGGGCCGCGCCTGAGTGCCACCTGGGAGAAACCCTGGGTGAACCGCTATGGTCACCGCCTCTCCAGCACCGCCAAGATCTCGGCGCCGGAAGCGGAGCTCAGCTTCGACTACCAGATCCCGGTGGGCAACCCGCTGCGGGATTACTACTCCCTGCAGGCGGGCTATCAATACACCGACAACAACGACACCCGCTCCGATCTGGCCACCTTCGGGGTGCACCGCTGGACACGCCGACCGGAGAGCTGGGACAGAGACGTCTTTGTGCGCCTGGAGAACGAGCGTTACGTCCAGGGTCAGGACGAGGGGAACAGTCTGCTGCTGATCCCCGGTGTCTCCTGGTCACGGCTGCGGGTGCGCGGCGGTCTGGTGCCGGATTGGGGGGATCGCCAGCAACTGACGATGGAGTTCTCGAGTCCCTATTGGGGGTCCGACATCAGCTTCATGCGGGTGTGGGGGCGTAGCAAGTGGCTGCGCACCCTGGGCGAAGATCACCGTTTCCTGATGCGGGCCGAACAGGGGGCCATCGTCGGGGATGATTTCTCCCTGGTCCCCCCCTCCCTGCGCTTCTTCACCGGCGGCGATCAGACGGTCCGGGGCTATGGTTACGAGACCATTTCGCCACGGGGGGACGATGGCAAGCTGACCGGCGGACGTTACGCCAGCGTCGGCAGCCTGGAGTACAACTACCGCTTTAGCGAGAAGTGGCTCGGCGCCCTGTTCGTGGACGCCGGGACCGCCACCGTCGACTACAGCGAGGCCTGGAAGATAGGCACCGGGGTCGGGGTGCGCTGGGTCACCCCCATCGGTCAGGTCAGGCTCGATCTGGCGGTGGGCATCTCCGAGGAGGACAAGCCGCTGCGGCTGCACTTCGCACTGGGGCCGGAACTATGACCCGGCAACCAGGCGCATATCCTCTTCTTTCTCTTTTCTGGCCGCTGCGGCTGCTTTCCTTGCAGGGGTCTGCATCGTGATCTGGGTAAAACGCATTTTCTTGTGGCTCATGGGCCTCTTCTTCTTGCTGCTCATCGGCGTCAGCCTGCTGGGCTTCACCCATCAGGGCAACAAGTGGCTGTGGCAACAGGCCAGAGCTGCGCTGCCCTCCCTCAAGGGGGAGCTGGTGGCGGGGCAACTCGGGTATGGCTGGACCTTCGAAGGGGTTGGCTGGCAGGACGAGTTGGTGGATGTCACCGTGGAGCGGGCCGTGCTGGACTGGGATCTGGGCAAGCTCCTGCAGGGCAAGCTCTGGATCAAGTCTCTGGCGGTGACTCGCCCTGTGGTCCGGGTGGCGGAGTCCGAGCCGGTGCCGGAAGAGCCGTCGGAGCCCTTCGTCTGGCATCCGTTGCCGCTCAAAATCCAGGTCGACAGCCTCAAGGTTGCCGATCTCGATGTGGCGGTGCCCGGCGTGACGATCACCCTCAAGGATCTGGACATTGGCGCCGCCCTGGATCGCGCCGGACTCATCGTGCGCGGCCCCGTGCTCGATGGCCTGAACGTGGTGCTGGCACCGTCCCCGGCGGAGGCTGCCAGTGACAAGGGCGCCAAACCGGCGGATGAGAAAAGCGCCACCCTGGCGGCCGGCGAGGGCAAGGCTGCCTCCGGTGACAAGATGCAGGCCGCAAGCAAGCCCGAGCCCATGGTGCTGCCGGCGGTGCGACTGCCTTTCCCCATCCAGCTGGAGGGGCTGAAAGCCACGGCGTTCCGTTATCAGCAAGGTGAGCTGGTGGAGGGGCTAGACAACCTCTTGCTGTCGGCCACCGCCGAGGAGGAGCGCATCGACATCCGGGAGCTCTCCTTGCGCCATGCCATGGCGGATCTGGCCTTGCGTGGTCAGGTGCGCCTGCACGAGGATTACCCCCTCGCCCTGACTCTGGATGCCAAGGCGCGTCAAGGGCTGCTGGACGGGGAGCTCAAGGGGGAGCAGGTCAATCTCGTCCTGGACGGTTCTGTGGGCAAGCTTGGGCTGGCACTCAAGGCCAAGGGGCCGGTGGGCGCCAATCTCAAAGGATCCCTTGCGGCCCTCGACCCGGATCTGCCCTTCGATCTGGCGCTGGACTGGAAGAGCCTCTCCTGGCCCCTGCACAAGCCCGCCAAGGATGAGCCCAGCTATCGGCTGGACAAGGGCACCCTGAGCGCCAAGGGCAAGCTCTCCGGTTACCAGTTTGCGCTCAACACCGCAGGCAAGGGGACCGATGTGCCCCCCTTCAAGGTGGCGCTCTCGGGCAAGGGGGATCTCAACCAGCTGAGCCGTATCGAGCTGCTGCTGGGGGCCCTCAAGGGGGAGCTCAAGCTCGACGGCAAGCTGGCCTGGAGCAAGGGGGTCCAGTGGCAGGGGACGACCGAATTCAAGGGGATCAACCCGGCGGAGCTGGTGCCCGAGATCAAGGGGGCACTGGCGGGCAAGATCACCAGCCGTTTCGATCTGGATGAGGCGGGCCATTGGCAGCTGGCCCTGCCCGAGCTCAAGGTGGATGGCAAGCTCAACCAGTATCCTCTGGCCTTGCAGGGCAGGCTCAGCGGCAACGACAAGATGGAGTGGACCATCCCGGCCCTGGCGCTGCAAAGCGGCCCCAACCGGCTGCAGGCCAAAGGCTCGCTCACGACCCAGGCCTGGAAGCTGGATGCGGATCTGGATGCGCCCAAGCTTGGGGGTATCTACCCGGGTCTGGGAGGGGACATCAAGGGCCAGGTGCGCGTCACCGGCAACCAGCAGGCGCCGCGCGTGAATGCCGATCTGGTGTCGGGCCGACTCGCCTACGCGGGCACCGTCCTCAAGGAGACCGTCATCAAGGCCAACGCCCTGGTCGGTGAGAAGCCCGCCGGTGAGGTGGGGGTGACGGTGGCGAGCCTGGCACAGGGGGAGACCAAGCTCTCGCAAATCGCCCTGAACCTGAGCGGCGATCTCGAGCGCCACGGGCTCACCTTGACCATGAAGGGGGATCCCCTGGCGGCAGACCTCAGCCTGAATGGCAGCCTGCGCGGTGACCACTGGCGTGGCGCCCTTGCCGAGCTGAAGCTCAAGACCCCCCTCAAGCGCTGGGCGCTGGCCGCCCCCTGGTCTCTGGACCTGGATCTGCCGAAACAGCAGTTGACCATGGGGGATCTCTGCCTCGCGTCCCAGAAGGCCAGTCTCTGCGTCAAGGGGAGCAGGATAGCCCAGTCCCAGGGCAATCTGGAATTTGCCCTGAACGAATTTGATCTCAAGCGGCTGCGCCCCTGGTTGCCGGACAATTTCCGCTGGCAGGCGGTGCTGTCGGCCGACGGGCGCGCCAGCTGGCGCGGCAACCAGCCGACCCTGCACGCCACCGTGCGCACCACGCCTGGGACCTTTGTCGCCGACGAACTCAAGACCGACTACCAGCGTCTCGAGCTCGGGATCGATTTCGAGCGCCAGCAGGCCGCCATCCGGGTCGATTTCGCCTCCGAGCAGATCGGCAACATCGACACCGATCTGCTGATCCGGGATCCCGCCGGCCGCGGCAACCTCGGCGGTCAACTCAGGTTTGACGATCTGAAGCTGGCGACCTTTGCGCCCCTCATTCCCGAAGTGCGCTCCCTGCAAGGGGTCATCTCGGCGGATGCTCGCTTCGACGGTACCCTGGCTGCCCCCCTGCTGTATGGCGAGCTGAACCTGAAGGAGGGGGAGGTTCAGACCCACTCCGACATGGTGACCCTCTCCAAGCTGGTGACCCGCCTCAAGATAGAAGGCAACCGGGCCGAACTCGACGGCTCCATGATGGTGGGCAAGGGCCCCCTGGTGCTGGGGGGCTGGCTGAGCTGGGCCCAGCAGCCGGTGACTGGCAGCCTCACCATTCAGGGCAAGGAGTTGGAGGCCCAGTACCCGGGCATGGGCCGGGTCAGGGTGACCCCTGACATCGCCATCTCTCTCGGGGAGGAGACCAGGGTGACCGGTCAGGTGGACATCCCCTGGTCGCGCATCCTGGTCAAGAGCCTGCCAGACAGCGCGGTGGCGGTCTCCGATGACGTCACCGTCATCTACGACGATCTGCCGCCGGTCCCCAAGGCGGCACCGCTGCCCATGGAGATCAGGCTCGCCATCCGGCTCGGGGACGACGTCCGCCTTGAAGCCATGGGACTCAAGACCAAGGTGGGAGGGGCCCTCAACATTCGCCAGGATCCCTCCAAGCCGCTCTCGGGCAACGGGCAACTGGAGCTCAGGGACGGGCGCTTCAAGGCCTATGGCCAGAACCTCATCATCAAGGAGGGGCGGATCCTCTTCTCCGGCCCCATCGATCAGCCCTATCTCAACATCGAGACCTATCGGGATCCGGACACCATCGAGGACAACGTGACCGTCGGGGTGCGGGTGACGGGGCCGGCCGCCAAGCCGAAGATCACTGTCTATTCCGAACCGCAGATGGCGCAGTCCGAACAGCTCTCCTATCTGTTGCGGGGCAAGGGATTGCAGACCAGCGGCGAGGATGGCGGCTTCAACGGCCTGCTGGTGGCGGGGGCCGTGAGCCAGGCGAGCGGCGTGGTCTCCAGCATCGGGGAGTCCCTCGGCATGAGCGACGTGGCCCTCGATACCGCAGGCAGTGGTGATGACACCCAGGTGACCCTGTCGGCCTACCTGCTGCCCGGCTTGCAGTTCCAGTACGGGGTCGGGGTGTTCAGCCCCATCGCCGAATTCAAGCTGCGCTACGAGCTGATGCCAAGGCTCTATCTGCAGGCCATGAGCGGGGTGGCCCAGGCGGTGGATATCTTCTATCGTTTCACCCTGTAAGGGGCGCGGATGACAAGACAGATGCCTGGGGGGACGCTGATCCCCCCTTGCCCGACCTGCTGATGACAGCTGTCGCCAGCAGGTTCGGGGTGAGAGCGTGCATATATTGACGGGAGGCCTGGCCTCCCGTTTTTTTGAAGAAGAAGGGGATTTGTGGAAGGCAGAAAAGCGAAAACCCGGCACAAGGCCGGGTTCTCTGAAAGATGGTGGAGGGAGAAGGATTCGAACCTTCGAAGGCAGAGCCGTCAGATTTACAGTCTGATCCCTTTGGCCGCTCGGGAACCCCTCCCCAAGTGCGAGGCGCATACTAACAGATCTGTCGCGCTTGTGAACCCCTCTGCCGGGATTTTTAATGCTTAAAGGATCGGGTTGATGGCCGATAAGCAATGAAACCTTCATTTCCAAGATTTATCTCATGCTGCCCAGTGCGATTCGTGACCGCTTGCTCGTGGATGAGGCCCAGTTGGGCCAACGGCTCAACCAGGATCTCCGTGCGGGGGACCGTGCCGACTTCAGGCTGCATCTGGCGCTGCTGACCGATGCGGTGGAAGAACAGCCCTGGTTTGATGCCCCGCCCAAGCCTGCGTCGGGTGAGCTGGATTGGCGCTCCCGTTTCGGTCTGATGCCCCGGGCGTCCCTGCAAGGCGGGGTGGAAGAGATCGATGCCACCAGCCTCAACGAGCGTCTGCAACAGGGCGGGTGCATGACGGATGTGAGACTCTGGCTGGCGCTGCGCTCCCCGCCACTGGTGAGCCGAACGCCCGCGCTGGATCCCGCGGTGTATGACAACCTCTCGGCACTGGGTCGCGAGCGATGGCAGGCCCGCCCTATGGGCGCTGACCCCAGGGAGGAGGCTCCGCTGATGATGCTGCCGCTGCTCGATGAGCTTGCGCATGGGGTGGATGCCAGGCTGCGCTGGCTGGGGTGACGGCACGGTAGAATGCAAAAAGGCGGGATAACCCGCCTTTTGCTTTATGAGTGGTGAACCTTGTCAGGCGTCTGCTTCGTCCGGTTGGGGCACTTCCTTGCCGGCGGCACGACGGGCGATGGGTTTTTCCGTGTGACGGTTGAGCTGGCGTTCCAGCTTCTGGCCCAGGTCCGTGATGGCAGCATAGAGATCCTCGTGCTCTGCCTGCGCAAACAGTTTGCCGTTGGGAATGCCGATAGTGGCTTCGACGATATACATCAAACGCTCTTTGGAGATGATCACATGGGGTGTGATGAGAGGCACCTGAAGACGCTCGAGCTTTTCAAAACGGGATTCAATGCGCTCGCGGATGGCTGGGGTGATGTCGATGATTTTACTGGTCATTTCGATTTTCATAATGGCCCCCTTCGGGTCGTCTTGCTTGTGTCTTCACCTCCAGATTACCCATGTCGCCAAATCAAAATGTGATCTATGTCACGAAAAATGCCCTTGGGAATCCCGCTGTCCATAAATTGTGAGCTTTTCCCGTTTCATGCCAAAAACCGCTTGAGCTCAGTGAAACAGGCAGGCAGTATCAGCAAATAGGATCGTTTCTGTCCCCCCTCGGCAGCGCCTTGTGTCGACCCGATGTTTGGTTTTTGCCGCATAGTCTCGAATTTTCTCCACCCACATCGCCTCATCGCATCGCAAAATCATTGCCATGCGCCGGTGGAGATATGCGCGCAAACGGATATGCTTTTCTGCAGGAGTCGGGGTGGATAACGTGGTTGTAGTGGTTGGAGTCGTAGATGAAGCAGCAAGCCACCCAGATGATGTGGTTTTATGATCGGCAGCATGGGCAATGGAGCCTGTCTGATCATGTCTCTTGTGAACCCTGGGCAGGGGAGGGAGCCCACCCCTGGGCCACCCAACTTGAGCGGGAAGATGAAGCGGGTTTCGCCGATTTTCTTGCAAGACTCCACGATTCCTGCCAGCCTGGCCAGTTCATCGGTCACCTGCGCGATGAGGACGGCAAGGTACACCATGCGCTCTGGTACGGTCAGTATGTGCCTGCACAGGGGCTCTGTTGTGGCTGGCTTGCCCCCCTCGAAATGATGCATCGCGAGATGGATCGCGCCGACTCCCCCGCAGGCGTGACACCGCCGCTTCCCATGTTGCAGGCCCCCTTGCTGGCCAAGCTGGCGCAGGCGCTCTCCGCCAAGACGGGGCTCGATTTTTGCCAGACCCTGGTCAACGAGCTGGCCCATATCCTGGGAGCCACTGCCGTCTGGCTGACGGAGCGGGTCGGTCTCGACAGGCTCAGGGTGCTGGCGAGCCACGGCATCGACGTCAAGGAGTATGCTCTCTGTGACATGCCCTGCCAGCAGCTCTATCGCCAGGGGGCCTCCTGCGCTGTCCCCGTGAGTGAACCCCTGACCGGGTATCCTGACCTGCCCCCGTGCCAGCACTATTACGCCCAGCCGCTGCTCGATCGCAACGGTCAGATCCTGGGCCATCTCGCCCTGCTGTTCCCAAGCCAGACCCGGACCACGGATCTGGACTCTGTCCTGACCATCTTCTCGGTGCGCATGGTGGCCGAGCTGGAGCGCCTGCAAAGTGATGCCCTGATGCGGCTGTCTGCGGTGGCCTTTGAAACTCACGAAGGGATCATCATCACGGATCCCGAGTTCAAGATCCTGCGGGTCAATTACGCCTTCAGCCAGATCACCGGCTTTGACAACCAGGGGGTGATTGGTCTGCACCTTGGCAACGATCTCTGGTCGGGGCTGGGAGGGCTGGGTTACGAGCTCAACGCCCTGGATCGCTGGCAGGGGGAAACCCTGCGCCTGCACGCCGACGGTCACGCCTATCCCCAGTGGGAGATCGTCACGCCGGTGCAGGATGAGAAGGGGGGGATCAGCCACTATGTCATCTTCTTCGAGGATATTTCCGAGCGCAAGGCGGCGGAGCGCCGCATTCAGGATCTCGCCTTCTATGACGAGCTGACCGGCCTGCCCAATCGCCGTCAGCTGCACGAAACCCTGACCCAGGCGTTCACCGATGCAAATCGCAGTCACCTCATCGGGGCCCTGCTGTTCATCGATCTCGACCACTTCAAGACCATCAATGATTCCCTGGGTCACGCCACCGGCGACTGGCTGCTCAAGGAGGTGGCCAGCCGTCTCAAGCGGCTGGTGCGCCAGGGGGATTGTCTGGCCCGTCTCGGCGGCGACGAGTTCGTGTTGTTGCTGCCAGCGCTCTCCATCAGCCCGCCCCAGGCGGAGATGCAGGCCGATCTCATCGCGGAGCGGCTCATCGGGGAGATCGCCGCCCCCTATGATTTCAGGGGCCAGGTGCTGCACATCGGCGCCAGTGTCGGCATCACCCTCTTTCCCGGTCGGGAGCAGGAGGCGGGGGATCTGCTCAAGCAGGCTGACACCGCCATGTATCAGGCGAAATCGGCGGGCCGCAAGACCCGGCGCTTCTTTGATGCCTCCATGCAGTTGCAGGCCGACCGGCGTCTGCACATTCACAACGAGCTGCGCAGTGCCCTCGACAATGGGGAGCTGACTCTCCACTACCAGCCCCAGCACATGGTGGCGGGGGGGGAGATCATCGGTGTTGAGGCGCTGATCCGCTGGCAACCCCCCGGGCGTGCCCTGGTGTCGCCTGCCGAGTTCATCCCCATTGCCGAGGAGACGGATCTCATTGTCGACATCGGCAACTGGGTATTGCACGAAGCCTGTACCCAGTACGTCTCCTGGGAGGAGAACGGGATCCACGTCCCCCAGCTCTCGGTCAACGTGAGCGCCAAACAGTTCCATGCTCCCGACTTCGTCGATCGCATTCACGATGTGCTGGCGGCCACCGGCATGGATCCCGCCTGCCTCAACCTGGAGATCACCGAGTCGGTGGTGCTGGGTCATGCGGAAGACACCATCAGCAAGATGGCGGAACTCAAGACCCTGGGCATCAGCTTTGCCATCGACGACTTCGGGGCGGGGTACTCTTCCCTGAGCTACCTCAAGCGGCTGCCGGCTGACGAACTCAAGATCGACCGCTCTTTCATCCAGGACATTCCCAAGGATGGTGACAACATGGCCATCGTCGAGGCCGTGATCGCCATGGCCCGCCACATGGGGTTCAACGTGACGGCGGAGGGGGTGGAGTCCCGCCAGCAACTGGAATTTCTGCAGGCGCAGGGCTGCCATTTCTTCCAGGGATACCTCGCCTCCAAGCCGCTCCCTGTTCCCTACCTTGAACGCTATGTCAGCCGCCAGGTACGCGGTGATCGCCCCGTCTGCACCGACAAAAATAGTGTGGCGTAGCCCCCGTGCTTAGCGGGTAGAATGAAGGTATGTCACCACCGCACTTTGGCGGTGGTTATGTCTTCAAGGGGAGAATGCCATTCGTGAAAGTCGTGCAGGGAATCATCTTGTCTGCGCTCTGGATGCCGGGGCTGTTGGCTCCTGCCTTCGCGCAGACCATGGAGCAGTCTCTCTATCGCCAGGCCCATGAGGCCGTGCGTGCCAATGATCAGGTCAAATTCAGCCAGCTTCGGGCACGCCTGATCCACTATCCACTGCTGCCCTATCTGGATTACTACCAGCTTGCGTTCCGTCCCGGGGCGGCAGACTACAACGATGTGACCCGTTTCATCCGCCAGCACGGGGACACCCCCCAGTCCAACCGGCTCGAGCGCAGCTATCTCACCTATCTTGCCCAGAGCCAGCAGTGGTCCCAGTTCCTGCGCTTCTATCCGGCCAAGCCAAGCTCCACCGATCTGCTCTGTCAGCACTATCAGGCCCGCTACTACACGGGGCACCAGAGTGAAGCCCTGCAGGAGGCAGGCAAGCTCTGGTTGAGCGGTCAATCCAGGCCCGATGCCTGCGATCCCCTGTTCCAGCTCTGGCAGCAGGCAGGTCTGCGCACTCAGGAGAAGATCTGGGAGCGCATGAACCTGGCTTTCGAGGCCCAGAACCCCAACCTCATTCGCCACCTCGGGGCCCAGCTCGGCAGCGGCATGAAGGGGTATGGCGATCAGATGATCGCCCTGTATGACCAACCCGTGCGGGCGATGAATCCGGCCAACTTCACGGCGGCGCCCCCGTCGCGGCATCTGCTCTCACTGGGGCTGGCTCGCTACGCCAACCAGGAGCCCGACGCGGTTCTGCGCCAGCTGGGGGAGATGACCCGTCGCTTCGGCCTGAACCATGCCGAGGTGAGTCGGGTGGAGAAGGCGGCCGCCCGCCGCCTGTTGCTGGACCGCTCTTCTGACCAGCGCGCCTGGCTGGATACGGCTCTGGTGCGGCTCAAGGATCCGGAGCTGGTGGAGCTGCGGGCCCGTCTTGCCATCTGGGAGCAGGATTGGCGCGGCCTCGAAGGCTGGGTCAAGCGGATGCCCATGGGGCTGCAAAAAGAGGATCGCTGGCGTTACTGGATGGCGCGTTCGCTGGAGAAACAGGGGCGGCAGAAACCGGCGCGGGATCTCTATCTCGAGACTGCAAACCTGCGCGGCTTCTACGGCTTCATGGCGGCCCAGCGCACCGGTGTGCCCTATCGCATGAAGAACCAGAGCGTGGCGCACAAGGTGCCGGACTGGCAAAGTGCCAGCCGCCGCTGGCCTTTCCTGCTGCGGGTGCGTGAACTGCTGGCGATGAACGAGATCACGGCGGCCCGCTCTGAGTGGATCCACAACATGGATCGCAACAGCGTGGCCCAGCGTCTGGAGTTTGGTCACATCGCCCTCAACCAGGGCTGGCACGAGCTGGCGATCCTCTCCAGCATCCGTGCCGAGGCCTGGGATGCGCTGGATCTGCGCTTCCCGCTGCCCCTCAAGCGCACCTTCTCCCAGATGGCACAAGAGCGCACCATGAACACCAGTCTGCTCTACGCCATCTCCCGTCAGGAGAGCGCACTCTATCCCCTGGCCCAGTCACCGGTCGGGGCGCGGGGGTTGATGCAGCTGATGCCTGCCACCGCGAAAGAGACGGCCGGCAAGCTTGGGGTGCCCTATCGCAACGAGCAGCAACTGTTCGACCCGGCCATGAACATTCGTCTTGGCAGCGCTTACCTCAAGCGCCTGCTGGATGTGTATGACGGCAACCGGATCCTGGCGGCGGCCGCTTACAATGCGGGTCCTGGCCGGGTCAAGCGTTGGCGAGAGCAGAGCGACAACAAGCCAATGGATGTCTGGGTGGAGAGCATCCCCTATCGGGAGACGCGCAACTATGTCCAGAACGTGCTCTCTTTCGATCTCATCTATCAACACAAGCTGCAGCAGCCCTTGCGTTTCATGTCGGAACGCGAGCTGAATCACGCCTATTGAGTTCGGGGGCAGTCGTTGTCGCGGCTGCCTCCCATTCTTGCCCCAGAATGGTTATCATCCCTTAAGCTTTGTTACAAAAGGAAACCTGTCAGGTGATCGGGCGCCGCGTCTTGGTCTGTCAGGTTCGATACAATGCCCGATCATCACTGACAGGCTTTTCCAACAAAGGAATCGAGAGTGGCAACGATCAAAGATGTGTCTCAGCTGGCGAATGTCTCCATTTCGACAGTGTCTCGAGTGATCAACAACACGGCGCAGGTGGCGCCCGAGAAGCGCGAGGCTGTCCTCGCGGCCATGAAGGAGCTCAGCTTTCGTCCAAACAGCTTCGCCCAGGCCCTGGTGAGCAAACGCTCCAACTGTATCGGTGTGCTGGTGGGGGATCTGTGTGGCGGCCCCTTCTTCGCTCAGATGATGCGCGGCATCGAAAGCATGGTCGACAAGGCGAACAAGTTCACCATCGTGGTGTCCGGCAACCACGACGCGGCCCGTGAGCGGCACGCCATCCAGGCGCTGCTGCAGCGCCAGTGTGATGCCCTGATCCTGCACAGCAAGGCGCTGCCTGACGAAGAGCTCAGCGAGCTGGCGTCGGGCACGACCCCCATCGTCTTCATCAACCGTCAGGTGCCAGGCTGCGAGGATCGCTGCGTCTGGCTGGACAACCAGGCCGGCATCACCACGGCTTGCCAGCATCTGCTGGACGCGGGACATCGCAAGATTGCCTTCGTCACCTCCGATGACGAGGAGTTTGTGGATGGTCAGCAGCGGATGGCCGGCTATCGCTTCGCCCTGCAACGGGCAGGTATCGAGCTGGATCCTGCCCTCATCGGCCGTGCCTATGCCGATGAAAAAGGTGGCTATGTGGCCATGAGCGAGCTGCTGGCGCGCGGCGTCGAGTTCAGCGCTGTGCTTGGTTTCAACGATGCCATGGTGGCGGGGGCCATCTCCTGTCTGCTGGAGCGGGGTTACAAAATACCCCAGCAGGTCTCTGTGGTCGGTTTTGATGACATCCCCTATGCCCGATACATCTATCCCAAGCTCACCACGGTACGTTACCCCATCGAGGAGATGGGAGAGCGGGCCGCTGAGCTGGCCCTGAGGCTGCTGGATCACAAGCCGGTAGAGGGATTGGCGCTCAAATTCGAAGCCGAACTGGTACGGCGGGAATCTGTGGCCTGAGTCATGAAGTTGGCCCCGTGCGGGTCGACTTTTTTGTAAAACAGTGAAAGCGCTTTCAGAAATCCTTTTCAACTGTGATCCGCTTCAAAGCTTTTTGACCGCGCTGCCACTAGGATAGGCCCACGAATTAGGAGCGTGCGCTCCCGATTTTCCCGCTGTGGGAGGTAACCGGTTAATCCGGCTATTTCCTTCGTTACTTTCGACGGTCATCATTGGATGGCCGTTTTTTTTTGTCAGGATCCGGGTATGACGAACGAATTTGAGTATCAGACGGGTATCGTGGGCGCCGGCTGGCTGGGGTTGCCCCTGGCCAGGGCATTGCAAGAGCAGGGGCAATCTGTCGCGGTGACGGTCAGTACGGCCGAAAAGGCTGAACGGCTGCGGAGGGAGGGCATCGCCGCCTGGCCGCTGTTGCTCACCCCTGACATGGGATCACTGCCTTTTCGCTGTCATGACCTGGTGATCTGCGTGCCCCCCAGCAAGACCGGTGATTACCCGGCGTCCGTGGCCAGCCTGTGTCGACAGGCGAGGGAGGCGGGTGTTCAGAGGGTTCTGTTTATCAGCGCGACTTCGGTCTGGGGGGCCGGACAGGGGGAGGAGGATACGCCCGCTCCAGCCCATGACAGAGGCTCGCGTGTGCGGGCGGCCGAGCTTGCCGTGCTGGAAGGGCATGTTGACTGCGCCATGATCTTGCGCCCGGCCGGACTCTATGGTCCTGACCGTCACCCCGGCCGTTTTCTGGCGGGCAAGACATTGGCCGGGGGAGGCCAGGCTGTGAACCTGGTGCATCTGGACGACGTGGTGGCCGCCTGTGAGCTGATGCTGGCCCGGGGGCAGGATGGGGATGCCTACAATCTGAGTGCCCCCGTCCACCCGCGCCGGGAGCAGCTCTACCCCTTCGCGAGCCGCCTGCTCGGGCTGGTGCCGCCGCAGTTCGTCGAGCCGGCGGGGGAGTTTGTTCCCATCGAAGGTCAGCGCATCTGCCAGCAGCTTGGTTTCGTCTATCGCTGGCCGGATCCGGCCCACTGGTTTGCGGACGGGGCGGCCTTGAAGGGTTGAACGGGTCGTCGCCATCCGGGCCCCGGAGTCGGTCATCTGGCGTGCAAACCAGATACGGCGTGCGCTCCGGGACAATTGAGGTTTGCCAAGGGGGGGATCGCCCCCTATCATGCCGCCATCCATGATAAAGAGAGCGGTAATGATGGAAGAGACCAAGCGCCACCCCGATGGGGAGCTGTTGCTGAGAACCCTGGCAATGCCAGCCGATACCAACCCCAATGGCGATATCTTCGGCGGGTGGATCATGTCCCAGATGGATATAGGTGGGGGCATCATGGCCAAGGAGCTGGCAAAAGGGCGCATCTGTACCGTCTCGGTGGAGGGGATGACCTTCCACAGCCCGGTCAAGGTGGGTGACGTGGTGTGCTGTTACGGTCGCTGCCTCAAGATTGGTCGCAGCTCCATGCGACTCAAGCTGGAGGTCTGGGTCAAGCCGGTATTGCGGGAGAACGAAGCCCAGCGGTACTGCGTGACCGAGGGCGTCTTCACCTATGTGGCCATCGACGATCAGGGCAAATCCCGCCCCGTCCCGGTCTGAGTCTGCTCAGATGAGCCGGGCATTGATGATGGATATTTCCTGCTCAAGCCCGGTTTTTTGCCGTATCATGCGCTCCAGCATCTCTTCCGACCCCACGCACTGCCGGGTGTCGAACAGACAGAGATCACATTGGGGATCCCGCCTGATTTGATAGACGGTGGAAAGCTCCACTTGATGACAGGTTCCCTGTTGATCGTAAAATGTCACGCGGTACTGGTGCTGTCTCGCCATCGTTGAATTCCTTCTGGATGAGTCGGGCCGGACACGAATAATGAGACTAGTCGGCGACCGTGGCCTGTGTGAGGGCCATGTCGTCTTGCAGAGGCAGGTGATTGTTAGCCAATGAAAAATAGTTATCGGATTCTGGGAACGTCCCTGCTGACGTTGGGGCTGGTCGGTTGCTTCGAGGTACCGGATCAAGATCATCTGGTGACTGCGGCAGGTATCATACCTGGCGCAAGCTGTGACAGACCACCTCTGGTGGCGCTCGCCTCCACGGCCTTGCCGAGGGAGTTTGGCATCACCGTCTGGAACCTCTACAAGGGACAACGCAAGAACTGGCGGGAAGGGCTGGATGAGTATGCCAAGTCCCAGGATCTGGTGTTGCTGCAAGAGTCGGCGACCCGGCCCGAGATGCTGGACTGGCTGAAGAGAGGCGATTTCCAGTGGCAGCAGTTGCAGGCCTTCACCCAGGGAGGTGTCTCCTTTGGCGTGATGACGGTGGCGAAAACGCCGCAGGCGTTTGTCTGTGGCGTCCGTTCCCCCGAACCCCTGCTGCGCATCCCCAAGTCAGGTCTGGTCAGTCTCTATCCCTTGCAAGGGGATCCTGACGGCGTGCTGGTGGTGAATCTCCATGCGGTCAATTTCGAGCTGGGCATGGCGACCTTTCGCGAGCAGCTCAACGATCTGACTGCGTTGATCCATCGCCACCAGGGGCCGGTCATCCTGGGTGGCGATTTCAACACCTGGAGCGACAAGCGCGCGTTCTGGTTGAACAAGCTGGTGGGCGAGCTTGGCCTGCAGGAGGCCATACCTGTGCCTGATCTGCGTCGCACCGCTTTTGGCCGCCCGTTGGATCACCTCTACTATCGCAATCTGGATCTGGTGGAGGTGAGTTCACCTGCTACCGATGCCTCTGACCACAACCCCATTCTGGCGCGCTTTGCGGCCCAGGCTATCACTCCCTGAGTCATCCCTCAGGGGAGAGCGGCGTCGCCGCTGGTTCATGCAGACAAAAAAATACCCCGCATCAAGCGGGGTATTTTTTGGATTGCGACGAGCGATCAGCTGTTGTTCTTCACGAACAGGGTCAACTCCTGACCCGGCTTGAGATAGTCACTCTTGCCGAGCTGGTTCCAGCGCATCACATCGTTGACGGCGACCTGGAAGCGGGCTGCGATGGAGGAGAGAGAATCACCGCGGCGCACCTGATAGACCATGGACTTGTTGCTGCTCTTGCCCTGCTTGGGCCAGACCACCAGCTTCATGCCAGGCTTGAGGGCCGACTTGGCGTTCAGGCCGTTCCACTTGGCCAGGTCGGCGTGGGTGACCCCGTGTGCCTGGCTGATGCTCCACAGGTTGTCACCGGAGCGCACCTGATAGTTCACCTTACCACCACTGCGGCTGGCGAGCTGCTGCGGCTTGCTCTGGGCAACCTGGGTTGCGCGCCCGCCATTGGGGATGATCAGGCTCTGGCCACGGCGCAGGTTGTTGCCGCGCATGTTGTTGGCCAGCTTGAGCTGTTGCACGGTCACCCCGTGATTCTGGGCGATCCGTGACAGCGTATCACCACTGGTGACCTGATAGGAGCGCACGCCACGGGTACGTTCACGCTGGGGCAGATCGGCCAGGGCCAGCTCCAGGGTGTCGGCGTACTCGACGGGGACCAGCAGGTTGTAAGGGCCCTGTGGCGAGGTCATGCCACGCTTGAGCGCAGGATTGAGCGCCTTGAGCTGGGAGGCGGAAACGCCAGCGAGCTGGGCGGCCACGTTCAAATCAATCTGGCCACCGGTATTGATGGTTCTCAATTGCGGCTTGTTGGCCAGCACCGGCAGGGTGACATTGTATTTGTCCGCATTGCGGATCATGTCGGCCATGGCCAGGATCTTGGGCACATACATCCGGGTTTCGCGGGGCAGGTCCAGCGACCAGTAGTCGGTCGGACGACCAGCCCGTTCGTTGCGGGTGATGGCGTTGCGCACCCGACCTTCACCGGCATTGTAAGCGGCCAGGGTCTGCAGCCAGTCACCGTCGAAGAACCGGTTCAGGTACTCCAGGTAATCCAGTGCGGCATTGGTGGATGCCAGGACATCGCGTCGACCGTCGTACCAGTTGTCGTGGCGCAGGCCGAAATTCTTGCCGGTTGCAGGAACGAACTGCCAAAGACCGACCGCATTGCTGCGGGAGCGGGCATTGGGATCGAACATGCTCTCGATCATGGGGATGGTAATAAGCTCCATTGGCAGCTCACGCCGTTCGATTTCCTCTACCATCAGATACAGGTAGGGCTCAGCCCGGCTGGCAATGGTCGCCATATGCTTATCATTGCGCAACAACCAATCACGCTGTTGGCGAACCCGGGCATTATCGTGCGAGTCCAGCTGCATATCATCGCTGATACGCACCCACAGGTTATCAGTGTCATCCAGCTCTTCTATCTGTTCGTCGCCGAACAGCATCCGCGAAGAGTGTTTTTTGTACGTTTTCTTGCTGACTTGGGGGGATTTGATCGGCTCGATTGCCGTTACCGCCCGGTCATCCTGATGGCTCAGGTTTTGACAGCCGCTGAGAAATAGCGCTGCCAATAAGGCCGTTCGTAGCTTCATCTCGCTCAGGTCATCTGTGGAAAAACAGCTCGCATCATAAGGGGCAATGCCCCCCTGATCAAGGTTTGTTCAAAAAACGTCCTTCCAGGCCCGCAGAACAGCGAAGGTATCCTCTGGATTTTCCAAGCATTTAAGGGCGTATTTCTCAGCAGAAAATTTTACCGAGTCCTGCTCGCAGCGCAGAAAAACATTGAAATTCCGCTCATCTCCCAGCCGGGAGGGGAGACTCGGGAGGCCCTGCTGACGCAGTTTGCTGATCACGCCGATCTGCCGCTGGATCGCCAGGTTGTCGGGCTCGACCGCATGGGCGAAACGCAGGTTGGAGAGCGTGTATTCATGGGCACAATAAAGGAGGGTCTCATCGGGCAGTGCCGCGAGCCGTTGCAGGGAAGTGTGCATCTGTGCCGGGGTCCCTTCGAACAGACGGCCGCAACCGGCGCTGAAGAGGGTATCGCCACAAAACAGCATGCCCTGGCCGTAATAGGCGATATGCCCCAGAGTATGACCGGGCACATGGAGGACATCCAGACTCAGGCCATGCCAGTTGATCTGATCCCCGTCGTCGAGCCACTGGCCGTGATGGTCCGGCATGGGGTCATGCTTGGGACCATAGAGGCGAGCGTGGGGGAAGTGTTGCAGCAGCTCGGATACGCCCCCGACGTGATCGCGGTGGTGATGGGTCAGGAGGATGGCATCCAGCACCAGATCCAGCGCAGCCAGCCGTTCCAGCACGGGAGCGGCGTCGCCCGGATCGACGACCAGGCAGTGATTTTCATGACGGATCAACCAGATGTAGTTGTCGCTGAAGGCGGGAACTGTGATGACGGTATACATGGGTCGAGGTCTCTTGTGTTCTCTTTAAGGAAGGGATCTTATATAACTGGATGGCATTCGCCCCCGAGTTGGTCCCATTATGCAACTGGCACGTACCGAACAACAGATCGCGCTTCCGACCAGTTGGTCCGCACTGCCCATGGGGGACTGGGTGGCCGCCGAGCTTCAGGAGCGCCTCGACAACTGGTGCCCCCACCTCTTTGGCTATCACTTGCTCAAGATAGGAGCCCTGAGCGCCGAACTCTCCTGCGGTTGTTCCACCATTCGCCATCAAATCGGTGTCGCCCCCGGCGGACGGCTGCTGGACATCCAGGGGGATCCGCTCGCCTTGCCGGTGCGATCGGGGAGCGTGGATGCCTGCCTGCTGGCTCACTGCCTCGATTTCTCGCCGGATCCTCATCAGGTGCTGCGGGAGGCAGAACGGGTGCTGACCGACGATGGCTGGCTCATTGTCAGCGGTTACAACCCGCTCAGCCTGGTGGGGCTGGGTCACTATCTGCCCTTCATGCGGCGGCATCTGCCCTGGTCTGCCCGCATGTTCACGCCCGCACGGGTGACCGACTGGCTGCAATTGCTCGGCTGTGAGGTGATGTTCGACGAGCGGTTCGGTTTCTCCTTCATGGGCAGGCAGAGCAAGATCGGCTGGTGGCGGGAGAGTCTGGGGCGGGACTATTGCCGCTCCCTGGCGTCTGTTTACGTGATTGCCGCCCGCAAGCGGCGTTTCCCCGTGACACCGGTGCGTCGCCGCTGGCGGCTGCCGGAGTCGATGGCTGCGCCAGGAATGGCGCGCCAGGGCGGCTAGCGGGCATCAGGGCTGGTAGCCGCTGTCTTCGGCAAGCTGCTTGCCGCTGGCGGCCTCACGGGCAAGCTCGTCACAGCGTTCGTTTTCCGGGTGGCCCGAGTGTCCTTTCACCCAGAGCCATTCGATCTGGTGACGGGCCACTTCCGCATCCAGGGCCTGCCAGAGATCGACGTTCTTGACCGGCTGACGGTTGGCGGTCATCCAGCCCTTCTTCTTCCAGCCGATGATCCATTGGGTGATTCCCTGGCGCACATACTGGCTGTCGGTGGTAAGCCGCACCTGGCAGGGTTCGTTCAGGGTCCTCAGCCCCATGATGGCGGCCATCAGCTCCATCCGGTTATTGGTGGTCAATCGAAAACCTGCGGAGATCTCCTTGCGATGCTTGCCATAGACCATGACGGCACCATAGCCGCCGGGGCCCGGGTTGCCTAAGCAGGAGCCATCCGTGAATAAATCAATCTGTTTCAACATGAGCAATCAATCTGTTTTAGCGAGAGGCTTGGGGTAAACTAGCGAGTAAAACCGAAGTTTGACATGGATTTGATCATGAGCACACCCCAACTGAATCGCCAGATCATTCTGGATACCGAAACCACCGGCATGAACACCGCGGGCGGCCCTGTCTATCTTGGGCACCGCATCATCGAGATCGGCTGTGTGGAGGTGATCAACCGCAAACTCACCGGCAACCATTTCCACGTCTACATCAAGCCGGATCGGCTGGTGGACCCCGAGGCCATCGCCGTGCACGGCATCACGGATGCCTTCCTGGCTGACAAGCCCTCTTTCAACCAGATAGCGGACGATTTCATCGAGTTCATTCGCGGCGCCGAGCTCATCGCTCACAACGCCCCCTTTGACGTGAGCTTCATGGACTATGAGTTCAGCAAGCTCGGTCTGAACTTCAAGACGGCGGATATCTGCGGCATCACGGATACCCTGGCGATGGCGCGGGATCTCTTCCCGGGCAAGCGCAACAACCTGGACGTGTTGTGCGATCGCTACGGCATCGACAACTCTCACCGTACCCTGCACGGCGCCTTGCTTGATGCGGAGATCCTGGCGGACGTCTACCTCCTGATGACGGGTGGCCAGACCAAACTCAATCTGGCGAGTGAAACCAGCGAGAGCGAGACCAGCCAGGATACCGGCATTCGTCGTCTGGAGAGCAATCGCCCGCCGCTCAGGGTGGTTCGCGCGAGCGACGAGGTGGCGGCTGTCCATGAAGCGAGGCTGGATCTGGTACAGAAAAAAGGAGGTGCCTGCCTGTGGCGGCAATGAGATCGCTTTGGGGGCTGCTGCTGCTGGCCTCCCTCCCGGCCGCGGCCAACGAGGTGTTTGCGCCTTCCGACATTCCTCTGCTCGACAACCGCTTTCGCATCGATTACGGCGTGAAGGAGATCACCTTCATCATTAAGCGCAAGCCGGGGACGCCCTCGGTGATCCTGGTGCGACCCGATGGCAGCAAGCTCTATGTGGGCAAGGTCAAGCCGCCCGACGTGGGCTGGTTGCCCCTCAAGGATCAGGATCTCATCACCATCCGCGACCCCATGCCCGGCCCCTGGCAGGCGATCGGAGAGGTGGACCCCGACAATCGGGTGCGCCTGCTCACCGACATCCAGGTCGAGAGCGAGCCGCTACCGGCCCGCCTCTATCAGGGTGAGCGGGTCAAACTGCAATCCCGTCTGCTGATCGATGGCGCGGCGCCCGGGGCGGGTTACTACCTCACCGATCTGGGCATGACCGTCAAGCTGCAGCAGTTCAACGATGCCAGCCAGAGCGGCGATCCCGTGTTCGAGGAGACCCTGGGACGCTACATGGATGATGGCAAGGGGGTGGACGAAGTGCCGGGGGACGGTATCTTGACCGCCGAGGCGGTACTGGACGTCCCTGCGGGAAAATACCGAGCCCTCTTCAGCACCGGCAATGAGGTCTTCTCACGAGCCCAGTCACAGCAGGTGCTGCTCTACCCCTGGCCGGTCAGCTATTCCCTGAATCCCCCCTCCGGGGAGGGGGGAGCCAAGCTCTCTCTGGTCATCGATGTGGATGAACTGGATCCAGCCTCCGTGGTCATCCAGGGCAAGGCCATCGACGGCGGCGGCAGTAGCATGACGTTCAACGAGGTGGCGACAGCGCCGCGTTTTGGCGTGGATCTCTCCGCCCTCAAGGCGGCAGGGCAGTACAAGGTGGAGGCCACCCTCTTTGGAACAACCCGGCTCGGTCGCGAGGTGCAACTGCAATTGCCGGCCAAGTCGTTCACCATAGCACCGCCTCCCCCCCCTCCCGCACCCTCTGCGGCCATGCCCGCATCCGCCGCCACCCCCGACCGGTTCGAGGAGCGGGAGAGTCCGGTCTGGCTGCCCTGGGCGCTGGGGGGAGGTGGCGTGTTGCTGCTCTTGCTGGGGGGGGGTGGTTTCATTCTGCTGCAAAAGCGCCGCACCCTGCACAAGGCGATGGCGGCGCAGAAGGCGCAACTTGAAGAGACGCCAGCAACCCCCAAACTGGATCTCAATCTGCCGGAGCAATAATTCCGCGCACATTGCAAAGAAGCCGCCCAATGGGCGGCTTCTTCATGGTGGCAAGTGGATGGGGTGAATCCGATATCAGTGAGCGCCGATATAGATGTCTTTGTACTGCTCGCGAATATCGAGGAACTTCTCCAGATTGGCCAGCATCAGGTCCACCAGGAGGGGGTCGAAGTGCTCTCCTTTCTCCTCCTTGATCAGCGCCAGCACCTGATCCAGCGGCCAGGCCTGCTTGTAGCAACGATCCGAGCCCAGAGCATCGAACACATCCGCCAGGGCGACGATGCGTCCTTCCAGCGGAATGTCCTCTCCCTTCAACCCGCGGGGATAGCCGCTGCCATTCCACTTCTCGTGATGGTTGCCCGCGATGGTGGCGCCTATCTGGAACAGGGCCAGGTCACTGCCGGAGAGCATGTCCTGCCCAAGCTGGGCGTGGGTTTTCATGATCTCCCACTCCTCGGGAGTGAGTTTGCCCGGTTTGTGCAAGATGGCGTCCGGGATCCCCACCTTGCCGATGTCGTGCAGGGGAGAGGCCCGTTTGATGAGCTCGCACCTGTCCTCATTCATGCCGAGCAGCTTGCAGAACAGTTCGGTGTAGAGGGCCACCCGCTTGACGTGCAAGCCGGACTCCTTCGAGCGGCTCTCCACCAGTTCGCCGATGCGATAGATGATCTCTCGCTGGTTGTCACCGATCACCTCGTTGAGCCGGATATTCTCCAGCGCCACTATGATGTTTTCGGTGAACAGGCTCAGCAGCCCGGTATCCATCTGGCTGAGCGGGCGAGTGGTCTCGATGTGGAACAGCAGGTGATGACGGGCATTCTGGCAATAGAGCACCATCTGGTTGCCATCGTAGACATTGGCTCCCTTGGCCATGGCACAGCGCAGGATTTCCGGCGCATCGACGAGGCGCAGCATGGGACCATCGCTGAGCAGAGGCTCGAGCACCTGATCCCGCACCTCATACGCCAAGTGCTTCACATCGTAAATCTGGGACTCTTCCAGATTGAGCAGGGCGCTGAGCTGGGTCTGGGCTCCTTCGACGAACTGGCGCAGGGCACGCTGCTCGAAGATCCCCTTGGACGCCTCGATGACCTTCTCCAGCCCCTGTCGATTGCTCTCAAGGGTTCGGATGTCCCGGTAAGAGCGCAGGCTGGCGCGCAGCAGGGTGCGCAGTTTCTGGGAGGTGAGCTCGGTCTTGTCCTTGTAGTCGTTGATATCGTAGTTGGTCACCACGTCATCTTCCGGGGCCTGGCCGGGCTGACCGGTTCGCAGCACGATGCGCACCATCTTGTTTTGCAGCTCGTCACGCACGAACTTGACCACCTCGAGACCGGCATGATCGACCTCCATGACGACGTCGAGCAGCAGCAGGGCGACATCCGGGGTGAGGGCGAGCAAGGCTTTGGCTTCAGCCGCAGAGTAGGCGTGCAGAAAATCGATCGGCTTGCCGTCGAATTCAAACTTGTTCAGGGTGATTTTGGTGATGCGATGCACTTCGGGTTCATCGTCCACTATCATCACCTTCCAGCCGGCGGGACGCGGTGCTGATTGGGGAAGATCTTCATCATCAATAATCAGGATTTGATCATCCATTATGCAATCCTGTGTGTGATCCTGTGCTTACCTTAACCGCTTCATTCAATATAGGAAACGGATTGATATCCAAAATATGATCCAGTCGGTTTCTCTTTCTTCGTATCGGATGCCATCCACCAGCCCTTTCATGAAAAACGCCTCCACAAGGGAGGCGTTCTGGCATCAGAGGCATCAAGCTGCCCTGTGATAGGCGGAGGCTTCAAACAGTGCCTTGTTGGCCATCAGGTCGACGGGATCGAAGTCATCGACGTTGATGGTGCGAAGGCGACTCTCCTCGGCGCGCCGCAGCAGGTCCGCTTCGGCCTGGTTGATGACACCGAGGCTCAGGCCCGCCTCTGCCACCTTGTCGAGCTGAGTGAAGGGGCGTTTGCTCCCTTCGGCTTTGCACACCTTGTCAAACAGCGGCTCTGCGGTCAGCACATCGTCCAGCGCCTGTTCCAGCAGCCCGAAGGGGTTGCCCTCCTCGCGCGTCAGATATTGGCCCTCGGCCAGACGGCTGCGAGTGGCACTTGGCACCTGGAGCAGGCGGGCTACCTGGCTGTCGAGCTTGTCGGAGGGACGCTTCAGGTCGCGACCAAGGGGCAGCACGATGGCGCGCAGGGCCAGACCAATCCAGCGATTCGGGAAGTTGCGCAGCAACTCGTCGATCGCTTCCTGAGCCTTGAACAGGGCGTCTTGCAGTGCCCAGTGCAGCAGCGGCAGGTCGGCTTGCTGGCGTCCTTCATCCTGATAGCGCTTGAGGGCGCTGGAGGCCAGATAGAGCTGGCTCAGCACGTCGCCGAGGCGGGCAGAGACCCGCTCTTTGCGCTTGAGCTCGCCACCCAGGGTGCCCATCGCCATGTCTGACAGGAAGGCAAGGTTGGCGGAGAGGCGAGAGAGCTGCTGATAGTAGCCCTTGGTCTGATCCTTGTAGGGCGCGGCGGCGAAGCGGGCACCGGTCAACCCCAGCCAGAAGCTGCGCACCAGGTTGCTGATGGCAAAGCCCACGTGGCTGAACATCGCCTTGTCGAAATCTTTCAGCGCCTGCTCTTTGTCGGGGTGGCTGGCGGCCAGCATCTCCGGCAACACGTAGGGGTGGCAACGGATGGCTCCCTGACCGTAAATGATCATGCTGCGGGTCAGGATATTGGCTCCTTCGACGGTCACGGCGATGGGCGCCCCCTGATAGCCACGGGCCAGATAGTTGTTCGGCCCCATGCAGATGGCCTTGCCGCCATGGATGTCCATGGCATCGATGATGCACTTCTGGGCGCGGTCGGTGAGGTGGTACTTGACGATGGCGGAGATGACCGAGGGTTTTTCACCGAGATCGATGCCGGTGACCGTCAGTTTGGCGGCGGCGCCCATGATGTAGGCGTTGCCACCCAGGCGTGCCAGCGGCTCTTCAATCCCTTCCATCTTGCCAATCGGCAGCTTGAACTGGCGACGGATGCGGCTGTAGGCACCGGTGGCCAGGGCCAGCATCTTGACGCCGCCCGTGCTGTTGGAGGGCAGGGTGATGCCGCGACCGACGGAGAGACACTCCACCAGCATGCGCCAGCCCTGACCGGCCATGGCCGGACCGCCGATGATGAAGTCGAGCGGTACAAACACGTCCTTGCCGCGGGTCGGGCCGTTCTGGAACGGCACGTTGAGCGGGAAGTGGCGGCGACCGATGTCGACTCCCTTGATGTGGGTCGGAATGAGGGCGCAGGTGATGCCGAGCTCTTCTTCCTCACCCAGCAGGTGGTCAGGGTCACGCAGCTTGAAGGCGAGGCCGAGTACGGTGGCGATGGGAGCCAGGGTAATGTAGCGCTTGTTCCAGGTCAGGCGCATGCCGAGCACTTCTTCCCCTTCCCACTCGCCTTTGCAGACGATGCCGAAGTCGGGAATCGAGCCCGCATCAGAACCCGCTTCCGGGCTGGTCAGGGCGAAACAGGGGATCTCCTTGCCGACAGCCAGACGGGGCAGGTAGTAATCCTTCTGCTCGTCAGTACCGTAGTGTTGCAGCAATTCACCCGGCCCTAAGGAGTTGGGAACGCCGACGGTGGAGGCGAGCACGGCGCTGGCGCCGCACAGCTTTTGCAGCACGCAGGACTGGGCGTAGGCGGAGAACTCCAGCCCGCCATATTTCTTCTTGATGATCATGGCGAAGAACTTGTTGTCCTTCAGGTATTGCCACACCTCGGGAGAGAGATCGGCACGCTCGTGGGTCACTTCCCAGTCGTTGACCATGCGGCACACTTCTTCAACCGGACCGTCCATGAAGGCCTGCTCCTCGGCGCTGAGGGTGCTCACCGGAATGGCGTGCAGCTTCTTCCAGTCCGGGTTGCCGGCAAACAGATCCGCTTCCCACCAGGTCGTCCCCGCTTCGATGGCTTCCTTCTCGGTTCGGGACATCTCCGGCATGATGGACTTGTAGATCTTGAACAGCGGCTTGGTCAGCTGGTTGCGGCGAAACTCCACCAGATTGAGGGGCAGGGCTATCACCGCGAACAGCGCCCACACCAGCAGGGGCACATGGCCATAGAAGGTGCCGGCGACCAGGGCGGCGGCCGTGGCAAGCGTGGCGGTGAACAGGGACGCACGGCGATAGGCCATGGCGCCGATCACCAGGATCACCCCGAGCAGAGTGAGGGTCGTCGTCATTGTTTGCTCCTTGCATGAATTGCCGAGGTTGGGAAATTGGCGTTAACTGATCCAGAGGTCTGACCTGTTGGATGTGGCCCCTGTTGTAATTCATACGCACAAACTTATCAAGCTGTTTACAAGCCTGTTACCTTGGCTCTGTGATCGGCATAACGCGCTGCCCGCCCCATCTTGGCGGGCGGGGGGCGACGATTGGACTGGCTTGTGCGACAATGCCGCCACCCTATGTTGGACGACGAGATTTCAAGAACCATGTACCAAGAACTGATCCGCAACGAGTTGACCGAGGCTGCCAGCGTGCTTCAGGCGTTCCTGGCAGATGAGCAAAATCTGAAAAACATCGAGGCGGCGGCCAGGCTGCTCGCCGACTCCTTCAAGCAGGAAGGCAAGGTACTCTCCTGCGGCAACGGCGGCTCCCACTGCGATGCCATGCACTTTGCCGAAGAGCTGACCGGTCGTTATCGCGAGAACCGCCCAGGCTATGCCGGCATCGCCATCTCCGATCCCAGCCACCTCTCCTGCGTCTCCAACGACTTTGGCTATGACTATGTCTTCTCCCGCTATGTGGAGGCCGTCGGCCGCCGTGGTGACGTGCTGCTCGGCATCTCCACCAGCGGCAACTCCGGCAACATCCTCAAAGCCATCGAGGCGGCCCGTGCCAAAGGGATGAAGGTGATTGCCCTGACCGGCAAGGACGGCGGCAAGATGGCTGGTCTGGCCGATGTGGAGATCCGTGTGCCGCACTTCGGTTATGCCGACCGCATCCAGGAAGTGCACATCAAGGTGATCCACATCCTGATCCAGCTGGTTGAAAAAGAGATGGCCAAGTAATCAACGATCCGGGATTGAGAGGGGGGATGGGTGACCATACCGGCCCTCTCGTCCAGCCGTGACGGTTGATTGACGAAACCAGAGTCAAGACATTCAGGGAGTGGATGGAATATGTGCGAACTGCTCGGCATGAGTGCCAATGTGCCGACCGACATCTGCTTCAGCTTTACCGGGCTGATGCTGCGGGGCGGCAAGACCGGTCCCCACAAGGATGGCTGGGGGATCACCTTCTATGAGGGGCGGGGTTTTCGCACCTTCAAGGATCCCGAACCCAGCGCCCAGTCTCCCATCGCCAAGCTGGTCCAGGCACTGCCCATCAAGAGCCGTGCCGTGGTCAGCCATATCCGGCAGGCGAACCGGGGGTGTGTCTCCCTGGAAAACACCCACCCCTTTACCCGCGAACTGTGGGGCCGTTACTGGACCTTTGCCCACAATGGCCAGTTGACTGGTTACAAGAAGCTGCCCACGGGGCGGCACCGTCCGGTCGGCGACACCGACAGCGAGCACGCCTTCTGCTGGCTGCTCGACAGGCTGGAGCACAAGTACCCCAAACGGCCGGCAAATCTCCCCGCCATGTTCCGCTACCTCGCGACCCTGTGCGACGAGCTGCGCGGGCTCGGGGTGTTCAACATGCTGCTGTCGGACGGAGAGTTCGTGATGACCTATTGCAGCAACAATCTTTACTGGTTGACGCGCAGGGCTCCCTTTGGCGAAGCCCGTCTGCTGGATGAGGATGTGGCCATCGACTTTCAGAGTGAAACCACGCCGAACGATGTGGTGACCCTGATCGCCACCCGGCCGCTCACCGGCAACGAGAATTGGGTGAAGATGGTGCCCGGGGAGTTCTGCCTGTTCAGGCTGGGCGAGCTGGAATATGGCAATTCAGCCAACTTGTTGAACCAGAAATAAAAAATACCAGGGTAGATGTCTACCCTGGTTCTTCGCAGCAGCCATACAGGCAAAAAGGGATGAGAGAGGTGTTGCTGAGCCGCATCATTCTCATGGGTTGCATTGTTACTTTAATGTTAATTTTGTGACAACCTTTATCTCTCTCCATTCTGGCTGACATACCGATAACTTGAAGCTGCTCACATTCTGGTGTCCCAAGAGCATCCGGAGCGATACGGGCATGCCCGAAGGACGGGTGACAGCGGGGCTGTGGGTCCGCTATATTGTGGTCTGTTTGAATACCATCATAGGGAAGAGAAGATGGAGTGGCTGGATCAGAAAGTGCTGCGACAACTGGCAGATGATATCGGTCACGAGATGATGCCGGTCGTCATCTCGGTGTTTGTCGAAGAGGTAGGCGAGCAGTTGGCCCAATTAAGACCGCTTTTTGAGCAGCGGGACTGGTCAGCCCTGGCGCGTCTTGCCCACAGCATGAAATCGTCCTGTGGCAGCTATGGCGCCAAACCCAGCTATCAGCAGGTGATGGATCTGGAGTCCGCCTGTCGCCGGGAAGATGAGCAAGAGGCCGACAGACTGCTGGCGGAGCTGGAGCACTCCCTGCCCCAGGTCTTCACCCATCTGGCCCAGTTTCACTGATCCAGAAGGGCATCAGCCCGCCATGTCGCGCTCGCCAAGCCTGCTCAGGATCACGGTGTCGAGTGCCAGCCGCAGCTTGAGGCGGTCGTGGCGGTGGGGGAGGGCCGCTTCACCCAGCTCGGCCCGAACGAGGCAGTGCTGCAGCTCGGGTACCTGGGGGCCCTCGGGAGCCAGAATGGCATCGATCCGGCCGCTGCCTATCCGCTCTTCCAGCCAACGATGTTGACTGGACAGTGACAACTGGCCTGCCGGACCCTCTTCGTCCACCAGATTGCTGATGAACACGACGATGGCGCGGCTGCTGCGGATCGCCTCCGCAATTTCGCGCAGCAGCAGAGGAGGCATGATGGAGGTGAGGAAGCTGCCCGGCCCCAGGATGATCATGTCGGCCTGGCTCAGCGCCTCGACTGCTTCGCGCGTGGCGGGCACGACCGGTTTCAGGCTCAGGGCCCGTGGCGGCGTGGTGAGCTGATCGATGGAGACCTCCCCCAGGATCTGATCGCCACAGACGGTGTGGGCGCACAGATCGGTGGGATGCTCGGACATGGGCAGCAGATTGGGTTCAATTTCCAGCATGTCGCTGATGAGCCGGATGGCATCCAGGGGGCGCACGCAGAGGTTGTCGAGGGCCAGCAGCATCAGGTTGCCGAGGTTGTGGCCCGCGAGCTCGCCGCGGCCGGTAAAGCGGTGCTCGAACAGCTGGCTACCGATGCTGGGGGTGGTCACCAGCTGGTTGAGGCAGTTGCGCAGATCCCCCCAGGCGATGCACTCCTGGCTTTTGCGCAGGCGTCCGGTGGAGCCGCCATCATCCGTGGTGGTGACGATGCCCGTCAGCCGGGATCCCAAGAACGACAGGGAAGAGAGCACCCGGCCCATACCGTGCCCGCCGCCGATGGCGACAACCCGGTCGAAGTCATTGATATTTTTCTGCCACATGCAGTGATCCCGTGGGAGGCCAGTGAGCACCATTCTAGTCTCCATGGCCAGGTAATTGTTTGATAAGGGTATGATTTTTGCTTGATGCCAGCATCCCGTACCCCTAGGAGACGATGTTGAACTTCCTGACGGCTCACTCGCTTGCCGAGACGACCCCACTGGCCGCCCAACAAGTTACAGAGCGGTTGCATGCCCAGTCATCCCATGTTCCATCGCTGTTGCTGGTCTATTTTACCCAAGCACACGAGGCGGCGGAACTGCGCCGTGCGCTCAAGGCACGTTTTCCCGATACCCGGCTGATCGGTTGCAGCTCCTGCGGCGGTATCCTGACCCAGGATGGCCATCATGGTCGGCATGGCTGGAGCCTGTCGGTCGCCGCCCTTTATGATGACAAGGGGGCCTATGGCGTGGCTGGCCAGATGGGGGAGCAACCGGATGTGCGGGCATTGCTGCGCCGCGCCATCGCCGATGGTGGCCGACCGGGAGAGCTGCCGCAGCTCGTGTTGCTGCACACCAGCCCGGGGCTGGAGGAGGTTGTGCTCGCGGGGATCGACGCCGAGTTTGGCGCGACCGTTCCCGTCGTCGGCGGGTCGGCGGCAGACGACGGCGTGGCCGGGCAGTGGCAGCTGTGCTGGGACGAAGGGGAGGGATCACAAGGGTGCGTGTTGGCGGTGCTTTACCCCGATTGCCAACTGGCGTTCCAGTTTCATTCAGGCTATGTACCCACCGAGTGTCGCGGCATCATTACCGGGATAGACGGGCGGGAGGTGCTGACCATCGATCACGAGCCGGCGGCCCGGGTCTATGGTCGCTGGACCGAGCGTGCGACGCCCTGGCCGGTGGGCCCCATCCTCAGGGAGACGACGCTCTCGCCACTGGCCCGTCAGGTCGGCATGCTCGATGACCTGCCCTACTACAAGCTCTCCCATCCCGAGGCGGTGACGGCGCGGGAGGGGCTGCGCCTCTTTACCGAGACCCGACTGGGAGAGCGGCTGCTGCTCATGTACAGCAGCCAGGAAGGGTTGTTGCAGCGCAGCCTGAATGCGGTGAATATCGAGCCTGAATATGGCATGGCGAGCAATATGCGCCCCTTTGGCGCCCTGGTGGTGTTTTGTGCCGGTTGTCGGCTGGCACTGGGGGACAGGCTGGGGGACATCGTCAGTCAATTCAGTCAGAGGCTGGGTGAGATCCCCTTCATCACGCCCTTTACCTTCGGTGAACAGGGACGATTACCCCATGGTGAGCTGGCGCACGGCAACCTCATGGTGTCGAGCGTAATTTTCCTCGAGAGCTGACACTGTGCTGGATTCAAGATGATAGGCAATAGCGAACTCGAAACCCTGGGCGACAAACTGCAAACCACGCTGGTGGAGCTGATGCGTTGCCGGGAGCGGGAGGCCAGATATCGGGAGGAGTCCCAAGCCCTGCTGTGCGGGGTGGCGACCCTGGCACAGGCCCAGAGTCTGGAGCAGGTACTGGAGAGCCTCATTCTTGCTCTCAAGCCCTTTATCGGATTCGAGCAGGCGGACGTGGTCGCCTGGGAGGCCGTAGGGGGCAGCACCCATCTGAGCACCCAGCCGGACGAGGTGGGCCGGACCTGGTCACTGACACCGCTCTTCTCCAGGGCCATCGAGGGGGAGACCCTGGTCATCTATGATCCCGCCCAACTGCCTGAGCTGGCGCCGCTGGCGGGGGCGCCGGGCTGGGCCAGCGTCATGATGACAGGCTTGCAGGGACCGGGGTTTTCCGGTGTGCTCATCTGCCGGCACAGCGTGGCGGGCACCTTCGATCTCAAGAGCAAGGCGGCGATGCAGCGTTGTCGCCCGCTCATCTCCCAGGCCCTGGTCAACATCGCCTATCGGGCTCGCCTGCAAGAACAGGTTGACCTCAAGACCCTGGCCCTGCAGGCCAGCGAACAGCGTTTTCGCAGTTTTGCCGCCATGGCCTCCGACTGGTTCTGGGAGACCGATCCCCAGCACAGGCTCAGCTATGTCTCTGCCCCTGGCTATCAGGGGGAAGTGCTGGCCCGCCAGACGGGGAGAAGCCTCTATGATTTTGCCCACGACAAGCAGGACCCGGCCTGGAGCCACTACCGGCACCTGATCGCCCACCATCTGCCGGTGCGGGGAATGCGGGCCCAGGTGATGCTGGCGGGCGGGCCTTGCTGGATGGAGATCAATGCGGAGCCTTGCCATGATGCCGGTGGCCGTTTCCTCGGCTATCGGGGCACGGCGCGGGAGATAGGCAGCCAGATCCGCCGCGAGCAGGAGCTGGCGCGGGCGCGGGACGATGCCGAGACGGCCAACCGTGCCAAATCCCAGTTCCTCGCCATGATGACCCACGAGATCCGCTCTCCCATGAACGCCGTGCTGGGGATGCTGGATCTGCTGCAGCATGGCCGGCTCGACACTCCGCAACAGACCCTCATCGGCCATGCCACCCACTCTGCGCATCTGTTGCAGACCATCATCGACGACGTGCTCGATTTCTCGAAAATAGAGTCACATACCCTGACGCTGCACTGTGAACCCTTTCAGCCAGCCGAGCTGTGCCGTGCCCTGGTGGAGCCCTTGCAGGCACAGGCCTGTGCCAAGGGCATCACACTGCACTGGCATCTGGATGAGACGCTCCCTGAACGCCTTCAAGGGGATGCCGTCCGCCTCTCCCAGGTGATAGGCAACCTGCTTGGCAATGCCGTGAAGTTCACCTCCGTCGGTAGCGTGCGTCTGGCGTTGACCTGGGAGGAGGAAAAGCTGGGGGTCATGGTCAGCGACACGGGGATCGGCATCTCCACCGAGGATCAGGCGTTGCTGTTCGAACCCTTCTATCAGGTCGACAGTTCGGCAACCCGCCGCTTCTCCGGCTCGGGGCTCGGGCTGGCCATCTGCAGGCGGCTGGTGCAGCTGATGGGGGGAGACATTTGCGTGCAGAGCACGCCTGGGCAGGGAAGCTGCTTCTGGTTCGAGCTGCCCGGGATGGCCTCTCCCTGTGCTCCGGCCGCCGCCCCCGGCAGTGAAGAGTGCGCCAGACTGGAGCTGGATGTGCTGGTGGTGGAAGACAGTCCGGTCAATCAGCTGGTGGTATCCCTGATGTTGCAGAAGCTGGTGTGCAGGGTGAGGCTGGCAGGCAATGGTCTGGAGGCCCTAGCACAGGTGGCGAAGCAGCAGCCGGACCTTGTCCTGATGGATATGCGGATGCCGCAGATGGATGGGCTGGAGGCGACCCGGCGCCTGCGGGACATGGGGTGCGAGGTGCCCATCGTCGCGTTGACGGCCAATGCCATGATGGAGGACAGGGCCCGCTGCCTTGCCCAGGGCATGAACGATTTTCTGGCCAAACCCATCAGTCTTGCCAGGCTGCGAAGCTGCCTGCTCCGCCATTGCAGGTGATGCCGGCCGATTTTGGGTAAAAAAAATGGTCAACCTAGTGGTTGACCAATTCTTCAGCAAATACTGAAGAGAGCACGGGATAAATCGGGTTGTACGGTTTTATATGAAAAAGTCGTGCCAACTTTTCAAAACCTGTTATTTGCGGCCTGTAGCTGAATTGTGTGTTATTTATCGCTACCATGATTGCAAAATGCAATTCTCATTTTTTCATTATAAGAATGCAGTGCCGAGAATTCGCGTTTTGCAAACCAACCGTTGACTCACTCTTTGACTCACTGTGCGATCAGTCGGCGCAAGAACTGGCGCGCCGCTTCACTGTTCTGTTTGGCAATCAACATCTGTTTTTCATAGATCGGCATGGGCAGGATCTCGAGCCAGCGTTGGCAGAGCCAGGCTGCATCGTCGAACTGCTTGTCCGGGTAGAGCTCATCCAGTTCCGGGTATTGTGCAAAGACCTCTCTCAATCGGCTGACTAGCTGGTTGTCGCTGACATCAGAATCCGCACTCGGCCAGTTGGGCAACGGCTCGACCTGGGCGTGCCTGAGGCCTGCGCTATCCGTTTCCATCTCGTGGATGCAGAAGCGTTCAAGGCCGAGCACGGTGACCCCGAGCAAACCGTCGTTGAGGGTATAAAAATCAGTCACCTTGACGCGGGTTCCGACCGGGAGAATCCGTCCGCAGGTGCCCGTGCTGGTGGTCTCTTCCATCACGATGCCAAAACCCCGATCCTCGAGGAAGGACTCCTTGAGCATCTGCAGGTGGCGCGGCTCGAACAGGCGAAGGGGGAGCTTGCCGCCGGGCAGAATGTGGGACGGCAAGGGGAACAGTGCCAGTTGTTGAAGTTTCATGTTCCATCCTCCTAATCAGTCATTGCTGAATGTGACAATGCAGTGACCGTGCCAGAGAGAGGTGGCGTGGCGAAGGGGTGAGTCATTTCCCGTGGTTATTTTTAATATCCATTTAAAATCAATCTATTGTGATTTTGTATCACGAACGCAGGCAAGGCAGTGCAAAAGGGATTCAGGTGAGGTGTTAGGGCGCCGAACATACCCCGTGTGCAGAATGAGTCTATTTTCGCATATTGCAAATTTGATTCATGCAAAATGCCTGTTACAGACCCATTCAGCGATTGGAGACAAAGGCCAGGGGATCAGGTGGTGAATTCGGTGTGCTGTGTCATGCCGTCCAGCATCAGGGCGGCTATTTCGTCATACATCTGCGACCAGGCCTGTGCCAGTGCAGGGGTAAAACCACTGCCGAGACGCCGTGCCAGTACCTGGGTCAGCGACTGTTTGAGCAGCGCAAACTGGTGGGGTTGAACGTTGAATCGCTGGTGACGCCTGCCGAGATCGCGAATGATGAAACCCAGTGCATCCAGCTGGGAGAGGCTGGTGATGACGGTGTTCAGGGTGTCCGACACCTTGGCAACAGGCAGCTCCTGATGTGGGGGAAAGAGGGCCCTGAGTTCGGGGGACAATCTGAACAGCTCTTCATACACCTCCTGGACATAGCTGTTGTTCAGGGCGCTCACCCTGCCCCAGGCTTTCTGGACCAGCTCTATCTGCTCAAAGGTCATGTCGATGTTTCCTTCCCGTGCGATGTCATGAAAATAATAATCCATCTACTCAATAGAGCACCGGGTTCCGCGCCATTTGGGGAAAAGGAGAGGGGGCCAGCAAGGAGGCACGGATGGTGACCCCTTGCTGGCAGGAGGCCGGGACCTCAGTTGCGCTGTTCCAGGTACATGACGGCTGCTTCGACGCGGCTTTGGGCCTCGAGCTTTTTCAGCAGGCTCTTGACGTGGACCTTGACGGTTCCCTCGGAGATATGGAGCACGGAGGCGACCTGCTTGTTGGACAACCCCTTGGCGATTTCACGCATGATCTGCATCTCGCGTCGAGTCAGGCTCTCCAGCTTCTGCTGCAGGTGGTCCAGCTCGTAGATGTTCTCGAGATAGGGACGTAGCGGCTCGCTCAGGATCTGCTTGCCGGTCATCACGTCAGCCAGCTGGGCCAGCAGCATGTCAGGCTCGGTGTCCTTGAGCAGATAGCCGTCCGCGCCTGCCTTGAGCAGGGCAACCACATCCTGGCGGGCGTCAGAGACGGTCAGGATCACCACGCGGGAAGTCACCTCTTCGGCCCGCAGCGCCTTGAGGGTATCGAGACCTGACAACCCCTTCATGTTGAGGTCGAGCAGGATAAGGTCCGGTTCGGACTCCTTGGCCATGGCCACGGCGTCGGTGCCGTTGGAGGCCTCGCCAACCACGTCGATGTTATCTTCCAACTCCAGCAGTTGCACAATTCCCTTGCGCATCAGGGGGTGGTCATCCACGACCAGAACACTGTATTTCATCTCGTCCATCAGGCGTCTCTTGTTAGGCTGGTGGGAAAGGTCAGGTGTATGCGGGTGCCCCCGGAGGGCGGTTCACTGATGGTCAACTGGCCGCGCAATTTGCTGGCGCGTTCATTCATGATGCTGAGACCGTAGTGATTCACCGCCGAGCTTGCGCCCCTTATTCCAACACCATCGTCTGCAATCTGAACCTGGATGTTACCATCAGCCAGGGTCTCACAGCTAACGTCAATGTGCCGCGCGCTGGCATGCTTGATGGCATTGAGCACTGCCTCACGGATCAGCTGCAGGATGTGGATGTGCTGCCCCGCTTCAAGGTCGGTGTCCGTCAGTCCGTACTGGAGCCTGATGTCGGCGTGCGTCTGGGGTTTGAGCTGCTCGAGCATGACCGCGATGGCTTCACCCAGGTTGGCATCGCCGATGCTGAGGCGGAAGGTGCCGAGCAGTTCGCGCAACTGGGTATAGGCATTGCTGAGTCCCTCGTCGATCTGCTCCATGGCTGCCTCGGTCTTGGCCCTGTCCCCCTTGGCGAAGGAGCGCTTGAGCAGAGTGGCCTGGATCTTCAGGTAGGAGAGGGCCTGGGCGAGGGAGTCGTGCAGTTCACGGGCGATGACGGCGCGCTCTTCCATCAGCAGCAGGCGCTGGTGCTGCAGCAGGGTCTGATCCTTGTGCAGCACCTGGGCCAGCAACATGGAGAAGTTCTTCATCAGCCGCTCGTCGATGGGGTGGTCGCTTATCATGTCGAGCCGGCCGTACTCCTCGTCATCCATCTGCAGGTAGAAGCTCACCACGGCGTCCAGATCCCCCGGCCACCCCTTGCGACCTGTGATGTAGACCGGCATCGCATTGTGCTCGAAGCGGGTGAGGCGGATGTACTCGATGTGCTGGTGGGCGGCGGCCCGCTCCAGCAGCTTTTGCAGGGTGCGGCGGCTGAGGGGCGCCGCGTGCAGTTTCTGGGCGGTAGAATAGAGGAAGGAGAGGGTGTCGTTGGCCTGTTGCAGCTTGGCCGTTTTCTCCTCCACCTTGCTCTCCAGCTCCCGATAGAGCTTGCCGAGCTCGTCGGCCATGGTCGCGAACGCCCCCGACAACTCTCCCAGCTCGTTTTCACAGTGGGGGGGCAGGGTGAGATCGAACTCCTGACGCTGGATCTGGCGTGCGCAATAGACTAGCTGGTTGAGGGGCGCCACCACCTGCTGGCGGGTGAAGCGCACCGTGCACCAGGCGATGGTGATGATGGCGAGCAGCCCTAGCCCCTCGGCCAGGGCCAGCATGCGCACCTTGAACTCCACGTGGTACTGCATCTGGTTGACGAAGTCATCGATGGCGGCGACGAACTGCTCCGTATTGTCGGTATAACGGCTGGGAGTGGCATTCTCGATGTGTTCGCGCATCACTTGCCATTGCAAGAGGACTTCACCATAGGTGCGGCGCAGGGAGGCGGGCGTGATCCAGCGCTGGGTCTCCTGCAGCTCGGGGGCATGAAGGGTCTGTTCAAACTGGGCGAGCCGACCGAGGACGACCTGATCCTTCTCGATTTCATAGGCCATGCGGTAGGCCTGCATGCGCAGAGATCCCGACAGATTGATGGCCTTGGCATCGGGAACCGAATAGAAGAGGGTGACCATGGCCACCACGGCGATCAGGCTGGCCATGAACAGGATCAGCACCATGGAGCGACCGATGGCGCTGCTGACCGACTGCACTCTGAACCATTTTCCCATGCCGACCGGCTCCCTTTTCACCCACAAAGACCCCACAAAGTAGCATGGGAGTGTACTCCAAGTTGTGCTAGCATCGAAAAACTAGATGAACTCCGAGCGATTTTGCCTAAGTCATTGAGATAGGGGGAGATCGCCGTCAGCCGATGCTCGAGCTGAAAGGGTCAGGAAAGAAATGCCCTGGCCTCCCGTATTTGGAAAGGTGTTTATGTTGCCACTTGAAGATGGTTTTTCCCGTCGCTTTTACTATTTGCGTCTGTCGGTCACCGACGTCTGCAATTTCCGCTGTACCTACTGTCTGCCGGACGGCTATCAGCCGCCGAAAGGAGATGGTGAGGGGCGCCAGTCCTTCCTTTCCCTGGAGGAGATCCGTCGCGTCGTCTCCGGGTTTGCGGCCATGGGGACGCGCAAGGTGCGTCTGACCGGAGGCGAGCCCTCCCTGCGCCGCGACTTCACGGCCATCATCGAGACCGTGGCCAATACCCCCGGCATCGAGAAGGTGGCCATGACCACCAACGGGTATCGCCTCAAGGAGCGTGCCCGCGAGTGGTTCGATGCGGGGCTGACGGCCCTGAACGTCAGCGTCGACAGCCTGGATCCCCGTCAGTTCCACCAGATCACCGGCGAGAACAAGCTGGCGAAGGTGATGGCGGGGATAGACGCCGCCCTGAGTGCCGGTTTTCGGTCGGTCAAGATCAACGCCGTGCTGCTCAAGGGGCTCAATGATCATCAGCTCGAGACATTCCTCGCCTGGATCCGGGACAAACCCATCGAGCTTCGTTTCATCGAACTGATGCAGACCGGCGAGATGGACGCCCTGTTTCGCGATCACCATACCAGCGGTGAACTCATCAAGCAGCGCCTGCAAGAGAGCGGCTGGGTGCAGCAGCTGCGCGGCCTCGATGATGGCCCTGCCCAGGTGTTCACGCATCCGGACTCGAGGGGCGGGGTGGGGCTCATCATGCCCTACAGCAAGGATTTTTGCGCCGGTTGCAACCGGCTGCGGGTCTCCTCCAAGGGCAAGCTGCACCTGTGTCTCTTTGGCGACAACGGGGTGGAACTGCGGGATCTGCTCACCGATGACAGCCTGCAGGAGGCGCTGCAATGGCGTATTCGCCAGGCGCTGACCGGCAAGGCCGCCACCCATCGCCTCCATGAAGGCAATGCAGGCATGACCCCCCACCTGGCCTCCATCGGCGGCTGACAGCCGCCGTGCACCTCAAATACCCTTCGATTAATTATCAATCCTCACATAGGGGTAATTTACCTTGCCCCTGCTGTGTCTAATTGCGCCAAGGGTTTGATCCAGCGCAAGAATCCCCCCTGTTTATCTCCCTGGTGGTATATCCCCTGACTTGTCAGGGCCGCAATATACACCCACGCTTATAATTGGTATTGAAAATGCCAGTCACGGGATCCGCGCGGGGGCATCCGTCCCCGAAAAGAGGAGTCGATATGACCGATGGGGTCAACTTGTCACGCAGAGGCCTGTTTCGGGGACGCCTGAGCGCCCCCAAGGCCGGGATCCAGTTGCCCTGGTCCGTCTCCTGGGACGAGTTCGTGGCTGGCTGCACCCGCTGCGGCGACTGTCTGGCGGCCTGCCCGGAGCAGATCCTGATCAAGGGGGACGGGGGCTTCCCCACGGTGGATTTTCACCGCGGCGAGTGCACCTTCTGCACCGAGTGCGTCAGCGCCTGCCAGGCGCCGGTGTTCAGGCCGACAACCCAGACACCCTGGGAGTATGTGGCCCATATCGAGGCGGGCTGTCTGGCCACTGCCCAGGTGTTCTGCCAGCGCTGTCAGGACAGCTGCGAGCAGCAGGCCATCCGCTTTTCCCCCCGGCTGGGGCGCGTACCCACCCTCGGCATCCATGCCGAGTCGTGCAACGGCTGCGGGGCCTGCGTGGCGGATTGCCCGGTGGGTAGCATCAGCATCGGTCTGTCTCGTGGTGAGGCTTCGCGATGACCCAAGAGACGAACAAGTTGGAAAACGGTGATATGACGCGAGAAGAGTTCCATGTATCCAGCCTGGTGGTGCTGACCCAGCCCGATCTGCGCCACGCCCTGGCAGAGCGTATTGCGACCCTGGACGGGGCCGAGATCCACGCCGTCAGCGAGGAGGGCAAGCTGGTGGTGACCCTGGAGGGGCCGAGCCAGCGCCCCATCATGGCGGCCATCGACACCATTCAGGGGTTGCCCGGGGTGCTCTCTGCGGCCCTGATCTACCACCAGTTCGATGAAATGGACGCCGAAGATGGGGAATAAGGCGTCATGTGGCAGAAGCGCAAGAGTCGTTCGCTGACCGCCACGGGTAATACACGGGATGCCGGGTCTGTTGTCTGCGTTCGATGAACGAAAAGCCCAGAGCAAAGGAATAAAGCGCCATGGAGCTGAGCCAGCGCGGCTCGTCACAATGGCTGTCATTGATGTGATTAAGCAATGCGAGGATATGTCATGAAGCTGAGTCGACGCGACTTTATGAAGGCCAATGCGGTGGCGGCAGCCGCTGCCGTGGCCGGTGTCAGTGCCCCCACTCTGGCGGCGAACCTGATCACCAGTACCGACAAGACCGCCATCACCTGGGACAAGGCGCCGTGCCGCTTCTGCGGGACCGGCTGCTCCGTGCTGGTGGGCTCCCAGGCTGGCCGCGTCGTGGCGACCCAGGGGGATCCCGATGCACCGGTCAACCGTGGCCTGAACTGCATCAAGGGCTACTTCCTCTCCAAGATCATGTACGGGGAGGATCGCCTGACCCAGCCCATGCTGCGCATGACCAACGGCAAGTTCGACAAGAACGGCAACTTCGCCCCCATCAGTTGGGATCAGGCCTTCGACATCATGGCCGAGAAGTTCAAGGCGACCCTGAAAGAGAAGGGCCCGACCGCCGTCGGCATGTTCGGCTCCGGCCAGTGGACCGTCTGGGAAGGCTATGCCGCCGCCAAGCTGATGAAGGCAGGCCTGCGCTCCAACAACCTGGATCCCAATGCCCGTCACTGCATGGCCTCCGCGGTGGTGGGCTTCATGCGTACCTTCGGCATGGATGAACCCATGGGCTGCTACGACGACATCGAGCAGGCCGACGCCTTCGTGCTGTGGGGCTCCAACATGGCCGAGATGCACCCCATCCTCTGGTCGCGCATCTCCGATCGCCGTCTGTCCCACCAGGATGTGCAGGTGCACGTGCTCTCCACCTTCGAGCACCGCAGCTTCGAGCTGGCGGACAACGGCATGGTGTTCACCCCCCAGACCGATCTGGCGATCCTCAACTACATCGCCAACTACATCATCCAGAACGACAAGGTGAACTGGGAGTTCGTCAACAAACACACCCAGTTCCGCAAAGGGGTGACCGACATCGGTTACGGCCTGCGTCCCACCAACCCGCTGCAGCAAAAGGCCAAGAACCCGGACAGCGGCGACTCCACCCCCATGAGCTTCGACGATTTCGCCAAGTTCGTGGCGGATTACGATCTGGAGTCCGTCTCCAAGCTCTCCGGCGTGCCCAAGGACAAGCTCGAGAAGCTGGCCCAGATCTATGCGGATCCGGACAAAAAAGTGGTCTCCTACTGGACCATGGGCTTCAACCAGCACACCCGTGGCGTCTGGGCCAACAACCTTTGCTACAACATCCACCTGCTGACCGGCAAGATCTCCCAGCCGGGCTCCGGCCCCTTCTCCCTGACCGGCCAGCCCTCCGCCTGTGGTACCGCCCGTGAAGTGGGTACCTTCGCCCACCGTCTGCCGGCGGACATGGTGGTCACGGATCCCAAACACCGCGCCATCGCCGAGAAGATCTGGAAGCTGCCGGAAGGCACCATCCCGGAGCAGGTGGGCTACCACGCCGTGCTGCAAAACCGCATGCTGAAAGACGGCAAGCTCAACGCCTACTGGGTGATGTGCAACAACAACATGCAGGCCGGCCCGAATATGAACGAAGAGGCGCTGCCCGGTTATCGCAACCCGGCCAACTTCATCGTGGTCTCCGACCCGTACCCGACTGTTACCGCCCAGGCCGCTGACCTCATCCTGCCTACCGCCATGTGGGTGGAGAAAGAGGGAGCCTACGGCAACGCCGAGCGCCGTACCCAGTTCTGGCACCAGCAGGTGAAAGCGCCGGAAGGGGCCAAGTCCGACCTGTGGCAGCTGATGGAGTTCTCCAAGCGCTTCAAGGTCGAGGAAGTGTGGCCAGCTGAGCTGATTGCCAAGATGCCGGAAGTGAAGGGCAAAACCCTGTTCGACGTGCTCTATGCCAACGGCCAGGTGAACCAGTTCCCGAAAGAGCAGAGCAAAGGTCTGCTGAACGACGAGGCCGAGCACTTCGGTTTCTACGTCCAGAAGGGGCTGTTCGAGGAGTACGCCACCTTTGGTCGTGGCCATGGCCACGATCTGGCGCCGTTCGATCAGTATCACGAAGCCCGTGGCCTGCGCTGGCCTGTGGTGGACGGCAAGGAGACCCTGTGGCGCTATCGCGAAGGGTTCGACCCTTATGTGAAAGCGGGGGAGGGGGTGCGCTTCTACGGCAAGCCCGACGGCAAGGCGGTCATCTTCGCGCTGCCCTATGAACCCGCCGCCGAGGCTCCGGACAAAGAGTACGACATGTGGCTCTCTACCGGTCGCGTGCTGGAACACTGGCACACCGGCACCATGACCCGCCGTGTCCCCGAGCTCTATCGCGCCTTCCCGGATGCGGTGCTCTTCATGCACCCGGAAGATGCCAAGGCTCGCGGTGTGCGCCGTGGCGAAGAGGTGATCGTCTCCTCCCGCCGGGGCGAGGTGAAGACCCGGGTCGAGACCCGTGGCCGCAACCGTCCGCCCAAGGGACTGGTGTTCATGCCCTTCTTCGACGCGAGCCAGCTGGTCAACAAGCTGACCCTGGATGCCACCGATCCGCTCTCCAAAGAGACGGATTACAAGAAGTGCGCCGTCAAGGTCATGAAGGCCTGAGGCGGGGGAGCGCGAGATGAGTCGTAGTCGGCGCCAGTTTCTGGCCGACATGGCCAAGGGGGCCTGCGGTGTGGGCCTGCTTGGTGTGGGGCTTGGCGGCGTGGCGCGCCAGCAGGTGCAGGCTTTGCCTGCCCAGGCGCTGCGCCCGCCGGCTGCCCTCGACGAGGCCGAGTTTCTCGGCGCCTGCGTGCGCTGCGGGCTCTGCGCCCTGGCCTGCCCCTACGACACCCTCAAGCTCGCCCGGCTGTTTGAACCCGTGACCACCGGCACCCCCTACTTCAAGGCGCGCGCCGTCCCGTGCGAGATGTGTGACGACATCCCCTGCGTGGCGGCCTGCCCGAGCGGGGCCCTGGATCGGGCCATGACCGACATCGATCAGGCGCGGATGGGAGTGGCGGTGCTCATCGATCACGAGACCTGCCTCAACTACCTGGGGCTGCGCTGCGACGTCTGCTACCGGGTCTGTCCCCTCATCGACAAGGCCATTACCCTGGAGCTGCAGCACAACCCGCGCACCGGCAAGCACGCCATGTTCCTGCCCACGGTGCACAGCGATCTCTGCACCGGCTGCGGCAAGTGCGAGCACGCCTGCGTGCTGGAGGAGGCGGCCATCAAGGTGGTGCCTCGTGGGCTTGCCAAGGGGGAGCTGGGTCACCACTACCGGCTCGGGTGGGAAGAGAAGGAGAAGGCGGGCAAGTCCCTCATCGGCGACAGGCTCACTCTGCCGACCCGCAAACCGGAGGGTCTATGAGTCGGTATCCAGGGGCCGAGGCCACGGCCAGGCTGGGGTGGTGGCGTGCCCACCGCTTCCTGCTGCTGCGCCGGCTCTGCCAGTTCGGGGTGCTGGGGCTGTTCCTGCTGGGGCCGCTGGCGGGCATCTGGATCCTCAAGGGCAATCTCTCCAGCTCGCTGTTGCTGGAGACGGTGCCGCTCACGGATCCGCTGACCCTGCTGCAGTCGTTGGCGGCGGGCCATTGGCCCATCCCTACCCTGTGGCTCGGGGCCGGGCTGGTGCTCGCGGGTTACTGGCTGGTCGGGGGGCGGGTGTTCTGCTCCTGGGTCTGTCCGGTCAACCTGGTCACCGATGCCGCCGCCTGGCTCAGGGGGCGGCTCGGGCTCAAGGGCAATGGTCAGTTCAACCGCGCTACCCGCTACTGGCTGCTGGCCATGGTGCTGGTGGCGCCGGCCATCACAGGCGTGCTGGTGTGGGAGCTGGTCAATCCGGTGTCGCTCACCCTGCGGGGCCTGCTGTTTGGCATGGGGGCGGGCTGGGGCCTGCTGGCGGTGCTGTTCCTGTTCGACCTTTTTGTGGTGGAGCGGGGCTGGTGCGGCCACCTCTGTCCGGTGGGGGCCTTCTATGCCCTGGTCAACCGGGTCGGGTTCATCAAGATTGCAGCCTCGGGGCGCGAGCGGTGCAGCAACTGCATGGATTGTTATGCGGTCTGCCCGGAGCGTCCCATCCTGCGCGACCCCGTTCACGGTGCCAGGCGTGGTCACGGGCCCTTGATTGCGGCTCAGGAGTGTACCAACTGCGGCCGTTGCATCGATGTCTGCGCGGAGCAAGTTTTTGAAATCACTGTAGGTTTTGCCGTCAAGGCAGAGAAAACGTCGGAGAACACATAATGAAGAAGCTGATTGGAGCAATGCTGGCCTGCCTGATGGCGGGTTCCTTGATGGCGGCCGTCCCCGAGATCACCAACAGCACGGGGGGCATCAAGTCGGAGCGGGGAAGCACGGATCTGGTAACGGATGCCGACGCGGCCCCTCTGAAGAACTTTCGCAAGGATGGCGACCTCTACGATCGCCAGTACATGCACCAGCCCCCGCTGATCCCCCACGACACCCGCAACTATGAAGTGGACAACAAGGTCAACAAGTGCCTGGCCTGTCACAGCTTCAAGAACGCCAGTGCCATGAAGGCCCCCAAGATAAGCCCCACCCACTTCGAGACCCGCGACGGCATGACCCTGGGCGAAGTCTCGCCGCGTCGCTACTTCTGTCTGCAGTGCCACGTGCCGCAAGCGGACGCCAAGCCGCTGGTGAACAATACCTTCAAACCGGTTGAAGCGCTGAACTGAGGAACCCATAGATGAAATTACCCGGCTTTGTGAAGCGTCTGTGGACCACCTTCAAGTCACCGTCGAAGGCGGCCCTCTGGGTCATCCTGCTGATGGGCTTCTTCGGTGGCGTCATCTTCTGGGGCGGGTTCAACACCGCCATGGAAGCGTCCAACACCGAGGCCTTCTGCACCGGTTGCCACGAGATGAAGGACAACGTGTTCGTGGAGTACCGCGACACCATCCACTACGCCAACCGCTCCGGCGTGCGGGCCAGCTGCCCGGATTGCCACGTACCCCACGAGTGGACCTACAAGATCATCCGCAAGGTGCAGGCCTCCAAGGAGCTGTGGGGCATGATCACCGGCAAGGTGGATACCCGCGAGAAGTTTGAATCCCACCGGCGGGAGATGGCCGAGCGGGAGTGGCAGCGGATGAAGGAGACGGATTCGCGCGAGTGCCGCAACTGCCACAACTTCGAGTACATGGACTTCTCCCTGCAAGGGCGTCGGGCCGCCCAGATGCACTCCACCAACCTGGCAAGCGGGGCCAACACCTGCATCGACTGCCACAAGGGGATTGCGCACCAACTGCCTGACATGAAAGGGGTGCCAGGCTTCTGATGGGAAGGCCGCCGGATCCTCGGGATCCGGCGGCCTTCGAGATTAATGGGCAATGACGCCCCCCCAGCCAGACATCTTTTGATAGAATCCCTTCCCGGCAACGCGGCACCCACCGGCTCCTTTCATGGCTGGCACCACGGTGCGGCGCGTTCACCTCATCCTCTCGTGGTCAATGATTGACAGGAATGGCCCCAATGGCACCCAAACACAGCGAATTCATCCCTCTCAAGATCGCCGTCCTGACGGTTTCCGACAGTCGCACCGCCGCCGATGACAGCTCGGGGGACTATCTGGTCGAGGCCCTGACCCAGACTGGCCACGTGCTGGCCGACCGGGCGCTCTGCCCCGACAACCTGTTTCGCATCCGCGCCCAGGTGAGCGACTGGATTGCTGACGAGGGAGTCCAGGTGGTGCTCATCAACGGCGGCACCGGCTTCAACGAGCAGAACCGGGTGCCCGAGGCGGTCGGCGTGCTGTTCGAGCGCACGGTGCAGGGTTTTGGCGAGATGTTCCGCCAGCTCTCGTTTGCCGAGATAAAAGGCTCCGCCATGCAGAGCCGTGCCCTGGCAGGGCTCGCCAATCGCACCCTGATCTGCTGCCTGCCCGGCTCCACCGGCGCCTGCCGTCTGGGCTGGGAACAGCTTATCCGGGATCAGCTCGACGCCCGTACCCGGCCGTGCAACTTCGTGACCCATCTGTGATCCCGGGAGTAAACCCGGATCATCCATCTTATTTTTCGATAGGGGCATAGATGAACCTGACCCATCTCAACCAGAGCGGCGAGGCCCACATGGTGGATGTCACCGACAAGCAGGTGACCGAACGCGAGGCCCGCGCCGAGGCTTTCGTGACCATGGCCCCCGAGACCCTGGCGTTGATCCTGAGTGGTCAGCACCACAAGGGGGACGTGTTCGCCACCGCCCGCATCGCCGGCATCATGGCGGCCAAGAAGACCGCCGACCTCATTCCCCTCTGCCATCCCCTGGCTCTGACCCGGGTGGAGGTAGAGATAGCCCCCCAGGTGGCGCACAATCGGGTCCATATCCGCACCCTGTGCAAGCTCTCGGGCAAGACCGGGGTGGAGATGGAGGCGCTCACCGCCGCCTCGGTGGCGGCCCTGACCATCTACGACATGTGCAAGGCGGTGCAAAAGGACATGGTGATCGAGCAGGTGCGTCTGGTGGAGAAAAAGGGCGGCAAGTCCGGTCATTTCCAGCTGGGTGCGACCAAAGGAGAGCAAGCATGATCAAGGTTCTGTTTTTTGCGCAGGTGCGTGAGCTGGTCGGCTGCGACGAGCTCAGCCTGCCTTGCGACTACGCCAGTGCCGATGTCCTTCGCGCCGCCTTGAGCGAGCGAGGTGACAAGTGGGCGCTGGCGCTCGAATCCGGCAAGCTCCTGGTGGCGGTCAACCAGACCCTGGTGCCGCTGGATACCCCCCTCCATGACGGGGATGAGGTCGCCTTCTTCCCGCCGGTGACCGGAGGTTAAGGATGAACGAGATAATGACCGTAGATCGCGACACTGAGCTGTGGGACTGTGGTGAGGCCGCCTTCTTCCCTCTCCTTCCAGTGACGACCGGAGGCTGACCATGACCGATCGCATTCTGGTGCAGCGGGATGACTTCTCGCTGGCCGACGAATATGCCCGCCTTGCCTCCCGGCAGGACACAGGCGCGATTGTCAGCTTTGTCGGCAAGGTGCGCGACTTCAATCAGGGGGAGCATGTGAAGGGGCTGGCCCTCGAGCATTACCCCGGCATGACCGAGAAGGCGCTGGCGGGCATCGTGGCCGAGGCCCGCAGCCGCTGGCCGCTGCAGGAGTGCACCCTCATTCACCGCATCGGCGAGCTGCTGCTCGGGGATCAGATCGTGCTGGTGGTGGTGAGCAGCGCCCACCGCGAGGCGGCTTTCGAGGCCTGCCACTTCATCATGGATTTCTTGAAGACCCGGGCGCCGTTCTGGAAAAAAGAGCTGACCGCCGACGGGGTGCAACGCTGGGTCGAGGCCAGGGCGAGCGATGACGCCGCCCTGGCCCGCTGGCAACAAGGGGAGTGAGCCTCGAGCTCGTGTCAATCGATCCGGCCGTGCCGGAACATAAGGAGCAAAGGAATGAAGAGATGGGTATCCGTGTTGGTGCTGGGGGCCGGCGCCATGTACAGCGGGACTGTGCTGGCTGACGAGGTCAAGGTGGCGGTGGCGGCCAACTTCAAGGGCACCATAGAGCGCATCGGCAAGGAGTTCACCGCCAAGACCGGCCACAACGTCGTCATCAGTTCGGCGGCCACCGGCGTGCTCTATACCCAGATCACCCACGGTGCGCCCTTCGATCTCTTCCTCTCGGCCGACGTGGCGACCCCTCAAAAGCTGGAGTCGGAAGGCAAGGGGAGCGAACGCTTCACCTATGCCATCGGTCAGCTCGGCCTCTGGCAGAAGGGGGGGCCTGCTCCCGACGAGGCCACCTTGCGTCACTGGCAGGGGGAGCTGGCCATCGCCAATCCCAAGACAGCGCCCTATGGCGCCGCCGCCATGGCGACCCTGGCTCACCTCAAGATCGATCCCAAGCAGTATCGGGTGCTGACCGGCACCAACATCAGCCAGACCTGGCAGTTCGTCGACACCGGCAATGCGAAGCTGGGCTTCGTCGCCTGGGCCAATCTGGTGGAGGCGGGCAAGACCGGCGAAGCCTGGGCGGTGCCAGCCAGCTTCTATCCCCCCATCGAGCAGCAGGCCCTGGTGCTGAAGAAAGGGGCGGCGGTGGATGCCCTGGTCGCCTGGCTCAAGGGGCCGGGACAGGCGCAGATCAAGGCGGCGGGTTACGCCCTGCCGCAGTAAGCGCCCGGCGTCTGCCGGCCAGCCCCGTGCTGGCCAGATCCGGTGCCTGACGTGTCCCAAGGCGGCGCCCGTCATGACGGCGCCCTGTTTTTTATCGACACCCGAGAGGGGACCCTATGAGTGAAGGGGATCTGCTGGCGGTCTGGCTGACCCTGATACTGGCGGCCAGCACCACTGCCATCCTGCTGCTGCTGTCGCCGCCGCTCGCCTGGTGGCTGTCTCGCAGCCAGCACCGGCTGCGCCCCCTGGTGGAGGCCATGGTGGCCCTGCCGCTGGTGCTGCCGCCCACCGTGCTCGGCTTCTATCTGCTGCTGACCTTCTCCCCGGAGTACGGCTTGGGTGGCTGGTGGCGGGAGACCTTCGGGGCCCCGCTCGCCTTCAGTTTCCTCGGCCTGCTCATCGCCTCCGTCATCTACTCGCTCCCCTTCGTGGTACAGCCCCTCACCTCCGCCTTCGTCAACATGGGCAACAAGGAGCTGGAGGCTGCCGCCACCCTGGGGATGGGCCCGTTTGAGCGCTTCTTTCGCATCATCCTGCCCATGACGCTGCCCAGCTTCGTGATGGCGGCGGCGCTGGGCTTTGCCCACACCCTGGGGGAGTTCGGGGTGGTGCTGATGATTGGCGGCAACATTCCCGGGGAGACCCAGGTGCTCTCCATCGCCCTGTTTGATCACGTGGAGGCGATGGATTACCAGAATGCCCATATTCTGGCAGGCGGCCTGATGGGCTTCTCCCTGGTGATGCTGGTGCTGGTCTACGGCGTGCTGCAACGCCGACAACGGAGGCTGTTCGGATGAGCCTCTACCTCAAGGCCAGACGTGATTTCGGCCCCTTCACCCTGGCGTGCGATCTGGCACTGCCCCCCAGCCGCATCCTCGGTCTGTTCGGTCCTTCGGGCTGTGGCAAGAGCACCCTGCTGCGTATCATCGCCGGGCTCGACAGGGCCCCGGGCGATGCCCTGCGCTGGCAGGGGCGCGAGCTTGCAGCCCTGCCCCCCGAGGCGCGGCGCATCGGGCTGGTGTTTCAGGATGCTCGTCTCTTCCCCCACCTGAGCGTGCTCGGCAACCTGCAACTGGCGGCTCGCAAGGGGAGGGGGCGCTGGCAGCCACAGGCCCTTGCTGCGCGCCTCGGCTTTGCCGAGCTGCTGGGGCAACCGGCCCACGGCCTCTCCGGCGGGCAGCGTCAGCGGGTGGCACTGGCCAGGGCCTTGCTGGCCGAGCCCGACTTGCTGCTGCTGGATGAACCCTTCTCGGCGCTGGACAGGCGCAGCCGCATCCATCAGGCCCACGTGCTCAAGGGCTTGCAGCAGGAGAGCGGCATCCCCATGATCTTCGTCAGCCACGCCATGGAGGAGGTGAGCCTGCTCTGCGATGGACTGGTGCTGCTGGCAGAGGGACGGGTGGAGGCCCAGGGCACCCCCGAGGAGATCTTCGCCCGCACCGACCTGTCGCTGGCCAGTCGCGACGACGTCGGGGTCATGCTCTCGGCGACCCTGGCCCACTACGACGAGCACGAGCAGATGGCGACCCTGCGACTCGGGGAGCAGACCCTGATGGTGACCATGGAGCATGCCCCCGATGAAGCAGGCCCCTTGCAGGTCAAGGTGGCGGCGCGGGATCTGGTGATCGCCACCGAGCCCATCATGCACTCCAGCCTCTCCAACTGCCTCGAGACCCGGCTGCTGGAGGTGCGGGAGGTGCGACCGGGTCAGACCCTGTTGCAGTTGGCTCTCGGGCAGCAGATACTGCTGGCCCGGATCACCAGCCGCTCCGCGCAGCGGCTCGCCCTGACGCCGGCCATGCGCCTCTACGCCTACATCAAGGCGGTGAGCCTGGTGGGAGAGGGGTAGACAGGGGACCGGAGTACGGATTGGCTGGCCATGAGTGGCCGGCATGGCGTCGAGAAAGGGGGGACGGGTGCGTCGCAATCAGGTAGTGAAATCCCATGGCTTGGCCCTGCGCAGTGCGGGGGAGGGGCCCTTGCTGCTTTTGCTGCACGGGCTGGGCTCTTCCAGCCTCGACTGGCAGGCGCAGATCGAGCGTTTTTCCGAGCGCTACCGGGTGGTGGCCATCGACTTGCGCGGCCACGGCCAGAGCATGCAGGAGGGGCCCTTTGACGTGCCCACCCTGGCGGCGGACGTGGTCCGCTGGCTCGACGAGCAGCCCGAGCCTGCCTGGGTAGTGGGGTTGTCGCTCGGTGCCATGGTGGCGCTGGAGCTGGCGCTGCAACTGCCCCACAAGGTGCAGGGGCTGGTGCTGGTCAACGGCTTCAGCGAATTTCTGCTGGAGACGCCAAAGGAGCAGGAGCGCTATGCCATGCGCCTCAAGTGGCTGCGCTGGTTCGGCATGCGGCCGCTGGCGTGGTGGCTCGGTCGCGAGCTCTTTCCCGGCCCCGATCTCGCCCAGGTGCGCCACACCTTCCGGGGGCGCTTCGTGCGCAACAAAAAGAAGACCTACAAGGCGCTGCTGGAGGCGCTGCCCGGCTGGTCGGTGCGGGCTCGTCTCGGCACCCTCTGGCAGCCGGTGGCCATCATCTCCACCAGTCACGACTATCTGCCCCTGGCGCGGCGGGTGGAGCAGTTCGCCTCCCTGCCCAATGCCACCATCCACACCCCGGATGGTCACCACGCCTGGCCGGCGGAAGATCCTGCCGGGTTCAATCATTTGCTTCACCGGATTTTAGAAACCCATTAGACTTGTCGCCTTTTGACCTTGATCCCCCGTGTATGTATTGGTCCGATCGCCTTGCCAGTGGCAGATGGCAAGGCAATCGGACCCATCTTGCCCTATTGAACAGGTATTTCCTCATGTCTGAAGTAATGAAAATGGCCATCGACGATGGTTCAACCAACGTCAAGGTGAGCTGGATTGAGAACAAGGTGCTCAAGACCATCATCTCCCCCAACTCCTTTCGCAAGGATTGGAAGAGTGCCGCCTTGCGCAAGGACAAGAAGATCTACAACTACGAGATAGGCAACACCAAGTACACCTACGACGCCACCTCCGACAAGTCCCTGGCCACCACCCACGTGGAGTACCAGTACGACGATCTCAACCTGCTCTCCGTGCACCATGCCCTGTTGCAGACCGGCGTGACCCCCTGCGATGTGGCCATCACCGTGACCCTGCCCATCACCGAGTTCTACAACCCGGATGACTGTCAGCGCAACGAGGAGAAGATCGAGAAGAAGCGCCGCAACCTGATGCGGGCCATCAGCCTCAACAAGGGTGAGCTGTTCAACATCGTCAGCGTGGAGGTGATGCCGGAAAGCCTGCCGGCGGCGCTCTCCCGCCTGATTGGCTCGGGCTGCAACGAGTTCACCAAGACGCTAGTGATCGACTGCGGTGGCACCACCCTGGACATGGGGATCATCGTCGGCGAGTTTGACGACGTTTCCGATGTGTATGGCAACAACGAGATCGGCGTCTCCATGGTAACCGACGCGACCCGCAAGGCGCTGGCGGCGGCAGACAGCGATTCGAGCTATCTGGTGGCCAACGAATTCATCAAGCGCCGCCACGACATGAGCTTCGTGCGTGACGTGGTGAACGACGAGAGCCAGATCCCGAAGATCCTCGAGAAGATGCAGAACAAGATCGACGAGCTGGGCTCCCAGGTGGCCCACGAGGCGAAGAAGTTCGCCAAGAACCCGAACCGGATCTATCTGGTCGGTGGCGGCGCGTCCCTGATCGTCGATGCCATCAAGGCTGCCTATCCGACCCTGGGGGAGCGGGTGGAGCTGCTGGACGATGCCCAATCCGCCCTGGCGCGGGAGATCTGCCTCTACACCACGGAAGAGGAAGAGGTGTACCGTGAGGCGCCCGTGATGGCCGAGGTCGGCGATGAGTAGTCAACTCAAGCGCATGACCTTCTCCATCTTCATGGATCCGGGTGCGCTGGAGTCTGATCGCTATGCGGCCGGGATCTTGCAAAGCTGGTATCAGCGGGCGCGCAAGATCCAGGACGACGTGGAGGAGTTCGACTTCTCCAAGAGCCGTTTTCACAAGGACATCTACCTCAGCGGCATGTTCCTGTATGTGCTGGCACCGAGCCTGTGCAAGGGGATGGCCAATGCCTTCGGCCCGGAGCAGGTGAACCTCTCGACCCTGCGCCATGTCTTCGCCAGTTGCGGCTTCGATCTGGGGGAAGGGAGTGCGCCCGTGGCGACCGATACCCTGATCGATGAAATCGTGGCCAGGCTGGCTCCCCAGCTGGGGCAGGGGGACAACCGGGGACTGGCGGATGAAATCGTTCAGCGTCTGGGTCAGCAGGCGGCGGCGCCACTTCCGGACAGCCTGGTGGACGAGATTGTAAGCCGCATCGGCGAGCAGCAGCCCACCGGGCTCTGGGACGAGCTGAAGCAGGGGTTGCCGGCCCCGCTCGATCACGATCTACTGGCAGAGGCCATCGCGGGCAAGCTGCCGACGGCGGGGGGAGAGGCGGATCTGGCCCCTCTTGCGGGCAGCATCCAGCTGCTCTCCCGCCAGTTGGAGGAGCAGTCCCGGCTCATTCGCGAGCAGCACCGCCTGATCCAGCGCCTGGCCAGCCAGCCCGCCCGGGGGGCTGGCTCGTCCGAGCTGGCGGAGCCCCTCATCGAGGATCTCTCGAACCAGGTGGCGAGCATGAAGAAGGTAAAGGCGAAGGGGATCTTCTAGGCTTTTTGTGACGACCCGCAGCCCAATGAAAAAAGCCGAACCCCGGGGTTCGGCTTTTTTGTGGGTGCCGCTCAGGGCCTTGAGCAGACCGGGCAGTCGGGGTGTTTGGGAAGCTTCAGCTCGCGAAAGCTGCCACCCAGACCGTCGATCATCAGCAGGCGGCCGCTGTAGCTTTTGCCCATGCCCGCCAGCAGCTTGATGGCCTCGAGCGCCTGCAGGCTGCCCACCAGCCCCACCACGGGGGCCAGCACCCCCGCCTCGACACAGGTGAGGGCCTGATCGCCAAAGAGGGCGCTGAGACAGGCGTAGCAGGGTTCATCCTCCTGCCAGGTGAAGCTGCAAAGCTGCCCTTCCAGCCGGATGGCGGCGCCGCTGACCAGGGGCACCTTGTGCTGGCGGGCACGCTGGTTGAGGAGGTTGCGGATGGCGACGTTGTCGGTGCAGTCGAGCACCAGCTGATGGCCTGGCAGCAGGGCATTGAGCAGCGCCTCGTCGGCGAGGGCGGCGTGGGTCTCCACCTCGAGCCAGGGGGTGAGGGCGCGCAGGGACGTCGCCGCGGACTCCACCTTGAGCTGGCCGATGCGCGCGTCGCTGTGAAGCACCTGGCGCTGCAAATTGGAGAGCTCCACCCGATCGAAATCCACCAGAGTGAGGTGGCCGACCCCGGCCACCGCCAGATACTGGCTGGCGGCGCAGCCGAGGCCCCCGGCGCCGATGACCAGCACGCGGGATTGCTTGAGCGCCTCCTGCCCCTCGAAGTCGAAGGATTTGAGCACGATCTGGCGGTTGTAGCGAAGGAGCTCGGCGTCGCTCAGGATCTCGCTCACAGCAGCAGCCCCGAGAAGGGCTCGACGGTGACCGTCTCACCGGCGGCTACCTTGCCGCGCTCCTGTTCGAGCACGATGTAGCAGTTGGCCCGGGACAGGGAGCTGAACACCCCGGAGTCCTGGGAGCCGGTGCTGCGTACCTCGAGGCCATTCGGGCCCACGCTCACTATGCCGCGCTGGAAGTCCAGGCGCCCCGGGCTCTTCTTGAGCGGCTCTGTCGCCAGGGCCTGGAGGGGGTGCGGGCGTGCAAACTGCTGGCCGGCCAGTCTGGCCAGAGCCGGTTGCACCAGCTGATCGAAGGTGACCATGGCGGAGACCGGGTTGCCCGGCAGACCGAAGAACCAGGCGTTTGGCAATCGGCCAAAGGCGAAGGGTTTGCCCGGCTTGATGGCGAGCTTCCAGAAGCCAATTTCCCCGAGCTCTTCGAGCAGTTGCTTGGTGAAGTCCGCTTCCCCCACCGAGACGCCCCCGGTGGTGATCAGGGCATCGGCCTCGCGGTCGGCCTGCAAGAAGGCGGCGCGCAGGGCCGCCGGATCATCGGGAATGATGCCAAGGTCCAGGCACTCACAGCCCATGCGGCTCAGCATCGCCTTGACCCCGTAGCGGTTGGAGTCGTAGATGTCCCCGTGCTGGAGCGGGGTGCCCAGGGGCTTGAGTTCGTCCCCTGTGCTGAAGATGGCGACCCTGAGGGGACGGCGCACCGTGACGTTCGCGATGCCAAGGGAGGCGAGCAGCGGCAGCTCCCTGGGGCTCAGGCGCAGGCCGCTTTCGAGCACCCGGGCGCCCTGCGCCAGATCCTCGCCGCGGCGACGGATGTTCTGGCCAGGCGTGGGCGCGGTCAGAAAAGTGATCCCGTTGTCGCCGGCTTGCGTTTCTTCCTGCATCACCACAGCGTCTGTACCCGGGGGCACAGGGGCCCCGGTCATGATGCGGATGCAGTGGCCGGCGGGCCACTCCCCCTCATAGGGCTGGCCCGCAAAGGCCTTGCCCGCCACGGGGAGCGGCACCCCGGCGGCGAGATCCCCCAGGCGCACGGCATAGCCGTCCATGGCGGCGTTGTCGAAGGGGGGGACGAAGAGAGGGGAGCTTATCTCCTCGGCCAGGATCCGATCCAGCGCCTGGGGCAGGGGCAACCGCTCCGTCTCGCAGCAGCAGGTGAGTTGTTCCAGCATCCCTTGCAGGGCCTTGTCCAAGGGGAGGAGTGCACCGGTATCGAATCCCATCATCATGACCTCTCTGGTGTGTAGGGGGCGGATTATCCCAAAAATCCGCTCCGATGGGCAGACCGAAGGTGCGGTAATGGGGAGGCAGATGCCCCGGTGTGATCGGATTCTGGGGCGCTATCCCGTTGAATTACCTCCTGATGGGTAACCAGGGCGAGGCTTGCGCGGGATGGCAGGTGGGGAAGAGGCGGCACGGCCGTGAGCCTTGCCCCCGAATGGGCAGGCCGGTGCGGACAAAACGGGGTGGTTTGGCATAAAGTCGGGCACCGGGCTTGAGTTAGACAGAATTATGACAATAATCGCCCTGTAAGATTGCGCCGCGGCACCATGCCGCAGGCCAGCACAGTCCCTGAGCGTGGGAGATAAACACGATGACGAGCTTAAGCCAGGAAGCCCTGTTGGTCAGGGCGGCGCTCGAGGCCGAGGGCCTTGAGACACCTCTGGTGGCCAATGAATTGAGCGGCCAGCAGAAAAAGGAAAAAATCGAAGGTCATATGCGCGCCATCATGGAGACGCTGGGACTGGATCTGGCCGACGACAGTCTGGCCGAGACCCCGCACCGCATTGCCAAGATGTACGTGAACGAGATCTTCTCCGGCCTCGACTATGCCACCTTCCCCAAGGTGACGGTGATCGAGAACAAGATGAAGGTGGACGAGATGATCATGGTGCGGGACATCAGCCTCACCAGCACCTGCGAGCACCACTTCGTCACCATAGACGGCTTTGCCCACGTGGCCTACATTCCCCGCGGCAAGGTGATTGGCCTGTCGAAGATCAACCGCATCGTGCAGTTCTTCGCCCGCCGTCCCCAGGTACAGGAGCGGCTGACCCAGCAGATCCTGCTGGCGTTGCAGACCCTGCTTGGCACCAGGGACGTGGCCATCAGCATCAAGGCGACCCACTTCTGCGTGAAGGCCCGTGGCGTGATGGACTCCACCTCCTACACCACCACCACCTCCCTGGGCGGCGTCTTCAAGACCCAGCCCGACACCCGCGCCGAATTCCTCGGTGGTCTGAAAGGGTAGTGCTCCCGGGGCCTGTCGCCGACAGGCCCCGTCTCCTTTCCCTCACTTTTTTTGAAAAACACCTAAAGTTGTGACCGTGCCGGTCGCTATGGCTCTCCGTGTTGTCGGACGGTCTGGTTGACGCCGACACCCCCGGGCCCGCCCTTGTGCGCGCCGACAGGGACGAGATGTGCTGCCAAGGAGGGTAGTGAAGGCGCAGGCCAGGCCTGCGCCCAGCAATGCCACTTGTTTTCCCCATGCAGGACATGCCATGAACACCATGACGATAGGCAAAAAACTTACCGCCGGCTTTGCCGTACTCGGCCTGATGATGGCCTTTATCGGCGGCTTCTCGCTGTTTGAATTCAGCAAGATGAACCGCGCCGCCATCGGCTTTACCGACAGTATCCTGCCCGCCGTCGTGCGCACCAGCACCCTCGGCGAGACCATCAATGCCCTGCGCCGCTACGAACTGGATGTCTTCCTGGTGGCGGACGATGCCCAGCAGAAGGCCCGCTATCGCAACGAGAGCGAGAAGAGCCTGCAAGAGGCTGCGCGCCAGATAGTGGCCCACGATGGCACCATCTGGGCGGAGGATCGGGAGGAGCGCCGCGCCTTTGACATCGTCAAGGCGGACTGGGAGCGATATGTCGCCCTGCACCAGCGCATCCGGCAGATGCAGGACTCGGGACAGATGGCCGAAGCCCGGCACCTCTTCATGGGGGAGGGGGTCACCCTCTACACCACCCTGAGCAAGTCGGTGGGGGATCTCATCCGCATCAATCACGGCTACTCCGTGGGCTCCCGCGCCGAGGTGATCGCCGCCTTTGACAGCGCCAAGCTGAGTGTGACCCTGGCCCTGGTGATCGGCCTGGCCCTGGTTGTCGCCCTCTCCGTGGTGCTGACCCGCCAGATCCGTGACCCGCTCATCATGCTGGCCCGTCAGGCCCAGCGCATTGCGAGCGGCGATCTCGGTCGGGGCGAGCTGCAGGAGTGGATCCGCGGCAACCGCTTCAACCGCGACGAGCTGGGCCAGCTGGGGTCGGCCATCGACCGGATGCAGGGGGCTCTGGCGGAGCTGGTGAGTGAAATCTCCGGTTCGGTGAGCCAGCTCAGCAGCGCGGTAGAGGAGGTGAGCGCCATCTCCGAGCAGTCCGCCAAAGGCATGGCAAGCCAGCAGGGAGAGGTCTCTCAGGTCGCCACCGCCATGAACGAGATGCAGTCCACCGTCAATGAGGTGGCTCGCAACACCACGGACGCCATGGGGGCGGCCAAGCAGGCTTCCCGCACCTCCACCCAGGGCAACCAGGTGGTGCGCAGCGCCATCGGCAGCATAGAGCAGGTTTCCCGCCAGATAGAGCAGGCCGGGAGCGTGGTGCAGCAACTGGAGACCGACAGCGCCAGCATCAGCATGGTGCTGGACGTGATTCGCGGCATCGCCGAGCAGACCAACCTGCTGGCCCTCAACGCGGCCATCGAAGCGGCCCGGGCCGGCGAGCAGGGGCGTGGCTTTGCGGTGGTGGCAGACGAGGTGCGCAGTCTGGCCCAGCGTACCCAGGCGTCCACCGCCGAGATCAGCAAGATGATCGAGGTGTTGCAGGAGCGTACCGCCGAGGCGGGCAGCGCCATGCAACTGAGCCGTCAGCAGATGCAGGAGAGCGTGGAGCTGGCGCGGGAGGCGGGGAGCAGCATCGACAGCATCAACGGTGCCGTCACCCAGATCACCGACATGAACACCCTGATCGCCACCGCCACCGAGCAGCAGAACGCGGTCACCGAGGAGCTCAATCGCAGCATCGTCAAGATCCACACCGCCGCCGACGAGAATGCCCAGGGGGCGCAGCAGACCGCCCAGGCCTGCGTCGAGCTGAGCAGGCTGGCCACCTCGCTGCACCATATGACCCAGCGCTTCACCCTCTGAGTCTTGCTGTCACCCGGCACAGCGCAGAAGGCCCCGCCAATCGGCGGGGCCTTGTCGTTTCTGGCTGGACCTGGGCGCCGTCAGCTCAGGCCGACAATCTCCCCGTCATCGTTGATGTCGATATGGCGATAGGCCGGCAGGCTGCCCAGGCCCGGCATGGTCATGATGGGGCCCGCCAGGGCATAGACGAAGCCTGCCCCCGCGCAGAGTTTCACCTCCTCGATGGGGACCTCGAAGTCCGTCGGCACGCCCTTCCTGGCGGGGTCATGGCTGATGGAGAGCGGCGTCTTGGCCATGCAGACGGGCAGGTGATCCTGGCCCTCTGCCGAGAGTCTGGCCAGTTGCTGGCGCGCCTTGTCCGAGAGGGTGACGCCCCGGCCGCCATAGCCGCACTCCACCAGGGTGGCGAGCTTGGCGGCAAGGCTCATCTCATCGGGGTAGAGCAGCCTGACCTCACTGGGCTGCTTGCAGGCCGCCACCACGGCGTGAGCCAGATCCACCGCGCCCGCGCCACCGTCGGTGAAGGCCCGGGAGAGGGCGACCCCACAGGCACCGGCCTGGCGCGCCGCCGCCTCCAGCAGGGCCAGCTCGGCATCGCTGTCGGTGGGGAAGCGGTTGATGGCGACCACCACGGGCACCCCGTAACGGCGGGCGTTGTGAATATGCCAGGCGAGGTTGGCGCACCCCGCTGTCAGGGTGGGAAGATCTTCCCCTTGCAGGCTGGCCGGCAGCGGCTGGCCCGGCCGGATGTCGAGCAGGCCGCTGTTGGCCTTGAGGCCGCGCACCGTGGCCACCAGCACCACGCAGGCGGGGGCGAGGCCGGACTGGCGATACTTGATGTTGAAGAACTTCTCCAGCCCCATGTCGGAGCCAAAACCCGCCTCGGTCACCACGTAGTCGGCAAGACCCAGCGCCATGCGATCGGCGATGACGGAGGAGTTGCCGTGGGCGATGTTGGCAAAGGGGCCGGCGTGGACCAGCACAGGGGTCTGCTCCGTGGTCTGCATCAGGGTGGGCTTGAGGGCGTCTTTGAGCAGCACCGTCATGGCCCCCGCCACTTCCAGCTGCTCGGCGGTGATGGGCTGGCCGCGCTGGTCGAGGGCGAGCTGGATGCGGCCGATACGCGCGCGCAAGTCCTTGAGATCCCTGGCCAGCGCCAGAATGGCCATCAGCTCGGAGGCGGCGGTGATGACGAAGCGATCGGGGCGCTCGACACCATCGGCAGCACCGCCCTGGCCGAGGGTGAGGTGGCGAAGCGCCCGGTCGTTCATGTCCAGGGTGCGGGGCCAGAGGATGTTGGCCGGGTCGATATCGAGCCGCGCCAGGCCGGTTCTGGCGCTGAACTGGTCACCGAGTTTGCGTTCATGGAACAGGCGGGCATCGAGGGCGGCAGAGGCCAGGTTGTGGGCGGCGGTGAGAGCGTGAAAATCCCCGGTGAGGTGCAGGTTCATCTCCTCCATCGGCACCACCTGGGCCATGCCGCCCCCGGCGGCGCCCCCCTTGACCCCGAAGACGGGGCCGAGGCTCGGTTGGCGAATGGTGGCGATGCTGGGCTGGCCGATGTGGTTGAGCCCCATGGAGAGGCCGATCGTAGTGACCGTCTTGCCCTCCCCAAGGGGGGTGGGCGTGATGGCGCTCACCAGCACCAGCTTGCCGGGCTCGCGGGCGGGGGCGTGATGGAGCAGCGCGAGGTCGAGTTTGCCCTTGTAATGGCCGTGGGGGTGGAGATGGGCGGCCGCTATGCCGAGCTGTGCTGCCACCTCGGCGATGGGCAGGCGGGGGGACTGGCGGGAGATCTCGATATCGCTTAGCATCAGCACCTCGTTGGCATGTCAGGTCAAATATGCGGCGAAGTCTAGAGGAATCAACAGGGTAATCCAATGAGCAATACTATTTTATCCGGCAGTCGTGAACCCCATCAAAGCCCCATCCTGCTGGATCTCAACGCCCTCTATCACCCGCCCAAACGGCCCCTCACCGCCCTTGGCATCGTCAGCGCCTTCATCCCGCTCTTTGGTTACGGCTGGCAGGCGATGACCCAGGATCCCGAGACCCACTTTCGCCACGAGCTCGGCAAGCGCATCAACAAGCACAAGAGCGACGAGGCGAACCTCGCCCTGATGATGCAGTTGGCGGCCATGCTGGATTGCCACTGCCTGCACGTCACCCTGCCCTATGCGCTGGGGGAGGCCGAGCTCGCCGCCTTGCGCCAGCGTCTGCCACGCTGGCAGATGAGCCAGCAGGATCACCTGCTGGTGGCCGAGCTGATGCCCACCCCCTGAGCCCGGGCTCAGGTCTCTCTGTCCCAGTAGTGGGGCGCCAGATAGCGCTCCTGCACGAATTCGATGAAGCAGCGCACCTTGGCCGACACGAAACGGCGGTGCGGATAGAGGGCATAGAGCCCCACCTGCCCCTTCTCCCACTCCAGCAACAAGGGGACCAGCGCCCCCGAGCGCAGCGCATCCCCCACGATGAAGGTGGGCTGCAAGATGATGCCCTGGTGGTCGCAGGCGGCCCGGGTCAGGGCCACCCCGTTGTTGGCGCGAAGTGGCCCCTGGGGACGGATGCTGTGCTCCTCCCCATCCCGTTTGAAGACCCAGTCCGGCTGGGTCAGGGTGTAGATGAGGCAGTCGTGCTGCTTGAGATCCTCCGGGGTCTTCGGCCTGCCCCGGCGGGCCAGGTAGTCGGGGCTGGCGCACACCACCATCTTCATCATGGCGAGCGGCTTGGCCACCAGGGAGGAGTCCGGCAGGTTGCCGATGCGCAGGGCCAGATCGAACCCCTCCTCCACCAGGGCCACCCGCCGGTCGCTGTACTCAATCTCGAGCTTCAAGTCCGGGTAGCGCTCGCGAAACAGCGGCAGGGCGGGGGAGAGGTGCAGGTAGCCGAAATCCATGGGCACCGAGAGCTTGAGGGTGCCCTGGGGCTGCTGGTTGTTGTGGGTGAGCTGGCTGTGGGTCTCTTCCAGCTCCGCCAGCAGGGCCAGGGAGCGCTGGTAGTAGAACTGGCCCGCCTCGGTGGGATTGACCTGGCGGGTGGTGCGCGACAGCAGCCGGGTGGAGAGGGACTCCTCGAGCTGCTGCATCAGCTTGGAGGTCATGGCGACCGAGATCCCGAGCTGATGGGCGGCCTTGGTGAAGCTCTGGCACTCCACCACCTTGATGAAGGTGCGCATGGCGGCTATCTGATCCATATTCCACTCTCGGTTGATAATTATTTTAATAAATCGATGATTATCTATTCTCGATAGGAGGTTAGCATTTTGGACACCGTTGTGAACCCCCAATGAAGGAACGATCGGAATGAAAATGACCAAGGCCCTGCTGGCCTCCTGCCTGTTTATGGCGGCTCCCCTGATGGCTGCCGATTACGATGTCGATGCAGCGCACACCACAGTCCAGTTCAAGGTGGGCCACCTCGGCTTCTCCGAACTGGTCGGCCGGTTCAACACCTTCAGTGGCACCTTCAGCATGGACGACGCCAACCCGGCGGCGGCCAAGGCGAACTTCGAAATCGATGCCGCCAGCGTGGATTCCAACCACGAGGCCCGCGACAAGCACCTGCGCAGCCCCGACTTCCTGGACGTGAAGCAGTACCCCAAGATGACCTTCGTCAGCACCGGCTATGAAGGCACCAAGGACAAGGGCGTACTCAAGGGCACCCTGACCCTGCACGGCGTGTCCAAGGACGTGGCCTTCGACCTGGTCCACATCGGCGAAGGCAAGGATCCCTGGGGCGGCTACCGCAGCGGCTTCAACGCCACCACCACCATCAAGCGCAGCGAGTTCGGCGTGAACTACATGGTGCCGAACATCCCTGACGAGATGACCATCAACCTGTTCGTTGAAGGCGTGCGCAAGTAATGGGCGCAGCACTCCTGCTTCAAACCCTGGCGGCTCCTTTAGGGGCCGCTTTGCTGTCGTGGCGCTGGCCGCGGCTGGGCTATCTGTGGGGCGCCCTGGGGATCTGGCTGGTGGGCTGCCTGCTGGGCGGTGCCTATGGCCTGCCGGTCAAGGCGTGGCAGTGGCTGCCGCTGACCCTGCTGGTACCCGCCCTGACTCAGGGTACCGGCAAGGGGGTCGCCCTCGCGCTGTTCGGGGGGCTGGGTGCCCTGGTGTGGTGGCAGGGGCTGGCCTCCGTGCTGGCGAGCGAGCCCGGGATCTGGCTGGCCCTGCTGCCCGCCATCCTCTGGTCTGGCTGGACGAGCTGGCGTGGTGACAGCGAGGAGGGGCTCGGCTTCGCCTTGGCCTTCATCTGGCTGGCGCTGGTCATCGGCATCGATGGCAGCCTGCTCATCGCCCAGCTGACGGGGGCCCTGGCCGCGTTTGCCGGATTCCGTGCCCTGCTCGGCGCCTTTGCAGGGGTCAAGGTGACCCCGGCTGCCCTGGGGCTTTCACTCGCCTTCGTGCAGATGCTCGCCTGGCAGTACGTGGAAGTGCCCCTGCTGGTGCTGCTGCCGGTCTGGCTGTTGCCGCTGCTGGAACGTGCCCTGCACGGGCGCCCGGGACTCTCTCGCTGGGGGGTCTTGATCCTGGTGGCGGCCGTCGGTGCCGGAGTGAGTCTGTGGTGGGTATGGCCAGAGGCGTCACTTTACTGATTTCTGCATGAAAAACAGGCTATTACCTTAGAAATTGATGGGCTTGTCAAAGTCTGGACAGATAAAGATTGAGACCCATGGTGCTTTCGGATAAAAAGGATTTTCAATTATCTGGATACACACAGAACCCGGCTATGCCGGGTTCTGTTTGCCTGCTTTCCCGCGGCACGCTAAGGAGGCCACAGTTGCACAGTCAGGGATCTGAGCATCTGTTTTTTCGCCATTTCACCGAACAGGGATGTCTTGGGGATCTCTGCATCCTGCTGGTGACCCACCTGCTTCCCGACAGACCCGACTTCATCCAGGTGCTCGATGGGGTGGGCCGGGTCGGTGCCATCCTGCCCAAACCCAAGTCCGTGCACGGGCCGACGCTGGCCTGGGCCCAGCAGCACTACCCCGTGCTGCCCCTCAATCGCCACTGGACCTCGGATCCCGGTGAGGTGATCGCCCAGATTGCCCCCCTGGTGATGTCTCACGAACGGCTCATCATCCTCGACATCGGCGGCTACTTCGCCAAGAGCCAGGCGGTACTGGCCGAGCACTTTGGCGCCCGCTTCATCGGGGTGGTGGAGATGACCGAGAACGGCCATCAGCGCTACGAACAGGAGTCCCTGGCGGCCCCCGTCATCTCGGTGGCCCGCAGCCCCCTCAAGCAGGCGGAAGATATCCAGATCGGCCTGAGTGTGGTCTACTCCGCGGAGTCCCTCGCGCGTACCCTGAGGCGTACCTTCAACGTCTGCCAGGCCGCCCTGTTCGGCTATGGCAAGGTGGGGCGCAGCATCGCCCGGGAACTGCGCTGTCGCAACCTGCATCTGGAGCTGGTGGAGACGGATGCCCTGCGCCAGGTGGAGGCGCTCTCCCACGGCTTCAAGCTGGTGAACAAGGCCGAGGCCCTGGGCCGCGCCGAGCTGGTGATCTGCTCCACCGGCAACGGCTCCCTCGACATCACCGATCTGCAGGCCCTGCGCCCCGGCGCCATGCTGGCCTCGGTCACCTCCGCCGACGACGAATTCGCCTTCAGCCTCGCCCAGCTGCCCTGGCCGAGCGAGGAGGTGTGTCCCCATGTGCTGGCCCTGACCCGGCCGGACGGCAGCACCATCTTCTTGCTCAACCGGGGGGAGGCGGTCAACTTCGTCCACGGCGCCGTCATCGGCGAATATGTCTACCTGGTGCTGGCGGAGATCATCGAAGGGGTGCACCAACTGGCCCATCAGGCATCCACCCCGGGCCTTCACGAACTGCCCCAGGCCACCATGCAGCGCATTGCTCGCCACTGGTTGACCGATTTTCACGGAGTCACCCCATGACAGACACCCATTTGCCCCTCGCGAAACCGCGCATCGAAATCCGTTACTGCACCCTCTGCCGCTGGATGCTGCGGGCCGCCTGGCTCGCCCAGGAGCTGCTCTCCACCTTCGACGGCGAACTGGGAGAGGTGGCCCTGGTGCCCGCCAGCAAGGGGGAGTTTCGCATCCTGGTGGACGGGGTGCTGGTGTGGGACAGGGTGGCCGACGAGGGCTTCCCCGAGGCCAAGGAGATCAAGCAGCGGGTGCGGGATGTCATCGCCCCGGAGCGGGATCTCGGCCATGCGGATCGCAAACCCGCAGCCGAGTAGGCGGCATCACCCATGATGTGAAAGAGGGAGGCGCAGGCCTCCCTCTTTCGTTGCGGCGCCCGGTCAACGGTCGCCAGATGTGGCCAGCCCTTCCCCGGCGGGGAGGCCGATATAGCGGGCCCGCTTGTGGGGCTTGATGCGGCTCACGTCCACCCACACCAGGCCGTCGATGCAGTGGTTGAAGTCCGGGTCGATGCCAAAGTCCATGAACTGCACGCCCCCCGGCTCGCACAGCTCGGCGTACTGCTTGTAGAGTGTGGGAATGGCGCAGCCCAGGTTGTCGAGCCCGGCCTTGAGCACCTTGAGGTCGTCCCCGTAATCGCGCCCCTCGAACAGCGTCGGCGTGGCGGGATAGGGGCGGCGGGAAGGGGCGAGGGCAAGGGTGGGGGCGAAGTGCTGGCGATAGAAGCTCACCAGCAGATCCTTGGCCGCTGGCGGCAGGCTGCCGGAGAGGGTGACGGGCCCGAACAGGTAGCGGTATTGGGGATAGCGGGCCAGATAGGCCCCGATGCCGAACCAGAGGTAATCGAGCCCCCGCTTGCCCCAGTAGGCGGGCTGGATGAAGCTGCGGCCAAGCTCGATGGCCTGTTCCAGCCGGGGCATCAGCTTCTCTTCGAAGCCGAACAGGGTGTGGCTGTAGAGGCCATCCAGCCCCTTGCTGGCCAGCCGTTCGGCCACCGGGGCGAAACGGTAGGCGCCGATGATGTCGAGGCGGGCGGGATCCCAGAGGATGAGGTGGTGATAGTCATCGTCGAAGGCATCGAGATCCCGCCGCTTGCCCGAGCCTTCCCCCACCGCCCGAAAGGCAATCTCCCGCAGGCGCCCCAGCTCACGCAGGATCACCGAGTGGCTCTGCTCGTGGCGGCGATAGAGCAGGATGCGCTGGCCGTCCGGGGTCTGGCCGAGCAGCTCGCACCCGTCGATGGCCTGTTTCAGCAGACGGCGATCCTCCGGCAGGGCGATGGGGGCCTCGGTCTGCAACCGTCCCGCCTTGCCCCGAGCGATTCGGTAGAGGTGGCCGCGCACCAGCCGGGCCGCCGTCTTGGCCGGCAGCTCCTGAAAACTGGCGAGGGGAATGCGCGCCCCTATGGTCACCGGCAGCGTCTGCCCCTGCTGGCGAAACAGCTGACGTACCAGCAGCAGGGCGGAGGCGGGCTTGTTGAGCCAGGAGGCGAGATAGAACCAGAGGCTGTTGCGCCCTCCCAGGTGAATGGGCACCAGGGGCGTTCGGCTGCGCTGGGCCAGCTTGATGAAGCCGGCCTGCCAGGGGCCATCCTTCACCCCCTTGGGGCCGAGGCGGGAGACCTCGCCTGCGGGGAAGATAACCAGGGCCCCGTCGGTGGCGAGGTGTTCGTTCATGGCGAGGATGGCCTGTCTGTCGGTCTTGCCCCCCAGGTTGTCCACCGGCAATAGCAAAGGGCGCAGCGGCGCGAGCTGGGCCAGCACCTGGTTGGCCACTATCTTGACGTCGGGGCGGATGCGCCCGATGAGGCGCAGCAGGGCCAGCCCGTCCAGGGAGCCGATGGGGTGGTTGGCGACAAGAATGACCCGGCCGCTGGCGGGAATGTGCTCGAGCTCGGCCTCGCTCACCTGGTAGTCGAAGTGGAGCTCGGTGAGGGCCTGCTCGACGAAGTCCAGACCGCGCAGGTGGGGATGGCGCGCGGCAAAGCGGGTGAAGGCTTCCTCGTGCAGCAACCAGCTCAGCCCCTGCCTCATCAGGGGACGGAGGAGGGGCTGGCTGGCGAGGCGGGGCAGGTGCTGCCCCAGCAGGGTATCGACGTCGAACATGGGCAAGGCTCCGCTGAACTTTGCCCCAGCTTGACGCCCCTGCGTGCCTTTCGTGTGTCGGTTGGGTGACGGTTTGATGACGGGGCGAGCCCCGTCCTTGCTCCCTTACTCTGCCCGCCAGGCAGAGGTGAGGCGCACCAGCGCCACCAGGGTGGCGACCGCTTTTTCCATGGATTGCAGGGGGATGAACTCGTGCTTGCCGTGGAAGTTGTGGCCGCCGGTGAACAGGTTCGGGCAGGGCAGCCCCATGAAGGAGAGCCGGGCGCCGTCGGTGCCGCCGCGAATGGGTTTGATCTTGGGCACCACGTCGGCGGCCTCCATGGCGGCTTTGGCCAGCTCGACGATGTGGGGATGGGGCGCTATCTGGCTGCGCATGTTGCGGTAGTTGTCCGCTATTTCCAGGGTGATGCGCGCCCTGGGGGCGTCCAGTTGCAGGGAGGCGACCCGCTCCTTGAGCTGGGCCTTGCGGGCGGCGAAGCAGTCATCGTCGAAGTCGCGGATGAGGTAGTGCAGGGTGGTCTCCTCCACCGTGCCCTCCATCCGGGCCAGGTGGAAGAAGCCCTCATACCCCTGGGTGCACTCCGGGGTCTGCTCGGCGGGCATGGCGGCATGGAAGCGGGCGGCCAGGGTCTGGCTGTTGATCATGTTGCCCTTGGCGGTGCCGGGGTGGACGTTGTTGCCTGTGATGCGCACCGTGGCGCTGGCGGCGTTGAAGTTCTCGCATTCGAGCTCGCCGAGCTCGCCGCCATCCACCGTGTAGGCCCACTTGGCCGGGAAGCGGTCCAGCGGGAAGCGGTCGGCACCGCGCCCTATCTCCTCGTCCGGAGTAAAGCCGACCCAGACATCGCCACGGGGGATCTCGGGGTGAGCCTGCAGGTATTCCACGGCGGTGAGGATCTCGGCGATGCCCGCCTTGTCGTCGGCCCCCAGCAGGGTGGTGCCGTCGGTGGTGATGAGATCCTGCCCCAGGTAGTTTTTCAGAAAGCGGTACTGGCGGATGGCCAGCACCTCGTCCCCCTTGCCAAGGCAGATATCGCCCCCCTGATAGTTCTCGACTATCTGGGGAACGACGCACTCGGCCTCGTAATCGGCGGTGTCCATGTGGGCGATGAGCCCGATGGCGGGGGCATCCGGCTGGTTGCCCGGCAGGCAGGCGGTGAGGTAGCCATGCTCGTCCAGGGTGACCTGGCTCAGCCCCATCTGCGTCATTTCGTCGCACAGGGCCTGGGCGAAGAGGCGCTGTCCCTCGCTGCTGGGGCAGGCAGGATTGGTCGCATCGGAACGGGTATGAAAGGTGAGGTAGTGGAGAAAGCGCGAAAGCAGGGTGTTCATGGGCAAGCCTCGGGTCACGAAAGAGGAGTCATTGTGGCCAAGACGGCGGCGCCGCTTATTGCGTCAGCGCAGTTTTTGATGACTTTGTGGGGGAGAGGAGGGTCATCGAAGGGGAGGGGCAGGGATCATTGCTCGGTAGTTTGCATAAAAATTCCAAAATAAAAACTGGTTAAGCAATTGCGAAAAAGCTGAATTTCCCCTCGGCCCAGCGCTGGCAAGGGGTGACCCGAAATGCGTGACTTGTTGGTTATTTTCATCACCTCGCCCACGCACTCCCATCCCCCGCCATCCCAGAGCCCGCCTTGCTGGCAGCGAGATTTTGCCCCCCGATGAAAACCCATTTTTTAACACGATTTTTTATTGTCACTGGCTGCGGTAAGTGTGTACACTCCGCGCCGATCCGAGGGCAACCCTGCGCAGGCCGTGTCCGCCAGACCCGCAGGATCATGACGCCTATAGGGCGAGGCACGCAGAAACGACAGACACTGCTGGGGAATGGTTTCTTTAATACCGGTTAGGCTCCGGTATCAGGGAGAACAACGGACTCTCATCTTTCAGCTGACCGAGTGGGCTTCGGGCTCATCATCTCCCTTGTCATGGGCGGTCACTGGCGTTGAGCGGGTCGTAGTGGTTGTCGTCCATCAACACGATGCGTGCTGACGTCTTCCCTTCTCTTCCTTGAAACCCTCTCCTGTCCGTCGGGATGGCTGCCGAATGATGAACAAACGGCGTGGCTGATGCCGATTGTCATCAAAGTACCGCGGTACGCCGGCAAGGTGTTACCGCATACCGTTGAGCTTGATGTAAAGCCACCAGCCCCACATCAAGACTCGTTACTTCCCAAGATCCACCAGGCAGCCTTGGCTTGCCGCGATGTGCAATGAACAGGATGTGGCGGAGCATGCTCCGTTGCGGGTCCAACGTCAGCAGGCCGCTCTGGCTTGCCGCATTTTGCAATCAATGGTCTGGATGTGATTGAGGGTAACGAAGGCGGCCCACGGCCGCTCATTTGCGAGGCATAGCCCATGACTAACTGGTCCAGCAAGGACTCCTTGAAGGTCTACAACGTTCCCTACTGGGGTGCGGGTTTTTTCAATATCAATGACGCCGGTCATGTGACCGTCTCTCCCGACAAGTCTCGCCCCGAGGCTCAGATCGTGCTGTCCGAGGCCATCGAGCAACTGCGCCAGTCCGGGCTGACCACGCCGGTGTTGCTGCGTTTCCCCGACATCCTCAAGAGCCGGGTCGATGCGCTGTTCAACGCCTTCGGTCAGGCCATCGAAAAGTCAGGCTATGAAGGGGATTACCTGTGCGTTTACCCGATCAAGGTAAACCAGCAGCGCCGCGTCATCGAGACCATCAGTCAGTCCTACAGCGACAAGCCGAGGCTTGGGCTGGAAGCGGGTTCCAAGCCCGAGTTGCTGGCCGTGCTGTCCCATCATCATGAGCAAGGGTCCGTGATCGTCTGCAACGGTTACAAGGACCGCGAATACATCCGCCACGCCCTCCTGGGCAACCTGATGGGCCACAAGGTCTACATCGTGGTGGAGAAGCCCTCCGAGCTGGAAATGGTGCTCGACGAGTCCGCTCGTCTCAACATCAAGCCCAACATCGGGGTGCGCGCCCGTCTGGCGTCCACCGGCTCCGGCATGTGGGAATCGAGCGGCGGTTCCATGTCCAAGTTCGGTCTCTCTGCCTCCCAGATCCTGGCGCTGGTGGAGCGTCTGCGCAGCCTCGGCAAGCTGGATTGCCTGCAACTGCTGCACTTCCACCTGGGCTCCCAGATCGCCAACATCCGCGACATCCAGGGCGGCATCCGCGAGTGCGGCCGCTTCTACGCCGAGCTGTGCCGTCTTGGCGCCAAGGTCGAGGTGGTGGACGTGGGCGGCGGCCTGGGTGTGGACTACGAGGGCACCCGTTCCCAGAGCCACTGCTCCGCGAACTACAGCCTCTCCGAGTACGCCAACAACGTGGTCTGGGGCATCGGCGATGTCTGCCGCGAGTTCGACCTGCCGCACCCGACCATCATCAGCGAGTCCGGCCGTGCCCTGACTGCACACCACGCCGTGCTGGTCACCAACATCATTGGTGCCGAAGGGGTGGAGGTGAACGACATCAGCGCCCCGGACGAAGACGCGCCCACCATTTTGCAGAACATGTGGAAAGGCTGGCTGGACCTGCGCGGGGAAGATCCCTCCCTGCTGGAGATCTTCCACGACTCCGTGGCGGATCTCGGTGACGTCAACGCCCAGTACACCATGGGCCTCTTGAACCTGGAGCAACGCGCCTGGGCCGAGATGCTGCACCAGAACACCTGTCTGGCGCTCAAGGAGCTGCTGAACCCGGTCAACCGCAACCACCGCGCCCTGGCCGACGAGCTCTCCGAGAAACTGGCGGACAAGTGCTTTGCCAACTTCTCCCTGTTCCAGTCCCTGCCGGATGCCTGGGGTATCGGTCAGGTGTTCCCGGTGATGCCGCTGGCCGGCCTCGAGCGTCCGCTCACCCGCCGCGGCATCCTGATGGACATCACCTGCGACTCCGACGGTCAGGTGGAGCACTACGTCGACGGTCTGGGGGTGGAAAGCACCCTGCCGATGCCGGTCTACGGTGAGCACGAAGAGTGCCATGTCGGCTTCTTCCTGGTGGGTGCCTATCAGGAGATCCTGGGGGATCTGCACAACCTGTTCGGTGACACCCACTGCGCGGAAGTGTGGCTGGATGAAGAAGGCAAGATGGACATCCGCAACGTGGTGCGTGGCGACACCGTCGACCAGCTGCTGCGTTACGTCAACATCGACCCGTCCGTGATCCGCGAGAACTACCAGCGCATCGTCTCCCACCCGGCGCTGGACGACGAGACCCGCAAGGCCCTGCTCGACGAGCTGGAGCTGGGTCTGCAAGGCTACGCCTACCTGGAAGACGAATAAGCCAGCGGCTTGTTCTCCGTCGGTCAAATGACGGACACGAAAAACGGCGCCTTCGGGCGCCGTTTTTGTTGCGCTGTTGCCTGGCTGGGTCCGGTTGGCGGGCTCGGTCACCCGGGCTGGCGGCATCGGGCCCCGGCCAGATCCGGCCACTGCCCGCTTCTGCCCGTCACCACCCTTGATCCAGGTCAAGGGGGACTCGGGCCGCTTATTTTACGGTCAAGAGTGAGGTTGGTGAATGACACATAAGGATGTGCGTATGGAACTCAAGAGGGACCCGAGATGCTATACCGACGTCTGTATCGACGGTAAGTGGTATCACTACGATCACTGCAGTACTCACGTTTATATGCTGATGGGGGGCGCCGCCCCCAGCCTGCAGCTTGCCCATGAACCCGGCAGTGAAGAGGAGCTGGTGGAGATGCTCCGCCAGCACCCCCAACGCTGACTGCCTGCGGGCCATCGGGGTATCGTCCCGGCGGCCCGCCTTGCTCAGCCCGCCTTGCGGCCCAGGATCTTCTTGCCCATCTCCAGCAAGGCCGTTGCCGCCGCATAGGCCTCGTCTGACTTGCCTATCTCGTCCGCCACGTAGAGAAAGCCGGATCTGTACTTCTCCACCGCCTCGCGGGGAGTGGCCGCGTCGATGAAATCCTCTTCCACCTCGAACCCTTGTGTCAGCAGCGCCTCCTTCTCCGTGAGGAAGGTGGGGGAGGCCATGTCGACATAGGTATATTGCTGACGGTGGGAGGCGGGGACGCTGAAGAACTGGTATCTGGCCATGGATGTGGCTCCTCTGAACGGGTGATCTGCCATGGGGGCGCTCGATGCGCCCGGCAAGATAAAGGAGCATTCGAGTCTTGCAGCAGACTACCTTGAGTCGTGAAGGGACGCAATCGGGCTGGTGATGACCCTGGCGACATGGGCGCTGCGCCTCACCTGCTTGTCAGGCAAGCACACCTTCCAGCACCTGTTGGGGAGTCTCGGGAGCGCAGTGGACAAGCAGTTGCTCCCCGGTCATGGGGCGCCCGAGCAGGTAGCCCTGCAAGGTGTCGCAGCCCAGCTCGGTCAGCAGGTCGCGCTGCTCCGGGGTTTCCACCCCCTCTGCCACGATGCGCATCTCCAGGGCCTGACCCAGGGCGATGATGGCGGCGATGATGGTGGCATCGTCGCCTCCCCGCTCCAGGGTGGTGACAAAGCCCCGGTCAATCTTGAGCTCGTTGGCGGGGAAGCGCTTGAGGTAGAGCAGGCTGGAGTAGCCGGTGCCGAAGTCGTCGATGGAGATGCCAAGGCCGAGCTCGGCCAGACGGTTGAGGATGGCGAGGCTCTCCTCGGCCTTCTGCATGGCGGTGGATTCGGTGATCTCCAGGGTCAGGTGACGGGCCTCGAGCCGATGGCGGGCGAGGGCGCCCTGCACCTCCTCCAGCAGCCCGGGGCTGGCGAGCTGGATGGTGGAGAGATTGACCGCCACGCTCCAGTCGTGATGACCCGCCGCCCGCCAGGCGCTCATCTGGCGGCACGCCTCGTCGATCACCCAGTTGCCGATGGGGATGATGAGCCTGCTCTTCTCCGCCAGCGGCAGGAAGCTGGCCGGCGAGACGGCACCATGCTCCGGGTGCTGCCAGCGCAGCAGGGCCTCGGCGCCGACCACCTGGCCGCTGCGGGCACAGTATTTGGGCTGGTAGTGCAGGGCCAGTTCCCCCCGCTCCAGGGCGTGTTGCAACTCCTTGTGCAGCAGGAACTGCTGGTGGGCATTGGCGTTCATGGCGCTGTCGAAGTAGTAGTAGTCGTTGCGCCCCTGCTCCTTGGCGTAATACATGGCGGCATCGGCGTTGAGGGTCAGCTCGTGCAGGCTGGTGCCATCCTGGGGATAGACGGCAATGCCGATGCTGGCGGTGATGTGCAGGCTGTGGTGTTCCCACTCATAGGGCTGGGCCAGGGTGGCCAGCAGCCGCTCTGCAAAGGCCGTGGTCTGGCTCACATCCCCCGGCGCCAGTGCCAGCACGAACTCGTCCCCGCCAAAGCGCGAGGCGGTGTCGCTGGCACCGAGCAGGCCGGTGATGCGCTGGGCCACCTCGGCCAGCAGCAGATCCCCGGTGTGGTGGCCGTGGGCATCGTTGATGATCTTGAAGCCGTCGAGATCGAGAAACAGCAGGGAGAAGCTGCGCTGGCTGTGCTGGCACTCCTGGATGCGCTGCTCCAGGCGGTCGGCAAACAGCAGCCGGTTCGGCAGCCGGGTCAGGCTGTCATGGAGCGCCAGCTTGAGCAGCTCGTCGTGGGCCTGATGCAGGGAGGTGGAGAGCCTGGCGGCGTGGGCATCCAGCATGGAGAGCACGAAGGCGATGGCGAACACCGCCAGGGTCACTATGATGACCACGGTTGCCAGCCACTGGGTATTGAGACCGGTGTAGAGGGCCCCGCACAGGCTCTCTGCGGGGAACTGGGCCGCCGCCATGCCGGTGTAGTGCATGCCGATGATGGCCGCCCCCATCACCAGGGAGGCGAGGGCCTTGCTGAAGAAGGCGCGGGGCGAGCTGTTGCGCAGGCGAAACGCTATCCAGAGCGCAGCACCCGAGGCGAATACCGCGATGAGGATGGAGAGGATGAAAAGCCCAGGCAGGTAGTGGATGCCGGGCGCTATCTTCATGGCCGCCATGCCGATGTAGTGCATGGTGGCGATGCCGGCCCCCATCAGCACGGCCCCGAACAGGATCTGGTGCCAGGGGAGCTGGGGACGACTGACCAGCCAGAGCGCAAAGGCCGAGGAGCCGATGGCCGCCACCAGGGAGAGACCGGTGAGGGTCAGATCGTATCCCAGCGCGATGGGCAGGTTGAAGGCGAGCATGCCGATAAAATGCATGGACCAGATGCCGAGCCCCATGGCGAAGGCTCCCCCCGCTAGCCAGAGCACGGCGGCCCGTCCCCGGCTCTGGCTCACCCGGCTGGTCATGGTCAGCGCCGTGTAGGAGGCGAGCACCGCCACCAGGATGGAGAAGAACACCAGATCCTGGCTGTAATAACTGTCGAGCATGGGGTGGGTTGGGGTCACGTTCATTTACTCTGGGGTACATCAGGGCCTGAGCCTGGGCCGGGTCAGGGGAAATCGGGTGGCAGATTGTACACCAGGCGTCCCTGTCGTGAGCCAGAGATACGTACCAAAATGGCCCCCGGATCAGAGCAAAAACTCTGTCTTTTCTGGCATTGGCCGCCATCCTGTGACCGATAAACCGGCACATCCCCATTTTATCCCGTCTGAACAACAAGATAGGGGAGCATGGGGCGCTTGCCACGGCGCCTGTGCGATAAAGGCGCGCAGCCCCTGTCGTCCTTTCACGATAGCCGCAGGTCATGCGCTCAAGGAGTCAGCACAAGCCTGCATCCTCCGGGTCTTGGTTGACCCGGTACATCTGTTATCATCTTCCCCCTGTTTTCTTATCTCGTTGACTCTGCTGGAGAAACCATGTCTCGAACCCTCTATTTGCTGCGCCATGGCCAGACCCGTTACAACGCCGAATTGCGGTTGCAGGGGCGTTGCAACTCCGAGCTGACCCCCAGGGGCGAAGCCCAGGCCCTCGCCATGGGGGCCCGTCTGGCCAAGCTCCTGGCCGAGCCCAGCGACTGGACGATCTACGCCAGCCCCCTCGGCCGGGCACGGCAGACGGCGGAGCGGGTATGTCAGCAGCTTGGCTTGGACCAGGAGCGCATCATCTGGGACGAGCGGCTGGTGGAGCTGGGGATGGGGGAGTGGGAGGGTCGCCGGGTGCCCGAGCTGCTGGCGGCCCACCCCGAGCTGGATCTGGAGGAGCCGGACTGGTATCTGCGGGCCCCCCATGGCGAGAGTTTTGAGAGCATTCAAGGCCGGGCCCGGCAATGGCTTGAGGACGAGCACATTGCCGAGCAGGCCATCGTGGTTTCTCACGGTCTCTTTGGCGCCATGCTGCGCGGCGCCTATGTGGATCTGGACTACACCACCACCTGGCTGCAGGAGCTGCCGCAGGATGCCTTCTTCAAACTCAGTGGTGGCCGAATCGAGCGGATTGCCTGCTGACCACACGAAGGCGGCCCGCAATGGGCTGCACTATATCGTCTGAAGTAAGGACCCATAAAAATCTGAAAGTGCAGAAATTTTGGTCACATTACCTTGCAGCTCAGTCAGTCGGGTCAGTTTCATGGCGGCTCTGAAACTGTTTGCATCCAGCTCTGTGAGAGGGTTAGCCAGTTCAATAGATGGTCCCAGCTCCAGCAACCAGTAAGGATTCACATTCCCCTCTGCCAGCGGTGTACCTGTCTGCTCTTCGGTCAGTTGTTCCCTTCGCAGCTTCCGGCATGTCAGCACAGGCCAGACACGGGTTACCTCACGCGTCAGGCCATCGGCCGCAAGGGTCGCTACGGCCAGATAGCTGATTTCGTTCATCAGCTGATCATCGTAACGAGTGGCAATGGTTTCGGCAGGGGTGTGATACCAGCGGGCAGAGCCATCACGAAATGCATCGAAGTAGCTCGCTGGGCGGCTGTTTTCCAGTGCGGTCGGAATGATCAGGGTGAGATCATGGTGGCGGACCTGCTGCATCCCCAGGGTGGCAATCCGGCTGGGCTCTTCCAGATAGAAGTGACCCGAGTGGATGGCTGGATAGCGGAACTCTTCCACCGATTTACCCAGCTTTTGCTCAAGGAAGGTTTGCAGCCAGCAAGAGCCGCTGTGATCCTCTGCTGGCAACAGGGCAAAGGCACCGATACCAATCCGGTCGATCTCCTCCTGATAGGGATTTTTCGTTCCGGGTTGCTGGCTCATAAAGCCCGGATAGAGCGCAAAAGCGCCAAAGGTGGGGCGGCTTGGTATCGGGTCATCCTGTTGCTGATAGAGCAGGGCATCGCGATAACGGTGCATCTGGTTGATAGCATCATCGGGCACCCTGTCTCTCGGGTCATCTTGAGTGCCATTATCGACCCGGTACTTGGCATCAAACAGCCAGATAAAGGTGTCGCCACTGCCAGTGGTGGCTTCGATCAGAATGTCCGGCTTTTGGGGAACCAGCAGGGAGTGAACCGGCTTGTTGGTCTTGTGAAATCTGGGTTCATGGGCCAGCTTGAGCCTTACACCGTCTGCTGCACGAAGGTACTCCCAGCAGTATTTCATCCCCTCGGCCAGCCGGGTATCCCAACCATCGCGGGTGAAGTTAAAGGCTGGTGTTTTCACCTCGGTAAATCCCAGCGTCAGGATAATCCGGCGCACCTCGATCACGCACCAGAGCTCGTAGAGCTGATCCATGCTGCGCACGCCGGCCACGGCATCATTTCCCAACGCATCGAGATAGAGGCGCAGTTGCTGCCAGACCCGGTAAACCGTGCTATAGCCGCTCTTTTGCTGCAGTACCAGAGACTCGCGTTGTAACACCGTCGCCGGACCTATCTCCTGCATCAGGGGGTGAGCCAGCGCCTGATCCAGCGGTTTGCTCCACGCCTTCAGACGGTCAAAAAAGGCTCTGGACAAGAGGGTGCGATCGCCCTGTTGTGTCAGCTGTTGCAGCATCCTTCCGGCGCGCTCCAGCACAAACTTGATAAAGCAGTTTTCCGGGGTATCCGTGGTCAGTTGTTTACGTTCCACCCGGTATCTGCGCTCGATACCGTTATCCAGATCCTGGCGGATCTGTTCGGCCTGCTTCGGGCGTGGCGGGCGCTTCATTCTGGCGGCCAGCAGATATTCGGTCTTGCTTTGCAGCCTGCTGTGGGGCGCATTGATGATCTGGCGGATCCCCCGCTCAAGGTCCTTGTGCAGGGCTTCGAAATGGGCAAGCCAGAGCAGGGGGAACGGTTCGGCCTTGCGCTGGCTGCGCCCCCCTTGCTGACTGGTCGCGCTGTTCAGGGTAAAACGCCAGTAGGGGTACTGCTCATCCAGCACCCGATGGATCAGCGGCACATCCCGGCGGATATCCAGCTTGACCGGGTAGACCTCGAACCAGAGCGTCAGCTGAACGCGAGCGGCTTTTCCTGCAGCCGATTTCGGCTGATAAGAGAAGGGAAGTGCAAGTGTGCCTACTTCGTTGCCGGTATTGAATCCCCCCAGCAGCTCCTGCGATCCACGCCTGCTTTTGAAGCGAAACGACTCGCAGATCCGTTGCAGATGATGCTCCAGCCGCGGCGCATCACTTTCCTCGCTAACACAGTGAAGAAACTCCCATTCGAATTCGTAAAAGCAGTTTTCAAACAGCAAAGGCGCGGGCAGAACCAAAGAGGTGAATACCTTGCCAACGGCCAGATCATGTGGTTTGCCTGCAACTTCAGCGCGGGAAATCGACAGAGGTTGTGAGAAACGCACAATAGGAGGCTCATCGCTGCCAGCGCTCGCCAGCAGGCCCGATTTATCACGCTCTTGTTGATGATGGGCGCGGGTAGCTTGTAACTGCTGACAACGTTCTCGAACCGTCTTCTCATTTGCGTAGATCCGTAAAATCCAGTCACGGCTCTGCAGAGTAAACAGGCACTCCATCACAACCCCCTTACGGCCAGAAGCTGGTAAAGCACTGCCGTGCCAGCCGCTCTTTCATCCAGGCCAGTTTCTTCTTGCTGCGGCAGGGGACGTGCGGAGTTTCTGCGGGGGCGGAACTTTCACCGGCGGCAGCCTCCTTGCAGTTAAACAGGTCAGGGCGTGTGCCATCCCAGTGACTACCAAATTGTGCTGCCAAAGCCTTTTCCAGATCTGTCAACAGATTGGGCTCTGTCTGGCTGCTCTCAGTCGACTTGTCGCTATCAGCAGTCTGATGGCTGCGCAACTTGTTGCTATCTCCCTCAATGCGCGGCAATACCTTGCACATCATAAAGTCATCCCAGATGGCGACCAGTTCTGCGGTATTGGCGGGGTGATGGGCCAGCAGGGCCAGCATCAGCTCGTTCAGGGCGCGATAGGCCAGTTCGAACGGGCTCTGTTGCAGCACCTCGTTGACTGCCTTCAGGAAGGTGACGCTCTCTTTACTGTATTGCTCCAGCTCGGGAACTTCAGTGATGGCCCGTCCGTCTGACCAGGTCGGATAACCCAGCCGTTTTGGCTGCAATGCCGATGCAAAGTAGGCATCGAAATCGTTGGGGAAGAACTCGTTAAAGTCGAAGGTGAGGGCCCTGTCGATCACCTTGCGGGAAAAGCCGTGGGTGGTCTCGTCCATATTGACGGTACCGGCCACCATCAGGTTGAAGGGGATAGCGATACCGTGCTGGCAGAAGCTGGCCCAGATCTGCTGATGTAGGGCAATATTCAGGTCCAGTCCCAGTTTTTCCGCCAGTTCGGTACGCGCGTTCTGATCCAGTTGCTGGCTAAGCGTATCTGCTTTGAGCAGGGGATCGCACTGGTAGACATAGCCGTAGTCCACCCCTTCATTGTCGTTAAATGCAGTCAGTTCGGGTGAGGTATACCAGTGGCGGGTCTCCAGTACCGATAGATAGTCGGCGAAATATTGTTCAACCGGCGCCAGGTTCATCTCGTCGAGGCAGAGCCAGAAGGGGGGGATATGGTCCAGTTGTTCCTGGCTCAGACCAATCTTGCCATCGGCTCTCACTTCGCCAATACGCTCGTAAATATGGATCCAGGCTTGGGTAATAAAATGCAGCACCGGCGTTGATACATACTCCTTTTTACCACTGATCCTGGAGATATAGCCCAGCAGATCGGAGGGTTCGTGCCAGTCTGGCCGTACAGGTACCAGGCAGTAATTTTTCTGGCCTGGATAGTCCTTGACCTGCTCACGAATAAAGCGGGTTTTCCCTGTGCCTGAAATACCTGCTAACAAGAGAAATGGTTTATATGAACTCAGGTTTAAAGCCTCGTTAGTGGCAAAATCATCATTATCTGATTTGAATTCTTCGCCACTAACATCGCATATTTTCCCAGTGTCATGAATCCATTTGTTAAAATATTGTATGACTTTATTTTTCCCTTTGTTTCTTCCCGTCTTTGCTTTCATGTAACCAATATGTGATGTATGGCAAAGAATAGTTTCTATAATTGTCCTGTCATTTCCACTACTATTGAAAACAGTATCGATATGGATGGGCTTATTCTGTATTAGCGCATCTATAGCAAGTTTGAATCTATCGAACGAGATATTTACAACATCAGGGCCGCGAGTAGCAGAAATTATTTTATCATTCTGGTTGATATCAATGATTTTTGTCGTTTTCTCGCTCGAAATATATTTCAGATTATTGCCTTTTAAGGCAATAATCTCATCTAAAATTTCGTCAAAGATGATGTCACTACTCATTAATTCACTCCATGAAATCAGCGATAGTTTTTGCTATACCATATGAGAATTTATATGGAACCCCATTACCAATTGTTTTGAACATTGCCGAAAGAGTCATTGTTGGAGGCAATTCAAACTCTTTTGGCAGTGACTGAATAGCCAGAGCCTCTGCTGCAGAAATCCGCCGAGGTAACCATGGGTGTAAATGCACTTCGTTATTGCCATAGGCCGCAGTAGGTGAATATCTCCAGCGATGTAGTCTTTTGTATGACTTTTTGGTGGTATCACCCTCTTCTATCACCATGAACTTGGCCAGACCTGCTCTGGGAGTAAAATAATGCTGACTATTAGGATGTTCATCCACATTATTCTCTTTAAACCACCAGCTTACGGTTAATTCCTCTGGTACTTCAGCTTTGCTGGGGGTTGAGTTGAATGGGGTTTGGGTTGGCCAAGGATAATTAAATGCCATCTTGTTAGGGTATGGCATATATCTCTCCCAAGAAAAGCTACTCATTGCTTCATCTACATGGTTTAAGGAACCAAACATGATGATGCGGTCTCTATCTTGGGGGGCGCCAAACTCAATTGAGTTTATTAGCCTCTCAGTAATAGCGTAACCAGTATCTTGAAGCTGTTTTTTTATTGATTCATAAAACTCACGGTGTTTTTTTGTACGCCACAAGCCTTTGACATTTTCGAAAACAAACCAATCTGGCTTGTTTTTAATAATCAAATCTACATATGACTTGGAAAGACGGCCATTCTCACCATCGTGACCTTTATTCTTTCCTGCAACCGAAAAGTCTGGGCATGGTGGACCACCAATAAAGCCAACAGTCTCTGACTTGCTTCTTGCACTACTTACCATTGTCTTAAGCTCTGAGCTTAAAGGACCATCGAGAAAGTCATCTATAGAGTTCAAAAAATGACCAAACTCAGGTTCCGGGATACCCATTTTCTTTCTGCTGTATTTGTATGCATTGAGAAAATCTTTGTTCAGTTCATTAACGAAAACGACATTAAATCCTGCTTTTTCAAAGCCGAGATCCAGAAAACCGGAGCCTGAAAAAAAAGAAAAAACAGAGTGGTTCATTGATTGATTCTCTTGGTAATGAATTTTTGAGCTGGATAGTCAGTAGTTATGAAGCTCTTTGAATGCATCGAAACTGTGTGATGTATATCCAATGACAGTACTAAAATCTCGTTGATTAACTGTGCGTTTATACAGTAAATGGTGCTGATTCACAAGCGAGGCGACATTGTGACAGATATCGTGAAGCCCCAAAAGCGTAGCGAGATGATGGCCGGTATTTGTAGCCGGGATACCCGTCCCGAGAAGCGGGTGCGCGCCATGTTGCATCATGCCGGGTTTCGCTATCGCTTGCACAATACCGCCTTGCCAGGCAAGCCGGATCTCTGGCTGGCGCGCTACCGTGCCGTGATCGAGGTGAATGGTTGTTTCTGGCATGGTCATGATTGTCATCTCTTCAAGCTGCCATCGAGCAGAACCGACTTCTGGCAAGCCAAGATCGCCAGTAATCGTGCGCGTGATGCCCGTCATCTGGCCGAGCTGGACAAATTGGGTATCCGCCGTCTGATCATCTGGGAGTGTGCCCTGAAAGGGCGTCTGCGCCATGATCCGGAACGACTGCTTCTGGTTATTAGCTGGTGGCTGACCAGCGGCATCAGTCATGGCGAGATTGCTGGTGGCCGTGAACTGCAGATCGCCATGGATCATTCCCGTCCATATAACTGACCGGATAGCACTCTCGGCCCAGCTTCCACCGCGTGTGAAAAGTAATTATTTTTTGTTGCCAAATCAGTAAGCTGTTGTCGCCTGTTACTCGTTTGAAAATCGCCCCGGTTTTCGGTAATAAAGCCCGGCAGTGACAACCACAGGGAGGTGGTGATGGATCCAATTTCTTATCTTTTTTCGGCTTATCTCAATCTGGTGCAGCAACAGGTGACGGATATCTATGGCACCGAGCTAAAAACGCTGGTAGTGCCCTATGAGGGAGAGCAGGTTCCCTTCTCTTTCCAGCTCTGGCAGATAAAACAGCAAAGTGTCTGCCGTCCCTACGAGCAAGATGTGCGGCGCTTCAGTCAGTGCACAGTCAAGGCGCAGGCACTGTTTGGCAAACTGTGCGATGACCTGACACGGCAAGACGACAGCAGTTGGCAGCTTCCCAAGTACCGCACCATGTACTGCTCGGCCGCCATCGGCTATCGCCCCATGATCGCGGAGATCGCCGATGCCCAGCAGAGCCCGGGTAAGCTCGCGGAGCGGGCCTGTAATCAGGCCATTCTGGCGGCCATGGGCAGTAATGACGAAACCCTGCTGGCCCAGCGTGACAAGACGTGTGCTGCCGTGCGTTAAGGTATTTCCCTAGTCAAAATAAGTGGTTAGAAACACCCATGTGCACCATGCCACAGTTTCTATTGAGGCGGGTGGGTATGATGGTGCGGCAATCACCATGACAGGGAGCAAGCATGATAAGTCATATCGACCATCTGGTATTGACGGTCAGCGACATTGAGCGGGCGGTGGCGTTTTACAGCGGCGCCTTCAAGATGGAGCCCATCACCTTCGGGGCCGGGCGCCGGGCCCTGCGCTTTGGCAACCAGAAGATCAATCTGCAGTTGCTGGGGGAGGAGCCGCGCAACCGGGCGCAGGTGGGGTCGGGGGATCTCTGCCTCATCACCCGCTGGCCCCTGGATCAGGTGATGGCCCAACTGGCGAGCCAAGGAGTCGAGATAGTGGAGGGGCCTGTGATGAAAAGCGGTGCCTGTGGTCCCATCGAATCGGTCTATTGCCTGGACCCGGATCGGAACCTCATCGAGATCAGCCGCTATTGCTGAGTTCCTGGCACCTTGCGGTTTGTGTCATTGTTCCCAGGAGCGCCCCTTGCGCAGCAGAGGGATCACGGTGAGCACCATGCCGGTGAAGAGCAGCAGATAGCCCAGGGGCAGCAGGGCAAAGGGCTCGTGCAGGAAGCCCTGGGCATCGAGGGTGGAGCCCAGCAGGTTGAATGCCACAAAGCAGCCGAGCCCGGCCAGGATCAGCAGGGCACCTATTTTCATCGTCATCTTGTTATCCTCGTCAGCGAGATGGAACGGATGGGAGACTTTCATGCCTGGGTGAAGAGAGTGTGAAGTCGCGCCAGGCACAAAACACAACGGCAGCCCGAGGGCTGCCGTTGTGTTGAGGGGGAAGCCCCGGGCCAGGGCGCTCAGCAGACCCCTTGCGCCAGCATGGCGTCGGCCACCTTGACGAAGCCGGCAATATTGGCGCCGCTCTCGTAGTTCACATGATGATCCCCGTCCTGGCCGTAGCGCACACAGGTGGCATGGATGCTGGTCATGATCCCCTTGAGGCGGGCGTCCACCTCTTCCCGGGTCCAGGAGAGGCGCTGGGCATTCTGGCTCATCTCGAGGCCCGAGGTGGCAACCCCGCCGGCGTTGGCGGCCTTGCCCGGGGCGAACAGCACCTTTGCTTCGTGGAAGAGGCGGATGGCGGCGGCGCTGGAGGGCATGTTGGCCCCCTCGGCCACCAGCTGCACGCCGTTGGCAATAAGCTGCGCCGCATCTTCGGCATCCAGCTCGTTCTGGGTGGCGCAGGGGAGGGCGACGTCGGTCGTCAGGTGCCAGGGGGTGCGGCCGCTGAAGAACTCGAGCCCGAGCTCATGGGCGTAATCGGCGACCCGCTTGCGCTGCTCGTTTTTAAGCGCCATCAGACGGGCCAGCTTCTCGGGGGTGAAGCCGTCCGGATCATAGACGGTGCCGCCGGAGTCGGAGGCGGTGATGACGCGGGCGCCGAGGGCCATCGCCTTCTCGATGGCGTATTGGGCCACGTTGCCCGAGCCCGACACCGAGACCCGCAGGCCATCGAGGGACTGGCCGCGATGGGCCAGCATGGCGTCGACAAAGTAGAGCAGGCCGTAGCCGGTGGCTTCCGGACGAATGAGGCTGCCGCCAAAGGAGAGTCCCTTGCCGGTGAAGACGCACTCGGCGCTGTTGGTGAGCTTCTTCATCATGCCCGCCATGTAGCTCACCTCGCGCCCGCCCACCCCGATGTCGCCCGCCGGCACGTCGGTGTTGGCCCCCAGGTGGCGATAGAGCTCCAGCATGAGGGCCTGGCAGAAGCGCATCACTTCTCCTTCGCTCTTGCCCTTGGGATCGAAGTCGCTGCCCCCCTTGCCGCCTCCCATGGGCAGGGTGGTGAGGGCGTTCTTGAAGGTCTGCTCGAAGGCGAGGAATTTCAGCACCGAGAGATCCACCGAGGGGTGGAAGCGCATGCCGCCCTTGAAGGGGCCGATGGCGGAGCTGTGCTGCACCCGGTAGCCGCGATTCACCTGCACCTGGCCCTGGTCATCCACCCAGCTCACCCGAAACTGCACCAGGCGCTCGGGTTCCACCAGTCGCTCCAGCAGGCCGTGTTGCAGGTAGCGGGGGTGGCGCTCCACATAGGGCCAGATGGAGGCGATCACCTCGCTCACGGCCTGGATAAACTCGGGCTGGTGAGGGTTGCGGCTGGCGACCTGGGCCAGGAAGGCCTCCTGGGAGAGGGAATGACTCATCTTTAACTCCTGTCGTGAATGATGAAAGTGGCGTCCTGCCAGAGAGGGGTTCATGCCCGTCTTCAGGGGTCGCGGGGCTCAAGGGGCCCGTTGTTGCGCCCCGATGGGGGTGTCATTTCCCGTCGTCGGCGGGTCAGAGCAGATAATTCGCGATGACCAAAATCTTTTTATGCATTTTTGCTGGATAAATATCAAGCGTTAGATCATCTGGCTATCTGCCGAAGGTCGCACCCTATCTTCGGCGGCGGGGCCCGGCCCATGAAGTGAGCACCATGAAGTGAAAAGAGGCGGGGAGTGCGCGGTGCAGCCCAATCAGGGCCGCGGCGTCACCGCACGCTGGATAATGGGGGGCCTGCTGCTGCATCAAGGGCAGCCCCCCCTGTGAGCCAGCGGCCAGGGTGCGACGGGGCCGGGCGCGGGCCCGTGCAATGTGCTACTGTAGCGGCGTTTTTTGCCGAACATGCAGGGCGCAGGCCCTTATTTCATGGAGTTGTATGCAGACGAACCCGACCACAGCGCGGCTGATCCAGCCAGCCATTCTCAAGGCCCATCCGACCCGGGAGGTGACCCATGCTGGCCGATGAATCCATGCGCCTGAACAAATACATCAGCGAGAGCGGCATCTGCTCCCGTCGTGAGGCCGATCGTTTCATCGAGCAGGGCAACGTCTTCATCAACGGCAAGCGGGCCGAAGTGGGGGATCAGGTGTTTGCCGGGGATCTGGTCAAGGTCAACGGCCAGGTGATCGAGCCGCGCGAAGCCGACAGCCTGGTCTTCATCGCCCTCAACAAGCCGGTGGGCATCGTCAGCACCACGGAGGCGGGGGAGAAGGACAACATCGTCGACTTCGTCAACCACAGCACCCGCATCTTCCCCATAGGGCGCCTCGACAAGGACTCCCAGGGGCTCATCTTCCTCACCAACCACGGGGATCTGGTGAACAAGATCCTGCGGGCGGGCAACGATCACGAGAAAGAGTACCTGGTGACCGTGGACAAGCCGGTGACCGACGAGTTCGTCCGGGGCATGGCGGCCGGGGTGCCCATCCTCGGCACCGTCACCAAGAAGTGCAAGGTGAAGCGAGAGGCGCCCTTCGTGTTTCGCATCACCCTGGTGCAGGGGCTGAACCGCCAGATCCGCCGCATGTGCGAGCACTTCGGCTTCGAGGTGACCAAGCTCGAGCGCATCCGCATCATGAACGTCAGCCTCAAGGGGCTGCCGGTAGGGGAGTGGCGCGATCTCACCGACGACGAGCTGATCGAGCTGTTCAAGCTGATTGAGGACTCCTCCTCCGAGGCCAAACCGGCCAAGGGGGCTCAGGTTGCCAAGCCCAAGGCGGCTGCGGCCGGCACCCCGGCCCAGGGCAAGAAGCCGCGGCGCAGCGACGATCACGAGATTGGCGGGCGCCCCAATGTGCCGGGTCCCGAGGCCTTCGAGAAGAAGAGCCCCGCAGGCAAGGGCGGGGCGGGCAAAGGGGCTGCCAGCAAAGGGGGAGCAGGTAAAAGCGCGCCCGGCAAGGGGGGCAAACCCGCCCCGGGCAAACCGCGGCCAGGGCAGGGCGGGCGCCAGAAGAAGGGGCGCTGAGCGCCAGGCCTTCCCGCACCCTGATGAACAACACCGGCCAAGGCCGGTGTTGTGTTTTCTGGCCCCCAAGGCCGGTGCTCGCCGGATCAGGCAGGCTTGTGGCCTGCCGTCTGCACAGCCATGGCCTGCTCCGGGGGCAGGCCCATGGCCCCTGGGTAGTGGCGCGGGTTGAGACGCACCACCAGCAGGCTCATCAGGACCAGGGCGCCGAGCTGCCACTGCCAGGCGGCGGCGAAGTCACCGCTTGCATGGTGCAGGCGGGCCGCCACCCAGGGGCCGGTAGCCGCCACCATGAAGCCGACACCCTGCATCAGGGCGCAGAGGGCGCCCGCCCGGCGCGGGTCGGGCAGGTGATCCAGCGCAATCACCATGATGAGGGAGAAGCTCCCCCCAAGCCCGGCGCCGCACAGCAAGCACCAGAGCAGGGGGGCGGTCTGGGGAGCGAGCCAGAGGCCGCCAAAGCCTGCCATCTGCATGGCGATGGCCAGCGCCATCCAGGGGCGGCGGTCCAGCCGACCGGCTGCCAGCAGGGGCAGGCCAAGGCCGCTCGCGGTCTGGGCCAGGGCGAGCCAGGCCACCAGCTCGCCCCCTTGCTGGGCGCTCCAGCCCGCCGCCATGTAGGCCGGGGCCAGCCAGGCCACGACGATGCCGTAGCCGCTGTTGATGATGCCAAAACAGGCGATGAGCAGCCAGGTGCGGGGCAGGGGGAGCAGCCGCTGCTCCCCGGTGGGGGCGGGCGTGCAGGCCGGGGCGGGCAGGGGCACCCGCCAGGCCAGCCAGCCGAGGGCCAGCAGCACCGGCAGGCCCCAGAGCGCCAGCGCCCGAGACCAGTCCAGATACTCGGCAAGGCGCGGGGTGAGCACGGCCCCGAGCGCCCCGCCCCCCATCATGCAGGCGGAGAAGATCCCCATCACCAGGGGCACCTTTTGGGCAAACCCCTCCTTGATGAGGCCGGGCAGCACCCCCTGCACCAGGGCCGAGCCCAGCCCGCACAGGGCGGCGCTGGCGATGAGCAGGGCGCCGCTCGCCAGATCGACGCGCAGGGCGCTGCCAAGGGCGAGCAGCAGCAGGGCCGTCCCGAGCAGGGGGCGCGGGCCCGTGCGACCCAGGAGCGCCGGGGTGAGCAGCACGCCGACCCCGATAAGCCAGAGGGGCAGCAGGGTGACCCAGGCCAGGGTATCCACCCCCAGGGCCAGCCTCGCGTCGATGCGAGGGGCCAGGGGGCCGATGGCGGTGAGGAAGGGGCGCAGGTTGAGGGCGATGAGGATCACCAGCACCAGCAAGGCGCCGCTGCCCGGGGGGAGGAGGCGCTTATGCATGGGGCAGGGGACCGTAGAGGGTTTCGGCCGCGATGGGGCTCGCCAGCTTGATGAGGGGCAGGGGCGGCGGGCACAGGGGCAGTCGCAGGGCCGCGTAGGCCGCGCGGCTGTCATAGCCGAAGGGGGCGGCATCGTCGTTGTCAAAGGCGTAGTAGACCGCCTGGATGCCGTTCATCACCAGGGCGCACAGGCACATGGGGCAGGGGTGGCCGCTGGCGTAGACCACGGCGCCCTTGAGGGAGCCGTGTTGGCTCCCTTCCCGCAGCGCTTCCAGCTCCGCGTGACGGGTGGGGTCCCCCGCCTCCAGCATGCGGTTGACGGCGCTCGCCACCAGCCGGTTCTCCCTCACCAGCAGGGCGGCGAAGGGGCGCCCCCCTTGCTGGCGATGGGTCAGGGCCAGGTGCAGGGCCTGCTCCAGCCACTCCTGATGGCTGGGGGCCGAGGCGGCGGTAAGGGAGTTGAGGAGGCGGGCACCGGACTGGGAAGGGGGTGGCATGGTCATATCCTGGCAAAAAGGGGGAGGACAGCAGCCTAGAGGGTCGCCGCATCATTTGGAAATTAAATGATAAAATGACTTCCAGTGGTTTTATAAATGGAGATTGCCCATGGAGCGCCCCCTGCTGGACCCCCAATTGCTGCAGAGCTTCGTCGCCATCGTCGAAACCGGCAGCTTTACCCGCGCCGCCGAGCGTATCCACCTCACCCAGTCCACCCTGAGCCAGCAGATGCGCCGCCTGGAGCAGCAGCTGGGTTGCACCCTGCTCGACCGATCCGGCCGCCAGGTGGTGACCACGGCCCAGGGGGAGACCCTGCTCGGGCTGGCGCGCCGCATCCTGGGGCTGCTGGCCCGGGCGGGGGAGCGGGTGAGCGAGGCGAGCCACCCCCTGCGCCTCGGGGTGCCGGAGGATTTTGCCGCGGGGGCCATGACCCCGGTGCTGGCCGCCTTCGCCCGCACGCACCCTCAGGTGCGGCTGGAGGTACAAAGCGATCTCAGCCATGCCCTGTGGCAGGCATTCGAAGGGGGAGAGCTGGATCTGGCCCTCATCAAGCAGGGGCGCGGCCAGGGGGAGCCCATCGCCCGCTGGCGCGAGCCCCTGGCCTGGGTTGACAGCCGGGAGTGGCCCGCCGCCGGGCGCGACCCCCTGCCTCTGGTGGTGTTTCCAAGTGAGGGGCTCTACCGGCGCCAGATGACCGACGCCCTGGATGCCGAGGGGATCCCCTGGCGCATCGCCTACGTGAGCGGCAGTCTCGCCAGCCTGCAAGGGGCGGTGAGCGCGGGGATCGGGGTCAGCCTGCTGCCGGCGCGCCTGCTGCAACCGGATCAGGTGGTGCTGGCCCACTGGCCTGCGGTGCGCTCGGTGGAGCTGGCCCTGCACCAGGGGCCGGGCACGAGCGAGCCCCTCGCCCGGCTGGGGGAGGCGCTGATCGCGCTCTGTGACGAGGTGATGGGGCCGAGGTAGCCCGGGCGGCCAGGGGTCAGGCCAGGGCCTGTTTTGGTACCACGGCGAGCCAGATTTCCACTTCGCCGCTGCCGGTGGCGGCGTCAAAGCGGGCGCCGTAGCGCTCGAAATCCGGCTGCTGGGCAGATTGATAGTCCGATTGCGCGAGCCACGCCAGGGCCTGGCGCCAGGTGTGCGGCAGGGTCGCGACATGCCCCTGATGCAAGAAGATGACGTAGGTCTGGGGGGCGATGCGCATGCGGCCAAGCCCGGGAGGCAGCACCTCCAGGGCGGCGACCTCCACCCCGCAGAGGTATTCGCAGTGGGTGTCGGTGGCGGCGCAGATGACGCCATAGGCGTGCTCACCGAGTTGCCCCAGCAGGGGAAGCAGGGTGCTGAGGTCGCGCCACTGGCCGGCGAAGTCCCCCTGCTCGAAGGGGTGGTGACGGCGCAGCCCCCCGAGGAGCATGGCGCGGCCTTGTTCGATGCGAATGGGGGCTGACATGGTGCCTCCTGCGGGGGGCGCTCAGGCCTCCCGACCTTCCTCGAGCTTGCGCTCATAATCACGGCGAACGATGGCGAGTGCCGCCAGGGCCAGCGCGGGGGCGATGTGGTTGGTTTCCAGCAGTTCAATCAGATCCACCGCGAGCTGGACCTCGGGGGGGGCATTTTCCAGGGACATCTTGGGTTCTCAAGGGCAAGGGTGGTCGCCATTATAGCGCCCGGCGGCGCGAAGACACGCCCCGGCTGCCCGGGGCGGGACGGGTCACATGTGCTGGCGCATCTCCTTGTCCAGCTCCTCGCGCAGGGCCATCAGCTTTTTGGCGTACTGCTGCAACTGCAGATCGCTCTCGCTCACCGGCTGCCACTGGGGCACCGGGGTGGGTTTGCCATGCTCGTCCATGGCCACGAAGATGATGATGCAGTGGGTGGTCTTGCGCCGCTCCGGGTCGGTGGGGTGGCGGCTGTAGACATCCACCGCCAGGTGCATGCTGGTGGTGCCGGTGTGGATCACCTTGGCGTGCACCTCCACCAGCTGGCCTATCTGGATGGGGCGCAAGAAGCGGATGCCCCCCACATAGACGGTGACGGCATAGCCGCCACACCAGCCGGCGGCGCAGGCGTAGCCGGCCTGGTCAATCCACTTCATCACCATGCCGCCATGGACTTTGCCGCCAAAGTTGACGTCGGCGGGTTCGGCGAGAAATTGCAGGGTCAGTTCACGGGCGCTCATGGTACTTCCTTATGTCGAGGCAAGGGGGGACTCCTTGGCTGTCCCCCGGGGACAATAGCAGTGGGCGGGGCCGACACTGATCCAACCAGCGCCTCCTCTTGTCTGCGCCGTCATTCACCTTGAGTTCAGCGCAGGCGGCCCAGCATGACTCATCACGCGAGGGAGGAGGCCCCATGAAACAGATGCTGGAGCAATTGATGGGAGCTGGCAAGGGCTGGCTCAACGACGGTGGTGACACGCGCAAGGCCCAGATGAAGGGCATGGCGCAGGGGGGATTGGCCGCAGGGGCCATGGCGCTGCTGCTTGGCAACAAGAAGATGCGCAAATATGGCACCAAGGTGGCGGCGGTGGGGGGGGCGGCAGCCCTCGGGGGGCTGGCCTACAAGCTCTATCAGGACTGGCAGACCCAGCAGTCCACCCCGGCCCAGCCGACCCAGCCCCTCGACACCCTGGAGGGCAAGGCCCTGGATGCCCGCGCCAATCTGCTGGTGCGCGCCATGGTGGCGGCAGCCCGGGCCGACGGCCACATCGATGCCGCCGAGCGCCAGAAGATCCAGGAGTACCTGACCGAACAGGGGGAGCGGGATGCGGCCCGCTGGATTGACGCCGAGCTCTCCCGCCCCCTCGACCCCCATGTCCTGGCGCGAGAAGTGACCGACATGGAGCTGGCGACCGAGGTCTACCTCGCCTCCCTGCTCACCATCGAGGTGGATCACTTCATGGAGCGCGGCTATCTGGACGAGCTGGCGCGTGCCTTGAAGCTGGATGACAACCTCAAGGGGAGCATAGAGCGCCAGGTGGCCCAGCTGGGGGCGCCGGGTTGATCCCGCATTGCCATCAGGATTGTCCACAAGGCCCCGTCATGGGGCCTTGTCGTTGCCGGGGGGCTGTTGATTGCCGTGACGAGCCGATAAGATGCGGGTTCCAAAGGGTGACCGCCGAGCCTCTTTCCTCGCTGGCGACCCTCACTGCAAGGAGCATCAGGTGGACATTCGCAAGGCAACTGAACAGGATATCGACGCTATTTTGGCCCTGAACCGGCAGATAGGTCAGCTCCACTTCGAGCAGGTGCCCGAGGTGTTCTGCCCCCCGTCCCCGGAGGACAGGGCCTTCTTGCTCGGCGCCATTGCCGACGAGGCGCGTCTTTTCTGCGTGGCGGTGGTGGCGGGAGAGGTGGCGGGCTTTCTCACCGCCCGCATCGACCTCAACGAGAGCGTCCCCTTTCTCAGCAAGCTGCCCGTCTGCCGCATCACGACCGTGGTGGTGGATGAGGGGCTCCGCTCCCGGGGCATCGGCCGGGCGCTGATCGCCCACGGGGACCAGTGGGGCAAGGCGCGGGGTGCAAGCCAGTTGCGCCTGGAGGTGATGGCTTTCAACGAGCGGGCCAGGGCCCTCTACGAGCGATTGGGCTTCAAGGCCCAGTCACAGACCATGGCCAGATAAGGCGCATTCGCTTGCAAAAGGGCCCGTTACGGGCCCTTGTCGTGTGAGGCGTCAGGGGGGCTCTGCCAGGTTTCCCGTTGCCGGGCGATGAGGTCCGCAAGCCGGTTGAGCGCCGCGTCCAGTTGCGGGCTCCAGGGATGGGAGCTGTTGAGGCGCAGGCAGTGGTTGTGCTGGCCCTGGCTGGAGAAGAGGGCCCCGGGGGCGATGGAGACGCCCTGTTCGATGGCGCTGGCATAGAGCGCCCGGCCATCGAGGCGGGCGTCAAATTCGAGCCAGAGAAAGTAGCCCCCATCCGGGGAGGAGATACGCGCCTCGGGGAAGAGGCGCATCAGGGCTGCCCGCATCTGCTGCTGGCGCTGGGCCAGGGTGTGGCGCAGGCGGCGAAAGTGGGCGTCCACCCCGCCCTGGCGCAGCATGTCGGCCAGCGCCAGCTGACTGGGCACATTGGTCGAGAGCGTCGACATCAGTTGCAGCCGCTGGATGCGCTCGGCGTGGCGCTTCGCCACCACCCAGCCGACCCGAAAGCCGGGCGCCAGACACTTGGTCCAGGAGCCGCACAGCAGGCTCTCTCCCCGCGCATCCCAATGGGTGATGGGCCTTGGCCGCTCGCGCCCGACATAGAGCTCCGCATAGACGTCATCCTCCACCAGGGGGACCCGGTGGCGGTTGAGCAGCCCCATCAGCGCCTGTTTGTGCTCATCCGGCATGGTGTGGCCGAGGGGGTGCTGCACATTGCCCATCAGCCAGCACGCCTTGACGAGGCGCTGGGCGAGGGCCTCCTCCAGCAGGGCGAGATCGATGCCGACCCCTGGGATCACCGGGATCTCCACCACCTTGAGCTTGAGCCGCTCGATGGCCTGCAGGGCGCCGTAGAAGGTGGGGGACTCCACCACCACCCAGTCGCCGGGCTCGGTCAGCACCTGAAGGCTGAGGGAGAGCGCCTCCATGGCCCCCGTGGTGATGATGATCTGCTGGGGATCCACCGCCATCCCCTCGCCGGCGTAGCGCCGGGCGATGGCGCGGCGCAGTGCCTCGTTGCCGGGGGGCAGATCTGCCACCGTGCTGAAGGGATCGAGGCGGCGCATGCAACTGCCGAGGGCCCGACCGAGTTGGGGGTGGGGGAAGAGGGTCGGGTCCGCCACCGCCATGCCAAGGGGCACCAGCTCCCGTGACTTGCTCGCCTGCAGCACCTCGAACACCAGATCGTTGATGTCCACCGAGCCGCTGTAGCGGGCCTGCTGGGGCTGGCTCTCCCGCCGGGCCGTGCTCGCGGCCTTGACGTAGTAGCCGGACTGGGGCCGCGCCAGGATGAGGCCCCGGCTTTCGAGCAACTGATAGGCCTGGAGCACCGTCATGGGGCTGAGGCCGTGGGTCTTGCAGCTCTGGCGGATGGAGGGGATGCGCTCCCCCGGCTGCCAGAGGCCGCTCGTGATCTGCTGTTGCAGCTGGTCTGCCAACTGGCCGTAGCGGGACATGGTGGGCCCAAACTGTTATAGGTGTTTTTCACTATAACTGCATCTGTTATAGGTGTCATGGACCATGGTGTACTTGGCGGGCGAAAACCTGTCCGTTAAATGCAACATAGAGAGTCATGCATGATAAGCCTGGATGATGTGGTCAGCCTCTCCCGAATACAGTTCGGGGCGACGGCGATGTTCCACTTTCTGTTTGTGCCCCTCACCCTGGGGCTGTCCTGGATCCTGGTGATCGCCGAGTCGGCCTACGTGATGACCGGCAAGGTGATTTACAAGGACATCACCCGCTTCTGGGGCAAGCTGTTTGGCATCAACTTCGTGATGGGGGTGACCACCGGGATCACCCTGGAGTTCCAGTTCGGGACCAACTGGGCCTATTACTCCCACTATGTCGGCGATATCTTCGGCACGCCGCTGGCGGTGGAGGGGCTGATGGCCTTCTTCCTCGAGTCCACATTGGTGGGCCTCTTCTTCTTCGGCTGGGACAAGCTCTCCCGCGGTCAGCACCTGCTGGTGACCATGCTGGTGGCGCTCGGCTCCAACCTCTCCGCCCTCTGGATCCTCATCGCCAACGGCTGGATGCAAAACCCGGTCGGCGCCGAGTTCAACCCCATGACCATGCGCATGGAGCTGGTGGACGTGGCCGCGGTCATCTTCAACCCGGTGGCCCAGGTCAAGTTCGTCCACACGGTGGCGGCAGGCTATGTGGCGGCCTCCCTGTTCGTGATGGGGGTGAGCAGCTGGTATCTGCTGCGCGGCATGGAGGTGCGCTTCGCCCTGCGATCCTTTGCCATCGCCTCGGGTTTTGGCCTCGCGGCCATCCTCTCTGTCATCGTGCTCGGGGACGAGTCGGGTTATCGCTCGGGGGAGGTGCAGAAGGTCAAGCTCGCCGCCATCGAGGCGGAGTGGGAGACGGAGCCCGCCCCGGCTTCTTTCACCCTGTTCGGCCTGCCGGATCAGCGTGCCGAGACCACCCACGCGGCCATCAAGATACCCTATCTGATGGGCATCATCGCCACCCGCTCCCTGGATGAGCAGGTGACGGGCCTCAAAGATCTGAAAGCGCAGCACGAGGCGCGCATTCGCAGCGGCATGCTGGCCCACGAGGCGCTCGAAGCGATGCGGGCAGATGGCAGCAACCAGGCGGCCCGCGCCACCTTCGAGCGCCACCGCGGCGATCTGGGCTACGGCCTCTTGCTCACCCCCTATGCCAAGGAGATCGGCAAGGCGGACGAGGCGGCCATCGCCAAGGCGGTGGAGGACTCCATCCCTCAGGTGGCGCCGCTGTTCTGGAGCTTTCGCCTGATGGTGGGCATCGGCGTGGCGCTGCTGGCGCTCTTTGCCGCCGCCTTCCTGCAGCTGTGCCGGGGCAGGCTGGTGCAATCCCCGCGGCTGCTCAGGGCCCTGCTCTGGTCTATTCCGCTGCCCTGGATTGCCATCGAGGCGGGCTGGTTCGTGGCGGAGTTCGGTCGCCAGCCCTGGACCATCAGCGACGTGCTGCCGGTGTCGGCCTCCGTCTCCCTGCTGCAACCGGGGCAGCTCTGGTTCAGCCTCATCGCCATCTTCCTCATCTACAGCAGCCTGCTGGTGGTGGAGTTGTTCTTGTTGCGTCATGTGATCCGCAAAGGGCCTGCCAGCCTGCAGACGGGTCGTTATCAAGGTGAAGTGTTGCAAAACGGGAGTCCTGCCTGATGGATTACGAAACTCTGAAAGTGATCTGGTGGGGGCTGGTGCTCTTCCTGCTGGTCGGCTTCGTGGTGATGGATGGCTTCGATCTCGGGGTCGGCATGCTGTTGCCCGTTGTCGGCAAGACGGATGACGAGCGGCGGGTGCTGCTCAACAGCGTGGGGCCGGTGTGGGAGGGCAACCAGGTGTGGCTCATCGCCGGTGCCGGCACCCTGTTTGCCGCCTGGCCCCTGGTCTATGCCGCCGCCTTCTCGGCGCTTTACGTGCCCTTCATGTTCCTGCTGTTCGGTCTCTTTTTGCGCCCGGTGGGCTTTGACTATCGCAGCAAGCTGCCGGACCCGGTCTGGCGCCGCTGGTGGGACCGAGCCCTGGTGGTGGGCGGTCTGCTGCCGACCCTGGTGTTTGGTGCCACCCTTGGCCTGGTGCTGCAAGGGCTGCCGTTTCGCTTCGATGCGGCCCTTCGCATCCACTATGGCGCCTTTGCGTTCCACTGGCCGCTGCTGTTGACCGCCATGGGGACGGCGCTGGCGCTGCTCTTGTTGCACGGTGCCAGCTTCCTGCAGTGCAAGACCCAGGGGGCCATAGCGGCGCGCAGCGCCCGCCTCGCCCTCTGGCTCGGCCCCCTGGCGAGCGCCCTCTTTGCCCTTGGCGGCGTCTGGCTTGGAGAGATGGCGGGGTATCGCATCACGGCCATCGGCGATCTCAACGGCGCCCTCACTCCGCTGATGAAAGAGGTGGTGGCGGTGCCGGCGGGCTGGCTTGGCAACTTCGTCGCCCATCCGGTGCTCTGGGCCGTGCCTGTGCTCGGGCTCCTGCTGCCCCTGGTGTGCGCGCTGGCAAGCCGCCTCGGCAAGTCCGGGCTGGCGCTCGTGGCCAGCGGCGGTGCCTGCGCCGCCATGATGCTGACCGTGGCCATCGCGCTCTTCCCCTTCGTGCTGCCCTCGTCCCTGGATCCGGCCAGCAGCCTGACCCTGTGGGACAGCACCTCCAGCGAGCGCACCCTGCTTATCATGCTGGGGATCGTCGGGGTACTGATGCCGGTCAACATCGGCTACACCCTCTGGGTCTACCGGGTGGTGCGCGGCAGGGTCAGCGCCGAACAGGTGCGCCAGCACGGCCACAGCCTCTACTAATCCGCTTCAACACAAGGATCAACGCGATATGTGGTATTTCACCTGGTTGCTGGGGCTGGGGTTCGCCTTGCTCTGCGGGCTGGTCAACCTGCTCTGGCTGGAGGCGCGCTGGGCTGCCGATGAGGATCTCAAGGAGCCCTGAGCCTCGCATCTTGCCCATGAAAAAAGGCCGACACAGGGTGTCGGCCTTTTGCTTGCCCGGGGGTCAGGCAAGGGCGGCGCGGCGCTCGCCCGCTTCGCTGACATGGGTGAGGCCGTAGGCCAGCAGCACGATGAGGGCGCCAATCCAGGGGGTGTGCATCAGGCCGAGGTGCTCCACCACGAAACCGCCGACCACGGAGCCCAGCGCAATGCCGACGTTGAAGGCGGCGATGTTGAGGCCGGAGGCCACATCCACGGCATTGGGGGTGTGGCGCTCGGCCTGTTTCACCACCAGTACCTGCAGACCCGGCACGTTGCCAAAGGCGAAGGCGCCCCACACCAGCACGGTCAGTACCGCCAGCACCGGGTGCGGCGCGGTGAAGGTGAGCACCAGCAGCACCACGGCGAGCCCGGCGAACAGCAGCTTGAGGGCGGGCAATGGGCCCATCCGGTCGGCGAGCTTGCCGCCCCAGATATTGCCGACGGCGACCGATACCCCGTACACCAGCAGAATGAGGCTCACCGCGCCGGCGCTAAAGCCGCTCACCTGTTGCAGGATGGGGGCGAGGAAGGTAAACGCCGTGAAGGCACCGCCATAGCCGAGCGCCGTCTTGGCGTAGACCAGCAGCAAGGGCTTCCTGGTGAGCACCGAGAGCTGCTCGCGAACGCTGGAGGCGGCCCCCTTCGGCAGGTTCCCCGGTACCAGCAGCATGCTGCCCACCATGGCGACGAGGCCGAGCAGGCTCACCACCAGGAAGGTCTCGCGCCAGCCAAAGACCTGACCAATCCAGGTGCCAAGCGGGACGCCGGTCACCAGGGCGACCGTGAGGCCGCTGAACATGATGGCGATGGCGCTGGCCGCCTTCTCTTTGGCCACGAGACCCGTGGCGATGGTGCTGCCTACCGAGAAGAAGACCCCGTGGGCCAGCCCGGTAAGGATGCGGGCCACAATCAGGCTCTCGTACCCGGGGGCCTGCCAGGCCAGCAGGTTGCCGACGGTGAAGAGGGCCATCAGCCCCACCAGCAGCCACTTGCGCGGCAGCTTGCCGGTGAGCGCCGTGAGCACGGGGGCGCCGATGGCCACCCCAAGGGCATAGAGGCTGACCAGCAGGCCCGCCGAGGGGAGCGAGACATTGAGCTGCTCGGCGATGGTGGGGATGAGCCCCACGATCACGAATTCGGTGGTGCCTATGGCAAAGGCACTTAAGGTGAGGGCAAATAACGCCAGTGGCATAACAACTCCTTGGATTGGGACTCCCGACGGGAGAATGGCGCCAGTATGCCGAGGGTGTTTGTTGGTAAAAATGACGGCAACGTCAAATTACTTTTGCCAAATCAGCAGCAATGGGGCCGTGAAATGGGGTATTGGGAGTGGTCGAGGCCGCGAAGACACACACGGCCATGCAGCACAAGTGAATGCAGAGGCAAAGCCTGTAGAGGCAAGGCGTATAGAGGAAGCTGGGGACAAAAAGGCAGGGGCACAAAGAGAAAAGGGCAAGGGAAGGTGTCAGTCGCGCCCGGTATTGAGACAAAAAAACGGGAGGCACAGTGCCTCCCGCTCAGGTTCTCGTCGATGGTGTCGGGTTTTCTTTGCTCCCTTCTCCCCTTGCGGGAGAAGGGCTGGGGATGAGGGGGATCAGTCCCAATCCGGCGCAAAGTCCGGGTTGGCGCAGCGCTCACCGCGATCCAGGGTGGCGATGGCGGCCATCTCGTCGCTGCTGAGCCGTACCTTCAGCGCAGCCAGGTTGGCGGCCAGATTCTCCCGTTTGGTAGAGCTCGGGATCACCGTCATGCCCTGGGCCAGCAGCCAGGCCAGCGACACCTGGGCTGCCGAGACGCCGTGGCGCTGGCCGATCTCCATCAAGAGCGGCTCGGCGAGCACCTTGCCATAGGCGAGCGGCATGTAGGCGGTGATGGCGATATCGTGCTCCTGGCAGAATTCGACCACCTTGCGGTTTTGCAGCAGGGGGTGGATCTCCACCTGCTGGTGGGCGATGACGCCCGGCCCCAAAATCTCGATGGCCTGTTTGAGCTGGGCCACGGTGAAGTTGGAGACCCCGATCTCCCGGGTCAGGCCCCGGGCTTTGGCCTCGGCGAGCTGCTCCAGATAGACCGCCATCGGCACCTCATCCTGGGGGGAGGGCCAGTGAATGAGCGCCAGATCCAGATAGTCGGTGCCGAGTTTTTCCAGGCTCACTTCCAGGCTCGGGATCACCTTGCCCGGACCGAACTCGCTGGTCCACACCTTGGTGGTCAGGTAAATATCCTGGCGGGGCACGCCACTCTCGTTCATCAACTGGCCCACTTCGGCCTCGTTGTCATAGATTTGGGCGGTATCGATATGACGGTAGCCAAGTTCCAGCCCCTGGAGCAGGGAGTCGCGAAGGGGCTGATCTTTCAGGCGGAAGGTTCCAAGACCCAGGTTGGGCATCTTCATCATCAAATTCCTCAGGTTAGTGTTTCTACGCTCAAATGATGGGCTTTGCCTGCGCCGAGGGCGGAGGCAGTCAGGCGCGCCGGTAGCGGCTCACGACCCGGTTGGCAAACCAGGGGGAGGCGAGGCTGGCAAAGGCGATGTAGTGGGGCTGCTGCTGGTGGGCGAGCAGGGCGGCTTCACTCTCCCACTCCTCGTACAGCATCCAGCTATGGGGGCTCTCCAGGCTCTGATGCAACTGGTAGCGAAGGCACCCCGGCTCTTGCAGGGTAGCGGCGATCAGCGGCTCGAGGGCAGCGCGAAACTGGGCGGCGAATTCGGGTTTGGCGTCAAGCTGGGCAATCACAATCAGGGGGGATGGCATCTGAACCTCCTCGTTAAGACGGGAGTCAGTATGCCCGCCCCAGACTGGGGGATACAGGGCAGCAGTCGCAAAACACTATTGAGGTGAGTGCAGCAATGTGGCCTCCCCATGGCTGGTCGTGGTGCAGGTGGGCCAGGGGAGGGCGGAGTATTATCAGGCGCTGGCCGGTTCGGACCAGACGGCGAACTCATTGCCGCTGGGCTCGACAAAGTGAAAGCGGCGGCCACCGGGGAAGTCGAACAGCGGGCGCACTATGGTGCCCCCTGCGCCGGCTACCTTGCTCTGGGTCGCCTCGATATCGGCGCTGTAGAACACCAGGAGCGCCCCGCCCTGAGCACTCTGGCTGCACAGTTCGGCGCGGTAGAAGCCGCCATCCAGCCCTTCTCCCTCGAAGGCGCAATAATCGGGGCCGTAGTCGGCAAACTGCCAGCCAAAGGCGGCGCTGAAGAAGGCCTTGGTGGCGGCGAGATCCCTGGCCGCAAACTCCACATAGTTCAGTTTTTCATGGGCCCTGGTCATGGGCTCTCCTTGTCGGTGATTATTTCGGTTGTCAGCGTTTTTGCGTGGGGCTTGTGGAGTGGGGCAAGGCGTCCCAGGGGGTCAGCTTGAGCCGCTTGCGCCGAAACCAGAACCAGGTCCCCATCAGCAGACCGAGCCCTATGCCAAACAGCAGGCTCTGGCGCAGGGCAAACCCCAGGCTCACCTCATGCTGCCAACCGAAGAACCACATCAGCACCCCCCAGATAGCGCCGGTGGGCAGACCCAAAGCAAGGATGTTGACCAGAAAGCGCTCGTAGTGGGGCGGCCTGACGGTGAGCCCCGCCTTGCGTAGCAGCCAGATGATCGGCGGGTTGTAGTTGAGTTCCTGCACGCCCTTCTCTGCCAGTTCTCGATGGGCGGCGGCCAGCCTGTTGTCGAATGTCATAAGGTCGTCCTTGTTATGATGTGGCGCCATACGGTGCCAGTTGGCGGCATTGTACTGGCAAGGGCGCAGATAAAACAGGCGGTGCGTCACGATACGAAGCGATGCCTGCCTTGCCAACTCCAGGCCATTTCGCCTATAAAGACCCATTACTCTTGCCTGGATAACAACAATGAAGACCCATTCCGATGAACTGACCCTGTTTGTGGCGGTGGTGGAGGCGGGCAGCTTTCGCCAGGCGGCGGAGAATCTCGGCATGGACAATTCCGTGGTGAGCCGCGGCATCAAGCGCCTCGAAGAGAAGCTCGCCACCGTGCTCCTCAACCGCACCACGAGGCGGGTCAGCCTGACCGAGGAGGGGAGCTGGTTCTATCAGCGTGCGGTGAAGATCCTGACCGAGATGAGCGAGGCAGAAGGATTGTTGCTGATGCGCCGGGAGCAGCCGGAGGGCATATTGCGGGTGGACGCCGCCACCCCCTTCATCCTGCATAGATTGGTGCCCATCATCGGCGAGTTTCGCCGCCGCTACCCCGCCATCGAGCTGCAACTGCACAGCTCCGAGGGCTTCATCAACCTGATGGAGCGGCGGGTGGACATGGCCATTCGCATCGGCGAGCTGACGGACTCCTCCCTGCGGGCCCTGCCGCTGGGCCGCTCGCGGCTGCGGCTGCTGGCCTCCCCCGACTATCTGAAGGCACGCGGTACCCCGCGCCAGCCAGCTGACTTGCTGGCTGGCCACGAGCTGCTCGGTTTTTTGCACCCCGATCACCTCAATCATTGGCCCCTATTGAGCGAGGAGCAGGGGGACCGATTCGCCATCACCCCGACCCTGCGGGCCAGCAGCGGGGAAACCTTGCGTCAGCTGGCGCTGGCGGGGCAGGGGATCGTCTGCCTGTCGGACTTCATGACAGGAGATGACAGGGCGAGCGGGGCGCTGGTGGAGGTGCTGGCCCGCAGCAACAGCGGCGCTTCGCGCCCCATCCATGCGGTCTTCTACTCCGATGCCCAGCGGGACATCCGGCTGCGGGTCTGGCTCGATTTCCTGAAAGAGCAGCTCGGCGCTGAAGCGTTGTAGAGGGTATGCCGACAGTTCCAACCCCCACCCGGCCTCCCCCTCCATGAGGGGGAGGGGGCATTTTCTTCCACCCCTTGGCAAGGGGAGGGCTGGGATCGGGGGCGGTCAGAACAGTCGTGCTCGCCAATAAAAGAGGCCGACATCGCTGTCGGCCTCTTTGCTTTTTTCATCTCAAGGATGCGTCGGTTACCCCATCACTCCTCTTCGGCCCAGCGGCGTGAGCGTTCCACCGCCTTCTTCCAGCCGCTGTAGCGCTTGGCGCGATCGTCGCGGTCCATCTGCGGAATGAACTCGCGGTCCACGCTGAACTTGTCTTCCAGCTCTTCGGAGCTCTTCCAGAAGCCCACGGCGAGGCCGGCCAGGAAGGCGGCGCCCATGGCGGTGGTCTCGATGCGGGTCGGACGCACCACAGGGGTGTGCATCATGTCAGCCTGGAACTGCATCAGGAAGTCGTTGGCCACGGCGCCGCCGTCCACCTTCAGGGCTGCCAGCTTGATGCCGGAGTCCTGCTGCATGGCATCCAGCACGTCGCGGCTCTGGTAGGCGATGGATTCGAGCGCCGCACGGATGATGTGGTTGCGGTTGGCGCCACGGGTCAGGCCGACCATGGTGCCGCGAGCATACGGATCCCAGTAGGGGGCGCCCAGGCCCACGAAGGCCGGTACCAGGTAGACGCCGTTGGTGTCGCCTACCTTGCTCGCGAAGTAGTCGGTATCGCGGGCATCGTGGATGATCTTGAGCTCATCGCGCAGCCACTGGATGGTAGCGCCGCCCATAAATACCGCACCCTCGAGGGCATAATTCACTTCCCCTTTCGGGCCGATGGCGACCGTGGTCAGCAGGCCATTGTTGGAACGAACCGGCTCGGTGCCGGTGTTCATCAGCATGAAGCAGCCGGTACCGTAGGTGTTCTTGGCCATCCCTTTTTCGAAGCAGAGCTGGCCGAACAGGGCGGATTGCTGGTCACCGGCGATACCGGCGATGGGGATGCGGGCACCGCCGCCACGGGTGGTGTAGCCATAGACCTCGGAGGAGGGTTTGACTTGCGGCAGCATGGAGGCGGGGATGCCCAGCTCGTCCAGCATGCGCTCATCCCACTTCAGGTCGCGGATGTTGTAGAGCATGGTGCGCGAGGCGTTGGTCGGGTCGGTGACATGCACCTCGCCGTTGGTCATCTTCCACACCAGCCAGGTGTCGATGGTGCCGAACAAGAGCTCGCCGTTCATCGCCTTTTCCCGGGCCCCTTCCACGTTGTCCAGGATCCACTTCACCTTGGTGCCGGAGAAGTAGGCATCCAGCACCAGGCCGGTGTTTTCGCGAACGTACTCTTCCAGGCCGCGCGCTTTCAGTTCTTCACAGATGGCGGCGGTACGGCGACACTGCCAGACGATGGCGTTGTAGATGGGCTTGCCGGTGGCCTTTTCCCAGACGACGGTGGTTTCACGCTGGTTGGTGATGCCGATGGCGGCGATCTGCTCGCTGTGCAGGCCGCTCTTGGCCAGCACTTCGGTGAAGACGGAGGACTGGGTCGCCCAGATCTCCATGGGGTCGTGCTCGACCCAGCCCGCTTTCGGGTAGTGCTGGGTGAATTCGCGCTGGGAGGTCGCGACGATGTTGGCGTCCTGATCGAAGACAATGGCACGGGAGGAGGTGGTACCCTGGTCGAGCGCAACGACAAATTTCTTTTCAGCAGACATGATGTTCTCCACGTTTTTATTTTCCACGTTGTTACACGTTGGGGAGGGCCGCTCTCAGGCGGCGGCCTCTTCTTTGTTAGACAGCTTGGCGGCTTCTTCGGTGGCGACGCGGTTGCCCGGGACGCAGGGAGCCAGCACTTTCACATACAGGGCGGTACCGATCTGGGCGCCGACGATGGGGCCAAGGATGGGGACCCAGAAGTAGGGGTTGTCACGACCACCGGTCAGGGCCACGTCACCCCAGCCAGCCACGAAGGCGAACAGTTTGGGGCCGAAATCACGGGCCGGGTTCATGGCAAAGCCGGTCAAGGGGCCGAGGGAGGCGCCGATCACCGCGATCAGGATACCGATGAGCAGGGCGGCGGCGAAGCCTTTGGGGGCGCCGTTGTTGTTGTCACCCAGTGCCATGATGCCCAGCATCAGGACGGCGGTGATCACCATCTCGACCGCGAAAGCCTGCATGTTGGAGAGCAGGGCATTGGGGTAGGTGGAGAAGATGCCAGCGGTGCCGAGGCTCTCGACGCTACCGCGCACCACGTTGTGGGTCAGTTCCCACTGGGTGAACAGGTTGCTGTAGAGGGCGTAGACCAGGGCGGCGGAGGCGAAGGCCCCGGCTATCTGGGCGATGATGAAGGGCACCACCTTGCGCTTGTCAAAGCCGCAGAAGGTCATCAGTGCCAGGGTCACGGCAGGGTTGAGGTGGGCACCGGAGATGCCACCGGTGACATAGATGGCGATGGCGACACCCAGGCCCCAGGTAATGGAGATTTCCCATTGCCCGAAGTTGGCGCCAGCCAGCACCAGGGCGGCCACGCAACCGACGCCGAAGAAGATCAGCAGGCCGGTGCCGATAAACTCGGCGAGGCACTCGCCAAGCAGGGTATTGGGTCTTTGTATGCTCATAGTTGTTATTCCTTATATCCACCCACAGTAGGTTTGATGTTCCGTTTTGTTATCTTTCATTCCCATTCATTGCGCCCGAAAACGTTTCTTCTTGTTTTTTGAGCTTGCGCAAACGTTATGCTCGTTTGCGCTCGTTCTTGGACGAGAGAGAAAATAAACCTTCTGCGTCAATTCACCATACCCCCGCCACCGGAAATGTGGGCAAGATCCCATTCATTGCTAAGAAAATGTGACGAAAAGCAACAGTTGTCGGCCATATTACTCCTTAGTGAGTAGCCAAAAGCCACGCCATGCGTGGGCTGACCCTGGATGCGCGTTCACTCACTGCGTCACAATTTTTGTAATAAAACTGCAATAATTTAGCGCTCATCACAGATTAAATGTTCACAAATGAGCACAATAGGCTCGCTTGCGAATCAAGACGCGTCTTATCGCCGGCATGAGCGGGGCGTCCTCAACCGCCCAGAACAACAATAAAAGGAAGCAGAACATGCTTAGTCTCTTCAGGCCTGCACCCCATATCGACCGGCTGCCGGCCGACAAGGTGGATCCCTTCTACAAACGCATGCGTTGGCAGGTGTTCTTCGGGATCTTCTTCGGGTATGCGGGTTACTACCTGGTACGGAAAAACTTCAGTCTGGCGATGCCCTACCTCATCGAGCAGGGCTTCTCCCGCGGGGATCTGGGTCTGGCCCTCTCCGGGGTCTCCATCGCCTACGGTCTCTCCAAATTCCTGATGGGGAACGTGTCGGACAGATCCAACGCGCGCTACTTCCTCTCCGCCGGTCTGCTGCTCTCGGCAGGCATCATGTTCATGATGGGGACCATGCACTGGGCTACCTCCAGCATTGGCATCATGTTCGTGCTCCTGTTCCTGAACGGCTGGGCACAGGGCATGGGTTGGCCCCCCTGCGGCCGCACCATGGTGCACTGGTGGTCACAGAAGGAGCGGGGTGAGATCGTCTCGGTCTGGAACGTGGCCCACAACGTGGGCGGCGGCATGATAGGCCCCCTGTTCATCCTCGGCATGGGCTGGTTCAACGACTGGCGCAGCGCCTTCTATGTGCCTGCGGCGGCGGCGGCGGCCATCGCGGTGATCGCCTTCTTCGTGATGCGCGATACCCCGCAATCGGTCGGGCTGCCCCCCATCGAGGAGTACAAGAACGACTACCCGAAGGATTACAACGAAAGCCACGAGCAGGAGTTCTCCGCCAAGGAGATCTTCATGAAGTACGTGCTGCACAACAAGCTGCTCTGGTACATCGCCATCGCCAACGCTTTCGTCTACCTCATCCGTTACGGCGTGCTGGACTGGGCGCCCACCTATCTGAAAGAGGCCAAGGACTTCAGCGTGGATCACTCCTCCTGGGCCTACTTCCTCTATGAGTGGGCGGGGATCCCGGGCACCCTGCTGTGCGGCTGGATCTCCGACAAGATGTTCAAGGGCCGCCGCGCCCCGGCAGGCATCCTGTTCATGGTGCTGGTGACCCTTTCCGTGCTGGTCTACTGGTTCAACCCGGCGGGCAACCCGACCATCGACATGATGGCCCTGGTCGCCATCGGCTTCCTCATCTATGGCCCCGTCATGCTGATCGGCCTCTACGCCCTGGAGCTGGCGCCCAAGAAGGCGGCCGGTACCGCGGCGGGCTTCACCGGCCTGTTCGGTTATCTGGGTGGCGCGGTCGCGGCCAACGCCATGCTGGGCTATACCGTTGACCACTTCGGCTGGGACGGCGGCTTCATGGTGCTCACCGTCTCTTGCGTGCTCTCCATCATCCTGTTGGCCATGACCCTCAAGCACGAGAACGAGTCGATTGCCGCCAAGGCGGCTGCCCATAAGGCATAAAACGTGATCCTGCCCTTATCGATTGGAAAAGGGATCAGGTACACTGCCAAAGGCCCCGCACCTGCCGGGGCCTTTTTTCGTCTCATCTGCGGAGTGCAAGCGTGAAGCAAACCCAACGACATCTGGAGATCCTGGACGTCCTGACCCGGCAGGGTTTCGTCTCGACCGACGATCTGGTGACCCATTTTGACGTCAGCCCCCAGACCATTCGCCGGGATCTCAACGATCTCGCCGAACAGAACAAGATCCGGCGCCATCACGGCGGGGCCTCACTGCATTCGAGCACCGTCAACACCGCCTACAGTGCCCGCAAGGTGATGCAGCTCAAGGAGAAGGAGCGCATCGCCCGGGAAGTGGCCGCCAACATCCCCGACGGTTCGTCGCTCTTTATCGACATCGGCACCACCACCGAGGCCATCGCCCGGGCCCTGCTCGACCACCGGGAGCTGCGCGTTGTCACCAACAACCTGAACGTCGCCAGCATCCTGACCGCCAAGGATGACTTCACCGTCATCATCGCCGGCGGCGAAATTCGCAACCGGGATGGCGGCATCGTCGGGGAGGCGACCCGCGACTTCATCGGCCAGTTTCGCATGGACTACGGCGTCATCGGCATCTCGGGCATCGACAGCGACGGCTCCCTGCTCGATTTCGACTATCACGAGGTGAAAATCGCCCAGGCCATCATCGCCCACTCCCGCCAGGTGTTCCTGGCCGCCGACCACACCAAGTTTGGCCGCAACGCCATGGTCAACCTCGGCAACCTCAACCAGATCCACGCCCTGTTCACGGATCAGGAGCCGCCGGAGAAGCTGATGCGACTGATGTCCCAGCATCAGATCGCCTGCCATATCTGCTGAGCTTCCCCGCACAGGCATCAGGCCGCCTCGGGGCGGCCGCTTTTTTTCTGCCCCCTCCCGGCCTGCGGCGTCTCCCTTGCGTCGCCTAAGCGGCCAGTTCCTGGCGCTGACACTCCTTCTTTGACCCCCTGATGTTGCCCCCGCACTCGGGCACCCGGTTTGCACCGACGCTAGGCGCCTGCGAGAGATTCACGCCATCGCGTTCATCACCTTGCCCCATGGGCGCCCCCATCCGGGACTCTTTGTTCTCCTCCCTGCCCGAAATGGCTGTTTCCGGCAGACCTTAGCCTGGCCAGGCCGTCACCGACTGGCAGCATTTTTAGCATTGTGAAAACAATCGCGATCACATTTCTCTCACGAAATGTTCGTTTATTGGTTTTTCATGTTCTAATATGAGCGAAATCAAACATTGCTGTCATGGCAAACACAAAATAAGAAAGTAGGTGAACATGAGCGAACATTATGATCTGGTCGTCGTCGGCGGCGGCATCAACGGGGTCGGCATCGCGGCAGATGCGGCGGGGCGGGGGCTGAAGGTGGCGCTGTTCGAGGCGAGCGATCTCGCCTCTGCCACCTCGTCCAACTCCAGCAAGCTGATCCACGGCGGCCTGCGCTACCTCGAACATTACGAATTCCGGCTGGTGAAAGAGGCGCTGGCGGAGCGGGAGGTCCTGCTCGGCATGGCTCCCCACATCGCCCGTCCCATGCGTTTTCGTCTGCCTCATCGCCCGCACCTGCGTCCGGCCTGGATGATCCGAGCCGGTCTCTTCCTTTATGACAACCTGGCCAAGCGGGACAAGCTCAAGGGGAGCTGCGGCCTGCGCTTCCTGCCACAGGACGGTCTCAAGAGCGGCATCAACAAGGGCTTTGAATACTCGGATGCCTGGGTCGACGACGCCCGGCTGGTGGTGCTCAATGCCATGCTGGCGCGGGACAAGGGCGCCGATGTGCAGACCCGTACCCGCTGCGTCAAGGCGGTGCGCGGATCCAAGCACTGGACCCTGACGCTGGAGCGGGAAGGGGGCGAGCAGTTCACCGTCAGCTGCCGTGGTCTGGTCAATGCGGCGGGCCCCTGGGTCAAGACCTTCTATGACGAGAGCCTGAGCGAGAAATCCCCCCGCGGCATTCGCCTCATCAAGGGGAGCCACATGATAGTGCCGCGCATCCATGAGCGCGAAGAGGCCTACATCCTGCAAAACGAGGACAACCGCATCGTCTTCGTCATCCCCTACCAGCAGGACTATTCCCTCATCGGCACCACGGACGTGGAGCACAAAGGCAGCCCGCGGGAGGCCAAGATCAGCGATGCCGAGATCAACTACCTGTGCAAGGTGGTCAATGCCCACTTTACCAGGCAGATAAGCCCGGCAGACGTGGTGTGGACCTATGCCGGTGTGCGCCCCCTGTGTGACGACGAGTCCGATTCACCCCAGGCGGTGACCCGGGACTACACGCTCGAGCTCAGTGGTGAATCCGACGGCGCGCCGCTCTTGTCGGTGTTTGGCGGCAAGCTCACCACCTACCGCAAGCTGGCCCAGGCCGCCTGCAACAAGCTCAAGCCCTGGTTCAGCCAGATGGGAGAGGACTGGACCGCCAACAGCCGGCTGCCCGGTGGCGAGTTCGACTGCTCGGTGCGTGAACTGGCACGTGCCTTTGCGCTGGAATTCGACTGGCTCGACGATCGCAGCGCCCTGCGCATCGCCGAATCCTATGGCGCTCATGCCCGCCTCTGGCTGAAGGAGGAGCGCGGCCAGCACTTTGGCGCCGGACTGTATGAATCTGAAGTGCGCTATCTCATCGCGCGCGAATGGGCCCACTCCCTGGAGGACATCCTGTGGCGCCGCAGCAAGCTGGGGCTGCGCCTGTCGGAATCCGAACAGCAGCAGCTCGGTGCCTGGCTGCTCGAACACCACCACGCCCTGCCCAAGGCCAGCTGATGACCCATGGCGGGCGGCCTTTGCCGTCCGCCGTCAAACTGCAATAAACCCCTGCTATAACAATTACCCGCATCCTACACACCATAACAACGAGATCTCTTGATGAAGCAACCTCACCGTACCCTGATAGCCCTTGGCCTCGGGGCTGCCCTGGCGCTGCCTGCACTGGCGGCCGACGAAGGCAAAATCGTGATCGCCCACCGGGGTGCCTCCGGTTACCTGCCGGAACACACCCTGGAATCCAAGGCCCTGGCCTATGGCATGGGCGCCGACTATCTGGAGCAGGACCTGGTGATGACCAAGGATGACCAGCTGGTGGTGATGCACGATCACTTCCTTGATGGCATCACGGACGTGGCCGAGCGCTTCCCCGGCCGGGCCCGCCCGGACGGTCGCTACTATGTGGTGGATTTCACCCTGGACGAGGTGCGCTCCCTGCGCATGACCGAGCCGTTCCAACTGGTGGACGGCAAGCAGGTGCCGGTCTATCCGGCCCGTTTCCCGATGTGGAAGCCCAGCTTCAGGATCCACACCTTCCAGGAAGAGATCGAGATGATCCAGGGGCTCAACAAGAGCACCGGCAAGCACATCGGCATCTACCCGGAGATAAAAGCCCCCTGGCTGTTCCGCCACGAGGGCAAGGACATCTCCAGGGCGGTGCTGAACGTGCTCAAGGAGTACGGTTACACCAGCAAGAGCGACAAGGTCTATCTGCAGTGCTTCGATGCCAACGAGCTCAAGCGCATCAACGGCGAGCTGATGCCCGCCATGGGCATGGATCTCAAGCTGGTGCAGCTGATGGCCGAGACCGACTGGAACGAGACCATGGTCTACGACGCCAAGGGCAAGGCAACCCCCTATGACTACGACTGGATGTTCAAGCCGGGGGCCATGAAGACCATCGCCACCTATGCCGAGGGAATCGGTCCCTGGAAACCCATGGTGGTGACCGAGCCGGGCACTCCCGGCAAGCCGGTCTTCACCGGCATGGTGAAAGAGGCCCACGCGGCCGGTCTCAAGGTGCATCCTTATACCTTCCGTCAGGATGAGGGGCAGATCCCGGCCTATGCGAAAGACTTCACCGACCTGCTCAACATCTTCCTCTATCAGGCCGATGTGGATGGGGTATTCAGCGACTTCCCCGACAAGGCGGTCGAGGCTATCAAGGCCCACGGCAAATAATAAAAGAAGAGCAACACGGGAATGCAAGCGGGGCCAGGTGCCCCGCTTTTTTTGTGCCCGGGGTCATCGCCGGGATGAGGGGTCGGATAAGGGGTCATGAGAGGGGGCAGAGAGATGATATTGAAATGGATGGGTGTAATTAAATCTTTACGATTTGGGTCTAGTTTGGCCTCGCGTGTCGCTACTTTTGAGTTGTTTCACTCTGCATTCTTGGTCATTTATCCATCTGTCAGCGTGCAAAAACGCTAGTTTCACTTGATTGTTTGTTTTTCCTTGGTAAGGTGGGGGCGGTTGCGTAACAAAGTGCTGACTTTCGTAAACAAAAATGAACGGTCAGCGCCCTTGGCTTGAAACAGTAGAGAGAATGAGAAGATGCAAAGAGATCCCCTGAACAACATCCATATCCAGTCCGAACAAGTGATGATCACGCCTGCCCAGCTCAAGGAGAAACTGCCCATCTCCGATCGCGCGCTGGCATTCGTGCAAGGGGCCCGCAATACCATCGCCGACATCATCCACCGTCGCGATCACCGCTTGCTGGTGATCTGTGGTCCCTGCTCCATCCACGACATGGACGCTGCCAAAGAGTACGCAACCAGACTCAAAGCGCTGCATGACGCCTATCAGGACTCTCTCTACATTGTCATGCGGGTCTACTTTGAGAAGCCGCGCACCACGGTCGGCTGGAAGGGCTTTATCAACGATCCGAACCTGGACGGCACCTTTGACGTGGAGCTGGGTCTGCACCGCGCCCGCGAGCTGCTCTGCTGGCTGGCCGAGCTGGAGTTGCCGCTGGCGACCGAGGCGCTCGACCCCATCAGCCCGCAATACCTGGCGGAGCTCTTCTCCTGGTCTGCCATCGGTGCCCGCACCACCGAATCCCAGACCCACAGGGAGATGGCCTCCGGCCTCTCCATGCCGGTTGGCTTCAAGAACGGCACCGACGGCAACCTCGGCACCGCCATCAATGCGCTGCAGGCCGCTTCCAGCCCCCACGCTTTCATGGGGATCAACCAGCAGGGTCAGGTCGCGCTGCTGCAGACCCAGGGCAACCCGGATGGCCATGTGATCCTGCGCGGCGGCAAGCACCCGAATTACGATTCCGTCAATGTGTCGCTGGCGGAAGAGGCGCTGGAGAAGGCGGGCCTGCTGCCCGGTCTGGTGGTGGATTGCAGCCACGGCAACTCCAGCAAGGATCACCGGCTGCAGCCCAAGGTGGCCGACAACGTTATTCACCAGATCCAGGAGGGCAACCGCTCCATCATCGGGGTGATGCTCGAATCCAACCTGTTCGAAGGCAACCAGTCCAGCGAGCAGCCCAAGTGCGAGATGCGCTACGGCGTCTCCATCACCGATGCCTGCATCGACTGGGAGACCACGGATGCGCTGCTGGCCCGCTGCCACAGCCAGCTGGCGGCACCACTTTTGGCCAGAACATCGGCATAAGCCGTGGTATCTTGTTGTAACTGATTGAACCATCGAGGTATCACTGCCCACGCAGTGATACCTTGTTGCCTCTTGAATGACAGGGCGTCGCTGCGGGCGGCGCCAGCAGGGACTGGACATGGCGGAAGAGTTGAATGCCCTCAGGGACAAGATAGATGCGGTGGACAAGCAGCTGATTGATCTGCTGGCCGCCCGTCTCGCCCTGGTGGGGGAAGTGGGGGAAGTGAAGAGCCGGCACGGCCTGCCCATCTATGCACCGGATCGGGAGGCGAGCATGCTGGCCCGCCGCCGCGCCGAGGCCGAGGCACTGGGGGTGCCGGGGGACCTTATCGAGGACGTGCTGCGCCGGGTGATGCGCGAGTCCTATATTCTGGAGTCCGCCAGCGACAAGGAGCACCACTTCAAGTGCATGAAGCCTGAGCTCGGCAAGGTGGTGATCATCGGTGGCCAGGGGCAGCTTGGCCGCCTGTTCGGCAACCTGTTCAGCCTCTCGGGCTACCGGGTCGAAACCCTGGGTCAGGCCGATTGGCCACGCGCCGACGAGATCCTGCACGGCGCCGGGCTGGTGATGGTGGCGGTGCCCATCGACGTCACCTGCCAGGTGATCGACCGGCTCGGCAACCTGCCGGCGGACTGCCTGCTGGTGGACGTGACCAGCGTCAAGAGTGAACCGCTTGCCCATATGCTGGCGGTACACCAGGGGCCGGTGCTGGGGCTGCACCCCATGTTCGGGCCGGACGTGGCGAGCCTCGCCAAGCAGGTGATCGTCTGCTGTCAGGGGCGCGAGCCCGCCGCCAGCCAGTGGCTGCTGGAACAGATGACCATCTGGGGGGCGCGTTTGCAGCAGGTGGAGGCCAGGGCCCACGACGAGGCAATGACCTTCATTCAGGCGCTGCGCCACTTCGCCACCTTCGCCTACGGCTGGCACCTCTCCCGCGAGCAGGCCAACATCGACCGCCTGCTTGCCTTAAGCTCTCCCATCTACCGGCTGGAGCTGGCCATGGTGGGACGGCTGTTTGCCCAGGATCCCCATCTCTACGCCGACATAATATTGTCGTCGCCCCAGAACCTCGCGATGATCCGCCGCTACTACCAGAACTTCGGCGAGGCGCTGGGCCTGCTGGAGCGGGGCGACAGGGAGGGCTTCATCGAGGCCTTCAGCCAGGTCTCCGGCTTCTTCGGCGAGCGGGCGGAGGAGTTCCTGCGCGAGAGCCGCACCCTGCTGGCCCAGGCCAACGATCGTCGTCATCACGGCTGATGCACAAAGATATCCATACAAAAGGGGCCTGATGGCCCCTTTTTCATGTTGCTTGTGCTGCACCGATAACCAGGGTAGATGAAAACACAGGTCTGGGCGTGAAATCACCCTGTTTCATTCGGCAGGCGGTTGACGCAAGTCGGCGTCATGCCAGCCCAGCGGCAGGGTGAGCAGTTGATCGATCAGCTCCCGGCGGTCGGATTTCTCCAGATAGGCGAGGTAGAGCGGGCGGCTCAGGGATTGGCCCCCTTCCACCAGATGAAGCTGCCCCTGCTCCAGGAAGGGGCTCACCATGCGCCTTGGCAGGTAGGCGGCGCCGCCGTTGGCCAGCACGAATTGCAGGGCCATGCTGGCGGAGCTCGAATGCAGAACTGGGGTCTTCTGCAGGCTTTGCAACCGGCTCGATGGCGGTTCGAAGCTGGTGCCCCAGTCGAGATGAATGTGGGGCATCTGCATCAGGCTGTCGGCGTTTGCGGCTGGCTCCCGGCTCACCAGTTCGAACACCAGCTCGCCGATGGGGTGCAGGGCAATCTCGTCGATCTTGGTCGGCTCGGAGAGCAGGGCCAGATCGAGGGAGCGCTCCAGCAACTGGCGACAGAGGTGCTCGCGGGAGGCCGTTTCGAGGCGCACCGCGAGGCCGGGGGCCAGGGCATAGACATGGTTGAGCCAGTCGTTGAAGTCGAGCTCCCAGAAGACGGCGGGGGCACCGATGGCAAGCTGCTGGCTGAAACCGGGGGAGAGGGCCACGTCCTGCTTGGCGCGCCCCAAAGTATGCAGAATGGCGTCTGCGTAGGGCAGCAGACGCTCACCGGAGGCAGTCAGGCGGATGTTGTTGCGATGACGGGCAAACAGGCTGACCCCGAGTTGCTGCTCGAGCTGGCGGATCCGGAAGCTCACCGCCGACTGGGTCAGGTAGAGATTTTCAGCCGCCCGGCCAAAGTGCCGGGTCTTGCTGACCTCGATGAAGGTCCGAAGCAGCTCGGTATCCATTAATCGAGGGACTCGTCGCTGCCGCCACCGCCGCCTTCAAAGCTGCCACCAGCATCTTCATTGGCGCCGCCTGCGACGGTGCACAGACGGTGCACGCGCTTGGGACCAATCACCTTCAGGTATTTGAACCACACCTTGGCGTGGGGGTTGTTGCCGGCTGCGCCGGATTTGACCTGTTCGATAAAGGCACTTTCTACGTCATCGCGCGGGGCCAGGTTGCCCTGATAGAGCGCCAGCATCACGGTGCCATATTTTTCCAGACTGTCCGCTTCTGCCACGGTGAATTCGCCACTGCGACGCAGGCCACGGGGAAAATGTTTGAAGTCGTTGAAACGCTTGTCTGATTCGAAGCTCATAGTGCTCTTGTTCTGGTTAGTTTGACCTTTGCGGGCAAGTATCATCAGGCCGTCGCAGAGTGCAAAATCAATTTTCTTACTATGTTAATAAATATCTTTTATCGAACAGGGTTTGTCGCATCCCGAGGGGGCATTTTGCGGTGCGCTGCACAAAAAAGCCTGAAAAATAGTGGAGTTATGTCAGATTTTGTACAGGAAAAACCGCTCAAAAACGGGCTCGGAAGCTAAAAATAAGGCGCCGTATGGCGCCTTTTTGTCATCATGACTGAGCTGAACCCGAGTGCGCGGCACTCACTCAATCATGGCTGGCTGTGCCAGGTTGTCGGCACGCCACAGACGATAGCGCACCTCATACTCCTGGGGCACATAGATGACGAAGGGCAGCTTGGAGTTGTAGTTCACGAAGAAGCCCTGACCGTAGATCTGGACGAAACTCTCCTTCTTCTGGCCGTCCGGGCAGGCCATCAGGGTGCTGACGGGGCCGGTGACCTGGCCCAGGGTCAGGTAGTTGTAACCCCAGCCCTTGACGCTGTGCTGTTCCAGATTGCCCGCGAAGCGGGGCAGGTTGCAGTCGACCAGCATCTTCTTGCCGACTTGCAGCTCGACCATCATGTCGGCTTCGTTCTCGACTTCCGGCAGACGGATCACGACACGTTCCTGGTTCACTTCGGCGGCGGGGAACATGCTGATATCAAATTTTTTCGGTTCGGCGGCGAAGGCATGGCCACCCAATAACAAGGCGCCCAGCAGGCTAAAACGCAACACGGTTTTCATCTGTACCTCTTGGGATTGGTTCAACGCCGCTAGACTAACCGCTCTGCTGGTTTCATGCCAGCGCTGCGGCGTGCAAAACCGCCCTGAACAGGCATCACATGACGCAATTTGATGCTTTTTTGACGGCCAGGGTCACCCTGCCGCTTCTTGCCTCGTGTCAAACAGGGGGCCGGGTGGCCCCCATGGCCAGGCTGTCACCTCACCAGCAGAACCTGTTTCGCCCAAGAGCGGGGGGCGCGCTGGGCGACGGAGCCGCTGGTGATGTCCAGGTAAGCGACGCCCTGAAGGGCCGGCACCGGGGTGGAAGACCAGAGATAGACATAGCCGTCGTTCACCTCCTTGCCATCCCCGGCCATGGCGCGGGGGAAGATGGTTTCGTTCAATGCCGGTTTGTAACAGGCGGACTCCAGAATGCTGGCGAGCTCCTTGATGGTGGGCAGGCGCCAGTCGTGATGACCACCAAAGCCATACAGGGCATGGCTAGGTTCGGTACGGATCCGTTCCGTCGTCTGCAGTGCCTGTTGCCAGTAGAGGCGGGTGGGTTCCCCCTCGCAGCTCTGGTTGCGCCAGGTCTGGCCGAGCTGGCAGCGCATCCAGGTCAGACCGGTGCCCCTGTCGGTGACGGTGCCGTTGCCGTGATCCTGGAAACGGGCGGTGGGACTGGTACGGGGCAGGGCGTCGTCGCAGATGGCGATGGCCAGTGCCAGGGGGCTGCACAGGGTGAGCAGCAGGGTCAGAAGATACTTGTTCATCGGGTTACCTCGGCCACCAGGCGCAGTTGCAGACCGTTGGCGTCATTGCTGTTTTGAACTGGGGTGGGATAGTCGGCACCGGCGTCCTCGCCGAGGAAGATGTGGGCGATGGCGCTCAGAGGCGCGCTCTCCAGCCGGCGGGACGGGGTCAGGGTCTGGCTCCAGTAATAGCCATCGAAGCCATTGAGTCCGGTGCCGACATCGGGGAAGTAGCGCACATCCAGGGTGACGAGCTGGCCATCCTGGCGGGCGAGGGAGCCGTAGTGCTGCAAACTCATCAGCTCACGGGCGTGGGGCAGGCGCCAGTGGGTGATGCCGCACAGTTGCTGTGCATTGAGCCACTGACGGTACTGCTCCGTGGTGCAGATGGCCTCCCCTTCGGGGCAGGCGTAATCCCGCTCCTCCTGGGTCGGGTGATAGTTGTCGAACTCCCAGGCGAAGGTGCGGTGCAGATCCCTCGGACTGTCCGGATCCGCCAGCTTCTTCTCCCAGACGAGGCCGGTATTGAGATCCTCCACGCACTCCCACTCGTCGGCATTGTCCGCCAGGGGTTGCCCCTTGCCGTCCAGCTTGCGATAGCGCAGGGGCGCCAGGCCCAGGCTCGCCTCCTGGCCCGGGTGATCGGCAGGCTCCTGGGTCAGCAGATAATCCACCCCGTCCGTGTAGGTGGTGACGCCACCTGCGGTCACCAACGCCCGGGGTTGCTGCTGCTGCAGCACGGCGGCGAGTCTGGCCTGCTGGCTCAGGAGCTCGGGGCTTGCGGCAAAGTGCCGGGCGAGCTCGGGCAGCAGGGTGACCAGCCCCTGCCAGATCTGCAGGCGGCGCTCGCTGGCGGCAAAGGTGGGCAGGGTGGCCTTGTCATCTAAGGCGGCGAGGGCCAGCTCGGCGAGGGCGCGGTTGAAGTCGCCCAGCTGCGCCAGTGCCGCCAGATCTGGGCCGGGGTGAAGGGGGGCCAGGGCGAGCAGCACGTCCGTCAGGGCCTGAGCCGGTGGCAGCCCGTCCGAGATACGCGTCTGCAGCAGGGTGCTGAGGGGGCTGGGGGTGAGGTGCTGGTTGTCCTGGCGCGCCGCCGGGTGGGCCAGGGGCAGGGCGGCGGGATCCGCCGGAATGAACAGCAGGGGAGTGGTGAGCAGATCAGGGTGGCGCCGGGTCAGGGAGTGGGCACCGGCCTCGCCGCTGACGGCGGGCTCATTGGCTTCGCAGCCGTCGTTCTGGTTCAGGTTGATGCACAGAGTGCCCGCAGCGGGCAGGCTGACCGTCAGGCGGTAGTCCGGCGCGGTCAGGGGAGCCTCGTCCGAACCGCCGCCACAGGCGCTGAGCAGGGGGGCCAGCAGGCAGACGATCGGGGTTATTCTCATGGTCATGGTGTGTCCTTGGAGGGGCCTTGGCCCCTCTCTTCTTTATATAGGGAGAGTCAGAGGCGACGCAGACGGCGCCACAGGGCCAGCGGCAGCAGCCAGAGCAGAGGGAAGGCCCCCCCGCCACTGCTGTCCGAGGTATCGAAGCGGATGATGCCGTCATCCGGCACGGGCACGGTGTTGCCGCACTGGGCGCCGGTACGCTGACTGATGCTCCACCCGTTCAGGAAACCCTGATTGCCCGGTTTGCTGTCCACCACCTCCAGGGTCCAGCGACCGGCCAGGGGTTCTCCTTCGAAGGCGCTGAAGGGTTGCAGGGACTGCAACTCGGTCGGGAAGACCCCTTTCAGGCTCGGCAGGGGGCTGTAACCCTTGTCCCAGATCTGGACCCGGGTGCCGGCGGGGGAGCTGAGCCAGATCTCCAGCTCATCCAGCGCCTCGTGCTGCAGATCCAGGCTCAGTTGCAGCCTGTCGCTCACACGGGCATCGCTCTTCTCCAGCAGCAGGCTGGTTTCGCTCAGGCCGCGCACCTCCTCGCTCTGGGCATCGTTCAGTCGCTGTGACCGACCACTGGCCCGGCTGATGACGGGGGTGCCGATGGGCAGGGTCAGGGATTGCTGCCACTGGCGCTCGGTGGGGCTGGTACCGCTCATGGCGAGATTCACCGAGAGGCTCGCCTCGTCGCCGCAGGCGAGCGGGCTCTGGGCCAGCAGGCGCAGGGTGGTGGTCATGCTGGCACCGGCGGCCAGAGTCGCTGGTTGCCAGTTGTCAGGATCGGCCTGCAACCCGGTTGGCAGGGTGAGGGCCAGCTCGTTGAGGGTCACCTCCCCCTTGCCCGGGTTGTTGAGGGTCAGCTGCACCGACTGGCGCTGCCCCAGCGGGATGGCGCTCCCCTCGGCGAGGGCGATATTGACGGGAGCTTGCAGCAGCCCGTGCTGGCGAAATGCCTGCTCCAGCAGACGGGCATAGGCTCGCGTCGGGTAGAGACGGGCGACGGTATCCACGGTGATCCGGGCCAGTTGCGGCATGCGAATGGCCGGCCCCAGGCCGAAGTGGGATTCGATGATGACGCGATCAAACTCGTCCCTGGCCGCCTCGCCGTGCTCTGCCACCGCCGTCAGCAGGGCCTGGAACAGCGGGGTGCCCCAGAGCTGATCCCCGTTGCTGCCGTTGATGGTGCGGTGGGCGGGGTAGCGGTAGTCCGGATGGTAGCGGGCGCGCAGATCGTCGAGCTGGCGCGGGGTGCGGTCGGTGAAGCGGGCATCCCAGTTGAACACCATGGCGGGTTCGAATTGGCGACCGGCTTCGCTGCGCTGGCGATGACTGGCGGCCAGGTAGTCGCCAAAGCCCTCGCCAATGGCCCCCCAGTCTCCCTCTTCCCCGAGATCCGGCAGGATGTGGTGCTGCACCCCGTGGCCGAACTCGTGCCAGATGACCATGGGATCCTCGGCATCGGGCACGCCGCTGCGACCCAGCTCCAGCCTGCGTTCGAACGGATCGTAGAGGGAGTTGTCCTGATAGCCCGCGTCCGTGTCGATGTCGAGCGCCCCGGGGATGAGATCGGTGAAGCCGAGCGCCTTGAGGTGGCGCTGGGCGAGATCCAGATGGTAGTAGGCGTTGATGTCCGCAAAGCCGCGATCGTCCCGGGTCAGGCGAAAACCCTGCACGTCACTGCTGCTGTAGGGGGCCGATTCGGGGGCCATGACATCCACCACCCTGGCATGGGGGCCGCTCAGGCGATACTGCCCGGCTTGCAGGCTCACCGGCAGGGGAACCGGATCCTGGTAGGCGGCCTCTGCCAGTACCAGCTCATCGTGCCAGACCAGGCTGGCGTCCTGCAGGCGGGTGCGGGGATCGGGGTCGAACACCCGGGCCTGAACCTGCTGATCGCCTGCGTCGGCGACATGCAGAGGGCGGGTAGTTGCCTGATCCCCGAGACGGCCAAGCTCCTGCTCCCCGTCGCAACGGGCAAACAGCTGCACCTGGCTGGCCTTGGCATTGCCTGCCTTGTGCTCGCGCACCCGCTGGCGCAGGGCAGGCACCAGGGTATCGCCGTCTCGCCAGTACCAGGCTTCAACCGGCCCCAGCGTCTCTATCTGGTTGCCGTCGGTGCGCAGGGTGGCGAGCAGGGGATCCAGGGTGTCGCTGGCATCGCAGCCGGGCGCTGTGCTCTGCAAGGGGCGCAGGTTGTGATAGAGGCGCCAGGGGCGGCCGTCCCCGTCGACACTGACGGCGGCCTGGGTGGCGGCCACCGGCAGGCCGTTCACCAGCTGGCGAAAGCTGTAATGGTGGCCGAGCAGGCTGGCCCTGTCGTAGTCGGGGGCCAGCGTCACGCCGAGGCGCTGCTCGAGCCAGCGCTTCGGCGTCGTGGTCAGGGGTTGTTCATCGACAAACTGCAGATCGGCCGCCAGCAGCGGCGATGAGATCAGGATTGCCGCCAGCCAGAGGGCCAGGGAAGAGGGTTTCATGGTTCACTCCAGAAAAAGAGGACAAGGGGTCAGTGGTTGACGCCCGCTAGGGTGAGCAGGAAGGCAAACTCCTGCGCCGCACGCAGCGCCGCCGTTCGGGGGGCGCCCAGGTGGCCGCCGTCGAGTTCGGTGCGCAGCAGATAGGGGCCTGTTCCCGTGCTATGGGATCGCAGGCGGGCTATCCACTTGAGGGGTTCCCAGTAGGGCACCTGACTGTCGTGCAGGCCGCCCGTCACATAGACGGGGGGATAAGGGGCCTTGTGCAGGTTGTCGTAGGGGCTCAGGCGGCGCATCGCGGCATAGTCACCCGGGATGGCCGGATTGCCCCACTCGGCGTACTCCTGCCGGGTGAGGGGTAGCTCGGGATCCTGCATGGTGCCCAGCAGGTCGACGAAGGGAACTTGCAGCACGGCCCCGGCGAAACGGGTGGGCGCCTGGTTGAGTGCCGCTGCCACCAGCAGGCCGCCGGCGCTGCCGCCCATGGCAAACAGCCGGGTGGGATCGATGGCGGGATCCCGTGCCAGGGCATCGGCCACGGCGAGAAAATCATCCACGCTGTGCTGTTTGTCCCGGCCACGACCCTCCCGGTACCAGGATTCGCCGAGCAAACCGCCCCCGCGCACATGGGCGATGGCGTAGACAAAGCCGCGATCCAGCAGGCTCAGCACCCGGGGCTGGTAGTAGGGGCGCATGGGGGTGCCGTAAGCCCCATAGCCGTAGAGCAGCAGTGCCCTGGGGTGGGTAATGCCCTTGCGCCAGACCAGGGAGACAGGCACCTTGACCCCGTCCTTGCCCGCGATCCAGCGCCGCTCGCTCTGATAGGGGGAGGTATCCCTGATCTCGGGTGTCCCCTCCCAGGCGCCGGAGGCGAGATCCAGCCAGCGCTGGTGAGGTGGCTCGGCCATCCCCTGGCGGCGAATGAGCACCTTGTCGCTGGCCGGTTCCTGGCTGCCCTGGAGCCAGGCCGTGCCTGCGCCATCGGTGAGCGGCAGGCTGTGGGTCAACGCACCCTTGGCGTCCAGCACATCGAGCCAGTCATCCCCTTCCTTGCGGTATTGCAGCACGGTGTGCCGGGCAAAGAGGCGCCACTTCTCGAGTTCCCGGCCCTCGCCGGACCAGAGCCGTTGCCACTCTCCCTTCGCCACCAGGCTCAAGTCGGCCACCTGATAGAGGCCGAGGGCGCCGTCCCGGTTGCTCTTGAGCAGCACCCTGTCCCCCTGGGTATCCAGGTAATATTCGAGGCCGCGCTCGCGCCCCTTGAGCAGGTCGGCCCGACCCGCGTCCAGCAGGTATTGCTCCGAGCTGTCGTGGTTGTTGCTTTGCAGCACCAGGTGGCGGCGATCCGTGGTGTGATAGAGGCCGAGCAGCCAGGCGGGATCGCGCTCCTCATACACCAGGGTCTCCTTGCCATCCTGCCAGGCCAGCAGTTGCCAGGGGCGCAGGGTCTGGCGCTCGTTGGCGAGGGTGTAGAGGGTCTTGCCATCCAGACTCCAGAGCAGATCGCCGGCGCGGTGAGGCAAAGAGGCCAGAGTCTCGCCACTCGCCAGATCCAGCAGGGTGATGCGGTAGTCCCGATCTCCCCTGCGGTCTTCGGCCAGGGCAAGCAGGTGCCCGTCCGGGTGCAGGGCCCAGGCGGCGAGCTCGTAATACCCCTCGGCAGGTTGGCGGGGAGCCAGCCGCTTTCGGGGGGCGGCATTGGCGTCGCGGCGTTGCCACAGGCTGCCGTCCGCTTCCATGCGCCACTGGCTGCCAGCCTGGCTCAACCAGTCGTCCGGCACGGGTTCGCCCCGCTCCCGGCCCTGCCACTCCGTCTGCAGGCGCTGCACCAGTGGCGCCTGGCCGGCGAGCTGCTGCTCGGTCCAGCGGTTCTGCTCGCGCAGCAGCGTCAGGAGGGCGGGATCCTGGCGGCTATCGTCACGCCAGCCACCATAGGGATCGAGGCGGGCTATCTCCCCCTTCATCAGTTGCGGGCGCTCGGGGATGAGGGGCGCGGCCTCCAGGGTTGCCTCAGGCAGGGGGGAGGCGGGGGCCGGCGTGGCCAGCAGGCTGGCCAGGATCAATAGGCTGTGCATCAGATCCCCACGAAGGTGTAGCGCAGGCTGGCACTCAGGGTGCGGCCGCTCTGGGTGAAGAGGGAAGCATCGGTCCCGGCTTCCAGCCCGGCCACATCCTGATAGCGGGTGTAGCGGGTGTCGAACAGGTTGTCGAGCTTGAGGTTGACCTTGAGGGAGTCGGTGACCAGCCAGTCGGCCGTCAGAGCGAAACTGAGCCAACCGGCACTTTCGAGGCAGTCCCCCTGGCGGCCGGTCAGGCTGTTGCCGCAGGTGGGCACCCGGCTCATGGCGGCGGCATAGTCCGCCTGAATGCCCAGACTCCACTCATTGGCCTGATAGCTCAGACGGGTGTTGCCCTCGAGGGGCGTCAGGGTGCGCAGCGCTTCACTTTTGTTGTCCTCGCCATCGACCCAGCCGAGCTTGGTGGCGAGCTCCCACTCCTGGGTCAGCCAGTAGCTGGCGGCGAGTTCGGCCCCCCAGGTTTCGGCCTTGGCGACGTTGCGATATTGGCGCAGGATGACACCATCGCTCAGGCGCAGCCCCACCTCGCGCCAGTCGATGAAGTTGTAGTAGCGGTTGTAGAAGAGCGCTGGCTTGATGCTCCAGTTGTCCCCCTCGCCACTCAGCCCCCACTCGATGCTGTGGCTGGTTTCCTCCTTGAGCCCGGTGTTGGCGATGATCTCGAAGGGTGGCAGAGCGAAGTAGTGGGGGATGTTGCCGTACACCTTGTCGTAGGAAGGCGCCCGGAACCCGTTGGCGTAGCTGAGCCAGCTGCGCCACTGGTCGTTGAAGCGGTAGCTGGTGGCCAGGCTCGGGGAGAGGTGCCAGCTGTGGTTGCTGTCGTTGCTGCCGTCCAGCGGCGTGAGCCACTGGTTATCCATGCGCAGGGTGGGGGTGAACTGCCACTGGCCCAGGCTGGCCACGTCGCCGAGCCAGACTCCGGCCCTGTCGGTACGGGCGCGGCTGAAGGGGGCGGACTGGCCGGGTTGGGGAATGCCGGCCTCCAGACTCAGCTTCTCCACCGGCCGCTCGTGGGTGGTGCGCTCCAGCTCGATGCCGTAACTGAGCTGATGGGAGATATGCCCGGTGGCGAGATCCCGGCGCACATCCAGCTCGGTACCGATCCTGTCTTCGGTGAAGGTGGCGAGTTCCCGTTCGCTGCGATAGCGCGGATAACCGCTCAGCAGATCGTTTTGCAGCAGGCTGCGCTTGTTGGCGGTGTTTTTCGAGTGATTGCCGTAGGCACTCCAGGTGAGGCTGTCGGCCAGTATTGTGTCGAGGTTTCTCGCCTCCCAGGCCAGCTTTCCCCCCTGGGTGCGTTGGCTGCCCTGCTCGTGGTACTGGCGCACCTGCCACTTGCCATCGGGCTGGGGCACTTCGCGCGGCCCCTGATCCCGTTCGGCGTTGTCCTCGAAGTAGTCGAGTTCGAGGCGCAGCAGATGATGTTCGTTCAGCTGGATGCGAGAGCTGGTGGAGGCGCTGAGGCCATCCAGATCCGCCGGGATGCGGCTCTCGTCGTAGTTGGCGGTCTCATGTCCCTGCCAGCCGGAGAGGCGCAGCAGGTGTTCGGTATCCCGTATCCGGGCGGCGCCGGTGGCGCTCAGCTTCTGCTTGTCACTGCTGCCATCGTGCAGCACCTTGCTGCCGAGATAGGCATCCTGGCCCTGAAGGTAATCTTCCGGCTGCTTGGTGCTGATGACGATGGTGCCGCCGATGGCATCGGAGCCATGGAGGGAGGAACCGGCTCCCTTGGCCACCTCTATCTGTTTGACATCGTCGAGATCGAAGCTGAAGCGGCCCACCTTGTCGTTAAGGTCGTCGGCGCCAAAACCATCGCTGACCCGCACCCCGTCCTTGATGATGAGCACCCGGTTGCCGCCCATGCCGCGGATGATGATGTTCTGGGGGCGACCGGCGGAGCCGGTCACCGAGACGCCGGGTTCGTTCTTGAACACATCGGTGAGCTCGGTGGCAACCTGGCGATCCAGATCCTCCTCCGTGATGACGGTGATGGAACCCGACACGTCGGAGAGCTTCTGCTCGATGCGCTGTCCCTTGACCACGATGGTTTCTCGCCCCTTGAGTTCGGGGGGCATGTCCGTTGTGTCGACCCCGGCGGGATCGCTGGCAGCCAGCGCCGTACCGGACAGCAGCATGGGCCAGTAGTGAAGAAGTCGAATTTTCATATTTGAGAATAATTATTATTTAAGCCTGAAGGGCGCGGATTATTGCAGAGGGAGTCAAGTAGATCAATAAATGACAATCATTATCATTTTGTTTTTATGATATTGATCGAATTGAATTTTTTGAGAGTTAAATCAGTAAGGTGGTGGCATACGTTTGCGAATGACGCCATGAGAAACAGGAGGACGGGGGTGGTGCGGGCAAGAAAAAGCCCGCCATAGGGGCGGGCTCAAGGAGGTGGGCTGGCGCAGATCAGGGGGCGCGATAGAAACGATTGAGCTCGTTCATCACCTGGATCAGGGTGCCCATGTCCGGGGTGCCGTGCTTGATGGGGCGATAGGTGTCACGGTCCAGCAGCTCGAAGTCCCCCTGCTTGTTGAACTGGGTGATGGTGTTGCCCTGATAGATGGCGAAGTCATTCTGATCCCCCGCCAGCAGCCAGGTGCGTGTACTGGCTTCGAACAGGTTGCGCCCCGTGCTGTAGTCACGATAGGGGTTGCGTACACCCAGCATGTTCTTCATCAGGGTCGGTACCAGATCCAGGTGGCTGCTCGCCTGCGCCTGAGGCGCAGGTTCGGCACCAGGCCAGGCCAGCACCAGGGGGACCTGCACCTGATAGGTCGAGTAATTGCTGCCATAGCCCCAGCTGTTGCTCTGGGTCTCGTTGAACTCCTGACCGTGGTTGGAGGTGACCACGACGATGGTCTGATCATCAAGCCCCTGCAATTGCAGTTGGGTCAGCATCTGCTCCAGCAGTTGATCGGTATAGAAGACCGCGTTCTTGTAGCGGTTCTCCAGCTTCTGCAGGTTCTCGGGCCGATAGGCAGTGGCCGGGTTGAAGCGGGTCAACTCGGGCTGGAAGGGGCCCTTGATGCTGGCTGGCACCTGATAATCTCCCGGGCTAGAGAGATAGACCAGAGAGAACCAGGGTCTGTCCGCGGTGCGCGTGCCAAGCCACTGCTGCCAGTCGTCGATGAGCCTGCGGTCATCGGTCTGGCGGGAGACGAAGACCTGCTTGCGCAGACCCGCAAGCAGGCTCTGGCGATACTGCTTGGCATCTTCCAGTGCACCGAACAGGCCGAACTGGTAGTCCTGACGCAGCATCTCGTCGAACAGCACGGGGGGGCGCTTGTCGGCCCGGATGTCCCCGTAATAGTGGCCGGGCAGCCCGTAGAAGAGGCTGAACATCCCCATGGCTTCATCATTGCCACCACTCATGTGCTGGCGGAAATTGAAGTGGTTGTCCGCGTAGCGTTGCAGATTGGGCATGTTGATGTTGTTGAGCATGTCGGCTCGCAGGGAGTCGACCACCACCACCAGCAGGTTCTTGTGATCGCTTGGTGCGCTCACGCTGAGGGGGCGCAAGGGATAGAGCAGACGGTGCTCAGCGCTTCCCTGATCTTCGGCCTTCTTCTCATACTGCTCGAGGTCGAGCCAGCCATGCTTGGCCAGGAAGCTCCTGGCGGTCATGGGGTAGGAGAGGGGGAAGTTGGCCCGTTGCATGGTGATGGGTTGATACAGGGTCGCATCCGCCCAGCTGTTGACCAGATGGGTGAGGATGAAGCAGACCAGCAGGGCCAGCCCCACCTGATTGCCGTACTGGCGGCGTTTGCGCTTGTTGATCTTGCGCCACACATAGGCCGACAGCAGCAGTTGCAGCAGGAAGATGGCGGGCACCGCCACGAAGATGATGCTCCAGATAGAGCCCTCTTCGGTCTGCGCCTGATCCAGCAGCAGTTGCCACACCTGGCCATTCAAGTGGAACTTGAACAGCTGGAACACCTGGGTGTCGATAAGCAGCAGCACCAGCGCCAGGGTGGCGATAATGGATGAAATGAAGCGCAGCGGCTTCTCCCTGGGCAGGATGAAGCTCAAGGGGAAGATGGTCAGCAGATAGGTGACGAAGCTCAGGAACGAGAAATGACCTATCCAGCTGATGACGAGATAGGTCACGCCGAGCGTGGTCGACGGCCAGCTGATGGCGCCCAGGTAACGGGTCGAGATCAGCATGGCCAGGATGATGTTGAAGAAGGAGAACCAATGCCCCCAGGTGATCAGGCGAGAGACATTATCGCGATAGGGGTTGCCGGTTTCGACCATAATGATCCATCTGCTTGAAAAACATCAAAGAATGCGAAGAAACTCAGTGCGCATCGTGGCGATGGCCCACCGAGGCGGTGAGTGCCTGGATGAACTTCTCGGTGATCGCCTGGCGCTGGGCCGGGGCCATGCCGTTGATGATGTTGGTGGTCAGGTTGCCAAGGACCATCAGACTGAGATCCACCGGTGCCTTGTGTTTCTCCAGGGCGGTGATCAGGTCGTTCATCAGGGCGTCAAACTGCTCGTTATTGTACTTTGATACGATGGGCATAATCTTGGGTTCACCTCGGTTCAAAGCGCCTTATAATACTTCACCCTTTCGGCTAACACTATGGCTTTGTGACATGAGTCTCGATATCGACAAGATCATTCTTCACTCCCTGCGGGCGGGCAACGATGGCCAGCCCCACGCCGATACCCGCAGCCAGACCCTGCCTGCCGACGAGGCGGTACAAGGGCTGATGGCGGAGCTGCATCGCATCTACAACGGCAAGGGGGGAAAGGGCTTTGGCTTCTTCGCCGATCCCGAGGCCGCCGTCGCCGAGCTGGCGGAGGGGGAAGACGCCCCCAAGCAGCCTTCCCCCGCCTTTCGCATCGCCCTGGAGCAGTTGCTGGCGGAGCAGACCGAGTTCGTCCCCTTTTCCGTTAACCTGACCCAGATGCTGGTCAAGCAGCTGGTGGAGCATGCCCTGGACGAGCAAGGGGTGTTGCTGATTGCCAAGTACAACTATGTGGGAGTGGATTACCTGATGATCGCCCTGCTGGAAGGCAAGGAGAGCGTCACCGTGAGCGAGGCGCTGGAGCTGCGCCACATCCAGTACCTGGATATCGGCAAACTCAATCTGGTGGCCCGCATCGATCTGACCGAATGGAAAACCCAGGGGGATTCGCGTCGTTATATCACCTTCAGCAAGGGTCGGGTCGGTCGCAAGCTGGGGGATTTCTTCATGGATCTGCTGGGGGCCCGGGAGGGCATGGATGCCAAGATCCAGAACAAGGGGTTGCTGCAGGCGGTGGACGATTACTGCGACAGCCGCCAGCTCGAACCGGCCGAGCGCAATGACTACAAGAAGCAGGTCTTCAAATATTGCACCGAGCAGGCCAGCGCCGGCGAGGAGATCGAGATCAAGGAGCTGTCGGCGGAATTGCCCGGTGATGGGGACCTCGATTTTTACAGCTTCATCGGTCAGGAGTACGAGCTGGAGGAGCGCTTCCCGGCGGACCGCTCCACCCTGCGGGGCTTGACCAAGTTTGTGGGCTCCGGTGGCGGCCTGACCCTGAGCTTCGAGCAGAAGTTGCTCAACAGCCGGGTCTTTTACGATCCCCAGACCGACACCCTGACCATTAGGGGAGTCCCGCCCAATCTCAAGGATCAATTGCTGCGCCAGTCGTAATGTGATCCAGCCGTCATTTCTTGCAAAAAGGCACCGGAGTCCGCTCCGGTGCCTTTTTATTTAAGGGGGTGATGTAGATGGAAACCACCTCAGTACTTTTGTTAACACATTGAACAAAATATCGGGAATGAAAGGGTTTTCAGTGGGGTGAAATCCCTTTCAATGGCGTAAATTAATTTCCTTTCTGTAATTTAATTTCCATATCTTGGCAAAAATATGGGGATATCCCTTCCTAAGTCGCTGAAATAAGAAAATGTTTTCATAACTTTCTGGAAGAAAATACGTAATTGCATTTCAAAAATGCGAGGCGTGTCATGTGAGGCATTGACTGCTTGGGATAATATTCATCTGCACACAATGCTCTTACAGCGCGGAACTAATACAAGGAAAGGCTCATGAAAAAGAAATTGCTGTCATCCCTGATCGGTCTGGCTACCCTGGGCGTGGCCTGCTCTGCCACTGCTGCCATTGATGAAGGTCAGCTGACCATCTGGATCAACGGTGACAAGGGCTACAACGGCCTGGCCGAAGTCGGCAAGAAGTTTGAAGCCGAAACCGGCATCAAGGTCACCGTCGCCCACCCGGATCAGGTTGAAGTCAAATTCCAGCAAGCCGCCGCCACCGGCAACGGCCCGGACATCTTCTTCTGGGCTCACGACCGTTACGGTGAGTGGGTCAAGTCCGGTCTGCTGGTTCCCGTGACCCCGAATGCCGCCACCAAGGCCAAGTTCGAGCAATTCGCCTGGGATGCCATGACCGTCGATGGCAAGACCTATGGCTACCCGGTCGCGGTAGAAGCCGTCAGCCTGATTTACAACAAGGATCTGTTGCCCAACCCGCCGAAGACCTTCGAAGAGATCGCCAAGATCGACGAAGACCTGAAGAAAAATGGCAAGCGCGCCATCATGTGGGCCTATGACACCCCCTACTTCAGCTACCCCCTGGTGGCTGCCAACGGTGGTTATGCCTTCAAGAAGACCGCCACCGGCTATGACGTCAAAGACACCGGCGTGAACAACGCAGGTGCCAAGGCTGGCGTCGGCTACATCTCCGAGATGATCAAATCCGGTCACCTGGAGAAGGGCATCGACTACGGTGTGATGGACGCCAAGTTCAACAAGGGCGAAGTAGCCATGATGATCAACGGCCCCTGGGCCTGGAGCAACCTGGACAAGAGCGGCATCAAGTATGGCGTAGCCCAGCTGCCGACCCTGAAAGGCAAGCCGGCCAAGGCCTTCGTTGGTGTACTGGGTGCCACCATCAACGCCGCCAGCCCGAACAAGGATCTGGCCATCGAGTTCCTCGAGAACTACCTGCTGACCGATGCCGGTCTGGCGCCGATGAACGCCGACAAGCCGCTGGGTGCCGTGGCCCTGAAGTCCTTCCAGAAGACCCTGGAAGCCGACCCCAACATCAAGGCCACCATGCTGAACGCCCAGAACGGCGAACCGATGCCGTCCGTGCCCGAGATGAGCCGTTTCTGGTCCTCCTTCGAAACCGCCCTCAAGAACGTCACCTCTGGCCGTCAGGGTGTTGACGAAGCCCTGGATACCGCTGCCAAGCGTATCGTCCAGTAAGCATGCACTACCCGGGAGGCCTTCGGGCCTCCCACTCTCTCAATCTCTCTTGGCGCAATAAAGGTTAATTGGCATGGAAGTAGTACCTTCTATCGAATCCTATGCCGGTCCGAAGAAAGACAAGTACGTCTGGCTGAAATGGACCATGGCGGCACTGATCGCAGTGCTTAATGGTTATGCGGCCGTGATGATGTATGCCAGCGGCGAGTGGGTATTTGCCCTGCTCGATCTGGTGGTCGTATCCGTCGGTCTCTATGTCTTCATGAACAAGAAGACCTATGCCCACCGTTATATTTTCCCCGGTGTGGCAGGCATGGTTGTTTTTATCATCTTCCCTCTTGCCTACACGATCGGCATCGCCTTCACCAACTATTCGGGATCCAACTTGCTCTCCCTTGAGCAGGCTCGGGATTACCATCTGAAAAAAACCTACAAGGTGACCGGCGGTGAATTCGATTTCACCCTCCTGGGTGGTGAGAACAATCAGTTTCAGCTGCTGCTGAAACAGGACGACCAATCCTTTATCAGTCAACCCCTTACCTTGCTGAACAACAAGGCGCGTACCCTGGCCGTCCGTGAAGGACGGGTCCGTGACGAGCCCCAGGTTGTTCAGTTGCAGCCTCTGGACGGGGCCATGGTCGGCGAGGCGGCACCCATTCGTGCCATCGTTGATCACCGCACCCACCTGAGCGCCCTGGATGTGGTACTGCCCGAAGGCAATATCCATCTGACCCTGAGCAGCCTGCGCAAGTTCGCCGCCCAGAAACAGCTCTATACCCAGCTGGTCGATGGCGCCGTGCTCAAGTCCGGCGTCATGATCAAGGACAGCAACCTGCTGCGTGACAACCAGAGCGGCGAGCTGATGCTGCCCAACGGTGACACCGGCTTCTACCAGTACATCGATGCGGAAGGTCACTTCGTCGGCAAGGGCGTTGCCCCCGGTTTCGTGGTGAGCGTGGGTTGGAAAAACTTCATGCGCATCATGACGGACCCGGGTATCCAGAGTCCCTTCATGCAGATCTTCGTCTGGACCGTGATCTTCTCCGCCTGTTCGGTGGCGTTCACCCTGGCGATCGGCATGGTGCTGGCGTGTCTGGTGCAGTGGGAGCAGCTCAGGGGGCGTGGTTTCTACCGGGTCATGCTGATCCTGCCCTATGCGATACCGGCGTTCATCTCCATCCTGGTGTTCAAGGGCTTGTTCAACCAGAACTTCGGTGAAATCAACCTGTTCCTGGAAGCGGCCTTCGGCATCAAGCCGGACTGGTACACCAATCCCTTCCTGGCCAAGGTGATGATCCTCATCGTCAACACCTGGCTCGGTTACCCCTACATGATGATCCTCTGCATGGGCCTGCTCAAGGCGATTCCGGAAGATCTCTACGAGGCGTCTGCCATGGACGGGGCGGGGCCGGTACAGAACTTCTTCAAGATCACCGTACCGCTGTTGATGAAGCCGCTGACACCGCTGTTGATTGCATCCTTTGCCTTCAACTTCAACAACTTCGTACTTATCCAGTTGTTGACGAACGGGGCGCCGGACATCATCGGGGCCACCACGCCGGCCGGGACCACCGACTTGCTGGTGAGCTACACCTACCGGATCGCGTTCCAGGGCTCGGGTGGTCAGGACTACGGTCTGGCCAGTGCCATCGCCACCGCCATCTTCCTCATCGTGGGTGCGCTGGCCTTGCTCAACCTGAAATTGTCCAAAGCCGACAAGCAACTGTAAGGAGGCTTCAACATGGCAATCGTACAACCCAAATCAGTCAAATACCGGGTGTGGGCAACCCACCTGGTGATGTGGGGCTTCCTGGCACTGATCATCTTCCCGCTGATCATGGTCATCGCCATCTCGTTCCGTAACGGCAACTTCTCGGTGGGGGAGATCATCCCCACCAATCCGACCCTGGATCACTGGAAGCTGGCGCTCGGCATGTCCATCACCAACGCCGACGGCAGCATCACGCCGCCGCCGTTCCCGGTGCTGACCTGGTTGTGGAACTCCATCAAGGTGGCGGGCATCACCGCCCTGATGATAGTGGTGCTCTCCACCACCTGTGCCTACGCCTTCGCCCGTCTGCGGTTCCGTGGCAAGTCCACCATCCTGCAGGGTATGCTGATCTTCCAGATGTTCCCGGCGGTGCTGGCACTGGTGGCCATCTACGCGCTCTTCAACAAGATCGGTGACTACATCCCCTGGCTGGGTCTCAACACCCACGGCGGCCTGATCCTGGCCTACATGGGGGGAATCGCCCTGCACGTCTGGACCATCAAGGGCTACTTCGAGACCATCGACTCCTCCCTGGAGGAGGCGGCGGCCATCGATGGCGCTACTCCGTGGCAGGCGTTCCGCCTGATCCTGCTGCCCCTGTCGGTGCCCATTCTGGCGGTGGTGTTCATCCTGGCCTTCATCGGCTCCATCACCGAGGTGCCCATGGCCTCCATCCTGTTGCAGGATGTGAACAATCTGACCCTGGCGGTCGGGGCCCAGCAGTACCTCTATCCGCAGAACTACCTGTGGGGTGACTTCGCCGCAGCCGCCGTGCTGTCAGGCTTCCCCATCACGGTCGTCTTCCTGCTCGCCCAGCGCTGGCTGGTGGGCGGTCTGACCGCAGGCGGCGTGAAAGGTTAACGGTTCATGGCCGGGGGAGCTGGCTCCCCCCGTCATCACGATTTGCAAAGATTCAAGAGCGGAGCTCGACATGGCTGAAGTAGTACTCAACAACGTTCGCAAAAATTACGACCCGGCTGTCCACAAGGACACCCTGCGCAGCATCAACCTCGATATCAAGGAAGGGGAGTTCATCGTCTTCGTCGGCCCTTCCGGCTGCGGCAAGTCCACCCTGCTTCGGATGATCGCGGGTCTGGAAGACATCACCAGCGGCGAGCTGACCATCGGCGGGCGCTACATGAATGACGTGCCGCCGGTGGAGCGCAACGTCGGCATGGTGTTCCAGTCCTACGCCCTCTACCCGCACATGAACATCTACGAGAACATGGCTTTTGGCCTCAAGCTCAAGAAGATGGACAAGGAGAACATCCACAAGCGGGTGATGCGCGCCGCCGAGATCCTGGGTCTCGAGCCTTTGCTGGACCGCAAGCCCAAGGCCCTTTCTGGCGGTCAGCGTCAGCGGGTGGCCATCGGCCGCTCCATCGTGCAGCAGCCGCAGGTGTTCCTGTTTGACGAACCCCTGTCGAACCTCGACGCCGCCCTGCGGGTCAAGATGCGCATCGAGATCGCCAAGCTGCACAAGGAGCTCAACTCCACTATCATCTACGTGACCCACGACCAGGTGGAGGCCATGACGCTGGCCAACCGCATCGTGGTGCTGAGCCCGCTCAAGGGCGAGGCGGCCACCAACCTGGAGCAGTTCGGCACCCCCCTCGAGCTCTACCACAACCCGGACAACAAGTTCGTGGCGGGCTTCATCGGCTCCCCCAAGATGAACTTCCTGGCGGGCGAGCTGGTGGAGATCGGCGAGCAGGAGTGCGTGGTCAAGCTCACCTCCGGCGATACCGTGCGTGCCCGGGTGGATGCCCGTCGCGGCGCGGTGGGTGACAAGGTGGAGCTGGGCATTCGCCCCGAGCACCTGGTGCCGCTGGGTCATGCCCATGCCGACAGCCGCGTGAGCGGCGTGGTGCAGGTAGCCGAACACCTGGGGGCAGAATCCTTCGTCTACATGGACGTGGATGGTCACGACTTCACCGTCAAGGCGAGCTCCGACATCGACGTGGCCACCGGCCAGGAGTACAGCGTCGGCATCCCGGCCGAAGCCTGCTACCTGTTCGATGCCAAAGAACAGGCGTTCCCGCGCACGGCCAAATATATCCGCGCCTGAGAGGGCGAGAGTGCCAGGTTTTCCTTTCTATACGTTCAATGCCTTTTGCCGGTCGCAAGACCGGCTTTTTATTGCCCGTCATCCGAAGCCCGGGTTCCGGCCAGCGGGGGCGGCTGGCCGGGGTCCCGTCACTGTCCGTGCTTGTCTGACTCGAGGGCGGCGGTGACGTCCGGCACGAAGTGCTGGCTGGTGAGCGGCGGGCGCTCATACCCTTCGGTCTTGATGGGGGGCAGGGTGATGGGCTCGTAGTGGATCGCCTCGTAGGGCACCTTGCCAAGGAGGTGGGAGATGCAGTTGAGGCGGGCGCGGCGCTTGTCGTCGGCGTCCACCACGAACCAGGGGCAATCCTCGGTATCCGTGTAGGTGAACATGTCATCCTTGGCGCGGGAGTATTCCACCCAGCGTGAGCGGGATTGCAGATCCATGGGGCTGAATTTCCAGCGCTTGATGGGAGTGTTGATGCGCTCCTTGAACCGTTTCTCCTGCTCTTCGTCGCTGACCGAGAACCAGTATTTGATGAGGGTGATGCCGGAGCGGATCAACATCCGCTCGAATTCGGGGCAGGCGCGCAGGAATTCGCGATACTCGTCGTCGCTGCAAAAGCCCATCACCCGTTCGACCCCGGCCCGGTTGTACCAGGAACGGTCAAACAGCACCATCTCGCCCGCCGAGGGCAGGTGCGCCACGTAGCGCTGGAAGTACCACTGGGTGCGCTCCCGATCCGAGGGGGCGGGCAGGGCGGTGACCCGGCAGACCCGGGGGTTGAGGGGCTCGGTGATCGCCTTGATGACGCCCCCCTTGCCCGCGGCGTCGCGCCCCTCGAACAGCACCACCACTTTCAGCCCCTCCTGCTTGACCCACTCCTGCAACTTGACCAGCTCCTCCTGCAGGTGGGCGAGGTGATGTTCGTAGGTCTTCTTGTCCAGACGGGGGCGTTTCTTGCTCTTTTCCTTGGCCATCATCCTCTCCTTGGTGACTCCTCGTTGTGAGTCTCTCCAGCTTGCACCAGGCGGACACCCCTGCCAAGGGTGGCGTGTTACACTGCCGCCTCATCAGCCGCTGGCAACAGAAAAACAGGAAAGCCAGTTTCATCGCCGCTGGCAACAGGAGAAAACATGAAGCAGTTTATGGAGATAGCGGGCCGCCGCATGGCCTATCTGGACGAGGGGCAGGGTCCGGCACTGCTCTTTGGCCACAGCTACCTGTGGGACAGTGCCATGTGGGCACCGCAAATCGAGGCCCTTAAGGAGCATTATCGCTGCATCGTGCCCGAGCTTTGGGGTCACGGGGATTCCGATGTGCTGCCCGAGGGGCCCTGCACCCTGGCGACCCTGGCCCGGGATCACCTGGCGCTGCTCGATGCCCTCGGCATCGACGAGTGCGTGCTGGTGGGGCTCTCCATCGGTGGCATGTGGGGCGTGGAGCTGGCGCGCATGGCGCCTGCTCGCCTCAAGGGCCTGGTGCTGATGGACAGCTTCGTCGGCCTTGAACCCCAGATCACCTGCGAGCGCTATCTCGGCATGCTGGCGATGATCGAACAGGTCGGCGCCGTGCCTGCGCCCATCGCCGATCAGGTGGCGCCGCTCTTCTTCGCCCATCAACCGGACGCGGCCCTGATGGCCGGTTTCAAGGCCCGGCTGGCCCAATGGCCCGCCGACAAGGTGGCGAGCCTGGTGGCGGTGGGGCGCAGCTTCGTGACCCGGGAGGATCGCATCGACTGGCTCGAAGAGATGAGGCTGCCCGCACTGGTCATGACGGGGTGCGAGGACAAGGCTCGCCCTGTGCTGGAGGGGTATCTGATGGCCGAGGTGCTGGGGTGCCCGTTCAGGGAGATCCCGGGGGCCGGTCACATCTCGACCCTGGAGAATCCCGCGTTCATCAACCGGGCGCTGGCGGCATTTCTCGTCGAAGTGGCAGGGTGACGCTGCGCCGGATAGCCGTAAAAAAGGAGCCATGGGCTCCTTTTTTGTTGCCCAGTCCGGATGGGGCTACCAGATGTAGCCCACCCCGAAGCCTGCATAGAGTTCTCCCTGATGCTGGACGATGGGGCTGTCCGCGATGTCGTTGTCGTAGCGCTCGTAGTTGATGCCAAAGCCGCCAATCCAGTTGGCGCTGAAGCGATAGCTGCCGATGAGGGAGACCATGGGGGAGAGGGTGGTGCCCGTGTTCCACGCCGGCCTGTCCGCCCTCGCTTCGTCTTGCGAGACACCGCCGAAGTAGTAGTTGGCGAGGTTGTGGCTGCGCAGCATCACGCCGGCTCCCGGCATCAGCAGCAGGGGGCCGCGGATGATGGGGAAGTTGGCCCACAGCATCAGCTCCTGACCGTCGCTGGTGCCGGTCACATCCGTGGTGGCCCGCACGCTCCAGAGGGCGTAGGGAGTGATGAGATCGGCCCCAACACCGGCCTCGAACTGCCCCTTGCGCTTCTCCATGCCATGGAGGAAGGGATCGTCGTCCGGGTCCAGGTTGCCAAAGCGCATCCGGCCGAAGGCATAGGTCGAGAGGTTGCCATCCCGGCTCAGGTAGTAGCGGGCCCGATCCCCCAGATACATCAGGTTGTCACCAAAATAGAGGGCTCCCGGGATGGGCATCAGGGTGTCGTCCTGGTGCTGGTAACGGGCCTGACCGCCGATGACGGCCCCGCCCAGCACCAACCCCTTGGGAATGGGGCTGTCAGGGCTGTCGCTGGAGAAGGCGCTGAGGGCCCCGATATCGAGGTCTGCCCGGACGGGAGAACAGAACAGCAGTGCCAGAAAGGCACCCAGAGAGGCATGGCGCAGGGCAGGGACTGGGGACATGACAGATCCTTGTCGGTGGGTGGGCAGTGGGAACGAATCAGACCGGCGTAGCAAGTCAAACGGATGTCGGTTTTCAATTAAACCCGACAAGGCAAGCATGAGCCAGCGTCACGGAGGTGCTGCTGGTGGCCGGTATCTGGAAGGGGCGAGACCCGGCCTCGCCCCTTGCCAGGGTCAGGGGGCGGGGCGGGGGAGATCTTCCCGCTTGGGCCAGGCGTTGAGCACCGCTTTGACCAAGGTGGCGAGGGGAATGGCGAAGAAGACGCCCCAAAAGCCCCACAGACCGCCAAACACCAGCACGGCGATGATGATGGCCACCGGGTGCAGGTTGACCGCCTCGGAGAAGAGCAGGGGGACCAGCAGGTTGCCGTCGAGGGCCTGGATCACGAAATAGGCCACCATCAGCCAGGCGAAGTCGGGGGTCAGCCCCCACTGGAACAGGGCCACCATGGCCACCGGCACGGTCACCGCGGCGGCACCGATATAGGGGATGAGCACGGAGAAGCCCACCGCGACCGCCAGCAGGGCGGAGTAGCGCAATCCCATCAGGGCGAAGGGCACATAGGTGGCGATGCCGACGATGACGATCTCGATCACCTTGCCGCGGATGTAGTTGATGATCTGGTCGTTCATCTCCACCCAGACCCGGTTCACCAGGGTGCGGTTGCGGGGGAGGAAGCGGCGCAGGCCCCCCATCAGCACCTGTTTGTCCTTGAGCATGAAGAAGACCATCAGGGGCACCAGGATGGCGTAGATGAGGATGGCCACCACGTTGATGAGGGAGCTCAAAGAGGCGCTCACCAGTTGTTCACCGCCGGTCAGGATGCGCTGGCGAATGTTGTCGATGATGGTCTCCACCAGGCTGACGTCGATGATCTCGGGGTATTTTTCCGGCAGGGTGCGCACATAGTCCTGGGCATGGGCCAGCATGGCGGGGGCCTCCTTGGCCAGGTTGACCCCCTGGCTCACCAGCGTCGGGATGAGGCCCAGCAGCATCAGGGTCGTCACCGTGATGAACAACAGCAGGACCAGGCTGGTAGCGACGGTGCGAGAGAGGCCGCCTCGTTGCAGGCGACTCACCGGCCACTCCAGCAGATAGGCCATCACCAGGGCCACCAGCAGCGGTGCCAGCAGATCCCCAAACAGCCAGAGCACGGCAAAGCAGAAGACCAGCAGCAGGAAGAGGGTGACGGCATCGGGGTCGGAAAAACGGGTCTGATACCAGCGCTTCAATACATCTAACATCGAGGCTTCCTTGATGGCGGCTCACGGGGTGGCATGGGCTCGGGGGCGAGCAGGGCGTCCCGGGGGGGACGGGCAACGACGAGCAGCAGGGAGAGGCGGGCAGCTGACTCTTCCCGGGTCTGGACATGGTGACCCTGACGGCGCAGATAGGCGGGAATGTCCTGCCGGGAGCCTGCATCACCGAGCTGGATGCACACGGATTGACCGGGCCGGGCCTGGCGCAACCAGAGCTTGAGCCGGATGAGGGGCTCGGGACAACGCCAGGGGGTCAGGTCGAGCTGTTCCATGAGAACTCCATCGCGTGCGTGGCGGTCATTATGGCCGTGATGAGAGGATGAAACAACGCTTGTGGGCCTTGAATGGCAAGGGTATTCTGCCGATGCCCGCTGGGGTCTGATTGGAGATAGAGATAACGTGGCACGTTTTTCCCCCCTGATAGCATCGCTTCCCCTGTTGGTCACCCTGATGGGGGCGACCTTCCACGCCCAGGGGAGCAACCAGTTGCCCGACATCGGTACCGCCGGGGTCGCCGCACTGCCCATCGAGCAGGAGGTGCGCTACGGCAACGCCTTCATGCGTTTTGCCCGGGCGGGCCTGCCCATCATCGATGACCCCGTGCTCAACGAATACATCGACGATCTGGGCCAGCGGCTGCTGACCAATGCCGACGGGGTGCGCTTCCCGTTCACCTTCTTCCTCATCAATGATCCCAGCATCAACGCGGCGGCCTTCCTCGGTGGCCGGGTCAAGGTGCACACCGGCCTCTTCCTCTACGCCGAGAGCGAGAGCGAGCTGGCCTCGGTACTGGCCCACGAAATCACCCACGTGACCCAGCGTCACATCGCCCGTTACATGGAGGCACAGGCGAGCAGCTCCGCCATGACCCTGGCCGGCCTGGTGGGCTCCATTGCACTCGCGGTGATCAACCCCACCGCCGGCATCGCGGCCTTGCAGACCACGCTTGGTTTGTCGATGCAGTCGGCCATCAACTACACCCGGGACAACGAATACGAGGCGGATCGCATTGGCATGAAGACGCTGTATGACGCCGGGTTCGATCCCATGGGCATGGCCAACTTCTTCCAGAAGCTGGCGGCGGAGTACCGCTACGCCAGCAAGCCGCCGGAGATGCTGCTGACTCACCCCCTGCCGGAGACCCGGATCAGCGAAGCCCGAGCCCGGGCAGGGAGCTATGGTGCGCGCGCCCTGCCGCCGAGCCTGGACTTCTGGCTGGCCAAGGTGCGCATCCAGGTGCGCTATGGCACCGAGACGCCCCAGGCGCTGCTCACCTACTTCGACAGCCGCCTGCAGAAGGGGGATTACCCCCTCAAGGATGCCGCCATCTATGGCAAGGCGCTGGCCCTGTTGCAGCTCAAGCGCACCGACGAGGCCGACACCCTGATGCAGGAGCTGGCGACTCGTCACCCGGAGGATCTCTTCGTGGTGGATGCCCTGACCGACATCGATCTCGCCAAGGGGCGCAGCGCCCAGGCCATCGCCAGACTGGAGCGCTTCCGCACCCGGATGCCGGACAACGAGGTGGTGGTGGTGAACCTCGGCAACGCCTATCTGGAGGGGGGCAACTACAAGAAATCCATCGCCATCCTGGACCCTTATGCCCGGGAGCACGACGAGAACAGCCTGGCCTGGAGCCTGCTGTCGGACGCCTACCGCAAGGCGGGCAGAATGACGGACCTGCACATGGCGCGGGCGGAGACCCTCTCCCTGCGCGGGGACTACCAGGCGGCCATCGACGAACTGATCGTGGCGCGGGGCACCACCAGTGACAAGCTGACCCTGGCCCGCATCGAGGCGCGCATCACACAGCTGGAGCGGGCCAAGAAGGATCTGGACAGCCTCAAGGGCTGAGTCCGGAGCGGGTTGATGGCAGGCGGGGTGCTCCTTTGGGGGCACCCCGCCTTGTTTTGCAGGCTAAAATAGGGCCTTTCATCGGTTTCAACGCATCTTGATGATGAAGAAATGAGAGTGATGGATGGCTTTGCTATGGGGCGCTCGCCACGCGGCGTTTTATCTCGGCGAGCTTCTGTTCGTCCAGCTCTCCCACCAGGGTCTCCAGCAGCGTTCCCCTGGCATCGAGCAGATAGCTGGTGGGCAGCGCCCCGGGCCTTGGGAATGGGAGGCGGGCGTCGTCATCCGGGATCATCAGGGGAACCCTGATGGCGTGGCGCCGTGCCAGCTCGGTCAGTTCGGCGGGGGAGGCGGGGTCATAGTTGATGGCGATCACCCGGATCTGACCTTCCTGGTGCAATGTTGCCAGCAGGGGCATCTCCCGCAGGCAGGGGGCGCACCAGGGGGCGAAGTAGTTGACCAGCAGCGGCTTGCCACCGAGATCCGCGAGGCTGACCTTCTTTCCCGCGCCGTCGGTGAAGTCGGGTGCCGGGCTGCAGGCCCCCAGCAGGGCTGCCACAATCAGCCAACAGATCCGTTTCATTTCCATAGCCTTCCCGCTTACCCTGACCATCCGTTTCCCCTACAATAGCGCCATTTCTTGTCCCATCTTGCGATTAATCAGGGAGTTATCATGAGCGAGACCCAAATCTACCACAATCCGCGCTGCTCCAAGAGCCGTGAAACCCTGGCCTTGCTGGAACAGCACGGGGTCGCCCCCGAGGTGGTACTCTATCTGGAGCAGGCCCCGAGCGAGGCACAGATCCGCACCCTCCTGAGCCAGCTTGGCTTCACGGATCCCCGACAGCTGATGCGCACCAAGGAAGATCTCTACAAGGAGCTGGGGCTCGGCGAGGTGAGCGGCGATGACCTCATTCGTGCCATGCACCAGCACCCCAAGCTCATCGAGCGCCCCATCGTCATCAAGAACGGGCAGGCCCGCATCGGTCGTCCGCCCGAGCAGGTGCTGGAGATCCTCAAGTGAGCACCCGCTTCGCCCGTCTGCTGACCCTGGCCGGTTTTTTCGGCCTGCTGGCCTGGGTGCTGCTCTGGCACCTCTGGCTCTCGCCCCACCCGGATCTCGCCCCCTGGCTGTTGCCGGTGATCTGGACGGTGCCGCTGCTCTTCCCCCTCAAGGGCATAGTGCAGGGCAATCCCTACACCCACGCCTGGGGCAATTTCGTGCTGATGCCCTACTTCCTGCACGCCCTGACCCTGATCACCACGGATGAGGGGGAGCGGTGGCTGGCGGTGGTGGAGCTGGTGCTCACCACCCTGGCGTTTGTGGGCACCATCTATTATGCCCGCCTGCGCGGCCGCGAGCTGGGGCTGAGTATCCGCAAGAAGGAAGGCTGAGCCCCTCCCTGTCCGCCTGCTGGCGGGCAGGGAATGTGTCTGAAACCGACGCAAGCCAGCGAATGGCATCTGGCGGTATCGCCCCGAAGTGGCTTGCTTATCTCTTTGATTAATTTATGGATATTGATCGCTGATTGGCGGGGTAGCACCTCTGTTGACAGATCTGTCACCTAGTTTGCCAGCCTCAGTCAGCCCCTGTTATGCAAAAAGGGGTATGCTTGTGTTTTCAACAGACTCGAGTGATCCATATGACAATCCTGCGTTCCCCCCTGTTGCACAAGACCCTGCTGGCCCTGACCGTCTCCCTCTCCGTCAGTTCCCTCGCCGATGCCTGTACCCGCGCCGTCTATCAGGGGGAGGGAGCGCTGGTGGTGACCGGTCGTACCATGGACTGGCGCAGCGCCATGCCGACCAATCTCTGGGCGCTGCCCCGTGGCATCGCGCGGGAAGGGGAGGCCGGTGCGCACTCCATGACGTGGACGTCGCGCTACGGCTCCGTGGTGGCGGCAGGCTTCGATGCGGGCACCGCCGACGGCATGAACGAGAAGGGGCTGGTGGCCAACCTCCTCTATCTGACCGAGTCCGAGTATGTGACCCCGAGCGACAAGGATCCGCGCAAGACTCTCTCCATCTCGCTCTGGGCCCAGTACGCGCTGGACAACTTCGCCACCGTGGCCGATGCGGTCGCCGCCCTGTCGAAGGACGAGTTCTATGTGGTGACCACCCTGACCCCGGATGGCAAGCCGGGCCAGCTGCACCTCTCCCTCTCCGATGCGAGCGGCGATTCCGCCATCTTCCAGTACGTGGGGGGCAAGCTGCAGATCTACCACGACCGCAGCTATCAGGTGATGACTAACTCGCCGACCTTTGACAAGCAACTGGCCCTCAACGACTACTGGGAGGAGATTGGCGGTCTCACCATGCTGCCCGGCACCAACCGCTCGGCGGATCGTTTTGCCCGCGCTTCCTTCTACATCAAGACCCTGCCAAAGACCGACCAGGCCAACGAGGCAGTGGCCGGGGTGATGAGCGTGATGCGCAATGTCTCGGTACCCATGGGGATCAGCACCCCGGATCAGCCCAACATCTCCACCACCCTGTGGCGCAGCGTGGCGGATCAGCAGCATCGCCGCTATTTCTTCGAGCTGACCCATCTGCCCAACACCTTCTGGGTGAGCATGGACAAACTGGATCTCGCCGCGGGGGCCCCGGTGCGCAAGTTGCCCCTGACCGAGCAGCAGCTCTATGCGGGGGAGACGGCGGAGAAATTCGTCCCGGCCAAGGCGTTTCGCTTCCTGCCGGCCAGCCCCAAGGCCTGAGCATTCCCCCGATGACAACGCCCCGCTCGGGGCGTTTTTTATGGTGGGGATGAGGTGGCAGTGCGGTGGGCGGCGATCTGCGCCTCGCAAAAGCGCATCAGCTCCGGGTAGAAGTGCAGGAAGGCGTGCTCGGCCTCGATCCAGCGAGCCTGATCCAGGGCGTGGAGGGCCTCCCCGAGCGGCACGGGGCGGCGCAGCCGACGACCGATGCCGTTGAGGGCCGCCCCCACCCCTTCCCGGTACTGGTAGGAGGCCAGCCAGTCCTGCTCGGCCATGCGCCGCAGGGCCATCGGCAGGCCCTGTGGCAGGCTGTGATGATCCAGGAGAAGCTGACCATAGCTCTGCGCCAGAAAGCGGGGCAGGGGGGCTGAGCTGAACCTCTGCCAGTGCTGGCTGAGCCAATGATCGTAGAGCATGTCCACCACAATGCCGCCGAAGCGGCGCCAGGGGGGGTCGAAGCTCGCCACGGCGGCCCGATGGGCCGGGTGGGCATCGGTGAAGGCGTCTATCTTGCGGTGCAGCCAGATCCCCTCGTCGAAGTGGTCAGCCAGACCCGTCGGCAGCGGGCCCTTGATGAAGTCCCCCAGCAGGTTGCCGGTGAGGGAGCTGCCGGTATGGGCCGCCAGATGGAGGTGGGCGAGAAAATTCATGGGATGGGGCTCGCGTGCCTGGGCGTGAACGGGTGATCCGAGCCTAACGAATCGTGGCCGGATTGACCATGGGCAGGATGTTTCATCCCCAAGTCCCCTTGCCGGGCAAATTTGAGGCGTGTTAAGGTGCTTGCCATCTTTGTCACAGGACGCGACAAATCACCATGATGCGCAAAGCCAGAGGCTTTTTTCTGGCCTTCTACTTCAAGCCTTTCTATCTCTCCGAGTGGTTCGACGAATAGGTCGAGGCCCCGGAGCAGTTCATTGACGCCCATGGCGGCGTAATCCCGCTCATCTGCAATTTGCCGTTTGTTGGCCATCGCTTGCCTCTGCCTGCGATGCCTTGACCGCGCCTGTGCGCTTTTTATGTAATGGAGTGCTCACGATGAAGACCACACTGACCCTGTCAGCCCTTGTTGCTGCCTGTCTGCTCGCCACCCCCGTCACCGCCAAGGAGTGGAAGACGGTACGCTTTGGCGTGGAGGGGGCCTATCCCCCCTTCTCATGGACCGATGCGTCCGGAGAGATCAAGGGATTTGACATCGATCTTGCCAACGCCCTGTGCCAGCAGATGGCCGTCAGGTGCGAACTGGTGGCCCAGGATTGGGACGGCATGATCCCGGCCCTGCTGTCGCGCAAGTACGACGCCATCATCGCTGCCATGTCGATCACCGACGAGCGGCGCAAGAAGGTCGACTTCACCGAGAAATATGCCCACATTCCCAACCGCTTCGTGGCGGCCAGGGGCACCGAACTGACGCTGACGCCGGAAGGGATGGCGGGCAAGCGCATCGGCGTGCAGCGGGCCACCACCCACGACAAGTACCTGACCGACAACTTCGGCTCCAGCGTCACCATAGTGCGTTACGGCAGTGCCGATGAAGCCTACCTCGACCTGAAGGCGGGACGGGTGCTGGCCCTGCTGGCCGACGCCTCGGCCATCGAACAGGGGTTGCTTGGCAAGGAAGGGGGCGACAATTTCGACTATGTGGGGCCGGCCCTGACCGACCGTCAATGGTTTGGCGACGGCATGGGGATCGCGGTGCGCAAGGGGGATCCGGATCTCAGGGCCAGGCTGAACGACGCCATCAAGGCCCTGCGCGCCAACGGCAAGTATCAGGAGATCAACCGGAAGTACTTCAAGTACGATATCTATGGCGGTTGATGGGTAACAGTCGGAGGGAGCCTGCTCCCTCCTTTTTCATGCAGCAAGGAGAGACCCCATGTTGACCCTGATCGAGGGTGCGCAGATCCATAGTCCGGCCCCGCTCGGCCAGCAGGACCTGCTGGTGGCGGATGGCCGCATCGCCTGGATGGGCAAGGGACTGACGGTTCCGGCCGACTGGCCACTGACGCGGGTGGACGCTGGCGGCCGCTATCTGGTGCCCGGACTGGTGGACCCGCTCGCCCATATCACGGGAGGGGGCGGCGAGGGAGGCTTCGGCTTTCGCACGCCGGAGCTCTCGGCAAGGGAAGCTCTGGCGGCGGGGGTTACCACGCTCGTGGCGGCGCTCGGCACCGACAGCCTGACCCGCAGCCCGGCCCAGGTGCTCGGCAAGGTACGCGAGTTTCGCGCAGCCGGGGTGAGCGCCTTCATGTACACCGGCTCCTACCACCTGCCGGTCAAGACCCTCACCGGCACGGTGGAGTCGGACATCATGCTGATCCCCGAGGTGCTGGGGGTGGGGGAGGTGGCCATCAGCGATCACAGGTCCAGCGCCCCCACCCACGACGAGCTGGCGCGGCTGGCGAGCGAGGCGCGGGTGGCCGGGCTGTTGTCCGGCAAAAGTGGCGTCAGCTTCTTTCACCTGGGGGATGGCCGCGGGGCGCTGGCGCCCCTGCGGGCCCTGCGCGATGACACCGACATCCCGCTGCTCCAGCTCTACCCCACCCACTGCAACCGCAATCCCTGGCTCTTTGCCGAGGCCATTGAGTGGGGTCGGGCAGGCGGCTGGGTCGACCTCACCACGTCGAGCTTCCCGGATCTGCTGGATGACGGGGAGCGGCTCGCGGCCGACGCCCTGGTGGCGTTGCTGGCGGCGGGCGTGCCCGTGGATCGCATCAGCTTCAGCTCGGATGCCAACGCCAGTCTGCCGCGCTTTGACGACGAGGGGCGGCTCATCGAGCTGCGCTGTGGCCAGATAGGGAGCCTGTGGCAGGAGGTGGTGGCGGCCTGCGGCAAGGGGGTGGTACTGGAGACGGCACTGGCGGTAGTGACGGCCAATCCGGCCAGGGCGCTGGGGCTTGCGAGCAAGGGTACCCTGGGGGTAGGGCAGGATGCGGATCTGCTGCTGATCGATCCTGATACGTTCGCCATCGAGCGGGTGATGAGTGGGGGGCGGTGGCGCACCTGAATACCGGCGCCTGTCATCCAGCCCGCTCAGTTCATCAACAAAAAGCCCGGCAGCAGTGCCGGGCTTTGTCGTGCCATGGGGTTCAGATGGTGAGAAACCCCAGGATCAGAATGGGGCCGAGCAGGCTCAGGATAAAGCCGGAGACGATGGCCACCGGCACCACCTGGATGCCGCCGGATTTCTGGATGACAGGCAGGGTGAAGTCCAGCGCCGTCGCGCCGCCGTAGCCGATGGCGGCGCTGGGGTGGCGGCGCATCAGCACCGGGATGATGAGGATGGCGATAAGCTCGCGCCCCAGATCGTTGATGAAGGCGGCGGAGCCCAGCACCGGGCCCAGCTTGTCCGCTACCAGGATGCCGGAGAGCGAATACCAGCCAAAACTGGAGCTCATCGCGAGGCCATGGGCAAAGGGCATGCCGAGCAGCTGGGCGGCCAGCAGGCTGCCGAGCCAGCTGCTGAGGATGACGGTGAGCGCGATCTTCATGCCCCAGGGATTGAGCAGGATCTGGCGCAGGCGCATGCCGGAGTTGCGCATCTGGATGCCGATGAGCAAGAGCAGCAGCATCAGGGCCCACTCGCTCAACTTGTCGATGGGCAGGGCGCGCAGGTCCACCACCAGCCCCAGCAAGACGCCCCCCAGCACCACGAAACAGAGCTGGAGGGATTCCCACAACAGGTGCAGCTTGCTCGGCATCTTGCCGTCGCTGGCCTCGTGGGTGGGGGGGCTGCGTTTGTCCAGCCACCACAGGGCCAGCAGGTTGCACAGGGTAATGGCTGCGAGCATCACCCCTGCCACCTTGAAGATCACTGCCAGGTTGCTGCCCAGGTTCTCCACATAGGCCAGCCCCAGCCCCATCAGGAACAGGATGAGGTAGACCATCTTGCCCAGGGACTGGTTGACCAGCTTGATCAGACGGGCGGAAGAGAGGGGAACCAGATAGCCGATCACGAGCGGCAGCAGGATCAGCAACACATTGAGCAACATCGGGGCCTCGATCACAAAACGTGGAAAAACGGCACCTTATCACGACTTGTTGCACCTGTGTCACGGATCTGTGCATCAGCATGGCCCATACGGGACTTTTTTATCATATTGTTGTGTTTTTTGATGACAGCCAGCTGTGCACGCAAACAGAGAAAGAGGGGCACATCACCTGAAAAATCAATTTCATCCCCATGAAATGACGAGAGAAGGGGAATCTGCCCGGGTGAATAAAGTCCTTTTGGGTGACATCTGGCGGATATGGTGAAATATGCTTGCTACCAGTGCGCTGCGGGTATAAAAGAGCGGTAGGGAAGGTGCGACAAAAAATGGATTTTATGCAGACAAAGTGCTGAAAAATACTCAATAGGCCAATAAAAATACAGATAAAACACCAAATACCTCGGTTCTGTATTGTTTTTTCACTACCTCAATGATATTTTCGCTGAAGGTTGCCATCGGTTAACGTTTTGTTAAATGGACGATGGTGGAGTCACGCCGAAGCGGCGTCTAGGGACAGACAAGGTTGTAATGGATGAGCGACGTTGCCGCACTGGAAGTTCGTGATCTGCACAAGTATTTTGGCACCCACGAAGTGCTCAAGGGCATCGATATGACGGCCCACAAGGGGGATGTGATCTCCCTCATCGGCTCCTCGGGTTCGGGGAAGTCGACCTTTCTACGCTGTATCAATCTGCTTGAAACCCCCTCATCGGGCAGCGTCTCCCTCCACGGGGAGCTGATCCGGATGAAAACCAGCCGTTCCGGCGAACGCCTGCCGGAAGACATGCGCCAGGTGGAGCGTATCCGCAGCCGACTGGCCATGGTGTTTCAAAGCTTCAATCTCTGGTCCCACATGACCATCATGCAGAACATCATCGAAGTGCCCATCCAGGTACTCAAGGTGCCCCGTGCCGAGGCCATCGCCAAGGCGGAGCACCTGCTCAACCGGGTGGGGCTGTGGGAGCGTCGCGACTATTATCCCGGTCACCTCTCCGGCGGGCAGCAGCAGCGGGCCGCCATCGCCCGGGCGTTGGCGGTGGAGCCCGAGGTGATGCTGTTTGACGAGCCTACCTCGGCCCTCGACCCTGAACTGGTGGGGGAGGTCCTTGGCCTGATGCGCGAGCTGGCGGAAGAGGGGCGTACCATGATGGTGGTGACCCACGAGATGTCCTTCGCCCGCGACGTGTCGAACAAGGTGATGTTCCTGCACCAGGGGCGCGTGGAGGAGGAGGGCAATCCCAAGGAGATCTTCGCCCATCCCAAGTCGGAGCGATTCAAGCAATTCATCTCGTCCATCTATTGATGGACGGGATTCAATTTCAACCATCCGTACTTTCAACGATCGACGTGTTTATCAAGGAGAGATACATGAACAAGCTGATGCTGGCGACTGCCGTGATGACGGCCCTGTGTTCCGGTAGCCTGATGGCCAAGGAGTGGAAAGAGGTCCGGATCGGGGTGGAAGGGGCCTATCCCCCCTTCTCCTGGACCGAGCCGAGCGGCGAGGTGAAAGGCTTCGACATCGACATCGCCAACGCCCTGTGCGAAGAGATGAAGGTGAAGTGCACCCTGATCAAGCAGGACTGGGACGGCATCATTCCGGCGCTGCTGTCGCGCAAGTATGACGCCATCATCGCCACCATGGACATCACCGAAGAGCGCAAGAAGAAGGTGGACTTCACCCAGAAGTACCAGCACATCCCGGCGCGCTTCGCCGCCAAGAAAGGGACCGAGATCCAGCTCGACAAGGCCTTCATGGACGGCAAGACCATCGCCGTGCAGCGTGCCACCTCCATGGATACCTACATCACCGACAACTTCCCCAACGCCACCATCAAGCGCTACGGCACTGCGGATGAAGCCTACCTCGATCTGAAATCCGGCCGTGTCGACTACGTGATGGCCGACTCCGCCGCCATCAGCGACGGCCTGCTGAAGAAGGAAGGGGGCGATGCCTTCGAGTTCATCGGCCCGAAACTGACCGATCCCAAGTGGTTTGGCGAGGGTGCCGGCATCGCGGTGCGCAAGGCTGACAAGGATCTGAAAGAGAAATTCAATGCCGCCATCCTGGCCCTGCGTGCCAATGGCAAGTACAAGGAAATCAACGACAAGTACTTCGACTTCGACGTGTACGGCGAGTAAGCCGACGTCAGGCGAACAACGACAGGTTGATCCCGTCAGTAGTCATCGGGCCCGTTGCCTTCCGCTGGGAGTGACGGGCCCGATTGCGATGGAGCTGCATTGCATATGTTTGATTTGAAAGGATACGAAACCTCTCTGCTGGAGGGGGCCTGGATCACCCTGGAGGTGGCGCTCGCCTCCCTGCTGCTGGCCCTGGTGCTCGGCATGCTGGGGGCCCTGGCCAAGCTCTCTCCCTACAAGTGGGCACGCGGCATCGCGGCGGCCTACACCACCGTCATTCGCGGCATCCCGGATCTGGTGCTGATGATGCTACTCTTCTTCGGCGGCCAGGTGCTCATCAACGGGATCTGTACCTGGGTCAACGAGGCCTACAACAACCACCTGCTGGCGAGCAACCCGAACCAGGAGTGGGTCTCCCTGCTGCCCGATTACATCGACATCAGCCCGTTTGCGGCCGGGGTCGCTACCATCGGCTTCATCTTCGGCGCCTACATGACCGAGACCTTCCGCGGCGCCATCCTGGCGGTGGACAAGGGGGAGCTCGAGGCGGCCCGTGCCTTCGGCATGCGGGCAAGCCAGGTCTTTGTGCGGATCCTCTTTCCCCAGATGATGCGCCACGCCCTGCCCGGGTTTGGCAACAACTGGCTGGTGCTGCTGAAAACCACGGCCCTGGTCTCCATCATCGGGCTCGATGACATGGTGCGAAAGGCGTCGCTCGCGGCGGGCTCGACCCAGCAACCTTTCACCTTCTACATGGCGGTGGCGCTGATCTTCCTGGTCTTCACCGCAGTCTCTACCTCGGCGCTCAAGTGGGCCGAGCGTCACTACGCCATCAAGACGAGGTAAGCCATGGATTTCTCGATCATTCTCAAGGAGTGGCCCACCTACTGGGAGGGTCTCTATACCACCATCTGGCTGGTGGCCGCCTCGCTCATGCTGGGGCTCATGCTGGCGGTGCCCATGGGCATACTGCGCAACAGCCGCAACTGGTTGATCAAGGGGCCAATCTGGGCCTATATCTACTTCTTTCGCGGCACCCCGCTCCTGGTGCAGCTCTTCATCATCTACTACGGTGCCGCCCAGTGGGAGTGGCTCAAGAACAGTGCGGCCTGGACCCTCTTCTCGGAAGCCTGGTTCTGTGCCCTGCTGGCGTTCACTCTGAACACCGGCGCCTACACCGCCGAGATAGTGCGCGGCGCCGTGATGAACATGCCCAAGGGGCAGATAGAAGCGGCAAGCGCCTTTGGCATGACCCGCTGGCAGACCCTCACCCGCATCATCCTGCCCAACTCGTTTCGCCGTGCGCTGCCGGCCTACAGCAACGAGGTGATCTTCATGCTGCAGGGGTCGGCGGTGGCGGGCATCATCACCATCGTCGATCTGACGGGGGCCGCGCGGATCATCAACTCCCGCTACTACAGCCCGTTCGAGGCGTTCCTGACCGCAGGTCTGCTCTACATGCTGCTCACCTTCATCATCGTCTGGTTGTTCAAGAAGTGGGAAGCCCGCTGGCATGCCCACCTGCGCCCGCGCAGCGTCTGACTGCCAGCAGAGAAAAAGCCCGCAACTGCGGGCTTTTTTTTATGGACTACGGGCAGGTTCAGCGCCCCAGGTACTCCCTGTCGAAGAAGGTGTTGACCCAGTGGGGGCGATAGACGGCGAGCAGGGTCATGGTCATGCCGTTGAGGAGCGCCTCGGGGAAGAGCAGCAGCGGCCAGATGGAGAGGTAGTCGGCGCTGATGGTGTGCCAGGAGTAGGTGCCGCTCACCCCCATCAGCAAGGCGCTGGCGATCACCTTGGCCGAGATGCTCAGCGCCCCCCCGAGAAATGCCGCCACGAACAGGTAGACGAAGAGGTGGCGAGGCAGCCAGGCCCAGCTCCCCAGAAACAGCAGCCAGCTGGTGGCCACCGGCAGGGCAACGCCGATGAGGGCCTGCCAGCCGATGTCGGCCAGGGGGATGACCCCGAAGTAAGCGAGGAGCAGCAGGGTGAGGCAGGGGGCGAGCAGGGCGAGGCGCCAGCCCAGCAACAGGGTCAGGCTGGTGAGGCCGAGAAAGTGGATCTCGAGCCCCTCGTGCAACCCGGCCCGCAAGGTCCACAGCGGTACCAGCACGATGGCGCCGCCGAGGCAAAGATGCTGATAGAGCGGGTGGGCGCCAAGGGTGCGCAGCAGGGAGGCGTTCAGACTGAAGGCGAGCAGCACCAGCCAGAGCAGGAGGGCGGCGACTTGTCCTTCACTCATGAGCGGTTCCCCCGGATGCGGCTGTCGGTGATGGCGCCGTGGCGAATGCCAGCGCAATGAAAAGAGGCCGCCCTCTGCCGGGCGGCCTCCTGTCTCAATACTTCACGTTGGGGTGATACTTGCCAAGGATGCCCTGGACCCTGTCCATGGTCTCCTTGCTGGGGGGCTTGATGCCGACCAGATCATAGGTATCTCCCAGCACGTCCCACTTGTGCTTGCCAAGTTCGTGGTAGGGCAGCAGCTCCACCTTCTCGACGCACTCCCCCAGCTCGGCGATGAACTGGCCGAGTCCTTCTGCGCTCTCGTCATCGTCGGACCAGGTGGGCACCACCACGTAGCGGATCCACATGGTCTGACCGCGGGAGGCCAGGTAGCGGGCGAACTCCAGGGTGTACTTGTTGCTGACGTGGGTGAGGGGAATGTGCTTCTCGTCGTTGATCTGCTTGATGTCGAGCAGCACCAGATCGGTGTTGTCCAGCACCCGGTCGAGCAGCTCGTCGTAGTGACGCACGAAACCGTTGGTGTCGAGGCAGGTGTGGATCCCCTGGGCCTTGCAGGCGGTGAACAGTTCGGCGATGAACTCCTGCTGCAGCATGGCCTCGCCGCCGGAGGCGGTCACGCCACCGCCGGAGGCATTCATGAAGTGGCGATAGCTGGTGAGATCCTTCATCAGCTCGGGCACGGTGACCTCGCGGCCGCCCTGGGTGTCCCAGGTGTCCCGGTTGTGACAATACTTGCAGCGCATCAGGCAGCCCTGCATGAACACGATGAAGCGGATGCCGGGGCCGTCGACGGTCCCGCAGGTCTCGACGGAATGGATCCGGCCAATGATGTCGGTAGTGCCGGTGTCGCTGGCTTCAACGGTCGGGATCCGCTGCGTGCCGGGGGTGGCAGGTCCCTTGGATTCAACGGCGGGGATCCGGTTAATGACTGACATAGACGACTCCAATGGTGCGGACAAGGTTCGAGCGGTCGTTATTTTATGACAGAAAGCCTTATAAATCCTACCAGTTTAGCCCGCAGGGGTGGCACCCAGCAGGCTCTCCAGTGCCTTGACGGGGAGCGGCCGGCTGGTGAGGAAGCCTTGATAATGCTGGCATCCCAGGGCCTTGAGCACGGCGAGCTGCTCCTCTTCCTCCACCCCTTCGGCGGTGACGGTGAAACGAAACACCCGGGCGAGATCCAGGATGGCCTTGACGATGGCCTTGTCCTGTTCGCTGTGGACCAGGGTCTGGATGAAGCTTCTGTCGAGCTTCACTTCGTCGGCGGGCAGATCCCGCAGATAGGCCAGGGAGGAGTAGCCCGTGCCGAAGTCGTCGATGGAGATGAGCAGGCCGAGGGCCTTGAGCTGGCGGATCCTGGCGATACTCTCCAGCCGGTTTTCCAGCACCACGGACTCGGTGATCTCCAGCAACAGGCGCGATGGGGGCACCCCGGTGTCCCGCAGAATGTACTCCACCTGCTGCACGAAACCGGCGGTGTGGAACTGGCGGGCGCTGACGTTGACCGACAGATGGGGGATGGCGAGACCGTTGTTGAGCCAGAAGCTGTACTGGGCACAGGCGGTCTTCATCACCCAGTAGCCTATCTCCTGGATCAGGGTGGTCTCCTCGGCGATGGGGATGAACTCCCCGGGGGGCACCATGGTGCCGTCGGCCTTCTGCCAGCGCAGCAGCGCCTCTATGCCCGAGAGCGTGCCGTTGTCGACCCGGTATTGGGGCTGGTAGTGCAGCACCAGCTCGTTGTTGCGCAGGGCATCGCGCAGCTGGTTGTTGAGAGAAAGCTTGCTCTTCTCTTTTTCCGCCATGGCTTCACTGAAGAAGATATGGTTGCCCTGGCCCGCGCGCTTGGCCATGTGAACGGCGGTATCGGCCTGCTGCATCAGGACAAGGTGATCCTTGTCGTCATCGCTGAACAGGCTGATCCCCACGGAGGCGCTGCAGTGCAGCTTGTGATCGCCGATGTCGAAGGGGGCACGGAAGATCCCCATCAGCTCCCGGGCAAAGTGCTCCGCCAGGATCTTGGCGGTGATATAGCCCTGGCCCAGCGCCGTGAAGAGCAGGGCAAATTCGTCACCCGAGGTGCGGGCGAGCACCAGGTTCTCCTGGGGCAGGGACTTGAGTCGCACCACCACGGCCTGGAGCAGCAGATCGCCGCAGGCGTGACCGAGGGAGTCGTTGATGGATTTGAAGTTGTCCAGATCCAGCAGCAGCAGGGCCCCCCACTGACCACTCGGGGCCTGCAGGGTGCGCTGCATGATGTCGGTCAGGCTGCGCCTGTTGTAGAGATCGCACAGGTCGTCGTAGTAGGCGAGGCGCTCGATGTGGCGGGCGGTCTCCTTCTCCTGGGTGATGTCGTGGAAGCTGCAGACGAAGTGACTGATCTCCTCCTCCTCGTCCTTGACCCCGCTCACCATGAGCCGCACCGGGAAGAGGTGTCCTTCCCTGTGCAGGCATTGTTCCTCCCCGAGCCAGTATCCCTGCCGGTTGACCGCCGCGATCACCTCCTCCTTGAGGGTGTCGCCATAGTAGGTGGGCCTCAGGGCGTCGATGTGCAGGCCCAGCATCTCCTCGCTGGCAAAGCCGGTGATGCGGCTGAAGGAGGCATTGACCTTGAGGATGATGCCCCCGTGATCCATCACCAGCAGGCCGTCGTGGGTGTTGAAGGCCACTTCGGCCAGGCGCAGGGCATCGTCATTGGCCAGGCGCTGCAACTCGCTGGCGGCCCGCTCGCGCTGTTCGTAGAGGACGTCCAGCAGGGGCGCGGGATCGGCCAGAGGGGTGGCGAGCAGCAGGGTGAGCTGCCCCAGGGGGAGACCGTTTGGCCCCGGGAAGGGGATGCCGACATAGGCCTTGGCGTCGAGGGCCAGCAGCTGGCTGGACTGGGGATAGCGCAGGGCCAGATCTTCCACGTAGAGACTCTGCCCGTGCTGGAAGATCTCCCGGCCCGGGCCGATGTCCATGGGCATGGGTTTGACGACGGCGAAGGCATCCCCCTCCACCACGCAGCGGGGAATGAGCCAGAGATCCTGGCCGCGAGGCTGAAACTCGCCGATCCAGCCCCTGTGGGCACCACTCAGGCCCATGGCCCAGCGCAGCAGGGCGCGGCAGTAATCGTTGCCGGTCAGGTTGGCCAGCCCCGGGGGAGGCGCGAGGTCCGGGGTGTCGGTCGCCACGGGGTCCGGCTGCCAGTGGCCGAGCAAACGGGCGCAATGACGCACCAGTTGCAGGGTGTCATCGCTGATGAGGGTGCTCTCGGCATACTCCAGGCTGAGCACGCCGATGAGCTTCTCCTGCTCCAGCAAGGCGCCGTCCAGGCGGGAGCAGACATTGGCATCGGCCAGATAGTAGTGCTGGCTCAACATGGGCTGGTGGGCCGCCTCCGAGAAGCTCAGGGCGCCCCGGGCGCGCAGGGCCCGGATGTAGCGGCTGTCTCCGCGAATGGCACCGAGCGCGTCCACCCCCAGGGTGAACACCGGGGTCAGCTGCTCGCCGCCAAGGGCGCCATGGGCCTGGTAGTGCCAGAGGATCAGGCGATCGGCCCCAAGGCACTCCTTGAGGCTCTCCAGCATGGCGTCATACTGCTGCTGGCTGGCCATCTGGCTCAGGCGCGGCAGTTGCAGGGACAGGCTGGCGGCGCTCTCCTGGGACTGGGTCTGCAGGCAGATGAGCCAGAAGGCGTCCTGCTCGTGGGAGAGGGAAATGTGCCAGAGGAGGGCGTCAAAGCGCAGCACCAGCTTGCCCCCCTTGCCGCTGGCCAGCCGCTGCTCGATGGGTTGGCGCAGGGCGTCCGGCAATTGGGCCGGCCAGGCACTGCGGGGCTCGTCGAGCCAGTGGAGCGGCGTCTGCATCACATCGGTCAGGGCGACCAGCCGTTGACTACGGGTATCCAGGCGGAAGAACAGGGGCGCCTGGCTGGCGGTCGGAAGATGGCTGAGCGCGGTAGACGACATGAACTGACACTATCCTGTTGAGCAATTGTCGGAGGGCAAGAATACTGCAAATCCGTGGCAAACAAAATTTCATTGAATTCTAAATTAGATAAGTCTAATTTATTGGTCATTTCCTGTTGAGTGGAGTCTTGCAGATGAAACGGATCCTGATTGTGGGTGGTGTGGCCGGGGGGGCGTCCGCCGCCGCCCGTGCCCGCCGTTTGAGCGAAGAGGCGGAGATCGTGATGTTCGAGCGGGGCGAGTTCGTGAGCTTCGCCAACTGCGGTCTGCCTTATCACATCGGGGGGGATATCCCGGATCGGGATGCCCTGCTGCTGCAAACGCCGCAAAGCTTCAAGCGCCGGTTCAACGTGGATGTGCGGGTGTTTCACGACGTCATCGAGATAGATAGGGCCGGCAAGAGCCTGCTGGTGCGCAACCTGCTGACCGGCGAAGAGCGGCGCGAAGCCTACGACGTGCTGCTGCTGAGCCCGGGGGCGGCGCCCATCCGGCCTCCCTTCCCCGGCATCGACAGCCCGGGGGTACACACCCTGCGGAGCATTCCCGACATGGATCGCATCCTGGCGGCGCTGGCGCACGACAAGCCCCGCCACGTCACCGTGGTGGGGGGCGGTTTCATCGGGCTGGAGATGATGGAGGCGCTGCACCAGCGCAAGCTGGATGTCACCCTGCTGGAGCTCTCCGATCAGGTGATGGCGCCGGTGGATAAAGAGATGGCCAACATGCTCCATGCCCGTATCCGGGAGGAGGGGGTCGATCTTCGCCTGCGCACCGGCCTCTCGGCCATCGAGAGCCTGGAGGTGCCTGCCGAGAAGACCGCCGCCGTGGCGACCGCCCAACGGGGTGGACTGCGCCTGACCCTGAGCGACGGCTCTCATCTCGACACCGGCCTTCTGATCCTCGCCATCGGCGTCAAGCCCGAGACCCTGCTCGCCGCCAAGGCGGGGCTGGTGCTGGGACCGCGGGGCGGCATCAAGGTGAATGCGGGCATGCGCACCTCGGATCCCTGCATCTTCGCGGTGGGGGACGCGGTGGAGGAGACCGATTTTGTCACCGGCGAATCCGTGCTCATTCCCCTGGCGGGCCCGGCCAACCGCCAGGGGCGCATCGCCGCCGACAACATGCTGGGGCGAAGCGAAACCTACAAGAAGACGCAAGGGACCGCCATCTGCAAGCTGTTCGATCTGGCGGTGGCGAGCACGGGGCTGAACGAGAAGCGACTGGTGCAGCTGGGATTGCCGTTCGAGAAGGTCTATGTCCACCCGGGCAGCCACGCCGGCTACTACCCCGGTGCCCACCCGGTCAGCCTCAAGCTGCTGTTTGCCCCCGATGGCAAGATTTACGGCGCCCAGGCCATCGGCAAGGATGGCATCGACAAGCGCATCGACGTGCTGGCGGTGGCCCAGCGCGCCGGCCTCACCGTGTTTGATCTGCAGGATCTGGAGCTCACCTATGCGCCGCCCTTTGGCTCGGCCAAGGATGTGATCAACATGGCCGGGTTCGTGGCGAGCAACCATCTGAAGGGGGACACCCTGCTCTGCCATGCAGCCGAGGTGCAGGCTCGCCACCCCCATCAGCAGGTGGTGGATGTGCGAAACGGCCCCGAGCTCGACAAGCTGGGGCGCATTCCGGGGGCGCTGCACATTCCTCTGGACGAGCTGCGCAGCCGTCTTGATGAGTTGCCCAGGGATAAAGAGCTGCTCATCAGCTGCCAGGTGGGACTGCGGGGTCACGTGGCCTGCCGCTTGCTGAGCCAGCACGGTTTTCGGGTCAAGAACCTCTCAGGCGGTTTCAAGACCTGGCAGACGGTGATCGCCGAGTAGATCCTGTGGCTGAAATGGCCCGATTGATCACTCTGTATGCAAACGGGCCACTCCAGTGAGTGGCCCGTTTTGTTGCCGCACGGGGTTGCCGCAGGTGGCCCCTCGCTCTCAGGGGGGGCTGTCAGCGAGCTGATTGCGAATGTGGTGCTGCAAGACCGCGAGCATGGAGGCGCCGGAGAGGCCTATCATCAGGGCACCGTTGACCGCCTCCAGGGGGCCGAGCAGCTTCCACTGCGGGCTCATGACGATGTCGCCATAGCCCAGAGTGGCGAAGTTGACCCCGGAGTGATAGACGGCCTCCTGCAGGGTATCGAACTCCCCGAGCCACAGGAAGAGCCCGCCCCAGACGCCGATCTGGGCCAGGTTGCCCAGCATCACCAGAGTGATGATGCCAAACAAAGCCAGCATGCCGGCCAGGGCCCCCTCGCGTCGATTGAATCGCTTGACGTAGAAGCGGATGCACCAGACGGATACCAGGGATTGCAGCAGCATGTTGACCAGGATCACCGGGATGCCGACCAAAAAAATCGTTAACATATCAATCTCCTAGCTTGGCTTCTGCCAGTGGGCGGCCGACTGGCCACCACTGTTCGAGCAGCAAGATACAGAGCCAGCCATAGCCGGCCACCACCAGATAGAGGCCGCAACGCATGGCGGCCGCCAACCACACATCCTTGCCGGTGGCGCTGTCCTCGATGGCCGGGCCAAACAGGATGAGCGCCGTGATCCAGGCGTTGCTCCAGAAGGATGGCGGGAAACGCCCCGCCACCAGCCGCACCAGGCGCCGCGCCAGCCAGAGGGTCATCAGGGCCAGCATCAGCACCAGCATCAGGAGCGAGGGCCAGAGGCTGAGCCCGAGCCAGAGTGCGAACGCCAGCAGGGCGCCCATCAGGGTCGAGAGCACCAGCTCCTGGCCCGCCTGTCTGGCGTTGAGGGAGGTACTCTGCTGGGCCAGGGTCACCGTCTTCATCACCGCCGGAATGTAGAACGCCGGATTGCCGAGGGCCAGCAGCCACATCGGCAGTACCATGGCGACGGCGCGCAGCGCCAGCCGCTCGGGATGTTCGGGGGGCAATGGCACCGGTCTTGCCGCCGCTCCCGCCACCTGCAGGGGAGGGAAGAGTGCGTGGGCCAGGCGGTTGACCAGGGTGCCTATCAGGATCCCCAGTCCCATCATCTGGGCAAGGGCGATGGCAAGGGACTGCTCGATGAGACCGGCCACCGGGATCACCGTGATGGCCATGATGAGCAGCATGGCGGCGGCGCCCTTGCCGGCCATCGCCTGCTGCATCAGCAGGTAGAGCAGCAGGGCGACGAGCAGCACGGCCGCCAGGGCATAGTGGGTCAGCAGGGGCACCAGCAGCACGCCGCCGACCATCACGGCCAGCAGCAGAGCGCCACCCAGCAACCCTTTGCCAAGGCTGAGCGGCTCGCCGGGTCGGCACAGCACCACCCAGGCCATGATGACCCCGAGGTGGGGCATGGGCAGCGCCAGGCCGTAACAGATCCCCGTCGCGAGCCCGATGCCCGTGCCAATGCGCAGTACAGCCTTGTCGGCGTTATGCATCTGGCGCCTCAATAGAGGAAGGAGAAGAGGCTCATCAGGCGGATATAGAGCGCCCCCAGGAGGTGCAGCACCCCGCTCTCACCGGTGTAGACCAGCACGTCGGCCTGGCCACCGATCCGCAGCGCCTCGACCGGGGGGAAGTCGTCGCTCTGGAAGGCGACCTTGACCGGGAAACGCTGGGCCTGGCGCAGCCAGTCGCGGTTGTTGTCCACCGTGGGCAGGGTACCGGCGGGCTGGTTCTTGCCATCGCCCACCCCGTAGCCGACGCTGCGGATCTCCCCCTCGAATAGCTGTCCAGGCAGGCTGTCGAGCAGGATGGCGACCTTGTCCCCTGGTCGAATGTTGCCGAGGTTGTTCTCCGTCAGATCCGCCGATACCCAGACGTCGTGGATGGCGATCAGGGTCATGGCCGGGGCGCCGGCCCCGATAAACTGGCCTGCATCCGTGCTGAGGTCGGTGACAAGGCCCCGACCCGGCGCCACCACGCGGGTGTTCTGGCGATCCAGCTCGGCCTTGTGCACCGCTGAGCGGGCACTGAGCAGCTGGGAGTTGTCATCGCCGCTCGCCCCGGCGGCCTCGATGGCGCGGCGAACGTCGGCTTCGGCCGCCGCCACCTGGCTCTTGGCGGTCTCGCGGCTGGCCTGGGCCACCTCCAGGCGACGCACCGAAATGGCCCCCGGATCTTCCCGATAGAGCCGCTCCTGGCGCTCGGCATCCTTGGCCGCGTTGTCGTAGGCAGCGCGCATGGCCATCAGGGAAGCCTCGGCCGCCTTGACCCCTTCGGTATTCGCCTTGACGCCGCTCAGCACCGTCTGGTAGTCGGATCTGGCCTTGGCCAGGGCGATGTCATAAGGCTCGGGATCGATCTCGAACAGGGGGGCGCCAGCTTCCACGTCCTGATTGTCGTGGACATAGACCCGCTTGATCTGGCCTGCCACCTCGGCGGCGACGGGAACCACGAAGGCCTGCACCCGGGCCTGGGAGCTGTAGGGGGTCAACCTGTCCGCCAGCAGATACCAGGTGAGCAGGAGGAGGATCGCGGCCAGCAGCCCGAGGGTGGCGCGGCGGCTGGCCTGACCGGGAGAGGCTGTGTCAGTCATGGGCGTTTGCCTTCTGTGTCATGGGGGAGTGGGCTGCGTCGAGCAGGGGGGCCCAGTCGGCGCGCGTGCGCAGTTGAGCCTCCACCTTGGGGGTCACCAGGGGACGTTCGCGCCCCTGTTCCCAACCGCCACCCAGTGCCTTGTAGAGGGTGATGAGGTCGCGCATCCGGGCACCACGGCTGTTGACCAGGCGCTCCTGCTGGTTGAACAGGGCACGCTGGGAGTCGAGTACCCGCTGGAAGTCCGCCATCCCCTCGCGATACTGGGTGTTGGCGATTTCGAGGGAGCGGCGGGCGGCTTCGCCGGTCTGGGTCAGCAGGGCGATCTCCTCCTGGCCGTTGGCATAGGCCACGGCCGCGTCATCCACCTCGCGGGCCGCCTTGAACACGCTGTCGCGATAGCGTTCGTGAAGCTGCTGGAAGCGGGCGTCCTGCACCAGGATCTGGTTGCCGAGCCGCCCCTGATCCAGCAGGTTCCAGCTCAGCGACGGCCCGGCGGCCCAGGAGAAGGTGCCACTTTCCCCGCCGCTGGCATTGACTCCCAGGGTGCCGAGCAGGGTGATGGAGGGGTAGAGCTCGCTCTCGGCCACCCCGATGAGGGCCGACTGGGCGGCCAGCTGACGCTCCGCCACCCGCACGTCGGGACGGCGGCGCAGCAGATCCGCGGGCATCTCGGTGACCAGGGCCAGCTCGCCCTGGGGGATCTTGCCGGTGTTGGTGGTCATCTCGGGCAGGGGCCCCGGGGCGCGGGCGAGCAGGGTGGAGAGGGCGTTCTGGCTTTGGCGCAGGCTGGTCTCGAGCTGGGGAATGCCGGACAGGGTGCCCAGGTACTGGGTCCTGGCCTGCTGCACGTCCAGCTCGGCGCTGTTGCCGCTCTTGAACAGTCGCTCGGTGATCTCCAGGCTGCGCCGCTGGATGCGGGCATTCTCCCGGGCGATCTGGAGCCTGGCCTCCAGGGTACGGATGCTCACATAGAGCTGGGCCACCTGGGCGGCCATCAACACCTGGATGTCGTCATATTGGGCCAGGGTCGCGAAATAGCTGGCATCCGCCGCCTCGACTCCGCGCTGGAACTTGCCCCAGAAGTCGAGTTCCCAGCCGAGGTTGAAGCCGGCGCCGTAGCTGCTGCCCGCGCTGCTGTGGCCGCCCCGGGTCTGACCTGCCTGGAGGAATTCTGCCGTTCCCACCGTCGCCTGGGGGCCGAGCAGGCTCTCGGCGATGCCAAGCTGGGCCTGGGCCTCGAGGATCCGCAGGCCGGCGATCCGCACGTCCGGATTCTTGAGGAAGGCCTCCTCCACCAGGGCGCTCAGCACGGGATCGTGCAAGTTGTCCCACCATCGTCGGTAGTCGGTCACCGTCACCGCCTGCTGACCCTCGCTGGCGCTGTGCCAGTTGGCCATCTCCTCGACACCGGGGGCCTGATAATCGGGCCCGAGCAGAGTACAGGCACCGAGCAGCAGGCAGGTGCCCCCTGCAAACAGGGGGCGAAGGAGAGAAAGTGCGTCGGCCATGGGGTTATTTTTCCGCGTTGGCCAGACCGTCGTTGACCCAGGCCATGAAGATGCGATAGCCGATGGAGAGCAGGGTGGCACCGATGAACATGCCGAGGATGCCATTGGTGGCCATGCCGCCGAGGGCCCCCAGCAGCACTACCGGCATGGGCGCATCGACGCCACGCCCCAGCAGCAGCGGCTTGAGCACGTTGTCGGCCATGCCGGCCACGACCAGCAGCACTGAGTAGATGACGTTGAGCAGGGTGCCGTGATCCCCCGCCATCCACATGAAGGCAATGGCCGGTCCCGTGATCAGGATGACGGGGACCTGGGCGATACCCAGGATCAGCGCCAGGACGAAGAAGATCCCGACCGCCGGGATCCCGGCGAGGGACATGATGACGCCAGCCAGCAGGGCCTGGATGAAGGCGACCCCGATGACCCCCATGGCCACGGCCCGGATGGTGCTGGTGCACAGCTTGGTCAGGGCGAGGCCCTTGCGCTCATCGGTGATGCGCATGGCGATGCGCTCGGCGCTGATGGCACCCGGTGCCCCCCAGGCCATGATGATGCCAGCCACGATGAAAGAGGCGACGAAGCCCAGCAGGCCACCCCCCATGCTGGCGAGCATGGCGACAGTCTGCTTGGCCATGTCGCCGAGCTGCGGCTTGTAGCTGATGAGGAGGCTCGGCAGATCCACGGATGCCTTGGTCCATAAGGCGTGCAGCTTGGCACCGATCAGCGGGATGCTGGCGATGTCGGCGGAAGGCGCCGGAATTACCAGAGTGTTGTTGTTCACCTTGTCTATCAGGGCGCTGACGCTGTCTCCCAGGGAGCCGAGCATGGCAACGGTGGGGGCCACGATGAGCAGGATGCCCAGCAGGACCAGCAGGGTGGACGACTGGCCCTGTTTTCCCCCGAGTCGGGCGGCAAAGCGCTGATGGAGGGGGTAAAGGGTGACCGCCAGGATCAGGGCCCACAGCATCATGTTCATGAAAGGGGAGAACACGGTGAAGCAGAACGAGCCTAGCGCCAGAATAAGGCCAAATTTGATGAACATGTCCAGGAATCGGGCAACCAATCTTTTTTCGACGAGGGACAGATCGTTATTTTCCATGCTGATATGACTCCAGAGAGGGATGGATGCATGACCCCGCTGACCCTGTGTGAACTCAAGGTCGGCATTCTGGTCGATGGACAACTAATAAGTTTGTTTTCAATGGTTGAGGCATACATCGAGCGCACCTGCACGTTATGTATGGCACAGGTGTTCAAGGCTTAAAAAATATTTATCTGCTTGATATGTCGTTGATTGGAAGGCCTGCGTTGAGCAGGGCCGAGAATAATGAATGGCCCGATCACGCACAAGTGAACAGTGGTGCCCGGTTTAGCCCGGGTTCAGAAAATCACGACAATCCTCTTTCATGGAACAGGACATCGCATGCAGGGTCTCGAATAAACCTCGCGGTTCACGGGGCGTCGCGCTCCCGTTCGAGGCGATGCGCCCATCTCTGTTGGCCGATGCCGCCCGACATGGCAGTTGGTGTTCCCGGGAGTGACGCTTTATTCTATTGGCTCCTGCGCTGCGGCGATCCAACCCGGGATGAACACCATGCACCTCTCTCTCTCCTGCCCCGTGACTCGTCTTCCCCGTGTGGCCTGGCTGGCGGCGCTGCTGCTGGCTGGTTGCGGCCCCGACAAGCCTGCCAGCCAGGTGCCGACGACAGAACCGATGGCCCGGCAGGAGGCAGGGGAGCCGAGTTCAGTCGTGCAAGCCAATGCTCGCCAATATCGGGATGCCCCGGCGCTGGCGCTGGTCTTCTCCGGCCCCTTGGTGCCCAAGGCAAACTGGCAGAGTTGGCTCGGGGTCAGTGAAGGGGGCAAGCAGGTGCAGGGGGAGTGGATCCTGGCCGACGATGGTCGCACCCTCTATTTCCCGAACGTTCAGCCCGACAAGAGCTATGAAGTGAGCCTCAAGGCGGGGCTGGGCCCATCCCCCCAGCGCTGGACTCTCAAGACCCGGCCGCTGGAGGCGGGGGCGTCGTTTACCGCGAGCGGCATGGTATTGCCGCTGCGCGACGAGCTGCGCCTGCCCATCAGCGCGGTCAATGTGGACGAGGTCAATATCGACTTCTTTCGGGTCGATGCCGAATACCTGCCCCGTTTCCTAGCCGAGTATCGCCCCGGTGCCGGCATGGGCAACTGGGAACTTGAACAGATCACCAAGCGGGCCAAGCGGGTGTTCAGCGGCCGTTATGCGCTGGAGCTTGATGCCAACCGGCGCGAGACCCGCCTTATCAATGTGAAGGAGCCGCAGCTGGCGGAGGCTGGTGTCTACTTTGCAGTGATGTCGCCCCTTGGCAACTACGACTGGCGCAAGGAGACCACCTATTTTGCGGTGAGCGACATGGGGCTCAGTGCCCGCCGCTACCGCGATCAGCTGGAGGTGTTCGTGAGCTCCCTGGCCAGCGCCGACCCGCTCAAGGATGTGCAACTCTCCCTGCTCGACGAGAAGGGCAACCGGCTGCAGGTGCAAACCACTGATCCGCAGGGCCATCGTCGCTTCGATCAGGTGCAGGGGGCTCGCTTGCTGCTGGCCGAACAGGGCAACCATCTGGCGGTGCTGCGCCTTGATGGGGCGGCGCTCGATCTCTCCACCTTCGATCTCGGCACCCAGCCCTGGCAGGCCCAGCAGTTGTATCTCTTTAGCGGGCGCGACCTCTATCGCCCCGGCGAGCGGCTCGACAGCGAAATCCTGCTAAAAGGGCAGGATGGCCAGCTGTTGCCCGGCATGGCGGTAGAGCTGGAGGTGAAACAGCCGGACGGCCAACTGCTCGAACAGAAACGGCTGCTGCCGGACAATCTTGGCGCGGCCCATTACGGCCTGCGTTTGCCGGATGATGCGCCGCTCGGGCGCTGGACCATCAACCTCAAGACCGCTGCCGGTAGTCGCTTCGAGTGGCCCTTTTTGGTGGAGGAATTTCTGCCGGAGCGGCTGAAACTGCAGCTTGGCAAGGGGCCGGATGGGGAAGTGACGAGTCTGGACGCTGCCCTCACTCTTCCACTGCAAGGGGACTATCTCTACGGCGCGCCGGCCAGTGCGACCAAGGCGAAGGCGGAGGTGAAGATCAGCCGCGCCACCATGCCCTTTACCCAGTGGCAGGAGTTCACTCTGGGTGACGTGCTGCTCGCCGAGCAGGCCAAGGATCTCGAGCCGCTGAATCTCACCCTCAATGCGCAGGGGCAGGGGACGTTTTCGTTAGCTGATGAGCTCGATGGGGTACGCGCCCTCGGGCCGCTGGAGGTGGCCTATCGGGTGTCGCTCGCCGAGCCCGGCGGCCGCGCCGTCAATCGCAGCCGCACCCAGTATGGCTGGCCTGCAGGCAGCCAGTGGCCGGCGCTCAAGGCCGACTTCGTGGCTGATCGGGTGGAAGGGGGCAAGCCACTCCCCTTCCAGATCCTCAACCTCGATGAGCAAGGCCAGCCGGTGGCGGGGACGGTGAAAGTGCGCCTTATCAATGAGTACCGCGACTACTACTGGCACTACGCCGATGGGGAGGGGTGGAAGTACGAGTTCAACAGCCAGCCCTATCTGGAGCAGGAGCAGACCCTGCAGCTGGATGGCAAGGGGCCGACCCCGCTCACGCTGCAACTGGCGGCGGGCTGGTATCGGTTGGAGGTTGAGAACAGTCAGGGCCATCAATCGAGCCTGCGGGTGGAGATCGGCAGTTACGCCTGGGGCGGCGGTGGCGAGCAGGCACGGCCCGACAAGATTGCCATCACCCTCGACAAGCGCGCCTATCAGGCGGGCGACAAGGCCAAAGTGACGCTGGTGGCGCCGCGCCCCGGCAAGGGCTTGCTGCTGGTGGAAGATAGCGACGGCCTGCGCTGGTGGCAGCGCATCGAGCTCAAGGGGGCCGGTGGCGATGCCAAGGATGCCCGCGGCGAGTTCGAGATCCCGGTCAGTCCCGAGTGGCAGCGTCATGACCTGCATATCTCGGCCCAGATCGCCGCGCCAGACAACGCCTCCAAACCGGTCAGCAAGCAACAGGGGCAGAGCCTGCGCTCGGTCGGACTGGTGCCGCTCACCCTGGATCGGGACGCGCGTCGTCTGCCGCTTACCCTGAGCGCACCGGATAAAGCGGTGCCGCTTACCCGGCTGAAAGTGACCGCCACCTCTACCCCCAATAGCCAAGGCCGTGTGGTGCTGGCGGCGGTGGATCGGGGCGTGCTCAATATCAGCGACTACCAGCCGCTCGACCCGTTCGAGATCTTCTTTGGTCGCAAGCGCTTCGCTCAAGATTTGTTCGACAACTACGGCCAGGTGATCCCGCCGCAGGATGGCAAGCTGGCCCGCCTCAACTATGGGGGGGACCGGGCACCGCTGAAAAAGGGTGGCGCGCTGGAGAGCCGGGTCGAGATAGCCGCACTGTGGAGCGGCGAGGTGAGTTTTGATGAGAGCGGCAAGGCGGTGATCCCGCTCGATTTGCCCAACTTCAACGGCGAACTGGCGCTGATGGCGCTGGCCTGGAACGAACAGCAGGTCGGGGAGGCCGAGCGCGCCGTCAAGGTGGTGGCGCCCTTGGTGGCCGAGATCGGCTGGCCACGCTTTGGCGCCAGAGGGGATGAGACCCGTGCGCTGGTGCAGCTGCGCAACATGAGCGGCGAGGATCAGACCCTCTCCCTTGCCTGGACCCTCAATGGCGGGCTCAAGGCAAATGGCGAGCTGCCCGGCACCCTTTCCCTTAAAAACGGCGAGGAGCAGTGGCTGACCCTGCCGCTCACCGTGACCGGGGCGAGCGGCGTGGCAAGCCTGCAGTTGGCGGCCAGCGGCAAGGATTTTGCCATCAGCCGCGACTGGTATTTGCCGCTGCGCTCCCCCTGGCCGGCCGAGACTCGCCAGCGCTATCAGATGTTGGCTCCCGGCCAGCAGATGAGCTTTGCGCCAGCTGAGCTGACCGGGCTGGATCGCGCCAACCTGCAGGGGCTGCTCAGCCTCTCCGGCACTCCCCCCTGGGATCCGGCAGCCCAGTGGCAGGCGCTGGCCGATTACCCCTATGCCTGTCTGGAGCAGACCTTGTCCCGTGCCTGGCCCTATCTGCTGACCACGGCGGATGAGCGCATTGCATGGAGCAAACCCGCAGAGGGCAAGAAAGCGGCGAGTGAGGCGGATGTGCAACGCGCCCTGCTGCAACGGCTGCAGCGGTTGCAACTGCCCAGCGGCGGCTTTGGCCTCTGGGATGGTCGCTCCGACGAGGAGCAGTGGCTCACCGCCTATGCCGCTGACTATCTGCTGGCGCGCAAGGAGGCGGGTGACGCAGTGCCGGAGGCGATGCTCAATCAGGCGCTGAACCGGTTGCAGAGCTATCTTACCGACAGCCAGTATGGCGAGCGCTGGAGCAGTGCTCCCGAGCACAGCCGGCTGGCCTATCAGGCCTACAGTGCCTATGTGCTGGCCCGGGTGGGCAAGGCGCCGCTCGCTACCCTGCGCCTTATCTGGGAGCAGCAGGCTGATCACGCCCGCTCCGGTTTGCCGCTCTTGCACCTCTCGCTGGCGCTCTCGGCCATGGGGGATGAGCAGAACGCCGCTAAGGCCCTCAGCCGGGCATTGGCGACCGAGCGCGGTGACGACTATCTCGGGGATTACGGCTCGCCGCTGCGTGACCAAGCCCTTGAGCTCTCCTTGCTGCGCCAGCACAAGCTGGCTGCGGAGCGCTGGCCTGCTCTCAGCGCCAAGGTGGCCGATACCCTGGCCCATCGTCAGTGGCTCAGCACTCAAGAGCGGCTCGCCCTGCTGCGACTCGCCCGCTTCGATCCGGCCGCCAACTGGCAGGCCAGGGTGACTTCCTCTCTTGGCAGTGGATCCCTGAGCGGTTCGGCTCCGCTACAGCAGGGCGCCCCCGAGGCACTGGCCGCCAGCACCGTCACCAACGAGGGCAAGGGATCCCTCTATGTACAGCGCACTCTGGTCGGTTACCCCGAACAGGCGCCGGCGCGGATCAGCAAGGGGATGAGCGTGACCCGCAGCTGGTTCAACAGCGACGGTCAGCCGTTTGATCCCGCCAAGGTGAAGGTGGGCGATCTAGTGGTGGTGCGGCTCAACGTCAGCAGCGAGTCGGCGGTGCCCGATGCCCTGCTGGTAGAGATGGTGCCCGCTGGCTTCGAGCTGGAGAACCCGGCCCTTGGCAACAGCATCAAGCTCGAAGAGCTCTCCATTGAGGGGAAACCGGCGTGGCAGAGCGAGTGGAACGACTATCTCAAGCATCAGGAGTTTCGCGATGACCGCTACACGGCAGCGCTGGATCTGAGCGAGGGGAGCAACCAGCAGCTGGTCTACCTGATGCGGGCGGTGACGCCGGGTCGCTATCAGGTGCCGCCGACCCAGGTGGAGGATATGTACCGCCCCGAGCTGCGGGCTGTGGGTGAGGATATCCGTGAGGTGATCATCTCTGAGTAACGTTCCCTCCCTTGAGCGGGTTCGCCCGCTCACTTTCTGGCAGCGTGGTTGGCTGAAATTAGGTCGCAGTGGCCGCGCTGGCTGGCGCCGGCTTGGTCGTTTGCCACGCTGGCTGCGTTTCGCGGTGCTGGGCGTTGTAGCACTGCTCCTGTCATTGCTGGCACTGGATCGACTCTTCCCGCCGCCGCCACTCGACCCTGCCTACGCACGGGTGGTGCTCGACATGAAGGGGCGACCGCTGCGCGCCTTTGCCGATACCAGCGGCGTGTGGCGTTACCCCGTGACCCTGGAGCAGGTCTCCCCCCGCTATATCGAGGCGCTGCTCGGCTACGAGGATCGCTACTTCTGGCGTCATCCCGGGGTCAATCCGGTGGCCATGGTGCGCGGGGTCTGGCAGTGGCTGCGTTACGGGCGCGCCGTGTCGGGCGGCTCGACCCTCACCATGCAGGTGGCCCGCCTTATCGAGCCCTACCACCGGAGCGTGCCCGGCAAGCTGCGCCAGATGGTGCGCGCGCTGCAACTGGAGTGGCACTATGACAAGCGCACCCTGCTCACCGTTTACCTCAATCGGGCGCCGTTTGGCGGCAACCTGGAGGGGGTGCAGGCGGCAAGTTTTGCCTATCTCGGCAAGAGCGCCGCCAAGCTGACCTATGCCGAGGCGGCGTTGTTGGCGGTGTTGCCGCAGGCTCCCAGCCGCAACCGGCCGGACCGCCATCCCGAGCGGGCCCGCACCGCCCGTGACAAGGTGATGCAGCGGCTGGTGGAGCAAGGCGTTTGGCCCGAACAGGTGTGGCTGGAGGGGCGTATCGAGCCGGTGCTGGCTCGCGGCCACTTCACGCCGATGGAGGCGCCGCTGTTTGCCCGTCTCGCCGCCGACAATCAGGCCGGGGCGCTGGTGCACACCACCATCGACGGTGATCTGCAGCGCTGGCTGGAGGGGCGGGTTGCAAGCTATATCCGGCGCTTCCCCGAGCAGACCTCAGCGGCGTTGCTCTTGGTCGACAACAAAACCATGGCGGTGCGCGCCTATGTGGGCAGCGCCGAGTATGGCAATTTGCGTCGCCACGGTTACCTCGACATGGTGCAGGCGATCCGCTCCCCCGGCTCCACCCTCAAGCCCTTCATCTACGGTCTGGCGATGGACGAGGGGCTGGTGCATTCGGCCTCCTTGCTCTCCGATGCGCCAAGGCTGGGCTCGGACTACCGCCCCGCCAATTTCTCCGGCGCCTTTCAGGGGCCGGTGACCCTGGCCCAGGCGCTGCAGCAATCCCTCAACGTGCCGGCGGTGCAAGTGCTGGAGGCGCTTGGGCCGGACAAACTGGTCAGCCGCCTCGACAACGCCGGGGTGAGGCTGGCCCTTTCCGACAAGCCCAACCCGGCCATCGCGCTGGGGGCGGCGGGCATTCGGCTCGAACAGCTGGTGGCGCTCTACAGCGCGCTGACCCGGCAGGGGCAGGTGGCGATGCCGGTCTGGCTGGCGGGGCAGCAGGCGGTGTCGCGCCCCTTGCTGAGCCCGGGAGCGGCCTGGATCATCTGGCAAATATTGAGCGCGCAGGGACGTGCGGATCAGCCCTTTGCCAGCGAGGCGACCGGCCGGGTCAATCGACTGGCCTGGAAGACCGGCACCAGCTATGGCTATCGCGACAGCTGGGCGATGGGGGTCTCCGGTCGCTGGACCATAGGCGTCTGGTTGGGGCGCCCCGACGGTACCCCCATGCCCGGTTTTTACGGCCAGAGTGCAGCGGTGCCGCTGCTGCTCTCTGTCTATTCGCGGCTCTCGGACAACAGCCCCTTGCCGGCACAACCCAACACGGTGAGCGAAGCAGAGATCTGCTGGCCGCTGGGGCGCAAGGCCAGCGCAACCCTGCCTGAAGCCTGTTTGCAGCGCCAGAGCGCCTGGTTGCTGGAAGGGCGCGATCCTCCCACCTTGCCGGATCCCATGGACTGGCCCTCGCCGCTGCGTCAAGTTGCACTGACCGCTGGAGGCAAGCCGACTCTGACCCGTTGCCACGATGTGGCGCAATCCGGTTTTCGGGCCCTCTGGCCATTGTCGCTGGAGCCGTGGCGGTCCCCCGGCGAGCGACGGCAGGCGCTGCTGGCGAGCGGTTGTGCAGGGGAGGGGCAGAGTGCCGAGCTGCAGGCCCCTATTCGCATTGTGGCGCTGGGGGAGGGCAACCTTATCCGCAGCCAGCGCTATCGGTTGCAGCCCAAGGTGCTGGGCGGTGTCGGCAAGCCGGCCTGGTTTCTCAACGGCCAGCGGCTGCGCTGGGACGGGGATCAGGTGCTGAGCGTGGCGGGTCGTTATCAGTTGGTGGTGGTGGACGAGGCGGGCAACAGCGATCGCATCGAGTTTCGGCTGGAGAATCCCTCCTGAGGGGAGGCGCCTCTCTTTGGGGTGTCAGAATATTGACGACATCGGGGGATGGCTCCGATGTCGTCAGCGGATTGTCGATTTCCTAGCAGGGCGTCGCGGAGTCAGGGCTTGACCTGACCCAGTCGGGTGAAGAAGTGCTGACTCTTGCGCTGGTGGAAGTGGCTCTTCTTGATGGAGTGAAACACCAGCTTGCTGTCCGGATGGCTTGCCTTGAGGCGATGGATCATCGCCATGGCAGGCAGGCCGGTACTCACCAGGGTAGTGAGCGGCAGGCTCTGGGTCTGCGGCCCCAGCAGCTGGTTTAGCCCCTGCTGGGCCTGCTCGAAGCGGGTCAGCACGGCGGGCTCGGCGTAGCCGCTGCCCAGCATGGCGAGCAGGGCATCGAGCGCCTGATTAAACTCGGCCAGCTGCTGGCGAAAGCCGCTGCGACTGCGCAGGGCGATCAGCTCTGCAAACGGGATGTCGGCCAAGTGAGTGGGTACTTGCAGCGGGATTTCGAGGTGGAAGCAATCCTGACCACCCCGGTTGTGATAGCGGGATTCAAGCAGGTGCAGCAGCCGGTCCAGATAGTCGTGATCGGTGATGAGGGCCCCCTCATTGGCGAGTGCCCACTCGCGGGCGAGCCGCATGGAGAGCAGGTTGGCAAAGCGGCGCGCCATCCTGAACCCGCCCTCTTCCCGGCTGGCAAAACCGTGTGCCAGGCAAAAGCCGTGCAGCCGCTCCAGCCCTGCCTGGGCCGGGCAGAAGCAGTCGTGGTTGGCAGGCTGGCGCCAGCGACCGATCAGCTCCTTGTTGCCAAACACCTTGTGACGCACGAAGTCGGGGGCGAGCAGGCTGCTCAGCTGACTCTCCAGCTGGGGAGTGATGGCGGCAAAGAAGGTGGCATCCGGCCGCTCGGCCAGCAGATCCGTCTCCTGTTCGAGCGTCTGCAGCAGGGCGGTGAGGCCGCTCTTCTCACTGACGGTGAAGACGAAGGCGAGCCGCTCCAGATAGAGCAGGGCAAACTTGAGCCACAGCTCGTCGCGCACTTCCATGCCGGGGTAGTAGATATGGGTTTTCATGAATGCTGTGTTGCCAGGATGCAGGGGTGGGAATATACGCATGATTGCCCGGATGCGGCAAACTTTGCGTGGGGGAATGTGAGCGGCCGCTCATGCAGTAGGCGCTGGTCACAAAGTTCTGATATAATTCGCGCCCTTAAATCAAGGCCACCCGAGTCATTACCATGAAGTTCATTATCAAGCTGTTCCCTGAAATCACCATCAAGAGCAAGTCGGTTCGCCAGCGCTTTATCAAGATCCTGCAGGGCAATATCCGCAATGTCCTGCGCCGCTTTGACGACGATGCCCGGGTGCGGATGGATTGGGACAAGCTGATCGTGAGCTCCCGCAATGACCAGTTCCGCGAGCAGGCCATCGAAGCCCTGGCCTGCATCCCCGGCATTCAGGCCTTCCTCGAGGTGCAGGCCAGCAAGTTTACCGACCTGCACGACATCTTCGAGCAGGTGAAAGCTGTCTGGGGTGATCAGCTCGAGGGCAAGACCTTCTGCGTGCGTGCCAAGCGCCACGGCAAGCACGAATTCTCCTCTCTGGAGATTGAACGCTACGTGGGCGGCGGTCTGAACCAGCACTGCGTGAGCAACGGTGTGCGCCTCAAGAACCCGGATGTGAAGATCAACCTCGAGATCGATGGCGAGGAGCTTTTCATCGTCAGCGCCATCCACCAGGGGCTGAGCGGCATGCCCATCGCCACCCAGGAAGATGTGCTGAGCTTGCTCTCCGGCGGGTTTGACTCGGGTGTCGCCTCCTTCCAGTTCATCAAGCGCGGCTGCCGGGTGCACTACTGCTTCTTCAATCTGGGTGGGGCTGCTCACGAGATCGGCGTCAAGCAGGTGGCCTATCACCTGTGGAACCGTTTCGGCTCCTCCCACCGGGTGCGCTTCACCGCGGTAGACTTCGAGCCCGTGGTGGCCGAGATCCTCGAGAAGATCGACAACGGCCAGATGGGGGTGGTGCTCAAGCGGATGATGATGCGTGCCGCTGCCAAGGTGGCCGACGAGTTCCAGATCCCGGCCCTGGTGACCGGCGAGTGCGTTGGCCAGGTTTCCAGCCAGACCCTCACCAACCTGAACGTCATCGACCGGGTGACCGACAAGGTGATCCTGCGCCCGCTCATCACCTGGGACAAGCCGGACATCATCAGCGAAGCCCGCCGCATCGGTACCCTGGAGTTCGCGGAGACCATGCCGGAGTACTGCGGCGTGATTTCCAAGAAGCCGACCGTGAAGGCCGAGCTCTCCCGCATCGAGGCGGAAGAGGAGAACTTCGACTTTGCCATTCTGGACAAGGTGGTGGCCGAGGCCCGTTACCTCGACATTCGTCGCATCGGTGAAGAGACCGCCGCCGAGGTGCAGGAGGTGGAGACCACCGCCGAGAGCGGTGACGACGAGGTGCTCCTGGACATTCGCTCCATGGAGGAGCATGACGACAAGCCGCTGGTGGTGGAAGGGCGCGAGATCATGCATATCCCCTTCTTCAAGCTGGCCACCGCCTTTGGTGACCTGCCGAAAGAGAAGACCTACCTGCTCTATTGCGATCGTGGCGTGATGAGCAAACTGCAGGCGCTTTACCTGAAAGAGAAGGGTTTTGCCAACGTCAAGGTCTACCGTCCGTGATGTGACGGCAAGACGCGTATAAAAAATCCGGCCAAGGCGCCGGATTTTTTATTTCACTCGGATGAAGGTAGACGCTCAGGGGCAGGGGACCGGGGTGAAGGTTTCCTGACCCTGACAGCGCCAGCCCATCTCGGCCTGACGCATCTGCCACAGGTTGTTGCTGCGAAACAGGGTCAGGATGTAGAGCATGTCGCTACGCTGGCCATCAAGAGCCACCGAGAGCACCAGATCGTTGTCCAGCTGTTGAGCATGGATACGGGTGGGTACATCTTTATGGCCGACGAAGCGGCGAGCCACTTCGCGATAGTCGTTGACCCAGCCTTGCTGACTGCTGCTCGCCTGACGGATCTGCTGGTTGAACTGCTGTACCGGGGTGGATGCCAGACGCCCGAACAGGGCCTGTGCCCCCGCATGAGCCGCTGCCACCATCATCAGAACAAGCGTGGTAATGAGCCCAAGTTTTTGCATGAGGTTTTCCGGCTTGAAACGACCCCTGTATGACAACAGAAAAGCCGACTTGGTTCAATCTTGTCCCTGCCGGGATGGGATCTCGCCCACTCTGAGGCTTCTCAGTTGCGCTGCAGCGAGAAGGTGGGCAGGGAGAGGTGCCAGTAGATGGCCGCCACCCGCAGACCAAACACCCCCAGCATGCTGATGAGCATGGCGCTGACCCTGTCTACCCCAATTTCCAGCGACAAGGTATAGAGGATGCCGCCCAGAATGCAGGCGGTGGCGTAGATCTCCTTTTGCAGCACCATGGGCACCTCCCGGGCCAGCACGTCACGGATCATGCCGCCCGCAACCCCCGTCATGGTGCCCATGATCACCGCAATCAGCCCGGGTGTGCCGAAATTGAGGGCCTTCTGGGCACCGATCACGGTAAAGAGCGCCAACCCGAAGGCGTCTGCCACCGGCAGCACATACCAGGGCATGCGACGGGGCAGTTTGACCATCCACATGCCGATGAGCGCCGTGGCAATGACCACCCAGATATAGAGGGGGTCGCGCACCCAGAAGACGGGGGTTGCCCCCAGGATCATGTCGCGGATGGTGCCACCCCCGATGGCGGTGACCGCCGCCAGCACCATGACACCGAAACCGTCCATCCTGAGACGGCCCGCCACCAGTACGCCCGAAAACGCGAATACCGCAGTACCAAACATGTCGCTGATGTAAACAATCTGCTCAACCAGTGTCTGCATGGAGAACAACTCACGTCCAATAGATGATGGGGCGGCGATTTTAGGGGCAAGGTGTGGGGATGAGCAATGCTGGCGTGCAAAAGTGGGAGCCAGCGCCGGTTTCTGAAGGCTGGGTGAAGATCACGCTCCCGCCTTGTCTGATGCGGGCTGTGGCCACTATGGCCCGGGGGGCGGGCTGCCAGGTGACAAAAAATCCCGATTTTGTTCTCAAGGGTGAGGAATAGAGGCCGATATATAGGTTAGGCGGCGATTACTGCCAGAAAGGCAGAAAAAAGAAATTAAAGTCTTGTGAAAAGGCGCCGTTAACTAAACATATCAGGCACAAAACACAATAAAGCCTGAGTGAATTAAAGTTAAATTTTAATAGCTTAGGAGAAAAATCATGAGTCTGTATATCAATACCAACGTTTCATCGCTCAACGCTCAGCGTAACATGATGAACAGCACCAAATCCCTGGATACCTCCTACACTCGTCTGGCCTCCGGCCTGCGCATCAACAGCGCCAAGGACGATGCGGCAGGTCTGCAGATCTCCAACCGTCTGACCTCCCAGATCAACGGTCTGGACCAGGGCAACCGCAACGCCAACGACGGCATCTCAGTTGCCCAAACCGCGGAAGGGGCCATGGATGAAGTGACCTCCATGTTGCAACGGATGCGGACACTGGCTCAGCAGTCAGCCAATGGCTCTAATAACAAAGATGACAGAGATGCTCTGCAGGCAGAATACAAGCAGCTTTCTACCGAGATCAACCGTGTTGCCAACGATACCACTTTTGGGGGTCAGAAGCTCTTGTCTGGGGGGTATAAGGGCACCTTCCAGGTTGGCGCAGATGCAGGTCAGACCATCTCCTTCAAAATGACCACTGCATTTACGATGTCTGGTATTGCCAGCGTTACTAAAGGGAGTGCGACGATTGCTCAAGCAACCAATACTACTGCCGCAAGTACAATTGGAGATGCTTGGGTTGTTACTGCAGCGACATCGAACACTATTACAGTAGATTGGTCGGCAATCAGTGATATTTCCGGCTCAACCGATTCCAATGCGCAGTTGGCATTTGCCAACCTGGACAAGATGATTCAGGTGGTGGATAGCAAGCGGGCTGAGCTGGGTGCTGTACAGAACCGGTTTGACTCAACAATCCGCAACCAATCCAATATTTCGGAAAACGTAAGTGCTGCCCGCTCCCGTATCCGCGATGCAGATTTTGCAACCGAGACCGCCAACATGACCAAGCAGAACATTCTGCAACAGGCGGCTTCCAGTATCTTGTCCCAGGCCAATCAGCGCCCGCAGTCTGCTCTTTCTCTGCTGCAAGGCTAAGCCGACTCGTGTAGAAAGTGTAAGAAAAGAAAAGGGCGGTTGTTCAGGCCGCCCTGGTAACAAGATGGAACAATGGGGTGTTCGGATTTACGCCTTGTTCTATCGAAAGAGAAGTTCTCTTATTGGTATACCCCTCGAGTGTTGCGCAGATCGTTCACTCTGTCACCTTCGAGGTTGTTCTCCTGAGCGTAAGCTCTTCTTTGGCCGACATTGTCGGCCTTTTTTATGGGCGTCGGAAAAGCGACGTCACATAACACACAGCACAAAATGTGCCAACTTAATGTGCTTGAAATGCTCTGCCAATACGTATGGTAGTTAGCGGAGGGATAGGAGCTGTGCTCTGTCGTTCTCATCGCAAGCGGAGAGCGCTTGCCTCTTTACCGGTGAAAGCGGCAATAAATTTCCTAAAGCTTCTGGTAGAGATGCCGTTACAGAGTATGAAGCAAATTGAGGGGTGTTCGGAAATCCAGCATTTGCGCAACTGCGGGTCCTGTGTCTGTTCAAACAGAGGACCCGCCAGATGGTACAGTCCGTTCAATCTGTCCGTCTGAACGGTGGGTCCCTGGCTGTATAGATGCAAACAGAGCCCGCAGTTTCTTGTTCATCAGGAGATAATTTTTATGGCCATGTATATCAATACCAACACTTCATCACTGAACGCTCAGCGTAACTTGATGAACACCAACAAATCGCTGGATACTTCCTACACCCGTCTGGCCTCCGGCCTGCGCATCAACAGCGCCAAGGACGATGCTGCGGGTCTGCAAATCTCCAACCGTTTGACTTCTCAGGTTAATGGTCTGGATCAGGGTAACCGCAACGCCAATGATGGTATCTCGGTCGCTCAGACTGCCGAAGGGGCCATGGATGAAGTAACTTCCATGTTGCAACGGATGCGGACTTTGGCTCAGCAGTCTTCTAATGGTTCCAATAACCAGGATGATAGAGATGCCTTGCAGGCTGAGTACAAGCAGCTAACCACAGAAATAAACCGGATTGCAGGCGATACCACCTTTGGGGGGCAGAAGTTACTGGATGGTAACTACAAAGGCTCTTTCCAAGTTGGCGCCGATGCGGGACAGACCATTTCCTTCAAGATGACTACGGCTTTTACCATGTCAGGTATTGCTAGTGCTACCAAGGGGAGTGCAACCATTGCGGCTGCTACCAACAGTGCTGCCAGTACTACAGCAGATGCTTGGGTGGTGACATCAGCATCGACAGCTGTGACCTGGTCCACCATAAGCGACATTTCTGGTTCAACCGATTCCAATGCGCAACTGGCGTTTGCCAACCTGGACAAGATGATCCAGGTGGTAGACAGCAAACGGGCTGAATTGGGGGCAGTACAAAACCGCTTTGATTCAACCATCCGCAACCAGTCCAATATCTCTGAAAACCTGAGTGCTGCACGCTCCCGTATTCGTGATGCGGACTTTGCGACCGAGACAGCCAACATGACCAAGCAGAATATTCTGCAACAGGCTGCGTCCAGCATTTTGGCACAAGCTAATCAGCGACCGCAGTCTGCGCTGTCCCTGCTTGGCTAAGCATGTAGCTGGATTGAGATGGGAGATAAGAGATGACAACTGAACTCGCAAATCTGTCATCTGCCAGTGGTGCTTCCGTACAGCTAAGTGACAAGAGCGGCCAAGTGGCCGCTCAATTACTTTCTGGTACGGCTGAGGGGGCAAGAAACGGCGGGCAGCAGGAAAAAAATGAGAGTGCTCACCCAATACCGCAAAGTGCGACAGAACTTGCCAAGCAGGTACAAAACTTGCAAGACTTTGTTCAACAACAGGGGTGGACTGTAAATTTCAGTATGGAGAAGGAGCTGGAGCAAGTGGTTATCAAGGTAGTTGATGCCGATACCAGGAGGGTGATCCGTCAGATCCCCAGCGAAGAACTCATTGCTATCAACAAGCGGATCCAGGCTTTGGTGCAAGGTGAGGCTGGCGCCAATCCCAGAGTCGGTTTGTTGTTTGATAGTGAGATATGAGCTGTTAATGACTAGTGAGGAGAACAGACAATGGCAACGATAACATCTGCTGGCGCAGGGTCCGGTATCGATCTGGAGAGTGTGATCTCTGCCAGTTTGAATGCCAGAAAGGCACAGCTCCAGCAGCCAATCACGACCAAAAAGACCAATGCCCAGATAACGCTCTCCGGGGTCGGTCAATTGAAATCTGCGATTGCCTCCTATGTCACGACTCTCAAAGATATGGCGAAGACGGATGCATTCAACAAGCGAGCCGTCAATATTACTCAAGATAAAGACAACCCCATTCTCAAAGTGGAGAGCAAGGCTGGTGCATCAAATGGCCAGTACAATATCACTGTCAATAAATTGGCGACAACCAGCAAATTCGAGGGGACTTTTGACAGTTCGACCACAGCGCTTGCAACGGAAGACGGTACTCTGACTTTTACCGCAGGGGACAAAAAGTTCAATGTAGAAGTCAAAGCAGGTGATTCGCTGCAAACCATTCGAAAGAAAATCAATAATAATGGCGATAATTTTGGATTGACTGCGAATATCATCAATACAGCGGATGGCAAGGCCAAGCTGGTAATGGATTCAGGAGTCAGTGGTACCGGAAAAGATCTACAGATTACGGGTAGTACTGCAGGCGTGAGCAGTTTTGCTTCCTCTCTTACCAAAACCCAAAGTGCCAGTAATGCAGAAATAACCGTTGATGGTAGTGTGCTCAGCAGTGATACCAATACTTTTGATGGCACTATCATGGGGCTAAAGGTCACCGTGCTGCGTGAATCAGACAAAGACACTGATGGTAATGCAAAGTCAAATAAGGTTGATGTCACCACGGATAAAGATGGCATCAAATCCATGATCAAGAGCTTCATCGATGGTTACAACACATTGGTGAGTAAGGCTGACGGATTAGGGAAGCGTAATAGCATCGTGGCAGGTGAAAGCCAGGATGATGGTGGTGCCTTGGCCGGGGATTCAGTAACACGCAGTGTGATCAATCAGATGAGTAGCATCCTTATCACCCCGTCTGAGAATTCGAACGTATTCGATACAATCTTCCAGCTTGGGATAAAGATGGACAACAAGGGGGTTCTCTCTCTTGATAGCGAAAAGTTTGATGAGGCGCTAGATAAAAACTTTGAACAGGTAGTAGCCATTTTCGGTGGTGAGAAAGGGGTTGCCGGTCAACTGGCAACATCTCTCGAAGATTATTCGAAAACAGGTGGATTACTTGCTCAACGAGAAGACTCCCTTAATACAGACTTACGCTCTTTAGCACAGAAAGAGTCAGATGCATCAGCCCAGTTAGTGAAATATGAGGCTAGTTTACGTGCTCGTTATGGTGGTCTTGATACTCTACTTGCCAAAATGAACCAGTCTGCATCTTATTTGAGCCTGATTAATACCTCAAACTCATCATCTTGATTTTTATTTTGGCGATTCCGAGTGAGGAGGATACATCATGTATCACAAGCATATTAAAGCTTACACAACCCAGAACCTTCAAGCCGAAATGGCTGTTGCTGATCCTTATCGTGTTATTCAGTTGATGATGCAAGGCTGTATTGAACGTGTTGCTCAAGCGAAAGGGGCAATAGAGCGCAAGGATTTCGAAAATAAGTCTATTGCGATTTCCAAAAGTATGGCACTGATTAACGGTTTACAGGACGCGTTGGATCTTTCATATGGTAAAGTACCTGAGGACTTGTTCGCTCTTTACGATTACATGAAACAACGCCTATTGGACTCAAGTCGTAATATGGACGTAGCGCCGTTAGATGAAGTCAGTAAACTAATGCTTACAATTAAAAGTGGTTGGGATGCTATCCCAGAAGAAGAACGCAAGCAGGTTTTGGCAAATAAGGTTGCTATATGAATGAGAGTAGCCTCTTGTCTGAATTGAGCGATCAGCTTGAACAGGCAATCCTGTCTCAGGATATTGTTTTGGCTCATCAGATTGCAGATAAGAGGCTTTGCTTATTGAAAAATATTATTGATGCAAAAAACATATCAGAGGAAATTATTAGTGTAGCGGTTGCAGAACTAGAGAGAGAAAATAAATTGCGATCATTAGTCGAAGATGAAAAGTCTAAGATGCAGCAACAAATTAAAAACATTCTGTCTGCAGAAAAAATAAGCAACATATACAAGGCAAACTCAAGGTAAGCAGGTTCAATATGGACTTCGAAAGCAAGATAAACTCTCTGGAAGTTGAACTAGGACGCCTGCGTGCTCAACAAGAACAAGAACAAGCGATGCTGGAGGTACTTCCTGCCAGATTTGAAATGAATATGACTGCATTTTCATATTATATCCCAGATATATATGAAAAATTCAAATCATATAATCCAGTGAGCGGGTTCAGTTTTTTCTGCGGTGAAAATGGCATTCCTAACTTACGCTGGAATGATTCTAACATGTCATTTTATGGTGACGATCCTTATAAAGAGTGTGAAGATCAGATTGGGGCAGTTTTAAATAGTCCAGGATCTATTCAGACGATAGAATTTTCAAAAGAAGATAATCCAATTGACTTTATTCATGTGGACTACATGAATAAAATGATGAAAGTTAGGGACATTGCCTCTGAGAAACTGATGCCAATCAGCAAGGTTGGGGAAGATATTCCTCTGATGCTTATGTACGGAGTTGGGTTAGGGTATCAGTTATCTTACCTCTATGAGCAATGTCGCCCTAGAATTCTTTTTGTTATTGAGCCGAACTTCGATCTTTTTTATGCATCTTTATTTACCTTTGACTGGTACAAGCTGCTTGAGTATCTAAATGAAGAAGAGCTTGGTATTCATATTTTTCTTGGTCAAAACAAAGATGAAGTAATACAAGACATTACTGTTGCCTCTGCAAAAATAGGTTCCTATCTTTCTGCTGCAACTGTTGGTTTCTGGCACTATAAGAGTGATGAAATAATTGAGCTTATTACCAGGACAAAACAGGAATTTTTCTTTTTGATTAGCGGATGGGGCTTTTTTGATGACAATGTTATTGCCTTGTCGCATTGCGTTGAAAATATAAGGCAAAATATTCCTTTTCTTGTCAAAGGAAAGTCTTTGGATGATAAATGGAGAGATATTCCGGTATTTGTGATCGGTAATGGACCATCTCTTGATATCGCTATAGATAAGTTAAAGTCCTGTCAACACCAAGTAATTATACTAAGCTGTGGTAGTGCACTATCTTCATTATATAAGGCAGGTATACAGCCGGATATTCACGTACAGGTTGAGAGAACTAAGGTCGTACCTGACTCACACTTATTATTAAAAGATGACCAATACTTGAAAGGAATATTGTTTTTAAGTGTGGACGTTATCCATCCTGATTGTGCCAAGCAATTTGATAGAGTTGGCCTAGCTTTCAAATCTTTTGAGCCTGGTTTCCCTCTTATTAAAATGCATTCTTCGGTTGCACGTACTAGAGACATTCTTAGTTCTGCTAACCCATTAGTGGGGAACACCGGCCTGGCAACAGCATGTCGTTTGGGCTTTAGGAATATTTATCTAATTGGCATTGATAATGGATATAAAAGCAATGCACACCATCATTCTAAACTCAGCTTTTATTTTGACGAAACAGGCAATCAGAAAGACAAGTTATCAATTCAAGTTAATAAAAAAAGCAATCATCTTGTGCCCGGCAACTTTGGTGGTGAAGTAGAAACAACCAACATGATGATTAGTTCAAGAACGGTTATGGAAAATCTTATTGAAGCGTATGCTGATGTCCTTTTTTATAACTGTTCAGATGGTGCTAAAATAAAAGGTGCTGTACCAAAAAGAATAAATGATATATCCTTTAATAATTTTTATTGTGATAAAAATAGCTTATTGAATCATATCGTCAATGATATATATAAGCCTATGGATATAGATATTAATAAGTTGGAAGAAAACTTTCATATAGAGTTGTTTAATGACTTTATTGATATGTTCATTCGAGATTGGGATAAATGCTTTTCGACTAGGGAAGATATTGTGTCGAACATGTTGAAGGTTCGTGATTATCTTCTTGCTATGAGAGTGAATGGATATGAGCACATATATAGATGCTTGATTGGTTCAATCAATTATTCTTATAGCGTTATACTTTCCACTCTGTATAGATTTGATGTTTGTGACGACTTATACAAAACAATAAATGATATTATAAAAATCATGGTGGAATACTTTGTAGCTATAAAAAATAAATATGTCCGTGCACTCAGCAGTGTTGATAGAAAAGAACATGGACTGTTTGATCACTAATATTCAAAGCTACAAAGGTGCTACTGACCTACAATATAAATGACATGCAGGTCAGTTAGCACATACATCACTTTCTTAGTTTTCCCATATAGATGCCATTTACCCACCCTGAAGGTGTCAAATAATGATCTTGCATTTCACCTTCAATCATATAATTATTTTTTAAAAAAGCTTTAATTGATGCTTTATTGTTAATATATGTACCAGCAGTGACCTTGTGAACCCCGAGGTTGGTAAAGCAATAGTTAGTGACGATTTCAATTGCTGCCGTGGCAATACCTTTCCCCCAAAATCTCTTATCGCCAATAACAATACCTATGTCAACTCTATTGTGGTATGGGTCTACACTTGAAATTTTCACGTTGCCAATGTGAGTGGTTGTATCATCATCAATAATTGCAAGCAGTAATTCCTTCCTGCTTTTATCCTGGAAATATTTGAGGAGCGAGCTCATATCCCACTTTGTGAAGCGAGATTCAAGGTATTTATTGACTTCTGTGTCATTGAGCCAATTGCAGTATGTCTCAGTAACATCTGAGATTGTCAGGTTTCGAATTGTAATAGATGACTCTTGCCCATCTAACTTCTTTTTTAAGATGACTTTATCTGTATTCATATATCAGACCTTTTTAAGGGACGATACCTCCACCGGAGGTGGTTCATTCACGTTCAGACATGCTTGCAGCCCAGATACGCCAGCGCCTTGAAGATAGGGTCGTTGTCCAGTGTCTTGCCGAGAATGGCGCTCTTGTTGCGCTCATACCATTCATTCCCTTCCCGGGCCATGAAGACATTTTTCTGATCCATGGGATGTTCCTTGCAGTCAGACAATCAATGACCATGCCAGCGGCGTGCCGGCCTGAATATCCTGGCTGGCATGGCGACCCAGCAGGGATGGAAGATGAACCGGGGGCAACCCATCGGCAGGGCGGATGGAGCGGACATTGCGTGACGTGAATGCATCCCCGGCTTTCATGTCCTCACAGACGAAGAGAGAGCGAGCGAATCGCCGGTTTCGCAGTGTCTTGTCGTTCAGGTGATAGCTGACATTCCCCAGTGCAGCCTCGACTTGCCGTACTCCCTCGACCATATGAGCGAATTCATCCGGTGTCATGGAGAAGGAGGCATCCGGCCCGCCCAGGGTGCGGTCCAGAATGAAGTGTTTCTCTATCACGCGTGCTCCCAGGGCGGTTGCGGCCATGGCCACGGCCTCTCCCAGGGTATGATCCGACAAGCCCACTTCGACTCCGAAAGTCTGCTTCATATTGGGCATGGTGAGCAGGTTGGCCTCTTCCACCGGCGCTGGATAGGAAGAAGTGCACTTGAGCAATGTGATGTCATGATTGCCCACGCGGCGGCATGCCTGCACGGCAGCATCAATGTCGGCCAGGGTCGCGATACCGGTCGAGATAATCATCGGTTTTCCCTTGCTGGCGGTGTACTCGATCAGAGGAATGTCGGTGATTTCAAACGAGGCGATCTTGTAGAGAGGGACGTCGAGCGTCTCCAGAAAATCGACGGCACTGGTGTCGAAGGGAGTAGAGAAGAAGACGAGCCCCTCTTTGCGGGCCTCGGCCTGGATGGCGGCATGCCACTCCCAGGGGGTATAGGCCTCCTGATAGAGTTTGTGGAGCGTGGTGCCATCCCAGATGGTGCCCTGATTGATCTGGAAATATTCATTGTCACAATCAAGGGTGATGGTGTCGGCCGTATAGGTCTGGATCTTGATTGCATCGGCACCACACGCCTTGGCTGAGCGCACCGTCGCCAGCGCCGTCTCCAGTGAGTGGCCGTGGTTGGCAGAGAGTTCGGCAATAATGAAGCATCGCGTCGGATTGAAGGTGCGAGTCATGGTTTGGGTCATGAATTATTCCACTCCTGTTCAGTGATCCCCATGAGCACGAGATCCACATAGTTTGATGTCTGAGGGCGATACACGGCTTCCCGCCAGACCCCTTCATGGCGAAAACCGGATCTCAGATAGGCTTTGATGGCCCTTTCGTTGTCTGCCGCGACTTCCAGCTTGAGGGTATGCAGACGGGCGATGTCGAAGGCGAGCTGGTTCACTGCGCTCAGCAGGCGTGCGCCCAGCCCCTTGTCGAGGCGAAAGGGATTGCGATAGATCCCGAGCCAGGCGAGGCGATTGTGCCAGTCCAGCCTGTGCAAGGAGATGACTCCGAGGGGGCCCGCGTTGTCCTGGCAGAGATAGTTGATGTTTCGGGTGTCCTGATGCTGGCGAGCCATGAAAGCGAGATGCGACTCCAGGCTGATGTCGCCGCCACTGTTCATCCAGTGGGCAATGTCGGGATGCGTGCGCATCTGCCAGACGGCAATTTTCTGTTGTTCGTCCAGCATGGCGAAGGGGGTGAGTGTGACACCGGACAGCGTTAGGTGGCGCTGCAGGTTCATCTCTGGTTGAGCCATGAAAGTGCCTCCAGAGTGCCGTTTCCTGCCATGAGTTGCTGCAGCCCCTGTGACCGCCTTGCCCGTTCGTCCGGTGCAGACAGCGCTGTCAATCCTTGCTCCAGCCGGGAGGGCAAGGCGGTATCGTGCCACCACCCAGCCGATATGAAAGCGTCCGGGCCGCACCAGCCAGCCAGCTGACGACGCTGGTTGTCTGCCACGCCGACGAGAATGCCGGGCAGACCGCAGCGTGCCAGTTCATAGGTCACCTGTCCGGCGGCGCTGATGGCCAGATCACAGTGGGACATGAGCGCGATCATCTGCTCGGCATCCAGATGGTGATGTTGCCGGCATCCCGACAACCGGGTGTCCCGCTCCCGGTTGACAACATTCAGCTCCATATCTGGGCGGGACTGGCGCAGCCGGCTCACCAGCCCAGGAGTCAGATCGCGCACGTCGGTTCCCCCCATGATGATCAAGATGCGTTCGACACGGTCGGCAAACCTGGTTCGGGTGGGGACCGACCAGAATGGGGGGCGCAAAGGTTGCCAGCCCGGCCCCCACCGCCAGATGGCGGCGCCGGACTTGTCACCATGGGGGCCGGGGCTGGCATGGACCACCATCCCCTCTGGATAGTCCAGACGTTCGGTGTCATCGAGGTACATCACTCGCACAAATCCTGCTGCCATGCTCTGCAGCGTCTCCAGACTGGCCGAGTAGGAGTCGACGATGGCGACCGCCTGTTGCGGGGGGATGAATTGCTGCTGCCAGCGACCCCAGCTGACGGACTCCCCTTCGAGCAGGGTGCTGGCAAGCGCATCGCCGTCCACCACCCAGTGGACGACGCCTCCCTGTTGTCGCCAGGCCTGTGCATAGGCGCTGCAACGGCTGAGGTGTCCCAGGCCCCGGACCCTGTCCCCTTCACTGAAGATCCAGAGTGGCAGCACTCAACGCACCTTGAACACCGGCTGGATGGGTTCGCCATCCAGGGCCTGATGAATGGCCTTGTCCGCATCCAGCCGGATAAGCGCCGGCAGGATATCGGCATAGACGGCCAGCAGGGTTTGGACGTCCTCTTCGCTGTGGGCAAGGTTCAGGTTGTGGCTGCCGAGACTGAGGATGCCCCGTTTGCACAGCTCCTGGATGAAGTAGCTCTTGAGCAGCCAGCTGGAATGGTTGGGGGAGTCGCCGATGAGGAGGAAGCTCCAGCTCGGATGACCCGCGCTTTGCAGCCAACGTGGGGCGTTCACTTGTTCCAGCAGTGCGTTGAGCCCATCCAGCAGTTGTTGGCCTCGCTCGGCCAGCCTGGTTGGCACGTCGAGCCGACGCATCTTGCCGATCACGGCGTTCGCCGCCGCCAGGGCGATGGCATCGCCGCCGAAGGTACCGGAGAAGAAGATGTCCTCCATGCGGCGCATGTACTGGCGGCGCCCCACCACGGCGGAGATGGGAAAACCGTTTGCCATGCCCTTGCCGAAAGCGGCCAGATCCGGGGTGACACCAAACAGGGTCTGCGCACCCCCGAGGTGGAAGCGAAAGCCGGTGATAGTCTCGTCAAAGACCAGCAGGGCGCCGTGTTCATCACACAGCTGGCGCAGACCGGGCAGAAAGTCCGGGGCGGGCCAGGCGACGTTCATGGGCTCCAGGATCACGGCGGCAAACTCACCGGGGTGGGCTTCCAGCTGGGCCTTGAGGGAGTCCAGATCGTTGTAGTCGAAGCGGTGGGTGAGCTCGCGCACGCACTCCGGGACCCCCAGATGACGGGTGGTGGAGCCGATGTACCAGTCCTGCCAGCCATGGTAGCCGCAGACGGCAACGCGCTCTCGCCCTGTCACTGCGCGGGAGAGACGAATGCAGGCGGAGGTGGCGTCGGTGCCGTTCTTGCCAAAGCGAACCATCTCGGCGCAAGGGATGAGCTCGATCAGCTGTTCGGCGACCTCGGTCTCAAGACGGTGGGGCAGGGAGAAGATGGAGCCCAGGTTGAGTTGCTCCATCACGGCCTGGTTCACATCCAAATCACAATAGCCCAGGCTGATGGCGAGCAGGCCGCTGGCAAAATCCAGGTACTCGTTGCCATCCACATCCCACACCCTGGCGCCCTGGCCGCGCTCGATAAAGAGCGGGGCTGCGCCATAGGGAAAGCAGAGCCGGCTCTTGGAGAAGGTCTGGGACCCTAAGGGAATGCTCTGCTCGGCCCGGGCCGACAGGGTCAGTGAATGCTGGTAACGTGAACTCATGAGTGGTTCTCCTTGGCCAGCGAGCTTGCCAGCCCCTCATTGCGTTGATGTTGAGTGTTCAGGGTTGCCAACTGCGGCTCACGAGCCAGCAGGGCGAGAATGTCGTCAGTGGCAAAGGCCGGATTGGACGGGTAGAGGCGCAGATATATCTGCTCGATCAGGGCGAAGTCGGCGGGTTCGTCCACCGTCCAGCGCAGGTGGGCGAGGCTGGGGGTGCGACTCAATGTGCCAATCTTGAACGCATCCGCATGCTGGCGGATGTAGTAGGTCACATGCTCACGTTCGGTCCGGGTGTGCGCACGTTCGGCGAGCAAATCGAGGGTGGCGGCACTCAAGATCTCGGCATCCAGCCCATCCGGGTAGCTGGGCTCCCAACAGTTGCTGCTGTAGTCGTAGCCACCGTCCAGATGAAGCGCGATAAGCTCGTCGATAAGGGCCGGATCCGCGAGGGGGCAATCCCCGGTGAGCCTGACAATCTGGCTGGGTCCAAAGGGCTGGGCCGCGAGATGAAAACGCAGCAGCACATCGTCCAGCGGGCCACGGAAAAAGGGCACGTCCAGCTCGGCGCAAAGCGCCGCGATGGCCTCATCCTCGCGCTGATCGCTGGTGGCGACCACCAGTTGATCCAGCCTGGCGGAACGTTTGAGCCGCTCTATCTGGCGGGCGAGCATGGGCTCGCCGAGCAGAGGCTTGAGCACCTTGCCAGGCAGTCGGCTGGAGTTGGCTCTGGCCTGCAGGATCCCGAGGATCATGATGTTCTCCACATGGCAGGGTTGATGAGGGCCGGCTCGTCGCAGGCGAGGGTTGCCAGTTCGGCGTCCTGAGCAGGATGCAGATGGGCATAGGCAGATGCAATCGCTGCCAGCTCGTGTGCGTGGCAGATGCCTACCACGAAGCGGCTCACCTGGGGCAGGGCCGGGATCAGGGCAAGCGCCTTGTGGAGGAGGGAGAGGTGGGGCTGCCACCCATCCAGTCGCGAGAGCGGTTCGCTGAAGGCGTCAAAATAAGGGGGACGAAGGGTTGGCTGCATCAATAACAGGCCTTGCAGGAAGAGGGAGCGCACATGGATTTCACACCCCATGGCCTGCAACCGATCGAGCCAGCCTGTGCGCAAAAAACGCTGATCGAGCAGATTGGCGGGGAGCTGCACCAGCTCCAGGGGATAACCCTGCTCGAGCCAACGCGTCAGCTCCTCGGGGGTGTAGACAGAGACGCCCACCTTGCCCACCTTGCCCTGATGCTGAAGGTCTGCCAGCCGCTCGAACAGGGCCGGGCTGGCGTCCTGGCTGCGGTGCAGCAGCAAGCCATCGACACTGGGACGAGCCAGTCGTTGCAGGCTGGCCTCCAAAGAGGGGGTCAGATCCGCGGCATCGATATTGGGTGAGAGCTTGGTGATGACCTGAAAGTCGGCGGTGTTGCACATTCCGAGCCTCGCCTCGGCCTTGCCGTAGGCCTGGGCCGTATCCAGGGTATTCACCCCCAGCTTGCGGGCGAGGGCCAGAATGGCGTCGAGCTCCTGATCCTGCACTTCGCCTGCGTGGTTGCTGATGCCGTAATCGAGCCCGAACTGGACCGTACCCAGTGCTAGGCGCATAGCACCGACTCCAGGGTCTGAACGACCTGATCCTGCTCGGCCAGGGAGAGGCCGGGGAACAGGGGGAGGCTGATGGCTTGTCGATAATAGGCCTGGGCACCGGGATAGTTGGCGGGGTCGTGGCCGAGATCACGGTAATAGGGTTGGGCCGGAATGGGCATGTAGTGCACGTTGACGCCGATACCGGCGTCTCTCAGGCGGGCAAACACCTCATCCCGGTCTTGCACCCGGATCACATAGAGGTGGTAGCCACTGAGTCTGTCATGCCCCTGGTGCAAGGGCTCGACCGGCAGTTGGGTCAGTAGCTCGTCGTAGCGGGCAGCCAACAACCGGCGCCTGTCAATGAACTGCGGCAGGCGGGCGAGCTGGCTGCTTCCCAGCGCCGCCTGGATGTCGGTCAGGCGATAGTTGAAGCCGAGTACCTGCTGCTCGTAGTACCAGCCCCCCGGTGTGTCGACGGTCAACTGCGCCGGATCCCGGGTGATGCCATGGCTGCGATAGAGACGAAGCCTCGCGGCCAGCTCGGCACTGCGAGTCGTGACGGCGCCCCCTTCCCCGGTCGTGATGGGCTTGACCGGATGGAAGCTGAAGACGGTCATGTCGCTGTGGGCACAACTGCCGATGGGCTCTCCCTGATAACAGGCTCCCAGGGCATGGCAGGCATCTTCGATGAGGGACACGCCATATTCTCGGCACAGGGCGCCTATCTCGGCGAGATCGCAGGGCTGGCCCGCGAGATGCACGGCGACCAGGGCTTTCGGCTGACGAGCGCTGCCCTGAACCTGTTGCAGCTTCTCGCGCAGCGCCGTCACGCAGAGGTTGCCGGTTGCGGAGTCCACGTCGACGAAATCCACCTGGGCGCCGCAATAGCGGGCACAGTTGGCTGAGGCGACGAAACTGATGGCGGATACCCAGACCCAATCCTGTTCGCCCAGCGCCAGCGCGGCGCAGGCAAGGTGCAGGGCCGTGGTGCCGTTGCTGCAGGCGATCACGTGGGGAGCCTGGCAGTAGTCGGCCAATCCCTGTTCGAAGGCGGGGACCGCCTCACCCTGGGTGAGGTAGTCCGACTTCAGCACGGCGACGACGGCTTCGATATCTTCATCTGTGATGGATTGGCGTCCATAGGGGATCATTCGGCGAGCACCTGCTGATTCATGACTTTCAATTCCTCTATCGACAGGAAGTGGCGATTATTGAGGGAATTGTATTCAAAGCCGTGCTCGACCCGCACCGCGGTGTCACCCAGGGCATTGACGGCGAAGTCATTGTTTCGGCTGGTGAAGGTGATGCTGGGAGCGATGACGTAATAGTCGTCAAATTCATAGGTGTGGTAGGAGTCATCAGCCGGACACATCACCTCGTGCAACTTCTCGCCCGGACGGATGCCGATGATCTCCTGGGGCAAGTCCGGCGCCATGGCGCTGGCGAGATCCGTGATGCGTACCGACGGGATCTTCGGAACGAACACTTCCCCCCCTTTCATGCGGGCAAAGTTGGTCAGCACGAACTCGACCCCCTGTTGCAGGGTGAGCCAGAAACGGGTCATCTCGGCATGGGTAATGGGCAAGCTGCTGGCCCCTTCCTTGATCAGGCGATCGAAGAAGGGCACCACAGAGCCCCGGGAGCCGACTACGTTGCCATAACGTACCACGGAGAAAATGGTGGGGTGCTTGCCCGCCATATTATTGGCGGCGACGAACAGCTTGTCGGAGCAGAGTTTGGTGGCGCCATACAGGTTGACCGGATTGGCCGCCTTGTCGGTGGAGAGGGCGATCACCTTCTCGACCCCGTTGTTGAGGGCCGCCTTGATGACGTTTTCCGCACCATGGATGTTGGTCTTGATGCACTCCATGGGGTTGTATTCGGCGGCAGGCACCTGCTTGAGGGCGGCGGCATGAACCACGAAGTCCACGCCGTGCATGGCCATGTCCAGGCGCTCGGCATCCCGTACGTCACCGATGAAATAGCGCATGCAGGGGTGATTGAAACGCTGCTGCATCTCGAACTGCTTGAGTTCATCACGGGAGTAGACGATCAATCGGCTCGGCGTGTAGAGGGAGAGGACAGCCTCGATGAACTTCTTGCCAAAGGAGCCGGTTCCCCCGGTGATCAGGATCGTTTTGCCGTTGAACATGTCATGGTCCCGTTATGAAGTGAGTGTCTGTTAGATTCAAAAGCATATTTTATGCCATAACCCACGATATGGGAGACAGCATCGCCGTGATGCAGGCGCCATCAAGGAGTTGGCGTGCTGGCCCCGGCGATCGCCTCGCATATCTGCTCCACCGCGTTGAGGGCGCGGGGGGTGAAGCGGTGCAGTTCATCGGCGTTGATGAGGGCGAGCCGTTGGTGTTTGACGGCGTCCAGCATGGGCCACTGCCGCCAGTGATCCAGCACGGAAGGATCCCGGCCGCCAGCCAGGATGAGCCCGGGATTGGCCTTGATCACCTGCTCCAGCCCGACCTGGGGGTAGGCTGCTCCCGTCTTCGCCATGATGTTGCGTCCGCCGCAGAGGGTGATGGCCTGCCCCGGCCAGGTCGAATTATTGACGCTGGTGAGCGGCGGGTACCAGAGCTGATAGAAGACAGACAGGGGCTTGGGCTCGCCGTAGCGCGCAGCCAGGGCGTCGAGCCGGGTCAGATAGGCGCGGGCTTGCTCGTCGGCTCTGGGCGTGAGCCCGAGCAGGTGCCCCAGGCTGCGCATCTCGGTGGCCAGGGAGGCAAAGTCGGTGGGCTCCGAGTAGAAGACGGGGATGCCGAGGCGCTCGACCGGGCCCAGCATGCGGGCCTGGGCGGAGCGCCAGGCCACTACCAGATCCGGCTTCTGGGCCAGCAGCGCCTCGAGGTTGATGCTGCGATAGTTGGCCACCCTGGGGAGGTTGGCCACCTCCGCGGGGTAATCGGAGGCATCGTCGGTGGCGACCACGCGATCCCCGGCGCCGATATCGAACAGCAGTTCCGTCAGATGGGGAGTGAGGCTCACGATGCGCTGCGGCGGGGTGGCCATGGCGCACAGTGAGGTGCCCAGCAGGCAGACAAGCAGGCCCAGGGCACGAAGGGAAACGCGATCAGCCATGATTGAGCGCCATCAATGTCAGGAGCAGCGAGAGCCCGAGCCAGCCCCAGCCGGTCAGTTGCAGACGCTGCAGCAGGCGCAGGGGCAGGTTGGCATCGGGTTCGCTCCCTTCATCAAATACCGGAAAGCGCACCAGCTGGCCCTGATAGTAGCGGGGGCCGCCGAGTCGGCGGCCCGTCGCCCGGGCCAGCAGTGCGAGCAGGACCCCCATGGCGGGATGGGGCCAATGCAGCGCAGGTCGCACTCTGTTGCCCAGTCCGCGCACCTGGGTCAGGCACAGGGGGAGCGCCAGCAACAGGATGGCGGGGGCGCAGAAACCCTGATAGAGCGCCGCAGCCGGGCGGCCGAAGTGGACGAACGCGCTTTGCTTGGGGTTCCACGCCAGATGGGTCAACTGGGCGAGCCGCACCAGCAGGGCACCCTGTACCCCGGCCAGGGCGAAGCCCAGCAGGGGGGCGGCCCACTGACCCACGATGCGCAGTACGCAGGTCTCGCTCACCGCCTTGTTCAACCCCATCACCGAGAGCTTGCCGGTTTCCCGCTTGAGCCAGGGGGCGACCTGCAGCCTCGCCACGACCAGCGTCTCCTGGGTTGCCAGAGCGCAGCTCCCCCGGGCGAGTTCCCGCAAGGGGCGGGATTCGAGCATCAGCAGCAGGAACAGGAGGTCGAACAGGGGCTCGGACAGGGAGAGATTGCGCACCGCCCAGAGACCGGCAGCGCAGGGCACCCAGACCACCAGCAGGGCAAGGAGCCCGGCCTGGCTCTGCTGGCGTGGCGTGCCGTCGGGGCGATAGACCTTCTGGCCGAGGCGGGTGAGCAGAGGCACGGCTGCGCCGGGTCGAAAGCGTGCGGGCCAGGGCAGCAGGGCCTCCAGCAGGGCGGCCCCCACCATGATGGCCGCCGTCGTGGAGGCGAGGGCGGTCATCAGGGCATCCCAGGAGGGGGCGTCGATCACAGCTTGCCGAGCAGCGCGATGATCACTTCGGCGGAGTGTTGACCCGCCACCTCGATGAAGGCATCGAAGGATTCCACCTGCTCCTTGCCGGCGATGTCCGACATGGCCCGTACCACCAGATAGGGCACCTTGAACATGTGGCACACCTGGCCGATGGCGGCCCCTTCCATCTCCACCGCCAGCATCTGCGGAAAGTCGGCACGGGCTTTCGCGATGGCGTCCGGCTTGCACATGAACTGATCGCCGGTGCAGATGAGTCCGACCTTGGTCTGGTGCTTGCCTTGCTCGGCAATGCAGGCCTGTGCCAGGGCGATGAGTTTTTCGTCGCAGGGGAAGGCGGCGGGCTGCTGGGCCATCTGGCCCATTTCGTAACCGAAGGCGGTCACGTCCACGTCGTGGAAGCGCATCTCGCTCGCGATGACCACGTCACCGATGTGCAGATCCTGGGCGAAGCCACCGGCAGAACCGGTGTTGATGACGCAATCGGGAGCGAACTTCTCCAGCAGCAGGCTGGTGGCGACGCTGGCGGCGACCTTGCCGATGCCGGAGCGGGTCAGGATCACCTCTTTACCGGCCAGCTTGCCCTGATAGAACTCGCAGCCGCCCAGTTGCAGGGTGGTGGGCTCGCTCAGCTGGCTGCGCAGGAGGGCTACTTCCTGCTCCATGGCGCCGATAATACCTACTTTCATCATCTACCTCGTCTCGATGGCCGCTGGGCCGAAAAAGTTGGCGTGGATGATAGCAAAACTTGGCGGTGGCGCCGAGCATTGCGATGGCGCGGATGGGGGGTCAGGGGTAGCGTCTGGCCAGGGCGGCCAGTTCACCACTGTCTGCGAGCCGTTGCAGGGTGTTGGCGAACAGGGTCAGGCGCTCTGGGGCACTGTGGCGATGGAACAGGATGTAGAAGGGAGTCTCTTCCATCACGGTGGGGAGGATGCGGATCTTGTCGGCCAGACCCTGTTCGCGCAAGTCGGACTCAACCCCCGGGGAGCGGTAGTAGACGAAACGGCCGCGCTTCATCAACAACTTCTCGTAGTTGGCCTGGTTGCTGATCCCGCCGCTGTCGATGATGAGGCCGCCGATGTCCTGGAGCCGGGCGATGGCACCGCTGCCATGGTTGATGAGGATGATGCCCCCCTGGCCGAGGGCCCTGACATCCTGCCAGCTGCGTATCTCGACGGGATCGTCACGGCGCACCGCCAGGTGGTAGCGCACCGTGAAGATGGCGGGGGTCAGGACGATGAAGTGATCCCGCCTGGTCGGGCTCTCCCCCACGCCGCAGATGAAGTCCAGCTGGCCGTGCTGCACCTTCTTTTCCAGCCGTCGCAGCGGCAGGAAGCGCTGATCTCCCTCAATGCGAAGGGCAGGCTCCCTCGTTTCCATGAGCCGGAAGAGATCGACGCAGATCCCGCCGACATGCCCGTCGTGGAGCGTCACGTACTTGGGGGACGACGCCTGTTGCGCGGCCGTATGAAAGACCTCGGTGGCGCCAATGGCCCTGGCGGTGAGGACAAGCAGACACAGCAGCAGGATTATCCTGAGGGTCATCCGGGCAGGCTTCCGATGGGATTCAGGCGCCGTACATCAACCAGTCAAAGGGCGCCGGGGGCTCAACATTAGGCGATTTCCCCCTCTTATTTCAAGGGGTTCGCGCTGTCGTCACCGGGCGCACGGGGCTTGAGGGGGGTGATCAGCCGAGTGCGGTGTCGAGGGTCATCATCAGGGCGAAGCCCGCCATGAGCCCCAGGGTGGCGTGGGTCTGGTAGCCGTTGCGATGGGTTTCCGGGATCACCTCGTGGGAGACCACGGGTTGCATGGTGCATCGGCGTTTCATCCCAGGGCTGTATCCAGCGTCATCATCAGGGCGAAGCCTGCCATGAGCCCCAGGGTGGCGTGGGTCTGGTGGCCGTTGCGATGGGTTTCCGGGATCACTTCGTGGGAGACCACAAACAGCATGGCACCGGCCGCGAGCCCGAGGCCGATGGGGTAGGCGATGGCCATGCCGCTGGCGAGTCCGACCCCGAGCAGGGCGCCGAGCGGTTCCAGCAGGCCGCTGCCGATGGCGACCAGCACGGCCACCGACGGGCGAAAACCGGCTGCGCACATGGCCAGCGCCACCGCCAGCCCTTCGGGAATGTCCTGCAGGGCAATGGCGGTCGTAAGCGGCAGTCCCACCGTCATGTCCCCCTGGGAGAAGCTGACCCCGATGGCCATGCCTTCGGGCAGGTTGTGCAGGGCGATGGCGAAGACGAACAGCCAGACCCGTGAGCAGCTCTCATGGCCGGGACCACAGGGGCCGGTCTTGTCGTGTTCGTGAGGGGTGAATTGATCCAGTCCCAGCATCAGCAGCACCCCGAGGGTCATACCAGCCACCACCACGGCGGCGGCGAGGAAGCCGTCACCCGTGATCCCCTCGGCGGCCTCGAGCCCCGGCAGCAGCAGGGAGAAGGCGCTCGCCGCCAGCATCATGCCGGCGGCGAACCCCAGCATGGCATCTTCCACCCGTTGGGGAACGGCGCGCAGGAACAGGGCAGGCAGGGCGCCCAGCGCCGTGGCGGCAAAACCCGCAGCGCCGCCGATGAGGCCATAGCGTACTCCGGGCGTGATCTCTCCTGCTGCCAGCATGACGAGACTCTGCACCAGGAGCAGCAGCACGGCGACCAGGGCGAGCAGCAGCCCCAGGGCGATGAGGGGGCGATCCGCTATCTGCTCGCGCAGTTGGACAGACCAGGAAGGGGAGAGGGTCGATATGTTGTCCATGGGGCCTCTGAAGACAGGAATGGGGAGAGACGAGCGGCCATTACATAACCTGGCCCCTGCTTTGTCCATGACGGCGGACCGATTGTGGCAATCGGCTCAAGTTTTGCGTCGAGCTGGTCGCTCCTGTGCTGGCAGCCTCGTGGCGGGCACAAGGCCCGGCGTGGGGCGAGCGGGAAGCAAGGGATCCCCTCTCTTCGCTCCCATCGTCATTTCCCGTCAGGAGTCTCGGGTCACCGCTTACACGGATGTGATCATTGTGTCACTGCACATCTGCAGTCGAGGATCACCAGCCAACATGTCTTACAAGCATCTCTCCATCGGCAAGAAGATTGCCGCCGTCTTTGCGGTCATTGCCGTCATCAACGCCGTCTTCGGTCTGTTTCTCGCCACCGAACTGCGGGACATTCGGGATCGGGTATTGAACTTCACCGACTCCACCCTGCCAAGCGTGCTCTCGGTGGACAACCTGCTCTACGACGTCTCCTATGTGCGCCGTGCCCAGTTTGCCCTGCTGATGGTGGAAGATGCCGTCGACAGGCAGGTTCGCCGCGCCCGCATCCAGGAGAGCCTGGGCAAGGTGCAGCAGGTCATGGATGCCTACGAGGCAACCGTGGGGGCCGAGCATGAACGCCAGGCCTTCAACCGCGTCAAGCAGCAGTGGCTGCAATATCTGGGGGCCGTCAACCAGGTGGATGCCCTGTTGTTCCAGGGCAGCAGGGATGAGGCCAGGGAGGCGCTGTTTCGCTCGAACGGGCTCTACACCGAGCTGGAGCTGGCGGTGCGTGCACTGGTGAAGGTGAATCTTGGCTTTGTGGAAGAGAACCGTGGCAGCCTGCTTGGCAGCGTCACCATGGTGATGACCTTTGCCGTGGTGAGCATCGCGACCCTGCTGATCTTCATGGGGGTCATGACCTGGTTCCTCACCCGCCAGATCTGCCTGCCCTTGCAAGCCGTGGTGGCCCAGGCCAATGCCATCGCCCTGGGAGATCTGACCCATCGGCTGGATCGCCAGCACATCGGGCAGGACGAACTGGGGATGCTGGCCAGCGCCTCCCTCAAGATGCAGGACAACCTGCGTGGGCTCATCGAGGAGGTGGCCGCCGCCGTGACCCAGCTGGGGGCCGCCATCGAGGAGGTGAGCGCGGTCTCCGAGCAATCATCCCAGGGGATCCTGAGCCAGCAGCAGGAGATAGCCCAGGTCGCCACCGCCATGGCCCAGATGAAGGCGACGGTAGCGGATGTGGCGGGCAACACCGAGGTGGCCTCGGAGTCGGCAAGCTCCGCCAATGCCCTGGCTCGTCGTGGCAGTCAGGATGTGCAGGGGGCCCTGGATGCCATCACCCGGGTGGCCGGTGAGATGGAGCAGGCGGGCAACCTGGTGAGTGAACTGGAGAAAGAGTCCGCCCAGATCAACCTGGTGGTGGATGTCATTCGCGGCATTGCCGACCAGACCAACCTGCTGGCACTCAATGCCGCCATCGAGGCGGCCCGTGCCGGTGAGCAGGGGCGCGGCTTTGCGGTGGTGGCCGACGAGGTGCGCACCCTGGCGGGGCGTACCCAGGCCTCCACCGGCGAAATCGTCGCCATCATCGAGACCCTGCAGGCCCGTGCCAATCGGGCTAAGTCGGTGACCGGCCAGAGTTGCGAGATGATCCGCCAGTGCGTGAGCCAGAGCGAACGCACCAGCGCGGGCATTCGTCAGATTGAAGAGGCGGTGGCCCAGATAGCCGACATGGCGATCCAGATTGCCAGTGCCTGTGGCGAGCAGGATGCGGTCTCCGATGAGCTGGGCCGCAACGTGGCGCGCATCAACGACTCCTCCAACGAGGTCGCGACCGGCGCGGATCACACCGCCAAAGCCTGTCTGGAGCTGAGCCAGCTGGCGGCGGGTCTGCGCCAGAGCATGGGGCGCTTCCGCCTGGCCTGACGGTGGCCGTAGCCAATGAAGACGGGGCCCTGGGCCCCGTTGTTTTTCTCACCGCCAGGCGGCGTGGGCTCAGGCGCCCAGGCCGTTACCGGCGTCTTTCTTGGCAATCAGCTCAATCTTGTAACCGTCCGGGTCTTCCACGAAGGCGATGACGGTGGTGCCGCCCTTCACAGGGCCCGGTTCGCGGGTGATCTTGGCGCCGGCGGCGCGCAGCGCCTCGCAGGTGGCATAGATGTCGTCCGCTTCCAGGGCGATGTGACCATAGGCGGAACCGAGCTCGTACTCGCTCACGCCCCAGTTGTAGGTGAGCTCGATGACGGCTTCATCCTTCTCGTCGCCGTAGCCGACGAAGGCCAGGGTGTACTTGTATTCGCTGTTCTCGCTCTTGCGCAGCAGTGTCATGCCCAGCACTCGGGTGTAGAAGTCGATGGAACGTTGCAGATCGCCGACGCGCAACATGGTATGCAGAATTCTCATTGCTCAATTCTCCGGGTTGGTGGATTGGTACTGCCTTGAATCCATGGCCCGAGACCGGATCCGCAGAGGCCTGCAGATCAACTCTCGGGATAGACCTTCTCTTTGTATTCGCACAAATCTTCGATGATGCAGGAGCCGCAGCGGGGCTTGCGGGCGAGACAGGTGTAACGCCCGTGCAGGATGAGCCAGTGATGCACGTCCAGCTTGAACTCGGCGGGGACCACCTTGAGCAGCTTCTCCTCCACCTGATCGACGTTCTTGCCCACTGCAAAGCCGGTGCGGTTGGAGACCCGGAAGATATGGGTGTCGACGGCGATGGTGGGCCAGCCGAAGGCGGTGTTGAGCACCACGTTGGCCGTCTTGCGGCCGACGCCGGGCAGGGCCTCGAGGGCCTCGCGATTCTCCGGCACCTCGCCGCCGTGGCGCTCCAGCAAAATGGCGCAGGTCTTGATGACGTTCTCGGCCTTGGTGTTGAACAGGCCGATGGTCTTGATGTACTCCTTGACCCCGTCCACCCCCAGATCCAGCATGGCCTGGGGGGTGTTGGCCACCGGATAGAGCTTGTCGGTGGCCTTGTTGACGCTCACGTCGGTGGCCTGGGCCGAAAGCAGCACGGCGATGAGCAGCTCGAAGGGCGTGGTGAAGTTGAGCTCTGTGGTGGGATGGGGGTTGTCATCGCGCAACCGCTCCAGGATCAGCCTGCGTTTCTGGTTGTTCATGGCTCTCTCTTGTCTCAGAGCTGGGTAGTGCGGGCGCCCGCCGCCGGCACGGTGCAGTGGGCCTTCTCGGCACTCTGCTTGCGGCCTATCCAGTCGTTGATGGCGTTTTTGCCGGCGATCATCAAACCGAGGCCGATGAAGCCGCCGGGGGGCAGGATCGCCAGCAGCAGGCTGGCGTCGGCGTGGAACAGCTCGACGCGCAATGACTTGGCCCAGTCACCCAGCAGCAGCTCGGCACCGTCAAACAGGGTGCCCATGCCGATGATCTCGCGAAGGCCCCCCAGTACCAGCAGCACCAGGGTAAAACCCAGCCCCATCATGAAGCCGTCGAGGGCGGCAAGCAGGGGCGGGTTCTTGGAGGCATAGGCTTCGGCGCGGCCGATGATGACGCAGTTGGTGACGATGAGGGCGATGAAGATGCCGAGCGCCTGATAGAGGCCGTAGGTGTAGGCGTTCATCAACAGCTGCACGCTGGTCACCAGGGCCGCGATGATCATCACGTAGACCGGGATGCGGATATCCTTGGGCACCCAGTTGCGCACCAGTGAGACGGCGAGGTTGGAGCAGACCAGTACCACCATGGTGGCAAGGCCGAGCCCCAGCGCATTGGTAAAGGTGGAGGAGACCGCCAGGGTGGGGCAGAGCCCCAGCACCTGCACCAGGGAGGGGTTGTTCTTCCACAGTCCCTGCAGCATCAGCTCCTTGAGCTCTTCGCGGCGGCCACTTTCCCCGGCGGGTTGGCTGGCCGTGTCAATCACGTCGACTTGTTCCATAGCGTGTGCTCCGGCGTTAGGGGTTGGTATGGCAGGAGGGGGCATCGTGCAGCAGTTCGGGGTGCTCCTGTTGCAGCCTCAGCAAATTTTTCACCGCCTTGACCACGGCCCGCGGGGTGATGGTTGCCCCGGTGAAGGCGTCGAATTCGCCGCCATCCTTCTTCACCGCCCAGGTGGTGTCGTTGTCGGTCGTGAGGGACTTGCCGGTGAAGCTTTCGATCCAGCTGGATTTCTTCAGCTCGATCTTGTCACCAAGCCCCGGGGTTTCCTTGTGGGCCAGCACCCTGACCGCGCTGACGGCCCCCTTTGCATCGGTGCCGACCACCATGCGAATGGCTCCACTGTAACCATCGGGGGCCACGGTTTCCAGCGCGTAGCCGGTATGCACCCCCTTGAGGGTGGCGGTATAGAGGGGCATGGGCTCATCGCTGCCCAGGTATTCCCGGCTGCTGACCAGCTTGCAACTGGCCACCAGATCGTTGTCATAACTCCCCTCGGGCAGCAGGGCCTGCAGGGTGCGCAGCTTCTCCAGCTCTTGCTGGTGGGCGATGCGATCCCGGGTCAGTTCGTTGGTCAGCACCACCATGGCGGTGCAGCCGAGGGCAAAGAGGGCCAGGGTCAGGCCATTCTTGCGCATGCTTTTCAACATGGGAGGCTCCCTGTCTCGCGTCTGCGGCAATTAAGATGTGGGTTCATTTGCGACGGGCTCCATAGACCTTGGGGCGGGTCAGACTGTCAATCAGGGGAACGCACAGGTTGGCCAGCAACACGGCGAAGGCGAAGGCATCCGGATAGCCGCCAAAACGGCGGATGACATAGACCAGCACGCCGATGAGCACACCGTAGACGAGGCGCCCCTTTGCGGTGGTGCTGGCACTCACCGGATCGGTGGCGATGAAGAAGGCCCCGAGCATGGTGGCACCGCTGAACAGGTGCAGCATGGGGGTGGCGGTGGCATCCGGGGTGGCCAGATAGCCCAGGGTGGCAGCGAGCAGCAATGCGCCCAGCACGGCAGTCGGAATGCGCCAGTTGATCACTTTCTGCTGGAGCAGGAAGAGGCCTCCCAGCAGGTAGCCGAGGTTGACCCAGCTCCAGCCGATACCACCCCAGCCCTCGAAGACCTTGTGGGTCATCACTTCGGTGGCGGTCAGTCCCTGGGTCAGTCCGGTCTTTAAGGTATCCAGCGGCGTGGCCATGGTCAGGCCATCCACCCCCTGCTTGAGCTGCAGCATGCTGTAGCCGTCGAGGCTGAAGCCGGTGAAGATCACCGAGGCCGCATCGGCGAAGCCGATGTCGTAGGCGGCAATGCTGGAGGGGGGCAGCCAGCTGGTCATCTGGACCGGGAAGGAGACCAGCAGCAGCACATAGGCCACCATGGCAGGATTGAACAGGTTCTGACCGAGCCCGCCATAGAGATGCTTGGCGATGATGATGGCGAACGCCGTGCCCAGCACCAGCATCCACCAGGGCAGCAGGGGGGGCAGGGAGAGACCGATGAGCACGGCGGTGAGCGCCGCGCTGCCATCCAGCAGGGCCGGTTTGACGGGGCGGCCGCGCAGGCGAAGGACCAGGGCCTCCGAACCCAGGGCCGTGACCAGCGCCAGCAGGATCTGGATCAGGGTCCCCCAGCCGAAGAACCAGGTCTGCGCCAGGAAGCCGGGCAGGCAGGCCAGGATCACCAGCACCATCAGGGTCTGGGTCTGTTTGCGGTTGTGGGCAAAGGGCGCACTCGCGATATTGAACATGGATCAGTGGCTCTTGTCGGTCGAAGGGGAGGAGGCGGCCTCGGCCGCCAGCTTCTTGGCTTTGGCCCGGGCGATGGCGGCGGCGATGGCCGCCTTCTTGGGGTCTACCTCGGCGGCGGGCTCGGATGCGGCGGCAGGTGCCTCGGCGGTGGCGGTATCGCTTGTGTTTGCGGAGATGCCACCTGCGTCCAGCGGTGCGTCACCTTGCGCCTGGGCGGCTTTCTTGGCCTTGGCCCGGGCGATGGCGGCGGCAATGGCCGCCTTCTTGGGATCCACCTCTGCGGCGGGTTCGGATGCGGCGGCCGGGGCCTCAACGGCCTGTTCGGTTGTGTTCACGGATGTCTTATCCGCGACCACCGGCCCGTCACCTTGCGCCTGGGCGACCTTCTTGGCCTTGGCACGTGCCAGGGCGGCGGCGATGGCGGCCTTCTTGGGATCCAGCTCTGCCTTGGGATGTTGCTCCCCAGGTGCCGGGGTGTCAGCCAGCCCATTGCCCTCGCCATTGGCGGCCTTGGCGGCACGACGGGCGATGGCCTCCTGCTTGCGCGCCTCACGGGCGGCAATCATGGCCTCGTTGTCCGGTGCGGGTTCACTCACGGCCACCTGGGCCGTCTCCTGTTTGGCCTTGATGCGGGCCAGGGCGGCGGCGACCGGATCTTCGCCCCCGGCCGTCGTCATGGCCTGGCGACGCTGGGCTGCGGCCTCGGCGTGGCGGGCTTCGCGGGCCGCCTTCTCACGCTCGAAGCGAGCCTGCTTGGCCTCGAAGCGCTGCTTGGCACGTTCGGCCTTCTCGGCCTCGGCACGGGCCTCGCGGATGTCATCCTTGGCGATCTTGTAGTACTGCACCAGGGGGATTTCGCTCGGGCAGACCCAGGCACAGGCGCCGCACTCGATACAGTCAAAGAGGTTGAGCTTCTCGGCCTTGTCGTACTCCTTGACCCGGCTGTACCAGTAAAGCTCCTGGGGCAGCAGGGTGGCGGGGCAGGCATCGGCGCAGGCACTGCAACGGATGCAGGCCTGTTCCGGGCCGGGGGGCGGCAGCTCGGCGCGGGTGGGGGAGAGCAGGCAGTTGGTGGCCTTGACCACGGGGACCATGGCGTGGGGCAGGGTGAAGCCCATCATGGGGCCCCCCATGATGACCCGCTGATCCGCCTCCGGTTGCAGCTCGAAACGCTGGAGCAGCCAGCGTACCGGCGTGCCCAGACGCACCCAGGCATTGCAGGGTTTCTTGAAGGCGTCGCCGGTGAGGGTGACGATGCGCTCGATGAGCGGCTCCCCATCGATGATGGCGCGCTTGATGGCAAAGACGGTGGCGACGTTGAGCACCATGATGCCCATGTCCACCGCCCGGCCTCCCTTGGGCACCTGGCGTCCGGTGAGCAGCTCTATGGTCTGTTTGGCGCCGCCGGAGGGGTACTTGGTCGGTACCGACTTGACCAGCACGTCGGCGTCGCTGGCATGGCGGGTCAGGGCCTCGATGGCCGCCGGTTTGTTGTCTTCCACCCCGATCAGGGTGAGCTTGGGCTTGAGCAGGTGCTTGAGTACCCGGATGCCGTCCATGATCTCGTCGGCGTATTCCTGCATCAGACGGTCATCTGTGGTGATGTAGGGTTCGCACTCCAGCCCGTTGACGATGAGGATCTCGGTGAGCTGGCCACGGCCGTCGAGCTTGCTGTGGGTCGGGAAGACGGCGCCGCCGAGCCCGGCGATGCCGGCCTGCTGGATGCGCTCGAGCAACGCCCCCCGCTCCAGGTTCCAGTAGTCAGGCTGGGGTGTGCGCTCGCCCCAGGCATCGTCTCCGTCCGGGGTGAGGAGGATGCAGAGATCGTCAAGACCGGAGGGGTGCGCCACCGTGTGCTGCTCGATGGCGGTGATGGTGCCCGAGGTGGAAGCGTGCACCGGCACGATGCGTCCCTTGTCAAAACGGGTGAGGGGTTGCCCCTTCTTGACCTTGTCCCCCACCCGCACCAGCAGTTCGCCGGCCGGACCCGCGTGCTGGCGCACCGGAATGATGAGCTGGGGGGGAAGGCCCGCGTCAACGACGGGGGTCAGGCTTGACTGGTGCTTGTTCTCGGGGGGATGGATGCCGCCGTGAAAATCCCACAGAGTGCCGGCTTTGATGCGTTCGAGCAGATGCTGCATGGTTACTCCGCTGTTTATTCCACTATCTTGACCGGAATGGCGACCTTGGCCAGATCCCATTTCCAGTTGTCGACCGTGGTCGGCACCGGGATCATTTCAATACAGTCGGTCGGGCAGGGGTCGACGCAGAGGTCGCACCCGGTGCACTCGGCCGCGATGACGGTATGCATCGCCTTGGTGGCACCCAGGATGGCGTCGACCGGACAGGCCTGGATGCACTTGGTGCAACCGATACACATGTCTTCGTGAATGAAGGCCACCTTCTTGACGGGGATTGCCGCGTCTTCACCGCCGTCCAGAGACTGGGGCTCGACCCCCATCAGGTCGGCAATCTTGCGCATGGTGGCGTCGCCACCGGGCACGCACTTGTTGATCTTGTCGCCATTGGCCAGGGCTTCGGCGTAGGGTTTGCAGCCCGGGTAACCGCACTGGCCGCACTGGGTCTGGGGCAACAGGGCATCGAGCTGATCGACGATGGGATCGGCCTGCACATGAAACTTGACGGCGGCAAAGCCGAGAATGATGCCGAAGGCCAGGGCAAGCAGGGCCAGCACCAGAATGGCAAAGAGTATGTGAATCATAGCGTTATATCTTGATGAGGCCGGTAAAGCCCATGAAGGCCAGCGACATCAGGCCAGCGGTGACCATGGCGATGGAGACGCCACGAAACGGTGCCGGCACGTCGGCGGCCACCAGCCGCTCACGCATGGCGGCAAAAAGGATCAGCACCAGGGAGAAGCCGACGGCGGCCCCGAAGCCGTAGATGATGCTCTGGATGAAGTTGTGGCGCTCGTTGATGCTGAGCAGCGCCACGCCGAGCACGGCACAGTTGGTGGTGATGAGCGGCAGGAAGATGCCGAGCAGGCGATAGAGGGTCGGGCTGCTCTTGCGGATCACCATCTCGGTGAACTGGACCACCACGGCGATCACCAGAATGAAGCCCAGGGTGCGCAGGTAGGCGATCTCCAGCGGGATCAGGATGTAGTGCTCCATCAGATAGGAGCAGGCGCTGGCCAGCGTCATGACGAAGGTGGTGGCCAGACCCATGCCGATGGCGGTTTCCAGCTTGCCGGAGACACCCATGAAGGGGCAAAGGCCGAGGAACTTCACCAGCACGAAGTTGTTGATCAGCACGGTGCCGACCAGTAAAAGCAGGTACTCAGTCATTGAAGATGGGTTATCCGGTATGAAGGCGGCCGTATTATCTGATGTTAGGTGCCTTTAGACAACCGCAAGGCCGTATGGTTATTATTCGAATGCCCAATTCATGGAGGCATTGTGCGCCCTTTACCCGTCTTGACGCTGACCCTGGCCATGCTGCTCTGGTCCAGCTCCTTCATCGCCCTCAAACATGTGCTGGAAATCTGGTCCTTCGGTCAGGTGCTCTTCATGCGGATGGGGGTGGCGTCCTGTTGCTGGCTGCTCTGCTACCGCCAGCTTGGCCGCGTCACTTACCAGAAGGGGGATTGGCGCTGGTTGGCCCTGATGGGGGCGCTTGAGCCCTGCCTCTACTTTCTTCTTGAAGTCAACGCCCTGCGTTACACCAGTGCCGGCCAGGCCGGTATGGTCTGTGCCCTGCTTCCCCTGATGGTGGCTCTGGTGGCCTTCGTGCTGCTTGGAGAGCGGGTGAGTCGCCGCCAGCTGCTGGGCTTTGCCATCGCCCTGCTGGGGTTGGGGGAGGGCGCCGACGAGTTCGCCCCCAACGCCCTGCTCGGCAATAGCCTGGAGATGGGCGCCATGCTCTGCGCCGCCACCTATTCCGTGGTATTCAAAAAGCTCTCCAGCCGCTACGGGGTGATGACACTGACAGCGTTGCAGGCCTTCGTCGGCATGCTCTTCTTCGCGCCCTTTGCCTTCAGTGCGCCCTGGCCCGCGAGCTGGGCCGCGAGCTGGGCCTGGCAGGACATGGGGGTCATCCTCTTCCTCGGCGCCTTCGTGACACTTGGTGCCTACCTGCTCTACAACTGGTCGGTGACCCAGGTGAAGGTGACCCTGGCGGCGGCCTATGTGAACCTCATACCGGTCTTTACCCTGCTGCTCGCCTATCTGCTGCTGGGAGAGACGCTCACTGCCCTGCAATGGGTGGCCTGTGCCGCCGTGCTGGCCGGCATCGGGGTGGGCCAGCTGCCGTCCGGCAGGAAGCGTGCGCAGGCAGTCGCCACCGGGGGATGAGTCGCCGCCATTGGGCTACAGTCTGGGCAGGGAAACACGCTGTCGAAGAAGGAGCCGACCGATGAGCGACATGCACTTGCTGGCCGCGGCCAAAAGCCTGTTGAGCCATCCCCCCTTTACCCTGGCCGATGCCAGAGCCCTGGAGGCGCTGGAAGAGGAGGCCGTGGGGGAGGAGGGGCTCTGTATCGCCGCGCTATGGGACATCGCCCTCGCGCTGGCGGACGAGGAAGCCAGACACTATCTCCTGGGGGATGGCTGAGCGGGTTTAGGGTGGGCGGACAGCAATGACAACGGGGGGCCTTGGCCCCCCGTTGTCATTGGCAGCTGTCGCTCAGATGGAGAGGCTCTTGACGGTGTCCGACACCGAGTTGGCGTCTTCGATGATCTCCTTGATGACGTCGGCGATGATGGTGGCCTGCTCCTGACCTGCCACCGCCTTGTCGGAGACGACGGAGACAGTCTGGGTGATCTGGGAGGTGATCTCCGAGTTGTGCTTGATGACGGTGACGATCTCGCTGGTGGAGCTGGAAGTGCGCGCCGCCAGTTGCCTCACCTCGTCGGCCACGACCGCGAATCCCCGTCCCTGTTCCCCGGCGCGGGCCGCCTCGATGGCCGCGTTGAGGGCCAGCAGATTGGTCTGATCCGCGATGCCGCTGATGGTGGAGATGATGGATTCGATGCTCCTGGATTGCTGGTTGAGCTGCTCTATCTGCTTGCTGACCGCATTGACCGAGGTGTTGATGTGAGAGGAGGTGTCGAGCACCCTGTCGATGACCTCCCGCCCCCTGGCAGCGCTCGCGACGGTTTCGCTGGCGATGGCACACGCCTTCTGGGCCGCTTCCCGGGTGGAGATGGATTTTTCCACCCGCTCGGTGATGTCGCTCGCCAGCTTGATGATTTTGACCACCTTGCCCTCGTGGTTGAAGATGGGGTTGTAGGTGGCCTCCAGCCAGATCTTCTCCCCCCGGTGACCCAGACGCATGAAAAGCCCTGACTTGATGTCACCCGAGCCGAGATCCTGCCAGAAATGGGGGTTGTTCTGGTAGAACTCGGTGTCACAGAAGAGGCGATGATGCTTGCCGACCACCTCTTCCAGCCGGTAGCCAAAGCAGTTGAGGAAATTCTGGTTGGCGGTGATGACGGTGCCATCGGGTTGGAAATCGATGACCGCCAGGGACTTGTCCAGGGCTGCCAGCAGGGCCTGGGTGCGCTCCAGAGTGGATTGCTGCTGGGTCACGTCGGAGGCGACCTTGGCGATCCGCACCACCTTGCCGTCGATCACGATGGGGAAATAGGTCGCCTCCAGCCACACGGCCTTGCCGGATTTCGACTGGCGAATGAAGCGGCCGCTGCGGGAGACGCCGTGGCGCAGATCCTGCCACAAGGTCTCGTAATCCCGGGTATTGACGTCGTCGGGGAAGCAGAGGGTGCTGTGATGCTTGCCAATCACCTCGTCACGCTCAAATCCCACGATCTTGAGAAACAGTTCGTTGGCGAAGGTGACCACTCCCGCCGGGGTGAACTGGACGAAGGGGACCTGCAACTGGATAGCCTGTTCAAATGCCCCCAGCTCCACCACCCTTGCCGCTTGCTCACTGGCTTCCTTGCTTGCTTTTTGATTCCAGAACATGACAGCGCTCCTCCATGAGACCCTTGAATGGGATAACGACCAAATCTGAGTAAATTAACAATAGCATTGCGTCCTGATGAGTCGTCATCGAACTCAAATTAACTTTTTATTTTTCAATGTTGATAAATGGCTTCTTAATTGTGGGGTCTCGTACAAGGGTTATTTATCTCCTGGGCCGCCCTGGCCCCAGGGAATATTGGCATGAAGGCGCCTCTTTTGGCACTGACTCTTCTATATATCGCCTTCATATGAACCCAGTGGCGCGCCATGTGGCCTGCGTGGGGATTTAATGAGTCTTATATGGGCACAGTGAAATTAGGTGGAGGCGGGGATCTGGAAATAGCCGCTATCTGACTCTCTGGTGTGAGAAATAAACGGCCAAGGGTGTGAGTTTTTGGATATCCGGCATGTGTGAACCCGTGACGACATTGCCGCTTCGGTATATTTTCTGTCCCGAAACAGAGAGTGTTTATTTTGCCTGCAAGGTAGAGAGTTTCTGGTTCAGGGACTCAATCTCTTTCTGATATCGGGTAGTGACCGACTGCATCTCTGCCGAGACATTGCGGGATCTTGCCTTGTTCTCCGTGATCTGGGTCATCTCGTTGTTCATCTTCTGTTTTTTGGCCTCGATCTCGGTGCGCAGCGCCTGGGCCTGGCGTTGTTTCTGGCCGTTCGCCAGGCTCTGCTCTATCTCCCGGGTCTGGTTGGCCGCCTGCTCCACCGCCTCGGGGGAGGGGGTATAGACATTGAGTGCCATGGGTTTGGCGTCGCTGCTGCAGGGGATGTCACTGAAGGTGATCCGCCCGTCGCGGGCGCATTGATAGACAGCCGCCTGGACAACGGGGACGTTGGCAAGCCCCAGGCAGGCGAGAGAGATGACCAGCATGCGTGACATAGACTCCTCCTTGAATCCTCTTCCTTGCACACTAGTACATGGCGCAAGGTCAGACAACGGCCCCGTTTCGGGAGCGACATTCCGGTCCTCACGTCGCTTTTCTCTGGTCCATGGCGGGGTAGATCCCCTGCGCAATGGGTGTGCCATGGCGGCACAAAGCGACGGATCCCAGCCTGTTTCCCCGCAGTTCAACACATCAGAGCACCATAACTGGTCGCAATGAGGTATCTTATGCCCCGATTTCATCCATCAAACGGATAAGAGACAACACATGATCATCAAACCCAAGGTTCGCGGCTTTATCTGCACCACCACCCACCCGGTCGGTTGTGAAGCCAATGTTCGTCGCCAGATCGCTTACACCCAAGCCAAGGGCGCCATCGAGAATGGCCCCAAGAAGGTGCTGGTGATCGGCGCTTCCACCGGCTATGGTCTGGCCTCCCGCATTGCCGCAGCCTTCGGCAGCGGAGCTGCCACCATCGGTGTCTTCTTCGAAAAGCCGAGCTCCGAGACCAAGACGGGCTCCGCCGGCTGGTACAACTCCGCCGCCTTCGACAAGGCCGCCAAAGAGGCCGGCCTCTACGCCAAGAGCATCAATGGCGATGCCTTCTCCCACGAGTGCCGTGCCAAGGTGATCGAGCTCATCAAGCAGGATCTGGGTCAAATCGATCTGGTGGTCTATTCCCTGGCCTCTCCGGTGCGCAAGCTGCCGGACACCGGCGAAGTAGTGCGCTCCGCCCTCAAACCCATCGGCGAGGTCTACACCTCCACCGCCATCGACACCAACAAGGATCAGATCATCACCGCCACCGTCGAGCCGGCGAATGAGGAAGAGATCCAGAGCACCATCACCGTCATGGGCGGCCAGGACTGGGAACTGTGGATGGCGGCTCTGCGCGATGCGGGTGTGCTGGCTGACGGCGCCAAGTCCGTGGCCTACTCCTACATCGGTACCGACCTGACCTGGCCCATCTACTGGCATGGCACCCTGGGGCGCGCCAAGGAAGATCTGGACCGCGCCGCCACCGCCATCCGTGGCGATCTGGCTGCCAAGGGGGGGACCGCCCACGTGGCCGTGCTCAAATCAGTGGTAACCCAGGCCTCCTCTGCCATTCCCGTGATGCCGCTCTACATCTCCATGGCCTTCAAGATCATGAAGGAGAAGGGCATCCACGAGGGCTGCATGGAGCAGGTGGACCGCATGATGCGCACCCGCCTGTACGGCGCCGACATGGCGCTGGACGAGCAGGCCCGCATCCGCATGGATGACTGGGAACTGCGTGAAGACGTGCAGCAGACCTGCCGTGATCTCTGGCCCTCCATCACCACCGAGAACCTCAGTGAACTGACCGACTACACCGGCTACAAGCAGGAGTTCCTGCGCCTGTTCGGTTTCGGTCTGGACGAGGTGGACTACGATGCGGACGTGAATCCGGACGTGCAATTCGACGTGGTCGAGCTGTAAGTCGGTCGCCAGCACAGACAGGGCCCTGCGGGGCCCTGTTTTTTTGCAGCAGACTCAACCTGTTGCCTCAGGTTTATTATCCGCGATCACCTTTTTCCCCGAACAAACCCGCTAGGCTTGCGCTGTCCGGATCACAGACGGCACCGCCGAGGTACGAAAGTCATGACCACATCCCATGAGGCGCCCAAGAAGCGCCAGCTCCCCACGGTTTATACCCTGCTTTTCATCATCATCGCCCTGATGGCGGCCCTCACCTGGGTGCTGCCGGCGGGAAAATACAACTATGTGACGGCCAAGACCCAGCAGCCGGTGGCTGCGGCGGCCGTGGCCGACTACAGCGGTGACGAGCGACTGCTGCTGGTACCCGGCAGTTACACCGAGCTCCCCTCCCAACCCCAGGGGGTATTCGATGTGCTCAAGGCGCCCATCCAGGGCTTTCACAAGGCGGCGGACGTGGCACTGTTCGTGCTCATCATCGGCGGCTTTCTGGCGGTGACCATGCAGAGCGGGGCGCTGGATGCCGGGGTCGGGGCCATAGTGCGCACCTTCGCCGGGCGCGAGCGGCTGCTCATACCGGTGCTGATCGCCCTGTTCGCCCTGGGGGGCTCCACCTTCGGCATGGCGGAGGAGACGGTGGCCTTCTGGGCACTCATCGTGCCGGTGATGATGGCGGCGGGCTTCGATCGCATGGTGGCGGCCGGGATCATCCTGCTCGGCTCCGGGGTCGGGGTGCTCGCCTCCACCGTCAATCCGTTTGCCACCGGCATCGCCTCCGGTTTCGCGGGTATCCCCATCGGTGAGGGGATAGGGCTACGGGTCATCCAGTGGCTGCTGCTGGTGATCTTCGCCTCCTGGTTCGTGATGCGCTACGCCAGGCAGGTGCAGCAGGACAAGTCCCGCTCCGTGCTGGCCGATATCGTTTATGACGACGAGTTCTCCCAGATGAAGAGCGGCAACCTCGCCTTCAGCGGCAAGCAGAAGCTCACCATGCTGGTCTTCTTCGGCACCTTCCTGCTGATGATCTATGCGGTGGTGCCCTGGTCGGATCTGGGCATTGATCTGTTGCCCACCCTGGGCTGGTGGTTCGACGAGCTCTCCACCCTGTTCTTCAGCGCCTCCATCCTGATTGCCCTCATCAACCGGATGCCGGAGTCCAACTACGTGGCGACCTTCCTGAACGGGGCGCGGGATCTCATCGGGGTGGCCCTGGTGGTGGCGGTGGCGCGCGGCATCTATGTGGTGATGGAGCACGGCGTCATCATCGACACCATACTGCACTGGGCCGAGGGGCTGGTGAGCGGGCTGTCGTCGTCGGTCTTCATCCTGATGGCCTATCTGGTGCACATCATCCTGAGCTTCTTCATTCCCTCCACCTCGGGGCTCGCGACCGTCTCCATGCCGCTGATGGGACCGCTGGCGGACTTCTCCGGCATCTCCCGGGATCTGGTGATCACCGCCTATCAGTCCGCCTCCGGCTGGATCAACCTGTTCGCCCCCACCGCCGCCCACCTGGTGGCGGGGCTGGCGCTCGCCAGGATCCCCTACGATCGCTTCGTGCGCTGGGTGCTGCCCTTCATCATCGGGGTGGCTCTGATCACCATGGTGGTGCTGGTGGCCGGGGCCCTGCTGCACGGCTGATGGCGCGGATAGAAAACGACAGACAACAAAAAGGCTCCCGCGGGAGCCTTTTTCATGAGCCTTGCTTACTGCTTGTAGCCCTTGAGGAAGCGGGCGAGACGGCCGATAGCCTCTTCCAGCTCCTCTTCCCGGGGCAGGAACACCAGCCGGAAGTGATCCGGTGCCGGCCAGTTGAAGCCGGTGCCTTGCACCAGCAGGAGCTTCTCCTGCTGCAGCAGGTCGAACACCATCTTCTGGTCGTCGCGAATGTCGTACACCTTGGGGTCGAGGCGCGGGAACATATAGAGCGCCCCCTTGGGCTTGACGCAGGAGACCCCGGGGATCTCGTTCAAAAGCTCCCAGGCCTTGTCCCGCTGGCGACGCAGGCGACCCCCCGGCAGGATCAGTTCGTTGATGCTCTGGTAGCCCCCAAGGGCGGTCTGGATGGCGTGCTGCATGGGCACGTTGGCACACAGCCGCATGGAGGCCAGCATCTCCAGTCCCTCGATGTAGCCCTTGGCGCGGCCCTTGGGTCCGGTGATGACCATCCAGCCCTGGCGGAAGCCGCAGGCGCGGTAGGCCTTGGAGAGGCCGTTGAAGGTCACCACCATCACATCGTCGCACAGGGTGCAGACGCTGGTGTGGGAGATGTCGTCGTAGAGGATCTTGTCGTAAATTTCGTCGGCGAAGATGATGAGGTTGTGCTGACGGGCGATCTCGATCACTTCAAGCAAAAATTCGCTGCCGTAGACGGCGCCGGTCGGGTTGTTGGGGTTGATCAGCACCAGGCCGCGGGTGCGCGGGGTGATGCGGGCGCGGATGTCGTCGAGATCCGGATACCAGTCAGCCCCTTCGTCACAGCGGTAGTGCACCGCATGGCCGCCGGAGAGGGTGACGGCCGCGGTCCAGAGCGGGTAGTCGGGGGAGGGCACCAGCATTTCGTCGCCGTTGTTGAGCAGCGCCTGCATCGCCATCACGATGAGCTCGCTGGCGCCGTTGCCGATGTAGATGTCGTCGATGTCGACCTTGCGCATCCCTTTTTGCTGGTAGTACTGCATCACCGCCTTGCGGGCCGAGAACAGCCCCTTGGAGTCGCAGTAGCCCTGGCTCTGGGGCATGTTGAGGATCACATCCTTGATGATCTCCTCCGGTGCTTCGAAGCCAAACGGGGCCGGATTGCCGATGTTGAGCTTGATGATGCGGTGACCTTCGTCTTCGAGACGGCGAGCTTCTTTGTGCACCGGGCCGCGGATGTCATAGCAGACATCGTCGAGCTTGTGCGACTTGTCGATAGTGAACATGGTGAGCGTGATTCCTTCCCCGTGGGGCGCGTTGGCAGAAAAGCTGTTTTTAGTATCAAATTTCTCTGCCCCTATTCTTCACAGAATTGAATGCTAGAACAATCTAATTTATGGAATAAATCCCTGATATTTACCCCTGAAACAGGGTTGTTGAAATGTTAAATTTAGCATGATCGTTTGTCTCTCTTTGGTAGATCAGTGAAAGATGAGGGGCAGATTCATAAAGCAACATGAGTGTATTGAAATATCTCCCCCATCTGGCACGATTGGCTGGGGTAAAAAAGGCCCCGACCCGTCGGTCTGCCAGGGGAGCACGCAGGCACGGGGGCTCATCTTCCCGCTCTCGAGGTTCACTCATGCAGGCACCCGTCACCGGTCGCTACCGCCATTTCAAGGGGGGCTATTACCAGGTTCTGGCCCTGGCCTTGCACACCGAAACCCAGGAGCAGCTGGTGATCTATCAATCCGAACAGGATGGTCAGGTCTATGCCCGCCCCGTCGCCATGTTCATGGAGTGGATTGAACATCAGGGACAGGTGGTGAGCCGCTTCACGCCGGTGGCCTGAGGCAGACTTGGCGACATGAAAAAAGGCGCCAGAGGCGCCTTTTTTCATGGTGTCGGGGCTTACAGACCCAGATTGGCTCTGGCATAGGCCTCAAAATCGGTGCAGCCGCCGATGTGCTGCTCATCCAGGAAGATCTGCGGCACAGTGGTGACCGGCTTGCCCGCCTTGGCGGCGAGATCGTCCTTGGTCAGCCCGGCCACGTTGATATCCACGTAGCGGAACTCGAAGTCATCGCGCTCCTCGGTCAGCTGCTCGGCAATCTGCTTGGCACGCACGCAATAGGGGCAACCGGGACGACCAAAAATCTCTACAAACATCTTTTCTCTCCATTAAACAAGCCGTTGAAGAAGGCCATTGAGATGAGGCTGGGCACAGCATAGCCGTGGCGCCCTGTCAGTCAAAGCTGAAAATTGCGATGCTTCCGTTCGCCATCTCCGATTGCGCCCGCTGCTGATGATGGCGCCAGCGTCCCCCAAGGCCGGGGAATCGGGCCGCCTTGCCGGCAAGGCAGCCCGTCTATCACTGCTCGACGATCTGGATGGGTTGCTGCTGGTAGATGCTCTCCAGCACGCCTTTTTCGAAGACGGTCCAGGGCCAGGGCGCCTTGCTGGCGCGGTAGCGCTCGTGGGTTGCCGGATCCTGGGAGAGACCGCGCTGGAACATCACGAAGGCCTTGCGCTGGCCACCGGCGGTGTCGATGAAACCGGCGAGGTTCGAGGTACCTGTGATGGTACCGGTCTTGGCGTGCACCTTGTTCTTCATCATGGGGGCGGTGACGCTGCGTCGCCAGGCCAGGGTGCCGTCTACCTGGGAGCTTGGCAGCAGCTTGATGAAGTCGAGCTCGGCATCGTTCTTCTGGATGAAGTTAAGCACCGACAACATCTGGCGCGCGCTGATGAGATTGTGGGCGGAGAGGCCGGAGCCGTCGGCCAGGGTGGCGTTGCCAAGGTCAATGCCGTGCTTGGTCAGGATGGCGCGCACCGCCATGGTGCCGCTGCGATAGCTGCCCGGCTTGTTGTAGTAGTGACGCCCCACGGTTTTGAGGAAGGTATCGGCGTAGAGGTTGTCGGACTTTTTCAACATCTTGGCGAGCATCACCGGCAGGGAGACAGAGTAGTGGGTCGCCAGGGTCTGGGCACCGACAGGGGCCTGATGGGTGACCCGCAGCAGGCCGTCGTGGCTGATCCCGGCGCGGTTCATGGCCCAGCGGATGTTGTCCCAGCCCCAGGCCTCCACGTCATGGATGGCAAAGCGCAGCCCTTGTGGCTCCTTGTTCGGGGTGATGCAGCCCTTGAGCTCGTAGAAGTTGCCCTTGGCCATGTCTACTTCCAGAGCGCAGAACTGACGCGCCATGTCGCCATAGCTCATCACCTCCACGTTGTCGGCGCCGATGCCGATGGGCACGCCGCTGGCCACGTTGCCCACCGCAGGCTTGCCAATCTGGGTGGCGGTGATGGTGCCGTAGGCGCAGTTCTTGTCGATGATGACCGAGGAGACGGGAGCGGCGAAGCAGAGGGTCTGATCCCCCCAGGACCAGCCGTTGCCACGCTCATAGCCGTTGTAGGCACCGGTGTTGACATAGACGTTGCCCTGAATGCGGGTGACGCCCAACTGTTTGAACAGGGCAACCAGATCCATGCGCGACAGGGTCGGGTCGCCGACGAAGTTGATCCAGATGTCGCCGTTGATGGTGGTGCCCTGTTTGGCGCCGGGCTGGGCCTGGATGTCGGTGGCGAAGCGGAAGTCGGCACCGAGTTCGAGGCGTGCAGCGAGCGCGGTGAGCACCTTCATGGTGGAGGCGGGGGCTATCATGTCATCGGCGTGACGGGCAAATTCCACCCCGTTGTTGCCCTGTACGATGACGGCGTACTGGCCCCCCTTGGGCGGGGTCAGCGGGGCGGCGTGGACCGCCAGAGAAAAGAGAGCACAAAAACCAATCAACAGCCGCTGCATAGGATCCTCTAACTGAACGAAAGGGCGGCATCAGAAACCGCCCCGATAATCAAACCGGGTGACTGCCGGGTATCGCCTGCCATGGGGTCAGGCCGGGGCGTTGGCAGTCCGGTAACGCCCCTCGTAATCGAATATTTTTTCCTTCACCTGCCAGAAGCGTCCCGACTTGCGGGCGATGACGAAATCCGGGTGACGGAACTGGTTTGCCGCGAGCATCACGCTCGCCAGGGTCGTGAATTCGGGCTCCAGGCCCGGGGCGGGCCAATGATGACGCACAAAGCGTTGTTGAAACAAGCGCTGTGCACCCCGGGAGTGAAAGAGGAAGTACTCCGTCAGGGTCAGGCCATCCTCGTCGTGGTAGGTCACCTCCAGCCGCTCCCCCTGCTTGCCGCGCCCGGCACTCAGGGTCAAACCGGCGCAGCGGATCACCATGCAGTCCTTGAGATTGAGGGCTTCCTTGAGCTTGTCGTCAGGGTCCACCAGCAGCTGGTCACAGCTTTGGCAGCGACGGGCGGCGATGTCGTTTTCAGCGCCGCAACCGGGGCAGATCTTGGCGCGAAAGCGGTAGTCGCACTCCTCGCGGTTGCCCTCGTCATCTTCAAACAGTCCCTGACAGCGGCGGCCGTAGTGCTCGATCACCTTGCCATCCTCGTCGGTCTTGCCCCAGAAGGTGTTGGCAAAGCCGCAGGCGGGGCAGGGCACCTGAACCGGCTCGGTGCCGGCGTGGGGCCTGGGCTCCCCCACTTCGGGGGCAAACAGGTTGAAGTTGTTGCCTGCGTAGTCGAGCACCAGGCAATCGCTCTTGCCGGGTGAGAGGCGCAGGCCCCGTCCCACAATCTGCTGATAGAGCGACACCGATTCGGTGGGACGCAGCATCACGATAAGGTCGACGTGGGGGGCATCAAAACCGGTGGTGAGCACCGCTACGTTGACCAGAAACTTGAGCTCGCGCGCCTTGAAGGCACTGATTAGAGCGTCGCGCTCCGGTCCCGGCGTCTCGCCGGTGACGAGGGCGGCCTGCTGGCCTCTGGCACCGAGCAGGCCATGAATTTCCCGGGCATGCTCGACGGTGGCGGCGAAGATCATCACCCCCTGCCGGTCGGCCGCATACTCCAGCACCTGGCTCAGGATATGGGGGGTGACCCGCTCCTGGCGCCTGATCTCGCCGTTGAGCTGCGCCTCGCTGAACAGGCCGTTCTCCCGCGGCACCAGCTTGCTGAAGTCGTAGTGGACGATGGGGGCGTCCACCAGACGCGGCGGGGTCAGGTAGCCGTTTTTCACCATGAAGCGCAGGGGCAGTTCGAACACGCAGTCACCAAAGAGCCGCTCGCCGTGGCTCTTGACCATGCCGTGGTAGTGGCGCCGGTAGATCCAGCCCAGCCCCAGCCGATAGGGGGTGGCAGTGAGCCCGAGGATCTTGAGGGCAGGGTCGGCGGCCTTGAGATGCTCGATCACCTGATGGTACTGACTGTCGTCATCGAGCGAGACCCGGTGGCACTCGTCGATGATGAGCAGCGAAAAAGCGCCGTCGAAGGCATCCAGATTGCGCGCCACCGACTGCACCGAGCCAAACACCACCTGGGCGCTCGCCTCCTTGCGTGCGAGCCCCGCGGCGAAGATGTCGGCCTTGAGCCCCCATGCCTCGTACTTGGCGTGGTTCTGCTCCACCAGCTCCTTGACGTGAGCCAGCACCAGCACCCGGCCACGGGCCTTGCGGGCCAGTTCGGCGATCACCAGGCTCTTCCCGGCCCCGGTGGGCAGCACCACCACGGCGGGATCCGGGTGTTTGCGAAAGTGGCTGATGACGGCGTTGACCGCGTCGGTTTGATAGGGTCTGAGAACGAACATGGGGAACGGCTGTGGTGCAAGATGGCGCCATTATAGGGATCTTGCGGGGAAAATGCAGCGAAGGGGGCGTGCTGACAGGAAGCGGGCCGGCAGGATGCCGGCCCGTGCAGGTCAGGGACCTCAGTGGAAGGGGAACAGGTAGTTGAGCCAGCTACCCATGCGCATCAGGATCTTGCGCATGATGGCCACGTGGTGGAAGTGCTCGGTATAGATGGCGGCCTGACCGCTGGAACCCGCGATCACCTGGTAGTTTGCCCACTCGGGATCGGTGATCTCGAGCACGATGGGCAGGCGACCCGGTACCTGTGCCGAGGTCTGATCGATAAGACCCGCCTGTGCCTGGATATTGCCCGGTGCCATGGCCGGGATAACGGACTGCACCTTGGCCTTGAAGATGCGACCCGGAATGCCGTCGAGCACGACTTCGGCCTCGTCACCCGCTTTGAGCCGCTGCATGCTGTTCTGCCAGAACCAGCCGACATAGGCATTGGCATCTTCATGAATGAAGGTCATCACGGGGCGGAACATGAAGGGGGCGGCAATCATGCCCGGGCGCAATGCCAGTTGTACGACATGACCGTCACTCGGGGCGTAGACCACGGTCTGCTCCAGATCGTACTTGGCGATGTTGAGCTGGGCACTCAGGTCATTGAGGGTCGCTTTCTGCTGATCTATCTGGGCGACGATGTCATCCACGTTGGCCTGGGTGACGTCGAGGTCGCGCTGTTTGCCGATGCCCCGTCGCATCAGCTCCTGGGCGCGATCCCTGTCCAGGCTGGCGGAGCGCAGGCGGGCGTCCAGAGCCTTCAGAAAATCGGTGTTGGAGGCGAGGCGCGCCGTCAGGCTGGCGACCTTCTCCTGGAAGGGCTCAGCGTCGATGCGAAACAGCACATCCCCTTTCTTGACCGGCTGGTTGGGCTTGACCGGGACGTCGGTGACACGCCCCTTGACCAGGGGCACGACCGGGGTGGAGACATAATAGTTGCGAGCCAGCTCGGAATAGGGGTGGTTGTAGTTCATCAGCATGATGAGTGTGCCGATGATGATGACGCCACCCAGCACGGCGGTCGGCACGGTCCACTTGTTGAGCGGGATCTTGAAGATCTTGAAAATACCTATGCAGAGGGCTGTATAGGTAAGAATAAGTAGCAGGTCCATGGGGCGTTACCTATTTGTCGGTCTGTTCGAGCGTGGTCATGCGAGCCTGCAGTGCTGCCAGCTCCTCTTTGAGTGCGCTGATCTCTGTTTCGTCATGTTGTAGGCGTTGCGAGAAGCCCCAGCCGCGATCGGGGCGATAAATCGTGGCCCAGATCCAGAGGAAGGGCCAGAGCACGTGCAGGGTGAACAGGCTGACCCAGCCTGCCACGTGAATGGCGTCCTGGTGGGGGTGATTACGGTGCTTGGCAATTTCATATGGAATATCGTGAATGACGATAATGCCATAGAACATGACCAAGACGACAAACACCAGGATCCCCAGGGCAATGTAGTCAAGTACCATCGATTTCTCCCGTCTGAGTCGCTAACAATGCTTCGATTGTCGAGTCGAGGCTTCGGCAATAATGACAGCATATGCCGTCGGTGCAAGTCTGCAATCGGAGAGTTGGTGTGGCGGTACAGGCATGGTTCATCGGTTGCTCATTTAACACACAAAATTGATTTGGTTAGATAAAATCAAACAGCAATAGATGCCCGGGCAAGGTGAGAGGTGAACCTGATGAACGAATGGTGCAGTGGCAAAGGATGGCGGCTTGGCCTGTTGCTGATCTGCCTGTTGTGGTCCCGCCTCGGCTGGACCGCCGAACCCAGAATGGAGCCCAATGAGCAGGAGTTGGCACAGACCCTGGTCCTGCTTCATGAACCCATCGTCATGCTGACGGCTAAATATGGCAACCTGGATGGGGCGGCCAGGGTACGGCTGGCCCATGAGCGAGTTCAGCGGATGGAGCCAAGCGACCTCATGACGCCTGTGGCCGTGACGAAAGGCAGCCGACACGGCCAGGAGAGCCGGGAGTTTCTGGTCAATGGCAAGCGCATTCTGGTGCTGCTGGAAGGGGACCTTGATGAATTCGACGAGCTGACCCTGGATCAGGCGGCCGAACGTGTCCTGCATCGGCTCGACGGCGTGCGCATCAAGTATCTCGAGCTGCACTCGACCCCCTATTTGCTCAGAGCCGTCGGCTTGGCGGTGGTGGTCAGCCTGATCTTCTTCGGCCTCATCTGGCTGTTGCAGCGGGGGCATCGGCGAGTCAGAAAGTGGCTGGCCAACCGCCTGTTGCTGCAGAAGGGGCTGGTCCCCCACTCCTGGCGCCAGGTCACCGGGAATGTCGAGGTCCGCTTGCTCGGCCTCATCACGCTGCTGCTCATCTTCATGCTCACCTATGGCTGGCTGACCTATGTGCTCGGCCTGTTCCCCCAGACCCGGGCCTGGAGCTATCAGCTTGGGGAATCCCTGTTTGCCCTGTGTGGCGACATGCTGGAGGGCATGATTGCCGCCATGCCCGGTCTGGTAACCGTGCTGCTTATCGTGGTCATCACCCGTTTCTTCATCAAGATGCTGGCCATCCTCTTCGACCGCATCGAGCGTGGCCAGTTTCGGGTGCAGGGTTTGCACGCCGAGACCATAGGCGCCACCCGGCGACTGCTATCAGTGGTGATCTGGCTGTTTGCCCTGACCGTGGCCTACCCCTATCTGCCGGGGGCGGATTCCGATGCCTTCAAGGGGATCAGCGTCTTCTTCGGTCTGATGGTGACACTGGGATCGGCCGGTATCATGAACCATGCCATGAGCGGACTGGTGCTCATCTACTCCCGCGCACTGCGGCCAGGGGATCTGGTGCAGATCGGCGAGGTGGAGGGGATGGTGAGCGAGCTCAATGCCCTCTCGACCAAGCTGGTGACGCGCCAGGATCACGAGGTCACGCTGCCCAATGCGGTGGTGGTGGGGGGCAAGGTGGTGAACCTGACACGGCTGGCGGGCGAGAAGGGGGTGGCCCTGCTGACCAAGGTGACCATCGGTTATGACACCCCCTGGCGCCAGGTACATGCCATGCTGGAGCTGGCCGCGCGGCGCTGCACCCGGCTCAATCAGGATGAAGCTCCCCTGGTGCGGCAGTTGAATCTGCAGGATTGGTATGTGGAGTACGAGTTGCAGGTAAGAATGAAGGCGAACGAACTCCCTGCGGTGGTCAAAACGGAACTCCATGGCCATATTCAGGATGTCTTCAACGAGTTCGGGGTGCAGATCATGTCCCCCAACTTCATTGCCCAGCCGGAACAGGCTGTGCTGGTGGCCAGGGAGCAGTGGTATCAGGCGCCGGCCCGGGCGCCCGATTCCGCCGAGCCCCCCGTCAGGGAGTGACCACAAAAAGCAGAGGCCCGGCAGCAATGCCGGGCCTCTTGTCATGAAGAGAAGCTGATGCCTCAGCTCTCCTTGGCCTCTCTCAGTTGGGAGGGCCTGAATTTCACCAGGAAGGCGAGGGTGATGAGGGCGGTGCTCACCAGACCGATGATGGTGGAAACATTCATCTCGAGGCCGAAACCGATGGGGGCGTTGGCCAGGTAGGTGATGACCACTGCGGTCATGAAGATGGCGGGAATGGTGCATACCCAGTGCAGCTTGCCTTCCTTGATGAGGTAGGCGGCCGCAGCCCACAGCATGATGACGGCGGTGGTCTGGTTGGCCCAGCCGAAGTAGCGCCAGATCACCCCGAACTCGGCTTTGGAGATGATGAAGCCAAGGATGAACATGGGGATGGCGATGAGCAGACGCTTGGCCATGGGCTTCTGGGTCAGGTTCAGGAAGTCCGCCACGATGAGGCGGGCACTGCGAAACGCGGTGTCACCGGAGGTGATGGGCAGGATCACCACGCCGAGGATCGCCAGGATGCCGCCCACGGTACCGAGCAGGCTGGTGGAGACTTCGTGCACCACGGCAGAGGGGCCGCCGCTGGCCAGGGTGGCGTTGAGTGCCTCGGTGCTGTCGTAGAAGGAGAGACCCAGGGTGCACCAGATGAGGGCGATGATCCCTTCCCCTATCATGGCTCCGTAGAAGATGAAGCGACCGGAGCTCTCGTTCTGCATGCAGCGCGCCATCAGCGGGGACTGGGTGGCGTGGAAACCGGAGACGGCACCACAGGCGATGGTGATGAACAGCAGCGGCCAGAGCGGCAGGTCCGTCGGGTGCAGGTTGGAGAAGTCCATCCCGGTGTTGTAGAAGCCCTTGCCGGAGACGATGAGGCCGATGATGAGGCCGACCGACATGAACACCAGCAGCGCGCCGAAGATGGGGTAGAAGCGGCCGATGATCTTGTCGATGGGGACGATGGTCGCGAGGATGTAGTAGGCGAAGATGGCCGCAATCCAGTAGACCAGATCGGTGGAGGTGAGGTTGGCGAGCAGGCCCGCCGGGCTCAGGACGAAGACCACGCCCACCAGCATCAGGAGCACCACGGCAAAGAGGTTCATGAAGTGCTTGGCGGCGGTGCCCAGGTGCTCACCGACCACGGTCGGCACCGAGGCGCCCCTGGCGCGTACCGACAGCATGCCGGAGAAATAGTCGTGGACCGCACCGGCGAAGATGCAGCCAAAGACGATCCAGAGCATGGCGACCGGACCATAGAGGGCACCCAGGATGGGGCCGAAGATGGGGCCGACGCCGGCGATGTTGAGCAGTTGAACCAGGTAGACCTTCTTGTCCGACATGGGGACATAGTCCACCCCGTCCGCCATGGTGATGGCGGGGGTCTTCAACTCGGGTTTGGGCCCGAATATCCGTTCGATGAATTTGCCGTATATGAAGTAGCCGGCTATCAACAAGCCGACACAGAGGAAGAACCAGATCATTGCTACGCTCCTGCTTTGTTATTTTTTGGTGTGCGCAGCCAGTGTAGGTGGGGACTTCTGTTAACGGCAGGTGAAATGGGGTGAGCGGCGACATGGCGACCCGAGTGGTTGCCCGCTGTGATCCGGCGCACATCGCGCCCCGCTTTATTCCAGTCCCAGCTCGTCTTTTAGCTCCTTGAGGTAGCGGCGGCTGACCGGTACCCGGGCCCCGCTCGGGGTCACGATCTCCGCCAGTTGATTCTCCAGCAAACGGATTTCGAAGATGGCGGCCGGGGCCACCAGATACTGGCGGTGACAGCGCAGCAGCGGGGTCTTCTCCTCGAGGGACTTGAGGGTGAGCTGGGTGTGAAACAGCTCACCCTGGCAGGCGACATGGACGCCGCCGAGATCGGAGAAGGCGTACTCCACCTGGGAGGTTGGGAGCAGCCGCACCCGGTTGTGCAGGTATCCGGGGATATGATGGATGGTCGGGGCCAGGGTCCCGACCGGTTGCGGGGTGATGTCCTGCCTGAGCCGCGCCAGGGTCTTGGCGAGGCGCGCCGGCTCCACCGGCTTGAGCAGGTAGTCGAAGGCGTTCTCCTCGAAGGCCTGGATGGCGTAGTCGTCGAACGCGGTGACAAAGACGATGCGGGGCAGGGGATCGAGCATGGCCACCAGCTCCATGCCGCTGAGCTTGGGCATCTGGATATCGAGAAACACCACATCCGGCTTGAGTTGCTGGATGAGGCCGAGCGCCTCGATGGCGTTGCCCGCCATGCCCAGGATCTCGATGTCGGGATCGCTGGCCAGCAGCTCTGCCAGCTCCTCGCGGGCATAGGGCTCGTCATCGACGATCAGGGTGCGGATCATGTCATCTCCTTGGCGGTGGTGCGGGGTTGTCGTGGGAGTGTCAGGGAGACCCGGGTCCATTGCTCCGGCTCCCACTGGACGTCAATGCCATAGCGCTCGCCAAAGGCGCTCTTGAGGCGCTTGTCCACCAGGCTCATCCCCAGGCCATCCCCCTGGCCGGATGGCTGCCAGGCCCCGGCGTTGTCTTCGACGCAAAGGGTGATCGCCTCGGGGGTTTCCCTCGCGAAGAGGCGAAGTCGCCCCTCTCCCAGCAGGGAGCAGATGCCGTGCTTGATGGCATTCTCGATGAGGGGCTGCAGGGTGAAGCTCGGCAGTTGCACCTCGGCAAGGTGGGGCGGGATCTCGTTGATGACGGTGAGCCGCTCGCCAAAGCGGGCCTGCTCTATCTCCAGGTAGGAGAGGCAGTGCTCCTGCTCCTCACGCAGCGTGGTCAGGCCGCTCTGGCGCTTGAGGTTGTTGCGAAAGAAGCGGGAGAGGTGCAGCAGCAGCTCCCGTGCCCGTCCCGGATCGCGGCGGGTAATGGCGCTGATGGTGTTGAGGGTGTTGAACAGGAAGTGGGGGTTTATCTGTGCCTGCACCAGCTTGAGCTCGGATTGCACCAGCAGGCGCTGCTGCTGCTCCAGGCGGCCTGCCAGCAGCTGCTGGGACAACAGGTTGGCGATCCCTTCTCCCAGGGTGTGATTGATCTTGAGGAAGAGCCGCTTCTTGGGCTCATAGAGTTTGATGGTGCCGATCACCCCCTCGTCACCCTGCAGGGGGATCACCAGCACGGAGCCGAGCTGGCACTGGGGGGAGATGCTGCAACGATAGGGCTGGCTGTTGCCATCTGCGAACAGCACCTTGTTCTGGGCGATGGCTTGCAGGGTGATCGCCGAGGTGATGGGGGTGCCCGGCTTGTGGTGATCTTCCCCGGTGCCGATGAAGGCGAGGATTTTGTCGGTGTCCGTGATGGCGACGGCGCCGACGCCGGTCTCTTCCTGAACGATATGGGCTATCTTGCCGCTGGCCTCCGGAGTGAACCCCTGGCTCATGATGCCGACGGTACGGTTGGCGATGGTGAGCGCCTTGGCGGAGAAGACCCGGGAGAACTTTTCGTACATCCGCTGCTGGTCGCGGATCATGCTGATGAAGAGCGCCGCCCCGCAGGAGTTGGCGAGGATCATGGGGGTGGCGATGGTGCGCACCAGCAGCAGGGACTTGTCGAAGGGGGTGGCGACCAGCAGGATGATCACCATCTGCATGATCTCGGCCACGAAGGTGGTAAAGAAGGCGACCCTGGGCGCAAAGAGGTCATTGACCCTGCCTGCCCGCATCAGCCGCCAGTGAACCAGCCCCCCCAGCAAGCCTTCGCAGGTGGTGGAGATGGCGCAGGCGAGATCGGTGAACCCCCCCAGAGTATAGCGGTGCAGGCCGCCGGTCAGCCCCACCAGGAATCCCACCAGGGGGCCGCCCAGCAGTCCCCCCAGTACGGCACCGACCGCCCGGGTGTTGGCGATGGCGTCATCGATGTCGAGGCCCACATAGGTTCCCAGGATGCAAAAGCAAGAGAAGATGACATAGATGAGCACCTTGTGGGGCAGCCTGACGGAGTAGTTGGCCAGGGGACGCAGCAGGGGACTCTTGGAAAAAAGGTAGGCGATGACCAGACTGACGCTCATCTGCTGGAGCAGAGAGAGGACTAGTTGCATAAAAAAGCTTCCTCAAACACCACGCCGGAGCCGGGCGTTGTCATGACGCAGGGTGAGCCTGAGCCCGTCTTGATGCGGGCTGCGGGCTGAACGCTGCGGCAGTTTGCCAGAATGGAAAAATAAAACCATATAAAATCAGCACGTTAAATTGATATTTGTGTAATCGATGCCCGCTTGATATTGCTGATGCGAGCATGAAGGTATCCACCGGATACGCCACACGGAGGTGGCATGCTCCGCCCGGCCATCGGCTGGGCGTTTTTTATCCAGCTCCAATGGTGGACGATTTCGAGGGGACCTGAGCAATTATTCAGGTTTGTCCAATGAGTTATCCCCAGCTTCTGGGGATAACTCAGAAGGCGAAATAGTAACAGACCCGCCGACCCAGACCGAAAAAGGCGCGCTGCGCGTCGTCCAGCTCTTCCTGTCTGAGGGTGGCGACGATGCTTCGCGCATCTTCCCGCAGATCGATCATGGCCACCCCTTCCGGCCGCTGCCCCTTGAGGTAGGGCAGCACCTTGGGTCTGAGGGGCATGCTGGGCTCGGTGGAGAGCACCAGGGCCAGGGCATCGTCATCCAGGCGCACCAGGGAACCCGGTGGATAGACCCCCAGCACCTTTATCAGCAACCTGACCTGGGTTTGCTCGAACTTCTTCTGGGAGAGCTTGTAGAGCTGGCCGATCACCTGGCTGGGTCCCGGCGGGTTGAGGCCGCTGCGCGGGTGAAGCAGCTCGTCATAGTGGTCCACCAGCCCGATGAGGCGGGCGAGGGGGGGGATCTTGTCGCCCTTGATCCCGAGGGGAAAACCGCTGCCATCGAGGCGTTCGTGATGCAGGTAGGCGACCTCGCGGATTCTGGGTTCGAAAGCCTGCAACTGGTTGAGCATCTCCAGTCCGTACTGGGGGTGCATGTTGAGGAAATTCTGCTCCGCCTTGCTGAGCTCCCCCCGCTTCTGGATGATCTGGCTCGGGATCCTGAGCTCGCCGATGTCGTGGATCAGGCCCGCCAGACCGGTTTCCTCGATCTCGACGGGATTCATGCCAAGCTCCCGTGCCATCAGCATGGCGATGAAGGCCACGCTCAGGCTGTGTTGCAGCAGGGTATCCGTGTTCTGGCTGCGGATGAGGTGCAGACCGAGTGGCCCCTGGTGTTCTGCCAGACGGGCGGCGGTGCTGCGCACTATCTGTGCGGTATTGGCCAGGCCTTCGTCCGGTTTGAGGTTGAGGGCGCCAAGGGCGTCGCGAAGATCTGACAGGGATTGACCGAACGCCTTGTCCGCGATGCGAAGGGAGCGCCTGAACGCCTTTTCGTCGAAGGTGGGGCCCTCAGAAGAGGAGGTGGTATCCCCGGTGTCGCTCATCTCAAGAGAGGGAACGGGTTCGGCCCGCAGCAGGGGCTCGACCGGCAGATCGCTCTTGTCGGGATCCACCATCAGCAGGGTCAGGTCGAGGTGGCGGATGATGTCGAGCTGCTGCTGGTCCTTGATTTTGAAGGCGTTGAACATGAAAGGGTGGCTCGTCCATCCCGTGGGAAGATGGATGTAGTGGCCGACTCTCAACTGCTCGATGGAGGCCTGTATCAGCGCCATGGACTAGCTCTTCTGTCGAATTTGCCTATCAACAAGCTAGCAAAATTAAACAGATAGACAAACAAAAAAGCCCGCGCATGTGCGCGGGCTCTTGTCATCCGTGGCGTTTATCAGGCCTTGGATTTTTTCTTGTTGTCCACCTTGGCGTCGACCTTGGCTGCAACCGGGGCGGCAGCAGGGGCTTCCTCGATGAAGGGACGGCCGTAGTAGGTGTCCATCAGGATGGCTTTCAGCTCGGTGATCAGCGGGTAGCGCGGGTTGGCGCCGGTGCACTGGTCATCGAAGGCTTCCAGGGCCAGCTGGTCTACCTTGGCCAGGAAGTCCGCTTCGTTCACGCCGGCTTCGCGGATGGAGGCCGGGATCCCCAGGGTGGCCTTCAGCTCGTCCAGCCAGGTCAGCAGCTTCTCGATCTTGGCGGCGGTACGGTCACCGGCAGCGGTCAGGCCCAGGTGGTCAGCCACTTCGGCGTAGCGACGGCGAGCCTGCGGACGGTCGTACTGGGAGAACGCGGTCTGCTTGGTCGGGTTGTCGTTCGCGTTGTAGCGGATGACGTTGCTGATCAGCAGGGCGTTGGCCAGACCGTGGGGGATGTGGAACTCCGCACCCAGTTTGTGGGCCATGGAGTGGCACACACCCAGGAAGGCGTTGGCAAACGCGATACCGGCGATGGTGGCGGCGTTGTGCACCTTCTCGCGGGCAACCGGGTCGTTGGCGCCGTTGATGTAGCTGGAGGGCAGGTAGTCCTTCAGCAGTTTCAGGGCTTGCAGCGCCTGACCGTCGGAGTATTCGTTGGCCAGCACGGAGACATAGGCTTCCATGGCGTGGGTCACTGCGTCGATACCACCGAAGGCACACAGGGATTTGGGCATGCCCATCACCAGGTTGGCATCCACGATGGCCATGTTCGGGGTCAGCTCGTAGTCGGCCAGCGGGTACTTCATGCCGGTGGCGTCGTCGGTCACGACCGCAAACGGGGTCACTTCAGAACCGGTACCGGACGTGGTGGTGATACAGACCAGTTCGGCCTTCACGCCCATTTTCGGGAACTTGTAGATACGCTTGCGGATGTCCATGAAGCGCATGGCCAGGTCTTCGAACGCGGTGTCCGGGTGCTCGTACATGACCCACATGATCTTGGCGGCATCCATGGGTGAACCACCACCCAGGGCGACGATCACGTCCGGCTTGAAGGAGTTGGCCATCTCGGCGCCCTTGCGGACCACGGACAGGGTGGGGTCGGCTTCCACTTCGTAGAAGATCTCCACTTCCATGTTCAGCTTCTTGAGCAGGCGAACCACTTCATCGGCATAGCCGTTGTTGAACAGGAAGCGGTCGGTCACCACCATGGCGCGCTTCTTGCCTTCCAGGTCGCCCAGGGCGATCGGCAGGGAACCACGACGGAAGTAGATGGATTTCGGAAGTTTGTGCCACAGCATATTTTCTGCCCGTTTTGCGACTGTCTTCTTGTTGATCAAGTGCTTGGGACCGACGTTCTCGGAGATGGAGTTACCACTCCAGGAGCCGCAACCCAGGGTCAGGGACGGGGCCAGCGCGAAGTTGTACAGGTCACCGATACCACCCTGGGTGGAGGGGGTGTTGATGAGGATACGGGCGGTCTTCATCTTGTCGCCGAAGTACTTGATGCGGTCGGCATTGCGATCCTGGTCGGTATAGAGACCGGAGGTGTGGCCGATACCACCGATGTTGACCATGTCGCAGGCCATTTCGACGGCTTCTTCGAAGTTCTTGGCACGGAACATACCCAGGGTCGGGGAGAGTTTCTCGTGAGCGAACTCGTCTTCTGCGCAGAGTTCCAGACCTTCACCGATGAGGATCTTGGTGGTGGCAGGCACGGTCACACCGGCCATGGCGGCGATCTTGGTGGCCGGCTGGCCCACGATGTCGGCGTTCAGGGCGCCGTTGATCAGCAGCACTTTACGCACCTTGTCCGCTTCATCCTTGGAGAGGATGTAGCCGGCGTGGGTCGCGAAACGCTCCTTGACCTGATTGTAGATGGAGTCGACCACGATGACAGCCTGCTCGGAGGCACAGACCACGCCGTTGTCGAAGGTCTTGGACATCAGGATGGAGGCGACGGCACGCTTCACGTCGGCGGTTTCGTCGATGACGATGGGCACGTTGCCCGCACCCACGCCGATGGCGGGTTTGCCGGAGGAGTAGGCGGCCTTCACCATGCCCGGGCCACCGGTGGCCAGGATCAGGTTGATGTCGTCGTGACGCATCAGGGCGTTGGAGAGTTCGACGGAGGGTTGATCAATCCAGCCGATGATGTCTTTCGGTGCACCGGCAGCCACGGCTGCATCCAGTACCAGCTTGGCAGCGGTATTGGTGGAGTTCTTGGCGCGGGGGTGCGGGGAGAAGATGATGGCGTTGCGGGTCTTCAGGGAGATGAGGGCCTTGAAGATCGCAGTGGAAGTCGGGTTGGTGGTCGGTACGATACCGCAGATGATGCCTACCGGCTCGGCGATGGTGATGGTGCCCATCTCGTCGTCCTGGCTCAGGATGCCGCAGGTCTTTTCATCTTTATAGGCGTTGTAGATGTATTCGGAGGCGAAGTGGTTCTTGATAACCTTGTCTTCGATGATACCCATACCGGATTCAGCCACGGCCATCTGGGCCAGGGGGATACGGGCGTTGCTGGCGGCCAGGGCGGCGGCACGGAAGACCTTGTCTACCTGCTCTTGCGAGAAGCTGGCGAATTGACGCTGTGCTTCTTTGACGCGGGCAACCAGTGCATCCAGTTCAGCCAAATTGGTTACTGCCATGTTTATCTCCTGATGATTTGAAAACTGTTTAGTAAGACCTTGGCAATGCCCGGCAATTATAGCCACCTTGTCAAGGCGAGAATCACCATAACGGGGTATTTACATGCCTTAGTAAACTGTTTTCTGGCTCGATTATAGGGTCGGGATGTGTCAGAAAAGATTGATCTGGATCATATGTAACAAAAGAACAAAAGAAATTTTGTTTCACCCCTTATCGCACCACTATGTTACGGGAGTGTGTCATCCTTTCTTGGCATCACGAGCTGCTGTCACGCGCCCTTGGAATATCTGTTCAGGGAAGGGGATCTGATGAATTCTCGCCTTGACCGGGATGGGGGGAGGCGGTATCGCCGTGATGGTGGCAGAACGTCCACTCCCCTGACGTTTCATTTATGTTGAGAAAGGGGTTGTTGTTTTCATCCAGCCGCCCTGGCGAAACAGCACATCTGGCGGTGGCAGGGAGCGCGTCAACTCTTCACAGCCGGCCCCACTGGCGCCGCACCAGGGTGAGGAAGGCCAAAATCGGGGTCACAGGAGCGGGTGGGGGCGGCAAGCAGGCGTGGTAAGAAGCAAGGGTGCCATTTGCCGAAAATATCGTTTCTTGGCTGAGGGTTGATATAACGCGCTGCCATGGCACCCGGCGATGTTAATGGCGACCTCTCTCCCTTAACAACCCGATATGTTGAATTTTGTCGCTACATTAGCGGAACTAACTAAAAAGCCCCGGTAAGGGTGAGATTATTTGATTGGAGAAGGGAAAAGCCATGGTGTAAATTTACGCGCAGTTTGGGGGCTGGCCCCTTGTGGCTCGTATTGGTTCTGGATGGCGCCTATGGCAGCAATAGACTTCTCTTTATACCTGAAATTTTTCGTCGGCCTGTTCGCGATCATCAACCCGCTGGGTCTGTTGCCGGTCTTTGTGAGCCTGACGGGCCACATGTCGCCGGAGGAGCGACGCAAGACCAACACCACCGCCCACATTGCCGTGATGATCATCCTGATGGTCTCCATGTGCATGGGACAGCTCATCCTCGACAGTTTCGGCATCTCCCTGGCGTCGTTTCGCATTGCCGGTGGCTCTCTCATCACCCTGATCGCCTGGTCCATGCTGCAGGGCAAGCTGGGGGAGGTGAAGCACAACAAGCAGGAGAAGGGTGAACTGGCTGCGCGTGAATCCATTGCCGTGGTGCCCCTGGCTCTGCCGCTGATGGCCGGACCCGGTGCCATCTCCTCTTCCATCGTCTATGCCAGCCAGAAGACCCTGCCCCAGATGGCCGGCATGTTCGTGGTGGTGGTGGCGTTTGCCTGCTGCTCCTGGCTCATCTTCCGTGCCGCTCCCCTGCTGTTCAAGCTGATGGGCAACACCGGCATCAACGTGGTGACCCGTATCATGGGTCTCATCATGATGTCCCTTGGCATCGAGATCATCGTGGCGGGCATCAAGGGAGTCTTCCCCGGTCTGGTGTGAGCCAGGTCCGTTTTTGTCGGAGCCGGTCCTTGTGACCGGCTTTTTATTGTTTCTTTTTTGTTGGTCATTTCCTAGAATCGAGCGGCCTTGTACGAAAAACGACCGCCTCGGGATATTTAAATGCTGAATAAATGGTTTTAAGTTGTTTTTTTGACCATGAAAGCGGCCTGTTCCTGATGATATCTATTGCATTATCAGAATTGTCAGGGAATTATGCGGGCAGCGAGGTGTTTGTCTCGTGGATAACAAATGCATGGAATGTTCTTGTTGGAGTATGGAAATGACTCATAGAAAAACAATTATTAATACCCTTTTATTGACTGCACTTTTCGGTGGTGCCACCCTGGCTCACGCCGCCGATGTCCCCGCCGGTACCAAGCTTGCTCCCGAGCAAACCCTGGTGAAAGGCAATGGTTCCGAACCCGCCACCCTGGATCCCCAGAAAGTGGAAGGTACCCCCGAATCCAACGTATTGCGTGACCTGTTCGAAGGTCTCGTCTCCTCCGGCCCCAAGGGCGAAACCCTGCCCGGCGTCGCCGAGTCCTGGGAAACCAAGGACAACAAACACTACGTGTTCCACCTGCGCAAGGATGCCAAGTGGTCCAACGGGGATCCCGTCACCGCGCATGACTTCGTCTTTGCCTTCCAGCGCGCGGTGGATCCCAAGACGGCCTCTCCCTACTCCTGGTACATGGAGATCCCGACCATCGTCAATGCCTCCGACATCATCGCGGGCAAGAAGCCGGCCGACACCCTGGGCGTGAAGGCGGTGGACGATCATACCTTCGAGGTGCAGCTGGAGAAGGCGGTGCCTTACTTCGTCAGCATGCTTTCCCACACCACCACCTATCCGGTCCCGAAGAAGGTGATCGAGAAGTTCGGTGACAAGTGGACCCAGCCCGGCAACATGGTATCCAACGGCGCCTACGTGCTGAAGGACTGGGTGGTCAACGAGCGCGTCGACGTCGAGCGCAACCCCAACTACTGGAACAACGGCAAGACCGTCATCAACAAGGTGACCTACCTGCCCATCCAGTCCACCAACGCCGAGCTGAACCGCTATCTGGCTGGCGAAGTGGATCTGACCTACAACATGCCCATCGAGCGCTTCAAGCAGATGAAGAAAGAGCTGCCGGACGAAGTAAAGGTCAGCGGCTATGTGGGCACCTACTACTACCAGTACAACTTCAAGCACAAGCCGTTTGACGACGTGCGGGTGCGTACCGCCCTCTCCTATGCCATCGATCGCAACGTGATCGCCGACAAGGTGATGGGCAAGGGCGAAACCCCGGGCTACACGCTCGTGCCTGATTTTGTAGATGGCTTCAAGCCGGTGGCGCCGGCCTGGTCCAAGCTGACCCAGGCAGAGCGCGATACCAAGGCGAAAGAGCTGCTGACCGAAGCCGGTTACGGCCCGGGCAAGCCGCTCAAGTTCGAGCTGCTCTACAACACCGACGACAACCACAAAAAGGTGGCCGTGGCCGTCGCCTCCATGTGGAAGAAGCTCGGCGTGCAGGTGAGCCTGGTGAACCAGGAGTGGAAGACCTACCTGGAGACCAAGAAGCAGGGTAACTTCGACGTGGGCCGCGCCGGCTGGATTGCGGACTACAACGAAGCCTCCTCCATGCTGGATCTGATGCAGACCACCCACGGCAACAACGACGGCAAATACTCCAACCCGACGTTCGACAAGCTGATGAGCGAGTCCCGCAACCAGGTGGATGCCGAGGCGCGCAACAAGCTCTATGTCCAGGCCGAAGAGATCCTGGCCAAGGACATGCCGATCGCCCCCATCTATCAGTACGTGACCTCCCGCATGGTCAAGCCCTACGTGGGCGGCTACCCGGCCAACCCGCTGGACAACATCTACAGCAAAGACATGTACATCGTTGCTCACTGAGTAAAGACACAAGTCGCATAACAAGCAGGGCCCGCCAGACGGCGGGCCTTTATTACAACCGCGACCCTTTGGAAGCAGTACAGGACAGGAAATGTCTATGTTGAAATTCATCCTTAAACGTCTACTGGAAGCGATCCCGACTCTGCTGGTCTTGATCACCGTCTCCTTCTTCATGATGCGCTTCGCCCCGGGTAACCCCTTTACCAGCGAACGCGCCCTGCCGCCGGAAGTCCTGGCCAACATCGAAGCCAAATATGGCCTGGACAAGCCCATCGGCATGCAATACCTCACTTACCTCGGCAACCTGGTCCAGGGGGATCTGGGGCCCTCCTTCAAATACAAGGACTTCACCGTCAATGATCTGGTGAGCCAGGCCCTGCCTGTCTCCGCCAAGATAGGCTCGGTCGCCTTCCTGCTGGCAGTGACCCTGGGGGTCACCTTCGGGACCATTGCGGCCCTGAAACAGAACACCCTCATCGACTACCTGTTGATGTCGTCGGCCATGGCCGGGGTGGTGATCCCCGGCTTCGTGCTGGCACCGCTGCTGGTGCTCTTCTTCAGTATCTATCTGGGCTGGTTCCCGGCGGGGGGCTGGCAGGGGGGCGGCGCCCAGTTCATGGTACTGCCGGTGTTCGGCATGATGATGTACTACATCTCGGCCATCTCCCGCATCATGCGCGGCAGCATGATCGAGACCATGAACTCCAACTTCATCCGTACCGCCCGCGCCAAGGGGCTGCCCCTGCGCCACATCATCCTCAAGCACGCGCTGCGCCCGGCCATGCTGCCGGTGGTCTCCTACCTGGGACCGGCCTTCGTGGGCATCATCACCGGCTCCGTGGTCATCGAGACCATCTTCGGCCTGCCGGGGATTGGCCAGTTGTTCGTCAACGGTGCCCTCAACCGTGATTACTCCATGGTGCTCGGTCTGACCATTCTCGTCGGCGCCCTCACCATCACCTTTAACGCCGTGGTCGATATTCTCTATGCCGTCATCGATCCCAAGATCCGTTACTAAGCCGGGAGTTCATCATGGTAGTCACAACTGAAAAGCGCGAAGCCGTCGAGGCGTTCGCCCAGAAAGTGGAAGTGGTGGAAGGACGCTCCCTGTGGAAGGATGCCCGTCGCCGTTTCCTGCGCAACAAGGCGGCCCTGACCAGCCTCATCATCCTGACCATCATCGGTCTGGCGGTGATCGTAGGGCCACATCTGTCCCAATACACGTTCGATGACCCGGACTGGGGGGCCATGCAGAGTGCCCCGGACATGGAGACCGGCCACTGGTTCGGCACCGACAGCCTGGGGCGCGACCTGTTCGTGCGTACCCTGCTCGGCGGACGCATCTCCCTGATGGTCGGCATCATGGGGGCCCTGGTCGCCGTCATCATCGGCACCCTCTACGGCGCCGCGTCCGGCTTCATCGGCGGTCGCGTCGACAGCCTGATGATGCGCGTGCTTGAGATCCTCAACGCCTTCCCCTTCATGTTCTTCGTGATCATGCTGGTGACCTTCTTCGGTCGCAACCTGGCCCTCATTTTCCTCGCCATCGGCGCGGTGAGCTGGCTCGACATGGCGCGGATCGTGCGCGGCCAGACCCTGAGTCTCAAGAGCAAGGAGTTCATCGAGGCGGCCCACGTCTGCGGCGTCTCCAAGTGGAAGATCATCACCCGTCATATCGTGCCCAACGTGCTCGGCATAGTGGCGGTTTACGCCACCCTGCTGGTGCCGGGGATGATCATGTTCGAATCCTTCCTGAGCTTCCTGGGTCTGGGCGTGCAAGAGCCCATGACCAGCTGGGGCGCCCTGCTGGATGAAGGCTCCAAGTCGATGGAAGTGGCCATCTGGCAACTCCTGTTCCCCGCCGGTTTCATGGTGGTGACCCTGTTCTGCTTCAACTTCCTCGGGGATGGTCTGCGTGATGCCCTGGATCCCAAGGATCGCTGATACCCAGGGACCGGCAAGACGCCAAGGGGCCATCAGACCCGCTCAGGGAACGCACTGCGTTCACCACGGGCAGGCCCCCATCACGACAGCGCGATAAGGAGTACTGAGATGAAATTACTGGATGTGAAAGATCTGCGGGTCGAGTTCAAGACCCCGGACGGCAATGTGGTGGCCGTCAACGACCTCAACTTTTCTCTTTCTGCTGGCGAAACCCTGGGGATCGTCGGGGAGTCAGGCTCAGGCAAGTCCCAGACTGCCTTTGCCATCATGGGGCTGCTCGCCAAGAACGGTGTCATCACCGGCTCGGCCAAATTTCAGGGGGACGAGATCCTGAATCTGCCGGAGCACAAGCTCAACAAGATCCGCTCCGAGAAGATCGCCATGATCTTCCAGGACCCCATGACGTCGCTGAACCCCTACATGAAGGTCAAGGATCAGCTGATGGAAGTGCTGATGCTGCACAAGGGGATGACCAAGGCTGCCGCCTTCGAGGAGTCGGTGCGCATGCTGGATGCGGTGAAGATCCCCGAGTCGCGCAAGCGGATGAACATGTATCCCCACGAGTTCTCCGGCGGCATGCGCCAGCGGGTGATGATCGCCATGGCGCTCCTGTGCCGGCCGCAGCTGCTCATCGCTGACGAGCCGACCACGGCGCTGGACGTGACGGTACAGGCCCAGATCATGACCCTGATGAACGAGCTCAAGCGCGAGTTCAACACCGCCATCATCATGATCACCCACGATCTTGGCGTCGTGGCCGGCATCTGCGACAAGGTGCTGGTGATGTATGCAGGCCGGACCATGGAGTACGGCCGGGTCAACGATATCTTCTATCGCCCGAGCCACCCCTATACCGAAGGCTTGCTGCGCGCCATTCCCCGCCTCGACACCGAAGGGGAAGAGCTGCCCACCATTCCGGGCAATCCGCCCAACCTGCTGCGTTTGCCCACCGGCTGCCCCTTCCAGGAGCGTTGCCACCGGGTGAGCGAGATTTGTGGCCAGCAATCGCCGATCCTGACACCGTTCAACGACGGCCGGGAGCGGGCGTGCCACTGGGTATCGGATGCCATGATCAAGGGAGTGAACTAAATGGGTACTGACAAGAAACTGCTGCTGGAAGTGTCCGACCTCAAGGTTCACTTCCATATCAAGAGTGACAAGGCCTGGCCCTGGGCCAAGCCCTCCGCCCTGAAGGCGGTGGACGGGGTGACCCTGCGCCTCTACGAAGGGGAGACCCTGGGCGTAGTGGGGGAGTCCGGTTGCGGCAAATCCACCTTCGCCCGTGCCCTCATCGGCCTGGTACCGGCCACCGACGGCAAGGTGGTGTGGCTTGGGCAGGACTTGACCAAGCTCGAGCAGAACGCCCTGCGGGAGAAGCGCAAGGAGATCCAGATGATCTTCCAGGACCCGCTGGCCTCCCTGAACCCCCGCATGACCATAGGGGACATCATCGCCGAGCCCCTCATCACCTTCTACCCGACCCTGCCAAGGGAAGAGGTGAAGGAGAAGGTGCGCGCCATGATGACCAAGGTGGGTCTGTTGCCGAACCTGGTGAACCGTTACCCCCATGAGTTCTCCGGCGGCCAGTGCCAGCGCATCGGCATCGCCCGGGCGCTCATCCTCGAGCCCAAGATGATCATCTGTGACGAGCCGGTCTCGGCGCTGGATGTCTCCATCCAGGCTCAGGTGGTGAACCTGCTCAAATCCCTGCAAAAGGAGATGGGGCTCTCCCTCATCTTCATCGCCCACGACCTCTCCGTGGTCAAACACATCTCCGATCGGGTGCTGGTGATGTACCTGGGCAACGCGGTGGAGCTGGGGACCGGCAAGGAGATCTTCGCCAATCCCCTGCACCCCTATACCAAGGCGCTGATGTCGGCGGTCCCCATCCCGGATCCGGATCTGGAGCGCAGCAAGGTCATCCAGATCCTGGAAGGGGACTTGCCATCCCCCATGAATCCGCCCTCCGGTTGCGTGTTCCGTACCCGCTGCCCGGTGGCAGGTCCGGAGTGCGCCAAGACCCGGCCCCAGCTCGAGGGCAACTTCGACCATGCGGTCTCCTGCCTCAAGGTGGATCCGCTCTGAGGAGCGGAGCGTGACAGGGGCGCCCGGGTGGCGCCCCTCTTTTTTGCCTGCCCATCAAATCCTCTCTTGGCGCCAGCGGTTGTCGCTGCTACTATCCGCCGCACAAGGGGAGTAACTTCTCGCCGGTTTGTCGTCATTACGGTGCATCCATATCCTGCAGTGCACCCGGCAGCCGGGCAGTTGACGCAAGTCGGCTGTAAGTGAGACCTTGCCGAGAGGCAAGGTGTATCTGCTCCAAACGCGAACCCACTGCCTCCCGGCCGTGGGTTTTGTCGTTTTGGGAGAAGTGAAAATGGGTGAATGGTGGATGTGGACCGGTTTCTTCAGCATAGTGCTGGTCCTGTTGTGGATTGATATCCGCTTTGTCGGTGGCGGCAAGGCGCACAAGGTGTCGCTGAAAGAGGCGGGCATCTGGTCTCTCATCTGGGTCAGCGTGGCGCTCCTGTTCAACCTGGCCATCTGGCTCTGGCTGGATCACAGTGCCGGGCGCGAGATCGCGAACCAGAAGGGGCTGGAGTTTCTCACCGGCTACCTCATCGAAAAGGCACTGGCGGTGGACAACGTCTTCGTCTGGCTGATGCTGTTCGGCTACTTCGCCATCCCGGCGGAGCTGCAGCGCCGGGTCCTGCTCTACGGGGTGCTGGGGGCCATCGTGATGCGCGCCGGCATGGTGTTCGCGGGCAGCTGGCTCATCGAGCAGTTCCACTGGATCCTCTACCTGTTCGGGGCCTTCCTGCTGCTGACCGGTGCCAAGATGCTGTGGGCGGCCGACAAGGAGCCGGATCTCGAGAACAATGCCCTGCTCGGCTGGATGCGTCGTCGCTTCAAGGTGACCGAGACGCTGGAGGGGGAGAAGTTCTTCGTCTGGCGTGACGGTGTGCGCTACGCGACCCCGCTGCTGCTCATCCTGGTGCTGGTGGAGGTGAGCGACCTCATCTTCGCGGTGGACAGTATCCCGGCCATCTTCGCGGTGACCACGGATCCCTTCATCGTGCTCACCTCCAACATCTTCGCCATCATGGGGCTGCGCGCCATGTACTTCCTGCTGGCCGGGGTGGCCGATCGCTTCGCCCTGCTCAAATACGGCCTGGCGCTGATCCTGATGTTCATCGGGGTCAAGATGTTGCTGCTCGATATCTTCAAGATACCGACCGGCATCGCCCTTGGCGTGGTGGCGCTGATCCTGCTGGCCTCCATGGGGCTGAGTCTGCTGATGACCCGCAAAAAGGCGGCGTGAACGGTGCAATAAAAAGGGCTCCCTCGGGAGCCCTTTTTCATGTCAGCAATTTGCTTAGCGCTTGATCTTCTTGGGGTTGGTGTAGCCCCAGACGGTGTACATGTCCGCCAAGAGGGCACCGTTGTACTCCTCCAGATCGGATTGTTTCACTTCAGCATCACCCTGGCGTCCGAACAGGACCACCTCGTCACCGGGTTTGATCCCCTTGATGTCGGTGACGTCCACCATGGTTGTGTTCATGGAGGTCTTGCCCACGACGGGGGCCTTCTGGCCATGGATCAGCACATAGGCCTTGTTGCTCATGGCGCGGCGGTAGCCGTCGGAGTAGCCCATCGGCAGGTTGGCCAGCAGGGAGTCGCGCTTGAGGGTGAAGGTGCGGTCATAGCCGACGGTGTTGCCCGCCGGGTAGTGGTTGACGGAGGCGACCTGGGTCTTGAACGCCATCACCTTCTTGTACTCGGTGTAGGAGGGAATGGTGTCGCCATAGATGATGCCGCCCGGGCGCACCATGTCAAAGTAGGCTTCCGGCACTTCCAGGGTGGCGAAGGAGTTGGCGGCGTGGATGGTGAGCTTGCTGCGATCCAGCTTGCCGGCGTCGATGAGCCACTGGTAGTCCAGCTTGAACTGGGCCAGCCCCAGCTTGACGTCCTCTTTCTCCTCCACCGGGAAGTGGGTCATGATGCCGACCGGGGTGATCCCCTTGAGCTTGAGCATGGCCAGGGCATCGGCCTTGGCATCGTCCTGGCGCAGATCGATGCCGTTGCGGCTCATGCCGGCGGAGTTCAGGCCGATGTGCACCGGGATGTTGGTGTGATGGCGCTGGGCGATGTCGGCGATCCCCTTGGCGCTCTCCAGGCTGCCGATGAGCTCTTCCAGCTTGTAGGGCAGGGCCTGCTCCACTTCATCCGGGGTGGCGGCACGCACCCGCATCAGGCGACCTTCGAAGCCCTTCTCGCGGGCAACACGTGCTTCTTCGTTGCTGGCGATGCCGATGCAGGGGATGCCTGCCTTGACCACGGAAGGGACCAGCAGGTCGATGCCGTGACCGTAGGCGTCCGCCTTCATGATGGCGCAGATCTGCGGGCCCTTGTCACCGAGGCGATTCTTCAGGGTCTGGATGTTGTGCTCGAAGGCACCGAGATCCACTTCCAGCCAGGCGTTGGCGGCGGTCTGTTCCTGACCGTTGCGGTGGTCGTCGGCGAGCGGCAGATAGGGGGCGGCGACCGCCTGGCCGGCCAGCAGGCCAAAGATCAGGGTCGCGAGCAGTGTTTTCTTGTGCATGGGGCAAGTCCTTTCTTATTGTCTTGAGTTGAGGCTGGGCTCATCGCTGAGGCGAGCTGCGGCAGGGCTGGTGATAGCATGTTGCTATGCTAATGATATATTTCACTTTTTATCCAGATGCCGACTCTGGGAGTGTATCTCAACGGCGTCAATCGTGGCACGTGTTGCAGGAAGAAAATATGAAGCTGACGTTGCGGATTCCACCGCTGCTGCTGTTCGTCGTCATCGTGCTCGCCATGTGGCTGGGACGGGGCGAGGGGAGGGCGGCGCCACTGTGGCTGGTGCTGGTCGCCACGCTGTGGCTGGCGGGAGCCCTGCTGGGAGGCGGTGCGCTTCTGCATTTCTGGCAGCAGCGCACCACCGTGCACCCCCAGCGGCTGGAGAGCAGCCGGGTGCTGGTGACCCGGGGCGTCTATCGCATCAGCCGCAATCCCATGTATCTGGGGCTGCTCTGCTGGACCCTGGCGCTGGCTTGCTATCTGGAGGGCATGGCAGTGTGGCTCGGGCCGCTGCTGCTCTGGGGCTGGCTTACCCGCTTCCAGATCCTGGCGGAGGAGCAGGCGCTGCGGCGACAATTCGGCGATGCCTATGACGACTATTGCCGACAGGTCAGGCGCTGGTGCTGAGGCGCGGTGTGCCCCATCAGGCATATGACAACGGCCCGCAGAGGCGGGCCGTTGTCATGGGGGTCAGGGGGGATCACGCCTTGGCGGTGTCCACCTCGCCGAGGGGGGCGGTCTCCCCCAGGCTGTCTTCGCTCTTGGCCACCACGCTCGCGGCGATGGCGTTGCCCAGCACGTTGGTGGCGGAGCGCCCCATGTCGAGGAAGTGGTCGATACCGAGCAGCAGCAGGATGCCCGCTTCCGGGATGTGGAACTGGTTGAGGGTGGCGGCAATCACCACCAGGGAGGCGCGGGGCACCCCGGCCATTCCCTTGGAAGTAACCATCAGCAGCAGCAGCATGGTGATCTGCTGGGCCGTGGAGAGCTCGATGCCATAGGCCTGGGCGATGAACATCACCGCGAAGGTGCAGTACATCATGGAGCCGTCCAGGTTGAAGGAATAGCCCATGGGGAGCACGAAGCTGGCGATGCGCTTGTCACAGCCAAATTTCTCCAGCCTGTCCAGGGTCTTGGGGTAGGCAGCCTCGGAGCTGGCGGTGGAGAAGGCCAGCAGGATGGGCTCGCGGATGAGGGCGAGCAGGGTCAGGATGCGGCGGCGGATGAAGAGGCTGCCCATGGCGATGAGCAGCAGCCAGAGGCAACCGAGCGCCAGATAGAACTGGGCCATGAAGGTGCCATAGGTGGCGAGGATGCCGAGCCCCTCCTTGGCGACCATGGCGGCGATGGCGCCAAACACCGCGAACGGGGCGAAGTTCATCACGTAGCCGGTCACCTTGAGCATGATCTCGGCGCCGCTGGCCATCAGCTTGACCACGGGCTTGGCGTCGTCCCCCAAGGCGGCGGCGGCCAGCCCGAAGAAGAGGGAGAAGACCACGATCTGCAGGATCTCGTTGGTGGCCATCGCCTCGACCACGCTTTTCGGGATGGCGTGGGTCACGAAATCCTTGAGGGAGATGGTGGTGGCAACCACGCCAGAGCTGGCGCCGTCATCGGGCAGGGAGAGGGAGAGCCCCACCCCAGGTTGCATCAGGTGGACCATGACCAGCCCCAGGGTCAGGGACATCAGGGAGGCGAGCATGAACCATCCCAGGGTCTTGACGCCGATGCGGCCCACGGTGCGGGTGTCACCCATCTTGGCGATGCCGACCACGAGCGTGGTGAACACCAGGGGGGCGATGATCATCTTGATGAGGCGCAGGAAGATGTCGGTCAGCAGGGTGATGTCATCGGCAAAGCCTGCGGCCTGTGCGGGCGCGAGCAGGCGATAACCCTGCCCGGTCACGATGCCAAGCAACATCGCAATGAGGATGGCAACGGTCAACTTGTTCATTTTCATGGGGGAGTTCCGGTTTCGATAGGTGCAATGCCTGTGCAGGCGGCGAGGGGCCGCCTCAGTCCTTTTTTGTGATCCGGGCGGTGGAATCCAGACAGCCGGTGTGCTGGAGCATGCCTAATCGCGAAGGGGAAATCCAGTGACTTGTTTCGGAGTTTTGTGCTGTTATTAGCTGCATTTGATATGCATCTTGTGATTTATTTGTATTAATCGCTGTTTATTTTAATTTTTGCGAGATAAACGGCTTCCATGCTCTGCGCGTCCCGGGGGTTGGCCTCCAGGGTGAAGACGAGCAGGGCCGAGGTGCGATGTTCCACCTGCATGTCGTCCATGAAGGTGTCTGGCTCGTACTCGTCGAACCCGAATTGGGGGCGGGTCGGGGTGACCCTGACGGCATCCCGCGACAGGGTCAGCGTCTCGACCTGAATCCAGGGGTATCCCTTTGCCAGTGCCACCTCACCGGCCCGCTTGAGCACGTATTTGCGCGCCGTTTCCCTGTCCACCAGATCGTTGCCCACAAACTCCAGTTGCCAGCGGGCCGGGCCAAGCTGGGTCTGTGAAAAACCGGTCTGGCCATTCCAGAACGATTTTTCACTGTCATAGGCGGTGGCGCAGCCCGCGAGCTGGCCGACCAGCAGGGCGCTGAGGGCAAGGGTGCAGAAAGTACGAAGGGAAGGCAACATGATGCGGGCCGCTTGGCAAAGGGGGTTTTACTACAGCATAAAGGGGTTGGAGAGACAATCGCGGCGGAAGACCATAAAAGAAAAGGCCTTGTCGTCTGACAAGGCCTTTCTCGGGGAATTTGGTCGGTGTGAGAGGATTCGAACCTCCGACCCTCTACACCCCATGCAGATGCGCTACCTGGCTGCGCTACACACCGACGGAGTCAGCTCGGCTGACGGGGAGGGAGTTTATGGAGATGCCCCGACCCTGTCAACAGGGGAAATCCAGGTTCGAGATCGTTTGCCTGCTTTGCGAGCAACTTCGGATCAAAGTGCGACCAGTGGTGCATTTTGTCGGCACCTCACCGCTGTCTTGCAGGAAAAACGGCCGCCCGGAGGCGGCCGTTTGGCGTGATGCTCTCAAGCCGAGATCAGCGGTTGAAGGTCAAGCGCTTGCCCAATACCTTGCCGGTGACCTGACCGTGCTGCCAGGCTATTTGCCCGTTGACCAGGGTCATCTCAAGCAGGGCGCGCTGGAAGCGGTCATCATCCAGATCAGCGGTTGAAGGTGAGCCGCTTGCCCAATACCTTGTCGGTGACTTGGCCGTTCTGCCAGGCAATCTGGCCGTTCACCAGGGTCATCTCGATGGTGCTCTGGAAGCGGTAGCCGTTGAACGGGGACCAGCCGCACAGATAGAGCAGGTTGCTGTCGGTGACCACGTAGGGCTTGCCGAGATCCAGCAGCACCAGGTCGGCGAAGTAGCCTTCCCGGATGTAGCCGCGATCCTGCACCTGGAAGCGTTCGGCCACCGCGTGGGAGGTCTTCTTGACGATGGTTTCCAGGCTGAAGACCCCGTTGTGGTAGAGCTCCAGCAGCGCCTGCAGGGAGTGCTGCACCAGGGGCACGCCGGACGGCGCCTTGAAGTAGCTGTTCTGCTTCTCTTCCCAGGTGTGGGGGGCGTGGTCGGTGGCGATGATGTCGAGCACATCGTTGCGTACCGCATCCAGCAGGGCGTGCTGGTCGGCAGCGCTCTTCACCGCCGGGTTGCACTTGATCTGGCTGCCCAGGGTGTCGTAGTCCGCCTCGTTGAAGAAGAGGTGGTGGACGCACACTTCGGCGGTGATGTTCTTGTCCTTGAGATCCTTCAGATCCGGGGTGGCGGTAAAGAGCGAGAGCTCTTTCGCCGTGGTCAGGTGCAGCACGTGCAGCTTGGCGCCGTACTGCTTGGCCAGGGAGACCGCCATGCTGGAGGATTTGTAGCAGGCGTCCGCGCTGCGGATGCGGCCGTGCTCGCGCATGGGCACGTCTTCGCCCCACTTGGCGCGGGCTTCGTCTTCCAGCACCTTGATGGACGGGGTGTCCTCGCAGTGGGTGACGATCATCACCGGGCTCTCGCGGAAGATGGCTGCCAGGGTCTCCTGGTTGTCCACCAGCATGTTGCCGGTGGAGGCCCCCATGAAGATCTTGATGCCGCAGGACTGCTTGGGATCGAGTTTCTTGATCTCTTCCAGGTTGTCGTTGGTGGCACCCAGGTAGAAGCTGTAGTTGGCGGCGGCGGAGTTGGCGGCGATCTGGTATTTGGCTTCGAGGGCGTCGATGGTGGTGGTCTGGGGATTGACGTTGGGCATTTCCATGAAGCTGGTGGTGCCACCGGCCACGGCGGCCCGGGATTCACTGGCGATGGTTCCCTTGTGGGTCAGGCCGGGCTCCCGGAAGTGGACCTGGTCATCGATCATCCCGGGGATGAGATGACGGCCCGTTGCATCGATCACCACGGCATCGGGGGCACTGATGTCCGGGGCGACGCGGGCGATCCGCTCACCCTCGATCAGGACGTCGGAGGCATAGATGCGGCCTTCGTTGACCAGGGTGGCATTCTTGATAAGCAATTTGTTCATGGGGGGTTCCAGTTCCTTTGCCGATAATCCGGGGTCATAATATCGCAAACTGCACTTTCTCTGTAGCAAGGCCTGAGTAATGAAGTTATTTGTTAGAGATTTGACTGTGATCGATTCCAGCTATTTATGCGAGCGCCGCGGCATGGTGGGCGAGAGCTGGCTGGTGGACATCGAGATGAGCGGTGAGCTCAACGAGATGAGCATGCTGCTGGACTTCGGTCGGGTGAAGAAGCTCATCAAGTCGATCATCGATGAAGAGGTGGATCACAAGCTGCTGGTGCCGACGGAATGTCCCCTGGTCCATGTCCACGCGCTGGAGAACGACGAGAGCACCGTGGATCTGCTGCGTCCGGGTCGCGCCATCCACCTGCGCTGCCCGACCCAGGGCTTTGCCTTCATTCCCGCCCCCCAGGTGGATAAGGAGTCGGTGACCCGCTATCTGCTGGGGGTACTGGCCAAGCGTCTGCCCGGCAACATCAAGGATCTCTCCCTGACGTTGCGCTCGGAGCGCATCGAGGGCGCCTTCTACCACTACAGCCACGGCCTCAAGAAGCACGACGGCAACTGCCAGCGCATCGCCCACGGCCACCGCTCTCCCATCGAGATCCTGGTGGATGGAGAGCGTGACGAGGAGCTGGAGTTCAACTGGGCCGAGCGCTGGGCCGACATCTACCTGGGCACCGAAGAGGACAGAGTGGCCCTTGGCGAACTCGCCCTGAGCGAGCGGGCCGAGGCGTCACTGAAAGAAGGGGACGCGCACTACATCGGCTTCAAGTACGTGGCGCCCCAGGGGCTGTTCCAGCTCGCCATGCCAGCGGCGGAGGTGGAGATGATCGACACCGACACCACCATCGAGCTGCTGGCCCACTACATCGCCCGCGAGGTGAAGAAGCAGGTAGGGGACAAGTTCGTCAAGATTGTCGCCTATGAAGGGGTCGGCAAGGGCGCCATCGCCTACGCCTGATCCCGCGCCGCATGCCAGTAAAAAACAAGGCCCCGCCAATGCGGGGCCTTGTCGTATCGGGTCGTGGCCATCAGGCACTGAGGCGGAAGCGCTGGACCAGCCCCTCCTGCTGCTCGGCAAGGGAGTCGAGCTGCTGGCTGGTCTCGGCGACCCGCTCTATGCCCTGATAGTTGAGATCCGAGATGTCGGAGATGCGGTTGAGGTTGGTCGCGATGTCGGCACTGGTGGCCTGCTGCTGCTCGGCGGCGGAGGCTATCTGGCTCGACATGTCGCTGATGAGCACCACGATGCCCTGCACCTCTTCCATGGCGTTGTTGGCCTGGGAGCTCTGATCCACGCAACTGTCCATCTCGCGGGAGCACTCCTGCATCACGTTGACCGCCCGGGCGACGCCTTGCTGCAGGTTCTCGATCATGGTCTGGATTTCGCTGGTGGACTGGGCGGTGCGGCCAGCCAGGTTGCGCACCTCGTCGGCCACCACCGCAAACCCGCGTCCCTGTTCGCCGGCGCGGGCCGCCTCGATGGCGGCGTTGAGGGCCAGCAGGTTGGTCTGCTCGGCGATGCCGCGGATGACGTCGAGGATGTTGCCAATCTGGCCGCTCATGGCGCTCACGTCGCCAATCACCTTGCCGGTCTGCTGCAGCTTGCCCGCGAGCTGATGGGTGGTGGTGATGTTGCCTGCCATCACCTTGCGCCCCATCTCGGAGGCCTTCTCCACATCCTGCACCCGCTCCAGGGTCTGGTTGGCGGCCTGGGCCACCTCCCGCACCGAGGCCTCCATCTGGGTCATGGCGGCGGCGACCGAGGCGGTCTCCTGACGCTGTTTCTCCAGATCCGCCCGCACCGATTCGGTGGTGTGGCGGTTGTCGTGGGCGGCGCTGTTGAGCTGGGTCGAAGCCTGGGAGAGCTGCTTGAGCACATCCCCCATCTGGTGGATCAACAGGTTGATCTGGCTGGCGAGCTGGCCGAATTCGTTCTGGCTCTTGAAGCCGACTCGCTGGGTCATGTCACCCTGGGTCACTTCGGTCAGCACCCGCAGCAGCTCTTTCAGGGGGCGGCGGATGGCCTTGCCCAGGGTGAAGGCCACCAGGATGGCGACGAAGATGGCGATGGCGATGCTGATCCCCTGGGTCAGGGTACTCTGGGTCTGCACCCGATCGGAGGCCTGGATGCTGGCGTTCATCAGCTGCTGGCTCTGGGCGGTGATCCCCTCCAGCTTGTTCTGGATGCTGAGGATGAGCTGGCTCGCCTGCTTGCTCTGCTCGCGCATGGCCTGCTGCTGCTTCATCAGGGCCAGGTATTGGGAGAGCACGCCGTCATTGCCCGTGGTGTCACGCACGAAGCCATGGACGTAGTGGCCCATGTTGTTGTCGAAATCCTTGAGCTCTCCCTGGAGATCCTTGATGGTGCTGTTGAAGCCCTCGATCTGCATCTTGTTGCGCTTGAGCGCCGCCTCGATGGGGGCGGGGATGCTCTGGTTGAGGGCATCCATGGTGGAGAGCTCGATGGCGGAGAGCTTGGTGGTCAGGGTCTCGGAGAGCATCTTGATGAAGCTGTCGTCGATGGTGACCATCATGTCCCCCAGGTTCTTCTTGAACTGGGGCAGGCTGACCTGGAACTGGCCCTTGGCCTGATTGACCTTGTGCAGCCGGGTGAGCAGGGCCTCGTGTTCGCCGGGCAGGGTCTGGGTCAGTTGCAGGTAGTCATCGACCAGCTTGACGAGGGCAGTCATGTCCGCCTGCAACTGGGGATGCACCGCCACCTGCTGTTTGAGGCTGGCGACCATCTTGTCGACCTGGCCCTTGGCCTGTTGCAACTCGGACACTTCCGCCGGCAGTTGCTTGAGATCCTGCTCGGTCAGCACGTCGGTGAGCCATTTGTTGGCGCTGAGCAGGCTTATCTGGGTCTGGCTGCTGGCGAGTACCAGCGGCATGGACTCCTGGGTCACCTGATCCAGGGCGCCGCTGAGTTCGCTCTGGCCGCGAAAGGTCAGTACCGCACTGGCGACCATGACGGCGACCAGGATGGCAAAGCCCAGATAGACTCTCTGTAAGATCGAGAGGTCTGACATTGTTTGTTTCATTATTGTCCCGCTGTCTGTGCAAAAGTCCCTTGCCTGAGTACCCCGTCCCTTTGATACCCTGCATGCCCCGAAGGGGATGCCGTTGTGGTTCGCGGGACGTCTCCTCGCTATCGGTATTCTTCACAATAACTGAAGCGATTGGGACAACGGCTGTGCCAAATGTCGGCTTGTGTCACACTTGGCGCGTTGCGGCGGCCTGTTTGGGAGCCGCTTGAGCTTTGTATTGAATTTTCTTTTTCCTATAAAGGAGTTACCCATGGCGCAAGAAACCATTTTCAGCAAAATCATCCGCAAGGAGATCCCCGCCGACATCCTTTATCAAGACGATCTGGTGACCGCGTTTCGCGACATCCAGCCCAAGGCCAAGACCCATATCCTGATCATTCCCAACGTGCTCATCCCCACCGTCAATGACGTGGAGCCGGATCACGAGCTGGCGTTGGGCCGGATGTTCACCGTGGCCCGCAAGCTCGCCAGCGACGCGGGCATCGCCGAGGACGGCTACCGCCTCATCATGAACTGCAACCGCCACGGCGGGCAGGAGGTCTATCACATCCACCTGCACCTGGTCGGTGGCGAGCCCCTGGGACCCCTGCTGAGCCTGTGATGCGCCTCGTCACGTCGACCGGCCTGCTGTTGGCCGGTCTGCTGCTGGGGGGCTGTGCCTCCCAGTGGAAAGACATGTTCGTCTCCTACTCGGATCAGATGGTGCCCTTGCGCAACCAGCTGCTGCTGGGCCATGCCGCCGAGGCCCTGCCCGAGGTGCGCGAATCGACCCCGGGGGACGACACCTTCGTGCTCGACCAGCTGGAGAAGGGGCGCATCGCCTGGCTGGCGGGTCAGGACGGCCCCAGCAAGCAGGCCTTTGCCGCCGCCGACAGCCGGCTTGCGTGGGAAGACAATCAGGCCGAGTACCGCCTGAGCCAGGGACTGGCCCAGGCGGGCAGCCTGCTCACCAACGATCAGACCCTGGCTTACCAGGCGCCCGATTACGAGCGCACCATGCTGCACCACTATCTGGCGCTCAACTACTTGCAGCGCGGAGATGCCGACGGCGCCCTGGTAGAGGTGCGCCGTGCCAATCAGGTGCAGGAGCAGGCCCTTAAACGGCGGGCCGACGAGGTGCGCAAGGCCGCGCAGGAGGGGGATCGGGAGGACGAAGCCGGGGAGATGCGCCAGCTGATGTCGCGCGGCGCCCCCGAGCTCGATCGCCTGATAGGCCAGGTGAAAAACGGTTTCCAGAACGCCTACACCTTCTATTTCTCCGGCGTGCTCTACGAGGCGGCCGGGGATCTCAACGACGCCTGGGTCGATTACCAGCGCGGCTACCAGATAGCGCCGGACAACCAGAGCCTGCAGGATGCCCTGCTGCGCCTGGCCCGGCTTCGCGGCTCTCCCGAGGAGCTCAAGGAGACCGAGCAACGGATGGGCCGCAAGGCGCCGCCCTTGGCCAAGGATCAGGGCCAGCTGGTGGTGCTGTTTGAAGATGGCCTGATCCCGGCGCGCCGGGAGCTCTTCCTGCCGCTGCCCATCTCCACCTCCAGCGGCGATTTTCGTACCTTTACCGTGGCGGTGCCCTATTACGACAATCGAGCCAGTGACGGCGCCCCGCTCACCCTGTCGGTGGGCAAGGGGGTGGCGCAGACCAGCGAGCTGGTGAGGCTGGAGGCGCTGGCGGCCAAGGATCTGCAGGAGCGGCTGCCCGGCATGCTGACCCGGCAGGCCCTGCGGCTGGTGGCCAAGGAGCAGGTGCGGCGCACTGCCGCTAAGGAAGGAGGGAATGTGGGCAACATCCTGGTGGGGATCTTCAACACCCTCTCGGAGCGGGCGGATACCCGCAGCTGGCTGACGCTGCCCGCCAAGGCCTCGAGCTGGCAGGGGATGGTCCCGGCCGGGAACGTCACCCTGACCCTGGGGGCGGGCAGCGCCATGCGCACCCTGCCACTCAGCGTCCACGCCGGGCGCACCACCCTGGTGTGGGTACAGCGCCTGGGGAGCGGGCTCACGACCCGGGTGATGCCCCTCTAGGGGGAACCGGATATGGCAACTCAGATGAATGACCGGTCAGGCCGACGGCCACCGGCAAGGAGAACAAGATGAAAGCACAAGGGTTGGCCCTGGGCCTGGTTCTGCTGCTGACGGGCTGTGCCACCAATACTTCCGGCGTGGCGCTCTATGGCGCGGCCGGTGCGGCGGCGGTGGCCGAGCAGCATCAAAACGTCAACGTCACCCTGACCGAACTCAGCCGGCGCCAGCAGAACGGCCTGTTGCAGGTCAACGTGGCGGCGGCCAGCACCCAGCGTGGTGACAACACGCTGCAATATCTCTTCTACTGGTATGACGACGCGGGGCAGGAGGTGGCCAGCGATGGCCGCGGCTGGACCCCCCTCAAGTTGCATGGCTACCAGACCCGTACCCTGTCCGCCCTGGCGCCGAGCCCGGCTGCACGGGGTTACCGGATTTACGTTCGCGAAGTGATGGAGGAATCCTACTGATGAAAATGAATCATGCCCTGCTGATCCTGACCGGCGCCCTGCTGCTGGGCGGCTGCTCCAGCACCACCGTCAGCTATGGCGATCCCACCGAGACCGAGACGGTGACCGTCGATTACGGCTCCTCCGACTTGCAGGCCATCGCCGACAAGATGGCGGATTCCATGCTGGCGTCCCCGGCCACCAGCGAGATCACCGCCGGGGGCCGCCCGGTGATGTTCATGGACTCCATCCGCAACAAGACCTCGGAGCACATCGACACCGAGGCCATCACCGACACCATCCGCACCAAGCTGCTGCGCTCGGGCAAGTTCCGCTTCGTGGACATGAGCAAGGTGGCGGCGGTCAAGCAGCAGCTCGAATACCAGCAGGGCAGCGGCATGGTGGATCCCGCCACCATGGTGCGGCTCGGCAAGCAGACCGGTGCCCGCTACATGGTCTATGGCAACCTCGCCAGCATCGTCAAGGACAACGGCAAGGTGAAGGACGTCTACTACCAGATGACCATGAACCTGATGGATGTGGAGAACGGCGAACTGCTGTGGGCCGATCAGAAAGAGATCCGCAAACAGGCCAAGAAGTCCACCTTTGGCTGGTGAGGACCCGCGGGGGCAGGGGGATCTGGCGGAGCTGGCGCTCCTCGCCAGCCTGCCGGCGCCCTGGGATCAGGGGCGCCTTGAGCCGCTTGGCCAGGGCCTGACCAACGGCAACTACCGGCTCTGCCTCCCCACTGGCGAGCAGGCCTTCCTGCGCCGCGGTCATCCGGATCCGGTGCGCCTTGGCATCGACCGGGCCACCGAGTGGCAGCTCTACCAGGGGGCGGTGGGGCAGGGGCTGGCGTTGCCCTGTCATCACGGCGATCCCGCCACCGGCCTGATGCTGCTGGCGTGGTGCGACGAACCCAACTGGGCCGAGCAGGCGCCGCCTCTCGCCGCGCAACCCCGCCTGATGGCGGATGTGCTGGTGCGGCTGCACCGCCTGCCGGTGCCGACCGTGGTGATGGCGGTGCGGGCCCACAGCGGCGGTTATCGGCAGCGTCTGACCCATATCCCTCCCTGGCTGCCCGCCCTGGAGCGGGCCCTGCTCGCGAGCCGGGAGCCGGACGACTGCTGGCTCCCTTGCCATCACGATCTCAATCCGGCTAACTTGTTGGGGTCGCGGCCCTGGGTCATCGACTGGGAGTACGGCGCCGCCGGCCATCCGGGGTTCGAGGCCGCCAGCATTCAGCGCACCCACGGCTGGAGCGAAGAGCAGCGGTGCCAGTTGGAGAGCTGCTATCTTGAAGCCATGGACGGGGCAGTGACGGGGCTGGGGCCCCGGGGATTCCAGGCCGATGCCTTCCTGCCCTGGGTCGATTACATCGGCCTGCTGTGGGCGCTGCTGATGGCCGAACAGCAACCCGGGCCCGAGTATCAGGCCCTGATCGACATCAACCGCCAGCGCCTGGAGTGATGCCCGGCAACGGCCCGCGCGACGCGTGTATTCAATGAATGGGAGGCATGCATGGTGACCACATTCTCATGGCGTCAACCGCGTAGCTGGAGCCTGCTGCTGCTCTGCCTGCTGCTGACGGGTTGCGCCACCCGGGTGATCTACTACTGGCTCGACTCGGCCATCGTCTGGCAACTGGACGACTACTTCTCCCTGGACCGCAGCCAGAAGAAGCTGCTGGACCAGGAGGTGAAGGGGCTGATGGCCTGGCACCGGCAGCATGAGCTGCCCATCTATGCCCGGGATCTCGATGCCCTGGCCAAGGCGGTGGCCAGCCCCATGAGCCCGGCCCAGGTGACCCTGCATCTGGACAGAACCCAGGCGAGCCTGACCCGCACCCTGGAGAACGCCATTCCCCGCACGGTGCGCCTCGCCAAGACCCTGACCGACGAGCAGGTGGCTCGCTTCATGGCCGATCGGGTGAAGCGCCAGCAGGAGCGTCAGCACGATTTTGCCACCCAGTCGAAGGCCGAGATGATCAAGGGATTTCGGGAGAAGATGAACGAGCGCCTGGTGTTCTGGATTGGCAAGGTGAAGCCGGCCCAGGAGCCTCTCATCACGCAGTGGGCCGAGTGGCAATACGAGATGATGGCCCCCTGGCTCGACTTTCAGGAGGCCTGGACCAAGGAGCTTGATCGGCTGATGAAACAGCGCCAGAGTCCGGATTTCGGCCAGGAGCTGACCCGCTTGCTCCAGCAGGGGGACGGCCTGATGGATGGCCGCTTCACCGGCTACACGGACCAGTCCCGCCAGCGCACCATCCAGTGGCTGAGCGATCTCAGCCACTCTATGGATCTCTCCCAGCGGGCCCACCTCTACACCCTGCTCAAGGACTATGCCGAGGACTTCGAGGGCATGACCCGCAGCCGCTGAGGACGCGGTGAGACAACACAAGGGCGGCGGGCCCCGGGCCTGCCGCCCTTGTTCTTGTGGGGCAGGCTGTGGTAGCTTGCCCTTTCTATTGTGTGGGAATTAACTTTTGAACCTGACCGACAACGTGAAACTGGCGGCGATGACCCTGCTCATCACCCTCGCACTGTTGTTCTCTACCCTCTCGGTGGAGGGGGTCAAGGTACCCGCGTTCCAGCCCTCGGCCCAGCAGGCCCACTCGCTGGCGGAGGGGGCGGCACCTGCCGACGCAAGCCCGGTGGCCCACGGCGTCAGCGGCAGTGACGATGGCATCGTCAAGTTCGTCGGCTCCCACCAGAATCACCTGCTGCGCCTCGAGCACTCCCTGAGCCGCGATCATCAGCCCGGCAGCGTGGTCTACGAGCTGGTGATGAGCTGGTCCCAGCAGGCGATCCTGCTGCTGCTGTGCGGCCTACTGTTCTATGCCGCCCTCTTCTACCCGGGGACGAGCTTTCGCGATCACTTCGCCGGCATTCACAGGCGCCGCCTGCAGCGCCGGCATCTGCAGTACCGCTTCGCCCAGAGTTTCCTTGCCTGACCCCGATGGGGTCAGCTTGCCACCTGTTGCCTCATCTTCTCTCTGTTGCTGTTCACTTTTAGTGAACGGCTAGGCTGTCTTGTTTCATTTTTTTGCACGGTGCGACCCCGGTGTCGCCCCTTGCCATCGCCTGACAGAGGCCGATTTCATGAGAAAAAAGAGTCATACCGTGTTGAACCGCATGAGCCTGTGGCAGTACGCCCTGTTGCTGCTGATGCTGGTCACGTTCGCGTTCTATTCCCTGCCCACCTTCTTCGGTGAGCAGCCCTCCCTCGGTCTGCACGGCCAGTCGCGCCTGAGCGACGCGCAGCGCACCCTGCTGGCCGAGAACCACATCGACCCCCTCAAGCAGATCGCCCAGGGTGGCCGGATGGCGCTGGTGTTCGCCAGCCAGGGGGAGCAGCAACTGGCCAAGCAGTTGCTGGAGCAGCAGGGGCTGGACAGCGCCGCCCTGACCCTGGAGTTCTACTCCAACGCCCCGGCCTGGATCAGCCGGCTCGGCGCCGACCCCATCAAGCTCGGGCTGGACCTGCGCGGTGGCTCCCAGTTGCTGATCGGGGTGGACGTGGATTTCGTCATCGACAACCAGACCAAGAACCTGGTGGATACCCTGCGCACCCGTTTTCGCGAGGCCAACCTGCGCGGCGCCAGCGTGATGCGCACCGCCCAGGGGAGCGTGGCCGTCACCCTGCCCGACGTGACGGGGCAGGAGGCTTGGCTCTCCATCATCAAGGAGAGTGCCGGTACCCGCCAGGATCAGTGGACACTGAGCCGTTCCGGCAATGCACTGACCCTGGTGTTGAGCGACGCCGAGCGCACCCTGCTGGTGAACAACGCCGTGACCCAGAACCTGTCGATCCTGAAAAAGCGGATCAACGAGCTCGGCATCGTCGAGGCCTCGGTGGTGCGTCAGGGGCAGGACGGCATCCGCATCGAGCTGCCGGGGGTGCACAACCCCAAGCAGGCGAAAGAGGTGATCGGCGCCACCGCGTCCCTGGCCTTCTATGAAGCCAAGGCCGACAGCCGCTTCTTCATGGCGGATCGCAGCGGCCAGGCGGTGGGGCTGGCCCGCCAGCCGGTGCTGAGCGGCGAGCACATCGTCGATGCCCGCGCCAACATGGGGGAGATGGGGCAGCCCCAGGTCAACATCGTGCTCGACACCCTGGGGGGGAGCAAGATGAACCAGTTCAGCCGCCAGCACGTGGGCAAGCCCATGGCCACCGTCTTCACCGAGTACAAGACCAACGCCGAAGGCAAGCTGCGCGCCCGAAGCGAGGTGATCAACGTCGCCACCATCCAGACCGCCCTTGGCAACCAGTTCCGCATCACCGGGATTGGCAGCCTGCCCGAGGCCCAGGAGCTCGCCATGCTGCTGCGGGCCGGGGCCCTCACCGCGCCGCTGAAGATCCTGGAAGAGCGCAGCATAGGCCCGACCCTGGGTCTGCAGAACATCGAGGCGGGCTTCACCGCCCTGGCGTTCGGCATGGCGGGCATGATGCTGTTCATGATGGCCTGGTATCGCAAGTTCGGCTGGGTCGCCATCACGGCGCTGGTCGCCAACCTGCTGATGCAGGTGGGCATGCTGGCGGTATTGCCGGGGGCCGTGCTGACCCTGCCGGGGATCGCCGGTCTGGTGCTCACCGTCGGCATGGCGGTGGATACCCATGTGCTGATTTTTGAGCGGATCAAGGACCGGCTGCGGGAAGGGGGGAGCCTTGCCAACGCCATCGACTTTGGCTATCGCTCGGCGTTTCGCACCATCTTCGATGCCAACATCACCACCCTCATCTGCGCCGTGGTGCTCTATGCCATCGGCTCCGGGCCGCTGCAGGGCTTCTCCATCACCCTGATCCTGGGGCTCATCTCCAGCATGGTGACCGGCATCTGGGGCACCCGCGCCATCATCAACCCCCTGTGGGGCAACAGCCGCGCCAAGCTGCTGAGGGTATGACCATGAACCGACTTCATCACCATGACGCCGCGCCCGTGAGTCTGCATGACCTGCGCACCGACCACTTCCTGCCGGGAAGCCTGAACCACCTGACGTCGAGGGAAGAACAATGCTGAGAATGATCCTGGCCATGGGGCTGACCCGCTGGCGCTATATCGGGCTGTGGGCCTCCGTGCTGCTGACCCTGGCCTGCGTGGCCGTCCTTGCGACAAAAGGGCTCGCCCTCGGGCTCGATTTCACCGGTGGGATCCTGCTGGAGTTTCGCATCCAGACCCTGAAGGAGGCCCATGAGCTCAACGCCCTGCTGACGGCGCCCCTGGCGGGTGTGGTGGAGCTGCACGGCGCCGGTGTGCCCGGCGAGTGGCTCATCAAGCTGCCCCCCCACGCGCTGCCCTGGGCGGCGGAAGATCTGGCGACCATGCTGGGGCAGCAACTCGCCCTGCCGGTGGAGCTCTTGCGCACCACCATCGTCGGGCCCCAGGTGGGCGCGGAGCTGTTCCAGCAGGGGATGCTGGCGGTGCTGGTGGCCTCGCTCGCCATCTCTGCCTACCTGGCGGTGCGCTTCGAGTGGCGCCAGGCCATCGGCATCCTGGTGTCGGTGCTGCACGACGGTCTGGTGGCCATCGGGCTGCTCGCGCTCTTTGACATCGAGTTCGACCTCAACGTCATCGCGGGCCTGATGGCGGTGATAGGCTACTCCCTCAACGACAGCATCGTCATCTCGGACCGGCTGCGGGACTTGCTGGGGTCGCGTACCCGCATGGGGATCCACGAGTGCTCGGACGTGGCCATCAAGGCCACCTTCAGCCGCACCATGATCACCTCGGGCACCACCCTCTTCACCGTGGGGGCCCTGCTCCTGTTCGGCGGCGACGCCCTCTACGGCTTCTCCTTCACCCTGTTCGCCGGCATCCTGGTGGGGACGCTCTCCTCCATCACGGTGGCCTCCACCGTGCAGGAGCTGCTGGGGCTCTCCCCCCAGGCCTACCAGAAAAAAGAGGAGGAGCTGGCCGAGGCGGCGTGACCGCCGAACGCCCCGTCACGGGGCACATGGGCGGCCAGTGCGGCCGCCCCGGGCAAAAAAGGAAGGCGAATGCCTTCCTTTTTCCATTCTGCCAGAGGGGGCGCGGCGGTCCCGAAGGCCGGGCTGGGGCGGCGTGTGTGACGCGGCTGAGCAGAAGTTGAAAAGTGTAATGAAATGCATGTTTTAGGCGCTATTTTCGGGGCCCGCTTCGGCTACACTGGCAGGGAGTCTATGGATGGAGTAAGCACTCATGAATATCGCTCGTCGGCTTCAACTCATTGCCCTGCTGGTCATGCTGGCCCTGGGGTGTCTCAGCTGGTTCAGCATCAGCAGACTCTCCTCCGCCAATGCGGATCTCAGCTATGTAACAGACAACACAGTCCCCAGCATTTCCACGATCAAGGAGATACAGACAGACTTCTACGCCCTGCATTCATTGATCCAGGCGCACGTGCTCAACACCGACGACGGCAAGATGAGTCAGATAGAGCAGAGCATTGCATCCCTTCACACCAAGATGGACGCCCTGCTGAGCCAGTATGAAGGCGGGATGATCTCCAATGAGGAGGACAGGCAGCTCGTCGCCGATGATCGGCGCCTGGTTGCCCAGTACGGCAAGGCCTCTGAAGACGTCCTGCGCCTGTCCCGCGAGAACAAGAATGTGGAGGCCAGAGAGGCGATCGACACGGAGCTTGCCCCCTTGTTTGAGCAGCTTTCCCAGGCCATCGACAAGCACGTCCACTTCAACATCCAGCAAGGTGACGCCGTCAAGCTGCGAGGCGAGCAGAATGCCGATAGCAGCATGCAGGCCCTGTTGTTCATCTCGGTGGGCACGGGTGCCCTCACGCTGGTGCTCTTTCTCTGGCTGTTCAGGCAGGTCGCCAATCCCCTCCGTCTGGCCATGGCGACCCTGTCCGAGATCCAGCGCGACCTGAACTTTACCCTGCGGGCCAATGTGAGCCAGCAGGACGAGATCGGCCAGACGCTGACGGCGGTCAACCGCCTGCTGGACACCTTGCAGCAGACCTTCACCGAGTTTTCGGTGGGCAGCCTGCAGATCAAGAGCACGGCAGAGTCCCTCTCCCAGGCGGCCCAGCACATGGCGGAGTCGGCGAGTCAGGCCAATGATGCCACCAGCCTTATCGCCGCCGGGGTGGAGGAGATGAGCGTGAGCATCACGGACATCTCCCAGCGCACCCAGGAGACCAGCCGCATCACCAATGAATCCGGCAAGCTCGCCAGTGACGGCGGGGCCACCATAGAGCGCACTGTGCTCGCCATCAACGACATCGCCGACGCCATTCGTCAGGCCTCCCGCGATGTGACGGCGCTGGGGGAGGGGATCTCCCGCATCGGTGGGGTGGTGAACGTCATCAACGATGTGGCGGGGCAGACCAACCTGCTGGCGCTCAACGCCGCCATCGAGGCGGCGCGGGCCGGTGAGCAGGGACGCGGCTTTGCGGTGGTCGCCGACGAGGTGCGCAAGCTGGCGGAGCGGACGGCCCAGTCGACCCAGGAGATCTCAAGGACGGTGGAGGCAATCCAGCAAGGGTCCGAGGCCACGGTGGCCAGAATGGTCCTGGTGGAGGAGAAGGTGGCGCAAGGGGTGGCCATGGCGACGGAAAGCGGGGCCATCATCACCCAGATCCGCCAGGCCTCCCATCGCGTCATGGATCAGGTCGGCGAGATCACCCTGGCCATCCGCGAGCAGACCTCGGCGGCGGAATCCATCGCCCTCCAGGTCGAGCAAATAGCCCAGGTGGTGCAGCAGACCAGCAGCACGGCGGAGGAGACCTCCGCCGCCGCAGAGGAGCTGAACGTGACCACGGAGAATATCCACCAGCAGATCTCCCGCTATCGCATCCAGTGAGGTGCGGATCGGTTGTTCTCTCCCCGCCATGCCCATGGCGGGGATTTTTTTATGTCAGAACCCCGAACCGGGCTGTTGCAGGAAGGCGGCCTCTTCCTCCGTGCTCGCCCTGCCCAGGATGGCGTTGCGGTGGGGGAAGCGGCCAAAGCGATCGACGATCACCTGGTGGCGCCGGGCAAAGTCGGCGAAGCCTTCGAAGGTGGCCCGGGCCGGGCCTGTGGCCTGCTCGTCGGCCAGGGCCTCGAACAGGGCGACGCTTCTGGCCTGCTGCTCTCTGGACTCCGCGTGCTCGAGGGGCAGATAGAAGAAGACCCGGGCCAGCGGCGAGAGCCCCTTGTCGACCCCGAGGGTGAGCCCCTTGAGGCACAGCGCCCTGGCCTTGTCGTCCTGGGCGAAGGCGGCGGGGGTGTGGCGGTGAAGGTTTCGCGGCAGCTGGTCCAGCAGCAGGATGAGGGCCAGGCGCCCTGCGGGATCGTCCTCCCAACGGGCGAGCTCGCCCGCTGCGGCACGGGCCGCCAGTTCGCCGAAGCGTGAGGCCAGCAGGGCATCGGTCTCGCTGCTCTTGCCCCACCAGAGGGGGGCCTGACGGGCGGCACGGGGAGCGTCGTCTGCGTCATCGCCAAACCAGAAATCGAGCAGAGGTTGCCAGGGTTGCATGGGAACTCCTTGGGCCGGTGGCCGTGAGGTGAAAACGGAGCAGGGGATCTGCCATGGGGGCTGCCGCCGTGGCGGCTTCCCGTTACACTGTGCCATCTTTTGCCCCAAAGGGTGATCCCCGGATGGGCCCGTGATCCCCTCATCACCCTGACCGGGGCAGCCCGGATGTGTCCCACTCAATAGAAGGAATGCCAGATATGGCCGGAGCCAGTTTGTTGACCCTGCTCGATGATATTGCCAGCGTGCTCGATGATGTCGCCCTGATGACCAAGGTGGCGGCGAAGAAGACGGCCGGGGTGCTGGGGGACGATCTCGCCCTCAATGCAGAGCAGGTGTCGGGGGTGCGGGCCGAGCGTGAGCTGCCGGTGGTGTGGGCGGTGGCCAAGGGATCGTTTCGCAACAAGCTCATCCTGGTGCCTGCCGCCATCGCCATCAGTGCTCTTATCCCCTGGCTCATCACCCCGCTCCTGATGCTGGGGGGGGCCTACCTCTGTTTCGAGGGGGCGGAGAAGCTGGTCCACAAGTTCCTGCCCCACGAGGAAGAGGCGCATCAGGCGGCGCCGGTGCCCGAGGATCTGGCGGCCTATGAGCGCCAGAAGGTGAAGGGGGCCATTCGCACCGATTTCATCCTCTCGGCGGAGATCATCGTGATCGCCCTCGGCACCGTGCAGGGGTCGAGCCTGGGCCTGCAGATCGCCGTGGTAGCGGGCATCGCCCTGCTGATGACCGTCGGGGTCTATGGCCTGGTGGGGCTCATCGTCAAGCTCGACGACATCGGTCTGCACCTGCTGCAAAAGCCCGATGGGGGCGCTGTGCGCCGGGCGGTGGGGCAGGGGCTGCTGGTGACGGCGCCCCGTCTGATGCACCTGCTTGCCCTGGTGGGCACCATCGCCATGTTCATGGTCGGCGGCGGCATTCTGGTCCATGGCTGGCCCTTCCTCCATCATCTTATCGAAGGGACGGCGGACACGGTGGCCGCCCTGCCCGGGGTCGGCGGGGTACTGGCTGTGGTGACGCCCACCCTGCTGAGCGCCCTGGCCGGCGTGGTGGCAGGGCTGGTGCTGGTGGTGGCCATGACCCTGGTGAGCAAGCTTCAGCCCGCCAAATAGGTCGCTTGTCGGGGGAGGGCCGACAGGGGCCGTCGCACCCGGGGGCGCTCTTCTGCTGGTTGCCTCGAATGGGGGCTAGGCAAGTGCCTGGCCCCCTTCGTACTATCCGGTTTCACCTGCCCGCAGAGGCGGGGTGACCCGATATGGACGCAAACAGACAAGGACAACCATGAAACCACCCGTTTGGCGAGATGATCACATCTATGCCGCCCCCGACGATCCTGCCATCGAGGCCGCCTTCCAGGAGGCTGCCCGTGCCCTCACCCGGCTTGACGCCCTCCTGGCGGACCTGCCGGATCCCGCCCATCCCGTTGCGGATGCCAATGCCCTGCGCCACCTGCTGCGGGCCATCCGCCGCGAGGCCAACGGGGTGAAGACCCTGGCCTGGAACAGCCAGGTCTATGGTTACAACCGATTGAGCCAGAACGGGCGCGACGAGGAGGCCCGGGTACTGCTCTCCCGGGGCCAGCAGCTGGAGGCGACCCTGGCCCAGCGCAGCAAGCCGGTGGACCTGTTCTGGGTTCGCGCCCCCGAGTCACTGGTGCGCACCCTGCTGCAAGACCCCGAGCTCTTCGAGCTGGCCTACCAGATCCATCACGACAGGGCGCAGCAGGATCAGTGGCTTTCGCTCGAGAGCGAGCAGCTCATCGAGGGGCTGGCGGTAGACGGCCTGCAGGGATGGGGAGATCTCTACGACAACCTGGTGGGGCGGCTGCTGCCGGTGGTGGAGGGGGTGCCCATGGGGCTTGCCCAGGCGGACAACCTGCTCGCCCACCCGGACAGGGCGCGGCGCGCCAGTGCCTGGCACGCCATCCAGGGCGCCTGGGAGGCGGAGCAGGAGACGGTGGCCGCCATTCTCAACGCCATCAACGGCTGGCGCAACGAGCTCGGCCGCCAGCGCGGCAAGGGGCGCAGGCTGGATGCCCTCGAGGTCACCTGCCATCAGGAGCACATCACAGGCGCGACCCTGGAGACCCTGATGGCGGCGGCCGGGGAGCACAGGGAGCTCGGGCGCCGCGCCTTGCGTGCCATGGCCTGTGCCCAGCAGATCACCGACTTCGCCCCCTGGGATCTCTTTGCCCCGGCGCCCCAGGCCGTACACGGCAAGTTCGGCTTCGAGCAGGCGCTGAATCTGGTGATGGAGGCCTTTGCCGCCTTCGATCCCGAGATGGGGGCGTTTGTCCGCATGATGGCCGACAAGGGGTGGATCGATGCCGCCCCGAGCGAGCACAGGCGAAGCGGCGCCTATTGCACCGAGTATGCCGATCCGCCCGAGCCAAGGGTCTTCCTCACCTTCGAGGGGACCATGGACAACGTCATCACCCTGGCCCATGAGCTCGGCCACGCCTGGCACAGCTGGTTGCTGCGGGATCTTCCCTTCGAGCAGCGGGGCTACCCCAAGACGCTGGCGGAGACCGCCTCCCTCTTTGCCGAGATCCTGGTGCGCGATGCCCTGCTGGCCGCCACCGACAAGGTGGAGCAGCGCCGGGCCATCGCCTGGCTGGACGGGGAGCGGGCCGCGAGCCTGCTCCTCGACATCCCCGCCCGCTTTGCCTTCGAGCGCGCCCTGGTGACGGCGCGGGAGGCGGGTTACGTGGGGGCGAGCCAGATGCGGGAGATGATGAAATCGGCGCAGCAGCAGTGCTATGGTGACGCCCTCAGCCAGTATGACGAGCTGTTCTGGGCCAGCAAGGGTCACTTCTCCATCGCCGAGTCCGGGTTCTACAACTACCCCTATCTGTTTGGCTATCTCTTCAGCCTGGGGCTCTATGCCCAGCATGCGCGTGCCGGGGGCGAGTTTGTGCCCGCCTATCGTGCCCTGCTGCGAGATACCGGCCGCATGAGCGCCGAGACGCTGGTGGAGAAGCACCTGGGGGTCGACATCCGCGAACCCGGGTTCTGGCAGGAGAGCCTGCGCTATGTGGAAGAGGCGGTGGTGCGCCTCGAGCGGCTGGTGTGAAGCCTGCCCGCGAAGGTGGTGGCTCTGGCCACCTGGATTTCACGACGGGCGATGCCCGTCCCTGACGATGAGCGTTCGATGCAACAACGAGTCTATCCACAGCAGTGGCAAAATGATCACATCTACCCTTCCCTCGACAGCTGTGTCCTCGAGGCGGACATGAGCCTGGCCCGCGCGAGCCTGGCCGAGCTGAGCGGTTTTATCGAGGGACTGGCCCAGGTGCCTCGCACCCCAGGCGCCTTGCAGGACTTCCTCAGGGAGGTACGCCTGCGGGCCCGGCGCATTCGCGACATCGGCTGGAACATCGCCGTGCTGGCCGCCTGCAAGGGGAGCCAGGACGCCCGGGATCCCCTCGCCAAGCAGGTTGCCTCCCGGGCCCGTGCCCTCAATGCGGACCTGTTCAAGACGCTTGCCCCCATCGAAGATCTGATGCTGGGGTTGCCTGCGCCCGAGTTTGAGCAACTGATGGCCGACCCCCTGCTCGGGGAGGAGGGGTACCGGCTGCGCCACGAGCGTCGCCTGCAGGATCAGCGGCTGCCGGTGGAGGCGGAGCAGCTGGTCATCGGCCTTGGCACCGACGGCCTGCACGCCTGGGGCAACCTCTACAACGATCTGGTGGGCAAGATAAGGCTGGTGATCGCGGGTCGCGAGATGGGGCTGGCAGAGGCGAGCAACCTGCTCTCCAGCCCGGATCGTGCCCTGCGCAAAGAGGCCTTCGATGCCATCAGCACCGGCTGGGAAGGGGAGCAGGAGACGGTGGCGGCCATCCTCAACGCCCTCAACGGCTGGCGCCTGGAGCTCTCGCGCCAGCGCGGCAAACACCGGCGCCTCGATGCCCTGGATCTCTCCTGCCACCAGAGCCACATCGAGCGGGCGACCCTGGATACCCTGATGGCGGAGACCTGGCAGGCCCGCCATCTGGGCCAGCGGGCCCTGGGGCTGATGGCCGGTCACCTCGGCCTCGAGGTGCTGGGGCCGGAGGATCTCTTTGCGCCGCCCCCTGCCGCCAGCCGCCGGGAGATCCCCTTCGAGGAAGCGGTCGACATCATCGCCCAGGCCTTCGCGCGCTTTGATCCCGAGATGGGGGACTTTGCCCGCATGATGGCCGAGCGCGGCTGGATTGATGCCGCCCCCACCCCCAACCGGCGCACCGGGGCCTATTGCACCAAGTTTGCCGAGCCGGTGGAGCCGCGGGTCTTCATCACCTATGCGGGCACCATGGACAACGTCATCACGCTGGCCCACGAGCTCGGTCACGCCTGGCACAACTGGCTCATCCGCGACTTGCCCATGAGCCAGCGCAGCTACCCCATGACGCTCGCGGAGACCGCCTCCATCTTCGCCGAGACCCTGGTGCGCAGTGCCCTCTACGAGCAGGCCCGAAGCGCCGAGGAGCGTCTGGCCATTGCCTGGGCGGATGCCGATGGCGCCGCCACCTTCCTGGTCAACATCCCGGCCCGCTTCGACTTCGAGCGGGCCCTGGTGGCCGAGCGCGAGCAGGGCTATGTGTCGTCGGCCCGGCTCAAGGGGCTCACCGACGAGGCCTGGGGGCGCTGGTACGAGCAGAGCCTCGACCGTTATCACCCCCTGTTCTGGGCCGCCAAGGCGCACTTCTCCATCGCGGGCTTCGGTTTTTACAACTACCCCTACCTCTTTGGCTATCTGTTCAGCCTCGGGGTCTATCAGCAGCTGATGAGCCGCCAGGCCGCAGGGGAGGCGGGGGTGGCGAAGGCCTACCGCGCCCTGCTGCGAGACACCGGTCGCATGAGCGCCGAAGAGCTGGTCGAACGGCATTTGGGGCAGGACATTCGAAAACCCGCCTTCTGGCAGGGGAGCCTGGCCCTGGTGGAAGCGGCGGTGGCGCGCTTCGCCCAGTGCGGCGGGTAACCTCGCCAGACCCGGTTTGCGCCATGTCCCGCCGGGGCATGGCGCTGCCACAGCGGCCCCGACGCGCGGTTTGGTGGCCCGAAGGGGCGTGATCCAAAGCAAGAAAGTGGGATGTTTTGGTGGCGCAAGGCCCTGTCGCTGGGGTAGTTTCGATAGAACCGACACAGTTTTTGAGGTCTTGTCCATGATCATCTATCTGCATGGCTTTGATGCCACCAGCCCCGGCAATCATGAAAAAGTGCTGCAGTTGCAGTTTATCGATGATGATGTGCGTTTCGTGCACTACAGCACGGTTCACCCCCGCCACGACATGAGCCATCTGCTCAAGGAAGTGAAGAAGCAGCTCGACATGAGCACCGATCCCAAACCCCTCATCTGCGGCGTGGGCCTGGGTGGCTACTGGAGCGAGCGGATCGGGTTTCTGTGCGGCATCAAGCAGGTGGTCTTCAACCCCAATCTGCACCCGGAAGAGAACATGCAGGGCAAGATCGACAGGCCGGAGGAGTACGAGGACATCGGCACCAAGTGTGTAACCGAATTTCGTAATAAAAATTCAGGAAACTGCCTGTGCATCCTTTCCGTTCAGGATGAAATCCGCGATAATCGGGACACTGAACGTGAATTGAAGAACTATTACGACATCGTATGGGATGAGCGCGAGACCCATAAGTTCAAGAACATCTCGCACCATCTGCAACGGATGAAGGCCTTCAAAGAAGCCTGAGCCATCACGTCAACCGATTTCGTTTTAGGGAGCCAATGGCTCCCTTTCGTTTTGAGGAACCAAGGAAAATCATCATGATGAATATTGTCGTTGTAGGCGGTGGCGCCGGTGGTCTCGAGCTTGCGACCAGCCTGGGCCGCAAGCTGGGCAAGAAGAACAAGGCCAGGATCACCCTGGTGGATCGCAATCGCACCCACCTGTGGAAACCCCTGCTGCACGAAGTGGCCACCGGCTCCATGGATGCGGGCATCGATGCCCTGAGCTACCAGTCCCACGCCAAGAACCACGGCTTCGAATTCCAGCTCGGCAGCCTGACCGACATCAAGCGCGACGAGAAACGCATCGTGCTGGCGCCGATCCACGACGAGAGCGGCGCCCTGGTGGTCAACGAGCGGGAAGTGGCTTACGACATCCTGGTGATGGCCATCGGCTCCGTCTCCAACGACTTCAACACCAAGGGCATCAAGGATCACTGCATTTTCCTGGACAGCCCCTCCCAGGCGCACCGCTTCTACAACAGCATGATGAACCGCTTCCTGCAGTTCGCCACCGAATACCAGCCCGGTGACAAGGTGAAGATCGCCATCGTCGGCGGCGGCGCCACCGGCGTCGAACTCTCCGCCGAGCTCTACAACGCGGTGGAGCAGCTCTACGCCTACGGCTTCAAGAACCTCACCACCGACAGCCTCAAGGTGACCCTGGTGGAAGCAGGCCCCCGCATCCTGCCGGCCCTGCCGGAGCGCATCAGCGGCTCCGCCCATCAGGAGCTGGTGAAGCTGGGCGTGGACGTGCGCACCGCCACCATGATCACCGAAGCGACCGCCGAGGGTCTGCACACCAAGGATGGGGAGCTGATTGAAGCAGACCTCATGGTGTGGGCCGCGGGCATCAAGGCGCCGGACTTCATGAAGGAGATCGCGGGCCTGGAAACCAACCGCATCAACCAGCTGGTGGTCCACGAGACCCTGCAGACCACCCGGGACGAGAACATCTTCGTCATCGGCGACTGCGCCGCCTGCCCGCAGCCGGACGGCAAGTTCGTGCCGCCCCGTGCCCAGTCCGCCCACCAGATGGCGACCCAGGCGTTCAAGAACATCCTGGCCAAGATGAATGGCGGCGAGATGAAGCCCTACCGCTACCACGACCACGGCTCCCTGGTCTCCTTGAGCCGCTTCTCCACCGTGGGCAGCCTGATGGGCAACCTGATGCGGGGCTCCATGATGGTGGAGGGCTACATCGCCCGCATCGTCTACATCTCCCTCTACCGGATGCACCAGGTGGCCCTGCACGGCTACATCAAGACCGGCCTCATCATGCTGGTGGGCCGCATCAACCGGGTGCTGCGCCCGAGCATGAAGCTGCACTGAGTGCATGGCGGCTGCCGCTGCGAACATCAAAAAGGAGAGGCTTGCCTCTCCTTTTTTTATGGCCGATGCGGGGCAACGCTAGAAACGTCTGCCGTAGTTGAGGGCGAAGAAGTAGAGGGCCGGGGTGGGGTAGCGGCCCGAGAGATCCCGCTCATCGACGCTGGCGCTCTCCATGTGGATGTACTCAAATCCGGCTCCCAGGGTCTCCTGAGGGGTGAGCGCATAGGTGACACCGGTGCCGAGCCGCAACGCGCTGCCGCTTGGCGCCGTGAGGGAGGTGTGATCTTGATCCCGGTAGGCACTGGTGTCGTACGCCACGCCGCCATTGAGGGTCCATTGGGGCGTCAGCGCGTGCTGGAGCCCGAGCGCCAGGTGGTAACTGTCCTGATAGAGCCCCTTCTGCGGGGCGGTGCGGTCAAAGATGGTGACCTCGTTGTCGTTGTAGCGGCTCCAGTCCTGCCAGCCCAGATTACCCATGATGGCCCAGTCGTGGGCCAAGGTATGAAAGGCGCTCACCATCAGCTGCTGGGGGCTGTTGACCATGCCGGACAGGGGCAGGGTGGCGCTGATGCCGGGCAGGTTGGGGCGCGAGAAGGTGATGGTGCGGTCGATGGCGAAGTGGTAGGTCACCTCGCTGGCATAGCCGAGCCCGAATCGGGTCTCTGGATTGCGCTCATAGAGGAGCCCTAGTTTGGCATTGAGGGCCCAGTCTCCGTCGTCCTGCTTCTGCTCCCCGCCACTGCCCTACCGGGTGAGGGAGAACAGGCCGTAGTTGATGCCGACCCCGGCCCCGAGCGACCAGTGCTCGTCGAGGCGATAGGCGATGGATGGTTGCAGGGTGAGGCCGATCAGGGTGGCCTTCTTGATGAGCTGCTTGCCAGCCCAGTCGCCAAAATCGAGCCCCAGCCCGAAGTTGCCATAGAGCGCCAGGCCCGCCGACCAGCGCTCATCGAGCTGCTGGCTGTAGTAGGCGGAGGCCGCGGGGAACCAGCCGACGACGGTATCGACATCCCCCTTCGCGGGATCGTCCAGATCGTAGGGCAGGTCCCCGTAGAGCAGTTGCCCGCCGAGGGTGAGGTGGCGCTCCTCCAGCCGGGTCAGGCCGGCGGGGTTCACCAGTTGCACGGTGGCATCCTGGGCCCTGGCGGCCATGCCGGCGGCGGCCAGGCCGAGATCATTGGTGCCGGTTTCGTACAGGTAGAGACCGGCCCCCTCGGCGGGGGCGTTCAACATGGCGGTCAGGGGCAACAGCAGCAGTGTCCGTTTCATCAAGGTCCCTCTTTCATCGTGGCTGAGAAGCCCTCTCCCCAGCGTCGGTGCCCATCCTTGCATTCCCGGGGAAAGTGGCACGACACAGGCAGTATAGATGGCACCTTGATGAGCGTGGCGGGCACGATGCTCGGGGCGCCCCGCCACGCCGGGCTTATGCTTTGGCCAACACCTTGCTACCATGACGGCAACGGTGCTTCGCGCACCCAGCCCAACTCACAGGAGACCTCATGATCCTCTCAACCACCCCCACCCTGGAAGGCAAGACCATTCGCGAGTACCGCGGCATCGTCGTGGGCGAAGCCATCCTCGGCGCCAACATCTTCAAGGATCTGTTCGCCGGCATCCGCGACATCATCGGCGGCCGCTCCGGCGCCTACGAAAAAGAGCTGGCCCGGGCCCGGGAGATCGCCTTCGAGGAGCTCAAGGAGCGTGCCCAGGCGCTGGGGGCCAACGCCGTGGTGGGCATCGACATCGACTACGAGGTGGTGGGCCAGAACGGCAGCATGCTGATGGTCAGCATCAGCGGCACCGCCGTGGTGATCTAGCCCGCCAGCGTCCGGCCCTGCATGGCCAAACGCCCCGTCACAAGCCGACCCCGAGGTCGGCTTTTTGTTGGGGGTGACGCGCAAAGGTGGGCGCAAGTGAGTGAGGCTCAAGGCCTGAACGTATCGAACGCTCCGATGGCTCTGGGCTGGCCGGGAATGAGGGAGAAAATGGCCCGGCCCGGAGAAGGTGCGGGAACATGGGGGGGCACAGGGCCTGAAGGTCGGCAATGTTGTTCAATTTTGCTATTCGATAATGAGTTATCGTTTGATATATCTAAACAAAAAATGACCTGTCAGGGGTCGCAGAGCACAGGTCGGGACGAACATGGCGAGGTGCAGGCGGCACTGTACTCGCATCCCGCCCATAAAAAGAGGCCGCCCGGGCGACCTCTTTGTCGTCTGCTAGTTCGCTGCGGATCAGGGCAGGGCATCGGGCCGGAAGGTGTTGCAAGGATCTGTGTCCCTCGTGTCTCAATCGATCAGGGCAATGCATCGGGCCGGAAGCTGGCGCGGATCTGCGGCACCAGGGGGGAGGGGTCGAAGCCTTTCTCCTCCCCGAGCACCGGGTGGAGCAGGGGTTGGTCATGGATGGGGGTGAGGTCCCCCGCCAGCAGCTGCCTTGTGGCCTGGCCCATCTGGTAGAGCTGGCGCACCGGGTCGAACTGGCGGGCGAGATCCAGCCCGTCCCCGGCCCGGGTGAAGGCCATCATGGGGATCTGGTAGCTGGCATCCCGTGGCGGTTTGGCGCCGTGGATACCCTTGCCCGCCGACATCAGGAAGGGCTGGTGGTCCCCGAAGGCCACCACCAGGTAGCGCTTGCCGGAGCTGTCCAGGGTCTTGAGCAGCCGCTCCAGGGAGGCCATGGCATCCACCACCCCGGTGTAGTAGGTGTTGAGCAACTGGGTATCCGCCGGGCTCTGATCCGGGCAGGCGCCGCTGCGCTGCTGGGCCCGGTAGCGATCCCCGTCGAAGGGGCCGTGCCCCTGCATGGTGACCGCGTAGGCGAACAGGGGCTGATCGTCCTGGTTGCTGCGTTTGAGCAGGTGATCGATGAGGGCATCGTCGGAGATGTAGAGCCCCTTGTGCTCGAGGGCGGTGAAGCGGGTATCGAACCAGCGCTCCTGGTAGCCGAGGGCCGGGATCGCCTTGGCGCGGCCCCAGAACTTCTCCACATAGGGGTGGGCGAACAGGGTCTGGTAGCCGCTCTGGGCTGCACTGCGCGCAAGGCCGGGCACCTTGTCCGAGAGGTAGTAGTAGGGCACCACCCCCTGTTTGAGCAGGCCCACCGGCAGGCCGGTGTTCATCTCGAACTCCGCCAGTACCGTCATGCCGCCCGTGGTGGGGGAGTGAATGGTCTTGCGCCATTGGGCCACGCTGGCGGGCAGGTTCAAGGTGGGGGCGGGGGCGCAGAGACGGCCCTGCCAGTCAAGCCAGAGTGACTCGTATTGCAGCACGATCACCAGATCGAAGCGGGGAGCCCTGGGCTGGGCGGGCAGGCTCAGCTCCGGGGTGCGCTCGTTGATCTGCAAGGGGTAGCGAAACACGTTGCCGCTTTGCAGCATCTCGTCCACCAGGTTGAACAGGTAGAGGCCGGGGCCGGCGCGGATGATGTCCCTGTGGTAGTTCACCGCCCTGTCCACATAGCGGATGTTGGCCCCGAGCAGCTTGTTGCCGGTCTGGGTGGCGAACACGCAGAGGGCAAAGAAGGCGGCGGTGGCGGCGGCGGTGCGCAGCAAGCCCCGCAGGATCCAGCGGGAGAGGGCGAAGCGCCACACCAGAAAGAGGAGCCCCAGCACGACGAGCACCGGCACCACAGGGTGCTGATCGAGCAGGATGTGCAGCAGGGCCAGCAGGTTGCCCAGATCGTCCCCCCCCAGCGGCACCCCGTAGATGGCGATCTTCATGAAGTTGGCGAGCAGCCCGATGCCCGAGAGGGCGGTGAAGAGCAGCCCCATATAGAGGCTGAAGCCTGCGAGGGCGCAGAGGCTCCAGCCCAGCACCATGCTGCCCCAGGCGAGGTAGTAGTGCTCTGGCCGAAAGCCCGACCAGAACAGGAATTCCCCCAGCTTGAACACCACGAAGCCGTGCAGCAGCACGAAGGTGAGGTTGCCGAGCAGCAGGCTGCCTGCCACCCGGGCGCGGTAGCTTCGGCGCAGCCGCGGCAGCAGGGTCTTGAGCACGGCGGCGCTCACCAGCAGCACCAGCAGCAGGCTGGTCATCAGGTAGAGGAGGTTGAAACCGCGCTCCGGCAGGGTCTGGAGGATCTGGCTGTATTCGGCGCTCTCCGGCCTGTCTGCCAGCAGCAGCCCGATGCGCAGCTGGTAGCGGCTGTCCAGGGCGTCGTCGGGGGCGCGCAGGGCGCTGTTGAGGCTCAGGGTGCAGCGCTCCTTGCGGCACTTCTGGCGCTTGTCCACCGCCTGGCTCAGCTGATCGATGCGAACCCCTTTGTCGTTGAGCAGCTCCACCCGCACCTTGTCCCCCTCCTGCAGGGGTTTGAGCAGTTGCCACTGGCTGCGCACCACCAGATAGAAGCCCCGGTTGTCGCTTTTGTAGAGCAGGCTGTAGCGATTGAGGGTCGCGATGGGCTGATCCGCCGGGCCCAGAATGAGGGGGGCGGCACGCCCGAGCCAACTGACAGGGTTGAGCAGCGGCAGGGCGAGGGTCAGCAGCAGCAGGGCGGTCAGCAGACCCAGCAACAGCCCGGCCAGGGGCTGGGAGGCGGGGCGGTGGCCGGTGACGGGGGCATTCATAAGGGCTCATCCTTGGAGCGGTCATGGCAGCGACGACTGCCTCTATTTTGACCCGATGGTGCGTGGCTTGTTCCTTGATGTCAATTTAATGACAACAAGATGAATATTCCGTGATGAGCACAGTGAAGCAATTTGTGATCCCGATCTGCCAGGGGCACTCATTCTGTGATGAAAGCGTCATCATGAGCCTTTGCTGCTGGTCTGGGAGGGGGGCGCTGTTTAGTCTCTCAGTAACGGTTGGAGGTACATGTATGAATCCCAAAGTTGCGGCGCGTCAGGCCAGATTGCTCCAGATGCTGGAGAGCAAAGAAGAGATCCGGATCGGGCGGGAGCGGGACTGCCCCCTGCCGCTGCCTCAGCTCGTCCGGCTGACCGAGGATCACCCGGACGTCGTCAAGGTCTACGGTCACGGGCTCACCGCCGAGGTGTTCCATCTCAAGGTGGAGGGGCACCACTGGTGCCTGAAACGCTGCCGCCAGGACTCTCTGGTGGCCAATGTGGACGGCAAGACCGCCTTTCTCACCGAGCTGGAGCGGCGTCGGGAGATAGAGAGCCTGCGGGAGCTGCACCCCACCATCCTCTCCAACGTGGTCTGCACCAGTTTCGGCTCCGCCCGGGCCGGGGTGCTGGTCTCCCCCTGGCTGCGGGGGGAGCCGGTGCGCACGCTCTGCGAGCGCAACCTGGCGCAGATGCTGGCGGTGGAGGCGGAGCTGGCCCGCTGGGGCTGGTTTGACTGGGATCCGAGCCCGGGCAACCTGCTGGATGACGGCCAGCATATCTCGGTGTTCGATTTTGGCTACATGTGGCCCTTCGATCCCCTGCACGAGTTCAATTCCAACGGCCTCACCGATCCCGACTTCCATGTGCCTGAGCGGCTGGAAACCCGCACCCTCTCCGGGCTCTGGCTGGACGAGGCGGATCCCTTGCCGCTGTTTCGCCGCTGGCGCGAGCTCTGCCTCGCCTGGGCCAGGGGAGAGTTGCAATACCTGTCGCGGGAGGGGGCGAGCGCCCCCGTGCTGGAGCGGATGCAGGGACTGGTGGGGGAGTGGAGTGCGGCGCTGGCAAGCGACGAGGCGCTGGCGGCCAACTGGTGGCGCGACATGTACCGCAGCCATCGGCTCGACATCCTGGACGATCTCAGCGGCAAGAGCTGCGGCCCGCTCACCCTGCGCCGCCTCGACTGGCTGGAGCAGGCGGTACGGGAGCACTTCCCGGCCCTGGTGGACAATCTGGCCCCTGACGAAGCGGGGCTCGGTCAGGCCGGGTTGCTGCAACGGCTGGGAGGGCTGCGCGAGCAGATCCGGGCCAATCTGCTGCCCACCCGGGCCACCCTGGTCACCAGCTGATGGTGGAAGAAGAGTGACAAGAGGGGCGCCGCGGCGCCCCTCTTTGCTGAGTGGGGAAGGCCGCCCCGGGTGTGATGGGGCGGAGGAGGCTCGTTGTGTGCCAGCGCCGGGCGACTCAGTCGAGCAGTTCCCGGTGCAGGCAGTTGACGATGTGGCCCGCCTCGTCCTCTTTGACGAGGAAGCAGAGGTTGTGGGCGCTGGCGCCGTAGCAGATCATCCGGATGTTGTGCTCGCGGATGGCGTCGAACACCTGGCTGCCGACCCCGGCCGCCTCGCTCATGCGGTTGCCGATGAGCGCCACCAGGGCGAAACCGGTCTCCACTTCGACCTTGCACAGCTGGCCGAGCTCCGCCAGCACCTTGTCGTTCAGGATGGGTTCGCCGTTGCTCTGGCTGCCGGTGTGATCCAGGGTCAGGGAGACGCTCACCTCGGAGGTGGTGATGAGATCCACCGAGATGCGGTGACGGGCCAGGATGCCGAACACCTCGGCCAGGAAGCCGTAGGCGTGGAACATGTTGAGGCTGTGCAGGGTCACCAGCACCTGCTGGCGGCGCAGGGCCACGGCCCGGAACAGCGGGTTGCTGCGGGTGGTGGCGCGGATCCAGGTGCCACCGGCGGCGGGGTCCTTGGCAGAGCCCACGAACACCGGGATGTCCTGGCGCAGCGCGGGTTGCAGGGTGGCCGGGTGCAGCACCTTGGCGCCGAAGGTGGCCATCTCCGCCGCCTCCACGAAGCTGATTTCGGGGATGGGGCGGGCGCGGGTGACCAGGCGGGGATCCGTGGTGTAGATGCCGGGCACGTCGGTCCAGATCTCGATGCTGCCTGCGTCCAGTGCCTCGGCCAGGAGGGCCGCGCTGTAGTCGGAGCCGCCACGGCCGAGGGTGGTGGTGCGACCATCGCCGTCGGCACCGATGAAGCCCTGGGTGATGACCAGGCTGTCACCCAGCAACGGGCCCACCGCCTGCTGGCAGAGGGCGCGGGTCGCCGCGAGATCCACGGTGGCCTTGCCAAAGCGGCTGTCGGTGCGCAGCAGTTGGCGCGCATCCTGCCACTGGGCCTTGACCCCGCGCTGGTGCAGGAGTTCGGTGAAGAGACGGGTGGACATCAGCTCGCCGCAGGCGATGAGGCGATCGGCGAGTTCGGCGTCGGTGTGCTGACTGGCCTGACGGGCCATGGTGCGAATGTCGCCGAGCTGGGCATGGATGAGGGCGCTCACGTCGCTCGGGTTGCCAAGGGCGGCCAGAATGGCCAGCTGGATGTCGGCAAGCCTGGCAAGCTGGGCATCCTGTCCGGCTTCGTCCAGTTCACCCTGAGCCAGGCTCACCAGCAGGTTGGTGACGCCGGCGCTGGCGCTCAGCACCACCACCCGGGTCGCCGGATTGGCCAGCACCACGTCGGCGCAGTGGTTCATGGCCGCGGCATTGGCGACGCTGGTTCCGCCAAACTTGGCGACATTGATCGGGTTCATTGCATACTCCTGTCTCAAGGTGAAAATCCGGTTTCATCGGGTAAATAGAGAGGAGGAGGCAAAAAATGGCAGGAAAACGCGAGGATCCCGGCCAGAAGCACTCCACCTGCAGAGCCCATCCCGTACCCGCCCCAAGTGGGGCGCGGTGTGGGATGACCACTACCGATGACAACCCGGGGGATTCAGCCCCCGCAGCCGACGTGGCGGTGTCCAGTCACTCGCCTCGTCTCGGCGCTGCTCCCCCTGACCCAAGTTCACCGGACACTGGTGTCCTCCCCTGGGCTGCCTGGGCAGCGCTCCTCTTCTGGTGCCACCTGTGACAGGTGGCGTGCATGTACAAATACCTTGGTCTGGATTGCACTGTCAATCGAGTTCGTAAAAAAGAACAAAATTGACGGTAACCAGGCACAAGATCAATCAGTTACGAAATGGTCTTGGACAAAACCTTGGAGCGACGCTGCCAGTTGTAGAAGCGCTGGCGCTCCACCGGCAGATCTTCGACTTCCAGGGGATCGAAGCCCCGCTCCCGGAACCAGTGGATGGAGCGGGTGGTGAGCACGAACAGGCGACGGATGCCGAGCCGCTTGGCCCGCTCGGCCACCTTGTCGATCAGGGTGTCTCCCCGGTTGGAGTTGCGATACTCCGGGTGGATGGCGACGCAGGCCATCTCGGCCATGGCTTCTTCCATGAAGCAATAGAGCGCGGCGCAGCCGATGATGAGGCCGTCCCGCTCGATGATGGTGAACTTGTCTATCTCCATCTCCAGCTGCTCCCGGGAGCGGCGCACCAGGATCCCTTCCTCCTCCAGCGGACGGATGAGATCCAGGATGCCGCCGATGTCCTCAATGGTGGCGGCCCGGGCCCGCTCGGCGCTTTCGCGCACGATCTGGGTACCCAGCCCCTCGCGGCTGAACAGCTCCTGCAGCATGGCGCCGTCGTCCTGATAGCTCACCAGGTGGGAGCGGGGCACGCCACCCCGGCAGGAGGCGATGGCCGCGCGCAGGTAGCGGGCGGTGCCTGACATCTCTTCCCCCGCTTGCTCCAGCGCCACCAGCAGCTCTTCGGCCTGCTCGGGGAAGAGCTCGGAGATAGCCTCCCCGTGCCTGTCCATGACCCCCTGGGTGCTGCTGAAGCAGATGAGCTTGTCGGCTTTGAGATCCACCGCCACCCGGCGGGCTACCTCTTCCGAGCTCAGGTTGAAGCTCTCGCCGGTGACCGAGCAGCCAATGGGGGAGATGAGCACCAGGCCGTGCTGATCCAGCTGGCGGGTGATCCCCTCCACATCGATGCGACGCACCCGGCCGCTGTGGCAGAAGTCGATGCCGTCATCCACACCCAGCGGCTGGGCGGTGACGAAGTTGCCGCTCACCACGCTGATGCGGGCCCCCTGCATGGGGGTGTTGGCGAGGCCCATGGAGAGCTGGGCGGTGATGTCGTATTGCAGACCGCCGCACACCTGCTTGATGATGGCGAAACTGGCATCGTCGGTGACCCGGATCCGCTTGTGATACTGGGCCTGAATGCCGGCGCGGGCCAGGGCCTCGTCATTTTGCGGACGCGAACCAAACACCAGTACCAGGCGGATCCCCAAGGTCTGCAGCAGGGCGATGTCGCTGACGATGTTGGCGAAATTGGGGTGACAAATGGCTTCCCCGCCGATCATCAGGACGAAGGTGGCACCCCGGTGCACATTGACATAAGGGGTGGATTGCCGAAAGGCATGGACCAGGCTGGGTTCGCGTTCACGCACGTGTTTCATTCCATAAAAAAGCAGCAATTCGCCCAATATATGAAAATAAATTCACAAATCAAGACTAAATATCGGCTCGGTGTTTTTTTGTCGCCATTTTGACCAGTGCGGGCGGGGAGGGGAAGACGCAGGCGAGGGCGGGAGGGTAGCCCCGGGGGCCGCTCCCTGGTTGATCCGGGCTAATAACCTGATATCTTCGGTGTTCCTTTTCGTCAGCCGCATTGCGCGGGGTTTTATACAAGGACAGGGCATATGGAGCAGATTATTTCACCGGCAGAGGCGCTGCCGGGACGGCGGGAAGCGCTGGAGATTGGCCAGGTGCACGCAGTAAACGGCCACCCGACCCAGGGGCCCTGGCCCGAGGGGATGGAGCTTGCCTGGTTCGGCATGGGCTGTTTCTGGGGGGTGGAGCGTCTGTTCTGGCAGCAGCCCGGGGTCTATTCCACCGCCGCCGGGTATCAGGGGGGGCTGACCCCCAATCCCACCTACAAGGAGGTGTGCAGCGGCCTGACCGGCCACGCCGAGACGGTGCAGGTGGTGTTCGATCCCAAGGTCATCAGCTATGGAGATCTCGTCAAGCTGTTCTGGGAACACCATGATCCGGCCCAGGGGATGCGCCAGGGTGGCGACATCGGCACCCAGTATCGCTCCGTCATCTTCGTCGGGGACGACACCCAGGAGGCGATTGCCCAGCAGAGCCTGGCCGCCTACCAGCAGGCCATGACGGCGAGCGGTGACGGGCGCACCATCACCACCCGCATCCTGCCGCTGGCCCCCTTCTACTATGCCGAGGATTATCACCAGCAATATCTGGAGAAGAATCCCGAGGGGTATTGCGGCCTGGGGGGCATTGGCGTCTGCCTGCCTCCCAGCCTGAATCGCTGAGGCGTCATTGCATACCACGGGGGCCATCAGGCCCCCGTGTCATTGTGATGAAAAATAATTGAAAAAAATGCGTCAGGTGGGGAACTAAACTGAACCCTGGCTGACCAACAGGGTAGCGACCACGGATGGTTGCCAAGACCAGACACATTTTTTTGCCCCGAAATTCATTACTCTGACAAGCGCGATGAATTGACAATGCTAGCAAGCAGGGCTGCCCGATGAGGCGGCCCTTTTCATTGGGCGTCCCGCCTCACTCCTCGCCTCATTGCATCTCGTCCCCTTGCCGTCACGGCAGGGTCGGGGTCAGCTGATGGTGCTGTCGAACAGGTTCTTGATGAGGTCGATGAACTCGATGAGGAAGGCTTGCTGGGCTTCGCTGGGGGCGGACAACCAGACGGCGGAGAGCACCTCTTCCAGGTCGGCGACCACGGCATCGGCCTCCTGCATGATCAGGAAGCGCACCTTGGGGTCGAGCTGGGGGTTCTGCTCGCAGATGGCCATCAGGTTGTCGGCCACCCGGCTGCTCACCAGATCCTCGATGGTCTGGGCACCGCCGCCTTGTTGCTGGCTCTCGAACAGACCCAGACTCTCTACCAGATACTCGATCAGCGCAATGTAACCGTCGCTCTCTACCACCATGATGGCTGCCCTTTCTTCATTGCCTTGGGGAAATGGTGCGTATTTTAGTGGCTGAACCTGTCATGGCAAGCGGCAGTGGAGCCGATGGCGGATAAATTGGACACCGCCGCGCTCCACCGTCTCCAATCCGGTCAGCAGAAAGCCGTGACGCAGGAAGAGAGCAAGGCTGAAGGCGCTCGCCTCCGTGGTGAGGCTGCCAAGCCCCATCTGGCTGGCGGCTGCCAGCACCCGCTCCAGCAGCAGGGTGCCGAGCCCCTGGCGCGGATGATCCGCGCTCACGTAGAGCAGGCTGAGATGACCGTCATCGCTCAGGGTGGCAAAGCCAAGGGGCACATCGTCTTGCTCGATGACCCAGCCATGGTGCTCGCGCAACTGGCTGGCAAGCCCCGGGTGATGGGCGCCCCTGGCCCACTGCTCCACCTGCTCCGGGCTGTAGTGTGCAGGCCCCAGGCGGCGTACCGACTGCTCGAACAGGTCCAGCAGCCTTGGTATGTGCGCCTCCTCGAGGGGGACGATGCGAGGAGAAGAAGGAGACGGCATGGGTCAACCCTCCCTGATGGTCGAGCGGGGGGCCTGGGGCCGCTTCGCCCTGGGCAGACCCGCCACCACCCGCTCATAGGAGTGGACTATCCAGCCCTGCCAGAGATCGTCAGACAGGCCTTCACTCAGGGTCACCGTGTTCCAGTGCTGCTTGTTCATGTGCCAGCCCGGTTTCACCTCGGGGTGGATCTCCCGCAGCAGCAGGGCGAGCTCGGGTTCGCACTTCAGGTTGATGGAGAGGGGCTCCGCCTGCCAGTCCACCAGGGCAAACATCTTGCCGGCGATGCGGTAGACAAGGATCTCCGGGCCGAAGGGGGTGTCCTCGGTGGCGCCGGGCTGGCTGAGCAAAAATTCACGCAATTGAACGAGGGTCATGGGGACTCCAGGCTGGTCCGATCATGGTGGAAGCATGTTCACCGGGGTGAGCCTTCTGTTAATATGCGCGCCGAGTATACCCCCCATCACCCCGGGAGCCCATGAGATGTTGTACCACAAGACCTTTGAACTGGGTCCCGATCGGGATTGGGTGGTGTTCGTGCACGGTGCGGGCGGCAGCTCCTCCATCTGGTTCAAGCAGTTGCGGGCCTACCGGGAGCACTTCAACGTGCTGCTGCTCGACCTTCGTGGTCACGGCCAGTCCAACCAGCTGCAGCAGGTGGTAAAGGGGCACTACAGCTTTCGGGCCGTGACCGAGGACATCCTGCGCCTGCTGGATCATCTGCGCATCCCCCACGCCCATTTTGTCGGCATCTCCCTTGGCACCATCCTCATCCGCCACCTGGCGGAGCTTCGCCCCGAGCGGGTCAAGAGCATGGTGCTCGGCGGCGCCATCCTGCGTCTCGACATCCGCTCCCGGGTGCTGGTGCAGCTTGGTCGCCTCGGCCAGCACTTCCTGCCCTACATGTGGCTCTACCGCCTGTTCGCCTTCATCATCATGCCGCGCCAGCACCATCAGGAGTCCCGCAACCTCTTTGTGCGCGAGGCCAGAAAGCTGTGCCAGAAGGAGTTCAAGCGCTGGTTCCGTCTCGCCACCGAGGTGAACCCCCTGATGCGCTACTTTCGCGAGCGGGCCCTGCCCATTCCCACCCTCTACGTGATGGGGGAGGAGGATCACATGTTCCTCGCCCCGGTGCGCGAGCAGGTAGCCCGCGACCCTTACAGCCGCCTCGAAATCATCGAAAAGTGCGGCCACGTCTGCAACGTGGAGCAGCCGGATCACTTCAACCGCCAGTCCCTGGCGTTTCTCTCCCGTCAGGCGGCGTCATCCGCCCTTTGAGGCCCGGCAAGGGTCTCAGATGAAGTAGTGGCCAATTTCCAGATAGCGCTGGCGGATGTGCTCGATGAGCAGCCTTATCTTGCGCGGCGGCTGGCGGGTGAAGGGGTAGACGGCGTAGATGCCGAGCTTCTTGCCCACCCGGTCGGGAAACAAGTCCACCAGATCCCCCTGCATCAGGTCGTGATAGACCAGACAGCGCGGCACATAGACGATACCGCGTCCTCCCAGCGCCGCCTTGCGCAGGGCCCCGGCGTTGTCGGTTGAAAAGCTCCCCGACACCGACACCAGATAGTTTCCCTCTTCCCCCTTGAAGGCCCACTCCGAGGCCCCCGTGCTCTGGTAGGCGTAGCGCAGGCAGTTGTGGGTGAGCAAATCCGACGGCTCCCGCGGCGCCCCGAAGCGGCGCACATAAGCGGGGGCGGCGCAGATGACCCACTGGGAGTCGAGAATGTGGCGGGCAATCAGGCTCGAGTCATCCAGATAGCCGGTGCGAATGACCAGATCGAACCCCTCTTCCACCAGGTTGACGAAGCGGTTGTCGAGCGACATCTCCACCGTGAGCCCCGGGTGCTGCTGGCAAAAATCGGCCACCGCATCGGCGAGCAAGAGCTCGCCGGAGATGGTGGGCACCGACATCCGCACATGACCGCTCACCTTTTCACCAAATCCCGCCACCGCGTCGAAGGCGTCCAGTGCGGCGGCCTTCACATTTTTGGCACCTTGATAGAGCGCCTTGCCCGCCTCGCTCAGGGTGAGCCGGCGGGTGGTGCGATAGAGGAGCTGCACCCCGAGTTCTTCCTCCAGGCGTCCGATCCGCTTGCTAACCACTGAATTTGTCAGGGAATTTTGTTCGGCCACCTTGCTGAAGGAGCCGGCCTCCACCACCTGGGCGAAGAGGATGAGGTCGTCGGTACTGGCCATATTGATCAGCTTTTGGAATTAATGTTGTTCATTATTTCCATATATCGCGAAAAAGGAACAGGGTAAGGTCACGTCCGCTTAACAAAACAACAACAAGGTGCGCCTCTGCACCCCTCTGGACAAGGACGCAATGATGACAGACACCCTGCTGGCCCTGGTGGCCTTCTCGCCGATCCTGGTGGCCGCCGTGCTGCTGGTCGGCCTCAACTGGCCCGCCAAGCGCGCCATGCCCGTCGCCTTCCTGTTGACCGTGTTCATTGCCCTGTGGGGCTGGCAGATGAGCCCGACCCGGGTCTTCGCCTCCACCCTGCAGGGGCTGGTGATCACGGTGACCGTGCTCTGGATCGTGTTCGGCGCCATCCTGATGCTCAACACCCTCAAACACACCGGTGCCATCACCGCCATTCGCGGCGGTTTCACCAACATCTCGCCGGACAGGCGCATCCAGGCCATCATCATCGCCTGGTGCTTCGGCGCCTTTATCGAAGGGGCCTCGGGTTTTGGCACCCCGGCCGCCATCGCCGCGCCGCTGCTGGTGGCCATCGGCTTCCCGGCGCTCGCCGCCGTGCTGCTCGGCATGATGATCCAGTCCACCCCGGTGTCGTTCGGCGCGGTGGGCACCCCCATCCTGGTGGGCATCAACAAGGGGCTGGATAACCAGGCCATCGGCCAGACCCTGAGCGCCGGTGGCAGCAGCTGGGACATCTACCTGCAACAGGTGACCACCAACGTGGCTCTCATTCACGCCACCGTCGGCACCCTGATGCCGGTGCTGATGGTGATGATGCTGACCCGCTTCTTTGGCCGCAACCGCAGCTGGACCGAGGGGCTCTCCATCCTGCCGTTTGCGATTTTCGCCGGGCTCGCTTTCACCGTCCCCTATGCCCTCACCGGCATGCTGCTCGGCCCCGAGTTCCCGTCCCTCATCGGCGGTCTGGTGGGGCTGGCCCTGGTGGTGACGGCGGCGCGAGCCGGTTTTCTGGTGCCCAAGAATTCCTGGGATTTCGCCCCCGAGAACGAGTGGCCCGCCGAGTGGCTGGGCTCCTTGAAGCTCGATCTCAAAGAGGCCGCCGGTCGCCCCATGTCGCTCATGCTGGCCTGGCTCCCCTATGTGGCGCTGGCGCTCCTGCTGGTGGCGAGCCGGGTGAGCCCGGAGTTCAAGGCGAGCCTCCTGTCGGTGAGCCTCGCCTTCACGGATCTGCTGGGTGAGAAGGGGGTCAGCGCCTCCATTGAGCCGCTCTACCTGCCGGGGGGCCTGCTGGTGCTTTGCGCCCTGCTCGCCACCTGGCTGCAATCGCGCTCCTTCGCCCCCTTCGGGCGGGCGCTGGGGGAGTCCAGCCGCACCCTGATCGGCGCCGGCTTCGTGCTGATTTTTACCGTGCCCATGGTCCGCATCTTCATCAACTCCGGCGTCAACGGGGCGGATCTCGCCAGCATGCCGGTGACCACCGCCAACTTTGCCGCCGGGCTGGTGGGGGAGTTCTTCCCGGCGCTCAGCGCCACCATCGGCGCGCTGGGGGCCTTTATCGCCGGCTCCAACACGGTATCGAACATGATGTTCAGCCAGTTCCAGTTTGAAGTGGCCCAGACCCTTGGGGTCTCCACCGCCGCCATGCTGGCCCTGCAGGCAGTCGGCGCCGCCGCGGGCAACATGATCGCCATTCACAACGTGGTGGCGGCGTCGGCCACCGTGGGGCTGCTCGGTCGTGAGGGGGCGACGCTGCGCAAGACGGCGCTGCCGACCCTCTACTACCTGCTGGTCACCGGCCTTATCGGGCTGGCGCTCATGTACAGCTTCCACATTTCTGACGCACTGCTGCAGCTCAAGTAAGGAGAGCAAGTGATGAAGGTAATGCGGGTCTACCCGGCCAAGCCGGCCGATGTCTATCTCTACGCCACCTGTCTGGTGGACCTGTTCGACCCGGTGGCGGGGCTCGATGCCATCGCCCTGATCGAGCGGGAAGGGATAAGGGTGCACTTTGTCGAGAAACAGACCTGCTGCGGGCAGCCGGCCTACACCTCGGGTCACGAGGAGGAGGCGCGCAAGGTGGCGCAAAGCCAGATGGCGCTCTTCCCCGAGCCCTGGCCGGTGGTGGTGCTGTCGGGCTCCTGCGGCGGCATGATGCACCACCACTACCGCCGCCTCTTCCCCGAGAGCCCCGAGGTGGCCGATTTTTGCGATCGGGTGTTCGAGCTCACCGAGTTTCTGGCCCGGATCTGCCGGGTGCGCTGGCACGGGGTGGGGGAGGCGAGCATCGTCATGCACACCTCCTGCTCGGGCCGGCGCGAGATGCAGGTACACACCACGGCCCGCAGCCTGCTGGGGCAGCTCGATGGCGTCACCTTGCATGAACAGGCCTACGAGAGCGAGTGCTGCGGCTTTGGCGGCACCTTCTCGGTGCGCCACCCCCACATCAGCCAGGCCATGGTCGAAGACAAGACCCGCCACCTGCTGGCCACCGGCGCCGACACCCTGGTGAGCGCCGACTGGGGGTGCCTCTTGAACATCAAGGGATCCCTGGCCTATCAGGGCAGGATCTTGCCTGCCACCCACCTGGCGAGCTTCCTGCTCGCCCACAGCCGCCCCGACAGTGACGAAATAGCTCATAACGGCGCCGCTGTTAGCGATTTGGCTCATACCAAAGAGGCCCAGCCCCATGTCTGATCACGCCAAGTATTCGCCGCGCCGCTTCCATCCCCAGGCCGAGGCGGCCCTGGTCGACCCCGTGCTGCGCCAGAATTTTCGCGGTGCCATGGATTACCTGCGCGCCAAGCGCCGCGACGCCTTCGCCGACCCCGCCGAAGAAGCGGAGGTGCGCGATGCGGCGGAGCAAATTCGCCAGCGCTGTCTCTCGCGTCTGCCGGACCTGCTGGAGCAGCTCGAAGCCAACTGCGAGCGCAACGGCATCCGGGTGCACTGGGCCCAGACGCCGGCCGAGGCCAACGCCATCATCCTTCGCATCGCCCAAAAAAACGGGGTGAGCAGCATCGTCAAGGGCAAGTCCATGGTGAGCGAGGAGGTGGGGTTCAACCACGAGATGGCGCGCCACGGCATCCGCTGCCTTGAGAGCGACATGGGGGAGTTTATCGTCCAGCTCGACGGCGACACCCCGTCCCACATCATCATGCCCGCCATCCACAAGAACAAGCAGGAGGTGAGCGACACCTTCGCAAGCAACCTGGAAGGCTTCACCCCCACCACGGACGTGGACGCCCTGATCCAGACCGGGCGGCTGGCCCTGCGCGAAGAGTTTCGCCGCGCCGGCATGGGGCTGTCGGGGGTCAACTTCGCGGTGGCCGAGACCGGCAGCCTGTGTCTGGTGGAGAACGAGGGCAACGGGCGCATGTGCACCACGGTGCCGAAAGTCCACGTGGCCATCACCGGCATCGAGAAGGTGGTGGAGTGCTTATCCGACGTGCCGCCCCTTTACAGCGCCCTGACCCGCTCGGCCACCGGCCAGGCCATCACGACTTACTTCAACGTCATCAGCGGCCCGCGCCGGGCAGGGGAGCTGGACGGCCCGGACGAGGTGCACCTGGTGCTGCTGGACAACGGCCGCAGCCAGGCTTACCGGGACGAAGAGCTGCGCAAGACCTTGCAGTGCATCCGCTGCGGCGCCTGCATGAACCACTGCCCGGTCTACACCCGCATCGGCGGCCACGCCTATGGCACCATCTACCCGGGGCCCATCGGCAAAATCATCTCCCCCCATCTGCTGGGGCTGGAGAGCACGAGCGATCTGGTGACCGCATCGAGCCTGTGCGGTGCCTGCGGCGAGGTGTGCCCGGTGCGCATCCCCATTCCCGACATGTTGCAGCGCCTGCGCCGGGAGGCCAAGCACGACGCACAGCCCGGTCACGAACCGCTGGCGGGGCAGGGGGCGGCCAGGAGCCGGCTCGAGACCCTCGCCATGCAGGGCTTTGCCTTTGCCGCCACCCACCCGCGCCTCTACCACGCCGCAACCGGGGTGGCCGGTCGCCTGAGGGGCTTGATGCCCAAACACCTGGGCCCCTGGACCCAGTGCCGCGAAGCCCCCAAACCCGCCCCCCAGAGCCTGCACGCCCTGCTGCGCCAGAAAAAGAAGGAGTCCTGAGATGTCGAGCAAAGAGGCTATCTTGAACCGCCTGCGCGGCGCCGCCACCCCCATGGCCCACGCCCCCCATGGCTGGCAGCCCTGGCGCGGGGCAGATGATAGTGCGCGGCGCGAGCGCTTTGTTGCCGGGATCAGCGCCAGCCACGCCGAGATCCTCACAGTCCAACAGGCAACCCTTGCCCGGGATCTGGCCGCCTGGCTGGATGAAGAAGGCGTGACGAGTCTGGCCTGTGGTCAGGGTGGCCGCTGGCAGGCGGCGGTCGCGGCGGCTTGCGCCGGGCGATCTGTGTTGACCCCCTCTGGCGAGTTCGCGAGCTGGAAGGACGATCTGTTCGACGTCTGTCAGGCGGGCATCACCCACTGCGCGGGGGCCATCGCCGACACCGGCACTCTGGTGTTGCTGCCCGATGGCGGCGAGCCGCGCACCTTGTCCTTGGTGCCCCCCTGCCATATCGCCCTGCTGGCGGCTTCCACCATCGCCGACAACCTGGCGGGGCTGGTGGCGGCCGGGCGCTGGCAGCAGGCCATGCCCACCAATCTGCTGCTGGTCTCCGGCCCCTCCAAGACCGCCGACATCCAGCAGACCCTGGCCTACGGCGCCCACGGCCCGAGCCGTCTCTTGGTCGTGCTGGTGGAGGATTGCTGATGCGCTGGAATGAATTTGACGCAGCCGTGCTCTCGCGCATCCCGCAGGAGCGGCTGGTGAGCGACCCGGACTTGCGTCTCGCCCACGGCACGGACGCCAGCTTCTACCGCCTGGTGCCCGAGCGCATCGTGCGCCTCGACTCTTTGGATGAAGTGCGCTTCGTGCTGTCGGTGTGCCGCGAATTGGGCCTGCCGTGTACCTTTCGCGCCGCCGGTACCAGCCTCTCGGGCCAGGCCCTGAGCGATTCGGTGCTCATCACCCTGACCGACAGCTGGCGCGGCCACCGCATTCTGGACAATGGCGAGCGCATCGCCCTGCAACCCGGAGTGATCGGCGCCGATGCCAACCGCTATCTGGCCCCTCTGGGGCGCAAGATTGGGCCGGATCCCGCCTCCATCAACGCCTGCAAGCTTGGCGGCATCGCCGCCAACAACGCGAGCGGCATGTGCTGCGGCACCGCCCACAACAGCTATCACACCCTGCACGCCATGACCTTGCTGCTGGCCGATGGCACTGTGCTGGAGAGCGGCGATCCGCAAAGCCGCGCCGCCTTGGCGGCCAGGCGCCCGGAGCTGCTCTCGGGACTCGCCGCCCTGCGCGCCGAGGTGCTGGCGAATACTGAACTTGCCGCCAAGATCCGCCACAAGTACCGGCTCAAGAACACCACCGGCTACGCCATCAATGCCCTGCTCGACCATGAGGACCCTGTCGATATCCTCACCCACCTGATGATCGGATCGGAGGGGACCCTCGGCTTTATCGCCGAGGTGGTGCTCGACACCGTGCCCGAATACCCCCACAAGGCGTCGGCTCTGCTGGTGTTTCGGGACGCCGAGCAGGCCTGTCTGGCCACCTCGAGCCTGAAAGCTGCGCCGGTGGCGGCGGTGGAGCTGATGGATGGGCGCTCCCTTCGCTCGGTGGCGAGCAAGCCCGGCCTGCCGGACTTTATCAAGACGCTGGATCTGGCTGCCTGCGCCCTGCTTGTGGAGGTGCATGGGGAATCGAAGGAAGAGTTGGTGGATCGCTGCGAGCAGGTGACGGCCATGGCGGCCGAGTTCGTTCAGGTCGCCTCTGTGCCTTTTACTACCGACAGCGCCGGCCTGTGGGCCATTCGCAAGGGGCTCTTCCCGGCGGTGGGGGCGGTGCGCACCACCGGCACCACCGTCATCATCGAGGATGTCGCCTTTCCCATCGAGCGCCTGGCCGAAGGGGTGGCGGGGCTGCAAGCCCTGTTCGATCGCTTCGAATACGGTGAAGCCATCATCTTTGGCCACGCGCTGGAGGGGAACCTGCACTTCGTCTTTACCCAGGGCTTTGACGAGCCGGCCCAGGTGGCCCGCTACGGCGCCTTTATGGATGCGGTGGCCGAGTTGGTCGCCGTGCGCTTTGGCGGGTCCCTCAAGGCCGAGCACGGCACCGGTCGCAACATGGCCCCCTATGTGGAACTGGAATGGGGGTCGGAGGGGATGGCGCTGATGCGCCGCATCAAGGCGCTGCTGGACCCCGATGGCTTGCTCAATCCCGGCGTCATCATCAACGACGACCCCAAGGCCCACCTGGCCCATCTCAAACCCATGCCGGCGAGTGATGCCATCGTCGATCCGTGCATCGAGTGCGGCTTTTGCGAGGCGGTCTGCCCCTCGCGCACCCTGTCGCTCTCGCCGCGCCAGCGCATCGTGCTTTACCGCGAACTGGCCCGCCGCACTCGTGCCGATGAGCCCTCCAACCAGTTGGCCCAGCTATTTGACTATCAAGGGATTGAGACCTGCGCCGCGACGGGGCTGTGCGCCGATCGCTGCCCGGTGGGCATCAACACCGGCAGCCTGATCAAGAAGCTGCGCAGCGAAAAGTACCAGCGCTTCGTGCCCATCGCCCGCTGGAGCGCCGATCACTTCGCCGGCGTTACCCGCACGGCCCGCAGTGCGCTGGGCCTAAAAGCCATTGCCGGGAAGGTGTTGGGAGACAAGGCGCTGGCAGGGTTGGTGAACGGGGTTCGCCATCTGAGCGGCCAGCGCACGCCCGCCTGGCTGCCGACCCTGCCGGGGCCGAGCCGCTACCTGTGGCCGCAAGGGGAGGGGAGCCATGGCGGATCCAGCGAGCGTGCTGTGGTCTATCTGCCGTCGTGCGCCAGCCGGGTGTTCGGCCAGCAGGAGGAAGCCCCGTCACTGCCGGACGTGGTGTTATCCTTGCTCAAGAAGGCGGGCTGCCGGGTCATAGTGCCGGCGAGAGTTGAGGGGCTCTGTTGCGGCATGCCCTATGACAGCAAGGGGATGAGCGAGGTAGCGGGAGCCAAGCGCAGTGAGCTGGCCGAGGCCCTGTGGCAGGCAAGCGAGCAGGGGCGCTGGCCCGTGCTGCTCGACACCAGCCCCTGTGTGCAGCGACTGCTCTCGGGGGCGCTCGGCAAGGGCCTTCGGGTGTTTGAGCCCGCTACCTTTGTGCTGGAACACCTGCTGCCCCACCTTGAACTGACCCCCATCGATGAGACAGTGATGCTCCATATCACCTGCAGCAGCCGGCGCATGGGGCTGGGTGATAAGATGCTGGCGGTGGCCCGCGCCTGTGCCCGGGAGGTGATCGTGCCTGAGCATATCCAGTGCTGCGGCTTTGCTGGCGACAAGGGGCTGATGACCCCGGAGCTCAACGCCGCGGCCCTCGCCAGCCTGCCCGCCCAGGTCCCCAACGATTGTCGTCAGGGATTCAGCAACAGCCGCACCTGTGAAATGGGGCTCAGCCAGCACGCCGGCATTCCCTATCACAGCATTCTCTATCTGGTGGATCAGGCAGCGAGATAGGAAAACTAAACGGCAGGATAACTATCCTGCCGTTTTCAATGGGGTGAACAAGGTGGCTTAAAAACGGGACTTGTCTGGTGCTACATGCTATGAAAGGGGCCGATGCTGATACGAACGATGGCAAGGAAGGATTGATGACGCCGCTGAACCACTATCTGCCTGCCTATCACTTCTGTGAAGAGCACGCTCGCGACATTGCCGCCGACCCGCGCTCCGTCATCCAGGCGGCGGCCAACTATCGACCGGAAGCGGATCCGGCCTTTCGCCACCTGATCGGCTTGCGGGAAGTGCCGATGCGCCTTGGGTACCTTCTCGGCCGCCAACAGAGCGCCAGCCCGCCTCCCTTTGGCTTGGACAGATTCGTGCCGCTCGACAGCCATGACGACAACACGCTGCTCTACGGCCTTGTCGGCCGGTTCTGGCGGCCGGACTTTGGTCTGGTGACCATAGCGGACAGTCAAGCTTATCTGGACTTTGCGGCGCCAGGCGTTGCCAAGCTCGCTCTGGGGTTTTCGGCCAGCCGCCAGCCAAACGGCACCACTCGGTTGACCACCCAGACAAGGGTGTTCTGCCCGGATCTGGCCTGCCGCCTCAAGTTTGCACCTTACTGGTATCTGATCCGCCCCGTCAGCGGCCTGATCCGGCGCCGGATACTGGGCGCCATCAAGGCAGAGAGCGAAAGAGGGTTGTAAAGCCATGCCGGAGTGTTCACCTGTGCTTTCACTTTTTGGCACAAACAGAAGATGAGGGATTAATGACGTCTGAGTTCCCCATTGCCGTGCTTGTAGCCATGGAATACGGCCGCATCTGTGAAATGGGGCTCAGCCAGCACGCCGGCATTCCCTATCACAGCATCCTCTATCTGGTGGATCAGGCGGCGAGATAAATATCCCCCCCCCGGTCGAATATATTCGGCCGGGGGGAGTGGGTGGGATTTGAGCACATATTTATTGGTTTGACTATCGTGGCTTAGGCAAACAATCTGAATAATGTGCAATCACTGAAAATATTTCCTTCTGAATATTCTGGCGGCCAGTAAGTATTCCCATCTCCTGAAAGGCGATAATATTTAAGCCATTACTTATGCGAAATAACTGTTCGATGAGCTCTGGTGGTGCCTTGTGTTTCGTCCAAAAAACAGCATGAATACCAGAATGAACGAAAGAATTTAAGGGGAGCCAAGAGCTGTCTTTGAATTCATGAAATGAAATCAACAGGTTTTTAATTTGAGGGATATTATCCAGCTCACCAAGCATCACATTGACAGTGGGAATGTTTTTGCTTGCTTGTTGAGACTCTGTATTTAAAACCGCATCTAGCTTTTCGACTTGTAGATCAGTAGCACAATACAGAACCCAAACGCTCCTTACTAGTGCTTCGTATTGAGATCGCAGTGTTGCGCCAATCCCTAGAATCAAGCCTTGCGAGCATAATAACCTAACAGCATAGGAAAACTGCATCGAGCTAATGGCTAATGTTAAGGATAGTTTGGTTCTTGTATCACCATTATATATAGTGTGGTCTACAACCTCGCTCAATCTTTCAAATAGCTGCTCAGTTTTTATGAAATCCATGAGAATGTCCTCATATAACTTCTGAAGTTTATTGTCGTGAACTTGCTATCAATTATTTGTCTGTAAGTCTATTTTATGTATCGCAGCGCCTGAAGAAGCTGAGAGTTTAAAAATAGTCTAGCTTACAGAGAGTCCTATTGCTTGAATAGTCTAATAATCCCCTTTACTCTGACGACATCTTATGAATAAAGGGGGGCAAATTTCCATTCAGCTTGCTGATCGCCATTTTAAATTCTCTTGAGTAGGTTCGATTAATATGGAGTAATCGAACCTGTAGCGTTATGTTCAAGTTGAAGTCATAAAACATCAGTATTAATCAATTAATGCATTGAACTTTCTTCTCAGTAGCGAGTATTCGTTTGATCTTGGGTTGTTTTGCCGCTCTCGAATAAGCTCAAAGAGTTCATTGTCATCTAATGTTATAATAAAGCCACGAGCATCTTTGGCTGTGTCAATGCAGCGTAACAGTAAACGTCCGTCATCCTCAATTTCTCTGCAAGTTAATATCCCGACTTTTCCTCTATTAGGTGAAAACCTACCAGCCAGCTGATCTAACTCAGGATTTCCAATTTCTTTCCCGTAGTTTTTGCATTCGATAAATATCATGGAACTTGGGTAATGTAATGATAGCCAAGAGAAAAAGCCATTTTTCGCTTCATTTGAATATGTAATATCAATTCGTTTTCGCCCATCGTGTATATTTTTTTGTTTTGTTGGATAGCAGAGTGATGGGTATAATAATGATGTTAGTATTTTTTCTATAACATTCTCATAATCAGTTGCGAACTGTTTTCCAGTAGGGATAGCTTGTAACTCAGAAATAAGAACATCCCAATCAGGTTTATCTGACTCTTCAACCTCAGATAGCTCTTCATGAGTTAATGGTAATGGAGGGTTGGATTTCTTTTGTTCACGATATTCTTCTAAGATATGTGGCCTTTTAAGTGTCTCTTTAACAACAGCTAACTTGTCAGACCCATACTTTTCCATCAGAGCTTTTTTAGTAACTCGTTCAGACCCATTTTGTAGAAGTTCAACTAGAGATGATCTCGCTCGTAATTCTTCCAGTTGCATTTCAGGTAACAAATAATGCCTATAATATTCATCATATTTATAAGAAACTTTTTGTCTTACTAAGACTTTAGGGACTAAAATTATTTTCCCATAATCTGTAACTGGTAAATTAACAAAGCTATTTTCCCAAGCTTCCTTTATTGGATTCCAAATTGGGCCTGACTCAACGCCATTGACTAATGGTATGTCATAATACCTGCACATATCCTGAGTATATCTAATCAAGGGGCCTCTAAGTATATTGCAGACGGCATCAGATATCATATCTGTGCCAATGCCATTAATTAATAGGCATGTATCTTCTAAGTCTTGTAATAAACCAGTTAGTGAGGCTTGGCTTTTTGATAGTGCCCCCCATACTGATTTTGCTGAGAGTGCTCCGAAAGCATGACCTCTGCTTTCTCCTTTTGAATACCCTAGATGAAATTCATTACGTTCATTGAGTGACGAAAGAAGGTTTTGGGCACTGGTATGGTTGCCATTTTTGATATAATTCAAGACGGTTTCGAAAAAACTTTGTAAAAGTGAGGATAATTCATTACCCCAAGTGGAATCTAATGCTTTTATACTGGTCGGGTCTAGAAAAACAGGGATATCTGTATCCAGTCTAATGTCTACAAAATCAAGATAAGGTTGTGTCTTTCCTAATTTATAATATTCAGATACTCTCATATATCTTCCTTTTATATATTAAATGAAAACTTATATGCCTCTATTTTTTTTGCATCATATATTTTAATTAATGATTTCAGTGCAAACCTTCTTATCACTTTGTTGTTATGGCAAGACCTATGATGCAACGAGGGCCGGATGAGTAGGGTATCAAGCGCGACTCCACTTGTTGAGTGAAACGTTTTACATGAGTGGGGATTGACTCGTTAGTTTGATGGAGATCAGAAATCAGGAGGGGGAGGTGGCTTGGTGCAATGCGTTATGGAAAGGATACGCAGATATGGTAAAGCGGGGCAGGCTTAACCCCGCTGATAAAAAAGTAGAGGGGAAAATGACAAAGAGACGTAGCAGGTCGTCGGCTCAATACCCCGTCATCTCCAGATAGCCGAGTCCTTGCGCATCGCCCTCCACAGTCACAGCCCCCTCCCAGTAGTCAAAGCGTCCCGTCATGGCCTGATTGGGTTGACGCGCCTTGATAACGAGATTCAAATCAGCGGCCTTAAGCTGCCACTCGACGGGGTAGAGCTGCCCCTTGGGGCCACGCCAGGTCTTGCCGGGGGTGAGGCGGATCTGCTCAGGATTCAGCACCCGGCTGCTGCCGTCTCGTTCAATCAGGATGCCGTAGCGGTTTTCAGGCTCAGTGTGGCCCGCTTTGGTGCGCAGGCGAAACAGCATCAGCTCGCGGCCATCGTCAAATTGCAGCGAAAACCAGTCCCAGCCCGATTGCCACTGGGCCAATACCGAGCTGCTCCACTCGTGATCAAACCACCCCTCACCGCTGACGTTGCGGGTCTCCCCATCCAGGGTCAGGGTGCCGCTGATGGTCAGGCGGGGGTAGGAGTAGTAGAAGGAGGCGTTGCCCGGGCTCTTCTCGCTGTAACCCGCTTTGCCTTGCAGCACCGCGGGCTTGGCGGCACTCACCTTCACATCAAGATCCCCCGCCTTGCTCTGCACCTTGAGGGTGGCGGGAAAGAGCGATTCCCCTTGAGAGGTAAGCACCCACTCTTTCAGCCAATACTCACCGCCGCTGGCACCGGCGAGCCCTGGCCCCTGGCGGCTGGTGCGCTCGTCCTGCTGGTGGCTGCCTTTGCTCACATCCGTGATGGCGAACTGGGCAAGCCAGAGCTGGGGGGTGAGCCAGGGGTTCTCCGAGGTGAGCTCCTGTTCAATGCCTTGGCGAAACAGGGTCCACTGCATGCCGTAGCCGCGCCCTTGCTCGTCTTTGAGGTTGCCAGTGAGATACCACCACTCGGAGCGGTAGTCGGGGTGGGCAGCGTGATCCGCGGGCAGGTTGATGGACTGACCCGGCAGGGCCTTTTTGAAGTGATCGTTGCCGCCACCCAGGATGCTCCCCAGATCGCTGGCCTGCGCGTGGCCGCTTATGGCAACAAGCGGGACCAAGAGGGCTGCAAGCCAAGAGGACAAGATTCCCCTCACCCTGGACCTCTCCCGAAGGGAGAGGGGATGGTTCGCGGCAGCTCTGTGCGCTTCTCTGCGCTGAATCAGGGGCGGTGACAGAGATCTGGTCAATGGGAACGTCAAGCCATGGCTGAGCCAGTGCGTCAACCAATATGTCATACCACTCTCCTTGCGGCGTACCAGGAGGCGAGCGCGCCACAGACGGGGGCGAGCAGGAGCGCCGTGACGGCGTGCAGGGGGGCGGCCTTGAAGGCCAGCCGCCAGCCAAAGGCGCGGGGGTTGACCACCTCAATCAGCACCCAGGCAAGGCCATAGCCCACCGGCAATGCCAGGATCGCCGTGAGCAGCCCGAGGCCCGCCCCTTGCCACACCAGCAGCCGGCGGCAGTGGCGCGGGCTCAGGCCAAGGCTTTGCAGGGTCTGCAACTCGCCGCGCCGAGCCAGCCCCAGCACCATAAAGGCCGAGCCGATGCCGACGAAGGCGATCCCCAGAATGAGCAACTTCAATAGTTCGGTCACCACGAAGGTCTGATCGAACACCCTGAGGGCGGCGGCGTGGATGGCGGGGGCGGGCAACAGGTTCACCTGCTCGCCAAACTGGCTCCTGAGCCTGTCGCCAAGGTGCTCGGGATCCGGGCTGAAGAGGGCAAGGGATTGCACCTTGCTCCCTTCGAAGGCGTGCAGTATCTGCCCCTTGTCGCTGCCGTAATCCTGATAGACGCCGGTGACGGTGAAAGCCCTCGGCCCCCCTTCGCTGGTTACCTCGAGGCGCTGGCCCACCCTGACCCCGAGGCGTACCGTCAGCGGTTCGCTCGCCAGCACCTCGTCGGGAGCCGCGGGCCAGCGCCCGGCCAGCAGCGGGTAGGCGGCTTTGAGCTCGGGGATAAAGTCCATCTGCGCCCACTCGATGGGCTGCCCCTGCCAGCGGGCGGGGAGCACGGCGCGGCGGGAGGCGGCGCGCACGTCCGGCGCGGCAAGAATGGTGTTGAGGGTCTGCTCGCCGAGGGCGCCCCTGCTGCCGGCCACCCCCTTGGGGGCGGTGACGTAGAGATCGGCGGCCAGACGCTGGCCGAGCCAGATCTCCACGCTCGAGCGAAAGCTCGACACCATGACCCCGATGCCGATGGCTGCGGCGATGGCCAGTTGCAGCGCCATCACCGCGATGGCGGTGCGATCCAGGTGATAGAGGGTTTCTGCCACCCCGAGCCGGGCGGTGAGGGGGCCGCGTGCACGCAGCCGCCCCAGCAAGGAGCGAAGGGCATCGGGCAGCAGGAGGGCCATGGCGAGCAGCCAGCCCCCGGCCACGAAGAGGGCGCCGCCAAGGCCGGTGGAGGGCTGCCACAGACACAGGGCGCACAGCAGCAGGATGGCGATGGCAAGGCCCCGGCGTTGCCAGGGGTGAGCCGGTGGGCGACTGTTGCCCTCTCGCAGCACAAGGGGGGATTGGCGCAGCAGTTGCCACCAGCCGGGCAGGTTGGCGGCAAGCATCCCCAGAAGGCCAATCACCAGCGCCTTGCCAAGGCTGGCGGGGGAGAGGCGCAGCAGGTCGATGGGATTGGGGCCATAAAGGTCGGCCAGCGCCTGGGTGAGCTGCCCCATCAGGGCGAGGGCCAGCAGGCTCCCCAGCAGCAGCCCGAGCAGGGTGCCGAGGGTGGCGAGGATCAGGATCTCCAGGGTCAGCCAGCGCAGCACCCGGCGCGGCGGCATCCCGAGGATGATGAGCTGGGCGAGCAGGGGGCGGCGCACGCTCTGCACGAAGCGCTGGGCGTTGAACACCAAAAACAATCCCACCGCCATGGCGAGCAGGGAGAGGGCGGTAAGGTTCAGGGCAAGCGCATCCCCGAGCTGGCTGGCATCGAGCGCCGGGCTGATGGGCTCAAGCCAGAGGGGCTGATGGGGGGCATAGGATTGCAGGGCCGCCTGCAAGGCTCTTTGCAAGGTATCGGCCTCTTGCTCGCTGAGTTTGAAGACGATGCGATCCAGTCTGCCTTCCTTGCCAAGCAGGGGCTGGGCGAGGCCGATGTCGGTCACCAGCAGCCGCTCCATGGGGACGGCGCCGGGCTCGAAGGTACCGGCCAGGGTGAGGGTCAGGGGGCGTTGCCCCTCATCCCCCAGCACAAAGGTTCGCGACTGGCCCGCTTGCCAGTCAAGGCGCCTCGCCTCGGGGGCGGCCAGCCAGACGCTGTCGGCGCGATTCAACGAGACATCGGGTTGGCTGTCTGGCGCATCGCCAAAGAGGCGGCGCAGGGGGCCGGGGTTGAAGAGATCCATCCCCAGCAACTGGAAACTGCGCCCCTGCTCGTCCTTGAGCCAGGCGTGAAGCTCTGGCATGGCGTCAAGGTTCGGCTGGCTTCGCACCAGCCTCACGTAGACTTGCTCATCCAGGCCACCCTGGGGGGCCAGGCGGTAGTTGGCCTCCCCGGCGAGCTGGCTGCGGGCGGCGACGAAGTTGGTGCGGGCGCTGTGGTTCAAGAGCTCGATGGCCACCACCAGGGTGACCCCGAGGGTGAGCCCGGCCAGGCTCATCAAGAGCAACCAGGGGTGAGCGCGATAGAGGCGCAGCAGCGCCTTGAGCGGCAACATCAGCAGGCCCCCCGGCAGACGTCAGCCATGGCGGCGCCCCTTGAGCTCGACCAGCTGCCCCCCTTCAAGGCGCAGCACCCGATCCGCCAGGTCGCCATAGCCCGGGTTGTGGCTCACCAGCAAGAGACCGGCGCCGGTATCGCGCACCGCGCTCATCATCAGGGCCATCACCTGCTCGGCGTTGTGTTCATCAAGGCTCCCGGTGGGTTCGTCGGCGAGCAGCCAACGGGGCTGATGAATGAGGGCTCGGGCCAGCGCCACCCGCTGGCGCTGGCCGCCGGAGAGCTGTTCCGGCCAGGCGTGGCGCTTGTGGCTCATGCCAAGGCGCGCGAGCAGGGCATCGAGGCGCCCATCGTCCTGGGGCAGGTTGTTTATCTGAAGGGGCAGGGCGAGGTTCTCGGCCACGGTCAGGGTCGGCAGCAGGTTGAAATCCTGATAGACGATGCCGAAATGGCGCCCGCGAAGCCGGGCCCGCTCGTCTGTCGGCAGGGTGTCGAGGCGGGTCTCTTCCAGCCAGATCTCCCCCTCGTCCGGGGCGATGAGACCGGCGATGAGGTTGAGCAGGGTGGACTTGCCACAGCCGCTTTGCCCCAGCAGCAGGCAGGTTTCCCCCGGGGTGAGGGCGAGATCCAGCCCCTCAAACAGGGGGAGCGTCTCGCCGCCGTTGGCGAAGCGTTTACTGAGGTTGCGCAGGCTAAGCATGGGATAACCGTTTGATGGTCAATGGCTTTCACAATGTCCGTCACTATGCCAGTTAGTGATCGCGCCTGCAAAAGGGATGGGGATCCTCGCTGGATCCCGCTCGCCTGAGGTGGTTAGAATAGGGCCTTCCATGGGTCACAGGATGAGCAAGGATGTTACACAAGCAAGTCAGTTTTATCGTCGACAGCAAGGGCGTCAAGCAGGCTGCCGTGGTCCCCATCGATATCTACAACGAGCTGATGACCCTGCAAAAGGCCCTCTCCGACAACAAGCCGGGGGAGCGTGAGCTCTACCACTTCAACGGCAAGGGGGCAGAGGCCCATGGTTATCCGGTGGGCAAGCGGCAAAACCCCGGCTTCATGGTCCAGGCGGGCTCCACCGCCAACGGCGAGGATGCGGCCTCCCTGCGCGAGGCGGTGATCGAGCTGCGCCAGGAGCTGCTGGGCAAGGGGGTGCTCGTTCCCCACCCCGAAGGGGGCTTCATCTTTACCGCCGATCAGCTCTTCAACAGCCCGAGCCTGGCCGCGAGCCTGGTGGCGGGCAACAACCGAAGCGGGCTGGATGCCTGGCAAAACAGCGCAGGCTACACCCTCAAGCAATCGGGTTTTGGCAAGAAGACCTCCTGATGACGGGGCCCGGCAACGGGCCTCGCTCATGTTTGCCTGAGTGCCCGCAGCGGGCCGCTCATCAGGATGACAAGGAGGGCGGCTTCCCTTTGCGCTGCTAGCCTCAATGCCAGACGCCTGCCAGGAGATGCCGCCATGTCTGGACTCCTTCGCCTCGTGCCCGGGGCGGCCCTGCTCAGTGCCCCCGCAGTTGCGGGCAACGGCCCCCTCGATCTGACCCACAGCGGGGTCGGGCTCTTCGCCCTCGCCATTTTCGCCCTGGCTTATGCCCTGGTGATGGCCGAGGAGTACCTTAAGCTGCGAAAGTCCAAGCCGGTGCTGGTGGCCGCCGGCATCATCTGGATAGCCATCGGCCTGGTCTATACGGGGCAGGGGCACAGCGAGCTGGTTCAGGCCGGGTTTCGGCACAACCTGCTGGAGTATGCCGAGCTGATGCTCTTCTTGCTGGTGGCATGACCTATGTGAACGCCATGGAGGACAGGCTGCTGTTCGCCGTGCTGCGGGTACGCCTGGTGCAGGCGGGATTCAGCCTGCGTACGCTCTTCTGGCTCACCGGTTTTCTCGCCTTTTTCATCTCCCCCGTGGTGGACAACCTCACCACGGCGCTGCTGATGTGCTCAGTGGTACTCAACGTGGCCAACGGGGAGCGCCGTTTCATCAACCTGGCCTGCATCAACATCGTCGTGGCGGCCAATGCGGGTGGCGCCTTCAGCCCTTTTGGCGACATCACCACCCTGATGGTGTGGCAGGCGGGCAAGGTGCCGTTCCAGCAGTTCTTGCTGCTCTTCATCCCCGCCCTGCTCAACTTCCTGGTGCCGGCCACCCTGATGAGCCTGATGGTGCCCCGTCTGGTGCCCGCCATGCCGGGCGAGATGGTGGTGCCAAGGCGCGGCGCCGTTGTCATCGTGCTGCTCTTTGTGCTCACCATAGTGACCGCCGTCGCCTGCCATCATTTCCTGGGGCTGCCCCCCGTGCTCGGTATGATGATGGGGCTGGGCTACCTGCAATTTTTCAGTTTCTATCTGCGAAAGACCCAGCCCGTCACCCTGGCCCGGGCACGGGCGCTGTATGAGCGCACCGGGGACGAGGCCAGGCTGCTGCGTCTGGGCTCGGTGGTGCCGTTCGATGTGTTCAACAAGATTGCCAAGGCGGAGTGGGACACCCTGCTCTTCTTCTACGGGGTGGTGATGTGCGTCGGCGGCCTCGGGTTTATGGGGTATCTGGCGCTTGCCTCCCATTTCCTCTATGACGGTGGCGATCCGACCCTGGCCAACGTCACCATCGGCCTGCTCTCCGCCCTGATCGACAACATTCCGGTGATGTTCGCCGTGCTCTCCATGGAGCCGCAGATGAGCACGGGGCAGTGGCTGCTGGTGACATTGACCACCGGGGTGGGGGGCAGTCTGCTTTCGGTCGGCTCCGCCGCCGGGGTGGCCCTGATGGGGCAGGCCAGGGGCATGTATACCTTCGTCGGGCACCTCAAGTGGTTGCCTGCCATTTTGCTTGGCTATATGGTCGGCATAGGGGCGCACCTGTGGCTCAACAGCGCCCTGTTTTAGGCAACCCGGTTCCAGGCACCAGGGAGAGGCAGGATGGGACAACTGTTCGAGGCGCTTTCGCCGCGCCATGTCACTTTTATCGAGGGACAGAAGATCTTCTTCGTCGGCACGGCAGCCGCGAAGGGATCGGTCAATCTCTCCCCCAAGGGCGGGGATTCGCTGCGCGTCCTCGATGCCCACACCCTGGCCTGGCTCAACCTGACCGGCAGCGGCAACGAGTCCGCGGCCCAGGTGCTGCAACAGCCGCGCATGACGGTGATGTTCTGCGCCTTCGAGGGGGCGCCGCTTATTCTGCGAGCCTATGGCCAGGCACGGGTGCTGCACCGCACTGATCCGCAGTGGCCGTCGTTGCTGGCGCTGTTCCCCCCAAGCATCGCGGCTCGCCAGATCTTCCTGCTGGACATTGAACGGGTCCAGACGTCGTGCGGCATGTCGGTGCCTCTGTATGAGTACCAGGGGGACAGGGAGGATCTTGCCAACTGGTCGGCACGCCAGGGGCAGGAGGGGATTGAGGCCTACTGGCGCAAGAAGAACCAACTAAGCCTGGATGGGCTGGAGAGCGAGATCCTGGCGCGCAGCGGGTTGCAGGCCGATGACTGAGGCCTGCGCCCCGATGCAAAAAGCCCTGTCCATGGACAGGGCTTTTTCATTGCAGGGCATCAGGGGACGTGCTTGCCGCTCAGCAGCCAGTAACTGAGGGCCGACCCCAGGCCGCAACCGGCGATGGCGATGGCCATGGGGAGCGGCGATTCAGGGGGATTGAGGTTGACCAGCACCCCCACCAGGGCCCCAAGACCAAAGCGCAGGGTGCCCGCCAGCGCCGAGGCGGTGCCTGCGGACTGGGGGAAGTGGCCCATCAGGCCGGTCATGGCGTTGGCCCCCACCAGGCTGATGTGGCCGACGAAGAGCACGACGGGGATGACGATGCCCCACAGGCCCCCGGTTTGGCTCCAGGCGTTGTAGATGAGCAGGGCCCCGGCGAGCGGCAGCACGGTCAGGCCGTATCGCAACATGCGTTCGGCACCCACCCCTTTCACCAGCCGGCTGTTGGCGAAGGTGACCACCATCATCAGCAGGATATTGAGGCCAAAAAGCCAGCCGTAGTGCTCGGTCGGCACCTTGAAATACTCGATGTAGACATAGGGGGATGCGCTCAGGAAGGCGAACATGCCGGAGCTCGACAGGGCGCCGCACAGCACATAGCCCATGGCACCACGGTGGGAGAGCACCCCCCAGTAGTTGCGAAGCACCTGCCCGAGTCGCAGGGGCTGCTTGTGCTCGGGTTTGAGGGTTTCCTCAATCTTCCACTGCATCACCAGGCAGATGAGCAGGCTGATGACCACCAGCAGCCAGAAGATGACCCGCCAGTCGCTGTGAGCACTGATGTACCCCCCCACCACGGGGGCCACCAGGGGGGCGAGGGTCATCACCAGGATGACGAAGGACATGGCGCGGGAAAACGCATCCTTCTCGAACAGGTCGCGCAGCAGGGCGTTGACCACCACGGAACCCGCGGCGCCCCCTGCGGCCTGCAACATGCGCCAGGCGAGGAGCTCAGGCAGGGAGTCCGCCATGGCGCAGCCCACAGAGGCTACGGCAAACATCGTCAGGCCCGCCAGGATCACCGGCTTTCTGCCGAAGCTGTCGGCGAGCGGCCCGTAAAAGAGCTGGCCGATGGCAAAGCCCCCCAGGAAGGCGCTGATGGTGAGCTGGGCGCCGTCGATGCTGGTAGCCAGATCCCGGGCGATGGCGGGAATGGCGGGCAGATACATGTCCACCGCGAGGGGAGTCAGGCCCGCCAGGGCGCCGAGCAGGATGAAGAGGAAACGGGGGGAGAGGGAGCTGGCTTGGGGCATAGGGTATCCGAGTCGTGGGCTGGGCCGGGTTAAGAGGCAGGTGTTGAGTCTATCAGTTTTGGCGGGCGCGATCAGGTGCATCCTGCCCGATGCCCTTTTGTCGGGTGCGGTGCCAGAGCAGCCAGAGCCAGGCAAGCCATCCGAGCAGGGAGAGGGCATTGCCGGTGCGCTCCGGCCAGCGTGCCGCCAGGGTCAGGGTGAGGCTGTGGTGGCCTGCCGGAACCCAGAGTTGCATCAACCCCTGGCGATTGGCGCTCACCGTCAGCGTCAGGTGCCCGTCGAGGCGGGCCTCCCAGCCGGGGTAATGGTATTGGTGCAGGACCAGCCGGGTCGGTACCCGGGCCTTGACCTCCAGCGCCAGGGCGCGGGGTTGCCAGCGGGTCAGGCTCCAGCTCGCGCCTGGCGGTTCGGCGCTGACAGGCGGCTGGAACTCCTCCTTCCAGGCGAGCAGGGTCGGGGCGAACATGCCCCCCGGCACCTGCCTTGGCCTGTATTCCCGGGCACTGCGCTTGCTGTCGAACTCGAATGCCATGGCCTCCCGTTCGGGGGCCTGGGTGAGGGGGGCGTGACGCACATAGGCCAGGGTGGAGAGGAGGGTCAGCAGAAATACTCCCCACCATAGCCCCTGCCAGAGACGATGAGGCTGGGTGCCGAGCGCCACCACGGCGACCGTGGCAAGGGCGAGCACCAGGTTGAGCCGCCAGGGAAACTGCACCCGCTGCAAGGGGGGAAGCAGGCTCCAGAGAGGCTGGCTCGGGGGCAGCATCATCAGGAAGGCGACGACGCCGATCGCCCCCCAGCACAGCAGCTCGGGGTGGCGCGGCTCCCGGGCGGCGGCCCAGGCGATGAGCAGCAGGGCCAGGGTCAGCATGCTCTGCCACGCTAGGTGACCGCGAAAACGCCAGTCCTCCCAGGCGCTGGGCAGGCGGTCGAGAAAGTTGCGCCTGTAGTCGAACATGCCGCCGCGCATCAGCTCCATGGAGATGGCCCCCTGATCCACCAGGGCGGGCAGCAGCAGGGCGGCTGCCATGCAAAGCCCCACCCCCTGGGCGCCGAGGGCTTGCCAGCAGGGCGTCAGAGTGCGGGTGCGTCTGGCGAACCAGAAGGCGCGCAAGGTGACCAGCCCCATCATGAGCAAGAGGCTGGGGAGGTGGGAGAAGGCCAGCAGCGCCAGCCCCAGGATCAGCAGGGGCAACCCCTGAGGTCGTCCGCGGTGGGCGAGATCCTGCCCCAGCAGGATAAGGGGAGCCCAGGCGAAGGCCCAGAACTCCGCCAGGGCGAAGCGGGCATAGAGATCCATGGCGACATGATAGGGCAGCGCCAGATAGAGCAGGCTGGCGGCCAGGGCCCGGCCAGGGGGCGTGGTGGCACGCAGCCACAGATAGGCAAACACCCCGGAGAGCAGCAGGGCCAGGGTGGCGCTGCCAAGCAAAGGGTAGATGGCTTGCTGGGGGTGGGCACCGGGCCCGGCAAAGAGGGCGCTGACGTAGTAGGGGAGCGGGGGATAGAAGAAGAAGGTGGGGCTGCCGAAGCCGCCGTTCATGGCCATCAGCCAGCGGGGATAGAGTTCCCCCTGCCAGAGCTGGCGGGCAAAGTAGTGGCCGGAGAGCAGGTGATGAAACAGATCGTGTCCCTGGCTGCCCCCCTGCCACCAGAGCGGCAGCATCAGCAGGGCGCAGGCCAGCAACAGGGCCAGCGCGACCCGGATCCCCTCCCTGGTTCCGCTCGTGTTTCTTTCCATTGCACTGGTTCCTGACAGACCCGGCTGTGAGTGTAGACGAGTCGTGCGATGCCCTCGCAAGTGCCCGGTTCAGCGGGGCAGGGTGAGCCAGAGGCCGGGTTCGGCGTGAAAGCGGGGGGAAAACCAGAGGGTGTCATAAGGGCCTGGTAGCGCCTCTGCCCCCAGGGGGCGGCGGCTGAGGCGGCAGGCCCCCTGGGTGAGCGCAAGGGCGGCATCCCCCCGGTACCAGCCGTCGGTGACGGGCAGGGTTGTGGTTTCCCTAAGCAGCCTCACTCCCCACTGGGTCACCAGCGCCGGGCAGTTTTTTTCGGCGACTCTGGCCGCCTGCACCATGGCGGATGGGCGGGGTGGGGTGAAGGTCACCGCGAGCAGCAGCAATCCGGCCAACGCGACCAGCCCAACTCCTCGGCGTGGCAGCCAGCCTGCCAGCAGCACGAGGCCGAGCAGGGTGATGGGCGCCAGATGACGGGGATTGTCCGGATTCTGGCCAACCAGGGTCCACAGCAGCAGAACGAGCCAGTAGAGGGGCCAGAGCACGGAGGGGGCTGGATTGTGATCCTTTGAGCGTTGCCAGAGCGGCAGTATCAGCAAGGCCCCCATCAAGAGGGGCCAGAGCGGGGTGAGCTGATCGTTGAAGGTATTCGCCCAGCTCAGCAGTCGATCCCCGTGGGCTGCCGCCGTGTTGCCCCACAGGGTAAAGTGGCCGTCGGTAAAGCGGCGCCCCTCGCTGAAATAGGCCCAGCCATCGGCCTGCCAGACAAACAGCAGGCAGGCTAGCCCTACCAGCGCGATGGGGAGCACAAACCTGACGCGCGTGCCCTGCTGCGCCATCCCCAGCCAAAGGGGCAACAGGGCCAACACGAAGTAGGAGGGACGCAGCGCTAGCATAAGGCCGAGCAAGAGACCTGCCAGGGCCGCTTTGCGATGCAGCAAGGCCAGCAGCGCGGCCAGCCAGGCGGCGAGCGCAGGCCCGTCGGACAGGCCGGAGAGCGCCAGGGTCGGGGTGAGCGGCAAGGCCAGCACCAGCAGCCAGACAGGCGCCAGTAGGCTGGGCCGCTGCCACAATCTGGCCGCGAGGAAGGCGGCGAGCGGCGCCAGCAAGCTGCTCCCCAAGAGGCTGGCCCACTGCACCGCGCGGGCCGGCTCGTCCACCGCCAGATTGATCAGCCGCGCCAGCCAGATAAAGGCGGGGTAGCCCGGAAAGTGGGGGGAGAACTCCAGCACGCTGAAGCGCACCACCCCGTGGGCAAAGTTGAGGGCATCGTCGGAATCGAGTGCTACCGGGAAGGTCAGCAGCCAGCCAAGCCAGGCCAGTTGCAGCAGGGCAAGCAGCCACATGGTGATTGAGCTGGTGGAAGCCCAACGCCGATACGTTGCCTTCCCCCTCATCCCCAGCCCTTCTCCCGCAAGGGGAGAAGGGGACAAACCGGCGTCCGGGTGCATCTATCGGCAGGCCGTGCGTAGGGTGAGTAGAGCGCAGCGAAACCCACCTCTAGTCACAGTGAGATGGCGCAATGATTGGCAGGTGGCCATCAAAGTGACGCAAGCACGGCCATCAGCGCTTTTTCTGCATCGCTAAAGGCGGCGGCGTCGGCAGGCTTGGCGCCTACCCCGAACACCCCCGGATTGCCGATGGCATCCAGCACCTTGGCCAGCGCCTGCTCGGCCGCCTTGCGATCCCCTTCGCTCAGGGAGGGGAGGATCAAGTCGAGGAAGCGCTTGCTCTTGACCACCAGCACCTTGGCGGTCTGGTAGTCGCCAAGATTCTGGCTGGCCCCTTCGAGGCGGCGCTCGATCTCCGCCTTGTAGGCGCGATTGAGCAGGGCGGCGGTGGCTGCGGCGTCTTTGGCCTTGATGGCGGCCGCCAGCGGTGCTTGCAGCTCGACCTGGTGGTGCTCTTCCAGATAGGTCAGCTCCTCGGCAATCTCGCTCAAGGTGGCGCTGGCATCCTTGCCGTCAGTGGCGGCGCCCAGCAGTGCCTCGCGGGCATCGATCAGCGGCTCCTTGCCGGCGGCGGCGTAGGAGTAAGCCTGCGCCTGACCGCTCAGGGTCAGCAGCAGGGTGAGGGCAAGTAAACCCGGGCGGATGGTCATCCTGTTCTCCTTACTTATGCCAAGAGGTTATGCCCATGGCGCGGCACTCAGGCCACGCTCTGGGTCTCGATCACGGTGTTTTCGTTGCGATGATTGAAGATGGCATGACGTCTGTCCACCCCGTCGATCACCATGTCGGCCGCCATCATCCCCATCTCCATGGCGGTGTCGGTGAAGATGTAGCGGAATGTCCCCTGACGGCCGGTCATGATGAGGTTGGTGATCGGCATCAGCGCCTTGATGGTTTCGTTGCGGCGGGCCTGATAGCCCAGATCCATCAGCGGATAGGCGTACTCGCTACGTGCTTCAAAAGTCTCATCGCCAAGTTTCTGGGTGTCGACGCCGAGGCTGGCGAGATCGGCGGTGACCCGGCCGCGCAGATCCGAGAGCGGTGCCTGCCAGGTGGCATCCCCCGGATTGCAGGGGATCTCCAGCATCACCGAGGTCTGGCCTTGGGGTGCCATAAAGGGGCTGCGCCGGCGCGGCTCCTGCAGACGGGTCGCCAGAATATGGGGGTCGGAGAGGTACTGCCAGGTGTTGTCCGACAGGTTCTCCTGTTTGAGGGGCATATTGACGAAGCGAAGCGACCGGTAGTGCAGATCGCACGGCAAGCCCAGGTGCTGGCAGGTGAGCGGCAGCGGCAGGGTGGAGATCACCTGATCAAAGCGCTCGCTCTGTTCAACGTCATCTTGTTTCCAATACACCCGTTCAATGCGGCCATCAGCCTGCTCGAGACGGGTGATGGTGGCGCCGGTCTTGAGTGTGACGCCCTCTGTCACCAGCCGCTCCCCCAGGGTGGTGAAAATCTGGCCGAAGCCGTATTTGGGATAGCGGTATTTGCGGGCATAGGTGCGCACCGACATGCTGCCGTTGCGCCTTGGCAGCAGGCGGCGCGCCACGTCTTTGAGATCGATCAGGCTGATACGCTGGCCAGCCCAGTCGGCGGAGAGCTTGTCCGGGTTGATGCCCCACAACTTGCCGGTGTAGCCCTCGAAGAACTGGCGGTAGAGGGTGCGACCGAAGTGGCTCTGGATCCACTCGGCAAAGCTCGCCTTGGCAAAATCGGTGGGCTTCTTGGCAAAGGGTAACAGCAGCAAGTCTTTCACCGCACCGGCCATCAGGGCCAGCGGCGCCGTCTTGAGGAGGTTCGGCAGGTTCAAGGGGTAGTCATAGGTGCGCCCGCCAAAGCGGATCACGCTCTTTCGCTCGGCGTGGAGCAGGTCGTCCCCCATCAGTTCGTCGATAAAGGCGAGCAGCTCGGGGTTCTTGGTGATGAAGCGGTGGCCGCCGTAGTCGAAGCGATACTCCCCGTCGCGCCCCTTGAAGGTCTGGGTGGCACACATGCCGCCCACGACCGGCTCCTGCTCGAACAGGGTGACCGCAAAACCGGCCTGGCGCAGGCGCCAGGCGGCCATCAGACCGGCAGGGCCGGCGCCCAGCACCGCAATGTGCTTCTTGTTGTTGTCGTTCATGAGTGTTCCGAAACGGCGTGATAGCTGGGGGAGCTCGCCTGTGCGCGGCTCCCGAACAGAGTGTTATCCCGGGCTCAGCCCCTGGTCGGGGCGGCGCTCCCCTGGGGGCGATAGCTGCGATGCCAGAGGGTGACAAAGATCATGAGGTAGCCGGCCCAGGTCAGCAACTGCAGGCCGGCTGGTGAGGCGTTGTAGCCAAACAGGGCGCGCAGGAAGGTGCCGAATACCCCCTGATCGTCGAGAATGTGACTGATGTTGAAGACCGGCGTGGTCCAGAAGGTGATGACGTCGGCTGCCTGCAACATGTTGACGGCGGACGAGAGCAAGCCTGCGGCGATGATGATGATGAGCAGGCCGGTCCAGCGGAAGAAGGGGGCCAGCGCCACCTTGCGGGTGGAGCGCAGCAGCCCCCACACCAGCACCACAGAGACCAGCAGCCCCGCCAGCGCCCCCATCAGCCCCTGGTGCAGATCCACCCCTTGCCCTGAGTAGACCAGGGCCGAGAAGAAGAGCACGGTTTCAAAGCCTTCGCGCATCACCGCCAGGAAGGCGAGCAGCACCAGACCAAACAGGTTGCCGCCGTCGATGGCGGCATCGATGCGCGCCGTCATGGCCCCCACCTGGGATTTGGCCTGCTTCTGCATCCAGATAGCCATATAGGTGAGCACCAGGGTGGCAAAAATCAGGATCCCCGCCATCAGCAAATGGTTGTAGCGCTCGCTCTCGAACTGGCTCACCACCACCTGGAACAGGAAGGCGACCACAAGGGAGGCAAACAGACCCAGCCCCACCCCCAGATAGATGAACTTGTTGTAGCGGCTCGCCCCCAGCTTGGCGAGGTAGGAGAGGCAGATGCCGACCAGCAGGAAGGCTTCCAGCCCCTCGCGCAGGGTAATGAGAAAACTTGCGAACATCAGGATTGAGGCTCCGTATCGGGCGTGACGGGGAGGGGCTGCAGGGTCAGTTGCAGCCGATTGAGTTGCACTATGGGTGGCTCCGGCAAGCTCGGCTCGGCGGCGCGCACCGCATCATTGACCCACTTGGGGTAGGTGCGGAAATTGAGTCTGATATCGGCCTTGAAGGGCCCCTGGGCATCCGCCGGCAGTGGCCAGGCTTCATCGCGCCAGCCATCGGCCGGGATGCGGGTGTCTTCAAGGAGCTTGGCGTAGCGCCAGAACTTGAGCCCCACCGGCTTGCCTTCGGCATCGCCAAACACTTTTCTAAATAGCCGCGCATCCTCAGGGACGGCGCCGTTCACCGGCTGGCCGCTTTGGAGCACCAGCTTGCCGCTGGCGTCGGTGACGGTCAGCTCCAGCCAGAGTTCACGGAAATCGGCGACCCCGGTGGGCAGGGCGTGGCCGGCGCCGGTATTGGCGACTCTCACCACCAGCGCGGGTTGGCCACTCTGGTTTTCAATGCGGGCCGAGAGGGTGGCGCTGGAGCGCAAGAGCGCCAGGCTCTCCTGCTCGAGGGTTGCACTTCTCAGCCCCACCAGCTGATGCTGGGCGCCGGTAAAGTTGTGGCGATAGAGCCGTTCTTTCACGGTGCCGTTTTCGGTGGACTGGCCCGCCACCGGCGCGCCGCCGTTGCCAGGTGTAGGGTTCATGTGGCAGTCGATGCAGGTGCGCCGTTTGGCAGGATCTTCGGCTTTGGCGAAGCTGGATTTTTCCCACTCATCCCAGGTGTTGACGATATTGGCGCCGGTGCCGGGGGCGAACTCGTTGTGGCACGACTTGCACAGGGCCGCGTCCCGGTAGAAATCCTTCTGGTAGGAGGCCTTGTGCATGGCGGGGCGGGCGTTGATCTGCCGCTCGGCCAGCCAGTGCTGGAGGCTGCCTCCCGGGGCATCTTCGAACACATAGCTCTCGCGGTCTTTCAAATTGACCGTAAAGGCGCTGTTGCCGCCGGCATCCTCGAGCTTGGTGATGCGATGACAGAGCACACAGCCAGTCCCTTCCTCAACCACAGGTTCGCCCGCCTTGTGGGCGGCAATGAGCGAGGCTCCGCCCTGCTCGAACATGTGGGAGCCCTTGGGCAGATCAGTCTGGCCGTTCATCACCTGCTGGGGCATGTGACAGCCCTGGCACCACTGGCCGAAGGCTTCGCCCTCGGTTTCGCGGGCCAATGCCTGCACCACCTTGTAGTAGGGGTGGGAGTTGCCCATCAGCCGGTGGTTGCTCTCGCTCCAGTCCTGGAACGCCTGTTGGTGGCAGTTCTGGCAGGAGGCGGAGTTGAGCCACTCTTTCGGGTGGGTGGTCGGCGCCTTGGCAGGATCCCTGCGCGGGGCATCGAGCCTGAGCCAGTTGGCCAGATAGGGGAGGTTGCCGTCACTGGTCACGAAAGCGTGCAGATCCTCCATCATCGCCTGCACCTCGGGCTGGGGCCTCGCGGGGTCGACCGCTTCGGCCCCATCGCGTGTGTCATGACCCATGCCGCCCTGGGTCTGCTGGGTCATGCGCAGGTATTCGCCGATAAAGTCCCCCGCCACCATGTTGGCGAGGTTGGCGTGGCCGTTGATGGCGTTGTCGCCGCTCTGCTGGCGATGGGCCGCCATCAGATAGCGGTTGGTGAAGTTGAACCCGTCCAGATGGCAGGAGTTGCAGCTCATCCAGTTGTCCCCCGCCATGGGAAAGCGGCTGTTGGCGGCAGTATTACCCAGGTTGAACAATCGTTCACCGCGCTTGAGCGCTGCGGGGCGCGGATCTGTCTCTACCAGTTTGGCGAAGTGGGGCACATCCACGGTGACCCGGGCAAACGGGCCGCTGCCGCCGCTATTGAGACGGGTGAGATCCTGCCCCATGACGTTGTGCACCAGGATGTGGTCGCCATCGATCAGCAGATCCCGCGGATTCTGGCCCGGCAGGTGACGCAAGAGCTGGGTCGCCTTGGCGCCCCCCTGGAACTTCTTGCGGCGGTGGCGGTTGCTGTTTTGCTTGCCGCTGCGCGACAGGTCGAACACCAGCAAGTCTTCGGAACCCGCCAGGGTCAGGTAGACCCGCTTGCCGTCGGCGGCGAAGCGCGCCGCAAAGGGGTTGGAGACGATCTGGCTGCGGTTGCCGACGCTGGGCAGGTTGATCTGCAAGAAGAGCTGTTTTCTTTCATCGACCCGCTCCTTCTCTTCATCGAGATCGATGATGGAGACCGCCGGGAAGACGGTGCTCTGAAACTGGAAGGGGTGGTCGAAGCTCCAGAGCACATGGGGCAGCCAGGCCTCGCTGCCATCGGGGGAGAGGGCGATGCCGTCCAGCAGGCGCGGCAATCCCTGGGAGTCGCTCGGGGTATCGCTGTGGGTCTCGGCCAGGGTAATGAGCTTGGGCTTGGGAAGCGAAGATCCCTTGGCGCCGTGGCCAAGCTTGGCGAGATCATAGATGGCGAGCTGGCCTGTCATGGCGTGGGTGAGCAGCAGGCGATCGTCGTTGGTCAATGCCAGCCCGCGGGGAGTCTCGGCGGTTTTTGCATCCAGTTGGAGGTTGCCCGCCCTGTCATAAGCCTGAAGGCGCCCTCCCTCGAACAGCGTGACCCAGAACCAGCGCCGCTTGGGATCGAAGATGACGCCGTAGGGTCTATGGCCGGTGGGGATCGCTTTTTCCTGCTCGAGATCATCATCCAAGAGCAGCAGGCGATCGCCGCTGTAATCGGTGACTAGCAGGGTGCCGTCATCGGCGCGGGCCAGCTGGCGCAGATCGCCACCTAGTTGTGCCTCTTTGAGTCGCTTGCCGCTATCGCGCTCAAGCAGGGTGATCGAGCCGGCACTCTGGTTGGCGGTGACGAGGCGCGGGGCGCTCCCCTCGTCATAGGCAATCATGGCGGCGCCCATCTCCCGGGCCGAGGCGGTCCCCAGCAACAGGGCGGCCAACATCAGGGATAACAACAACTTCAACATAAGATCAGGTGCGCCATGTCAGAATGGTCCAGCGCCAGGCGTGGCGCAGCACCAGGGGCGTCAACGCGAGGGCGCTCAGCCAGTGGGCCCAGCTGGCAAGGTTGCCGAGGTTGTCCCCCGGGGTGCCGTGCAGCACCAGCACCACTCCGCTTGCCAGACAGACCAGCAGCAAGGCTTCGATGATGCGCCCCGTGGTGCGCAGAAAAGGCTTGCGGCTCTTGCGCAGCAGGCTGCGATGGGAGAGCCAGAAGGCGCCAAACAGCAAGGGGAACAGGGTGAGCGAGAGGGCGACGTGCAAAAACAGGTTCCAGCGCGCCAGGGACCAGGTCGGTGTCAGGGGTTCCCACAGCAGCAGACCGGAGAAAAACATCAGATAAAGGGCACCCTCGGCCGCCTGATGGTGATAGGCCAGCCATTGCCAGCATTGTCGTGGTGAGAGGGAAAGACTCGTCATGGGTGCTCCAGCTCCCGGGCGGTTCAGCCCGGGGCGAGCAAGTTTACAATGCAGTAAGGGTAATGAAAAGAGTTATCAATTCGGCTCTTGATGAATAGACCCTGAATGGCGCCGGGCCCTATTTGTGCTCCGCCAGCCGCTCGGTCACCGCATAGATAAGTGCCGCGGTCGAGAAGGCGAGGAAGACGATGACCGACCACTTCATCTCGATCTCGTTGCCGGTGCCGTCGTCGAGGAAGGCTTTGAGTACCTCGATGCCGGCGATGGTCACCAGGGAGTTGATGACGATGAGTTTGAGGGACGCGAAGTTGATCTTGCTGAGCCAGTTGTCGCCGAGGGCCGCTCGCTGCTCCGGAGTCTTGATGAACTGCACGTAGCCGCAGATGGCCACCAGGATCAGCATCTGGGCCACCAGCACGAAGTCCACCAGGGTGAGTACCCCCGTGATGAGATCCAGATAGTGGATGTCGATGATGTCGCGGCACAGCACATAGAGCTGCATGGCGAACTTCACCATCAGGAGGGCGACACAGATAAGGATGCAGACATAGAAGGGGAACATCATCAACCGGCTGCCGTTGAGCATGACGTTGAAGCGGCGCATGGGAAACTCCATCGAAAAGGAAGGCAGCCAGAATATCCGGAAAGAAAGGAGCGGGAAAGCGCCTTGGCACCTCCCGCCCGGCCTAGAGGGGGAAGGTGGGAAGACCCTGGAACAACTGTTGCAACCCCTCGCCCCAGGCCTTTCGCAGCGCCACGAAATGGGGATTCTGTTCGGTGATGCGGTGCTGGTTCGTCGCCGAGAAGCTGCCCTCGTGATAGACCAGGGCATCCAGAGGCAAGCCCACCGACAGATTGCTGCGCAGGGTCGAGTCGATGGAGATGAGGGCGCACTGCAGGGCGGTCTGAAGCGGCGTCTCATGGTGAATGATGCGATCGATGATGGGTTTGCCGTACTTGCTCTCACCAATCTGGAAGTAGGGGGTGTCGGCGCTCGCCTCGATGAAGTTGCCCTCCGGATAGATGTGGAACAGGCGGTGGCGCTCCCCCCGGATCTGTCCCCCCAGCAGGATGTTGCAGCCGAAGTTGATATGGCCCTGCTGCTGACCCCCATCCCGGCTGATGACGGTGCGTATGGTCTGGCCGATGAGGGCGGCAGCCTCGTAGAGGCTGGGGAGGGCAAGGAGCTCCTGCCCCTCCGTCAGCAGGCTGATGACGCTCTGGGTGGTGGCCAGATTGCCGGCGCTTTGCAGCACTATCACCCTGTCCTCCCGGGTGAAGAGGTGCAATTTGCGGAAGGTGGCGATGTGATCCACCCCCGCATTGGTGCGCGAATCGGACGCAAACACCATGCCGTCTTGCAGGCACATGGCGACGCAATAGGTCATGACCGCACTCCCGCCAGGACTCTCCCGGTCTTCATTGCTGCTGTCCATCCAGGCGGGTCACCTGCGCCTGGCTCTGCAACTGTTCGCACCCGCCGCCATAGCGCACGCCGCGCACCGGACAGGCATCCAGATAATCCATGCCGACTGCGAGCTTGAGGTGCTCGCTGGTGGAGCTGGTGAGGTTGGTGACGTCGAACGTGTGCCAGCGCTCCTCGATCCACACCTCGGCCCAGGCGTGCATCGCCACGTGGCTGTTGTCCTGGCTGTAGAGGTAACCGCTCACGTACCGGGCCGGCAGGCCGGCGTGGCGGCAGCAGGTCAGGAAGACATGGGTGTGGTCCTGACAGACGCCGCTGCCCGAAGCGAGGGCCTCGTCGGCGCTGAAGGTGGCATCCGTGCTGCCGGGCTGATAGGGCATCAGCACCAGGATGCGTGCCATCAGGCTCTGCAAGTCGGCCAGGGTCGGCGCCTTTGGCAGGCAGGCCTTCGCGAGATCCTGCAGGGCCGGGGTCGGGCGGGTGAGGGGGGTGGGCCTCAGGTAGCTCAGGGGAGAGATGAGGGAGGACTCCTCATCTTCCGGGGCGTCGTCGCAGATCTCCACCTCCCCGTGGGCGCGGATCAGGATCCCCTCGTGGGGGGACTCCAGGCTCAGCACGTGCAGTATGTTGCCGTAACCGTCCGTGGTGCAGGTGGCCTCCCCCGGCAGCTCCAGCTCCCAGGAGAGGATCTGCTGGCGGGCCGTGCTGTGGGGAGTCAGGCGCAGGTACTGGGTGCTGCGGCGCACCACGTCGGCATAGTGGTAGCGGGTCTGGTGATCGATGATGAGTCTCATAATACCTCCAGGTAGGCGGCGTGGATGCTCTGGCCGATGGCGCCGATGTCGCTGAGAAAATCACTCAGGTACGCCTGCATGCCGAGGGCAAAGACATCGTCGATGGCGCCATAGGTCAGATGGGCGTTGAGTATGGTGGTCAGGCGTCGGGGCGTCTGACCGGCGTTGCCCTCGATCTGGGCCAGGATCAGCTCCATCTCGTCGAGACAGGCCCGCAGGGAGCGCGGCACTTCATTGCGCAGGATCAGCAGCTCGGCGATGGAGGCATGGGAGAGCGTCTTGTAGAGGGTCTGGTGGGCCTCGTAAGCACCCACTGACCGCAACAGGGCGTTCCAGCGGTAGAACTCGCGCACGCTGTCCTCGTCCTCCCGGATCACCTGATACTTCACGGTCAGGATGCGCGCCGTGTTGTCGGCCCGCTCGATGAAGGTACCAAGGCGCAGGAACCAGAGCACGTCACCGCGCATGATGGTGCCATAGGTGGCGCCGCGAAACTGGTGGGAGCGCTCCTTGATCCAGTCGAAGAACTCCTGGGCCTGGCCGCTGGAGAGCCCCGCCTGGCGGCGCCGGCGGATCTCTATCCAGGCGGCGTTGATGCTCTCCCACACCTCACCGGGGATCTTGCCCCGCACGGCGTGGGCGTTGTCCCTGGCCATGCGCAGACAACTGAAGATGCTGCTCGGGTTCTCCTCGTCGAAGCAGAAAAATTGCAGCAGGTTCTCCATGTTCACCTGGCCGTAGCGGGCCAGGAAGGGCTCGTGAGTGCCGCTGATGGTGAGGGGCGCCACCAGCTCGCTGTGATCGGCGTCGATGGAGGGCATCAGCGACATGGTCTGGGTGACGTCCAGCATGCGCGCCGTGTTCTCCGCCCGCTCCAGGTGGCGGGACATCCAGTAAAGTTCGCTTGCGGTGCGGCTCAGCATGGGCTGCCCTCCATGACCCAGGTGTCCTTGGTGCCACCGCCCTGGGAGGAGTTGACCACCAGGGAGCCTTCGGTGAGGGCGACCCGGGTCAGGCCGCCCGGTACCAGGCGCAGCTCCTGCCCCGTGAGAACGAAGGGGCGCAGGTCGATGTGGCGGGGGGCGATGCCGGCGTCGACGAAGGTCGGGCAGGTGGAGAGGGAGAGGGTCGGCTGGGCGATGTAGTTGTCCGGCCGCGCCTTGAGCAGCTCGCGAAAACGGGCCAGCTCCTCGCGACTGGCGCAGGGGCCGATAAGCATGCCGTAGCCGCCGGCGCCATGGACCTCCTTGACCACCAGCTCCTCCAGATTGGCCAGCACGTGGGAGAGGGCAGCCGGCTCGCGGCACTGCCAGGTGGGCACGTTGTTGAGAATGGGATCTTCCCCCAGATAGAAGCGGATCATCTCCGGCACATAGGGGTAGATGGACTTGTCATCCGCCACCCCGGTGCCGATGGCATTGGCCAGCACCACGCCGCCAGCGCGGTAGACCGAGAGCAGCCCGGGCACGCCGATGAGGGAGTCCGGGTTGAAGGCAAGGGGATCGAGGAAGTCGTCGTCGATGCGGCGATAGATGACATCCACCCGTTTCAGCCCCGTGGTGGTGCGCATCAGCACCTGACCATCCTTGACCACCAGATCCGCGCTCTCCACCAGCTCCACCCCCATCTGCTGGGCGAGGAAGCTGTGCTCGAAGTAGGCGCTGTTGAAGCGCCCCGGGGTCATCACCACCACGCAGGGGTTGTCCACCGGGCTGCTCTCGCGCAGGGTCTGCAGCAACAGGGCCGGGTAGCGCTCCACCGGGGCGATGGGCTGGTTGTGAAACAGCTCCGGGAAGAGGCGCATCATCATCTTGCGGTTCTCCAGCATGTAGGAGACCCCGGAGGGGGTGCGCAGGTTGTCCTCCAGCACATAGTACTCACCGTCGTGGTTGCGGATGATGTCGACCCCTGTGATGTGGACATAGGTGTCCCGGTGCAAGTCGACCCCCTGCATGCAGGGCTGGTACTGGGCATTGGTGAGGATCTGGGCGGCCGGGATCACCCCCGCCTTCAGGATGCGCTGATCGTGATAGATGTCGTGCAGAAAGGCATTGAGGGCGGTGACGCGCTGGCGGATCCCCTTGTCCAGATGTTGCCACTCCCGGGCGGGAATGATGCGGGGAATGCTGTCGAACGGGATGAGGCGCTCGGCGCCGTCCCCATCCCCGTAGACGTTGAAGGTGATGCCGACCCGGCGAAACAGCAGGTCGGCCTCTTCACGCTTGCGTTCTATGCTCTTCTCGTCGGTCTGGTGCAGCCACGAGAGGTAGGCGTGGTAATGATCGCGAAACTGGTTGTCGGTGAGCAGCATCTCGTCGTAACAACCGGGTCCGGGGGGCTTGATGGGCAGCATAGGCAACTCCTTGTGACGTCCCTGCGTACATCACAAAGTGCAAGGGCTGTGCCAGCCAATTGAGTCGCTATCGAGGCCAGTGTCAGTAATTTTTTATTGAAAAATCATATGGATGACTTTTATGTCATCACGGGGCAAGGCAGGGCGCACCAGAGTGGTACCCCATAGAGGGTAAGCCTGCGCCATCTTGTGGCAACAGGCCATGAGGGCAAGGGACGGGCGCATCGGGATGCGGGGGCGGAAGGCGAGCGCCCTTGCCCCGAGGTGGGGCAGGGGGATAAGAAAGAACCCGACCGATGGCCGGGCTTGGGGGGATTCAGGCACCGGGAGTGGAGGGGCGGCCTGCTGGCCCCAACGTTCAACCTTCTGGCAGGGGATCATGCAGGGACGGGGCCAGGGCAAACCAGGCCGAAGCCAGGTCCGGGCTGCCCAGCGGCGTCGCGGCCATGAGGTCACGAACGTCAAACTCGTCCGGCACGCTGGCGGCGTGATGTTCCCAGACATGATCCAGCGTGGCTTCCTGCCGTGCGGGCAGGGCGGCAATCTCGGCGGGGCTGCAAAGCCCGTGGTGCAGGAGCTGGGGAGCATAATCGAGCATGAGCTGCTCCCGGCAGGCCGTGCGGATGTCGTCCCTGCTCCCCAGGTGACGCAAGGCTTCCAGGTTGCCAGCAAGCCAGCCGAGGCGGGCTGCTTCACAGCCGAGGTCGTGCCATGCGGCCAGTTTGTCCGTCGCGTCGGCCAGTTGCTGATTCATCTGTCGGCGCATCCGCAGCAGCAGTTGGCCCAGGGGAGTGCCGTCATCCAGGAATTCATCAGGCCAGGCCAGAATATCCTTCGCCACCTTCATCAGGACGGGCATGCTGTCTCCCTCGGCGGTGCCGACCAGATCGCACAGTTGCAGGGTAGGAGCGATGCGATTTCGCAGGAATTTTCCCTGGGCACCACACCGCTGCATGCAATGTTGCAGGGAGGTTCGCATCAGTTCGACGGCGACGGCTTTGACCAGGCCTGCGTCGGTCTGAAAGCGGGAGGAGTGCCGTCCATCCGGCAAATGTCGTTGCTTTATCCCTTCGTACAGCGCCATGGCGGCCAGCCCCGTCACATAGGCACGAGTCAGTATCCGGCGGTGCAGGGCATGGTGCGCCAGCGGTATGACCCGCCCGTTGTGGGCGTGCAGCGGTCGTTGCTGCGCGTAGTGAATGGCCAGTGCGAGGCTCAGTTTCAAGCCGGGGATCAGGGAGGCGGTCAGCACCAGTTTTCCCCACTCAACACGGCGCAGGGAGCTGAAGAAAATGTCGCGTTGGCTGGCAAGACGAGAGTGAAAGATGCCCCCAGCACTGATGTCGTGCTCATGACCCCTGAGCCATGCCCAGCGGGGGAGCGCCACCTGTTCGAAGGTGATGATGGCGTGATCCACCACGTCGAAGTAGGGGAGGTCGAGCACGTCCGGGCTGGAGACGCTGACCCCCTGACACAGTGCGCCACGGGCGTCCCGGCAGGGCACCAGAAAGGGATGAATGCCGCAGTCTTGCTTGCCGACCCACAATCTGGCCATCACCACGCTGCTCTTGGGTTGCCCTTCCAGGGCGATGTAGGGCATGAACTTGGCGGCATGCCGATGGGGGGTATGGAGGATAAAACCGTCAGTGGCACAGTCGTAGCGGACTTCGGTTGCCATGCTCATGGCATTGTTGCCACAACCCAGTTCGGTGACCAGATAGAGCCCGTGAGTGCGCAGGGCCAGAGCCTCCTCAATCTGGCCGATGATCTCCGGATGGTGCCGATCCCCCAGCTCCAGCAGCGTGCCGAGATAGAGATTGTAATGACTGGCCAGCAAGGGGCAGAGCCCCCCTTGCCGGGTCAGGCAGGGAGACTCCATCAGGGTGAGGAGGGGGGCCAGGTCGTCAACGATATCCTCTTGCCCGAGTGCAGCCGTGCTGGCGACAGTGTGGAAAATCCGGTAGATGGCCCGGGTCCGTTGTGCCTTCTCGAGATGATGGAGATCGGGGAACAGGGTGTCGTTGAGTGCCAGGGCATGCAGGCGACTGGCCAGTGAAGCAGGGTGTGACATGATGGCTCCTTGACTGGTTAGATCCAAATGGTCCCTTTTGAATCAATCATAGTCTTTGGGATCTCTGTGACACCCTGGTGACGCGCCTAGGGACGAGTAAGGGTCGTCATCGAAGGCCATGGGGAATCAGGAAAGCAAGCAGGTGGCGGTTTGGCGCGCCATCGGGCAGGGGGGGGCCGTGGACAGGCCCGGAAGAGCAGATATGAAAAAGCCCAGCCAAAAGGCTGGGCTTTAAAATGTGGCTCCCTCGACAGGACTTGAACCTGTGACATACGGATTAACAGTCCGCCGTTCTACCGACTGAACTACGAGGGAATTGGCTCCTCCTACTGGACTTGAACCAGTGACATACGGATTAACAGTCCGCCGTTCTACCGACTGAACTAAGGAGGAATGGCCTGTCTCGTCGAGACGGGGCGGATATTAATGGCCCATCTCCTGGGTGTCAACCCGCCTGTCGGCGTAAAAAATGGCTTTTTGGCCCGTTTGCCCAAAACTTGGGCAGCGCGGACTATTTTCAGCACAATCAGGAGCTTGAGATCGCGCCTTCGGCCGGGTTGTGCCTGCTTGGTATCCTGATTCCCGCATACTGCCAGGAGGAGGCGTGGTGTCGTTCATCCGCAGAGTACCGTGCCCGGGGAAACCTGCCGTGGCGGGAAACGGCGTTGATATTCGGGGTGTCACCGACAATATTGCGCGCTCATGGCCATTTCTTGATCCCGCCCATCGAATTATCTGGCCGGGTCGGGTATGGTTGCCTTCGATACCATCGCCGCGTCGACAGCTCTGCCGGCCCTTGATGATGATCGGGTGCCGGTTCACCCCGGCCTTTGTCTCCCTCTTCTGGTATTACCCTAGACATGCACAATCAAGCTTCCTTACAAGGCGTGAAGCTGGCCATCGCATTGCGCCAATCCTGCATTGACGAACCCTACAGCGTGGCGCGCTTTGGTCGCGACCTCATCGCCGGCATCACGGTCGGCATCATCGCCATTCCCCTTGCCATGGCGCTGGCCATTGCCAGTGGGGTGCCGCCCCAGCACGGGCTCTATACCGCCATCATCGCTGGCATCGTCATCGCCGTGACCGGGGGATCCCGCTTCTCCATTTCGGGCCCCACTGCCGCCTTCGTGGTGATCCTCTACCCGGTGGCCCAGCAATTCGGCGTGGGCGGCCTCTTGATGGCCACCCTCATCTCGGGCTGTTTCCTGGTGGCCATGGGCATGGCACGTCTCGGGCGCCTCATCGAGTACATTCCCCCCTCGGTGACCCTGGGGTTCACCGGTGGTATCGCCATCGTTATCGCCACCCTGCAGATCAAGGATTTCTTCGGCCTGCAGGTCCTGGAGATGCCGGAAACCTATCTGGGCAAGGTACAGGCGCTGGCCCATGCCCTGCCAAGCTGGCAGTGGGGAGACACCCTGGTGGGTGTGGCAACCCTGGCGGTGCTGCTGCTCTGGCCGAGATTGCGCCTGCCGGTCCCCGGCCATCTGCCCGCCGTGCTGGTGGGGGTGGGGCTCGGGTTTGGTCTGCACCAGTTCGGGGTGGACGTCGCCACCATTGGCAGCAAGTTCAGCTATACCTTGGCCGACGGCAGTCAGGGCATGGGCATTCCCCCCATCGCCCCGACCCTGGTGATGCCCTGGGCACTGCCGGGGCCGGACGGGGCGCCGGTTGAGTGGAACCTCGCCGCCATCGAGCGGCTGCTGCCCGCCGCCTTCTCCATGGCCATGCTGGGGGCCATCGAATCCCTGCTCTGCGCCGTGGTGCTCGATGGCATGACGGGTCGCAAGCACAGCTCCAACGGCGAGCTGGTGGGGCAGGGCCTTGGCAACATCCTGGCCCCCTTCTTCGGTGGCATCACGGCGACGGCCGCTATCGCGCGCTCCGCCGCCAACGTGCGGGCCGGTGCCACCTCGCCCATTTCCGGTATTGTCCATGCGCTGGTGGTGCTGGCTGCCATCCTGGTGCTGGCTCCCTGGCTCTCCTGGTTGCCGCTCTCTGCCATGGCGGCCCTGTTGCTGCTGGTGGCCTGGAACATGAGCGAGGCCCACAAGGTGGTGGATCTGGTGCGCCGGGCGCCCAAATCCGATGTACTGGTGCTGCTGGTCTGCCTGTCGCTGACCGTCATCTTCGACATGGTCATCGCCATCACCTTCGGGGTGATCCTGGCCTCTTTGCTGTTCATGCGCGAGATAGCCAAGATGACCAGGCTGCACAACCTGGCGGATCACAAACGCTATGCCAGCGAGGTGTCCCCCTCGACCCTTGTCTACAAGATCAACGGACCGTTGTTCTTTGCCGCCGCCGAGCGGGTTTTTGACGAATTGCTTGCCCAGGTGAAGGACCACAAGGAGTTGATCCTGCAAATGGAGGCGGTCTCCATCCTGGATGCTGGCGGTCTCACCGCCTTCCAGCAGTTCGCAAAACGCATGGCCAAGGCGGGGGTCCGTCTCAAGGTGGCTGAATTGCAATTCCAGCCCCTCAAGACCCTGGCGCGGGCCAAGGTGCGTCCGGTGGCGGGAGAGCTGGAGTTCTACGGCTCGCTGGAAGAGGCTATTCGAGGAGAACATTTGCACGAAGCGGTTGAAAATTGATGGAAAGGGATAGGAAACGGCATATTTTTAGTCACTTGGTTCGCTTATTGAGCAAACAGTGGCAAAAGATAAAAAATTGCATTGACCGCCTCGCGCCTATCCCTTACATTACGCCCCGTTCCAGCGCAACGGCGCAGCGAATTCGTGTTGGCTGAACACGTTAAAGCACAGACCAAAATTGGGTGCGGTGTCCGAGTGGCTGCCCACCGACGAAGTCGGCAAGATGCACGCGCAGCGTGCTCCGAAAGCCACTTCAAGCAGTGAAAATTTGGTGAGGTGTCCGAGTGGCTGAAGGAGCACGCCTGGAAAGTGTGTATA